>Ga0222424_100002_pt1:0-1037500 | contig 1865991 bp, 1832 predicted proteins | sample 2B2ome_FD_182468 | JGI IMG/M metagenome (GOLD analysis project Ga0222424, IMG submission 182468) | Enriched microbial communities from leaf-cutter ant dump, University of Wisconsin, Madison, United States - 2B200A (version 2) | ecosystem: Environmental > Terrestrial > Nest > Insects...
TTCGCCTACCTCAAAGCAACCCTCGAAGCCGTGGCAGCCGGCCACCCACAGGCGAAGATCGACGACCTGCTGCCCTGGAACTTCAAGCCGGCAAGCTGAACGCGGGTGGGGCGCAGCCGCCGCTTACACAGAGCTCTTCTGTCAGGCCATCCATTTATTGCCCGACATCGACGCGCGGGGGTCGTGCGGCGAGCGTTGCCAGCGGAATAGGCAGTGACCGGCAACGCCGGCCGACGGCGTTGAACACCGCATTGCCGATCGCCGCCGCCAGACCCGGCAGGCCGATCTCCCCAATCCCTCGGGCGCCGATATCGCTGATCGCCGGGTCCGGCTTTTCGAGGAAAAGGACCTCGATCGGCGGAATATCCGCGTGAACCGGAACTGCATAATCGGCAAGGTTATCGTTGAGCAGTCGCAGGTCTTCGGCCCGCCGGCCGGCATCCTCCATCAGCGCCATGCCAATTCCAAAAATGATGCCGCCGCGGATCTGACTTTCGGCCAGTTTCCGGTTGACGATATGGCCGCAATCCAGAGCGCTCACGATCCTTTTCACGCGAAGCCGGCCGATGAGTTCATCGATCTCGACTTCTACGAAATGAGCGCCGAAGGAATAGAAGCTGAGCGGGACATCCCTAGGCAGACCTGTCGATCTCGCTTCAACGACGATCTCCCGCCGGCCGCAACGCTCCAGTCGCTCGAAAGGGCCGGTAGCATTGTCGCCGGCCGGCACGGGGTCGATGCATTCCAGTTCCTGCAAAAGCAGCCGGCAGGCCTGCGCGGCGGCGGGAAGGACGCTGGCCGTTAGCTTGGAGCGTCCCGCCGTGGGGGCGTTGGGCAGGGACGAGTCCCCGAGCCTGACCTCGATCCGGTCCGTGTCGATGCCAAGACCTTCCGCAACGGTCTGGGCGAGGATCGTGCGCAAGCCGGTGCCGATGTCGGTAGCCGACGTTTCGACAAGCAGAGCCGAGCCCATGCGCAGGACGAGGCGCACGCTCGCCGGCAGCGCGGGAGCCGGATAGGCCGTCGTCGCCATGCCGAAACCGATCCTCAGGTCGCCCCGAGTCATCGAGCGGGGCTCGATATAGCCGGCCGGCCAGCCTAACCGTTCGGCTCCCTGTCGGTAGCATTCCAGAAGGTTGTTCGAGGACCACGGGCGCCGGTGATAGAGATCCATGTCCGCATGGTTGCTGATGCGCAGGTCTATCGGGCTCATGCGCAGCCGGACGGCAAGCTCGTCCAGAGCCGTTTCCAGGGCAAACGAGCCGGGCGTTTCACCGGGCGCCCGAAAGGGGGTCGGCGTCGCGACCGCACGCCGCTCGACGCGATGGCTCACTTCGATGCGACCAGCCTTGTAAAGCATCAGGGAATTCAGCCCGCAGGGCTCGAAAAAGCCGCCACGCAGCGAAGTCGGCATCGTGCTGACGTGGCGAAGCAGCTTGAGCCGGCCCAGCGCGTCCGCAGCCAGTTCCACCTCCTGAACGGTCTCGCTGCGATAGCCCGAAGCGACGCCCATGTCCGGCCGCGTCAGTTGGAGGCGCACCGGCCTGGCAAGGGCGCGCGCCATGTGGGCGGCAAGCGCCTGATGTGGCCAGATCTGGTTCTTCGAACCGAATCCGCCTCCGACATACGGGGACAGCACCCGAACCTTGTCCGGTTCGATGCCGAGGCTTCTGGCGACATAGTCGCGGGTCGCTTGGGCTCCTTGCGTGGAATCATACAAGGTCACGCGGTCGCCATCCCAGACCGCGGTGGTCGCGGAAGGTTCCATCGGATGGTGCAGTTGCGGCGGCGTAGAATAGATCGCCTTCATGCGGACGGCCTCGGGACCCGCGTCCGTCTGATCGTCCCGCGCGTGCTGCATGTCGCCGGCGAAGAACGGGCTTGGCAGCACGGCGTCCGGTCGTTCCGCCTCCGACCGTTCGATATCGACCTCGATGGCGTTCAGGGCCGCCCGGGCCTGCTCCAGTTGCTCCGCAACAACGATTGCAATCCATTGCCCGGCAAAGAAAATCTCCGCATCGAGAAGTGGCCGGTAGGCCGGCAGTTGCGAGGCTGCATCCGCCATGGCGGCTCGCCCCAGCGCTTCCCCGCTGAGAGCGTCCACCTCCGGGGAGCTCCCCCAGCCGAGCCGGTCGCGGTCCTCATGCGTGAAGATGGCACGGACGCCTGGGAGGTTCCTTGCCGCATCGAGACGGAAAGCCTTGATGCGGCCGCGGGCGGCAGGTGAGCGCAACGCCAGCGCAAAGAGCATTCCGGCCGGCCTGGCGTCCGCCGCATAGCGGGCCGTCCCGCTGACCTTGACAATCGCATCGACGCGATTGGGCGCGCTTTCCGTCTGGCTCATGACGCAGCCAAGCTCCGCAAAATGCGATGAACAGCCCCGCGGGCCAACGCAAGCTTATGCCCGGTTTCTGGCCGGACGTCCGCACCATCCAGCAAGGCATCGCAGAAGCGATCGATCGAACCGTCGTCCAGTTTCCGCCCCACCAGCAGGCGCTCGGCGTCCTGTCGCCGCCACGGTCTGGTGGCAACGCCGCCAAGGCCGACGGAAACGGCTTCGACCCGCTCGTTTCGGTAAAGCAGGACCGCCGCCACGGAAGCCGTGGCGAACTCGTAGGACGCACGCCCCCGCAATTTGAGATAACCGGACCGGATCGCGGGCATCGGGCGCGCAATCTCGATGGCCGTGACAAGGGCGTCGCGCGGCAGGGCGGTGCGTGCCTCCCCTCCCCGTCCCGGTTCAAGGTAGAATTCGGACAGCGGGATCGTCCAGGCGGCGACCGCCGTGCGCATGTGGACGATTGCATCGAGCGCCAGCAGAGCCACGGCCATGTCGGACGGATGGACGGCGATGCAATCGGCGGTGGTGCCCAGTATGGCATGGCTGTGAAGCGGTGCCCTGATCGCTTCACAGCCGGAGCCGGGAGAGCGCAGGTTGCATGGCCAGTCCGTCGATCTGAAATAGGGACACCGCACGGCCTGCATGATGTTGCCGCCGACCGTCGCCGCATTGCGAATCTGCTGCGAGGCTCCGGACAGGACAGCTTCCGAAATCACCGGAAACGCTGCGCGAACGATCGCGTGATTGGCGAGGGCCGTGTTCGAGACAAGCGCCCCCATCGTGAATGAGCCCGGCGTTTCCACGATCTGGTCGAGCGGCAGTCGGCTGATGTCGACAAATCGTTCGGGCAGCCGATGGCCCATCTTGAGAAGGTCGAGCAGGGTCGTTCCCCCGGCGACCGCCTGACCTGCCCGGTCGGCGAGCGCCGCCAGAGCCGTTTCGACCGACTCGGGGCGAACCCACTCAACGGAGGCCATCAGCGACCTCCTGCACCGCCTTGACGATGTTCTCGTAGGCGCCGCAACGGCAGATGTTTCCGCTCATCAGTTCGCGAACCCCGGCGGCGCCCGTCGGGCATCCTTCCTTCAGCAGCGCCAGGGCGGACATGATCTGGCCAGGCGTGCAGAACCCGCACTGCAGGGCATCGTGCTGCACGAAGGCCTTCTGGAGCGGGTGCAATTCACCGTTGTCGCCGGTGACGCCCTCGATGGTGGTGACGGAACGTCCCCCCATCTGCGCGGCAAACTGCAGGCAGGAAAGGCGCCTCTCTCCGTCGATATGAACGGTGCAGGCCCCACACTGGCCATGGTCGCAGCCCTTCTTGGTTCCGGTCAGGCCAAGGTTCTCGCGCAACAGGTCGAGAAGGCTCCGGCGAGGATCAATCTCGACCTCCACGCCGCGTCCGTTGACTGTCAAGCCTATCGTGAGGGCATCAGCCACGATGGGTCACCTGCCTTTCATGCGAGCAAGAGGCCCCTTGCATTGAGGTGTTCCTTGACTGCCGTCAGATCGCCCTCGTAGTCCCAGACCTGAACCGTGTCGTGTGGACAGGCAACGAACAGATGATCGTCCGTGAAGGACAGGATGCGGTCGAGCTTGATCACCTTCTCGACGAATTCCTTCTTGTTGAGGTCGTGGGTGACGAGCTCGCCGTTCTCATCGTAGCCGAGGTGAACGGTCCGGGCGCGGATTCGAGCAGTAAAGTACATGGGCAATTCCTCACTGTGCTGAGAAGGGAAACGATACGGTCGGGCCGGACTGCGCCGGCATCGGGCATGCCTCAGTCAAGAACTTCATAGGCGATGTCATGAATGGTTCCGTCGGCCGCGTTGACCGGAGCCACGTCGCACGGACATGAGGACAGCGCCACGATCGCGTCCATCAAGACCTCCACCACCACGTAGTCGCCGGGGCGTGCCACGCAAGGCCGGATGGTCATTCGCAACCCGTCCTCCACCACGATATTGGCGAAGAGATTGAGCGGCCCGGGCGTGTAGGGCAGCGATTCGCCGATCTCCGCGAGCGCCTCGTGGAGGTTCTGGGTGCAGCTCCGGTGGTTCTTCAAGCCGCGCTTTTCGTAGAGCGTGGAATCGCACGCCATGATCAGCGTGTCGTGGTGCCCTACCGAAGTGTCCTCGACGATGCGGAAGATTGGTTCGCGCAGGTTGGTGTAAAGGGCATCGCCGGCGGCGGGCCTGATCTTTTCCATGAAGACCCGCGACCGCTCCATCGAGAGATTATGAAACAGATTGGTCCGGTCGAACGCCCAGATGTCCACGCATTGCTCGCCTTCCACATTGACGATCTTGACCTTCTGCCCCTTGTCGACATGGAACGCCTTGCCATAGCCCGCCTTGATGACATTCATGGATTCCACCACTTCCACTTGTTCGAGGACATTCCCAAGCGCGCTCACCCGACCGAAACCTGTTCGCGCACGAAGGCGGCGATGCCGTCGGCCAGCCTGCTCATGTCCGCCGCGAGCCTGCCGTAGTTGTCGGACGGTTCATTGCTCGCCTCGTCGAGAAACAGGCCGCGGCCGATTTCCATCTGGATGCTGTGAATGCCTTCGGACGGGCGGCCGTGTCGGCGCACGATCTCGACGCCCTTGAAGGGGTCGTTGATGCTCACCGAGTAGCCCATTCCTTTCAGCAGTCCGGCCACGCAGTCGCGGAATGCCGGATCGCTCGTCGTCCCGTCGCGGTCGCCGATGCAGAAATCCGCGCGCTTTCTGCCGGGGTCGGGCGACATGGAGGACCCGTAGGAGCCCATGCAGTGCGTATCGATGTGCCATGCGCCGCCGAAACGGGTTCTGAAGCCGGACAGGATACTTTGTATCTCGAGGTGATAGGGCTCGTAATAGGTGTCGATGCGGTGCTGGATCTCGGCCACCGTCAGCTTGCGGTCATAGATGGCCACTCCGGGTCGTGCCCATTTCTGTATCAGGCCGATGCCGATCGCCACCTTGGGCGAGGGCTCGGCGCCGGTCGGCCAAGGTGCATCCAGGATGGTCTCGTCAATATCAGAAGGGCTTCTGTTGGCATTGATGTAGGTCATCGGAAACAACGCCTGCAAAAGCGTGCATCCACTTTCGACAACGCCAGCCAGCAGGTCCTCGACATAGGGCGAGATCAGGAAATGCAGGTCCGAAAACGGAGCGGAGGCCGAGAAGTCGTTGGGATAGACCGTGCCGCTCTGGGGCAATTCGAACAGGATCGGCAGTTCATCAGACACGGGTTCGCTGCGGAAGAACACGCCGTCACGAATTTCCTCGCGGCCCTGCGGATGGGCACTCATTGTCCGCAACATCAGCCGACAAGCTCCACGTCGAGGTCGCTGAGCTTGCAGTCCGCGCTGTTGGTCGGAACCATGTCCATTGGGCAGGACGACAGGACTACGATGGCATCCATGAGCGCCTCGAGGACGACATAGTCACCGGGCTTAGCCTTCGACGGCTCCAGGGCGATGTCGATGTTGTTGCTCACCGGCACGTTCATGAAAAGGTTCAGCGCACAGGGCGTGTAGGATAGGGTTTCCCCGATTTCGGCCAGCGCCTCATGCAGATTGCCGGCACAGCTGCGGTGGCTCTCCGGCGCGCCGAGCTTGGCATAGGTCGCCGCATCGCACGGCGCGATCAGCGTGTCGTGAATGCCATCGGAGGTATCCTCGACGATCTTGACGATCGGCACGCGATAATTGGTGTGCATGATGTCGCCCACCGACGGCCGCAGCTTGTAGAGATAGCGCCGCGATATCTCCATCGACATACGATGGTTCAGGTCGGTCGGGTCGAATGCCCAGGTATCGACCACCTGGGTCCCGTCGACGCTGACAATCTTGAGTCTCTGCCCGGCCTTCATGCGGAACGCCTTGCCGTGCGCTGCCCTGATTTGTTCCATGCCTGTTTCTCCCCATGAAATTCCGGTGTTACGTCCTTGGCGTCAGATCTTGCTGCGGACGTATGCCGACGCGATGGCTGCAAACTTGCCGAGGTCTTCCCGGACGCGGTCGTAGTCGGCCGACTTGTTGAAATTGTCGTCCTGCATGTAGAGGCCCTTGACCATCTCGATCTGGAGGCTGTTCACGCCGCCGGCCGGATTGCCGTGCCTTCGTATGGAATCGGCTCCCTTGAAGGGGTCGTTGACCGAAACGCTGTAGCCGAGTTCGCGGAAGGCATTGACGACGACGTCGAGGAACTCCGCATTCGAAGTGGTTCCGTCGCGGTCGCTGATGCAGAAATCGGCGCGGCGCTTACCCTTGTCGTGGGCGTAGTCGGGACCGATCGTCGCCATGCAGTGGCAGCTCAGATGCCAAGCCGCGCCATGCTGGTCCAGGCCACGCTGGATGAGCGCGCCAAGCTCTGAATGATAGGGCTTGTAGTAATTCTCGATCCGATGCTGAACTTCCGCGATGGACAGCTTGCGATCATAGAGCGGGATGTCGCCCGCACAGACCTTGTGGATCAAACCGATGCCCAGCCTCGCGGACTTGTCGCTGGGCTCCAGCGGTTCCGGCCAGACGCCATCGATCAGGTCCGGATCAATATCGGAAAGGCTGCGGTTGGCATCGATATATGCGTTGGCGAAACTGGCAACGAGCAGCGTGGCGCCGCGCTGCGGGGCAAGGCCGTACAGGTCATCGACATGCTTGGAAACCCATTCGTGGATGGCGCGAAACGGAGCCACGGGGCTGAAGTCGTTCGGGTAGTGGCAGCCGCTGCGCGGCACATCGAAGATAAGCGGTACCGGATTGTCGCTCGGATCTTCTCGCGTCAGGACGCCCGGAAGGATACGCATTCTATTTTCCTTGACTTCAATCAACCAGTTGACGGTGTTTCAGGAGACTTGCGGGACGCGCTTGCCTTGGGCGTCCAGAAGCATGCACTCCGATTGACGGATCGTGAGCCAGACATCGCTGCCTTCCTCTGTCGGATCCTCATCGACTGCATGCACGACATGGAAAAGAAGGGCACCGACCTCGACGAGATAGGAGGCGTCGTTGCCCAGAAAGCTTAGCTCCCGCACGACGCCGCGCCTGACGTTCACGCCTTGGACGGCCTGTGGCGCGGCAGCATGAATGCCGATCCGCTGCGAACGGATGACCACGCTGGCCGGACCTGCAAAAGACCGGTCTTCGGCAGCCGAAACGTCCAACGTCGTACCGTCTTCCAAGCGAGCCCGTCCGTACCCCTCCCCCGCGGCTGTGTAGCTTGCAGGCAAGATATTCGATTGGCCGAGGAACTCCGCTACGAAACGAGTCTCAGGCACGCGATAGACTTCTTTCGGCGTACCGACCTGCTGCACCAGGCCCTGGTCGAGAATGACGATGTCGTCCGACATCGACAGGGCCTCTTCCTGGTCATGGGTGACGAAGATCGCCGTGATGCCCAGTTCACGTTGCAGGCGCCTGATTTCAGTGCGCATCTGCGCCCGCAGCGACGCGTCGAGCGCTGAAAGCGGCTCGTCGAGCAGAAGCACGTCGGGCTCTATGACGATAGCGCGCGCCAGCGCGATGCGCTGTTGCTGCCCGCCGGAAAGCTGTGAGGGAAGGCGCTCCCCCACATTCGGCAACTTGACCATCTCGCAGGCCTTGCGGACCTTCTCGCGAACAACCTCGCGCGAAACGTTGCGATAGCGCAGGCCGAACGCGACGTTGTCGAAAATGGTCTTGTGCGGGAAAAGCGCGTAGTTCTGGAACACGAAGCCGATGTTGCGCTTGTGAACGGCAACATCGGTAACGCGTCGGCCCTTGATGAAGATGTCCCCCGAGCTCGGCTCTTCCAGACCGGCGATCATTCGCAGGATCGTGGTCTTGCCGCATCCCGAGGGGCCTAGCAGACTGACGAACGCTCCATCGGCAATTTTCAGGTCGACGCCCTTCACGGCCTCGAACTGTCCGAAGCTCTTGAAAACATGTCGAAGTTCGACAGCAGTCATGCCTAGCCGCTTTCGTTCTCTGTTCGGGAAATGGCCCGGCCGAGCCGGCCGGGCCGTCATGGTCGAGATCAGCCGCCGCGCTGGATCCGGTTCCAGATCTTCTGCCACTCGGTCTGGTTGTCGTTCCAGTACTTGGCGTCGGCGAAGGTGATACCCTTCAGCGTGCCCGTGGGATCAAAGGTCAGGAACTGCTTGACCGCTTCCGGTATCTCGTACTTGCTGGCGTCGAGACCCGGCGGGTAGAGCTGCGCTTCGGCCACCGTGATCTGCGTCGCCGGATCAAGCATGAAATTGATCAGCGTTTCGCATGCCTCGACCGGCGAGCCCTTCAGGACCAGGAAGTCGATGATCCAGCCAAAGGAGTTGGGCGGGTCCATATAGGCGATCGGATAGCCCTGCTGCTGAAGCAAGGCGACGCGCCCCGAAAACGCTTCCGCTACATAGACTTCCTCGGAGGCGAGAAGGTCCATGCTCTCGGCAGCCGAGTTCCAGTACTTCTTAACGTTGTCGCGATGCTCTCGCACCTTCGCCCAGACGGCATCGATGTCCTGAATGTTGTTCGGATCCTGGTCGCTCATCAACGCGCCGTACCACACGCGCGTTTCCCAGTCGGCCCAGCCCGTGACCTTGCCCTTCAGTTCCTTCTTGAGCAGGAGCTTGGCGCCCAGCGATTCCGCTTCTTCCTTCGAAACGTACTTGGTGTTGTAGGCGATGCCGGTCACGCCGTAGTGATAGGGAATGCCGCACAGGGCGTCCGGGGTGACGGCACGGAACGGGGCGATCAGAGCCGGCATCAGCGTCTGAATGTTCGGAATGTTGGCTTCGTTGAGCTTCTCACAAAGCCCCGCGTCGACCCAGCGCTTGTACCATTCGACGCCGGCGGATTCGACGATGTGGTATTCGCCCGTGTTGGACGCCTTCACCTTGGTGTAGATTTCGTCCTCGCCGCCGAACGAACCCTCGACGACCTTGATGTTGCTTTCTTTGGTGAAAGGCTCGAAGGCAAGCTTGCGCAGCGCGTCCTGCACGACGCCGCCCCAGCCGTCGAAACGTACTTCCTGCACCTGCGCGATCGCCTGACGGCTCATGCCGGAGAGGAAGCCGCCAGCGAGGCCCGTCGAGACGGCCGCAGCGCCCACGAGACCGAGGAACGTACGTCGATCGACGTCGCCGTTCCTATAGCGATCCATCAGTCGCTCGTACCGAATTCCGTCTTCAATCTTGTCTGTCATTTCCCAACTCCCATTGCGATTGGTCAAAGTGCGCGGTTCTTGCGCCGCAGAATGAGCCCGGCGACGATCGGCAGCAGCAGCGTGAAGACGATCATCATGGTGCCGAGCGCATTGATCTCCGGGCTGATCGAATTGCGCAGCATGGCGAAAATCTCGGTAGGCACTGTCTGCATACCGCCCGGGCGCCAGAACATGCTGGCGGTGATGTTGTCGAAGGACACCGTGAAGGCGAGCAGCCCGCCCGCCAGCAGCGCCGGGAACAGCAGCGGCAGCGTCACCGTTCGCAGCACCTCGGCCTGATTGGCTCCGAGCGTGCGCGCGGCCTCCTCATATGTCCGCTTGATGCCGATCAGCCGAGCCTGGACGACCATCACCACGAAAGGCAGCGTCAAGACGACGTGACCGACCAGCAGAAGCCAGAAGCTGCGCGGCAAGCCGAGCGTACGCGTGAACAGAAGCAGCCCTACGCCCAGCACCGTTTCCGGAATCAACAGCGGGGAGGTGATCAGGACCAGAATTAGCCCCTTACCAATGAATTCGTAGCGGACGAGCGCAAGCGCGGCCAGGAAGCCGATGCTGGTTGAAATGACGGCCGTAAGCCCGCCAAGCACCAGCGAGGTCTTGACCGCCGAGACGATCGCTTCGTTCTGGATGAGGGTCGCGTACCAATGGAAGGTGAAGTTCTGGAACGGAAAACTGCCGAACTGGGACGAGTTGAAGGAGAGGGCAACGACCACGAGGATCGGCGCGAACAGGAACAGATAGACCGCTACCGTCACGAACCTGATGAGATATGCGCTCATTTCGCCCGCCCTACCTGAAGCTCTTGTAGAGCTGGTTCAAACCGACGAAGCGATTGAATACGAAGACAAACATGCCGAGGAAAAGCAGCAGGACGCATGCTAGTGCAGCGCCGAGAGGCAGATTCAACTCGGACATGATCGTGTCGTAGACGAGATTGCCGAACAGGAAATCCTGCGGCCCGCCGAGAATGAGCGGAGTAATGAATGCCCCGCTGACCAACACGAAGCACAGCAAGATTCCGGTCGAGAGGCCCGGCAGCGAAAGCGGTAGCACCACCTGAAGGAAGGCCGACCATTTGGAGGCGCCCAAGGAACGTGCCGCCTCGACCAGATTTCGGTCGATACCCTCGAGGCTGACATAGATGTTCAGGATCACATAGGGCAGCGTGAAATGAACCAGCCCAAGCACGACGGCAGCCTCGCCGTAGAGCATTTGCAGCGGCTCGTCGATTATGCCTAGCGCCTGAAGCGCCTCGTTCAAAGCGCCGTTCGTGCCAAGCACGTGGATCCAGGACATGGTGCGGATAATGAAACTGATCCAGAAAGGCACGATGAGCAGCATCAACAGAAGATTGCGGTGCCTGGAGCGAGTGGTCGCAAGGAAATAGGCCGGGACGTAGCCGAACAGGACCGAGGCGACCGTGGCAATCAACGCGATCCGAACTGTCTTCCACAGACCCGACAGATAGAAGGGATCGGAAAAGACCTCGGCCCAGTTGCCGAACTGAAAGGCCGCGCGCTCACTTCCCGCCCCGAGAAATTCGAAGAACGAATAGGCGAAGACAATCGCCACGGGTGCAATCACAAACATCGCCAACGCCAACAGCGCCGGGGTCAGCAATAGCCATGGGTGGAATCGGGATTGGGTCATCTACTCATCAGGTGTATCGCTGATATGCCAGATACCATCGTACAATTTGACCGTCAAGCGCCCTTCGATCTATCGCTCCGTCGACGCGCCGCCGGTGCCCAGACGTCCTCGCCAACCATCTTGGCAAGGCAAAAGGCTGCATCTAGAACTCCCGCCATCGGCCACGGCAGCGGAATCTGTGGCAGGAAGGGACGAGACGATCTTGGCGCCACCGAAAAGCCCCAGCGCATCCGAGCGCGCCTACATCGCAATTGAAAGATTGCTGGTCACGGGCCACATCGCGCCGCGCTCCATCGTCAATGAGATGGAAATCTGCAAATCGCTCGGACTGGGCCGGACACCGGTCCGGCTGGCGTTGCAGCGGCTGGCCGACCATGGCCTGCTAGAGATCATTCCACGCAGGGGAATGTTTGTCACCGAGGTCGATTTCCAGGGACAGTTGCTGATCCTGGAAGCGCGGCGCGAACTGGACAGGCTGCTGTGCGAGACCGCAAACACGTTGGCGACGGAATCCGACCGATCCGCACTGAAGGAGATGGCCAGGGAAGTTCAGGACGCGCATGTGCGCAGAGACTTCGCAGCTCTCCTGGAAACGGACTTGCAGTTCAAGCTCCTGCTTCTGTCCATCGCCCGCAACAGGTTCCTCACCAAGGCGATCGTCCCCATTCATGCATTGTCGCGACGCTTCTATTTCATGCATACCGCCGAGACTGATCAGGGGGTCGACGTCGCGCTTGTGCATCTCATCCGCACGGTCGCCGATGGGGACAGGACAGCTGTGGGCGCAGCATCCTGCAAGCTTACGGACGAACTCGAAAGGTTCGCCAAGGAAACGATCCTTGCGAAACTCGGCATCGAGGCGGGGTTCGCATCAGGCTCCCACTAGCCATTGCGCCAGCGGGATGCGCTCGGTGCGGGGCCGGATCAAAGACTGGAGCAATTGATCCAGACTGGGCTAAGGTCCTGACGCGGCTGAAACGGAGCGCTGCATATTGCAGGACGCGCGCCCGGCCAGCCGCCGCCAACAAGTGAAAACGAGATGAACCCGTTCATACCCAGCTCCAAGCTCGATACCCAGGCATCCCGCGTCTACAGAATGCTGGAAGCCCAGATCGTCCAAGGGGAACTCGTTCCCGGCCAGGAGCTGTCGGAACGGTCCATAAGCGCACAATTTCGGATCGGCCGCACACCGGTGCGGGAAGCCCTGCAGAAACTGGCAGCGAACCATATGGTTCAGGTGGAGCCCAGGCGGGGTACATTCGTATCGCGCATCGATCCGGATATTGCCACCGAGCTATTCCTGGTGGTCTGGCCGCTGGAAAAGCTGCTCATCCGGTGCGCAATCGACCATGCCAGCGAGGAAGAGTTCAAGCAACTCGGGGCGCTGGCAGTTCTTCTGACTTCCACTCATGAGGATGACAACCAGACATTGCTCTATGCGAAGATCAACGATCAGATCGCGCAAATGGCGAGAAATTCTTATCTGCTCGCCGTCCTCGCGCCCATGCGGCTGCTGGTTGAAAGGGTCCGCTTCTTCCACGGACTGGCTAAGGATCTCAAGTTAAGGGAATGCTTCGCCGATCTGATCGCGCAAATATCGCTGCAAGATAAGGCAGGTAGCATGAACGCCTTCACTGCCTATGCGGACCGATTTGAGACAAAAGCAATGACGGAAATATCCAGGCGGCAGTAGACGGATAAATGCTTCCCTACAATCTGCTCCAAACGCCAGCGTGAATGCGTCAATGAACCGTTATGATTTGGCTATGAACCGCTCCGATTCGATTTTGAACCGCTCGGGATTTGTCTCTACATGTATATGGAAAATGGTGGGCCCGGAGGGACTCGAACCCCCAACCAAGCGGTTATGAGCCGCCGGCTCTAACCATTGAGCTACAGGCCCCACGCGGCTGCCTTAGAGTTTTTCGTCTCCTCGCACAAGGCTTTCGGCTACCATCCGTTGCTGTCGCCGGACCCCAGCCCTTAATCGCGCCACAGTGCGTCCATAGTGGGCGGAGGCAAGCATTCGCATGATGGAGATACCGATGCCGAAACAGTTCCTGCCGCTGGCGCTCGCAGCCGCGCTCGCTTTGCCCGCCGCCGCCAGGGCGGCCGAGCCGGTGCCGCCGCCGCACATCACCGTTTCGGGCGAAGGCGAGGCCACCGTGGCGCCCGACATGGCGCTGATCTCGCTGTCGGTCATGCGCGAGGCGAAAACCGCCCGCGAGGCCATGGACGCCAACAACGACGCCATGGCGGCGGTGATCGCGGCGATGAAGGCGTTCGGCATCGCCGAGCGCGACCTGCAGACGGCAGGCATCCAGATCAGCCCGCGCTACAACTACACCAACAACAAGGACGGCGGCCAGGAAGCCGAACTGGTCGCCTACCAGGTCACCAACACGCTGTCGGTGCGCCTGCGCGACATCGACAAGGCCGGCGAAATCCTCGACAAGGCCGTCACCCTCGGCGTCAACCAGGGCGGCAACATCACCTTCTCCAACGAGGACCCTGCCGCCACCCTCACCCAGGCGCGCAAGAAGGCGGTGGCCGACGCCATCGCCAAGGCCAAGACGCTCGCCGAGGCGGCCGGCGTCAGCCTCGGGCGCGTGATCGAGATCAGCGACCAGAACACCCGGCCGGCCCCGATGCCGATCCAGGCCAAGGCGTTCGACGCCGCCGGCGCGGCCGCGCCCGTGCAGGCCGGCGAGAATTCCTACACGGTGCAGGTCACCGTCACCTTCGAGCTCAAATAGAACCGGACACGGCCCCTGAAATGCCGAAAGCCCCGGAGGATCGATCCTCCGGGGCTTTTTCCATGGGGGACACGGCGCGCGTTGCGCGCCAACGCGAATCAGCGATAGACGACCGGGCAGCCGCGTTCGCGGCCGAACACAACGACGACCCGGTCACTGTACTTGCGCCCAGCCACCTTGATCGTGTGGCGGCTCACGTCGATGACACGGGCCCGGCGCAGCCCCATGCGCTCGGCCTTGTCGAGCGCGCGCTCCGGCGAGCAGCTGCGGCGCCAGTCGCGCTCCCGGCGCCAATCGCGGACACGCTCGCGGTCGCCGTCATAGGTGCCAAAGCGCGGACCGGAATGGCCGAAATTGAGGTAGATGCCGTCCGCCTGGGCGACGGCGGGAACGGCGGCAAGCGCGCCGAGGCCGATGAGAGCCGAAAGGGCCGCGGTCTTGAGGGTCTTGAACATCTGTCTTCTCCTGTTGGCGTTTCGAGCGGTTCGCCGAAGCGATGCCCGAACCTAGGGCCGTGCCCCTGAACGGTTCGGGAATCGGGCGTTCACCTGCCGTTCACGCGGCCAGCGGGGAAACGCCAGCCCGCCCGCCGGTTCCGGCTTTCGGGCCGCTTCGGGCTACGGCTCCTCCTCCAGCACGTAGTCGAAATAATCTTCCGGCTCGGCGAGGTCGCTCTCGCTGGCGCGCACGCGCCCACGCATCGATATGCCGGCCTCATGCACCGTCTCGGCGCTGCCTGAGACCAGCGGGTGCCACCAGAACAGATCGCGCCCTTCGGCAACGAGGCGGTAGGCGCAGGTCGCCGGCAGCCAGTGAAGCGTGCGCACGTTCTGCGGCGTCAGGCCGACGCAATCGGGAACGCGCTTCAGCCGGTTGGCGTAGTCGCCGCAGCGGCAGGTGCCGGCGTCGAACAGCCGGCAGGCCACGCTCGTCCAGTAGATCTCGCCGGTGTCCTCGTCCTCCAGCTTGGACAGGCAGCATTTGCCGCAGCCGTCGCACAGCGATTCCCATTCGGCAGGGCTCATCGCCTCCAGTGACTTGGTCTTCCAGAACGGCTCATTCATATGGCGCATGTGCGCCCGACACATGGCGAAATCAAGCCGCCGACCCGGCTCGCCCCGGTATGACCACCAAATCGCCCTTCGCTCGCCTTGTGCGGTTGCCATTCGGTGGCCGGCGCGTCGGAACCAAATGCGGTTCTGAGCGGTTTGGGCGGCGAAGGGGCGTGCGAGAGGAGATTTCGGATGAAACGCCAATCACAAATCCTGGCCGGCAGCGCGATTGCCCTGTTGATGGCATCCGCGCCGCTGAGCGCCCTGCCGCTCGACCGCGTCGCCAGCCCTGTATCGGAAACGACGGGAAGCCTGCCGCTGCTCAGGGTCCAGGCCGACTGCCCCGAGGGCGAAACCTGCGCCCCGGCTGCCGAAGAGGCCTCGCCGGACGCGGCCCAGCCGGATGAAAAGCCGCGCAAGAAGCGCAGAAGCGAAGAGCAGCAGGAAAACGCCGCGCCCGCCGAGCAGGCAGCACCGGCCGAACAGGCTCCCGCCGAGCAGGCAGCGCCAGCTGAACAGGCCCCGGCGGAGCAGGCGGCTCCTGCCGAGCCCGAGCAGAAGCCGCGCAGGAAGCGCCAGAGCGAGGAACAGCAGGACAACGCCGCTCCCGCGCAGGAAGCGGCACCAGCCGAACAGGCTCCCGCCGAGCAGGCGGCCCCCGCCGAACCCGAGCAGAAGCCGCGCAAGAAGCGCAAGAGCCAGGAACAGCAGGACAACGCCGCCCCCGCGCCGGCCGAGCAGGCTCCCGCGGAGGCCGCGCCATCGGGCGCCGAGCAGCCGGCGGACCAAGGAGCCGAAACCGGTTCCAAAAAGGACAAGCTGCGCAACTACCTGAAGAAGAAGCAGAACGGCGAGGAAGCGCCCGCCGAGCAGGCCAAGCCGGCCGAGGAAGCAGCGCCGACGCCGCAAGAAAAGCCGGCCGAGGCCCAGCCCGAACAGAAACCCGCCGAGGCCGCGCAGCCGCCGGCGCAGGGGGAGCAGCCGGCAGACCAGGGGGCCGAAACCAGCTCCAAAAAGGACAAGCTGCGCGACTATCTGAAAAAGAAGAAGCAAGGCGGCGGCGAGGCGGCCCCCGCTGAAGAACAGCCGGCCGAAAACGCCAAGCCCGCCGAGGAAAGCCAGCCTGTCGATCAGGCCCAGCCCGAGCAGCCCGCGACCGACCAGAAAGCCGGAGGCGAGGCGAAGCCGGCGGCCGAGCCGGAGCTTCCCACCAACACCCGCGAGCAGGCCATGCCGGAGGGCAAGGCCGAAGCGAGGCCGCAGCCCGAGAACGCCGCTCCGCTGCCCGACAGCGCCAAGGGCGCCGGCAGCGCGGAAGGACAGGCCGGCGCCAACGGCAAGCCCGCCGGCGAAGCGCCGCAGGCCGGCCAGGAACAGGCCGAACAGCCGGCGACCGGTCAGGCGCAGGGCAAACCCGAAGCGGTGCCGGATTCGGATTCGGCCGCGCAGACCGAGATCGGCAAGATCGACAGGATCGAATCGGTCGAGGCCGTTGAAGGCAAGCGCGTCGACCGCGACGAGTGGCAGCAGCAATGGCGCAAGCGGCGTGAGGAACAGCGCAGCCGCAACGACGGCCAGGTCGTCAAGGAGGTCAACAACCGCATCATCATCAAGGAAGGCGACAACATCTACGTCGACAACCGCGATGTGAACGTGCGGCTGGAACGCCATGCCCGCGATTCCTATGTCGAGGAACTGCCGGACGATTTCAGCCGCTACACCATCGTCAAGGACGACGGCACGCGCGTCGTCACCATCCGCAACTCCTACGGCGATATCGTGCGCCGCTCGAGGATCACGCGGGACGACCGCGAGGTCGTGCTCTACTACGTGCCTGAGTCCGACTATGATCGCCTGAGGGGCGGCTACTACGACGCCGGCGCCGACCTGCCCCCGCTCCGGCTCGACATTCCGGCCGACGAGTACATCCTGGACGCCCAGTATGCGGAGCCGGACGACTACTACACCTATCTCGACGCACCGCCCGTCGAGCCGGTGGAGCGCATCTACTCCATCGACGAAGTGGTGCATTCGGCCCGTATCCGCGACAAGGTGCGCCGCGTCGACCTCGACACGATCACCTTCGACACCGGTTCGGCGGAGATCGGCGAGGATCAGGTGAACCATCTTCAGGCGCTTGGCGATGCCATCAACAAGATCCTGAAGCAGAACCCGGCCGAGACCTTCCTGATCGAAGGCCACACGGACGCGGTTGGCTCGGACGAGTCCAACCTCGTGCTTTCGGACGAGCGGGCGCAGTCTGTTGCCGAAGCGCTGACCAGCGTCTTCGACATCCCGGCCGAGAACCTGACCACCCAGGGCTACGGCGAGCGCTACCTGAAGGTGAACACCGACGGTGCCGAGCGGGAGAACCGGCGCGTCGCCATCCGCCGAATCACGCCGCTGGTGGCGCCGGTGGCCTCGGCGAAATAAGGCAATTCCGGGAAAAGTCGGACCCCCGTTTCCGTCCGGAATTGCGAAAAACTAGGGAATAGGCCCGCGATTCGTCTGACCATTGAATCGCGGGCCGGCCGCCTTAGATTCAATGGGTGGGGTTCCCTGCCCCGTCCCGCACCCCGCGGGACACGGCCCGGCCGGTTCCCCCTCGCCGGCCGGGCTATTTCCAACCGCTCCCAAATGGGAGTTGTCGGCCATCGACCTGCGACGCTTTATCGAATTTCCGAAAGGCGACAAAAGCAGGAGCAGGGGCGTGAATCCTTTCAAAACAAGCAAGGTATTGATCTGTGTTGCAGCGCCGTTGGCCCTGGCCGGCTGCGGCGGCGGCTCGGGCGGGCCTGGCGGCCCCGGTGGCGCGGTCAGCTTCACCAAGTTTCCGATGCTGGCGGGCAAGACCACGACCATCAAGGGCAACGGCCGCGAAGCCGCCTACACCGTAGGCCAGCAGGGCATCGCCCTGGCGCCGTTCGGCGCTTCGTCGGCGGTGCAGGCGGACGTGGAAACGGACGCTGACGGCGATATCGCCTCGGTGAGCCTGAAGACGGGCACCACGTCCAAGACATGGAATGGGAGCAACGCCGAACTTGCCTATGCCGGAAACGGCAAGCTGGTCATCGGCGAGGCCAAGGACGACAGCGGCAGCATCGGCTTCGCCGATCCGGAGGCCAACGGCTTTTCCTACCAGACCTATGGCGCATGGCTGACGGAAGGCGCCACTGGCGGCAGTGCCGGAGCCTTCAGCATGGGCAGCGAAACGGCAGCGGCGAATATTCCCTCCAGCTCGACCGCCAAGTTCAAAGGCACGGCCGGCGGCATCTACGCCAATGCGGCAGGCCATGACGTCATGACGGCGGACGCCGCGCTCGATGTCGACTTCGGAGCCAAGACCGCCCAGTTCTCGACCAGCAACACCACGCTCAGGACGAGCGGAGCGGCCGCCAATCTCAACATGTCCGGCAACCTCGCCATCGGCGCGGGCGGTCTCTCGGGTAATGTCACGACGGCCGACAACTCGATGGCCGGCACGGCGGACGGCCGGTTCTACGGACCGGGCGCGGAAGAGGTCGGCGGCACCTTTGAACTGAGGGGCGCCAACGGGGCGATGGCCGGCGCATACGGTGCCGTCAAGTAACCATGATCCGTATCGAGGTCCTTGCCGGACTGTTGCTTGCAAGCGTGGCGACGAGTGCCGTCGCCGCCACGCCGGCCGAGATCGAAGCCGACTTCAGGCAGGCGATGATCGAAGCCCACGATGGCCGTCCGGACGCCGCGATCCAGCGTCTTCGGGCCTTGGCGAGCGAAACGGGGGCGCCGCGCATAAGGCTCGAACTCGGACTGCTGCTGCTGCGCGCCGGCGACAGTGCCGGGGCGCTCACGCTGTTCCGGCAGGTCTATCTGGAGGCGGACACCCCGCAGACCGTGCGGCGCAATATCCTGCCGCTCATCGAGGAGGCGGAACTGCGCGTGCTGCGCATCCGCTACGGCGCCAGGATCATCACGGACAGCAACCCGTCCCAGGTCAGCGAGGGCGGCACGATCTATTTCAACGGCGTTCCCCTGGAGTATCAGCCACCCGCCCGGAAACAGACCGCCTACGGCATCGAACCCTGGTTTTCAGCGGAAAAGCTCTGGCAGAACGGCTATCTGACAAAGTTCAACGCCTCGGCCCGGCTCTTCGAGGAGGATGACCTACGCAGGGGCCGGTTCCAGATCGCGGCCGGCAGGCGCATAGCCGCCGTCCCGGGGCTTTTCGTCCAGGCCAGCGTCGACACCGAGATCGCGAACCACGGCTCCTACGTCTTGCCCTCGATCGAATCCTGGAAGCGGTTCCGACTTTCCGACACCGCCGGCGTCGGCCTTGGCGGCCAGGTCGGCTACATGGTCTCGCAGGAAGCGGATGTTTCCGGGCCGTTCTGTCGCGGCTACGTCTTCGGCGACTGGACCTTCCAGTCGAACGCCACCGTGTTCGGGCGACTGTCGGCGGAGACGCTCGACAGCCGGAACGACTTCTACGACTATGTCTCGACCAGGGTCGATTTCGGCTTCAATCTCGACATCGCCGATGTGGACGTCACGCCGCAGGTGAGCTGGAAGCAAACGCGGTTCATCGAATACAGCCCTTTCTGGGGCAACCATCGCAAGGATACCACGATCAGGCCGGAGGTGACCGTCTCGAGCGGACAGCTCGAATGGAACGGCATTCGTCCGGAGGTCAGCGTCTTCTACGAATGGCGCTCCAGCAACGTCGAAATCTACGAGTACGACCAGCTCGGCGGCTATGTGAATTTGCGCAAGCTGTTCTGAAGCGACCTCGCCCGCCCGTTGCCCTTGCGAACGGGCCCTTGCGAACGGGATCGGAAGGCAGTTACGATGTAGTCGGTTTGGGGGAGACAATGGAGCATCCGCTGGTCGAGCGGCTGCTGGATGCCGTACTGGATACGGCGGCGTGGCCCGATGTCCTGCGCATGGTTGCGAACGAGTTCGCGGCCGATCACGTCTTTGCCTATCTCGTTTCGCCCGACGAAGTCAGGCCCTTCGCCTCGCGCGACAGCGAGGAGATCGTGCGGCTGCTGGTCGCCGACGACTGGCACGAGCGAAATCCGCGAATGGTGCGTGGGCTCCGGCATGCCCGCAGCGGCCAGTTCAGCCTGCTGACGGACTGGCGCCTGTTCGATGCCGAGGAAATCGCAAAGGACCCGTTCGAGCAGGAATTCGCGGTCAAACACGATTCGGTTCACTATGCCGGCTCGTTCATCCCGTTCTCGAAAGGATCCTTCCTGACGCTCTCCATCGAGCGCGGACGATCCAAGGGCACCTATGCCGGCGCGGAAGAAGAGCGGGTCGGCCGTTTCATCGCCGAGGCGGCCCGCTCGTTGCGCTACGCCTTGCGGGCGCAGGCGCACCTTGCCTGCAGGCTCGTCGATTCGTTGAGCGGCTGCGGCGTTGCCCACGCCTGGGTCGACAGCCGGGCGAGGCTCCATCACGCCTCTCCGGCCTTTGACGAAATGATCGGCCGCTACCTGGGCGTGCGCAATAGCCGCGTGGTGCCTTTGGCGGGCGATCCCCACCAACTGCATTGGCTGATTGCGCAAGCCGGGAACGGCGAGCACGCCTGCGCAACGCTAAGGCTCGAAAACCCGTCTGACCCGCGCGACAGCGTCATCGCGCGCGCGGTTCCCCTGCGCACCGGAGGAGCGTTCGTCGGCGCATCGGCGGACGTCCTGCTGTCCGTCGAAACGATGGCGGTCGAAGAAGATCCTGCGCAGCTCCTCAAGAGCCGTTTTGGCCTGACGCCGGCGGAAGTCCGCCTGGTAGCGCAATTGAACGAGGGAAAGACGCTGCGCCAGGCGGCCGATCTGGAATCCGTTTCCTACGAAACCGCCCGGACGCGCCTGAAGGCCATCTTCCACAAGACGTCGGTGTCGAGGCAGGCCGAGCTTATCCGGCTTCTCGGCACGCTGGATCGGTGAGCCGGGCGCAGGCCCGCTATCCCCACTCCGACGATGGCCGAGCGTCAGAACAGGCTGCCGACTTTCGTGTCGGTCCGCTCGAACACCTCGTCGGGCACGAAGAAATCGCCGGCCAGCGGCCCCTTGGCGCCCGGCGCATAGTGCGAAAAATCGGTCACGCCCTCGGCCCGCAACACTTCCTCGTCGATGTAGAAATTGCCGGTCGCCTCGCGTGACGGCCGGTTGAGGATGGCATGAGCGGCGTCGGCCATGATGTCGGGCGAACGGCTCATCGACGCCATCGTCTCGCCGCCCAACAGGTTGCGCACGGCGGAGGTGTCGATCGCCGTCAGCGGCCACAGCGAGTTGACGGCGATGCCGTCTTTGGCGAACTCGGCGCTCATGCCCAGCGTGCACATCGACATGCCGAACTTCGCCATCGTGTAGGCGACATGGTTCTTGAACCACTTGGCCTTCATGTCGAGCGGCGGCGCCAGGTTGAGGATATGCGGGTTGGCGGCTGCCTTCAGGTGCGGAATGCACAGCTTGGAAACGAGGAAGGTGCCGCGCGTGTTGATGTGGTGCATCAGGTCGTAGCGCTTCATGTCGGTTTCCAGCGTGCCGGTGAGCTGGATGGCCGAGGCGTTGTTGACGCAGACGTCGATGCCGCCGAATTTTTCGACCGTCGCGGCGACGGCCGCGGCGACCTGCTCTTCCTCGCGGATGTCGCACAGCACCGGCAGTGCCCTGCCGCCGGCCTTCTCGATTTCCTCAGCGGCGGTGTAGATGGTGCCCGGCAGCTTCGGATGCGGCTCGGCGGTCTTGGCCGCGATGGTGACGTTGGCGCCGTCGCGCGCGGCGCGCAGCGCAATCGCCAGGCCGATGCCGCGCGACCCGCCGGAGATGAACAGCGTCTTTCCCTTGAGCGACATGATCGGCCTCCAATCCTCGATGGCCGATCCTTGCCTGCTCCCATAGCGCCGTGCAAGCCCATGACGGGCTCGTGTCGGTTACGCTGCGTCGCCTCTTATGCGCCGACCGCTTCGGGCGCATACTGGGCAAGGAATTCCGCGCTCGGCGGGATCGGCTTGATGACGTCGATCAGCACGCCGTTCGGATCCTGCGTGATGAAATGGCGCTGGCCGAAAAGTTCGTCGCGCAGCGAACGCAGGATCGGCAGCCCGGCGGCCGCCACGCGCGCATGGACGGCATCGACGTCCCTGACCTCGAAATTGATCAGCAGGCCGCCCGCCCTGCCCCGGCCGGCTTCCGGAATGGTCTCGTGGTCGCCCTGGACGATGCCGAGATTGACGCGCTTGTCCTCGGTCGACTGGAGATGAACGTACCAGTCGCTCTCGAACAGCGGCTTGAAGCGGAAATGCTCGACATAGAAGCGCGTCGTGGCAGTGACGTCGCCGGTCATCAGCACCGGATAGTAGCTGGTCGTTTTCATGGCTTTCCATCCTTCATCAAAAAACATACATTCTGCATGTAAATACGAATTAACATACAGGCTGCATGTATGCAAGACGAAAAGCCGCGACGCTCCAATCGCGAGCGTACCGATGCCACCCGCGCCGACCTGATCGCGGCCGCGCGCACCCTGTTCATCGAGAAATCCTACGCGGAGACCGGCACGCCCGAGATCGTTTCGGCAGCGGGCGTCACGCGCGGCGCGCTCTATCACCATTTCCCCGACAAGCAGGCGCTGTTCCGCGCCGTGGTGGAGAAGGAGGCGGAGGCGGTCGCCGCCGAGATCGAGGCGGCCGCGCCCGAAACGCTTGCGCCGCGCGACGCGCTGATGGCCGGCTCGGACGCTTATCTGGCCGCCATGCGCATGCCGGGCCGCACCCGCCTGCTGCTGCTCGACGGGCCGGCCGTGCTCGGCCGCGCCGAAATGGACGAGATCGACGCCCGTCACGGCAACCGCACGCTGCGCGAAGGGCTTGTCGCCGCCATGCGTTCGGGCGCCGTCAGGAAACTGCCGGTCGACGCGCTGACGCTGCTGCTGGCGGCATTGTTCGATCGCGCAGCACTCGCGGCGGACGCCGGCGCTCCGTCAGATGACTACCGACGGGTCATCACGGCCCTGATCGAGGGATTGGGAAAATCTTGAACCGGCCGACCAGGCACTCAGCTGAAAAGCCGCTCGCCCTGCTCGTCGATGAGCTGGATGCCCTTCTTGATGGCGATGTCGGCGGCATCGTCCAGGCCGGCGAAACGGTCGGCGCGAATGAAACGGTGCTCCTTCGCCTCGCCGTCGATCGTCTTGGTGATGACGCCGCAGGTCTGATACTGGCCCTCGGCCTTGTAGGGCGTCGCGCTGACGACGAAGCCCTTGTGCTCGACCTGCTTGACCGGCTTGGCGTCGGTATCCGTGCCCTCGCTCGCACCACCGCCGCCGAAAAGACGTTTCAGGAAAGACATGCCATTCTCCTCGGCATCCACAATGGCGGACCCGGCCGGCCCGATGCAACCGCTTTGTTGCAGACCGCATGCCATGCCGCAAGCGCCATGCGCCGGCCCCATGACGGAAGCCGGCGCACAATGGCATACCTTCCTGCGCCGCGTTCAGTCGCGCGACAGGGCTTCCATCGCCTGGATGGCGTTTTCGAGGATGGCGATCGCCTCGGCCTGCTTTTCGGCCGGTGCGTCGGCGATATCGGCCAACGCCGCCTTGAGACGGTGGCGCAGCGTCCGGAAGCGCGGATCGCGCGCGTGGCGCCCGCGCCGCTCCTCCTTGTCGTCCTCCCAGCCGAACCACTCGCGCGCCTTGGCCATCTTGCGGCCGAAGCGTTCGATCTGCTCCAGCACGCCTTCCACCATGGCGCGGTTCTCATCCAGATGCGCCTGCCCCGCCTCGGTGATCGAGAACACCTTCTTGGTGCCTTCGGTGGCCGAGACGGCATAGCCGGCCTCCTCGAGGAAGGTCAGCGTCGGATAGACCACGCCGGGGCTCGGGCTGTAGACGCCGCTCGAGATTTCCTCCAGCGCCTTGATGATGTCGTAGCCGTGGCGCGGCGTCTGCGACAGGAGCAGGAGCGTGATCAGCTTGAGGTCGCCGTCGGCCAGCATGCGGCCGGCGCGCAGCATGTCGGCCGGGCCGCCGCGACCGCCGCCGCGCATTCCCGGTCCATGGCCACCGAACGGGCCGAAACCGCCGCCCCGCCCGCCGAAGCGGCCCGCCATGTGCCTGAACGGCGCCTCGCCGCAGGGACCGTGACTATGTCTGTGTCCGAACATTAGAATTCCTTTCGATATGTCTTACGATATATCTCACATAAAGGCAGTCGCGTGCCATTTCAAGATATATCTTACGATACATCGTTCACGGGTTGCATCCCGCAGGCGAAGCCTCTATAGGAGCCCGCGAAGGCATCGCCTTCCGTAAGCGTGTGACGTCAGGCAACGCATCCAACCCCGGCCGCTCGCCGGGCCTGCCCCAAGGCAAGGATGCCCTGTGACGACCGGAACGCTTCGAGGAAATTCCCATGACTTCCAAACTTCGACGCAGGAAGCTGCCTGCGCGCTATGCCGCCTTCGTCAGCCCGCTCGTGCTCTCGGTGCTGATGACTTTCGTCGTCTCGCTGATCTCGACGCTGAAAGGCGTCGGCTTGCGGCCCGATTTCGTATCGCTCTGGATGGCGGCCTGGGGCCTGTCCTGGCTGGTCGCCTTTCCGACGCTCCTGGCGGTCCTGCCGGCGGTAAGGCGCATCGTCGGCTTGCTTTGCCACCCGCGGCCTGCCTGATCCCGTCAGGCCAGATGCAGCACGATCTCGCGCCGGTGCGGCCGACTGCGATGCTCGAACAGGTAGAGACCCTGCCATGTGCCGAGCATCAGCCGCCCGGCCGAGACCGGAACGGACAGCGAAACCGCCGTTAGCGCCGCCTTGATATGGGCCGGCATATCGTCCGGCCCCTCGTCGCGGTGAACCAGATAGGCCATCGATGCCGCATCGGCATCTGGAACGAGCCGCCGGAAGAAGGCGTCGAGGTCGCGCCGCACGTCGGGGTCGGCGTTCTCCTGGATGAGCAGCGAGCAGGACGTGTGGCGAACGAACGCCGTCAGGAGCCCGGTCTCGACACCGGCGCCGTCGACAAAGCGGCGCACCTCGTCGGTGAACTCGTACAGTCCCTGCCCGCGGGTGGCGATTGTCAGAAGCGTTTGCGTGCCGGCCAGCGTCCCGGTTCCTACTGCTGCTGCACCGCGAGCCGCGCGCCGAGCGCCACGAAGGCGGCGGCGAAGGTGCGCCGCATCCACGTCATGATGCGGGGGCTGGAGACGATCCGGTCACGCATGGCCGCCGCGCACAGCCCGTAGAGCGAGAAGATGATGAAGGTCGCCAGCATGAAGATGCCGGACAGCTCCAGCATGCGCGCCAGCACATGCGGCTCGCCCGCAGCGATGAACTGCGGCAGGAAGGCAACGAAGAAGATCGAGAGCTTCGGGTTGAGCAGGTTGATGAGGACGCCGTCGGTTATGACCTGGACCGCGCTGCGCGCATCCGGCCTCTCCTCGATCTTCAGCGCGCCGTGCTCCCGCAGTGTTCCCCAGGCCATGTAGAGCAGGTAGGCGACGCCGGCATATTTGACGATCTCGAAGGCCAGCGCGCTTGTGTGCAACAGCGCGGCAAGGCCGGTCAGCGCCGCGACCAGATGGGGCACGATGCCCAGCGTGCAGGCGAAGGCGGCCAATATGCCGGCCCGGCCGCCGCGCGACAGGCCGGCCCCGATGGTGAACAGCGCGCCCGTTCCGGGTGAAGCCACGACGACAAGCGTGGTGATGAGGAATTCAATGGACATTGCATCGCCTCCGGGACACGTAACAATAGCTGCGCCTGTGGCGAGGTAAAGCGGCAGCCGCAATGGAAAACGGTTGCCCTTGCATGCGCCACACGCAACAGTAGGCCCGGATGATCGAACAGATGGCGCCGACCGGCCGTCCGGCCGTCATGGGGATTGATGCAGGCTGATACGTCTTCAAGGCCGCGCCTCGGCGCGCTGCCCCTCATAGCCCTCCTGTGCATGGCCGCCGTGACGGCCGCTTCCGTCGCATGGGGCGCCGAGGGACAAAAGTCCGCCGGTGCCAGCGAGGCCCTGTTCATCGCCCAGATCCTGCTCCTGCTCGTTGTCGGCCGCAGCTTCGGCGAACTTCTGGAACGGCTCGGCCAGCCGGCGGTGATGGGCCAGCTCATCGGCGGCATCCTGCTCGGCCCCTCGCTGTTCGGCTGGCTGTGGCCCGAGGCCCAGCACTTCATTTTCCCCGCCGACGCAGCACAGAAGAGCATGACCGTCGCCGTGGCCGACCTCGGCATCCTGATGCTGCTGCTTTTGACCGGCATGGAAACCGATCTCAGGCTCGTGCGGCGGGTCGGCGCCGCCTGCTTTTCCATCTCGGCGACGGGCATCGTGCTGCCGTTCGCCTGCGGCTTCGGCCTCGCCCAGCTGCTTCCCGATTCGCTGCTGCCTCGGCCGGACCAGCGGCTCGTCGCCGGCCTGTTCCTCGGCACCGCCCTGTCGATCTCCTCGGTAAAGATCGTCGCCATCGTCGTGCGCGAGATGAATTTCATGCGCCGCGACCTCGGCCAGGTCATCGTCGCCTCCGCCATCATCGAAGACACCATCGGCTGGGTCATCATCGCCATGACCTTCGGCATCGCCACAAACGGCACGCTCGAACCGCTGTCGCTGCTGGCGACGGTCGGCGGCACCATCCTGTTCATGGTCCTCAGCCTCACGGTCGGCCGGCGCATCGTCTTCGTGCTGATCCGCTGGGCCAACGACACCTTGCGCTCCGAATACGCCGTCATCACGGTGATCCTCATCATCATGGGCGCCATGGCGCTGATCACCAACTTCATCGGCGTCCACACCGTGCTCGGCGCCTTCGTCGCCGGCATCCTCGTCGGCGAATCGCCGATCCTGTCGGACCGCATCGAAAGCCAACTGCGCGGCATCATCACCGCACTCTTCATGCCCGTCTTCTTCGGCATGGCCGGGCTGGAGGCGGACCTGACGGTGCTGGCCGACCCGACGCTGGCCCTTTTGACGTTCGGCCTCATAATCGTCGCCAGCGTCGGCAAGTTCAGCGGCGCCTTCGCCGGAAGCCGGCTGGCGAAGCTGTCCTGGAAGGAAGCCTTCGCCGTCGGCAGCGCCATGAACGCGCGCGGCTCCACCGAAGTCATCGTCGCCACCATCGGCCTGTCGATGAACATCCTGTCGCACAACCTTTTCACCATGATCGTCACCATGGCGGTCGCCACGACGCTGATGATGCCGCCCATGCTGCGCTGGGCGCTCTCCCGCATCCCGCTGCATCCGGGCGAGAAGGAACGGCTGGAGCGCGAGACGCTCGACGAGCGCGGTTTCGTCGCCCGGCTGAAACGCCTGCTTCTGGTCGCCGACGACAGCGCCATCGGCCGCTTCACCGCCCAGCTTGCGGGCCTGCTCGGCGGCGCAAGGGGCATGCCGACCACGCTTTTGCCGCTCGCCGCGCGCAGCGACCCGCAAAGCGCCGCCGACAGCCATCTGGAAGCGCTGAAGCATGGCGCAAGGGTCAGCGCCAGCGCCGCCATGGAAGGCGAGAACCTGTCCGTCGACCACATGCAGTTCACCACCCGCACCGACCGCCCGGCCACCGCCGAATCCGTCTCCGAGGAAGCGCGCAAGGGCTATGACCTGATGCTGGTCGGCATCGACAGGGCGCTGACGCCGAAGGGAGCCTATTCGAAGAAGCTCGACGAGTTGACCAGCGGCTTCGACGGCCCGCTCTGTCTCGTCTTCAAGGGCAAGAGCAAAGGCACCAGAGTTCCGGTTCTCGATCAGGGCTCGACCATCCTCGTGCCGGTGAACGGCACGGAGGTCTCACGCCGCGCCGCCGACGTGGCGCTCACCATGGCGCGTGCGACGGGCGCAAACGTACGCGCGCTTTATGTGCAGCTCACCGGCCAGGGAAGCGGCTCCGGCACCTCGCTCTCGCATCGGCACGAGGAAGCGACGCTTAAGGACGTGTCCGACATGGCCGAACGCTACGGCGTTGCCGTGAAGACCGATTTGCGCACGCGCCGCGCCGCCGCCGAGACCATCTGCAAGGAAGCGGCCAGGGGCACGGCCGTCGTGGTGATGGGCGTGACCCAGCGTTCGGGCAAGGAACTGCTTCTGGGCGAGACGGCCGCCGGCGTCGTCGCCAGGTGCGAGGCCCCCGTCGTGCTGGTGGCGGCCGAGCGCGCGCGCCGGGGCGACACGGAGGCGGAGGCCCAGCGCACCGGCAAAGCCGACGCCCGCGACCCGCGCGCCGAGCCGTCGTCGAACGAATACAAGCCGGACTGACGCGACGATTCATGCGAGCCAAAAACAAAACCCGGCCAATCGCTTGGCCGGGTTTTTCGATTCAGGTTGAGAGCGGTGAAGCTGCCTCAGCTGTCGAGGAAGCTCCTCAGCTTGCGGCTGCGGCTCGGATGCTTGAGCTTCCTGAGCGCCTTGGCCTCGATCTGGCGGATGCGCTCGCGCGTCACCGAGAACTGCTGGCCGACCTCTTCAAGCGTGTGGTCGGTGTTCATGCCGATGCCGAAGCGCATGCGAAGCACGCGCTCCTCGCGCGGCGTCAGCGAGGCAAGCACGCGCGTCGTCGTCTCGCGCAGGTTGGCCTGGATCGCCGCGTCGATCGGCAGGATCGCGCCCTTGTCCTCGATGAAGTCGCCGAGATGCGAATCCTCCTCGTCGCCCACCGGCGTTTCGAGGCTGATCGGCTCCTTGGCGATCTTGAGCACCTTGCGCACCTTCTCCAGCGGCATGGCGAGCTTTTCCGCCAGTTCCTCCGGCGTCGGCTCGCGGCCGATCTCGTGCAGCATCTGGCGCGAGGTCCTGACGATCTTGTTGATCGTCTCGATCATGTGCACCGGGATACGGATGGTGCGCGCCTGGTCGGCAATCGAACGGGTGATCGCCTGCCGGATCCACCATGTCGCGTAGGTGGAGAACTTGTAGCCGCGCCGGTACTCGAACTTGTCCACCGCCTTCATCAGGCCGATGTTGCCTTCCTGGATCAGGTCGAGGAACTGCAGGCCGCGGTTCGTGTACTTCTTGGCGATGGAGATGACGAGGCGCAGGTTCGCTTCCACCATTTCCTTCTTGGCGATGGCCGCTTCCCGCTCGCCCTTCTGGACCTGGTTGACGATCTTGCGGAATTCCAGGATCGAAATGGCCGTCTCGGTGGCGAGGTTCTGGATCTCGCCGCGAATGTCGCGGATCGTGTCCTTCTCGTTGCGCGTGAATTCCTTCCAGCCGCGCGAGGTCAGGTTGGCGATCGAGCGCGTCCAGTTCGGGTCGAGCTCGGAACCCTGGTATTCCTTGAGGAATTCGTCGCGGCGCACGCCGTAGCTTTCGGCGAGGCGCAAGAGCTTGCCCTCGTTCTGCACCAGCCGCTTGTTGATGTCGTAGAGCTGCTCGACCAGCGCCTCGATGCGTGCCTGGTTGAGCGACAGCGACTTCACCGCCTTGATGAGCTGGTCCTTCAACTCCTTCAGGCGGCGGTCCTGGCTGGGCGACAGCGTGCCGGCGGCGGCCAGCCGGTTCTCGACCTGCTGGTCCTGCAGCTTGCGCAGCTTCTTGTAGGTGTCGGCGATGACGTCGAGCGTCTCCATCACCTGCGGGCGAAGCTCGGCTTCCATCGCCGCCAGCGACAGGTTCGCCTCGTCCTCGTCTTCCTCGTCGTCCTCGACGCGGCTTTCGCCGCCGACATTGGTGATGTCGTCCTCGTCCTCGCCGCGCGGACGGCGCGCGGCATTGCGCGGCTCGTCCTGCTTCGGCTTGGCGTCTTCGTCGACACGCTCGACCACCGGCGCCTGCTTGGCCTCGGGACCGGCATAGGTCGCTTCGAGGTCGATGATCTCACGCAGCAGGATCTTGGCTTCGTTGAGTTCGTCGCGCCAGATGATGATGGCCTGGAAGGTCAGCGGCGATTCGCACAGGCCCGCGATCATCGTCTCGCGGCCGGCCTCGATGCGCTTGGCTATGGCGATCTCGCCCTCGCGCGACAGGAGCTCGACCGAGCCCATTTCGCGCAGATACATGCGCACCGGATCGTCGGTGCGGTCGGTCGGCTCCTTCTTGGCGGGAGCCGCGACCGCCGTGCCGGTCTGCTCGGCGATCTCGTTGGCGTCCTCCTCGGCATCCGCCTGCGAGTCGCCGGCCTCGGCTTCCTCGGCCTGCTCGTCGTCCTCGACGACGTTGATGCCCATGTCGGAGAGCATCGCCATCGTGTCCTCGATCTGCTCGGAAGTCACTTCCTCCGACGGCAGCACCGAGTTCAATTCGTCCATCGTGACATAGCCGCGCTTCTTGGCGGCCTTGATCATCTTCTTGACGGCATCGTCGGAAAGGTCGAGCAGCGGGCCGTCGCTCGTGGCCTCGCGTTCGTTCTCGACCTCTTCCTTTTCCTTAGTCGCCATTCTTTGTCGTCTCCATGCGGCCCTGTCACGGCCGCGTCGCTGTCAGATCGGGCAAATCAGTTGCAATCGCTCACGCGCGCGCCGACAAGCCAGTATATGCCTCTGCGTTAAGTCCAGATTAACCCTGATATCTGTGGCGGGAATTCATCCCGTCCAGTCCTTATGCTCCACATCGCTCTTTCCCCGTCGATGCCGGATGCGGGTTAACGTTTCGAATCGTCCTGATTCCGTCATTCCACTGGAAGGTCAAGCGCCTGTCGCATGATTCGCACTAAAAAAGCGAATCAAATGCCAGCTCGCACTCAAACCCGGCCGGCTCGCCCGGAAGACACGCCAAAGCCTTCAATCAGCGCCTCGGTGGCCTGCACGTCGCGGAACTGCGCCTGGATTTCGACCAGATGCCGATAATTTTCGTCGGTCGGATCGCTGGCAAGTGCTGCTTCCGCCTGCTTCAGCTCCCTATGTAAGGTGCGCGCGCTGCGGTGCAAGTGCAGCGCCTGGGTGAAGGCGTCGCGGGCATCCTCGATCGCCGCGGCCTCGAGCGCCGGCCATTGGCGCGTGCGCCGCACCAGCGCCACCGCGCGTTCCCAGACATCGCGGCTGCCGGCCCGGTCGATCGCCTCGATCACGGCATTGCGGTCGGTGGCGAGGTCATGCGCCAACGCATCGAGCAGCGCTGTGTGCAGCCGGCGCAGATCGCCGTTTGCAAGGTCGAGGAACTCGACATGCTCGAAATTCTCGTCGATCAGCAGGGGATGGTTGACCAGCGCCACCACGATGGTCGCCTCGCGCACCGACATCGCCTCGCCGGCCCGCCGCACCAGCGCCGAGCGGCCGAGGCTTTCGGTGATCGCCCCGCGCCCGCCGGCAGCGCCGCCGCGCGACCATTGGCCGCCCTGCCCCTGCTTCCAGCCCTGGTTCTGACCACGCCCGCCGGGACGTTCCCGGCCGCCGCGCTGGGCACCGAAGAAGGAATGCACGCGGTCGCGCATCTCTTGGCTGTAGTGGTAGCGCACGCTCTCGTCGCGGATGCGGCCGGTCAGTTCGCGCAGCGTCTTTTCCAGTTCCGCCCGACGCTCGGGCGTGTCAAACACCCCGCCGGCCGTCTCGCGCATCCACAAAAGGTCGGCCAGCGGGCGCGCCTCGGAAAGCACGGCGCGGAAGGCGTCCGGCCCGTCCGCCTTGACGAGATCGTCGGGGTCCTTGCCTTCCGGCAGCAGCGCGAAGCGCGCCGTGCGGCCGGGCTGGATCGAGGGTAGGATCAGGTCTGCCGCGCGCCACGCCGCCTTCAGGCCGGCCTGGTCGCCGTCGAAACACAGAACCGGCTCGCCGGCCATGCGCCACAGGAGCTCCATCTGGTTTTCGGTCAGCGCGGTGCCGAGCGGCGCCACCGCGTTCTCGAAACCGGCCTGCGCCAGCGCGATGACATCCATGTAGCCTTCGACGGCAATGATCGTCCCCTCCTTGCCCATCGCCTTGCGGGCGCGGGCGAAGTTGTAGAGCACGTTGCCCTTGTGGAAGAGTTCCGTCTCGGGCGAGTTGAGGTATTTCGCCGCCACGTCCGGCGACATCGCCCGTCCGCCGAAGGCGATGACCTTCCCGCGCGAATCCGGAATCGGAAACATGATGCGGTCGCGGAAGCGGTCGTAGGAGACGGGAACGTCCTCGAAGACGGTCAGCCCGCAGGCCTCCATCTGCGCCTTCTCGACGCCCTTGGATGCCAAATGCTCCTTCAGCGCGTTGCGGCTGTCGGGCGCATAGCCCAGCCGGAAGCCCTGCTGCGTGGCCGAGGTCAGGCCGCGGTCGCGCAAATAGGCGCGCGCCCTGGCGCCGTCGCTGCCCTGCAACCGTTCCTGGAAGAAGGCAGTCGCCATCTCCATCACATCGGTCAGGCTGGCGCGCTGCCGCTCCCTGGCCTCCGCCTGCTCGTCGCGCGCCGGCATCGGCACGCCGGCCATGTCGGCGATGCGTTCCACGGCCTCGGGAAAACTCAGGCCGTCCAACTCTGTCAGAAAGCGGAAATGGTCGCCCGAGACGCCGCAGCCGAAGCAGTGGTAGCGGCCCTTGCGGTCCTCGCAGTGGAAGGACGGGCTTTTCTCGCCATGGAAGGGACAGCAGGCCCACCAGTCGCCTTTCGAGGCATTGGTCTTCCTGCGGTCCCACGACACGCGCGCGCCGATGACCGAGGAAATCGGCACCCGATCGCGGATCTCGTCGAGGAAGGAAGGCTGGAAGCGCATGGCATGGGCTCGTTTGGCTTTCATATAACCATGCGCGACCAGCCGGACGAGCCTTATCGTCAGGCATGCCCGGTTTTCACAGGCTGTAGCGAAAAGGCGGCCCTTGCGAGCCGCCTTCTCGTCCCGATCGGGGCGGTCTTTACTGCCCCGCAACGATGCCGGCGATGACGCCCGAGAGCACCGAGACGAGCAGGTAGTCGTTGCCGACGCGCACCCACTGCTGGCCATGGCCCGGCCGGCGCAGATGGTGGCGCTGCCAGTCGACGCGCTCATGGCGGCGCCAGTCGGAATATCTCTGGCCGCGCTTCCACTGGTTGCGCTTCACCACCTTCTTCTTGACGATGACGCGCTTCTCGACCCGGCGGTGGTCCGGCTTGCGCCAGTCGACATGGACCGTGTTCGCCTGCGGCGCGGCCGGCTGGCTGATCGGCGCAGCCTGGCCCGAGATCGCCGAAGCCGCCAGCATCGAAATGGCGAGAGCCGAAAGAACAAGACGCTTCATGGGAGGTACTCCTTGGTTGTCGATGCCGTGAGGAGTAGCGCCCTATCGATGAACCGAAACTGAATGGCTATCTTACATTTTTGTAATGATTTCTTTCACTTGATTGCGTTTCCTAAACAAGAAATCGCTAATATGGGCGCAAAGCGATGGCGCGGCGGGCAACCCAATGCGCCGCCGGCCGCGCAGTCGCGATCGCCTCAGTAGGCGGAATCGATGATCACCTCCTCGCCGAAGGAACCGTTCTTCGGCAGCGGCAGATAGGTGGAGTTGGGCGCCCGCAGCACCCGGATCGGCCGTGCATCGACTTCCAGCGCCGAGCGCATGTCGCTGTCGGCGTCGCCGTAGTAGATCTTGATGGCGTGCTCGCGCATGAACGAGGTCTTGGCATCGCTGCCCTGGGTGAAGACGACCGGGTGCATTGTCTTGATGCCGAAGGTCTTTTCGAGGATGCCGGACAGCTTCTCGCCCTCCGTCGCTGTCCGCCCGGTGATGAAATAGATGTCGTCGCCGCGCCTCTGGTGCAGGTCGATCAGCTTGCGCCCCACCTGCTTGGGGATGGAGTATTCGTCGCAACCGTCATTGACCTCCTTCCAGAACTCGATGTTCTTCAGGTAGTCCTCGCTGCCGGGCGAGTATTTTTCCCGGCCGTGATAGAAGCAGGCGCTGGAAAACAGCAGCGTGTCGTCCACGTCGAAGCCTACGACCATGGGCGCCTGCCCCTCCAGGCTCGCCTCGATCTGGTCGATGGACACCCAATGCACCGGCGCCGTGTGCATCAGCTCGTCGGTGCTGATGCCGGGATTGAGGTTCTTGGCCTCCTCGGCCATCGCCGGCATGGTCACGGCAAGGCTGAGCGCCGCTGCCAGAATGCTCCAGACTTTCATGTTCGTTCCCCTCTGGTCCGTTGAGTTCGCCGACAGATCCGGCACGGCGATCCTAATGCAGGAGCGTGCCCGAGAGTACCGGCAGAACGATCCGCCGACTGGGGCAGCGTTGCCTTCGACACCCGCTTGTCAGCGCGTAAGGAGATACAGGAATTATACAATCATTACCGCAGCTTATGTATCCGTGACCGCGCTTGCGCGGACTTATGAAAAGCTGTATTGCCTGCGGTTCGCTTTGGCCGAAAAAATTAACCGGCTAAGATAGACCGACTGAAGGACAGGGTGTGATTCGCAACCTCCTCTCGATTTTCTGGAACGTGGCGCCGCCGTCGCGCGGCCCTCGCTGTGGAGCGTCGTCATGAGCGGTTCCGTCGTCCTCCTGCACCTTGCCGGCGCGGTGGCGCTGATGCTGTTCGCCACACGCATGGTCAAGACCGGCGTCGAGCGCGCCTATGGCGACGTGCTGCGCCACCGCCTGCGCGCCACCATGCGCAACCCGATCCTGGCGGTGCTGGCCGGCACCGGGCTGGCTATCGCCTTCCAGAGCTCGACCGCCGTCACCCTGCTGGTCGGCTCCTTCGCCGGCGCCGGCATCGTCTCGGGTGCGGCGGGCCAGTTGGCCGTGCGCGGCGCCGAGATCGGTTCGGCCATCGTCACCAAGCTGCTCACCTTCGACCTGACGCTGCTAGTGCCGCTGTGCCTGATCACCGGCACCTTCATGTTCATGGCGACCGAGCGGCGCGACTGGCGCCAGGTCGGCCGCATCCTCGTCGGCATCGGCCTGCTGATCCTGTCGCTGGAAATGATCGGCCAGGCCTCCGAGCCGTTGCGCGACAGCCAGCTGATGCCGGTCATCATCGACTATTTCTCCGGCGACCCGCTCACCGCCTACCTGCTGGCGGCGCTGATCACCTGGCTGTTCCAGTCCTCCATTGCCGCCGTGCTGCTGATGGCGACGCTGGCTGGCCGCGGCCTCATCACGCCCGAACTCGGCGTCGTGCTGGTGCTCGGCGTCAATCTCGGTTCCTCGGTCATCGCGCCGATGCTGACGCGCGGCGCCGAGCCCGGCGTGCGCGTCGTGCCTGTCGGCAACCTGCTGATGCGCGGGCTGGGCTCGCTGGTGATGCTGGTGCTGATGATGATCTTCAAGCCGACGGTCGGCTTCCTCGGCGCTACCGCGTCGGACCAGATCGTCAACGCCCACATCCTGTTCAACGTCATCATCCTGATCGCCGGCCTGCCGCTGGCAGGCCTCGTCTACCGCGCTTCCGAGAAGATCGTCGCGCTCGGCGTGAAGCCGGAAGCAGCCGATGCGCTGCATGTCACCGAGCTTTCGGCGCTGGACGAAAAGGCGCTCGGCACGCCCTCGCAGGCGCTCGCCAACGCCACGCGCGAGGTGGTGCGCGTCTGCGAGACGGTCGAGATCATGCTGAAGCGCATCATCGAGCTCTACGAGGACGCCGACGCCGACAAGATCCGCGCGCTGGCCGCCCTCGACGACCGCGTCGACGCCAAGCATGCGGCGATCAAGATCTATCTCGCCAAGCTGACCAAGAATTCGCTGACGGAAGCGGAGGCGCTCCGCTGCCAGGAACTGATCGGCGCCTGCGTCAAGCTGGAGCAGGTCGGCGACATCATCGTGCGCAACATGCTGGTCCACGTCCGCAAGAAGTTCGAGCAGGGCCTCGCCTTCACCGACGAGGGCTGGCGCGAACTGACCGCCTTCCATGCCGCCGTGCTCACCAACGCCCGCATGGCCTTCAATGTGCTGGTTTCGCGCGATGCCGAGACAGCGCGCCAGCTCGTGCTGGAGAAGGACCGGCTGCGCGACAGCGAGAAGGAAGCCAGCCAGAGCCACTTCCTGCGCCTGCGCGACGGCACGCCGAAGTCGATCGAGACCAGCTCCATCCACCTCGACACCATCCGCGACTTGAAGCAGATCAACTCGCTGCTGACCTCGATGGCCTATCCGGTGCTGGAGGAGCGCGGCCTGCTGCGCGGCTCCCGCCTCAAGGCAAGCTGAGCCGCCACGCAACCGCCCTAGCGGAAAATCAGCGACTGGTGGGCCGCCCCGCCCGCCATCGCGCCGTCGCCGACCGCAAGCGACACCGAGCCCGCGGCCCGAGCCGCGTCCCCGCAGGCGAAGACGCCGGGCACACTCGTCTCCTTGGTCGGGCCGGTCCGCAGGAACGTGCCGAGCGGCCCTTCCTCCATATCGCAACCAAGATCCGTGCCGAGCGAACTCGCCGGCTGCGTACGGCTTGCCGTGAACAGGCCGGCAAGCGCGATTGTGCGGCCGTCTGCGAGTTCGACATCGGCGTTGCCGGTGATGCGCAGGATGGGCGTCTGTTCGACCGCCACGCCGCGCGCCTGCAATTGCTTGAGTTGATCCGCATCCGGCTCGAACGTTCCGTTGAGGAAGAACGTCGTCCGGCCCCATTCGGGAAGCAGCAGCGCATGGTGCATCGACACCGCGCCCACGGCGAGCACGCCGATCGGCCCCTCGTCGAGTTCGTAACCGTGGCAATAGGGACAATGGAAGACGCTCCGCCCCCAGCGTTCCGCCAGGCCGTCGACTTCGGGCAAGGTGTCGGTGACGCCGAGCGCCAGAACGAGGCGCCGGGCCTCGTGTTCGACGCCGTCGTCCGTCGTGACGCGAAAGCCGTCAGCCGTCTTGCCGGCGCGCGTTGCGCGCCCTTCCCGCCAGGAGAGGTTGGCATAAGCTTCGAGCTGCCGGCGGCCGATGGCCGCGATCTCGGCCGCGTCGGTGCCATCGCGCGACAGGAAGCCGTGCGAATGCGTGGCAAAGCGGTTGCGCCGCTCGCCCGCGTCGATCACCATCACCCGGCGGCGTCCACGCGCAAGCTGGAGGGCGGCGGCCATGCCGGCGTAGCTGCCGCCGACGACGATGACGTCATGGGGCGTTCCGTCAGGAGACATGGGAATGGTCCTTGTCTTTCATATGAGCCTTGAACCGGCGCGCGAAGTCTCCGGCCAGCGCCGCCAGGGTCACCTCGCCGAAGCGATCCAGCAGCAGCGCCTCCGCGGCCAGAAAGGCGTCGTCCAGCACGGCGTTGACGGATTGCTCGACCAGGCAGGCCGGCGTCTCGTTGCGGTTGCCGATGGCGAAGATGGCGGGCTCGCCGAGCGCCAGGTGGATGTCGCGAAGCGTCACCGCATCGAGATCGCACGCGATCGACCAGCCGCCGCTGTGTCCCTTGACCGAGCGCACGAAACCGGCCTGGCGAAGGCCCGCCATGGTGCGGCGCACGACAACCGGGTTGGTGCCCATGCAGGCTGCCAGCGCTTCCGATGTCATGGGTCGCTCGTGCGCGGCCATGTGCAACAGTGAGTGCAGGACGGAGGAAAGGCGGCTGTCTCGCTTCATGTAACTTCGTTTATTACAGAACAAACGAAGTTACAAGAGCGATAGCGAGCCGGACAATGCCTGCCAGCCGCCGCCATGCAGGCGGCTTGAACCGCGCTACAGATTTTCGCGATTGCCGCAGCATTGCATTCGTGGTCTTTCGGCGATCCTCGAATCCCTGCACAGGCCGCATCGCATGCCGCTTCCGCTGATTGCCCTGTTCATCGCCGCATTCGCCTTCGGCACGACGGAGTTCGTCATCGCCGGCGTGCTGCCGCAGGTCGCTGGCGGCCTTGGCGTTTCGGTGCCGACGGCGGGCTATCTCGTCTCCGGCTATGCGCTCGGCATCGCCATCGGCGGCCCGCTCCTGACGCTCGCCACGCCGAAGGTCGCGCGCAAGACGCTGCTGCTTTGGCTCACCTTGGTCTTCACGCTCGGCCAGATCGCCTGCGCGCTGGCGCCCGACTTTTTCTCGATGCTGGCGCTGCGCGTCGCGGTGGCCGTGGCGCACGGCACCTATTTCGGCGTCGCCATGGTGGTGGCAACCAGCCTGGTCAGCGAGGAGCGGCGCGGCATGGCGGTCGCGCTGGTGCTGGCCGGCCTGACCGTATCCGGCATCGTCGGCGTGCCCGCCGGCACGGCGATCGGCAACGCCTGGGGCTGGCGCGCGACATTCTGGACGATGACCGCCCTCGGCGTGCTCGCCGCCGCCGCGATCGCCCTGCTGATTCCATCCTCGCGGGTGGTCACCGCACCTCATGCCGGCCTGCGGCGCGAGATAGGCGTGCTCGGCCGCCAGCAGGTCTGGACCTCGCTGATCGTCATGCTGATGCTGATGATGGGACAGTTCGTGCCCTACACCTACATCACCCCCCTGCTGGAAGAAGTCACCGGCCTGACCTCGCAAGCCGTGCCGTGGGTGCTGCTCGCCAGCGGCATCGGCGCCACGCTCGGCGTCTTCATCGGCGGCAAACTCGCCGGCCCGCGGTTGATGGCGGCCCTTGTAGCCATGCTCGCCCTGCAAGGCATCGTCCTTGCCGCCATGTATGCCGTAAGCCCCTATCCGCTGCCGATGGTCGTCGTCATCGTCGTCTGGGGCGGCGTCAACTTCGCCATCGGCACCGCCGTGCAGACCCGCATCCTGCGCTGGACCGCCGATGCGCCCAACCTCGCCTCCTCGCTCATCCCGTCGGGCTTCAACGTCGGCATCGCTCTGGCCGCTTTCATCGGCGCGACGATGCTCAACGCCGGCCTGTCGTACCGCAGCCTCCCGCTGGTCGGCGTCGCGGCGATGGCGGTCGCGGTGGTGACCGCCTGCCTGTCCTACGCCGCCGAGCGGCGCAACGGTGGACGGCCACCCCTTCCGGCCACGTCCGGGTAGCTTTTCCACGCTGGCGGGCGGCTGCAACACGCGGCCGCCCAACTGCTGTGGGCTTACGCCGGGATCAGGTCCGGCACAGCAACCGCCGTCTCCGGCGGAGCGGCCTTCACCCAGGCTTCGGTCTGGCGGATGCTGTCGAAATAGCGGTTGACGTTGGCGAAGGGCGCCCAGTCGAACGCCGTCGCGTCGCGGTATTTCTCAAGGCAGACCATGGCATAGTCGGCGATGGTGATGTCTTCCCCCACCAGCGTGTCGCGCCCGGCGAGATGGTCGTCGAGGACCCGCGCGCGCACCCCCGTCTCCTCCAGGCAGAAGTCGACCAGCCCCTGGCTCGGCTGGCCCATGCCGAATTTCGGCTTGATGATGCTCTCGAAGATCAGCGTGCCGAAGGCGCGGTTGAAATGCGCCTGCTCCCAATAGAGCCAGCGATTGACGTCGGCACGGATTTTCAACTCTCGCGGATAAAGCGACGAGTCGCCCGCCTTGTCGGCAAGGTAAGCGCAGATGGCGTTCGATTCCCACAGGACGAAGTCCCCGTCCACCAGCACCGGCACCATGCCGTTCCGGTTGAGCGCCAGGAACGCCGGGGTTCTCGTCTCTCCGCGCGCATAGTCGAGATGACGGATATCTACCGTCAGGCCGAGATGGCGGATGACGGCGACTGCCTTGCGGGAATTGGGCGAACCGGGAAGCGTGTAGAGTTGCATGACCGAACTCCTTTGTTGGGGTCATGGCCAAGACGAACGGGGCGCAGCAAAGGATTCGGCGACAAGAATATTTTTATACCCGCGTATCCTTTTGGCTTCGCCACACGTCCTTGCTATGCCAGCAGCGAGGACCCGCACATGAACGAGCAGCCGATCGACCGGAACCGGGAAGAATTCGAGGACGTCACCCGCGCCCTGCGGCCAAAGCTGCACCGATATTGCGCGCGCATGGCAGGCTCCTCGATCGACGGCGAAGACATCGTCCAGGAGACGCTGCTCAAGGCCGTGCTGGCGTACGAGCGCGGCACAACGGTCGACAGCCTGGAAGCATGGCTGTTTCGCATCGCGCACAACACCGCGCTCGATTTCCTGCGCAAGCGCGTCCGCCTGGAGGCCTTGACCGCTACCGAGCAGGACGTCGACATCGCCGATCCAACGGACGAGGTCGCGCGCCACGAGAACGCCGCGATCGGCCTGCGCCCATTCATGAAACTGTCGCCGGCCGAGCGCAGCAGCGTCATCCTGATGGATGTCATCGGCTATTCGCTGCGCGAGATCGGCGATATCATGGGCACGACGGTTCCCGCCATCAAGGCGTCCCTGCACCGGGGCCGGACACGGCTGGCAACGCTTCAGGATGCGGCCGACGACGATGAAACCCTGCTGAACCGCGAGGAACAGGCGCGCCTCGAGCGCTATGTCGAACTTTTCAACGCGCGCGATTTCGACACCGTGCGCGACATGCTGGCCGAGGATGCGCGCCTCGACCTCGTCGCCCGCCAGTCCCTCGTCGGCAAGCCGTTCGTGGGCAAGTATTTCACCAAATACGGCGGCCGGGATGGTTGGCGGCTCGCCGTCGGCCGCGTCGATGGCAGGCCTGCGGTGCTGTCGCACGAGAACAACTCGCCGACACCGACCAATTTCATCCTGCTCGACTGGCGCGACGGCCAGATCGTGCGCATCCGCGACTTCTATTTCGCACCCTATGTGACGGAGGCCGCCGAAATCGGCTGAACGCATCATAATCCTTATTGACCGATCCATATCCCATTGGTTATAGATTTATCATAACCAACTGGCTATCGATTACGATGTCGAACACCGAGGACCTGCTGTTCAAGACTCTGGCCGACCCGACGCGGCGGGGCATTTTCGAGCGCCTGTGCCGCGAAGGGGAACAGACCGTCGGCGCCCTGACGGCGTGGGCGGGCGTCTCCCAGCCGGCTGTCTCGAAGCATCTTGGCGTGCTGAGGCAAGCCGGTCTGGTAAGCGACCGGCACGAGGGTCGCCAGACCCACTACAGCGCGCAACGCGACGCGCTGGCGCCGCTGGCCGACTGGACGAGACAGATGGCCGGGTTTTGGCAAGGCCGGTTCGACGACCTAGAAGACCTGCTCAAAAGGATGGACCAATGACCGCTGCCGAAACCGAGACGCGTTCCGTCGTCGTTGAACGCGACGTCCCCTTCCCGCCGGAAAAGATCTGGCGGGCGCTGACCCAGCCGCATCTCATCGGGGAATGGCTGATGAAGAACGAGTTCAAGCCCGCCGTCGGCCACCGCTTCAACTTCAGCGCCGATTGGGGCGCCGTCGATTGCGAGGTGCGCGCCGTCGAGCCGAACAGGCGGCTCGCCTACACATGGGATGCCGGCGAACTCAAGAGCGTCGTCACCTGGACGCTCGCGCCCACCAGCGACGGAACACGCCTGCGCATGGAACAGAGCGGTTTCCGGCGCGACCAGCCCCGCTTCTACGGCGGCGCCAAGGCCGGCTGGCCGCTTCATCTGGAAAAGCTGGAGCAGGTGCTGGCGAAAATGGATTGATGCCTCGCGACATCGCGCACCGCTCCATCGACACGACCTCAGGGAGACGACATGAACTGGAACAAGGGTATCCGGCAGGTTCACCGCTGGCTTTCGATCATCTTCACGGCGACCGTCGCGGCCAACTTCATCGCCATGGCGCTGGGCGAACCGCCGGCCTGGGTGGTCTATTCGCCGTTGCCGCCGCTTTTCCTGCTGCTGTTCAGCGGGCTCTACATGTTTGTGCTACCTTACGTGGCGGGGCGCCGTGCAACGCAGACGGGATGAGCGCGTGACCGCAAAAACAGCGAAGGCCCCGGTGAAGCCGCAGGCCGGCCCCTCCGGGGAGCCGGTGCTGCTTTCGGGCGGCAATCCGCAGATCGCCAAGGGCTACGGCGACGCGCCGGTGCAGGCCTACATCGAAGACATGCCGGGCTGGAAAAGCGACCTCGGCCGCCGGCTCGATGCGCTCATCGTCCGCGCCGTGCCCGCCGTGCGCAAGGCCGTCAAATGGAACTCGCCCTTCTACGGCACCGCCGGCGACGAGGGCTGGTTCCTCAGTTTTCATTGCTTCGCGAAATACGTCAAAGTGGCCTTCTTCCGCGGCGCGGCGCTGAGCCCGCTCCCGCCGGGCCAATCGAAGCAGAAGGACGTGCGCTATCTCGACATTCGCGAGGACGACACGCTTGACGAGGCCCTTTTCGTCTCATGGGTCGAGCAGGCGAGCCGCCTGCCCGGCGAGAAGATGTGAGCGCTTCACGGACGGCACGCAAGCAAGGCAGGACCCACGATGACCACCGCAGCAGGCAATTCCACCGATCCCTCCGCCTCCGAGCGGATCGACGCCCGGATCAAGGAACTCGGCGACTGGCGTGGCGAAACCCTCGCTAAGGTGCGCCGCCTCATCCGGCAGGCCGATCCCGACGTCGTCGAGACATGGAAATGGCGCGGCGTGCCCGTATGGGAGCATGACGGCATCATCTGCACCGGCGAGACCTACAAGGCTGCCGTCAAGCTGACCTTCGCCAGGGGTGCCTCGCTGGAAGACCCGTCGGGCCTTTTCACGTCCAGCCTCGAAGGCAATGTCCGGCGCGCCGTCGATATCCGCGAAGGCGAGGCGATCGACGAGGACGCGCTGAAAGCGCTCGTCCGCGCCGCCGTGGCTTTGAACACGGCGAAGCGCGCGCCGAAGAAGCCGAAGGGCGCCTGACGGCCGGCCTCTGCGGGTTCTCGAAAACCTTTGTCAAAATTCCGTCAGGCCGTGGCGAAAACGGCATCCGGCGAGCACCGGAGCGGAGCGTACTTGAGTACGTGAGCACCGGAGCGCAGCCGAATGGCGTTTGCAGTCCGGCCTCACGGATTTTCAAAAGGTTTTCTCAGCCGAGCAGGCTTTTCACCATGCCGCTCGCTTTGCCGAAATCCATACGGCCGGCGAACTGCTCGCGCAGGCGGGCGATCACCTTGCCCATGTCCTTGACGCTGGCGGCATTCGTCTCGGCGATCGCGGCGCGGATGGCCGCTTCCGTCTCGGCCTCGTCCATCTGCTTCGGCATGAAGTCGCGGATCACCGCGATCTCCTCGCGCTCCTTGGCGGCGAGTTCGGGCCGGCCGCCGTCATCGAAGGCCTTGGCCGATTCCTCGCGCTGCTTCACCATCTTGGCGAGCAGTTGCAGGATCTCGTCGTCGCTGGCCGCCTCCTTGCCGGTACCGCGATTGGCGATATCGCGATCCTTGATCGCCGCCTGGATGAGCCGCAGCGTCGAGAGCCGCGCCTTGTCGCCGCCCTTCATGGCGGCCTTCACTTCGTCCATGACCTGATCGCGCATGACCTGCTCCTGCTGTCGATGTCGGTGATAAATGGCATTTCGGCTATAATCTCAAGTACGGCTGTCGGATCGGCAAGGCTTCATCCGTCCTGGGGGCGTGCAACCAGTCAACCGAAGGGAGAAACGACATGCCAGGAACCGTGCGTCTGCACCGCGTGCTCACCACCAGCCCGGAGAAACTCTACCGCGCCTTCGTCGAGGCCGATGCGGTGGCGAAATGGCTTCCGCCGAACGGCTTCCTGTGCACCGTCCACCATCTGGAGGCGAAAGTCGGCGGAACGCACAGGATGTCCTTCCGCAACTTCACCACCGGCGAAAGCCATTCCTTCGGCGGCGAATACCTCGAACTCGTTCCCGGCGAGCGCCTGCGCTACACGGACAAGTTCGACGACGCCAACCTGCCCGGCGAGATGACCGTGACGGTGACGCTGAAGAAGGTCTCGTGCGGTACCGAACTCAACATCGAGCAGGCCGGCATACCCGACCTCATCCCCGTCGAGTCCTGCTATCTCGGCTGGCAGGAATCGCTGCGCAACCTGGCCAAGGTGGTCGAGCCCGAGATCAATCAGTAGCAACGACACCGGGAATACTGACGGGCGCAGGGTCCACGGCGATTGACCCTGCGCCCGCCTTCCCCTATGTGCAGGCCTTGCAACCACACCGGTTACATGAACGACGCGGGGCGCCGGCGCTCTGCGTCTTGTGCTGCGCCGAAGCGCGGCCGCGCCCGAAGGAGAGCCGCCATGGCCACTGCCCCCTGGACCACCGAAATTCCCACAGCGCTGCTGGTGCTGGCCGACGGCACGGTGATCGAGGGGCGAGGCCTGGGTGCGACCGGTTCGGCGGTGGCGGAAGTCTGCTTCAACACGGCCATGACCGGCTATGAGGAAATCCTCACCGACCCGTCCTACGCCGGCCAGATCGTCACCTTCACCTTTCCCCATATCGGCAACATCGGCACCAACGAGGAAGACATCGAGGACCTCAACCCGGCGACCCGCGCCGGTGCGGTCGGCGCCGTCTTCAAGGCCGACGTCACCGACCCGTCGAACTACCGGGCCAAGGACCATCTCGACCGCTGGCTGAAGCGGCGCGGCATCGTCGCGCTCGCCGGCATCGACACCCGCGCGCTGACCGCGCTGATCCGTGAAAAGGGCCTCGCCAACGCCGTCATCGCCCATGCGCCGGACGGCAAGTTCGACATCGCGGACCTGAAGAGGCAGGCAGCCGCCTGGTCGGGCCTGGTCGGCCTCGACCTCGCCAAGGACGTCACCTCCGGCCAGTCGTCGGTGTGGAGGGAGACGCCATGGGTGTGGAACGAGGGCTACGGCGAGCAGGAGAAACCCTCCATCCACGTCGTCGCCGTCGACTACGGCGTCAAGCGCAACATCCTGCGCCTGCTCGCAGGCCTCGGCGCCAAGGTCACCGTCGTCCCCGCCAGGACCGGCGCCGACGAAATCCTCGCCATGAAGCCGGACGGCATCTTCCTGTCAAACGGCCCCGGCGATCCCGCCGCGACGGGCGAATACGCCGTTCCCGTCATCAAGGACCTGCTCAAGACCGATATTCCGATCTTCGGCATCTGCCTCGGCCACCAGATGCTGGCGCTGGCCGTTGGCGGCAGGACGCAGAAGATGCACCAGGGCCACCACGGCGCCAACCACCCGGTCAAGGACCACACCACCGGCAAGGTCGAGATCGTGTCGATGAACCACGGCTTCGCGGTCGACTCGAAATCGCTGCCGCAGGGCGTTGAGGAGACTCACGTTTCGCTGTTCGACGGCTCGAACTGCGGCATCACGCTTACCGGCCGGCCGGTCTTTTCCGTCCAGCACCACCCCGAGGCCTCGCCCGGCCCGCAGGATTCGCACTACCTGTTCCGCCGCTTCGCCAACCTCATCCGCGAGACGAAGGGCGAGCCGGCGCTGGCCGAGCGCTGAGATACGGCCCGGCGGAAGACTGGGCAAATCCCATGCACCGCACTACCCCCTCTCCGTCTTGCTTCGCAAGCCACCTCTCCCCCACTTCGTGAGGGGCGAGGATGGGTGCCAGGCCTTGCGGCCGGCTTATCCTCTCCACCCGGAACGGGTGGAGAGGTGGCGCCGCGGAGCGGCGACGGAGAGGGGGCGAGCCGCCGTATGCGATAGCCTGCCCTTAGGACTGAAGGCGGGGCCGGCGCCTAGCTCTTCTTCTTCGTGATCAGCGTCAGCGTGCCGTCCTTGCTCATGGCGGTCGCCACGACCTGCTCGGACGTCGCGCCCTTGGCATCCAGCGCGGCCTTCGCCTCGGGCGTGGCGTCGATCGTCGAGTGCAATTCCTTCAGCGTGGCGTCGTTGCCTTGCGCCACGACCTGCTCGACCTGCTTTTGCGTCTCCTGCGGCAGTTCGCTGACATCGACCACGTTGAAACGCTGGATCTTCGGGGCGGCGTCCGGTTCGGCGGCCGGTGGCTGGGTTGGTGGCTGGGCCGGCGGCTGCGATGGCGTCGGCGACGTCTGTGCATTCGCGGCACTCGCGCCGATAAAGGCAAGGCTCGCCGCCAGCATGAAAACTTTGCGCATGGGTTTCCCTTCCAGTTGGCCCCGCATGAGGGCAACTGACAGGGACAATGAGTCCTCAGCCTGCCGGCCACCGGGTTATTTCGTGACCAATCCGTGGCAGCAATGTGGAGGCGACGACCTACACAGCCGCAGCCGGAACCTCAGTGCCCGCCCGCGCCCGCCGCTTCCGGCGAATGCATGCGCTCGACCTCCCTCGGCGTCGGCTTCGCCACCTTGGTGACGAAGACCAGCAGCGCCAGCGCCAGGAAGACGCCGCCGACCAGATAGGGCGCACCGGCAAAGACGACCGGCGCGTCGGGCCCGGTGAACCACGAGAAGATCGCCGTGTAGAGCAGCGGCGTGATGATCGAGGTGATCGAGAAGATCGAGGTCATCGCGCCCTGCAGCTCGCCCTGCGCCGAAGGCGGCACCTTGGCGGCGGCGAGGCTGCGCAGCGGCGGATCGGCCAGCGCCTCCAGGCAGCCTGCGACGATCACCGCATAGATCATCCAGCCCTGCCAGGCGAAGGCGTAGCCGAAGGCGCTGACGGCGGTGAAGGCGAGGCCGATGGCCGCTGTGCGCCATTCGCCAAGCTTGGGGATCACGCGCGGCAGCACGGTCGCCATGATGATGGCGCCGCACAGGCCGAAGGCGCCGAGCGAAAGGCCGATCTGCGTTTCGCTCCAGCCGTAGCGGTAGGTCGAGACGAACGACCAGACGGCCGGATACATCATGTGGCCGAGCGTCATCAGGAAGAAGGCCAGCCCGATCCAGCCGATGCCCTGATAGTTGCGCATCTGCAGGAGCGTGCCGATCGGGTTCGCCCGCTTCCACTCGAAACGGCGGCGATGCTTTTGGTCCAGCGTTTCCGGCAAAAGCACCAGCGCGATCAGGAAGTTCACGAAGGCGAGCGCGGCGGCGAAATAGAACGGCACGCGCGGCCCGAACGTGCCCAGCAGGCCGCCCAGCACCGGGCCGATGACGAAGCCGACGCCGAAGGCGATGCCGAGCAGGCCGAAATTCTTCGCCCGATTGTCGTCGTTCGAGATATCGGCGATGAAAGCCGAGGTGGTGGAGTAGCTGGCGCCGGAGATGCCGGCCAGCACCCGGCCGATGAACAGCATCGGATAGGACCAGGCGACGGCGCAGATCAGGTTGTCGATGGAAAAGGTCAGCACCGAGGCGAGCAGCACCGGCCGGCGGCCGAAGCGGTCGGAAAGGCCGCCGATCACCGGCGCGAAGAAGAATTGCATGGCGGCATAGACGAAGAACAGCCAGCCGCCCTCGATGGCCGCCTCGCTGACGCCGACGCCGGTAAGTTCCTGCAGATAGGCCGGCAGCACCGGCATGATGATGCCGAAGCCGATGACGTCGAGCAGCAGCGTGGTGAAGACGAGCGCAAGGCCCCGTTTGGCGGTCTTTTCGTCGATCATGGCCGGTTTCCGTCTGCCTTGCCGCGGCGCATCAAACGGTGCCGGCGGGGCGCTGTTTATAGGCGAGCCGCCCTGCCGCAACAATCACCCATTGCAACGCCGGCTTTCATCCTGACACAAGCCGACATCACGGAAAGCCGCAGCGTGGATGCCCTCTCCGCGTCCTTACGGAGAGAGGAAAGCAACGTCGCTGCGACCGCCCTCAGATCGGGTTGTTGAAGGTATCGCAATCCGAAAGCTTGCCGGACGAGAAGCCGCGCTTGAACCAGCGCACGCGCTGCTCCGAGGTGCCGTGGTTGAAGCTCTCGGGCACGACGTAGCCCTGCATCTTCTTCTGCAGCGTGTCGTCGCCGATCTGCTGGGCGGCGTTGAGCGCCTCTTCGAGGTCGCCCTTTTCCAGAATGCCCTTCTGCGCGGTGAAGTGGCCCCACACGCCGGCGAAGCAGTCGGCCTGCAACTCGACCTGCATCGACATGTGGTTGGCGTCCGCCTCGCTCATCGACTGCCGCATCTGGTTGAACTTCGGCAGGATGCCGGTGAGGTTCTGCACATGGTGGCCGACCTCGTGCGCGATCACATAGGCCTCGGCGAAGTCGCCGGACGCGCCGAACTGCTGCGACAGCTGCTGGAAGAAATCGGTGTCGAGATAGACCTTGTGGTCGCCCGGGCAGTAGAACGGCCCGGCCGCCGACGTGGTGAAGCCGCAGGCCGAACGCACCTGCCCCGAGAACAGCAGCAGCGTCGGCTCCTCGTACTTCATGCCGTTGGCCTGGAAGATGCCGTTCCAGACGTCTTCCGTCTCGGCCAGCACCGTCGAGACGAACTGCTTCATCTCGTCGTTGGCAGGCGCGCTGCCGCCCTGCCCGCTGTTGTCGGTGATCTGGCCGCTGCTGTCGGTGCCGTCCAGCAGCCCGCCACCGCCGCCCAGCACCTGCATGGGATCAATACCGAGGAATTTCAGCCCGAAATAGAGCACCACGAGAATGACGATGGTGGATAGCCCGCCGCCGCCGGCGCGGCCGCCGATGGGAATGCGGAATTGACCGCCCGGCCCTCCCAGTCCGCCGCCGCCGAACCCGCCGCCCGTACTGCTGCGGTCGTCCTCGACATTATCGCTCTGTCGCCGGCCTCTCCAAAGCATTGCAATTCCTCGTGGTAGGTCGTGCCCTTCCCGCAACAATTATCGCAAGGGTTGCGCCAAGTCACAGGGATTTTTCGTACCGAGCGTCAATGCCTGCCGCCAGGCGCCGTCCCGGCAGGAACGGCGCGCCCGCGATGGCGTCCGCAAGCGCCCTCGGCGAGATCCGGCTGGTCAATCCCTCTGCTTTGCTCCGGCGCTCTTGCCGTCCGAGCTTCTGGAGCGCTCGTCGAAGCGTTTCGCGCCCTTGGCCAGGTCCTTGCCCATGGCGCGCTCGGTCTTCTTCTCGTCCTTTGCTGCCGCCGCCTTCAATCCCGCGGCCGCCTTCTTGCCCTTTGCAGTCGGTGCTTGCTCGACGCCCATGCTTTCCTCCATCGAAGGCCGCGGCGACGATCGTCGCGGCGGCCATCAACGCGCCAGCGGGCGCGGCGTTCCATGGCGGGAATCAGCCGTCCTTCGTCATGGCGCGGCGGAACGCCTCCAGCGTCTCGGCGCTGACATGGTGCTCGATGCCCTCAGCGTCGATGCGCGCCGTCTCGGCCGAGACGCCAAGCGAGCGCAGAAAGGCCTCGACCGTCTGGTGGCGGATGCGGCTTTCCTCGGCCACCTTGCGGCCGGCCTCGGTGAGGAACACGCCGCGATAGGGTTTTCGCGACACCAGACCGTCGGCGGCGAGCCGCGCCAGCATCTTGGCCACCGTCGGCTGCGCCACGCCGAGCCGCGCGGCGATGTCGACCTGGCGCGCCTCGTTGCCATCCTCGATCAGGTCAGCGATCAACTCGACATAGTCCTCGACCAGCGCCGAGCGCCGCGCCTCGCGCGTCTGCCGAAAGCCCTCGGAATGCACCTCGGCATCGGGCAGCGGCTCGTCGCGCCGGACAAGTCTCGATCTGGCCGCCACGCGTTTCTCCCTGGTCCAGCGATGCCTTTCACTTTCATAGCACGGGCTTTGATTCTTCGGGAAAGTTTATCCTCGCACCGTGGAGTGCCGCCATCCACCCCGGCCCACTCCCGCCGCAGCCTCCCGGCAAAACCTTTCACATCAACAGTTTCGAGCCGCCACTTGAATCGTTTTCCGACTTTCGGCCCTCCCACCAAAGAAGCACAGACAATGAAATATAGCCTATTGCATAATGATGAGCCTTTGCATAAATTGGCGTCGACAAGCCACGAGACGTGACCATGACCCCTCCGCCGTCCGAAGCCGAAGCCACCCTGTCTTCGCAGGAGCAATGGCGCTTTTTCCGCGATACCGGCGATTCCCGCCCCAGCCTGCCGGAGGTGAACGCCTCCGTCGTGGTGCCGAAAGGCGCCACCTGGCTGCGCCGGCTGTTCGCCTTCGCCGGCCCCGGCTACATGGTCTCGGTCGGCTACATGGACCCTGGCAACTGGGCCACCGACCTCGCCGGCGGCGCGCAGTTTGGCTACACGCTTCTGTTCGTCATCATGCTGTCGAACCTGATGGCGATCCTGTTGCAGGCGCTGTCGGCACGGCTCGGCATCGCCACCGGCCGCGACCTCGCACAGGCCTGCCGCGCCTACTATCCGCGTCCGATCAACTTCGCACTGTGGGTCGCCTGCGAACTGGCCATCATCGCCTGCGACCTCGCCGAGGTCATCGGCACGGCCATCGCGCTCAACCTTCTGTTCGGCATTCCGCTGGTCGCCGGCGCCATCATCACGGCGCTCGACGCCTTCCTGCTGCTCTACCTGATGAACAAGGGCTTCCGCTTCCTGGAGGCCTTCGTCGTCGCGCTGCTGATCGTCATCTTCGGCTGCTTCGCCGCGCAGATCATCGCGGCCCAGCCTTCGGTCAGCGGCATTCTCGGCGGCATGTTCGTCCCCTCGCCCGAGATCGTCGCCAATCCGGCGATGCTCTACATCGCCATGGGCATCATCGGCGCCACCGTCATGCCGCACAATCTCTACCTGCACTCCTCCATCGTGCAGACCCGCGCCTATGAGCGTACCGAGGAAGGCCGGCGCGACGCCATCAAATGGGCGACCGCCGATTCCACCATCGCGCTGATGCTGGCGCTGTTCGTCAACGCCTCGATCCTCATCGTCTCGGCCGTCGCCTTCCACGGCACCGGCCATGAGGACGTGGCCGAGATCGGCCAGGCCTTCGAACTCCTGTCGCCGCTGCTCGGCCTGTCCGTCGCCTCGATCCTGTTCGCCGTGGCGCTGCTCGCCTCCGGCATGAACTCGACGGTGACGGCCACCCTCGCCGGCCAGATCGTCATGGAAGGCTTCCTCCACCTGCGCATTCCGCAATGGGCGCGGCGGCTGATCACCCGCGGCATCGCCATCGTGCCGGTCGTCGTCGTCACCTGGCTCTACGGCGAGAAGGGCACGGCCGAGCTTCTGGTGCTGTCGCAGGTCATCCTGTCGATGCAGCTTCCCTTTGCCGTCATTCCGCTCGTCCACTTCGTCTCGGACAGGAAGAAGATGGGCTCGCTGGCCATCGCGCGCTGGGTCAGCGTGCTCGCCTGGATCGTCGCCACGGTCATCGTCGCGCTCAACGTCAAGCTGCTCTACGACACCTTCTACGGCCTGTAGGCGACCGTCATTCGGCCGGCTGTGCGGCCAGCCGCCGCCGCGACAGCCTGCCTGCCAGCATGACGCCGAGCGCCGCCAGCGGCAGCGCGCCCGCCACAAGGCCGAGATCGGACGGCGTGGCGTATTCCAGCACGCGGCCGCCCACCACCGTTCCCAGCGCGACGCCGAAATAGATCGCCGAGGCGTTGAGCGACAGCGTCAGGTGCGCGACATCCGGCGCGTAGCTCACCACCCGGCTCGCCTGCGCCGGCGGGAACGCCCAGCCGATGATGCCCCAGGGCAGCATCAGGCCGATCAGCAGCGGGCCGGACAGGTGGTGCGGCAAAAGCTTCAGATCGAGGGCGATCAGCAGGCACATGGTGATCGACAAAAGCAGCGACAGAACCACCACCCGGCCGGCGCCGATGCGGTCGGCCAGAAAGCCGCTGGACAGGTTGCCGATTACCGCGCCGATGCCGAAGGAAAGCAGCATGCCCGGCAGCGCCATCTTCGGCAGGCCGGCGCCCTGCATCGCAAGCGGCGCCATATAGGAGATCACCACGAAGGCGCCGGTGAGGTAGAGCAGCGTCACCAACAGCGCCGGCGCGACACCGGGCCGCGTGATTGCCAGGAAGCGCTCGCCCAATGTCAGCCGGGCGCCGCGCATGCCGCGCGGCAGCCGCCACCACAGCACCAGTGCTGTCAGGAAGCCGAGGCCGGCGACGGAGAGGAAGGTGCCACGCCAGCCCCAGAAGGTCGCGATCAGCGAACCGAGCGGGGCGCCGAGCGCGACGGCGAACGTCGTGCCGCCGACGACCACCGAGATCGCCAGCGCCCGGTGCTCCGGCCCGGCCAGCGCCACGGCCGTCGCCTGTGCGGTCGCAGCGAACAGGCCGGCCGCCGCCCCCATCACCAGCTGCGCCGCCAGCAGCATCGCGAAGGACGTGCCGGTCGCAGCGAACAAGTTGCCGGCGACGAACAGCAGCATCGCCGCCGCCAGCACGCGGCGACGATCGACCGCGCCGACAAGCGCCGAGAGCGTCGGCGCGCCGATCGCATAGGCCAGCGAGAAGGCGGTGATGAGATAGCCGGCGCTGGGGATGGAGATATGCGTATCGGCCGCGATCGACGGCAGGAGCGCGGAAAAGACGAAACCGACCGTGCTCATGGCGAACGAGCCGACCGACAACCACAACAGACGCCTGTCCATGGGAAATGCCTTTGTTCAAAATTCATTGAACAATTGGACTTCTGTTGGCCTTCTGTCAATTCTATGCCACAACGCTCCTGCCAGCCTCATGTCATGAGGCCACGTCCGGACGCGGCAACTTGCCGGTGTCGCCGGGCCACGGCATTGCATCCCGTCCCGCCGCGCGGCAGGAACGAGACCGGACGCGAAAGGAAAGCAAGACCAAGCCATGAACCCGCAGCACCCCGCCGTCGACCAGATCAGCCTTTCCAACGTGCTCGCCGCTCTCGGCGACCCGACGCGGCTGGCGATCGTGGCGGAGCTGGCGCGCAAGGGCGACGGGCCGGTGAGTTGCAGTCACTTCCTGATCTTCACGTCCAAGACCAATCTCAGCTACCACCTGGCCAAGCTGCGCGAGGCCGGCGTCACCCGCACGGAAGTCAGCGGCACCAGCCGCTTCACCACACTGCGCCGCGCCGATCTCGACCAGCGGTTCCCCGATCTTCTGGCGTCGGTCATCGCCGGCGCACCCGCCGCAAACGAATCCGAACAGGAAACGGCATAGGCCGCCGTGCCCGTCGTTTTCCGGCTCGTCCCAGTCATTTTCCGGCTCGTCCCGTCATTTTCTGGCTCGTTGATGTCGGCATCGCTGCCGTCCGGCCGTCCTTGGTCCATCGAGCGCGCCTGAACCCCAGGCGAGCGCAGGATCAAGGGAGAGTTGGATGAGAAAGATCGTTGCCGCCACCTTCGTCAGCCTCGACGGCGTCATGCAGGCCCCGGGAGGGCCGGAGGAAGACCCGACCGGCGGCTTCGCCTTCGGCGGCTGGACGTTTCCCTTCTGGGACGAGCCCTCGGGTGAGGCCGTGGGCGAACTCTTCGCCGAACCCTTCGACCTGCTGCTCGGCCGCCGCACCTACGATATCTTCGCCGCCTACTGGCCCTACGCGGACAAGGACGATTCGATAGCGAAAGCCTTCAATCCGGCGAAGAAATACGTCGCCACCCACCGTCCCGAAAGCCTGGCCTGGGAAAACAGCGAGGCGCTCGGCGCCGATATCGTCGCGGCCCTGCACGCGTTGAAAGCGCAGGACGGGCCGCGCCTGCTGATCCAGGGCTCCAGCGACCTGATCCACCAGTTGCTCGCCGCCGATCTGATCGACGAATTGCGGCTGATGATCTTCCCGCTGGTGCTCGGCAAGGGCAAGCGGCTGTTCGACAGCGGCACCCCGCCCCGGACTTTCCGCGTCGCCGGCGTCAGGCCATTTTCGACCGGCGTGATCGCGGCGCGCTACGAGCCCGCCGGTGCGGTGGCGACCGGCTCCTTCGGGCACGAAAACCCGAGCGAGGCCGAAATCGAGCGGCGCCGGACCTTGCGCTGACGTTACGTCATCTGTGCTGCCGACGCCACGGCCGCGAGCGGAAGCGGCACGGGCTCTGCACGAGGAGACTTTCAATCGCCACACTGCTCGTGCAATCTGCGCGCCGGCTCCAAGGGCAGAACATACGAGCGGACACGTTGACGATATCGAAACCGATACCAATCCCTTCGGTCGGGGCCCGGTCGCGCCCCGCCTGCCGCTGAAGGGAGCCGGCGGATGATTCGACGCGCGTTTATCGCCCCGGCGATCCTCCTGCTCGCCGGCCAGGCGCCGGCGGCGGCAGAACCGCAGGCTTCGATGGCCGTCGTGCAAGGGCTCGCCGAAGGCGACATGCTCAACCTGCGCGCCAGCGCCTCCCCCACCGGCCGGGTCGCGGCTCGCGTGCCGAACGGCACGGCCCTGAAGAAGTTCGGCTGCGACACCTTCAAGGGTTACGACTGGTGCGAGGTGCAGGACATCGCCAATCCGCAGATGCGCGGCTGGGCGCCGGCCCGCTACCTGCTGGACGCCGGACCGGCGGACGACGCCTCCCCCGCGATGGCCACCGGCACGACGGGAAACCCGCAGGAAGGACAACTTGCCGTGCCGCCCAATCTCGCGGCACGCTTCGGCGAGGCGCAACCGGCTTCCGTCGACGATGCCGATGAAAAGTCGGCGGCGATCCGCAAGGCCATGCAGGACGCCTACGGCACCGCGCCGGTGGCTGAAGACGACGACGCGTCTTTGCCGGGCGACGGAATTGAAGGCGTCGAAGCGGATTCAGAAACCGGCGGCGACGAAGCCACGACCGCCAACGTTCCCGTACCCACGCCGCGGCCCGGCGAGACGACCGATGCCGCGACCATGGTGGCGCGGACGGAGGAGCCGGCCTCGTCAGCAACAGGCTCGCCCGGGCCTGCCGGCGGCGACGTTCCCTGCGCCCGCTATGTCGGCCAGCCGATGACCCGTTGCGCCGTCTCGGTCGCGCACAAGGGCGACGGCGCTGCCGACGTGACCGTGACATGGCCGGACGGCGGCACGCGCATCATCAATTTCCGCGACCGCAAGCCGGCCGGCTCGGATTCGACCGGCGAATTCCGCTTCACCCGCGAGGGCACGCTGAACATGATCCGCATCGGCCAATCCGAGCGCTTCGAGATCACCGACGCACTGTCTTTCGGGAAGTGAGCGGAGTTCCCGGGCCGCGGGTGAATTTCCAGCGGGAAATCGTGCATTTTCGGGGTTACATAGCCCCTCCTCCTCCCCTATAAGACCCGCCTAGCCACATATCAGAATCCCCTTGCGCAGCGGCCGGGCCGAACCCCTGTCGCGCTTTTGCGCAGCCTGCCGAACGGACCGCCACACATGCCAAAACGCACCGATATCAAGTCGATCCTGATCATCGGGGCCGGCCCCATCGTCATCGGCCAGGCCTGCGAGTTCGACTATTCCGGCACGCAGGCCTGCAAGGCGCTGCGACAGGAGGGCTTCCGCGTCATCCTGGTCAATTCCAACCCGGCCACGATCATGACCGACCCGGAACTGGCCGACGCCACCTACATCGAGCCGATCACGCCCGAAGTCGTCGCCAAGATCATCGCCAAGGAGCGCCCTGACGCGCTGCTTCCCACCATGGGCGGCCAGACGGCGCTCAACACCGCTCTTTCGCTGCGCCGCATGGGTGTGCTGGAACGCTACGGCGTGGAGATGATCGGCGCCGACGCGCATGCCATCGACAAGGCCGAGGACCGCGCGCTGTTCCGCGAGGCGATGAAGAAGATCGGCCTGGAGACGCCGAAGTCGATGCTCGCCAATGCCACCTCGGTGAAGGACGAGGACCGCAAGAAGCACGAGGCCGAGCGCGCCGCGCTGAAGGAGGCGAGCGCCTCCGACACCGAGTTCGACGCGCTCGAAACCCGCTGGAACCTCGGCGAAGGCGACCGCAAGCAGCGCTATATGGGCCACGCCATGGGCGTCGCGGCGACCGCGCTCGACCATGTCGGCCTGCCGGCGATCATCCGCCCGTCGTTTACGCTGGGTGGCACCGGCGGCGGCATCGCCTTCAACCGCGAGGAATTCTTCGCCATCGTGCAATCAGGCCTCGACGCCTCGCCGACCACCGAGGTCCTCATCGAGGAATCGGTGCTCGGCTGGAAGGAGTACGAGATGGAGGTCGTCCGCGACAAGGCGGACAACTGCATCATCGTCTGCTCCATCGAGAACATCGACCCGATGGGCGTGCACACCGGCGATTCCATCACAGTCGCGCCGGCGCTGACGCTGACCGACAAGGAATACCAGATGATGCGCAACGCCTCGATCGCGGTGCTGCGCGAGATCGGGGTGGAGACTGGCGGCTCCAACGTGCAGTTCGCCGTCAACCCGGCGGACGGCCGCCTCGTCGTCATCGAGATGAACCCGCGCGTGTCGCGCTCCTCTGCGCTCGCCTCCAAGGCGACCGGCTTCCCCATCGCCAAGATCGCCGCGAAACTGGCCGTCGGCTACACGCTGGACGAGCTGGAGAACGACATCACCGGCGGCGCGACGCCCGCCTCCTTCGAGCCGTCCATCGACTACGTGGTGACGAAGATCCCGCGCTTCGCCTTCGAGAAGTTTCCCGGCGCGGAGCCCACGCTCACCACGGCGATGAAATCGGTCGGCGAGGTGATGGCCATCGGCCGCACCTTCCAGGAATCGCTTCAAAAGGCGCTGCGCGGCCTGGAAACCGGCCTCACCGGCCTCGACGAGATCGAGATTCCGGGGATGGAGGGCGGCGACGACAAGAACGCCATTCGCGCGGCACTCGGCACGCCGACACCCGACCGGCTGCGCATGGTGGCGCAGGCGATCCGCCTCGGCACCTCGCTGGAAGACGTGCACGCCATGTGCAAGATCGACCCGTGGTTCCTCGAACAGATCGCCGGCATCATCGCCATGGAAGCCCGCATCCGCGAGCACGGCCTGCCTCAGGACGCCCAGAACCTGCGCATGCTGAAGGCGATGGGCTTTTCCGACGCCCGCCTCGCCTCGCTGACGGGCAGGACCGCCAAGGAAGTCGCGCATCTGCGCAACGCGCTGGACGTGCGCCCGGTCTACAAGCGCATCGACACCTGCGCGGCCGAGTTCGCCTCCCCCACCGCCTACATGTATTCCACCTACGAGGTGCCGTTCGCCGGCCAGACGGCCAACGAGGCCGGCGTCTCGGACCGCAAGAAGGTGGTCATCCTCGGCGGCGGCCCTAACCGCATCGGCCAGGGCATCGAGTTCGACTACTGCTGCTGCCACGCCTGCTTCGCGCTCAACGAGGCCGGCTACGAATCGATCATGATCAACTGCAACCCGGAGACGGTCTCGACCGACTACGACACCTCCGACAGGCTCTATTTCGAGCCGCTTACGGCCGAGGACGTCATCGAGATCCTCAAGATGGAGCAGACGCGCGGCGAACTGGTCGGCGTCATCGTCCAGTTCGGCGGCCAGACGCCGCTGAAGCTCGCCGAGGCGCTGGAGAAGAACGGCATCCCGATCCTCGGCACCTCGCCCGACGCCATCGACCTCGCCGAAGACCGCGACCGCTTCCAGAAGCTGTTGCAGAAGCTCGACCTCACCCAGCCGAAGAACGGCATCGCCTATTCGGTCGAGCAGGCGCGCACCGTCGCCTCCGAGCTCGGCTTCCCGCTGGTGGTGCGCCCCTCCTACGTGCTGGGCGGCCGCGCCATGCAGATCATCCACGACGAAGGCCAGCTCCAGACCTACCTGCTCGACACCGTGCCCGGCCTGGTGCCGGAGGACATCAAGCAGAAATACCCCAACGACAAGACCGGCCAGATCAACACGCTGCTGGGAAAAAACCCGCTGCTGTTCGACACCTATCTGTCGGGCGCCATCGAGGTCGACGTCGACTGTCTGTGCGACGCGGCCCAGGGGGGCAAGGCCGTGTTCGTCTCCGGCATCATGGAGCATATCGAGGAGGCCGGCATCCATTCGGGCGACTCGGCCTGCTCGCTCCCCGTTCATTCGCTGTCGAAGGAGACGGTGGACGAACTGGAGCGGCAGACCGCGGCACTTGCCCGCGCGCTCAAGGTCGGCGGCCTGATGAACGTGCAGTATGCCATCAAGGACGGCACGATCTACGTGCTGGAAGTGAACCCGCGCGCCAGCCGCACCGTGCCCTTCGTGGCCAAAACCGTCGGCAAGCCGATCGCCAAGGTCGCCGCCCGCATCATGGCCGGCGAGACGCTGGACGGCGCCTTCGCCCATTACGGCGCCAAGCCCGATCCGCGCACGCCCGGCCACATCGCGGTGAAGGAAGCCGTCTTCCCCTTCGCCCGCTTCCCCGGCGTCGACATCCTGCTCGGACCCGAGATGAAGTCGACCGGCGAGGTGATGGGGCTGGACCGCGATTACGCCATGGCGTTCGCCAAGAGCCAGCTCGGCGCCGGCATCGACCTGCCCCGCTCGGGCACTCTGTTCGTGTCGGTGCGCGACGAGGACAAGGCCGGCATCCTGCCCGCCGTCAAGCGCCTCGCCGATCTCGGCTTCAAGGTGCTGGCAACCTCGGGCACCGCGCGCTTCCTCAAGGAGAACGGCGTCGAGGCGGAGAAGATCAACAAGGTGCTGGAAGGCCGCCCGCACATCGAGGACGCCATCCGCAACCGCCAGGTGCAGATCGTCTTCAACACCACGGACGGCCAGAAGGCGCTGTCGGACTCAAAATCGCTCCGCCGCGCCACGCTGATGCAGAAAGTGCCCTATTACACCACGCTGGCGGGTGCGGCAGCCGTGGCGGAAGCGATTGCGGCGCTGAAAGCGGGGAGTTTGGAAGTGCGGCCGCTGCAGGAGTATTTTGTGTAGGGACGCTCGACTCGCTGGCGTTTGAATGAAAACTGATGATTTCTGAATGCGTCCTGCACTGAACAGCGCGGTAGGCACGACGGCGGGATTCGAACCCGCAACCTTTTCACCCCCGTAAGCATTTGCCTCGGGTAGAAAGCGAAGTGTTCTTCCGGTTGAACTACGTCGCGCCACGATGCGTTTGCATCGATGGGATAGGTTTAACGTGATATGACCGTCACTTGTTGACGCGAATTGAGCACTTTGCCCCAAAATCAAGTCAATCCTCGCGCCGAGATCGCCGACTTTTGCCAAAATCGATATCACTTTGAAGCCGCTTCTCTTCAAAATCCTGATGCTCGCGTAAACGTTCGTCCCAATCGATTTTCATTTGAGACGCCCACATCAGAAAAGGTCCATGCAATTTTTCCCGCTTCTCAGCATTTTCAATGGCCTCTTCCAATTCGCAGAAAACCAGTAAGCGAGCCTCTTTTGACAATCTAACGTCACGAAGCATCGCCTCTAATTCCGCTATCTCTGATGCAGACCCAGCGCTTGAATGCTTCAAGTCATAAAAATTATCTTCATCACGTGCAATTTCCCTCTCCGAACTATATTCTACCTCATTCCGGTCTGCTTCCGCACGCTCCTCACTTCTTGCGTACCGGTTGATGGCACCTGCGAGACTTTCGTTAGCAACGCCAGAGGCAATCTCGTAAATTATGCTGCATAGTGAGGAGAAATCTGAACCAGGAGTTGTCACAAAGGGGGGATAACCTTTAGGAAGGGTCAATCCATAAGCACAATCGACAAGATGCGTTTTAGCGTCATTTCCAATTACGACCAAAAAATCAGATTCTTTATGCGACTTATAAATACAGAATTGCAAATAATACGATAAAAAATTGATATCTCGCTTAAGCTTCCAAAAATTTGTGGCCTCAAATTCCTTATTGTAAACGTGCTTCATGTAAAGGCGATGTGCATTATCGAAGCCGTAATCGCGCGTAGCGTCGCCGTCTTCCAGCAATACCCCCAGCTTCACGATATGCTTCTGAATTTTGACCATTCGTTGAATGATCTTTTTTCTGTTCGCCTCCTTATGACCACTTCGCAAAATTGTTGGGTAGTCGGCACAAGCATCGAACACGATGTTGAATGTCATCCCGGCTCGAAGAGGGTCAGTGATTTTGAGGTGTTGAACTAACGCAGGAAAAAGCTCCCTCATGCGTTCGATTAGTAACTGGGTGGATGCAATCGCTTCTCGTGCTTCATCATCCGAAATCTCAGCTCTTATGAATTTTCGCACCCACCAACGGGGTAGATAATTTCCAGCGTTCGGCAAAAGTGAATTAGCATAATCCACCTCTTGCTGAGTAAGCAAATGATGTTCATGCAAAATTCGAAGAGCTATTTCTTGAGAAATTGACCCACCGCTTAATAAGCATTTCAAATCTTTATCAGAAGCTTTTATTTTCATGATTGAAGCTATGAATCCCTTACATAAATCCATAAGTCATTGGCGCAGACTAGACCAAGCCTTGGCGTGAAAACATTCGTCTTCGCCATCGCTGGGCGGCTTCCCACCCTTCTTTCGTCATCCTATGGCGAAGCCGAGCGGTGAGGAATGGTTCGCGACACGAACGAAAAGCCAATGGCTTGGCTTTTCGAATGACGAACGCTCGAAGGGCCGAGGCGTAGACCCTAGGATCCATGCCTGAACGGCGGGGCGTATGAGGCGATGCAGAATAAGGCACCGCGTTCTACACCGTCCCGCATGTCGTCGATGGTCAGGCATGGATCCCCGGGTCGCGTTCCGCTTCGCTCCACTTGCCCGAGGATGACGAAGCGAGGGTGTTTCGCGTAATTTTTCTCCGAAACTTATCCACCTCTCCCGAACCCGCCCCATACTTGGCCCCAGCTTCCCGCGCGGGAACACCGGTCATGACGGTGATTGCGTGGCGGGGAGCCGGCGCCTCCGGTGGCTGCTCAACGTAAGCGGCCATCCGGGGAGGTTCCGTCCAAGGGTTCCCCTACGGGTATTACGGCCCGTGTGCGCTGGACGAGCGATGCAAGCCATCGGCCGGTGTCGGCGCCAATGCCGGCATCGTGAGCTGCGGTGAAGCGGAACGGACGGGAACGGAAATCGCCGGCGGGCGTGGGAAACCGCGCCGCATTTTTACACTCGGAAGGCACGGCATCCCACGCCCGCTTCCCGACCTTCTCCCTTCGGTGCGAGGGGAGCGTTCTTTGATCAATGGCCAGACGGACCAAAATCCGGGCGTGGCGATGAGGAATGATGCGCATAGCGCACAAAAAACCCCTGAATGGGCTTTTCGAACGACGAATGGTGAAAGACCGGTTCGCCCTCGGGCGAATCGAAACGTCCGGTGGACGTTTTGAAGGTCTTGAACGCCCGGAGGCTGGGAGCCGTAACCGAGGGCTGGAAGCGCGCCGCCCTCAATGCGCGGCGGCAGTCTTGCCCTTTTTCTGCGCCAGTTCCATGGCGCGCAGTTCGCCCTCGGTGACTTCCTGGCGCAGGAAGGTGCAGGATTTCTCGGTGGTCGCGGCGGCGCGACGGGCGGCCGACTGCCATGACAGCGTGGCCAGCGTGCCGTCGGCATGCGCCTCGGCGTCGCTCGCCGCCTTCAGCGCCGGCGCATTCGCCACCCCGCAGCGCGGCGCGATCAGCACCGAAAGCGCATAGGTGTGGGTGAAGGAGGTCTCGGCGGCGAGTTCGGCCGAGATCGAGGACACCTGCATGGCGTCCTTGCCCTGCCCGCCCTCGCCGTCCGCCGCGCGGGCGACCGCGCCGGCCTCGGCGCCGGCAAGCAGCATCCAGCCGGCATAGCCGCCGCCGGCCAGGACGAGCGGCGCCAGCACCAGCAGCGCGAGCTTCAGCCCGGAGCGTTTCTTCGGTCCATCGCCTGCTTTTTTGGAGGGGGCGGGCTTGGCGGATCTGGCAGGCGATTTGGTCATGCGGCCTTCAAGCATACCGGCCGTTAGGAGCAGGTAAGCCGGATCGGTCGCAATTTATGTTTTCGGCTGCCGGCGGACGGATGGTTAAGGGGTCTTGCCGCGACCGCACCGCCGCCGGTTGCGGCAGGTTTCAGCTCTCGGAGCCGACCGGAACCACCGGCGGATGCACGATTCCCTCGGGATCGAGCGTCACCTCCGCTCCGGCCCGACGCCGCTTGCGGTCCTTGCCGAGGCCGGTCTCCTCCAGCATGCCCTTGCGCTTGGCCTCATAGTAATAACCGGTCTGGTACAGCCAGTCGGCGCGCTTGGCGTTGCGACCGGAAACCAGCCAGGCGCCGCGCAGGTATTTCACCGCGTATTTCAGGTTGGTCTCGGCGTCGAACAGGCCGCTGGCCGAGCCGCTGTAGCCCATCCCGCGCGCCGTCGCATGCTTGATCTGCATCAGCCCCCAATGGCCGTTGTTGTAGGCCTTGGGGTTGAAGGTGCTCTCGCGGTTGACGACATGGCGCACCAGTTCGACCGGCACTTCGTAGAGGGCGGCGTATTTGGAAATCAGCGTCTCGACGTCGGCACGGCCGCGCACGGCGGTGCGCGGCAGGTCGCCGGCCGAGGGCTCGGTCTTCAGGACCGCCGGCGCAAGATAGGCCGGCACCGTCCCGCTATAGGCGATCGGCGTCACCGGCAGGCTCGATGCGGCCGAGGCGACGAGCACCGGCGCGGCCGGGAAGGTTTTCGTGAGGTCGGGCTTCGCCGCGTCACTTGCGAAACGGGCGGCGTCCGGCTGCGCGGCGTCCTGCTTTGCTGCGGTCGTGGCGACCGCCGGCTGGGCCGCATCTGCTGCCGCGGCCTGCGCGGGTGCCGGAGCGGTCGAGAGCGTCGCCCCGGCAAAGGCGGCCGGCTGCGTCTCGATCGCCGCGGTCTGGACCGGCGCCAGCGCGGACGGCTCCGGCAGCACCGCCACCGTCTCCGGCAGGGCCAGCGCGAAGCCGGCGTCCGTCGTGTCCGACACCGTCGTCTCCGTCACCCCGACAGTCGGGCCGGCGAAACCCGGCGCCGGCGCAACGGTCGATGTCGAGGTGCAGCCGCCGAGAACCGCGCCGCACAGGGCCATGCCGATCAGGGTAAGGGGAGCTCTTGCTGGCAAGCCGCGGTCGAAGTCCGTTGGTCTGGTTTGTTAAGAAGTCCTTACACCACAGGTTTTGCCGGAGCAACCGGGACGGGTGGCGGTTTTCGGGTGGCAAGTCGCCCGCGAAAATGCGATATTGTTCGCGGTTTGTACCGGAGACGAATGCGAGGAATCGCTATGACGCACGCTGTCGGCCACATCATATTCGAAACGCAACTGGGCTTCATGGGCCTTGCGTGGAGTTCGGCCGGGCTGACGCGGCTCTGCCTGCCGCAGTCGAGCCGCGAGGCGGTGGAGCGTCGGCTGCTGCGGCTGGACGACATTGCCGGTCCCGACAGCGAAACGCCGCCGCAATGGGTGGCCGACCTGGTCGCCGCCATCCGCGCCTATGCGCGAGGCGAGACGGTCGACTTCTCCGGCGTGCCGGTCGACCTTGCCGGCGTCGACGATTTCCGGCTCGCCATCTATGACGCCGCCCGCAAGCTCACCTTCGGCGAAACCGTCACCTATGGCGAACTGGCCAGGCGCGCCGGCCACACCGGCCTCGCCCGCGAGACCGGTGCGGCGCTCGGCGCCAACCCGGTGCCGCTGGTCATCCCCTGCCACCGCATCCTCGCGGCCGGCGGCAAGATCGGCGGCTTCTCCGCGCCGGGCGGCTCGGCCACCAAGGAGAAGATGCTAGGGCTGGAAGGCGTGCGAGTCGGCCCGCCGCCGGCAGCGCAAGCGTCGTTCGGTTTCTGAGAGACCGTCAGTCGCCGGGAAAGATGAAACGCCGGCGCGGATCGTCGAAATCGACCCGCTTGCATTTGTAGACCGGGCAGGACTTCACGTCCGCGCTCGGCACGTAGCTCCACGCCCTCACCTCGCCCATGTCGCAGAACCGCGCGGACGCGACATAGCGGTCGTAGAGCGTAAGCGAGCGATTGCGCGGCGAGCGGTAGCGCAGGATGACCGCGCCGTTTCTTTCGATGGCGGCATGGACCTGATCGCAGCTCATGCGGGTCGGATCGTAGCGCGAGATCGCCCAGGCATCGGCGGAAAGCAGGCCGAGGCACGCGGCAATCAGCAGGGCTTTTACAGGGGCTTTCATGGCGCTTCTCCGCAAGCTCGACCGTATATGCCCGCCGCAACGCCGGCCGCCGGCAACGGTTCCACAAGATTGAGGCCGCTTTTCGCTCCGGTTCGCCACCGCGTTGAAATGGCCTTGTTTTCGACGCATACCGCCTCTATATACGGCACATTGATATTCGGCCGATCGATCCGGGCCTCGCGGTTTTCGCGTTCGCTGACGTCTTTCTGCAAAATCTCGATACCAAGCCGGGCTTATGGCCCGACACGTCAACGTAAAGTGAACTTAAGGAAAATCGCATGGCTACCGGAACCGTCAAGTGGTTCAACTCGACCAAGGGCTACGGCTTCATCGCCCCCGACAATGGCGGCGCGGACGTTTTCGTCCACATCTCCGCCGTCGAGCGCGCTGGCATGACCTCGCTGGTCGAGGGACAGAAGATCAACTTCGAGATCGAGCAGGACCGCCGTACCGGCAAGTCGTCCGCTGGATCTCTGAGCAAGGCAGCCTGATTTGACGATGGCGCGCGGCGGATAGCATCCGCAGCGCCCGGCAAGTCACGGATGTACTGGCGGCCGCGCGATAAGCGCGCCGGAACGGGACGGACCCGACAAGTCGAAGCGGCGGATTGCCGCCGGCCCGGCCGAAACGTTCCCATCAGGCTACCGAGCATGGAAGGCGGGCTTTGTCCCGCCTTTTTTGTTGCCTGCCACGCCCGCCGCCGCCCTTGGCGGGTATATCAGGCCGGAGCGATGAACGGCTGCGAGATCGCCCGGAACACCGGCAGCGCCTCCAGCTTCCTGGCATGCGCCTTCAACGCCGGATAGGCGTCCATCGCCACCAGTCCGGGATGCGCGTCGTTGAGATGGCGCAGCGCACAGGCAACCGCGACGTCGGCATGGCCGATGCGGGCACCAAACCAGTAAGGGCCGCTACGCCTGGCCCGATCCTCCTCCAGCACGCCGAGTGCGGCTTCGATCTGCCCACGGCAGCGCCCAACCCACACGTCCGACGGCGTCTTGTGCAGATGCAGTTCATAGAACAGCGCCACCGCCTTGTCGGCCATCCCGGTCGCCAGCGCGGCGATTCTGAGCGCCTTGTGGCGATCCGGCTCGGCACGCGGGAACATCGCCTGCTCCGCCGGCACGAGACCGTCGAGATAGTCGAGGATGATATGGCTCTCGACCAGCGCCTCGCCGTCGTCGAGGATCAGCGTCGGCACCCTCGTGAGCGGATTGTGGGCGCGGATCTGCCCGGCATCGCCGAAGGACGACCAGGGCCGGTGCTCGAACGGCAAGCCATAGAGCGTCAGGGCGATGCCGACGCGCCGCACGAAAGAGGAATCATATTGGCCGATCAGGATCATGCGCGGGTTTTCCGATTCGGTGCATCAATCGTCTTGCCAGAGATCAGGCAGCAGGCAGCCACTCGATCGGCACATGGCCCGGATCGGCCTCAACGCGCTTCAGCCATGCCGCCACGGCCGGATAGGCATCGATCTGGAAGCCGCCCTGCTCGGCCGTATGGGTATAGGCATAGAGCGCGATGTCGGCGACGCTGAGGGCAGTGCCGGCGAAGAAGGGGCTCTGCTCCAGCCGCCTGTTCATGACGCCGAGCGCCTTGTTGCCGCGCTCGAGCGTCAGTGCCAGCCGTTCGGGCGTGGCGTCCCCTGCCCGCTCGGGGAAAGTCAGCAGCGCCTTGCGCACGGCAATGTAGGGTTCGTGGCTGTACTGCTCGAAGAACAGCCATTGATAGGCCAGAGCCCGTTCATAGCGGTCGGCCGGCAGGAAGCGGGTTCCTTCGGCCAGATAGAGCATGATGGCGTTGGATTCGGCGATGCGCCGGCCGTCGTCCAGTTCCAGGAGCGGCACCATGGCGTTGGGATTCTTGGCGACATAGTCGGGCTTGCGGGTGTCCCCGGTATGCGAGCTCACCTCGACATTGGTGAAGGCGACGCCGAGCTTGGCCATCAGCAGGCGCGGCTTGTAGCAATTGCCGCTGTCGGTCATGCCGTAAAGGATCGTCATCGTTCCACCTGTGTTGCGGCGGCAGCATGCTCCTCAGCCACCGATCCATCCAGTGATTTGTTTTCACCGTTGTCCATCAGCATCGATGATGGATCAGGTTCCGGTCTGGCCGAACAGCGGGATCACCTTGGCGCTCGGCCTGAGCAACGCATCGAGCGCCAGCGGCTTCTCGGGGAAGATCGTGCCGACCAGCGCCGGCTTCGCCATCAGGAAGCCTTGCAGGAGGTCGGCGCCGCCGTCCAGCGCCACGCGCAGTTGCTCCGGCTGTTCGATGCCTTCGACGAGAACCTGCGCCCCATGGTCGTGCAACAGCGAAAGCAGCGGCCGAAACAGCTTCTCGGCGGCGGCATGACTGCACACTTCCGCGAACCAGCCGCCGTCGATCTTGACGATGTCCGGTTCGAGCAGGCGCAGTCGCTCCTCGGTCGAATGCCCCGCGCCGAAATCGTCGATAGCGATGCGCAGCCCGTTGCGCCGCATTTCGGCGACCACGCGCTGCAGGACGGCCTCGTCGCTCGCCGCCTGTTCGGTAATCTCGCACACCAGCATGTCGCCCTTCAGGCCGAAGCCGCCGAGATGGCGGGCCATCATCCGGATTTCGGCCAAGGCCCGGCCCAGATGGTCGTTCACCTGCGGATTGTAATTGAAGAACAGGGTGAGCCCGTCGACGCCGAGGAACTGGAAATTGTGCAGGTGCAGCGCCCGGCACAGGGACTCGACATAAAGCCGGTCCTTTGCCGGGACGCCATCCAGGAAGATTCGCGGCGGCACCGGCTGCCCGCCGATCTGTGGCTGGATCAGCGCCTCGATGGCGACCGGCACCAGGCAGCCATCGCGCGGCGCGAAGATCGGCTGGTAGGCGCTGCGCAGCCGGTACTCGCCGTAGATGCCGTATTCCAGGCCGATCTCGTCGGCAAAGATCGATTGGCCGATATCGCGGCGCCGTTCGCGAACAGTGGTCATTGCGCCACCCGCCGGCCAAACGCTCGCGCGCGACGACCGTTCGCCGGCACTGTCGCCGACTGGGCGCGCGGCTCTCCGGCTTCCGCGGCTGCCGTCTCGGCCCCGTCCGGGCCAAATACGCCGAAACTGGTCGGCACGACTTCCGGCCGCGCCAGCGCGTAGCCCTGCACCATCGAGGCGCCGGATTTCTCGGCGAGGTCGAGTTGCCAGCTCTCCTCGATGCCCTCGAAGACGGTGCGGATGTCCTGTTCCTCGAAAGTGCGCACCATGGTCGCCAGCAGCGCGAAACCGGGGCCGGAATCCATCAGCCGGGTCAGCCATTGCGCGTCGAACTTGACGATGTCGGGCTTCAGATCCTTGATGCGGCCGATATCGGAATCGTCGGCGCCGTAGTCGTCAACGGCGATGCGGAAGCCGCTGGCGCGCAGTGCGTCGACGAACTGGAAAAGCGTTTCTTGCGAAGTCGACCGCTGCTCCGTCACCTCGCACACCACCCGGCGCGGATCGATTCCCGCTTCGTGCAGCACGAGCCGCATGTCGCGCAGCGCCTGGTCGGAAATGGCGCGATCCACGAACACCGACGGGTCGAAATTGACGAACACCGCCGCCTCGGCAGGCAGGCATGCGCCGGCGTTGAGAAGATGCAGCGTGCGCGTCAACGTCTCCACATGCAGCCGGTCGCGCGCCGGGCAGGTGGAGAAGAAATTCTGCGGCGATTGCGGCTCGCCGTCGCGGAACGGCCGGATGAGGCCCTCGAAGGCGGCAATTTCCAGCCTGCCGTCGTTGAAGGCGAAGATCGGCTGGAAGGCGCTCTTCAGCGCATAGACCCCCCACACACCGCTGGAGGTGCCGTCGTCATGGCGGATGATGTGGGCGAGCCCGATGCTGCGCGACAAGGCTCCCTCGCCGGATCGACCGAAACCGCGTCACCCTACCCGATCAGGTTTTATCGCTCGTTAATGCGGCGCGGCGGGTCGCTGGCTCAGCCGTCCGTGCTTGCACTCGCGTTCCCGATGCGACAATAGAAGCGCGCGGCTGCTCCTGGCCGCGCGATCTTCTGGAGACGAACTGTCATGGCCTTCCTCGCCGACGCCCTTTCGCGCGTAAAGCCCTCCGCGACCATCGCGGTGACGCAGAAGGCGCGCGAGCTGAAAAACGCCGGACGCGACATCATCGGGCTGGGCGCTGGCGAGCCGGATTTCGACACGCCAGACAACGTCAAGAACGCGGCGATCGAGGCGATCCGCCGCGGCGAGACGAAGTATCCGCCGGTCTCCGGCATCGCGCCGCTGCGCGAGGCGATCGCGAAAAAATTCAAGCGCGAGAACAATCTCGACTACCAGCCTGCGCAGACCATCGTCGGCACCGGCGGCAAGCAGATCCTGTTCAACGCCTTCATGGCGACGCTGAACCCGGGCGACGAGGTGGTCATCCCCCGTCCCTACTGGGTCAGCTATCCCGAGATGGTGGCGCTCTGCGGCGGTACGGCGACCTTCGCCGAAACCTCCATCGCCAACGGCTTCAAGCTCACCGCCGATGCGCTGGAAAAGGCGATCACGCCGAAGACGAAGTGGCTGGTGATGAACTCGCCGTCGAACCCTTCCGGCGCCGCCTACACGGAGGCCGAACTGCGGGCGCTGGCCGACGTGCTTTTGAAGCACCCGAACGTCTGGATTCTGACCGACGACATGTATGAGCACCTGACCTATGGCGACTTCGTCTTCAAGACCATCGCCGAGGTCGAACCGAAGCTCTACGAGCGCACGCTCACCATGAACGGCGTTTCAAAAGCCTACGCCATGACCGGCTGGCGCATCGGCTATGCCGCCGGCCCGCTGCCGCTCATCAAGGCGATGGACATGATCCAGGGCCAGCAGACGTCGGGCGCCTGCACCATCGCACAGTGGGCGGCGGTCGAAGCGCTCAACGGGCCGCAGGATTTCGTCAAGAAAAACAAGGCGATCTTCCAGGCTCGCCGCGACCTCGTCGTCTCCATGCTCAACCAGGCGCGCGGCATCACCTGTCCCTCGCCCGAGGGCGCCTTCTACGTCTACCCCTCCTGCGAGGCGCTGATCGGCAAGAAGACGGCCGCCGGCACGGTCATCGACAGCGACGCCACCTTCTGCTCCGAATTGCTGGAAGCCGAGGGCGTGGCAGTGGTGTTCGGCTCTGCCTTCGGCCTCGGCCCCAACTTCCGCATCTCCTACGCGACGTCGGAGGCGCTGCTTGAGGAAGCCTGCACGCGCATCCAGCGCTTCACGGCCGGCCTCAACTGATCAGGCCAAGCGATTCCAAAGATTTGAGAAGCCCGGCCTCGCGCCGGGCTTTGTCGTTTGGAGCGCAAAGCCGAACCGCAACCCCCGCGATCATGGTCTCGCCTTGAGCGGATCGAGGCGCCGGACGACGCGATACTCGTGCCAGATCAGCCAGATCACGACGATGTCGAAGACGCTGAGCACGATCAGCCCCCAGCCATGCGTGTAGGAGAAACGATAGAGCTGGTAGACGATGAACAGGCCCATGACGACCAGCGACGCCGGATAGGCCCACAGCTTGTTTCGAAGCAGCCCCGCCACCAGGAAGAGTTTCACCAGGCCGTGGCTCAGGAGATAAAACGCATAAAAATGTTTGGTCTCCACGGAAAAGCCTTGAGCCCAGGCCAACAGATGCGTGGCGAGAAAATCTTTAGGATCCTCGATCAGTTCTTCTTGCGTGAGCGCTTCGACCACCCTTGAGACCGTATTCGTACCGATCAGGCCGATTGCAATGCTGCCAGCGCATTCGAGCAGGGCATGGAGGCCCTTGAGCACGATGCTTACCCGGAAGATCCGGTGAATCTGGCGCTCTTCCATTGCCGTTCTCTCGAACAACCCGTTGCGAAGTATTACCGATGGATCAGGAAATCACACGTTGGATCAACGCGCCGGCGGGCAGCCATGCGGCGCTGGACATGGCGATGATCGCCCTGACCCGATATGGCGTGCCGCTTCTCGTCCTGCTGGTCTTGGTGCAATGGTGGAGCCGGCAGGACCGCCTGCGGCTGCGCCATACCTGCATCGCCGCCGGTCTGTCCTTCCTGGCCGGCCTCGGCCTCAACCAGATCATCCTGCTGTTCGTCCATCGCGTCAGGCCCTATGACGCAGGCGTCAGCCACCTGATCATCGAGCATAGCGCCGACTGGTCGTTTCCCTCCGACCATGCGACGGCTTCCTTCGCGATCGCAGCCGCCTTCCTGCTGCACGGCTTCAAGCGACGCGGAAGCGCGTTTCTGGTCGCCGCGCTGGCCGTCTGCCTGTCCCGCGTCTATGTCGGGACGCACTACGCGACCGACGTCCTGGGCGGCGCCGCGACCGGCATCTTCGCCGCCATTGTCGTGCGCCAGCTCTATCGGGCGGGCACCAGGATGGACAGGCTGGTGACCGGCCTGCTGTAACGTATCCATCCGGCAGGCTCGGCGGCATCCGGGCGCGCCGGCCCTGCCCCCTCACCCGCCGTACTGCTCGTCCGAAACCTTCTCCAGCCAGTCGACGGGCGAGCCGTTGAGCGCCTCCTGCATGGCGATATGGGTCATGGCCGTCTTCGGCCCGGCTCCGTGCCAGTGCTTTTCGCCCGGCTCGAACCAGATCGTGTCGCCGGCTCTGATCTCCTGGATCGGCCCGCCCCAGACCTGGACGCGCCCAGCGCCCGAGACGACATGCAGCGTCTGGCCGAGCGGATGGGTGTGCCAGGCGGTGCGCGCGCCCGGCTCGAAGCTCACCGATGTGGCGCGCAGCCTGGCCGGCGCTTGCGTGTCGATGATCGGATCGATGCGGACCCTGCCGGTGAAATAGCTGTCGGGTCCGGCAGCGCTCGGCTTGCTGCCGCAGGCAATGATCTTCATGGCGGTTCTCCTTGCTGTCCTCATGATGAGGCCACCACCGCGCCATGCGCAAGGATGCGCCCGCTATTTCCCTTGCCCTCCCCGCGAACCCGTGTGACGATATCCATGGCCATGCGCCGAGAGCCGCCTGGCCGCGACGGCTGCAGGCCGGCCGCCGCTCAACAAGAGTGCGGTCGGCGAAGCACGGCCCGTTTTGCTGATTGCACCCGCAGCAAACGCGAGTGGAGGTCAGCCATGGGTAATCGTGCAGGGGGTAATCGCGCCGGAGGACGACGCACGGGACCGAAATGCATCGCCATCATCGGTCCCTTCGCAAGCGGTAAGACGACACTTCTGGAAGCCATCCTCGCCCGCACGGGCGCCATTCCCCGCCAGAACCCGGTCTCCTCCGGCAACACCGTATCCGACCACTCGGCCGAAGCGCGCGCCCATGCCATGAGCGTCGAGGCGACCTTCGCCACCACCGAGTTCATGGGCGATACGCTGACCTTTGTCGACTGCCCCGGCTCCATCGAATTCGCCTTCGAGGCCGAGCCGGTTCTGGCCGCCTGCGATGTCGCCGTGGTCGTCGCCGAGGCAGACGAGAAGAAGATTCCGGCCCTGCAGCTCATCATGCGCAAGCTGGACGATCTCGGCGTGCCGCGCATCCTGTTCCTCAACAAGGTCGACAAGGCGATCTCGGGCGTTCGCGAGACGCTGAAGATGCTCCAGCCCACCAGTTCGGTCCCGCTGCTCCTGCGCCAGATTCCGTTGCGCAAGGACGGTGTCGTCATCGGCTCAATCGACCTCGCGCTGGAGCGCGCCTACGTCTATCGCGAATATGCCGAGAGCGAAGTCATAGACATTCCCGGCGACGACAAGGCGCGCGAGACGGAAGCGCGCTTTTCCATGCTGGAAACGCTGGCCGATCACGACGACCAGCTGATGGAACAGTTGCTGGAGGAGATCGAGCCGCCGAAGGACGCGGTGTTCGACGACCTCTCCGCCGACCTGCGCAACGGCACCGTCACCCCGGTGCTGATCGGCACCGCCGAGAAGGGCAACGGCGTGCTGCGCCTCCTGAAGGCGATCCGCCACGACGCCCCGGATATCGAGGCAACCCGCAAGCGGCTCGGCGTCGCCGAAGACGGCGCCACGATCGTTCAGGTAATGAAGAGCGTCCACACTGCGCATGGCGGCAAGCTTTCGGTGTCGCGCATCCTGTCGGGCCAGGTGGCCGACGGCGCGGAGCTTTATCTGTCCGACGGCGAGACCGCCAAGGTTTCGGGCATCTACCGCATGCTCGGCAAGGACCAGGCCAAGGTTTCCTCGGCAGCGGCCGGCGACACCGTGGCGCTGGGCAAGCTGGATCGCGTGGCGACCTGCGATACGCTGACCTCCGCCAAGGGCGGCATGAAGCCTCTTGTGAGGCTGGAGCCGCCGGCGCCGGTCTATGCCGTCGCGCTGCGCCCCAAGGAGCGCAAGGATGACGTCAAGATGTCCGCGGCCATCCAGCGGCTCGCCGAGGAGGACCCGTCGCTGACCCTGACGCACAACCAGGACTCGGCCGAGACGGTGCTGTCGGGCCACGGCGAGATGCACCTGCGGGTCGTGCGCGAGCGGCTGGAAGGCAAGAACCAGATTGCCGTGGAAGGCCACGCGCCGGCCGTCCCCTATCGCGAGACCATCCGCAAGCCGGTGGAGCAGCGCGGCCGCCACAAGAAGCAGTCGGGCGGCCACGGTCAGTTCGGTGACGTCGTCCTGCAGATCAAGCCGCTGCCGCGCGGCTCCGGCTTCGAATTCACCGACACCATCACCGGCGGCGTCGTGCCCAAGACCTACATCCAGTCGGTCGAGGCCGGCGTGCGCGACTATCTCAGGAACGGTCCGCTGGGCTTCCCCGTCGTCGACGTCGCGGTAAACCTGTCGGACGGCTCCTACCACTCGGTCGATTCCTCCGACATGGCCTTCCAGATGGCAGCCAAGCTCGGCATGAAGGAAGGCATGGCGCAGTGCTCGCCCGTGCTGCTGGAACCGGTGATGAAAGTCACCATCGTCACCCCCTCCGACGCCACCGCCAGGATCATCGCGCTGGTGCCGCAACGGCGCGGCCAGATTCTCGGCTACGACGCCCGCGACGGCTGGCCGGGTTGGGACGTGGTGGAGGCAACGATGCCGCAGGCCGAGATCGGCGACCTCATCATCGAACTGCGCTCCGCCACCGCGGGCGTCGCGACCTACCAGGCGGCGTTCGACCACATGGCCGAACTCACCGGCCGGCTGGCCGACGCAGCCACCAACGCCGCCGGCAAGGCTGCGTAACGAACATCGAGTTGATCGAGAAAACGGCGCCCGGAAAAACCGGACGCCGTTCGTCGCGGACCGTTTCCGGGAGGAAAACGGCAGGTCCGCCGCACCGTATCGCCGGGTTCGCCTGAAGGAACCCCCGACAGGAAAGGCTGGACGCGGTCGCCGCCTGAGCCCGGCTTTCCGAGTGATGCCCCCATCTCCCGGATCGCCACACCGCGTCCTATTTTTTCTTAGCCGGATAGAACGCGCACATGCACGTTACCTGATGTTACACGTCACCGTTACGCGCGGGAAAATTCCGCTCTCCCCGCACAGAAGCGGAAGGCGATGAGAGGGAGTATTCGATCTATCGATGAGAAGAAGCGACCGCCGACGCGTTCGCACCGAGCCATACAGCAGGCAACAAAAAAGCCGGATCCAAGAAGATCCGGCTGAGTTGATGGAGTTGCCTATAAGGCTAAACCTCCAGAGGGGAACACTCGTGAGCGCTAATGGGAGGAGAACGCGCTCAGGAGATGATCTGTATATGGGCTCACCCTGCCCAAGAAACAAGCATCTATTTTGCAACGCACACATGCAAAAAGACGAGACCTGTGGTCCAATGCACATTTTACGATCAGTAGGCCAGAATCCGGGCACTCAAACCGATTAATTGCTTCCGGGACGGGCATATTGCATTGCGGGAGCAAAACCGTCCGCATCGCCGCCGGGCGCCAGCGCCGAAGATGTGCGCATGGCTCGTGCGGCAGTGCTCAATAAGTCCAGTTGCGCGCCTTGGCGAACATGAAATCGCGGAAGACCTTGAGCTTGGCCTGGTTCTTCATCGCTTCGGGATAGACGAAGAAGGTATCGAAGGACGGTCCCTCGAGTTCGGACAGCACCGGCACCAGGCCGGAATCCTTGCCCGCCATGTAATCGGGAAGCATGGCCAGGCCGACGCCGCGCCGCACCGCCCGCATGATCGACATCAGGTCGTTGATCTGCAACACCGAGGTGCGCCTCTGCCCTTCGGACTTGCCGACCGTCTCCAGCGCGTTGAGGCCGGCGAGATAATGCGGAACCGGTTCGCCGAAGGTGACGATGCGGTGGTCGTCCAGATCGGCCACCGACTTCGGCGTGCCATGCTTGTCGAGATAGGCCTGCGCGGCGAAGACATGCAGGTGCACGGTGAAAAGCCGCCGCTGGATCAGGTCCGGCTGCGACGGCTCGCGCAGGCGCACTGCGCAGTCCGCCTGCCGCATGGTGAGATCCAGTTCCTCGTTGGTGAACACCAGTTGCAGGTTGATCTCCGGATAGAGGTCGAGGAATTCCTTGGACCTCTCGGTCAGCCAGCCCGTGCCGAGCCCCACCGTCGTCGTCACGCGCAGCACGCCCGACGGCCGGTCCTTGGTCTCGGCCAGCCGGCTCTTGATCGATTCCAGCTTCATCAGCACGTCGTGGGCGGTGCGGAACAGCATCTCGCCCTGCTCGGTGAGCACCAGCCCGCGCGCGTGCCGGCTGAACAGCGGCACCCCGACGTCATGCTCCAGCGCGCTCACCTGCCGCGAGATCGCCGACTGCGACAGATGCAGCGTCTCGGCGGCATGGGTGAACGACCCGGCCTCCGCCGCCGCGTGAAACACGCGCAACTTGTCCCAATCCAACGCCATGGTTTCCCCTCGTTATGGTTTTGGCGTCTGAATGCGAAATCAGGCTTTTACGCGGCTTGCCTCGCCGTTTTCATGAGCCGCGTCATTCCGCCGCTTCGCGGTGCACCTCTACTCCCGCCAGGTATTTTTCCGCCTCCAGCGCCGCCATGCAACCCATGCCTGCCGCGGTCACCGCCTGACGGTAGATGTCGTCGGTGACGTCGCCGGCGGCAAAGACGCCGGGAACGTCCGTGCGTGTCGAATCGGGCGCCGTCCACAGATAGCCGTTGGCCTTATGCTTCAGCTTGCCGGTGAACAATTCGACCGCCGGTGCGTGGCCGATGGCGACGAAGACGCCGTCCACCTTGAGCAGGCTTTCCTGGCCGGTCGCGACGTTGCGCAGTTTCAGGCCCTCGACCGAGGGCGGCAGCGGCGCCTTGCCCGGCCGGCCGGTGATCTCGTCCACCACCGTGTCCCAGATGACGCGGACGTTTTCCTTGGCAAGCAGCCGCTCGCGCAGGATACGCTCGGCGCGGAACTCGCTGCGGCGATGGATGACAGTGACGCTTTTTGCCAGATTGGCGAGATAAAGCGCTTCCTCGACCGCCGAATTGCCGCCGCCCACCACCGCGACGTCCTTGCCGCGATAGAAGAAGCCGTCGCATGTGGCACAAGCCGACACGCCGAAGCCCATGAAGGTCTGCTCGGAGGGAATGCCCAGCCACTTCGCCTGCGCGCCGGTGGCGATGATCAGCGCGTCGGCGGTGTAGACCGTACCCGAATCGCCGCGCGCCACGAACGGCCGCACGTCGAGGTCGACTTCGGTGATGATGTCGTTGACGATCTCGGTGCCGACATGCTCGGCCTGCTTCTGCATCTCGCCCATCAGCCACGGCCCCTGCACGGGGTCGGCGAAGCCCGGATAATTCTCGACATCGGTGGTGATCATCAACTGCCCGCCCTGTTGCAGGCCGGCGACCAGCATCGGCTTCAACATGGCGCGGGCGGCATAGATCGCCGCCGTATAGCCGGCCGGGCCGGAACCGATGATGAGGACTGGCGCGTGCTTGGTGGTCATGGAGCCCCACAGGAAACAACCGCCGGACGAGGCGGAACATGGCATCGGGCGGTAATGTAAGGGCTGCCCGCCACCCCAGCAAGGACGCATGCGCAGTGTCCCCGGAAAGCTGCATCGGGCTGACAGGCCGGACAGACCACAGAATCCCGCATGCCGGGGACTGGCGCGCAGCCAAAAGTCGTTTAATGACTAGGGCGCGAAAGAATCTTGCGCACGGAAAAAGGCGCCCATGCTCCACAAGGCCGATCTCGACGCCATCGACTGGAAAATCCTGCGCGAACTCCAGGAAGACGGCCGCATGACCAATGTCGAGCTGTCGCGCCGGGTCGGCATTTCCGCGCCGCCCTGCCTGCGCCGGGTGCGACGGCTGGAGGAAGCAGGCATCATCCGCGGCTATCGTGCGCTTCTCAATGCACCGGCGCTTGGCATGGACGTGGTGGCCTTCTGCCTGATCGGCCTCAAGCATCAGTCGGAAACGGAACTGAAGGCGTTCGCCGACCTCACGCGCGGCTGGCCGATCGTACGCGGGGCCTGGATGGTGTCGGGCGAATCCGATTTCCTGCTGCACTGCGTCGCTTCGGATCTCGCCACCTTCCAGAGCTTCGTCATCGAAGCCCTGACCTCGACGCCCAACGTCGACACGGTGCGCACCGCGCTGACCATTCGCAAGGTCAAGGATGAAGGGCTGGTGGTGGTGACTGGTCAGGAATCCTGATCAGCCGCCGCTCCAGACCGATTCGTAGACGGAACGGATGCCCTCGGCCTCGCGATCGAGCGAAAACCGGTCCTGGACATGGGCGAGCGCGGCCTGGGAGGCGTGTTCCCGCAACGCCCCATCATCCATGAAGCGCGCCGTCGCATCGATCATCGCCGCAAGATCGTCACGCGCGATGACCGTGCCGGCGGCCTCCTCCGGTATCAGCTCCGAAAAGGCGCCCACATCGGCCGCTACGACCGGCACGCCGGTGGCCATCGCCTCCAGCGGCGTCAAGCCGAAGCCTTCCCAGCGCTGCGGCGCGACGAACAGCGACAGCACCCGGTACCAGCGCTCGATATCCTTATGCTCGCCGACGAACAGAATCCGATCGCCAAGCCCGGCCTTTTCGGCCCGCTGCTTCAGCTCCGCCTCGAAACCCTTGTGTTCGGCCGTCGCTCGGCCGGCGACGAGCGCCGACCAGCCGGGCCGTGAGGGCAAAAGCGAGATCATCGCGTCGACGAACAGGTCGGTACCCTTCTGGTGCCGGACTCGGCCGAAGCAGCCGACATAGGCCTGCGCCGGATCGAGGCCGAGATCGGCCTTCGCCGTCGCGCCATCGACCGGCGGATGGAAGCGGTCGAGGTCGATGCCGTGCATGATGACCGTGTTGGGCACTTCCAGATAGGCGGCGGTCTTGCGGCTGGTGGCGATGACCGCGTCCATCCGCCGGATGAGGAACTTCGTCCAGCGCCTGTGCCGCCGCTGCGAAGCGGAGGTGAAGACGAGCTTCAGCGGTGCGCGCAGGATATCCCGCAGCACCAGGCCTGCCAGCATCTCGACATTGCGGCGGGCGTGCCAGATCCGGTTGCGGCCGCTGGCGGGCCGGCGCAGCAGGCCGAAAACCTGCCACCAGCGCATTTTCGGCAGGCCGTCCGGCAGGCCCGGCCCCAGCGTGGCGATGCCGAACGCCGTCGCCTGCAACGGCACGAGCTGGATGATGGTGCTGGTGACGCCGGAGAGGCGGCGCTTGAAATTCGGCGCCACCACCTCGACCTTGCGCATGTGGACGTCCGGGCTCTCGCCGGCGGCCATGCCGCCCTGCTCCTGCGCCCGCACGCCCGGCCCCCTACCGGAACTGCACTTCCATTATTTCGTAGCCGCGCGCGCCGCCCGGCGCGTTGACCTCGATGGCGTCGCCGACTTCCTTGCCGATCAGCGCCCGCGCGATCGGCGAGGAGATGGAAATACGGCCGGACTTCACGTCCGCCTCCTGGTCGCCGACGATCTGATAGGTCTTCTGCTCTTCCGTGTCCTCGTCGACCAGAACCACAGTGGCGCCGAACTTGACCTTGTCGCCCGACAGTTTGGTCACATCGATGACCTCGGCGCGCGCGATCAGGTCCTCCAGTTCGGCGACGCGGCCTTCGTTGAGGCTCTGCGCTTCCTTGGCGGCATGGTACTCGGCGTTCTCGGAAAGGTCGCCGTGCGAGCGCGCCTCGGAGATCGCCTCGATGATGCGCGGCCGCTCTTCCTGCTGGCGCCAGCGCAGCTCCTCCTTCAGCGTCGAAAACCCGTTCGCGGTCATCGGGACCTTGTTCATGATCTCAGTCTCGCCTTTCCTGCCGCCCTCCCGGCATTTTGGGGAGGGAAACATCCTCTTTGAGTCAAAAAGAAAACGGCCCGCCAGCCATAGGCTAGTGGAACCGCAGACCTTCCAACTTATGAATATAGCAAGCTTTGCGGGTTTTTCACGCTCAAAAAGCGAAAATCCCCATTCCCCGGTCAGCCCTTGAAGATGAAAGCCGCGCCGCCGGCGATCAGCGCGAAGCCGATGGCGTGGTTCCAGGTCAGCGATTCCTTCAGGTAGAGCACCGAGAAGACGGCAAACACCGTCAGCGTCACCACCTCCTGGATCGTCTTCAGCTCCGCCGCCGAATAGACTTGGCTGCCGATGCGGTTGGCCGGTACAGCCAGCCAGTATTCGAAGAAGGCGATCATCCAGCTGGCGATAACCGCCATCCAGATCGGCGAGGTCTTGAACTTCAGGTGCCCGTACCAGGCGAACGTCATGAAGACGTTGGAGGCGACGAGCATCAGCACGGGCAGGACCCTGGCGGAAAGAAGCGTGTCCATGACGAGAACCAGAACTGGAAGGAACGGGGATGCGGCAGCGACGCCGCCGATTCCCATTATCCCGACTGGCGCAAACTGCAAGTGGTGACGAACGCCGCCAATCCGCTATCATCGCCGCAGCAAGGAGGCTCGGCGGTGAAACGGCATCGCGACAAGGAATGGGAACTGGCCATCGGCCCCGACACGGTGCGCCTGTTCATCCTCAAGGCCAAGGCGCTGAGCGCGGCCGTCAACGACGATTACGCCGACGGCACCGAGCACGAAGTCGAGTTCGACGGCGACCGTCACGACCGTCACGGTCACGACGGGCTCGCCGAGGAAAAGACGGAAGACCTGACAGAGAAGGAACTGCGCGAGTTGATCGGCGACCTCAATGTCGACGAGGCGGCCGAACTGGTCGCGCTGGCCTGGATTGGACGCGGCGACTACGACGCGTCGGAATGGGCCGACGCTCTTGCGGCCGCGCGCGAGCGGCCGCATCGCCGCACGGCGAAATACCTGCTCGGCATGCCGACGCTGGCCGACTGGCTGGAAGAAGGGCTGGAAGCGATCGGTGCGTGACAGCGCCGTAACCGAGATTGATCGGCGGCCGGCCTTGCCGAGGCAACCCGTGCGCTGCCCTGCCGTTTAGGCGGCATGAGGGAAATCCGTTTCGCAACAATCGCCGCCCTGGCCTTCGCCGCACTGACCTGGTCCGGTGGCCAACCGTGGGCAAAGACGCCTAAACTGCCGCCGACCGCCCCCTTACCCGCTCCGAGCGAGGCCGCGCCGGCCAAGCCGCAGACGCCGGATGCGCCGCCGGCTGAAGCGCCCGTGCCGGCTCCTCGCCCGGCCGAGGCCCCGGGCACCGACAAGGCCGAGCCTCCGGCCACCGCGCCGGCCCCGCCCGAAAAGCCGGAACCGCCGCCGGATGCGCAGGACAAAACCACGGAACCGGAGAAACCGAAGCCTAAGCCCGATCCACGCTCGGACGAAATCGCCGCCGACACCTTGCCGGCCGGGGAGATCGCCTGCCGCATGAGGCTGCACGCCCTCGGCGTCGCCTTCGAGAATCGCAAGGCGGAGCACGACGCCGCCATCGGCTGCTCGATGCCCTATCCGATCGCCGTCAAAAAACTGGGCGCCGTCGAACTCGTCCCCGACGCCGAGATGAACTGCGCGATGGCCGAGGCCGCCGCCCGCTTCCTGATCGTCGGGGTGAACTCCGCAGCCAGATCCGAACTTGGCAGCGGACTGAAATCGATCGAGCAGGCCTCGGCTTTCGTCTGTCGCCCACGCCACAACGGCCAAAAACTGTCCGAACACGCTTTCGGCAATGCGCTGGACATTTCCGCCTTCGTCCTCGAAGACGGTACCCGCATCGAGATCGGACCTGCCCCGCCCGAAAAGCAGGCGAAATTCCTCGCCAAGGTGCGACAGGCCGCCTGCGGTCCGTTCAAGACGGTGCTCGGCCCAGGCAGCGACGCCGACCATGCCGCCCATTTCCATCTGGACCTTGAACCGCGCCGCAACGGCGGCACCTTCTGCCAGTAAGGTGATCCCGGCCGCCGCATTTGCGCCGCACGAGTGAACGGTCCCGCTGATCTTTCCTTTACCGATGCGCCCTATCCTCGACTGTTCAAGGGACCGGGACCACACGGATGGCGCAACTTCCTTCCGCCGCATCTGTCGCGCGTCGATGGCGGAGCCTGCACGCGGCGCGCTGGCTGCTCGCGCTTTCGGCAGCCGGTGCGATCTCCGCCTGCACCAGCAGCGGCGTGCTCGACCTACAGCCGCCGGTCGATGTCGGCACGCAGACGGCAGCGGTCCCGTCCTATTCCGTCGCCGCCGTCGTGCAACCGCCAATCTCCAGCCCGGCGCCGACCGCCAGCCCGGCCATGACCATCGGCTATCCGCGCGTCGAGGAGCCGGCGTTCGGGCCTGAGCCGATGCCGGCCGACGAGGTCGACTGCCGCCAAGAATTGAAGCGCCTCGGCGTCGCCTTCACCGAAGTCGAACCGATCCATGAAGGCCAGTGCGGCATCGACCATCCCGTCAATGTCTCGGCCATCGGCTCGGTCAAGATGAAGCCGGCCGCGACGCTGACCTGCAACATGGCGGCCTCCTTCGCCGCCTGGACGAAGAGCGAACTCGTTCCCGCCGCCCGCTGGCGCTACTGGTCCGGCGTCAAAACCATACGCCAAGGCTCAAGCTATTCCTGCCGCAACATTGCCGGCGAAGGCGCGCTGTCCGAGCACGGCAAGGGCAATGCGCTCGACGTCATGAGTATCGAACTCACCAACGGCGAGGAGATCGACGTGCGCAAGCCCGGCCTGTTCGCATTCCGCACGCGCGGCTTCCTCAACACGGTGCGCGCCGACGGCTGCCAGTATTTCACCACCGTGCTCGGCCCCGGCTACAACTACGATCACCGCAACCATTTCCATTTCGACGTGAAGAACCGCCGTAGCGGCTATCGCGCCTGCCGCTGAACGGCATAGGATAGCCGGTCTCGCACGGGGGTGCACATGAGCCGGCGAAGGCGCCTGCGACGAGCCTCGAACTGGTTCGCGATCCTATGCGGGCTCTACCTCGGGCTCGCCTACCTCGCCTTGCCCGCCCTGTGGGAGTGGCGCGAGCGCGGCGCAGCCGTTCGCGAAATGGTGACGCGCACGCCGCAAGGCATCGCCGGCGACCCCATCAATGTCGGCCTTGTCGGCAGCAGAGCGAACGTCATCCGTGCCTTCGGCCTTGCGAAATGGGATACCGCCGATGCGGTGACGCTGAAGACCGCCGTCGAGATCGGCGAGAGCGTTCTGTTCGACCATCCCTATCCCGATGCGCCGGTGAGCACGTTGCTGTTCGATGGACGGCCGCAGGATCTCGCCTTCGAGAAGCCGGTGGGCGGCAGCGCCGACCAGCGCCATCACGTGCGGCTTTGGCGGACGGCGGAAACGGACCCGGAAGGCCGGTCGCTCTGGCTGGGCTCGGCGAGCTTCGATCGCGGCGTCGGCCTGAGCCACGACACCGGCGCCATCACCCATCATATCGCGCCCGACATCGATGCCGAGCGCGCCTTCCTGATCGGCGACCTCACCAGGGCGGGCGTCCTCGCCTCCACCGTCGAGATCGACGGCGTCGGCGCGACGCAGAATGGCCGCAACGGCGAAGGCGATCCCTATTTCACCGACGGCAAGGCGGTCGTCGGCCTGTTGCGGGCCACACCCTGACCGCGCATCCGGGATCGTGCATTTGGTCGCTTCCGGGATGGCGGTCCGGATGCTAAGGACTCGCCATGCTTTACATCGAAATCGCCATCGTGGTCGCGCTCATCCTGGTGAACGGTCTTCTGGCGATGTCCGAACTCGCCATCGTCTCGGCGCGGCCGGCGCGGCTGAAGACGATGATCGACCGGGGCGTCGGCGGCGCGGCCAAGGCGCTGGCGCTCGGTGCCGATCCGGGAAAATTCCTGTCTTCGGTGCAGATCGGCATCACGCTGGTCGGCGTGCTGTCCGGCGCCTTCTCCGGCGCCACGCTGGGCGAGCGGCTGGCAGGATTCCTTGCGACGCAAGGTGTGGCTGACAGCGTAGCCCACCCGCTCGGCGTCGGCATCGTGGTGGCGCTGATCACCTACGGCTCGCTCATCATCGGCGAACTGGTGCCCAAGCAGATCGCGCTGCGCAATCCCGAGAAGGTGGCTGCGCGCGCGGCCCCCTTCATGGCCGCCCTGGCGAAAATCGCCGCGCCGCTGGTCTTCCTGCTCGATTTTTCCGGCCGATTCGTGCTGTGGCTGCTCGGCCAGCGAGGCGAAAGCGAGGAAAAGGTAACCGACGACGAGATCAAGATGCTGGTGGCCGAGGCCGAGCATCATGGCACCATCGAATCGGACGAGCGTCGCATGATCGCCGGCGTCATGCGGCTGGGCGACCGCGCCGTGCGCGCGGTAATGACGCCGCGCACCGACGTCGACTGGATCAACCTGCAGGCGGACGAGGCGGCCAACCGCAGGCTTCTGATGGAAACGCAGCATTCGCGCCTGCCGGCCGGCGACGGTGTCGATGCCATGGTCGGCGTCGTCCAGACCCGCGACGTGCTGGCGGCCCTGCTTGCCGGCAAGGCGCTGGACCCGCGCAAATACGTCCGCGCCGCACCCATCGTCCACGACCAGGCGGACGCGCTGGACGTGCTGACCCGCCTGAAAGAAGCGGACATGCCGATGGCCCTCGTCCACGACGAGTACGGCCACTTCGAGGGCGTCGTCACGCCGGCGGACATCCTCGAGGCGATCACCGGTGTCTTCCGTTCCGATCTCGATGCCGACGACGAGAAGGACAGCGCCGTCCAGCGCGAGGACGGTTCCTGGCTGCTCGCCGGCTACATGCCGGCCGACGAGATGGCCGACATCCTCGGCATCGAGCTGCCCGAGAACCGCGACTACGAGACGGTGGCGGGCTATGTGCTGTCCCACCTCGCCCATCTGCCCGGCACCGGCGAGACGGTCGACGCCCAGGGCTGGCGTTTCGAAGTGGTGGACATGGACGGCCGGCGCATCGACAAGGTCATCGCCGCCCGCCTGCCCGCCGGCCATCGCGAGATCGTCCGGTAGTCCCGGCCGGAACAATCCCATCGCGACAAAAAAGGGCGGCATCGCTGCCGCCCCTTCGTCCTGGGAGGAATCTCTGGCCGCTCAGGCTGCTTCGGCTTCCGCTTCCACAACCTCAGCGTCGCGCGCCTTCTTGAGCGCCGTGGCCCACCAGACGATGTCATTGACCAGCGCATGCGCCGCCTGGTTGAGGTGATCGATTTCCTCGAGCTTCTTCTCGCCCTGGCGGACGGCGAGAAAATCGCCCAAGGTGATGTGCACGGCCGATTTCACCGGCGCCATCTGCAATTCGACGGAAATCTGGCGCAGCTGCTCGATGGCGCGCGCGCCACCCACGCCGCCATAGCCGACGAAGCCGGCCGGCTTCTTGTTCCACTCGGTATAGGCATAGTCGAGGGCATTCTTCAGCACGCCGGTCGGCGCATGGTTGTATTCGGCAGCGGTAAAGATGAAACCGTCGAATCCGGCGACTTTCTTCTGCCAGCGCTGCGCCACCTCGTTCTCCGAGGGCACCCACGCGGAAGAGGCGACCTCTTCGAAGAACGGCATCGGGAAATCGCGCAGGTCGACGACCTCCACCTCGATATCGGCATGCTGGCGGGCTATCTTGGCGATCCATTCGACCGGTGCGTCGGCGAAGCGCGCCGCACGCGTCGAGCCGACGACGACGGCGATTCTGGGTTTGGACATTTGGGGCTCTCCTTTGGAAACTATGGTATCCGTTAGATACCGACGCTATATGAGAGACCGGTCCAGCGAATTACAAGGAGGCACTTTTTTGAAATCGGGTCACCTTCATGCAACCGAGGACTGCCGCGCCGTTTCGGAAATCCTCCAGCGTATCGGCGACAAGTGGTCGCTGCTGGTGGTGCGCCGGCTGGGCGACGGGCCGATGCGCTTCAACGAGCTGCGCGCCGCCGTCGGCGGCATCTCGCAAAAGATGCTGACCGTGACGCTGCGCACCCTTGAGCGAGACGGCTTCGTCACGCGCACGGTCTTCCCCACCATCCCGCCGCGCGTCGATTACGAACTGACCGATCTCGGCCGGGAACTGGAAATACCGGTGCGAGGCCTCGCCGAATGGGCCATCGCCAACAGCGGCCGCATCAACGAGGCGCGGGCGCGCTTCGATACGGCCGCAGCCGCCTGAGGTCAGCTTTCGGACGGCACCGGCGTCGGCTTGCCGTCCTTGTCCAGCGCCACCATGACGAAATCGGCGTCGGTGACCTTTTCCATCAGGTCGGAGAGGTAGCGCTGCGCCCACGCCTCGACCTTGAGCACCATCGAGGTGCGGCCGACATGCGCGATGTGGGAGTAGATGCACAACGTGTCGCCGATCTTCATCGGCTTGGCGAAGGCCATCTCCTTCACCGCCGCCGTCACCACACGCCCCTTGGCGCGTTCGGCGGCGCGGATGCCGCAGGCAAGGTCCATCTGCGCCATCACCCAGCCGCCGAAGATGTCGCCGGCGGCATTGGCGTCGGAAGGCATGGCCAGCGTCCTCAGCGTCAGTTCGCCATGCGGCTTCGTGCCGTCCACGTAATGCACCATACCGCCCGATCTCCCCTGCTGATTGTCTTCATGCCGTAGTCCTGTGACGGTGAGGCGTCAACGGAGGAAGCCGAGCGGTCGAGGGGGGCTCACCCGCCCGCATGCCCCTCAAACTGCGGCAGGTCGTCGGTGATGGTGAACCAGGGTGCTTTCGAACCGACGAAGATGTGATGCGTCGGCGTTATTGCCGGAGCGTCGACCAGCGTGCCCATGGCGACATGAACGTAAGCGCCATCGCGCACCTGCGAATAAAGCAGCGAGCCGCAACCGGCGCAATGCATGTCATGGGTCGTTTCATCGCCATAGCGCATGATCAAATCGTGACCGGTGACGATGGCGAATTCCTCGCGTTCGATGCCGGCAAACGGCTTGAAGGCCGAACCGGTGGTCCGCCGGCACTGCGAACAATGGCAATTGGCTGCGTAGAGGAACGCGTCGTTGACCTCGTAGCCGACCGCACCGCAGAAACAGCGTCCCTGAAGTCTGCGCGGCGAAGTCCGGGGCGATCCTGCCATCTGTCCTGCTCCTCATGCTCTCGTTTCGATATCGCGAAACCGCAACCATCCGCGGCAAGGACGGCTATCTGGCAACCTTGCCGACAGTCGCATTTTTCACAAGCCGCGCCGCATCAGCCGGTGACGCTGTGCGGCACCGTGTCTAGGCTGGCCGAAACCTCCGGAGCCCCCCGTCGCGACCATGCAGACCTATGATTTCATCGTCGTCGGCTCCGGCTCGGCCGGTTCGGTGCTGGCCGAGCGGCTGTCTGTCTCGGGCCGCTTCTCGGTGCTGGTGCTGGAGGCCGGCGGCAGCGACCGGCGCTTCTATGTGCAGATGCCGCTCGGCTACGGCAAGTGCTTCTTCGATCCGGCGGTCAACTGGAACTACAAGACCGAACCGGACCCCGGCCTGGCCGGCAATGCCGACCATTGGCCGCGCGGCAAGGTGCTGGGTGGCTCCAGCTCGATCAACGCCATGGTGTGGATCAGGGGCGCTCGCGAGGACTACGATGACTGGGCGGCGGAGGGCAATCCCGGCTGGGGCTGGGGCGACGTGCTGCCCGCCTTCAAGGCGATCGAGGACAATGCGACCGGCGCCGACGCCTGGCGCGGCGCCGGAGGACCGGTTCACGTCACCCATTGCGAGAGCACCGTCCACCCGCTGACGAAACGCTACCTCGCCGCCGCTGAGCAGGCCGGCCTGCCGCTCAATCCCGATTTCAACGGCGCAGCGCAGGAAGGCGTCGGCGTCTACCAGATCAACACCCGCGACGGCCGCCGCATGTCGGCCGCGCGCGCGTTCCTGCGGCCGGCGATGAAACGCAGGAACGTCCGTGTCGAGACGAACGCGCTGGCGACGAAGATCCTGTTCGAGGGCAAGCGCGCAGTCGGCATCGAATATGAGCAGAACGGCAGGACGCATACCGCTCCCGCCGGCCGCGAAGTAATCCTCGCCGCCGGCTCGATCAACTCGCCGCAACTCCTGCAACTGTCCGGCATCGGCCCCGGCGCGCTGCTGCAGGGGCTGGGCATGCCGGTGGTGCACGCCAACGCCAATGTCGGCGCCAATCTGCAGGACCATGTCGGCATCAACTACACCTTCAAGGGCCGCACCGCGACGCTGAACCAGCTCCTGCGTCCCTGGTGGGGCAAGGCGCTGGTCGGCGCACAATATCTGTTACTGCGTTCCGGCCCGCTGTCGCTGTCGATGAACAATGCCGGCGGCTTTTTCCGCACCGATCCCGGCCAGACGCGGCCGAACATGCAGCTCTATTTCCAGGCCTTCTCGACCGTCATCCCGAAGAATGGCGAGCGGCCGATTCTCTCGCCGGACCCATGGCCGGGTTTCTCCATAGGCCTGTCCAACTGCCGGCCGTCGAGCCGCGGCGAGATCATGATCCGCACCAACAATCCGCGCGACTATCCCAAAATCGTCGCCAACGCGCTCTCCACCAATTCCGATGTCGAGGAGATGCTGGCGGCAGTGAAGTTCGTCCGCCGGATCGCCGCCATGCCGGCCATGGCCGAATATATAGTGGAGGAAATTCTGCCCGGTCCGTCAGTGACTTCCGACGACGACCTGATTCAGGATTTCAGGAAGCGCTCGGGCACGGTCTACCATCCGGTCTCGACCTGCCGCATGGGGCCGGACGGCGGGCGCGCGGTGGTGGACGCGCGCCTGCGCGTGCATGGGCTCGAAGGCCTGCGCGTCATCGACGCCTCGGTCTTCCCCGGAAACATCACCGGCAACACCAACGCCCCGACGATCATGGTAGGCTGGAAGGGAGCCGAGATGGTGCTGGAGGACAATTCATGAAAATCACCGACGTCAAAACCTGGGTGGTCGGCAACCCGCCACCCGGCATCGGCGGCAAGTATTTCATCTTCGTTCGGCTGACGACCGATTCCAACGTCATCGGCTATGGCGAGGCCTACAACGCCACGTTCTCCGCCCATGTCACCGCCCGCATGATCGAGGACATGGCCGAGCGCTATTTCGTCGGCCACGATCCGCACGACATCGAGACCTTCTTCCGCCGCTGCTACTCCTCCGGCTTCACCCAGCGGCCGGACGTCGCCGCCATGGGCTGCTTCTCGGCGCTGGAAATGGCCTGCTGGGACATCATCGGCAAGGAGGCCGGCCAACCCGTCTATCAACTGCTGGGTGGCAAGGTGCACGAGACGCTGCGCTCCTACACCTATCTCTACCCGCACACCGGCTCGGTCCACACCGAGGACGTCAGCGGCAAGAACGTCTACAACGACCCCGACCTCGCCGCCGAATGCGCCGCCCTCTACGTCGAGCAGGGCTTCAACGCCGTAAAGCTCGACCCGGCCGGTCCCTATACCGCCTTCGACGGCCACCAGCCGCGCCTCGTCGATATCGACCTGTCGGCCCGCATGCTGAAGGCCATCCGCGCGGCGGTCGGCACGAAGGCGGACATCCTGTTCGGCACGCATGGCCAGTTCACGGCGTCGGGCGCGCTGCGCATGGCGCGGGCCATCGAACCCTACGATCCGCTCTGGTTCGAGGAACCGGTGCCGCCCGACATGCCCGAAGTGATGGCGGAGGTCGCGCGCGGCACGAAAATCCCGGTCGCCACCGGCGAACGGCTGACCACGAAATTCGAATTCGCCCGCGTCATCGAGAACCGCGCCGCCGCCATCCTGCAACCCGACCTCGGCCGCTCCGGCGGTATCCTCGAAACCAAGAAGATCGCCGCCATGGCCGAGGCCTGGCATATCCAGGTCGCACCGCACTGCTATTGCGGCCCGATCGTCGGCGCGGCCAACATCCAGCTCGCCGTGACGCTGCCGAATTTCCTCATCCTCGAATCTCTGAAACAGTGGGATGGATTCCACGCGACGCTGCTGAAGAAAAAGATCGAGTGGCAGGACGGCCATGTCATTCCCTCGAAGGAGCCGGGCCTTGGCGTCGAACTCGACGAAGCCGTATGTGAGGCGCATCCTTATGACGGCAAGGCCTTGCATCTGGAGATGATGCAGACGCCGCTGATGCCCTGACAGTCCCGGCGCGCACCGAGCTTACCTGCGCGATTTATCTGGGATTTCAGGGCTTTGTCGGCCTGCCAGGATTCCAATCGGCAGGCGCTTGAATCAAAGGATGAACTCCGCTCAACTGAAGCGATCGCCGCCATGGACGCCGAGCCATGTATTTCGCCATCGTCCTCCTTCTCATGGGCATTCTGCCGGTCGCCTCGATCCTCATCGAGTATTTCGCCTCCGCCGCAAATGCGGACATGTGGACACTGATCGGCAAGTGGTTCGTGTTCTGGGCTGTCGGCGTCCGGCTGGCGACCGCCGGCATTCGCCAGGTCGTCCAACCGGCCTTCACCGCGGAAAAGATCTTCGAGATCGGCGACAAGGGCGCCCGCATCCTCGTTCAGGAGCTCGGCTTCGCCAATCTGGCGATGGGCACCCTCGCCATCCTGACGCTCGTCGCGCCGCAATGGACGGCGGCGGCCGCGCTGGCCGGAGCGATCTTTTACGGGCTGGCCGGCGCCAAGCATGTGCTGAAGGGCGGCCAGAACCGCAACGAGATGATCGCCACCGTCTCGGACATCTTTATCTTCATCGTCCTGGCCGCTTATCTGGTCGCCATCTCCCTGCAGCCGGATTGAGGCACTGCCTAGTATCTGAGCATCAGCGCGCCGGGCAGCATCTCGAACGTCGCCGGAATTCGGCCGGGCGATTCGCCGTCGATATCGATCAGCGCCACATCGCCGCCGCCGACTGGTTCGACCACCACCTTGCTGCCGCGCAGAATGGTGATGGCCGGATGGTTGCGGTGTCGTCCGCCATAAACCAGCCTGAGGTCCCAGATCAGCTTCGCCTTGTTGGCGGCGCGCAGGATGACGATATCGAACTGGCCATCATGCAGATCGGCATCCGGCGCCACCATCATGCCGCCACCAAAGAATTTTCCGTTGGCGACAGCCACCAGCGCCACACGAGCCTCGATCGGTTCGGCATCGTCGACCGTGATGCGAACGCTCTGGAACCGGTAGCGCACGAACTCCGCCACCGTGCGCCAGTAGAACAGCGCTTTCGCGCTGACGCGGCCCTTGCGCTTGTCGGCGTTGACCGCGCGGTCGGTGGCGCCCGACAGGCCGGCGCTGGCGATGTTGATGAAATGGCGGCTGGCCAGCGCGCCATGATCGTCGATGTAGGAAATGCGACCGGCGTCGACCGCCCTGCCCTTTGCCGTGGCGATGCGCTCGATCAGCGCGTCGAGGTCGCGCGGCAGGCCGAGCCCGCGGGCGAAATCGATGCCGGTGCCGCAGGGCAGCAGCGCCAGTTCGGCCGTGCGGCCCAGCTCGCCGACCGCCTGCAACAGGCCGTCCGCCGCCTCGCTGGCGGTGCCGTCGCCGCCGGCCGCGATCACCAGGTCGCAGCCTTGCGCGGCAAGGTCGAGCGCCAGCCGTTCCGCATCGCCCTCGGCCTGCGTCTCGCGCAGATCGAAAGCGCCGAAATGCTTTTTCAGCGCGGCGGCGACCAGCGGCCACTCTCGCTTCAGCCTGCCGCCCCCGGCCACAGGGTTGAGAACGACCCCGACTTTCACCCGCGCCTTCCCCCCGAGACCGCTCGCCATCTTTTGCCCCTGCGTCGGCGAAACCGCTCCGTTTATCCGAGATTCTGCGATTTACCACCGGATATGCCCGATAACCACTGTATCCACAGGCGCCAGCCGGTTTCCTCACGCGCTTCCGCAGCGTAACCTTCAATCATCTCAGGCGGCCACGGATCGCCCCGTCGCAAGACGGAAGACCACGAGGAACGCTTGAGCCCGTACGGCACGACGGAAAGCAGGCTTGCCTGCCGGAAGACGGAGCCGGGACCTGCGGGGCCGCTGAAAGCGTGCGAACGCCGATGGCGGGCCGATGAGAGCCATGAAGGCCGGTCAAGTCCTTCGATGGCGCGTTGTGGAAGCCCGCAAGGGTCGAAGCGGCGCGATCCGGACCGGAAACCGTCTTCGGACGGCATCCGCAAGGATCGTCAACATCAGGATCGCAATGGCGCGGACTCTTCGGACGACGCCGACAGACCGATCCGAATGTGACAGGGAGGCACCGGGAGCGATCCCGGTGCCGACTGTCTTTTGCGGCAGGCATCCACCGATCCGGCCCCTTCCCCGCCGCAACCTGTGATAGGCGATGCCTTCACGAATCCGTGAAATCGGCTAGTATCCTCGGCACCCGCAGCGAGGATTCGCCATGACGATCATCCAGAAACTCGCCGTCGCTTATGGCGTGCTGTTCTTCGCCGTTGTCGCCGTCGGCTACGTGCCGGCTTTCAACGACGCCTCCGGCAACCTGTTCGGCCTGTTCTCGCTGCAATGGTACGACGACCTGCTGCACGCTTTCTCCGGCGTCTGGGCCCTGGTGGCGGCCATGCTGTCGCATCGCCAGTCGGTATTCTATTTCAGGCTGTTCGGCTCGGTTTACCTGTTCGACGGCATCCTCGGCCTCGTCACCGGGTCGGGCTGCCTCGACGGCGGCATTTTCATCAACGGCTTCCGTTCCTTCGACGACATCGAGTTCCCGGTGCGGGTCTTCGCCAACCTGCCGCACATCGTCATCGGCGGCTTCGCGGTGTGGGTCGGCTTCGTACTGGCCAAGCGGGTCGGCGACCGGCTCGCCGCGGCCTGAGCGGCGATGGTCCTGTTCCGCTGGCTCTGGCGCCTCGTCAAGCTGGCCGTCTGGCTGGCGATCATCGTCGTGCTCATCCCGGTCGTCGGGCTGGGCTACGGTTTCCTGACCACGGCAGATTCCGATACAGCGCCCCTTCCCGGCCTCGCCGACGGCGCGCCGCCCAAGGCGCTGGCAGCAAAGCTACGTGCCGAAATACCGGGCTACCAACGGCCGGAGGAATCGACCTATCTGACCTATCCGGAATGGGCCATCGTCTACGCGGCGCGCGAATACGCCGGCTACGTCAAGGACAATCAGCCGAGCGGCTTCCCCTACTGGTCCTACATCGGCCGTTTCTGGCAGGATTATGCTGCGGTGATCCGCGCCAGTTCGGCCTACCCGTTCAATTTCCAGAACCATCAGATGCTGGCCGTCATCGGCACCAGCCACACCATCGAACATGCAATCCAGTGGGCCTATGAGAACACCGTCGGCCGCGTCACCGAGCTTGCCGCCGGCCGCCGCACGGCAGCGGACGCCTATCAGGCCAAGGTCTCCGCCGACTATGCCGCCTTCCTAGACCAGGTGCCGTGGTACGAGTTCCCCTATGCCGAAAAACGCGCGGGCCTGTTCGCCGTGGAACCGGCGCCGGGCGACGGCAGCGTGCGGCCGGGCGAACGCAAGCTTGCCTTCGGCCTCGCCGACACGATCAAGCAGGGCTATGCCGACCTGATCAAGTCTGCACTCGCCGCCACCGCCGACCCCGCCTTTCTCGATATCCATGTCTGGGCCAAGGGGCCGGTTGCGGAAGCGACCCGCAATGAGCCAGACACGGCGCTGGAGCGCGACCTTGGCGCCGACGGCGCCGTCTTCGTGACGAAACGCTACCAGGTCTTCACCGAGATGATCCCGCGCCTCATCGACAGGGGCGTCTCCTTCGTCGAGATCGGCGGCAACGACGAGATCATGGTGACCGTGCTCTCGGCCGACGCGATGGCCGTGCCGGAAGGCGCGCGCCAGCTCTTCGCCTATCCGCTTCCGGCCGACCCCGACCGCCGCCGCACCGGCATGGTCGTTGCCGTGCGCCGGCTGCATACGGTGCTGCCGGCGCTGGCCAAGGCCGGCGCGAGGCTGGAACACGTCTACGACTACTGAAGCGACGTCCCCCCGCCGTAGCGGCCAGCCTCGCTCCGCGCTGATCTTCAGTATTGAGAGTATATTTAGAAGAAACGGCAAAGGCGCCGATGTAGTGAGAGCGGCTCGGGCGGCCAGCCTTCTGGCGCTTACATTAGCGTCATTTACTATAACCGCAAGTCGTCGCGGCACCCCATTTCCAACCCATTGAAAGCATGTATGATTTATTAACAAATTATGAACGCCGGCGTTGCCGCCGGTTGAAACAGGCAGGGCAGCGCGATGAATCTCGCCAATATCCTCACCCGCAAGAGCACCATGAAGCGTGCCTTCGTCGCACTCGAAAGCGACATGGACGACATACTGAAGGAGGAGTTCCTTTTGCCGGCGGAGATGGATGAATCCTCCGCCGCCAGCGAGGACGCCGTCGCCGAATCCGTCGAGGATGCAGGCTGGGAGGCGGAGCAGGAGGCCGAGCCCACCAACGGGGATGAAGGCCGGGCGAGCGAGGACGCTCCCCAGGAACGCATGACCGCCCATGCCCAGGCGCGCATTGCCGACATCGCCGCCTTCGAGGAGGCGCGCAGCGCCATGCAGGAACAGCTCGACACCATCGGCGCCGCGCTGACCAAGATGCAGTCGTCGCACCGCCTCGACCGCGAATTCCTCGACGACTGCTATGCCGACGTGCGGCGCGCCAACGAGCTCGAACACGCGGCGGCGGCCCTGTCCTCCGAGAACCGCAAGCTCACCGACCGGCTCGACAAGCTGGAGAAGCTGCGCGGCCGCTACGAGCAGCTGGCCGAGGTACTGAAGCGGCGCGAGGCCAAGGCACTGGCCGAGGCCGAGCAGATGCGCGAGGAGCTCGCTTCCGCCCGCATCGAGGCGATCGACGCCCGCGGCGTCGCTTCGCGCGCAGAGATGGCGCAGAGCGACATGCACACCGCGCTCGCCGCCAAGAACAGCGAAGCCGAACGCTTCATGCGCGAGAACGAACTGCTGCGCGAGAAGAACGTCAGCCTGTCGCTCGACCTCGACAAGGCCTTGCAGCGGCAGGCCGAGACGCGTCGCAAGTTCGAGGACCTGTCGTCGCTGCATGCCGGCGAGTCCGCGCGCATGGCCAAGATGGCTGCCCGGCTCGCCAGCGAGGAAAAGGAAGCGAACCGGCTTCAGCAGTTCGCCGATTCACTGGAGCAGAAGCTGATAGAGGCCAACGAGGCCGCCACCCGCCTCAACCGCGAAATGGACGAGCGCGAGGATATCTACCAGAGCGAATTGCACGCCTTGCGCGCCGAGATCCAGAGCCTCGTCTCCCGTGTCCAGGCAGGAGTCTCCGACCAGAACGAGACAACGGCGGAAATCGCCGCGCTGAACGCCAGGCTGACGGAATCGGACACGCTGCGGGCATTCGCCGAACGCAAGCTGGCCGACACCATCGCCGAGACGCAGACCGAGAAGGCCCGGCAGTCGAGCCTGCACGAACGGCAGGTCAAGGAAATGCTGGCCAAGATCGAGACGCTGAACCGCACCGTCGCCTCGCTGAGGCAACAGCGCACGGAAACGACCAACGGCAAGGGCGACCTACCCGAGCCCTACGCGCCACGCACGCGCGCCCGCACCACCGCCGGTCGCAAGCGCGCCCGCGCTTCCGCCTGACGCCGCAAGACATCGGGTTCGACACGGTCCCGGCGCCCGGATATCGCGCGCGGTCGCCCCGGAAGCCGCTCCGCTTCAGAAATCGATCGTCAGGTTTTGCCAGAACCGGTCGATCAGCGGCTGGTCGGTGCTGGCGTTGTCGGCGTCGATGCGGGTGATGACCATCACGCCCTGATCGATCCCGCCATAGCCGAGAACCTCGTAGTCGACACTCTCCGTGCGCGTCTTCACCGTTGCCTTGAGGCCGGTCAGTTCCTTGCCGTCGGCCAGTGTGCGGCTCGCCTTTTGTTGCGTCAGCTTACCGCCGGCCTGCACCGTTTCCTTGGTCATTTCCTGCAGCATGAGCTGGTCGAGCGAGACGGGATTGACCGCGGCATAGTCCTGCACCACCACGACCGTGCCGACCGCCGTTGCCAGGAGGTGCTGGACGATGGTGTCCGAAAGCTGCGTCTTCGTCACCGCCATCGTGCTCGGATGGACGAAGGAGAAGCGCTCGCCCGCATAGGTGGCGAATTCGTTGCGCTCCAGCCGCGCCGTCACCTTGCGCCCGTCGGACAGCGTGATCTCGGCGCTTTCGCCGGCGTCGATATCGGCCGCAACCCCGTCGACGGTCAGCCGATAGGCTTTCAACGTGTCGGCCTGTGCCGCCGACAGACAGCAGGTGGCGGAGAGGAGAAAAGGAGCCAGCTTCATCCGCATCATGCGCTTGCCTTTCCGCCGCCGAGCGCCTTCAGGGCGCGATAGAAGGTCGAGGTGAACAGCTCGTCCGGGTCGATTTCCTTCTTCCGCACCAGGAAGGCCGGCAGTTCCGGATAGGAGGCCATCAGCTGCGCGCCGGTATAGTGGATCTGGTAGGGCAGAAAGAAACGACCGCCGTGCTTCAAAGTCGCGTCGATCAGCGCCCTGGTCAGCGCCCGCATTTGCCGGTTTCCTTCGTCGGTTGCCGGCTGGTTGATGTAGAGCACCAGCGAGAAGGCAGGCTCCGGTGCATAGGTCAGTGCCACATCTTCCTTATGAACGACGCGGATCGAGGCGTTGAGCAGTTGCAGGGGCTGCGCGCGCAGGATTTCGCGCGCCTCTGCGATATAGGCGCCGTAGGCGGCGCGCGGCACGTAGTATTCGTGCAGGATGTCGGTGTCGCCGGCGAGATCGTTGAACAGGTAGGGCACGGAATCGTGCATCGGGTTGTTGCGGGTAACGAGACACGCCTCGCCCTCGCCCATCGCCTCGGTACGCGCCACCGTGCAAGCCTCGAAACGTGGCTCGAGCGTCTTTTCCGTGAACCATTTCAGTTCCTGGAACAGCCCACCCCATTTGGCCATGTTCATGATGAGCCGCTTGATGCCGACCGCGCCCGGCTCGCCGATCGGCGGCTGGTCCGTCGGCGGCTCGTCCGCCACTCTGTCGTAGCGATAGACGATCATGTCCTCGAGGAAATTGCCCGGCGCGGTCGACAGATGGCCGTAGAACAGGCCGGTATCCTTGTTGGGCTCCAGCACTTTGGCGAAATAGGACGGAAAATCGTCGGATCTGATGATCTCGCGCGAGGTGCGGTAGACGGTGTTCTCGACGATATCCAGCGTCGCCTCCAGCACCACGCCGAACAGGCCGTAGCCGCCAACCACATGGCGGAACAGGTCGCCGTTCTCGTCACGCGAGCAGGTTGTCACCGAGCCGTCGGCCAGCATCACCTTGAGCGAACGGATCGAACCGGCCACCGAGCCGGCCTGATGGTCCATGCCGTGCGCGTTGACCGACAGCGAGCCGCCGACGGAAAAGATGTCGGTCGATTGCATCGCCTTCACCGCGAAGCGCGGATGCAACAGGTTCTGGATGTCGTGCCAGGTGGCGCCGGGCTGCACCGTCATGGTCATGGCACCGGCATCGACCGTCACGGTGTTGAAAGCGCGCATGTCGAGCACTAGCGCGTTGTCGTCGAAGGCCTGGCCGCCCATCGAATGGCGCACCGCTGCAATCGAGACTTTCAGGCCGTTGGCGCGCGCGAAGGTGAGCGCCTGCGCGACGTGCTCCTCGCTCGAAACCTCGACCACGCCGTAGACCGGCGTGCGGGACAGGCCGCTGGCGTCGTTGAGCACGCCGCCCTTGGCCAGCCAGGGCAGCGACGGATCGTAGGCGGGCTGAGCATCCAGCGGTTTGAGGGCCAGCGTCACGCCGTCAGCATCCAGGATGCGGCCGGCATCCTTGGCACCCGACGGCCCGCGCATCAGACGCGCCACCGTATTGCCGCCCCACAGCACCGCGCCGCCCACCACGGCCGTGCCCAGAAGCATGCGCCGGGAGAGGCGGAAGCCCTTGCGTTCCTCGATCATGCGGTCCCCTCGTGGAAGCCAATCGATAGCGCGCGCTTCCGCCAAACGCCAGACCGCCACGCCGGCCGCCGGGCCGCGGGAACCGCCCCGGTTCGATTGGACCAGCGCGAGCGTTGCCGCTTCACAGCGACGGGCAAATCTGGCATACCGCGCGCCGCGCGGATGCGTGCCTTTCAGAAAGTCGCTGCCTTGAATCACCTGTACGAACTCGTCGGCTCTGTCGCCGCGTGCATCACCACCTTTGCGTGGCTGCCACAGATCGTAAAAATCCTGCGGGAGCGACAGGCAAAGGACATTTCACTGGTCACCACCGCCGCGCTGGCTTCCGGCGTCTTCCTGTGGATCGTCTACGGCCTCGCCATCGGCTCGCTGCCGGTAATCCTCGCTAACACCGTCTCCTTCCTGTTCATCGCGGCCATCGTCGGCCTGAAGCTGCGCTTCGGCTAAAACGGCCTACGCCGCATCTTCGGCTCCCATGACCGCCGCAAGCCGACGGACGACGTTGTCGCGCAATCGACCGCCCAACGCCTCGACCGGCACCAGCCGCTCGTGCCCAGTCTCACGCATGCGGAAGAAAGGATGCACCCGGTAGCCGGCGATCCGGCCGCGTGTCGCCTCGTCGAGGCTGATGTCCACGGCAAGCACGGCGCCGATCCGCCCCGGCCAAGGCTGCCGCGCGAAGGCCGTGCCGAGGAGGTCGCCCAGCCCGTAGGCGACGAGCGCGCCGCCAATGCGCTCCAGCGGCTGCACGACATGGGCATGGCCGCCGACCACCAGTCCGGCGCCTGCTTGCACCAGACGCCGCGCTAGAGCGCCGGTTTCGGCGCGGGGAAAGTGGCGGAACTCCCAGTCCCAGTGCGGCACCGCGCAGAGCAGGTCGCAGGCCTGCATGGTTTCGCGCGGCCATGGTGCCGGATCGGCCGTCACGTTGACGCGTCCTACGAAATCGCTTTCCCCTGCATTACGCCATTGAGTGAAAGCCATAAATCCAACCGTCAGCGACGCAGGAACGAGAACCTTCGTCACCGGCTCGCCGGCCAATCCTATGACGCGGACGCCCAGCCCGGCGAGCGCCTCCAGCGTCTCCCCGAACCCGTCGGGGCCTTGGTCCAGCGCATGGTTGTTGGCAATCGACAACACCAGCCTTTCTCGCGCGATGCCCATGGCTTCCAGCGCTTCGCCAAGGAACCGCGCGGTCATGGCATGGCGGATGCCCAGCCGCGTGCTGAGCCCGAAGCGCGGCCGCTCGACCACCGGGCTCTCGCAATTGCCGACAACGAGGTCGGCCGAGGCAAACAGGTCGCGAAAGGCCGGATCGACGATCGGCGCCGCCCGGTTCGCCACGGCCGAAAGATCGCCGACGAACATCAGCCGCGCCGTCTGGCGGGGCGCAGGCTCGATCCATTCGGCCTGTCGTGCCGCCAAGCCCTTCCGGTCGCCCGCCAGCGACGGGCTCAAAAGGCGCGGCAGCCACGAAAGCTTGTAGGAAAGCGGAAAATTCGACACGAAGCGCCCGGATTTTTCTTCCGTGTAGACCGTTCCCGGCCGGCGGTGAAGACGCGCCCGCCGCATCGGGCGCAAACCGCTGCGATCGCATCCTGACACCCTTGTGTCAGGAAGTGGCGCAGAGCTTCCCCGCCATTCCACTCCACCCTTTCCATTTCACCGGACTCCACCCATATTCGGGCCATGGCCAACCTCCCCGACAAGAAGACGCCGCCTGCGGCGAAGGACGACCGTTCGGCGCCGCGCCGGCACGGCAACGGCGTCACCGATTTCCTGGACGCTTCCGAGCCGCTGGAGCGCAAGGGCTTTGCCGAAGCGCAGCAGGCTGAATTCACCGGCGCGCCGCTGTCCGGTTCGATCTCGGATTGGGCCGAGCAGATTTCGCGGGAAGCTGAGCGCGAAGGACAGGATGTTGAAGAGCGTCCGCCCAGGGCAAAGCCGTCCAAAAAGGTTCCGGAGCGCTCCGCCTCCCCTACCCGCACGGCGCGCGGGACCTCGATGGGCGGCGCGGCTTCGGCCAAGGAGCGCGCGGCCGCCGGGCTGAACCCCGTCGCCGGCCTCGATATCTCGCTTGAAGACGCCGAGACGCTGTCCAACACCGGCGTCACCGCCACGGTAAAGGCGCTGGCAGACCTGATCGAGAGCGGCAACCCGTTGCACAAGAACGGTGTCTTGTGGACGCCGCATCGCCCCGAGCGGCCGGAGAAATCCGAAGGCGGCATCGCCATCAAGATGGAGTCGGACTTCCAGCCGGCCGGCGACCAACCGACGGCGATCAAGGATCTCGTCGAGGGCGTCGCCAACGAGGACCGCACGCAGGTCCTGCTCGGCGTCACCGGTTCGGGCAAGACCTTCACCATGGCCAAGGTAATCGAGGAGACGCAGCGCCCCGCCCTGATCCTCGCACCGAACAAGACGCTGGCGGCACAGCTCTACGCCGAGTTCAAGAAATTCTTCCCCAACAACGCGGTCGAGTATTTCGTCTCCTACTACGACTACTACCAGCCGGAAGCCTACGTCCCGCGCACCGACACCTACATCGAGAAGGAATCGTCCATCAACGAGCAGATCGACCGCATGCGCCATTCGGCGACGCGCTCGCTGCTGGAGCGCGACGACGTCATCATCGTCGCCTCGGTGTCCTGCATCTACGGTATCGGCTCGGTCGAGACCTATACGGCGATGACCTTCCAGATGACGATCGGCGACCGCCTCGACCAGCGGCAGTTGCTCGCCGACCTCGTCGCCCAGCAATACAAGCGCCAGGACGCCAATTTCGTGCGCGGCTCGTTCCGCGTGCGCGGCGACACGATCGAGATTTTTCCGGCACACCTTGAGGATCGCGCCTGGCGCATCTCGATGTTCGGCGACGAGATCGAGTCCATCACCGAATTCGACCCGCTGACCGGCCAGAAAACCGGCGACCTGAAAAGCGTCAAGATCTACGCCAACTCGCACTACGTCACGCCGCGCCCGACGTTGAATCAAGCCATCAAGTCCATCAAGGAAGAATTGCAGCACCGCCTGCAAGAGCTTGAAAAGGCTGGCCGCCTGCTGGAGGCGCAGCGGCTGGAGCAGCGCACACGCTTCGACCTGGAGATGCTGGAGGCGACCGGCTCCTGCGCCGGCATCGAGAACTATTCGCGCTATCTCACCGGCCGCAATCCCGGCGATCCGCCGCCGACGCTTTTCGAATACGTCCCCGACAACGCGCTGATCTTCGTCGACGAGAGCCATGTCACCATCCCGCAGATCGGCGGCATGTATCGCGGCGACTTCCGCCGCAAAGCGACGCTGGCCGAATACGGCTTCCGCCTGCCCTCCTGTATGGACAACCGGCCGCTGCGCTTCGAGGAGTGGGACGCCATGCGCCCGCTCACCGTCGGCGTCTCGGCCACGCCCGGCGGCTGGGAACTGGAGCAGTCCGGCGGCGTCTTCGCCGAGCAGGTCATCCGCCCGACCGGCCTGATCGACCCGCCGGTCGAAGTACGCCCGGCCAAGAGCCAGGTGGACGACGTCGTCGGCGAGATCCGCGAGACGACGAAGAAGGGCTACCGCACGCTCTGCACGGTGCTGACCAAGCGCATGGCCGAGGACCTGACGGAGTACCTGCACGAGCAGGGCATCCGCGTCCGCTACATGCACTCCGACATCGACACGCTGGAGCGCATCGAGATTCTGCGCGACCTGCGCCTCGGCGCCTTCGACGTTCTCGTCGGCATCAACCTCTTGCGCGAGGGCCTCGACATTCCCGAATGCGGCTTCGTCGCCATCCTCGACGCCGACAAGGAAGGTTTTTTGCGCTCCGAGACGTCGCTGATCCAGACCATCGGCCGCGCCGCGCGCAACGTCGACGGCAAGGTCATCCTCTACGCCGACCAGATCACCGGCTCGATGGAGCGGGCCATGGCGGAGACCAACCGCCGCCGCGAAAAGCAGCTCGAATACAACGAGGCCAACGGCATCACGCCGGAAAGCGTGAAGTCGCGCATCGCCGACATTCTCGACTCCGTCTACGAGAAGGACCACGTCCGCGCCGACATCTCGCAGTTCACCGACGATGCCGGCCAGATGATGGGCAACAACCTCAAGGCCCATCTGGAGCACCTGAACAAGAAGATGCGCGACGCCGCCGCCGATTTGAATTTCGAGGAGGCCGCCCGCCTGCGCGACGAGATCAAGCGGCTCACCGAACTGGAACTGCAGATCTCCGACGACCCGCTGGCGAAATACGCCGAGAGCGAAAGCCCGGTTTCCGGCCGCGAGAAAGGCAAGCACAATAAGGGTCGCGAACGGCACCGGACGGTGGACGACGCGACCGACGCCTCTCTTTTCCGCAAGCCGCAGCTGGACGAAATGGGCGCGGATGGCGCCAAGCCGCTCGGCAAATCACTGTTCCAGAAGCCCCATATCGACCACATGGGTCCCGGCACCGACATGCCGACGCCGGCCGGCGCTGTATCGCGCTCGCTGTTCAAGAAGCAGTCGGCACAGGAGGCGCATGGTTCGGACTACGGAGTGCCCGGCGAAAACAAACCCTCGCTGTTCCGCAAGAACTCGCTGGACGAAATGACCGTGCGGCGGACCGAAAAGCCGGTCGAGGGCGTGAAGCCGGCCAAACCGGAAGACGTCAAGCCGATCAAGCGCGAGCGCGCCGGCATCGGCTCCTACGAAGACGCCGGCGACCAGCGCCACCAGACGCGCCGGCCGAAGAAGAGCGGCCGGCCCGGCCATTAATCCGGTTGTGCGGAAAGTCACCGTCCATGGCGTCTGTCAAGGTCGATCCATCCAGGATTCATGAATTTGCCGACGCCGCCGCGTTTTATGCCTGGCTCGGCGACCACCATGACAGCGAAGACGAAGTCTGGATCAAGATTCACAAGATAGGTTCAGGCCTCAAATCCATCAACCCGGTGGAAGCCATCGACGTCGCGCTGTGCTGGGGATGGATCGACGCCATCCGCAAGGGTCATGACGACCGGAGTTTCCTGCAGCGCTATACGCCGCGCGGCAGGAAGAGCACCTGGAGCAAGATCAACGTCGACAATGTCGCGCGCCTCGTCGACGAAGGCCGGATGACGGCACACGGCTTGCGGCAGGTCGAAGCCGCCAAGGCTGACGGACGCTGGGATCGGGCCTACAACAGCAAGACCATGACGATCCCCGACGATCTTCAGGCCGCGATCGACGCCGAGCCGGATGCAAGGGCAACGCTCGCCACCCTGAGCGCGCAGAACCGCTTCGCGCTCGCCTTCCGCATGCACCAGACCAGGACCGAAGCCGGTCGCGGCAAGAAAATCGCCGCCTTCGTCGACATGTTGAAGCGCGGCGAGACGATCTATCCGCAGGGAAAGAAATAGCCGGATAGTCGTTGTGCAGTCGGATATTGCCTGCCGGATTCGGCTTTCGGTGGGGCACCGACTCAAAAAATTTTCCGGCCGCCTTGTCGGCATGCCGCTTCGTCGTTCGTCCTTTGCACGCAACCGCGACAAGAGAGGAACAGACAATGACCGAACAGTCCCCCCAGGCCGCGCAGGTTCTAGGCGGCTTGACGCCCTATCTCGGCATCGACGGCGCGACGAAAGCCGCCGCATTCTATGAAAAGGCTTTCGGCGCTGACCGGGTCTTCGCCTATCCGCCGGACGAGCAGGGCCGCACCATGCACATCCACCTGCACGTCAACGGCTCCAGCCTGATGCTCGGCGATTTCTATCCCGAGCACGGCCACCCTGTGAAAGCCGTGCAGGCCTGCACCATGCAGCTTCACCTGACCGAGGAAAACATCGACGAATGGTGGCAGCGTGCGGTCGACGCGGGTTGCGAGGTCACCACGCCGCTCCAGGTCATGTTCTGGGGCGATCGCTGGGGCGCCTTGCGCGATCCCTTCGGCGTCGAATGGGCCATGAACGCGCCCGTCAAGGCCAAGTGAGGAGAAGACAGATGTCCTATGTCGATGGATTCCTGATCGCGCTGCCCAAGGCGAACATCGAGGCTTACAAGAAAATGGCCGAACTCGGCCGCGAAGTCTGGATGAGCCATGGCGCCCTCGCCTACGCTGAATGCCTAGCCGACGACGTGCCCTATGGGGAATTGACCTCGTTTCCACGCGCCGTACAAGCGAAAGAGGACGAGACGGTCGTGTTCTCGTGGATCGTCTACCGCGACCGCGCGCACCGAGATGATGTCAACAGCAAGGTGATGAACGACCCGCGTATGGCCGGGGCTATGAATGATGCGCCCTTCGACGGCAAGCGCATGATCTTTGGCGGTTTCGAGATGGTCGTGAAATCATAGGCCTTCGTCCCTTCCTGTGGGGAGGGAACCGAACCTACTTCAGCCGCTCGATCAGCGGCTGAAGCCTGTCGCCGTACCGCTTCCACAGGTCGACCGAGCCCTTGTACATGGGCTGGCGCACCTGCGCGGCGGATGCCGTGCGCACCTGGCGGTCGGCCTTGTGGAAGGCAAGTACGGCGTCGTTCCACGGCAGGCCGAGCCAGTCGATCAGCGCCCGCGACTGGCCCTCCTGGTCGCCGACGAAATCCTCGTAGCGCACGTCGTGGACGACGCCGGGCAGGACAGTGCGCCAGTGCTCCATCAGATCCTCATAGAGGTTGTGGAAGTCGGCCAGCTCGGCGAGATCGTAGCTGTAGCGATGCCCGTCGCCGCGGAAGTTGGTCTTGAAGATGGACAGGCAGGTCGCCACCGCATTGCGGGCGCAATGCACGATCTTCGCCTTCGGCAGCATCATGTGGAGGAAGCCGACCAGCATGAAATTGCCCGGCATCTTGTCGGTGACGTGCCGATAGCCCGGATAGCGCTTCGCCAGCATATCGAGATAGTCGTGGCCGGCATCGGCAAAAGCCTTGTCCGGCATGGCGGCGATGCCGGCCGGAAAGCCGCCCTTCATGTCGAGGGGAAAGCCCTTGCCCACCGCCGTCTTGAGGATCGTCAGCTCGCCCGCGCCGTAGACCTGCGGATGGCTGGCGATGATCTGCTCGATCAGCGTCGTGCCGGAGCGCGGCATGCCGACGACGAAGATCGGCGTGTCGTCGGAAATGACGCTCGTCTTGTGCTGGTCGAAGAATTCCTTCGTGAAGGTCGCCTTCATGGCCGCGAATTCGGCACGCGTGCGGTCGCCGTCATAGGCGACCTCCTTGCGGCGGATCGCATTGCCTTCAAGGAAGAACTCGAAGGCCCGACCATAATCCTTCAGGTCGTCATGCGCCTTGCCGAGGCCGAAGGAAAGCTGCATGCGCGCCAGGCTGTTGGCCGGCGCCTTGTCGTGCGCGGCCGTCATCGCGCTCAATTCGCCGTCGCCTTCGCGCTGCGGCTTGACCTGCGCCAGCATCTGCCAGGATACGGCGCGCGAGGCGTCGACGGAAAGTGCCGCGCGGAAATGCTCGGCGGCGCCAGAAAGGTCGCCCTTTTCCATAAGCGCGACGCCCATGCCGTGGAGAAGCTCCGCGTCCTTGGGCCGGATCGACAGCGCCTCGCGGAAGGCCGCCAGGGCCTGATCGATGCGCCCGGCCTCCTGCAACGTATCGGCAAGGCCGAGCCGGGCGCGGACATGGAAGGGGCTGCGCCCGATGGTTGCCCGGTAGATCTGCTCGGCGGCTTCGAAACGGCCGAGCTGCTTCTCGACGGAGCCGAGATTGTCACGCGCCGCCAGATTGTCCGGCTTGAGATCGACCGCCTTGCGGAACTGGTCGGCCGCCGCCTTGGCATGGCCGAGGTCGCGCAGGACCGTGCCGAGATTGTTGAGGAAGTCGGCGTTGCCCGGCTGTGCGCGGACCGAGCGCTGCATGAGTGCCAGCCCATCGGCGCTGCGCCCGCTCTGGTGCAACAGCAAGCCGAGGAAATGCAGCGCCGGCGCATGGTCGGCACGCACGCCGAGCACCTGCCGGTAAAGCGCCTCGGCCTCCGTCAGGCGGCCGGCCTGGTGCAGGGCCAGTGCTTGCCGCACATGCTGGTCGAGATCGACGCCCCGCGGCGGTTGCCGGCCCGACCGCCCTATTCCGCCCTGCCTTTGCGATATCCTGCTGATGGCACACCTGCCTGGACTTGTTTGCGCTGACGCGGCCTAGGACAAGGCGCGAGACGATGCAAGGCCGCCGGGTTGCACTCGCGGCTCTTTCAGCAAGGTCCGTTGCCGACCACCCGCCAGTGCGCGGCGCGCGCCTCGCAAGCGTTCGGGAACGTCCGCACGTTTCCTCGACGACTGGCGCATACCGGCGCGTATTCGCGCGTACAGAACGTCCGCTCGCCGTCGTCCCTGCCGGATCCGCCCCGGCAAAGCCCTTCGCTGACGACGCGGTAGCCTTCGCGCCGGGCCAGGCAACTGTTGGCGAAGCTCTGGCGGTCTCGGCCGCGCCGGGCGCAGACAGGCACATATTCCGCGGTGCAATAGGCCGGACCGGGACGCGGCGGCCGATAGTCCGGACCGTCATCGACCACGACGGTGCAGGCGCCGAGCAAGGCCGAAAGCGCGACCACCGCCGCCCCTTGTACTGACATCATGGCGGCAAATCTCATGACGATCTCCTCCGTGCCTCGTGCGGCAATCCTCGCGGTTTTCACCGCAAATGCAACGCCTCGGCGGTTCGCGATGCGCCAACAGCGCTTCAAAGCGCGCCGGAAGGCAGGCCTGTACCTATCCTTGCCATGCTCGTGGCCGATGACCCGGACCCCGGTCGGGCGTATCGCCCGTTATAGCGTTGGGCGGCGCTTGAATGCGTGTCTGCGAGTGCTGTCTTGCCACGCTCACATTTCCGTGCAATAAATCCAGTGTTCGGGCATTTGCGACCCGGAGACTGGAACGTTTGAACGCCCCTTTCCCCGATATGTGTGAATCTCTGACGGCCCCGTCTTTCGGCGGGGGGTTTGACCGTGCGCGAATGCATGACCGCCGAAGCCACCACCGGACCTGCCGCAAGCCAGGCGCCAGGACCACCAGACTGAACGGGTGAAGGAGTTCCCCCAGATGGCCCAGACCGGCACCGTAAAATTCTTCAACACCACCAAAGGCTTCGGCTTCATCACGCCGGACGACGGCGCGAAGGACGTGTTCGTCCACATCTCCGCCATCGAGGCTTCGGGCCTGCGCACCCTGATCGACGGCCAGAAGGTGACCTTCGACGTCGAGCCCGATCGCATGGGCAAGGGCCCCAAGGCGGTCAATCTGCGCGCGGCGTAATTCCGCCCAGGCCTGCATGAGTTTCGGAAAGGCGCGGCGGCTTCGTCGCGCCTTTTTGCTTGCGGCAAGCGGCGTCGCCGGCACCTCGCCGGACCGCTATGGACGTCCGCCGCGCCTCGGCAGCCCGGCTTCGGCCGCCGCCGGACCGGACCGAATCGTAAAAGTTTTCCTTGCCGAGCCCGTCAAAATAAACGACAAATTTCCCCTTCGGGTTTTTCGGAACCCGGAAAGATGACTGATGGGATCAGAGGAGCTTCCCATGCCGCAGACCGGCACCGTCAAATTCTTCAATCATGCCAAGGGTTTCGGTTTCATCACGCCGGACGATGGAGCCAAGGACGTCTTCGTCCACATCTCGGCTGTACAGGCGTCAGGGCTTCCCGGTCTGGAAGACGGACAGAAGGTGACCTTCGACACCGAGCCGGACAAGCGCGGCAAAGGCCCCAAGGCGGTCAACCTGTCCGTCGGCTGACCGGCCGGTCCGGGCAGTCGTCGAAAGCGCCGCCGCCCGGTCGCAACGATATCGGCGCCGGATACTGGCACCCGTTTCGTTCAGCCACCGTTCAGCCACGGTCTCCTATTACCTTCGCATAGAAACCGGCCGCGACGCGCCTGCCCCGGCAGGCATCGGCGAGCCGGCACGAAGGAGACTGTCATGAACGGATTTGCCAAAACCGCAGTGGTGTCCGTGGCCCTCGCGGCGACGGCCATGGCCACGCTTCCTGCACAAGCTGGCGACTGGCGCTGGCGTCACCATCACCACGGCGGCGGCGACGCGGTCGCTGCCGGCATCGTCGGCCTTGCCGCCGGTGCGCTGATCGGCGGCGCGCTCGCCTCGCAGCCGCCTCCGCCACGCGACTATTATTACGACGACTACGGCGAACCGGCCTATGTGGTGCGCCGCCGGCCCGTCCTGCGCCCTGCCCCGGTCCGCAACTATCCGGTCGTCACCTATCGCGGCGGCATCGAGCCGTGGACGCGCGACTGGTATGAATACTGCTCGGACCGCTACCGCAGCTTCGACGCCCGTACCGGTACCTTCACCGGTTACGACGGTGAACAGCATTTCTGCGTCGCCAACTGACGCGGCGCACCGCCGGAGGTTCCCTGCCTCAAGAAAAGCGCCGTCGCCTGACGGCGCTTTTTCTTTTCGACCCGGCGGATTTCGCCCGACCTCACACCAGGAACGGATTGCCGCGCCGTTCCTCGCCGAAACGCCCGCCTGGCCCATGCCCGCACAGGAAGCCGATATCGTCGCCGAGCGGCAGGAGCTTCTCCTTGATCGAGGCCATCAGCGCTGCGTGATCGCCGCCCGGCAGGTCGGTGCGCCCGACCGATCCATGGAAGAGCACGTCGCCGACATGCGCGAAGCCGGCGGCCCGATTATAGAAGACGACATGGCCTGGCGCATGGCCGGGGCAGTGCAGGACCTCGAAGACATGGTCGCCGAAGGAGACCGTCTCGCCTTCCGAAAGGAACCGGTCCGGCACGCAATTGCGCACGCCCGCCATGCCGTAGCGGCTGGCCTGCGTCTCGAGATTGTCGAGCAGGAACTTGTCGGCCTCGTGCGGGCCGACGATGTCGACGCCGAGCGCCTCCTTCAACTCCATCGCACCGCCCGCATGGTCGATATGGCCATGGGTGATCCAGATCGCCTCGGCGATGATGCCGTTGTCCTTGAGTGCCGCCAGGATGCGCTCGACGTCCCCTCCCGGATCGACAACGACGCCGCGCTTTGTCTCGTCGTCGAACAGGATGGCGCAGTTCTGCTGGAATGGCGTGACCGGCACGATGCCGGCGTTGAGCTGACCCATGATGACCTTTCACCGTTTCCCCGGTGATGTAGCCGCGACTGCAGCCGGAAACCAGAGCCGAAACGAAAATGGGCGGCCGAAGCCGCCCATGCCGCATCGAGATGCGATCGCTTACTTCTTCATGGAGTTCATGACCGCGCCGACGATGGCCGTCAGAATGGCGCCGCCGCCGAGACCACCGACGATGTTCTCGACGTTGAACGAGCCGCCGCTGACCGCGCCGGCAACCGCAGCCGGATCGATACCGGCGTTCATGAGCTTGCCGAGGATTGCGCCGCCGGCGACACCGCCGATCGCGCCGCTGAGAATCTTCGGAAGCTGGCTCATCGCCGCCTGCTTGATGGCCGCTCCGACGGCCTGGCCGCCGATGATGCCGGTGACGACCTGCACAATGATGGGAAGTAGCGTTTCCATGATCGTAGTCCCTCCAAAGCCGCCAGCCTCCCTGGCGATGCGCACATGAGACGCCGAATTCGTCGAAAGTCAAATGTCGAAACGATGAAACAGGAAAGGCGGCCGAAGGGCCGCCTTATCCAACTGAAAAATCGAAGTTTTCTGCTATTCTGCAGCGATCGCGTGCTTCGGCTGCACTGCTGCCGTATAGTCGTTCATCAACGTCTTGGCGATCTCGCCGACCTCGAATCGATACGGCCCGATCTCCGACACCGGCGTGACCTCGGCCGCCGTCCCGGTCAGGAAGCACTGCTCGAAGCCCTCCAGTTCCTCCGGCATGATCGCCCGCTCGACCACGTCCAGGCCGCGCGCCTTCGCCAAGCCGATCACCGTGCGCCGCGTGATGCCGTCGAGGAAGCAGTCCGGCGTCGGCGTATGCACCTTGCCGTCCTTGACGAAGAAGATATTGGCGCCGGTCGCCTCGGCGACCTGGCCGCGCCAGTCCAGCATCATGGCGTCCGCATAGCCCTTGGCCTCGGCGGCATGCTTGGAGATCGTGCAGATCATGTAGAGGCCCGCGGCCTTCGACTTCGACGGCGCGGTGCGCGGGTCGGGCCGGCGGTACTCGGCGAGATCGAGCCGGATGCCCTTGAGCTTTTGCGCCGGGTCGAAATAGCTCGGCCACTGCCAGATGGCGATGGCGACGTTAATACGGTTGTTCTGCGCCGAAACGCCCATCTGCTCGCTGCCGCGGAAGGCGATGGGGCGCACATAGGCGTCCTTGAAGCCCTGCTTCTTGAGCAGTTCGCGGCAGGCGTCGTCGATTTCGGCGACCGAATAGGGAACGGTGAAACCGAGGATGCGCGCCGATTCATGCAGGCGCTCGGTGTGCTCGGTCAGCTTGAAGATCTCGCCGCCATAAGCGCGCTCGCCCTCGAACACGGCGCTGGCATAATGCAGACCGTGCGTGAGCACATGGATCTTGGCGTCCGCCCATTTGACGAACTCGCCGTTCATCCAGATGAAACCTTCAAGCTGGTCGAAGGAAACTGCCATTTTTACCTCCCGCGGGAGCCGCCCGCTTGCCATGGTGTTGCATTCAGTCGCGTCGAGCGGCCGGAAAGAGCGTAGGCCCGGATCGGCGGCGTGGCAAACTCAGGAAACGTCGAAAATCCCGCGCTGCCTTGCCTTTTCGTTCACAATCGGCCCTAAAGCTTGTCAAAAATTATCACCGCCGGCGAATTACGTCAATAGTGCTGACATAATTTGCCGTTCAAATGGAACGCCCATGACCGCCAGCATGTCAGAAGCCGCAAAACCGATCCGGACCGCCGTCGTCGACGAGGACGGCATCGACTTCGCCCTGATTGAGCTTTTCTTCTTTGCCTATCGCGACTTCACCTCGGACCCCGACGAGATCCTGGCCGACTACGGCTTCGGCCGCGCCCATCACCGCGTGCTGCACTTCGTCAACCGGCGTCCCGGCCTGACGGTCGCCGAGCTGCTGGACGTGCTCAAGATCACCAAGCAGTCGCTGGCGCGTGTCCTGAAGCAGCTCATCGACACCGGCCACATCGTCCAGGTGCAGGGGCCGCGCGACCGCCGCCAGCGCGAACTCTACCCCACCGCCAAGGGCCGTTCGCTGGCCCTCGACCTCGCACGGCCACAGTCGCGCCGCATCGCTCAGGCATTGCAGGATTCCGGACAGGGCTTCGACGTCTCCGAAAGGGCTTGCGTGGAGCGTTTCCTGAAAGCGATGGTCAATCCGGAACTAAGAGCGCAGATTGACATTCTGCCCCGTGATTCACGTTGAACGGCCGGGATACTGCCATGGAAAGCAATGAAAGCGCCGAGCGCTCGACCGCACCGGATGACGACGCCCCGCATCTTCTTGTGGTCGACGACGACACCCGCATCCGCAACCTCTTGAAGCAATACCTGACCGAGAACGGCTTCCGCGTCACCGTCGCCGGCAATTCCGACGAGGCGCGCCGAAAGCTGGTCGGGCTGGATTTCGACATGCTGATCCTCGACGTCATGATGCCGGGCGAAAGCGGCGTCGAGCTGACAAAGGCTCTGCGGGCGCAGAAGGACGTCCCCATCCTCATGCTGACGGCGCTGTCGGAGACGGACAGCCGCGTCACCGGGCTGGAAGCGGGTGCCGACGACTACCTGCCCAAGCCCTTCGATCCGCGTGAACTGATCCTGCGCATCAACAACATCCTGCGGCGCGGCGGCCCGGCGGCGACGCCGAAGGTCGAGCAGCTCGTCTTCGGCCCCTACACCTTCCAGATCGCCAAGCGCGAACTGAAGCGCGGCGGCGAAGCGCTGAAGCTGACCGACCGCGAGCAGGAGATACTCGCCATCTTCGCCGCCCGCGCCGGAGAAACCATCCCCCGCCACGAACTGGTGGGCGACGATTCGGAAGTCGGCGAACGCACCATCGACGTCCAGATCAACCGGCTGCGCCGCAAGATCGAGCGCGATCCGTCCAATCCGGTCTGGCTGCAGACCGTGCGCGGTATTGGGTATCGGCTGAGCGTGGAATAGAATGGGCGCCGGCGGCGGGACTGGTCCCGTCCGCATGAACGACACATCGATGGCAGCCACCGATTTGCAGCAGCCGAAATCCCGGAGCGTCGAAACACCAGGCGCTTTCGATACCGTGCGGCACGCCTGGCGGCGCTTCTGGCGGCTGGTGTCGCTCTACATGCCGAAGCGGCTCTACGCCCGCTCGCTCATCATCGTCATCGCGCCGATGTTCCTGCTGCAATCCGTCATCGCCTTCGTCTTCATGGAAAGGCACTGGCAGACGGTGACGCTACGCCTGTCGCAGGCCGTGGTGCGCGATATCTCCGCCGTCATCGACCTGATGGAGACCTATCCGCACGACGCCGACTACGCCAACATCATCCGCATCGCCCAGGATCGCATGCAGCTCAAGGTCGACCTGCTGCCGCCCGATCCGCTGCCGCCGCCGGGACCGAAGCCGTTCTTCTCAATCCTCGACGAGACGCTGTCGGCGGAAATCACCCGCCAGATCAACCGGCCCTTCTGGATCGACACGGTCGGCAACTCCAACATCGTGGAAGTGCGCGTCCAGTTGGAGAACAAGGTGCTGCGCGTCTTCGTACGCCGCAGCCAGGCCTACGCCTCCAACACTCATATCTTCCTGATCTGGATGGTCGGCACCTCGATCGTGCTTTTGATGATCGCCGTGCCCTTCCTGCGCAACCAGATCAAGCCGATCCTGGCACTAGCGGAGGCGGCGGAGAGTTTCGGCAAGGGGAGACCCATGCCGCAAGATTTCCGCCCACGCGGTGCCGAGGAGGTACGCCGGGCCGGCTTCGCCTTCATCCAGATGCGCGAGCGCATCGAGCGCCAGATCGAGCAGCGCACAGCCATGCTGACCGGCGTCAGCCACGACCTCAGGACCATCCTCACCCGCTTCAAGCTGCAACTCGCGCTGACCGGCAAGAAGGGCGACATCGAGGCGATGAACCAGGACATCGACGACATGCAGTCGATGCTGGAGGGCTATATCGCCTTTGCCCGTGGCGAGGCCGCCGAGGACACCGGCCGGTTCGACCTGGACGCCTGCCTGCGCAAGCTCTCGGAAGAGGCGGCGCTGCGCAAGCGCACCATCACCACCGCGCTGACCGGCGACAGCAACGTGCTGGTGCGCCCCAAAGCTTTCGCCCGCCTGCTTTCCAACATCGTCGGCAACGCCTTCCGCTATGCCAAGACGGTCGAGGTGAACGCCGTCCACGGCAAAGGCTCGCTGGTCGTCACCGTCGACGACGACGGACCGGGCATTGCACCGGCCAAGCGCGAGGAGGTGTTCAAGCCGTTCGTCCGGCTCGACCAGGCGCGCAACCTCGATTCCAGCGGCACGGGCCTCGGATTGGCCATCGCCCGCGACATCGCCCGCAGCCACGGCGGCGACATCACGCTTGAGGATAGTCCCCTGGGCGGCTTGCGCGCGGTGATCAAGATACCGGCGTAACCGGCTGGCTCACTCAAGCAGGCTTGGACGCGCCTAGAGCATTTTGCAGCCAGACGACTCGTCTGGCGTCGCACAAATGCGGCTAAACAATCTAGAACAGCCGTCCGCCGTCCGGTACCTTGCGCTCGATGGCGCCGAGCACCACGTCGCCCTCTTCGTCCGGGAATCCGAGCGTCAGCACTTCCGACATGAACGGGCCGATCTGCCGCGGCGGGAAATTCACCACCGCAAAGACCTGCCGGCCGACGAGCGTATCGGGCGCATAGTATTTGGTGATCTGCGCCGACGATTTCTTGACGCCGATCTCCGGGCCGAAATCGATCCTGAGCTTGATCGCCGGCTTGCGCGCCTCAGGAAACGGTTCGGCGGCTATGATGGTACCGGCCCTGATGTCGACCTTGTCGAAATCGGCGAAGCCGATCTCCGCTTTGCGCGCGCTGCCTGCACTCATGACCGGACCGCTCAGGCGTTGCCGTGGGTTTCGAACAGGACGCTGGACAGCGCGTCCTTGGCCGAAGTGCCGGACCAGACGACGAACTGGAACGCCTGGAAATAGCATTCGCAGGCTTCCAGCGCCGACGACAGCAGGACCTCGACCTGCTGGCTGGAGGGTTCGACGCCGCCGGCAAGCAGCAGCGACTGCCTGAACATGATGGCGCCTTCCTGCTCCCACAGATCGAAATGGCCGAACAGCATCTGCTCGTTGATGAGCGACAGGAGCCGCATCACCTCCAGCGCGCGCGATTCCGGCACCTTGATGTCGAAGGCGCAGGCCAGGTGCAGCGCCTCGAAGTCCTCCATCCACGAGAAGGAGACGTGATAGTCCGTCCAGGTGCCGGCCACCGAGATGGAGATTTCATCGTCGCCGGCACGCTCGAAGGACCAGTCGTTGTTGTGGGCCACCTGCTCGATGACATCCACGGGATGAATTTCGCGGGAAATGTCGAGTTCCAGAAGTTCCATGATGCTTCCTGTCGTTCGAAGGAGCGCCGCCACGCTCCGTGGAAGGCACGCAACGAACACGTTTTAAGAACCCGGACGGTCATGACTGCGCGACGCAACAACCCATGACCGGAACCACACCGCCCGGCTGCAGGACCCGCTCCGAATCATGCAGCAAATTCAGTCTATTGATCGGGAGTCGCGTGACCAGCCCAATTTTTCGCGCTGCGTCATACGGGTGTGGAAAGCGCTATCGCGCAGATTCATGCAATGCCGTTAAGCGATTCACGGCAAAGCGCTTTTCCCGAATCTGGCGTTGTGGAAAAGTTTAGCGATTATTTGCGCGCGCGGGGCTTGGCACCGCCGCCGGCGGGGGTTCCGGCATCGCCGGCGAGCTTCGCTTCCAGCGCTTCGATGCGTGCCGTCAGCCGCACGTTTTCCTCGCGCGCCTTCGTCGCCATCTCGCGCACAGCCTCGAATTCCTCGCGCTGCACGATATCCATCGTGCCCAGGATACGCTCGGCCTGCGCCCGGAAGGCCGTCTCGACCTCGCGGCGCACGCCCTGCGCGGCGCCGGCCGCATCGGTCATCAGCTTGGCGAATTCGTCGAGAATGCGGTTCGGTCCGGTCGACATGGCAAAACCTCGCGTGGTCGATCTGACCTAGTGAGCATTGCTGCGGAATGCAAGCAGGCAGGCTGTTTTCAGGAACGGCCGCCGCCGCGCGCGGTCACATGAAACCGGGATTCCTGGGAAGGTATTGCGACCAGTTGCCGAAGGCTCGCGTCGACATCAGAACCATCGGAAAGGTGATGCGCATCCCGTGCGCCATGGCCGTGGTCAGCGCCGGCTCGGCCACGCCCGGAACGAAGGCCGAGACCTGGGGCGAACCGCCCTCGCCGGCCAGCCGCAACGCGGTTCTGAAGGCGGCATCGAGATGATCGGGCCGCATAACCGCCAACGGCCCTATATGGCCGGTTTCGCTGATATAGGCGTAACCGATGCAACCCTGCGCGGCGTAGAGGCCGAAGCCCCGGGTCGTGCTGTCGCCGATCAGATAGCGGTGATGCTTTTGCCGCGACACGCCCAGCGCCTCGATGTCGATCCGCGCAAGGTCGGTAAGATGCGTTTCCTCCAAGGGACGACAGTCCAGTTGCGGGCCGCGCAACCGGCTCGACACGCCCTCCCCCGCCGCGCTGACGATGTAGATGGGGAACCGCGGAAACATGCCGTACCGCAGGTAAAGGCCTTGCGACACCGTGTTGAAGGTGAACGTGATCAAGGCCTTGCTGGCGGCACCCGACAGTCGCGCATGGTCCAGCGTCCTTTTCAGCAATTCGTTGCCGATGCCGCTGCCTTGCCTGCCCGGCGACACGAACAATTGCGCCAGAAACCACAGGTCGCCGCTGACCCAACTCCAGGCGAAGCCGACGATATCGCCGGCTTCCTCCGCCACCCACAGCCCGCCGGCATCGTCGTTCAGGGAAAAAAGCTGGAAACTGGGTGGCCGAGACACCGCCATCGCACCGAAGCCATGGCGGCCGGTAAGATCGTTGATGCTGGCGACGACGAGAGCGTCTGCGCGCTCCAGATCTTGCGCACGGGCAGGTCGATAGAGGACTGGCATGGTGCCCTCCGCGCAACGCCTCAAGGACAGGATATGCCTGCGACAGGTGAAGTCAAACGATGTCGTCCGGGGCTGACGCCGCGCCTTGACCCTGCCCAAACCCTGCCGCATGGTCCGCCGCACGCTCCGGCCGCAACGCCGGACCTCCCTCGTTTCGAGAGACCGCCCTTGCCGCTTGCAATCCTGCCCTTCCCGAACATCGATCCGATCATCGTGCAGCTCGGACCGCTGGCTATCCACTGGTACGGCGTCGGCTACATCGTCGGCATCCTGTTCGCCTGGTGGTACGCCAAGCGCCTTGCCTCGAACCCCCGCCTATGGCCTGATGGCACCCTGCCCATGAAGCCGCAGGACCTCGACGACTTCATCGTCTGGGCGGCAGCCGGCGTGGTTCTCGGCGGTCGCACCGGCTACGTCCTGTTCTACGACCTGACGCGCTATCTCGCCCATCCGCTCGACATCTTCGCCGTCTGGCAGGGCGGCATGTCCTTCCATGGCGGCTTCCTCGGCGTCGTCGTCGCCATGATCCTGTTCGCGCGCTCGCGCGGCATCCGCGCCTGGACCCTGTTCGATGTCGTCGCCGCCGGCGTTCCTGTGGGACTCGGCCTCGTGCGCGTCGCCAACTTCATCAATTCGGAGCTGTGGGGCAGGCTCACCGACGTGCCCTGGGCGGTCGAATTCCCCAATGGCGGCCCCTTCCCACGCCATCCGAGCCAGCTTTACGAGGCTCTGCTGGAAGGGCTCGTGCTGTTCCTGGTGCTCCGCTTCCTTACCCATTCCCGGCTGAAGCTGGCGCGCCCCGGCTTCATCGCGGGCGCCTTCGTCTGCGGCTATGGCCTGTCGCGCATCTTCGTCGAGTTCTTCCGCGAACCGGACCAGCAGCTTGGCTATCTGCTCGGCACCGGCTGGCTGACCATGGGCATGGTGCTGTCGACGCCGATGGTGCTGGTCGGCATCTGGGCGATGGCGAGGGCGAAACGGACTGCTGCACCCCAGCCGGTGGACGTGCCGCCCGCATGACGCCGCTGGGCAAACGCATCGCCGAGATGATCGAGGCGCTCGGGCCGATCTCCGTCAGCGAATACATGGCTCTGTGCCTGTCCGATCCCGATTACGGTTATTACACGACGCGCCAGCCCTTCGGACGCGACGGCGATTTCACCACCGCGCCGGAAATCAGCCAGATGTTCGGCGAACTGGTCGGCGTCTGGCTGGCATCCGCCTGGCAGGCGCTCGACCGTCCCGCCGGCGCCATGGTGGTCGAGATCGGCCCCGGCCGCGGCACGCTGATGAAGGACATCGCCCGCACGCTTTCCCGCGCGGCACCCGCCCTGCGCGACGGCGCGACTTTTCACCTGATCGAAACCAGCCCTGGCCTGCGCGATGTGCAAGCGGCGACGCTGGCCGGAAGTGGCAGCTTCGTCTGGCATGCCGATATCGCGGAGCTGCCCGATCGCCCCCTCTTCATCGTCGGCAACGAACTGTTCGACGCCCTGCCCGTGCACCAGTATGTGCGTGCCGCCAATGGCTGGCGCGAACGGGTCGTGGGCCTGGACGACGACGATGCGCTGTGCTTCTACGCCGGCGCAGGCTCCGTCGACCCCTCGCTCCTGCCCCGCGATGCCGATGCCGCACCGGAAGGCGCCATCGTCGAAATTTCCCCTGCCCGCACTGCGCTCATGCAAAAAATCGTGGAGCGCATCGCCGCAAGCACCGGCGCAGGCCTGTTCATCGACTACGGCTATGCCGTGCCGGCCGTTGGCGACACGCTGCAAGCCATGCTGAAGCATGCCTACGACGGTCCGCTCGCCCATCCCGGCGAAGCGGACCTCACCGCGCATGTCGATTTCTCCGCACTGGCGCAAACCGCCCGGCAAACCGGCCTCGAAGCCCATCTCCTGACGCAAGGCGAATTCCTGCTCGGCATGGGGCTTCTGGAACGTGCCGGCCAGCTCGGCGCCCGCGCCGACGCGGCGATACGCGAGCGCATTTCCGGCGAGGTCGAACGGCTTGCCGGCCCCGAGGCAATGGGGGCGCTTTTCAAGGCGCTGGCCGTTCTGCCGCCGGGCGTCGCGGTGGAACCGTTCCGCCGCTGATCCGGAAAGCCGGCAAACACCACCAGCTATCCGCGCTTGACGAAACCGCCTTCGGGAGAGGACAAAGCGGCAATGCTGAATCAAGTCACTTTGGACCCCGTCCGGTCCCCCGAGCTCGACGCGGCGCGCGCCAGGGGCGTCCGCCACGGCTATTTCACCCGCGTCGGCGGCGTCTCCACGGGCATCTATGAAGGCCTCAACACCGGCCCGGGCTCGGCCGACGACCCGGCGCATATCGGCGAGAACCGCCGCCGCGTCGCAGCCTGGATGGGCGTGGCGCCGAGCCATCTGCTCAACGTTCACCAGATCCATTCGCCCGACGTGGTGATCGCCCGCGAGCCGTTTGCCGGCCCGCGCCCCAAGGCGGACGCCATCGTCACCGACCGACCGGGCATTGCCGTCGCCGCCTCGAGCGCCGATTGCGGCCCCGTCCTGTTTGCCGACATGGAGGCGCGCGTCATCGGCGCCGCCCACGCCGGCTGGAAGGGCGCCTTCACCGGCGTCCTGGAAAACACCGTCGCCGCCATGGAGACGCTCGGCGCCCGCCGCGACCGCATCGTCGCCGTGCTCGGCCCTTCCATCGGCCCGAAGAACTACGAGGTCGGCCCCGAATTCGTCGCCCGCTTCGTCGAAGCCGATGCCGGCAACGCCGCCTATTTCGCGCCGTCCTCCAGGGCCGGCCACGCCATGTTCGACCTGAACCGCTACACGGTGGATCGCCTGACCAAGGCCGGCGTCGAGGCGCACGGTCTTGGCCGCTGCACCTACGCGGAGGGCGACCTGTTCTTTTCCTACCGCCGCTCAACCCATCGCAACGAGCCCGACTACGGCCGGCAGGTGTCGGCGATCGTGCTGGAGGACAACTGATGGCCCTGCATTTCGAGCGCTCCGAGTTCGACGCCCGCCGCGACCGGCTGATGATCGAGATGGCCGAGAAGAAGCTGGATGCCATCCTGCTGTTCGCGCAGGAAAGCATGTACTGGCTGACCGGCTACGACACCTTCGGCTTCTGCTTCTTCCAGTGCCTGATCGTCAAGGCCGATGGCTCGATGGTGCTTTTGACCCGCTCGGCCGACTTGAGGCAGGCGCGCCAGACCTCGACCATCGAGAACATCGTGGTGTGGACCGACCGCGCCGACGCCAATCCGGCGATCGACCTGCGCAACCTTTTGAACGACCTCGACCTTCTGGGCGCCCGCATCGGCGTCGAATACGACACGCACGGGCTGACCGCCTATAACGGCCGCCGGCTGGACGAGCAGTTGCAGACCTTCGGCCAGATCGCCGACGCGTCGGGCATCGTCGGGCGGCTGCGCCTGTTCAAGAGCCCGGCCGAGATCGCCAAGGCCGAGAAGGCGGCAAGCCTGTCGGACGACGCGCTGGACGCCGCCCTTCCGCTCATCAAGCAGGGCGGCGACGAGGCCGCCATCCTCGCCGCCATGCAGGGCACGATCTTTGCCGGCGGCGGCGACTATCCGGCCAACGAGTTCATCATTGGCTCCGGCGCCGACGCGCTCCTGTGCCGCTACCATGCCGGCCGCCGCAAGCTGACCAAGAACGACCAGCTGACGCTGGAATGGGCGGGCGTGTTCCATCATTACCACGCGCCGATGATGCGCACGATCCTCACCGGCAAGGCCTCCAAGCGCCATCAGGAACTGTTCGAGGCCTCGCGCGACGCGCTGCTCGCCGTCGAGAAGGCGATGACTCCCGGCAACACCTTCGGCGACGTCTTCGACGCGCATGCCCGCACCATGGAGGCGCATGGTCTCACCCGCCACCGGCTCAACGCCTGCGGCTATTCGGTCGGCGCGCGCTTCACGCCGTCATGGATGGATATGCCGATGTTCTACCAGGCCAATCCCGAGCCGATCGCGCCCAACATGACGCTGTTCGCGCATATGATCATCATGGATTCCGAAACGGAAACCGCCATGACGCTTGGCCGCACCTATCTCACCACCGAAACCGCGCCCAAGGCGCTGTCGCGCCATGATCTCGACTTGATCGTGCGGTGATTTCGGTGCGAGGGGGCGTTCGCCGACGAAGAGTTTCCGGACCGATGAAGCGCCTCCATGCAACGGCCGTATCGCTGCTCGCCGCAGCCGCCCTGTCGGCCTGCAACACCAGCGACGTGCTCCAGCCGACCGCAACCCCGCAGCCTGCCGCCTCGGCCATTGCCGGCCCGGCGACCGTGGCCCAGCCGGCGCAAGCTCCCCTGCAGCTTTCGGCCGAGGCCAAGGCCGCGATCGCCAGGATGCGCCTCCAGATCGCGCCGATGGTCGGGACCACGGTGGAGGCGGCCGGCCCCCTGACCGAGCGGCTCAACTTGCGCGCCCGCGAGCGCGGCATCCAGCTTGCCGGCAGCACCGACAGCAACGCCACCCATGTGCTGAAAGGCTATTTCTCGCTGCTCAGCGAGGGCAAGGACACCGCCGTCATCTATGTCTGGGACATCTACGATCCCGCCGGGAACCGGCTGCACCGTATCAACGGCCAGCAGAAGGTGGAGCAGCCCGGCAGCGGCGAGGGCTGGGCGGCAGTGCCGCCGCAAACCATGCAGGCGATCGCCGACGCCACCATGAACCAGCTCGTCGCCTGGCTGGCCGGCACTCCCGGCTAAACGACGCCTTTGTTGGGATTATCCGGCCAAATCGCGTTTGCAGCGCTTGCAATACGGGAAATGACCGTTAAAAGCCCGGGTGACTTCTCCTTCAGGTACAGCGCATGAAACTCTTCGCGGGCAATTCCAATCGGGTGCTGGCTGAAGCGGTCGCCCGCTATCTCAACATCCCCCTGGGCAAGGCCAGCGTCAGGCGCTTCGCCGACCAGGAAATCTTCGTCGAAATCCAGGAAAACGTGCGCGGCGAGGACGTCTTCGTTCTCCAGTCCACTTCTTTCCCGACCAACGATCACCTGATGGAACTGCTCATCATGATCGACGCCTTCATGCGCTCCTCGGCGCGGCGCATCACGGCGGTCATTCCCTATTTCGGCTATGCAAGGCAGGATCGCCGCGCTTCCGGCCGCACGCCGATTTCGGCCAAGCTGGTCGCCAACATGATCGCCCGCGCCGGCGCCAGCCGCGTGCTGACCCTCGATCTTCATGCCGGCCAGATTCAGGGCTTTTTCGACATCCCCACCGACAACCTGTTTTCGGTGCCGGTCATGGCGCGCGACGTGAAGGCCAAGTACAAGCAGATCGGCAACGTCATGGTGGTGTCGCCCGACACCGGCGGCGTGGTGCGCGCCCGCGCGCTCGCCAAGCGCATCGACGGCCAGCTTGCCATCGTCGACAAGCGCCGCGAGCGGCCCGGCGAATCCGAAGTCATGAACGTCATCGGCGACGTCGCCGGCAAGGACTGTCTGTTGTTCGACGACATCGTCGATTCAGGCGGCACGCTGTGCAATGCCGCCGACGCGCTGCTGGCCAAGGGCGCCACCAGCGTCACCGCCTATATCACCCACGGCGTGCTGTCGGGCGGGGCGATCGCCCGCATCACCGGCTCACAGTTGCAGGAACTGGTCATCACCGATTCCATCCAGCCGACGCAGGCCGTCATCGACGCGCCGAACATCCGTGTCGTCTCCATCGGCGACCTGATCGGCGAGGCGATCTCGCGCACGGCGACGGAAGAATCCGTTTCCAGCCTGTTCGACTGATTACATCGACGATCTTTCCAATTCGCGCGCACCGCGCAGATAGCCGCGCGGCGCGGTTCCCAGCATGCGCTTGAACATGGTGGTGAAGGCCGGCACGCTGTCGTAGCCGAGATCAAGCGCCACGCGCGTGATCGGCTCGCCGTCCGTCAGCCGTGGCAAGGCGGCGAACAGGAGTGCCTGCTGGCGCCATGTCGACAGCGACAATCCCGTCTGCCGCTGGAAGGTGCGCGTGAAGGTGCGGCGGCTCATGCCGGCCAGCGCCGCCCATTCGTCGATCGTGGCGCGCGGCGAGGGTTGCGCGAGAAAGCGGCGGCAAACCGCCGCGATCTTCGCGTCCGTAGGAAAAGGCAGGCCCAGCGGCCGCTCGGGCATCGCCGGTATCTCGTGCAGGAGCAGCGCGAGCACGAGTCTGGCGCGCGGCGAAGGTTCCGCCTCGTCCGGCAGCGACACCGCCTCGACGATCAGGCTGCGCATCAGGTCGCTGACGCCGACGACCCGCAGCCTTGCTGGCAGGCCGGCGATGGCGTCGGGCACCACATAGAGCGAGCGCATCGAGACGTTGCCCAGCATGTCGACCGAGTGCTCGATACCGGCCGGGATCCACATGGCGTGGTCCGGCGGCACCATCCAGCGGCCGGACTGCGTGCTGACCAGCACGACCCCGGTCAGCGCATGGAGAAGCTGGCTGCGGCTGTGGCGGTGACCGGGCACATGATAGCTGTCGGGATATTCCGACGGCAGCGCCACGATCGACCCGGCGGCTTTTTCCAGCCAGTCCAGCCGCTCGCGATGCAACCGGAACAGCTCAGCGGCCGGCGCATCCAGATAGGAAACCGAATTCGGCACGAAACTTGGCCCACTTGCGAAGATAATGAATCAAACCACGAAAGAAGTCGTTGCACAACCGGACTATAAGCGCTGCCGCGATCCGGGACCGACTCGCGACGACGACCGGCCCGGGACGGCAAGCATGAAGACGGAGCAGATCGTGACCGACACCACCACAACAGCCCCCTCCCCGCACGCGCCGGTCAGCGCCACGGCGACGGCATTCACGGTCATCCTGGCGGTAAGCCTCTGCCACGGCATCAACGACATCATGCAGTCGCTTCTGGCCGCCATCTATCCGCTGTTGAAGGACAACTATCATCTCGATTTCTGGCAGATCGGCCTGCTGACCTTCACCTTCCAGCTCACCGCCTCGCTGCTCCAGCCGGTCGTCGGCCTTGTCACCGACAAGCGCCCGATGCCCTATTCCCTGCCCTGGGGCATGGCCTCCTCGCTGGTCGGCCTGATCGTGCTCGCCTATGCCGGGCACTACTGGATCCTGCTTGCCGGCGCCTCGCTGATCGGCATCGGCTCCGCCGTATTCCACCCCGAATCCTCGCGCATCGCCCGTCTGGCGTCAGGCGGCAGGCACGGGCTCGCCCAGTCGCTGTTCCAGGTCGGCGGCAACGCCGGCCAGGCCATCGGCCCGCTGCTGGCGGCGTTCATCGTCGTGCCGTTCGGCCAGTCCAGCATCGCCTGGTTCGCCGTCGCTTCGCTGATCGGCATCGTCGTTCTGTGGAAGGTGGGCAACTGGTACAACAGCGTCCGCGCCAACACGGCACGCAAGACATCGGCATTCGTCTCGCCATTCACGCAGCGCCGCGTGTTCTGGGCGCTGGTCGTGCTGGCGCTGCTGACCTTCTCCAAGAACGCCTACATGGCGAGCCTCTCCAGCTACTACACCTTCTACACCATCGAGAAGTTCGGCGTTTCGGTGTCGGTCTCGCAGGTGCTGCTGTTCGTCTTCCTCGGCGCCAACGCGCTCGGCATCCTGCTCGGCGGCCCCTTCGGCGACCGCTACGGCCAGAAGGCGATGATCTGGTTCTCCATCGTCGGCGTGCTGCCCTTCACGCTCGCTTTGCCCTACGCCAACCTCGAATGGACGATCGTCTTGACCATTGTGATCGGCCTGATCCTGTCGTCGGCCTTTTCCAACATCGTCGTCCTGGCGCAGGAACTGGTACCCGGCCGCGTCGGCATGGTCGCCGGCATCTTCTTCGGCTTCGCCTTCGGCATGGGCGGCATCGCCGCGGCGGCGCTCGGCGTCGTCGCCGACGCCAAGGGCATCGACTACGTCTACAAGCTCTGCTCGTACCTGCCGCTGGTCGGATTGCTGACCGTTTTCCTGCCCGACATGCGCAAGGGCAAGCAGGCAAAGGCCCACTGAACCGGCGCCTTGCGCCGCGCGCCGGCATCGGCTATAGCACCGCCACCCGCGTAGACACCCTTGGAGGCAACGCGGGCGAGGGCCGCCAGGCTCGCATGACCCCAAAAAGTGGATTCCGGTTTTTGGGCAAGGTCATGCGCAAAGATGGCGGCTTTCAACGTTTCCGGACCCGGCTCCGCCGATCCGCAGACGCTCCACAACACGAAAGGAAAAGCCATGAGCCAAGCTTCTTACGAGCTCAAGGCCGAAGCGCGCGAACAGGTCGGTAAGGGGTCCGCCCGTGCAGTCCGCCGCAACGGTAAAGTACCCGCCGTCATCTACGGCGAAAAGCAGCCTCCCCTGGCGATCGCCCTGTCCTACAAGGAAATCTTCTACAAAATCCACGGCGGCGGTTTCCTGACCACCGTGGCGACGATCGACGTCGACGGCAAGAAGATCCAGGTCCTGCCGAAGGATTACCAACTCGACCCGGTCAAGGACTTCCCCCTCCATGTCGACTTCCTGCGCGTCGGCAAGGACACCGTCGTCAACGTCAACGTCCCGGTCCACTTCATCAACGAAGAGAAGTCGCCCGGCATCAAGCGCGGCGGCGTGCTGAACGTCGTGCGTCATGAGGTGGAATTCCACTGCCCGGCCAACGCCATTCCGGATTCCATCACCGTTGACCTGTCGGGCGCCGAGATCGGCGACTCGATCCACATCTCGGCGGTGACGCTGCCGGCCGGCGTCAAGCCGGTCATTTCGGACCGCGACTTCACCATCGCCACCATCGCCGGCACCGCTGCCGCCAAGCCCGAGACGGACGAAGCCGCCGCTCCGGTTGCCGCTGCCGAGGACGAAGCGGAAGAGAAGTAATTCGTCGCCCGGAGACAGGAGCCATGCAGATTCTTGCAGGTCTTGGCAATCCGGGCGCGAAATACGCCAACAACCGGCACAATGTCGGCTTCATGGCGGCGGACGCTATCGCCCGCCGCCATTCCTTTGCGCCCTGGTCGAAGAAGTTCCAGGCCGAGATCGCCGAAGGCAGGCTCGGCGGCGACAAGGTGCTGCTCATAAGACCGCAGACCTTCATGAACCTGTCCGGCCAGGCGGTCGGCGAGGCGCTGCGTTTCTACAAGCTCGATCCGTCCGCCGTCACCGTCCTCTACGACGAGATCGACCTCGCCCCCGGCAAGATCAGGATCAAGGTCGGCGGCGGCTCGGGCGGCCACAACGGCATCCGCTCGCTCGACCAGCATATCGGCCAGAACTACCGCCGCGTGCGTATCGGCGTCGGCCACCCCGGCGTCAGGGAGATGGTGCACGGCCATGTGCTGGGCGACTTCTCCAAGGCCGACCGCGAATGGCTGGAGGTGCTTCTGGACTCCATCGCCGGCGCCGCGGACATGCTCGCCAAGGGCGACGACAGCGGCTTCATGAACCGCGTGACGCTGGACCTGCGCGAAAAACTCCAGCCGACCGGCGAGGACGACACGCCGCCGCCTAAAAAAAAACCGTCTAAGGCCCAGAGCCACATCCGCCAGGCGCGCCCGCAGCAACCGGTGGCCAAGCTGCCGGAAACCGGCCCCATGGCCGCCATGCTGAAGAAGCTGCTCGGCAAGGAGTGAACGCTGCCGGGGCTTGACGCCGGCAAGCCCTATCGCCCATAGCCAGCCCAAAATCTCTTCCCGATAGGACCGTATCATCATGGGTTTCAAATGCGGCATCGTCGGCCTGCCGAACGTCGGCAAGTCGACGCTCTTCAACGCCTTGACGCGCACCGCCGCCGCACAGGCCGCCAACTATCCTTTCTGCACCATCGAGCCCAACACCGGCGAGGTTGCCGTGCCCGACCCGCGCCTGCGTAAGATCGCGGCGGTCGCCAAGTCCAAGGAGATCATCCCCACCCGTATCTCCTTCGTCGACATCGCTGGCCTGGTGCGCGGCGCTTCGAAAGGCGAAGGCCTCGGCAACCAGTTCCTCGCCAACATCCGCGAGGTCGACGCCATCGTGCATGTGCTGCGCTGTTTCGAGGACGACGACATCACCCATGTCGAGGGCCGCATCGATCCCGTCGCCGACGCCGAGACCGTCGAGACCGAGCTGATGCTGGCCGACCTCGAAAGCCTCGACCGCCGCATCGTCCAGATCCGCAAGCGCGCGCAGGGCAAGGACAAGGAAGCGACGGCCGCCCTGCCGATGATGGAGAAGGCCTTAGCGCTGCTGCAGGAAGGCAAGCCGACGCGCGTGCTCCTGAACGGCATCGATCCCGAAGACCTGAAGGCGCTGCAAGGGCTGAACCTGCTCACCTCGCATCCCGTCCTTTATGTCTGCAACGTCGCCGAGGCGGACGCCGCCACCGGCAATGCGCACACCGAGGCGGTGGAGAAAATGGCCGCCGCTCAAGGGGCGCGCACCGTCGTCATCTCGGCCGCCATCGAAGCCGAAGTGGCCCAGCTTCCCGACGATGAGGAGCACGAATTCCTTGCCGCGATGGGGTTGGAGGAGCCGGGCCTGGATAGGCTGATCCGCGCCGGCTACGAATTGCTGCATCTCATCACCTATTTCACAGCCGGGCCGAAGGAGACGCGCGCCTGGACGATCGAGAGGGGCACCAAGGCGCCGCAGGCAGCCGGCGTCATCCATTCCGATTTCGAGCGCGGCTTCATTCGCGCCCAGACCATCGCCTATGACGACTTCGTCACGCTGGGCGGCGAAGTGGCGGCCAAGGAGGCCGGCAAGGCGCGCGACGAAGGCAAGGAATATGTCGTGCAGGACGGCGACGTGCTGCTGTTCAAGTTCAACACCTGATTTCGGCGCGCCTTCCTACGGATCGCTGCCGAAATACCGCGTCCTGATGTCTTCGATCGCGCCGCTTTCATGCGCGCCGATCAGTTCCACGGTCAGCGGACGCGTCAGCTCGCTCTGGCGAGCCAGTCCGAAAGCGTATTTGTCGGGTGCGAAGATCGGGCCGACAACCGTAACGGGCTGCTGCGGGTTGGTGTGAGCGTAGTACTCCAGCACCGGCGCATCGCCGAGGATCGCGTCGATCCGCCCGGAGACGAGCGCCTGCACGGCCTCTTCGATATGCTCGAAGGGACGGGTGTCGAGGCCAGCCTGCCGCGCATAGTCCTCCGACACGCTTCCGGGCTGCACCCCGACCGTGCGGCCGGGAAGGTCGGCCACGGTGTTGATCTGGTTCGCCAGCGACAGGGTCGTCATGACGCTGGTCACCGACGAAGTCAGGTAGGCCAGCACCGCAATGCCGCAAACGAGCCACAGCCCCTGCCAGAACCGGCCGGCCCAGCCGAACAGGTTCTTACGCGCCGGCGACTTGCCAGACGTGGCGACGGACATGACCGTATAGAACCCTTCGGCAAGGCCATCGCGCCAGCGGCGTGGAAAGTCCTTGTCGAAACGCCGGTCGAACAGCGTCACCAGGATGGTGGCGACGACGATGACCACGGCAATCCAGGCATATGCGCGCAGATGGCCTGACTCCCGGAGACCGGCGACAAGGTCCGAAAAGTCGCCGCCACCATCTTCATCGACCATGATGCGCTGCCCTGCATCGAACCAGGGTTGGGTGAAGTCGATCTGCTCGGCGCGCTCGCGGGTGACGGTCATGTTCGTGACGGCAACGTCGACGGCTCCGGACGCGGTGGCCTTGACCAGTTCGCCGACATTGCTGAACTCGACATACTTGCTGTCGAGCTTGAGCTCGGAGGCCAGCCGCTCCCATAAATCGATCGCCATGCCCTGGAATGCCCCATTGGCCTTCATGACGAAGGGCGGATGGACGTAAACGCCGACGGTCAGCGGCTCGGTAGCCGGAGCACGGCCTGAAGCCGTGTCATCCTGGGCACTGGCCGACCCCATGGACACAGGGCTCAAAAGGGCGATGGCGATCAGCAGGAATGTACTGCGTAGGGTAGCGAAGTTCATAAATCTCGATTCCGGTCATGCGAAGTGGCAGCGCTACTGAAGCCTCCATCGCCGGCTTCGGCAAGTTCCAGCCTGGGCGGCGCGCGGACGGCGATCAAATTTACCGCTGCTCAACGATTGCCGGCGATCTTGCCGCGTATGGCAAAAGTGATTCCTTTCCCGATCCGCGCGCGACAAGATCTGATCCGATCGATGGTCGACGGCTTGGAGTGCATCCATGGCGCAGCCGCCAACCTGTTCTGGCGGCAGCGGATCGGCGAAATTGTCTCGGACATGAAGGCCAAGGGGATCGAGGTGGACGCGATCGGTCGCGCGATCCACGATTTGCAGCATGGCATCCACGCGGAACTGCAGAAGCGCGCCCTCGCCCAGGGGGCGGCAGGATAGCGCCGGTCGGCCCGCAGCCGGGCGCCGGCCACGCTTGCTGCCCGTTCGGCGACTTCCGCCGCGCCCATCTTCCGCCGTAATGGCGCTGCAATTGACCGCTCAAGGGACATCCAAGGAGAGGATCCGAGATATGAAAGCCAATCGATTGATCGTCGCGGCCCTCGCCGCCCTGACGCTGGCGGGCTGCGCCCAGACGGAATCGCAGCAGCGGGCCGGCACCGGCGCGCTGATCGGTGGCGCCGGCGGCGCGCTGGTCGGCCAGGCCATCGGCGGCAACACCGAAAGCACGCTGATCGGCGCCGCCGGCGGCGCGCTGCTGGGCGCCGTCGTGGGCTCGTCCACCGCCCCGAAGCGGCGCGGCGAGGAAATGTGCCGCTACCGCGACCGCCGCGGCCGCGAATACGTCGCCCCCTGCGACGACCGCTACTACAACGGCGACTACTGACCTGAGCGCGCCGGAGGCACCCCGCCTCCGGCGCAACTCGTTTTCGGCTACCAAATTTTTGGGCCAGCCCCGCACCGTCTTGTTCCGGGCGCCGCCAGGGTTCATGGTGATCGTACAGTCTTGAACAGGATTGCACGGCATGCCGAAGACATGGAGCTATGACGATTTCGTCGAGGGCGCTTGCCTCGACATCGGCTCGAAGCACGTGACGTCCGAGGAGATCGTCGCCTTCGCCTCCGAATTCGACCCGCAGCCGATGCATCTGGACGAGGAGGCCGGGCGCGCCAGCATCCTCGGCGGCCTGTCTGCGTCCGGCTGGCATACCTGCGCCATGTTCATGCGCATGCTGTGCGACGCTTTCCTCCTGGATTCGACCTCGCAAGGGTCGCCGGGCATCGATTCCGTCAAATGGAAAAATCCCGTTCTGGCTGGCGATACGCTGAGCGGCCGGATCACCATACGCGCCAAGCGCATGTCGAAATCCCGGCCCGGCCTCGGCTTCGTCAGCATGCGCAGCGAACTGGCCAACCAGCGCGGCGAAACCGTGTTCGAACTGGAGAACACCGGCATGTTCCTGACACGGGAGGCGGCAGGTCAATGAGCCTGGACGACTTCTTCCGCATCGGCGTCACCGTGCCGATCGGCTCCCACACGTTCGAGCCTGAGGCGATCGTCGCCTTCGCCGGCAAGTACGACCCGCAGCCGTTCCACCTCAGCGAGGAAACGGCGAAGGATAGCGTGTTCGGCAGGCTTTGCGCCTCCGGCTGGCACACGGCCGCCGCCTGGATGAAATGCAATCTCGCTGCCCGCATCGGGATGGGGCCGTGGGACGGCACCGGACCGGCGCCTGAATTCGGCCCCTCGCCCGGCTTCAGCAATCTGAAATGGCTGAAGCCGGTCTATGCCGGCGAGACCGTCTCCTATATCCGCACCGCCATCGGCCATCGAGCCCTCGCCTCACGCCCCGGCTGGCGGATACTGACGTTGCGGGGCGAAGGCTTCGATTCCACCGGCGACAAGGTGATCGAGTTCGACAGCGCCGTGCTGGTGAAAACCGGATAACCGCCCCGGTACGCTTCATCCTCGCCACGCTGCCTTTCGGCCCTGGCCATTGTCAAAGAGCTGACCTCTTTTGCTTGAGGTCGGGAAGCGGGCGCGGGGGCCGTGCCTGCTTAAGTTAGTAATGGCGCGGCTTGCCGCGCCCGCCGGTGTTCTTGCCTCCCCGAGGGTCGCTGCCGCCTTTTGGGCGGCCCGCTGGCTCAGTCGAGGCCCGGACTTGGGGGCTCATCACCCAGCAGCGTACCGTCACGCTGCCAGCCCGGCACCGTCTCCCGCCACAAGCGCCCGGTTCGCGACCCGCGTTCCCGCACAGGAGATGACAGGCAGTATGGAGCGGATGAAAAGGACGGGGATAGATTTCTTTGCAAAATGCGATAGTGCCCTGTCGCCATTGCATAGGGATCATTGTCCTGACGTCATGATGTCAGCAGCGATGCGATATCGGGTGGCACGGAACTGCGGTGCAAGGCATTCCGCCACCAGGAACCATCCGACAGGATTACCGATGTACGCCGCAGCCCTCTGGCTCTATTTCGTCCTGCTGGTCGGCATCATCGTCGTGCCGGGCATGGACATGTTCTTCGTCCTTGCCAATGCGCTGACGGGCGGCCGTCAGGCGGGACTGGCCGCGACCGCCGGCATCATGCTCGGCGGCGTCTGCCACACGCTGTTCGGCACCGTCTTCGTTGTCGGTCTGTCCAACTTGGTGCCGGTCGTGTCGAGGGCGATGCTGGTCGTCGGCTCGCTCTACATGGCCTGGATCGGTATTTCGCTGCTGCGTTCCACCATCGAGGTCCATTCGGTCGGAACCACGGCGCGCCGCCCGCCGGCTACGATTTTCCTGCAAGGCCTGCTGACCTGCATCCTCAACCCGAAGGCCTGGCTGTTCGTACTTGCCGTTTTCCCGCAGTTCATGAAGCCGGAATACGGCCCGATCGGACTCCAGGCCCTTGTCATGGGAACCATGACCGTCACGGTGCAGTTGGCGGTCTATGGCGGGTTGGCGCTGGCGGCGGGACAAAGCCGCGACGCCTTGACCGGCTATCCGGCCGCGACGGTCCTGCTCGGGCGCGCTGCCGGCGCCCTTCTGGTCGCGGCCGCAGGCTTCGCCCTTTGGGAGGCGTTGCGGGCGGCCTGATACCGCTGGTCCGGTTTCAATGCCCCTCGAAGCCGATCAGCACATGCACAGGCACGCCGAGCGCCTCCAGCTTGGCGCGGCCGCCGAGATCCGGCAGGTCGATGACGAAGCAGGCGGCGATGATGTCGGCGCCGATCTGCCTGAGCAGCTTCACCGCCGCTTCCGCCGTGCCGCCGGTGGCGATCAGGTCGTCGATGAGGATCACCTTCTCGCCGGGCGCCACGCCGTCCTTGTGCATCTCCATCTCGTCCAGCCCGTATTCCAGGCTGTAGGCGACGCGCACGGTCTCGTGCGGCAGCTTGCCCTTCTTGCGGATCGGCACGAAGCCGGCGGACAGCTGATGCGCCACCGCCCCACCGAGGATGAAGCCGCGCGCCTCGATGCCCGCGATCTTGTCCACCTTCTGCCCGGCATAGGGATGCACCAGCTCGTCGACGGCGCGGCGAAAGGCGCGCGCATTGCCGAGTAGCGTGGTGATGTCGCGAAACAGGATGCCGGGCTTCGGATAGTCCGGGATCGTGCGGATCGCGGCAAGCAGCGTGTCTTCGAGCGTGGATTTCATCAGCGGCGTCTCATTGCCCGACAGTTTTGCCGGCTCCGTCGGTAAAAGAAAAGGGCGAAGTTCGGGTTCATCAAGGTGAATTGAAGGGCACGGCCGACCGTTCGATCGAAGAAGAGCGTCAGAGGCGAAACCGAGGGCCGAACATCAAAAAGGGCGCCGGAGGCGCCCTTTGTCGAAGCGATCCGCACCGCTCAGTGTGCGACGTCGGCCCAGACCTTGCGCTTGGTCAGGTACATCAGCCCGCCGAACAGCAGCATGAAGATGACCACGCGGAAGCCGGTCTTCTTGCGGTCTTCCATATGCGGCTCGGCCGCCCACATCAGGAAGGCCGAGACGTCGCGCGAATACTGCTCGACCGTCTGGGGCGAGCCGTCGCCATAGGTCACCTGGTCGTCCGACAGCGGCTTTGGCATCTTCAGGGACACGCCCGCATTGAAATACGGGTTGTAGTGCGTGCCCTCGGGGATGACCATGCCGGCCGGCGGCTGCTCGTCGTAGCCGGTGAGCAGCGAATGGATGTAGTCCGGGCCGCTCTCGGCATACTGGGTGAAGATGTCGAAGATGAACTGCGGGAAGCCGCGCTCGATGCCGCGCGCCTTGGCCAGCAGCGACATGTCCGGCGGAGCGGCGCCACCGTTGCCGGCCGCCGCGGCCTGCTCGTTCGGGAACGGCGAAGGGAAGTAATCGGACGGCTTGCCCGGCCGGTCGAACATGTCGCCGTCGTCGTTGGGACCGTCATGGATGGTGTATTCGGCGGCCAGCGACTTGATCTGCGCCTCGTTGTAGCCGAGGTCTTCAAGGGTGCGGAAGGCCACCATGTGCATCGAATGGCAGGCCGAGCACACTTCCTTGTAAACCTGGAAGCCGCGCTGGAGCTGCGCCTTGTCGTAGGTGCCGAACGGCCCGGCGAAGGACCACGACATCTCCTTCGGTTCCTTGATCGGGAAGTGCGTCGGGTTGGCCTCGCTGTGACCTTCGGTCTTGGCGGGTTCCTGCTCCTGCGCGATCACGGCTGCGGCGCCGGCCAGGACAAGGCCGGCCGCGGCGAGCGAGACGAGTATCTTTTTCATGCGAAGTCCCCTGCTCTCTCGCTCAGCCCTTGGTTTCCGGCGCCGCCGTGGCGCCCGCCGGATGGCCGCTGCCCGAGCCCTTGTTCTTCTCCAGCACCGCCTCGGTGATCGAATTGGGCAGGCGCCGCGGCGTCTCGATGAGGCCAAGCACCGGCATGACGATCAGGAAGAAGGCGAAGTAGAACAGCGTGGCGAGCTGCGCCATCAGCACGTAGGAGCCTTCCGCCGGGCGCGAGCCGAGCCAGCCGAGCAGGATGGCGTCGGCCGCGAACAGCCAGAAGAACAGCTTGTACCAGGGTCGGTAGACTGCCGAACGCACCTTGGACGTGTCCAGCCACGGCACCACGAACAGCACCGCGATGGCGCCGAACATGGCCAGCACGCCGCCGAGCTTGGAGTTGATCGGCCCGATGTTGAAGGTGATAGCGCGCAGGATGGCGTAGAACGGCAGGAAGTACCATTCCGGCACGATGTGCGCGGGCGTCTTCAGCGGGTTGGCGATCGTGTAGTTGTCCGGGTGGCCGAGATAGTTCGGCATGTAGAAGACGAAATAGGCGAAGACCAGCAGGAACACCACCATGCCCATCGCGTCCTTGATGGTCGCATAGGGCGTGAAGGGAACGGTGTCGGTCTTCGACTTCACCTCGATGCCGGTCGGGTTGTTCTGGCCGGTGACGTGCAGTGCCCAGACGTGCAGCACCACGACGCCGGCGATCATGAATGGCAGCAGGTAGTGCAGCGCGAAGAAACGGTTCAGCGTCGGGTTGTCGACGGCGAAGCCGCCGAGCAGGAGCTGCTGGATCCAGTCGCCGACCAGCGGAATGGCGGTGAAGAAGCCGGTGATGACGGTGGCGCCCCAGAAGGACATCTGGCCCCACGGCAGCACGTAACCCATGAAGCCGGTCGCCATCATCAACAGATAGATGATGCAGCCGAGGATCCACAGAAGCTCGCGCGGCGCCTTGTAGGAACCGTAGTAGAGGCCACGGAAGATGTGGATGTAGACGGCGACGAAGAAGAACGACGCGCCGTTGGAATGCAGGTAGCGCAACAGCCAGCCGTGGTTGACGTCGCGCATGATCTTCTCGACCGAATCGAAGGCGAGCCCCGTATCGTCGGTGTAGTGCATGGCGAGCACGATACCGGTGAGGATCTGCGCCACCAGCATGACAGACAGGATGCCGCCGAACGCCCAGAAGTAGTTCAGGTTGCGCGGCACCGGATAGGCGATGAAGCTGTTGTAGACGAGCCTCGGCAGCGGCATGCGGGCGTCGACCCAGCGGCCGATGCCGGTCTTCGGCGTGTAGGTGGAGTGTCCCTCGTGCATCATGTCCCCCTGCCTCAGCCGATGCGGATCTTGGTATCGGAGATGAATGAAAAGACCGGCACGGCCATATTCTCCGGCGCCGGCCCGTGGCGGATGCGCCCGGCGGTATCGTAGACCGAACCGTGGCACGGGCAGAACCAGCCGCCGTACTCGCCCTGCTGGCCGAGCGGGATGCAGCCGAGATGCGTGCACACGCCCACCATCACCAGCCAGTTTTCCTTGTCCTTGCCCGCCGAGCGGTCGATGTCGGCGGCGGTGGCGTCGGCGGGAAGGTTGGCGTTGCGGGCCAGCGGGTCCTTCAACTCTTCCAGCTTGACGTCCTGCGCCGCCTTGACCTCTTCGGGCGTGCGGTTGCGCACGAAAACGGGCTTGCCGCGCCACTTGACCGTCAGCGACATGCCCGGCGTCAGCGACGAGACGTCCACCTCGACGGTCGACAGCGCCAGCGTCGAAGCGTCCGGGCGCATCTGGTCGATGAACGGCCAGGCGACGCTGGCTGCGCCCACCACGCCGGCCATGCCGGTGGCGATGTAAAGAAAATCACGGCGATTGGGATCGTGTGTGTCGTCGGTTGCGCTCACGGGTGCCTGGTCCTTTCGCCTCTTCCGTGCCGCAGGGCGAGTCCTTGTCCCCACTCGCATGCCAGCCCGACAGCGCATGGCAACAGGCTAGCGAATTCCTCCGGCATTTGGATTTCGGTTTATGCGTGACGACTGTTTTTGTCCAGACGGGTGAAGCAACCATGGCAGATTGTCGCAAGGCTTTTGCGCCCTGGCCCATTCTGCCGGGCACGGCAACGCCTTTTCCATGGTTTTGACGGGTGCAAAGGCAGCCGCGGCGCTATTTCGCGCCGAGCCTCACCAGCACCTCGCGCGGAATGCCGAGTTCGCGGATGACCGCGTCGTGGCGGCGCAGGCCGCACAGTTCGCGCTGGATGAAGAAGGCGTAGACTGCTTCGACCGCATACTTGAGCAGTTCCCTGCGCCGCGAATCGGTTGCGGACGTTTGCCCGTCCGCTCCATCATGCGCACGCAAACGAGCCAGGCATGTCGCGGCGCGCTCGCCCGCGCGACCGAGCGCCGACGCCTTCTCCGCCAGGATTTCGTGGCCGAGCGCATCGAACAGGACTTCCGAGACGGAAGCATTGCCGAGGTTGGAGGGCGGCCTGACCGACATGGCGCCTATTCCGCCGGGCGCGTTTCTTCCAGCGCGCTTTCCTCGTTGAACAGGAAGCCGCCTGACTGGCGTTTCCACAGCCTTGCATAGAGCCCGTCCAGCGCCACCAATTCCTCGTGCGTGCCTTCCTCGACGATGCGCCCCTCGTCCAGCACCACCAGCCTATCGAGCATGGCGATGGTGGAAAGCCTGTGCGCGATGGCAATGACGGTCTTGTCCTGCATCAGCGCGTGCAGGTTTTCCTGGATCGCCGCCTCGACGTCGGAATCGAGCGCCGAGGTCGCCTCGTCCAGCACCAGGATCGGCGCGTCCTTCAAAAAGACGCGGGCGATCGCCACGCGCTGCCGCTGGCCGCCGGAAAGCTTGACGCCGCGCTCGCCGACATAGGCGTCATAGCCGGCACGGTCCTTGTTGTCGCGCAGGCCGAGGATGAATTCGTGCGCCTCGGCCCGACGCGCCGCCGCCATCACCTCGCGGTCGGCGGCGTCGGGCTTGCCCAGCCGGATGTTGTCGCGCAGCGAGCGGTGGAAAAGGGCGGTGTCCTGGCTGACCACGCCGATGGCGCTGCGCAGCGACGTCTGCGTGACCTTGGCCACGTCCTGCCCGTCGATGCGGATTTCACCGCCTTCCAGGTCGTAGAGGCGCAGGATGAGGTTCACCAGCGTCGTCTTGCCGGCGCCGGAGGGACCGACCAGCCCGACCTTTTCCCCCGGCCGGATGGTGAGGTCGATGCCGTCCAGCACGCCGCCGCCCTTGCCGTAGTGGAAGACGACGCCATCCATATCGATCCGCCCGCCGCTTACGGCCAGGTCCTTCGCATCCGGTGCGTCGGTCAGGCCGAGCGGCTGCGAGATCAGCGCCTTGGAGTTCTCCAGCACGCCGAGATTGCGCAGGATGCCGTTCAACTGCATCATCAGCCGGCCGAGCAGCATGTTGAGGCGCAGCACCAGCGACAGCGTGAAGGCCACCGCGCCGACCGTGATCGCGCCTTCCACCCACAGGTCCACGGCAAAGCAGGCGATGACGGTGATCATGACGCCCGACAGCGCCGTCAGCGCGATGCGCACGCCGGTGAGGCGCCGGGTGAAGGGCCTGAGCGCACCGAGATAGATGTCGAAGCCCGAGCGGATGTAGCGATCGTCGCCGTCGGCCGAGAACAGTTTCAGCGTCTGGATGTTGGAGTAGGAATCGACGATGCGGCCGTTGATCATCGAGCCCGCCTCGGCGGTCGCCTCCGCGTGCTTGCGGATCGACGGCAGGTAGAACTTCGCCAGCCAGCCGAAGGCGGCGATCCAGATCACCACCAGCGCCGCCAGCCGCCAGTCCAGCCCCGCCACCAGCGCCAGCGTGGTGACGGTGTAGACAATCATGAACCAGACCACCTCGATGAAGCTTTCCATCAGATCGCCGGTCGCCTGCCCGGCCTGCCACACCTTGGTGGCGATGCGGCCGGCGAAATCGTTCTGGAAGAAGGCGTAGGCCTGGCGCGAGACGTGCCGATGCGCCTGCCAGCGCACCAGGTTGAAGAAGCCCGGCACGATGGTCTGCTCGTCGACCAGCGCCGACAGAGCCACGATGGCCGTGCGGATGACGAGCACGACCGCGATCATGAAGATCAGCTCCCGGCCGGCCGCGTTCCACAACGCCTCCCAGTTCCGCTCGCCGGCGGGCAACTGGTCGAGGATATCGACCAGCCTTCCGACGAAATAGAACAGTCCCGCCTCCACCAGCGGCGCGATGCCGCCGATGACCAGCATGGCGAAGAAGGCCAGCCGCGCCTGCCCGACATAATGCCAGATGAAGCCGGCGACGCTGGACGGCGGGCGCAGGTTCGCCGGCTCGCGGAAAGGCGAAACCCAGTCCTCGAAGCGGCGGTAGAGGGGATCGAGCAGGCTCACGGGCTCAGCGCTTGCGCACGAACTCGGTGCGCAGGACCAGTCCCTTGATCGCCTCGTGCCGGCAATCGATCTCATCGGGATCGTCGGTCAGGCGAATGGACTTGATGACGGTGCCCTGCTTGAGCGTCTGCGTCGTTCCCTTCACCTTGAGATCCTTGATGAGCGTGACGGAATCGCCGTCGGCCAGCACGTTGCCGGCCGAATCCCGCACGGTCGCTCGAGCGGCATCTTGCGCTCCCGCAATATCCGATGCGGGAAGCCATTCTCCACTGGCTTCGTCATACACGTACTCGTCGTCGCCGGTCATACGAACTCCTGAATCTTGCGGTTCCGCCGTCTCCTTCGGTAGCACAAATGCGGCCGCAACAAGGACATCGAGCGGTCCGGTTGCGCCGAACAAGGGCCGATCCCTCACTCCGCCGCTTCCTCCGCCACCTCCAGCTTCATCCGCGCCGCCGGTTCGTGCGGGTCGTCGTGCAGCAGGAAGCCGCCGGACTGGCGTTGCCAGAGCTGCGCGTAGAGGCCGCCCAGCGCGATCAACTCGTCGTGCGTGCCCTCCTCGATGATGCGGCCCCGGTCCATGACGATCAGCCGGTCCATCGCAGCGATGGTCGAGAGCCGGTGTGCGATGGCGATGACGGTCTTGCCCTGCATCAGCCTGTAGAGGTTTTCCTGGATGGCCGCCTCGACCTCCGAATCGAGCGCCGAGGTCGCCTCGTCGAGGATGAGGATCGGCGCGTCCTTCAGCATAACGCGGGCGATGGCGATGCGCTGGCGCTGGCCGCCCGACAGCTTGACGCCGCGCTCGCCGACATGCGCGTCGAAGCCCGTGCGACCCTTGGCATCGGCCAGGCCGCCGATGAAATCGAACGCCTCCGCCCGCCGCACCGCCTCGATCATCGCGGCCTCACCGGCGTCGGGACGGCCGTAGAGCACGTTGTCGCGCACCGAGCGGTGCAGCAGCGAGGTGTCCTGCGTGACCATGCCGATCGCCGCGCGCAGCGAATCCTGCGTGACGCCGGCGATGTCCTGCCCGTCGATCAGGATGCGGCCGCCTTCCACGTCGTAGAAACGCAGCAGGAGGTTGACCAGCGTCGACTTGCCGGCGCCCGAGCGGCCGACGATGCCGACCTTCTCGCCCGGGCGGATGGTCAGCGACAGGTCGTCCATGACGCCCTTGCCCTTGCCGTAGTGGAAGCGCACGGCGTCGAAGCGGATCTCGCCCTTGTCGACGGCGATGGGACGCGCATCGGAGCGGTCCTCGACCAGCCTTGGCAGCGAGATCGAGGCGATGCCGTCCTGCACCGTCCCGATATTCTCGAACAGGCCCGAGACCTCCCACATGATCCATTGCGACATGCCGTAGAGGCGCAGCACCAGGCCGACGGCGACCGCCACCGCGCCGACCGTCACCACGCCTTCCAGCCACAGGCCGATCGCCAGCGCGCCGACGCCGAGCAGGAGAGCCGAATTCAGGGCATAGACGATGATGTAGAACTGGCTGATCAGCCGCCCCTGCGCGTAGGCCGTGCGCATGAAGTCGGCCATGCCCTCGCGGGCATAGTCGGATTCGCGCCTGCCGTGCGAGAACAGCTTGACGGTCTGGATGTTGGTGTAGCTGTCGACGATGCGCCCGGTCATCACCGAGCGCGCATCGGCCTGCGCCTGCGAGACCGAGCCCAGCCGCGGAATAAAGTAGCGCAGCGCCACCAGATAGCCGACGAGCCACAGCGCCATCGGCGCCGCCAGCCGCCAGTCGGACGAGCCGACGATGACCAGGATGCCGATGAAATAGACGATGACGTAGTTCAGCACCTCGGCGAACTTGATCACCGTCTCGCGCACGGCAAGCGCGGTCTGCATCAGCTTGGTGGCGATGCGGCCGGCGAACTCGTCCTGGTAGAAAGCCATCGACTGCTTGATGAGGTAGCGGTGCACCTGCCAGCGGATGCGCATCGGATAGTTGCCGAACAGCGTCTGGTAGGTGTTGAGCGACGACAGCAGCACCGCGCCCGGCAGGAAGACGGCGACCACCAGCACCATGCCCGCCAGCTTCCACCATTCCGTTTGCAGGAACGTCTCGCGGTTCTGCGCCGACAGCCAGTCGACGATGTGGCCGAGGAAGCCGAACATCCACACTTCCATGATGGCGATCAGCGCCATCAGCACGGCTGCCAGAAGCACGAACGGCCAGGCCGGCTTGGTGAAATGCCAGCAGAAGGCCAGAAGCGTGCGCGGCGGCTCGACCGGCTCCGCGGCCGGAAACGGATCGAGTCGCTTTTCAAACCAAGAAAACATCGTCCTGCTCATTGTGTCCGCGCCGGCGACCGCTCAGGCCGCCCGCGCATGAATTTCGTCACGACCAGCCGCCCCGGACGAATCGTCCGGGGCGGCTGGTCTGTCCCGGCCAATATAGGAGACCGGCGGCGTTTCGCCGACCTCTGGCCCATGCACTTCGGCGCCGATACCGCCGCGCCGGATCAGCCGCACGAGACGCCTCACCAGCGAGGGCCGGCTGTAGTCCGGCACGGCGTGGGAGAAATCGACGTCGGGCAGCATGCCGCGATGCGGCCGGCGACGAGCTTCGGCATGCACGGCAGACGAATGCGTCTCGCCGATCAGCAGCGCCCAGGTCGCCAGTTTGCGCTCATGCAGGCTCCGCGAGCCTGGTATTTTACAGGGATCGAACATCGGTCCGTCCTCCAGTGAAAAAGATGAATGAAAAGACGGCTGCGCATGCCCGGCACCTCGGAAAGCGCAGGACGATTGCCGCAACGGAAACGCTTTGGACGGGGCACGACGCCCCTTGGACAGATAGAAAAACATGGCAGGAATCCTTCGAAACCGGGATCAGGTCTCGGCGGAATCCGCGTCGCGCGTGCTCAGGAACTCAAAAGAAGAAAGCGTCGAACCGGTTTCCGCCGTCTAGGCGGCGAGCCCAAATCTTGGACGGAGCCAAGCGGAAGGGCGGTGGATATCTACGGTCATCATGTGTTCCATGCCGTCCTCCTTCGGTTCGAGTTGACAATGGGCGCCTCATACACGCATTCGCGGGTGATGACCATACGGAAGCCCGCCACTCCTGACAGCCACCGACGCCCTGTGGCCGATCTGCCACGCCAGAGCACGCGGACATGAAGCGCGATATCCGCATCGCCCTCTACCAGCCCGATATCGCCGGCAACACCGGCACCATCCTGCGTTTCGCCGCCTGCATGGGACTGGCCGTCGATATCGTCGAGCCGGCCGGCTTCGACCTCTCCGACCGCAACCTGAGGCGCGCCGGCATGGACTATCTCGAAATGGCGGCCCTGACCCGGCATGTCGACTGGGACGGCTTCGAGCAATGGCGGCTGGGTGCCGCCCGCCGGCTGGTGCTTCTCACCACCGCGGCCACCCTGCCCTATACGGACTTCGCCTTCGCCGAAGGCGACGTGCTGCTGTTCGGCCGCGAATCCGCAGGCGCGCCGGACAAGGTCCATGAAGCGGCGGATGCGCGATTGCTGATCCCGATGCCCGGTGGCGGCCGCAGCCTCAACGTCGCGCTGTCGGTCGCCATGGTCACCGGCGAAGCGATGCGGCAGATCGGCTAGCTCCGCCGCCTCGCGCACGAAGAAGCCAAATCCCTCCAGCCTCGCAAAGGCAGGTCCGTATCCCTGATGGCGGTCGTGTCGCGGCATGGCGCCCTCCCCGGTTGTCGAGTGAAGGCTTCTTCGATAAAACCTCAACTTACATTGAGGTCAAGCGGAAATCCGGAAGACGAAAACCGATGGCTATCGCGAAGGAACTGACGGTCGGACAGGTGGCGATGCGCGCCGGCGTCGCGGTCTCGGCGCTGCACTTCTACGAGGCGCGCGGCCTGATCCGCTCGCATCGCACCGCCGGCAACCAGCGCCGCTACGGCCGCGATGTGCTGAGGCGCGTCGCCATCATCCGCATCGCGCAGGAAGTCGGCATCTCGCTGGCCGACATCGCCGCCGCCCTCGATTCGCTGCCTGAAGGCCGCACGCCGACGCGGGCCGATTGGAATCTGCTTTCAAGCGCCTGGCGCGACGACCTCGACCGTCGCATCAACCAGTTGAAGAAGCTGCGCGACGGGCTGACCGACTGCATCGGCTGCGGCTGCATGTCGATCGACCGCTGCCCGCTGAGGAACCGCGAGGACCGGCTGGCGAAACAGGGAGCCGGCGCAAGACGCCTGCTCGTCAAGCCGGCAAGCTGACCGGAGGCTTTGCCCACCGCGCCGTCCGTGCGGAAAGGGGCCGTGGTGCCACAGCCTGTTGCATTCGCGCCACAGCGCCGAACTTTGGCCGCTTCCGGCGCCGGTTGGACACACGCCGGCCCGGATTGAGGCTATGAGCGGCGTGACCGGCGGCTCGCCGCTTCAACTCTCGCTTTCACAGTATCCGTTCTCAAAAATGACGTTCCAGCTTTCCCGCCGCTCCATCCTGATCGGCACATCCCTCGTCGGGGCCTCCGCATTGGCGGGCTGCACCAGCGTTCCCGCCCCTTCGCTCCAAGCGGAAGCCGCGCCGCGCTTCCCGCCGCCACCCGCCCTGCCCGAACCTCCGCCGCCGAGCGACCACGCTGCGATGTACGCGGCGGTGGAAGACGGCGGCTACTCGCTGCCGGCGATCCCTTACACCAAGGTGGACGCCCGCTTCCTGCGCCAGACGGTGCCGAACCCGACCGGCGAGCCGGCAGGCACCCTGGTCGTCAACACTGCCGAAAAATTCCTCTATTTCGTGCAGAAGGACGGGACGGCGCGCCGCTACGGCGTCGGTCTCGGCCGCCAGGGCTATTCCTGGAAGGGCCGCGCCGTCGTGCAGTGGAAGCGCAAATGGCCGACATGGACCCCGCCGGACGCCATGATCAAGCGCGACCCCAAGCTGGAGAAGTGGCGCCAGGGCATGCCGCCCGGCCTGGACAATCCGCTCGGTTCGCGCGCGCTCTATATCTTCAAGGACGGGCAGGACACGCTCTACCGCATCCACGGATCGCCCCAATGGCGCACCATCGGCAAGTCGGCATCGTCCGGCTGCGTACGCATGTTCAACCAGGATGTGATGGATCTCTACGAGCGCGTGCCAAGCAAGACGCCCTTGCTCGTCATCTGAGCACGGCGGCCTTCGCCGCGCTCAATCCGCCGCCGGCAGCCGCCGTATGGTGAACTCGATGACGTCGCCCGGCCGTTCGAACCAGCTCTCGATCTCGGTCCAGTAGGCCTGCTTCGGCCAGCGCTCGAACCATTCCCTGGCTTTCCGGCGCGCGTCGGTGCGCGGCAGCACGAAGGTCTCGCGCAGGAAGCCGTCGCGCGGCATGCGCGCCTTCTCGGCACGGCTGCGATCGAGCCGCTTCTTCAGGTCGTTCAGCGGTGGACGTGCCGGAGTACGCACGAAAGAACTCCTTGACCTGTCTCAAAGACAGACTAGGGATCGCGCCCGCAAAAGACGAGTCATTTGTCGGGCATGGGGTCCGAGCGCGGAGAACCTGTTTTGGAACGACCGGACATACCGGCGGGACTACCCGCCGACATCGAAAGCAAGAAGGCGACGGCGAAAGCCTGGTTCGAGGCATTGCGCGACCGCATATGCGCGGCGTTCGAAGAGATCGAGGACGCATTGTCCGGGCCGCAGGCTTCGTGGGAACCCGGCCGCTTCGACAAAACCCCCTGGCTGCGCGACGAGGGCGAGGGCGGCGGCGGCACCATGTCGGTCATGCACGGCCGCGTGTTCGAGAAGGTCGGCGTGCACACCTCCACCGTCCACGGCGAATTCTCGCCCGAATTCCGCAAGCAGATCCCCGGCGCGGAGGAAGACCCGCGCTTCTGGGCCAGCGGCATCTCGCTGATCGCCCATCCGTGGAACCCGAACGTGCCGGCTGTGCACATGAACACCCGCATGGTGGCCACCACGCGCCACTGGTTCGGCGGCGGCGCCGATCTGACGCCGGTTCTTGACCGGCGCCGCACGCAGGACGATCCCGACAGCCTCGCCTTCCATCGCGCCATGCGCTTCGCCTGCGAGAAGAACGCGGCCGTCGCCGACTACGACCGCTTCAAGACCTGGTGCGACGAGTATTTCTTCCTGCCCCACCGCAACGAGCCGCGCGGCATCGGCGGCATCTTCTTCGACTGGCAGCATTCGCCCGACGACAGGGGCGGCTGGGACGCCGACTTCGCCTTCGTGCAGGATGTCGGCCGCGCCTTCCTGGTCGTCTACCAGCATCTTCTGCGGGCCAACCTCGACACCAACTGGACCGATGCCGACCGCGAGGAGCAGCTGGTGCGGCGCGGCCGCTATGCCGAGTTCAACCTGCTCTACGACCGCGGCACCATTTTCGGCCTGAAGACCGGCGGCAACGTCGCCTCCATCCTGTCGTCGCTGCCCCCGGCGGCGAAATGGCCGTGACGATCACGATTCGCCCTTCGGCGATTTCCGATGCAACCTCGTCCGCCCTTTCGTGTTAAGCTGGGCCAGAACGAGGAAAGGAGGAAAGCCATGAAGGAATTTTACTGTGGCTCGCTCGTCCCCGGCTGCGAGTGGCATACGCGCGCGGAGGACGAGGCCGAGGTCATGCGCCGTGCCGTGGAGCACATGCGCGAGACCCATGGCGAAACCATCATCCGCGAGACGATGATCGAAGCGATCCGCTCGCGCATCGAGAAAGCGCGCGACGCGGCGTAAGCGTCACAAACCCTTTTCCTTCTCCCCGTTGACGGGGAGAAGGTGGCCCGAAAGGCCGGATGAAGACGGCGCGTGTCTTATAAAGAAATAAAAAATTCAAGGCTTTAGGCGAAAAACCGGAATCAGTTTCCGATCTCGCCTCGTGCGCGTTCCAGCAATGCTTCCCGGCCGAGCGCAAAACCCGATTCGATCCACGCCGTCTCCAGCGCCTTGAGCGTTTCGCCGAGTTTCGGCCCCGATGCCATGCCGAGCGTGGCAAGGTCCGCGCCCTTCACCGGAAACGCCGGCCGCTGCCATTTTCCGGCGAAGGCGAGCAGCCGCGAGAGCCCGCCGGCCTCCATCATCGCCGCGTCGTCTCCGGCGGCGCGTGCCCGCGCGGCGGCGAGCGACAGGCGCAGGCGATCATCGATGCCGCGCGGATCGCCACGGTAGAGCGCCTTGGCCAGCACCGTTTCCGTCGTCGTGGCTGCGACCAGCTCGGTCAATGCCCAGCGCTGCAGGCGATTCGATTCGGCCGTGGACAGTTTCAGCCGGTCGGCCAGCGCCTTCATGCGCGCCGCGTCCGGCGGCACCATCGCTTCGAGCCTGAGCAACGCGTCCGGCATCCAGCCGAGGTCATGCTCGGTTCCGACCAGGCCGTGAATGGCGTCGATGCCCCACTTCTCGCTTTCCGGCAGGATGCGCGAGAGCACGCCGGCCTGCCGCGCCCACAACAGCGCGCGCGACGGGTCGGGCGCCGACAGCAGTTTCTTCAATTCCATCCAGACCCGTTCGGCCGACAGCCGGTCGAGCCCGTCCTTCAGCCGCGCGCAGGCTTTCAGGCCCTCGGCGTCCGGCCGGCCGTCGCCGTACCAGGCGAAGAAGCGGAAGAAACGCAGGATGCGCAGGAAATCTTCGCGGATGCGTGCCTCCGCATCGCCGATGAAGCGCAGCCGCCTTGCTTCCAGGTCTGCCACGCCGCCGACGAGGTCGATCACCGTGCCGTCGGCCTCTGCATAGAGCGCGTTGATGGTGAAGTCGCGCCGTTCGGCATCCGCCGTCCAGTCGCGCCCGAAGGACACTTTCGCGTGCCGCCCGTCGGTCTCGACATCGGCGCGCAGCGTCGTTATCTCGAACGGGTGCCCTCCGGCCACCACAGTCACCGTGCCGTGCTCGATGCCGGTCGGCACCACCTTGAACCCCGCCGTCTCAGCACGCCGCACGGTTTCCTCGGGTAAGGTCGTGGTGGCGATGTCGACATCCGCCACCTTCTGGCCGAGCAGCGCGTTGCGCACCGCGCCGCCGGCGATTCGCGCCTGCTCGCCGTCTTCGCAAAGCACTGCCAGCAGGTGTTGCAGTTGCCTGTCCCGCAGCCAGTCGGCCCTGCCGGCGATCGAGATCGGCGCGCTCACGCGTAAAGCCTTTCATACAGCGTGCGGATGATGCCCGCCGTCACGCCCCAGATGCGGTTGCCGCCATAGGGCATCTCGTAGAAGAACCATTCGAGATCGTTCCAGAACCGGCTGTCGCGGCGATGATTGGCAGGGTCCATGAGAAAGGAAAGCGGCACCTCGAAGGCGGTGTCCACCTCGTCGGGATTGAGATGAAGGTGGAAGCCGGGCCTGACCACCGACAGCACCGGCGCGATGCGGTAGCCGGTGCCCGAAACGTAGTCCGGCATGCGGCCGATCACGTCGACGAAGCCGGAGGCGAGCCCGACCTCCTCGTCGGCCTCGCGCAGCGCCGCCGCTGCCGGCGAGACGTCCGTGGCGTCGATCCGCCCGCCGGGAAAGGCCACCTGCCCTGTGTGGCTGCGCAGCGTCTCGGCACGCTTGGTCAACAGAAGCGTCGCGTCGGCGCCGCGATCTATCACCGGGATCAGCACAGCCGCATCCACCAGCGGCCCGTCGCGCAGGTAAAGCCGCGGATGGCCGGGGTTGAAACGATGGTCGCCGTAGAGCTCGGATGTGTCGAACGCCTGCTGGCGCGCCGCTCTGGCGCGGAAATCCTCGGCCGAGAACGGCGGGGCGGCCTTCTGGTCCATCACGCGCTCAGCCTCGCCAGCCGCTCGGCTGGCATGATAGCGAAGACGGAGCCGCATGAGCGCACGGCAAACATCGCCGTTCCGTCCACGTCGATCTCCTCGCCGTGGCCGACCAGTTCGTACATCACCGGCCGCGCCACCAGAGCCTCCAGCCGGCCGCGCACCAGGACATAGGGTTTCAGGCCGCCCGTCTCCGCCTCGTCGACGAAGCGCAGCGGATGGTCCGGCCCCGCCTCGACCACGTCGCCGACATTGGTGCGGAAGGTGATGACCTGATCGTCGCCCTGGCCGGAGACGTTCACCTCCACCGCCACGAACGGCGCGTCGACGACGCGGATGCCGACCCGCTCGACCGGCGTCACCAGATAGGTGTTGCCGTCCTCGTCCTTGCGCAGCACGGTGGAGAAAAGCTGCACCAGCGGCGCCCGGCCGATCGGCGTGCCCATGTAGAACCAGGTGCCGTCCGGCCTGATTTCCATGTCGATATCGCCGCAGAAGGGCGGATTCCAGCGCTCCACCGGCGGCAGGCCCTTGCCGGCGCGCGCCGCGCGCGAAATCAGCGCTTCCAGCCCGCGCGCATCGGCGGCGGCGGTCAGGCTGTCATTGTCCTGTCGATCGGCCATCGTCACGAAATAGTCACTGTTGACGCGCTTGTCAGCCGGGGTCCGTGATTTAAGTTCTGCGGTAAACTAAGGTCCATTCTGGAGCCGAGCGGAGCCGATTCGCAGACAGGCGCAAACCAAAACGAGGTTGATGCTGGATGAGCGTTATCGTCAAGGAAAGCCCGATCAGCGAAAAAGACATGGTGGCCGAGGCCGAGAAGGCACTGGCCGACATTTCGCGCATCCGCGACGGCGTCGGCCGCGTCATCTTCGGCCAGGAAAGCGTGGTGGAACGCACATTGGTGGCGCTGCTGGCCGGCGGCCACGCGCTGCTGGTCGGCGTGCCGGGCCTGGCCAAGACCAAGCTGGTGGAGACGCTGGGCATCGTGCTGGGGCTCGACGCCCGCCGCATCCAGTTCACGCCCGACCTGATGCCGTCCGACATCCTCGGTTCCGAGGTGATGGAGCAGGACGAGACGGGCAAGCGGTCCTTCCGCTTCATCCGCGGGCCGATCTTCGCACAGCTCCTGATGGCCGACGAGATCAACCGCGCCTCGCCGCGCACGCAGTCGGCGCTGCTGCAGTCCATGCAGGAATACCACGTCACCGTCGCCGGCGCCCGCCACGACCTGCCCTCGCCCTTCCACGTGCTCGCAACGCAGAACCCGCTCGAGCAGGAAGGCACCTATCCGCTGCCCGAAGCGCAGCTCGACCGCTTCCTGATGCAGGTCGACATCCTCTATCCCGACATCGAGGCCGAGCGCCGCATCCTGCTGGAAACCACCGGCGTCGACGAGGCGAAGGCGCTCAACGTCGTCCAGCCCGAGCGCCTGAAGGAGATCCAGACGCTGATCCGCCGCATGCCGATGCCCGAAAGCGTGGTCGAGGCGATCCTTGCGCTTGTGCGCTCGGCGCGGCCCGGCCAGGGGCATGAGGAAACCGACAAGCACGTCGCCTGGGGTCCCGGCCCGCGCGCCAGCCAGGCGCTGACGCTGTGCGCCCGCGCCCGCGCCCTTTACGACGGGCGGCTCGCCCCTTCCATCGACGACGTGCGCGCGCTGGCCGAGCCGGTATTGCAGCACCGCATGGCGCTGACGTTCGCCGCGCGCGCCGAAGGCATGAGCGTGCGCGACGTGGTGGCGAAACTTGTGAAAGGCCTTGGATGACCCGTATCGGCGAGGCGCAGGCACCGGTCGCTGTCCGCGACGCGCTCGCCCGCGGCCGGCAGCGAGCCGCCTATGTGCCGGACCTGCTGGTCGAGGCGCGCCGCATCGTCAACACCGTGATTTCCGGCTGGCACGGCCGCCGCAAGCAGGGCATCGGCGAGAATTTCTGGCAGTTCCGCCCCTATTCCGAGGGTGAATCGGTCAATCGCATCGATTGGCGGCGCTCCGCCCGCGATGACCATACTTATGTCCGCGACCGCGAATGGGAGGCCGCCCACACAGTCTGGCTGTGGGCCGATCCCTCCCCCTCCATGCTCTACAAGTCCGCCGGCGCCGGCGTTTCCAAGGAATCGCGCGCGCTGGTGCTGGCGTTGGCCCTGGCCGAGCTTCTGTCGCGTTCGGGCGAACGCATCGCCTGGCCGGGTCTCACCGATCCCTTCACCAGCCGCAACGGCGCCGAGCGCATCGCAGCCCACCTGATGCACGCCGCAGCATTGCCGGCGCGGCCTGACCTCTCCGCCATCCGCCGCTTCTCCGACGTGGTGCTGGTCTCGGATTTCCTCGACCCGGCCGAGGAAACCGTCGCCTGGCTGGACGTGCTCGCCCGCCACGGCGCCCGCGCCCACCTGATCGAGATCGCCGATCCGGCGGAGGAGAATTTTCCCTATGCCGGGCGCACGGAATTCACCGATCCCGAGACCGGCGAAAAGCTGACCGCCGGCCGCGCCGAACGGCTGGCCGACGACTACCGCGCCCTCTATCGCGCCCGCCGCGCCGAACTGGCCGGCTGGTGCAAGCGGTTGGGCTGGAGTTTCACCACCAACCACACCGACCGGCTGGCCTCGGACGCGCTGGTGCGCGTGCACATGGCGATGGGCGATGACGGCGGCTACGGCGGGAAGGTCGTGGCATGAGCTGGCTGCCGCTCTCCTTCGGCGCGCCGATGGTGCTGTGGGGGCTGATCGCCCTGCCGGTGATCTGGTGGCTGCTCAGGCTCACGCCGCCGCGCCCGCAGACGGAGGTGTTCCCGCCGCTGAAGATCCTCGCACACGTACTGCGCCGCGAGGAAACGCCGCAGCAGAGCCCCTGGTGGCTCACCCTGCTGCGCCTGTTGCTGGCCGCACTCGTCATCGCCGCCCTGGCGGAGCCCGTCTGGAATCCGCGCGAAAAACTGCCGACCGGCGGGGCGGCCCTTGCGCTGGTCATCGACAACGACTGGGCCGCCGCGCCCGACTGGGACACGCGCGTCGCCACCGCCGAGCGGCTCATCAACGACGCCGACCAGACCGGCGTGCCGGTGGTGATCGCCTTCACCGCCGAGAAGCCGAACGCCGAGATCGGGCCCTTCGACGCCGCCGGCGCACTCGACAAATTGCGCGCCACCAAGCCGCGCCCGATCCCGACCGACCGTCCCGCCGTCTTCGCCCGCGTCGCCGAAGCGCTGAAAAGCCTGCCCGGCGCCAGCGTCGCGGTGCTGGCCGATGGACTGGCGGCAAAAGACGACGAAGCGGCCTTCCGCGCGCTGCTGGGCGAGAACGTCGGCCATGTCCTGTGGGCTGTGCCGGACCGCATCGCGGCCATCGGCCTCACCGCCACCGAAAACGACGTGGACGGCTTTCGCCTGACCGCCATCCGCGCGCCGGGCGATCCGGCGCCCGCGCAGGCGAGCGCCGGCGCCTTCGACGACAAGGGCCGCCGCATCGCCGACGCGACGCTGACCTTCGGCCCCGGCGAGACGGTGGCCACCGGCGACATGAAGGTGCCGTTCGAGTTGCGCAACGACTTCTCCTCCGTCGCGCTCGACGGCGAACGGCAGGCGGCGGCCGTGCGCGTGCTGGACGAAAGCTCGAAGCGCCGCCGCGTCGGCCTCCTGTCGCAGACCGAGGCCGATCAGGCGCAACCGCTGCTCTCGCCGCTCTATTATATCCGCCGTGCGCTCTCGCCCTTCGCCGATCTCGTCGAGCCGTCGAATGCCGATCTGGCCGACGCCATCCCGCAGATCCTCGACCAGAAGCCGGCGATGATCGTCATGGCCGACATCGGCACCATTCCAGAGCAGGTGCGGCCACGGCTGACCGAATGGGTGGAGAACGGCGGCACGCTGCTGCGCTTCGCCGGGGCGCGGATGGCCGCCGCCAGCGGCGACGACGACCTTTTGCCGGTGCGCCTGCGCACCGGCGAGCGCAACCTCGGCGGCGCCCTGTCATGGACGACGCCGCAGCCGGTGGCGGAATTCCCCAAGACCGGCCCCTTCGGCGACCTGACGCCGCCCAACGAGGTGACCGTCTCGCGCCAAGTGCTGGCCGAGCCGGCGCCCGACATCGTCGATCGCACCTGGGCCAACCTCGCCGACGGCACGCCGCTGGTCACGGGCCTGAAGAAGGGTAAGGGCACGCTGGTGCTGTTCCACATCACGCCCGAAGCGACCTGGTCGAACCTGCCGATCTCCGGCTCCTTCGTCGAGATGCTGCGCCGCATCGTGCAGCTGTCCCACAACCAGGGCAGCATCGCCGCCCCCGCCGGGCAGGCGGCGGCAGCCCTTGCCCCCTACCGCATGATCGATGCCAGCGGCACGCTGGTGCCGCCGACGCCGGACGCACGGCCGCTGACGCCCGCTGCGAACGCGCCCGTCACGCTGGAGAATCCGCCCGGCCTCTACGGCTCCGAGGCCGGCGTCGTCGCCCACAACCTGCTTGCCGCCGACGCAACGTTCGCGCCGCTGGCGCGGCCCGCCTTTTCCGTGCCGGTGACCGACGTCCGCTACGCCTTCGACGAGCAGCAGCACCTGAAGGGTCCGCTGGTGGCCGCCGCTCTGGCACTGCTGCTCCTCGACACGCTGGCGGTGTTCTGGATGGGCGGCGTTTTCGCCCGCCGCCGCCGCGCCGCAGCAGTGACGACGGCAGCGCTGGCTCTCGTCGGCCTCTGTCTGTTCGGCGCCGTCGATCCCGCCCGCGCCGACGATTCGAAGCCGGGCGACGACGCGGCCATCGCGGCGGTGGAAAAAACCCGGCTCGCTTATGTGCTGACCGGCGTGCCGGGCGACGATTCCATCAGCCGCGCCGGGCTCGAAGGCCTGACCCGCTTCCTCGTCGAGAAGACCGCGCTGGAGCCGGGCGAACCGGCCGGCGTCGACATCGACAAGGATGAGCTCGCCTTCTATCCGCTGATCTACTGGCCGATCGACCCGGCCGCTCCGATGCCCGACCAGGCGGCCATCGCCCGCATCGACGCCTACATGAAGCAGGGCGGCACGGTGCTGTTCGACACCCGCGACCAGTATTCCACCGGTCTCGACGCCGGCTCCTCCAGCCCGGCCACGGAGCGGCTGCGCGATATCCTCGCCAACCTCAACGTGCCGCCGCTGGAACCGGTGCCGGCCGACCATGTGCTGACCAAATCCTTCTACATCCTCCCCGAGTTCCCCGGCCGTTTCAACGGCAGTCCGCTGTGGGTGGAAGCCTCGCTCGACGCCTCCAACGCCGACAACCGGCCGGTGCGCACCGGCGACGGCGTATCCCCGATCATGATCACCGCCAACGATTTCGCCGGCGCCTGGGCCGTCGACGCCAACGGCGACCCGCTGCTGCCGACCGTGCCCCCGGACCCCGACCAGCGCGTCTACGCGCTGCGCGCCGGCGTCAACATCGTCATGTACATGCTGACCGGCAACTACAAGTCCGACCAGGTGCATGTGCCCATCCTGCTGGAAAGGCTGGGGCAGTAGGATGAACTGGTCCATCTCCTTCGAACCGCTGTTTTCCTGGCCGCTGGTGGTTGCCGGGCTGGTGCCGCTGGCCCTGCTGGCGCTGGTCGGCCTGTGGCTTCGCCAGCGCGGCGCCTGGTTCCGCCTGGCCGCACTGGCCGCATTGGCGCTGGCGTTGATAAATCCCGTCTTCCTCGACGAGCAGCGCGAGCCGCTGAAAAGCGTCGTCGCCGTGGTGGTGGATCACAGCCAGAGCCAGGACATCGGCGACCGCGCCAAACAAACCGACGAGGCCCTTGCCGGCCTGAAGCAGCGGCTGGCGCGCTTCCCGCAATTCGACGTGCGCGTGGTGGAAGCCGGCAAGGCCGAAGCCGCCGAGGACCGCACCGAGACGCGCCTGTTCTCCGCCCTGAACGGAGCCTTCCGCGACGTGCCGCCGTCGCGCATCGGCGGCGCGGTGATGATCACCGACGGCCAGGTGCACGACGCGCCCGCCGGCACGCCGGAGTTCGCCGCCCCGCTGCATGCGCTCATCACCGGCCACGAACAGGAAAAGGACCGCCGCATCCGCTTCGAGAAGGCGCCGCGCTTCGGCCTCGTCGGCAAGCCGCTCGACATGACCTACCGCGTCATCGCCTCGGACGGCCAGACCGGCCCGGTCGAGGTGCGCGTCTCAGTCAACGGCGAGCAGGTGGCGCTGGAGCGCGCCTTCATTGGCCAGGAAATGCCCCTGCAGGTGACGGTGCCGAATGCCGGTCGCAACATCATCGAACTCGCCATCCCGAAGGAGGAAGGCGAACTGACCGAGGCCAACAACCGGGCGATCGCGCTCGTCGACGGCATCCGCGAGAACCTGCGCGTGCTGCTGGTCTCCGGCGAGCCGCATGCCGGCGAGCGCACCTGGCGCAACCTGTTGAAATCCGACGCCTCGGTCGATCTCGTCCATTTCACCATCCTGCGCCCCCCGGAGAAGCAGGACGGCACGCCGATCAACGAGCTGTCGCTGATCGCCTTCCCGACGCGCGAACTGTTCGTCGAGAAGATCGACCAGTTCGACCTGATCATCTTCGATCGCTACCAGCACCGCGACGTGCTGCCGATCCTCTACTACGACTACATCGCCGAATATGTCGAAAAGGGCGGCGCCCTGCTGATCGCGGCCGGGCCGGAATATGCCGGCCAGCAGACCATCGCCCGCACGCCGCTGATGTCGGCGCTGCCGGCGCTTCCCGACGGCAACGTCATCGACAAGGCCTTCTACCCGCGCCTGACCGATCTCGGCAAACGCCATCCGGTGACGCGCGGCCTCGACGGCTCGGCCAGCGAACCGCCGCACTGGAGCCGCTGGTTCCGCACCATCGGCGTCGAGAACCCGGAAGGCGAAGTGGTCATGAAAGGCGCCGACGACCGGCCGCTGCTTTTGCTCGATCGCAAGGGCGAGGGCCGCGTCGGCATGCTGCTCTCCGACCAGGGCTGGCTGTGGGCGCGCGGCTACGAAGGCGGCGGCCCGCATGTGCAGCTCTACCGCCGCATCGCCCACTGGCTGATGAAGGAACCGGAACTCGAGGAGGAGCGGCTGACCGCCGACGGCCGCGGCATGGTGCTGGAGGTGCGCCGCCAGACGATGAGCGACGATCCGGGTGCCGCGCGCGTCATCACGCCGTCCGGCAAGGCGCTGACGGTGAAGCTCGCGCAATCCGAGCCCGGCGTCTTCACCGGCTCCGTCGAAGTGCCCGAAATCGGCCTCTATCAGGTCGCCAACGGCGATCTCACCGCACTTGCCCATGTCGGCCCGGTCAATGCGCCGGAATTCGCCGACGTCGTCTCGACCGGCAACAAACTGAAGCCCGCGGCCGACGCCACCGGCGGCAGCGTGCGCCGGCTGGCGCGCGAGGGCCTGACCGGCAGTTCCGTCGCGCTGCCTGCCATCGTGCCCGTGCGCGCGGCGGCGCAAGCCTCGGGCGACGACTGGATCGGGCTGAGAACCACCGACGACAGCGTGCTGAAAGCGGTCAGCCGCGTCCCCCTGTTCGGCGGCTTCCTCGGCCTCGGACTCCTGCTGCTGGCGCTCGGCTCGATGTGGTACAGGGAAGGGCGTTAAGGCAGTAAGTGAGTAGGGGAAGAGGGGATGCGATTTTATTGCCCTATTGCCTTACTGCCCTACTCCTCCGGCTCCACCGTGAACATCAGCGGATAGCCGGCGGCCTTGCCGGCGTCGGTGGCGCGGGTGGCCTTGGTTTCGGCGACATCCCTGGTGAAGACGGCGACGACGCACACGCCGCGCCGGTGCGCGGTGATCATGACGCGATGCGCCTGGTCCTCGCTCATGCGGAACTCGGCCTTCAGCACCCGCACGACGAATTCGCGCGGCGTGAAGTCGTCGTTGAGCAGGATGACCTTGTAGAGTTTCGGCCTTTCGACCTTCAGCCTGGTGCGCACGCGCGGCTTGACGACGGTGTCGCCGCCCTCGCCTGCCATGCGTGCAAAATCACCGCCCACGATCCGGTCCGGTTTCCGTCAGCAAAAAGCCGCCCTGCCCTCGATGCGAGCTGGATCATAGCATAATTCGCCAACGAGCTACGCGATTGCTGGCCAGGTCAATCGCATCCCGAAAAGCAAAAGGCCGGTCCGACGACGGACCGGCCTTTGCCTCGCAGCGAGGCGACGCGATCAGTACTTGGGAGCGCCGACGTGCTTCTTGTGATGCACGACCTTCTTGTGGTGCACGACATGGTGGGTCTTGTGGTGCACGACGTGATGGACCTTGTGATGATGCACGATGGGATGCTTGTGGTGCATCGTCGCGGCATCCGCGCTGGCAATCGGCGAAAGCGCGAAAGCGACGGCGAGGCCCAAAGCGGGCAGAATGATCTTCTTCATGGCTCAGTTCCTGTCTGTCTTGGTCGACAATGGGGGTCGAAGGGGCGCGGGGATCGGGAGACAAGGCGCGGCGATCCGGCCGCCGCGCCTGGTTGTGTCGCAGAGCGTCGATGCTCCGCGATGCAGGCGGCTGCCTACATCGTCTTCTTGGCGTCGGTCTTCTTCGGAGCGGCCTTCTTGATGATCTTCTTGTGCGCCGGGGCGCGCTTGTGGACCTTCTTCTTAACGACCTTCTTGACCGGCGTCGCAGCGGCGGCGGTGTTGGCCGTCGTCGTGCTGGAGGAGGTGGCGGCGCTGGTGGCGGCCGCGTTGGCGGTGCTCACCATCGGCACCGAGAAAGCCATGGCGACGGCGAGGCCGAGAGCGGAAAGCAGGGTCTTGTTCATGGGTTCGTTCCTTTCGCGCAGGCTTGAAGGGGATCACCGGTCGGGATCGACCGGCGTCACCCCAAGGAGCTTCAGCGCATTGGCGAACATCCTGATTCCCTGTGCCTGCTTTCTTTCGGCACAGTAACGGACCGCCTTCTTCTGAAGCGCCTTCGCCTCGGCGGCCTGCACCGCCTTGGCATGGGTTTCGATGGCTTCGTCGACCTGTCGACTGAGCCGGCTGCAGAGCTCGTTCCGGGTAAGGCTGACCTTGGTGTGCGACTGCACGGGCGCGGCGATGGCGAACGACGTGGCGACAAGCATTCCCATCAGGGCGACCGAAATTGCACGCATGGCCGGTTTCCAAAGTCCGGAACGATTTGCCGCGACCGCTCGTCTGATCGCGACGGCACCGTTATGCCGTTGATTCTTTTCGCTGGTTTTTCCGGTTTGTTGAATTTTGTTTCTGGATTGTTTCCAGAGCATCGGACCGCAAAGTGGAATCCGGTTTTCGGATAATTCCGATGCTCCATCAAAGTGCCGATCGCGCGCGGGCGGCCTAAAATATGCCCGAAATGCGGCCGCAATGACGGTCACGCAATGGATTCGGGTGCATGACCGCCTCGGGGAAGACAGAGCCGCACATCCTTGTCGTCGACGACGACAAGGGCATCCGCGACCTCTTGCAGGAATTCTTCCGCAAGCGCGGGCTCACCGCCTCCGTTGCCGGCGACGGCACGGAGATGGAGGCCGTCATGCGCCGGGCTGCGATCGATCTCGTCGTGCTCGACGTCATGCTGCCCGGCAGGAGCGGACTGGACCTGTGCCGGGACTTGAGGGCGCGCAACGCCTCGATCCCCATCATCATGCTGACGGCGGTCAACGAAACCACCGACCGGGTCGTCGGGCTGGAAATGGGCGCCGACGACTACGTGCCAAAACCCTTCGATCCGCGCGAACTGCTCGCCCGCATCCGCGCCGTGTTGAGGCGCAATGGCGGCGGCGAAGCCAAACGCCTGCCGCAGCGCCAGATCTGGCGCTTCGCCGGCTGGACGATGGACTGCTCGCGCCGCCGGCTCGTGGCGCCCGGCGACGTGCGCGTGGACCTGACGGCGGCGGAATTCAACCTGCTCGCCACCTTCGTGCGCAGCGCCCAGCGCGTTCTGACCCGCGACCAGCTGATCGAATTGTCGGGCGGCGACGGTGCCATCAGCTACGACCGCTCGATCGACATCCTCGTCAGCCGGCTGCGGCGCAAGATGGAGGACGATCCGAAATCGCCGAAGCTGATCCAGACCGTGCGCAGTGGCGGTTACCAGTTCATCCCCGAAGCAGTCGCCGAATGAGACGCTTCCTGCCGCAGACCCTGCCCGCCTGGGTGCTGCTCATCGTCATCGCCGGCCTGCTCGCCGGGCAGGTCGCCACCCTCTACATCGTGGCGCAGGACCGCGCCGCCTCCAGCGACGTGGTCAATTATTACCGGCTGAACGAGCGCGCCTTCTCCATCGTGCAGCTCATGCAGCAACTGCCGCCGGACGAACGCCGGCAAATGGCTTTCGGCATGTCCAACCCCGACTACGCATTGGCCGTCGCCGACCAGCCGGCCGTGACCTCGCCGATCGCCCAGGACGACCAGCTGGCCGAACTGGAGGATATATTGGTGGGGCGGCTGTCGAAGTTCGGCGTCACCCAGGCGAGGGTTCGGCGCGATCCCGCCACGCTGGACGACAAGGTGCCGCATCACCGCCCCGAAGACTCCGAGATCGGCGAAGTCGAGGGCGAATTGCTGGCGCTCGCCGCCGGTTTCGCCCGCAGCGACAAGCTGACCGCCTCCATCCAGTTCGCCGACGGGCAATGGCTGAACTTCACCGAGCCGATCATCCCCCCCGGACCTGTGCTGTCGCTCGCCAGCCTGCCGCTCTATGCGGTGGTGGCGGCCCTTGTGGCGGCCATGGCCGTATGGTCGATAAGAAGGCTGACCGCGCCTTACCGCATCATGGAAAGCGCGGTCCGCCGCATCGGCGACGACCTGAAAAGCCCGCCGCTCGACGAGACCGGCAGCCGCGAAATCCGCGGCGCCGCGCACGCCATCAACACCATGCAGGCGAGGCTGCGCGCCTATGTCGAGGACCGCGAGCAGCTTGCCGCGGCACTCGCCCACGACCTGCGAACGCCGCTGACCCGCATGCGGCTCAGACTGTCGCTGCTGCGCAGTTCCGGCGTACGCACGGCCCTTGCCGCCGATCTTGCCGACGTCGAAGCCATCGCCAGCTCGGTCATCGATTTCGCCACATTCGAGGTGGCCGAGGAAGCCAGCGAGCGCGTCGACCTCCTGTCATTGGTGGAATCGGTGGCGGACGGCTATCCGCAAGCGACGCTGGAAGACGGCGCCGTGCAGGCGCGCGAACTGGTTTGCGAAGCCCGTCCCGTCGCGCTGAAACGCTGCATCGGCAATCTCGTACAGAACGCCATCGCCTACGGCAAGCAGGCCGAGATCGGCCTTGCCCGGTCGGGGGATTTCGCCGTCGTTTCTGTCCGCGATGCCGGCCCCGGCATTCCGCAGGCACGGCTCGACGCGGTATTTTCGCCCTTCGTGCGGCTGGAAGGCTCGCGCAACCGCGAGACCGGCGGGCTCGGCCTCGGCCTCACCATCGCCCGCAACATCGCCCGCGCCGCCGGCGGCGAGATCGTGCTCGCCAATCATCCCGAAGGCGGCCTGCTGGCGGAATTGCGCCTGCCGCTGGCGCTGTAGGCCGGGCGAATCCGACGCGGCAGAGGCTCGTCATGCCCCGTTACAAAGCGCGGCGCGGTGCGCCATGCGCCGGAAACCTTTCCACCGCAGAATGACTTTCCCGGCCCTTCGGTGCGGCCGGCAGCCTCCCTTGGGCAGGCAAGGCATTCCCTGCGATGCCGAGCCAGGCCTTTTTCAGCCAGATGGACACATGATCAGACTTTCGAACCGCGACGTGCCGGCTCGCGACCGGCTTTCCTACCTGCACGACTTTGTCGCCCGCTCGGTCGCCGGCCTGCAATTCACGCCGCGCGAGAGCGACGACTTCATGTTCGACGTCTCCTGCCTCGAACTGGACGGAGACGTGGTCGTCGGCTCAGCCCGCTATTCGTCGCTGCGTGGCGAACGTACGCGCGAACTCATCGCCGACGGGCGGGAGAACTGGATGCTGACCATCCACGACCGCGACTATGAGGTGACGCTGGGCAACGGTCAGGAACTCAGGGTTTCAGGGGGCGACATCGTCATCGTCAGCGAGGATCTTCGCCAGACCTTCATGTTGCCGTCCACCAGGCTCCGGGCGCTGGTGCTCGACCGGCGCCGGATGCTGGAGATGGCGCCGGCCATCGGCAGGCGGGCTTACCATCATGTGCCGGCGGCAATGCCCGGCGTGAACCTGCTCTCCGGCTATATCCGATTGCTGCTGGACGGTCCTCCTCTCGGCGCCCCCGGCACACGCCTGGCGGCCGATCAGTTGCATCAGTTGGCGGCCGCCGCACTCGGCGGCCGCGACGAACAGGAGCGGACGGAACTGTCCGGCATCGCCCGATCGCGCCTGGCGCTGGTCAAGGATTATCTCGCCCGCCATCTCACGGAACCCGATATCGACATAGCGGACGTCGCGCGCCGGCAGCAGGTCACGCCACGCTACATGCAACGCCTGTTCGAACGCGAAGGAACGACGTTCAGCCGGTTCCTTCGCGATTCGCGCCTTGACCTCGCGCACCGGGCCCTCGAAGCGGGCGACGGCCGCTCGATCTCCGCCATCGCCTTCGATTGCGGTTTCGGCGACCTGTCCCATTTCAACAAGGTTTTTCGCCAGCGTTTCGGCGTGGCGCCGCGCGACATCAAGGCCAGCGCAATGCGCCGCATGCAATAACAGCTGAGAGAGTTCGTTTCCGCCCCGGTTCGTTCGCCTGACGCCAAGACCGGCTGCCGACAGCGTCGTATTCAAGCGCCCGACAAGTCGAGGCCGCGCCTTTCCCGGGCGCGCAGCCTGGCTTGCCGTTGACAGCCCGCGAACGATCGCAGGCGCCATCAGCTTGAGGAACAACCATGAGAATGATCGCAGTCCTGTTGTGCGGCGCGCTCGCCGCATGCAGCCAGACGGGCACGTCCCAGACGACCGGCACCCAGGTCACGAAGCGAACGACGGCACAAGCAACCGCCCGCAAGGCGCCTTCGCAGGACCGCTGCCAGGAGGCGGTGACCAAGGCCCAGCAGCAGGCAACCAACAGCGCCATGCTCGGCGGCGCGCTCTCCATGGTCGGCGGGCTCGGCGGATTCGCCGGGCGCGGCGGCGCCATCGCCGCGCAGGCCGCGTCCATCGGCGGATCGATGATCGGGGCGAAGGCCCGTGACGATGCCCAGGCAGCCATCCAGTCGGAGTGCATGTGATGCGGAACGCCTCCTTTGTTCAACGCATCTTTGCCAGCGCGATCGCCGGCATCGGCCTGGCGCTCTGGCTCTCGTCTCCCGCCAGGAGCCTCACGGCGATCGAAGCCGACAAGACATCGGCGCTGCTGGTCGAACTGGCGTCGGAGATGGGGGAGTTCGCCTATGACGAGGAAGAGGCCGGCCGCATCTTCGAGGAGGACGAGGCGATGAACGGCCGCATCGCCGCGGCCGGCTTCAGCCGCGAGCAATGGCAGGTTTCCGTCGACGCCTCCTTTCGCGGGCTCCTGGCGACAATCCCCTCCAGCGTCTTTTCGGCGCGCATTGCGGAGATATTCGCCCGGCTCGACGCATCGTCGTCCTTGTCGGACGCCCAGAAGGCGGAGGTGCGGGCCATCACTCAGGAAAAGATGGCCGAGATTCAGCTCATGAGGGCTGAAGGCGCGGCCTATGCCGATGTGGTTGCGCCATACGCCGACCGGTTGGAAGCGGCATTCCGCACCGGACTGGGGACGGAGAACTAGGTCCTGCGGCAGCGGGCGCCTGCACGCCGGTCAGCGAAGCGCGACGCTCCACGCAGCCACCGCCTCCGAAACGGCGCCGAGATTGTCGTCCAGCGTCACGCCGTCCGCCTTTCTCGGCTTCAGGTTGTGGTCGCCCTCGAACCAATGCAACGCGATGGCCGCCGAGAGATCGTAACCGGCCACCTCCTCGCGCGTGCCGAACGGATCGCGCGTCCCCTGGCAGATCAGCGCCGGGCAGCGCAGCGCCGCCAGATGCGCTGTGCGCAGCTTTCCGGGCGAGCCCGGCGGATGGAAGGGATAGCCGAGACAGACCAGCCCCGCGGCCTTGCCCGCTGGATAGAGGTCGTCGGCGACCATCGAGGCGACACGCCCTCCCAGCGACTTACCGCCGATCAGCAGCCTGCCCTGCCGCTTCAAGGCGTCGACGGCCGCGCGATATTCGTCCAGCAGCCTCTCGGCGCGCGGCGGCGGCTTGCGCTGGCCGGTTCGCCGCGCCGCCATGTAGGCGAACTCGAAGCGGGCGACCCGGATGCCCTGCTCGGCCAGCTTCACAGCCATGGCGTTCATCCAACCAGAATCCATCGGCGCACCGGCGCCATGGGCAAGCAACAGCGTGGTCGAGGCGTCGCGGGGACCGTCATCGAGAAAGGAGATCATGGCCGCTCCGTTGTCCTGCTGGCAAAACATCTATCGGTGGCAGATGCATGAAAGACAAACCGCCACCGTGAATCCCGTAGCGGCCACCTGTGTTTTCAATGGGTTGAACCGCACGGATGAATCGATCTGCGAGCAACTTGATTCAAGGCCTGAGGTCGATCGTCCCGAACAGGGTTTGCCGGATTACCGGCGCAGCACAGCCGACAGCACGTCCCTCACCCCGATAGCGCCGACGAAGCGCGATTGATCGTCGAACAGGGCCACCGGCGCGGTCTGCGAGCGGTGGATGGCCAGCATCACCGTCTTGAGCGAGGTGCCGGGCGTCGCCCAGAACACCTGGCCGCCGTCCGATGGCCGCTGCTCGATATCCTCGCAGGACACCCAGTCGACCGGCCTGCCCTCGCGCTCGGCCGCAGCCACGAGGCCGTGCTCGTCCAGCCGGAAGCGGGTCGTCTGGCGCCGGTCGAGCCAGATCCAGCCGTCCCCGTCCTTCTCCAGCTCATGCTGGGCGCGCATCACGTTCCAGGCGGTCAGCACCGACAGCGGGTTCACGTTGGCGATGAATTCGCGCACGTAGTCGTTGGCGGGCCGAAGCACGATATCCTCGGGCGCGCCGGTCTGGACGATGCGCCCACCCTCCATGATGGTGATGTGGGAGCCGATCTTCAGCGCCTCCTCGAGATCGTGGCTGACGAAGACGATGGTCTTCTTCAACTCAGATTGCAGTTGCAGCAACTCGTCCTGCAGCTTGGTGCGGATCAGCGGGTCGAGGGCCGAGAACGGCTCGTCCATGAGCAGGATCGGCGCTTCCGTGGCGAAGGCGCGCGCCAACCCGACGCGCTGCTGCATGCCGCCGGAAAGCTCGTGTGCGTATTTCTTCGCCCACTGGTCGAGATTGACCAGCTTCAATTGGCGCGCCACGCGTTCCTTGCGCTCGGCGTCCGGCACACCGGCCAGTTCCAGCCCGAATCCGACATTCTCCTCCACCGTGCGCCATGGCAAAAGGCCGAACTGCTGGAACACCATCGCCACCTGCTTCTGGCGCAGGCGCCGCAAGGTGGCGTCGTCACAGGAGACGACGTCGACGGTCTTGTCGCCGTCCTTCACCAACACCTGACCGCGGCTGACGATGTTCAACCGGTTTACGGCGCGCAGCAGCGTCGACTTGCCCGAGCCGGACAGGCCCATGAGGACGGAAATCTCGCCCTCGTGGACGGTGAGGTTGGCCCCCGCGCAGCCCAGCACATTGCCGGTCTTTTCGAGAATTTCGGCGCGGGTAGCGCCCGCATCCACCATCGCCAGCGCCTCGCGCGGGTCGGAGCCGAAGATGATATCGACGTTCTTGAAATCGACCGCGACGTTCATTTTCTGCCCCCCACGCCGATGCGCGTCATGCGGTCGAGCACGATCGCCAGGACGACGATGGCAAGCCCGGATTCAAGACCGAGGTCGATGCGGCGCGAACCCAGCGCCCGGTTGATCTCGGTGCCGAGGCCGCCGGCGCCGATCAGCGCTGCGAACACCACCATCGACAGCGACAGCATGATACACTGGGTCAGTCCGGTCATGATGGTGGGCAACGCGGACGGCAGCTCGACCTTCCACAGAAGCTGCCTCTTTGTCGCGCCGAACGCCTCGCCGGCCTCGATGATCGACTTGGGCACCGAAGTGATGCCGAGATGGGTGAGGCGCACCGCCGTCGGGATGACGAAGATGATGGTGACGACGAGGCCCGGCGCGTTGCCGAGGCCGAACAGGGTGAGCACCGGGATCAGATAGACGAAGGTCGGCAGCGTCTGCATCATGTCGAGGATCGGCTGCATGACACGGTAGACCTTGGGCTTGTGGCCAGCCCATATGCCGAGCGGCACGCCGATCAGCATCGAGAAGAACGTCGCCGCCACCACCAGCACCAGCGTCTCGACCGTCTGCTTCCAGAGGTTCTGGTTGAGGATGAAGATCAGGCCGATGAAGACGCCGATCGCCAGCGGCTTGGAGCGCTGCAGGAACCAGGCAAGCAGGGCGATGACGAGGGCCAGCAGCACCGGCGGCACCGTCAGCAGCAGATCCACCGCGCCGCCGAGCACGAAATTCAGGCCGCGCGAGAAGCCGCGGAAGATGGTGTCGAAATTGTCGGTGAGGAAGGTGAAGAAGTCTTTTCCCCACCGCCCGATGGGAATTTTCCATTCCGTCAGGAATTTCGAAACCGGATCCATCACGCTCCCCTCATACGTCCTCCCACCCATGGCACCGGGCGGCGGTCAACGCATGTTTCCCCAAAACGGGAACCGATGCCGGCACAGGGCCATGCGTTGAATCAAAACCTAAAGCATGTCTCCCGAACGTGGGAACCGGTTTTCGGGAAAAAGGCATGCGAAAAATCAGGAATCCAAAGCACACGAGGCGAATCCGGAAGATCGCGATGCGCTTTGGCTTCGCGCGAAACGAAAAGGGGCGGCCCGACCGCGAGCCGCCCCTTTCTGGATCACGCAGCAGGCATGCCGGTTCAGCCGCCCAGCGCGGTCTTGACCGCCGCCGCCGCGTCGCTGCCGTCGAAAGCGGTGACGCCGTCGAGCCACGGGCCGACCACGTCCGCATGCTTCTTGAGATAGTCGGTCGCGACCGTATTGGCGTCGCCGCCCTTCAGGATGGCGTCCATCATCTCGCCTTCCATGTCGAGATTGAACTTGAGGTTCTTGACGAACTTGCCGACGTTCGGGCACTCGTCGAGATAGCCCTTGCGCACGTTGGTGTGCACGGTCGCCGCGCCGAAGCCGGAATCGCCCATGCCGTCGAGATAGGTGATTTTCATGGCGCCCATCACCGGATGCGGCGTCCAGCCGAGGAAAGCGATCCACTCGTTGTTCTTCATCGACTGCTCGGCCTGCGTGAGCATGCCGGCCTCGGAGGATTCGACCAGTTCGAAGCCGGCGAGGTTGTCGGCAGGGTTCTTGATCATGTCGAGGATGATGCGGTTGCCGTCGTTGCCGGCCTCGATGCCGTAGATCTTGTGGTCGAACTTGTCGGCGAACTTGCCGATGTCGGTCAGCGTCTTGACGCCGGCATCCGCCACATAGGTCGGCACGACGATGCCGTAGCCGGCGCCCGTCAGGTTCTCGCTGATCGTCTCGACCGAGCCGTCGGCGGTGTAGTCCTTGATGTCGTTGGTCATCGACGGCATCCAGTTGCCGAGGAAGACGTCGAGGTCCTTGTTCTTCAGCGAGGCATAGGTCACCGGCACGGAGAGCTGGATGACCTGCGGCTCGTAGCCGAGCGCGGTGAGCAGCACCGAGGCGACGCCCGTGGTCGCCTGAATGTCGGTCCAGCCGACGTCGGACAGGCGCACCGTCTTGCAGCTGTCGGCGTCGCCGGCGAAGGCGGCGCCCGTGGTTAAGAAAGTCGCCAGGCCGAGGCCGGCGACGATTGCTTTCATACGCGACATGTATTCCTCCCATTGCGGCCCGGCAGCGGACCTTCGCGGTACGCACAGCCGAAGCGTCTCCCCCGGCTTTTGCCAAGCCAAACATCATTTTCGTTTGGGTTCAAGCACTAACACATGACCGACGGCGGCGCGCTCTGGCCGATCAGCGACACTGTGTTTCGTTTTTCGGGTTTCGTTTTCAGGTTTTGTTTTTGGTGGATGGCGCCCGCCCGCCCCTCCCGGCCCGCAGGCGGTTCGGCTTAAAAGAACGGATGGCCAAGCTCTACTTCCACTACGCGACGATGAACGCCGGCAAGACGACCATGCTTTTGCAGGCGTCCTACAACTATCGCGAAAGCGGTATGACGACGATGCTGTTCGTCGCCGGCCACTACCGGCATGGCGATACCGGCCTGATCTCCTCGCGCATCGGGCTGGAATCGGAAGCCGAGATGTTCCGCGACGGCGACGACCTCTATACCCGTATCGCCGACCATCACGAGCACACCACCGTGCACTGCGTCTTCGTCGACGAGGCGCAGTTCCTGGCAGAGGAGCAGGTCTGGCAGCTTGCCCGCGTCGCCGACCGGCTGGGAATTCCGGTCATGTGCTACGGCCTGCGCACCGACTTCCAGGGCAACCTGTTCACCGGCTCGCGCGCGCTGCTGGCGATTGCCGACGATCTGCGCGAGGTGCGCACCATCTGCCGCTGCGGCCGCAAGGCGACGATGGTGGTGCGCCTCGGCGCCGACGGCAAGGTGGCCAGACAGGGCGAGCAGGTGGCGATCGGCAAGGACATCTACGTCTCGCTCTGCCGCCGCCACTGGGAGGAGGAGATGGGCCGCTTCGAGGCCGACGATTTCATCGGCTTCGTCTCGCCCTGACACGCCCGAAACCGACGATCCGTTCGCGGACATTCGGGGGGTGCATTGTGCGCACAACCTGTTAGAAGGGGTGCCGTCACCCTATATGTCGGGTCAGGCGCGGTCGCGGTTTCGCGGCCGGTTGCCGCTATTTTCAACACGAACGACAGAAGGAAGTCCATTGCAGGTACTTGTACGCGACAACAACGTCGAACAGGCCCTCAGGGTCCTGAAGAAGAAATTGCAGCGTGAAGGCGTCTTCCGCGAGATGAAGGCGCGCCGCGCCTACGAGAAGCCGTCCGAGAAGCGCGCCCGCGAAAAGGGCGAGGCCGTGCGGCGCAACCGCAAGGCGGCACGCAAGCTCGCCATCCGCGAAGGGCTGATCGCCGCGCCGCCGAAGAAGACGCCGCCGCCGCGCCGTCCGGCCGCTTCCGCCGCCGCCCCTTCCGCCACCACGCCGCGGAGCTGATTCGCCTGATCGGGCAGACCCGGTTGCTTCCGCAAGGCCGGAAGACCGGGGCTGCCGGCACACTCTTCTGCCTTTCCTTCCCCGAAAGCGACACATATATTCGCCGCTGCGCGCCGCGCGCGGGGTGATGGGTCCAACGGAGAGATACCATGGCGACGTTGCAGAATTTCGATGCCGAGATCGCGAAGACCAAAAAGGTCGTCGAGGACATGCGCTCCAAGATCGACCAGTCGGGTACCGTGCTCGACACGCTGGCCAAGGCCGACAAGAAGATCGGCGACGCCAATTTCGACATCGAGAACGCCCGCATCGAGGACGTGCTGAAACAGCAGAAGGTGATGGAAGGCAACATCGCCGACCTGATCATCGGCCTGGAAGACGCCACCAACGTCTTCGGCGCCGAGTTCGAATCGATGAAGAACTACACGGGCTGGGAAAAGTTCGTCGGCATCTTCTCCAAGCAGCGCCAGCAGCGCATGCGCTCCGATCGCGTGCGCAACATGTCGCTGGCCGGCAACCTGCAGGAGCTTCTGTCCAAGTCCGACACCATCGTCGGTATCCTGAAGGCGCAGAAGGGTATCCTCGACCAGCGCTACAAGACCTCCGAGACCAGCCTCGGCCAGGTGATCGAGCGCCGCAAGGCGACCATCGAGAACCTGACGGCGACACAGAAGCGCATCGAGGAACTGAACCCGCTGCTGCTCGACATCGAAAACAAGATCGCCTCCTCCACCAGCCAGACCGAGCGCACCAGGCTGGAAGGCGAGCGCTCCAAGATGGCGACGGAGTACAACGAGAAGCAGGCCAAGGAGCAGGAGCTTCTGGCCGAGAGCCAGACACTGGAACGCTACACCTCCATGTTCCAGACGTTCGTCGATTCGCTCAACAACCAGATCGCCGCGCAGTCGACGCTCATCAACAAGCTCACCATCGATACCGAGCAGCGCATCGTGCTCTACAAGGCGCTGGAGGACTCGTTGAAGACTGCCGCCCAGCAGGACGTGGCGCACAAGATCAACACGCTGGGCTCCAAGGTCGACACCACGGCGGAAGAGACCATGGCCGGCATCGGCGCCGCCTCGCAGAAGCACATCGGCGACCTGCTCGAACTGCACGAGAAGAACATGGTGGCGTCGGCCGACATCCAGCGCCGCAAGAAGCTGGCCGACGACGCCTTCGCCCGCCGCTTCGAAGAGGTGTTGAGGAAGCACAACGCCGCGGACTACGTGCAGCAGTCGTAGCCGGCGCGCGCCCTTCGACATGACCCCTGCCGACGATCCCGCCGAGCGCTATTTCACCGCCATCACGGCGGCGCTCACCGGCCTCGAGATCTTCATGCGCGACGACCGCTCGCCGCTCTACCGGCACGGCATCGTGGCCAGGATCGTCGCCGAATACATCGCCCGGCTGGACAAATCCTTCGCCTGCTGGCGCAACCGGCTGGGCTTCCAGGACAAGTTCCGCATCTCGCGTGCCGAAAGCGGCTATCCCGTTTTCCAGAATGTGCTGGAGTTGGAGAACGACCGCCGCTCCGCCGACCAGCGCCTTGCCGGCATTCCCCTGCCCGACGAGCTGCGCGCCGAGATGGCCGACTTCATTCTGCGCCACAAGGAATTCCCGGCCGCCTTGCAGAAGTCGATGGCCGAGCGGCTCTATCTGGAAGACGTCAAGAGCAAGCAGACCTTCGGTCCCTTCACGCTGGCGCAGACCGCCAAGGTCTCGGTCAATCCCAAGACCGGCCGCCCTTATTACCTCGTCCATTGGGCGACGTTCGACGGCAGCGCCAACCTGCCGCTGGTCTACATGGTGACGGTGGAGGACTCTTCCGAGGCGATGGTCGACCAGCTCGTCACCAGAGACGGCAAGCTGAACGACAAGGTCGACATTCCGCTGCCCGTCGACGGCCTGCTCAATCCCGACCTCGCCCACCGCTTCGACGACTACACCGAGAAGAACTCGGCCTATTCGCTGTCGCCGCTGACGATCGCCATGAACCTCGACAAGGATTTTCCCGACCTGCACCCCAAGCAGTTGCGCCGCGTCGTGCTGGGGCCGTTCTATTCGGCTGGAATCACCGAAAACAATTCGACCGTGCAGGAGGTGCTGTCCAAGGTCCGCAAGCCGGAAAACGCATGGCTGCTGACCTGGACCATCCAGGAAGTCTATTCCAAGGGCGAGACGCCCGGCCGCAAGGGCCTGTGGTCGAGCCAGCCGGCGCAGGAGGAATTCTTCATCGACACCGCCGACCTGGAAGCCACCCGCCAGGGCGTCTCCTCCTACGAGAACCACGCGCTGGTGCCGCACGAGGCCTATCAGGCGCTCTACGCCGCCGGCGAGGCTGACAAGACCTTTGCGGGCTACAAGGTGCATATCCTGTCGAACGGACAGGTGATCAGCGATGTTTAAGCCCGAGCGGAGGGATTGAATGGACACCGGCCTGACCACCATTCCCGAAGCGGCGATCGAAAAGCATCGCGCCACGGCGCAGAGCTTTATCACCCGCGTCGTCGTGCTGGAGGACCCGTCACGCGAATCCGGCACGGCGCTTGCCGGCACCAACCGCCGCTTCGTCTCGACGGTATCGGTCGGCTCGGTGCGCCGCACGCGCGAGGTCGAGCTTTCCAGCACCGTGCAAGCCGTCCACCCCGACGACCAGCTTTTGACCATCCCGCAGCATACCCTGCTCTACCGTGCCCGCCGCGGCATCCAGGTAGCACTTGCGGTCAGCGATACCTTCGCCGAAGGCACCGACCTCGAAAGCCTGCAGGCGAAGAACGCGCGCGCGCCACTGCAGGGCGACGAGGCGTCAGCCTTCAAGAAACTGCTGACTGCCTCCGGCTACATCGCCGCCTTCGCGCTCGCCGCCTATCTGTTCCAGTTGATCGATGCCGATGGCGAGGCGCCGAACGACGTGGCCGAGCCTGATTTCCTGTTCGACACGCCGCAGGATGCGGTGAAAGCGCTGGTTGCCGGCCTCGACGCCGCGCTTGCAGGTGCCAAGGACGACGCCGATCTTCTCACCCGCGCCCGCGCCTTCGCCCGCACCGCCATCGACGGTCTGCTCCAGCGCAAGGCGCGCTTCGACGGCACGCTCGGCGTCTTCGAGAACACGCACATCCGCATCGACGCCGACGATTTCACCCTCGACGGCTTCGACGTCGCGCCGGGCAAGAAATCCAAGCCGCTGGTGATGACCTTCAAGAAGCCCGAAGAGGTCGTCGGCAACCACATCGCCAAGTACCAGTCGGTCAAGCTCGCCAAGATGCTGATGGCCTACGACTTCGACCGGCAATCGAACCCGTTCGTGGAATTGGGCGGCTTCCTGTTCACCTTCATCGGTGACGGCGCGCCCGGCACCGGCAAGACGACGCTGATCCAGATGATCGCCGGCCTGCTCGACGGCTACTGCAAGGTCGCCGGCTATCCTTTCGTCTACGAGAATTTCGGCGTCGATCAGATTTCCTCCTACCAGGGCAAGTCCGGCCAGAACTGCCGCCAGTTCATCGACGACGTGCTGAACCCCCGCGCCATCGGCTTCGGCACCATCGACGACATTGACCAGGTGGCGGCCAAACGCTCCGACGACCGTGCCTCGGCCGGCCAGCAGGAGATCACGGGCGTGCTGATGGACGCCTTCGCCGGCGCCTCGACGGTGGTGCGCGGCAATTGCTCCTTCGGCATGTTCTCCAACTATCCCGAGAACGTCGACGACGCGCTGCGCCAGCGCGCCGGCGCCCGCTGGCTGGTCGACGGGCCGCAGACGCTCGACGACTACATTGATATCTTCGTGCTTCTTGCTGGAAAGAATCATGAAATCCCGCTGGGCGACCACAAGCTCTACGCCGCGCAGGAGATCCAGCGCGCGGTGGCGGAAGAATACGGCTCCTACGCCAAGCCGCACGAAGACGGCTTGAGGAAAGTCTACGACCGCTTCGTCAAGGAGGTCGGCCAGCCGAAAACCATGGCCGACATCGGCAACTACCTGCATCTCATCAAGGAAGCCGAACCGCGCTTCACCGGCCGCGCCATCAAGAACGTCACCGACGCCATCAAGATGCGGGCCATGGATATCGAGCTGCCGGACGACTGGTTCGAGAAACCCGAGACGTTCATGCACAAGAGCTATGACGACAAGAAAGCCATGATCGAGGAGCTGCGCGGGCCGTTCGACATGGCGATGGTCATGCAGGAGATCAACCGCTACGCCGATTCCGAGTTCCGCTACTCCGACCGCTCCGACGACGCGGCCGTGGAAAAGATGCTGCGTGACGCAAGGCTGCGCGAGCGCGCGGCACGCGAGATGGAGGAATTGAAGAAGAAGGGGTCGTGGAATGCGTGACCGCCCTTCTCCGCATCCGTGGGGAGGACAATGAGCCCCGCGTCCAAATTCCCCCTGCTGCGTGACAACGACCTCATCTTCGGTCGCCTGCTCACGGTGGACGAGCCGCATCTGATCGAGCGCTACAACAAGGCAATGACCGCCTTCGGCCTGAAGCCGACGAAGCTGAAATCCTTCCAGATCGACCGCACCGGCTTCTCGCCGGAGATCGCCGAGGAATGCGGCGCCGACTATCTCGACCCCAACGAGGTCAACCGTCGCTTCATCATTCTCACCCCGGCGCAGATCAGCCTGCCGGTGGTGCACACCGCCTTTTCCAACACCTCGCAGCTGATGTTCGAGTTCATGACGAAGAACCAGCGCGCCATCGACGCGCTGACCATCAAGGACGTCATCTACGGCGAGATCGAGGATTCCGTCTCCAAGGTCGAGGACATCGAGGACCTGCTCTCTATCAACCAGGTCGAGTTCAAGGTGCTATCGGCCGAGGATGTGCTGGGCAAGGCAGCCGAACTCGGCAAGATGGTCGACCGGCTGAAGCAGGAGCCCGACGCCTGGCGCGACGACGACATGCTGAAGCGCATGGTGGAACTGGCCAAGGTCTGCGGCGACATCCGCGAGAACGCGCTGGTGCCGGACCAGGTCATCTTCCGCCACAACGCCTATTGGACATCGCATTTCGGCGGCCTGTACGTCTTCATCGACCCGGACGTGACGACGGTGATTTCCGATCCCGCAGCACCCGGCTTTCGCCGCTCGCGCCCCTGGCAGGTCAGTTACCTGTCGATCCGCGACGCCGAAGCCGTGTTCCAGTTCCTCGCCTCGACCGGCCGCATCGAGCTGCCGCGCGCCTCATGGATCGAGCAGTCCGGCTATCTCGAACATCGCGCCGAGATGATCGTGCGCGGCCTGATCCGTGACGCCGAACCGGACCGCAACCTGTCGGACGTCGACGAGATCTGGCTGCAGACCTGGATTCACGGCCATGCCGACCTGATCGCCAGGGACGGCAATTTCCCGTTCCTCAACGCCGCCAAGCGCGAGATCAACCAGCTCGGCCAGTTGCGGATCGAGGACATCGCCCCGCAACAGCGCTTCCTGGTGGTGCGCGCCCGGCCCGACCATCCCGACGCCTGGCTGACCAACCGGCTGATCTCCGATTTCGTGCCCGCCGATTTCGTCTCCCGCTACATCTTCAACAAGCAGGGCTTCTACCACGACTACGAAGGTTTTTCGCAAGCCTGGCGCTCGCATGTTGTGGACGTGCTGAAAACCACATATCTCAAGGACAAGGCTGGCTTCCGCGCCCGCCTCTACGGCCTGACCGACTGACCTGACGAGGGGGATGCCATGCTCGATCCGATCGTGACCTTCTTCACCCGCATCTTCCAGTGGATCGGCCGCGGCATCGGCTTCGTCATCGGCATCATCCTGTGGCCCTTCATGTGGGCCGGCCGCTGGTACACGCAGCGCGGCTGGATTCTCAGGGCCGTCATCGGCCTCGTCATCCTGGTCGTCCTGGGTTTCTATGCCCGCTTCTTCTACATCACCCAATGGTGGAACGGCTTCAATCCGGACTATCCGGCCGCCGAAGTCGCGGCTGCCGGCGCCACCGGCGCGGGCGAACCGGTAAAGCCCGATCAGGCAAGCAACGTCCAGGGACAGGCGGCCGCGTCCCAGCCGACAAGCTGCAAGCCTTCGGCAATCGCGGCCGTCGCTGCCGATCTGGTCGACTTCAACGTCAACCAGAATGCCTGGATATCCTCCACGCTCCTGTCGAAAGCCGGCCTGTTCGGCCTGGACTGGCGCCGCACCCCCTTCTTCGACAACAAGGCCGCCTTCCAGCTCGGCATCAACCAGGTCCTGCGGCGCACGACGACCGAACTCGTCGACACGCTGGGCCGCGTGCGCGGCACCTCGCAGATCGACGAGAACCTGCAGAAGGCGCGTACCGCGCTGGCCTGGGACGAGACCGCCTGGTACGTCGGCTGGCGCGGCCCGACCCGCCCGACGCCCAGCGTCTACCGCGAAGCCATCACGGACCTGCGCGCCTTCAACACCAGCCTGGAGCAATGCCGCGCCACGTTCGACCCGCGCGCCGACAACCTGTTGCTGTTCCTCGACCGCATCGCCTCCGACATCGGCTCGACCTCCGACATCCTGCGCGCCCGCATCGAGGCCTCCGACGCCGGCTGGTTCGATCCGCGCGCCGACGACCGCTTCTGGTTCGCCTACGGCCAGCTCTATGCCTACTACGGCATCCTGACCGCCACGCAGTCCGATTTCGCCAACGTGATCGCCGAACGCAACCTGAAGACCCTGTGGGACAGGATGGAAAGCCAGTTGCGCGCTTCCCTCGACGTCCAGCCCTGGATCATCTCCAACGGCAACGAGTCTAGCGCGTTCTTCCCCTCGCACCTCGCCACCATGGGCTTCAACCTGCTGCAGGTGCGCTCGAACATCGTCGAGTTGCGGTCCATCCTCGACAGGTAGCGGACGAAGCCTGTCGTTTTTCGCGCATTGCGCGCCTGTTTTGAGATTGCGCGAGCGCGTCCGCTCGCGCTTCTATGCGCGGCCTGAAGGGTGGGTCGCCATCCTCGCCGAACGACGAACAATGGGAGCGCCGTCATGGCCGAAGTGAAATCCGACATCGCAATCGCGCGCGCCGCCAAGAAGAAGCCGATCCTCGAGATCGGCGCCAAGCTCGGCATTCCGGCCGAACAGATGGTGCCCTACGGCCACGACAAGGCGAAAATCTCGGCCGACTTCATCAAGTCGGTGCAGGGCAACAAGGACGGCAAGCTGATCCTCGTCACCGCCATCAACCCGACGCCGGCCGGCGAAGGCAAGACCACCACCACGGTCGGCCTCGGCGACGGCCTGAACCGCATCGGCAAGAAGGCGATCATCTGCATCCGCGAGGCTTCGCTAGGCCCGAACTTCGGCATGAAGGGCGGCGCCGCAGGCGGCGGCTACGCCCAGGTCGTGCCGATGGACGACATGAACCTGCACTTCACCGGCGACTTCCATGCCATCACCACCGCCCACAACCTTCTGTCGGCTCTCATCGACAACCACATCTACTGGGGCAACGAGCTCGGCATCGACACCCGTCGCGTGACGTGGCGCCGCGTCATGGACATGAACGATCGGGCGCTGCGCGAAATCGTCTGCTCGCTCGGCGGCGTCGCCAACGGCTATCCGCGCGAAGCCGGCTTCGACATCACCGTCGCCTCCGAGGTGATGGCGATCCTGTGCCTGTCGCGCGACCTGAAGGACCTTGAAAAGCGCCTCGGCGACATCATCGTCGCCTACCGCCGTGACAAGACCCCGGTCTACGCCCGCGACATCAAGGCCCATCGCGCCATGGCCGTGCTGCTCAAGGACGCCATCCAGCCGAACCTCGTGCAGACGCTGGAGAACAACCCGGCCTTCGTCCACGGCGGCCCGTTCGCCAACATCGCCCATGGCTGCAACTCGGTGATGGCCACCACCACCGCCCTCAAGCTCGCCGACTATGTGGTGACGGAAGCCGGCTTCGGCGCCGATCTCGGCGCGGAAAAGTTCTTCGACATCAAGTGCCGTAAGGCGGGCCTGAAGCCGGCGGCGGCCGTCATCGTCGCCACCGTGCGCGCCATGAAGATGAACGGCGGCGTCAAGAAGGAAGACCTAGGCCCGGAAAACGTCGAGGCGGTGAAGAAGGGCTGCCCGAACCTCGGCCGCCACATCGAGAACGTTCATCAGTTCGGCGTACCGGTGGTGGTGGCGATCAACCACTTCCATTCCGACACCGAAGGCGAGATCAAGGCCCTGCAGGAGTACGTGAAGGGGCTCGGCGCCGAGGCGATCCTGTGCAAGCACTGGGCGCAGGGTTCCGCCGGCATCGAGGAACTGGCGAACAAGGTGGTGCAGCTTGCCGAATCCGGTGCCTCGCAGTTCGCGCCGCTCTATCCCGACGACATGCCGCTGTTCGAGAAGGTCAACACCATCGTCCAGCGCGTCTATCGCGGCTCGGAGGCGATCGCCGACAAGTCTGTGCGCGACCAGCTCCACAGCTGGGAGAAGGCCGGCTACGGCAACCTGCCGGTGTGCATGGCCAAGACGCAGTATTCCTTCTCGACCGACCCGAACCTGCGCGGCGCGCCGACCGGCCACACCGTGCCGGTGCGCGAGGTCCGCCTCGCCGCCGGCGCCGGCTTCGTCGTCGTCATCTGCGGCGAGATCATGACGATGCCGGGCCTCCCCTCCAAGCCCTCGTCGGAAAACATATTCCTCAACGACGACGGCAACATCGAAGGCCTGAGCTGAGGCCGCACCTTCGACGAAGCTGATCTGATCGGAGCCGCCTGCGGGCGGCTTCCTTCATTTCGGCCCGATCGGCAGCGCCGGATTGCCGGCCACCGTCATGCCCGCCGGCACATCGCGCGTCACCACGGCTCCCGCACCGACGATGGCGCCGTCGCCGATGGTCACGCCTCCGAGAATGATGGCGCCGCCGCCGATCCAGACGTCGCTGCCTACAGTCACCGGCCGCGCGATCTCCAGCCCGGCGCGGCGGCCTTCGACGGTCCGGTGATGCTCGGCGCAATAGATCTGCACCGAAGGACCGATCATGGTCCCGTCGCCGATCCTGACCGGCGCCGTGTCGAGAACGGTGCAGCCGGCGTTCACGAAGGTGCGCCTGCCGAGAAAGATGTTGAAGCCGTAGGGGCAGTAGAACGGCGCCTCGATGCGGGCGTTCTCGCCGTCCGAACCCAGCAGGGCGCGCAAGGCAGGCCCGATGTCGCCGCGCTCCGTCGGCGGCAGGCAATTGTGCTCGAACACCGCCGTCTGCGCCGCCGTTCTGAGCGCGTCGAGCTCATCGTCGACGCAGGCATACCATTCGCCCGCCGCCATCTTCTCGCGTTCGGTCTTCGCCATGCGCGTATCCTGCCACTGACTTTGCACGCAGGTTCCTTGAACGAAGCCCGCCAGTCAAATCGACATCGGAAAACCGGCCGCAGGTCCGCCTGCGAGAGAAGATGTCCGTGATCTGCGCCCATCGCCCCTGAGCGTGGCCCACTCGACACCGACGCCGCAAAGCGGCATGGAATTGCAGGCGACACGGAGGACATCATGAAGAAGTCGATGGAAACAATCACCGGCGATACCGAAGGCGTTGCCTACGAATTTCCGGTTTTCCGTTTCGAAGGCTCGGAAAAGGCCGCTCCGCGCGCTTATCTGCAAGCCGCGCTGCATGCTGGCGAACTGCCGGGCACCGTCGCCATCGACGCGCTGATGCCGATGCTTCTCAAGGCGGAGGCCGAGGGCCGCATCCGCGGTTCGCTGACGCTGGTGCCGTGGGCCAATCCGATCGGACGCGCCCAGTATCACTATGACGTCCATCAGGGGCGCTTCCATTCCGGCACCCGCGTCAACTTCAACCGCGACTTCCCGCTGGTCGACCGGCCCGATCCCGCCCTTTTGCCGGACACGGCGAACGCCACCGTGGACAAGAAGCTGAAGGCGCGGCTGCTTTCTCTCTCGCTCGGCCACGACATCGTGCTCGACCTGCACTGTGACGACGAAGGCATGCCCTATCTGTACGTGCCGGCGGAGCTTTGGCCGGCGATGGAAGACTGCGCCGCCGCCATGGGCGTCGCCGCCGTGCTTCTGTGGCGGGGCGAAAGCGGCGCGGCCTTCGAGGAAGCGTCCGTGCATCCGCATCTGAAAGCCGGCGGCCCGCTCGACCGCGTCGTCGTCACCACCGTCGAATATCGCGGCATCGCCGATGTGGACCGCGCCACCGCTGAAAGCGATGCCGCCGGCCTCTACCGCCTGCTCGTGGCGCGCGGCGTCGTCGTCGACCCGTCCGTGCCCGCGCCCGGCCCCTTCAAGGGCGTGGTCACGCCGCTGGAGAACATCGACATGATGCCGGCGCCGCAGGCCGGCGCCGTCCTCTACGACGTCGAACCCGGCGACCGGGTCAAGAAGGGCGACCGCCTCGCCACCGTCGTCCACCGGCCGGGTGAGCCGGACGGCCATGTCGAGGTGTTCGCCCCGCAGGACGGCTATATCCTGACCCGCCGCTCGCACCGCATCACCCGCGCCGGCGACGACCTCGTCAAGCTGCTCGGCGGCGCAAGAAGCGGCGACGCCCGCTCCGGCGCACTGGAATCCTGACAACCCGGACATCTCCCCATCACGGAAAATCGCGGCGGCTTACAATTTCGTGAGCCGCCGCGGTTGCGCGGAATTTGCCGCATTCGTGCCACAAAGCGGTCCATCCTCCGCTCGGCACGAAGTCGCCAAGGCTTTGCAAACAAATGTGATTTCAACTTTATGCGGGGAGGCACGCGTGGTTCCTGCACGCTTTCGTTCGTCTTTAAATACCCCTTCGAAATTGCTTGCCGCGACCGTCGTGGCCATCGGGCTCGGCCTCGCAACGGCACCGCCGGTATGGGCCCAGTCGGCCGGCGCCGCGGCCGCCCAGCAGGCGCCTAGCGGCCTGTGGCTGACCACGCGCTACCCGGATTTTTCCGCCCAGGCGGGCAAGAGCATCTCCGTCGACGTCACTCTTTCCAACCACGGCCTGCCGCCGCAGCGCATCGACCTGGGCCTCGACGGACTGCCGACCGGCTGGACCTGGGAGATCGACGGCGGCGGCAAGCCGGTACGCGCGGCGATCGCGGCGGCCGATTCCACGGTCGACCTGACGCTGAAGCTGACCCCGCCGGCCGATGCGAACGCCGACAAGCCCGTCGCCTTCACGCTGACCGGCAAGGGCGACGGCCAGTCGCTCAGCCTGCCCTTGTCGCTGACGCTGACGAAAACCGAACCAGCCAAGCTCACCATGGAGCCGAAGCTTCCGGCGCTGCGCGGCACGGCCAAATCCGCCTTCGACTATCAGGTGGACGTCAAGAACGAAGGCCAGGAAGACACCACCGTCAATCTCTTGTCCAAGTCGCCGGACGGTTTCCAGGTCACCTTCAAGGAAGGCTACGGCTCGCAGGAGCTGACCAGCCTGCCGCTGAAGGCCGGCGAATCGAAGGAGCTGAAAGTTTCCGTCCAGCCGCCCGACAGCGCGCAGGCAGGCCAATATCCGGTCGAAGTGGCGGCGGCCGCCGGCGACATTTCGGCCAACGCCAAGCTGATGCTCGACATCACCGGACGGCCGACCGTCGCGCTCACCGGCCCCGAAGGCAGGCTTTCCGGCGACGCCACCGCCGGGCAGGAACGAACCTTCACCTTCACCTTGCAGAATTCGGGCTCGGCGCCGGCGCGCGACGTCGCCCTGTCCGCCACTCCACCGTCCGGCTGGAAGGTCGCCTTCAATCCCGAGAAGGTGGACGATATCGAGCCCGGCCAGAACGCCAGCGTCGCCGTCTCCATGACGCCTTCGCAGCAGGCCATCGCCGGCGACTACATGGTCTCGGTCCGCGCCAGTGGCCCGGGCGCTTCCGACAGCGCCAATTTCCGCGTCACCGTGCGCACCTCCACGCTGTGGGGCGTCACCGGCCTCGCCGTCATCGGCATCGCCGTCTTGGTGCTGGGCTTCGCCGTCGCCAGGTATGGCCGCAGATGAGCGCCGCCGGAGCACCCGTCATCGAAGCCAGCGGCCTGACCAAGCGCTACGGCCGCTTCACCGCCGTCGACGGCATCGATCTTGCCGTGAACAAGGGCGAAGTGTTCGGCCTGCTCGGGCCGAACGGCTCGGGCAAGACCACCACGATCCTGCTCCTGCTCGGCCTCACCGAGCCGAGCGCCGGCACCATCCGCGTGCTGGGGCTCGATCCCTTGCGCAAGCCGCTGTCAGTCAAGCGCCGCGTCGGCTACCTGCCGGACCAGATCGGTTTTTACGATCATCTGAGCGCCGAGGAGAACCTTGCCTATTCGGCTCGGCTCGCCGGCCTCGCATCCGCCGAAGCCAACAGGCGCATCAGCGACGCGCTGGCGCGCGTGCGGCTTTCCGACGTGCGCGGCAAGCGCGTCGCCGCCTTCTCGCGCGGCATGCGCCAGCGGCTCGGCCTGGCGGAAGTGCTGGCCAAGGGCTCCGAGATCGCCATCCTCGACGAGCCGACCTCCGGGCTGGACCCGCAGTCGACCCAGGAACTTCTGGAACTGATCCGCGAACTTGCCGCCGACGGCGTCACCATCGTCCTGTCGTCGCATCTTCTGTCCATGATGCAATCGCTGTGCGACCGCGTCGCCCTGTTCAGCCGCGGCCGCATCGGCCTGATCGGCAAGGTGGCCGACCTGACCGCCGACGTGCTCGGCGGCACGCATGTGGTCGAGGTCGAGGCCGACGGCATCGACCTCGCGGCTGTTCTGAAGGATGCGCCCCACATCGCCGCCGTGACGCCGCTCAGGGCCGGTCGCTGGCGCGTCGACGCCGATGCTGACGTGCGCGCCGACATCGCCCGCCGCACCGTGCAGGCCGGCGGGGCGCTTTCCGAAATGACCATCCGTCAGTCCAGCCTCGACGAGGTCTACGCGCATTTCTTCGAGGGAGAAGACCATGACCAGGCAGCGTGAGGGCTCGCCCTTCGCCGGGCTGTCGACGGTAGCGCTGAAGGAAGCCGCCGATCACATGAATTCGGCCCGCATCCATCTCGTGATGCTTCTGGTGATCCTCACCGCCATCGGCTCGGTCTATGCCGCGATCGGCCAGATCAAGGCGACCATCGGCGAGGATCAGTTCCTGTTCCTGCGCCTGTTCACCACCGCGCAGCAGCCCTTGCCCTCCTTCGTCTCCTTCCTCGGCTTCCTCATTCCACTGGTGGCGATCGCGCTGGGCTTCGACGCCATCAACGGCGAATACAGCCGCCGCACGCTGTCGCGCGTGCTGTCGCAGCCGATCTACCGCGACGCGCTGCTGACGGGAAAATTCCTCGGCGGCCTGATCGTCATCGCCATCTGCCTGCTGACACTGTGGCTTTTGGTGACCGGGCTCGGCATCCTCTCGCTCGGCCTGCCGCCGGGCGGCGAGGAGATCGCGCGCGGACTGGCCTTCCTGTTTGCCTCCTTTGTCTATGCCGGCGTGTGGCTGGCGGTGGCGATGGCGTTCTCGACGCTGGTGAAGTCGCCCGCGACCTCGGCGCTGTGCGCGCTGACGCTGTGGCTGGTCTTCACCGTGTTCTGGCCGATGCTGACGCCGCTGGTCGCCGGCGCCGTCGCGCCCGTCGACCTGCTTGACCCGATGACGGCCGTCCACCAGATCGCCGTGCAGCAGGGGCTGGCGCGCATCTCGCCGAATGTCCTTTACGGCGAGGCCACGCTTGCCCTGCTCAACCCCGCCACCCGCTCGCTCGGCCTGCTCTTTCCCTCGCAGCTGAGCGGGGCGCTGATGGGCGCGCCATTGCCGCTGTCGGCCAGCCTCGGCCTCGTCTGGCCGCAGATCGCCGGTATGATCGCGGCCCTCATCGTGCTGTTCACCATCGCCTACGTGTCGTTCCAGCGGCAGGAGATACGAGCGTAGCCTTCATCAAATCCCTTGCCCTGCCCCCTATTCGCCGCTAAGGAAAACCCATGAGCATTCGTTCGATCAACTCGATCTGGTGGTGGGCCTGCTGACAGCGGCCACCGAACGCATGCGCGTGAAAATCAGGGATGGCCGCGGGAGAAGTCCGGCGGCCTTTTTGTTTCCACAGGCGCCTCCGGACCTCCACGGCGGAACAGGGAGACGGCAATGACGGTGGAACTTCTGGACAACGGCGGCGAACGCTTCGTGACGGCCGGCGGCATCGCGATCACCCGCGAACGCCACGAAAAACCCTATGCCGGCGCCATCGACGCCTATCTCGAAGGCCTCAATGCGCGGCGCGGCGCGGTCTTTTCCTCAAACTACGAATATCCCGGCCGCTACACCCGCTGGGACACCGCCATCATCGACCCGCCGCTGGTGATTTCGGCGCGCGGCCGCGCGGTGAAAATCGAGGCGCTGAACAGGCGCGGCGAGGCCCTGCTGCCCGCTATCGAGCGCGTGCTGCGCAAGGAAAAGGCCGTCACCTTCAGCGATGCGACGAAGCGGCTGCTGGCGCTGACGGTGGCCGAGCCGGGCCATGTCTATGCCGAGGAGGAACGCAGCCGCGCGCCCTCCGTCTTTACCGTGCTGCGTGCCGTAACCGCCCTGTTCCACACCGACCAGGACGCCAATCTCGGCCTCTACGGCGCCTTCGGCTACGATCTCGCCTTCCAGTTCGACCCGGTCGCCTACAAGCTCAAGCGGGCCGAGAGCCAGCGCGACCTGGTGCTTTACCTGCCCGACGAGATCCTCGTCGTCGACCACTATTCGGCCAAGGCCTGGACCGACCGCTACGACTATGCCGGCGAGGATTTTTCCACAGCCGGCCTGCCGCGCGACGGCACCGTCCAGCCGTTCAGGCCGTCCGACCGCATCCCGCCGCGCGGCGACCACGAGCCGGGCGAATACGCCAATCTCGTCCGCAGCGCGATGGATTCGTTCAAGCGCGGCGACCTGTTCGAAGTCGTGCCCGGCCAGATGTTCTATGAGCGCTGCGAGACCGAACCATCGGCGATCTCGCGGCGGCTGAAGGCCATCAATCCCTCGCCCTATTCCTTCTTCATCAACCTCGGCGAGAACGAATATCTGGTCGGCGCCTCGCCGGAGATGTTCGTGCGCGTCAACGGCCGCCGCGTCGAGACCTGCCCGATTTCCGGCACCATCAAGCGCGGCGACGACGCCATCTCGGACCATGAGCAGATCCTGAAACTGCTCAACTCCAAGAAGGACGAGAGCGAGCTCACCATGTGCTCGGATGTCGACCGCAACGACAAGAGCCGCGTCTGCGAGCCGGGCTCGGTGCGCGTCATCGGCCGCCGCCAGATCGAGATGTATTCGCGCCTCATCCACACCGTCGACCACATCGAGGGCCGGCTGCGCGAAGGCATGGACGCCTTCGACGCCTTCCTCACCCATGCCTGGGCCGTCACCGTCACCGGTGCGCCGAAACTGTGGGCCATGCGCTTCATCGAGAACAACGAGAAAAGCCCGCGCGCCTGGTACGGCGGCGCCATCGGCATGGTGCATTTCAACGGTGATTTGAATACCGGCTTGACGCTGCGCACCATCCGCATCAAGGACGGCATAGCCGAGGTGCGCGCCGGCGCGACGCTGCTCTTCGATTCCGTCCCCGAGGACGAGGAAGCCGAAACCGAACTAAAGGCATCCGCCATGCTTGCCGCCATCCGCGACGCCAAAGCCGGTAACGCCGCCGCCACCGAGCGCGCCACAGCGCGCGTCGGCGAAGGCGTCACCGTCCTGCTGGTCGACCACGAGGACAGCTTCGTCCATACGCTCGCCAACTACTTCCGCCAGACCGGCGCCAACGTTTCCACGGTGCGCTCGCCGGTGCCCGAGGACCTGTTCGACCGGCTGAAGCCCGACCTTGTCGTGCTCTCCCCCGGCCCCGGCACGCCGAAGGATTTCGATACCGCAGCCACCATCAGGAAAGCACGCGAGCGCCAGTTGCCGATCTTCGGCGTCTGCCTCGGCCTGCAGGCGCTGGCCGAAGCCTATGGCGGCGAGCTGCGCCAGCTTGCCGTGCCAATGCACGGCAAGCCCTCGCGCATCAAGGTCTCGAAGCCGGGCATCGTCTTTTCCGGCCTGCCGAAAGAGGTCACGGTCGGACGCTATCATTCGATCTTCGCCGATCCGGCAAACCTGCCCGCCGATTTCGAGGTGACGGCGACCAGCGAGGACGGCACCATCATGGCCTTCGAGCACCGCAAGGAACCGGTCGCCGCCGTGCAATTCCATCCCGAATCGATCATGACGCTGGGCGGCGACGCCGGCATGCGCATGATCGAGAACGTGGTGGCGCACCTGTCGCGCAAGGCGAAGGAAAAGGCGGCATAGTGACCGACATGGCTGCGGCGATACCCCTGGCAGGAGCAGCGGCGAAGCGGCGCATCGCCGCCCTTGCCTTCTGGTCGATAGTCGTCGCCTTCGTCGTGCTCGGTCTGAAGGCGGTGGCGTGGTGGATCACCGGTTCGGTCGCCCTCTATTCGGATGCGCTGGAATCCACCGTCAACGTGATCGCCGCGGCGGCCGCCTTCTGGGCCATCCGGGTGAGCCAGAAGCCCGCCGACGAGGACCACCCCTTCGGTCATCACAAGGCGGAATACTTCTCCGCCGTGCTGGAAGGTGTGCTGATCGTCGTGGCCGCCCTGCTGATCCTCAGCGAGGTCTGGCGCACCTGGCGCAATACGGCGCCGCTGGAGCAGCCCTGGGAGGGCCTTGCCGTCAACGGCGTCGCCACCGTCATCAACGCGGCCTGGGCGTGGACGCTGATCCGTGCCGGCCGCAACGCGCGCTCGCCTGCCCTCGTCGCCGACGGCCAGCACATCATGACCGACGTCATCACCTCGGTCGGCGTCTTCATCGGCCTCGTCGGCGCGGTGATGACGGGCTGGCGCATCCTCGACCCGGCGCTGGCCGTCATCGTCGCCCTGAACATCCTGTGGCAGGGCTGGCACGTCATCGGCGCATCGCTGAACGGCCTGATGGACCGCGCCGTCGACCTGCACGACAACATGCGCATCCGCGATATCATCTCGACCAATTCCAAGGGCGCCATCGAGGTGCATGACCTCAAGACCCGTATCGCCGGCCGCGCCACCTTCATCGAGTTCCACCTGATCGTCGACGGCGACATGCCGGTGCGCGAAAGCCACGTCATCTGCGACCGCATCGAGGACGCGCTGAAGGCGGAAATCCCCTCGGTGCGCATCACCATCCACGTCGAACCCGACGACGAGGCCAAGCTGCCGAAAGGCACCGCCGCCGTCCCCTTCGCGTAGAACGAGGCTACCTCACAATCCGCATTGTTCCGGTCGCATCGGCTCGAGCCGGTAGATCCTGTCGTCGGACGCTGTGACCTCCGCCGCCTCGGCCACGCACAGGTCGATCAGCGGCAGCCCGCTGGCCGGATTGGACAGCATCATCGCGCCCTTGGCGCCGCGCCTCAGATAGATTTCGCGCGAGGAAATGTCGCAATCGGCGTCGCTGGTCTTCGTCGTCGCCACGCAGCGCCACTGGTCGCCCTCCCCGTCGCAAGAATAGCTCTGCACCGAGGTGCCGGACGCCTTGCGCGTGGCGACCGAGACCATGATGTCGGCGCCGTTCGGCCAGTTGTCGAAGTCGCGGCCGGCGGCCGCGTAGGACGCCAGTTCGGAGGGACCGCGGAAGACGCGGATGGTCTTCGTCACCTGTTGCGGGTTCGAGGCGAGGTGCGCGGCCGTGTAGTCGCGGCCATAGCAGAACGGCTGGTCCGGCTTCAGCCGCAGCCTGAGCGGCTCGCCGAGCGCCGGGTCGATCGGATCGACCTTGGCGAACTCGGCCCTGCATTCGGCCGCCGGGCGGCGCTCGAGCGCGAAGCCGTCGTCGTCGGTGCCCAGCGCCAGCTTGTCGTATTGCTCCTCTTCGAGTTCCGCCGTCTCGGAAGGATCGAGATAGACGTAACGGTCCAATTTCTCCACGATCAGCCGGCCCTTGGCGTCGAACCGGAGCGAGGCGAGCGTGCGGTCGCATTCCATGCCGCAATGGATGCCCTGGGGATTGCCGTCCTCGTCGACGCCCGCCCTGCACCAGGCGCCGGCCCATTCGGGCTTCTTCGCGCCGCGCTCCGTCGTCGTCAGATAGCTGTCGTAGCTGGAACCGGAACTCGGCTCCTCGTTCGGATGGCTGACCGGATCGCCGCCGCGATAGAAGAAGATGCGCTGCACCTTCTGGTTCGGATGCGTCTTCAGATGGGCCTTGTCATAGACGCGGCCGAAACAGGCTTCCGCGTCGCCGGCCTCAAGCACCTGCCAGTCGGACGCCTTGCCGCTTTGCTGGCCCGAGGCGGATGCCGCCAGAGCCAGCCACAACGCCGCGCCGGCCCCGATGCCCGCCAGTCCCCTCACCGCCGCCATGCCCACCTCCGCCGCAACAGGATGGCGGCGATTTTATGCTAGGATCGCCGTCATGACCATGCGTCCGCCGGACGGGAGAGGAGCCGCCATGCTGCGCCGAGACATGTTCCGCGGACTGTTCGCCTCGGCCGGCGCGCTTTTCGGCCTCGGCCAGGCACATGCGGCCACACAGCAAAGCCCCGCCAGGCAAAGGGTCGCCTACCATCTCAGCGACGCCGACAAGGTCGCCTTCGTGCTCGGCAACATCAGGAACCACTATGACGGCACCGGCGGCAAGGTCGAGATCGTGCTGGTGGTGCACGGACCGGCACTGGCCGCCTTCCGCACCACCGGCGCTTCCGCCGCCGTCGCAAGCCGTTTCGCCGGCCTGGTGAAAGACGGGCTCGCCCCGCAAGCCTGCGCCAACACCATGCACGGCATGGATATCGCCCTCGCAGACCTGCTCGACGGCTTCGTCAGCGCCGAGCAGGGCGGCGTCGTCAGGCTGGCTGAACTGCAGGGCGAAGGCTACGCCTATCTGCGGCCTTGAACGACGTACGCCAACACCACACGTTGCCGGAATCCGATCATGCTCTAAACTAGCAGAATCGGACCCGTCCGGCCCCGGCGGCGCGGTCGGCCGCCAGGACAAGGGAGGCGCGTATGTATGGCCTGATCGGAAAGATGCGTGCGGCGACCGGCAAGCGGGACGAAGTGCTCGCCATCCTCCGCGAAGCGACGACCGATTTGCCGGGCTGCCTGAGCTATATCGTCGCCCGCGACCCCGCCGACACCACCGCCATCTGGATCACCGAAGTGTGGACCGACGCCGAAAGCCACAAGGCGTCGCTGACCCTGCCCGAGGTGCAGGCAGCGATTGCCCGGGCAAGACCTCTGGTTACCGGATTCGACATCCAGATCGAGACGGAGCCGGTCAGCGGCGTAAGCATGCCGGCGGGTTGACCCGCAGCAATGGATGGCGTTTCGCAAGCGCCGCCGCCCGGCCGTCTCACCGCGCGCGCGCCGGCCGCCCAATGGCTGTTCATCCTCGTCCTGTCGCTGCTGGGCGCGGGCGCGCTGGAGGCGGCGGCCCTGCCGGCCGCGCTGCTGATCGGACCGATGCTGGCCGGCATCGTGGCCGGCATCAACGGCGCCACCGTCCGGGTGCCACGCCTTGCCTTCGGTGCCGCGCAGGCGATCGTCGGCTGCCTCGTCGCGGCCTCGATCTCCCCCGGCATCTTCCCGACCTTCGCCGCCGACTGGCCGCTCATCCTCGGCGCGGTCGCCGCCACGCTGATCGCCTCCAGCATGCTCGGCTGGCTGATCAGCCGCTGGCGCATCCTGCCCGGCACCACCGCCGTCTGGGGCTCCTCGCCGGGCGCCGCCACCGCGATGGTGCTGATGGCCGGCGCCTTCGGCGCGGACCAGCGGCTGGTCGCCTTCATGCAATACCTGCGCGTCATCTTCGTCTCGATGGCCGCCGCCATCCTGGCGCGCCTGTGGGTGGACACCTCCGGCGTCGAGGTGCCTGCGACCGTCTGGTTCCCCGCAATCGACCCGAAACCCTTCGCCGCGACGCTGCTGATCGCGCTGGTCGGCGCCGGCGCAGGGCGGCTGCTCAAGCTGCCATCACCCTATTTCCTCGGCACCATGATCCTCGGCACCGTGCTGCACCTCGGCGCCGGCATAGACTTCCAGTTGCCGCAATGGCTGCTGGCCGTCAGCTACGCGGCGGTCGGCTGGGCGATCGGCCTCAACTTCACCATGCCCATCTTGCGCCATGCGACACGGGCGCTGCCGCAGATCGTCGCCGCCATCCTCGTGCTGATCGCGATATGCGGCGGCGTCGCCTGGCTGATCAGCCGCACGCTCGGCATCGACCCGCTGACGGCCTATCTTGCCACCAGTCCGGGCGGCATGGATTCCATCGCCATCGTCGCCGCAGCCGCCGACAACGTCGATATCTCCTTCGTCATGGCCTTGCAGACGGTGCGCTTCCTGATCGTGCTCGTGCTGGGTCCAAGCATGGCCCGGCTGATCGCGCGGACGGTCAGGGAGTAGTGTCTTCGGGCGCATCGAGCCCGAGCCCGGCCCGCTCGCGCGGCACGCCGAGCCCCGTATCGGGCGCCTCTCCGGCCGCCGGACGCTCCTGCTCGATCATGTGCATGGAGCGCCAGCCGCCGAAGCGGTAGTAGGCAAGGCCGAGCAGCAGTGAACAGATCGAGCCGGCCGGGAAGCTCCACCACAGCGCATCCTGGCCAATGAAATCGCGCATCCAGTAGGCGAAGCCGGTGCGCACCAGGAGCACCGAGAAGACCAGGATGATGAGCGGCGGCATCACCGCGCCGGTGGCCCGCACCGTGGCGAACAGAACGATGGTGATGCCGAACAGCACGAAGGACCATGAGGCCATGTCGTTGACATGCTCGGCAATGTCTATGGCGGCGGTGTCCTGCGCCAGGAACAGGCCGAGCACCGGCCGATCGAACAGATAGAGCACCGCCACCAGCACGCCCGTCAGCACCATGTTGAAGCCGACGCCGGCAAGCGTGATGCGGTCGATGCGGTCCCAGCGCCTGGCCCCGACATTCTGCGCCGCCATCGAGGACACGGCGGCGCCGATGGCCAGCGCCGGCATCTGCACATAGGTCCACAACTGCGCCGCGATGCCGTAGGCGGCCGTGACCCGCGAACCGTAGCTGTTGACCAGCCCCATGATGGTGAGCGCCGCCACGGAGATGACGATCATCTGCAGGCCCATCGGCACGCCCTTGGCGACGACGATCCTGAGCAGCTTCGGGTCGGGTCGCAGCAGCGCGAGATCGGCGCCGGCGAGGGTGAGCGGATGCTTGCGCGCGTAGAGAAGAACGAGCAGCGCAGCCACGCTCACCACCTGGCCGATCAGCGTCGAGGCGGCCGAGCCGGCGATACCGAGTTGCGGGAACGGGCCGATGCCGGCGATCAGCAGCGGATTGAGGGCGATGTCGAACGCCACCGCCATCAGCATGAAATAGAAGGGAGTGCGCGAATCGCCGGCGCCGCGCAGCACCGTCATCAGGAACGTCAAAAGGTTGGCCGCCGGCACCGCGACGAACAGGATGCGCAGGTAGGAGCGCGCCAGCGGCAGCGCGTCGGCCGGCGTGCCGAGCAGGCCGAGGATGCCGTCCACCCATATCCAGCCGCAGACGGCGAACAGTGCCGAAATGGCAAAGAAGAAGGTGGCACTGGTGCCGACGATGCGCCGCGCATGCGCCCAGTCGCGAGCGCCGACGGACTGCGCCACCAGGATGGTCGCCGCCATGCCGATGCCGAAGACGGTGCCGAGGATGAGGAACAGCACCAGATTGGCGTTGGAGGTGGCGGCCAGCGCCGCCTCGCCGAGGAAACGGCCGACCCAGATCGAATTGACCGAGCCGTTGAGCGATTGAAGCACATTCGCGCCCAGCACCGGCAGCGCGAAAATGAGCAGCGTTGAGGCGATCGGCCCGGAAGTCAGGTCGCGGGAACGGCCGCGTTTTGTCTCGTTCATGGCAGGTCGGCCCCGTGTCGGAGGATTCGGCACCCCGGCAGGCTACCGCAAGGCGCAGGCTTATGCACCGTGGGTTGCACGGCGTCAATATTATCCGGGTAAAATAATCGGACAGGCTACCGTCTCCGGATGTCAGCAGAGAGAGCCGGACCGATTTCCTGCGAGCGGATTGACCGGTAGGAATGGCAACCGCCCATGAACCGGAGGAACCGTCATGCAATTCCACCGAGGCCGCCTGATCGACCACATCCATCTGCGCGCCCGCGATCTCGAAGCGAGCAAGCGCTTCTATCGCGCCGTGCTCACCGCCATCGGGCGCGGCGACGCGATCCACGAAGGCGAGAGCTTCTTCAGCGCCGACGAGCTGTGGATCGATGCCGCTAACGACTATACGTCACGCGTGCATCTGGCTTTCCAGACGCCGGACCGGGAGACGGTGGCCCGCTTCCACGCTGCCGGGCTGGAAGCCGGCGGCCGCGACAACGGGGCGCCGGGCGAACGCCCCTATCATCCCGGCTACTACGGCGCCTTCCTGCTCGATCCCGACGGAAACAACGTCGAGGCGGTCCATCATGGTCCGGCCGAGAGATCGGCGGAATCGGTCGTGCTGACGGCGAAATGAAAGGCGAGGCGCCCTCCTTCGGAGGGATGTCCTTCTCAATCCAGCCGCTGCTTCAGGTCCTCGTCCAGCCAGCGGCCGAAGAAATAGGCAAGCTGCTTGTGCCACCACGGCCAGTCGTGGTCGACGTCGCCGCCCCAGTAGTCGACCCAGGCCGGGATCTGCTTGGCCTGCAGCACCTTTTCCAGCGCGCGGGTCTCGACCAGCATCGGCTCTTCCCATTTCCCCTGCCCGCAGCAGAACACCATGCGCAGCGCCCGGATGCGATCGAGGATCGCCCCCTCGATGCCCGGCAAGTAGTCGAGCGGCGAATTGTAGTAGACTGCGCCCTCCAGCGTATCGCCGAGGAAGCCGCGCGTCGAATAGACGCCTGACAGCGAGATCACGCCGCAGACCAGTGCGGGGAAGCGGAAGGTGAAATTGGACGAATGGAAGCCGCCCATGGAGCAGCCCGTCATCAGCGGTTTCAGCATGCGCCCGCCATTGGCGCCGGCGGCGGTGGCCGCGAAGACCGGCAGCGCCTCCTCGCGCACATAGGCGAAATAGGCTTCGTGCCGGCCGATCCGCTGCCGGACGTCGCCGCCCTTGTCGAAGAAGCTTTCGGAATCGATGCCGTCGACGGTGAAAAGCTGGATGCGCCCGGTGTCGATGAACTCGGCCAGCGCGCCGACGCCGCCGGAATCCTCGAACTGGTAGAAACGCCCCTGCGAGGTCGGAAACACCACCACCGGCCGCCCCGCATGGCCGTAGCGCTTGTATTCCATGTCGCGGCCGAGGCGCTCGCTGAAATGCCTGTGGTAGGAGATGTCCATCGGTTCAACCCTTGAGGGCGTGGATATAGGCGACCGCATCCTTCAGCGCCTGCGGGTCGGTTGACCGCATCTGGTAGGCGTAGTTGCCCATGGCCCGGCTGAAGACCGGCTCGATCGCGTTGTGGCGCATGATCTTGTCGGCGTGCGCGGCTAGCACGTCGGCGTGGTCGTGCAAATAGGCGATATGGTCCTTGCGGCTGGCATAGGCGGTGAAATACCTGCCCTTGTGCGGCCCGCAGGTGGCGTTCTTCACCACCATGTTCGCCCACTCGGCATAGATGTCGATGTCGAAGGAATAGTTGATCGCGTCCGTCATCCACGCTCCCGGCGGGCGGATGTTGACCTCCAGCGCAACAATGCGGCCGTCCTTCGTCTCGAACAGCTCGATGTGGAAGAAACGCTCCTTCAGGGCAAAAGCCTTGACGATCTTCCTGCCCGCCTCCTCCACCTCCGGCGGCATTTCGGGCCGGCAGGTGTAGCTCATGTGCTTGTTCTTGTTGACGACGTCCATGATCGAGTCGTCGTATTTGGTGGAAGCGGCGAAGACGATCTCGCCGTCACGGTCGACCAGCCCGTCATAGGTGACGACCAGCCCGTCGATGAATTCCTCCATGACGAAGCTCATGCCGGGCGGCTTGATGCGGAAGAACTCGTCCAGTTCGGCAGCGTTGGAGATCTTGTAGGTATGCGCCGCGCCCGCGCCGGAATCGGGCTTGACCACCACCGGATAGCCGGTCTTGCGGATGAACTCCATCGCGCCGGAGCGCTCCGAGGTCTTGCGCTGCGCAATGACGTTGACGCCGGCCTTGCGGAAGGCGGCGCGCATGCGGCTCTTCTTCTTGATGTTCTGTACGTAATCGAGGCGGATACCCTCGATGTTGAAATCGGTGCGGATGCCGGCCTCGAGGTCAAGCCAGTGCTCGTTGAGGGATTCAAAACGGTCGACGCGGCCCCATTGGTGGATGAAATGGCCCATCGCGCGAAAAGTCCGGTCGTAGTCCTCCATGTCGGCGATGCGGTAATATTCCGCCAGCGCGTCCTTGAGCTTGCCGGAGAGCGAATCGTAAGGCGCGTCGCCGATGCCCAGCACCGTGGCGCCCGCCTTCCTCAGCCGGTCGCAGAATTCGGCGCCGGTGGCCGGAAAATGCGGCGAGAAGAACACGAAATTCATGGGCATCCCCCTGAACGATCGGCGCGTTTGCGAGTGTGGCGCATTTGCGCGAACCGGGAAAGGGTTTCGAGCGCCCGGCAAACGCTTGCCTCCCGCCGATCCCTCCTGTAAGAGAGCCGCCATGATCACGCGCCGCACCGCAGCACACCGTCCGACCGGCTTCGCCGGCGAGACCCTGCGCGCGCTTTCCGCGACCCTTCTGCTTCTCGGCCTTATCGGCGATCGCCGGGCTCGCTGAAGGAGCGCCCGGCGGTCGTTTCGCCGCACGGCACCCTTGCTCCTTGGCAAATCGTAACCAGCGAACCACAATCCGATAAGGCAATGCCTGTCACCGCGACGGCCCTATGGCCGGTCCGGCAGGCAGCCGGGAGAACAAGACGATGAACGCACGACAGGAAATCCACGCCGATACGCAATCGGCTGCCAAGGGCATGCCGGACGCCGCCCGCAAATACGCCCCCTACCCCACCGTCGGCCTCCGGGACCGCACCTGGCCCGACAAGGTGATCGACAAGGCGCCGATCTGGTGCTCGGTCGACCTGCGCGACGGCAACCAGGCGCTGATCGACCCGATGGGGCACGAGCGCAAGGCGCGCATGTTCCAATTGCTGCTCGACATGGGTTTTCGGGAAATCGAGGTCGGATTCCCGTCCGCTTCGCAGACCGATTTCGATTTCACCCGCTGGTGCATCGAGGAAGGCAATGTGCCTGACGACGTGGACTTGCAGGTGCTGGTGCAATGCCGGCCGGAGTTGATCACGCGAACCTTCGAGTCGCTCCAGGGAGCCAAGACCCCGATCGTCCATTTCTACAACTCCACCAGCGAGTTGCAGCGCCGCGTCGTGTTCGAGAAGGACGTCGGCGGCATCAAGAAGATCGCCACCGATGCGGCCAAGATGATCACCGACATGGCCGCGAAAGCGGCCAAGGAGCCTGGACATCGCGGCTACCGCTTCCAGTATTCGCCGGAAAGCTTCACCGGCACGGAACTCGAAGTGGCGCTGGAGATCTGCAACGCGGTCACCGAGATCGTGCGGCCGACTCCCGACAACAAGCTGATCCTCAACCTGCCCTCGACCGTCGAGATGGCGACGCCGAACACCTATGCCGACCGCATCGAGTGGATGTGCCGCAACCTCGACAGGCGCGACTCCATCATCGTCTCGCTGCATCCGCATAACGACCGCGGCACCGGCATCGCCACCACCGAACTCGGCCTGATGGCCGGCGCCGACCGCGTCGAGGGAACCCTGTTCGGCAACGGCGAGCGCACCGGCAACGTCGACATCGTCACGCTGGCGCTCAACATGTACACGCAGGGCGTCGACCCGAAGCTGGATTGCTCCGACATCACCCGCATGAAGGACGTCTACGAATATTCCAACCAGCTGAAGATCCCCGAACGCCACCCCTATGTCGGCGAACTGGTCTACACGGCCTTTTCCGGTTCGCACCAGGACGCCATCAACAAGGGCATGAAGGCGCTCAAGAAGGCCAACAAGGAATTGTGGGAGGTTCCCTACCTGCCGATCGATCCGGCCGACGTCGGCCGCTCCTACGAGGCGATCATCCGCATCAACTCGCAGTCCGGCAAGGGCGGCATCGCCTATGTGCTGCAGGCCGACTACGGGCTCAACCTGCCGCGCGGCCTGCAGGTGGAGTTCAGCCAGGCGATCCAGGCCATCACCGACGCCGAGGGCAAGGAGGTGCCGGTCAAGCGCATCTACCAGCAGTTCCTCGAGACCTATGTCGAGCAGCCCGACGCGCGGCTGAAATACGTCGAGCACCGCACCTATCCCGATACGGAGGTCAAAGGCCGCCGCATCGTCGAGGCGACGATCTTCGACAACGGCAGGGAGGTGACGATCTCGGGCACCGGCACCGGCCCGATCGACGGCTTCGTCGACGCGCTTTCCAAGCATGTCGGCGTCGCGATGTCGGTGCTCGACTATTCCGAGCATTCGATGCAGCGCGGCTCGAACGCCTCGGCCATCGCCTATGTCGAGATGGAGCACCCCGGCGGCAAGCTGTTCGGCGCCGGCATCAACACCAACATTTCCGCCGCCTCGCTGGAAGCCGTTGTGTCGGCGGCAAACCGGATTGTCGGACAAAACCGGTAAGAATCGGCCGCTTGCCGGAAATTGCCCCCGGCCAGAACTTTTCGGCCGGGGGAAACAGGCATTTCGAATGGTAAAACGCTTGTCGCTCGGGGCTGTCGCTATATAAGATTGGACTCCCTCTGTGCCGACTGGAGAGGTCCGACACTTGCGGCATTCCACGCCTGCTGCCCCCGCAGTGCGCGAGACGCTGGAACGGGTGCTTGCCAGCGAAACGTTCGCACGCTCCGAGCGCGCGCGCGACCTTTTGCGATATCTGGTCGAACGCGAGCAGGCTGGTGAAGCCGACCGGCTCAAGGGCTTTGCCATAGCCGTCGACGTCTTCGGCAAGGACGCAGATTTCGATTCCGCGACGGATGCGGTGGTGCGGGTGCAGGCGGGACGCCTGCGCGATCTGTTGCAGCAATATTCAGAAACCGAAGGAGCCGGCGACTCTTTCCGCATCACCGTCCCGCGCGGTTCCTATGTTCCGGTCTATGAACCAAGGGCGGATCGTTCCTGCCCGCCGCCGGCCGATTTACCCAGTGTCGCACCCGATATCCTGACAGCCCCGCTGCCGGTGCCTGCCGGTGCCGCAGCCGCGCAGGCCTCGCCGCTTCTGATGCGCCAGATCCAGTTCATCTGGCTCGCCATCGCGCTGGTCATCGGCATGCTCGGCGTGCTGATCGTGCGGCAGGGCAGTTTTCTCTCCGATACGACGGCGGCGGAAGCCGAGGCTTCGGAGGCCACTGCGAGCATCAAGGCGGCGTCCGCCATGGAGGCCCTCCCCACCGTCTACCTCGCCGTGAAAGCGGGCGGAACGGAAGCGGACAGGGTCGCGGCCGCCTTGCGCGCCGGCCTGACGAGCTTCGAGACGATCAGGTTCATCGGCCGCGACGTCACCGCCGACCGGGACCGTTCGGCCGACGCCACCAGCTTCGTTTACGAACTGCTGCCCGGCCCGGAGGCGGGTGGCGTCACCATCGAATTGCAGAACGTCGCGACCGACCGCGTCCTGCTGTCGCGAAAGCTGAGCCGGGCCGATGCGGCTCCCGCCGTGGTCGAGGACCGCATCGCCGACTTGCTGAGCACCACCGCCCCTGCCTCCGGCACCATCTACACGGCCATCGAGGAAAGCGGCGCGCAGACCGGGCTGGTGCGCTGTCTCCTGCTCAACGAGGACTATTACCTCGACCAGAACGAAGAAACGCACGAGGCGGCCTACCGCTGCCTGCAAGCGCTCGCCGACCAGGACGCCAAATCCTCGCTGGTCTATGCGGAACTGGCCTCGCTGCATGTCGAGACGGTAACCGACCGCTACCTCTATCCGCCGAACGCCACCCTCGAACAGGCAATGGTGCTGGCGCACAAGGCGGTGCAGAACGGCGCCACCAGCCCCGACGCGCACAGAATCTACGGCTACGTCAATGCCCGGCTGGGCAAGACCGACGAGTCGATCCGCTGGATGCGCAAGGCCTACGAGCTCAACACCTACGACCTGTCGATGGCCGCATCCTACGGCTATGCGCTGATCTTCGCCGGCCGCTACCGCGAAGGCACGCCGATCGTCACCCGCGCGGTCGAGGCTTCCAGCAGCCATCCGTCATGGTGGGATTTCGGCCTGTTCGTCGGCGCCTTCATGCAGGGTGACATGCGGCGCGCGGGCGATGCCGCCGAGGCGCTGACCAGCGCGTCCACAAAGTCGCACTATCTCGCGGCGCGCCTCATCGTCGCCGACGCCGCCGGCGACGACAAGGCCAAGCGCACCATAATGGCCGAGTTGACGAGGGATTATCCCAAATTCGTCGCCGACCCGCGCAGGACCTTTATCCAGCGCAAATATCCCGCGGACCTGACCGACCGCTTGGTGGACGCCTTGCGCTCGGCAGGGCTCGGAGGCGCCTCTTGATGCGACCGCCTCTCTCCTGCCAGCGGCCGTAACCATCCCATGACGGCATCGCTTTTCGCTTCCGACCGCGGCACCGGCAGCCGCACGATCGTCCTGCTGCACGGCTTCGGCGCCTGTCACCGCGTGTGGGACGACATTGCCGCCGATCTTGCCGGAACGACCCGCATCATCGCCTACGATCTTCCGGGCCATGGCGCCTCGCTCGACGTTCTCGATGCCGGATCACCACGGAAGGCCGCGCAGGCCATCGCGGCGGATATCGCCGCGCGCGGCCTGCCGCCCGTCCATCTCGTCGGCCACTCTATGGGCGGCGCGGTCGCGATGCTGACGGCGCTGGCCGCGCCCGGCCACGTCGCCTCGCTGACCTTGCTGGCGCCGGGTGGCATCGGACCGGAGATCGACGCCCCGCTGCTACGCCGCTACGCCCTCGCCGACAGCGCCGAGGAGTTGGCCGCGTGCCTCGCCGCCATGTCCGGCCCCGACGCGAAACCACCTGCCGCGACCATCGAGGCCTTGCTGGCGATGCGCGGCGCGACCGGCCAGACCGGCAGACTGGCGGAGATCGCGGCGGCGATCACCCGCGACGGGCGCCAAGGCGTTATCCCGGCAGATCTTCTCGCATCGCTGGCCATGCCGGTGCAGGTGTTGTGGGGAACGGACGATCCCGTCCTTCCCGCCACGCAGGCGGACCGGCTCCCGGCCGGCTTCGCCGTCCGCCGGCTGCCGCGCGCCGGCCATATGCTGATCGAGGAGGCGCCGCGAGCCGTCGTCGAGGCGATCCGCTCTGACCTGTTGCAAACCGTGCCCTGACCGCCATGACGAGTGCATTGGCCGCGCTTCTGTGTTAACTCTCCGTTAACCGAACCGCGAGGCAGCCCGATGCAGGACGCAGGCGAGAATGTGACCCCCATCGATCCGTCGCGAAAGCTTTCCGACGCCGTGCGCGAGGTGAAGAACGCCCTCGCCGACCGCGACGACGTGGTGGTCGACCTGCGCGAGGCCCACCGTATGCGCCTCGACCTTCTCGCCGCCGAACTGGCGCCGGTCTTCGCCGACGTGCCGGCCGACAACGACAGTTTCGATTTCGCCGTCTCCTCGGGCTTGCAGCCGAGATTGTGGATCGACGCCGTCACCCATGTCGCCATGGGCCGCGACCGCCGCACCTACCGCTTCCTCAAGGATACCCGCATCGGCCGCGTGGTGCTGGCCGAATCGACCGACATGAAGACCGTCGCCGACCAGGTGACGCGCTATGTCGCCGAACGTGTGGTGGAGCGCGAGCGGCTGATGGAAGGCGGCGCCGACCCGGCAGCGGGTCTTTCCCGACCGCCGGTCGCCGAAGCCGAGCCGCCGATGCGACTGGCCGGCCAGGAGAACGCCGGCTTCTGGCCGACCGTCTTCTCCACCCTCGGCGTCGTCACCGCCGGCGCCCTTGTCGGGCTGGCGCTTGCCGCGCTCCTGTTCTGGGACCGGCTGTCGGCGATCAAGGTCAGTTTCTGACCGCCTCAGGCTCGACGCCGAGTTCGACCGTCTCGAGATCGGCCGGCGGCAGCGCCGGGCCGGAAAGGCCGCGCCGCGTCAGCCGGATGCGCCAGGCGTCCGGCGACCCGTCTATCTCGATAAGGTTGTATTGTGAGGCCGGATGCCTGCCTCCCGGCGCCTGCCCGGCCGCCGCCACCCCGACGACCGGAATGCGCACGCCGCGCCTGCCCATCCAGCCCAATGTCGGCAGGTGCGAATGGCCGTGCAGCACCAGTTCGGCGCCATGGCGGGCCAGCGTCTTCTGGAAACGGGAGATGCCGAACAGGCGCTTTTGCGGCGACACCGCCCCGCGCAGCGGCGGGTGGTGGATCATGACGACACGGAAAAGACCCCGCCGCCCCGTCTCTTCCAGTATCGTTCCCAAACGCGCCGCCTGCCCTTCCTTGAAGAAGCCGTTGGCCATGAAGGGTGCGGTGGCGCGCGCCGTCGAGATGCCGATCAGCGCCACCGGTCCGCGCACGCGCAGATAGGGAAAGCCGTTGCGGTCGACCGGCGCATGGCCGTCGTCGCCGGTCATCCACGCGCCCCAGGCCCGGCAGGCCTTGTGGAAGGCACCCGGGACATAGGCGTCGTGGTTGCCCGGCACCACCGACACATCGGTGGGAGAACCCAGCGTTTCCAGCCACAGCCGCGCCATCTCGATCTCGCCGTCCAGGGCGAGGTTCACCAGATCGCCGGTGACGGCAAGATGATCCGGCCCGGCCGCCCTGATGTCGGCCACCAGCGTCTCAAGCACGCTGTCGTGCATGTGCCGGCGCCGGTTGCGCTGCCAGTTGACGTAGCCGACCACCCGCTTGGAGGCGAGGTCGCGATAGGTTACAGGAGGCAGGGGGCCGAGATGGACGTCGGAAATATGCGCAAGCCGGAACATATCCCTTTCTTACGGGACGGATGCGCGCCTTTCCACACATGGTTTCATACCCGATGACAGATAGCCAAGTGGAAACGGCATTCCGCCAGACCGGCTGGCCGGGCCTGCGCGCGAGACTGTTCCATCTCTATTTCGTGCTGAGCCGGCCGATGACGCTCGGCGTGCGCGGCCTGATTTTCGACCGCGCGGCGAACGCGGTCTTCCTCATCCGCCATACCTACGTGCCCGGCTGGCAGCTTCCCGGCGGCGGCGTCGAGCGCGGCGAGACGATGGAGGAGGCGCTGACACGCGAGATCGCCGAGGAGGCCAACATCACGCTGACGGCACAGCCTCAATTGCGGTCGATCCATTTCAACCGCCGCTCCAGCCCGCGCGACCACGTCGCCTTCTACCTTGTCGAGGCTTTCAGCCAGCCGTCGCCCAAGCTGCCGGACCGCGAGATCGCCGAAGCCGGTTTCTTCCGGCTCGACAGCCTGCCCGCAGGCGTCACCCCGGCGACGCTAAGGCGCATTGCCGAGGTCTTCGGCGGCACGCCGCCCTCGCCCGATTGGTAATAGGCCTACTACTCAACCGGCCGGCAGGCGGCCACGGTCGTGCGGCGCCGCATAGTCGACCTCCGGTCCCACCGGCACGATGCCGGTCGGGTTGATGGTTTTGTGGCTGCCGTAATAGTGCCCCTTGATGTGGAGAAGGTTCACAGTCTCGGCCACGCCGGGCACCTGGTAAAGCTCGCGCAAATAGTTCGACAGGTTCGGATAGTCGGCGATGCGGCGCAGATTGCATTTGAAATGGCCGACATAGACCGGGTCGAAGCGCGCCAGCGTCGTGAACAGCCGCCAATCCGCCTCGGTGATGCGGTCGCCCACGAGGTAGCGCTGGCGTGACAGCGTGTCCTCGATCCGGTCTAGCGTCGAAAACAGCTCGCTGAACGCCTCCTCGTAGGCTTCCTGCGTGGTGGCGAAACCGGCACGATAGACGCCGTTGTTGATCGCCGGATAGACGACCGCGTTGATGGCGTCGATGTCCGCGCTCAATGCTTCAGGGTAGAGGTCGATACCGGCATCGCCCCATTCGTCGAAAGCCGAGTTCAGCATGCGGATGATCTCGGAGGACTCGTTGTTAACGATCGTCTGTTCCTTTTTGTCCCACAGCACCGGCACCGTAACGCGGCCGGAATAGGCCGGATCGGCCTTGGTGTAGATCTGGTGGAGGAATTCCAGACCGTAGAGCGTATCGCCGGTTGCGCCCTCCTCGGCCAGGAACGTCCAGCCGTTCTCGCCCATGTGGTAGTGGACGACGGAAACGGAAATGACGTCCTCGAGCTTCTTAAGCTTGCGGAAGATCAGCGTGCGGTGCGCCCACGGGCAGGCCAGCGAGACGTAGAGATGATAGCGCCCCGGCTCGGCCTTGAAGCCGCGCGTGCGGCCCTCGGCCGGCTTGCCGTCGGCCGTCACCCAGTCGCGCCATTGCGACTGGCCGCGCACGAAGCGGCCGCCGCTCTCCTTGGTGTCGTACCAGCGGTCCTGCCACTTGCCATCGACCAGAAGGCCCATCGTCGTTTCCTTTCTTTTGCTGCCATTCATGTAAGCCATCACCCCACACGGCAAAAGCGCGGCCGGGGAAACGCACCGTCAACCGATACGCCCGCGCAAAAGCCCGATTGCGGGCACCGGAATTTGATGGTAGCGGAGGCCATCATGTTCGATGTTTTTGCCACGCTCCGGTTCGACCGACGACGAAAGGACGCCCGCGCCTGAGGCGCGCCACTGGCGAACGCTGCCTGCGTGCAGCAATCCTTTCCCGTACCCGGAACGCAAAGACCATGAGCCTTGCCGACATCGCTTACCTGCCGGAAACCCCGGCGCACGACCCCGAAATCGACACCATCAACGAGGAAGCCTTCGGGCCGGGGCGTTTTGCGCGCGCCGCCTACAAGATCCGCGAGGGTGGGCCGCACGAGCGGGCGCTGTCCTTCGTGGCGATGGACGGCAATGCCGTCGTCGCCTCCGTGCGCATGACCCGCATCGCCGCCGGCAAGGGAAGTGCCGTGATGCTCGGACCGCTGGCGGTGCGCCCCACGCACAAGAACGTCGGCATCGGCCGCCGGCTGGTGGCGATGGCGCTGGAAGCCGCTGCCAAGGCGCATGTCCCGGCCGTCATCCTCGTCGGCGACGAACCCTATTACGGGCCGCTCGGCTTCACCCGCATCCCGCGTGGCCAGATCGCCATGCCGAGGCCCGTCGACTACGACCGCGTGCTGGCCCACGAAATAAAGCGCGGCGCCGTGGCGAAGCTGACCGGCATGGTCCACCACGCCGACGCCGTGCCGACCGACGAGTTGGCCTGACCGTTTCTTCCGGTTGCGCCCTCGCTTGCGCCCCCATAGCATCAGCATTCATCATCGGGAGAAGACGGATATGAACCCAGGCGGCCAGACAGCGATCGTCAGCGGAGGCGGTTCCGGCCTCGGCGAAGCCACGGCGCGGGCGCTGGCCGCGCGCGGCGCGAAGGTGGCCGTGCTCGACCTCGGGGCGGATCGCGCCGCCAGGGTCGCCGCCGACATCGGCGGCATCGCCGTGCAATGCGACGTATCCAACGCCGACAGCGCGACTGCCGCAATCGCCGAGGCGACGGAAAAGCTCGGCCCCGCCCGCATCCTCGTCAACTGCGCCGGCATCGCCATCGGCGTCAAGACCGTCGGCAAGGACGGCCCGCATCCGCTCGACCAGTTCCGCAAGGTGCTCGAAGTCAACCTCGTCGGTACCTTCAACATGATCCGCCTGTTCGCGGATCAGGCGTCGAAGCTGGACGCCCTAGAAGGCGGAGAGCGCGGCGTCATCGTCAACACCGCTTCCGTCGCAGCCTATGACGGTCAGATCGGCCAGGCCGCCTATTCGGCCTCGAAGGGCGGCGTCGTTGGCATGACGCTGCCGGTGGCGCGCGACCTTGCCCGCTCCGGCATCCGCGTCTGCACCATTGCGCCGGGCATCTTCAAGACGCCGATGATGGCCGGCATGCCGCAGGAGGTGCAGGATTCGCTGGGCGCCGCCGTGCCCTTCCCACCGCGCCTCGGTGAGCCCTCGGAATATGCGGCCCTTGCCCTGCATATCATCGACAACCAGATGCTGAACGGCGAGACGATCCGCCTCGACGGCGCCATCCGCATGGCACCGAAATAGCCGGCGTGGCGGCCATGGGCCCTGCCCCGCAGAAGTCGGGCCCACTGGCCGGCCTGACCGTGGTGGAAATGGCCGGCCTCGGCCCGGTGCCGCTGGCCGCCCTGATGCTGTCGGAAATGGGCGCCGAAGTGTTGCGCATCGAACGCGCCGACGCCGGGCGGGCGTTCCTGTCGCTGCCGCCCGAATACGATCTCGACCGCCACGGCCGCACCATCCTCAAGGCTGACCTGAAGCGTCCCGAGGGGCGCGACCTCGTGCTGCGCCTGCTCGGCAAGGCCGACATCCTGATCGAAGGCTTCCGGCCCGGCGTCATGGAACGGCTCGGCCTCGGCCCCGACGCGGCACTGGCCACCAACCCGGCCCTCGTCTACGGCCGCATGACCGGGTTCGGGCAGGACGGGCCGCTCTGCACCCGCGCCGGCCACGACATCACCTATCTGGCGCTGTCCGGCGCCCTGCACGCGATCGGCCCGCGCGCCAAGCCGCTGCCGCCGCTCAATCTCGTCGCCGACTACGGCGGCGGCACCATGATGCTGGTCGGCGGCGTGCTGGCGGCCTTGGTCGAGCGCGCCCACACCGGCAAGGGCCAGGTGGTCGACGCGGCCATGGTGGAGGGCGCGGCCATGCTGACGGCGCCACTGCACGCTTACAAGGCCGCCGGCCTGTGGCAGGATGCGCGCGGCGTCAACCTGCTCGACGGCGGCGCCCCTTTCTACGACACCTATGAGACGGCGGACCGACGCCACGTCGCCGTCGGCTGCCTGGAGCCGCAATTCTTCGCCGAATTCGCCCGCCTGCTGCCGCTGGACGAGCGTTTCGTCCACGGCCAGTACGACCGCAGCCTATGGCAGGACATGCGCGCGGCAATCGCCGGCCGCTTTCTCCTGAAGACACGCGACGACTGGACAAAAATCTTCGCCGACAGCGATGCCTGCGTCGCCCCTGTGCTGACGCTGGCCGAGGCGAAGGACCATCCCCACAACCGCGCCCGCCGGACATTCGCAACGGCCGGCGCGCTGGAGCGCCCGGCGCCTGCGCCGCGCTTTTCGCGAACGCCTTCCGCGATCGCAAGCCCGCCGGGCGACGGCCGTGAGCCGCTCGCCGCCGCGCTGAGGCGCTTCGGTCTGACCGTGGAGGAAACCGAGGGGCTTGTCAGCAGCGGCATACTTGTTCAATAACTGGCCAATAACTGGATTGAATAAGTAGACTTTACGAGGACCACCGTGCAGGAACCGAAGAAGGACGTCATCCGCGAAACCGACGCGGCGGCGATCAGGCAGGCCAGGACGCTGGTGCGCAGCGCCCGTTTCGGCTCTCTGGCGGTGCTGGAGCCGGAAACAGGCACGCCGCTGGCAAGCCGGGTGGGCGTCGCCACCGACATCGACGGCACGCCGCTGATCCTGATTTCCATGCTTTCCGCCCACACAGGCGCGCTGCTTGCCGATCCGCGCTGCTCGCTGCTGGTCGGCGAGCCCGGCAAGGGCGACGCGCTGGCGCATCCGCGCATCACGCTGGTCTGCCGCGCGGCCAGGCTGGAGCGCGGCACGCCGGAGCACGCCCGCGCCGAGCGCCGCTACCTCAACCGCAACCCGAAGGCCAAGCTTTACGTCGGGCTGGGCGACTTCTCCTTCTTCCGGCTGGAAGTCGAACGCGCCAGCCTGAACGGCGGCTTCGGCAAGGCCTATCTGTTCAAGCGCGACGACCTCGTCGCGGCCGGCCCGGTGACCGAGGCGCTGGCCGCCAGCGAGCAGGGCGCGCTCGACCACATGAATTCCGACCATCGCGAGGCCATCGACATCTATGCCAGCCACTATGCGGGCGCGACCGGCGACGGCTGGGTGCTGACGGGCTTCGATGCCGACGGCATGGACATCGCGCGCGGCGACGAGGTGCGGCGCATCTTCTTTCCCGAACCGCTCGCCGCCGCACAGGACCTGCGCGTCAAGCTTGTCGAAATGGCCAAGGCCGGCCGCGCCGCACAGACGGCCTGACCGCGGCGTCTCGATCATGGGTTGAGATTTGAGCGGAATGGTCTACGGTTCGAAGCGCACCTGCCGATGGCAGCGTGATGCGGCACACAATCTGACCAGCGGACGCCAGCGCCCCCATGGCATGCCGGGTCATTGAGACTATGGGGCAACGATGGCTTCCGACAAGCTGATCGCCGACACCGAGGCAGCGGCAGCATTCCTGGCCTTGATGGCCAACGAAAAAAGGCTCGCTATCCTGAGCCACCTTATCGACGACGAATTGTCGGTGGGCACCATCGCCGAGCGCGTGGCGCTCAGTCAGTCCGCTTTGTCCCAGCATCTGGCGAAACTGCGCGGCCTCGGCCTGGTCGAGACGCGCCGCGACCGCCAGATGATCTACTATTCCTGCCGTTCCGACGCCGTGCGGCAGTTGCTGGACCTGTTGTCGGCGCTGTTTTCCGTGTCTGACCGTGAGGCGGCGCCGCTCCATCTGAACGCCACGGGAACTTGACCGCCCGGCGGCGTCGGCCCTATCCGGCGGCACGAACTGCTGGACCGCGATGGAACCGATTCGCATAGACGATCCCGACGACCCACGGGTCGCCGCTTTCCTCGACATACGCGAGCGCGACCTCGCCGGGCGGCAGGGCCGCTTCGTCGCCGAAGGCAAGGTCGTGCTGGACGTCCTGCTGACCGGCAGCCGCTTCGAGGCCGAATCGGTGCTGGTCCTGGAAAACCGGCTGGCCGGCCTCGCCGGCATTCTGGAAAAGGCGCCGCCCGCCCTGCCCGTCTATGTCGTCTCGGCCGCCGTCATGGATCGCATCGCCGGTTTTCCCATGCACCGCGGCATCCTCGCCATCGGCCGCAAGGGGCAGGAAACGCCGGCCGCGGACCTGCTCGCCGCCCTGCCTGAGCGCGCTTTGGTACTGGTGCTTGTCGGCATCGCCAACCATGACAATATCGGCGCGATCTTCCGCAACGCCGCAGCCTTCGGCGCCGACGCGGTGTTCCTCGATCCGACCTGCTGCGATCCGCTCTACCGCAAGGCGATCCGCGTCTCGGTCGGTGCAGCCCTCAAGGTGCCGTTCGCCGTCATCCCCGACGTCGGCGCCCTCACAGGCCTGCTGGCCGAAAATGGGTTCAACAGCTTCGCCCTGTCGCCGCGCGGCGACCTCGACATCCGGCAGGCCCGGCATGGCGGCAGGATAGCGCTCTATCTCGGCACCGAGGGCGAGGGCCTGCCCGAATCCCTGCTGCGGCACATGCGAACGCTGCGCATCGCCATGGCAGGAGGGTTCGACAGCCTCAACGTGGCGGCCGCTTCCGCCGTCGCCCTGCACCACTTCTTCGATAGTTCCGACTGACGGAAACCGGTGCAGGGGTTATGACCGGGAAGGTTCCCCCTGCCCTTCCTTTTGGAGCGCCCGCACGCGGTCGGCAAGGCTCATCATCCGCGCGCCGTCCTGGGCGCCGGCCGGCGCGGCAAGCGCCTTGGCGATCGGCGAATCCGGGCCATCCAGCTTCATGGCGAGGGTGACGACCTCGGCCGCCAGATCGTGCATTTCCTCGCGCAGTGCAGCCGCGCCACCGCTCGCCGGCACCCACTCGGCCTTGCCTGCCGTGGATGCGGCGAGATCGGCCTTGAGGCGCTTGTTCTCACGCAACAGCGCCGTCAGCCTCGCCTCCAGCCGCTCGCGCTCGACCTCGCCGCCTTGCGGCGTTTGCCCGATGGCGCCAGCCTCGCCGCGTGCCGGCCCACGCAGACGCGCCAGTTCTTTTTCCCGGCGGTCCAGCTTGTCGTCGCGATCGGCAACCGTCGCCATCAGGCGATCCAGTTTCTTCTCGAACTCCGCCGCCTTCTTCCGTTCGGCCGCCAATGCCTCGCGGCCCAGCTTGCTCTCGGCCAGTGCATCGTTCCTGGCCTTGTCGGCCTCCTTGCGCTGGTTGCGCAGCGCGGCGATCTCGGCGGCGAGCTTTTCCAGTTCCGCTTCGCGCGCGACGAGCTCGATCTGCCGGTTCGATGACGAGAAGCTGGCCTCGTCGTACATCTGCCCGAGCTTGTCGAATTCCCTGGCGCGTTCCTGCAGCAGATGCTCCGTCTCGCCGACCTTGCCAGTGAGATCGCGAAGTTGCCCGTCACGCTCGGCGAGGGCCTTTTCCACCTGTTCCTTGCCGGCCTGAAGCGCGGCAAGGGCGCCGTCCTTGCGCTCGCCTTCGGCGGCCAGCGCCTTCAGGTCTTCCCCGGCACGGCCGATTTCCACCAGCTGCGCCGCCAGCTTTTCCTTGAGGACCTTCGTCTCGACTTCCAGCTTGCGCACGGAAACGGCGAACTCGGCGCGAACGCGATCCTTGTCGGCCTGGATCTCGGCCAGCGTGAGCGGCATCGTCGCCTCGATGCGCTTGCGCGTCAGCGCCACCGCCCGACGCCAGACAGCCGGCGCGACCAGGACGGTCAGGAAGCCGGCACAAAGCAGGCCGAGCACGAAGAACAGGATCGACTGGACCAACACGCTTTACCCCTGGGACGGCCGGCGATCCGCCAGCACCCGTCCTTCTGGCATGGCCGAAATCGGCCGCCCCGGCAAGAGCGGATGCCAGGCTTGAGTGCCGGTCAGAACGGATTCCAGGTCGGTTGTTGCGTCAGTTTCAGGTAGCCGAGGTTGACACCGAGGCGGGCGCCGACGCCGGTGCGGATCGGCACGAGCAGCACGTTGCCGGCCTTGAGCACGTTGAAGCCGATGCCGGCGACGACATAGGCCGAGCCCGAAACGCCGCCGAAGCGGTTGTAGAGGCTGCCGACGTCATCGAGATTGTAGACCAGCATCATCACGCGCGAGCCGTTGCCGCCGAAATCCCAGCCGAGCGAAGGACCCTGCCAGTAGACCTTATGGTCTCCGGCATTCTTCGTGTAGAGCGTGCCTTCGCCGTAGGTCAGGCCGCCGATGATCGCCCCGGAGCCCTCCTCTCCCAGGAGATAGCCGTTGGGAAGGCCGTAGGAGGCGAAAATCTTCTCCACCACTGTCGCCAGGCCCCCCGACGTCTCGCCGAAGAAACGGTGGCCGGAATCGACGATCTCCTGCGCCGTATATTCCTGCGCCCGCGCCGCCGGCGAAAAAGCAACCAGCCCGCCAAGGGCAACCATCAGGGCGATGAAACGCAAAAGGCTCGGAGAGCCGAATCGGGAAAGCATGCTTCCAATCTCCGTCAGGGAGCACCTTCGCCGACGCCTCGCACCTTACGGCTCTTGATCGGCCGCTTGCGGTGATTCTTGAGCGGCAAACTAGGCCGTAATCCTTTTTCAACCATTAAGCTCTCACATGAACATGGCCGTTCGAGGGCCGCACGTCCTGTCACCTGCCGAATGATTTGCAATTTCGGCAATTCCAGATTTACTCCTGTACACATATGTATCGTACATCGAGGAACCCGAGGGGAAACGGTATCCGTGCGGGGACCGCGACGACGTGCCGTCGTTTTGATATCGTCTGATTTTGCAAGGACCTTCGCCTATGGCCGACCTTTTCTCGCTCTCCGCCACAGATCTTGCCGCGCTCCTGTGCAGCCGTGTCTGCCACGACATCATCTCTCCGGTGGGAGCCATCAACAACGGCCTTGAGCTGCTTGACGAGGGCGGCGCCGACGAAGACGCCATGAACCTGATCCGCCAGAGCGCGCGCAACGCCTCGGCCCGCCTCCAGTTCGCCCGCATCGCCTTCGGCGCGGCCGGCTCCGCCGGCATGCAGATCGACACCGGCGATGCCGAAGCCGTGGCGACGGCCTTCCTGAAGAACGAGAAGCCAGAGTTGACCTGGACAGGCGCACGCGCCCTGCTGCCGAAGAACAAGGTCAAGCTGCTGCTCAACCTGATCCTGATCGCCAACGCCGCGATCCCGCGCGGCGGCAAGATCACTGTTGCGCTCGAAGACCTCGACACCCAGCCGCGCTTCACCTTCACGGCCAGCGGCCCGATGCTGCGCGTGCCGCCAAAATTCCTCGAGCTCCACTCCGGTAACCGTCCGGAGGAGCCGATCGACGCCCATTCGGTGCAGCCCTACTATACCCTGCTGCTGGCGCGCGAAGCCGCCATGGAAATCACCATCCACGCCACCTCCGACGAGATCGTCCTGACCGCCGCCTGAACCGGTGGCCTTTGGACGGAGGTCCGTTCAGCCCCCTCACCTCCCGGTTGCATCGGCCGCTCTCGCCGGCGGTCTTTGCAAAAATTTTACCCAAAGCCTTTTCGGCTTTTTTACCAGGGCCGCCTATTCTGTGCGGAGGAGAGCCGAGGTTTCGACGGACCGGTCAGGTGAGACCGGTCGAAATGCGGTTGGTCAAGAGGGGTCCGCACATGAAACGCTGCATGTTCGTCGACGCGTCGAGCGTCATCCGCAAGGTCGCCAAGCGTATTCTCGGCGGACCGGACCTGATCGTGGTCGAGGCCGAGAGCGGCGCCAGCGCGCTTGACATGTGCGCGGCCGAAATGCCCGACGTCATCGTCGTCGACGGCACCCTTCCCGACATGCAGACCGCCGCCTTCATCCGCTCGATACGGTCGATCGAAACCCCGGTGGTGCCGCAGATTCTGATTTCCCTGGTCGAAATGGATGTCGGCGCCATCATGCGCGCCAAGCGCGCCGGCGCCCAGGGCTACATGCTGAAACCCTTCAACCGGGCGCAGCTGCTGGAGCGGTTCCGCTCGCTCGACGTGGCGGCTTGAAGCGGGCAGCGAAAAAGCAGCAAGGCCGCTGACGATCGTCAACGGCCTTGAAAAGATTGGCAAGCTCTATTGGCTGCTCGCCATTGCCTGTTCGGTTGTCAGGCGCTTTCGCGGATGTCTTCCGGCTCGCGCAGCACATAGCCGCGGCCCCACACCGTTTCGATGTAGTTCTGACCGCCCGAAGCCGCATCGAGCTTCTTGCGCAACTTGCAGATGAAGACGTCGATGATCTTCAGCTCCGGCTCGTCCATGCCGCCATAGAGGTGGTTGAGGAACATCTCCTTGGTCAGCGTAGTGCCCTTGCGCAGCGAGAGCAGCTCCAGCATCTGGTATTCCTTGCCGGTCAGGTGCACGCGCTGGCCGCTGACCTCGACGGTCTTGGCGTCCAGGTTGACGATCAGTTCGCCGGTGGCGATGACCGACTGGGCGTGGCCCTTCGAACGGCGCACGATGGCATGGATGCGGGCGACCAGTTCGTCCTTGTGGAAAGGCTTGGTCATGTAGTCGTCGGCGCCGAAGCCGAGGCCGCGCACCTTGTCTTCGATGCCGGCCATGCCCGAAAGGATCAGGATCGGCGTCTTGACCTTCGAGAGCCTGAGCGTGCGCAGCACCTCGTAGCCCGACATGTCGGGCAGGTTCAGGTCGAGCAGGATGATGTCGTAGTCGTAGAGTTTTCCGAGGTCCACGCCCTCCTCGCCGAGATCCGTCGTATAGACGTTGAAGCTCTCGGATTTCAGCATCAGTTCGATGCTCTGTGCGGTTGCACTGTCGTCTTCTATCAGCAGAACACGCATGTCATTCCCCTTTCTGCTGCCGAACCCACGTCGCGCCCCATCCGGGACCGGAGCAGTGATTGCCTGAACCGAAGCTGCCACTCAATGGTTAACAAAACATGATTCCCTATGCGAAGCGATATCAGATTTTTTAACCATCTTCTACACTCACTTGAATCCAAAGCTGAATCACCGGGGTCCATGACCGATTCGACGCATTAAGAAACGCGCCTAAGTGATTCAACTGACTCGCTCAATCCCCTCGTCCAGCGGCCGAAATTTTTACCGGCCCTTAAGTCCTGACCCGTATGATTAACAATGCCCGTAAACGAAAGGTTACCGGCAGCGAAAAACTTTAGGATTTCGTTTCCCATAGCGAGGGGAAGCTTGGGGAACACCGGTGCGGCTGCAGCTTGCCAAGCCAGGGGACGTTATGTGCGAGGTATGCGTGCACAGGAGTATCGAGTCATGAAGTCACGGGAAAACCTCGTTCGTCTGAAGACGTTTCAGGTGAATGAGAAGCGGCGTCAGCTCCTGCAGCTGGACATGATGATCGCCGAATTCGAGCGGATGGCCACCGAACTGGACCTGCAGATAACGGCCGAGGAAAAGAAGGCCGGCATCACCGACGTCAATCATTTCGCCTATCCAACGTTCGCCAAGGCGGCGCGCCTGCGCCGCGACAACCTGCGGGATTCGCAATCCGATCTCGCCCAGCAGCGCAGCAATGCCGAATCATTACTCGCCGAAGCTGAAGCGGAGCTGTCCAAGGCCGAGATGCTGGAATCGCGCGATTCCAAAGTCCGCGACATGGATGCGGGCAGCCGCAGCGCCATGATCGGCTGATTGCAGCGGCTGGGCCGCGCTTCGCAAGACCGATACCGAGCGATACGCAAAGGGCGCGGCCATGCCGCGCCCTTTTTGCATTCCGCCTAAAGCGAGCTTCAGTCCTCTACGGCGCCGGGGCGAAGGATCCTCGGCCTCGTGCCGGGATCAGACATTCTCCCATCGATCGTTGAAAAGCCCCGACCATCGCGGCAGGCAGATGCCCCCGACGGGTTCAGGCGTGATGGGAAGATTGCCGTTCAGGGGCGCTGAACCGCGCCCCGTCACCGAAGCCGGATCAGTGGCGATATTGCTGGATGCGCGTGGTGCGCAACCCGGCAAGGCCGTATTCGTCGATGGAGGCCTGCCAGGAAAGGAATTCCTCGGTCGTCAGCTTATAACGCTGACACGCCTCGTCGAGGCTGAGCAGGCCGCCGCGCACAGCGGCCACCACTTCGGCCTTGCGCCGTATGACCCACCTGCGCGTATTGGTGGGAGGCAGATCGGCAATCGTAAGAGGGCTGCCGTCAGGCCCGATAACATATTTGACTCGCGGTCTAACCAGATCGGTCATCGTACTCTCTACTGAAACTCGCGGACCTAATCACCGCCACGTTACCGCCGCAGCTTTAAAAATTGCCTAAGCCTTCCCTAATCGATAGGTAAGGTTCGTGAACGTCACGTTAGGAACCGTTTCCGCATTTGAGACAAATGCCCAGTGCCGCCGCTGCGGAGGTCATCCAGGCCAATCAGAAGGCTGCAAGCTGGCGCGCCCGGAAAGCTTGACCTATATTGTCCGCATTAGCCGGGCTCGCACCATTGCCCGGCACAAGCGGTATCGCTGAGCCGACTTCGGAATGCATGACCATGAACAGCCTTGACCTGCCCGGCCTCCCGAAGGACACGCGCGTCGTCGTCGCCATGTCGGGCGGCGTCGATTCCTCCGTCGTCGCCGGGCTCCTGAAACGGGAAGGCTACGATGTCGTCGGCGTGACGCTGCAGCTCTACGACCATGGCGCCGCCATCCATCGCGCCGGTTCCTGCTGCGCCGGCCAGGATATCGACGACGCCCGCCGCGTTTCCGAAACGCTGGGCATCCCCCACTACGTACTCGACTACGAGGAGCGTTTCCGCAAGGCGGTCATCGATCCCTTCACCGAGAGCTACGTCGCCGGCGAGACGCCCATCCCCTGCGTGTCCTGCAATCAGACGGTCAAGTTCGCCGACCTTCTGGCCACAGCCCAGGAGCTCGGCGCCGACGCGCTGGCCACCGGCCACTATATCCGCAGCCGCGCCAACGGCGCACACCGCGCCCTTTACCGGCCGGTCGATGCCGACCGCGACCAGAGCTACTTCCTCTTCGCCACCACGCAGACACAGATCGACTACCTGCGCTTCCCCCTGGGCGGCCTGCCGAAGCCCGCGGTTCGCGCCATTGCGGAAGAGATGGGGCTGGCCGTCGCCGCCAAGCACGACAGCCAGGACATCTGCTTCGTGCCGCAGGGCAAGTATTCCGACATCATCGCCAAGCTGAAGCCAGCGGCCGCCAATCCGGGCGAGATCGTCCACATCGACGGGCGCGTGCTCGGCCGCCATGAGGGCATCCTGCGCTATACGATCGGCCAGCGGCGCGGCATCGGCATCGCATCGGGCGAGCCGCTCTACGTCGTCCATCTCGACGCCGACCGCGCCCGCGTGATCGTCGGGCCGCGCGAGGCGCTGGAAACGCACAAGATCTACCTGCGCCAGATCAACTGGCTGGGCGACGGCGCGCTCTCGGAGATCGGCGAAGCCGGCATGGAACTGTTCGCCAAGGTGCGCTCGACGCGCCCGCCGCGGCCGGCCACGCTTCATCATCGCGACGGCGCCACCTGGGTGGAACTGGCCGACGGCGAGTCCGGCGTCGCGCCCGGCCAGGCCTGCGTGCTCTATTCCGACGACGGCAACGACGCCCGCGTCTTCGGCGGCGGCTTCATCGAACGCTCGGAACGCGGCGCTGAGGCAGAGGCCATGCTGTCCAGGCTGAAGGCCCGCCCGGCCCCGGAACCGGCTCAGTAGACCGCCGTCATAGCTGCCAAATCAGGGAATCAGGCGCTCTTGCTCTTGTCGCGGAACCTGTCGTGGGTGACCGTGCCGGCCGTCAGGATGCGCAGGACGCGGATTGCCTCCTCGCCATCGGTCGCCGGCTCCTTGCGCGTGCGGATGCAATCCAGGAAATGCTCCAGTTCGCGCGTCAGCGGCATGCCCTGCTCCACCGGCACGTAGGTGGGCTCATTGGCGGTGAAGGCCCAGTGGCCGCTGTCCTGCCAGACCGCATGGCGGTAGACGGCAAGCTTGCGTTCCCACGGCTCGACATCGTCGAATACCGCCATCGCCTTGGTGCCGACCACCGTCAGCCGCCGCTCGCGATAGGGGTTGAGCCGCGAGGTGAACAGATGGCCGCGCAGATTGTTCGGAAACACCATGTGCAGGTGAGCGAAGTCGCTCAGGTGATCGAGCAGCGCCGCCCCTTCCCCGCGCACCTCGATCGGCTCGGTGCCGGTGATGGCGAGGATCATCGACAGGTCGTGCGGCGCAAGGTCCCACAGCGCGTCGTTCTCGGTATGGAACTTGCCGAGTCCCAGCCGGTGCGAATGGATGTAGCGGACCTCGCCGAGTTCGCCGGTGTCGACCAGCGACTTGAGCTTCTCGAAGGCGGGATGGAAGCGCAGCACATGCCCGACCATGAAGATGCGGCCGGCCGCCTTGGCGGCGGCGACCGCGCGCTCGGCATCGGCCACCGTCAGGGCGACCGGTTTTTCGACCAGCACATCCTTGCCGGCTTCCACCGCGCGGGTCGCCATCTGGGCATGGAACTGCGGCGGCAGCGCCAGCACGATGGCATCGACGTCGTCGCGGGAAAACAGCGCCTCCGGCTCGATTGCCAGGCAATCCTGTTCGCTGGCAAAACCTTCGGCGCGCGCCTTGTTGAGATCGGACACCGCATGCAGCACGCCAAGTCCCTTCAGCGTGCGGATGTGGTTGGAGCCCCAATATCCGCACCCAAGAACTGCCAAACGCGGTTTCATCAATCCGAGAACTCGAAAATTTCGTGGCTGAGACATAGCGGCGCACATGCGCGAACTCAACCCCGCCGGGCCAAGAAGCCGCAGCAAATCACGATGCACGACCGGATCGGCAAGGAGCGCCGCGCCTTCTGCCACCCTTGGCCGACGGAACCGACACGAAGACCAGGATGGAGGGCCGGCACGCACCGTTGCGCTCAAGACAAACCGTGCGCCCGTAACCCTCGCGCTATCCCTGAAAGACGCCGGTCAATCGGCTTGACACATCCGGCGGCTCAACCTTATATCCGCGCGACCTCGCCGAGATGCCAGACAGATCATGGCTTCGGCCCGGGGCGGAGTAGCTCAGTTGGTTAGAGCAGAGGAATCATAATCCTTGTGTCGGGGGTTCAAATCCCTCCTCCGCTACCAAAGTTCCCCCTAGTGAAAATAAAAAAAGTTGACTTGGTTCAAGCCGCCGGATCGACCGCGACGCCTATCGGGCACGAATATCGGCCGGGAGCAGTTGCGATCCCGGCCGACGTGTTCGGGGCGAGATGGGCCAGTTATTCCGCGGGTTGGAATCCGGCCACCCTGCTGCCGGTCATCCCTGACAGGCTTGCCTGACCGAGACCGACAGTCAGGGCGGCTGCGGCGCCGGCCACCACCGAAACCCAGAAGCCGTTCTGCGGCCCGTAGTTGTCCACGACCCAGCCGGACGCGAACGCGCCGAACGCCATGCCGATGCCGATACCGGTCATCACCCAGGTCACGCCTTCCGTCAGCATGGATTCGGGCACGCTGCGCTCGATCACCCCGAAGGCAGTGATGAAGGTCGGCGAGATCGCAACGCCGCTGAAGAACACCGCCGCCGCCAGCAGCGGCACCGATGTGCCGGCGACGAGCAGCGGCAAGGTGGTGACGGCCAGGATACCGGTGGCTATCAACATCTGGCGATGCAGTGGCATCTTTGGATTGAGCGCGCCCAGCACAAGACCGAGCACGAACGAGCCGACGGCGTACACACCGATCACCATGCTGGCCGCGCCTGGCTGGCCAAGCTGCTCGGTGATCGCGACGGACGACACTTCCGCCGTGGCGAAGGTCGCGCCGACGAACACCAGCGCGAGCGTCACGATCTGCACCGCCCGCAACCGGATGGCCGAACCGGCCGGCGCATCGGCGGCGGCAACCCGCACCTTCGGCTCCGTTGCGCTTTGCAGCAGGAAAGCCAGCGTGCCCAGCGCGAAGAAGACGGTGCTTATGACTATGCCGGCCTCGGGAAAGAATGACACGGCAAGACCGACCGAGAGCGAGGCGCCGGCGATGTAGATCAATTCGTCGGCGGCGGATTCGAAAGCGAAGGCCGTGTTCAATTCGGGGCGGTCGCGGAACAGTTCGCTCCAGCGCGCCCGTACCATGGCCGAAATACTCGGCATGACCGCCGCGCCGAACGCGGCGGCAAACAGCGTCCACACCGGCCAATGCCGGTTGACGGCGACGAGCAGGACCAGAAACGCCATCACCGACACGATCGCCGTCGGCGCGACAATGCGCGACTGGCCGAACCGGTCCACCAGCCGGGAGATCTGCGGCGAGACGAAGGCATTGGCGAGCGCGAATGTGGCGGAGACGGCGCCGGCCAGCCAGTACTCGCCATGCGTCTGCGATATCATGGCGACGATGCCGATCGGCGCCATGGCGACCGGCAGGCGGGCCACGAAGGCTGCCGCCGAAAAGCCCTTGGCACCGGGTACTCTGAAGATTTCCGCATAGGGATTGGTCATCGGGGAACGTCCTTGATCCAGAGGCCACACAGAATATATACGTGGCGTATGTAAACGAGATAATCACATACGCCACGTATGTCAATTCAAATACGCAGCGTATGCGAAATGGAGCCGCCATGTCGCCGACACGCAAGGAAAAGATGGCCGCGACGCGGGCAAGGCTGCTTGCCACCGCGCGCAAGGCTTTCGGCACGATCGGTTACGCGGACGCCTCCATGGACGATTTCACGGCCGAGGTCGGCCTCACCCGTGGCGCGCTCTATCATCACTTCGGCGACAAGCAGGGTTTGCTGCGGGCGGTTGTCGAGGAGATCGATACCGAGATGACTGCACGCCTGGACGCGATTTCGCGGCGCGCGCCCACCCGCTGGCAGGGGCTGGTGGACGAGTGGACCGCCTATATCGAGATGGCGCTGGAGCCGGAAATCCAGCGTATCATGTTCCGCGACGGCCCGGCGGTGCTGGGCGATATCTCGCAATGGCCGAACACCAACGGTTGCGTCGTCGCCCTCAAAACGAGCCTCGATGCCTTGAAGGCGGAGGGGCTGATCGGCGATCTCGATACCGAAGCGGCAGCACGCCTGATCAACGGCGCCGCCAGCCACGCCGCGACCTGGATCGCCGGTTCCGACGACCCGCAGGCAACGTCGCGGCGGGCCGTTTCAAGCTTCCGGCAACTTCTGGAGCGACTGCGAACTGGAGACGGCGCACAGCCGGGAGACCGGTAGGAACTCAGGTCCCCGCGCCGACGGATTTTCGCGCCGGCGCGCATGCACAGCCGTTCACCGACATGGCGGCGATTCCGGCTGCGCCCCTAGCTGATGACGGCCGAGATGAACGCCCGGGTCCGCGCCTCTTTGGGGTTGACCAGAACGTCCGTCGCCCTGCCATGTTCGACGATCGTGCCCCGGTCCATGAACACGACCCGGTTGGCGACCTCCCTGGCGAAACCCAGTTCATGGGTCACGACGACCATCGTCATGCCCGAACGCGCCAGTTCTCGCATGACCGCCAGAACCTCGCCGACCAGTTCCGGATCCAGCGCCGATGTCGGCTCGTCGAACAGCATCACCTGCGGGTTCATCGCCAAGGCCCGCGCGATCGCAACCCGCTGCTGCTGCCCTCCCGAAAGCTCAGCCGGATAGTGCCCGGCCTTGTCGGCGAGGCCCACCCGTGCCAGCAATCGCTGTGCGGAGGCCTCGGCCTCGCGGCGCGGGACGCGCTGAACCTGGATCGGACCCTCGGTGATGTTCTGCAGCGCCGTCATATGCGGAAAGAGGTTGAAGCGCTGGAAGACCATGCCGCTTTTCAGGCGTTGCCGGATGGTCTGCTTCTCGCTCAGCTTGTAGAGCCGGTCGCCCTGCTGCTGATAGCCGACGAGTTCGTCGTCCAGCCAGATGGCGCCGTCGTCGATGTCGTGCAACTGGTTGATGCAGCGCAGCAGCGTCGTCTTGCCGGAGCCGGAACCACCGATCAGGCAAACGACCTCGCCCGGATAAACCTCGAACGAGACATGGTCGAGCGCGACGAAGTCGTTGAATCTCTTGGTAACGTCGCAGATCCGGATAAGAGGTTTCGTGGCGCCCTTCCCCGGTTCGCCGCGTTCGCCTGAAGTGAGCTCAGCCGTCATCGGGGCGCACTCCCCTTCGAAAAGTGTCGTTCGAGCGGTATCTGCAGCAAAGTCAGAACCGATACGGCCACCAGATACCAGGCGCCAGCCACCAGAAGCAGCTCAACCACACGCGCATTGGCGTAATATATCGAGCTGGCGCTGTAGAGCAGTTCCGAGAACTGAATCACGCTGGCCAGCGACGTTGTCTTCACCATCAGGATGAATTCGTTGCCGAGCGGTGGAATGACCACACGCATCGCCTGCGGCAGTACGATGCGGCGCAGCGCCTTCAGGCGAGTCATGCCGATCGTTTTCGCGGCTTCATACTGGCCGGAGTCGACCGACAGCATTCCCGCGCGGATGATTTCGGCCGTGTAGGAACCCTGGTTCAGGCCCAGCCCGATCAATGCGGCCCAGAACGGCGTCATGATGTCGATCATGCGCACCGACCAGACGCCGGGAATCCCGAAATTCGGGAACACCAGGGCGAGGTTGTACCAGAGCATCAATTGCAGCAGCACCGGCGTTCCGCGAAACAGCCAGATGTAGCCCGAGGCGGTCCATTCCATGACCGGATTGCCGGAACCGCGCATGACCGCCACGACCGTGCCCAGGACCACGCCGATCGCCATGGCCAGAACAGCCAGCAGAACCGTGTTCGCAACACCGGCGAGAATGGCCGGCGCCGTCATGAAGCTCCGGAAATACTCCCACTCGATCTGGCCGGTTGCAAAGGAATAGCCGATCAAGCCGAGGGCAGTCAGCACCAAAGCCCCGGAAATCCAGCGCCCGTATTTCGGGCGCTGGATGATCTGGAATTGCGAGATCTTGATCGACTTCTCCGGCGAGGCGCCAAGCGCCGCGCCGAGGGTTTGTGGTTGACCGGTCACTTACGCGGCTCGCTGTTGATCATGACCTTCGGGATCGCATGCGACGTCAGCTTCCACTTCTCGAAGATGGCGCCATAGGTGCCGTCGTCGATCAGTTCCTGCAGGGTGTCGGCGAACTTGTCGCGGAACGCGGAATCTTCCTTGCGGAAGGCCGCGCCGTAGTAGGCCGTGATCAAGGGCTCGCCGATCAGCCGGTAAATCCCGCCTTCCTGCGCGCTGGTATAGGGAATGCTTTCGCCGCCCTGCACGCCGGCCTCGATCCGGCCCTGCTTCAATTGCAGGCGCACGTCCGGAGAGCTTTCGGCGCCGATGATATCCATCGCCTTCAGCCCGGCGTCCACGCAATGCTTCTGGTTCCATGCCTGAAGCAGGTCCATATAGGCGGCGGACCTGATGGTTCCGACAGCCTTTCCGCAAAGTTCGACCGGATCCTTGACCTCGCTCTTCGTGAGAACGAAGAACTGGGCGCCCGCCCTCATGTAGTTGACGAAATCGAACGACTTGCGCCGCTCTTCATTGTCGATCATGCCCGACAGGATGAAGTCCGTGCGGCCGGTGGTGAGCGCCGGGATAAGCTGGTTGAACAACCCGTCCGTGCGCGTGACTCCCAGGCCAAGGCGCTTGGCGATCGCGTCGACCAGTTCGATATCCAGACCGACGAAGGTATTGGTCTTCGGATCGACGAATTCCATCGGCGTGAAAGTCGCATTGATGGTCAGCGTGAACTTACCCGCATCGACGATCCGCTGCGGAAGTTCGCCCGCGCCGGCTGCTCCGAACAGGAACAGGCTTCCGAATGCGGCAATCCCGAATGATTTCAAGTTCATTGCTTACTACCTCCCGTTGTGTTGACCTGCTGCTCCCTGAAGTCTTTCCGAACCAGGGCGTTCGCCTTGCCTTGAATGCAGCCATCGATCACGAGCGACGATAAAGTCGACGCCGTGAAGATCGGCCAGAACCGATGCAACTATTGCCTCTGCACCGCCTGACGACCTGATCTGTCCTTTCCATCAGCCATCGAGGACACGCGCTGGTCGTAGATCGCCTTGGCCGATGTCGGCGAGACGATCCGCCCGTTGTTGGACTGCACGTAATCCAGGATCGAGGTCAGGCGTTCCTCGTACTCAGCCATGCCCATCGTGTAGGCGTGGCAGACCATCGATACGATCTGCTGTTCGCCGCGCTCGCGCGCACGCTTTGCCACGGCATCCCAGACACGCTTCATCGCTTCGAGATTGGAGAACTCGTTGATCATGTAGTTCTCGCCGACCACGAAGCGGCGGGACGTGCCCGGCGCCACGCCGTCCCAGGCCCAGGGAATTTCGAAGAGAGGAGCGGCCTCGTCGTCCGCGGCGACGTCGGCCTGCCGGCGACCCGACATGTAGTAGGCAGACAGCGGCGCATCGCCCCAGTCCGCCGCCTTTTGCGGCCAGACGATGCCCGGCGCACAGGACAGCTCGATCCCGATGCCAGCCTCTTTGATGATCCTGCCGATATCGGGGGTGAAGCCATGGTAACCGCCCCGATAGGCCGCGAGCGGCAGGTCCGCCTCCCGCATCCTGAGCGCACGCGAGAGGATGACCTCGCGCATGTGGTCGGTGTGATAGTAGCTGCACGATTCCGGGCCTGTGCCGGGACCGGGGCCGTAAAGATCCTCCTCCGGATGCAGCACCAGATCGGCGCCGTCTTGGACCAGATCACGCCAGAACCCGACATAGGGCGGCTCGTAGAAACGATCTCGGTAAAGCGGCCCGGTCAGGATCGTCCATGCCGCGGCACCGCCGGCATGCCGGCCGAGGATCTCGCGCATGCGGGCATATTTGGCCAGGACGCTGGCGTCTTCCTGATAGGTCGAGACCGGATCAGGATCGCTGTCCACATTTACAACCAGCAGGACATCCGTCGACACATCAGACTCCGATCACTTCGGCCGTTCGGCACATGGAACACACTAGCATGGTCTCGGCTTTGGTCAAGGTACATTACTCTTTATCAAGTACCTTGACAAAGACGCTTCCTGTTTCTCATCGGGATCGTCGTTCCCGACGGCGCCTCGCCGTCCGCAAGGCGGATATCTGAAAGCGTTCCCGCCCCTCACTTGGTGGCCAAAGCGATCTTCCGCTTTGCCAGACCGGCCATGAAATACATCATCACGTAGACGATCACCCGATAGGTGACGGCCGAGCCGGGAGGAATGCAGATGAAGGAAAGCCCGTTGCATCCGCGCAGGCCGACTTCGTGGCCGAGCCGGATGGCTTCGTAGTCGGTCATGCCGATGGGCTCGGCCAGTTCGCCGAGAATGTCGCCCTCGCTCGGGCCCGCTCCGCCGAGCACGTCCATGTCGAAATGCGCGTAGACGGCATCGGTGCCGTCGAAGGCCCGGTCGAGCGCCTTGACGGTTCCCTCGATGCCCAGTTCGGTGCGCAGCCGCCACATCGGGATGAAGTCCGTCCCTGCCGCGACGAAGCGCCGGATGGTCGCCGGATCTTCAAGCATTCCCCGCTCGCCGATCTCGACCAGATTGGCCATCGAGAAATTCGGGCAATCGCGATAGAGCTTGTCCTTCCAGTTCGTCGAGCCCGCGACGTGCTCGCTCATGGTTGCCCAGTCATACGGCCAGGCGTCCCAGTGCGTGTCCAGGCTGACCATGCCGACCTTGCCCTCGACCGTCTCGGCGATGGGGCGGCCAACGGCATAGGAGCCGCAGGGCGAATTCTGGCCGATGACGATCGGCACCGCGCCAGCCTTGAGCGCGGCCCTGACCTTGACCATCGTGGCGTCCTGCGCCTCGAGGATCTTCTGCGCGCGCCCGTCATAGCTTGTCTCGACAGGGATGTCGGCATCGCCGAAATCGACGACGTTGAGATGCTCGAAAACGTCGAGATCGAAATCCTGGATGTAGCCGGAGCGGTAGCGGATCGACTGCTGCCGCACCCGGCGCGTCGCCGAAATCCACTCGGTCTTGTCGACCCCGCTGTACTTCTGGCCCCAGCCGGCGACAAAAGGCGCCCCGATGATCACGACGTCGGCGCCTTGTATGTCGTCTTCGGTCAAGGCATGCCGCACGCCCAGAAAGGTCGGCATATCTTCCTCGATGCGGGGGAAATGCGTCGTGCGCCAGACCTTGCCCCGAAATGTTTCGTCCCAAGTTGGGTAATGTGGCATTGAGGATTCCCTCCTTTTGTGAGCCGGGCGCCTTACGCGAGCCCGCCTCGCCCTGAAAAGATTTCGACGATTCCGGCCGCGTCGGAGAGCCCCTCCCCGGCCAGCCGTTCGACATGCCGCCTTGTGTGCAGCGCGGCCGCTTCACGCAGGCCGGACAGCACGGCATCGGGAAGGGCCTCCAGAACATGCCCCTCGCCCGTCGCCAGCGACCGTCCGGGCGCGGCCCAGGATTTCCAGTAGTCCCCGAACCGTCTGGTCAGGTCGGCGCCGGAGTGTTCATCCAGCGCCCGCCGTTCCTTGTCCGTCAGCCTTGCGCGGCTTTCCGCATTCATCACCAGATAGAGCGGCGAAACGTAGAAGACGTCCGTATAGTGATGGCGGAAAATGTCTTTCGTCTGCGTGTAGGCAAGCACGTCCCAGGCCATGATGGCGCCGTCGATCTCGCCTGCCCGCGCCGCTTTGCCTATGGCCGGCGGCAACAGGTGGACCGGCTCGGCACCGATCTCCGCCATGGCCTGCGCGATCGCGCCGGAGGGGGTGCGGATGCGCTTGCCCGCAAGATCCTCCAGCGACCGCACCGGCGTATCGCGCATATGCAGCACGCCGCCGCTGTCGGCGTGGAGCGCAAGGACGTGAAGCGGGCTGAACTCCCGTTCCAGGTAGGGCGCATGGGCGGCCCACAGGCGATCACTGGCCTGCTGCGAATCCTGAACCAGAAACGGCAGGTTCATCAGGTTCGTCATCGGAAAGCGGCCGGCGGGCAAGGACGCCGGGGAATGCGCGATATCGACGGCGCCGGACAGGACCTGGCTGTACTGGTTCTCCAGCAGCCCGTACTTCGAACCCTCGCAGTGGATTTCGAACTCCAGCGACGGGCACGCCTTCTCTATCCTGCGCGTCCACGGAAGCAGGAAGTCCACGTGCGTGCCGTGGTCCGCCGGCATGTAGTGGCTTACGACGAGCCTCGTCATTGGGCCGGTCTCCTGGCCAGCGCCATGATCGTTTCGGCAAGTATCTGCGCGCCCTGGACGACATCGTCGGGCTCGCAATATTCGTTCTCGTTGTGGCTGATTCCGCCACGACACGGCACGAAGATCATCCCTGTCGGGCAGATCGCCGCGACATGGGCGGCGTCGTGAGTCGCTCCCGAGACGATGCGGCGGGAACTCACCTCGTATCGCTCCGTCACCTGTTCGATCGTCCGGACGATCCCCGCATCGAACGGGATCGGCGCCTGATAGATGAGCCGTGTCAGCTGTGCGTGCGCGCAAAGGGTTTCGACCCGCTGGCTGGCTTGCGACAACACCTGCGGGTCGGGGTGCCGCACGTCGAGCGTGAATTCCGCCTTCGCCGGGATGGTGTTGATCGATCCCGGCGCCACATTGATGCGGCCGACCGTAAAACGCAGGCCGCCGAACGCGCCCAGTTCCGCATCGAGTTCGGCCATCAGGGCACGGGCGCTGGTCAACGCGTCCGCGCGCCCTTCCATCGGGACGGCGCCCGCATGGCCGGCCACGCCTGAAACCTCGACCCGGTACTGAACCAGCCCCTGGACGTCGGTGACGACCCCAATGCCGACGCTTTCATTCTCAAGGATCGGCCCCTGCTCGATGTGGAGTTCCACATAGGCCTTGTATCCGGCCCCAAGGTCGCGATGCGACAGGTCGATGCCTGCCGTGCGAAGGCTGGCCGTGGACTGCTGGAGCGACGCTTTCACAGACTGCCCCGACGTGTCGGTGACGGCCAATGCCTTGCCCAGCGGGAAATGCCCGACATGAACCGCGGACCCCATCGTCGTCGGGTTGAACCGCGCCCCCTCCTCGTTGCACCAGACGGCGACCTCGACAGGCGTGAACGCATGCTCATCCTGCCGCACCATGATTTCCAGGCATTCGAGTGCGGCGATGACGCCCAATACGCCGTCGAAATTGCCACCGACGGGCTGAGTGTCGAGATGGGACCCGACCAGCACCGGCGCGTCGGTGGAATCGGCCCCGCCCAGGCGCAGGAACAGGTTGCCGATATCGTCGACGTAGGCAACGCACCCCAGGGACTGCGCCCAGCCGATCAGCCGCGCCTTCGCCTCGGTCTCTTCCGGCGAAAGCGCCAAACGGCAGACTCCGCCGTTTTCCAGAGCCCCGATCCGGGACATCTCCTCGAGGCGCCCCAACAGTCTGACGCGGTCGACCGTGCGTCCTTGATCCAACATTTCGCGAATGAAACCCTTTGAGAAAAACGATGAACGAGACGGCATCAGCCGGGCGTACCGGGAGGCAATCGGCCCTCGCTGAAAGGAAGCCGGTCCGTCCTCGGGCTCCAGGCCCCGGAGTCGATCAATCCACGGCAATGCCGTGCGATCTCGGCCGTCGTCGCGAACCAGACGTCGCCCTTTTCCTGCATGTGACGCAGCAACTGGTCGATCATCTCGGCCCGCGCCAGCCTGCCGGACAGGAACGGATGCCAGACCGTGACCATCATGCCGCCGTGGCGCCACGCGGCATCGAACTCGGCCTTGTACATCTCAAGCGCCTTTTGCGGCGACGAGATCGGCATCATGTAGCCAAAGTCGGGCAGGCACGCGAACTGGGTCCAGTCGTCCAGCGTGATGTCCGTCGGCAGTTCGAGCAGCGCTCGGGACCCATCGCCGATAAGGTACGGCACGTCGTCACCGAACAGCGAAGAATCGTACTCGAAGCCTTCGTCGAGCAGGTAAGACACCGTGTGTCGCGAATGCTGGAATGCCGGGGCGCGATATCCCGAGGGCCTGGAGCCGGTTACGCGCCTGATCGCCTCGATACCGGCCTGGAGGCTTTCACGCTCCGCTTCCGGCGTCTGCATGTTCGGCCGGGCATGCGCATAGCCATGATGGGCGATCTCGTGCCCGCCGGCGAGGATCTGCTCGACCGTTGCCGGATAGCTGTCGATGCACCAGCCGGGAACGAAAAAGGTCTGCCGGATTCCATGCGCCGCAAACAGGCGGAGCAGCCTTGGCACCGCAATCGTCGGCCCGTACCGCAGCTGTGCGGCAAGCGCCACCTGATCCGGCGAAGCGTCGGGAAACCGGCGATGCACGAGCGTCTCGCCGTCCATGTCGAACGAGATGCAGACCGCGCAGCGGGCGCCGCCGGGCCATTGCGGCGCCGACTCGATAAGTTTCAACGTCATACGCGGCCCTCCTGCCTACGTGGCGACAAACAATCCCGGACATGCCGTGCTTCCGGCGCTTCCCTCGCCGTGCAAACGGTCGCGGCGGTTAACACAGGTCGAGCCTCCTGCCCCTGCACGAGACTTGCTCGACGCCCCTTTTCGGACAGTTGAAAACCGGTACTCTCCGATGATATTGACAAAGAGAACCGGGAATTTCCTACTTGTCAAGTTACTTTACTAAATGTCCAGCCATGTGCATAAAACGCATGGTTATGCGCGCCATGTCCAATGAGGATTGCTGAAAGTGGTCGAAAACGTTGATCAGATACACATTGGCGGACGGCTGCGTCACGCGCGCAAGATCAAGGGGCTGAGCATGAAGCAGCTTTCCGAGATCACCAACTGCTCGGAGAGCTTCATTTCCAAGCTTGAGCGCGACAAGGTCCAGCCGTCGCTCTCCCTGCTGCATCGCCTGGTCGCCGCTCTTGGCATCAATGTCTCGAATCTCTTCGACGCCGATCAGGCGGGCGAGGAGCCGGCTTTCATCGTCAGAAGCGGGAGCCGCCCGCGCATCCAGATGAATACAAGGCCAAACTCCAGCGGCGTCCTGCTCGAACAGGTGGTTCCGCTAGGGCCGAAATCCCTGCTGCAGGTGAATATACACATCGTCGCCCCGCAGGGCGGCGGCCACGAAGCCATCAGTCACGTGGGCGAGGAAATGGGCTTCGTCCTCGAAGGCATGATCGACCTGCAAGTCGCCGACCGCACGTATCGGCTGACGGCAGGAGATTCCTTCCTCTTCCATTCCGAATTGCCGCACGCCTACAACAATCCCGGCGATACGCCGGCCCGCGTGCTCTGGGCCAACACCCCACCTACTTTCTAGCGCTGAGGGACATCAGCGTCGCACGGTCACCCGGCGCAAGCGGGAAGTGCTGCGCCCCGTTCCGGCCGGAACGGTCTGTGGCTAACTGTCAACCCGCCTGTTTCGAGAACGCATCCAGAGCGTGCGAAAGCGCGACCTTCGTTTCGTTCACATGCGCCTCGGTATGTGCCGCCGAAAGATACATCAATCCCCGCGGAAGCGGGTTGAGCCCGTGCAGCACGCAGGCCTCCGTCAGCTTCAGTACCTTCACCCTGTCCGCTTTGGCGAGGTCGCCGATCCGATTCATCTCGCCAGCGGCGACGAACATCTGCACGGCCGAGCCGACGCGATTGGCTCGGACGCCGACGCCCAACGCGGACGCCTCGTCATTGATGTGCCGCTGTATTTCGGCTGCGTAGGCGTCCATGCGTGGATAGATCTCCGCCTGTCCCTCGTGCAGCAACTCGACGCAAGCGATGGCCCCGCCGACGGAAACGGGATTGCCGTTGAAGGTGCCGCGATGAAGCACGCGCCCGTCAACCAGCGGTTCCATGACGTCGCGACGGCCGGTCACCGCGCTGATCGGCAGGCCGGCCCCCAGCGCCTTGCCCAGCACCGCGATATCCGGCACCACGCCGAAGACCTGCTGGGCGCCGCCGAGCGCCAGGCGAAAGCCGGAGATCACCTCGTCGAAGATCATCACCACGCCGTGCCGGCGCGTCAGCTCGCGTACCGCCTGGAGAAAGCCTTCCGGCGGCGAGAAGCAGCCGGCGTTGATGGCAGCGGCCTCCAGTATGACGGCGGCGAAATCGCTCGATATCACCTTTTCCAGCGCGGCCGCATCGCCCCAGTCGAGGATAGTGACGCTATCGGCGGCCTGCGGATCCTGGCCGCCGGAGCTGGGGCCGTCGTTGCCGGTGCTGTTGGCGATATGGATGTTGTCGAACCAGCCATGGTAGTTGGCGCGGAACTTGATGATGTGCCGTCGTCCCGTCGCCGCGCGCGCGACGCGCAGCGCAAGCTGGACGGCTTCGGTGCCGCTATTGACGAATGAGGATATCTCGGCGCAGGGAACGGTTTCGGCGATAAGCTCGGCAAGCCGTCCTTCGCCGCTGTGGATGCTTGCCGTGCGCAGCCCCTTGTCCAGTTCCGCCTTCACGCGGGCAACCACGCCCTGAGGGCTGTGGCCGAGGATCAGCGGACCGTAACCCATCATGTAGTCGACGTAGCGGTTGCCATCCACGTCGGTGACGACGGCTCCCTCGGCATGGTCGATCACCAGCGGAACGGGCAATTGGGATGCCCGCGGGGTCGAGGAAACCCCGTTGGCAAGATGCCTGGATGCAGCCTCGCGATACCGCGCCGATCCGGAAAACCCGCCGACTGGAGCCCGATGCGCCGTTTCTCCGCTCATGATTACACGCTCTTTCGTTCGTTATGTTTCCATGCCGCGGGCCTTACGGCTCGCAGCCCCGGTTCCCGCCTGCGGCGGGAAACCGAACTTCAATGCTCGCCGGCCCAGAAAACGACGCGGCGCTTGGCGATGCCGACGATCGAATGCATTGTCATGCCGATGACGGCCAACACGACCAGCACGGCGAACATGCCGGCGATGTTGAACTGCTCGTTGAACTGTAGGATCATCTTGCCGAGGCCCATCTGTGCCCCGACGAATTCGGCCACGATGGCGCCCACCAGCGCGAAGACCACGCCGAGGCCGAGGCCGGCGAAAACGTAGGGCATGGCGTTCGGCACGCGCACCTTCATCAGCACCTGGAAGCGGTTGGCGCCGAACGCCTTCAGCATCTGCACCTCGTCGCGACCCGACGCCTGCAATCCCGCGATCACGTTGACCAGCATGGGGAAGAAGGAGATCAGCGCGGCCATGACGATCTTGGAGGCCAGGCCGTAGCCGAACCATTGCAGGAAGATCGGCGCGAGCGCGACGCTCGGTATCGTCTGGAAGGCGACGATGTAGGGCATGAGGCTGAGATCGAGCAGCCGGACCTGCGAGATCACCACCCCGAGGACGACGGCGATGACGATGCCGAGGACATAACCCATCAGCACCTCGTACATCGTCACCCAAAAATTCTGCCAGAAGATCCCGCTCCCGAGCAGGGACCAGAGCTGCTGGCCCACCACGCTCGGGCCAGGCAACACATAGGCAGGCGTGCCGCTGACCCGGACATAGAATTCCCAGCCGCCCGTCACGAGGATGAAGACGACTATCACCAGGAAAGCCTGAAACGATCTCGAAGTGTCGCGGTACATGGAAGGCCTCTGAAATGACCGGCAAAAGAGAGTGCGTAAGCGTGCGTTCGTCTTGACCTGGCGTCAGTCGATCATCGAGCTGTCGTTGAAATGCGCGCGGATGCGGTCCAGGACGTCCCCGGCATTGCCCAAGTCGCTCAGCCTGCGTTCGCGCGGCAGCGTCACCGGAACGATCTCGCTGATGCGTCCCGGCCTCGGGCTCATCACGACCACCCGGTCGGCCAGGAAGACGGCTTCCGGTATCGAATGGGTGACGAAGATGATCGTCTTGCCGCTCTTCAGCCAGATGCGCTGCAATTCCGCGTTGAGGAATTCGCGCGTCATCGCGTCGAGCGCCCCGAAAGGTTCGTCCATCAACAGGACTGTCGGATCGCGCACCAGCGCGCGGCAGATGCCGGCGCGCTGGCGCATACCCCCGGAAAGTTCCCGGGGATATTTGTTCTCGAAGCCCTTGAGGCCGATCATCTCCATCAGTTCAAGGGCGCGCTGCGTATAGATCTTCCTGTCCAGGTGCTTCAGTTCGACCGGCAGCAGCACGTTATCCAGTATGGTGCGCCACGGCAGCAGCGTCGGCTCCTGGAAAACGACCCCGACCTCGGAAGAAGGCCTTGTAATGGCGACATCGCCGAGACGGGCCTCGCCCTCGAACCGGTCCTCGAGGCCGGCCAGGATCTTGAGCAAGGTCGTCTTGCCGCATCCGGACGGTCCGACCAGGGCGATGAACTCGCCCTCGACCACATCCAGATGGACATGGTCGAGCGCGACGGTGATGTCGCCCGTGCGCGTATAATATTGCTTGGTCAGACCGCCGATCTGGATGAGCGGAGTGGTGATGCTGTCCATCGTCATGGCTTCCGGTCGGGGCAAGAGACAGGCGTCCTACTTCTTCTCGACGATCGACTTGACGTCGAAGTCGTAGATCTTGGGCATCAGGGAAGCGTCCCAGACCTGCTCGACGGTCAGCTTCTTGTCGGTCTGGCCGGTTTCATGCGCGAAGTTGAGCAAGGCCTCCCAGCGGTCGGCGGGCAGGTTCAGCCATTGACCCCAGGCCGCCGGATCGGGCTGATCGGACGGAATGGAATCGCCGAGCGCGATCTTCATGGCCTCGGCCGTTTTCTTCGCATCCTCTCCGTTCGGATCGCTCGCGCCGGCAAGCTGCGGAAATTCCGTGAAGGAGAGCTTCAGCGCGCTTTCGGGATAAAGCTGCGTGTAGACGATACCCTTGTAGGCCGCGCGCGCGAAGGCGGCGAGCTCTTCGGGCTTGGCCTTGAGCGTCTGCTCGCTCGTCACCATCGTCACGCTGAACAGCTTGGACATTTCCGCCGGCCGCTCGAGAAGGTCGAGGGCGATGCCGTTCTGGCCCATGACGGTGAAGCTGTCGGAATAGCTGTCGACGGCATCGATCTGATCGGCCTTGAGAGCTGCCGCAGCGCGAGCGCCGGCGCCGACCGGCACGATGGTCACGTCGGTTTCCTGAAGGCCGGCGAGCTTGAGATTGGCGCGCAGGTCGGCATAGGAGGCCGATGCGAGGCTGATGACGCCGACGCGCTTGCCCTTGAGATCGGCGATGGACTTGATGGGCGAATCCTTCGGCACGCCAATGAAATAGGGCCATTGCACGGTGATGCCGGCGAAAGCCTTGATCGGAACCCCCTTGTCGATCGCCGCCGCGATGTTCACCGAGGAGGCGTAGCCGACATCGGCCGAACCGGAAGCGACCGCCTGGAGCGCGGCGGTGGAACCGTCAGCCTGCAGGATGGTGGGGTTGAGCTTCTCTTCCTCGAAATAGCCGAGCTGCTTCGGCACGGCATAGGTGAAGGTCTCCTCGCCTGCCGTAATGGTGTTGCGGGCCAGCGCCAGCGTGAAGTTGGTGTCGGCGGCCGTGGCCCCGGCGGTCATGCCGAGGCAGAGAGCCAAGGCTGCGAGAATTTTGTATTTCATGGTCAGTGATCCCCTTTATCTGTTTGGGTTGAAGGAAACTCAGGTCAGCAGGGCCGCTGGCGCCACCGCGCTCATCCAGGGCGAAGGCTCGCCCCAATGCGCCGTAAGGCTCCAGATGCTGCAGATGTTGGAGGCGAGCACCGGAACCGCGATCTCGCGCGCCGTCGCCGCCAGCATATCGATGGTGCGCATGCCCGTGCCGCTCAGGATGATCGCGCCGTCGGGCGCGGTATCCATGCGCTTCAGCGCGTCGCCGATCTGGGACGGCGTGACCTGGTAGGCCACCAGTCTGTCCTCGAACTGGCTGACGCTGTGCACCCGGTAGCCGGCATCGGTCCAGTAGCGGACGGCGAGTTCGGTCTGCTGGTTCGGATAGGGCGACATCAGGCTGACCGTGTCGATGCCGAGCTTTTTCAGCGCCTTGTCGATGGCGATCGTTGCGGTCTCGACCGGTACCCCTGCCTGGTCGGAGAGCCGCTTGCACAGGTCCCGGTCGCCCTGCGGCGCGAGACGGTATTGCGAGCCGGTCAACGCGATCGCAATGGCATCGAGCTTGAGCGATCCGAAGCCCTTGATCATCTCCGGGAAGCTTTCGACATAGCCGCGATTGCGCGCGTCGAGATCGCCCGGCAGCACCGGCAGGCGCATGGTGTGCAGCGCCACGTCGGCAGGCAGCAAGACCGGATACTCGATCTCGACGGTCGGGTTGGCCGGCGGCACCAGACCGCCGCAGCGGTATTTCGGCATGGGAAGCGTGGGAAGACGGGCAGTCATGGCGGCTGGTTCCTCGAATGTCATCGGCGCGCCGGAAGCTCGACCATGTCGAGCATGGCGGTCTGCCCCAGATAGGCGCGAGCCTTGTCGGTGTCGGAAAGAAGGCCGTTGACCTTCTCGATCCATGCCTTTTCCTGCGACACCATCGTATCGGTGCGCGGCAACAGCATCTCGCCGGCAATGCGATGGCGTTCGTCGACAGCCGCGTCGAGTGCGCCCCGCCCGCCCCCGGCAACCGCCGCCGCCATGGCCGTGGCGATGACAAAGCCGTCATGGATGCCGCAGTTCATGTTCATGCCGCCGCGCGTGTTGGTCAGGTGAAGCGCGTCGCCCGCCAGGTAGACGTTGCCGCGCCGCCCGGCCGTCGCCAGGCACTTGCGGGCCGGATAGCAGTCCTTGTCGATCACCTTCGGCAGCGTGAAATCCGGGATGAGCGCGCGCAGCCGCATGAGCGCCCATTCGTCTGTCAGCGCGGTCTCTTCCGAAACGCCTTCCGGCACGCGCAGGATCACGCGCCAGTTGTCGGGCATATGCAGGAAGCTGACCGAGTGGGTCTTGCCGACCAGGTAGGTCACCGGGCCGATGCCCTCGACCACGTCGCGGATGCCGTCGTCCGTGCGGATGCGGAGCTGGAAGCCCGGATAGGCCGAGCCCTCGAAGCCGATGCCGGCCGCCTGGCGCACGGCGCTGTGCGCGCCGTCCGCGCCGAGCAGGAAGCGTGCCGTGACGGTCTCACGCGCCCCCTCGCCTCCCACATCCACGGCGACACCTTCGTCCCGGTCCTCGACGCCGAGAAATTCGGCGTTGAAGCGGAAATCGACATTGGCGAAGCTTTGCAGCCTTTCGAGCAGGATCGGCGTCAGCAGCGACTGTTCCAGATGCTTGCGGAACGGAAACCGTGTCGCGCCTTGCAGGAGCTCGAAGCCGAGTTCGCCCAGGATGCCGCCGTCGACGGTGCGGTATTGCAGGCGGTCGATATGCAGCGCCTGCCGGCTGAACGCCTCGTAGACGCCGACGCGGTCGAGAATGTCGAGCGTCGGCGCATGGAAGGTCGAGGCCTTCGACACGCGGTTCAGTTCGCCGCGTTTCTCGAACACGGCCACTCGCAACCCCGCTTCGGCAAGCACGAGCGCCGCCACCAGACCGACCGGCCCGGCGCCCGCCACGATGACATCGCGATCGAACATGGTTCGGCCTTTCAACGGCGCACGAAGGGGTTGGGAATGTTGGTTTCGGTGGAAATCCAGACGCTCTTCAGCTCCATGTATTCGCGCATGCCGGCGATGCCGCATTCGCGCCCGACGCCGCTCATCTTGAAGCCGCCGAAGGGCGAGGTGACGCTGGTGGAGCGGTAGTTGTTGATCCAGATCGTTCCGGCCCGCACGCGGTTCGACATGTTGATGGCGCGGCCGATGGACTGGGTCCAGATACCGGCGGCAAGGCCGAACTCGATGTCGTTGGCGATACGAACCGCGTCGTCCTCGTCCTTGAAGGGGATGATGGACAGGATCGGCCCGAACACCTCCTCCTGCGCGATGCGCATCCTGTTGTCGACGCCGGTGAAGACCGTCGGCTCGAAGAACAGGCCGTTCGGACAACCGGGGACGTTCGCCGGCTTGCCGCCCAGAGCGAGCTTGGCGCCGTCGGCCAGCGCGACGTCCACGTAGGACTTCACTTTCTCGAATTGCGGCCTGGTCGAGATCGGCGCGATCTGTGAATCCGGATCGCCCGGATGGCCGAACTTCGCCTGCTTCACCGTCTCGATCAGCCGGGAGACGAAAGCGTCGTGAATGTTCTCCTGCACCAGAAGGCGCGAGCCTGCCACGCAAGTCTGGCCGGAGGCGGCAAAGATACCGGCGATCGCGCCCTTGAGCGCATTGTCCATATCGGCATCGTCGAAAATGATGTTGGGCGACTTGCCGCCAAGTTCCAGCGTCACCCGCTTCATGTGCCTGGCGGCTTTTTCGTTGATCATCTGTCCGGCGATCGGGCCGCCGGTGAAGGCGATGCGCTCCACATGAGGATGGGTGACGAGTGCGTCGCCCACTTCCGCGCCGAGGCCGGTCACCACGTTGATGATGCCCTTTGGCACGCCGGCCTTGTCGAAGATCTTCATCAGTTCGATCAGCGAGGCTGAGGTGAACTCCGATGGCTTCAGCACCACCGTATTGCCGGCGGCGAGCGCCGGCGCAATTTTCATGCTGGCGAGCGGCAGCGGCGAGTTCCACGGCGTGATGCAGGCCACGACGCCCAGCGGCTCGTATTTGGTGTAGTTGAGCACGCCCGGCTTGTCGGTCGGGATGACCGAGCCCTCGATCTTGTCGGCGAGGCCGCCGTAGTAATAGTAGTAGTTGGCCATGTAGCGCATCTGCATGGACAATTCGGCGATCAGCTTGCCGTTGTCGCGCTGCTCGACATAGGCGAGCCAGTCGGCGTTCTCGGTGACCAAGTCGCCGATGCGCCTGAGCATCGCGCCGCGCTGGCTCGGATTCATCTTCGGCCATTCGCCTTCGGTGAAGGCGCGGTGCGCCGCCCGGACCGCACGGTCCACGTCCTCGGCCGTACCACGCGTGATGCGCGCCCAGACCTCGCCCGTGACCGGATCGACGGAATCGAGCATGGCGCGACCGGCGGGCGAGACGAATTCGCCATCGATATACAGGCCGTAGAGCCGCACGCCGTCGGCGTCTGTCTCGGTCTGCGGCAAGGTGGTCGCGGGAACGGCGGGCGTGAAAGTCGTGGTCATTGCTTTGTTCGTCCGGTAACGGATTGGGATCAGGTGCGCTTCGGCAGCGCGCGCAGGTAGTCGGCGACCTCATCTGTCGGAATGACGTCGGCATATTTGCAGTTGAGGTCGAAGAGATTGACGGCGTGGCTGGCCTCGAACCGGTCGAAGGCGGTTTCTTCCGGTATGACCACCTTGAAGTTGAACGAGTAGGCATCGACCGCGGTGGCGCGCAGGCAGCCGGACGTGGTGCAGCCGACCAGTATGAGCGTATCGATGTCGAGGAAGTTCAACTGGCTCATGAACGTTGTGCCGAAGAAGCAGGAGGGCTTCTGCTTGGAGATCAGCATGTCCTGCGGACGGGGAGCCAGCGGCTCGACCACGCGGGTCGCGTGCGTTCCGGCGATGACGGTCTTTTCGCCGCCGCGATGGTTCTTGCCCACCTGCACGCCGCTGTCGAGAAGATCGGGACGGCGCCCGCTCTCGGTGTAGAAAACCGGCAGGTTCTTCTCGCGCGCCAGTTCCAGAAGCGGGACGGTCCGTTCCACGGCCGCCCAGGCCTCGCGGCCGCAATGGGTGCGATATTGCTTCAGGCCTTCCAGGATATCTTCCGGCGTGTCGCCGCAGAAATTGTACTGCACGTCGATGATGAACAGCGCCGGCCGGGTGCCGAAGCCGCCGCGCTTGCCATAGCCGGCCGCCTTCAGCACGGCCTGATCGCGCTCGGTCAGAAAACGGTCCCAGATTCTCTTGGTAGCGGTCATCGTCGATCTCTTGAGGTTGGTGGAATTGCGGCCGTCACCGCGACAGGCGGCTGAGATAGCGCCCCCAAGGCTGGCGACGCGCTTCGTCGGTGATCTTGCCGTCCAGCATCACGGTGCGCCCGCGTACCAGCGTGCGCACCGGCCAGCCTTTCAACGTCAGGCCCTGATACGGCGAATAATCGGAAAAGGACTCGCTGACGGCATGATCGACCGTCCGCTCGAGATCGGGATCGACGACCAGAAGGTCGGCGTCCCTGCCGACGGCGATCGCCCCCTTCGAAGGCATGTTGTAGATTCGGGCGGCATTGGCCGAAGTCAGCGCGACGATGCGGTCGAGCGGCAGGCCACGGCGGTGGAAGCCCTCATGCAGCATCAGCGGCAGAAGCAGGCCCGAACCGGGGAAGCCGGCGCTGGCGCCCCAGATATCCTTGTCCTTGGTTTCGCGCTTGCGCGCCACATGGTCGGAGCCGATAGTGGTGACGGAGCCGTCGAACACGCCTTCCCACAGGGCCTCGATATCGGCCTTCGCGCGCACCGGAGGGTTGACCTTGGCCAGCACGCCCGCCGGCCATTGGTCGTCGACGATGAGATAATGCGGGCAGGTTTCCACGTAGATCGGCGGTCCGGCCCGGCGCGACGGCTTCTGACGCAGGTAGCGCACGATTTCGAGCGACTCGCCGCTGCTCATATGCACGATGTTGATTGGCGTGGCGGTTTGCTCCGCGAAATAGCAGACGCGGAATACATTTTCCGCTTCCAGGAAACCGGGGCTCTGCTCGTTCCACGCCTTCAGGTCGTCGCGCCCGGCGGCCTTGAGCACAGGACGCAGAGCTGGGATGACCTCGACGTTCTCGCAATGGACACCCATCACCGCGCCCGGAATGGCGGCGGTGGCCTTGAGCGCCGTATAGAGCAGCGCGTCGTCGATTTCGGTGAAGCCTTTGGCGGCGCCGGCCGCCCCCTTGTACATCATGTAGAGCTTGAAGGAGGAGACGCCGAAGCGGCGAGCGATCTCGTCCAGCGTCTCGACATGCAACTGGCTGGTCAGGCCGAAATGCAGGCCGAAATCGATGCAGCTCTGCGTCTCGGCGCGTTCCTTCACGACGGGAAAGGAATCGCGGATATCCTTCGACCGATGGAACGAGAGCACGCTCGTCGTGCCGCCAAGCGCTGCCGCCCGCGACTCCGTCTGGAAATCGGTCTCCGGATTGCCGAAGTCGAAATGCACATGTGGGTCGACCACGCCGGGCAGCACCCAGAGCCCCTCGCAGTCTATGGTCTGATCCGCCCTCAGATCGTCGGCATTCTCGGCGATGACGGCGATGCGGCCGTCCTTCACGCCGACCGCGCCAGACGTTAGCCCGCCGCCGGGAAGAGCCAGTCGAGCATTGGCCAATATGAGATCGAGAGCCATCGTTCCTACCCGTTCAAGCCGTCCGGCGACGGCGAAAAATCTTTCAGCACCTGCATCAGGATCCCGCCGGCGGCCAGCAGCCCGCGCTCGGCCTCGGTCAGCAGTTGCGGCAGCGCCTCGAACGTCGTCACGCCGTCCGGTCCATGGGCGCTCACCTTCACCGCCCCGCCCTTGCGGACGGCCTCCTCGATGCCTTCGAAGGCAAACAGTTCCGCACCCGTCAGGCCCAGTTGCCGCCAGCCTTGGCCCGCCCGGAAGGCAAGCGGCAGCACGCCCATGCCGACGAGGTTGGCGCGGTGGATGCGCTCGAAGGATTCGGCCAATACCGCACCGACCCCGAGCAGCGCCGTGCCCTTGGCCGCCCAGTCGCGGCTGGAACCGGTTCCGTATTCCTTGCCGCCGAGGACGATGATGCCGCTGCCGTCCTTGCGGTAGCGTTGCGCCGCCTCGAAGATGGTCATCGGCGCGCCGTCGGGGAAATGCCGGGTGATGCCGCCCTCGACCTCCGGCATCAGCGCGTTCTTGATGCGGATGTTGGCGAAGGTCGCCCGCGTCATCACCTCGAAATTGCCGCGCCGGCCGACATAGGTGTTGAAGTCGCGTGGCGCGATACCTGCCTCGGTGAGATAGCGTCCGGCCGGCGTGTCGGCAGGAATCTCGCCGCTCGGCGAGATATGATCCGTGGTGAGCGAATCCCCGAACGCGGCCAGCACGCGCGCGCCGCGCAGCGCCTGTGCGAGTATCTCCAGCGGATCTTGGTCGGCATCGCGATCGAAGAACGGCGGCTCGACCAGATAGTGGGACTGCCGATCCCACGGGAAAGTTTGTCCCGGCGGCGCGGCCAATTCCTCCCAGGCGCCGGCGCCGGCGGCCTGGCGACCGTAGACATCCGAGAACAGCGCTGGGTCGCGCGCCAGCGGCAGAAGCGCGTCGACCTCGGCCGGTGTCGGCCACAGGTCGCGCAGGTAGACCGGACGGCCGTCCGCACCGAGGCCGACAGGCTCGCTGTCGAAGTCGATATCGATTCGCCCGGCGAGCGCGAACAGCACGACAAGCGGCGGAGCGCCGATGAAATTGGCGCGGATGAGCTTGTGGATGCGCCCTTCGAAATTGCGGTTGCCTGACAGCACGGCAGCGGCGATCAGCTTGCGCCGCTCGATCTCGTCGGCGACCTCGGCCGGCAGCGGCCCGGATTTCCCCCCGCACGTCGTGCAGCCGTAGCCGACGACATTGAAGCCCAGCGTCTCCAGGAAAGGCAGCAGCCCTGCCTTTTCGAGGTAGCGCGTCACCACGCGCGAGCCCGGCGCCATCGAGGTCTTGACCCAGGCCGGCACCGCCAGCCCCAGTTCAACGGCGCGCCGCGCCACCAGTCCCGCCGCCAGCATGACGGAGGGGTTGGAGGTGTTGGTGCAGGAGGTGATCGCCGCCAGCGCGATGGCCCCGTGCCCGGGAATGACGTCCGCTGCCGCATCGACAACCTCGGCCGGCTGCAACTCGGCGCCGAAGCCACCTTCTGACAACGGTTTATGCAGCTTGTCGCGGAAATCGGCGGCGACCGAGGCGAGCGGCAGGCGATCCTGCGGACGGCGCGGTCCGGCAAGGCTCGGCCGCGCGGCCGACAGGTCGATCTCGACGATACGGTCGTAGGCAGGCCGCTCGTCGGCATCCGCACGCCACAGGCCTGTCGCCCGGCAATAGGCCTCGACAAGGCCGATCTGCTCCGGCGAGCGCCCGGTATCGCGCAAATAAGACAGGCTCTGCTCGTCCACCGGAAAGAAGCCGCAGGTCGCGCCGTATTCCGGCGCCATGTTGGCGATCGTCGCCCTCTCGGTGACCGTCAGGCGAGGCACGGCCGGGCCGAAGAATTCAACCATAGAGCCCGCCACCCGTTCAGCGCGCAACGCCTGCGTCACCAGCAGCGCCGCGTCAGTTGTCATGGCTGGCGGCACGATGTCTCCGCTCAGCCGCACGCCGACCACCTGCGGGCGGGGAAAGATGTAGGGCTGGCCGAGCATGGCGGCCTCCGCATCGATGCCGCCGACACCCCAGCCGAGAACGCCGAGGCCGTTGACCATCGGCGTATGGGAATCGCCCCCGATGACGAAATCCGGGTAGGCCCACACCGCCCCGCCCCTCGTTTCGCGGGTGACGACCGTGGCAATGCTTTCGATATTGACCTGATGGATGATGCCGGTGCCGGGCGGATAGATACGCAGGCGATGGAACGCGTTCTGCGCCCATTTCAGAAAGCGGTAGCGCTCGGCGTTGCGTTCCAGTTCACGGGCGAGATTCAACCGTTCGGCCTGCGCGTCGCCCCAGAAATCCACCTGCAGCGAATGATCGACGACGAGATCGACGGGAACCAGCGCATCGACGCGGGACGCATCGCCTCCGACCCGCTCGACGGCGTCGCGCAGCGCCGCAAGGTCCTGCAGCGCCGGCAGGCCGCTGGAATCCGGAAGAATGACGCGACTGACGTAAAGTGGAAGCTCCGCGTCCTGACGTCCGGACAGCAGGGCAGCGATATCCTCGGCTCCGACAGGCCTCCCCCAGATCCGGCTGCGGCAGAGATTTTCCAGCAGGATCCGATGGACATAAGGCATCGTCGCGAGATCGCGGCCACCGGCACGTGCCGCCGCCGCGATGTCGGCGGCGCAGATGCCCTGTCCTGACCAGTCGAATACCCGCTGCATGGCGCCTTCCGGCTCCCTGGGATGCCCATGGGCGGGCATTAAATCATGCCCGTCACAAATGTAAACACTTTTCAGGAAATTTTTGGGTATATCGCATAGATTACCGATAAAGAGTTGACTTTACGATCACAAAAGGCAAAAAAGTTGACACTTTGAACGAGACAAGAGTACCCGGCACACAGGGCGCATTTCAAAGCGAGGATGCAATCGTGGGCGCTTTCAGGGATGACACGCAGGCATCGGTTGCCGAGACGGGGACACCGCGCGCCGACACCATCTACCAGTCGATACTGGACGCCATCTATCAGGGCCGGCTGATCCCGGGCAGCGTCGTCAACGAAGCCGCGCTCGCCCACGAATTCGGCGTCAGTCGCGGTCCTGTGCGCGAAGCCGTACGCCGCTTGCAGGGCATCCAGCTCGTCACCCGCGAACCTTATCTGAAGGCGCGGGTGGTGGCGCTCGACGCCGCCACTGCGGTCGAACTGTTCGAATTGCGGATGGCGCTCGAAGGCATGGCCTGCAATCTGGACACCAAGCGCATGTCCGATGCGGACATCGACGGGCTCATCTCCGAACTAGAGCGCAGCCGCCACACCTACGGCGCCGCTTCGCAGGCATCCGAACACGGCGTCTTCGATTTCCATGAACGCATCGTGCGCGCCTGCGGCAACGCCCGCATCATCAATCTGCTCTGCGGCGACCTCTACCATCTCCTGCGCATGTACCGCCGCCATTCGGGCGCGATCATGGAGCGCAAGGAGGAAGCCTTCGACGAACATTGGCAGATATTGCGGGCGATGAAGTCGCGCGATCCGCAACTGGCCGAATCCCTCATGCGTTCGCACATCCGGCGCGCCGCACGAAACCTCTTCGATCGGCTCGACGGCACCTCCCTGCCAGACGCCTGATCATTCGAACCCGTTCCATTTATCCGGAGACCGATTTTTATGACCACAGGCGCCAAGAGATTCCGGGCCATCCTCAACTCCGGCGACTTCATCGTCTCTCCGGGCGTCTATGACGGCTACAGCATCCGTCTCGTCGAGGCTGCCGGCTTCAAGACGGCCTGCACCAGCGGCGCCGCGATCTCGAACGCCCTGCTGGGGATCGCCGACATCGGCGTGATGGGCCTGACCGAGAACGTCAACCATTGCCGAAACCTCGCCCGGTCCGTTTCCATCCCCCTCACCGCCGACGCCGACAACGGCTACGGCAACCCGGTGAACGTTTTCCACACCGTCAAGATGTTTGAGGAAGCCGGCGTCGCGGGCGTCAACCTGGAAGATCAGGTCAGCCCGAAGCGGTGCGGCCACATGCCCGGCAAGGACGTCATCGAAACCGCGGAAATGATCAAGAAGATCGAAGCCGCCTGCATGGCCCGCCGGGACGACAGCTTCGTCATCATCGCGCGCACGGATTCGCTGGCCATCGAAGGAATAGAAGGCGCCGTCAAGCGCGCGCGCGCCTACGCGGCGGCGGGAGCGGACATGCTGTTTCCGGATGCGGTGCGGACCGAAGACGACATAAAGCGCATCGTCGATGCCGCCGGTATCCCGGTTTCCATCAACATGGGATTCGGCATCCGCCAGCGGCCGACGACGCCGCTCATCCCGCTCGGGCGCCTGCGCGAACTCGGCGTGCGCCGCATCAGTCTGCCTCGCATGCTGCCTGCCGCAGCCATCCACGCCATGCAGCAGGCGCTTGTGGCGATGCGTGAGGTCATGGAAAGTGGCGTCCCCGTCAACCGCGAAGACCTGCTCGTCGGCATCGAGGACATCATGAAGCTGATGGGGTACGAAGAGATGCGCAAACTGGAAAAGCAGCTTACGACCTACTGAAGCGGGGGGCGCCGACCGGCGGCAAAGCAAGGAGCCATGGAACGGCCGGTTCGATGCGCACCGCAGCCTCGCAAACGCTTCGGCTATATCAAGACAACTCCGAATCCTTTAGCCGGCCGTTTCAGGACCGGCCTCAGACCGTCTTGCTCCCGACGGCATGCGCCGCCAGGCCACGGCCGGCCTCGGCATCATGATCGATGGTGGTGCGCATCAGCATGATGTTGCCCATGAACTCGACGCCGCTGGCCATCGAATCCATGATGACGCGGGCGGTTTCGTTGACGCCCACCGTGTTGCCCACCAGGGACAGTTCAGACGGCAGTTCGATGACGCCGAGCGTCGTCATGGTCTTGTAGATCTGGCTCAGATGAAGGCAGGACCACTTCATCGACATGGTGAGCGGGCATTTCATGTAAAGTGTCGGCTGCGTGTGCCAGATCTTCAGGCCGTTCCGGTTCTCTAGCGTGAAATGAAGGTCGACCTGGTCGTTGAGCCGGAACTCCCGGTGGAAGATCGCCTGGGCGACGGCCTCGCACCCCGCCAGCAGCCCGTCGAGGTCGAGCGAGGCAAGCGGCTGGCTGATCTCGTCGGGCGCACGGCGCCCCTGGTAGCCGACGACGAGCCGCAGCTCGCCCGGTCCGTCCAGAACCTCGGTGTCGAGCACTTTCAAGCTGTACGAGACGTTGCTTGCGGGCATTGATCTTTCCAGAATCGCCTAGACGAAATCGCCATTCAGTCTTTCAGGATCATACAACATCCTGTCTTGGCGGCAATGCGGCAGCGAAGCGCGCCGGTTACGGAGAACGCGGAATCCGGGTCAAAGCCAAATGTTTTGTAGCAGCCTCAAGCGCTTCGTCTTTGATACGACAGGCCGCTGCCCATGGGGCGACAAAATGCAGATCCTGGCGCCATTGCGCGTGACCGGCGGGAACAGTATTCCGAGGGGATGCAGACACCAGACCCCGGCAATCCTCTCAAGATTGGAACACGAGGCTCGCCGCTGGCGGTTGCCCAGGCGATCGAGACCCGGTCTCTGCTGATGGCTGCCCATGGGTTGCCCGAGGCGGCTTTCGAGATCACCGTCATCAAGACGACGGCCGACCGGGTGCAGGATCGGGCGCTGAGCGAGATCGGCGGCAAGGGCCTTTTTACCAAGGAACTGGAAGAGGCCTTGTTGAGCCGGACGATCGACATCGCCGTCCACTGCGTCAAGGACACGCCCACCCTGCAGCCGGCCGGGCTGGTGCAGGACTGCTACATGAAGCGGGAGGATCCGCGCGACGCGTTCATTTCCCACCACTGGCGCAACCTGCGCGATCTGCCTCAGGCGGCGGTCGTGGGAACGTCGAGCGTACGGCGCGCGGCGCAGCTGTTGCACCGCCGCCCGGACCTCCAGGTGACGAACTTTCGCGGCAACGTGCAGTCGCGGCTCGCCAAGCTCGCCGATGGCGTAGCCGCCGCCACCTTCCTGGCGATGGCCGGTTTGAACCGGTTGGGCATGCACGAGATCGCCGGCAACCCGATCGACGCCGACGACATGCTCCCCGCCATCGGCCAGGGCGCCCTCGTCATCGAACGCCGGATCGACGATGAGCGCTCCGGCGAACTCGTCGCCCCGCTTCGCCACCTTCCCACAGAGCAACAGATGCAGGCGGAACGCGCCTTTCTGGCGACGCTGGACGGCTCCTGCCGCACGCCCATTGCGGGACTGGCTGAACTCGACGGCAGCCGTATCCGGCTGCGCGGCGAGATCCTGCGCCTCGACGGCTCCGAAGTGATTGCCGCAGAGGCGAGCGCCGATGTCGCCGACGCGACGAAACTCGGCCATGACCTTGCCCGGCAACTGCTGCAAAAGGCCCCGGCTGACCTCCTTTCATGGCGCTAGAGCATTTCGCTGCCGAACGGAATCGTCTGGCGTCGCACAAATGCGGCCAAAACAAAGAGATGGATCGTTTCGCCGTTTCCATGAAACAGTGAAACGATCCTTGCCTGCAGGGCGATACGCAATTCGCTTGACACTGCAGCCGTTCCGGATACTCCCGACAAGAAATCGTTTTCTCCGAGGATGGCATGTCTCCCTGGCTGCTGGCGATGGATGTGGACGGAACGATCCTGACCAAGGACTACACCGTTCCGCACGATGTGCGCGAAGAGATCCAACGTGCCCGCGCCAGCGGCGTGGTGGCGGTGCTGGTGACGGCGCGTGCGCCGCGTTCGGTCTTCCACATTCTCGACGCCGTGGGCGGGATCGACGCCGCGATCTGCTACGGCGGAGCGCTGACGCTGACGCATGAGGACGGCGCCTGGCGCCCCGACGAGACGGCAACGGGAATGCAGGTGTCAGCCGCCGCGGTACGCGAGGTGGTCTTGCGATGCCGAGAGGCCGGTGTCTCGTTGGCCGTCTACGGAGCAGACCACGTCCATGTCGATGAGCTCGACCCCACATTGCGAGAGGAATTCGCCAATACCGGACTGACGGCGATCGAGGGCGACCTGTTGGCGATGCCGGAGCCCGCGCTGAAGCTGCTGGCCATCGGCGACGAAAGGACGATGCCGGTGCTGGAGGAATTGCGGCGCGCTTTCGGCCGGCAGCTTGCCTGCCTTTACTCTCACACGAACTATCTCGAGATCATGCACAAGGATGTCTCCAAGGGCAGTGCGCTGGATCGCTACCGCGGCGCGCTCGGCATTGCGCGCGAGAAGGTCGTGGCGATCGGCGATTCCGAAAACGACCTTTCGATGTTCGCTGCCGCCGCCATGCCGATCGCCATGGGCAACGCCATCGATACCGTCAAGCAAGCGGCCAGATGGGTAACGGAAACGAACGCCAACAGCGGCGTCGCGGTCGCGTTGAGGCGGTGCGCCGACACGCTCTGGAGCGCCTGAACGGCCGACGGAGACGCCGGCACCGCCCTGAGGCGATGCCGGCCGCATCCGTCAGGCGTTTATTTCACCCACGGCTTGCGCTTGCCGATAGCGATATGGACCGACTTCACCTCAGTATATTCCTCGACACCCATGCGTCCGCCTTCGCGGCCGATGCCCGACTGCTTGAAGCCGCCCAGCGGCTGGCCGGGACCGCCGGCGATGGTGGTGTTGACCCAGGTGCGACCCGCCTGGACGCCGCGCATGGCGCGCAGCGCCTTGTCGATGTCCTTGGTCCAGATGCTGGCGGCGAGGCCGTAAGGCGAGTCGTTGGCGATCTCCAGCGCCTCCTCCACGGTGCGGAAGGTCATCAGGCACAGCACCGGCCCGAAAATCTCCACGCGCGCCACGCGCATGTCGTTGCGCACGCCGGTGAGCAGCGTCGGCGCGACGAAGCGGCCGCCGCTGACGGCGAGCGTCTTGCCACCGCAGGCGACCTGTGCGCCCTCTTTCTGGCCGAGGTCCACATAGCTCATGATCTTGTCGCAATGCTGCTCGGAGACGATGGCGCCGAGCTGGGTCTCGGGATCGAGACAGTCGCCGATCTTCACCTTCGAAAGCTTTTCGACGACCAGCGCCTTGAACGTCTCCGCAACGGATTCCTCCACGATGAGCCGGCTGCCGCTGACGCAGCACTGGCCCGCGTTGAAGCACAGGCCGAAGGCGACGCCATCGGCGGCGTCTTCGAGGTCGGCATCGGCGAACACGATCTGCGGGTTCTTGCCGCCGAGTTCGAGGCTGGCCTTCTTGAAGTTGGCAGCGCTCGCCTTAAGCACGGCCTCGCCTGTACGGGTCGAGCCGGTGAAGGAAACCATGTCGACGTCGCGATGCTCCGAGATCGCCTGCCCGACCTCTGGGCCGGTGCCGGTCACGACGTTGTAGACGCCATCCGGCAGGCCAGCCTCCTTCAGCAGGTCGGCCAGCATCAGCGTCGTCGCCGATGTCATCTCGGACGGCTTGACGACGACCGAATTGCCGGATGCCAGGATGTAAGGCAGCCGTTCGGCCAGCACGATGAAGGGAAAGTTCCAGGGATTGACCAGTCCGACGACGCCGACCGGCTCGCGCGTGACGACGCCGAACATATCGTCGCCGTGATTGTTGAAGGTCTCGCCGGCAAGCGCCTGCGCCTGGCCCGCGCAATATTCGTAGTGGCCGGCCGCGTCATTGATCTCGGCCAGCGACTGGGAGATCGGCTTGCCGGTTTCCAGCGTTTCCCAGAAAGCCAGTTCCTGCGCCTGGGCACGGATCGCTTGCGCCACCCGCAACAGCACCGCCGCCCGTTCCGTGCCACTGATGCCGGACCACGCACGGCTCTTGAAGGCGGCGCGCGCGGCGGCCACTGCCTCGTCGACGTCGGCGCGGGTGCACAGCGTCACGCTGGAGACATCCCGGCCGTAGCCGGGGCTGGAGCGCACCAGCGTTTCGCGGCCGCCGGTCTCGCGCCAACGCCCGCCGATGAAGAAGCCGAACTGCCGGACGGTGTCGGGAACCCGGGTGAAGGCGTTTGTGTGATCCATGATGTCTCCTTGACTGAAGCGAAGGTCAGGCCGCGCGGGCCGGCGCGGTCACGGCGGCCGGCAACGCGGCGCGGCCGAGGATCATGTCCGCGCCCTTCTCGCCGATCATGATGGTCGGCGCGTTGGTGTTGCCGCTGGTCAGCACCGGCATGATGGAGGAATCCACGACCCTGAGCGCGGAGAGCCCGTGCACCTTGAGCTCGTTGTCCACGACCGAGCGGTCGTCGCTGCCCATCTTGCAGGTGCCGACCGGATGGTAGTCGCAGCAGGCGTATTGGCGCACATAGGCCATGATCTGCTCATCGCTCAGCGCGTCGTCGCCCGGCAGCCGCTCATGCGCGATGAAGGGCGCGATCGCCTCCTGCTTGAGCACCTCGCGGATGATCCGTACCGAGCGGATCGCCATCTCGCGGTCGTAGGGATCATCCAGATAATTGGGATCGACCAGCGGCTGGTCGGCGGGGTCGGCCGAACGCAGGCGGATGGAGCCGCGGCTGCGCGGTCGCAGGAAGGTCGAATTGATGGTGAAACCATGGCCCGGAATGGTCGACTGGCCGCCCCGCACCACGGTCGCGGGCGCGACATGGATCTGCAGGTTCGGCGTCGTCTCGCCCTCGGTTTGGAAGAAGCCGCCGCCCTCCACGATCACCGACGAGACCGGGCCGGTGCGGTAGAGCAGCCATTGCAGCCCGTGCAGGATCGAGCGCGGGAACTTGTCCTGCCCGTCATACGTCATGCGCTCCCTGGTCTGCACATGGACGTTGGTGCACAGATGGTCCTGCAGGTTCTTGCCGACGCCAGGCAGATGGTGGACGGCATCGATGCCGACAGCCTTCAACTCATCCGCGTCGCCGATGCCCGACAGCATCAGCAGGCGCGGCGAGTTGAGCGCGCCCGCCGACACGACGACTTCGCGCTCGGCCCGCACCACGCGGCGGTTGCGCCCTTCGGCAAGTTCGACGCCGACAGCACGGCCATTCTCGATGACGATCCGCGTCACCCGCGCATGCGTCTCGACGGCAAGGTTCCCGCGTCCCTTGATCGGCCGCAGATAGGAAACGGCCGCCGAGCGCCGGCGACCATAGCGGCAAGTGACCTGATAGAGGCCGGCGCCGTACATGGTCTTGCCGTTGAAGTCGGGATTGTAGGGCAGGCCGTACTGCTGGACCGCCTTGACGAAGGCGCGGCTGATACGGTGCGGCCCGACCTGGTCGGAGACCCATAGCGGCCCGCCGTCGCCATGATAGCGGTCGGCGAGGCGGTCATTGTCCTCGGCGCGGCGGAAATAGGGCAGCACCTCCTCATAGGACCAGCCCTCGTTGCCCAGCGCCGCCCAGTTGTCATAGTCCTCCTTCTGGCAGCGTATGTAGATCATCGCGTTGATGGAGCTGGAGCCGCCGAGCGTCTTGCCCTGGGGATACCAGATCTCGCGATTGTCGAGATGCTTCTGCGGAACGGTGAAGAAGCGCCAGTTGACGCCGGGGCCGAAGAGCTTTCCCAGCCCGCCCGGCATGTGGATCATCGGGTTCCAGTCGCGGCTGCCGGCCTCCAGGAGCAGGACGCGCGTGCTGCCGTCCGCCGACAGCCGGTTGGCGAGGGCGCATCCGGCGGAGCCGGCTCCCACGACGATATAATCCCATGCCGATTGCGCGCTCATCTCATCTTCCCCGAAAATCATCGTCCCTTGAATGCCGGCGCGCGCTTCTCCTTGAAGGCGCGCAGCCCCTCGACGCGGTCCTCGGTCGCGAATGCCTCGACCGTCAGCCTGCGCTCCTCCTCGATTCCCCTGGCCAGCGGCATTTCGAAGGCCGCGTTCACGGCCCGTTTGGCATAGGGGGTGATGGCGACGGACATGGCAGCGATCTCGCCGCCGATCTCGATCGCGCGTGTCAGAAGGGCGTCCGCTTCCACGACTTCGGAAACGATGCCCTTGCGCTCGGCCAGCGCGGCATCGACCATCATGCCCGTCAGCACCATCTGCATGGCGAAGGACTTGCCGACGAGGCGCGGCAGGCGCTGGGTGCCGCCGTCGCCGGGAAACGAACCGATCTTGATCTCGGGCGTGGCGAAACGGGCCGCCGCGGAGGCGATCACGATGTCGCACAGCAGCGCAAGTTCGAGGCCGCCGCCGAGCGCATAGCCGTTGACCGCGGCGATCATCGGCTTCGGGAAGGATTCGATCGCCGCCCAGACGGCCAACCGCTGCGGGTCGACATAGGACGCCACGCCGCGCTCCAGCATGTCGGTGATGTCGGCGCCGGCGGCAAAAGCACGCCCGGCGCCGGTGAGGACCACGCAGCCGACGCCGGGATCGCCTGCGGCATCGTCGAGATGCCCCCGCAGTTCGGCGAGAAGCTCCTTCGACAACGCGTTGAGCTTCTGCGGCCGATTGAGCGTCAGAAGACGCACGCCCGCCACCGGGGTGCTCGCCAGGACGAGTCCTGCCTGCGCCTGCGATCCGCCGCTCTCCATCACGCTCTCCATCACCGATGCCGCCTGGTCAGGCGGCATACCTGTAGACATTTTCCGGTGTCAGGCCTGCCAGATGCATCATGCGCCCGATCTTGTCGATCTCGGTGGCGGTCGGCTTCATCAACGGCGGCCGCACATGGGCCTCCTTCATCCGGCCGAGCAGAACGAGCGCTTCCTTCATGCGGTTGTGCATGTCGAGCAGCGGCGCGTCGTAGAAGGCGCGGACCGTGGGATAAATGCGATCGTTGACCGCCTGCGCCGCCTTCAGGTCGCCGGCCTGAACCGCATTGAACAGGGCGACCTGAAGATCGGCAATGACGCTGCCGGCGCCCGAAAGCAGGCCGTCGCAGCCCATGGCGAGCGAGCCGAGCAGCCAGGCGCTGTGCGTGGTCAGCGTATTGACCGGCCTGTCGAGCGCATGAAGCTCGCGGATTTGCTGTTCGTGCCGGTTGCCGTCGCCGATCTGGTCCTTGACCGCCCGGATTGTCGGAAAGCGGCGGCACAGGTCGAGAAGCGTCTCGAGCGGATAGGAAAGCTGCGACGCGACCGGAAACTGGAACAGGATGACGGGAAGATCGGAAGCCTCTGTGATGCGGCGCAGATGCTCCACGATCATTTCCGGACGCCGGTCGCCGCCGAGCGCCATGAAGTTCGGCGGGAACACCAGCAGGCCGTCCGCGCCTTCCTTATGGGCGTAGGCGGCGAGCCGCCCGGCCTCGAGGCTGGATTCTGTGCAGATGCCGACGATGGTGGCAACATCGGATTGGAGCACGTCCTTGGTGACGACGACGGCGCGCTTCTGTTCCTCGATCGTCAGGGCATGAACCTCCGCCGCATGGCCGTTGATGGTGATGCCGCTGATGTCGGCCACCGAGGCGATGTCCTTCAGGTGCGCACGGTAGCCCGGCTCATCGATGCTCATATCTGCGTTGAATGGCATCAGGCAGGCGGGGATGACCCCTCTCGGCTCGAATTTGCGGCTACCCATCGTCTTCTCCTGTCATTGCGTCAAAAAGGGAGCCGCCCCGGCATCCAGCCGGGGCGGCTGCCATGGAAATCAGAAACCCTTGCCGAGCATCTCGTCGACATTGGAAGCGTCCACCTGCTTGCCGGGCAGCACGATGACGGGGTCGACCTCCTCGCCCTTGGCGACCTTGTAGGCAATCTCCATGCCTTCGGGCGCGACGAATGGATAGACGAAGGTCGCCGCCAGCTTGCCGGCCTTGACCGCTTCGAAGGCGTTGTTCTGGCCGTCGATGCCGACGACCACCACCTCGTTCAGACGACCGACGGCCTCGAGCGCCTGGATCGCGCCCAGCGCCATCTCGTCATTGTGGGCGTAAACCGCCTGGATCTCGCCCGGCCCGAAGCGCTGGAGCTGGTCTTCCATGAACTTGACCGCGTTTTCGCGCAGGAAGTCGCAGTTTTGCGCGGCGACGATCTCCAGTTCGGTACCCTTGATGCCGTCGACGAAGCCGTCATGACGGTCCACCACGGCGGAAGCGCCGCCGGTGCCCTGCAGCTCGATGATCTTGCCCTTGCCGCCGAGCTTGCCGGCGATGAACTTCGCCGCGGCCTCGCCGATCGGCTTGTTCTCCGCGCCGATATGGACGGTGACGTCCGTGTTGACCTTACGGTCGAGCGTCACGACCTTGATGCCGGCAGCCATCGCATCGGCCACGACCGGCGTCAGCGCGTCGGAAGTAAGCGGGCTGATCATCAGCACCTTGATGCCCTGCGCCATCAGCGATTCCACGTCGGTGACCTGCTTCGACGAGTCGTTCTGGCCGTCCGTGACGATGAGTTCCACGTCGGGAAGGTTCTTTTCGGCGTAGGCCTTGTTGCCTTCCACCATCGCGACGCGCCACGGGTGGTTCATCGTGCCCTGGCTGAAGCCGATCTTGATCTTCTCCTGCGCCATCGCCTGGCTTGCGAGCAGCAGCGCGCTGCCGGCCATGAGCGTCATCTTCAGGAATTCTCTCTTGTTCATTGCAGTTTCCTCCGTTGTCGTATTTCTCGATAAGCCGGGATCAGTGCCGTTCGCGGCGCTTTCCAAGCATTTCGTAAAGCAGCGCCCCGATGATGATCGCGCCCTTGACGATCTGCTGGGTAAATGGCGAAATACCCAGCAAATTCATGATATTGGCGAGAACGGCCAGGATTCCCGCACCGATGATCGTGCCGACGATGCCGCCTTCCCCGCCGAACAGGCTGGTGCCGCCGATCACCGTGATGGCGATCGCCTCCAATTCGATGCCGGTGCCGGCGGTCGGTTCGCCCACCGTCAACCGCGACACGAAGATGAGGGCGGTGAGGCTCGCCAGGAAGCCGCTGACCACATAGACCGAGAAGGTGGTGAGGCCGACGTCGATACCCGACAGGTGGGCCGCCTCGGCGTTCGAGCCGACTGCATAGATCTGTCGCCCATAGGCCGTGTAGCGCAGCACGTAGATCGCCGCCGCCGCGACGATGGCGAAAATCCAGACCGGCACCGGCACGCCCAGCATCGCGCCGCGGCCGAGCCACATGAAATCGGCGGCGCGGGAACCGAGGCCCACCGGCTGGCCGTTGGCCAGCGTCAGGGCAAGGCCCCGTCCCATCACCATCGTGCCGAGCGTCATGATGAAGGGCGGGATGCCGCCGAACGTGATGCCGAGGCCGTTCAGCGCCCCCATGGCGACCCCGGCCAGAAGCACCACTCCCACCACGGCGGAAACCGGCCAGCCGTCCGCGAGCAACAGCGCCGTCGCCACCGCACAGACGCCGAGAATCGATCCCACCGACAGGTCTATGCCCTTGGTGAGGATGACGAAGGTCATGCCGACGCTGACGATGCCGAACAGTGCGACCTGACGCATCACATTGGTGACGTTAACGGCGTTGAGGAAGGAGGGAGACAGGAAGGTCGCGACGACGCACAGTCCCACGAGCACCCAAACGAGCCCGGTGCCCTTCGGCAGCGCCAGCTTGAAACGTCCCCTTCCCTCTTGTGTCGTCATCATGGTGTCCCGAATTGCCATCCTCAGTCCTCCCGCTTGCCCGCCCGCCGGCTTTCGCCGAGGCGCGGACGCCTCTTCAGTGCAGCGTCGCGTGCTTCATGATTTCTTCCTCGGACGCACCGCGCGGCAATTCGGCCGCGATCTCGCCCTCGCGCATCACCAGGATGCGGTCGCACATGCCGATGATCTCCGGCAGCTCGGACGACACCATCAGCACGGCGAGGCCCTCGCGCTCGACCAGATCGACGAGCAACTCGTATATTTCGCGCCTGGCCCCGACATCGACGCCCCGCGTCGGCTCGTCGATCAGCAGCACGTCGCATTTCGCGTTGAGCTGCTTGGCGATCACGCATTTCTGTTGGTTGCCGCCTGAAAGCGTCCCGATGGCGGTCTCGACCTGCGGCGTCTTCACGCGCAGGCGCTTCACATGGTCACGGACCGCGCTGCGCTCCTTGCCCAGGCTGAGCTTCGCGCTGGGGCCGAAATTGCCGAGCCTGGAGATCGTGACGTTGAACTTCACCGACTGCGACAGGAAAAGCCCCTCGGTCTTGCGATCCTCGGGCGCGAAGCCGATGCCGAGCGAGATCGCCTTGCGCGGCGACGCAATCCGCTGCTTCTTCCCGTGCAGCCTCACCTCGCCGGAGTCGATCGGGTCCCGGCCGACGATGGCGCGCAGCAGTTCCGAGCGCCCTGCCCCCGCCAGACCGCAGATGCCGACGATCTCGCCGCGCGCGAGCGAAAGGTCGATATTCCTGAGCACCTTGCCGCGCGTCAGGCCGGAAACGCCGAGCACCTCCGTCCCTGGCTGCGCGTTGCGTTGCGGGAAATAGTCGGCGATCGGCCGGCCGACCATGGACTGGATCAGGCTGTCGGTGGTCCACTCGGCGATCGGCCGGCTCGACACCATCCTGCCGTCGCGAAGCACCGTCGCGCGCTGGCACAGCTCGAACACTTCCTTCAGACGATGCGAGATGTAGATGAAGGCGACCCCTTCAGCCTGGAGCGAACGAATGGTGGTGAACAGTTTCTCCAGTTCCACATCGCCCAGCACCGCGGACGGCTCGTCGAGCACGATAAGCCGGGCGTCGCGGGAAACCGCGCGTGCGATCTCCACCATCTGCCGCTGTGCGACGCTGAGGCTGCCGACCCGCCGGCGCGGATCGATGCGGAAGCCCAGCCGGTCCATGGCGCGCTCGGCCTCGCGGGAGGCCGTCGCCCAGTCGATGCGGCCGAAGCGATTGCGCGGCAGCCGGTTCATGAAGATGTTCTCGGCAACGGACAGGTGCTCGGCCTGCGCGAACTCCTGGTAGATGACGGCGACGCCGCGCTCGATCATCAGGGCCGGCGTCGGCTGGCTCACCGCTTCGCCGTCGAGACGGAGCGTGCCCGCATCGGCCCTGTAAGCGCCGGACAGGATCTTCATCAACGTCGACTTGCCGGCGCCATTTTCGCCGACCAGTCCGTGCACCTCGCCGTGGCCGACGCTGAAGGAGACGCCCTGCAACGCCTTCACGCCCGGAAAGGATTTCTCGATGTCCTGCATCTCGAGGAAAACGGCGGACGCTGCCGCGGTCTCGTTACCGGACGAAACGGGTGCGATCGCATTCATTGCTGCCCTCCCGATGAGAAATCGTTTTCTTCACCACCTGAAAAAATGCGCTCAAAGGCGCGGTATCTGCATGCCGCCGCCGACGTTGTAGATGTCGCCGGTACTGTAGGGTATGGCGCCGGTGGCCAGCGCGGCGATGGTTCCGGCGATGTCCGCGGGCTTGCCCCAGCGCTGAAGGGCGCACAGGCTGCCGTCGAGGATGCCGGGGGAATAGCGCTCGTAGACGTCGGCCGTCATGTCGGTCTCGATCAGGCCGGGGCGGATCTCGTGGACGCGGATACCGGCCTCGGCGAGGCGCACCGCATAGGCCTGCATGGCCATGGAAAGGCCGGCCTTGGAGATGCAGTAGGCGGCCTTCTCGGGCGACACCAGATGGGCGTTGGCGGACGTTATGGTGACGATCGACCTCTCGACACCTTCGGCCGGTCGCGGTTGATCGAGCATGCGGCGCGCCACGGCCTTGGTGAGGAAGAAGGTGCCGCGCAGGTTGACGGAAACCAGCCGGTCGAACTCCGCCTCGTCCAGCTCGAGCATGTCGCCTCGGACCGCCACCTGCACGCCCGCGTTGTTGACCAGGCAGTTGATCGGCCCCAGTTCTTTCCAGACCTGCTCGACAACGGCCTCGTGCCGGTCGATGCGGGAAATGTCGAGCGGGAAGAACGCCGAGCGGCGCCCCTCGCCGGCCAGCAGCGACAGCGTTTCATCGACGCTGGCGTCCTCCACCCAGTCCACGAAGGCGATGTCGAAGCCGCGCCTTGCAAGTTCAAGGCAGATGGCGCGGCCGATGCCGCGCCGGCCGCCGGTGACCAGGGCAACGCCGCGCGTCTGTTCCTGTGGCCGCTCGCGCTCGGTGCTCATCTCGACCGTGGCGTGCATCATGCGACCTCTTCAACCTTATCGGATTGCCGCGCCGAAACGACGGCGCCCGCCGCGATCATCGCATCGACCTCCGCCGCCGAGTAGCCGAGCTCGCCCATGATCTCGTCGGTCTGCTCGCCGATCTCCAGCGCCAGAACGCGCAATTCCGGCACTTTGCCATCGTAGCGGTTGGGATGATTGACGAGATGGACGGGCTTGCCGCGAACGTCGATCTTGCGGAAGACGTTCATATGCGTGAGCTGCGGATGCTCCAGCAGGTCGTCATAGGTGTTGACGGGCGAATACCAGACGCCGTGCTTGTCGAAGCGCTCGGCCAGTTCCTCTAGCGTGAAGCGCGCCGTAGCCTCGCGCACGGTGCGGGCGACGAGGTCGCGTTCCTTGTAGCGGTCGAGGCCGATGATCTTGCGCAATTCGTCGCTGTCCAGCGCTTCGGCCAGCGTCTCGTCGCTGCACAGGGAGATGACGACCTGGCCATCCTTCGCCGGATAGACGCCGTAGGGTGCGGCATGGAACCAGGTGGCGAGGTTATGCTCGCGCTGCATCTGCGACAGCGGAACGTTGCCGGCGAAATAGTTGACCAGCGGCTCCGTCTGCAGGTCGATGGCCGAATTGATCAGGCTCGCCTCGACACGGGTGCCCTTGCCTTCCCGTTCGCGCCGGAGCAGCGCACCGAGGATGCCCATGGCCAGCAGCGCGCCGCCGTGCTGGTCGACCACGGCCGCGCCTGCCGGCGTGTTGCCACGCTCCGGCGAGCCCGTCACGCTGACCAGGCCGGAAGCCGCCTGCATCAGGATGTCCTGCCCCGGTCGCGCCGCCATCGGGCCGCTCGAACCGTAGCCGCTGGCGGACGCGAAGATCAGGCGCGGATTGAGACGCTGCAACTCTTCTTCGGTAAACCCCAGCCGGGCAAACACGCCGGGACGGAAATTCTCCATGACGACGTCGGCCTGCGCGATCAGGCGTGACGCCACCTCTCGCCCTTCCTCGGACTTCAGGTTGATGCCGATCGAGCGCTTGTTGCGATTGGCGCAGAGATAAAAGCCACTGACGCCTTCGACGAACACGTCGGCGCCCGACCAGTGCCGCTCATGTGCGCCCAGGACAGGCTCGACCTTGATGACGTCCGCACCCATGTCGGCCAGATACTGCGCACCCGCGGGCCCCTGCAGGAAATGGCAGAAGCTGACGACCTTGATTCCGTCTAGAAGCATGATCCTCCTCCGGGCAACGCAGCGCTTTCTGGTCGACCCATGTTAGAAATCGTTTTCTCACCCGCTCGCACCAGAGTCAATACCTTTCTCAAGCGCCGGCAAAAATAGCACGCCCCAGTGTGGAAAACGGTTTTTGCAACAAGCTGTGTCAGCACACACCGTTTCAATAATGTGTTATTTTTCAAAAAGATAGACATTCCTAATTCGATTTCAAAAAGCCAAACGGGTGAAGAAGCGGTTTCTTCCCATCGATTGACACGACTGTCACCATATGAGAAAACGATTTCCAGAACGCCGCTTTCCTAAGATTGACGCGGCGACCAAGGGAGGGATTGTTGAGCGAGTTCTATGTCTCCGTGGGAGATCGCGTTTCCTTTTCCAAAACGGTAAGCGAGTCGGACGTCTATCTTTTCGCCGGCGTCACCGGCGACCTCGCGCCCGTCCACGTCAATCAGGCGCTGATGGAGAAATCCGCTTACGGACAGCGGATCGCCCATGGCGCGCTGGTCGTCGGCTTCATGTCCACGACCTCCAGCATGATGGTGGAGCAGTCGCGCGACGGGCATGGCAAGGGTGAGACGCCGGTTTCGCTCGGTTACAACCGCGTGCGCTTCCTGGCTCCGGTCTTCTTCGGCGACACGATCACCGTCAACTACGAGATCACTGCCGTCGATGAAATCCGGCGTCGCTCGACGGCCGACATCAAGGCCGTCAACCAGCACGGCGAGACCGTCGCGATCGCCACGCATGTCCTCAAATGGGTGGCGAAGACGGAGGCCCGGTGAGCATGGAGCACGACCTGGAAGCGGATTTCGTCATCGTCGGCGGCGGCAGTTCCGGCTGCACACTCGCAGCGCGGCTCAGCGCCGATCCCACCTGTCGGGTGATCCTGCTGGAGGCAGGCGACCGCGACAGGAGCCCCTACATCCACCTGCCGGTGGCCTACTACAAGACCACCGGGCTGAAGTTCTCCTGGGGTTATGAAACCGCCCCGCAAACGCAGCAGGGCGACATTCGCCTCCCCTATACCCAGGCGCGCGTGATCGGCGGCGGCAGTTCCATCAATGCGCAGATCTACATTCGCGGCAATCCCGAAGATTTCGACGGCTGGCGCGACGAGCACGGCTGCACCGGCTGGGGCTATGACGACGTCCTCCCCTATTTCCTCCGGGCCGAAGGCAACCAGAGCCTTGCGGGGGAAAGCCACGGCGTGGATGGCCCCCTGCTCGTGTCCGATCCGTCTTACGTCAATCCGCTGTCATATGCCTGGCTCCAGGCCTGCCAGCAGGCAGGCATCGTGTCGAACCGGGATTTCAACTCCGGCATGCAGGCCGGATGCGGCCTCTATCAGGTCACCAACCGGGCTGGCCGCAGGTCGAGCGCGGCCAACTGCTATCTGCGGCCGGCGCTGAAGCGCAGCAATCTGCGGGTGCTCACCAGGGCCCAGGCCCGGCGCGTCATCATCGAGAACGGCCGCGCGGCGGGCGTGGAGGTCGACATGGGTGGCCGTCGGCGCACGATCCGCGCAAGCCGCGAAGTGATCCTGACCTCGGGAGCGATCGGAACGCCCAAGCTGCTCAAGCTGTCCGGCATCGGTCCGGCTGCCGAATTGAAGGCGCACGGTATCGACGTCGTTCGCGACAGTCCCGAAGTAGGCGGGAATCTGCAGGACCACCTCGACATTTTTCTCGTCTACCAAGTCGCGAACGCCAACAGCTACGACAAGTACAAGAAGCTGCATTGGCAGGTCTGGGCCGGCATGCAGTTCGCCCTGTTCCGCTCCGGCCCGGTCACGTCCAACATCGTCGAGGCCGGCGGCTTCTGGTGGAGCGGCAAGCAGGAAGGCCTGCCCGACGTGCAGTTCCATTTCCTGGCCGGCGCAGGCGTCGATGCCGGGGTCCCGGACATTCCCGGCGGCGCCGGCTGCACGCTTAACGCCTATCTGGTGCGGCCGAAGTCGCGCGGATCGGTTACGCTGAAATCGGCCGACCCGGCCGACCATCCGGTGATCGATCCGAACTTCCTCTCCCACCCCGACGATCTCGCCGGGACCGTGGCCAGCGTGCGGCTCGGCCGCAGGATCATGGAACAGAGCGCGATCAGCAAGCACCTCGTGCGCGAACACTATCCCGGCGCGAAAATCGAAAGCGACGCCGACCTGGAAGCTTTCGTGCGCGCCGCCTCCCGCACCGGCTACCATCCGTCCGGCACCTGCCGCATGGGCGATGACGAGACCGCCGTCGTGGACACAAGGCTGAGGGTCCGAGGCATCGACGGCCTGCGGATTTCGGATGCCTCGATCATGCCCCGGCTGGTTTCCGGCAACACCAACGCCACCACGATCATGATCGCGGAGCGGGCGGCCGAACTGATCCTCGCCAACCGTGCGCCAATAGCCGGCGCGGCGTAACGAAGGTCCATCGGCAGGAAAGACAGATGCAATTCCTTGTGCTCACCCGACGCAAAGCGGAAGATTTCACCGAGGCGGAATTCGCCGGCAAGTTCGAGGCCGAGGTGGCCCGCGCGCGCGAGCTCTACAAGGAGCAGTTCACGCTGCAGATCTGGCATCGGGCGGACGGCAAGGGTGCCTGCCAGATCGTGCAGGCGCCCGACGAACAGGCGGTCATGGACAAGATCAATTCGCTGCCCTTCGCCGAGGCCGGAATGCTCGACGTGACGATCGTCCCGCTAAAGCCCTATGCCGGCTTCTCGGGATAGGAGGAGCGTGCAGATGTCTTCCTCGCGTCTTTGCCCGAGCATGCCTGCCCTTGTTGCGGACGATCGCATTCCCGCGCCATTATGCGCCGGTCAGCGGGGGGACACCGACTTATGAGCAGGGTGCGGACGAATGGGACGGTCGAACCCCGCGTCGTCAAGCTGAAGGATGTGGCACTGCGCGCCGGTTGCTCGGTGGCGACTGCGTCCCGCGTGCTCAACGGGCATCCCACCGTCGGGGCAATGGAAAAGGAACGGGTGCTCGCTGCCGCCGACCAGCTCGGCTACGTCCCCAACAATTCGGCACGGGCGCTGCGGTCGCAGAGCACCAGCCTTGTCGGCGTCGTCATTCCCACGCTCGACCACGCCATCTACGCCAAAATGGTCGGCGGCCTGCAGGAACGCCTGGCGCAAAGCGGCAAGGCTGTCATCATCAGCACGTCCGACTACGATCTCGACCGCGAGCGCATGCAGGCCCGATTGCTGGTCGGACGCGGCGTGGAATCGGTCGTGCTGGTCGGCATCGAACATCACCCCGAGACGCTGGACGCCTTGCGTCGGGCGGGCGTGTCGCAGATTTTCACCTACACCAACGAACTCGGTGACGGCGACGCGGCCGTCGGCTTCGATAACCGGCTGGCCGGCGCTTCGGTGGCGCGCTTCCTGCTCGACCAGGGCCATATCCGCTTCGGCATGGTGGCCGGCGTCACCCGCGGCAACGACCGCGCTACCCAGAGGCGGGACGGCTTCCTCGCCGCCCTGGACGAGGCCGGCATCGCACGGCGCGACATCGTTGTGATCGAGGCGCCCTACCGGATCGAGAACGGCCGCGCCGCCATGCAGTCCCTGATGCAGACGCATCCGCGGCCGACGGCGGTTTTCTGCGGCAGCGACATCCTCGCCGTCGGCGCCATAAAGTATTGCGACGGGGCCGGCATCGCCGTGCCCGGCGAAGTCTCGGTCGTCGGTTTCGACAATCTCGAGGTCGCCGAACTCGTCACGCCCGAATTGACGACCGTCGACGTCCCCGCCCGCGAGATGGGCGAGGCCGCCGCCGTCGCGCTGCTGCGGCTCGGCGGGGGAAAGGAAACCTTCATCGTGACGGAACTGCCGACGCGGTTGATCGTGCGCGGCAGCACGGGGCCGGTCGCAATCGCCAGCGCGCGGCTCAGGCCGGCCTGATGCGCGACAACCAGGAGCCGCATGTGTTTCGACGCCAGGAATTGATCCGCTTCCAGCATTGCGATCCCGCCGGGATCGTCTTCTATCCGCGCTATGTCGAGATGATCAACGCGACGGTGGAGGACTGGTTCGATCGCATCGGCATCAGTTTCGCCGACATCCACGGCAAGCTCGATGCTGCGATCCCGGCCGTCTCGCTGGAGGTCGATTTCCGCGCTCCCTCGCGCCTCGGCGAGACGCTGGACTTCACCCTTGTCGTGGCGCGAATGGGCAGGACGAGCGTCAACCTCGTCGTCGAGGCCACGCATGGCAGCGAGGTCCGCTTCACCTCGCGGCTGACGCTGGTCCATATCGGCAAGGGAGACTATCGGCCCCAGCCCTGGCCCGACCTGTTCCGCAACGCCATGCTGGACAGCGCCGGCGAGCCTGCGTAGCCGGCCGCAGGAGCGCCCTGCAAGAGCAGAACAAAGCCGGAGCAATGTCACCGTCGGCCAATCAGCCGTCAGCGATGACTTACCGCTCACTATTCACGCCTGGTGCCGCAGCCAGTGACGGTCGAACACGCCGACGATCGAGCGAAAGCTGGTTTCCGCGACCTGGCACGGCCCGCCGCTCCCGTCCTCGTCGAGGAATTGCCACAGTTCGCGGTCGAGCGACCGGCCGTCGCCATCCAGCCCGATGCCCAGCGCGCCCAGATCCTCCACGATCGATTCCGAAGGCAGGAAATATCCTCCCCATCCATCCGGCAGGGTCGCCGAACCGGGCAGCCTGATCAGGAGAATGCGCGCCGCCGAGGGAAGCGGCTCCGGGCCGATGATCGTCGTGCCGCACATATAGCCGGCAAGCACGCTGCCCGGCGGCGACGGCAGGAAAAGGCTGAGGAAGAATTGCGCATCGCCGCCGGATTCCCGCAGGTGGATGTAGAGCCCGCGTTTGGCGAGCGTGACGGCTCCCGTCATGACAAAAGAACCGGTCGGCAGGGCTTCGGTGTAGATGGCGCTCATGCCATGAGTCCGCGTGTCCATCTTGATGGATACAGTGCTGCGGATGAGCTGGCCGCGATAGTACGGAGACAGCGCCTTGCAGTAACAGGCGTAGGACCCGGACAGCGTCGCATCCATGCCCTGGTCGAAAAGACGGGGCGACGCGATCTGCGCTCCCATCCGCTGCTCCAATTCCGCCCGGTCGACGCCGTGGCGCTGGCAGATTGCCTCGGCAAACCCTTCCAGATCGCTCTGTGCGATCCACGCACCGGGGCGATCCAGGTCCAGGACTTTCGACCAGTCCTCGTAGACGCTGAGCTGGCGCGGCTGCGAACGGCCCTGCAGCCATTTGTCGGCACGGCCGAGGTCAAACGACGTCTCCGGGTTAGCCCGACGAAACGCGGCGGCCAGATCCTTGCGCGAAACAGCGCCAAGCAGCGCTGCGGTTATCCGCAACTTCTCGGCAATATGCTGCGCCATCCGTCCCCCGAAGCCTGGCCCGACACTAAAGCATTTCCGGCAAAAAATGCGAAACGGTTTTACGTCCGGAAATGCGGCCGAATCAAAAAGATAGAGCGGCCCCCACGATGCCGCCTGCACGGAAACCGCTCCAGGATATTTCCGCCAAAAATCCAAAGATTTCCAGGAAATTTCCGTCCGGAAAGGCTGTCAGTGACAACCCTCTAATATTACGCTTCCCGACGAGGGGGTAACGACGGATTCGACCTCCGGCAAGCGCCTGAAATTCGTTCCCGAACGCCTGGCATCGGCTTCGGAGGCGCGAGGCACGTACGAACTAAGAATCCGAGCCGTGCGGACGAAATCGAAAGGCGCGACGCGCAGCAGGCCGCACGATGGAAGGAAGAAGAAGATGTTGCGTACGGGACTTGTGCTCGCAATCCTCGTGTCCGCATCGGCCGCTACCGCAGCCGAGGGCGTCTCGGTCAAGGAAGGATTGCGCATCGCCACGATAGGCGGCTGCCATGATTGCCACACCGAAGGTTTCGCGGAGAGCGGCGGCCAGGTCGATCCGGCAAAGGCGCTGATGGGCAGCCATGTCGGCTTCCAGGGGCCATGGGGAACGACCTATCCCGCCAACGTCCGCCTTGTCCTGTCCAAGATGAGCGAGGATGAGTTCGTCCGCTACGGCCATGAGGTCAAGACGCGGCCGCCGATGCCGTGGTTCGGCCTGCATGCGATGACAGACGACGAGTTGCGGTCGATCTACCAATACGTCAAATCGCTCGGAGCCCCGGGGGAGCCCGCGCCGGACTACGTGAAACCCGGCGAGGCGCCCAAAACCCCCTTCATCGTCTTTGCCCCGCCGCAGATGCCGGCGAACTAGGCGACGGCCGCCCGTGTCAGCCGCAGCCATGCCATCGCATGCCCTTCCGCTTCGCGTGGGAGGCAGGGGGAATCGGCGCCTTCGATTTGGCCGGGCTCTGTTCCCTGACGATGCGCCGGGCGCCGGCTTGACGATCGCAGTCGGCAGGTATTCAACCGCAATTCATCTCCCGCGGCGGCGGGAATCAGGGGCAGTGGGGTAATGCAGCAGTTTAACCAGTCGTGGGTAGCGCGCAGGCGCGCCCTTCTCTCTGGCACGGCTTTCGCCGGCGTGTTGCTCGCCGGTGTCGTGGGGCAGGCGGACAGGGCGCTGGCAGCCTGCACCTTTTCGGATGCTCACACGTTTTCCTGCGGTTCGATGGTGACGACACCTGCGGATTTTGTGCCTATTACCGCCAGTGGAGTGACGACAGGCACAGTCGAAGCCGGTGCGACGATCAGCGGAGAGGGGCTTAGCGTTTCAACGGCAGGCGGCTCCTTCATCATCGTCAACAACGGCACAGTGACCGGAACCACCGCGGGCTTCAATCTCCTGGCTCTCCAGCCCCAGGGAGGAGATATCACCTATTTGGGCAATGGCAGCGCCACCGGTGGCGCTGGTCTCAATATTCGCACCACGTCCGGCGCCATCGCCGTCGGGACGGCCGGCACGCCTGTGGCGCCGACCTTTTCGGGTGGCTATGGTCTTATGGCCCAATCGGACACCGGTCCGATCTCGGTCCTTCTGAACGGCGGCAGCGTGACCAGCTTCGGCGTCGGCGGTCTGGGTATGGTGAGCGGCGGAAACATCTCCGCCACGCTGACAGGCAGCACCTCCATCACGAATGCCGGCCCGGTCGGGTCTAGCATCGGCATTGGTGTGGGGGCGCCCAACGGCTCACAGGGCGGGCAGAGCGTCACGTCAGACGCCAACATCGGCAGCGACGCCGGCAGGTTCCAGTACGGCATCGCCGCCTTCGGCGCAGGGTCAGGCAACGTCGCCTTGTCCCAGACCGGCGGGGCGATTTATGCGGTTGACGGCGGCCTGGCAGTATTGGACCTCGGAGGTGCGGGCGCGGCATCCGTCGATACCAGCGCAGGCAGTTCGATCTCTGTGAATGGCACGGCGGCCACCAGCGCGGGTATCCAGGCGACGGCTACCGGTGACGTCACCATCAGGGCCGCCGGTGCGATCAGCGGAGGCGCGAGCGGTATCTCGGCCACCAGCAAGACCGGAGGGGCCAACGTCACCGCCACCGGCACGATCAGCGACACTGGAAACGGGATCGCGGCCGCAGGCTTCGGCCGGGCCAATGTCGCGGTCTCCGGCACGATCAGTGCGTTGTCGATAGGCGTCCTGGCAGCTGGCGATGACAGCACCGTCACGGCAGAGGGGGAAATTACTGCTGGTGGCGTTGGTATTCTCGCTGGAAGCTCGACCGCCCACAAAGCGCATGTCTCGGTGGGCAGCGGCACGGTGGTGCAAGGTACGGGCCTGCTGGGCGTGTGGGTTAACTCTGGTAACAGTCGCATTGACAACGACGGCACGATCGTCGGCGGCCTGTTCGGCGGTGTCGCATCCTCTGCCGGCAGCACGACGGTCAATAACGCCGGCAGCATCGTTGGCACCAGCGGTGTTGCAGTGAACTTCCACTTTGCCGCGCCTACCACCAACAACGTTTTGATCATGAGCGGGCCGAGCGCGACGCTGACCGGCCAGGCCATAGGCAGCGGCACCGATACCTTCCGCTTCGCCGGCTCCGGTTCCAACAGCTTCGATATCGGCCAGATCGATGCAGGCTGGACGCTGCTCGACAAGGTCGACTCGTCCAACTGGTCGCTTACCGGCACATCGACCTATGCAGGGCCGGTCACGATCAATGGCGGCACGCTGTCGGTGAACGGCGATCTTACCTCGGCCTCGGGCATCTCGGTCAACGCGGGCGGCGCGCTCGGCGGCAACGGTACGGTTGGCAACACCACGATCAGTGGCGGAACGCTGGCACCGGGCAACTCGGTCGGCACGCTGACGGTCAACGGAAATCTGACGTTCAACAGCAGCTCGAATTACCTGACCGAGGTGACGCGCACCGGTGCAGACAAGACCATCGTTACCGGTACCGCCAATCTCGACGGCAAGGTGGTGGTGAAGCCGCTGGCGCATATCGGAAAGACGACGACCTATACGATCATGACGGCGGGTACCGAAAACGGCGCCTTCTCCGGCGTGGATTTCCTTGCCGTGAACAATTTTGCGAGCAACCCGCAACTGACGTATGCCGGCAAAGATGTTCTGCTGACGCTCGACGCCGGCCTGCTGATGCCGGAACTGCTGGGCGACGTTACTCCCAATCAGAAGAGTGTCGCGACGGGGATCAACAATTCGATACTCGGCGGCACGATTATGCCGGACAGCTTCGACGCGCTGTTCGCGCTATCGGGTAGTCCTCTGCGCGCTGCGCTGGATACGCTCTCGGGCGAGATCCACGCGTCTGCGAAGAGTGCGCTGATGGAGGATAGCCGCTTCCTGCGCGATGCGGTGAACGAGCGCATCCGTGCCGCCTTCGCCGGTGTCGGCGCGGCGGCTTCGCCGGTGCTGGCCTATGGCGAGACGGGAACGGATACCGGTGCAACGGCAGCCTTCAACCATGCGCTGGCACCGGCCGATACCGGCCGTCTCGCCGCCTGGGGCTCGGTCTTCGGCTCCTGGGGCTCGACCGACGGCGACGGCAATGCCGCCGGGCTCGACCGCTCCACCGGCGGCTTCTTCACAGGTATCGACGGACTGGTCGCGGACAACGTCCGCCTCGGCATCATGACCGGCTACAGCCATTCCAGCTTCGACGTCGACGGCCGCGCCTCGTCCGGCTCCAGCGACAGCTATCATCTGGGCCTCTATGGCGGCACCGAGATGGGCGCGCTCGGCCTGCGCTCGGGCCTTGCCTACAGCTGGCACGATATCAGGACGGCCCGCTCGGCCGCCTTCCCCGGCTTTGCCGACAGCCTGAGCGCCGACTACGATGCCGGAACCTTCCAGGCCTTCGGCGAGGCGGGCTACCGCATCGACACGGCGAGCGCCTCGTTCGAGCCGTTCGCCAACCTCGCCTATGTCAGCCTGCACACCGACGGCTTCACTGAGAAGGGCGGTGCGGCCGCACTCACCAGCGCCGGCCAGACCACCGACACCACCTTCACCACGCTGGGCGTCCGCGCCTCGACCGGCTTCGACCTCGGCGGCATGACGGCCACCGCACGCGGCATGGTCGGCTGGCGGCATGCCTTCGGCGACACCACGCCGCTGGCCACACCAGCCTTCGCCTTTGCCGGTGCAAACAGCTTCACCATCGCCGGCGTGCCAATCGCAAAGGACGCTGCCGTGCTCGAAGCCGGGCTCGACTTCGCCATCTCCGACAGGGCCACGCTCAGCCTCTCCTACACCGGTCAGTTCGGCGCACACGCAACCGACAACGGCGCGAAGGCCAATCTCAGCGTCAGGTTCTGACAGGCTATATAGCCGGCCGGTGCGGGACCGGCCGGACATTTAAACCCGGCCCCCTCTCCAGCAAAGCTATCATCTGGCTTCGGGAGAACTGCATCCTGTAGCGGTACTGCGAATTATCGTAGATACCGCTGGCGCAGAAGATCAGTTCGACATCGTCGCCGTCGCCACGAACTTCCAGTTCATGCAGCGACTGTTCCAGGATCGTCTTTTCGCTGCCCTGCCGCTTCGCCGGACCAACTTTCAGATACATCGCACCCCTCCGTCGATACTTTTGCGATCGAGCGAAAGCGATGGTTGAAATGGCTGAGATATGGTCGCCCAAAGCCGTCATCCAAACGCAGTCGCATTGGATTCAGGCCCAGGCCGGATGAACTGCCTCGCACCCACAGCGAGGCCCACGTACATCTGGGCAATGAAAATTCTAGCACTGCGTGCCGAAGCGCGTCAACGCTACCCACCGCGTCGCGGCGCTTCCGGCGCCCTTGCCGATACAAAACAAAGGTTCGCCCCACCGCTCCAGCAGGATCGGAACGGACGGATGGAGCCGTCATTCCTTGCTTTTCGTGAGTTGCACGATCGACCCGACAAAGGCCGCCACTGCGAGAAGCAGGAATACCCACTGCATGATATTGAGCGTGGAACTCGGAGCTTCGGCAGCGCCGAAGATCGTATAGGCGAGATAGAGTGCCACCAGAGCGCTGAGCGGCGCGACGATCTTTGGATTGTTCATGGTTCCCCCAAATTTGGAAACGAGGAAACCACGAACGGAAACGGCAGACAAGCTGGCTGATCGGCTGGCGCCGTCTTGTTTTCATCCGGAAAACCGGCAACCCTGCTTGAGGACATTTGGGGGGATGAAAAATGGGGAAGTACGACTTTCTCCTGCTTGCAGGCGTGGTTGCGGCACTGGCTTTCGGTGCCTTCAGGGTTCCTCGCGCCGTGGCATACATCGTGTTCCTGATCGTCAGCGTGCCGCCGGTCTATGACGCGCCGGCGAAGTACGGGATGACGTTGGGCAGAGGCGCCCTGATGGTGGCGATCTTCTTCGCGATCCTGACGGGCCTCTACTGGGTTGGCGGAAAATTCGCAGGCCGCAAGCCCACCTGAACCGGCGGGCGAGACAGCCCACCTCGCCCGCAACCCGGCCGCCCTGGCGTCAGCTGCCCGGCCCGATCATTCGGGCACTGCGGGCCGCCTTGACGAAGGCGCGGCGGCAACTGCTGCCCGATTGCCAGCCATCGAGCGCGTCCCGGCATGTGCGGAGCGCCCTGCGATAGGCGCGGCCATGGATCGAACGGTCGGGCCAGCCGTCCTGCATCGCTTCGATGGCTTCATAGGCGCTGTCGACTTTGCGTTGCCCTGTGGGTCTCAGGTTGAGAATGACAGGGTGAGAGAACAAGACGTCTTCCAATACGCCCTCCTCATCAAGAACCGGCGAGATGAAGGCAACGGACTCGCGCCCGTCGCCTTCGCGCCGATCTCTACAATTTCGCCTCTTGAAGCCGGGACGAGAGCTTTTGCCGGTCCTCGGCCGATTTCAATCGGATCGTCATCGCCTCGCTCTTGACCGGGACCTGCGGAGGCAGGCTGACCGGAACGTCCGGGGCGTGCTGCTCGGCCCACTGCTTGAAACGAGGCAACTTGTTCGGGCCGTTGATCGGGAAGGTGAAGCTGTATCTGAAGGTCATCGTGACAATCCAAAGGCTTGGCGCGCAGAAACAGGCGCACGCAAACGGCACCACGATCCTGGACACGCAGGGATTTCGAATGGGGGAGTTCGCTCCTGATCCTGGCGCCACTCTTGCTCTCGCAGGTAGTGACGCCAGGCTATCAGCCTATCAGAAGGCAGCCTTTGAAGAATATGGAGCGCTGTTGCATGACGCCTGTGTCGGCCAAAGCGCCCGAAAAGTCAAACCGGGGACGGCAGGCATCACCCCTCGGCGGAATCGGCCGAGTCCGGCAGATCGCGGAGCGCGTCAGCTGTCCTCGGAACTCAGGGCGCCAAGCAGGCGCCGGATATCGCCGAAACGGGCGATGCTGCCGAAAACCAGCGCGGCCACCACGACGAAGAAGACCGACACCGAAGCCATGGTCGGCGTGTAGCCATAACGCAGCGCGTTGAAGATCTTGATCGGCAGCGTCTCGGTGGTGAAGCCGATGGTCATGTAGGCGATGATGTATTCGTTGAGCGACAGCACGAAGGCGAAGGCGTAGCCGGAGATCAGATAGGGCAGGATCAGCGGCAGGACGACGGTGCGCGCGACGGTACGGTCGTCGGCGCCCATGGTAGCGGCGGCCTCGACCAGCGACCGGTCGATGGAGGCAAAGCCCAGCGACAGCGTCACCAGCGGCAGCGTGACGAAGAAGATCGCGTGGCTGACGATGGCCGTGAAGAACTGGCCGAACAGGCCGAGCGTCGCCCAGAAGGACAGGAAGCCGAGCGCGGTGATGACCGGCGGCAGGATGAAGGGCGCCAGCCCCAGCACCTGGAAGACGTTTGCCCAGGGCGCGATGCGCCGCCACAGGAACCAGGCGAGCGGCAACGCGATCAGGACGGCAAGCGCCGCCGAGCAGACCGCCAACGTCAGCGAATGGAGGAGTGCCGCCCGCCATTCCGGGTCGGTGAAGATCTGCGCGTACCAGGCGAGAGAAAAGCCTCGCGGCGGGAAGGTCAGGTCCTGCTTCTCGTTGACCGAGACGCCCGCGACGACGATCAGCGGCGCCGCAAGGAACAGCGCCACGGCGAGGAAATAGAGACGGCGCAGCGCGTTCATGCGGCGTTCTCCCGGCGTCCGACGAGCAGGGTCAGGCCGACAAGCGACAGCGAGATCAGCACGAGGAACACCGCCATCGCCGCGGCGAAAGGCATGTTCGACTGGTAGATCGCCTGGTCGGTGATCAGCACCGACAGCGTCCAGTGCCGTGGCCGGCCGAGGATCTGCGGCAAAAGGTAGGAGCCGAGGGCGAAGACGAACACCATGATGAGCGTCGCCACGATGGTGTTGCGCAAGGCCGGCACCGTCACGTTGAAGAAGGCGCGCACCGGCGAGGCGCCGAGCGTTCGCGCAGCCTCTGTCAGCGTCGGGTCGAGCCGCACCAGCGCGGGATAGAGCACCAGGATCGTATAGGGCAACGCCTGGTAGACCATGCCGGTCAGCACCGCGCCGAAGGTCGGCAGCAGCGCCACGGGCTCGCTCATCAGGCCGACGGCGACGAAGAGGTTGGTGATGCCGGCAGTGCGCGAGAACAATGTCGACCAGGCAAAACCGATGATGACTTCCGACAGAGACAGTACCGAAAGCAGCCCCACCAACCAGACGGTCTGGACGCGGCGCGGCCGCTTGGTCAGCAGGTAGGTGAACGGAAAGGCGACGACGATGCAGCACGCCGCCACCGTCACCGCCAGCATCAGCGAGAAGCCGAGCACCTCGCCGAAGAAGGCAGAGAGGAAGCGGGCATAGTTGTCCAACACGAAATCCGGCTTGTAGAAGCCGGCCGGGTCGCGCTTGAAGAACGACACCGCGATCATGATCGAGAACGGCACGACGAAGAAGACGATGAGCATCAGTGCCGGGAAAGCCAGCGGCGCGTAGTCGGCCGCGCTTCTGGGCGGCTCGCGTCTCATGGTCTTCTCTTTCCTTCGCCCCGTTTACGGGGAGAAGGTGGCCCGAAGGGCCGGATGAGGGGCAGCGCCAGCCTTTGACAGTCTATGCCGCCCCTCATCGGCCTGCCGGCATCTTCCCCCCGTAAACGGGGCGAAGAAAGCGCTCCACCTCCGCCTCTCACGACTTCACCACCACGCAGCTTTCGGCCGGCAGGAGGACGCCGACCTTTTGCCCGACCTGCACCTGCGGCCGCTCGCGTGGCGTGGCGACGGCGGTGATGGTCGTGCCTGCGGCCTCGACGAAGGTCTCGATCGTGCCGCCGAGGTCGCGCACGAACGTCACCGTGCCGTCGAGCGTGCCCTTGCCGGGCGCCGTCAGCCGCACGTCTTCCGGCCGGATCGAGATCGTCGCCTTCGTCATGCCCGACGGACAGGCCAGTTCGGGGACGGCCGCCCCCAGCACGGTCGAGCGGCCGGCGCCGTCCGTCTCGACCGGCAAGAGGTTGGTGATGCCAATGAAATCGGCGACGAAGGCGTCGGCCGGCCTGCGGTAGATCTCGATCGGCGGCGCCGCCTGCAGGATTTTTCCCTTGCCCATGACGACGACGAGGTCGGCCATGGTCATCGCCTCGCGCTGGTCGTGGGTGACGACGATGGTTGTGATGCCGAGCCTCTGCTGCAGTTGTCGAAGCTCCACCTGCATGGCCTCGCGCAGCTTGGCGTCGAGCGCCGACAGCGGTTCGTCCAGCAGGAAAAGCTTCGGCGACAGCGCCAACGCCCGGGCGATCGCCACGCGCTGCCGCTGGCCGCCGGAAAGCTTCGTCACCGGCCGGTCGGCGAAACCGGACAGGTGGATCATGGAAAGCAGTTCCTCGACCCGCTTGCGCTGGTCCTGCTTCGAGGCGCCGCGGATGCGCAGCGCATAGGCGATGTTGTCGCCGACGGTCAGATGCGGGAACAGCGCCAGCGACTGGAACACCATGCCGAGGTTTCGCTTGTGCGTCGGCAGCGTCGTGATGTCGTCGCCGTCGAGCACGATGGCGCCGGCGCTCGGTTCTTCCAGCCCGGCGATCATGCGAAGCAGCGTGGTCTTGCCGCAGCCGGATGGCCCGAGCAGGCACACGAACGTGCCGTGCGGGACGGCGAGCGTGACGTCGTCGACGGCCGCGAAGTCGCCGAAGCGTTTCGTTATCGCATTGATGGACAGGCCGGACATGAAGGATCGTCTCCGTATGCCGGTTCGGCGGGTGAAGATGCTTGCCCTCTCCCCGTTTACGGGGGTGAGGAATGGTGGCCGAAGGCCATGAAAAGCCAATTACTTGGCTTTTCAAGTGACGAACGCCCGAAGGGCAGATGCCCGGCAGGGCAGTGAGGGGCGGCGCTTGCCTACGAAAGTTCGGCTCTGCCCCTCATCCGGACCTGCGGGCCACCTTCTCCCCGTGAACGGGGAGAAGGAAAAAGGGGCTCACCCGACGATCAGTTCGGTCCACTTCTGGTTAATCTCGTCGGCCTTCGAGGTGTAGAGGTCGTAGCGCGGGATGATCGGCTCGATATCCGACGAGACCGCCGCGAACTCCTTCTCGTTGAGGTCGAGCACCTCCTTCTTCAGCGTCGGCTGCGTGCCGACCTTGCGCGACATCAGGCCCTGGATCGACGGCTGACTCATATAGTCGATGAAGACATGCGCCTCATCGACTTTCTTCGAGGCGCGCGACAGGCACCAGTTGCCGGAATCCTGGATGCCGCCCTCCTTCGGGAAGGTCGAGCGGACATGGAAGCCGTCGGCGATCGCGAGGCCCGTCACGTCGTGATAATACTGGCCCATCGGGATTTCGCCCGATTTCAACGCCTGTTCGAACTGCGCCTCGTCGCGATACCAGAGCCGGACGTTCGGCTTCACCTCGGCGAGCTTGGCGAAAGCCTTGTCCAGTCCGTCGGCGGTGCTGAGCGCATCGGTGCCGCCGAAGAAGGTCTTGGCCGTCACTTCCAAAAGGAAGGAGTTGGAGGCGAGCGCCAGCAGGCCGAGCTTGTCCTTCTTGTCGTCTTCCCAGAGCGCCGCCCAGGACGTCGGCGCTTCCTTGAAGACATCGGTGTTGGACACCAGCGTGATCCACCACGCCACCGCCCCGATGCCGGCGACGCGACCGTCCGGATACTTGTTGATGAAACGCGGCAGCAGGTCGCCGTAGTGCTTGAATTTCGAAGTATCGAGCGGCGTCCACAATTCCGTCGCCTGGCCCTTCAGCGTCGTCGTCTGCGACATCATGGAGAGGTCGGCGGGCGCCTGCCCGGCCTTGGCGGCCTGCTCGAGCTGCACCAGCCAAGCTTCGCCGGTCGGCTCGGCCACCGACTCCACGGCAATGCCGGTCGCCTTTGTGAAGTCGGGGAAGATGTGGCTGTCGAACGATTTCTTGAAATAGCCGCCGTAGACGCCGACCTTGAGCGACTTGTCCTGCGCACGCAGCACCGCCGGCATGGCGAGCGTGCCGGCTGCGGCGATGCCGGCGCCGAGCACGGTGCGCCGGCTGAGCGACGTTTCCATCAGTTTCTTCATCGGCGTTCTCCTTCCCTCTCCGGGCTTGGCCCGGGTTCCCGTTTGATCTTATGCTTTTTCGTTCACGCAGTCTTGCCCTTCAAGGCCGGGCTGAACACCATCAGGCTGAGAATCTCGAACAGCATCTGGGCGCCGGCATGGGCCGTGTTGGTCGTCGCATCGTATTGCGGCGCCACCTCCACCACGTCGCCGCCGACGAAGTTCAGCCCCTTGAGACCGCGCAGGATTTCCAGCGCCTCGCGCGTCGTCAGTCCGCCGATCTCCGGCGTGCCGGTACCGGGCGCGAAGGCCGGGTCCAGGCTGTCGATGTCGAAGGACAGGTAGGTCGGCCCGTCGCCGACGATCTTTTTCGCCTTCTCGATGACGGCCGGAATGCCGAGGCCGGAAATTTCCTCGGCATGGATGACCGTCATGCCGGACTCATAGGAGAACTCCCACAGATATTCCGACGAGCCGCGAATGCCGATCTGGATGGTGCGGGTCGGGTCGAGCACGCCGTCGAGCACCGCGTTGCGGAACGGCCCGCCGTGGTGAAACTTGGTGAGGTCGTAGGCGCCGCCGGTGTCGCAATGCGCGTCGATATGGATCATGCCCACGGCGCGCTTCTTGCCGACGGCCTTGAGGATCGGATGGGTGATCGAATGGTCGCCGCCGACAGACAAGGGTACCACGCCGGCATCGACCACCTGGTTCAGCCGCTTCTCGATATCCTCATGGCTGAGTTCCAGCCGGTAGCGGCTGCGGAACGGCACGTCGCCGATATCGGCGACCTTCAGTTCGTAGGTCGGCGCGCAGTCGAGCACATGGTTGTAGGGGCCGATGCGCTCGATGGCGCGCACGGCGCGCGGCCCGAAGCGGGAGCCGGTGCGGTTGGTGACGCCGAGGTCCATCGGCACCCCGATCATCGCCACCTGCAGATCGCCGAAATCCGGGTTCTCGGCAGCGATCTCACGATACGGCGCTGCGAGGAACGTCGGGATGCCGGAATAGGGCGCGACGCGCGTGCCGCTCTTGGTGAAGATCTTGTCGGCGACGCGGCGGAACTTCGGATCGAACAACTCGCCGCCGTGGCTCTCGCCATACTTGGCGCGCAAGGCATCCAGCTTCGACTGATTGAAACCCATCTCTGTTCCTCCGTGCAGGACTGCCGCCGCCGGATGCCGGTGCGTGCAAGGCTTCTGGTGCCTGTGATCCCGTCTTTATGCTTGTTGGCGAGGATTTTCGGCGCGCGGGAATAGAAAAGCAATTGATATTGTTATAGCTTCCCATGTGAGAAAACCTCACATATCAGCCAGGAACCGCCGATGACCAAGCGCCTGCCGCCGCTCAATCCGCTGCGTGCGTTCGAGGCGACCGCCCGGCATGGTTCGCTGAGCAAGGCGGCGGCGGAACTGAACGTCACGCACGGCGCCGTCAGCCACCAGATCAAGGCGCTCGAACAGTCGCTGGGGATCAAGCTGTTCGAGCGCGCCGGCCTGCGACTGAAGACGACGCCGCATGGCGCCGAATTGCTGCCCGCCGTTTCGGCGGCCTTCGACGGCATCGCCGCCGCCACGCAGCGGCTGACCCGCCCGGCATCAAGCGGCGCGCTGTCGCTGTCCTGCGTGCCCGCGCTGCTGTCGCTGTGGCTGATCCCGCGGCTCGGCGACTTCATGGCGCAATATCCCGACATCCGCCTGCGGCTGACCGCCTCGAACGATCCTGCCAATATCCGCTCGCCGGAACTCGACCTGTGCCTGCTCTACGGCGACGGCTCCTGGAGCGACTGCTGGATGCGAAAGTGGTCCGGGCTGGAACTGTTCCCGGTCGTCAGCCCGACACTGGTCAACAACCGGCCGCTGCGCACCATCCGCGATCTTGCCGACCATGTGCTTCTGCATGGCGACGACGGCCGCGAATGGCACACCTGGCTGACCGCCGCCGACGCGCTCGACCTGGAACGGGGCCGGCGGCACCGCTTCGACGACGCGCACCTGTCGATCGGCGCGGCACTCCACGGCCACGGCGTGGCGCTGGGCGACTCGGTGACGGCAAGCGACCTGCTGGCGCGCGGGCAACTGGTGGCGCCGTTCGGGCTGTCCGTTCCGGCGGTCTACGATTTCTACATCGCCTGCCGCAACGAGATGCGCGCGGCCCCGATCGTGCAGGTCTTCACCGAATGGCTTTTCGCCGAAAAGGCCAAATCCGGAGGACGCCTGGCAAACCCGGTGACCTCGCGCATCGGCACGCGACGCAGGCGCCAGCCGGAAAAGGACGGCGGCACGACCGGGCGGTGAAACCGGCCGCGCCGCTTCAGCGTGCCCTTTGCCGCTCCTCGAGGCTGGCGATCAGCAGGGAGGAAGCATAGCTGATGGCGAAGAATATCAGCGCCACAAGCGTCATCACCTCGAGATACCTGAAAGACTGGCCGGCAATGAGGTTCGCCGTGTTCAGAAGCTCGTAGACGGTGATCGTCGAAAGCAGCGGCACTTCCTTGAAAAGCTGGACGAGATAGTTGCCCAGCGCCGGCACCATCGGCCGGATGGCCTGCGGCAGGATGATCTTGTGCCAGACCACCCGGCCCCTGAGCCCGAGCGACCAGGCAGCCTCCCACTGGCCGCGCGATACCGCCAGGATGCCCGAGCGGAATACCTCCGAGGTGTAGGTGGCGTAGTGCAGCCCGATCACCAGGATACCGGTCGGTTCGGCCGGAAGCTGGATGCCGATTTCAGGGAGCACGTAGTAGGCGAAGAAAAGCTGCACCAGCAACGGCGTCAGGCGAACGGACTCGGTGAACATCAACACGCTGGTAGCGAGGCCGTGATGTTTCGACAGGCGCAGGATCGCAAAGCCGAGGCCGACGAGCAGCGAAACGCCGAACGCCAGCACCGCGATGCGCAGCGTGACCAGCGTCGCGCCGAGAAGGGGCGGCAGTATCTCGCCTATGTAGGCGAAATCGATGATCATGCCCTCATGCCTCCGTCTGCCAGCGGCGTGCGCGCCGGTCGAAGGCCCTGGCGCCCCACGCAATGGGGGCCGCCATGATCAGATACAGCACCAGCACGATCCCGAAGATGAGGAACGGGTGGCCGATCGCGGAAACCGCCTGCCGCGCGGCAAAGGTCAGTTCCGTGACGGTGATGGCGCTCAGCAGCGCCGTGCCTTTCAGCAGATCCACCATCAGGTTGCCAAAAGGCAGGATGGCGCGCGTCATCGCCTGCGGAATGAGCACCTTGACGTAGGTGATCCATACCGACAGCCCGAGCGCATGACACGCCTCGCGTTGTCCGGTGGGAACCGCCGCCAGCGCCCCGCGTACGATCTCGGTCCCGTAGGCGCCGATATTCAGGGCCAGGACCGCGATACCGGCCTCCAGCGCAGAAAACCGCACGCCGAGCATGGGCAAGGCGAAATAGGCCCAGTAGATCTGAATGAAGGCGGAGGTTCCGCGGAAGAATTCCACATAAGCGCCGATGACGAACCGCAGCACGGGGTTCTTGAACTCGCGCAACACGCCTCCCGCCAGCGCGATGACGAGACCGAGTGCTCCCGCCTGCACGGCGACCTGAAGCGATATCCATGCTCCTTTCAGCAGAGCCGGAAACACATAGGTCGCAACGTCCATTGTCACTCGCCCATGCCGGTGAATGTCATGCCGGAAAGAGACGGATCGAGCCGTCTCTTTCCGGCGTTTGCCTTAGGAGCACAATCTCGCGCGAAAAGCCTGCAGCTTTTCAGGCGGGCACCCTACTTCCCACAGATGGCGTCAAGCGTCGGCGAGTCCGGGCCGGGCCGGTCGGCCGCGGTGAAGCCATAGGGCGCGGTAACCTCCGCCAGCTTGCCGTTGGCCAGTTGCTTCTTGAGTTCGTCGTCGAACGCCGTGCGCAGGTCCTGGGCGTCGAGGCTGAACGGGAAGGCAGCATAAAATTCGATCGCACCCTCGTACTTGGTCGGCTTCTTCCAGGAGGTCAGGCGCTCGAAGCTGGCCTTGTCCAGGTCCTCGGAAATAAGGCGGATGGTGCTCGACGCCTCGACGATGACGTCGACGCGGCCGCTGCGCATGCCCGCGGTCATGGTGGTGGTGTCGGGGAAGCGCGTGATCTTTTCCTCGGCCAGCCCCACGCTTTTGGCGATCTCGTTGGGCGTGGTGCCGGCGATGAAGCCGACCTTGACGTCCTTGCCGACGAGATCGTCCCAGCCGCCGATGCCCTTGGGATTTCCGGTGGCGACGATCGCCGACTGGCCTTCGATCAGGTGCGGCGTCGCGAAAGCGATCTTCTGGCAGCGCTCCGGCTTGACGAAGATCGGCAGGCACGTGTCGATGCGGCCGGCAAGGATGGCCGGGATGAAGGAATCGAAGTTCATCGCCACGCCCTGGACTTCCTCGATGCCGATGCTCTTGGCCACCGCCCGGGCGATATCGATCTCGGACCCGACCAAGTTGCCCTCCGCGTCGGTATAGTTGTAGGGGCGCTCGCCGTTGAAGCCGTAGAGCAGATATTTGCGCTTGCGGATGTCCTCAAGGCTGCCGGTCGACGCCCTCGCTATATGCGGGGCGATCGACAGCCCGAGCGCTGCCGCGCCGGCGAACTTCAGAATGTCGCGACGGTTTTTGACAAGATTTCCCATTCCAAACTCCCCTTGATGGGCCCTGATGGGCTTTTTAGTGATCTTCTCTGGCTACTTGGATAATTGGATACAATTCTGACTCTGGCAAGGAGATTCTTCGCGATCTCCAGCGCCTCCCCGGTCAATAGCCAAGGGCGCACCCATCCTTTCTCGGATCGGAACCGGCCGTGAGCGTCCCGCTTTCCCAGTCGATACCAATCATCTGGGCGCCGCCCAGGGGATCGGCAGCCGGCACCAGTTCATGCCCCCAGGAACGGAGGGTGTCGCATGTATCCGGATCCATGCCGGACTCGACCTCGACCCGCCCGTTGATCGGCAGGTAGCGCGGCGCGTCGCAGGCCGCCTGCAGATCGTAGCCATGGTCATGCACGGCCGTGAGCACATGCGCATGTCCCATCGGCTGATAGTCCCCGCCCATCACCCCGAAGGACATCGCCGCGCGCCCGTCCCGGCCCACCATGCCGGGAATGATCGTGTGCATCGGGCGGCGCCCGGATCCGATCGCGTTGGGATGGCTGCGATCGATGCGGAAACTGACGCCGCGGTTTTGAAGCAGAATGCCCGTTCCAGGCGCGCAGATGCCGGAGCCGAAAGAATGGTAGATCGAATTTATGAAGGAGGCGACGTTGCGGTCGCGGTCGACCACGGCCAGATAGACCGTGTTGGCGCTGCCGCCGGCGACCTTTGGCAGATCGGGATTGACGCGGCGCCTCGTGATGCCGGCGGCGAGCCGCGCAATCGCGTCCTTGTCGTCAAGCAGGTCGAGGATGGCGCCGCTGCGCTCGCTGTCGCCAAGCAACCGGTCGCGGTAGCCATAGCTGATCTTCGCAGCCTCGATGGCCACATGGACATGGTCGGCAGACAGGAAGTCGAGATCGCCGGCGCCGCAGGCGTCGAGCAGCCGCAGGATCAACAGCGCGACCACCCCTTGCGTGTTCGGCGGCATCTGGAAGATCCGATCGGCATTCCTGTCGATGGAAATTGGTTCGACGAATTCGCCGGCCGTTTGAGCGAAATCCTCCATCGTATGGAGGCCGCCCAGGCCTTGCAGATGGCTCACCATCGCCTGTGCCAGTTCGCCTTCGTAAAAACCTCGCCTGCCCTTGCGGGCGATCAGGTCGAGCGAGCGGGCGAGCGCGCCATTGCGCATCACCGTTCCCGCTCTGGGCGGCCGGCCATCATTCAGGAACAGGGAGCGCGCGTTCGGATCGTTCGCCAGCCGCGCGGCCGCGCCCTGCCATTCGGCCGCCACGCGTTCATGCACCACATATCCGTTCTCGGCATAGCCGATGGCCGGCCGGAGCAACTCGGCGAAATCCAGCCTGCCGAACCGCTCATGCAGGCGCCACCACGCGTCGATTGCGCCGGGTATGGTGACGGCATGAGCGCTGTCGCCTTCGATCTTGCTGATGCCGTGCTGCTCGTACCAGTCGATCCCAGCGGCCATCGGCGCCCTGCCCGAGCCGTTGAAGGCGATCGGAGGCATGCGTCCTTCGGGAGCGTAAAGGGCAAAGCAGTCGCCCCCGATCCCGGTCTCCGGCGATTCCACCACGGCGAGGACGGCGCTCGCGGCAATCGCCGCATCCATCGCCGTGCCGCCGCGGCGCAGGATATCCAGCGCGGTGCTGGTCGCGAGGGGTTGGGAGGTCGCCACCATGGCCTCCCCCGCATGGACGGCCGAACGGCCCGGCAGGCACGGGTCGCGCATCAGGCGTCTCCTTCTACAGGTGTGGAGCGCCCGGCTGGCGAAGCCTCCTGAATCTCCAGGAACGCGCCGAACGGCGTGCGCAGATAAACGGCCTTGCCGGCTTCGAACTGGGTGACGGCACCAAGTTGGACGGCACCCAGCGTCTGAAGTCGCGCCAGCGTCGCCTCGAACGCCTCGACCCTGAAAGCGACGTGACCCATGCCGGGTGTCATCGGATGAGACGGAGGGCTGCCGACCTGTCCGTGACGGAAGGCGATCAGCTCAAGCCTGACGTCCATGTTTCCTCCCGCAAGCTGCGCGATATCGCAGCCGGCATCCCGCAAGCCCAACATTGAGGCGATCTGGCCCGTCATACCGCGCTCGATGAAATGCGTGGTGAAGCCGAACCCCTCATGGAAGAAGGCGATCGCGGCATCGAGGTCGGAAACCGCAAGCGAGAAATGGTCGAGGCATGCTGTCATATGCACTTTTCCTTCGGGAGCGCCGTTGAGCGCTTGGCAAGGCTATCAGATAAATGTATCCATGTATCCGAAATAGCATTTGTTGCCGAACGCAGGAAGAGGCCTTGATGCAGAATCTGCTTGGACGCCGGTTCTTCGCCCTCGAAGGAAGGATGCAGTGGGCATGAGGACATCTTCCGTCGACAGGGATCTGCCGCCCCTTCTCGCCGGCCGCCGCGCTTTGGTGACTGGAGCAGCCGGCGGCATCGGCAAGGCGGCCGCCGACGCTTTCGAGGCAGCCGGGGCAGAGGTGATCCGCCTGGACATAGCCGCATCGGGTCCGGTGCGCGCCTGTGACGTGACGAATGAGACGGCGGTGGTCCGTGCCTTTGCCGAAGCAGCAAAGGCAGGACCGATCCATGACGTCGTCCATGCCGCTGGCATCGCGGCCATCGGAGCGGTGGCCGATATGAGCGCGTCTGATTTCTACCGCGTGCTCGATATCAATTTGATGGGCGCCTTCCTGGTGGCGCGCGAGGCCGCCCGGCACCTTCCCCGCGGCGGCAACCTCGTCTTCGTCGCCTCGCAGGCGGGTCTCAAGGGCGGAGCCCTGTGGGGCGCCTACAGCGCTTCCAAGGGAGGGTTGCTGCGGCTTGCCGATTGCTTGACGGAAGAACTCGCCCCCAAGGGCATACGCGTGAACTCCGTCTCACCCGGCACGGTCGACACCGAAATGGTCTCCAAGGCGATCGCCGACCTCGCCGGCAAGACCGGGTCGGACGCCGAAGCCATAACGGCGCGATACCAGGCGGGCATACCACTGGGGCGCTTCGCCCGCCCTGAGGAGGTAGCCGGCGTGATCGTCGGCCTGTGCTCCGGTCTCTTTTCCTACGTGAACGGGGCCAACATTGTCATAGACGGCGGGGAGCTTTCGCGATGATTCCAACCGGCGCCGTTCGCCAGATTGCCATCTGCGTCCCGGACAATTGCGGCCGGCTCATCGGCAAGCGCCAGCCGGCAAGTCGCCTCGCGGAGGTGACGGAAAGCGGCATGGCGATGCCGAATTTCCATCTGGTAACAGGGTTGGAGAACCAACCTCATCTATCGCTTGAAGTTACCGGCGCCCACACCGGCTTCCGCAACGGGACCTTGCGGCCCGATATCGAAAGCCGCTTCCGCGTGCCCGGTGACCCCGACGTCGACTACTATATCGCCGACGCCTACGACGCCGGCCATGCCCAGGTGCCGCAGGCGCCACGGTCGATCCTGAAACGCCAGCTCGACCGCCTCGCCGATGCAGGCTTGACCGCGTCCATGGCGTCGGAGCTCGAATTCTATCTGTTCGACCAGACCTTCGCCGAGCTCGCCGAGACGGATTACAAGGTCCTGCGCCCCTTCCATCACCGGAACGCGGACAACGATCTCTTCGTCACCAACATCGCCGGACCGTTCCTCGAACAGATGGTTGAGGATCTTGGCGCCGCCGGCATCAGCGTCGACCAGATCCAGGGCGAAGGCGGCGTCGGCCAGCTTGAGATAAACGTCAGGCCCTCACACCCCCTGAAAGCCTGCGACCAGCACGCGATCTTCAAGCATGTCGCCAGGACAAGGGCCTTCCTGGCCGGGCGATCCGTCACCTTCATGGCCAAGCCCTTCGACCATTCCGCAGGCTCCGGCGCGCACATCCATCTGTGCCTCGCAGATGCCGAAGGCCGCACACTGCTCACCGAAAACGAGACGCCCCGCGGCAAGGCCGCATCCTTCATCGCCGGCATCCTCGCCTATACGGGCGACTTCATGATGATGCACGCCCCCTACGCCAACTCCTACAGGCGGCTGCGCAGGGGCAACTTCACCCCGGTGAACGGCACCTGGGCCTGGGACAACCGGACCTGCCTCGTGCGCATGACGGGCTCCGGCAACAGCGCGCGCTTCGAATTCCGCCTCCCGGGCGCCGACGTGAACCCCTATTTCGCCTATGCCGGGCTGATCGCGGCGGGCCTTGCCGGCATCGAGGCCTCGCTCGAATTGCCGCCGCCGACCGCGGGTGACGCCGGCGGGGCGGACCTGCCGCCCTTGCCTTCCGACCTCACGGAAGCGCTGGCTGCCTTCCGGGCCTCAGCCGTGGCACAGGAAGCTCTCGGGCCGGACGTCCACCGCCATCTCGCCGGGCTGGTGGCCGAAGAACTCGGCATCATCCGCGCACACGTCACCGACTGGGACCGCCGCCGCGGATTCGAGGCCGCCTGAGGGTCTGCGCAGCAAAAGCAGACGATCAGCCTTCTTCGACCATCGGCATGGCGCCCATCAAGTCGTAGGCGGTGCTGAGCACGTGTTCGCGGATGACCGCCTCGGCCACGTCCCGGTCGCCCTGCCGGATGACGTCGATCAGCTTCTGATGATCGGCCACCGCGTCGCCGGACTGCATGATGCCCAGCACCATGCGCAGATAGGGCTCGACGGCGGTCCGCAACTGGCGCACCTCCGTGAAAAGCCGCATGGCGCCGCTTTGCGCACAGATGAAATCGTGGAACTCGTTGTGCCGTTCGATCCACAGATCGGGATCGTCCTGGGCGCGGCCGAGCCTCGTCAGATGCATTTCCAGCGTCGTGAAGGCATCCTCGTCGAAATGCTCCATGGCGCGCTTGATCGCCACCCCTTCCAGCACGGAGCGCATCTCGAACAATTCCAGGATCTCGTCGGGCTTCAACACGGTGACGACGGCGCCGCGATTGGCGCGAATGGTCAGAAGGCCCTCGCTGTCGAGCTGCCTTATCGCCTCGCGGACCGGCATGCGGCTGATGCCAAGCTGCGCGGCGATGTCCTCCGCCTTGATCCGCTCCCCACTCTTGAAGTGGCCGCTGCGGATCCTGTCGCGCAGAAAGTTGTAAGCTTCCGCCCACGCGGAAGAGGGCGCGGAAGTGCCTTTCAACGGCATGCCTTTCTCCTGTTCACCGCAATCCGGCCAAAACCTACCGGGCCGAATCCCGGCTTGATATTGACAGCTCGATAAAAAATTGGATACAAAAATCCATGTATGTAATTATCGCCTCAAGGTGGGTCCGTGCCAGCTAACGAAGCATCCTTAATCCAGTTGTATCACACGATGCTGGACATGCGCCATTTCGAGGAGTCGTGCCTGGAAGGCGTGCCGACCCGCGAGATTCACGGCGAATTGCACACCGGCATCGGCCAGGAAGCGGTTGCGGCGGGCATCGCGCCCTGGCTGCGCGACGAAGACGCGCTGGTCAGCACGCACCGCAACCACCTGCATGCGCTGGCCAAGAAGGTCGATCCCTATCGCCTGATGGCCGAGATCTTCGAGAAGGAGACCGGCCTGTGCCGGGGGCGCGGCGGCCACATGCACCCCTTCGATCCGGACAAGCGCTTTTCGGCGACCGGCATCGTCGGCTCGTCCCTTCCGGTGGCGTTGGGCTTTGCCTATGCGGCCAAGCTGGAAGGAACCGATGCTGTCGCAGTGGCCGTGATCGGCGACGGCGCCTCCAACACCGGCGCGTTCCACGAAACGCTGAACATGGCGGCCGCCTGGAACTTGCCGCTGCTCGTGGTCGTGGAGCACAACGGCTATGCGATCTCGGTACAGTTCTCCGAGGTTTCGGCCACCCCGACGGTCGCCGAGCGCGCGCCGGCCTATCGCATGTGGGCTCGCCATGTCGACGGAACGGACGTCGAGGCCGTATCGGAAGCGGCGGCCGAAGCCTTCACTCACGTCCGCGGCGGCAACGGGCCGGCGATGCTGGAAGCGAAATGCTTCCGCTTCCGCGGCCACTACGAAGGTGACCACGACACCTATCGCCCCCGTGACGAACGCAAGCGCATGGTGATCGAAAACGATCCCCTCATCCTGGCCGAGAAGCGGCTCGCGGCATTGGGGCTCGCCACGGAGGACGAGCTGGCGAAATGGCGCGAAGCGTCGCGCGCCCGCGCTGGCGACCTGCTCTCCCGCGTCCGCGCCGACCCGCTGCCCCCGGCTGCCGAACTCCATCGCTTCAGCTTCGCAGGCCAATGACATGAACACACCATCCGTTCGCAACCTTCGCTTCTCCCAGGTGATCGGCGAAGCGATCTCGCTGGAAATGGAAGCCAATGAAAAGGTGCTGCTGCTCGGCGAGGACATCGGCCGGAGCGGCGGCGTCTTCGGCGTTACCCGGCAATTGCAGGCGCGCTTCGGCGAGAACCGCGTGCGCGACACGCCCATCTCCGAAATGGCCTTCACCGGCATGGGCGTAGGCCTGGCGATGGCCGGCTACCGGCCGGTCGTGGAGATCATGTTCGTCGATTTCATCGGCGTCTGCCTGGAGCAGGTGATGAACGCGATGTCCAAGATCCCTTATATGTCCGGCGGCAATACAAGGGTGCCGATGGTGCTGCGCACCGCCGGCGGCTGCATCGGCTCGGCCGCCCAGCATTCCCAGTGCCTGTGGGGATTGTTCGCCCATCTGCCCGGATTGACCGTGGTGTGCCCTTCCTCGCCGCATGACTACAAGGGGCTGATGGCCGCGTCGATCCAGTCGGACGACCCCGTAATCTTCATCGAGAACAAGCGCCAGCTCAACAAGCTGATATCGTCGCATCCTTTGGACGCATTCGTGCCCGAGGAGCGGTATGTCGTGCCGCTGGGCAAGGCGAAGGTGGTGCGCGAAGGCAGCGACCTCACCCTCGTCACCATCTCCGCCTCGGTCGGCGATGCGCTTGTCGCCGCCGCCACGCTCGAAGGCGAAGGCATTTCCGTCGAGGTCATCGACCTCAGGACGCTGGTTCCCCTCGATATCGGGACCGTGGCGACCTCGGTGGCCAAGACCGGCCGTCTGCTGGTCGTGGACGAGGACTTCCTGAGCTATGGCATGAGCGGCGAGGTCATCACGCGGACCATCGAGGAACTGGGTGCCAACGCCCTGCGGCAGGTGAAGCGGCATGCCACGCCGGACATCCCGCTGCCGGCGTCCATCTCGCTGGAGAAGGCCGCGGTACCGTCGGCGGAGTCCATCGCCGGCGTGATCAGGTCGATGGCCTGAGACTTCGGACCGTCGACATCACCCCAGCTTCAACGGCTTGCCGGTCGCGAAGAACCCCTTCCACGGATCGTCGCCCGCCAGGCGCTTCAGCGTCGTCTTGTCGCCGATCGGAAAGGCGTTGGGCGGCAGGCCGTCCTCGATTTCCTTCCACGTCACCGGCATGGAAACCGTCGCGCCTTTCTTGGCGCGCGAGGAATAGGGCGCGACCGTGGTCGAGCCGCGGCCGTTGCGCAGGTAATCGATGAAGATACGCCCCGTGCGCGCCTTCTTCGACAGCGTCGCCGTGTAGCGGTCCGGCTCCGCCTGCTCCATGGCGCGGGCGAAATCATGGGCGAAACCCTTCACCGCATCCCATTTGGCTTGGCGTTTCAGCGGCACCATCACGTGGTAGCCCTTGCCGCCCGACGTCTTGACGAAGACCGGCAGCGACAGTTCCTTCAGCTTGTCCCGGATGTCGAGCGCCGCCTGCCGCACCATGTCGACCGCAACGCCCTCGTCGGGATCGAGGTCGAAGACGACTTGGTCGGGCATGTCGATCTTGTCCACGGTGCAGCCCCAGACATGGATTTCCACCACGCCCATCTGCACCAGCGCCGCGATGCCGTCGAAGTCCTTCACATAGAGGATTTCCTCATCGTCTTCGGGGTCCTTCGACTTGAAGATTTTTTCGCTCATGCCGGCCGAGGCGTGCTTCTGGAAGAAGCGCGGGCCGCCGACGCCGTCCGGCGCGCGTACCAGCGCCAGCGGCCGGTTGACGACGAAAGGCTCCATGCGCGGCCAGACCAGGTCGTAGTGCTCGAGCAGGGCCTGCTTCGACACCTTTTCCTCGGGCCACAGGAGCTTGTCTGGATGGGTGAGCTTTATCCCTGTCTCCACGACGGATTTCCCCTTCCCTTTCGGAGCCACGCCCTTGGCCGTTGAAGCGCCCTGCCCTGCCTTGTCCTTGCCGGTCTTCGGCTCTTCCTGCACGACCTCCTCGGCCGGCTTGTCCTCGCGCAAGCCCTGGAACGAGGCGTGGCGGATGATACGATCGGCTGTCCAGGAACGGAACTCCACTTCCGCGACAAGATCGGGTTCGACCCAGACCAGCCCCTTGCCGCCCGGCACCTTGGCGTCGAAGGGCGATTTTTTCGCCTTCAGCGCGTCGAGCTTCTTCTTGAGATCGTCGCCGGCCCTGGCCGAAAAACCGGTACCGACGCGGCCGGCATAGCGCAGCCGGTCGCCCTCGTGATAGCCGACGAGCAGCGAGCGCAGGCCGCGCCCGGTCTTTTCGGAAGGCAGATAGCCGCCGATGACGAATTCCTGGCGTTGGGTGCATTTCGACTTGATCCAGACGCCGGTACGACCGGAGCGGTAGGGCGCGTCGGCGCGCTTGGAGACGACGCCTTCCAGCCCCATGCGGCAGGCATGCTTCAGCATGACCTTGCCCGGCTCGACGAAATGGTCGGAAAAACGCACCGGGTCGTCGTCGCCCAGCGGCTCCAGCAACTCACGCAAGCGCTCCTTGCGCTCGACCAGCGGTTCGTCGCGCAGGTCTTCGCCGTCCAGCCGCAAGAGGTCGAAGACGTAGTAGATCATGCGGTCGGTGCGGTCGGCCGACAGGTCGGCCTGCAACAGCGAAAACGACGACACGCCGTCGCCGCCAAGAACGACGATCTCGCCGTCGATTATGGCGTCGGCGCATTTGAGACGGGCAAGAGCCGCCGGGATTTCGCCGCGGAAGCGACCTGTCCAGTCCAGTCCTTTGCGGGTGAGCAGGCGGATTTCGGTGCCGGCGATTGCGGCCTGCATCCGGTAGCCGTCGAACTTCACCTCGTGCAGCCATTCCTTGCCGGATGGAGCGTCGCGTTCCAGCGTCGCCAGCGCGGGCTCGACAAATCGCAGCCGCGATGCCGCTTCCCGCGCCGCCTTGCCCGTCGCCGGCTTGTTGGAATGCCAGACCTGCGGCTTCTTGCCCTTGGCCGCCTTGCCCTCGCCCACCTCCTCGACGGTAAGGCCGGACTTCACCGATTCCGGCCGCTCCTTCAGGATGTCCTCGCCAGGCCGCGCCGCCGCGTCGTCGGACTTGATCAGCAGCCAGTTGTCCTTCTTCTCGCCCGCACGCGGCTTCAGGCGCACCAGGTGCCACTTGCCGGAAAGCTTCTCGCCGTGCAGCTCAAAGTCGATATGGCCTTTCTTCATGCCGGCGGCCGGATCGTGCTCGGGCACCCAGGTGCCCTCGTCCCAGACGATCACCGAGCCGCCGCCATATTCGCCTTTCGGGATCGTGCCCTCGAAGGGCGCATAGTCGATCGGATGATCCTCGACATGAACCGCCAGCCGCTTCTCGTGCGGGTCGAGACTGGGGCCGCGTGTGACCGCCCAGCTCCACAGCACGCCGTCGTGCTCGAGGCGCAGATCGTAGTGCAGGCGCGTCGCGGCATGCTTGTGGATGACGAAGATGCCGCCCTCGCCCGCCTTTGCCTGGCGGCGCGGCACCTTGCCGGCCGGTTCGGCGGTCTTCGAGAAGTCGCGCTTGGCGCGATACTTTTCCAGGGCTTGCTCGGCCATCGCCCGCTCTTAAGCCGATTTCCGCTTCGGCTTTGCTTTCGCTTCCGGCGCTTTCTTTTTCGCACCCTTCGTCGCCTTGATTGGCTTGGCCGTCTCGTCGTTATCGGCGGCGAGGCTCTTCTTCAGCGCGTCGAACAGGTTGACCACATTGGACGGTTTGCTCGCCGCCTTGGCCTTGGGCGCCTTTCGGCCGGCCTTCTTGGCGCGGATCAGTTCGATCAGCGCTTCCTCGTACTTGTCATCGAACCCGGACGGATCGAATTTCGTCGCCTTCTTGTCGATGATGTGCTGGGCAAGCTCGATCATCTCCTTGTCGATCTTGACCGCCTTGATCTCGTCGAACACCGTATCGGGCTGGCGCACCGTGCTGTCGTAGCGCAGCGTGGTCAGCACCATGCCCTTGCCGAGCGGCTCGATGACCACGGGCCGTTCACGGCGGTAGAGCACGATGCGGGCGAGCCCCGCCTTCTTTTTCGAAGCCATCGCCTCGCGGATGACAGCGAAGGCATCCTCGGACACCTTGTCGGCTGGCGACAAATAGTAGGGCGTGTCGAGATAGATCTGCTGGATCGAAGCCTTGTCGACGAAGCCGTCCAGGGCAAGCATGTTGGAGGACTCGACCTGTACGGCCTCGATCTCGTCGTCCTCGACGTGGACATAGTCGCCGTTCTCGATCTCGTAGCCCTTGATCTCGTCCTCGTCTTCCACCGGCTTGCCGGTTTCGGCATCGACATAGATGCGCTTGACGCGGTTCCCGGTTCTGCGGTTGAGGACGTGGAAGGAAACCTTTTCGGCATGGGTGACCACATTGGTCAGCTCCACCGCGCAGGTAACCAGCGACAGTTTGAGATAACCCTTCCAGGCCGGACGCGGGGCCATATCCGTCTCCTTGCAGCGGAATGGAGCGGAACGGACAAACGCTATTCCAGTTCCATCGCGCATCGAAGAGCGAACATCCCGTCCGCCGCCGGAAGGCGGCGGAGTAGCCTTTCGGAAGGTGGCTGAACCTCGGTTCAGCCGAGCACGGCCTTCACCGCCTCGGCGGTCTTGGCAACGACCGTATCCGCTTCCTCGCGTGTCAGGCAGAGCGGCGGAGCGAAGCCGAGGATATCGCCCTGCGGCATGGCGCGGCCGATGACGCCGCTTGTCGCGAGGGCAGCGGCCACCTGCGGGCCGATCTTCTTCGAGGCATCGAAGAACTTGCGGTCGTCCTTGTCCTCGACGAACTCCACCGCCGCCAGCATGCCCTCGCCGCGCACGTCGCCGACGTTTTTATGCCCTGCGACTGCGTCAGACAGCGCTTTGCGGAAATAGGCGCCGGTTTCGCCGGCGTTCTTCACCAGATCCAACTCGTCGATCAGTTCGAGATTGGCGACACCCGCGGCGGCGCAGATCGGATGCGCCGAATAGGTCCAGCCATGGCCGATGGGACCGAGCTTGTCGGAACCCTCCACCAGCACCTTCCACACCTTGTCGCCGACGATGACGCCCGACAGCGGCGCATAGGCCGAGGTCAGCCCCTTGGCGATGGTGACGAGATCAGGCTGGATGCCGTAGTGGTCGGAGCCGAACATGGAGCCCAGCCGACCGAAGCCGGTCACCACCTCGTCGGCGACGAGCAGGATGTCGTATTTCTTCAGCACCGCCTGGATCTTCTGCCAATAGCCCTTCGGCGGCGGCACGATGCCGCCGGTGCCCAGCACCGGCTCGCCGATGAAGGCGGCGATGGTTTCCGGCCCTTGCGCAACGATCAGCTTTTCGAGCTGGTCGGCGCAGAATTGCGCAAACTGCTCCTCCGACAGCGAGCGGTCCTCGCGGCGGTAATAGTAGGGCGCCTCCGTGTGCAGGATCGGCGCGCGCGGCAGGTCGAAGGCGTTGTGGAAGCCGGCGAGCCCCGTCAGCGAGCCGGTCATGACGCCGGAGCCGTGATAGCCGCGCCAGCGCGAGATGATCTTCTTCTTCTCAGGCCGGCCGAGCACGTTGTTGTAGTACCAGATCAGCTTGATGTTGGTCTCGTTGGCGTCGGAGCCGGAGAGGCCGTAATAGACTCGGCTCATGCCCTTCGGCGCCCGGTCGATGATCATCTTCGACAGTCGGATCGACGCTTCCGTGCCGTGGCCGACATAGGCGTGATAGTAGGCGAGGTTCCTGGCCTGCTCGGCAATGGCGTCGGCGATCTTCTGGCGACCGTAGCCGACATTGACGCAGTAGAGGCCGGCGAAGGCGTCGAGGCTCTTCTTGCCGTTCGTGTCCCAGATGGTCGCGCCCTCGCCGCCGGCCATGACACGGTTCGGCATCTCGCCGCGCGCATGCATGCCCATATGGGTCGAGGGATGGAAGAAGTGGTCGCGATCCCAGGCGGCGAGTTCGTTGGATTGTTCGAGCATCGTTTTCTCCTTTTCAGTTTCGCCTCGCCATTTCCTGCGCGGCTCACGCCAGATCGAGGCAGATGTATTTGAGCTCGGTAAAGGCTTCGAGGCCGTGGCGCGAACCCTCGCGGCCGAGGCCCGACTGCTTGACGCCGCCGAAGGGGATCGGCGCGCCGGTGATCTTCACCCGGTTGACAGCCACCATGCCGTAATCCAGCGCATTCGCCAAACGCCGCTGGCGCGCGCCGTTCTCGGTCACGACATAGGCGACCAGTCCGTATTCGGTATCGTTGGCGCGGGCGACGACCTCGTCGTCGCTGTCGAATGGCGTCACGGCGGCGACCGGTCCGAAGGTTTCCTCGCGCATGATGAGCGAATCGTCCGGCACGTCAGCCAGGAGCGTGGGCAGATAGAACAGCGAGCCGGGCGCCTGCCGCTTGCCGCCGGCAAGCAGCCGCGCACCGCGCGCCCGCGCATCGGCGACCTGCTCCTCGACCTTGCGCACTGCTCGTTCGTGCATCAGCGGGCCGATTTCCACGCCTTCCGCCAGACCGTTGCCGACCTTCAGCGCCTCGATCCGCGCAGCGTAGGCTGTGCAGAAAGCGTCATAGAGCCCGCGCTGCACATAGATGCGGTTGGCGGCAAGACAGTCCTGCCCCGAGGTCGCGAACTTGGCGTCGGTGGCGATCCTCACCGCCCTGTCGAGATCGGCGTCGTCGAAGATGACCAGCGGCGCATGGCCGCCCAGTTCCATCACGAGCCGTTTCATCGTCGGCGCGCATTGAGCGGCGATCAACCGGCCGATTTCGGTCGAGCCGGTAAAGCTCATGGCGCGAATGCGGGCGTCGTCGCACAGGCGCCCGACAATGGTCGCGGCATCGCCGGTGACGACGTTGAAGACCCCCGCCGGCAGGCCGGCGCGCTCGCCGAGTTCGGCCAGCGCCAGCGCCGACAGCGGCGTCTCGGAAGAAGGATGCGCGACAATGGTGCAGCCGGCGGCGAGCGCGGCGGCGGCCTTGCGCGTCAGCATGGCGGAGGGAAAATTCCAAGGCGTGACGACGCCGACGACGCCGAGCGGCTCCCGTCGCACGATCATTTCCGCGCCGGGCAGATGGCTGGTGACGCTCTCGGCGTTCACCCGCTTGGCATCTTCCGCGTACCACTCGACGAACGACGCCGCGTAGTCGATCTCGCCGCGCGATTCGGCGAGTGGTTTTCCCTGCTCCAGCGTCATCAGCAACGCGAGGTCTTCCTTTGCCGCGACGATGAGGGCGAACCAGTTGCGCAGGATTTTCGAACGTTCCCGCGGCGGCAGCGCCTTCCAGGCCGGAAAGGCTCGTGACGCCGCGTCGATCGCCTTGCCGGTCTGGCCGGCATCGAGCGAAGCGACAAAAGCGACCGTCGCGCCGGAGGCCGGGTCTGTGACCTCGAAGCTGCCGCCGGCCGCGCCCGCGGTCCAGTGTCCGTCGAGATAGGCGAGTTCACGATAAACCCGGCGGTCGGCGAGCCGGTCGAGCGCATCGTGACGCAGCGAACGGGCGAAATGAGGTTGGGCGGACATGGCGTGGCTCCTGATCCGCCACCACCCTAGTTGCCGTTGGTCGAGAAAGAACCTATTCGAGCCTTCGCCAATAGAGAGATTCTCTACAGGCGGGCCGGAGCCGGAACGATTTCTCCGTCGCGTCTTAAGGCCGGTCGCCGACCAGTTCGGCCAGCGGCTGCACGGTGTCGTCCTTCACCGTCTTGGTGACGATGTAGGTGAAGTAGCGGTCGATGCCGATCTCGCGCTCCAGCAACGAATCGACCAGCCGCTGGTAAGCGTCGATGTCGCGCGCCATCACCTTGAGCAGATAGTCGACACCGCCGCCGACCGACCAGCAGGCGACGATTTCGGGCGTTTTGCGCACCACGCGCTCGAAACGGTCGAAATCCGCCTGCCGGTGATTGGCCAACGTCACCTCCATCAGCACGGTCGCGACCGGCGCCAGCAGGCGCACCGCCACCTTGCCGTGATAGCCCGAGATGATGCCCGCTTTTTCCAGCCGGGCGAGCCGCATCCAGCACGGCGTCGGCGACAGCCCGACCGTCTCGGCAAGCTTCAGCTTGGTGATGCGGCCGTCGCGCTGGATGGCGTCGAGGATTTTCAGGTCGATGGCGTCGAGTTTCGGTGCGGTCATGGGCGTCGCTTTTCGGTGCGCCAGCACCATGGGGGTGCATGATTTCGATTGTCAATTGCACTGATTTCGATCTCTAATAAGTCATGACATTGTGGCAGCCAGATCCGGCGCTTATACGCCGTCCCGCCTACCTCTCGCTGGCCGACCAGTTCGCCCGCGCCATCCACGACGGCAGGCTGGCGAACGGCGCCCGGTTGCCGACGCACCGGGCGTTGGCGGATGCGCTGAAACTGTCGGTGCAGACGGTGTCGCGCGCCTATGAGGAGCTGATCCGGCGAGGCCTGGTGTCGGGCGAGATCGGCCGCGGCTCCTTCGTGCAGACGCAGCGCCGCGAGCCCGAGCCCCCCTACCTGCCCGAACGGCCGGGCGAGGTGATCGACCTGTCGATCCTGAAGCCGGCCTGCGAGACGATGCACCATGAGCGGCTGAAACAGGCGCTTGCCTGGCTGGCGGAGGCGCTGCCGGCAAGCTCGGCGCTGTCCTTCCGGCCGAACATGGTGTTCCCGCGCCACCGCGCCGTGGCGGCGGAATGGCTGGCGACCTGCGGGCTGGAAACCTCGCCGCAGAATGTCACGCTGACCAACGGCGCCACCGCCGGCATGACGGTGGCGCTGATGAGCGTAGCGCCCCCCGGTTCCACCGTCGCGACCGAGGCTATCGGCCACCACACGCTGGTGCCGCTGGCGCGCTATCTCGGCTTCCATCTCGAGGGCCTGCCGATCGACGACGACGGGCTGATCCCGGAAGCTCTGGACGAAGCCTGTCGGCTGGCCGACATCCGTGCGGTCTTCGTGCAGCCCTCGGTCATCAACCCGACGGCCACGCTGATGGGATCGGTGCGGCGCGCGCAGCTGGCGGAAGTGGCGCGGCGGCACGACATCGCCATTATCGAGAACGACGTGCTCGGCCCGCTGGTCGAGGATCGCGCGCCGCCGCTCGCCTATTTCGCGCCCGAACGCACGCTCTACGTCACCTCCTTTTCCAAGATCACCGTGCCAGGCCTGCGCGTCGGCTATCTCGTCGCGCCCGACCGCTACGCCGCCGCCGTCGCAAACCGTCACCTGGTTTCCAACTGGATGGCAACGCCCATGGTGGCCGAGATCGCCACCAAATGGGTGACCGACGGCACGGCGATGGATCTGGTGCGCTGGCAGCGCGACGCCTTGCGCCGCAGGCATGAGATCGCCGGCGAGGCCCTGCAGGGCGTCGCCTATCGCACCTGCCGGGACGCCCTGCACATCTGGCTGCAACTACCGGACGACCGCTCCGAGGAAGCCTTCGTCGCCCAGGCCCGGCTGCGCGGCGTGGCGATCGCCCCCGGCGCCTCGTTCCGCATCGCCGAGACGCCCTGGAAGCCCGCCGTGCGCATCTCGCTCGGCTCGACGACGGAGGGCGAATTGCAGGTGGGGCTGGGCGTGGTGACAAAGCTCCTGCTCGGCGATCCTGAGCATCTTTTGCTCGCGATTTAGGTCCTTGCATCTGCAAAATTGTGCGGAATCGGAAAAATTGTCATGATTTTATTTTCTCAATTGACATGATTTCGGACCTTCCCCATCGTTAGAGCATGTCTCCTGAAAGTGGAAACCGGTTTCGGGGTGAAGACATGCGTAAAATTAAAACCCGAAGCGCATCGAACACATCCGATGATCGCGATGCGCTTCGGAGAGCAGGCTTCTCCAGGACGGGGGAACGCATTGTCCGCGCCTATCATCAAGATCGATTCCATCGCCAAGAGCTTCGGTGCCTTCAAGGTGCTGGACGGCCTGTCGATGCAGGTCATGCCCGGCGAGAAGCTGGCGCTCATCGGCCCTTCCGGCTCGGGCAAGACGACGATCCTGCGCATCCTGATGACGCTGGAGCGCATCGACGGCGGCCACATCCAGATCGACGGCGAGCATCTCTACCACATGGAGCGCAACGGCCAGCTCCTGCCGGCGGACGAGCGGCACCTGACGCGGATGCGGCAGAAGATCGGCATGGTCTTCCAGCTGTTCAACCTGTTCCCGCACAAATGCGTGATCGACAACGTGACGCTGGCGCCGATGCTGACCAAGGGAACCCCGCGCGCCGCCGCCGAGAAGCGGGCGATGGAACTGCTCGACATGGTGGGCATGGCGGACAAGGCGAAGAACATGCCCGCGCAGCTCTCCGGCGGTCAGAAGCAGCGCGTGGCGATCGCGCGTGCACTGGCGCTGTCGCCCAAGATCATGCTGTTCGACGAGGTCACCTCCGCGCTCGACCCCGAACTGGTCGAGGAAGTGCTGAACGTCATGCGCAGGCTCGCCGCCGAGACGGACATGACGATGCTGCTTGTGACGCATGAGATGGGTTTCGCGCACGATTTCGCCGACCGGGTGCTGTTCTTCGATCGGGGCCGGATCGTCGAGGAAGGCAAGCCCGACGAGATTTTCCGCCACCCGAAGCAGGAACGCACGCAGGCCTTCCTGAAGAAGATCATCGCGGCCGGACACCGGGTCTGACCGCTTTGCCGGGCGCATGTGCCGCCCAAACAAACCAAGAAGAACCAATGGAGCTGGGAACGATGAAAAGATTTGCAACCTGGGCCGGCGTCGCCGGTCTCGCCGTGGCCGCGACGCTGGCCGCCGCCACGCCCGGATCGGCCGACGACGCCAAGCTGGAACAGTTGAAGGCGCAGGGCTTCGCCCGCTTGGCCATCGCCAACGAGCCGCCCTATACGGCCGTGGCCGCCGACGGCAAGGTGTCGGGCGCAGCGCCCGACGTCGCCCGCGAGATCTTCAAGCGGCTCGGCGTCGCCGACGTCGTGGCGTCGATCTCGGAATACGGCGCGATGATCCCCGGCCTGCAGGCGGGCCGCTTCGACGTCGTCACCGCCGGCCTGTTCATGAAGCCTGAGCGCTGCGCGGCGGTCGCCTATTCGGAGCCCGTGCTGTGCGATGCCGAGGCCATGCTGGTCAAGAAGGGCAATCCGAAAGGCTTCAAGAGCTACGAGGACGTCGCCAAGGACACGTCGGCGACCATCGGCGCGCCCGGCGGCGGCACCGAGGAGAAGCTGGCGCTCAACGCCGGCGTGCCGCGCGACCGCGTCATCGTCGTGCCAGACGGCCAGAGCGGCCTGAAGATGGTGCAGGACGGACGCATCGACGCCTATTCACTGCCGGTGCTCTCGATCAACGATCTGATGAAGAAGGCCAACGACCCGAACCTCGAGGTGATCGCGCCGGTGATGGGCGCTCCGGTCTACTGCGACGGCGCCGCCTTCAACAAGAAGGACACCGCGCTGCGCGACGCCTTCAACGTCGAACTGGCGAAGATGAAGGAATCCGGCGACTTCGCCAAGATCATCGAGCCCTATGGCTTCTCGGCGGCGGCGGCGATGTCGACGACCACCGAAAAGCTCTGCTCGGCGAAATAGCGCCCTCTTCCTTCTCCCCCGTTTACGGGAAGAAGGTGGCCCGAAGGGCCGAATGAGGGGCGGCGCGAGCATCGAAAGGTTGGCGCCGCTCCTCATCTGCCTGCCGGCATCTTCTCCCCGCATAGAAACGGGGAGAAGGGCGATGCTCCACCGCAACCGGAAAGCCCCATGATCGACTGGTCCGGCTATCTTTATCTGATCCTGCAAGGCGCGCTCGTCACCGTGGAACTCACGCTGATGGGCTCGGTACTCGCGCTGATCATGGCCTTCGTCGCCGGGCTGGGACGCCTGTCGCGTTTCTTCGCCGTGCGCGCGCTGGCAACGGCCTATATCGAGTTCTTCCGCGGCACCTCGATCTTCGTCCAGCTTTTCTGGGTCTATTTCGTGCTGCCGCTGGCCGGCTTCGAGCTGACGCCCCTGCAGGCGGGCGTCCTCGGCCTGGGCCTGAACGTCGGCGCCTACGGAGCCGAGGTGGTGCGCGGCGCCGTGCAATCGATCGGCAAGGAGCAATACGAAGCCTGCGTGGCGCTCAACCTCGGCCGTTGGCAGGGCATGCGCCATGTCATCCTGCCGCAAGCATTGCTGTTGATGCTGCCCACCTTCGGCAACAACGCCATCGAACTGCTCAAGGCGACATCCGTCGTCTCGCTGATCTCGCTCGCCGACATGACCTTCCAGGCCAACATCGTGCGCTCGCAGACCGGCAACACCATGCTGCCCTTCGCCACCATCCTCATTCTCTATTTCGCGATGGCGTCGGCGATCTCGTGGGGCGTGCGCACGCTCGAACGGCGCATGGCGCGCGGCCTCGACGGCGTCAGGACCTGAGGGGGCGGCGATGGAATGGGATTGGGACTTCGTCTGGCAGATCCTTCCGACCCTCATCCAGGGCGTCAAGATCACCATCCTCGCCACCTTGCTCGGTTCGGTGCTCGCCGCCGTCGTCGGTCTCGCGATCGCGCTGTTGCGCCGCTCGCCCAACCGGCTGATTTCCCGACCGGTAGGCTTCTTCGCCGAATTCATCCGCGGCACGCCGCTGCTCGTACAACTCTACTTCATCTTCTACGTCCTGCCCGACATCGGCATCCTTCTGCCGCCCCTGGTGGCCGGCGTCATCGGGCTTGGCCTGCACTACGGCACCTACGCGGCAGAGGTCTATCGCGCCGGCATCGACAACGTGCCGCGCGGTCAGTGGGAGGCGGCCAAGGCCTGCAACCTCAGCGCCCGGCAGACCTGGACGCACATCATCCTGCCGCAGGCCATCCCGCCGATGATACCGGCGCTCGCCAACTATTTCGTCGCCATGTTCAAGGAAACGCCGTTGCTTTCGGCCATCACCGTGCTGGAGCTGATGAACCAGGCGAAACTGGTCGCCAACTCCTATTACCGGTATGTCGAGCCGATGACGCTGGTCGGCGTGTTCTTCCTCATCATCAGCCTGTTCTCGGTCATCCTGCTGCGTTGGCTGGAGCGCCGTTACGGAAGGATCGAGCGGTAAAGCAATGTCCGACATTCGTCTCCACGCCGAGCGTCCGCCGCTCGATCCGCGCCCGCTGGAAAAAAGGATCGGTCTCGTCATCCTGGCCACCGACCACACCAGCGAGGTCGATTTCCGCCGCATGGTCGCGAGCGAGCATATCGGCGTCTATGTCGCCCGCATCCCCTATGCCAATCCGACCACGCGGGAAAACCTGCGCAAAATGCAGCCGGCACTGACGGCGGGTGCGGCGCTGATCCTGCCCGACGAGCCGCTCGACGCTGTCTGCTATTCCTGCACCTCGGCTTCCGTGGTGATCGGCGACGCCGAGATCGAAGCCTCGATCCAGGCGGCCAAGCCGGGCGTTCCGGTTGTGACGCCGCCGATGGCCGCCATGCGCGGGCTGCGCGCCTTCGGGGCAAAGCGTATTTCCATCCTGACGCCCTATACGGTGGAAACCAGCCGGCCGATGGCCGCCTATTTCGCCGGCCATGGCTTCGACATCGCCTCCTTCACCTGCCTCGGCTTCGAGGACGACCGCGAGATGGCGCGCATCCAGCCTTCCGCGCTGGTCGCTCTCGCCCGCGAAGCGATCCATCCGGAGGCGGACGCGCTGTTCATATCCTGCACCGCGCTGCGTTCCGCGCTTGTGGCAGCCGACATCGAGCGCGCCGTCGGCCGGCCGGTCGTCACCTCCAACCAGGCGAGCGCCTGGAACTGCCTCAGGCTGTGCGGCGACGGCACCGCCCATGCCGAATGGGGCCGGCTGATGACGCTGCCGCTCGGGGTCGCGTGATCCCATGGGCACGGCATTCGTCACCCTTGCCGATATCGAGGCCGCGCGGGCGCGCATCGCCGCCGACATCGTCGCGACACCGACGGTCGACTCGCCATCGCTCGGCGAAAAATTCGGCGTGCCGGTCCGGCTGAAGCTCGAACATCGGCAGACGACCGGCTCCTTCAAGCTGCGCGGCGCGTCGAACGCGGTCGCGCTGCTGCCGACCGGCACGCGCGGCGTCACTGCCGCCTCCACCGGCAATCACGGCCGGGCACTGTCGTTGGCGGCAAGGCGGCGCGGCATTCCGGCCGTCATCTGCATGTCGAAACTGGTGCCGGAAAACAAGCTGGCGGAAATCCGCCGGCTGGGCGCCGAAGCACGCATCGTGGGAGCAAGCCAGGACGAAGCGCAGGTCGAGGCCGAGCGGCTTGTCGCCGAGGACGGGTTTTCGATGATCCCGCCTTTCGACCATCCCGCGACCGTCGCCGGACAGGGCACGCTGGGCGCCGAGATCGTCGAACAGACGCCCGACGTCGAGACCGTACTGATCCAGGTTTCCGGCGGCGGGCTTGCGGCGGGCGTCGCCATGGCGGTGAAGACGCTCAGGCCCGGTGCCCGCGTCATCGGCGTTTCCATGGCGCGGGGTGCCGCCATGAAGGCAAGCCTCGACGCCGGCCGGCCGGTCGAGGTCGAGGAGAGGGAGACGTTGGCGGATTCGCTCGGCGGCGGCATCGGGCTCGACAATCGCCTGACCTTCGCCATGTGCCGCGACCTGCTCGACGACCTCGTGCTTCTCAGCGAAGACGAGATCGCCGCCGGCATCCGCCACGCCTACGGGGAAGAGCGCGAAATCGTCGAGGGCGCCGGCGCGGTCGGCATCGCGGCGCTGCTGGCCGGCAAGGTCAGGCCGAAAGGCCCCACGGTGGCGGTGCTGTCGGGCCGCAACATCGCCATGGACCTGCACCGCGCCATCGTCTGCGGCACGTGGCGCGACGCACGGGAGCGCGCGGCATGACGCGCATGACCATCCTCACCGAGGCGGACCTGCGCAAGATCGTCAGGCTCGACCTCGACGCCGTCGCCTGCGTCGAAAACGCCTTTCGGGCGCTGGCGACCCTGCCGGTAGCCATGCCGCCGATCCTCAGGCTCGACATTCCCGAACACAATGGCGAAGTGGATGTGAAGACGGCCTATGTGCCCGGCATCGACGGCTTCGCCATCAAGATCAGTCCCGGTTTCTTCGACAATCCCAAGGTCGGCCTGCCCTCGACCAACGGCATGATGGTACTGCTGTCGGCGAAAACCGGACTGGTCGAGGCGCTGCTGCTCGACAACGGCTACCTGACGGACGTGCGCACCGCAGCTGCCGGCGCAGTCGCCGCGCGGCACTTGGCACGGCCGGACGCGACGGTCGCAGCGATCTTCGGCGCCGGCATGCAGGCACGTCTTCAACTGGAGGCTCTGAAGCTGGTGCGGCCGATAGAAGGCGCGTGCATCTGGGCGCGCGATCGGCTCAAGGCCGAGCGGACGGCGGCGGAGCTGCGCGAAAAGCTGGGCATTGCGGTGCGCGCCGAGACCGACGCCGCCAGGGCGGTGGCGGGCGCAGACATCATCGTGACGACCACGCCTTCGACCGAGCCGCTGATCCATGCCGGCTTCGTCACCGCCGGCCAGCACATCACCGCCATGGGCTCCGATGCCGAGCACAAGAACGAGATCGCGCCGGCGATCCTCAAGCTGGCCGACCTCTATGTCGCCGACAGCGCAAAACAGACACGGCGGCTCGGCGAACTGCACCACGCCATCGACGCCGGTTTGATCTCCGCTGACGCCGACGTGGCTGAACTCGGCGCCGTCGTCGCGGGCAAGCGGCACGGCCGGCGCGACGCCTCCGACATCACCGTCGCCGATCTCACCGGCACCGGCGTGCAGGACACCGCCATCGCCACGCTGGCGCGCGACCGCGCGAAGGCGGCCGGCGCCGGGACCGTTTTCGAAAGCTGACAACGGGCGGGGAGCCCGGACAACGAGGAAAAGACTGCGACATGCAACCCAACCTGAAATTCACGCGCGAGGAATATGCGGAACGCCTCGCCAAGACTCGGCGGGCCATGGAGGCCAGGGGCGTCGACGTGCTGGTCTGTTCCGATCCGTCGAACATGGCCTGGCTGACCGGCTATGACGGCTGGTCGTTCTACGTGCACCAGGCCGTCATCGTGCCGCCGGACGGCGAACCGATCTGGTACGGGCGCGGACAGGACGCCAACGGCGCCAAGCGCACCGCCTATCTCGCCCACGACAACATCGTCGGCTACGCCGACCACTATGTGCAGTCGACCGAGCGCCACCCGATGGATTTTCTGTCTACCGTGCTGACGGAGCGCGGACTTGGCAACAAACGTATCGGCGTCGAGATGGACAATTACTGGTTCTCGGCTAAGGCGTTCGCCGCGCTGCAACAGCATCTGCCCAACGCCCGCTTCGTTGATGCCACCGCGCTGGTCAACTGGCAGCGCGCGGTGAAGAGCCCGACCGAGATCGACTACATGCGCAAGGCCGCGCGCATCGTCGAGGCCATGCACGCCCGCATCGTCGACAAGATGGAGGTCGGCATGAGGAAGTGCGACCTCGTCGCCGAGATCTACGATGCCGGCACGCGCGGCGTCGATGGTCCTGACGGCCGGTTCGGCGGCGACTATCCGGCAATCGTGCCGCTGCTGCCGTCGGGCGTGGATGCCTCGGCGCCGCACCTGACCTGGGACGACAGGCCGATGAAGGTCGGCGAAGGCACCTTCTTCGAGATCGCCGGCTGTTATAATCGCTATCACTGCCCGCTGTCGCGCACCGTATTCCTCGGCAAGCCGACGCAGGCGTTCCTCGATGCCGAGAAGGCGACGCTGGAGGGCATGGAGGCAGGGTTGGCGGCGGCCAAGCCCGGCAACACCTGCGAGGACATCGCCAACGCCTTCTTTGCGGTGCTGAAGAAGTACGGCATCGTCAAAGACAACCGTACCGGCTACCCGATCGGCATTTCCTATCCGCCGGACTGGGGCGAGCGCACCATGAGCCTGCGCCCCGGCGACCGCACCGAGCTGAAGCCCGGCATGACCTTCCATTTCATGACCGGCTTGTGGCTGGAGACGATGGGGCTGGAGATCACCGAGTCGATCCTCATCACCGAGACCGGCGTGGAATGCCTGGCCAGCGTGCCGCGCAAGCTGGTGGTGAAGGACTAGCCTGCCATGCCGAGACCCTCTCCCATCTCCCCCACCGTCGATTTCGACCGCGACGGCGTGCAGCACGGCTTCCTGCGCCTGCCCTACAGCCGCGACGATTCCGCCTGGGGCTCGGTGATGATCCCGATCTGCGTAATCAAAAACGGCAGCGGCCCCACCGCACTGCTGACCGGTGCCAATCACGGCGACGAGTACGAGGGACCCCTGGCGCTCTATGAGCTTGCCCGCACGCTGGAGCCGAAGGATGTTTCCGGCACGGTCATCGTCGTGCCGGCGATGAACTATCCGGCCTTCCGCGCCGGCACGCGCACTTCGCCGATCGACAAGGGCAACATGAACCGCGCCTTTCCCGGCCGGCCGGACGGCACGGTGACGGAGAAGATCGCCGACTATTTCCAGCGACAGCTGCTGCCGCGCGCCGATATCGTCTTCGACTTCCACTCCGGCGGCCGCACGCTCGATTTCGTGCCGTTCTGCGCGGCGCACATTCTCCCCGACAAGGACCAGGAGGCGAAAGCGTTCGCGGCGGTGGAAGCCTTCTCCGCGCCGTACTCGGTCAGGATGCTGGAGATCGACGCGGTCGGCATGTACGACACCGCCGCCGAGGAGATGGGCAAGATCTTCGTCACCACCGAACTCGGCGGCGGCGGCACGTCTCGCGCCGAGACGGTGCGCATCGCCCGGCGCGGCATCCTGAATGTGCTGCGCCACGCCGGCATCGTCAATGGTGCGGATGAGAGGACTCGAACCTGCTGGCTCGACATGCCGTCCGGCGACTGCTTCTCCTTCGCCGAGGACGACGGCATGATCGAGACCATGGTCGATCTCGGCGAGAAGGTGAAGAAGGGCGCCGTCATCGCGCGCATCCACGGCACGGGCCGCACCGGTCTGGCGCCGCAGGATATCCGCTCGCGCATGGACGGGCTGCTGGCAGCGCGGCATTTCCCGGGCCTGGTCAAGGCCGGCGATTGCGTGGCCGTCGTCGCGGTCGAGGTCGGCTGAGAACCCTCACAAGCGGACGATGACGGCACGCCGCACGGCGGCTCGCTTCGTCAGCGCACTGCCGCCCTGTTGGAAACCTTCGACAGGATGGCCAGCACGATCAGCGTTCCGACGCCGAGGATGGTGGCCATCGTCGCCGCATCGAAGATCGCGCCGCGGTCGGAGAGCGCGAAGATGCGGACGGGCAGCGTCACCCAGCCCGGCGGGTAGATCATCACCGTCGCGCCCAGCTCGCCCATCGACAGGGCGAAGGACAGGCTGAAGGCGGCGACCAGATAGGGCAGGAGCAGCGGCAGCGTCACCCGGCGCAGCCGGTAGAAGGGCCGAGCGCCGAGGCTCTCGGCCACCTGCTCGCAATCGATCGGAATCCGCGCCAGCCCGGCCGTGACGTTGCCGTAGGTGAAGGCCGAGATCAGCACGAAATGCGCGATCAGCACGATCCAGGTGGTGCCATTGAGCAGGAAGGGCGGCTGGCTGAAAGCGACCAGCAGGGCAAGGCCGACCGAGACCGAAGGCACGGCGCTGGGGATGAAGAACAAAAGGTCCAGCACCCGTTTCGGCATGGCCTTGAAGTTGCGCAGCGCAAGTGCTGCCCAGGTGCCGCACACCAGCGCCGCGCCGCTGGCGATCACGCCGGTCAAGAGGCTCGCCTTCAGCGCATCGAAAGAGTCGGTACGGAAGGCCTTGGAATAATGGACCAGCGTCATGTTGGACGGCAGGATGTCGTTCCACTGGCCGCTGAAGGAGGCGAGGACGATGACGCCGATCGGCAGGCCGTAGACGACCAGGAACAGCGGCACCGCGACCGCCCAGGTGGCGATGCGCCAGGGTTTAGACCAGACCAGCACGGCGGCCTCCGAAATGTGCGATCGCCAGCCGGTAGAGCGAGTAGAGGCCGAGCGAAAGGACGACGTTGACCACGGCGATGACGCAGGCGGTCGTGTAATCGAATTCCTGGATCGCCTTCGAATAGATCAGCAGCGGCAGGGTGATGACGTCCTTGGCGCCGATGAACAGCACGATGCCGAATTCGTTGACGGTGAGCAGCAGGCACAGGCTCCCGCCCGCCACCAGCGCCGGCAGCGACGCCGGCAGGATGATCTGCCGCACGATGCGCAGCGGTCGGGCCCCCAGGCTCGACGCCACCTCGATCTGTGCCTGGTCGATGGTCGAGAAGGTCGCCAGCAGAGGCCGCATGATGAAGGGTGTGTAGACGGTCATCTCCGCCAGGATCACGCCCCATTGCGAATAGAGGAAGTCGATCGGCGGCAGGTCGAGGCCGAAGACGTGCATCAGCGTTTCGTTGAGCAGGCCGGCCGAGCCGTAGATGAAGGTGAAGGCGAGCGTGACGAGGAATGTCGGCAGCGCGATGACCGTGTCGATCAGCCTGCCGGCCATCTTGGCGCCGGGGAACGGCACGAATGCGATGATCAGCGAAAGGACGAAGCCGAGTACGAGGCAGCCCGCCGTCGCGCTGACGGCGATGACGATGGTGTGGTAGAGCCCGTCGAGGAACCGGCTCGACATCAGCACCTGCTCGAAGGTGGCGAGCGACGGCGCATCCTCGCCGAACGAGGCCCGCACGATCAGGCCGAGCGGGTAGAAGAACAGCACCGCCAGGATCAGCAGCGGCGGCGCGATCCAAAGGCTGTCCAGTCTGAGCCGCGGCGCGGGAGCGGCGGCGATCGCCGCCTCAGCCATGGCTCGCGTCCTCCGGCACCAGCGTCACTTCCGCGGCATCGAAATGCACCGCGATCGTCTCGCCGATACCCGGCGGATTGGCCATCGGCGCCGAGGTCATGCGCATCGTCTCGCCGCCAGCGTCGAAGGTGATATTGTGCACGTCGCCCTGCCACTGCACGCTGAGCACGGTTCCCGAAATCGAATTCGGCTCCGATGCACGGGAGAACCGGAAATCGTGCGGCCGGACGCAGACCAGGCAATCGCTTCCCCGGGCCAGCCCATGATGGTTGCGCGCCGACAGCGTCACGTTGCCGAAACGGACCTTCGCCATCTGCTCGTCGAGCGGCTGCACATCGGTCACCGGAAGCAGGTTGGCCCGGCCGAGGAATTCCGCGGCGAAGCGGTTTGGCGGACGACGGAACAGCGATTGCGATCCGCCGAAGGCCTTGAGCTTGCCGTCGCGCATGATGCCGATGTGGTTGGCCAGCGTCAGCGCCTCGCTCTGGTCGTGGGTGACGTAGAGCACGGTCAGGTTCGGCAGGTCGCGATGCAGCTTCGCCAGCTCGTCCAGCATCGAACGACGGATCTGCGCGTCGAGCGCCGACAGCGGCTCGTCGAGAAGCAGCACCTGCGGCTTCGGCGCCAGCGCCCTGGCGATCGCCACGCGCTGCTGCTGGCCGCCGGACAGTTCGCGTGGAAAACGCTTGGCATAGGTCGACATGCCGACCATGGCCAGGCATTCGGGCACGCGCTTCCTGATGACGTCTTCGGCAGCGCTATGGGCACGCAGGCCGAAGGCGACGTTCTCCTCCACCCGCATGTGCGGGAACAGCGCGTAGTTCTGCACCACCATGCCGATCTTGCGGTCGTAGGGCGCCAGATGGGTGACGTCGCGGTCGCCGATCAGGATGCGCCCGCCCGAGGGGCGCACGAACCCTGCGACGGTGCGCAGGGCCGTGGTCTTGCCCGATCCGGAAGGGCCGATCAGGGCGACGATCTCGCCCGGATTGACGGTCAGGGTGAACGAATGAAGCACGGTCAGCGCGCCATAGGTGACCGATACGTTCTCGAAGCCGATCCTGCTGCCGTCCGATGCAGCGGGAGCGGCGGACGCCACGAAAGGCTTCGCGATGTGCGGCGTCCGTTCCATGACCGTCACCTGGGACATCAGTTGCCCGAGATCGCCTGATTGTAGGCTGCCACGTCGTCCTTGAGGCTGTCCAGCACCTTGGCCCAGTCCGGCGACCATATTTCTACTCCCTCCAGCATGGCGTTCAGGTTCTTGAAATTGTCGTCGTCCGGCTTGACGTCGGTGCGGACGGGAAAGCCCTTGGCGACGGAGCTGATATCCTTCTGCGCGTCGGCGGACAGCAGGAAATCGACCAGCTTCTTGCCGTTCTCGGTGTTCGGCCCGCCATTGACCAGGGCGATGTAGTAAGGCAGCGCGAACGCCGTCTTCTTGCCGTCAGGCCCGGCGGGGAAGAAGATCTTGATATTCGGGTTGTCGGCCGACTGCGCCGTGTTCATCTGCATGTCGCCGTTGGCGACGTAGAGTTCGCCCTTGTTGACGAGCGCCGTCAGCTTGCCGGTCGATGCCGAAGGCCCGAGGTTGTTGGCCTGCAATTTCTTGAGATAGTCGAGGCCCTTTTCCTTCGAGCCGAAGGCGTGGAAGGTCTGCAGCATCAGTGCCGTGCCGTCGCCGGCCTGGCCGGGCGTCGAATATTGCAGCTTCTGCTTGAACTTGGGATCGAGCAGGTCCTCGTAGGTGGCGGGCGCCTCTTTCAGGACCTCGGCGTTGTAGATGAAGTTCGGATAGTTGTTGACCATCGCGTAGTAGCGGCCGTCTGCATCCTTGTCGCGCGCATCGATCTTGTCGGCGCCGTCGGGCGTATAGGCGGCCAGCAGACCGTCCGCCGCGGCCTTCTGCATGAAGGGCGGCAACGTCACCAGCACGTCCGCCTGGGTGTTGGACTTTTCCTTTGCCAGACGGTCGACGACACCGCTAGAGCCGGCCTCGACATACTGAATCTTGATGCCGGTTTTCTCGGTGAAGGCCTCGAACTGGTCGCCGAGCCAGCTCGGGTCGCCGTCGTGCAGGCCATCGGCGCTGTAGATGGTGACGACGCCGCCGTCGGCGAGTGCCGGAAGGGCTGTAGCCGCCAGCAGAATTGCGGCCAAGGCGAATTTCGTTTTCATGATCTCTCCTTTGCTTGACGCTTTGAAAGTGTTCCGAAGGCGGTTCTTATTGTTGTCAGCCGCGCGGTCCGCGCGGTCCGTGGCCATCCTCGACCGTTAATGTGTTGAGGTGGCATCGATAAGTAAAATCTATTTATTTTATGAAGGAGAAAGTTCTACTTATGAAACCGCTCTTCCATGGACGACGGCATCCTTCGGCCGGGAAAAGACCGTCCACCTATCGATTTGCGCAAGCACGACGGCACCGGTCGACGGCACGCGCATGACGGTTCGATGATGCCGGATCGCTCCCGGCGCTGCGAAAACGCCGGCTCAGCCGAAAACGACGCCCGCCGTCTGCGCCGTAAGGCGCGGGTCGCGCGAGCGCACCGTCACCGGACGGCCATCGAGGATTTCGAAGCAGCGGGCCAGCGTGTCGTCTTCGAGCCGTCGCATCGCCTCGTGCGTGAAAAAGGTCAGGTGTGGGAACAGGATGACGTTGTCGCGGCCGAACAGCGCGCTCATCGGATGCCCGGATTTTCTCAGCGGCTCCACCGAATAGACATCCAGCCCGACGCCGCCGACGCGGCCCGCCACCACGGCCTCGACCAGCGCCGCCTCGTCGACGATGGCGCCACGCGAGACGTTGATCAGCACCGCAGACGGCTTCAGGCAGGCGAGTTCGGCCTTGCCGATCAGGCCGCGCGTTTCGTCGTTGAGCACGCAATGGATCGAGACGAAATCGCTGGCGGCGAGCATCGCCTTGAGGTCGGGCACCGGCTCCACGCCGATCGCCCGCAACTCGTCGGGATCGCTGTGGGGGCTGTAGGCCAGCACCTTGGCGCGAAACCCCTGCCCGGCCATGCGCGCCATCGAGCGGCCGATCTTGCCGCAGCCGACCAGCCCCACGGTCGAACCGGCAATATCGCGCCCCAACCAGCGCTGTTCCGGCCAGACCCAGCCGTCGCGCTCCATCGTCCGGCCAACTTCCGGCAAGCGCCTGGCCAGCGCAATCATCAGCGCAAAGGCGCCCTCCGCCACCGTCTCCTCGGCATATTCGGGAATGTTGACGACCGGAATGCCGCGCCGCATTGCCGCCGGAATATCGATGGCATCGATGCCGACGCCATATTTGACGATGCCCTTCAGCCTGGGCGCCGCCTCGATCACCCTGGCCGTGATCGGCGTGTAGCACATGAGCAGAAGATCGGCGTCGGCGACCGCCCGGCAAAGTTCGGCTTCCGCAATACCGTCCGGCAGGGTCACGAGCTCGACGCCCCGCGTGCGCAGGCCGGCATCGATGCCCGGACATTCCAGTTCTGCGTCGGTACGGACGGCTTTCATATGAAGCTCATCCCGCCAGCACCGCGTCCTCGACGATCGAAAGCGCCCGGTCGAGGTCTTCGCGCGCAATCACCAGCGGCGGCGACAGCGTCAGCACGCTGCCGGCGCTGATCTTGAAGGAAAGGCCCTTGTCTAGGCAGCGATAGTAGATGCGCTCTGCCATCGCGTGATTCGGCCGGAAGCTCTCCTGATCCTCCACAATCTCGACACCGAACATCAGTCCCCTGCCCCGCACGTCGCCGACGAAGGGCGAGCGCGCCATCAGGTCGCGCATCCTATCCATCGCCCAGCCGCCCAGCTCGGCCGCGCGCTCCGCCAGCCCCTCCTCGCGCACGATGGCGATCGTGGTAAGCGCCGCCCGCGTCGTCACCGGGTTCTTCTCATGCGTGTAGTGGCCGATGGCGTAGTCACCGGCGACATCTAGATCGCGCCGCGCGATGACGGCGGCGATCGGCAATATGCCACCGCCGAGCGCCTTGCCCATGACGATGATGTCGGGCGTCACGCCGTCGTGCTCGGAAGCGAAGAACTTGCCGGTCTTGCCAAGACCGGTCGGGATTTCGTCGAAGATCAACAGCGTGCCGTGGCGGTCGCAGGCCTCGCGCACCGCCTTCCAGAAACCCGGCGCCGGCACCAGCGGCGTCGCCCGCATCGGCTCGGCGACGACGGCGGCGAAGTCCCCTTCCCGGCCGAGCACGTAGGAAATCATGTTGGCGCAGGCACGCGCCGACTCTTCCAGCGAGTTGGTGCCATAGGGGCAATTGTGCGGCGCCCACGGTGCGACATGCTCGGTGCCGGGCAGCAGCGGCCCGGCGATGCCGGAGCGGAACGTCGCCTCGCCGCCGACGCTGGAGGCGCCGAAGCCGGCGCCGTGGAAGGCATCCCAGAAGGACAGCGTCTTGAAGCGGCCGGTGGCGGCGCGCGCCACCTTCAGCGCCACCTCGATGGCATCCGAGCCGCCGGTGGTGAACAGCACCTTGCCGAGATCGCCGGGCGCCAGCCTGCCCAATGTCTCGGCAAGTTCCACCGCCGGCTCGCAGGTGAAGCGGCGCGGCGAGAACGGCAGTTCATCCATCTGCCGGCGGATCGCCTCCTTCAGCCGTGGATGGCCGTAGCCGATGTGATGCACGCTGTTGCCGTGGAAATCCATGTAGCGGCGGCCGGCCGTGTCCTCGATCCAGATGCCCTCGGCCTTGGCGATGGCCGTCACGCAGGGGCTGGAGAGGCTCTGGTGCAGGAAGGCTGCGGCGTCGCGGTCGAGCAGCTTTTGCGTGGCGGCATCGTTTTGCTTCGCGTTCCAGGCCCCGCGCGCTGCGGAACTGTTCGACTCACCCTCGGTATGGACGATGACCGGTTGCGAGCGCGCCATGGAAAACCTCTCAGGCTCTGGAGAAGACGCAAACGAGGGAGCCGTGGCGGCCCCCTCGGGAAATGGCGATCTGGACAGGGTTCAACTGACCCATGGCAGCGAGAAGGTCTTGACGTTGGTGTAGGACTTCATCGCCTCGATGACGCCTTCCTTGTACCCGTTGCCCGAGTCCTTGATGCCGCCGAAGGGGGACATCTCGATGCGGTAGCCCGGCACTTCCCAGATGTTGACGGTGCCGACCTTGAGGCCTGCGATGTATTTCTGCATGCGGCGGAAGTCGTTGGTGCACACACCCGAGGAAAGGCCGAAGGCGGTGGAGTTGGAGAGCGCAATCAGCGCGTCGTCGTCGTCGGGCGCGCGCACGATCGGCACGATCGGGCCGAAGGTTTCCTCCATCACCAGCTCTGAGGCGTGCGATACGCGGTCGACGACGATGGGCGGCAGCAGCGCGCCCTGCCGGCCGGGGTTGTAGAGGATGTCGGCGCCTTGCTCGGCGGCCATATGCACGCGCTTCTCGAACAGCGCCGCCGCCTTCTCGTGCACGACCGTGCCGAGCTGGGTAGCCGGATCGCGCGGATCGCCGAACCGGATCGCCTTCGCCCGCTCCAGCACCATGGGGACGAAACGGTCGGCGACCTTCTCCTGGACGAGGATGCGCTTGACCGCCGTGCAGCGCTGGCCGGAGTTCTTCGTCGCACCGGCGACGGCAAGGTCGGCGGCTTTCGCCAGATCGTCGTCGGAGAGGTCGTTCAAAATGATCAGCGGATCGTTGCCGCCGAGCTCCAGCACCTGGCGCCTGTAGCCGGCCTTTGACGCGATCATCTTGCCGACCGGCACGCCGCCGGTGAAGGTGATCAGGTCGATGTTCTCGTTGGTGATCATCTCCTCGCCGATGTCGCCCGGCCAGCCGGTGACGACGGACAGCATTTCGGGCGGCAGGCCGGCCTCGTAGAGCACGTCGGCCAGCATCAGCGCCGTCATCGGCGTGAGTTCCGTCGGCTTCACCACCACGCAGTTGTTGGTGGCGATCGCCGGCGCCACCTTGTGCGAGACCATGTTGAGCGGATGGTTGAACGGCGTGATCGCCGAGATCGCCTTCAGCGGCTCGCGGATGGTGAAGATCTTCCTCTGCTTGCCGTGCGGGGTGAGGTCGCAGGAGAAGATCTCGCCGTCGTCATGGATGACCATCTGGCCGGCCAGCGTGAAGACGTCGAAGGCGCGGCCGACCTCGTAGAGCGAATCCTGCTTGGAGATGCCGAGTTCCAGCGTGATCAGGTCCGACAGTTCGTCCTTGCGGCCGTCGAGCAGTTCGGCGGTCTTGAGCAGAATGCGCTGGCGCTCGTAGCGGGTCAGCTTCGGCGTGTAGCCGGCGGCGATCTCGAAGGCCTTGCGCGCATGTTCGGCATTGCCCGCCGGCACGGTGCCGATCACCGTGTCGTTCCACGGATAGCGCACTTCCAGCACCGTCTCGGCATCCACCTTTTTGCCGGCAATGCGCATCGGCTCGTGGCGGACTTTTATGGAAGGGTCGAGTTTGGTCATGGCACCGGTCCTCAGCCCACCTGCGCGGCGGCCATCACCGCGTAGTGGAAGGCGTCGAAGTTCCTCAAGGTTGGCTCGTTCGGCAGGTCCTTCATCACCCGGTTGACGATGAAGGGCACGGTCTGCTCGGTCAGTCCGCCATGCGAGCGCAGCGGCTCGTTGAGTGCGGCCAGATTGTGCCGGTGCTCGGAAGTGCCGATGGTCTTGTTCTCGCCCGAGATCAGGATGATGTCGCCCATGCGGTCCTCCGGCAGTTCGAAGCGGGCGCAGCCTTCCTCGCGACCGAGCACCAGGGTGATGCCCTCCACCTGACGGAGCCTAGCCATCACCGCCTCGCGGTCGGCGCCTTTCGGCAGGTAGGCGGTGGCGAAGGAACCCAGCGCGCCGTGGTGGACGACATAGGGGTCGGTGATCGGCAGGATGACGCGGGCGGCGTCCTTGCCCAGCCACTCGTCAAGCAAGTCCTGCACATAGACGACATTGGGCGAGCCGTCGGCATGGTGCTTCGGCTTCATCCCGTGGTCGGCGGTGACCACGATGGCGGCGCCCAGTTCATCCAGTTGCGCCAGGTACTTGTCGAACATGGCGTAGAAGGCGTTGGCCTGGGGCACGCCCGGCGCGTATTTGTGCTGCACGTAGTCGGTCGTGGTGAGGTACATCACGTCCGGCCGGAACTCCTTGAGCAACTGCACGCCGGCGGCGAAGACGAACTCCGACAGTTCCGCCGAATAGACCTCCGGAACGGCCAGGCCGAAGTGCTTGGAAGCATTGTCGATACCGTGCTCGGCCTTCGTCGTGGTGTCCGACTTCTCGGCCGAGAAGCACAGCGCCCGTCCGTCGTCGAACTTCAGCCCCTTGCCGAGCAGTGCCCTCAGCTTGTCCTTGGCGGTGACGACCGCGACCCTGGCGCCCGCGTCGTAAAAACCCTGGAACACCGTCGGCGCGCGCAGGAACTTCGGGTCGTTCATCATCACCTCCTCGCCCGTCGCCGGGTCGTAGAGGTAGTTGCCGCAGATGCCGTGCACTGCCGGCGGACGCCCCGTCGCGATCGACAGGTTGTTCGGGTTGGTGAACGAAGGGATCACCGAATGGGCGAACCGCACCGTGCCCTTTTCCTTGATCTTCACCAGCGCCGGCATCAGCCCGGCATGAATAGCCTCGTCCAGATAGGCCGGCTCGCAGCCGTCCAGGCAGATCGCAATCGCCGGCACGACAGGCCACGCATAGCTGCGGCCGTTCACCGACACGGATACGGGGGACATCTGGTTCATGGGCGTCGGTCCTCGGGTTGAAAAGGCCGCGTCAAGCGGCGAAATCAGGCGGCAAGCTTTGCGCGTTCGGCGATTGCCGTGGCGGGCGGGGCGGCCGTGTCTACGCCCATCTCGCCGAGCGACTGTTTCGCCGCCTCGACGACGCGGCGCATGACGTGCTCGTCCATGCGGCCGATGCAGCCGACGCGGAAGGAATCCACCACCGTGAGCTTGCCCGGATAGATGATGAAGCCCTTGTCCTTCATGAGTTCGTAGAAACGGTTGAAGACGAACTTCTCATGCGCGGGGCAAAAGAATGTGACGATGATCGGCGACAGCCAGCGGTCGGACAGCAGCGTCTCGAAGCCGAGTTCGCGCATGCCCGCCACCATCACGTCGCGGTTCTTCGTGTAGCGGGCGCCGCGGCCGGCGACGCCGCCTTCCGCCTCATGCATCTTCAGCGCCTCGAGGAAGGCGGCGACGACATGCGTCGGCGGCGTGAAACGCCACTGGCCGGTCTTTTCCATCGCCGCCCACTGCGCATGCACGTCGAGCGACAGCGAATGGCTGTTGCCCTTGGCGGCTTCCAGCGCGCTCTTTTTCGCGATGACGAAGCCGAAGCCCGGCACGCCCTCGATGCATTTGTTGGCCGACGACACCATCGCCTCGTAGCCGATGTCGTTGACGTCGAGCGGCACGGCACCAAAGGCGCTCATGGAATCGACCAGCAGCTTGCGGCCCTTCGCCTTCACCACCTCGGCGATCTCGGGAACGGGATTGAGGATGCCGGAGCTGGTTTCGCAATGGATGGCGAGAACATGGGTGATGGCGGAATCGGCATCGAGAGCGGCCGCCACCTCGTCGCCGCGTGGCGGCAGGTAGTCGCCCTTGTCGATCAGCGTGTGCGCCCGGCCGAGATAGTTCATCGTCTGTGCGGCGCGCAGGCCGTAGGCGCCGTTCGCCAGCACCAGCACCTTGCCGTCCTTCGGCACGAAGGAACCGAGCATGGCTTCCACGCAATAGGAACCGGACCCTTGCAGCGGCACGCAGTCGTATTCGCTTTTGCTGTCGCCGGTCAGCGCCAGCAGGCGGCGGCGCATGTCGGCCGTCATGGCGCGGAAATCGCCGTCCCAGGAGCCCCAGTCCTTCAGCATCGCCTGCTTGACCGAATAGGCGGTCGTCAGCGGGCCGGGGGTCAGCAGATAGGGCTCGCCCAGTGCCGGAGGCTCGAAACCTTGTGCTGTTATCGTGTCGGCCATGGCCGGACGCTCCCGTCGCTGCTTGTTGTTCGCAGCCTTATAGGCGCCAGACAATGTATTTGAAAAATCGTTATTTTGTATCTATCAATAAGCTGTATCTATCCAAGAGGATGCCGCGATGCGCTACGTCCAACTGCGCGCCTTTCACTACGTCGCCATATCGGGCGGCTTCTCCCGCGCCGCCGAGGAGCTCTTCCTGACCCAGCCGGCCATCTCCGACCAGGTGCGCAAGCTGGAGGAGGAATACGACATCCTGCTTTTCAACCGGCAGCGCAAGCAGGTGACGCTGACACCGGCCGGCGAGAAGCTGCTCGCCATCACGCGCCGCATGTTCGACACCGAGAGCCAGGCACTGGAACTGCTTTCCGAATCGCGGGCACTGCGCGCCGGCACGCTGCGCATCGTCGCCGACGCGGCGCATCACCTGCTGCATATCCTCGGCGAATTCCGCAAGAAATACCCGGGCGTCAAGGTGACCATGCGCGCCGGCAACACCGAAACGGTGATCACCAGCCTGTTCAGCTACGACGCCGACATCGGCGTGCTCGGCGAAATCCCCACCGGCCGCGAGTTCGAGATCGTGCGGCTGAACTCCACGCCGATCGTCGCCTTCGCCGCGACCGGCCATCCCGCGACGAAGCGCGACAGCCTTTCCTTCGCCGAACTCGCCACCCTGCCGCTCGTCATGCGCGAGCGCGGCTCGCGCACACGCAAGAAACTGGAGCAAGGGGCGGCGGCGGCCGGCGTCGAGCTGAAATTCGCCATCGAGGCAGAAGGCCGGGAGGCGGTGCGCGAGATCGTCGCCGCGGGCGCGGGCATCGGCTTCGTATCGGAGGCCGAGTTCGGCAACGACACGCGGCTCGCCAAGATCCCTATCGACGGCCCGCCGATGCTGATGGACGAGGCGCTGGTGTGCCTGAACGAGCGCAGCCAGGCCAAGACCATGCGCGCCTTCCTCGACATCGCGCGCGCGATGTCGGCGCAGCCTGCGTGAGACGCGGCAGTTCCTTCGGCTTACAGCTTTTTCGGCCAGGTATCGGCGAGCCGATAGCCGGCAGGCCACGGGTCGCCGGGATCGAGCATCACCTGATGCGTGCCGGTGATCCAGGCGCGGCCGGAAATCTCCGGCACGATGGCGGGCTTTCCGGCCACGGTCGTTTCGCGTGCGATGCGGCACTCGAAGGTGGAGCCGATGATCGAATGGCCGTTGAAGCGCTGGCCGGCCTTCATCAGCCCGCGCGCGTGCAGCACCGCCATGCGCGCCGAGCAGCCGGTTCCCGTCGGCGAACGGTCCAGCTTGGCCGGCTGGATAACGACAGTGTTGCGCCCATGCAGGACGCCGTCGCGCTCCTCCACCGGGAGCGTCAGCTGGCAGAACGAGATGTGGTCCCATTCGGGATTGTCGGGATGCGAGAAGCCGAGCTGCTCATTGGCGGCGCGGGTGATCCTGATGCCGGTCTCCGCCAGTTCGCGCGCCTCGTCCGGCGTCACCGCAAAGCCGAGCGCGCGGGCGTCTGCGATGACGAAGCTGTCGCCGCCATAGGCGGTGTCGACGGTCAGCGTGCCCAGTCCCTCGACTTCCAGCCTGGCGTCCAGCCGGTCGGCGAAGGAGGGCACGTTGGTGACGGTGATGCGCTCGGCCTTGCCGTCGCGGCATGCCGCGACGACCTCGACCAGCCCGCCCGGCGCTTCCAGCATCATGCGGGTTTCGGGTTCCTGCATCGGCACGATGCCGCTGTCGAGCAGCACGGTCGACACGCAGATCGAGTTGGAGCCGGACATGGGCGGCGTGTCTTCCGGCTCCATGATGATGAAGCCCATGGCGGCGCGCGGGTCCTTCGGCGGAACAAGCAGGTTGATGTGGCGGAAGACGCCGCCACGCGGCTCGTTCAACACGAAATCGCGCAGCGCCTTGTCCCTGGCGACGAAGTTGCGCTGCTCCCACAGCGTCTCGCCCGGCGGCGGCGCGACGCCGCCGACGATGACGTCGCCGACTTCACCCTCGGCATGGCAGGATACGATGTGGATGACCTTGCTTGTACGCATGGGGTTTCCTCTCGCCTTCCGGCAACCAGCGCCTTCCGTTCAAAGCAGTTCGCGGATCGACGACAGCAGCCTGTCGATCTGCTCGGGCGTGTGTTCGGAAAACACCGCCAGCCGCATGGCCGGCACGTCGGGCGCGTCTGAATAACTGGACGCGCCGGCGACCCTGACCACGATGTCACGCTCGTTCAGCCCGACGCGGATGCGTTCGAGATCAACGTCGCCCTGCACCGAGACGATGGGCACCGGCGTCTCCGGAATGGCGAAGCCCAGGTCGCGCAGGCCGGCGCGCATATGCTTGACGTTGCGCTTGAGGTTGGCGCGCATCGCCGGCGTTGTTTCCAAAAGCCGCAGCGAGGCGACCGCAGCACCCGCCGCGGCCGGCGGCGGCGGCGAGGCGCCGCGCATGATCATGGCCTTGTCCTCGATCTTCGCCGCCAGCGCCGCATTTGCCGGCACGATGCCGCCCAGCGCGCCGAACGCCTTGCTCAGCGTGCCGGCGAAATGGTTGCCGTCGACGCCGTCCAGTCCGGCCTCCTGCATCGAGCCGCGTCCGCTTGCGCCCAGCACGCCGACGCCGTGTGAATCGTCGATGGCGAGCAGCGCGCCTTCATAGGGCGCCATGGCCTTCCGGTATTCGGCGAGCGGCGCCAGCGCGCCGGTCGACGGAAACACGCCGTCGCTCACCACCACCGGTCGCTGACCGGCCTTGACGTGGCGGGCCAGTTCCTCGGCAAGACTACCCGCATCGAGATGGCGGAAGGGATGCACGGGCTTGCCGAGCGTCGGGATCGCGTCGCGCGAGCTGTAATGGGTGGCCGCATCGATGAAGATCAGGTCGAAATCGTCCTGCATGCCCTGCAGGAGCACCATCGGCCCTGTATAGCCGGAGATCGTCAGCACCACATCCTCGGTGCCGAACCAGCGGCAGAGGCTCTCCTGCAAATCCTCGTAGACCCGCATGAAAGCGAGCGTGCCCGGGCCGAGCCCGAATTCCTTGGTCGCCGCGCACGCCGCCTCGATCACCGCCGGATGCCCGTGCAGGCAGAAATAGCTGGTGCCGCAGAAGTAATCGACCTCGCGGCCGTCGATCCGCATGCGCGCGCCGAGCGGCGTTTCCATCGTGACCGGTGTGGCCATTCTCAAAATCCTCCGATGGTCCGGGCAGGACCTACGCTTGTGCCCACGCAGGCAGTTCCGCCGCGCGATGGCAGCGCACGAGGTGGGTGCCGCCCTGCCAATGCGCCAGCGCCTGGGGCTTCTCGCAACCGGCCGCCTTGAAAGCGCAACGCTCACGGAAGAAGCAGCCCTCGGGCAGATTGACGTTGCTCGGCAGATCGACCGCCGCAGGCGCCGCGATCTGCGTGTCCGCGCTCAATTTCGGCACGGCGCCGATCAGCGTGCGGGTATAGGGATGGCGCGGATTGTCGAGCACTTCGGCCGCCGTTCCGAGTTCCACCACCTGGCCGAGATACATCACCGCCACGCGGTCGGCGATATGGCGCACCACGGCGACGTTGTGCGAGATGAACAGGTAGGTGAGGCCGAGGCTGGCCTGCAGCTCCATCAGGATGTTGAGCACCTGCGCCTGCACGGAAACGTCGAGCGCCGAGGTCGGCTCGTCCAGCACCACCAGCTTCGGATGCAGCGCAAGCGCCCGGGCGATGGCGATGCGCTGGCGCTGGCCGCCGGAAAACTCGTGCGGATAGCGGCCGATCTGGTCGGCCCGCAATCCCACCTGCCGCATCAGTTCCTCCGCGCGCGCCTTGAGCTTGCGCGACGACCGCTCACCGGCGACATAGAGCGGCTCGGTGATCAGCCGCCACACCGGCATGCGCGGATCGAGCGAGGATTGCGGGTCCTGGAAGACGACCTGGAAATTGCGCCGCACCGTACGCAGCGTGGCCGTGTCGAGGGAAGCCAGATCGACGCCGTCGAAGGTGATGCGCCCGGCGCTGGGCTTCTGCAGCGCCATCACCACTTCGGCCAGCGTCGATTTCCCGCAGCCGGACTCGCCGACGATGCCGAGCGTCTCGCCGGCGCGGATTTCCAGATCGACGCCGTTGAGGGCGTGCACCATCGCCTTGGGACGGCCTAGCCAGGAGCGGCCGAGCGGAAACCCGACCTCGACGCCCTCCAGCCGGACCAGCGCCTCGCTCGTGACCTCGCCTGTCGCGACGGAAGCCGATGTCGATCGCGCCGGTGTCGGCGGCGCGATCTCTCCGGCGAACCAGCAGGCGGCGCGGTGGCCGGCCTCGCCGGGCGAAGCGAAAGGCGGCGTCTCGGTGCAACGCGCCTCGGCATGGGCGCAGCGCCAGCGGAAGGCACAGCCCTTGATTTCGGTAAGCAGCGCCGGAACGGTACCTGGAATGGCGGCCAGCGGCTGCTTGGGTTCGGCCAGTTCCGGCAGCGAGCGCAGCAGCGCCTGCGTGTAGGGATGCAGCGGATGCGCCAGCAAGTCGACTGTCCGCCCCTCCTCCACCATGCGCCCAGCATACATGACGTAGACGCGATCGCAGAGCTGGCGCACCACTGCCAGGTCGTGGGTGATGAACAGCACGGCCGTGCCGCGCGCCCGCGCCCGTTCGCGGATCAGCGCCAGCACCTGTGCCTGCACCGTCACGTCGAGCGCCGTCGTCGGCTCGTCGCAGATCAGCACCGAAGGGTTGCAGGAAAACGCCATGGCGATCAGCACGCGCTGGCGCATGCCGCCCGACAGTTCGAACGGGTAATTGCGCATCACGCGCGCCGCGTCCGGAACCTGCATCTCGCCGAGCAGCGCGGTGGCGCGCTTCTTCGCCTCCGCCTCGCTGATCGCCTCGTGCTGGCGGATGACCTGCACGATCTGCTTGCCGATGCGGATGGTCGGGTTGAGGGCCGACATCGGCTCCTGGAAGATCATCGAGGCTTCCTTGCCGCGCACGTCCTCCAGCGCGCGCTCGCCGATGGCCAGCATGTCGTGGCCGAGCAGTGAGAGGCTGCCGCCGGTGAAGCGCGCCATTCCGGGCGGCAGAAGCCTGATGACGGACATCGCCGTCACCGACTTGCCCGATCCGGATTCGCCCACCAGCCCGACGATTTCGCCGGGACGCACGTCGAGCGTGACGCCCGACAGCGCCCGCACGTCGCCGTGGTAGGTCGGGAAGACGAGGCTGAGATCGTCGACCGAGACGATGCTGTCGGTACCGGCCTGCATCAGCGTCCCCTCATCCTCGGGTCGAACATGTCACGCAGGCCGTCGCCGAGCAGGTTGAAGCCGACCGCGGTGATCAGGATCGCCAGGCCGGGGAACGTCGGATACCACCACTGGTCGAGCAGATAATCGCGCCCGGTGGCGACCATGGCCCCCCATTCGGCGGTCGGCTGCTGGGCGCCCAGCCCGATGAAGCTCAGCGCCGATGCCGTCAGGATCGCCAGCCCGATGTCCAGCGTCGCCTGCACGATGATCGGCGCCATGGCGTTCGGCATGATGTGGCGGCGCATGATCTGCACGCGCGGCGCGCCGAAGCTCATCGCCGCCTTGACGTAAGGCTTCGAGCGCAGGCTGAGCGCCTGCCCGCGCGCCAGCCGCACGTAGAAGGGAATGCGCACCACTGCGATCGCCAGCATCGCGTTGATGAGGTTGGGACCGAGTGCCGCCGCCAGCGCCATCGCCATGACGAAGGACGGGAACGACAGCACCACGTCCATGAAGCGCATGATGAGCGTGTCGATGCGTCCGCCGACGAGGCCCGAAAAAGCGCCGATGACGGTTCCGAACACCATGGATATGGCGACGATCGCCAGGCCGACGGTGACGGAGGTACGCGCGCCCCAAAGCACGCGCGAGAAGATGTCGCGGCCGACCTCGTCGGTGCCGAAGAAATGCGCCAGGCTGGGCGCCGCCAGCCGGTGCAGCAGGTCGAGCTTGTCGGGGTTGTAGGGCGCGATCCACGGTGCCGCGACCATGATGAACAGCACGATCACGATGATGCCGAGGCCGACCATCGTCAGCGGGCTGCGGCGCAGCTGATACCAGAGATAGCCGACGCCGGAACTGGACTTCGCAGGCGTCGTGCCCCCAGCTTCCGCGCTTTCGAGGCTCATCAGCTCACCTCCCGGATCTGCGGGTCGAGCCACATGTAGACGAGGTCGACCGAGAGGTTGAGCACCACATAGGCGGTCGAGGCGACGACGGTGAACCCCATGATGGCGGGGAAATCGAGCGCGGTGATCGACTGGACGACGTAGTTGCCCATGCCGGGCCAGGCGAACACCGTCTCTGTCAGCACCGCGCCGTAGAGCAGGTCGCCGAAGGCAAGGCCGATCATCGTCACCGACGGGATCAGCGCGTTGCGCAGCGCATGGCCGAACAGCACCGTGCGGCGCGGCAGGCCGCTGGCCCGCGCCGTTCGCACATAGTCCTCCTGCAGCACTTCCAGCATGGCCGAACGGATCTGGCGGGTGACGATGCCGAGATGGACGAAGCCCAGCGTCAGCGCCGGCAGGATGAGATGCGTCAGCGAGCTGCGCAGCGCCGGCCAATTGAATGTCAGCAGGGAATCGACGGTGTAGAAACCGGTGATCGTCGTCGGCGGCGAAATCCCGCTGGCGAGCCGGCCCGACCCCGGCAGGATACCGAGCCTCCCGTAGAAGACGTAAATCAGCAGCAGCCCCAGCCAGAAGGCCGGCGTGGAGATGCCGGTGACCGAGATCGTTCGCGATATCTGGTCGATCCATCGGTCCTTCGCCACCGCCGAGAGCACACCGAGCGGAATGCCGGCCGCGACCGCGAAGATCAACGCGGCCAGCGCCAGTTCGATGGTGGCCGGGAAGAAGCGCTTGATGTCGTCGATGACCGGGCGCTGGGTGCGGATGGAAATGCCGAAATCGCCCTGCGCCACCTGGCCGATATAGGTGACGTACTGCCGCCACAGCGGTTGGTCGAGGCCGAGCTGGCGGCGCATGTTCTCGACGATCTCGTTCGTCGCCCTGTCGCCCGCCATCATGCGCGCCGGATCGCCGGGGATCATGTGCGAGATGACGAAGGTGACGACCGTCACCCCGAACACGACGAAGACCAGAAAGATCAGGCGCCGCCTGATGATGCTGAGGAAGGACACCGGTTACTCACCCTGAACGATCGCTCTCCGCCGCCGCACGGCAGCGGCGGAGCGTGGCTGGTGGCCGAGGCGCGAGCGCCTCGGCGTCCTTCACTGTCCCTTCGACATCGAATCGAAGTTGAAGATCTGCACCAGCATCGGGTTGTAGACGTAGCCCTTGACGTTGTCGCGCATGGCGAACTGGTAGTTGCGCTGGAACAAGAGGATGTAGGGAGCCTCCTCCACCGTGATCTTCTGCGCCTCCTGGTAAAGCGCCTCGCGCTCCTTCTGGTCGGTGCCGGCAGCCGCCTTGCGGATCAGCTCGTCGACCTTGGGGTTGGAGTAGAAGGCGCGGTCACCCGGCAGGCCCTTCAGCTTCGAATCGAACCAGAAGTTCATGAACATCGACGGATCGCCGTAGTCCGGCGACCAGTTGCCGGCGGCGATGTCGAAATCGCCGGTGTTCAACTTGTCGCGCATGGTCGGATAGGCGAAATCCTGCAACTTCACCTTGACGCCGATATCGGCGAGGTTCTGCTGCAGCACGAGGCCGATCTGCTCCCAGGCCGGATCGGTCTTGGCGTAGAGGTAATTGAACGACAGGTCGGAAACGCCGGCTTCCTTCAGCAGGTCCTTGGCCTTCTGCGGGTCGTAGGAATACTGCATGACCGTGTCGTCATGCCCCCACAGGCCCTTCGGGATCGGCCCGCGCATCTGCTCGGCCTGGCCCAGCATGATGCCGTCGATGATGCCCTTGTAGTCGATGGCGTAGGATAGCGCCTGGCGCACCTTGACGTTGTCGAGCGGCGGCTTCTCGTTGTTCAGGTAAAGATAGGTGACGTAGAGGCTGGGCTCGTCGACGACCTTGATCCCTTCCTTGCTCTTCAGCGCCTGGAGCTGGTCGATCGGGATATCCTCAGCGATGTCGAGATCGCCGTTCTCAAGCTGCAGCCGGCGCGCCGACGCTTCCTTGATGATCTTGATGTCGATTTCCTTGAACTTCAGCTCGCTGCCGCTCCACTTGGGATTGGGCTCCATGACGATGCGCTGGCCCTTTTCCCAGCTCTTCACCTGATAGGGGCCGGAGCCCATCGTGTGGTCGGCGAGATAGCCCTGGCCGAGATCGTCGTTGGTGGCCTTGTCCATCACCGCCGGATTGACGATGGAGCCGCCGCTGGTCGCCAGCGTCGACAGGAACGGCGCGAACGGCTCCTTCAGGGTGAACTTCACCGTGTGCGGATCGACGGCTTCCACCGACTTGATCGCCTCGAACGAGCCCATCGGCCCCTTGCCGATCTTGATCACGCGGTCGAAGCTGAACTTCACCGCCTCGGCGTCCACCGGCTTGCCGTCGGCGAAGGTATGGCCGTCGCCGAGCGTGAAGGTCCATGTCAGCATGTCGGCGCTGGTCGTCCACGACTTGGCGACTTCCGGCGCGATGTCGGTCGAGCCGCCGTTGAAACGGACCAGCCGCTCGTAGGCCGGATAGCTCGCTGTCCAGGAGTTGTTGGTGACGGTGACGGCCGGGTCGATGTTGTCCGGGTCGCCGGACTTGCCGATCGTCAGCACATCGTCGGCGGCCGAGGCCGGCATGGTGGCTGCGAAGGCGGCGATGGCCGACAGAATGAGGCTGCCGCCCAACGATGTCGCCCAGTTTCGATGTTTTTTCATTGTGTTACCCCTGTTCCCTGATTCTCTTTGTAAAGCGGCCCATGCCAAGGCTGCGCTATCCTTTCCGTCAACGGAATGGCTGTCAATGCAGCACTTGTCCCTCGCTCGGCAATTTCTTGCGCCAAGGCGACGGCGACGGACCGCGACCTTCAGGCACCGACGAGGTGGTCGCCCAGGAAGAGCTGCGCAGCACTTCGCGCCTCGGCCTGGACGAATTCGGCAAGGGCGCGGATGCGCGGCGCCGCCGACAGGTCGCGGTGGCTGACGCACCAGTAGTCGCGCTCCAGAAGGATATCGCGCGTCAGCACCGGCACCAGTTCGTCGAACCCCGCCGCCATGAAATGCGGCAGCACGCACAGGCCGACGCCCTTCAGCGTGGCGCGAAGCTGCGCATGGATGGAGGAACTCTGGTAGCTGGCGCGCAGGCCCGGCAGGATTTCCCGATGATAGTCGAGTCCGGGCGTGAAGATCATGTCCTCGATGTAGCCGATCATGCGATGCGCCAGCAGGTCCTCGCGCTTCTCGATAGGCGGATGGCTGTCCAAATAGCTGCGCGTTCCGTAGACGAACAGGCGATACGTCGTGATCTTCTCGTAGTGGTAGAAGTCGGTGCGCGGCGAGGTCAACGTGATCGACATGTCCGCCTCGCGCCGCGACAGCGATACGATCTGCTGGATGGTGACGAGCTCGATCGACAGGTTGGCATGCGCTTCGGCGAAACGCGGCAGCCGGTCGGCGAGGAAATAGGAGCCGAACCCTTCCAGCGTCGACAACCGCAGCACGCCGGTCACCTGCGAGGCGCCGCTGGCCGCCTCGTTGCGGAAGTTGGCGGCTTCGCGCTCGATCTGTTCGGCCGACTGCACCAGCCGCTCACCGACGGCGGTGAGCATGTAGCCGCGCGGGTTGCGTTCGAACAGTTTTGCCGACAGCGCCTGCTCCAGCCGGTCGATGCGGCGCGAGACGGTGGCGTGGTTGGTGCGCAGCTGGCGCGCCGCACTTGCCAGCTGGCCGTTGCGCGCCACGGCCAGGAAGAATTGCAGGTCGTCCCAGGTGAAGCGGCGCATCAGGCGGCGCTCCCGGCGTCGATGGACATGGCGTTTCCTTACAGAGCCATCCGTGCATTTTTGTACGGAAGTTGTACAAAAATAACTGTTCTCGTGTCGGCGGGTCAATGTTACGCTTCGCCCGCGTGCATATTTCGGCGCGATCCAGGTCGTGTGAATTTGCACCGGAGGCCGCGGAGGAGCGGTCTGCAATGAAGAAAACGCGGGCGGTCGCAGCAGGCCGCCACAGTCGGCCTCCTGTTCGGGAAGGCTGACCACCAGGGAGGAATCGACAGTGAAGTTGTTGCATCTTGTTTCGGCGGCTCTTCTGGCCACCACCGTGATCCCCGCTGCCGCCGCCGAAATATCGGACGGCAAGGTCAAGATCGGCATCCTGAACGACCAGTCGGGCGTCTATGCCGACTTCGGCGGCAAGTGGTCGGTCGAGGCCGCCAAGATGGCGGTCGAGGATTTCGGCGGCAAGGTCCAGGGCGCGCCCGTCGAGGTCATCGACGCCGACCACCAGAACAAGCCCGACATCGCCTCCAACATCGCCCGCCAGTGGTACGACACCGAGCAGGTGGACGCCATCATGGAACTGACCACCTCGTCGGTGGCACTGGCCGTCCAGGGCATCTCCAAGGAAAAGAAGAAGATCGACATCGTCACCGGTGCGGCGACCACCGACCTCACCGGCAAGTCCTGCTCGCCCTACGGCTTCCACTGGGCCTACGACACCCACAGCCAAGCCGTCGGCACCGGCGGCGCGCTGGTCGCCCAGGGCGGCGACAGCTGGTACTTCATCACCGTCGACTATGCCTTCGGCCATTCGCTGGAGGAGCAGACGGCCAATTTCGTCAAGGAAAAGGGCGGCAAGGTCCTGGGCTCCGTGCGCTATCCGCTCGGCGCCACCGACTATTCGTCCTTCCTTCTGCAGGCGCAGTCTTCCGGCGCCAAGATCGTCGGCCTCGCCAATGCCGGCCTCGACACCTCCAACTCGATCAAGCAGGCCGCCGATTTCGGCATCGTTTCGGGCGGACAGCGCCTCGCGGCCCTGCTGTTCACGCTGGCGGAAGTGCACGGGCTCGGCCTCCAGGCCGCGCAGGGCGTGGTGCTGACCGAAGGCTGGTACTGGGACCAGAACGACAAGAACCGCGAATTCGCCGAACGCTTCTTCAAGCGCACCAACCGCATGCCGAACATGATCCAGGTCGGCACCTATTCGGCGGTTCTGCAGTACCTCAAGGCGATCGACAAGGCCGGCACCGACGAGACCGAGGCCGTCGCCAAGCAGCTGCATGAGATGCCGGTGAACGACGTCTTCACCGAGAACGGCAAGGTGCAGGCGGACGGCAACATGGTGCACGACATGTACCTGTTCCAGGTCAAGAAGCCGGAAGAGAGCAAGAAGGACTGGGATTACTACACCTATCTCGCCACCATTCCCGGCGACGAGGCCTTCCTGCCTGCCGACAAGAGCGGCTGCCCGCTCTCCGCCAAATGAGTACAGCGGCTGCCGTGACTGCGGCGCCTGAAAAGACCGATGCCGAACCGCGGGTGGTGTTGTCCGCCCGCGGCCTGCGCAAGGAGTTCGCAGGCTTCGTTGCCGTGGGCGGCGTCGATCTGGACGTGCATCACGGCAAGATTCACGCCCTGATCGGACCCAACGGAGCCGGCAAGACCACCGTCTTCAACCTTTTGACGAAGTTCCTGCCGCCCACCGGCGGCAGGATCGAACTGCTCGGCCAGGACATCACCCGCATGCCGCCTGCCAAGGTGGCGCGCATGGGGCTGGTCCGGTCGTTCCAGATTTCGGCGATCTTCCCGCACCTGTCGGTGCTCGACAACGTACGCGTCGCCCTGCAGCGGCCGAACGGGCTCGCCACCCAATTCTGGCGTCCGGCAGGCGCACTCGACGTGCTCGCGCCCCGCGCCGTCGAACTCCTGGAAAAGGTCGGCCTCGCGGATGCCGCCCATCGCCTGGCGGGCGATCTTTCCTACGGCCGCAAGCGCGTGCTGGAGATCGCCACCACGCTGGCGCTCGACCCCAAGGTGCTGCTGCTCGACGAGCCGATGGCCGGCATGGGCCACGAGGACGTCGCGGTGGTGGCCGGCCTCATCCGCTCACTCGCCGCCGACCGCGCCATCCTGATGGTGGAGCACAATCTCGACGTGGTGGCCGAACTCTGCGACTGGATCACGGTCCTGCAGGCCGGCCGCATTCTCGCCGCCGGCGACTACGCGACAGTCAGCACCGACGAACGCGTCCGGGTCGCCTATATGGGGACAGAAGATGAGTGAGCCGCTTCTGTCCGTGCGCGGCCTCAACGCCTGGTACGGCGAAGGCCATGCCCTGCACGGCGTCGACCTCGACGTCTTCCCCGGCGAAACGGTGACCCTGCTCGGCCGTAACGGCGTCGGCAAGACGACGACGCTGCGCGCCATCATGGGCCTGATCCGCAAGCGCACCGGCACGGCGACATTCGATGGCCGCGACCTGATGCGCATGCCGCTGCATCACGTGGCGCGCGCCGGCATCGGCTTCGTGCCGGAAGAGCGCGGCATCTTTTCCACACTCTCGGTCGAGGAAAACCTCAACCTGCCGCCCGTGGTCGCGCCCGGCGGCATGAGCCCGGACGAGATCTTCGAACTGTTCCCCAATCTGAAGGCGCGGCGCAACAGCCAGGGAACGAAGCTTTCCGGCGGCGAACAGCAGATGCTGGCGATGGCGCGCATGCTGCGCACCGGCGTCAGGATGCTTTTGCTCGACGAGCCGACGGAAGGGCTGGCGCCCGTCATCGTGCAGCGCATCGGCGAGGTGCTGGCCGAACTCAAGGCGCGCGGCATAACGATCCTGCTGGTGGAACAGAATTTCCGCTTCGCCCGCCGCATCGCCGACCGCTTCTACCTGATGGAGCACGGCAAGATCACCGCCGGCTTCCCGGTCGCCGAACTCGATGAGCGCATGGCGCTGCTGCATGACGTGCTGGGGGTCTAGATTATGACCATGATCTTCGGAATCCCGGTCCAGGCGTTTCTCGGCCAACTTCTGGTGGGGCTGATCAACGGCTCCTTCTATGCCATGCTGAGCCTTGGCCTCGCCGTCATCTTCGGCATGCTCAAGATCATCAACTTCGCGCATGGCGCGCAGTATATGTTCGGCGCCTTCGTCGGCTTCCTGCTTCTGCAATGGCTGAACATAGGCTATTGGCCGGCGCTCATCCTGGCGCCGCTGGTCGTCGGCGTGGTCGGCATGGCGATCGAACGCACGATGCTGTCCAGGCTCTACAGCCTCGACCCGCTCTACGGCCTGTTGTTCACCTTCGGCCTCGCGCTCGTCATCGAAGGCGTCTTCCGCTACTACTACGGCGTCTCCGGCCAACCCTACGCGGCGCCGCAAGCGCTCGCCGGCGGCACCAATCTCGGCTTCATGTTCCTGCCCAACTACCGCGGCTGGGTGGTGTTCTCGTCGCTGGTCATCTGCCTCGGCACATGGCTAGCCATCGAGAAGACGAGGCTCGGCGCCTATCTGCGCGCCGCCACCGAGAACCCGAAGCTGGTGCAGGCCTTCGGCGTCAATGTGCCGGTGTTGCTCACCCTGACCTACGGCCTCGGTTCCGCGCTCGCCGGGCTTGCCGGCATCCTCGCGGCCCCGGTCTACCAGGTGAGCCCGCTGATGGGGTCCGATCTCATCATCGTCGTCTTTGCCGTGGTCGTCGTCGGCGGCATGGGCTCGATCCTCGGCGCCATCGTCACCGGCTATGTGCTCGGCCTCGCCGAGGGCCTGACCAAGGTCTTCTATCCGGAAGCCTCCAACATCGTCATCTTCGTCATCATGGCGGTGGTCCTGCTCATCCGCCCTGCGGGCCTGTTCGGAAGGGATGCCTGACATGGCCGAGCTCTCTGCCCGACCGACCGAGGCGAAATCGACGGCGCGGCTGGAATGGCTGCTGGTGGCGCTCGGCATCGTTGCCCTGCTGGCCGCGCCCTTCTTCCTCTACCCGATCTTCCTGATGAAGATCATGTGCTTCGCGCTGTTCGCCTGCGCCTTCAACCTGCTGCTCGGCTACACCGGGCTGCTCTCCTTCGGCCATGCCGCCTTCTTCGGCGGCGCGGCCTATTTCTGCGCCCACACGGTCAAGGTCTGGGGCGTGACACCCGAGGTCGGCATCCTGATCGGCACGGCGGGTGCGGCCGTGCTCGGCCTCGTCATGGGCTTCTTCGCCATCCGCCGCCAGGGCATCTATTTCGCCATGATCACGCTGGCGCTGGCGCAGATGTTCTTCTTCTTCTGCGTGCAGGCGCCCTTCACCAACGGCGAGGACGGCATCCAGAACGTGCCGCGCGGCTTCCTGTTCGGCCTGCTCGACCTCGGCCGTCCGCTCAACATCTACTACACCGTGCTCGGCATATTCCTGATCGGCGTCTTCGCCATCTGGCGCATCGTCAATTCGCCCTTCGGCATGGTCCTGCGCTCGATCCGCGAGAACGAGAACCGCGCCACCTCGCTCGGCTACTCGGTCGCCAACTACAAGCTCGCCGCCTTCGTCATGTCGGCCGCCCTTGCGGGGCTCGCCGGCGCGACCAAGGCCATCGTCTTCCAGTTCGCCACGCTGACCGACGTCACCTGGCAGATGTCGGGCGAGGTGATCCTAATGACGCTGCTCGGCGGCATCGGCACCATGGTCGGCCCGATGGTCGGCGCCGGACTGGTGGTGACCTTGCAGAACACGCTGGCGACGTCGGGCTTTCCCGTCACCATCGCCACCGGCGCCATCTTCATGATCTGCGTGCTTCTATTCCGGCGCGGCATCGTCGGCGAAATCTACGCGAAGCTGCCGGGCATCAAGAAATAAGCCGCGAGGAACTGAGGCGCGAAGACCTGAAATGGACGAGTTCGACTATGTGATCGTCGGCGCCGGCACGGCCGGCTGCCTGCTGGCCAACCGCCTGTCGGCCGATCCGAACGCCACCGTGCTCCTGCTGGAAGCCGGGGGGCGCGACAACTACCACTGGATCCACATTCCCGTCGGCTATCTCTACTGCATCTCCAATCCGCGCACCGACTGGTGCTTCACCACCGAGAAGGAAGCAGGCCTGAACGGCCGCTCCCTCGCCTATCCGCGCGGCAAGGTGCTGGGCGGCTGCTCGTCGATCAACGGCATGATCTACATGCGCGGCCAGGCGCGGGACTACGACCGCTGGCGGCAGATGGGCTGCACGGGATGGGGCTGGGACGACGTGCTGCCCTTCTTCCGCAAGTCGGAGGATTATTTCGCCGGTGCCGACGAATATCACGGCGCCGGCGGCGAATGGCGCGTCGAGGAAATGCGCCTGCACTGGGATATTCTCGATGCCTTCCGTGCCGCCGCCGAGGCGGCCGGCATTCCCCGCACCGCCGATTTCAACCGCGGCGACAACGAAGGCTCGTCCTACTTCAAGGTCAACCAGCGCCACGGCGTCAGGGTCAATTCCGCCAAGGCCTTCCTGCGCCCCGCCGCCGGCCGCAAGAACCTCAGGATAGAAACCGGCGCGCAGGTCGCCCGTATCGTGCTGGAGGAAGGCGCCGCGCGCGGCGTGGAGTTCGTGCAGGGCACCGAGCGGCGCATGGTCCGCGCCCGTCGCGAGGTCATTCTCGCCGCCGGCTCCGTCGGCTCGCCGCATGTCCTGGAACTGTCCGGCATCGGCTCGGGCGTGGCCTTGCAGCAAGCCGGCATTCCCGTCGCCGTCGAGCGCAGCCAGGTCGGCGAGAACCTGCAGGACCACCTGCAGCTCAGGCTCGCCTACAAGGTCTCCGGCATTCGCACGCTGAACGAGCAGGCGAGCCGCCTGTTCGGCAAGATGGCGATCGGGCTGGAATATCTCCTGAAGCGCTCCGGGCCGATGGCGATGGCGCCGAGCCAGCTCGGCATCTTCACTCGCTCCGCGCCCCATTTCGAGACGCCGAACCTGCAGTTCCACGTCCAGCCGCTCAGCCTCGACAAGTTCGGCGACGCGGTGCATCCCTTTCCCGCCTTCACCGCCTCGGTCTGCAACCTGCGCCCCGAAAGCCGCGGCTCCATCCACGCCACCTCGGCCGATTTCCGCCGCCAGCCGGCGATCCGGCCGAATTACCTCGCCTCCGAAGCCGACCGCATGGTCGCCGCCGACGCCATCCGGCTGACGCGCCGCATCGCGGCGCAGGATCCTTTGAAGTCGTACCGGCCGGAGGAGTTCAAGCCGGGCCCTGCCTACGAAACCGAGGAAGAACTGGTCCGCGCTGCCGGCGAGATCGGCACCACCATCTTCCACCCGGTCGGCACCTGCCGCATGGGCGCCGACCCGGACTCCGTGGTGGACGAGAAGCTGCGCGTGCGCGGCGTCGGAAAATTGCGCATCGCTGACGCCTCGATCATGCCCGCCATCACCTCCGGCAACACCAACACGCCGACCCTGATGATCGCGGAAAAGGCAGCCAGCCTGATCCTGTCGAATTAAAGCATGTCTCCCGAAAGTGGCCCCGGTTTCGGGGTAAAGACATGCGAAAAATCAAAACCCCAAAGCGTACGGAACGAATCTGAAAGATCGCGACGCGCTTTGAGACAGCGCCTCCGGGGAAGGTTTCGCGCCGTGTCAGCGCATCGGCAATCGTTTGCGTGAAGCTGGCCCTCCCCTGCCGGGCCGAATCGTGATGCGCTGCAGCACGTTTGAAGAGAGGGAACCGCGTGAGCACCGACGACATTTCCGCATTCGCAACGGCAGCCGAACTCGGGCGCGCCCTTACCTCCGGCACTACCACCGCCGAAGCCGTCGTGCGGCGTGCGCTGGACCGCATCGCCGTCCATGACGGCGCCCTTCATTCCTTCGTCGTCACTCTTCCGGAAGCCGCGATCGAGGCGGCAAAAGAATCAGACCAGCGGCGCCGGCGGGGCAAAGTGAAAGGTCCGCTCGATGGCGTCCCCTTCGCCGCCAAGGATCTTTTCCACGTCGCCGGACAGCCGACGCGCGCCGGCTCCCTCGCCCTCGACGCAAAAGCGCAGACCGCAACCGCCAACGCCGTGACGCGGCTGACAGACGCCGGCATGGTGCTGGTCGGCAAGGTGCACACCGTCGAGTTCGCCTTCGGCAGCTGGGGCACCAATCCGGTCGCCGGCACGCCGCTCAATCCGCGCGATCCGGCCGTGCCGCGCGCGCCGGGCGGCTCCTCCAGCGGCTCGGGCGTCGCGGTCGCAGCGGGGCTGGTGCCGGCCGCACTCGGCACCGACACCGGCGGCTCGGTCCGCAATCCGGCCGGCATGTGCGGCGTCGTCGGCCTGAAAACCACGGTCGGCCGCGTCGGGCGCGGCGGCCTGCTGGCGCTGGCCACCTCATTCGACAGCGTCGGCCCGCTCGTCCGCTCTGTGGAGGACGCTGCCCTGCTGTTCGAGGCGCTATCCGGCCGCGATCCGGACGACCCGGCGACCTTCGGCGTTCCGCCGGTCCGGCTCGACACGCTGGAACAGGGCGTCGCCGGCTTGCGCCTGCGCGTTCCCGCGGCAAGCGACCTCTCCAACGTCCAGCCCGCCGTCATGGAGCGCTTCCGGGCGGCCCTTGCCGATCTCGAGGCGCTCGGCGCCATCATCGAGGAGCGGCCGATGCCGCAGGCGCCGGAAATCTATATGGCGCTCACCGGGGAGCTGATGGCGGCGGAAGCCTGGCACAATCTCCGGCGCTATGTCGATGTCGAGAACAGCGTCGTCGATCCGGCCATCCGCGCACGTGTTCTGAAGGGTCGCGACGTCGACGCCGCACGCTATCAGCAACTTCTGGAGGATCGCCGCGCCGCGCAGGTCGCCTTCGCCCGCTATCTCGACGGCGCCGGCGCCATGCTGACGCCGACCTCGCCAATCCTGCCGCCGCCGGTCGCCGAGATCGACGAGGCGACGACGCCGCTCGGCACCTTCACCCGCTTCGTCAACCTGATGGACGCGGCGGCCCTCAGCGTCCCGGTCGGCCTGACCGGAGACGGCCTGCCCACGGCCTTGCAGATCGTCGTGCCGCGCTTCGAGGAGACGACGGCGCTGCGCATCGGCCGGGCGCTCGAACGCAAGCGCGGCGGCCTGTTCCAGCCGCCTGCCGGCTACGACACGCCCTGAGCCGTGTCGTCGTCCGCGTCGCTCGCCCCGAACTGCGGCACTTCCGGATTGCGCTCGCTGCGGTCGCGGTAGAGCGCGGAGCGCCCGAGCATCATCAGCGTCACCGGCGTCGTCACTGTGACGAAGATGCCGATCAGGATTTCGTGCAGCACCAGCCGTTCCGATGCGGCGGTAAAGATGATCATCGAGGCCAGCACCATGCCGGCGGCGCCCCAGCTGGTGCCGAGCGTCGGCGCGTGGATGCGCTGATAGAAGGTCGGCAGCCGAACCAGCCCGATGGTGCCGAGCAAAGCGAGCCCCGCCCCAAGAACCAGGAAGAACGCGGCGAGGATCGCCGCCCACAGCGGCACGTCGGCGAGATGGACGCTCATTCGATCACCTCGCCGCGCATCAGGAACTTCGCCAGCGATACGGTGGCGACGAAGCCCAGCATGCCGATGATCAGCGCAGCCTCGAAATAGATGGTGCGCCCCGTGCGGATGCCGAAGGCGAGCAGTTGCAGCATGGCGCAGACATAGAGCGCGTCCAGCGAAAGGATGCGGTCCTGCGCGCGCGGGCCGGCGATCATGCGCCAGGTGCACAGGCACATGGCCATCGCCAGCGCGATCTGGGCGAACCATACGGCGGCGAGGATGACGGTCTCGCTCATTCGAATATCTCCATCAGCAGCCGCTCGTAGCGCTCGGCGATCAGCTGGCGCCAATGCGCCTCGTCCACGAGATCGAACACATGGACCAGCACCTCGTTGCGAGCCGCGTCATAGTCGATCCAGGCGGTGCCCGGCGTGCTGGTGACGATGATGGACAGGATCGCCAGCGCCGACGGGCTGCGGGTGGTGAGCGGCACCGTGACGAAGCCGGCCTTTCGCGCGCTGCCCAATCCCAGCAGGATGCCCGCCACCGCGATGTTGGACCGCACGATGTCGTAGAGCACGATGCCGAAGAGCTCGGGGATCGCCAGCCAGCGGCGGATCGTCGGGCTCGTTTCACCAAGCGCGGCCAGCGCATGCGAGGCGCCCGTCGCGACGCCGGCGGCGAGCACCACCTGCCCCGGCGAGACGCCGGAAAGCAGCAGCCACATGAGCGCCAAGGCCAGCGCCAGAAGCGGATAGGGCAGCAGCCACCTCATGGATGCGCCTCCGCGAAAGGCGGAACGCGCTCGGCGCCCAGCACAGCGTCGAGATAGCGGACTTGATGATGCAGGTCGTCGGCCGTCGCCAGGAACAGGTTCATCGCCGGCCCGGCCGCCAGCACCAGTGCGATGAGCAGCCCCAGCAGATAGAGGATCGGCGCCGTCTCGGTGACGGTGATGCGCGGCAGGAAGGGCTCGACCGGCGCCCAGAAGACGCGGATGCCGGCACGCGACAGCGCCACCAGCGACACCACGCCGGACGCGATCAGGAGCACGGCCAGCGTGCCGCGCATGAAGTTCGAGGCGGCCGGCACCGAAGCCTCCGGCCCCAGCAGCGCCGTCAGGATGGCGAACTTGGCAAGGAAGCCCGGCAGCGGCGGCAGGCCGATCAGCACCATGGCAAGCAGGCAGAAGCCGATGCCGAGGATCGCCACGGCGCCCGGCATGGTGCGGCCGACCTCGGCCTCTTCCTCCTCCATGTCCTCCTCGCCGTCGCCATAGGCTTCCATGGTGACGGCAAGCACGCTGGAGGCGGCGTCCTGCTCGCGCTCGATCAGCTCGACGACGAGGAAGAAGGCGCCGACCGCCAGCGTCGAGCTCAGCATGTAGAACAGCGCGCCGGCCGTCACCGCGGATTGCGACATGCCGAAGGCGGCAAGCAGCGTGCCGGACGACATCAGCACGAAATAACCGGCCGCCCGCTTCAGCGACTGCGAGGCGAGAATGCCGATGGAAGCGAACACCAGCGTCGCCACCCCGCCGATGAAGATGACCAGCGAGCCGAAGGCGATGCCCTCGTTGGGCACCAGCAGCGCCAACCGCAGAAGCGCGTAGACGCCGACCTTGCTCAGGATGGCGAAGACCGCCGCGACCGGCCCGGCGGCAGCCGAATAGGCCGGCACCAGCCACAGGCCGAGCGGCCACATGCCGGCCTTGATGAGAAAGGCCAGCCCGAGCATCGCCAAGCCCACATGCAGCGCCGGCAGCGCAAAGCCCTGCATCGACTCGGCCCGAAGCGCGATCTCGGCCATGTTGAGGCTGCCGGCGGCGCTGAACACCATGGCGATGCCGATCAGGAAGATCAGCGAGGCGACCAGGTTGACGACGATGTAGTTCAGCCCGCCGCGCACGCGCAGCGCCCCGCCGCCGTGCAGCGCGAGGCCGTAGGAGGCCGCCAGCATCACCTCGAAGAAGACGAACAGGTTGAACAGGTCGCCGGTCAGGAAGGCGCCGTTGAGGCCGACCAGCAGGAACTGGAACAGCGAGTGGAAATGCGGCCCGACCTTCTCCCAGCGCTGCGTCGCAAAGATCATCGCCGGCAGCGCCAGCAACGCCGTGAGCAGCAGCATGACCGCCGCCAGGCGGTCTGCCACCAGGGAGATGGCGATGGGAGCCGGCCAGTTGCCGACCAGATAGACGAGGCTGGCGGCGTGGCCGCCGCCGTGGACGGTGTTGAGCAGTGCGGTGGCGATGCTGATCAGCGCCAGGATGGAGATCAGCGACAGCGCCGTCTTCAGCCTGCGTTCCCGGTCCTCGAAAAACAGCATCAGCGCGCCGGTGACCAGCGGGACGAGGATCGGCGCGACGACGAGATGGGCCGGCTCGACCATGTCAGCCCTCCCGCCCGTCGACGTGGTCGGTGCCGGTCATGCCGCGCGAGACGATCAGCACGACGAGGAACAGCGCCGTGGTGGCGAAGCTGATGACGATGGCCGTCAGCACCAGCGCCTGCGGCACGGGATCGATATAGGCCGTCACGTCGACCGGGGCGGAGCCGTCGAGCACGGGCGGCGCATTCACGCGCAGCCGCCCCATGCTGAAGATGAACAGGTTGACGGCATAGGAAAGCAGCGCCAGCCCGATGACCAGCTGATAGGTGCGCGGGCGCAGGATGAGCCAGACGCCCGAGGCCGAAAGGACGCCGATGGCGGCGGCGATGACCAGTTCCATCAGGCGCCCTCCCCTTCGGCCGGGGCGTCCGCAGGCCCCTCCACTACTTTGCGCGGCCGGGCGCGGACGCGCAGCGACTGGTGGGCTATGGCGATCAGCATCAGCACCGTCGCGCCGACGACGAGGCTGAAGACGCCGAGGTCGAACAGCATCGCCGAAGCCGTCGGCATTTTCCCGATATGCGGGATCGGCGTGTACTGGAAGTAGGAGGTCAGGAACGGGTAGCCGAAGGCCAGCGAACCGAGGCCGGTCGCCACGGAGGTGAGCAGGCCGACGCCGATCCAGCGCACCGGCAGGATACGCAGCCGCTCCTCCACCCAGCGCGCGCCGCCGGCCAGGTATTGCAGCAGGAAGCCCGTCGCCATGGCGATGCCCGCCGCGAAGCCACCGCCCGGCTGGTCATGCCCGCGCAGCAGCAAGTAGACGGCCAGCACCACGATCACCGGGAACATCCAGCGCATGATGATCGATGGCACCAAAAGATAGTCCTTCAGCGTCTCGCCGACCTCGCGGTCGCGGCGCACCGAATCGAACTCGTCCTGCTCGCGTTGCTGGTAGGGCGCCTCGGCATTGTCCTCGGCCGGTCGGAAACGACGCAGCAGCGCGAACACGGTGAGCGCGACGATCGCCAGCACGACGATCTCGAACATCGTGTCGAAGCCGCGGAAGTCGACCAGGATGACGTTGACGACGTTGGTGCCGCCGGCCTCTGCGTATGAATGCTTCAGGTAGAAATCGCCGACCGAAGGCGGGCGCGGCGTCAGCATGGCGAAATAGGCGAGCGCGGCGATGCCGAAGCCCGCCACCAGCGCGATGGCGAAATCGCGGTGCCGCCTCAGCCGCGTGGCGGTGTCGATGGCCTCAGCCACCCCCTTGTCGCGCTTCGGCAGCCAGCGCAGGCCGAGCAGGATGAGCACCGTGGTGACGATCTCGACCAGCAACTGCGTGACGGCAAGGTCGGGCGCCGACAGCCAGACGAAGGACAGGCAGGTGACCAGCCCGGTTCCGCTCATCAGGATGAGGGCCGCGAGCCGCTGGTACTTGGCCATGATCGCCGCCGAGACGGCGCAGACCCCGCCGATGGCCCACAGCGAGCCGAGCACAGGGTCCAGCCCATGCACGGTCAGGCGCGGCATCAGGTTGCCTTCGCCCCACATCGCCCAGAAGCCGGCGAAAATCGCCGCCACGACGATCAGCCGCACCTGCGGCTGCAAGCGTCTCGTCGCAACGACTGCTTCGACGGCGCGCGCCCAGCGCCAGCTGACCGTGACCAGGATGCGCTCGAAGATGCGCTGGCCCTTGAAGCGGCGGAAGAACGGCGCCCCCTCCTCGCTGCTGGCGAGATAGCGGTGCAGCGCCGCATAGAGCGCCAGCCCGGCGACCAGCGCGATCATGCTCATGATCAGCGGCGTGGTGAAGCCGTGCCAGACGACGAGGCTGTAGGCTGGCGTGCGATCGCCGAGGACGGCGGTCACCGCCGTGTCGAGGAAGGGACCGATGCTCACCGCCGGGATGACGCCGACGACGACGCAGGCGATGACCAGAAGCGCGACCGGCAGGCGCATCAGCAGCGGCGGCTCGTGCGGCTCCTGCGGCAGGTCGACCGGCTTGGGGCCGAAGAAGACGGTGTAGATGAACCTTGCCGAATAGGTCACGGCAAAAGCTCCAGCGAGCGTCGCGATATAGGGCGCGGCGCTGTCGAGCAGCGACAGCCTATGCTGCTCCAGCGCCTCGGCGAAGAACATTTCCTTGGACAAGAATCCGTTGAGCAGCGGCACGCCGCCCATCGCCGCACTCGCCACCATGGCGAGCGTCGCGGTGATCGGCATGAAGGAGAACAGGCCGGAAAGCTTGCGCATGTCGCGCGTTCCCGCCTCGTGGTCGATGATGCCGGCGGCCATGAACAGCGATGCCTTGAAGGTGGCATGGTTGGCCATGTGGAAGATCGCCGCCACCGCCGCCAGCGGGCTGCCGAAGGAGAGCAACGATGTGATCAGGCCGAGGTGGCTGATGGTCGAATAGGCGAGCAGGCCTTTGAGATCCTGCTGGAAGATGGCGAAATAGGCGCCGAGCAGGAGCGTCGCCAGCCCGGCGATCCCCACCAGGTTGAACCATTCCGGCGTGCCCGACAGCACCGGCCAGAAGCGCGTCAAGAGGAAGACGCCGGCCTTCACCATCGTAGCCGAATGCAGGTAGGCCGAAACGGGCGTCGGCGCCGCCATGGCGTTGGGCAGCCAGAAATGGAACGGAAACTGCGCGCTCTTGGTCAGAGCGCCGGCCAGAACCAGCAGCAGCACCGGAACATAGAGAGGATTCGAACGGATAGCGTCGCCCGAGGCCAGCACGACGTCGAGGTCGTAGCTGCCGACGATGTGGCCGATCAGGATCAGGCCGACGAGCAGGCAGAGACCGCCCGTGCCGGTAAGCGTCAGCGCCATGCGGGCACCGTCGCGGGCGTTCTGGTTATGGTGCCAGTAGCCGATCAGCAGGAAGGAAAAGACGCTGGTCAGTTCCCAGAAGACGGCCAGCAGGATCAGGTTGCCGGCGATGACGAGGCCCTGCATGGCGCCCATGAAGGCAAGCAGGAAGGCATAGAAACGCGCCACCGGGTCCTTCGGCGACATGTAGTAGCGGGCATAGACGACGACGAGCAGGCCGATGCCGGTGATCAGCATGGAGAACATCCAGGCGAAGCCGTCCATGCGCAGCGTGAAGGAAAGGCCGAGCGCCGGTATCCATTCGATCGTCTGCTTGACGACGCCGCCGTCGGTGACATGCGGATAGAAGGAGGCGGCCACCACGAAGGCGGCGAGCGCGACCAGCCCTGAAAGCCAGGCTTCGGCGTTGCGCGCCATCGGCGTCATGAGCGCGGCCAGAAGGGAGCCGAGGAAGGGCAGGACGATCAGCACCGCCAACAGGTTGCCGTCCCGCATGCTCTATCCGCCCTCGCCTATTCGATGCGTCGTCTCGCCTCCGCAGCCGGCACGCCCGAAGCAGGCATGCCGACAACACTCATCATGATTTCCTAACCGCAGCCCGCGCCCATGACAACAAGGCAAAGGTGCGAAAAGACGCCTCAGAGCCTGTTTCGGAATTCGCTCCGGCGAGCCATATGGCGGTGGTTTCGAGAACCGTAGCGCAGCTGACATTGGGTCCGTGAGCAACGGAAGCGCAGAAAACGCCGTCAGATGGCCGCCGGAGTAGAATTTCCAAACGGGCTCTCAGCGTTCTTCGCGGCGGAACGGCTTCAGCAACGCACTCGGCGCAACCGCGTTGCGCGACATGAAGGCCATGGCGACGATGGTGAGCACGAAGGGCAGCATCAGGAAGGCTTCGTAAGGGATATGACCGAGCCCGGCCGCCTGCAAGCGAAGCTGCAGGGCGTCGACGAAGGCGAACAGCAGCGCCGCTCCCGCCGAGCGCCACGGATCCCAGCGGCCGAACACCACCAGCGCGATCGCCACCCAGCCGCGCCCCGACACGACGCCGAAGGTGAAGGCGTTGAACTGCGCCATGACGAGGAAGGAGCCCGCGAGCCCCATCAGCGCGCCGCCGAGGACGACAGCCTGGAACCGCGTCGCCATCACCGACACGCCGGCCGAATCGGCGGCGCGCGGGTTCTCGCCCACCATGCGCACCGAAAGTCCCCATGGCGTGCGGTAGAGGATGAAGGCCGCCAGCGGAATGGCGAGGATCGCCATGTAGACCAGCGTGAACTGGTTGAAGACCGCCGGCCCGAGCACCGGAATGTCGGACAGGATCGGGATCGGCACCGGCTGGAAGCCCTTGATGTTCGGCGGCACCGACTGCTGGCCGAAGACCAGTCGGTAGAGGAAATAGGCGAGGCCGGAGGAAAACAGCGTGACGCCGATGCCGCAGACATGCTGCGACAGGCCGAGCACGACCGTGAACAGCGCGTGCAGCGCGCCCATCAGCGCACCGGCCGCGACCGCCGCCAGCACGCCGACCCACAGGCTGCCGGAGAAATAGGCGCCGGTGAAGCCGGCCATGGCAGCCAGAAGCATGATGCCCTCGATGCCGAGGTTGAGCACGCCGGCGCGCTCGGAGAACATTTCGCCCAGCGTCGCGAAGGCGAGCGGTGTGGCGATGCGGATGATGGCGGCGAGGAAGCCGACCTGGAAAACCTGTTCCAGCACCGCGCTCATGCGCTCCTCCTGACGCGGTAGGCGGTGAACAGCAGCGCCACCAGCATGGCGAGCAGCGCCGTGCCCTGGATGACGTCGCTCAGGAACGCCGGCACGCCGGTGGCGCGCGACATCGCCTCGGCGCCCGTCATGACGGCGGCGAGGAAGATGGCGACCGGCACGACGCCGAGCGGATTGAGCCGCGCCAGCATGGCGATGACGATGCCGGAATAGCCGTAGCCCGGCGAAATGTCGCTCATCACCTGGAAGTGCACGCCGCCCACCTCGCCGACGCCGGCCAGCCCCGCCAGCGCGCCGGAAAGCAGCGCGGCGATGACGATGACGCGCTGCACGTCGATGCCGCCGTAGCGCGCCGCTTCCGGGTTCTCGCCGGTGACGCGGATGCGGAAGCCGAGAACCGTGCGCGACATCAGCAGCCAGACCAGAGGTGCTGCCAGCACCGCCACGAGCACGCCGAGATGCAGCCGCGTGCCCTCGATCAGCACCGGCAGGCCGGCCGAATCCTCGATCGGCGGCGAGATCGGATAGCCGCTGAAGGGGTCTTTCCATGGCCCCTCGATCAGCGCCATCAGGATATAGAAGACGACCGAGTTGAGCAGCAGCGAGCTGACCACGTCGTCGACCTTCAGCCTGACGCGCAGCAGCGCCGGGATGAGCGCGACGGCTGCGCCGGCCGCCGCACCTGCAATCGCCATTAGGAGCATCGCCAACGGGCCAGGCATGGGGATGGCGCCGACGAAGCAGCTTGCCATCGCGCCGGCAAGAAGCTGGCCTTCGGCACCGATGTTCCAGAATTTCGCACGGAAGGCCAGTGTCACCGCCAAGCCGGTGAAGATCATCGGGGCGGCGCGCACCAAAGTCTCGGTGATGGCGTAGCTGTCGCCGAGCGAGGCCTTGAACATCACGCCGTAGGCGTCCGTCACACCGGCACCCGCCAGCACGATCAGGCCGCTGCACAGGATCAGCGTGACGACGATGGCGACCAGCGGCAGGGTGAGGTTCAGCCATGCCGGCGTCTTCTGCCGGGCTTCCAGACGCAGCATCAGGCGCTCCCTCCTGCCCCGCTCATCATGAGGCCGAGCCGCGAAACACTGGCATCGGCCGCGTCGAGAATGCCGACGATACCGCCTTCGTACATGACGGCGATGCGGTCGCTGAGCGCCAGCAGTTCTTCCAGGTCCTCGCTGACGACGACGATGCCGCAGCGCCTGGCCCTCAGCGCCAGGAATTTCTCGTGCACGAAGCGCGCCGCGCCGATGTCCAGCCCGCGCGTCGGCTGCGCGGCGATCAGCACCTTCGGGTCGAAGGCGAGTTCGCGCGCCAGCAGCGCCTTTTGCAGGTTGCCGCCGGAAAGCGCGCCGGCGCGGACCATCGGCCCCGGACAGCGGATGTCGTAGGCCCTGATCTGCTCTTCGGCGAAGGCGACGATGGCGCCGGGCTTCAACAGCCCCCTGGCTGAGAAGGCTTCCGTGCCGATGCGCGGCAGCACCATGGAATCGGCGAGCGGCAGGTTCGTCACCAGCCCGGTCGTCATGCGGTCCTCGGGGATGCGGCCGAGGCCGAGCGCCTGCACCTCGCGCGGCGTGAAGGCGGCAACGCGCTTCCCCGCGATCTCCATCGTGCCGGACTGCGGTTTCAGCATGCCCGAAACCACATCGGCGAGTGCTCGCTGGCCGTTGCCCGAAACGCCGGCGATGCCGACAATCTCGCCTTCGCGCACGGCAAGCGTGACATCGCGCAGCGGCATGCCGCCGTGGCCGCCGGTGGATACGGCATCAAGCGACAGCACGACTTCGCCCGGCACGGACGGGCCGCGCTCAGGCGGCACGATCTCGTGGCCGCACATCAATTGCGCCATCTCCAGCGCCGTCGTCTCGGCCGGCACGTCGACACGCCCGGCGACGCGGCCGTGCCTGAGCACGACGCAGCGATGGGTGAGCGCGCGCACCTCGTTCAGCTTGTGCGAAATGAAGATGATGCCGAGCCCCTGCGCTGCCATCGCCCGCAGCGCGGAAAACAGCCCGTCCACCTCGCTCGGCGCCAGCACCGCCGTCGGCTCGTCGAGGATGAGCAATCGCGCCCGGCGAAACAGCGCCTTGATGATTTCCAGCCGCTGCTGTTCGCCGATGGAAAGCGCGGACACCGGCTGGTCGGGATCGAGGCGCAGGCCGTAACTGCGGGCAATCTCGTCCAGGCGCGCCAGCGCGCTGACGCGGTCCAGCCGGCCGCCCTTGCCGGGAATGCCGATCAACAGGTTTTCCAGCACCGTCAGCCGCGAGGCGAGGTGGAAATGCTGGTGCACCATGCCGATGCCGGCCGCCAGCGCATCGGCCGAATTGCGGATGCTCACCGGCTTGCCATTCACAAGGATTTCGCCGGCGTCCGGCTGGTAGGCGCCGAACAGGATGTTCATCAGCGTCGTCTTGCCGGCGCCGTTCTCGCCCAGCAGGCCGAGGATTTCGCCCGGCGCGACGGCAAGGTCGACGCCCTCGTTGGCTTTCACCGGGCCGAAGCTCTTGGAGATGCCGCGCATCTCGATGAGGGGAATAAGTGTGGTCACAAGGAGTCCAAGTTGGAAGCCGAACGTTCGGGCAGCCCCCTCCCCCGTTCACGGGGAGTTGAGGAGCGGTCTGCAAAGCAGACGAAAAGCCGGCAGGCAGGTGAGGGGCGGTAAAGCGGTCCGAGGTTCGCGCTGCCCCTCATCCGGCCCTTCGGGCCACCTTCTCCCCGTAAACGGGGAGAAGGAAGAACGCCGCTCAATCCGAAGTCGGCGTGTTCTCGTCCACGTCGACGCGGAAGTTGCCGTCCAGGATCTCGGCCTTCTTCTTCTCGATCAGCTCCTTGACGTCCGCCGGCAGCTTCTCGTCGAACTTGTGGTAAGGCGCCAGCGACGAGCCGCCCTTGGCCATGCGCGAGAAGTCGCCGTAGTCCTGCGCGGTGAAGACGCCGGCCTTGACCAGCTTCACCGCCTGCTGGACGGTCGGATACATGTCCCACACCGGCCCGGTGATGACGGTGTCCGGCGCCAGGCTCGACTGGTCGGACATGTTGGAAATGGCGAACACGCCCTTTTCCTGCGCCGCCTCGATGACACCGAAGCGCTCGGCATAGATGACGTCGACGCCGGCGTCGATCTGCGCGATGGCCGCTTCCTTGGCCTTCGGCGGGTCGAAGAACGAGCCGATGAAGGTGACCTTGCGCTTGACGTCCTTGTTGACTTCGCGCGCGCCGGCGAAGAAGGCGTTGACCAGACGGTTGACCTCGGGAATGCCCATCGCCGCGACCGCGCCGACCGTGCCCGACTTCGACATCTTGCCGGCGATCATGCCCGACAGGTAGGCAGGCTCATGGATCCAGTTGTCGAAGACGCCGAAATTCGGCTCGGCCGGGCCGGCGCCGGAGCCGAACAGGAAGGCGGTCTGCGGGAACTGCTTGGCCGTGCGCCGCGACTCGCGCTCGGCGGCGAAGGCGTCGCCCATGATCAGCTGCGCGCCGCCCTGCGCATATTCGCGCATGACGCGGCCGAAATCGGCGGTCTGCACCTTCTCAGACCATTTGTATTCGATGCCGAGCTCCTTCTCGGCCTTCTGCAGCGCGACGTGGATCTGGTGGTCCCACGGCTCCTCGATCGGCGTGGCGAAGATCGCCGCCACCTTTACCTTCTCGTCGGCGGCGAATGCCCAGCGCGGCAGGACCAGCGCCGCCATGCCGGCGGCGCCCAGCCCCAGCACCTCGCGCCGCGACAACCCGACCGGCAGCGCCTTGCCCCTCATCCCATTGTCCATCGTTCGACCCTCTTTTGGATTCGCGGCGCGTCCTTCTTCCGGGGCCGCCGGGCGACTATGGATCGCGGCTAAAGTTTTGTCCACATGGTCAAAAACCATGCTTTACGAGTCCAGTTTGCGGCAGCTAGGCCGCTTCGGTGCCGAGGTAGAGCCGGTGCAGCTCGTCCGGCGTTCTGGCCAGCGCCTTGCACTCGCCGTCATGGACGATGCGGCCGCGCCGCATCACATAGGCACGGTCGCCGATGGACAGCGCAAGGGCCGCGAACTGCTCGACCAGCAGGATCGCCAGCCCCTCGTCGGCCAGCCGCCGCACCGCGTTCATCAGCCGCGTGACGATGACCGGCGCCAGCCCGGCCGACATCTCGTCGATGAGCAGCACCTTCGGCCGCGCCAGCAAGGCGCGCGCGATGACCAGCATCTGCTGCTCGCCGCCTGACAGCAGGCCCGCCCGCACCGCGCGGCGCTGCACCAGTTCGGGAAACAGGTCGTAGGCCTGCGCCAGTTCAGCCTCCCGGCTGAGGCCCACTTTAAGATTTTCCTCTGTGGTCAACTGGCGAAAGACCGTGCGCCCCTGCTCGACATGCGCCAGTCCCTCGCGCGAGCGCAGGCCCGGCCTTGCCTTCTGGATTTCCCGCCCGTCCAGCTCGATCCTGCCGCCTGCCACCGGGATGATCCCCGACAGCCCTTCCAGTAGCGTCGTCTTGCCGGCGCCGTTGGCACCGAGCAGAACGCTGATCGCACCGCTTTCGGCGACGAGGCTGACCTTCGAGACGACAGGCAGTTCCGCCCGGTTCACGCTCAGATCGGAAACGACGAGCCTGCTCATGCCGCCACGCTTTCTTCCTCGATGCCGAGATAGGCCTTCTTGACCGCCGGCTCGCCGAGCACTTTCGCCGGCGGGCCGGAGGCAATGACCTTGCCGAAGTCCAGCACTGTGACTTCCGAACAGACCGAGCGCACGAGGTCCATATCGTGCTCGACCAGCAGCACCGCCGAGCCGAACAGTTTTGGAATCTGCGCGATGCGCTGGCCCAGCCGCACCGATTCCTCATGCGACTGGCCCGCCGCCGGCTCGTCCAGCAGCACCACCGCCGGTCGTGCGGCGACGACGCCGGCGACATCGAGCAATCGCCGCGTGCCGGCATCGACCGTCGTCACCGGCACGTCCGGATCGGGGCAATCGAGCCAGTCGAGGACGGCCTTGATCTCGCTTTCCGACAAGCCTCTTGCAGCGAGGTTCAGATAGCCGCCGACCGTCAGTTCCGGCGCAATGCGGTTGGTCTGCCAGGTGCGTCGCACGCCGGCGCGGGCGCGCAGATGCGCTGGCTGGCCCTCAAGCGCGGCGCCGGCCAGTTTCACACTACCCTCATAGTGATGCAGGAAACCCGCCACCGCGTCGATGAAAGTGGATTTGCCGGCGCCGTTGGGGCCGATCAGCCCGGCCACCGTACCGGCCGGAACCGTCAGATTGACGTGGTCCAGCGCCACCACGGAGCCGTAGCGGACGCTGAGATTGTCGATCTCCAGCGCCACCGATGCCGCGTGGGCGGCCGGCTGTGGCAAGCTGGCTCCGGTCGCATCCGCCGCCTTGGTCCTGCGAGCCGGGCGGAGCTTGCGGGCCAGCCGGCGGAACGTCTCGCTCATCGTCTCGCCGGTCGACAGCGCCTGCGTCGCGCCGATGGCGAACAGCACGTTGCCGATGTCCTGCGGCAGGTCGAAGCGGCGCAGGATTTCCGGGAACATCACCACCAGCAAGCCGCCGATGATAGCGCCCTCGGCGAAGTGCGCGCCGGTCATCACCGCCACCGCATAGAGGCTGAGCGAGGCCATCATGGAAAAATTCTCCGCGACCAGCGTGCCGAGATAGCCGGCGAGCAGCCCGCCGGAAATGCCGGCGATGAAGGCCGAGATGGCGAAGGCCGACAGCTTCGACGCGGCGATGCTCACCCCGTGCGCCGCCGCCGCCCGCTCCGAATGCCGCACCGCCAGCCAGGAAGCGCCGAGCCGCGAACGTGCGAGGAATTCCAGCGCAACCGCGATGACGGCATAGACGATCAACACGAACACGAAATAGCCGCCGTCGCTGTCGAACAGCGCCGGCCGCGGCACCTGCAGGAAGGTCGTCTGCCCCGGATAGGTGATGGTCGCGAGGATGGTATCGAAGGCGGTGGCGAAGGACAGCGTGACGATGGCGAGGTTGATGCCGCGCAGCCTTAGCGCGGGAAGCCCGATGGCGACACCGAACGGCACCGCCGCCAGCCCGCCGAGCAGAATCCATACAGTGAGCCCGCCCGGCGCTTCCGCCATATTGAGATAGCCGACCGTCCAGGCTCCGACACCGGCGAACGACATCTGGCAGAGCGCGATCATGCCGGTGCGGCCGGCGACCAGCCCGAGGCTTTGCAGCGCCACGCCGGTGATCAGCACCGAAGTGGCGAGGAACACCCAGTAGGACGGCAAAAGGCCGACGACCGCCGCGCCGCCAACGGCAAGGGCGGCGACGAGCGCCAGCGAGGCTCTGAGGCTAGCGCGCTTCATCCCAGCGGGCCTCCCTCTGCGACCACAGCAGCACGGCGAGCACCACCAGGAAGGGGATGGCGCTGCGGTACTGGCTGATCGAATCCACCGTGCTCGCCATGCCTTCGATGACGCCGAGCAGGATGCCTCCGGCCAGCGTCAGCCAGAAGCTGCGGAACAGGCCGACAAGGGCGGCGGCCAGCGCCGGCACGACGAGCAGGCTGAGCGTCATGAAATTGGGCGAGCGCTGCGGCGCGATGATCATCAGCGCGAAGGTGGTGAAGGCGCCCGTCAGCCCCCATACCAGCAGCGACAGCAGTTGCACCTTGACGCCGAGCAGTTCGGCCGCCATCGGCCGGTCGGACAGGGCGCGCAGATGAAGCCCGACGCGCGTGCGGTTGAGGAACAGGTCGGACAGCACGGTGAACAGCACCGCCAGCCCGATCGTCAGCACCGAGGCGATGGTGACTTCCACACCCGCAAGGCGGAAGGCCGAGCCGGGGAAAAGCTCCGGCATCACATGCGGGTGCTGGCCACCGGTCAGCCGCAAGCCAACGGCGATCAATCCGACCAGCAGTGCGACCGTGACGGCCGCCTTGGTCGAGGCGCTGGATTCGGCGAACCAGCGGGTCATCACATAGCCTATCGCCACGCCGACGAAGGTGCCGACGAGAATGCCGGCGAGCACCGAGGGCCAGGTCGAATAGCCGGCTTCCGTCAGAGCGATCAGCGCGAAGGTTCCCGCCGTGCCGATCGCAGCCCCGGTGAAATTGACCACCGAGACCAGCCGGTAGGTGAAGACGGCGCAGACGCCGAGGAGGGCGTATGTCCCTCCGGCCGTCAGTCCCGCCACCGCGGATGTGAGCAATGCGTCCATGACCCGTCCTGCGAGAAAAAAGCGGGCGGCGGACGATGCCGCCGCCCAGGGAGGAACCCTACTTGACGTCCGGCAGGTGCACCCAGTCCGCCGTCTCGACCGTCCACTTGCCCTTGTCGAGCTTCATCACCTTGGTCGCGCGCATCGGCGAATGCGTCTTGGCATCGCCGAAGACGTAGGGCGAGCCGGAGAGAGGATTGGAGATCGGCTGCATCTTCAGCAACGCCTCGTTGACGCTCTCGCGCGTCACCTCGCCGTCGATGCCGCCGACGATCTTCAGGAACATCTCGGCTGCCAGGTAGCCGCCCTGCGAAAACGCGGTGAGCGGCCGGTTCGCCTTCTTCATGTCGGCGATCCATTCGGCGTTGGCGGCCGAGTCCGTCTCGGTGTAGGGCTCCCACTCGGTGCCGGCATAGATCGGCTGCGGCGAATCGGCCAGCGCCTTGGCGACCTGCTCCGTGTAGCCCGGCGCCAGGAACAGCCAGTTGATGCCGGTGATCTTCTGCGCATCGACCGTCTTGATGAGCTGCACCACCTGCGGCTCGACCTGGTTGGTCAGCACCGTGTCACAACCTGCGTCGCGCGCCTTGATGACATAGGGCGTGAGATCGCCCTGGAACGGCAGGGTGAGATCGAGCAGGTGGATCTTCTGGCCGGTGATCGTCTCCCAGTCCTCGATGCCTTTCTTGTAGGCCTCCTGCGTACCGCCGATAATGATGAAGAAGGCGCAGAGTTTCTTGGCCTTGAGCACGTTGGTGGCGTAGTAGCCCATCGCCGTCGTCAGCGTGAACGGACCGACATTGACGGGTGCGATGTTGGGCGAGGAGAAGCAGGCGGCATCGACGCCGAGCCCCTGGATGGAGCGGATGTCCTTGCGGGCGTAGGTGGCACCGTTCACCGCGCAGTCGAGCAGGCTGGCCGAGCCGACCAGCGCCACGGCTTCCTTGTTGTCGATCAGGTCGCGCGCCGCCTGCGCCGCCACGGCCGGGTCGGCCTTGTCGTCGGCGATGGTGTAGTCGATCTTGCAGCCGTTGATGCCGCCGGCGACGTTGACCGCGTCGAAGGCGGCTTGAGTGGCCTTCGGCACCTCGCTGAAATCGGCCGGTCCGGTGATGGTCGAGACGGCGCCGACCTTGATGGCGCCGCCGCTGCAGGTCGGGCCGGCGGCCGAGGCACCTCCCGCCATCGCGCCGAGGCCAAGGGCGGCGAGCGACGCCGCAAGCAGGCTTGATTTCCACGTCATGTTGCTCTCTCCCATTATGTTCACTCCCTCACGCCGCCGAACGGATCGGCGGATCGATGCTGCCGGCCTCGATGCCGGCGAATTTCACGAGCGTTGTCTCGATCGTCTCGCGCGCGATGCCACGCACGATGAACACCAGCCGCGTGCGATGGTCTGCGGACGGCCATGCGGCGAGCCGCACCGGCGGATGGAACACGTGCTGCACGCCATGCACCACCATCGGCCGCGCCGGATCGTCGGCACGGCAGACAAGCCCTTTCATGCGCAGCATGTCCTCGCCCTTCAGCATGGCCACGTAGTCCAGCCAACGCGCGAAGGACGCCCAGTCCACCGGCCCGTCGATGACGAAGCTGTAGGAGCGGATGCCGTGATCGTGCGCGTGATGATGATGGGAATGATCGTGATCGTGGTCGCAATCCGGCCCGCACTCGTGGCCGGCATGGTCATGCCCATGCACCGGCAAGGCGGCCGCCCTCTCCAGCCAGGCGGCGAGACGCGTTTCTTTCTCTCCCTCGTCCTCGGCCAGCGCGTCCAGCGCCGCGAAATCCGCCTCGCCGTTGCTGGCGATGCCGCGGGTGGCGGTCGGCGCCAGCGCATCCAGCCGCCGGCCGAGCGCCTGCACGGTTTCCGGCGAAGCGAGGTCCGTCTTCGTGACGAGCAGATGATCGGCGACGGCAACCTGCTTGGCCGCCTCGGCATGGCGCTCCAGCGTCGCGAGCCCATTGACCGCATCGACGGTGGTCACCACGCCGCCGACGCGATAGAGCGAAGAAAGCTCAGGCTCGGCGATCAGCGTATGCAGGATCGGCGCCGGGTCGGCCAGTCCCGTCGTCTCGATGACGACGCGACGGAGCGGCGGCGTCTCACCTTCGCGGCTCCTGCGCTCCAGCTCTTTCAGCGTCTCGACCAGATCGCCGCGCACCGTGCAGCACACGCAGCCATTGTCGAGCAGCGTGAACTGCTCTTCGCTCGCCTCGATCAGCAGGTGGTCCAGCCCGACTTCGCCGAACTCGTTGACGATCACCGCCGCCCCCGCCATGGCGGGCCGGCGCAGCAGCCGGTTGAGCAGGGTCGTCTTGCCGCTGCCGAGAAATCCGGTCAGCACCGTGACGGGGATTTTGACGGCGTCAGCCTCGCTCATAGACCTTCCTCCCCTCGAACCAGGTCGAAAGCACCTTGGTGTCGGCGATCTCGTCGGACGGCACTTCCAGCACGTTGCGTTCGAGCACGATGAAGTCGGCCGACTTGCCGATCTCCAGCGAGCCGATCGTGCCATCGAGACCCATGACCCGGGCGGAATTGATGGTGAAGATTTCCAGCACGGTCGCGATGTCCAGCGCCTGCTCCGGCCACAGCGATTCGCCGGCGAAATCGCCGGACGGGTTCTGCCGCGTCACCAGCCCTTCCATACCGTTCCAAGGGTCGGGATTGGGGATGACCGGCCAGTCGGAGCCACCGGCCATCAGCGTCCCGGCGGCAAGCAGGCCGCGGTTCGGCCAGAAGCGCGTGGCACGCTCCACGCCCATCGTCTGCTTGTGGCCTTCGAGGAAGGCGGTCGGATACCAGATGAAGGGCGACAGGTCCGCCGCCACGCCGAGTTCCGCGAAGCGCTTGATGTCCTGCGGCGCGATGTAGCTGGCATGGGCGATGTGGTGGACAAGCTTCGTCGGCCCGTTGAAGGAACGCACCACGTCGATGGCATCCAGCGCCTGGGTGACCGCCGCATCGCCGGCGCAGTGGATTTTCACCGACAGGCCGAGCTTTTCGCAGCGGCCGACCCAGCGCACCAGTTCCGGCACGCTGGCCAGCGTCGTGCCGCGGAAGCAGCAGCCGAACACCGGGTCCGGCGTATAGGGCTCGTGGAAGGCGGCGGTGCGGGCGCCCGGCACGCCATCGAGAAAGACCTTGGTGAAGTCGGGCCGGACATGGGCGCTGCGGAACGTCTCGCGCAGCGCGAAAAGCTCCTCGCCGGCGATGCCGAACATGAAGGACGGTTCCGTCACCGGCATGGCGGCCGACGCCCAGGCGGTCAGTTCGCCGCGATCATCCAGCCCCTTCAGCGCCGCCATCACCGGCTGCATGGCGGCAGCGTCGAGGAAGGCGGTGACGCCGTGCTCGTTCAGCGTGGCGATGGAATGCGCCATGGCCGCGCGGTCCATCTCGTCGGTGTAATGGCCGGACGAGACGATGGCGCGCTCGATCATGCCGGAAGCCGATTCGATCATCAGCCCGGTCAGCGCGCCGGTCTTCGGGTCACGACCGAAGCTGCCCTGCTCCGGATCGGCATTGGCGGCGGTCACACCGGCGAGCCGCATCGCCGCCGTATTGACCCAGCGGTTGTGATAGGTGTCGTCGCGCAGCAGCACCGGCCGGCCGAGGCTCGCCTCGTCGAGCAGGCGAAGCGACTCCTCGGTGTTGATGGTGGCGATCAGGTCGCTGCCCCATTGCGCGCCGATCACCCACTTGCCTTCCGCCGTCTTCTCGGCCGCTTCGCGCACTTTCTTCAGGATGCCGTCGCGCCGCTCCATATTGGACAGGCGCAATTCGAACAGTGCCGCCTGCCCGCCCATCATCATGTGGGTGTGGACATCGACGATGCCCGGCATCGCCATGCGTCCATCGAGATCGAGCACGCGGGTCCCCTCGCCGATCAGCGGCTTCACCGCCGCCTCGTCGCCCACCGCGATGATGCGCCCGCCGCGTACGGCGAAGGCGTTCGCCCACGAGCGCGCGCTGTCCACCGTATAGACACGGCCGTTCAGCACCACGAGATCGGCGGCGGCTGGCTTGCTGGACATTCTCGAACTCCTCCCTCGGTCTTCCGGTTTGCGGCGGCGCTCCTCCCGCGCCGTCACACCGCCCTGTTCTGTGTCGGCGGCCGGCCGCCGCCGTCCGCCACCAGCACCGCGCCGGTGACGAAGGATGCCTCGTCCGACGCCAAAAACAGGCAGCACGATGCGATTTCGGCCGGCTCGGCCACGCGCCTGAGCGCAATGCGTTTCGTCAGCGCGGCGAACTCGGCCTCAGGCGTCGAGCCGTTGCGATAGGCGGCCTCGCGCATCTCCTGTTCACTCATCGGGGTGCGCACCCAGCCCGGCGCCACCGCGTTGGCGCGGATGCCGTCCGGCCCGTGCGCGAAGGCGAGGCTGCGTGTGTAGGAGACGAGCGCCGCCTTGCTGGCCGAATAGGCGGCGTTCTGCGCGGCTGCGTTGAAGGCGCCGACCGAGGCGATGTTGACGATAGCGCCGCCCCGCCGCTTGAGCAGAGGCAGAGCCGTACGGCACACCTTCATCGCGCCGGTGACGTTGACGGCGAAGCTGCGTTCCCAATCCTCGTCGGTGACGCTTTCGGGCACGTCCTCGATCATCAGTCCGGCGGCGTTGACGACGACATCCAGCCTTCCGCCACACGCCTCGACGGCGGCGGCGATGTCGCCGCTCTCAGAAATATCGCCATGAACGGCGATCCCGCCGCTGGCCGCAGCCGCTTCGGCGAGCTTCGGACCGCCGTGGCCGAACAGCACGACATGCGCGCCCTCACGCGCGAAAAGCTCGGCGGTAGCGCGCCCCATGCCGGTCGCCGCTCCCGTCACCAGCGCCTTGCGCCCTGCGAGCCGGCCGCTCATGCCGCCCCCCACTGGTTTTCGACGGCAAAACCCGTCTCGGGCAGCACCAGCCCGCCGTCCACGACGATGGTCTGGCCGGTGACGTATTTCGCCTGTTCGGAAGCGAGGTAGAGCATGGCGAAGGCGATGTCGTCGGCCTCGCCGAAATGGCCCATCGGGATGAAGCGGCCGATCTTCGCCATCGTCTCGGGCCGGCTCATCGTGCCGCGCCCCGGTTTCTCGACAAAACCCGGTTCGACGCCGTTGACGGTGATGCCGTCGCGGGCGAACTCGAAGGCAGCGCCCCGGATGAAGGCGTTGACGCCGGCCTTGGCCGCCGAATAGTGGACGCCGCCGCCCATCGCTTGCCTGGACGACACCGACGAAGTGACCAGGATGCGGCCGAAGCGGTTGGCGCGCATGACGGGCGCAGCCGCCTGCGCCAGCCAGAAGCAGGCCTTCAGGTTGAGCGCCAGCGCCTCCTCCAGCCTGTCCTCGTCCATCTCGTCGATGGTCGCCCACGGACAGCCGCCGGCATTGTGGACGACGATATCGAGTTTTTCTCCCTTGCCCGCCGCATCCTTCACCAGTCGGGTGAGATCGTTCCGGCCGAGCCCGGCGAGCGGCACCGCCCGCGCCGAAAGGCCGCGTGCGTGCAAATCCGCAACCAGAGCTTCGGCCACATCCAGCGTGCGGTTGGCGATGACGACGGAAGCGCCCGCCTCGGCCAGCCGCGTGACGATGGCGGCACCGATGCCACGCCCGCCGCCGGTCACCAGCGCCATCCTGCCGGAAAGGTCGAAGGGCTTCGCCATCGCTCAGACCACGCCCGCTTCGCGTACCAGATCGACGAAGCGCGAGAACACTTGCGTGTGGCGGTCCACGTCTTCGGCCGAGGTTGCCGGGCACATCAGGAACATGGTGTGGAACGGCGTCACCAAGATGCCCTCGTTCATGTAGAAGGCGTGCAGCAGCGTCTCCAGATCGCCGCGCCGGCTGGCGATCACCTCGGCGCCGTTCTTCGGCGGCCGCGGCATGAACATGATTTCCGCGCGGGCGCCGGTCTGCGTCACGTGCCAGGGCAATTGATGTGTCTCGATGACATGGCGCGCGGCGTCCGCCAGTCGCGAAGCGTTGGCGATCATCGTCTCGAAATTGGCTGGCGTCAGCACATGCTCCAGCACCGCGCGCATGGTCGCCACAGTCAGCGCGTTGCCGGCCAGCGTACCGCCGATACCGAGATGCGCCGATTGGCGAACGCGCGGATCGACCTTGGGCACGATTTTCCACAGCCGCTCGGCCACGTCCTGCGAGGTGCCGAAGATGCCGGCCGGAATGCCGCCGGCAATCGCCTTGCCGGCCACCAGCATGTCCGGCTCAAGCCCATGCAGCGCCGTATAGCCGCCGGGGCCGCTGGAGATGGTGTGCGTCTCGTCGATGATCAGCAGCGTGCCGGTGCGCCGGGTGATTTCGCGCAGCGCCGCGTGAAAGCCGTCGGCAACCGGGATCATGCCGAAATTGGTCATCAGCGGCTCGGTCAGCACGCAGGCGACGTCCTCGTCCGCCAGCGCCCGCTCCAGCGCCTCGACGTCGTTGAACTCCACCACTTTCGAGACGGCGGCATGGTTCACGCCGTTGGGGTGGATCATGTTGCGCAGGCCGACCTTGCCGTCGCGGATCTCGACATGCGCCTCCTCGACGCCGCCATGGTAGCAGCCGGAGAAGACCAGCACCTTCGGCCGGCCGGTGATCATCCGCGCGATGCGGATGGCGCCGCGGTTGGCGTCGGTGGCCGAGGTCGTCAGCGTCCAGTAAGGCAGGCCGAAGCGGCGCGAAAGCTCTTCCCCCACCCACAGGCTGTCCTCGGTCGGCAGCATCATGGTGGTGCCGCGCCGAAGCTGCCGCACGGCCGCCTCGGTCACCGCCTCCGGCGCATGGCCGCACATGCCGCCGGTGTCGCCCAGCGCGAAATCGACATAGTCGTTGCCATCGACGTCGAAGATATGGGCGCCTCTCGCCTCGGCCGCATAGACGGGAAAGCCGCCGGCCCAGCGCCGCATCCAGTGCGACGGTCCGCCGTAGAGGAAATGCGCCTGCCCCTTCCGCCAGTCCTCGAACGAGCGCGGATGGGTGCGCCGGAAGCGCTCCTGCTCCCGGTCGATCAGCCGATCGATCGTCTCCGGCACGGACTGCTGCATGGCACTTGCCGTCAACGCTTCCTCCTACGGATGACGGAAACAGTCACAAAATAATGGTTCACTATATGAACCATTATTTTGTATAGTACATCAGACTGACGGCGACGAGGATCGCTGTCAAGTTAATTCACACGCGAACTATCTCGCGGAATCGGGTGGAGGCGCTGGAGTGAGCACCGTTGGCAAGGCAGCCTCGCTGTTGGAGCTGTTCACCATGGCCGAGCCGGAGATCGGCCTGTCGGAACTGGCGCGCCGGTCGAAGCTGGACAAGGCGACGGCTCGGCGCCTGCTGGTCGCGCTGGCGGCGCACCGGCTGATCGAGCAGGAGCCGGCAAGCCGGCGCTACCGGCTCGGCGCCGGCCTGTCGCGGCTCGCCCGCATCCGCGACGCGAACTTCCCCTTCGCCCGCATCGCCATGCCCGTCATGAAGCAACTGGCCGTGGAGACGGGCGAGACCGCGCACCTCTCCGAATTCAGCGCCGGCGCGCTGCTGACCGTGCATGTCGAACTGTCGGCGAAGGCCAATCGCGTCAACGTCAACGCCGGCCAGATCCTGCCGCTCCACGGTACAGCGTCCGGTCTCGCCTTCCTCGCCTTCTCCCGTTCAGCCGTAACGGAAGCTTATCTCGACAAGCCGCTGGAAAGATTCACCACTCACACGCTGACGGATCGCGCCAACCTCGCCGATCAGGTCCGCCTGACGGCGGCGCGCGGCTATTCGCGCAGCGCCCAGGGCTACGAGGACGGCGTGCACAGCATCGCGGCCCCCATCCTCGGCGCCGACGGCCACGCCATCGGCGCGCTGTCCATCGCCTCGCCGCTGTCGCGCGTCGACGACGCCACGGCGGCCGCGCAGGCAGGCGCGGTCATGGCCGCCGCGCGCGAGATCGCCGCCCGCCTCACCGGCGAACCGCTGCTACCGCGCTGAAGTCGAGAACGGTCCCCAAAAGGGACCATCAACTCTCGAAATCGCCGAACACATCCTGCAGGTGGGTCAGCCGGTCGACGCGCTGGTTCACCTTGTCGCCGAGTTCGACGATGACGTGGGAGATCATCAGGTCCATCAGCGACACGGTGATGGCCGCCCCGTCCCACAGCGGTCCGCGTGCGCCCGGCATGACCAGCGCGACGTCGGAAACGTCCTGCGCCCACACGCAGGCGTCGTCGGTCAACAGGATGACCTTGACGCCCGCCGCGCGCGCCTCCTCCGCCAGCGGCCGGGCCTTGTTGGCGAAACGGCGCACGTCGAACAGGAAGAGGCAGCGGTTCTCCACGCTGCCGTCCAGCACCTCGACATAGGTGCCGTTCAGCCCGTCGACGAACTCGACGCGCGGCCGCGCGTAGGAAAGCTGGCTGGCGAAATACTGCGCCACGCCGCGCACGTTCTGGTAGGCGGCGATGAAAACCTCCTCGGCGCCGATCAAAAGGTCAATCGCCTGGTTCCACTGCGGCGACATGGTGATCTCGTAGATATGGCCGAGATCGTCGATCTGCTGCTGGATGAGCGCCGCGATCAGCTTGCCCTCGCGCGCGTCCCGGCGCAGCCGCTCGAAATTGCCCTTGACCTGCCAGCCGGTGCGATGCGCGCTCTGGCGCATCTCGCGCTTCAGTTCGTCGAGGCCGCCATAGCCGAGGCGGCGCAGATAACGGCCGACCGTCATCTGGCTGACGCCGACATTCTGCGCGATCGACTTCGCCGTCTCGAACGGCAGCTCGGCCAGGTTGCGCTCGATATAGTTGGCGATCAGCACGTCGGATTTGGTCTGCCGGGCGTCGGGAGACTTCAGTTTCGCCGCAATGTCTCTCGCCATCTATCGTATCCTTCGGCGGCGCGGCCGGTCTCAAAGAGGCCCCGGCCGCGCCGTCAGGTTGAGGTTGCTATTGCGCGGTCTTGATCGTCGTCCACATGCGATCATACTTGCGGATATCGGCGCCGAGATCGACGAAGATCTGCAGCCGCTTCATGACGTCCTGCGGCGGGTTGATCTCCTGCGAGTTCTTGATCTTCTCGGGCTCCAGCGCGCGCGCCGGCACGTTCGGCGTGCCGTTGGTCTGCTGGGCGATGTTGAGCGCCGCCACTTCAGGCCGCGTGTAGAACTCCAGGAATTTCTTTGCGTTTTCCTTGTTCGGCGCCGTCTTCAGGACGCAGATGTCCTCCTGGTACATCGTCGCGCCTTCTTCGGGAATGACGTAGCCGAGCGTTTTCGGATCCTGGAAGACGTCGATCATCGCGCCGACGAAATAATGCGCAGCGGCGATGTCGCCCGCCCACACCATCGGCCGGCTCTCATAGGTGAACGCAGCCACGTATGGCTTCATGTCGATGATGGTCTGCGCGGCCTGCTTCAGGTCTTCCGGATCGGTCGAGTTGACCGACTTGCCGTTGAGGATCAGTCCGACGCCCAGCACCTCGCGCATGTCGTCGAGCAGGGCGAACTTCAGGTTCTTGGCCTTCACCGTCTCGATCAGGTCCTTCCAGCCGGTGATGTCCTTGCCGAGCACCTTGCGATTGTAGCCGATGCCCACCGTGCCCCAGGCATAGGGCAGGCAATATTCGCCCTTGGGGTCGGTCTTGGCCCGCAGGAACTGCGGATCGATGTTCTTGAAGCCCTCGTACTGGTTGATGTCGGTCTTCTCCAGCAGGTCCAGGTTGGCCATGATGTCCTGCATGTAGACGGACGGGAAGACGAGGTCGTAGCCGGTGTCGCCGGTGCGCACCTTGGCCAGCATCTCGTCGTTGGACGAATAGGTGTCCAGCTTGACCTTGATGCCGGTCTCCGTCTCGAACTTCTTCAGCACCTCGGGGTTTATGTATTCGCCCCAGTTGTAGATGTTGAGCTGCCCCTCGGCGCTGGCCGGTGCCGCGAACAGCCCCACCGCCGCAGTCAGCGCCGTGGCACAGACGATGCCTGTCAGCCGACGCACCGCTTCCCGGCGCGTCGGCGTCGTGAAGCCGGTCCCATAATCCTTTTTCATAGTCACTCCTCCGCTAGGGTCGGGACCGCCGCAACGTCCTCCGCCGGCGCCTCGCCCGTCGACGGGATGCTCCCCGTCCATTGACATTCACATGTTAATGATATCAAGGTAACGAAAATAAACAACAGATATCAGAATAACATTCTGCAAGTGGGGATCGCATGGGAGCACACATCGTTCAGCTCGAACGGGCGACGAAGGCCTTTGCGTTGCCCGAAGGCGGAACCATCACGGCGCTGCACGGCATCGACCTCGACGTCGAGCGCAACGAGTTCCTCACCCTGCTCGGCCCCTCCGGCTGCGGCAAGACCACGCTGCTCCACGCCATCTCCGGTTTCGTCCAGCTCGACGCAGGCAAGGTGCGCATCGACGGCGACGACGTCAGCGACCGCCCGCCGCACCGGCGGCCCGTCAACACCGTGTTCCAGAACTACGCGCTGTTCCCGCACATGAACGTCGGCAACAATGTCGGCTATGCGCTGGACATCGCCGGCACCGAACGCAAGGAGCGCAACCAGCGCGTCGGCGCCGCACTCGAACTGGTCGGCCTGGCGGGGCTGGAGAACCGCCTGCCGCGCCAGCTCTCCGGCGGCCAGCAGCAGCGCGTGGCACTCGCCCGCGCCATCATCGCGCGCCCGAAGCTGCTGCTGCTCGACGAGCCGCTGTCGGCGCTGGACCGAAACCTGCGCCAAGCCATGCAGATCGAACTGAAGACCCTGCAGGCAGAACTGGGCATCTCCTTCATCTTCGTCACCCACGACCAGGAGGAGGCGCTGACCATGTCCGACCGGCTGGCCGTGCTCAACAAGGGCGTGATCCAGCAGATCGATACGCCGCGTACCGTCTACGACCGGCCGACCAACGCCTTCGTCGCAAGCTTCATCGGCGCCTCCAACCTGTTCGAGGGCACGGCGGCGCGCAGCGGCGGCAACACCCTGATCGCGACCGCCGACGGGCTGCGGATCGAGGCCGCCTGTTCGGGCGGCTGGAAACCCGGCGACGGCGCGGCCGCCACGGCGCTGATCCGGCCCGAGCAGTTTTCGCTGGTCGACGCAGGCGCGAAGGGGCCGACGATCGGGATCGACATCGAGCAGGTCGTCTTCACCGGCCTCAACTTCCAGATCCATGGCCACACGCCTTCCGGCCGCAAGATCGTCGCCATCATCGCCGCCGTCCGGCAGGCGGACGTCGCATCGGCCGAAGCCGACGGCAAGGCTCGGCTGGGCTACGACCCGGCCGCCGTCCACCTCCTGCCCGCCGACGGCACGCAGGCGGCAGCGGAGATGGCGGCATGAGCGCGTCCACCCTGCGCGGCCGCCGGCGCACTCAGCTCGGCATCCTGCTCGGCCCGGCGTCTGCTTTCCTCGCCATCTTCTTCCTCTGCCCGCTCCTCATCATGCTGGTCTACTCCTTCCTGGAGCCCGGCCTCTACGGCGGCGCCGAATGGGCGTTCTATCCCGACAACTACGGCCGCATCCTCGGCTTCGCCAATCCCGACTTCGAGATCTACGACCCCGTCTACATCGCCATTTTCCTGCGCTCGCTGAAGATCGCGCTGATAACCGTCGCCGCCACGCTTCTGGTCTGCTACCCGGCCGCCTTCCAGATCAGCCGCCTGCCCGACCGCTGGAAGAACTTCGCGCTCTTCCTCATCACCCTGCCTTTCTTCGCCAGCCTGATCGTGCGGCTGTTCATCTGGGTGCTGATCCTGAAGAAGACCGGCTTCGCCAACATGGTGCTGACCGGCCTGCACATCACCTCCCGGCCGCTGGAACTGATCTACACCGAGGGCGCCATCATCGTCGGCATGGTCTACGTCTTCATCCCCTTCATGTTCCTGCCGGTCTATGCCAGCGTCGAGAAGCTCGACTGGTCGCTGGTGCGCGCCTCGCAGGATCTCGGCGCCAACGGCTTCCAGACCTTCTGGCGGGTGATCTTCCCGCTGACGCTGCCCGGCGTCGTCGGCGGTTCGATCATCGTCTTCATCCCGGCGCTCGGCAATTTCATCGTGCCGGCCGTGCTCGGCGGCGCCAAGGTGATGATGCTCGGCAACCTGATCGAACAGCAGTTCCTCGGCGCCCGCAACTGGCCGTTCGGCGCGGCGCTCGCCATGCTGGTGATGGCGGCGGTGCTGGCGATCCTGTTCTTCTACATCCGTTTCGAGGCGCGTCGCGGCGACGACGCGCCCGTGCTGCGCTGAGGTCCGCCCATGGGTTCGCTCCGCAATGTCGGCGTCGTCGGGCTGTTCGGCTACACGATCCTGTTCTTCACCTTCATCTACCTGCCGATCGTGCTGATCGTCGCCTATTCGTTCAATTCGGACCCCATCAACATGATGAACTGGTCCGGCTTCACCTTCGACTGGTATCGCCAGATCTTCGGCCTCAAGAATACGGTTTCCGAAAACGCCCTCTACATCGAATCGACCGAGCAGCTTCTCAACGCGCTGCGCAACAGCCTGACGGTGGCCGCCTTCACCACCACCATCGCCACGGTGCTCGGCACCGCAACCGCGCTCGGCCTCTATCGCTTCAACTTCCTCGGCAAGAAGTTCTACCGGGTGCTTTTGTTCGCACCGATGCTGATGCCCGACATCGTGCTCGGCATCGCGCTTCTGATCTTCTTCGTCGGCGCCGGCGTCTCGCTCGGGCTGAAGACGATCATCATCGGCCAGTGCAGCTTCCTCGTCTCCTACGTCTTCATCGTCGTCTCGGCACGGCTTGCCGGCATGGACCGCTCGCTGGAGAACGCCTCGGCCGATCTCGGCGCCGACGAATGGACAACGTTCCGCCGCATCATCCTGCCGCAGGCGATGCCCGGCGTCATCGGCGGCGCGCTGCTCGCCTTCATCATCTCGATGGACGACCTCGTCATCACCTACTTCATCTCCGGCGTCGACACCCAGACGCTGCCGATCTTCATCTTCGGCATGCTCAGGCGCGGCATCAAGCCGGAGATCAACGCCATCGCCACGCTGATGCTGCTGTTTTCCTTCGCCGTCGCCTCGCTCGGCCTCTATTTCCGCTCACGGCGCGGTTGAAAGGATTCACCATGACCGACCAGACGCAACCGATCCGTGCCCGCGACCTCGGGCTGGATTTTTCAGGCGCGACCGGTGCCCTGAACGCCATCACCGACGTGCCCGGCGTCGCCGTGGGCTTGCGCACCATCATCGAGACCGAACCCCGGCCAGGCCGCGAAAAGCTCGTGCGCACCGGCGTCACCGCGATCCTGCCGCATGCCGACGCGCCCTCGCCCCGACCCGTCTGGGCCGGCATCAGCCGCTTCAACGGCAACGGCGAGATGACCGGCAGCCACTGGATCGAGGACGGCGGCTATTTCGTCGGTCCGGTGCTGATCACCAACACCCACGCCGTCGGCATGGCGCACCACGCGGCCGTCGAATGGATGCTCGGCCGCTATCCCGAAACCTATGGCGCCGACAAACCGCTGTGGCTGATGCCGGTGGTGGCCGAGACCTACGACGGCCTGCTCAACGACATCAACGGCCAGCCGATCGGCGAGGCAGACGTGCTGGCAGCCCTCGACAATGCGGCCGGTGGGCCGGTCGCCGAGGGCAACACCGGCGGCGGCACCGGCATGATCGCCTACGAGTTCAAGGGCGGCACCGGCACCGCCTCGCGAAAGATCGAGATCGACGATCGCGCCGGCACGGTCGGCGTCCTCGTGCAGGCCAATTTCGGCATCCGCGACTGGCTGACCGTGCTCGGCGCCCCGGTCGGCCGGCACCTGCGCGAGAACCTCCTGTTCGGCAAGACGGGCGAGCGCGGCTCCATCATCGTCGTCATCGCCACCGACCTGCCGCTCCTGCCCCACCAGTTGAAGCGCCTCGCGCGGCGCGGCGGGCTTGGCATCGGCCGCACCGGCACGATGGGCGGCAACGGCTCGGGCGACATCTTCCTCGCCTTCTCGGTCGCCAATGCACGGGACCTGCCGCATCAGGCGCCGGGTTTCGCCAATCTGGAAATGCTCAACGACGAGCGGATCGACCAGGTCTACGAGGCGGCCGTGCAGGCGGTCGAGGAAGCCGTGCTGAACGCCATGGTCGCCGCCAGGCCGATGGGCGGCACCCAATGGGACCGCGCGCATGTCACGGCCATCGATCATGCCGAACTCGTCGAGGTGCTCGGCCGCTACGGCAGGCTGCGGACCGAATAAAGGACCACGGTCATTGCCGCGGCAATGATTAGCGTGTTAACTTCCCCTCCGGTACATTGCCTGTGTACCACTATTGTCAGCCAAGCCCGCGTCAAGACGGGACAGCCGATAGGAGGAGACCATGCAGGTTGCTGCCCGGCATGTGGACGTCGCGGACGGCGACGCCTTCCTGTCCGCATCGCGGATGCTGTTCGGCCCGATCACCCAGCGCTTCGCCCGGGGAACGGCGCCGTCGATTCCCGAACTCGTGTCGGTGCGGCTCGGCGTCTGCCGGCTGTCGGAAATCCGCGCGATGTCGCACCTGGTGGTGAACGACCGAGCCTTCCGGCGCAGCTTCGATCCCGATTCGATCAAGATCCTGATGCAGCGCTCCGGCCACAGCCGCTTCGAGCAGCAGTCGCATTCGGTCGATCTCGAACCGCAATCGGCGATTATCTACGACCCCGTGCGCAACTATTCGCTGCAGAACCTGTCGCGCGTCGACCAGCTCATCCTGCAGGTGCCGCGCTCCACCTTCGGCGACGACACACTGGCCCGCCTCGCCGCGCCCGTGCCGCTGCCGGCGGGCGACGACAGCCTCACCCACATCGTCTCCGGCCTCATGCAGATGGCCATCGGCGAAGCCCACCGCATGGACGAGGCAAGCTGCCAGCGCGTCGGCGAAAGCCTGATCCAGCTCGTCAACGGCCTGATCCGCGGCAAGCCGGCCACGCCCGAATTCCGCCCCTCGCCGCTGGAGGCGCTGCGTGAGCGCATCGTCGCCTATATCGACGCCAATCTTGGCCGCAGCACCCTGTCGGCCGAAGACATCGCCCGCCACATGGGCTGCTCGCGCCGCTACCTGCACCGCGCCTTCGAGGGCGAGGACATGACGCTGGAACGGCTGATCTGGGACCGGCGGCTGGAACGCAGCCGCGAGGACCTTTTGTCGGCCGCCAGAAGCAGCGCCTCGATCTCCGAGATCGCCTTCGCCTGCGGCTTCAACTCCAGCGCCCACTTCTCGCGCGCCTTCAAGAGCAAGTTCGGCACCGCCCCGCGCGACTTGCGCGAGACGCTCAGGACGCCACTGCACTGATCGCAGGCTAGCCCCGCCGCACCAGCCCCGGCAGGCCGAAGCCGATGCGCGCCAGTCCCTTCGGCAGGAACAGCATCGCCAGGATGATCGCCAGCCCCGACACCACCGGGTGGTAGTCCGGCACGAGGATGCGCGCGAGGTCGAAGACGGCGTACATGACGAAGGCACCGACCACCGGCCCCATCAGCGTGCCGGTGCCGCCCACCACCGTCATCATCAGCGGCAGGAGCATCCAGTCGAGATCGAAGACCGAGTCCGGCCCGACATGGAAGATGTAGTAGGTATAGAGGCTGCCGGCGACGCCGGAAATGAAGGCGCTGCCGGCGAAGGCGGCGATCTTGACCTTCAGCGTGTCGATGCCGTTGGCCGAGGCCGCCATCTCGTCGTCGCGCACGGCGATCAGCGCCAGTCCGTAGCGCGACCGCATCAAGAGCCCGATGGCAATGGTGACGGCGACCGTCAGGCCGAGTCCCGTCCAGTAGTGCGGCAGCAAGGTGTCGAAGGTGCTCGACGGCGCCACGATGCCGAAGGCGCCGCCGGTGAAGTCGCCGCCGTTGACGAACAGCACCTTGACGATCTCGCCGAAGCCGAGCGTGCCCAGCGCGAAATAATCGCCGCGCAGTTTCGACAGCAACGGCCAGCCGACCAGCGCCGCAGCAGCAGCGGCGACCAGACCGGCGATGGCCATCGTCACCGGGTCGAAATAATAGATGCGCGGATGGCTCTCGTAGAGCGATCCCCACAGATAGTTGCCGCTCCACAGGATCGCCGTCGCATAGGCGCCGAGCCCGAAGAAGGCGTGGTTGCCGAGGCTGATCTGGCCGCCGAAGCCGGCGATCAGGTTCCAGGCCTGCGACAGGATCGCATAGATGAAGACGAAGAACAGGAAGCTGAAGGCGTAGCTGTCGATCGCCCCCGGCCAGAACGGCAGCAGCGCCAGCGCGGCGGCAATGACGGCCCATATCCACATGCTCGCGCGCATCGTCATGCCTTCTTGTAGGGCCGGCCGAACAGGCCTTCGGGCTTGAACATCAGGACCAGAAGAAAGACGCCGTAGGCCACCGCGTTCGTCCAGCTGCCGCCGACGAAGAACTGCACATAGGCTTCGATCAGGCCGAGGATGATGCCGCCGGCCAGCGCGCCGGCGACGCTGCCGATGCCGCCCAACGCCAGCGCCACCAGCGCCTTCAGGCTGAAGATGAAGCCGGCGAACGGGTTGAACGGAAAGGTGGTGGCGACCGCCACGCCCGCCGCCCCGGCGAGCGCGATGCCGACGGCGAAGGCGATGGCGTTGACCCGGTGCGGGCTGATGCCCATCAGGCTGGCCGCCGCCATGTCCTCCGACGCCGCGCGCACCGCCTTGCCGACCAGCGTCTTGCGCAGGAACAGCATCACCAGCCCGGTGCCGGCGAGCGCGATGAGGAAGCCCATGGTGCGGGTGAACGAGGTGCGGATGCCGAGGATATGGATGCCGCTCGCCGTATAGCTGGTGACGACGCCGGCCGTGTTGCCGCCCCAGATCACCGTCATCAGGTTCTCGGCCAAAAACATCAGGCCGACGGCGATCAGCAGCGAGATGTTGCGGTCCTCCTCGACAGCCGCCTTGCGGAACAGGCCCTGGTAGATCAGCCAGCCGGCACCAAGCCCGACCGGGACGACGATGAGCAGCGACAGGAACGGGTCGATGCCGAAGCTCTGGAACAGCGCGCGCACGAAATAGGCGGCGAGGATGATCATCGCCCCCTGCGCCAGGAAGATCAGCCGCATCGTCCCGAAGATGAGGCTGAGGCCCACCGCCGCGACGCCGTACATGGCGCCGCCCAGCGCGCCGTTGAGGGAAAGCTGCAGGAATATCTGTGGCGGCGGGAAGTCGAACATCGTCACAGCTCCAGCACGCCCATATAGGCTTTTTGGATTTCGGGATCGGCGATCAGCTCCGCGCCCGTGCCCTGCATGGCGATCTCGCCGGTCTTCAGCACGAAGGCGTAATCGGCGATCTTCAGCGCCTGATGGATGTTCTGCTCGACCAGAAGGATGGTCACGCCCTGCCTGTGCAGCGTCTCGATCAGGGAAAACATCTGCTGCACCACCAGCGGGCTGAGACCGATGGACGGTTCGTCGAGGATCAGCAGCTTCGGGTCCGACATAGTGGCGCGCGCGATCGCCAGCATCTGCTGCTCGCCGCCCGACAGCGAGCCCGCCTTCTGGCCGGCGCGCTCCTTCAGGCGCGGAAACAGCGCATAGGCCTTGTCCAGCGCCTGCCGCATGTTCGCCCGCGCCTTCGGCTGGAAGGCGCCGAGTTCGAGGTTTTCCAGCACCGTCATCTGCCGGAACAGGCCGCGCCCTTCCGGAACATGGGCGATACCCATGCAGGCGATCGCCTCCGGCGCCAGCCCGGCCAGCGAAGCGCCGCCGAGCGTGATCGTGCCGCGCCGCGTCGGCAGCAGGCCGGAAATGGCGCGCAGCAGCGTCGTCTTGCCGGCACCGTTGGCGCCGACGATGGCCACCACCGACCCCGCCTCGACATGGATCGACACGCCCCACAGCGCGCGCACGTCGCCATAGGCGACTTCGAGATCGGAAACCTCAAGCAGCCGGTTCGCCAAGATAGGCCTCTATCACTTTGCGGTTGGCGACGACTTCGGCCGGCGTTGCGTCGGCGATCTTGACGCCGTGGTCGAGCACGACGACACGGTCGCAGACCTTCATGATGGCGTCGACCTTGTGTTCCACCCACAGGATGGCGATGCCGCGCTCCTGTCGCGTGCGGCGGATGACGTCGACCATCTGCCGGATTTCGGTCGGGTTGAGGCCGGCCATCGGCTCGTCGAGCAGAAGCAGCGCCGGCTGCGAAGCCACCGCGCGCGCGATCTCCAGGAGCCGCCGGTCCGACAACGTCATATGGCGGGTCGGCATGTCGCGCTTGGCCGAAAGCCCGACGAGGTCCAGCGCTTCGTCGGCGGCCTGTGCCGCGTTCTGCGCCCGGCTGCCGGCGCCGTAGACGGCCCCCACCATGACGTTCTCGCGCGCCGTCATGGTCAGGAAGGTGCGCACGAGCTGGAAGGTGCGGGCAATGCCCAGCCGGCAGATCCTGTGTGGGGCGATGCCGGTGACGTCGTGGCCGAGGAACCGAACCTTGCCACGCGTCGGCGCGTAGATCGCCGTCATGACGTTGAACAGCGTCGACTTGCCGGCACCATTCGGGCCGATCAGGCCGACCAGTTCGGCCCGCGCCACGGAAAGGTCGATGCCGTCGAGCACGACAAGGCCGCCGAAGCGCATCTGGATGGATTCGAGACTGAGGATCGTCTCGCTCTGCTGCATCGTCGCTTCCTGTCCCGAAATCTCCGACCCCTGCACCGCCCACCCGGCCACGATATTTTGTTGCGGAAACGGCGCCTCCCCCCTCGTCGGAGAGGCGCCGTCCCGCCCCCCGATCAGCGCTTGTCCCAGGCCGGGGCCGGCTTGTAGGTCCAGTCGCCGTTCGGATAGATCAGCTGGTGGCGGCCCTGCCACCACTGCGTGGCGACCGAGGGAATGAGCGCGAAGCCGGTTTCGTCGAACTTCAGGTCGCCGACGACGGTATCCTTGAACTCCTTGTTGAAGATCGCGTCGTGCACCTTGTCGGCGTCGGTCGAGCCGGCCCGCTCGATCGCCTGGAACAGAACCTGGGCGTTGGCATAGAAGGCGCCGACGGTGACCGAATCCTTCTTGAATTCCTTGTCGTAGCGCTCGCCGAGCTCCTTCGCGCCCTTGTAGGGGAAGCTCTCCGACCAGAAGCCGTCCGTCAGCACATAGTCGGAATCCGCTCCCAGCGCGTCGTGGAACTCACCCGTCCAGGTGCCCTTCCAGCCGTGGAAATAGGGAACCGAGAAGCCCAGCTCCTTCATCTGCCGGATCAGCGTGATGGTATCGGCCGGCGAGCCGAAGACCAGCATGGCGTCGACGTTCGCCGCCTGCAGCTTGGTGATGAGCGCCGAATCGTCGGTCGCGCCGATCGCCCACGGATCGTTGACGGCGAACTTATAGCCGTACTTCTCCGCCGCAGCGACGAAGCCGGCGCCGAAGCCCTTGCCGTCCGGCGAATCCTCCGTCACCAGCGCCGGGTTCTTCGGCCGCTGCTCCGGCGGCAGCTTTTCCCAGATTTCGAACGGCACTTCCGAACCCGGTCCCGGATGGAAGAAGAACAGCGCCGAATATTTCAGCTTCAGCGGCTGCCACTCGAACGGGAAGCAGGTCGTGATCATGTAGAACTTCTTGTATTTCTCCGCCACGATCGCGCCGGCGATGTTCATCGGCCCCGAATGCGTCGACAGAAGGATGTCGACCTTCTGCACCTTGATCAGGTTTTCCAGCGCCGCCGCGACCTTGCTTTCCGAGCTTTCGTCATCGGCCACCACCAGCTTGACCGGAAGCTTCTTGCCGTCGATCTCGATGCCGCCGGCCTTGTTGATGTCGGCGACCGCCTGCTGGTAGGCCCATTCCTGCTCCTTGCCGTCGCCGGCCAACGGTCCCGTCAGCGAGATCGGCGCGCCGACGACGATCTCGCCGTCCGCGGCCACGGCCATGCCGCCGAACATCAGCGCACTCGACAGCGCCAGTCCCGCCAGAATTCCCTTCAGCGTATTGTGCATGCGTTCCTCCCATTGATCGTCCCGGCCTGGACGGTTCCCGCCGCCACGCCGTCTGCCGTCGCCTCAGCGCATCGCCTCGGCAACCAGTTTGGTGTCGGTGAACTGCTCGAAGCGCTCGACCTTGCCGTCCTTGAGGTCCCAGACATGGACGACACGCGCCGACATCGCCTTGCCGGTCTTGCGATAGGTTCCCGAATAGGTGCCGACGCCGACGACCGTGTCGCCGCCGTCGACCAGCCGCTCCAGCTTGAAGGTGTAGCCGTCCCAATCCTCGCCGAGGCGCTTGAACACGCCTTCGATGATCGCCGGCGCACCGACATAGGTGCCGGCGCAGGGAAAGCCCGCCATTTCGGTCCAGGCGGTGGCGGGCGTGATCGGCGCCATCATCGCCGTCATGTCGTGCGCGTCGGAGCCGGCGTAATGCGCCTTGATCGTCTCGTAGTTCTTGCCCATGCGCTTTGCCCGCACCGGTCAGACCGGCGCGGCCTCCTTGTCGTAGGTGGTGGTGGATTTCTTCTCGATGAAGGCGCCGGCCGGCTTGTTCTCGACGGCGCCGGTGCTGGTGACGCCGAGGAACTTGCCCGTCGAGCGCATCGTCTCCCAATTGTAGAAGAACAGCGAGGCGACCGGGATGATGAATTCGCGGAAGCCGAACACGTACTGGCCTTCGTCGAACTTCCAGGTCGTGGCGAGGTCGACGTCGCCATGGCCGCGCTGCACGCCGACGAGGTTCTGCCAGGCATAGCGCTGCGACGACAGATAGATGTGCTCGTAGAGATGGTTCGGGCTGTAGCGGTAATGCGCTGTCAGGCCGATCAGGTCCCGCGTCGGCCCCGGTTCGATGCCGCCAAGCGCCGGCGCATCCCCAAGCACCCCCGCCGACCAGACCTGCGCGACGCGCGGCTCACCCGGTTCTTCGGCGGCTTCGCGCACCCGCTCGCGCACCGACATGACACGCCCGGTGCGGGTGTTGACGATGAACGCCTCGTCCTCGGTCGGATGCGCGGCGAAGGTCATGTTGATGAAGAAGGTGCCGGACGCCACTTCCAGCGCTTCGTACCAGTCGGCGCCCGCGTCGGTACCTTCGCTCCACGCCACCGTGTTTGCGGCGGTGAAGGCAAGGTCGACGGTGCGCCCGGTGTTGAGCGAAATCTTGAACGTTCGCCCGACAAGCGCCGCCGTGTTGGGCAGCCTGTTGGTGGCGATGCCGGCGGCGAAATCGTCGAAGTGCTTCCAGTCCTTCGGCCTGCTCTGGTCGGTCATCGGAAACGCTCCTGCACGGGTTCAATCGACAAAGGCTAGGGTGGGCAGGTCGACGACGGCGGCGCCGCCGTCGACGGTGAGGATCGAGCCGTTCATCATCGCCGCCTCGTCCGAGGCGACGAAGCAGATGACGTTGGAGACTTCCTCCGGCGTCGCCGGCCGGCCGAGCGGTACGTCCTTCGTCACCAGCCGGTAGGCCTCGTCCACCGATGTCAGTTTATGCTTGGCGACGATCACGCCCATCTGCTCGTCGGCCATGGCGGTCGAAACCCAGCCCGGGCAGACGATATTGGTGCGCACGCCCTGCCGGCCGTAGTCGCGCGCCAGCGATTTGCCGAGGCCGATGCAGGCGTGTTTCATCGTCACGTAGCCGGCTGCCTGCGGCCCGGCGAACAGGCCGGCTATAGACGCGACGACGACGATCGAACCCTTGCGCGAAATCAGATCCGGCAGGCACTCGCGCGCGGTGACGAAGGCGGTGTCGAGGTTGAGCCTTGTGGCCAGCGCCCAGGTCTCGTCGCTCATGGAGATGGTCGGCCCGACGCCGTGGCCGCCGGCATTGGCGAGCAGGATATCCACCGGCCCATAGCGGTCGTGCACCTTTTCCAGCGCCGCGCGGACCGAGGCGGCGTCGGCGGCGTCGCCCTCGACGATCAGCCCGCCGGTGTCCTTCGCCACGGCCTCCAGCGGCTCGCGCCGGCGCCCCATCAGGACGACGTTCGCCCCCTCCGAGGCCATGCGGCGCGCCACGGCGGCACCGATGCCAGTGCCGCCGCCGGTGATGAAAGCCGTCTTGCCGGAAAATCGCATCATCCCTCCCGATGCCGGTCCGCCGCTGTTCGATGGGTGGACTGTGCGCCGGCTTGCCTGCCGCCGTCTTGTCCGAGCGGGAACTTTGTTTTGACTGAGCGCGCACTCGCCCCCGCCGACGGTTGAACCCTCCCGGTCACGCTCCTAACGCTTTGAGACAAGCGGCAGCGGGCCGCCGAGGAGGTTTCCATGAACGAAAGAGCCGTGCCGCCGATCGGCAGCGCCGCCGCCGCCTTCCTGGCGCGGCCGCACCGCCCCTTCGTCGGCGGCCGCTTCATCGATGGCGGCGGCGACGGCCTGCCGGTGGACGATTCCGCCACCGGCGAGATCGTGGCGCAGGTTCCCGAAAGCGGCGCGGCGGTCGTCGACCAGGCGGTGAAGGCCGCGCGCGCCGCGCTCGAAGGACCCTGGGGCCGGATGCACGGCGTCGAGCGCGAGCGGCTGATGCTGAAACTCGCCGACGCAGTCGAGGCCGACATCGACCTGCTCGGCGAGATCGAGAGCATCGAGAACGGCAAGTCGATCGGCGTCGCCAAAATGCTGTCGGCCGGCGGCTCGGCCAATTGGCTGCGCTACTATGCCGGCTGGGCGACCAAGATCGAGGGCGCGACGATGGACGTCGCCATTCCCGTGCCGCCGGGCGCGAAACATCATGCCATGACCGTGATGGAGCCGGTCGGCGTCGTCGGCGCCATCGTGCCGTGGAACTTCCCGCTGATGATCGGCGTGTGGAAGATCGCGCCGGCGCTCGCCGCCGGCTGCACCATCGTGCTCAAGCCACCACAGGAGACGCCGCTCGGCCTGCTGCGCCTTTCCGAACTGGTCGAGCAGGTCGGCTTCCCGCCCGGCGTCGTCAACATCGTGACCGGCTCCGGCGCCGTCACCGGCGAGGCGCTGATCAACCATCCCGGCATCGACAAACTGACCTTCACCGGCTCGACTTCGATCGGCAAGCGCGTCGGCCACGCCGCCGTCGAGCGGGTCGCCCGCTTCACGCTGGAACTCGGCTCGAAATCGCCGATGATCCTGTTGTCCGACATGGAGGACGGTATCGAACCGCTGGTCGCCGGCCTCGGCATGTTCTTCAACCAGGGCCAGGTCTGCACCTCGGCCTCACGCATCCTGATCGAGAAGTCGATCTACGACCGCACGCTGTCGCGCCTTGCCGAGATCGCCGATTCCATGACGCTCGGCGCCGGCCGCGACGAGACGGCGCAGATCAACCCGGTGGTCTCGGCCAGGCACCGGCAGAGCGTGCTGGGCTATCTCGACCGCGCGCTGGAAGCCGGCGGCGAGCGCGTCAGCGGCGACCGCGCCGTGCCCGCAAAAGGCCACTACATCGCCCCCACCATCCTGCACAACGTCAGGCCCGATTCCGAGATCGTGCGCGAGGAGGTGTTCGGCCCGGTCGTCGCGGCGATGCCGGTGGCCGATCTCGACGAAGCGATCCGGCTCGCCAACGACACGCGCTACGGCCTTTCCGCGTCCGTATGGACGCGCGACCTCGGCAAGGCCATGACCGCCGTCCACGGCCTGAAGGCCGGCACGGTCTGGGTCAACTCGCACAACACGCTGGACCCGACGGCGCCCTTCGGCGGCTTCAAGCAGTCCGGCATCGGCCGCGAGCACGGCAAGGCGGCGCTCGACAGCTACCTCGAGGTCAAGACCGCCATCATGCGCTACGCCTGAACCATGGCGGAGGAGCACTACGACTACGTCATCGCCGGCGCCGGCTCATCCGGCTGCGCGCTGGCCAGCCGCCTCGTCGCCGCCGGCAGGCGCGTACTGCTGGTGGAGGCCGGCCCCGCCGACGACACCCGCTTCATCGACATGCCGGCCACCTTCGCCAAGGTGATCGGCACGGCGCGGAGCTGGATCTACGAATCCGAGCCGGAAGCCAGCCTCGGCGGCCGCCGCGTGCCGATCCCGCAGGGCCGCACGCTGGGCGGCGGCTCCTCCATCAACGCCATGGTCTACATGCGCGGCCAGCCCGAGGACTATGACGGCTGGCGCGACCTCGGCTGTCCCGGCTGGGGCTGGGACGACGTGCTGCCGGTGTTCCGCCGGCTGGAGCACAACGAGCGGCTGGCCGGGCCGCTCCACGGCACTAGCGGCCCCCTGCCTGTCTCCGACCCGCGCCATCGCCATCCGCTGTCGCTCGCCTATGTCCGCGCCGCCCAGCAGGCCGGCTATCGCTACAACGACGATTTCAACGGCCAGCGGCAGGACGGCGCCGGCTTCTTCCAGACGACGACGGCGAACGGCGCGCGCCAGTCGGCTGCGAAGGTGTTCCTGCGTCCGCTCGCCGGCAACGCCAATCTGCGCATCGTCACCGACGCGCTGGTCGGCGCCGTGGTTCTGGAGAATGGCGCGGCGCGCGGCCTTTCCTACGTTACCGCCGACGGCGCCGCCCACACCGCCCGTGCCGATGCCGAGGTGATCCTTGCCGCCGGCGCGCTGGCCACGCCGAAGATCATGATGCTGTCCGGCCTCGGTCCCGCCGCGCACCTTGCCGAACTCGGCATCCCGGTGGTGCGCGACATGCCGGCCGTCGGCGCCGATTATCAGGACCATGTCGCGGCGCCCGTCTATGCGCTGACCCGCGAGCCCTCCTCCCTGCTCGGTCAGGATCGCGGCTGGCGGGCGCTGCGGCATGGGCTGGAATATGCGCTGTTCGGCACCGGCCTGCTCGCCTCCACCGTGGTCGAGAGCGGCGGCTTCTTCGACACCGACGGCGACGACCGGCCCGACGTCCAGTTCCACGTGCTGCCGGTGATGATCGAGAGCGCCGAGCACGGCACGGTCGGCCGTCACGGCATGGAACTCAATCCCTGCGTGCTTCGGCCGAAATCGCGCGGCACGGTGCGGCTGCGCTCGCCGGATGCCCGCGATCCGATCCGCTTTTCCACCGGCTTCCTGTCGCATCCGGACGACATCGCCACCCTGCTTGCCGGCATGAAGGTTGCGCGAAGAATCCTGCGCCAGCCGGCGCTGCAGGCGGTGGTGCAGGAGGAACTGGCGCCGGGCGCCGAAGCCGACCTGTCCGACGCGGCGATCGTCGATCACATCCTTAGCCACGCTAAGACCGTCTACCATCCGAGCGGCACCTGCCGCATGGGCACCGACCGCGACGCCGTGGTCGACCCCGGGCTTCGGGTGCGCGGCGTGCCCGGCCTGCGCATCTGCGACGCCTCGATCATGCCGCGCCTCACCAGCGGCAACACCAACGCCCCCGCCATCATGATCGGCGACCGCTGCGCGGATTTCATCCTCGGGAGCTAGGCGCGGCGCGGAAAGATTTTCTTCGAAACTTATCCCCGTCCCTCGCACCCGCCGCATACTTGGCCCAGCTTCCCGCGCGGGAACACCGGTCATGACGGTGATTGCGTGGCGGGGAGCCGGCGCCTCCGTCCTGTCGCTAACGTGGCGACGGGACCGGGGAGGTTCCGTCCAAGGGTTCCCCTGGGGGTATTACGGCCCCCGCGCGCTGGACGAGCGCTGCAAGCCATCGGCCGGTGTTGGCGCAAATGCCTTCATCGTGAGCTGCGGTGAAGCGGAACGGACGGGAACAGAAATCGCCGGACGGCGGTCTTCGGATCGCAGTTAGTAAAAATTCGGCAGCGTTCCGACGACCGCCGTCTTCCCGACCTCAACCAAACGAGGTCCGTTCTTTGACAATGGCCAGACGGAGATAATCCGGGTGTGGCGAGGATGAAACGCAAGTATCCCTCCCCCCTGAGGGGAGGGTGGCAGGCCGAAGGCCTGTCGGGAGGGTAACCTCAACCGCTCCAACATAAAGAAAAGTCCCTCGCTCTACGGCCGACGACCCCTCCCGGCTCGCTGCGCGAGCCACCCTCCCCTCAAGTGGGAGGGAGGTGCCGGTGCCACTCAGCCGTCCGCCCTCCGCTATGGCTCCGGGCCTTCGGCACTCGAAAAGCCAAGCAATCGGCTTTTCGTCCGCTGCGCGGACCGCTTCTCACCCCAGAGAAATCCACGCCGTCTTCAAATCCGTGTACTTGTCGAAGGCGTGCAGCGACTTGTCCCGTCCGAAGCCGGACTGGCCGAAGCCGCCGAGCGGCACGGTCAGGTCGGCGCCGCCATAGGTGTTGACGTGGACGAGGCCGGCGCGGATCGCCCGCACCATGCGGTGCGCGGTGGAAAGGTTGGAAGTCCACACCGCCGCGGCGAGGCCGTAGACGGTGGCGTTGGCGAGCCGCGCCGCCTCCGCTTCGTCCTCGAAACGCGACACCGCCAGCACCGGGCCGAACACCTCCTCCCGCGCCAAGCGCATCGAAGGCGCAACGCCGTCGAAAATGGTCGGCTCCATGTAGAAGCCGCCCGTCTCCTCCAGTACGCGCCGGCCGCCGGTAACGAGGCGTGCGCCCTCACGTTCGGCGTCCGCGACGTGACCGAGATCCTTAGCGAGTTGGTCGGCGCTGGTGACGGCGCCGGCATCGGTGCCGAGGTCGAGCGGATCGCCGACTTTCATCTTCTTCGTCACAGTGACGAGCTTGTCCATGAAGGCGTCGTAGACGGACGCCTGCACCAGGAGCCGCGAGCCGGCCACGCAGACCTGGCCGGAATTTCGAAAAATGCCGAAGGCCGAAACCTTCGCCGCCTTGTCGAGGTCGGGCGCATCGGCGAAGACGATGTTGGGCGACTTGCCGCCGAGTTCCAGGTGCACGCGCTTGAGGTTCGAGCGGGCGGAGTATTCGAGCAGCCGCCGCCCTACCGCACCCGAGCCGGTGAAGGCCAGCGCATCGACGTCCATATGCAGACCGAGCGCCTCGCCGGCGACGCTGCCGCGGCCGGTGACGATGTTGAAGACGCCTTCCGGCACGCCCGCCTCGGCCGCCAGTTCGCCGAGCCTGAGCAAGGTCAGCGAAGCGGCCTCCGCCGGTTTCAGCACCACCGAATTGCCGGCGGCGAGCGCCGGCGCCACCTTCCAGGCGCCGATCATCATCGGGAAATTCCACGGCACGATGGCCGCGACGACGCCGAGCGGTTCGCGGTGGACGAGGCCGAGCACGTCCGGCGCGGTCGGCGCGATCTCGCCATAGACCTTGTCGATGGCCTCGGCGTAGTAGCGGAAGGTGCCGGCGGCCGACAGCGGCTCGGCCTTGTAGGCCATGCCGATCTCGGTGCCGTTGTCGCGGACGCCGAGCACGGCGAGTTCCAGCGCATTCTTCTCGATCAGGTCCGCCAGTTTCAGCAGCACCTTCTTGCGCTGCGCGGGAGCCGCGCGCGACCACCCGCCTTTCTCGAACGCAGCGCGGGCGGCGGCCACGGCACGGCCGACATCCTCGGCGCCGGCATCGGCGATGCTTCCGATGCCGCGGCCGTCGATCGGGCTGATGACATCGAGCGCCCCACCGTCGACCGCCTGCACGCGACGTCCACCGATCCACAATTGCTGGTCGCCGACAGGCAGGGTACGCAGGCGGTCGATGGCGGACTGGTCCAAGATGATCTCCGTCAGAATTGCTGGCTACCGAGGCGGGCGAAGGCTGCCGCATCGCGCCCCTTCAAGGCAACCGCCAGCAGGTAGCCCACCACGGCCGCGATCAGCACCAGCGACGGCAGGAACCAGCCGAGCACGCCGGACGCGCCCGACAGATTGCCGAAATTGGTGACGATCTGGAAGATGATGAACAGAAGCGCAAGTCCCGCCAGCGTCGGCAGCACCTTGGATTTCAGCGCATTCGGCTCCAGCGACGGATTGCGCGCGAAGAAGGCCACCACCGAAGCGGAGGTGAGCGCCATCAGGACGATGATGCCCAGCGTGCCGACATTGGTGAGCCAGGAGAACAGCGCCAGCACCGGGTCCTGCCCGGTGGCCGCGAACAGAGCGATCACCAGGACGGCTATGGCCGTCTGCACCAGCGAGCCGACATGCGGGCTCTGGAAGCGCGGATGGGTGACGCCGAGCGCCTCCGGCAGCAGCTTCTCGCGGCCGGCGACGTAGAAGTAGCGGGCGACGCCGTTGTGGAAGGCGGTGACGCCGGCAAACAGCGACGACACGAACAGGATGCTCATGAGCTGCGTCAAAAGCGGCCCGACATAGCGGTCGGACAGGCTGAACAGGAAGGTCGTCGGGTCCTGCAGCCCCTGCAGCGTCGGCACCAGCTTGTCGATGCCGGCGCCGTTCGCCATCAGCCAGCTCGTGAACATGTAGAACAGGCCGATGATGAGGACGGAAATGTAGGTGGCGCGCGGCACCGTGCGCGCCGGCTCGCGCGCCTCCTCCGAATAGATGGTCGTCGCCTCGAAGCCGATGAAGGCGGCGAAGCAGAACAGCAGCCCGATGGCCGGCGAGCCGGACAGCATCTGCGTCGGCGTGAAAGGCGCCAGGCTCAGGCCCGCATCGCCACCCTTGAACAGGATCGCCGCGTCGACGACCAAGACAACCAGATATTCGAGCAGCACCAGCACCGTCAGTATCTTCGCCGACAGGTCGACCCGGCGATAGCCGAGCACGCCGACCAGCGCGATGCCGACGAAGCACCACACCCACCACGGCAGGTTGATGCCCCAGCCGGCGAATAGGCCGGATGTCGCCGCGCCGAACAGGCCGAACACGCCGATCTGCATGCAATTGTAGCTGAGGATGGCGATTAGCGCCGCCGCACCGCCGAGCGTCCCGCCCAGTCCCCGCGCCGTATAGGCGTAGAAGGCGCCGGCGTTCGCCACATGCCGCGCCATGGCGACATAGCCGACGGCGAAGACCAGCAGCAGCAGAGTGACAAGCAGGAACGTGCCGGGAATGCCGGCGCCGTTGCCCATCAGCATGGAAAGCGGCACGCCGCCGGCCACCGCCGTCAGCGGTGCCGCCGCCGACACCACCAGGAACGTCACCGCGCCGACGCCAAGGCTGTTGCGGCGCAGCCGGTTCGCTTCGCCCATCGCGGGCGCTGTCTTGTCCGTATCGATCGTCGTCATGTCTGCCTCCCTCTTGCCGTGCGCCTCGCGCCGGATCCGAGCATTCCCTGTGCCGTCGCGCGGTTCTCGCGTCGTTTCATTATTTTCAACGGCATTTCGCATATAGACTTGCAAAGGATCGCCGAACCTGTCAAGTTAATTCGCGCGTTAAGTAGTTTGGGAGGAGCGCAGGGATGAGCACGGTGGGCAAAGCCGTGTCGCTGCTGGATGTGCTGGGCAGCGGCGGCGCCGAGATGGCGCTGGCCGACATCGCCCGGGCCGCCGACTTCGACAAGGCGACGACGCGCCGACTGTTGGTCGCCCTCATCGACAACGGCCTGGTCGAGCAGGACGGCGGCACCCGTCTCTATCGGTTGGGCGCCGGTATCGCGCGGCTGGCGCTGATGCGCGAGGCGCATTTCCCCTTCCTGCGCACCGGCGCACCGGTGGTGGACAGGCTCGCCGCCGCGACCGGCGAAACGGCGCACCTGTCCGAACATTCCAGGCGCGGCCTCGTCTCCGTCCATGTGGTGGAGTCCGCCAAGGCCAACCGCATCTTCGTGCCGCTGGGCGAGCAGCTGCCACTGCACGCCACCGCTTCCGGCATCGCCTTCCTCGCCTTCGCCGAGCCACGCGTCCGCGCCGCCGCGATGACTGGCGGCTTCGAGATCTACACGCCGCACACCATCGTCGATCCGGCCTCGCTGGCGAGCCATGTCGAGGACGCCCGCCGGCGCGGCTACTCCATCGGCTCGCAGGGTTTCGAGGAGGGTGTGGACAGCGCGGCCGCACCCATCCTCAACGCGGCCGGCCTGGCGATCGGCGCCATCGCGCTCGCCGCGCCGCGCTCGCGCGTCACCCGCGGCGACCTCGACCGCTACGGCATGCTGGTGGCTGCGGCCGGTCGTGAGATCGGCGAGCGGCTCTACGGCGGCGGCGCGACGCCGCAGCTCAAGCAGGCATGACGATGGAGACCAAGGGCTTGAAGAACGAACCCCGCATCCTGATGATCGGTACCGGCGACACCAAGGCCGACGAATTGCTGTTCATGCGCGAACGCATCGAGGCCGTCGGCGGCCGCGCCGTCATGATGGACGTTTCCGTGCTGGGCGACCCGCCCTATGTGCCCGACCACGACCGGCACGCCGTGGCCGCCTCGGCCGGTACAACGATCGAGGCGATCGCCGCCAGCGGCGACGAAAACACCGCCATGACGCTGATGGCGAAAGGCGCCGCGAACCTCGCACGCTCACTGCACGAGCGCGGTGCAATCGACGGCATGATCGCGCTCGGCGGCACCATGGGCACCGACCTTGCGCTGGACGTGGCGCTTGCGCTGCCGCTGGGCGTGCCGAAGTTCGTCGTCTCCACCATCGCCTATTCGCATCTGGTGCCGCCCGAGCGCATCGCCGGCGACCTGATGATGATCCTGTGGGCCGGCGGCCTCTACGGCCTGAACGGCGCCTGCAAGGCCGTGCTGTCGCAGGCTTGCGGCGCGGTGGTCGGCGCGGCGCGGGCCGCAGTCGTCCCGCCGGCCGACCGGCCGGTGATCGGCATGAGTTCACTGGGCAAGAGCTGCCTCGCCTACATGGTGACGCTGAAGCCGGAACTGGAGCGGCGCGGCTACGAGGTCGTCGTCTTCCACACCACCGGCATGGGCGGCCGCGCGTTGGAGGCGATCGCCGCCCAGCGCGGCTTTGCCGCCGTCTTCGACCTGTCCTTGCAGGAACTCGCCAACCACCATGCAGGCTCGGTCGTCAGCTCCGGCGCCGACCGGCTGGAGAACGCCGGCCGCGCCGGCATCCCGCAGATCGTTGCGCCCGGCGCCGTCGACATGGTGGATTTCCCGACCTGGCAGCCAGTGCCGCCGCGCTTCGCCGACCGGCCCTACCACGCCCACAACCGCCTGCTCGCTTCCGTCACCTCCGACGGGCCGACGCGCCGTGAGATCGCCCGCGCCATCGGCGCCAAGCTGGCGGGTGCCACCGCGCCGACCGCCTTCATCCTGCCCGCCGGCGGCATCCAGCAGTGGGACCAGCAAGGCGAGCCGCTCTACGAGCCTGATGCTCTCGCCGCCTTCGTCGAGGAGATGCGTGCCGCCGTTCCGGCTTCCGTCGAGATGCACGAGGTCGCCGGCCACATCAACGATCCCGCGTTTGCCGCAAAGGCGCTGGAGATCTTCGATCGTTGGGTCGCCGAAGGCATCGTTGCGCCGGGTGTTCGCAAGGGCGAGGCGGCTGCATGAGCGCGCATCCAAAGGCCCTCGTTCTCGACTTCGGCGGCGTGGTGACGAAGACGCTGTTCGAAACGCACGCGCTGACAGAACGGGCGCTCGGGCTGAAAGCCGGAACGCTTGGATGGCGCGGGCCGTTCGATTCCGCCAACGACCCGCTGTGGCGCTCCATGCAGGCCGACGAAATCAGCGAGCGCGACTACTGGAAGACGCGCACACGCGAAGTCGGCGCCCTGGTGGGCGAGGACTGGGCGGACATGTCCACCTTCGTGCGCCGGGCCCGCGGCGCCGAACCGGAAGCCGTGGTGCGGCCCGAGGCCGACCGCGCCATCCGCGCCGCACATGAAGCCGGGATTCGCCTGGCCATCCTCTCCAACGAGCTCGACCTGTTCTACGGCGCCGATTTCCGCGCTCGCCTGCCGCTGCTTTCGCTGTTCGAGACGATCGTCGACGCCACCTATACCGGCGTCCTCAAGCCCGACGCCCGCGCCTACCAGTCGGTCGGCGACGCGCTCGGCCTGCCGATCGAGGATTGCGTTTTCGTCGACGACCAGAAACGCAACATCGACGGCGCACTGGCCGCCGGCATGACCGCGGTATGGTTCGACGTGGCGCAACCCGCCAAATCCTATGCCGAGGCTCTCGGCCATTTCGGCATCGCTTTTTCCTGATCCCTGGAGTGCCCTGATATGCGCGACACCAATTTCCTCGTCGAAAACAACGCCAAGCCGATCTGGCACCCGATGGCGCATCCGGCGGAGATGCGCGGCAACCCGCCGAAGGTCATCATGAAGGGCGAAGGAGCCGAGGTGACCGATATCGAAGGCCGCACCGTGCTCGACGCCGTCGGCGGGCTGTGGAACGTCAACCTCGGCTACAGCTGCGACCCGATCAAGAGGGCCATCGCCGACCAACTGTCCGCCCTGCCCTACTATTCCGGCTTTCGCGGCACCTCGACCGGTCCGTCCATCGAACTCGCCTACGAACTGACGCAATGGTTCGAACCGGAAGGCATGGTGCGCGCCTTCTTTACCTCGGGCGGCTCCGATTCTGTGGAAACCGCGCTCAGGCTCTCGCGCCAGTACTGGAAGATCCGCGGCCAGGCCGACCGAACGAAGTTCCTGGCGCTGAAGAAGGGCTATCACGGCACTCATTTCGGCGGAGCATCCGTCAACGGCAACGCCAATTTCCGCCGTAACTACGAGCCGCTGCTGCCCGGTGTCTTCCACACGCCGGCGCCGTGGACCTACCGCAACCCGTTCGATGAATCCGATCCGGTCAAGCTGGCGCAGCTTTGCGCCCGTGCCATCGAGGAGGAGATCGCTTTCCAGGGCGCCGACACCATCGCCGCCTTCATCATGGAACCGGTGCTGGGCGCCGGCGGCGTCATCGTGCCGCCGGAAACCTTCATGCCGCTGGTGCGCGCAATCTGCGACCGCCACGACATCCTCCTGATCGCCGACGAGGTGGTGACGGCCTTCGGCCGCACAGGCGCATGGTCGGGCTCCAGGCTTTGGGGTGTGAAGCCGGATTTCATGACCATCGCCAAGGCGATCACCTCCGGCTATTTCCCGCTGGGTGCGACGCTGATCTCTCAAAAGGTCGCCGACGTCTTCGAGGCCGACAAGACCGGCTTCGGCGCCATCGGCCACGGCTACACCTATTCCGGCCACCCGGTCGGCTGCGCGGCGGGCATCGCGGCCCTTGCCGAGACGAAGCGGCTGAAGCTCAACGAGAACGCCGCCGCGCGCGGCGCCGAACTGGCGAAGGCGCTGGAAGACCTGAAGGCGAGGCACCACCTTGTCGGCGACATGCGCAGCAAGGGCCTGATGGCAGGCATCGAACTGGTGTCCGACCGCGCGACGAAGAAGCCGGCCGACAAGAAGACGATGGGTAAGGTCGCCGACGCCGCCTATGAAGCCGGCGTCATGCTGCGCGTGTCGGGCAACATGATCATCCTGTCGCCGCCGCTCATCATCACGGCGAAGGACGTGGCCAGGATCGCCGAAGGGTTGGATGCGGGGCTGAAGGCGGCCGGGTAAGCCGTCGATGCATCTTCCCGATCTCGGACTGACGGCGCTACCTAGGCTCGTGTGGGCAGCGCCAGATGCTCCCGCCTCCAAGCCGCCGGCGACGAGCCGGTCGCCTGCCGGAAGAAGCGCGAGAAATAGGCGGGATCGTTGAAGCCGCAATCGTAGGCGATGTCTTCCACCGCACGCACGGTGAACAGCAGAAGCCGCTTGGCTTCGACCAGCCGGCGCTCGCCGACTGCCTGCCTGACGCCGACGCCCAGCACCTCGCGCGCGGCCTTGTCGACCAGATGGCGGGTGCTGCCGAGTTCGGCGACGTAGCGCTCGACCGGCCAGTCGTCCCGGAAATGCCGGTCGACCAGCCGCCGCAGCCGCCCCGCCAGCGCCACCGGCGCCGGCAGCGTTATCGCCTGCCGTTCAGACGCCAGCCGCGCGATGCCCGACAGCGCCACCGCGATCATAGGCCGCACCACCGTCTCCATGCCGGGCAACGCGTCGCGATACTCCGACTGGATGGTCAGCATCGCCTGTTCGAGCTTGCCCCACAGCATCGGCTCGCCATGGCCGGAAACGAAGACGGGTTGGTCCAGCGCAAGCAGCGACTGGCCGGAGATCGCCGCCAGCGCGTCCTCCGCCACCGAGACGACGATAGCGTCCGTTCCCGGTTCTATGGTGAAGCCGTGGACGATGCCGGCCGGCACGAAGCTCACCGTCGGCGCCGAAAAAGTCCATGTCTCGTCCTCGACGGCATAGACGCCGCTGCCGCTCGTCCAGAAGGTGATCTGCGCCATCTGCGGATGCCGGTGCGCCGCCACCTGCCCGCGATGAATGCTTTCGCGCTGACGCACCGTCTCGACATGGACGAAGCCGACAGCGAGCCGGCGCGCGGGCACGCCGTAGACGAAGAATTCGGGAATGGCGTCGCGATCCATGCTGCCCGAAAAAGTCCAAGCGGTTTTGTCCTTTCCTCCATAACCCGGCGTTCGGCCCGACGCTACTCTTAACGCGTTAAGGGAGGAACATGATGCGATCGGAAGATTTTCGCGCGGACACCAGACGCCCGTTCACCGGGGCCGAATATCTCGAAAGCCTGCGCGACGGCCGCGAGGTCTATATCAACGGCGAGCGCATCGCCGACGTCACCACCCATCCCGCCATGCGCAACGCCGCGCGCTCGCTGGCCCGTCTCTACGACGCGCTGCACGATCCCGCCCAGCAGGGCGTGCTGACTTCGCCCACCGACACCGGTTCCGGCGGCTACACCCACAAATACTTCCGCGTCGCCCACTCGGCGGACGAACTGGTCGCCCAGCAGGCGGCCATCGCCCACTGGTCGCGCATGACCTATGGCTGGATGGGCCGCACCGCCGACTACAAGGCGGCGCTGATGAATACGCTCGGCGCAAACGCCGAATGGTACGGCCCGTTCAAGGACAACGCCCGCGCCTGGCATAAACGGGCGCAGGAAGCCGTCCTGTTCATGAACCACGCCATCGTCAACCCGCCGATCGACCGCCACAAGCCGGCCGAGCAGGTGAAGGACGTGTTCGTCCACATCACCAAGGAGAACGACGCCGGCATCTGGGTGTCCGGCGCTAAGGTGGTGGCAACGTCCTCGGCGCTCACCCACTACAATTTCCTGGCGCAAAGCTCGGCCACGGTGACGGAAGACCCATCGCTGTCGGTGATGTTCATCGTGCCGATGAATGCGCCGGGCATAAAGATGTTCTGCCGCGTCTCCTACGAGCAGACCGCCAACACGGTCGGCCATCCCTTCGACTATCCGCTGTCGTCGCGATTCGACGAGAACGACGCAATCCTCGTGCTCGACAACGTCTTCATTCCCTGGGAGGACGTGCTGGTGCTGCGCGATGCGCAAAAAATCCTGTCGTTCCACCCGGCCTCGGGCTTCATGCACGGCTACTGCTTCCAGGGCTGCACGCGCTTTTCCGTGAAGCTGGATTTCCTCGCCGGCCTGCTCGCCAAGGCGCTGCGCGCCACCGGCGGCGACGCTTTTCGCGGCAATCAGGCCGCGCTTGGCGAGATCGTCGCGCTGCGCCACATGTTCTGGAGCTTCTCGCACGCCATGGCGCGCAACCCGATCCCGTGGGCGAGCGGCGCCGTGCTGCCGAACCTGGAATCGGCGCTCGCCTACCGCACCTTCATGTCGGAAGCCTATCCGCGCGTCATCGACACGGTGCGCAAGGTCGTTGCTTCCGGCCTGATCTACCTGCCCTCCTCGGCGAAGGATTTTTCCAACTCCGACATCGACCGCTATCTGGCGCAATATGTGCGCGGCTCCAACGACATGGGCCATGTCGAGCGCATCAAGATCATGAAGCTCCTGTGGGATGCCACCGGCACCGAGTTCGGCGGCCGCCATGCACTCTACGAGCTGAACTACGCCGGCGCGCCGGAGGAAGTGCGCCTGCAGGTGCTGAAGGGTGCCGAGCGCGGCGGCCGCATGAAGGAGATGGAAGCGCTGGTCGACACCTGCATGGCCGACTACGACGAGAACGGCTGGACCGGCGACACCTGGCTGCCGCCGCTTGAGCAAGGCCAGCGCTGAGGGAGGCCGCCATGCAGGCGCAGGTTTCCAGGCTGGAGTTCCGGGACGCCATGGCAAGGGTCTGCGCCCCAGTCAACATCGTCACCACCGACGGCCCGTCCGGGCGCGGCGGCTTCACGGCAACCGCCATGTGTTCCGTCTCCGACGATCCGCCGACTCTTCTTGTGTGCATGAACGAACGCTCGGCGCAGACCGGCCTTTTTCTCGCCAACCGCCGCTTCTGCGTCAACGTGCTGACGCAGGCGCACCAGCATCTCGCGGCCAAGTTCGCCGGCGCGATCAGAGACATGGGCGAGCGCTACGACGCCGCGCGTTGGCAGGTGATGGCGTCCGGCCAGCCGGCGCTGTCCGACGCGATCGTCTCCTTCGACTGCGTGACGGAAGCGGTGAACAGGGTCGGCACCCACAACGTCATGTTCGGCCGGGTCGTCGACATCCGCCACGGCTCGGAGGAAGCGGCCCTGCTCTATGTCGGGCGCAACTACATGCAGCCAACCGCGCTGGGGAGTTTCGGGGGGTGAGAGCCCGGTTCGCCGCAGGCGAATTGAAAGGTCCGGTGGACCGTTCAAAGGGCTCGAACGCCCGGAGCCGTAGCGAGGTGCGGCGCGGAGAAGCGCGCCCAAAGCGTTGCAAACGTCACCGTGGTCCGGCCGGCCCCCCTGCCTACGGCAACTCCCCGTTCTGCGATTGGATCAGCCCGTCCAGCATGTCGAGCAGCTTTTCGTGCTGTTCCACCCCGAACCGCTTCTCGATGGCGTCGTAGATGGCGACGCGCTCCGGCGCCAGTTCCTCGATCAGCGCCAGCCCGGCCGGGCTGATGGCCAGCCGTGCACGGCGGCCGTCGTCCTTGACGCGGCTGCGGGTGATGAACTTGCGCTCCTCCATCGCCTTGATGATGCGCGTCAGGCTGGGCGGCAGGATGGAAGCCTGGTTGGCGAGTTCGGTCGCTTCCAGCGGCCCGGCCTCCGCCAGCATGCGCAGCACCCGCCACTGCTGCTCGGTGATGTCGTGGCGCGCCAGCATCGGCCGGAAATGCGCCATGATGACCTCGCGGGCGCGAAGCAGCGCCATCGGCAGCGAGCGACGTGTGCTGGGCGGTAGCAAAATTCCCTCCGGGCAACGATGGTCCCCAAAAAGGAACCGAATACCGGACACGCTATATCCGACACGCGCCGCAAGCGGCAATCCTGCACGCGCCAACCTCTTAACAAGAGAAGAACCTTGACAGTCGCGCGTCAAGATGTAATTCACACGTTAACTAAGAACGGCAGCGATGCCGCGAGGAGGAAGCCTTGCCGCATATGGCGATCGAATATTCGGCCAATCTCGACGCCTCGGTCGACATGGGCGAATTGTGCACGCTCGTTTCCCGCACCATCCTCGACACCGGGCTGTTCGAGCCCGGCGCGGTGCGCGTGCGCGCCTTCCGCGCCGAAGCTTATGCGATCGCCGACCGGTTACCCGAAAACGGCTTCATCGACATGAACTTCCGCATCGGCAAGGGCCGCAGCGCGGAGGAAAAGAAGCGCGCCGGCGAAGCGATCTTCGCGGCCGTCACCGGTTATCTGGCAACGCTGTTTTCGACGCCGCATTTCGCCCTTTCGTTGGAGATCCGCGAGATCGACGCGGAGCTTTCCTGGAAGAAGAATGCCATCCACCCGCGCCTGCGGGGCCAATGATGGAAAGCAAAGTGACGGAGGCCACCGTGAGCGCACTCGACGACAATCTGAAGAAGGCAGAAGCCTATCTCGAGCGCTTCCGCAAGGACGGAGTGCTCAACCAGATCGGCGGCGAGGCGGTGCCGGCATCCGACGGCACGACCTTCGAGACCATCTCGCCCATCGACCTGAAGCCGATCGCTAAAGTCGCGCAGGGCAAGCCCAAGGACATCGACCGCGCCGCGCGGGCCGCCAAGGCAGCCTTCCGCGACTGGGCCGCGATGCCCGGCGACGGGCGCAAGAAACTGTTGCACAAAATCGCCGACGCCATCGTCGCCCGCGCCGAGGAGATCGCCTTCGTCGAATGCATGGACACCGGCCAGGCGCTGAAATTCATGGCCAAGGCCGCCCTTCGGGGCGCCGAGAACTTCCGCTTCTACGCCGACCGCGCGCCCTCCGCTCGCGACGGCCGCACCCTCTACGGACCGGGCCAGGTCAACATGACGACGCGCGCGCCCATCGGCCCGGTCGGCGTCATCACGCCGTGGAACACGCCCTTCATGCTGTCCACCTGGAAAATCGCTCCGGCGCTCGCCGCCGGCTGCACGGTCGTCCACAAGCCGGCCGAGTTCTCGCCGCTGACCGCGCGCCTGCTGGTCGAGATCGCCGAGGAGGCCGGCCTGCCCAAGGGCGTATGGAACCTCGTCAACGGCATGGGCGAGGATGCCGGCAGGGCACTGACCGAGCACCCCGACATCAAGGCCATCGGCTTCGTCGGCGAGAGCCGCACCGGCTCGATGATCATGAAGCAGGGCGCCGAAACGCTGAAGCGCGTGCATTTCGAACTCGGTGGCAAGAACCCGGTGATCGTCTTCGCCGACGCCGACCTGGAACGCGCCGCCGACGCCGCCGTCTTCATGATCTATTCGCTGAACGGCGAGCGCTGCACCTCCTCCTCGCGCCTGCTGGTCGAGGCCTCCGTGTACGACAAGTTCACCGCACTGGTGGCCGAGAAGGCCAGGCGCATCAAGGTCGGCCACCCGCTCGACCCGGCCACCGTCGTCGGCCCACTGATCCATCCGGTGCACGAGAAGAAGGTTCTCGAATACATTTCCATCGGCAAGGCAGAGGGCGCCACCGTCGCCGCCGGCGGCGAGAAGGTCCAGGGTCCGGGCGGCGGCTGCTATGTCGGGCCGACCCTGTTTACCGGCGCGAACAACAATATGCGCATCGCTCGCGAGGAAATCTTCGGCCCGGTGTTGACCGCCATCCCCTTCAAGGACGAGGCCGAGGCGCTGGAGATCGCCAACGACACGACCTACGGCCTGACCGGCTACCTGTGGACCGCCGACGTGACGCGCGCGCTACGCTTCACCGACGCCCTGGAAGCCGGCATGATCTGGGTCAATTCCGAGAACGTGCGCCATCTGCCGACGCCGTTCGGCGGCGTGAAGAATTCCGGCATCGGCCGCGACGGCGGCGATTGGTCCTTCGACTTCTACATGGAGACGAAGAACATCGCCTTCGCCACCGGGGCGCACGCCATCGCCAAGCTCGGCGGCTGAGCCGCACCTGGGCTGCTATCGATTTCGAGGGAGGAACCATGCCGCTGCCGAAACACAATCTCTACCCGCCCTTCAACATCGTGCGGCTCTCCCATGTCGAACTGATCGTCACCGATCTCGCCAGGAGCCGCGCTTTCTACGTCGACACGCTGGGCCTCCAGGTCACCGACGAGACGAAGGACACCATCTACCTGCGGGCACTGGAAGAACGCGGCCATCACTGCATCGTCCTGAAGAAGGGCGAGAAGGCGGAAGCGCGCGACCTCGGCTTCAAGGTCTATTCGGAAGAGGATCTCGACAAGGCCGAAGCCTTTTTCAAGGCGAAGGACCTGCCGGTGGAATGGGTGGAGCGGCCCTATCAGTCGCGCACCTTCCGCACGCGCGACCCGCACGGCATCCCGCTGGAATTCTATTCGAAGATGGATCGCCTGCCGCCGATCCACCAGAAATACGCGCTCTATCACGGCGTGAAGCCGCTGCGCATCGACCACTTCAACTGCTTCTCGCCGAATGTCGACGAATCGGCCGCCTTCTATGCCGAGATCGGCTTCCGCGTGACGGAATACACCGAGGACGAGGCGACGAAGCGGCTGTGGGCCGCCTGGCTGCACCGCAAGGGCGGCGTGCACGACATGGCCTTCACCAACGGCAAGGGCCCGCGCCTGCACCACGTCGCCTTCTGGGTGCCGACCCCGCTCAACATCATCGACCTGCTCGACCTGATGGCGACCACAGGCTACATCTCCAACATCGAGCGCGGTCCTGGCCGCCACGGCATCTCCAACGCCTTCTTCCTCTACATCCGCGATCCCGACAATCACCGCATCGAGATCTACTGCTCCGACTACCAGACCGTCGATCCCGACCTCGAACCGATCCGCTGGGACCTGAAGGACCCGCAGCGCCAGACGCTGTGGGGCGCGCCGGCGCCGCGAAGCTGGTTCGAGGAAGGCTCCGTGTTTGCAGGCGTGGAACCACGCGCGTCCGACCTCGCCGCAACACCGATCGTCGCGCCATGAGCGGAGTGGCAGCATGACCCTACGCCTCGCCACCTTCACCGCCGCCGGCCGCATCCGCTACGGCGCCGTCACAGAAAAGGGCGTGGTCGACTTGTCGGCCCGCCACGGCGCGAAATGGCCCAGCTTGCGCGAGGTGATCGAGGCCGGCGCCCTCACCCGTCTCGGTGAGGAAGCCGCTGCCTTGTCTCCGGATTTCGCTGAGGCCGACATCGCCTACGAAATCCCGGTGCCGGCGCCGGAGAAGATCATCTGCGTCGGCGTCAACTTCCCCGACCGTAACGAGGAGTACAAGGACGGACAGGCGGCGCAATCCAATCCGTCGCTGTTCATCCGCTTCCCGCGCTCCTTCGTCGGCCATGGGCAAAACCTCGTGCGCCCGCCGGAATCGCCGCAGCTCGACTACGAGGGCGAGATCGTCATCGTGATCGGCAAGCCCGGCCGGCGCATCGCCGAGAAGGACGCGCTCGACCACATCGCAGCCCTTTCGCTGTGCAACGAGGGCACCATCCGCGACTGGGTGCGGCACGCCAAGTTCAATGTCACCCAGGGCAAGAACTTCGACCGAACCGGCGCAATAGGCCCCTGGCTGGTGCCGTTCGCCGACGAGGCGCAGATCGCCGACATCAAGCTCAACACGCGCGTCAACGGCGAAGTGCGCCAGCAGGACCGCACCGGCCGCATGATTTTCCCGTTCCGCAAAATCATCGCCTACGTCTCCACCTTCACCACGCTGGTCCCGGGCGATGTCATCGTCACCGGCACGCCGACCGGCGCCGGCGCGCGGCACGATCCGCCGGTCTGGCTGAAACCGGGCGACGTCGTCGAGGTCGAGGCCGACGGGATCGGCGTGTTGAGGAATGGCGTGATGGATGAGGCAGCGGCATGAGCCCCGACCAGATCGAGGATGCCGCGCGGCGCCTGTTCGAGGCCGAGAAAGATCGGAAACAAATCCGTCTGCTCAGCCTCGACGTCCCCGGCGCCACCATGGACGATGCCTATGCCGTGCAGGCAGCACTTGTGAAGCGCAAGCAGGCGAGCGGGCTGAAGCGCATCGGCTGGAAGATCGGCCTGACCTCGAAGGCCATGCAATCGGCGCTCAACATCGACATCCCGGATTCCGGCATCCTGTTCGATGACATGGTTTTCGCCGACGGCGGCACGGTGCCCGCCAGCCGCTTCATCCAGCCACGCGTCGAGGCCGAGATCGCCTTCGTCATGAAGGCGCCGCTGAAGGGGCCGGACGTGTCGATCGACGACGTGCTCGACGCCACCGACTACGTGACGCCGTCGCTGGAAATCCTCGACACCCGCATCGAGCGGATGAACAAGGAAACGGGCAAGATCCGCACATTCTTCGACACCATTTCCGACAACGCCGCCAATGCCGGCCTAGTCACCGGCGGCCGCAGGCTCGGCGCGCGCGAGACCGACCTGCGCTGGATGGGCGCCATCGTCACCCGCAATGGCGAGGTCGAGGAGACCGGATTAGGCGCCGGCGTGCTCGACCACCCGGCGCGCGGCATCGTCTGGCTGGCGGAACGCCTGCACACCTACGGCATGGAGATTCGCGCCGGCGAAGTGGTGCTGTCCGGCTCCTTCGTGCGCCCGGTCGAAACGCGCCCCGGCGACCGTATCGCCGCCGATTTCGGCCCGCACGGCGAGGTCTCCATCAATTTCGCATAGAGCATGTCTCCCGAAAGAACCGGTTTCGGGAAAAAGACATGCGCGAAATAAAAACCTGAAGCGCATGGAGCGAATCTGAAAGATCGCGATACGCTTCAGCCGCAGCTATTCCTCCGCCGCCCGGCCCGACACCTGGTCGACGAGGATGCGGAAGAAGATGTGCGGCGAATGGTCGGAAACCGGCGGCAGGACCGGCTTCAGCGCGCCCGGCTCCCACCAGTCCGGATAGTGGCTGAGCAGCGACCAGGCGCGTTCGCGCTGCTGCTTGAAGCCGATCCGGTCCGGCAGTTCCTCGTAGCGCCCCTCGACCACGACGCTTTTCCACTGCCGGTTCGGGCCGTGCTCCTCGACCACCACCGAGACGAGCGGGTTAGCGCGCATGAAGTCGATCTTCTGGCCCGGCATCGAAAAGGCGTAGAGATAGCTGTCGTCGCGGACGAAATAGAGCGGCACGACATAGGGCCGCCCGTCCCTGGAACAGGCGATCCGGCAAAGCCGGTGCTCGTCCAGCACCCTCGTGCACTCCAGCCTCGACATGGTCCTGATCTGCATGGCACCCTCCTTGGCTTGTGTGGACAGTCATGATCCGGGCGTCGCGCGGGGATGCCCGGCGGCCTCCATCGCCGCCAGCACGTCCGCGTCGCTCAACTGCGCGAAATCGCGATAGAAATCGCCCAGCGCGCGGAAATGCGCCGGGCTGGACAGGCATACGACCACATCGGCTTCCCGTCGCAGATCGTCCACCGTGGCGGCAGGCGCCACCGGCAACGCGGCGACCACGGCCGCGGCTGAGCGGCGCCTGAGCGCGCGGATCGCCGCCTTCATGGAGGTTCCGGTCGCTGCACCGTCATCGACCAGGATCGCGGTCTTCCCCGCAACCTGGACCGGCCGCCGCTTGCCGAGGTAGGCGGCGCGCCGGCGCGCAAGCTCCGGCCGTTCGCGCGCCACCAGCGCGGCCAGGCTGTCGTCGCTCAGCCGGCATGCTTCGATCACATCGCGGTTGAGCACGATATCGGGCGGGTCGCCGTCGACGATCGCCGCGGCGGCCAGTTCCGCATTGCCGGGAACGCCGACCTTGCGCACGATCACCAGGTCGAAGGGCATGGCCAGCGCGCCGGCGACCTCGGCCGCCACCGGAACGCCGCCGCGCGGCAGCGCCAGCGCGACCGGATCGCGCAGGTTCAGTTCCGCAAGCGTGGCGGCGAGTTTCCGGCCGGCCTCCCTGCGATCCTCGAACATGGCTCACTCCATCGGCGCACGCCTGCAGGCAACGGGCAGGTGCCCGCACGCCCTGCTCTTCAACGCGATGCGGGCCGGTCCGCTCCATCGGGCCGCAACGTCCCCGGCTGAACGGCACACTTTCGTCCAAGACTATCGCGTCCGGCCCTCCGCCAACTTGATGCGGATCAAGCTCCTCGCGAGGTCCGATGCACCGTTGTCGCACCCACCGTGGCGGAACGCCGCGCGACACAAGAGGCGCGCCAGGCGACTTGCCCATTATCCCGATAGCGCTATCTTCGTCGCCGACGTTTCGCCGTACGATCAGCATCGGGACCAAGCCATGGAACTCGATCCGCTTCTTCTGTCGCGTCTGCAATTCGCATGGGTGATCGCCTGGCACATATTGCTGCCGGCCTTCACCGTGGGGCTGGCCTCCTACATCGCCGTGCTGGAAGGGCTGAACTTCTTCACAGGGCGCGACATCTACCTGCGCATCTCCTCCTTCTGGATCAAGATCTTCTCCGTCTCCTTCGGCATGGGCGTCGTCTCCGGCATCGTCATGCCCTTCCAGTTCGGCACCAACTGGAGCCGCTACTCCGACGCCACCGCCAACGTGCTTTCGCCGCTGTTCGCCTATGAGGGCCTCACCGCCTTCTTCCTCGAGGCGGCCTTCCTCGGCGTGCTTCTGTTCGGCCGCAAGCTGGTGCCGCGCTGGGCGCATTTCGTCGCCGCGCTGATGGTGGCCTTCGGCACGCTGCTCTCCTCCTTCTGGATCCTGTCGGCCAACAGCTGGATGCAGACGCCGGCCGGCTACGACCTGATCGACGGCCGTTTCTTCCCGCGGAATTGGATGGAGATCGTCTTCAACCCCTCCTTCCCCTACCGGCTCGGCCACACCGTCGTCGGCTTCTACGTCACCACCGCCTTCGTCGTCGTCGGCGTCGCCGCCTGGCTGATCCGCTGCGGCCGCTTCGTCGCGGAAGGCTCGCGCATGCTGTCGATGACGCTGTGGCTGCTCACCGTGCTGGTGCCGGCGCAGATCCTGCTCGGCGACCTGCACGGCCTCAACACGCTCCACTACCAGCCGGCTAAGCTCGCCGCCATCGAGGCGCATTGGGACACTGAAAGCCGCGCGCCGCTCAACCTCTTCGCCATCCCCGACGAAGAGAACGAGACGAACCGCTACGTCATCCAGGTGCCGCTGCTGGGCAGCCTCATCCTCGCGCACGACATCAACGGCGAGATCCGGGGCTTGAAGGATTTCCCGCGCGACCAGCGCCCGCCGGTGGCCATTCCCTTCTTCTCGTTCCGCATCATGGTCGGCATCGGCGTGCTGATGCTAGCGATGGTGGCGGCGAGCTGGTGGCTGCGCTGGAAGGGCACGCTCTTCACCACCGGCTGGTATCTGCGCGCCTGCCAGTGGATCGCGCCGCTGGGTTTCGTCGCCGTGCTCGCCGGCTGGACGACGACCGAGGTCGGCCGCCAACCATGGACCGTCTATGGCCTGCTGAGGACCGCCGATTCCGTCTCGCCGTCGCTGACCGGCACCGACGTGCTGATTTCGCTGGTCGGCTACATGGTCGCCTATCTGGTCATCTTCCCCGCAGGCCTCTTCATCATGGCGCGCTTCGTCAGGAAGGGGCCCGACGAAGCGGACGACGAAATCGAAGAGATCGAGAGCGGCCGGCCGGGCTTGCCGGTCAGGGCGTTGCCGCGTGAAGAAGGAGCGAACCCGTCATGACCCCGCTGGCTCTCGACTTCGTGCCTCTGTGGACGTTGATCCTCGGCCTCGGCGTCTGCTTCTACGTCGTGCTCGACGGCTTCGACCTCGGCGTCGGCATCCTGTTCGGCTTCGCTCCGGACACGGATTCGCGCAACATGGTCATGAACTCCATCGCGCCGATCTGGGACGGCAACGAGACATGGCTGGTGCTGGGCGGGCTGGCGCTGCTGGCCGCCTTCCCGCTCGCCTTCGCCATCATTATCCCGGCTGTCTATTTCCCGATCCTCGTCATGCTTCTGGCGCTGATCTTCCGGGGCGTCGCCTTCGAATTCCGCTTCCGCGACGCCGCCCACAAGACCTTCTGGGACCACGGCTTTGCCTGGGGCTCGACCATTGCCACCTTCGCGCAAGGGCTGGTGCTGGGCGCCTTCATCCAGGGCTTCGAGGTGGACGGCCGCCATTTCGCCGGCTCGTCATGGGATTTCCTCACCCCTTTCTCCATCCTGACCGGACTGGCGCTGATCGCCGGCTACGGCCTGCTCGGCGCCGGCTGGCTGATCCTCAAAACCGAAGGCGCGTTGCAGGACTGGGCAAGGCGGCTGGGCAAGCGCTGCTTCGTCGGCGTTCTGGCCGCCGTCGCCATCGTCAGCATCTGGACGCCGGTGATGGACGCCGACATCGCCGCGCGCTGGTTCACCTGGCCGAACATCCTTTATCTCGCGCCGGTCCCGATCGTGACGGCGCTGCTGGCACTGGTGGAATGGCGCGCGTTGAACGGCAAAGCGGAGGCCCTGCCCTTCGTCGCCGCCATCGGCCTGTTCCTGCTCTCCTATCTCGGCATCGCCATCAGCCTGTGGCCGATGATCGTGCCGCACCGCTATACGCTGTGGGAAGCGGCCTCGGCCGACAACACGCAGGCCTTCCTGGCCGTCGGCACGCTGTTCCTGCTGCCCGTGATCCTCATGTATACGGGCTGGTCCTACTGGGTGTTCCGCGGCAAGGTGCGCGCCGACATCGGCTATCACTGAGGCTGAGGGCCGAAGCCTCCGGTGCGGATGGCAGCGACGGTGCCGGCCTTGTCGCGGGCGAAGGCGAGCCATTGCCCCAGCAGGCCGCTGTCCTCCTTCGAGAACGTCGCGCGATGCTTCAGCGCCTCGAACGTATCGTCCGGATGGCAGCGGTCGTAGGCCTCCTGCGCGATTGCCTCGATGTGGTTTTCGACAGGCTGGTGCGAGGTCATCGTTCCCATCTCCACGATTTGAGCCGTTCACGCCGGGGCGCGGTTCGGCTGGCGGACCTTCAGCCTCGGGCTGACCAGCATGCCGCCGTAAACCGCAGCGTAGCCGAGGAAGGCCGCCGCCCAAAGCCCCGCCGAGGCATGGATGAGCATGTCTCGTCCGGGATCGAAGGCGGCAAGGATGCGTAGCAACGCGGCAAGCACGACACAGGCATAGATCGCCACCGTGCCGGCGCTCGCCTTGAGGTCGCGGCCGGTGTGGCCGAGCGTGGCGCGCGTCATCACCGCCAGCGTCATCGAACCGATGGCGCCGACACCGAAGGCATGGACAGCGGCCGCCTCCGGCACACTGTCCGGCGCCAGCGCAGCGCAACCGGCCAGAACCAAGCCGAGCGGCACGAAGGCATAGGCGACATGCAGCACCAGAACCAGCGGATCGCGCGCGGTGCGGTATCCGGCCCAGCGGGCGAGCCGCGCGATGTTGAACGTTGCTGCCGCCACCAGCACGACGCCGGTGCCGGTCCGCTCCGGCACGAAGGCCCACGCCGCCAGCGCCAGCGCCGACACGCTGATCGCCACCGCGTCGAAACGGCCGAAGGGCGTCGGCAGCCGGCCCGGATTCTCGCGTGCCAGCCAGTTGCGGGTAAAGCTCGGGATGATGCGCCCGCCGATCACCATGATGAGCACGATGGCCGCACCGATGCCGAGGCGGCGGGCGAGATCGGACGCGCCGAGTACATGCGCCTCGATATGGAAGACGACATTGGCGGCGAACAGGACGCTGACCGGCGCCAGCACCTTGAGGTTGCGCCAATTGCGCCCGGCGACGATTTCGATGGCGGCGGCTGCGGCCACCGCCAGCAGGAAGGCACAGTCGACGGCGGCAGCCGGCAGCCAGCCGAGGGAGCCTGAGAAGAACACGGCCAGCCGTCCGGCCAACCACAACAGCACCAGCAAAAGCAGCGGCGTGCCCTGTACCGGCAGGCGGCCGGTCCAGTTCGGGATGGCGGTGAGTAGGAAGCCGGTGACGACCGCCGTCAGGTAGCCGAACAGCATTTCGTGGATATGCCAGTCCACCGGCGCGAAGGCGCTTTGCGTGGCGAGGTCGCCATAGAACAGCGGCAGCCAGAACAGGATGGCGCCGCCCGCCTGCAGCGCGGCGAGCAGGAAGAACGGCCTGAAACCATAGGAGAGGACCGCCGGATAGTTGCCCGGCCGGGTGCGCGGGATGGCCATGTCACTGCGCCGCCTGTTCGAGGTGTCGCGCCGGCACGCGCGAACCGAAATCGCGCGGCATCAGCGCGATATCCGCCAGCGTGTAGCGGTCCAGCGTGGCGTGGAAGGAAGCCATGGCGTCGTTCAGCATGCGCGGCAGCTTGCAGCGCTGGGTGATCACGCACTGGTTGCCGGTGGCGAAACATTCGACCAGCGCGAAGTCCGGCTCCGTCAGGCGGATGACGTCGCCGATACAGATGTCCTGCGGCGCCCGCCCGAGCGTCAGCCCGCCGGAGCGGCCGCGCACCGATTTCAGGAATCCGGCGCGCGTCAGCGTGTTCGCCACCTTGTTGAGATGCGTCTTCGACACGCCGAAGACGCGCGCCGCCTCCTCGATGGTGATGAGCCGGTCGCCCGCCGAAGCGGCGTACATCAGCATGCGCAGCGCATAGTCGGAAAAATTGGTCAGCCGCATCGAACCGGGTTCCGCTTCACAGGGACTCGGCCAGGATCGGCCGCACGTCCATCGTATCCTCGCCCCGATTGAAGGCGATGGCGAGCCGGAAACTGTGGGCGATACGCAGCGCCCGTTCGAAGAACAGCGCCGCCACCGGCGGCGGACAAAGCTGTTCGACGGTCGCCTTGAACAGCGTCAGCCAGCGCCGGAAATGCTCCTCGCCGATGCCCGGCAGGGCAAGGTGCGGCGGCAGCGGCCGGCCCTGGTAGCGCGAGGTACGCAAGAGCGTCGCCGACCAGAAATCGCACATCTTGGCCAGGTGATGCGGCCATTCCTCGTCGGCGATCGCGCCATTGAAGATCGGACCGAGCAGTTCGTCGGCCCGGATCTTGTCATAGAAGCCGTACACGACGTCGCGGACCATCCGCTCGTCCAGCATGCTGGGAAGCGGTACGCCGTCGACGACGATCACCCGCTTATCTACCACATTCATAGTCTTCTCCTGCCGGTCAATCCGAGGTTGCGCCGCGCCTCGTCGTTCATCATGTCGGGCGTCCATTTCGGCTCGTAGGTCATGAACACCTCGACGCGGCTGACGGCGGGCACGGCGCGCGCCGCCTCTCGCACGGCCTCCTCGAGGTAGCCGGACGCGGGACAGCCGCGCGTCGTCGTCGTCATCTGGATCAGCGCCACGCCGCCATCGGCGATCGCGACGTCGTAGATCAGCCCGAGGTCGACGACGTTCTCGCCGAGTTCCGGGTCGATGACCATGCCGAGCGCCCGGCGGATAGCTTCTGCCAGCACCCCTGTCGGCGTCGCTGCCGTTTGTCCGCTCATGACGGCGTATGCCCGCCACGGCGGATGACGATGCGATAATGCCCTTCCGGTTCCGTCGAGCCATGCCACGAATGGCCCCGCGCGCGCAATTCGTTGAACAGGAACAGCGGTTCGCGCGGCAGAAGTGCTGCAAGCGTCTGGCCGGGCGCCAGCCCCTCGATGCCCTCCAGCGTGCGCGTCATCGGTTCGGGCGGATCGAGATCGCGGTTGTCGAGTTCCACCTCGGGCCGGGGCCAGCCGCGCGGATCGTCGATGGCGGCGGCTTCCGGCCCGGGCGCGGGCTCGGGCGCCGCCGCGCCGGCCGGCGTGAAGATGACCTCCCAGTCGCCGCCGCCGATCTCGCGCGCCGCCGCCTCGAAGCCGCGCGCGCCGAGCACCTGGAACAGCGGCAGCGGCTTGAAGGTCGCCAGCAGGCGCAGGCTCTGACCCGGCGCCAGCGCGCCGACCGCCTCCATGATGGCGCCGAACGGTTCGCCGCCGTCACGCAGGATGGGGCGAACGTCGAGGTCCAGATAGGATGCGCTCATGTCGATCTCCTTGGTCGTCTCAGCGTTGCGCGGCGAAGAACAGATGCGGACGCACCGTGCCCTCCGGCAGGCGCTTCTCCCGCGCGACGTTGAACAGCCGGCGCGCCAGCACCAGTTCCAGGCCGATGGCCGCCGTCGCGGCCAGCATTGCCAACGCCGCCAGCCTGAACAGGTCTGGCCTGCCGGCCAAGAGGGAGGCCGTGCCGCCGAGGACGGCGGCGAAATAGAGGATGAACCACGGCCCGTCGCGCCGCTCGACGACGAGGTCCTGCACCCTGGGTGTCGGCTTGCGCCCCATCACCGGGCCGTAGCATTCCAGCCAGGTGAGGAACGGCACGATCTTGTAGAGCTGCGACAGGCCGAGCCCGCCCAGCCAACCGTAGGCGGAGAGGAAAACCAGCGCGCCAAGATGGCGGACGGCCTCGCCCATGACGGCCATCGCGACGGCCAGGACGGCCATCAGATAGAGGCAGGCGAAGGCACCGATCGCCGAGCGGCTGTTCAGTTCGATCGCCCGCCGCTTGCGGCGGCGATAGAAGAAAACGAGGTCGGTGCCGTAACATGCCAGCGCAACGCAGCCGAGCAGCCCGGCGAGCATGAGGGACGCGCCCGAGCCGGCCGCGGCGCGTTCGGCGGGAGCGGCGAGGATCGCCAGGAAAAGCGCGGCGCTGCCGCTCCACCAAGCAAGCTGCGTCGTCGCCCGCTCCGTCTCGGGCGCCAGCATGAACATCGGCAGCAGCCGGTAGCTGACGCCGACGGCGGTGAAGGTCAGCCAGCCGCCGAAACCGGCGACGGCGTGCGCCGGCAGGCCCCACGCCAGCACATCGGTCGTCGGCAGCAGGCCGGCGAAGGTCAGCGCGAAAACCGCGCCGAGCAGCACCGCTGCCGCCAGGCAGGCGAGGCCTACGGCGACGAAACGCGCGGGCATCGTCAGGCCGATGCGTCGGGCGCTCCACAGCGTGCGCGCGAGCGCCGTCGCCACCAGACCGAACCCGGCCGCGAGCAGGACCGCGGCGCTGCCGAGCGCGGGAAAACCGATCTCCACGACCCCCGACAGGGACAGGAAACCTGCCAGCAGGCAGGCCAGCCCGGCAAGCAGGCAAAGCAGCGCCGGAAGAACCTGGCGCCGCCCCTGCAAGGGTTGGCCGACCAGCACCGGGACGAACTGGAACAGCGCTCCGCACATCAGGAGGCTAAGCCAGCCGATCGCCGTGACATGCACCAGCACCAGCGTCTCGGGCGCCTCGACCTCCACGGCGGGAAAGCCGTAGCCGCATGCCATCAGCGCCTCGGCGCCGATCAGGAAGCCGAACGCGGCGGCGAAATACGCCATCGTCCAGCGCGAGAGAGCGGCGCCGTTCAAGATCGCCTCCCCTGCTCTTGCATGACGTCCTTCATCGCGCGATCCATCCAATTCCGGATGGACCTTTTCAGCCAAAAGATATATTGTCAATCTATGTTTAAAGGCACCTTGTCGCAACGTTGCGATGGATCAAAGAGAGCCCGATGATACTGGCATGTGACGAGCAGGGAGACTTCCTCCTCGACCCCGTTTTGCTCGGTGCCAAGCTGGCGCTGGACGAGCGGGAACTGCGCCGCCGCATGCGCCTCGGCCAGATCACCAGCCAGGTCGAGATCGGCATCGGCGACGACGAAGGACTGCGGCGGCTGACGGTGCGCAACGGCCGCTCGGTCTGGCGCGCCGTCGTCGATGCCGGGAACAACCTCGTCAGCGAGGAGCGCCTCGATCTCTGAGGTCAGGATCGGATTCCCGCCACCCCTCGCCCTCCTCGTCGTCGATCAGGATGCGCTCGGCCGCCCCGTCGAGATCCTCGTACTGGCCGCTTTTCAGCGACCACAGGAAGGCGCCGAGAGCCGCCGCGCCCAGAAGCAGCGCGATCGGGATCAGGAAGACGAGGCTGCCCATCTCACGCCGCGCAGGGCAAGGCGCGGCCTCGCAGACAAGCCGCGCGCGAAGCGCTCACTTGATCGCCTTGTAGCTGTGCCATGTGGCATGGCCGAGCAGCGGAAAGACGACGATCAGCCCGAGTAGCCCGGTCACGACGCCGAGAAGGGAAAGCACCAGGACGATGACGCCCCAGGCGATCATCACCGGCAGGTTGCGGAACACCATCGAGATGGAGGTGCCCATGGCGGTGAAGGCGTCGACATCCTGGTCGAGCAGCATCGGCACCGAGAAGGTGCTGATGGCGAAGGAGAAGGCCGCGAACAGCCCACCGACGACCGAGCCGACCAGAAGCATCGCCCAGCCGGTCGGCGTGGTGAACAGCATCTGCGCCACGTGGTCGAGCCCCGGGAAGGGCCGCAGGCCGAAGAACAGCGCGTAGACGATGACGGCCGCGCGCATCCACAACAGCATCAGCAGCGTCAGGATGACGCCGATGAACAGCACCTGCCCGCCCGCTTTCGCCTTGACGAACAGCATGCTGGACAGGCTGAACGGCCTGCCTGCCTCGATGGCCTGGCTTTTCGCATAGAGGCCGATGGCGATCAGCGGCCCCATCACCATGAAGCCGGCGAGCGCGGGGAACAGGATGTAGTCCAGCCCGAACGCGAACAGACCCCACACGATCACCAGCGAGACGAGGAAAACCGCGACCCCGTAGGCCAGGCTCGGCCCCGGCCGGTTGAGAAGGTCGCGCCAGCCGGCGCCGAGCCAGCCGAACGCAGCCGTCCACGGCAGATGGCGCCGGCGCTGCTCGGCCAGCGGAACGATCCTCTCGCTTTGCTCGACATGCGTCATGATCGCCTCCCCTTCAACATGCCGAATCCGCCGCGCGCAAGGCGCCGCTCGCCGTCCCCGCTGCCTTCGCATGCGGCACGCAGTCGGGCTGCGAGGTGAAGGCGACATAGATGAAATGCGCATTGGCGGCGACGAAGACCACCATGACCACCGCCGCGATGGAAATCGCGATCAGCCGCCAGTTCCGGCGGACGGGCGCGGCGCCTCCTGCCAGCCCGGCGCTCAATTTTCCACTCCCTTGAGCGTGTGGACGTAGAGCGTCAGGATCTTGATATCGAGCGGCGACAGCTTGGCGCCCCAGTTCGGCATATGGCCCTGCCGCCCGGAATAGACGGTGGAGAAGACGCTCTGTACGTCGCTGCCGTAGAGCCAGTTGGCGTCGGTGAGGTCGGGCGCGCCGACGTCCTTGTTGCCCTTGGCGTCCTCGCCGTGGCAGGCGACGCAGTTGGCGGCGAACACCTCCTTGCCCTTGTCGAGGCGCGCCGCGTCGCCCTCGGCTGGCTGGAGGCCGGACAGCGAGCGCACATAGGCGACCACGTCCGCGACCTCATCGGCCGGCAGGATGCCGTCGCGACCGAAGGCCAGCATCTGCGAGGTGCGGGTGTCGTCGTTGGTGGAATTGATACCGACGCGGATCGTCTCCTCGATCGCCTCCGGCTCGCCGCCCCACAGCCACGCCTTGGCCGCGAGGTCGGGGAAGCCCGGCCCGCCGGTGGCGTTGACGCCGTGGCAGGCGGCGCACTTGTCGACGAACAGCGTGCGGCCCGTCTCGGTCACCAGATGCATCAGCGCCGGGTCCGCCTCGATGTCGGCATAGGACTTGTCCAGCACCTGCGCCGTCCAGACCGAACGCGCCTCCGCGGCCCGTTCAACCTGCTCGGTCACGGTCACGCGCTGGTCGATGCCGAGCAGGCCCTTGCTGTAGGTCCAGATCAGCGGCCAGGTCGGATAGAGGAACCAGCAGATGACGGAAACCAGGAAGGCCGCACCGAGAAAGAAGAAGACGACCCTCGGGATCGGCGTCTCCAGTTCCTCGATGCCGTTCCATTCATGGCCGGTGGTCACGCGTCCGGTGACGGGGTCTTGCTTGCCGAGATCCATCGTCATGCCTCCGGCCCGAGCGACTTGCCCCCAAGGGGTCTATCCCCAAGCGGCCTGTCATCGTCGTCGAGCACGCTCATCTTGGCGTGGGTGAAGGCCTTGCGGTTGCCGGGCCAGTAGGCATAGGCGACCACGCACAGCGAAAAGCCGACGAGGTAGAACAGCCCCCAGCTCTTGGAAAAGGCGACGACGGCGTCGTGGGCGATCTCCATGGCGCTACTCCCCTGCCTCTGCCGCAGCAGATTGCTTGTACGGCGCCTCGGTCAGCCGGCCGAGGATCTGCAGGTAGGCGACCAGCGCATCCATCTCGGTGACGCGGGCGGGATCGCCGTCGAAGGCCCGGACCTGCGTGGCCGCGCCATAGCGCTCGCTGACGCCCGAAGCGGCATCGGTGTCCGGCGTCGCCTGGCCGTAGGCGTCGCGCGTGGCGTTGTCGACCATCTCCTGCGTATAGGGTACGCCGACATCCTGCTGTGCCGCCAGATGCGCGCCGAGATCGTCTATGCGCAAGTCGTTGCGCGCCAGCCAGCCGTACTTCGGCATGACCGATTCCGGCACCACGTCGCGCGGGTTGATGAGATGGCGCACATGCCAGGCGTCGGAATACTTGTCGCCGATACGGGCAAGGTCCGGCCCGGTGCGCTTCGACCCCCACAGCATCGGATGGTCGTATTTGGATTCGACCGCCAGCGAATATGGCCCGTAGCGCTCGACCTCGTCGCGCAGCGTGCGGATCATCTGCGAATGGCAGGCATAGCAGCCCTCGCGGATGTAGATGTTGCGGCCGGCCAGCTCCAGCGGCGTGTAGACGCGCATGTCGGGCGCCTCCTCGACGGTCTGGTGGATGGTGAACAGCGGCGCGATCTCGACCAGCCCGCCGATCGACGCCACGGCGACGATGGCGACGACGAAGCCGATGGCGTTGCGCTCGATCTTGCGGTGGAAGAACTCCGGCATGACTATTCTCCCGCCTGCATGGCGCCGCTGCCGGCCACGATCGGCACATCGGCACCCGTCTCGCCCGCCGCCGCTTCGGCATGCGCGGCGCGGATCGTCATCCACACATTGTAGGTTCCCACCACCGCGCCCGACAGGAACAGCAGGCCGCCGAAGGCGCGCGCGATGTAGTAGGGGTGCATCGCAACCATCGAGTCGATGAAGGAATAGGCGAGCGTGCCGCCGTCGTTATAGGTGCGCCACATCAGGCCCTGGATGATGCCCGAATTCCACATGGCGAAGACGTAGACGATGGTGCCCGCCAGCGCCAACCAGAAGTGGACCTCGACCAGCTTCGGCGAATACATCGTCTCGCGTTTCCACATCCACGGCACCAGCTGGTAGATCGAGCCGAAGGTGATCATCGCCACCCACCCCAGCGCACCTGCATGGACGTGCCCGACGGTCCAGTCGGTGTAGTGGGACAGCGAGTTGACCGGCCGGATCGCCATGAACGAGCCCTCGAAGGTGGACAGGCCGTAGAACACCGCCGCCACCATCATGAAGCGCAGCGTGGCGTCGTCGCGCACCTTGTGCCAGGCGCCGTTCAGCGTCGCCAGCGCGTTGCCGGCCGAGGCCCAGGACGGCACCAGAAGCATGATCGAGAAGGTCATGCCGAGCGTCTGCACCCATTGCGGCAGCGCCGTGTAGTGCAGGTGGTGCGAGCCCGCCCACATGTAGAGGAAGGTGATGCCCCAGAAGGAGATGATCGACAGCCGATAGGAGAAGATCGGCCGCCCCGCCCGCTTCGGCAGGTAATAGTACATCATGCCGAGGAAGCCGGAAGTGAGGAAGAAGGCGACCGCGTTGTGGCCGTACCACCACTCCGTCATCGCGTCCTGCACGCCGGAGAACAGCGAATAGCTCTTGGCATGCGCGAAGGAGACCGGCACGGCCAGGTTGTTGACGATGTGGAGCACCGCCACCACCAGGATGAAGGCCATGTAGTACCAGTTGGCGACGTAGATATGCGGCTCCTTGCGGCGCGCCAGCGTGCGCAGATAGAGCAGGAAATAGACCACCCACACGATGACCAGCCAGATGTCGGCGTACCATTCCGGCTCGGCGTATTCCTTCGACTGGGTGATGCCCATCAGGTAGCCGCTGGCCGCCACGATGCAGAACAGGTTGTAGCCGATCAGCACGAACCACGGCGTAAACTGGTCCGGCAGGCGCGCCCGCGACGTGCGCTGCAGGACGTGGAAGGAGGTGGCGATCAGCGCGTTGCCGCCGAAGCCGAAGATGACGCCGGACGTATGCACGGGCCGCAGGCGACCGAAGCTCGCCCAGGCGGCATCGAAGGTCAGGTCCGGCCAGGCGAGCAGTGCCGCTACCCATACACCAACGGCCATGCCGATGACCGCCCAGATCATGGTGAGCACAATGCCGACCTTGGTCGGGTCGTCGTAGTAGCGCGACAGCCGGCTCTCGTCCGGCTCGGGCGCGTAGTAGCCCGACATCACCGCGAAGCCGAGGCCGACGGAGAAAATCATGACGATGAAGCCCTGCGCGCCCATCGGGTCGCCACGACCGGCCGCGGCCATCGCCAGGCCGATCAGCGAAAGGGCGAGCAGCACCACAAGGGCGACCTGCCGCTCCGTGACCGTCAATCCCGAAACAAATCTGACCATTGGCGTTCCCCTCGGTCCGTCAGGCAGCTTGCAGGCCGATGCCGGGCAGCGGCATCGACGCGGATTCACCGGAAACGATACCCGGCAGCGACTGTTTGTCCAGCCGCAAGCGAGCCGCAGACCCGGCGGCACGAAGCGTTTCCGTTGCTAAAAGATACATTATAAATACCACTTTCATCATATCTCATGTCAATCGCATCGGCGCCGGACATTCGGCCGCATGCCGTGCGGAAGCCGCGGCGGCGACCTTGCGAACGCCCGCCCGCTTCGTGTTCAGCCTCAGCGCATTGGCGATCACCAGCAGGGACGAACCGGACATGGCGGCGGCCGCGATGAGCGGCGTGACATAGCCCAGTATCGCGATCGGCACGGCGATCAGGTTGTAGACGATCGCGAGCGCGATGTTCTGACGAATCAACTGGCCGGCGCGGCGCGCCACGCCGACGGCCAGCGGCACCGCTTCCAGGCTCTCGCGCAGGAAGACGAAATCGGCGGCGTTGCGGCCGATATCGGCGGCGGTCGCCGGCGCCATCGAGACGTGCGCGGCTGCCAGCGCCGGAGCGTCGTTCAGCCCGTCGCCGACCATCAGCACCTTGCGGCCCTGCCCCGCCAGTTCGCCGATGCGGGCGACCTTGCCGGCCGGCAGCAGGCCAGAGCGGACATCGCCGATACCGACACGCTCGGCGACCGGCCGGCAGTTACGCGCGCTGTCGCCCGACAGGATCGCCAGCGCCTTGCCCGCCGCGCGCAGCACGGCCGTTGTCGCCGCCGCACCAGGCCGCAATTCGTCTTCGGTCTCGAAGCGGGCCTTCGGCCTGCCGTCCAGCGCAAGCACCGTCCCCTCGCTGTCCCCGCCGGCGGCCAGCGCCCATTCCGCACGGCCCAGCCGCCAGACTTCGCCGCCGCGCCGGCCTTCCAGCCCGCAGCCGGGAATTTCGCGCACATCGTCCAGAACGGCCGTCCGCGACGACGACGCGGCGATGGCCTGCGAGACGGGATGGCGCGAGCCGGCAGCGAGCCCGGCAGCGATCGCCATGAGGTCGGGCGCGATCGCCGCCCTGTTGACGAGGCGTGGCCGCCCGAGCGTCAGCGTGCCGGTCTTGTCGAAGACGATCGTGTCGATCTCGTCCAGCCGTTCCATCGCGCCGCCGTCCTTGACCATGATGCCGTTCTCGAACAGCCGGCGCGCCGCGACCACCTGGACGATCGGCACGGCAAGGCCGAGTGCGCAGGGGCAGGTTATGATGAGAACCGCGATGGCGATGGTCATCGCCTTGCGCCAATCGCCGTCCACCGCCATCCAGCCGAGGAAAGTCGCCAGCGCCGTCAGGTGGACGACCGGCGCGTAGAGCGACGACACGCGCTCGGCGATGCGCCGGTAGCGCGCGCGGCCGCCCTCTGCCGCCTCCATCAGGCGCGTCATCTCGGCGAGGAAAGAATCGCCCGCCGCCCTCAGCGCCACCAGTGTCAATGGTCCGGTGAGGTTGAGCGTGCCGGCGCGCACCTCGTCGCCGTTGCCGACCGGCTGTGGCGCGCCCTCGCCGCTGACCAGCGAGCAGTCGAGGTCGGAGGTGCCGGCAACGACAGCGGAGTCCACCGGAATGCGCTCGCCGGCGGCGACCAGCAGGCGCGTTCCCGGTGCGATCTCGGCGACCGGCCGATAGCTGCGTGTGCCGTCGGCGTCGAGAACCACGGCTCCCTGCGGCGCCAGCCGCGACAGGCCGAGCACCGCCGCGCGCGCCCGGTTGCGCATGACGTGGTCGAGCGTGCGCCCGATCAAAAGGAAGAACAGCAGCGTCACCGAGGCGTCGAAATAGGCGTGCTTGCCGTGGTTGATCGTCTCGTAGAGGCTCATCGCATAGGCGAGCGTCACGCCAATGGCGATCGGCACGTCCATGTTCATGCGACCGTGGCGGAGCGCGTTCCAGGCCGAGCGGTAGTACACGCGGCCTGAAAAGACGAGCGCCGGCAAGGCGATGAAGGCCGATATCCAGTGGAAGATGTCGCGCATCGAAGCATCGGCGCCCGACCATATCGACACCGACAACAGCATGATGTTGGAGGCCGCGAAGCCCGCCACCGCCGTGGCGACGATGAGCGAGGACAAGGTGCCGTCCCTTTGCGCCGCCCCCTCGTCGAACAGATGCGCCGGGTAGCCGATGTCGGCCAGCGCCTCGGCGATCGGCGGCGGCGTCTCTCCCTGCCAGCGCACGCTGACGCGCTTCGTCGAAAGATTGACTCGTGCCGCCGTCACCCCGGCAAGCCCGGCCAGCCGCCGCTCGACGGTCTGGATGCAGGCGGCGCAATGGACGGTGGGGACCGAGAGTTCGACCTGATAGGCGCCGTCGCCGAGCGCGCGCGCGCAAAGCCCGATCTCGCGTGCGGACGGTGACGTTCCCTCAATGTCGAGCGCCGCTTCGGTTCCCGGCGCGCAGCAGCTCATGGGCCACTCCGTTGCTGACGACGACGCCAGGCCTCTGCCTGCCGCGCCGCCTCCCTTTGCGATTCCCGTGAATCGAAGGTGGTTTCGTCCCCCTTTAGCCGCAGGCAGGCATCGCCTCTTTGATCCAGATCAAACTGGCGTCGCACAGAAAGGATACCCACGAACGGCGTTGAGCGCAGAAGACCGCTCAGGCTCCGGCCAGATCCGCAAGCCTTCCCATGTCGAGCAATTCGACCCGACGGCCCTTGACGCTGATCAGTCCATCTCGGCCGAGCCTGGTGAGCTGGCGGCTCACGGTCTCGATCGTCAGGCCAAGGAAATCGCCGATATCGGCTCGCGTCAACGGCAGGTCGAACGCCGCAGCCGGCGCAACTTCCTCGCCGAGCGTCGGATCGATGTTGCGCGCGATCAGGAGCAGGAAGCTGGCGACCTTCTCGGCCGCCGTCTTGCGGCCGACGGTCATCATCCAGCCGCGCGCCTCGTCGAGTTCGCGCAATGTCTGCATGAGCAGCCGGCGTTCCAGGCCGGGCGTATCTTTCAGCCTCTGGATCGTGCGGCGGGGAAACGAGCAAAGCGACACCGGCGTCGCCGCCTCGACCCCGATGGCGCTCTCCTCGCTGAACGGCCGGCCGAGAAAGTCCGGCGCGAATTGCAGGCCGACGATCTGCTGGCGCCCGTCGGGCAGGCTCTTGGTCAACTTGACGACGCCCGAAAGGATGTTCGCATAGGTGTCGATCGGTTCGGCGTCGCCGATCAGCTCGGCGCCTTCTTCCAGCACATGCTTGGTCGACGCCCTGGCCAGCTCGACGAGCTGGACCGGCTCCAGCGCGCCGCAGATGCCGCGATGGCGGGCCTCGCACGATACGCACAGCACCGGGATGCCGCTGGTATGGATGTCCTGACGCACCGGTCTCGTTTTCCACTTGTTCCGCCGCTGCCTATCACGACCGACAACCATGATCGCCGTGTCAGTTTGTCCAACACGCGCCCATCAGGCAATCCCGTTCGCCGTCCGGTCGCGACCAAACGTCTCGCCGGACGCAGCTTCCGGGGTATCTCCGGCACCTGCCTGCGGCGATGGCGCCGGTTGAAGCCCGCGCGCGCCGATCCTAGAAAGGCGCCATCCGTGACTTGTGGAGCGGCCCATGCCCATCCTGACGCGACGCACCCTGCTGAAAGCCTCGGCCGCCGCTGCCGGCGGTTTCGGGCTCGGCGCGATGGGAAACATGGTGGGCACGGCGCTGGCCGTGCCCGATCCTGAAATCCTACGGACGACGAAGACCACGGCCAGGCTGACGCAGGCCGGACCGACCCGCGACGTCCTGACCTACGGCGAAGCCGGCATGCCGCCCGTCCTGCGCATGACCAGGGGAAAACCCTTCGCGGCGCGGCTGGTCAACGGTCTCGACGAGCCGACCACCATCCACTGGCACGGCATGCGCGTGCCCAACAAGATGGACGGCGTGCCCTTCATGGTGCAGCCCTACGTCTACACCGGCGATCATTTCGACTACGCCTTCACGCCGCCGGACGCCGGCACCTTCTGGTATCATCCGCACTGCAACACGCTGGAGCAGATGGGCCATGGCCTGACCGGCGTGATCGTGGTGGAAAATCCGCAGGACCCGGCGTTCGACGCCGAAGTGGTGCTCAACCTGCGCGACTGGCGGCTCGGCGGCGACGGCCAGTTCATCGCCCAGTTCCGGCCGCGCGACGCCGCCCGCTCCGGCACCTACGGCACGGTGCGCACCGCCAACTGGCAGGTGGAGCCGCGCTACGACGCGCCGGCCGGCGGCCTGGTGCGGCTGCGAATCGCCGTCACCGACGTCACCCGCATTCATGCCCTCACGCTGGAGGGCGCGGCCGCCGACGTTATCGCCATCGACGGCAACCCGGTGCCGAAGCGTTTCGCGCTCGACATGCTGCAGATCGGGCCGGGCCAGCGGCTGGAACTTGCCGTGCGCATGCCGGACGACGAGGGCGCCGTGGTGACGCTGCGGGACATCCGCGGCACGAAGAAGGCGGTGCTGGCGACGCTGCGCGCCACCGGCCCGTCGCTGAAACACGACCTGCGCGACCTCGCGGCGCTCGCGCCCAACCCGGTCCCCGCTCCCGACGTCGCTGCGGCCACCCATATCCCGCTGGCGCTCAGCGCCACGGCGGAGAACGTCGCGGCAAACAGCATCTGCGGCTCGCTCGGCTACAGCTTCTGGGCCATCAACAAGGTGCCGTGGCCGGGCGACACGCCCGACCCGACCGCGCCGCTGGCCGAGCTGAAACTGGGCAAGAGCTATGTCTTCGACATGGAGAACCTGACCCCACACGCCCATCCGATCCACTTGCACGGCATGAGCTTCACGACGCTGTCGTCCTCGACGGGGCCGGTGATGCCGCTGGTGTCGGACACCTACCTCCTCCAGCCCGACGAGAAGGTGCAGCTCGGCTTCGTCGCCGACAATCCGGGCGACTGGCTGCTGCACTGCCACATCATCGAGCACCAGAAGACCGGCATGACCAGCTACGTCCGCGTCGCCTGAGGCGACGCTATTTCACCGGGGCGTAGGCGACCGCCTCGATCTCGACCTTGATGTCGAGCATCAGGCGCGATTCCACCGTGGTGCGGGCCGGCGGCTCCTTGGCAAAGAAGGAGCCGTAGACCTTGTTCATGCCGGAAAAGTCGCGCGCATCCTCGATCCAGACGGTGGTCTTGACCACGTCGTCCATGGTGGCGCCGGCAAGCGCCAGCGCAGCCCTGACGTTTTCCAGCACCTGCCGCGTCTGCGGCTCGATGCCGCCGTCGACGATGCTGCCGTCCGGCCTCACAGGCACCTGGCCGGAAACGTAGACGAAATCGCCAGCCCGGACGGCGGGCGACAGCGGCACATGGGAAGCCCCGAAAACCTGCTTGCGCGACATGACGAAATCTCCTGACAAGCCCCGGCATTAGCGTGGCGCGACCTGGCGGTCCAGCGCCGTCATTGCGATCCTGGACCAAAGGTCTTGAAAAGCTGCGCCGCATCAAGCAAAGCCTCGACGTGCTCAAAGCGCACATCCGCGGCCATCGCGCGGCGGCAGATCATTTGGGTGACGGACATGACCGACAGACCGAAAACCATCGACGAGATCGACACCCCTGCAGTGCTGATCGACATCGACCGCGCCGCGAGAAACATCGCCCGCGCGCAGGCCGCGGCCGACGCCGCCGGCGTGAAACTCAGGCCGCACATCAAGACGCACAAATTGCCCTTCTTCGCGAAAAAGCAGGTCGAGGCGGGCGCGGCCGGCATCACCTGCCAGAAGATCGGCGAGGCCGAGGTGATGGCCGACGCCGGCCTGACCGACATCTTCCTCCCCTACAACATCCTCGGCCGGCAGAAGCTCGAACGGCTGAAGGCGCTGCACGACCGTATTACGCTTTCGGTCACCGCCGACAGCGCCACGACGATAGCGGGCCTTGCCGATACCTTCCGCGACGCCGCCCATCCGCTCAAGGTGCTGATCGAATGCGATACCGGCGGCGGCCGCTGCGGCGTCCAGTCGAAGGAAGAGGCACTCGCGCTGGCGAGGCAGATCGATTCAGCGCCCGGCCTTGCCTTCGGCGGGCTGATGACCTTCCCTGCGCCCGGCAAGGCGGCGGAAGCCGAAGCCTGGCTTGCCGCCGCGCGCGAGCTGCTTGCCGCGAACGGCCTCGCCTGCGAGACGATCACCAGCGGCGGCACGCCCGACATGTGGCGCGAGCCGGAAGGCCACGTCGTCACCGAATACCGGCCGGGCACCTACATCTACATGGACCGCTACCAGGTGGCCAAGGGCGCCGCCACGCTGGACGATTGCGCCGCCACCGTGCTCGCCACCGTGGTCAGCCGGCCAACGCCGACGCGCGCCATCCTCGACGCCGGTTCCAAGGCATTGACCAGCGACACGCTGGGTCTTCCGGAATACGCCGAGCTGGTGGGGGAGCCGGGCGCCAAGGTGGTCGGCCTGTCGGAGGAGCACGGCAAGGTGGACCTGCCGGCCGACAGCCAACTCAAGGTCGGCGACCGCGTGCGGGTCCTGCCCGACCACATCTGCCCGGTCATCAACCTTTACGACCAAGTCTATCTGATCTCGGGCGACCGGGTGGTCGACATCCTGCCCGTTGCCGCGCGCGGCAAGCTGACCTGAGGCGAAGGAAGCATGGCCGCGAGGAACCCGTTCCCGACTGACCCGGACCGCGCCTTCATCTGGGACATGCTGATGCCGCGCGACTTCGAGGCTTTCGCCGCGCAGGATTGGGCAAAAGTCGCGGACGATTTCGACGCCGGCCGCTTCCTCGGCATCCACGCCCACAACTCGCCGAACCAGGACGACTGGGACGCCGCCTTCCCGACGCTGGAAGCCTATCGCGACGAATGGCTGAGGCAGGCGGCGGACTCGGCGAAGATTGCCTATGGCGAACTGCTGGTGCCGGCCCTGCTCAGGGCGGTGTCGATGGACCGCATCGACATCAACGGCGACGTCGCCGTCGCCCACAAGAAATTCGACGGCACGGTGAAACTCGCCGACGGCGACGTCGAGCGGCTCAACTGGCAGACGCTTTACTTCTGCCGCAAGAGTGACCGCTGGCGCATCACCGGCTTCATCGGCTACATGAAGTACCGCTGACGGGACGGACCCGCCAGCGGCAATGAAAACAACGCCTTAGGGCGCGATCGTGATTCGACCCTTCATGTTGGGGTGGAAACGGCAGAAATAGTCCACCGTATCCTTAGCCGTCATGACGCGGCTCGCCGTCTTCTTCGGCGGGATCATCACTTCCCAGCCGCCCTTGACGGTGGCGGTGTGGGCAAGCGCATCCTTGTTCACCCACTCCACCGTGTCGCCGGCCTTGACGCTGATTTCGGCCGGCGAGAAGACCAGCTTGTCGATCGTCACCGTGATCGTCTCGGCGGAGGCCGAGGCAACGCCGGCGACAAACAGCGCGGCTGCCGCCGGCAAAAGCCATGCGAAGCGCATTGCCGCCTCCTACTTCAGCCCGGCCGCGACGTGCTCGGCATGCATCTCATGACCCTGGAAGATCTTCAGGCCGGTTTCCAGCAGGCTTTTCAGCTCGGCGTTCTGCGCGGACGGGATCAGCAGCGTCTCCAGCGCGCCGTCGACCTGCTTGTGATAAGCGACCTCGTTGTCGATGTAGGCCTTGTCGAAGGCGGTGCCCTTGAGCTTCTTCAGCTTGGCGCGCTCCGTCTTGGCAGCCTTGGTCAGCGCCTTGGACGTGTCGTTGTCTTCCGGCGTGACTTTCAGCTTCTTCACCAGGTCGAGCGCCTGCTTGTTGACCGCTTCATGGTCGCGCAGCATGTCCTTGGCGAAATCGACGACCGCCTTGGTCTTCGACTTGGCGACGGCGAGCTTAGCCGCCTCGATGTCGATGACGCCGGCAGTGTAGGCGATGTGGGCGATCTGCGGATCGGTCGGCTTGTCGGCGGCGTCGGCGAAGGTCGGAGCGGCGAGGACGCCCAGCATCGCAAGGGCGGCAAAAGGACGTATGAACATGGAACCTCCTTGCCCGGGCGCGGGGGCGCCGGGCTTGTTTGCTTGACGTCGATTGGATGTCGCGGAGGACGGGAGGTTCCCGAAAAATCAGCGTCTTCGATCAGCTTCTTGAATCGGCGCTTTCGAGACCGAGGCGCTGCATGACAGCATCCTTCAGGCGCTCGCAGCGCCGGCCGGCAAAGGGGAAGGCGTTCATCAGCACCGGGCCGATCTGCGCGTCCAGTTCCTTGCGCACCATCTGGCGGGCACGGTAAAGCCGCGTCTTCACCGTCTCCGGCTTGATGCCGAGCAGCTCGGCCGTTTCCTCTATGCTCAGCCCCTCGATGACCCGGGCGACGAACACGGCCCGAAACGTGGCGGGCAGATGGTCGGTGGCCTCTTCGACCAGGTGCAGGATTTGTCGTTGCGCCATGGTCCGCTCCGGATCGTCGCTGGCGTTGCCGGGAAACTGGATGATTTCGGCCTGGGCCGCTTCGAGGTTCGTCACCTTGCCTTCGCGCTTTTGCTTGCGCAGCCGGCCGAGCGCCTCATTGATGACGATGCGCGACAGCCAGGTCGACAGCGCGGAATCGCCACGGAAGGTTTCGAGACTGCGGAAGGCGTGCACATAGGCCTCCTGCACGACGTCCTCGGCCTCACTGGCGCGGCCGACGATGCCGCGTGCCAGCCGGTAGAGCCGCTGGTTGTAACGCGTCATGATGATGCGGAAAGCCGCGCCCTCGCGCCGCAGCGCGCGGGCCACGAGGTCCGCGTCGCTGGCGGCCTCAAGCGGGATTGGTCTGGTGTTCAGCGCAGGCATCGCAGCCTCCTTGTCCGCCGCTTGGATGCCGGCGGCGAGGAAAGGTTCCCGGGGCCTACGCTACGCCCGGAAAATCCGCCGCGCGAGCCCGTTTACGGGCCTGCGCGGCGATTGGCATGGCCGTCGTGTCAGTCGATGTCGAAGGACACGCCCTGCGCCAGCGGCAGCGCGGTGGAGTAGTTCACCGTGTTGGTGGCGCGGCGCATATAGGCCTTCCAGGCGTCCGAGCCGGATTCGCGGCCGCCGCCGGTCTCCTTCTCGCCGCCGAAGGCGCCGCCGATTTCGGCGCCGGAGGTGCCGATGTTGACGTTGGCGATGCCGCAGTCCGACCCTTCCGCCGACAGGAAGCGCTCCGATTCCATGATGTCGCGCGTGAAGATCGACGACGACAGGCCGGCGCCGACCGCATTGTGCAGTTCAAGAGCCTCGTCGAAATCCTTGTATTTCATCACGTAAAGGATCGGCGCGAAGGTCTCTTCCGTCACTGGCGAAACCTGCTTCGGCATCTCGACCAGAGCCGGATGGACGTAGAAGGCATCCGGATGGCCGTTGTCGACGCGCGCGCCGCCGGTCACCTTGCCGCCATGCGCCTGCGCTTCCTTAAGCGCCTTCTGCATGCCGTCGAAGGCAGCCTTGTCGATCAGCGGACCGACCAGCGCCTTGCCTTCCAGCGGATTGCCGACCGACACGCTCTCATAGGCCTTCCTCAATCGCGGCAGCAAAGCATCATACACGCTTTCATGAACGATGAGGCGGCGCAGCGTGGTGCAGCGCTGGCCGGCCGTGCCCATCGCTCCAAAAGCAATCGCGCGCAGCGCCATGTCGAGGTCCGCCGTGGGCGTGACGATGCCGGCATTGTTGCCGCCGAGTTCCAGCACCGCGCGGGCGAAGCGTTTTGCCAGACGCGGACCGACTTCCTTGCCCATGCGGGTCGAGCCGGTGGCCGAGACAAGCGGCACCTTGGGATGGTCGACCATAACCTCGCCGACAACACGGTCGCCGATCAGAACCTTGAGCAGGTCCTTCGGCGCATCGGCGCCGAAGCGCTTGACGGCGCGGGCGAAGATCGCCTCGCAGGCAAGCGCCGTCAGCGGCGTCTTTTCCGACGGCTTCCACACCACCGAGTCGCCGCACACCAGCGCGAGTGCCGAGTTCCACGACCACACCGCAACCGGGAAGTTGAAGGCCGAGATGACGCCGACGACGCCGAGCGGATGCCAGGTTTCCATCATGCGGTGGCCGGGGCGCTCGGTGGCGATGGTCAGACCGTAAAGCTGGCGGGAAAGACCGACCGCGAAGTCGCAGATGTCGATCATCTCCTGCACTTCGCCGAGGCCCTCGGACGGGATCTTGCCGACCTCGATCGATACCAGCCGGCCGAGCTCGGTCTTGTGGGCGCGCAGTTCCTCGCCGAGCAGCCGCACCAGCTCGCCGCGCTTCGGGCCGGGCACCAGACGCCACGCCTTGAACGCCTCATGCGCGGCGTCGATCGCCTTGCCGGCCTCGGTCGCCGACATCTGCTTGAGCGACGCGATCACCTCGCCCGTCACCGGGCTCCTGACCTGCAGGTCACCGCCCGAAAGCACCGCCTTGTCGACGCCCAGCTTGCCAAGAAGCTCCGCCGTTTCCTTCGCAACCGTCATGTCTTGTCCTCTTTGGATTGGGTTGGCGCGCGCAAGCGCCGTTGGGCGTGCCAATACAGGTTTCGCGATCCTTCCGCCACCCCCGGACGTTGAGCCAGCAGAACGCCATCGTCCCCCTCCCCCTCGAGGGGGAGGGGAAGACGGCGCGTTTCATCCTCGCCACACCCTGCTTTCGCAGTCTGGCTATTGTCAAAGAGCTGACCTCTTTTGCTTGAGGTCGGGAAGCGGGCGCGGGGGCCGTGCCTGCTAAGTTAGTAATGGCGCAGCATCCCGCGCCCGCCGGTGTTCTTGCCTCCCCGAGGGTCGCTGCCGCCTTTCGGGCGGCCCGCTGGCTCGGTCGAGGCCCGGACTTGGGGGCTCGTCACCCAGCAGCGCACCGTTACGCTGCCAGCCCGGCACCGTCTCCCGCCACAAGCGCCCGGTTCGCGACCCGCGTTCCCGCACAGGAGATGACGAGGAGTATGGAGCGGGTGCGAGAGAGGGGGATAGATTTCGAAGATTTTCATGAAATCGGCCACCATTATCTTCGTCATCCTCGGGTCGCGACGACCTTCGGCCTGGTTTGCCCGCCAGCCTCCCGCTCTAAGACGCCTTTTCCGTCTTGGAGGTCCCGCTTTCCCTCATCAACCGGTCGAGGTGCATGCGAATATGCGCGGCTTCCGCCGCCGTGTTGGCGAGCGCGATGGCACGGTCGAACGCTTCGCGTGCCTCGGCGTTACGGCCCAACTGCATCAAGAGGCCGCCACGCAGGCCGTGAAAGTGAAAATAGCCGGCCAGCCGCTCTTCCAGCGGCTCGACCATGGCGAGCGCCGCCTGCGGCCCGCGCACCTTGGAGACGGCCACCGCCCGGTTGAGGGTGATGACCGGCGACGGCTGCATCTGTTCCAGCAGGCCGTAGAGCAGGTCGATCTCCTGCCAATCGGTGTCCTCGGCCTTCGCCGCACGCGCATGCAACGCGGCGATCGCCGCCTGCACCTGGTAGGGACCGGGCTTGCCGTGCCGCAACGCCTTGTCGACCAGCGCCAGCCCCTCGTCGATCATCTTTCGCCGCCACAGCGAGCGGTCCTGGTCTTCCAGAAGCACGATCTCGCCATTGGCGTCGAAGCGCGCCGGCGTGCGCGCATGCTGCAAGAGCATCAGCGCCGTCAGCCCCATGATCTCCGGTTCGGTCTGGAACAGGCGCAGGAGCAGCCGCGCCAGCCGGATAGCCTCGTCGGCGAGCGGCGTGCGCGCCTCCATCTCGCCGCTCGCGGCCGAATAGCCCTCGTTGAAGACCAGGTAGATCATCGCCGCCACCGCCGCCAGACGCTCCGACCGCTCGACCGGTCCCGGCGTCTCGAACGGCACGCCGGCCGCGGCGATCCGCGCCTTGGCGCGGGTGATGCGCTGTTCCATGGCGCTTTCGCCGACCAGGAAGGCGCGCGCGATCTGCTTGACCGACAGGCCGGAAACGATGCGCAGCGCCAGCGCGATCTGCTGCGTCGCCGGCAGGTCCGGATGGCAGCAGGTGAACAGAAGCCGCAGGATATCGTCGCGGTAGTGCGCCCCGTCCAGCCGCTCGGCCATATCGGCCTCGGCATCCTCGAGGTCGGATAGCTTGTCCTCCTCCGGCAGCGGCGCCTGCTTCGCCCGCTTGCGCACCTGGTCGATGCCGCTGTTGCGGCCGACGAAGATGAGCCAGGCGGCAGGATCGCGCGGCGGTCCGTTCTTCGGCCAGTTCTTCAGCGCCCTCAGGCAGGCGTCCTGGAAGGCTTCCTCGGCCGCGTCGAGGTCGCGGAAATAGCGCAGCAGCGCCGCTACCGCCTGCGGGCGGGCGGCACTGATGGCGGAAGCGATCCAGTTCGGGTCGGTCATGCCTTGGCTTTCGACAATTCACTTTGAACACGGTTGAACAGGGAGACGGGGCGGATTTCATAGGAACCGCCGCTCGGATTGACCGCCGACAATTCCTTGGCGAAGGTGACGGCCTCGTCCAGATGGTCGCATTCGAGCGTGTAGAAGCCGAGGAACTGTTCCTTGGTCTCGGCGAAGGGGCCGTCGATGGCCACCTGCTCGCCCTTCACCTTACGCAGCGTCGTCGCCGCAGTGGTGGGCAGCAGCCGCGCCACCGGGCCGAGCTTGCCGGCGCGCGCATACTTCTCCTGCACGACGGCGAGATCGGCCAATACGGCCTCGTCCTGTTCCTTGCTCCAGGCGCAGACGACGTCTTCGGAAGCGTAGCAGAGGATGGCGTAAAGCATGGTTCGTCCTTGTCTCGTGTCAAAGGACGAAAAGGGTAGGCCGAAGCCGACAGCCCGTCGATAAAAAATACTGGCCTGCCGATGCGGCCTCAGACCTCTTCGTGCGCCTTCAGCCAGCGCAGCACCAGCGCTTCCTCTTGGTCGAGGCCTTTGATGCCGCGCTTGCCCTTGTTGGCCTGCGTCATGCCCTCGAGCAGGTCGCCTTCCAGCCAGGCCTGCGTGACGGCGGGGTGGATGTAGCATTGCCGGCAAACGGAGCGCGTGTTGCCCAGCCGCCCGGCGACCTTGTCGACGATGCCGTTCAACACCCGCTTCTGCGCGGTCTTGCTGTCGGGCCGCTCCGTCTGCGCCAGCAGCGAGGCGGCATGGATGGTGCCGCCCCAGGTGCGAAAATGCTTGGCGCTGAAGCCGTTGCCGGCGGCTTCGCGGATGTAGCGGTTGACATCCTGCGAGCGCACCGGACGGCGGGCGCCGGCCTCGTCGAGATACTGGAACAGCTTCTGGCCCGGAATGTCCTGCGCGCCGCGCACGACGCGGGCGATGCGCCGGTCGACAAGCTTGAGCCTCCATTCCTTGCCCGACTTGCCCTTGAAGGCAAAGCGCAGGCTGGAGCCGGCGATGGTGACATGGCGGTCGCGCAGGGTGGTGAGGCCGAAGCTCTTGTTGTCACGCGCATAGGCGACATTGCCGACCCGGATCATCGTGTTGTCGAGCAGCCAGACGACGGACGCCACCACCCGCTCGACGGGAAAACCGCGGCGGCCGAGATCGGCATCGACCTGGCCGCGCAGCCGGGGCAGCGCCTCGGCGAAGGCGATCAGGCTGGAATATTTCTGGCCGTCGCGCTCTGCCGCCCAGTCCGGATGATAGCGGTACTGCTTGCGGCCCCTGTCGTCCCGCCCCGTCGCCTGGATATGGCCGTTCGGATCGGGCGATATCCACACATCGCTCCAGGCGGGAGGGATGGCGAGCGCGCGGATGCGCCGGACGGTCCCGCCTTCCTTCAGGGGATTGCCGTCCGGATCGACGTAGTAGAAGCGCTTCGGCGCGCCCTTGCGGCGAATGCCGGGCTCGCTGTCGCTGACATAGGTGAGCTGCGCGCGCCCGGCGGCGGCGACGGGGTCGTCCTCGCCGCTCTCGTTGGGCTTCGTCTCGTCCAGCATGGGCGCTCCACGGTGTGGCCCGTGAATACGCGCTGGATGGCGGAAGGGTTCCGCAGTTCTCTCCCTCTCCCCGCAAAACGGGGAGAGGAAAAGCGCGTCACCGTATCAGAAAAACGCCTGCAGTCCGGTCTGCGCGCGGCCGAGGATCAGCGCGTGCACGTCGTGCGCGCCCTCATAGGTGTTGACCGTCTCCAGGTTCTGCGCGTGGCGCATGACGTGGTAGCCGATCTGGATGCCGTTGCCGCCATGCATGTCGCGCGCCTGGCGGGCGATGTCGAGCGCCTTGCCGCAATTGTTGCGCTTGACGATGGAGATCATCTCCGGCGCCATCTTGCCCGCGTCCATCAGCCGGCCGACGCGCAAGGAGCCCTGAAGGCCGAGCGCGATGTCGGTCTGCATGTCGGCGAGCTTCTTCTGGTAGAGCTGCGTGCCGGCAAGCGGCTTGCCGAACTGCTTGCGGTCGAGCCCGTACTGGCGCGCGCGGTGCCAGCAATCCTCGGCCGCGCCCAGGGCGCCCCAGGAAATACCGTAGCGGGCGCGGTTCAGACAGCCGAACGGCCCGCCGAGGCCCTTGACGTTCGGCAGCAGCGCATCCTCGCCGACCTCGACGTTCTCCATGACGATCTCACCGGTGATCGAGGCACGCAGCGACAGCTTGCCTTCGATCTTCGGAGCGGAAAGCCCCTTCATGCCCTTGTCGAGGACGAAACCGCGGATGACGTCCTTGCCGTCGTCGCCCTTCACCTTGGCCCACACGACGAACACGTCGGCGATCGGGGCGTTGGAGATCCACATCTTGGAGCCGTTGAGGCGCCAGCCGCCGGCCGTCTTTTCGGCGCGCGTCTTCATGCCGCCCGGATCGGAACCGGCATCCGGCTCGGTCAGGCCGAAGCAGCCGATCCATTCGCCCGAAGCCAGCTTCGGCAGGTATTTCCTGCGCTGCTCTTCCGAGCCGTAGGCATGGATCGGGTACATGACCAGCGAGGACTGCACGCTCATCATCGAGCGGTAGCCGGAATCCACTCGCTCCACTTCACGCGCGATCAGCCCGTAGGTGACGTAGTTGGAGCCCAGCCCGCCATATTCCTCCGGCACGGTGACGCCGAGCAGGCCGGCCTCGCCCATCTCGCGGAAGATCGACGGATCGGTCTTTTCCTCCAGATAGGCCTGCTCGACGCGGGGGCTGAGCTTGTCGGCGGCAAAGGCGGCGGCAGCGTCGCGGATCATCCGCTCGTCTTCCGAAAGCTGGTCTTCCAGCAGGAAAGGATCGTCCCAAACGAACGCGTTCTTGTCGCCGGCCATGTCTCGTCTTTCCTCCAGTCGATGACTTCGCCGGCCTTATCGGGCCGAAAACTTCAAAAATCAAATAAATTTGGCCGTGGACCAGCCTTTCTCCCACAGGCGGCAGCGTCCGGGCGGCCCTGGGGGCCGACATCGCGAAGGTACCTGAGTCGCTGCACACGGACTCCGAAACGTAATTCTGTCAATTCCCGTTTGCCCCGGGATTCGTCTGCGGTTAGATTACACCCGAATCAGCCGTTCCTCGGGGGCACGGCGAACCATCGAAAGTCTGATGTTCCGGAGTTGATCCGGTGCAAGGCGCGAACGGTTTCGCGTTACCCCTCATGGATTCGGCGGGTCGGACGCTGTCCGGCGTCTTGTGCGTTTCTGCGAGAGTTCCTTCGCGACAGTGATGCGTTTTGGGTCCGATGCCGGTGTTCCGGTGCCGGGCATGAGGATCGATTCGGCCGCACGATAAAATGAAATGACCGCCACAGCCGCGCAGCCCTCCTTCGACGACGCTCCGACGCGCCTCTCGTCCCGAGGCGACCTCACCGCCTTTCTCACCCAGCTTGCCGCCGGGATCGGCGCCGATTCCTATATGCTGGTCGCCGTCGTCCACGACCAGGCGCGCTCCGACGCCCGCATCGTCGCCTCCAACTGGGTCTTCGACGCCATCGAGCTGATCGGCAAGCGCATCATCGCCACCCTCGCCCAGGGCCTTTTCACCGCCGCGCCGGGCATCCGGCCGCAGCCGCTGGTCGCCGCCGGCGCTCCCGACACCGGCGGCCTGCTGAGCGGCGAGGAGGTCCGGCTGCTCGACGTGTTCGGTCACGCCGAGCTCTATTCGCTCAGGCTCGACGTCGGCCGCCAGCGGCTGTTCGCGCTCTTCTCGTCGGTGGAACCCGGCCATATCGACCGCAGCGCCCTGATGCGCGGGCAGATGCAGTGCTGCTATGCGCTGTCCCAGGTTCCGCAGCTTCTCGCCGCCGCCGCCACGCAGGACCCGCTGTCGGACCGCGAGCGCGAATGCCTGTTCTGGGTCTCGGAAGGCAAGACCACGGACGAAGTGGCGCTGATCCTGGGCGTCTCGTCCAACACCGTCAACAGCTACATCACCCACGCCATCCAGAAGTTCTCCGCGTCCAACCGCGCGATGGCGATCGCAACCGCGATCAGGAGCGGCATCATTTGAAACGCATCGAGGCCAGAGCGGCCGCCGAGGCCCTGTTCGACCGAAGCCACAGCCCGTTCGGCGCCTTCAGCCTCGGGTCGCAGACGCACCACGCCGTCACCATGCCCGACGCCGTGCGCCGCTGCCGCTGGATCGCCGTCGACATCAACGCCGCCGCCTTCGCGCTGTTCTTTTCCGGTCCCTCGGCGGAACGGGCCCGGCTGGCGCCCTGTTTCGACAGCGATTACCCTTCGGTGGCGACGACCACCAAGCTGATGGCGGGGGCCAACAGCGAAGACATCGCGCGCCATGCCCGCGTCTCCACGGCGCCGCTGTGGTGGGCCGACGACGCGGTCGCCGGCGCCGCCGCCGGGTTTGCCCACCTGCCGTGGGCCGAGCGCACCGCGCCGCTGGCGCCAGGCAGCGCCGGCATCGCCTTCCCGGTCCATGCCGAGCGCGGCCAATGCGGCCTCGTCGTCTTTCTCGGCACCGCCATGACCCTGCCGCAGCACGCGCTCTATGAAATCCACGCCCGCTGCTTTGCGCTGTTCGACGCGGTGGCGCGCATGCGGCCGGGCGAGGCCGGACGGGTCGGCTCGATCACCAAGCGCGAGCTGGAATGCCTGAAGCTGACGGCCAACGGCTACACCAGCGAGGAAATCGCCCGGCTCCTGAAGCTGTCGGTGCATACCGCCAACCAGTACCTCACCCAGTCGGCGCAGAAGCTCAACGCCGTCAGCCGCACGCAGGCGGTGGCCAAGGCGCTCAGGCTGGGTCTGATCGAGTAGGCGATAGCGAGCGGGGAAGATCGGGCTTCCCGTTCACTCGCTCACCGCAACCGCCTTGCGAATGCGCGCATTCTCCAGCACGGCTGCCAGAAGCCGCGTGTTCTGTTCGGGGTCCTCGTCGGGGTCCTGGAAAGCGACGTAGTTCAGCACCACCGAAGCGTCGTGTTCGGTCAGCGTCAGCTGGAAATAGACGGTAACGCCCGGCGGCCTCAGTTCCAGGTCCAGCACGATGCGCGGCGCGCCACCCCAGTCGACATAGGCCTCGCCGCCATGGCCGAGCCTGAGCGTGCCGGGCATGAAGAAGAGTTCGGCGGCGGAATCGACGAGGTCCGACAGGCAGGCGAAATGTTCCAGCCGGATGAAGGCGATGTAGTCGGCGACGTCGATCAGCCTCAGCTCGCGAACCACCTGGTCGATGGCGTGGGCGACGACGATCTCGCGGGAACTGGCATGCGGCTGTCGGTTCATGAAATCCGTTTCGGCTCGGGTTTCTTGGCGTAGACGATCCGCACCAACTCGGCCACTGCCTGGTAGAATTGCGGTGGAATGACGCTATCAACCGAAACTTGCTTGTACATGGAGCGGGCGAGCGCGACGTCCTCGAAAACCGGGATGCCGTTCTCCTCGGCGATCTCGCGGATCTTCAGCGCGACGAGGTCCTGGCCCTTGGCTACCACCAGCGGCGCCGCGTTCTCCTCGCGCACATAGCGCAGCGCGATCGCATAGTGGGTCGGGTTGGCGATCACCAGCGTCGCCTTCGGCACCGCCGTCATCATGCGCCTGCGCGCCCGGTCGCGCGCCACCGAACGGATGCGCGACTTGACGATCGGATCGCCTTCGGACTGCTTCAGCTCGTCCTTGACCTCCTGCTTGGTCATGCGCATGTCGCGCCGCCAGCTGAAGCGCGACCACACCAGGTCGGCGGCGGCGATCGCCGCCATCACCAGCACGACGGCGACGAGGATATCGACGGTGATCGAGCGGATGACCCTGGTGAACTCGAACGGATTGGTGATCATGCCCGCAAGCACCCGGCGCGGGTCCTGCGCCACGGTGAAGGCGAGCACCGCCGAGACGAAGGCGAGCTTGGCCAGCGACTTCAGGAACTCGACCCAGCCCTGCACGCCGAACATGCGCTTCCAGCCCTGGGCGAGCGAGATGCGCGACAGTTGCGGCCGGATGCGCTCGCCGACGAACTGCGGCAGGTTCTGGAACACCGAGGCGCCGACGCCGGCGACGACCAGCAGCACCAGGAGGATCGCCAACGGCCGGCCCACCTCGATCAGCACGACCTTGTAGAGCGCGATGACATCGGTTTCGGTGTCCATCGGCCAGGCTTCCGGCTTCTCCAGGAACATCGCCAGGAACATGCCGAGATCGGCGACGGCCTCGCGGGCGTAGAAGACCGCATAGATCAGGATGGCGACGAAGGAAGCGAGCAGCGCGGTTTCGCGCGAGTTGGGCAATTTGCCCTGCTCGATCGTGTCGCGGACCTTCTTCTCGGTCGCTTCCTCGGTTTTGGAGTCCTTGTCGGCCCCATCAGCCATGGCGCGCGCGGCCTCTCAAGCGAGCGTCAGGCGGCGTCGGCGCTCGGCTGCGCCGACGGCAGCTCGAAGACACCTTCGCGTGCCAGCCGGATGGTGGTGGCGGCGACCACCTTGCGCGCCCGCGCGATCTCGGCCGCCGGAATGCCGTCCGCCGGCTGCCCGAGCTCGGATTCGATCATCCGGCGCGAGCGTGCGCCGATCGCCGACAGAACGGCTTCGGCAAGATCGGGCGCAGCCCCGCGCAGCGCCAGCGTCACCACTTCGCTCGACAGGCCGTCGAAGATCGACACGCGCGCCTTCTGCGTCAAAAGCGAAATGTCGTCGAAGGAGAAGATGCGCGCCTTGACCGCCTCGAGGTCCGGCGTGCCGGCGTCCTCCAGGTCCTTCATCATCTCGTCGAGCTGAGGCTTGTCGAGCTCGTTTAGCAGGCTGGCCACCCTCGCCTGCCCGGCCGAGGTGTCCTTGACCGAGGTCTCGGCAAGCACGCGCGCCCGCAACTGGTCGGTAACGAGTTTTTCCGCCGCTTCCGGCACGGTGGCCATCGTCACCATGCGCTTGATGATTTCCGAGCGCAGCGGCTTTTCAAGCGTCAGCAGCACGGCGGCGGATGCCTGCGGCGCCAGCTTCGACAGCACCATCGCCGAAGTCTGCGCATGCTCGCCGGCGAGGAAGGTGCCGAGCCGCGCGGGATCGAGCTTCTCCAGTTCCGGCCAGATCGGCGGCGGCCCCTCGGACGGAGCCTCCTCGCGCTTGCCGTTCATGATGGCGCTGACTTCCTCTGGCGACAGCGATTCGTTGAGGATCGAATCCATCTTGTCGGCAGAATCGAGCAGGCCGGCGCCTTCGGTGAACTCCGCCTCGAATTCGGCGACGATGCGTTCCAGGTCTGCCTGCGGAATGGTGCGCAGGAGACGCGCGGCCTCGATCAGGCTTTTCAACTCCTCCTGCTTGAAGAACTTGAGCAACCGGCCCGCCGAAACCTTGCCCATCGCCACCAGGATGGCGGCCGCCTTCTGCGGACGGGTCAGCGTAAGCGGCTGCGTGGTCATGGCCTTGCCCCGCGATCTGCCCAGCGATCTGCTTTGTCACCGTCGACGGCGAACGGCATCCTCAGGCTCCCTTGGCTCCGGCGATGATCTCCGTCAGCCTGATGCCGAAGCGCGACGGATCGTTCTCCAGCACGGTGATCTCGCCGCGCGCGATCTTGCGGCCGTTCACCACCACGTCGACCGGCTCGCCGATGCGCCGGTCGAGCGCAACCGTCGAGCCCTTCTGCAGGGCCATCAGTTCCGACACCGGCATCTCGGTCGAGCCCAGCACGATCTGGACGTCGACGGGAATGTTCATGATGACGTTGGGATTGCTGCCGGCGGCGGGGCGGGAAGCGGCCTCGGGACGCTGCTGCTCCTCCTGAAGGACGCCGCGCAGTTCCTCGATCGCGCGGTTGAGCTGGTCGTCCGAAGCGTCGGCTTCCGGCTCGGCGGCGTTGCTGCTGGTGTTCATCCGTCTTCTCCCGCGGGGCTCAACCCGGCATGAGCCCATCGATGAAGTCCTGACCGGCATCGTAGGGATGCCTGATTCGGACCGTGTAATTCTGCCCGAGTTTGCCGAACTCGCATACGAACAGCGTCTTGTTGCGGGCCGTCAGCCGGGCACTGGTCTGCGCCGTCTCGTCCAGTTCGATCACCTGTCCCGGTTCGAGTGCGGCGATCTCGCCGAGCGTCAGCCGCGCCAGCGGCATCGTCGCTTCCAGGCTCACCGCCGAGCGCATGACCTCCTCGGAAAAGCGCTGGCGCCAGTCCGGCCCGGCGCCGTCCCCGTTCGGCATGCCGGCATCGCCGCGATGCTTGAGCAGCACACGCTGCGGCATCGTCAGCGCCACCGTGCCGCGCGAGGCTGCGGTGGCGAGCGAAAAGACGACGCGCACCGCCGGCCCGTCGCGCAGCAGGTGCCTGGCCATGTCCTGCCCGGTCATCGCCATCGGCACCGGCAGCTTGAACTCGAAGGCGCGCGGCCCCGAACCGTTGACCGCGCGCGCGATCTGCTCGAACACCGAGGTCGCCACCTCGATCTCCAGCGGCGACAGGTCGCGCGCGATCGGCGCGGCCGGCTCGCCGGCGTCACCGCCGAACAGGAGGCTCACCACCACCGCCACGGCGTCGTTGTCGATGGTCAGCACCAGCGCGTCGGGCGAGGACGTGGAGGCGGCGATCGTCATGGCATGATTTGCCACGTCCGGCCGCGCCTGAGCCACCCTGATCAGCGCCACGTCGGCCACCTCGACCGAGACCGGCACGCCGAGGCTTTCGCCCAGGCCCGCGACGATGGCCGGCACGGCGCGCTCCGCGAGCGCACGGGCGGCGGCGGCCACCTGGTCCGGTTCGCCGGTATCGCCGACAAGGCGCTCGACGATGAAGGCGCGCATCTCGGCCGGGCTTGCCGCGGCACTCATGGCGTGTCTGGCCTCGCTGCCCTGCCCATCGCTCAGGCGGCCTTCCGTTCGGCGCCGCCGTTCATGGTGCTCTGCTCGACCGCATCGATGGAAGGCCGGTCATAGGCCGAGATGGTCTTGCGGCCGAACTCGATGGCCACCTGCGGCAGCGCGCCGTTCATGTAGGCGAGCAGCGTCTGCTTGACGATGACGTAGAGGCGATTGCGCTTGTCGCGCACCGACTTGACCTTGGCGGCGATCGGCCCGACCACGCAGTACGACATGAAGATGCCGAGGAAGGTGCCGACGAGGGCCGCGCCGATCAGGCCGCCGAGGATTTCCGGCGACTGGTCCAGCGCCCCCATCGCCTTCACCACGCCGAGCACCGCCGCCACGATGCCGATGGCCGGGAAGCCGTCGCCCATGGCGACGAGCGCGTGGTAGGATTTCATCTTGTCGTGCTTGATGGTGTGGATTTCCTCGTCCATCAGCGCCTCGATCTCATGCGGGCGCGCATTGCCGATGATGATGATGCGGCAATAGTCGCAGATGAAGTACATCAGGTCGCGGTTGGCCATCACCGTCGGGAAGGCCTGGAAGATCGCCGATTCTTCCGGATTGTCGATATGGGCCTCGACCTCGCTGCGCGACTTCGACTTCAGTTCGCGCATCAGCGAATGCAGCACGCCCAGCGTTTCCAGATATTCCCGCTCCTTCGGCACCGATTGCTTGAAGGCCTCGATGACGGCCTTGCCGGTGTCCTTCACCGTCTTCATCGGGTTGGCGATCAGGAAGGCGCCGAAAGCCGCGCCGATGATGATGACGGCCTCCCACGGCTGGACCAGCACGTGGATATGCCCGCCCATGGCCATGAAGCCGCCGAGCACGCAGCCGAGCGTCACCACAAATCCGATCAGAATGCCCACGGCCGGTCCTTCCGCATCTCACACCGCAACAGGGATAGGCCGCGTGCCTTGTGTGAAGCTTGAATTGCGTGAGGCTTGAATCGTGTGCGGGCGCGATTCAGTTTCGCGCAAGGAACCCGGCCTATGATGAGCTACCGCTGCTGCCGGAGGCATCATGCTGAGCACGTATCTGAGCTATCGGCTCATTGCCCAGGACATTCCCAAATCGATCGACCGGATCGAGAAGCAGCCGGCCGTGGACCGCGAGACGAAATACTATCTCGACAACATCGGCAAGGTGACGTCGGTCGACGAGTTCGTCAACGATTACCGCCTCTTCAACTACGCCATGAAGGCCTACGGCCTCGGCGACATGACCTATGCCAAGGCGTTCATGGTCAAGGCGCTGAAGGAAGGCGTCAGCGACCCCGACAGCTTCGCAAACAAGCTGACCGACAAGCGCTACGCCGAATTCGTCAAGGCGTTCAACTTCCAGAAGCTGGGCGGCACCGCCACCACCTACAATCCGGCCCAGCAGGGCGTCGTCCAGAATTATTCCCTGCAAGTCGAACTCAATTCGACCCAGCTCGACCTCGACCGGGCGCGCGCGGAAACGGCGAACTACGTCGCCCATATCGGCGACGTCAAATCGATCGACGACCTGATGGCCGACAAGCGCCTGCTGACCTACGCGATGGCCTCCTTCGGGCTCGACCCCGCCAAGGAACCGCCCGAGACGGTGCGCCAGATGCTCGAGGGCGGCGTCAGCGATCCGAACAGCCCGGCCAACAAGCTCGCCGACAAGCGCTATGCGAATTTCGTCGCCGCCTTCGATTTCGCACAATATGGCGACCAGACGACCCAGCGCGAGGCGGTGCAGCAGGCGCCGAAAACCTATCTCCCGAACACCGGCGTCACCCCGCTCACCCAGAACACGTCCGCCATGCAGGCCGAGGTGGACTACTACAATGCCAACATCGGCAAGGTGAAATCCATCGTCGACCTGCTCGGCGACAAGCGCCTGCTGAATTTCGCGATGACCGCCTTCGGACTCGATGCCAAGACGGAATCACCCGCGCGCATCCGCGACATGCTGGCGGGCGGAGTCAGCGATCCGGCCAGCCCCGCCAACCAGCTCTCGGACAAACGCTATGCGGCCTTCGTCGCGGCGTTCGACTTCTCCCAGTACGGCGCGGCCACCACCACCCGCGATGCCGTCACGCAGACGACGCCGGCGTATTATCTCCAGAGTTCCGACCCCGAGAACGCCTATTTCCGTGCCAACATCGGCAACGTGAAGACGCCGAACGACCTGCTGCTCGACAAGCGGCTGCTGACCTATGCCATGGGCGCCTACGGCCTCGACGCCAGCAAGGAATCGCCGACCAAGATCCGCGACATGCTGCTCGGCGGCGTCAGCGATCCGAACAGCCCGGCCAACCAGTCGAGCGACAAGCGCTATGCGGCCTTCGTCGCGGCCTTCGACTTCGCGCAATACGGAGCCGCCACGACGTCCCGTCCCGAAGCGACCGAACAGACCGAGCGCTATCATCTGGAGAATGCCAATCCGGAAACCGCGTATTTCCGGGCGAACATCGGCAAGGTGCGGTCGGCAAAGGACCTGATGTCCGATCCGCGGCTGCTTGCCTATGCCATGGCCGCCTATGGGCTGGATGCCTCCATTGAGGACCCAGAGACGGTGAAGCGGTTCCTGACCGGCGGAGGCGGCGATCCCGACAGCATCTCCAACCTCCTTCTCGGCGCGAAATACGAAGGCTACGCCGCCTTGGCCAAGGCCTTCGACTTTCATACCTACGGCACGCAGACGACCTCCCGCCCCGAAGTCCTCGACGCCACGCCGACGCACTACACGACGATGGACGGGTTCGGCCTGGTCAAGCCGGGAGCGGCCTATGTGCAGGGGGAAACGGACTATTATCTCGCCAACGTCACCAAGCTGAAGTCGATCGACGACCTGATGGCCGACAAGCGCCTGCTGAACTATGCGCTATCGGCATTCGGGCTGGACCCGCAGAAAGAGGACCCGACCCGCATCCGCGCGCTGCTCGAGGGCGGCATCCGCGACCCCGAAAGTGCCGCCAACAAGCTCGACAACAAGGCCTACGCCGCCTTCGTCGCCGCCTTCAATTTCGAGCAGTACGGCGAGGAAGCCACCACCTATGTCGCCGCCGGGCAAAACACCGTCGACAAATACATGCGCCAGACGCTGGAAGAGGATGCCGGCCAGACCAACGAAGGCGTGCGGCTGGCGCTGTATTTCCAGCGCAAGGCGTCGGGCCTGACCGACTGGTATCAGGTGCTGGCCGACAAGGCGCTGTCGCAGGTCGCGCGCATCGCCTTCGGCATGCCCGATTCCTTCGCCGGCGCCGATATCGACAAGCAGGTGAAGCTGTTCGAGCAGAAGTTCGACATCGCCGACTTCGCCGATGCCGGCAAGCTCGACAAGTTCATGACCCGCTTCACCACCATGTACGAGATCCAGAACCCGTCATCGACGGCGACGACGTCGGTGGGCGTGCTGTTCGCCCAGCCGACCACCATCGGCGTCTCCACCGACCTGATGATGGCCATGCAGCAGATGAAGTATTGACCATGCAGGACAGCCTCTACGTTTCGCTCTCCTCCCAGATCGCCCTGCAGAAGCGGCTGGACACCATTGCCGACAACGTCGCCAACGCCTCCACCGTCGGCTTTCGCGCCACTGGCGTGAAGTTCGAGGACGTCGTCACCGGCACCGGCCAGAAGGCGGTGGCTTTCACCTCGCCGGGCAACACCTACCTGTCGGGCGTCAACGGCGCGTTGAGCGAAACGGGCAACCCCTTCGATTTCGCCATCCAGGGCGACGCCTGGTTCGCGCTGCAGACGCCGGCCGGCATGGTGATGACGCGCGACGGCCGTTTCTCGATGGGCCAGAACGGCGAGTTGCTGTCGACCGAAGGCTATCCGGTGCTCGATGCCGGCGGCGCGCCGCTCCAGCTCGATCCGCGCGGCGGCCCGCCGACCGTCGGCAAGGACGGCTCGCTGCGCCAGGGCGAACAGCTTGCCGGCGCCATCGGCCTGTTCAATTTCCAGCCGGGCGAGAACTTCGTGCGCTTCGGCAATTCCGGCGTCGTGCCGCCGGGTGAGCCGGAACCGATCGTCGACAGGATCGATGTCGGCGTGGCGCAGGGTTTCGTCGAGCAGTCCAACGTCAACCCGGTGCTGGAGATGACCCGTCTCATCCAGGTGCAGCGCGCCTTCGAGAACGTCGCGGCGCTCGTGCGCCAGACCGGCTCCACGACCGAGGACGCCATCCAGACGCTCGGTTCCAAGTAGCGCCGCCGCATGTCGCCGCCCGCGTCCCTCACGATCCGCGCCGACGACCGGCCGCAGCAACAGGCGCCCGAAACGCGGCTGGCGCTGCTGGAGCGGCTGTGGCACCGCTTCGAAGGTGACGACGCCGCCCTGCGCCGGGGCGGCCGCGTCAGCGAGGTTTCCGCCACGCACTACCATGTGCGCGGCCTGTCCGACATCGCCCGGCTGGGCGATGTGGTCGAGCAGCGCAGCCGCTTCGGCACGCGTCTCGGCGAGATCGTCCGCATCGGCCGCGACGAAGTCGTCGTCGCCCCCTTCGAGGCAAGCGCCGACGCCGGCATCGGCGATGCCGTGTTCCGGCGCGGCCCGCTGGCGATCACCCCGCATCCTTCCTGGCGCGGCCGCGCCATCGACGCCCTGGCGCGCGCCATCGATGGGGGCCCGCCGCTGGTCAGAGGCGTCGACGCGGGCGGCCCCGCCCACGCCACGCCTGGCGCAATGGCTCGCCAGCGCGTCGGCACGCCGTTCATGACCGGCGTGCGCGCCATCGACATCTTCACGCCGCTCTGCTTCGGCCAGCGCATGGGCATCTTCGCAGGCTCCGGCGTCGGCAAGTCGACCTTGCTCGCCATGCTCGCCGGCGCCGACGCCTTCGACACGGTGGTCGTGGCGCTGGTCGGCGAACGCGGTCGCGAGGTGCGCGAATTCCTCGAGGACACCATCGGCGAGCAGGCCATGGCCAAGACCGTGGCCGTGGTCGCCACCAGCGACGAGAGCGCCATGATGCGCCGCCGCGCGCCCGACACCGCCATGCGGGTTGCCGAGCATTTCCGCGACCAGGGCCACCGCGTGCTGCTGGTGCTGGATTCCATCACCCGCTTCGCCCACGCGCTGCGCGAGGTGGCGACCGGCACCGGCGAGCCGCCGGTGGCGCGCGGCTATCCGGCCTCCGTCTTCACCGACCTGCCGAAGCTGCTGGAGCGGGCGGGGCCAGGGCTGGAAGGCGCCGGCTCGATCACCGCCATCATCTCGGTTCTTGTAGACGGCGACGACCACAACGATCCGGTCGCCGATTCGGTGCGCGGCATCCTCGACGGCCATGTCGTTCTCGACCGCGCGATTGCCGAACAAGGGCGCTATCCGCCGGTCAATCCGCTGTCCTCCATTTCGCGCCTCGCTGGCAAGGCGTGGTCGCCGGACCAGCGCACACTGGTGGCGCGGCTGAAGGCGATGATCTCGCGTTTCGAGGACACGCGCGACATCCGCCTGCTCGGCGCCTATCAGGGCGGCGCCGACCCCGAGCTCGACATGGCGGTGCGCCAGGTGCCGCTGATCTACGAAGCGCTGATGCAGTCGCCCAAGGACCGCCCTTCGGCCGAGCCCTTCGCCGATCTCGCCCGCCACCTGAAGGTCAAGCAGAATGCAGACGCGCCAGACTGAGCTGGCGCACATCGAGCTGATGTTGCGTGAGCAGCTGGCGCGCGCCGAGGCGGCCGAGCGGCCACGGCGATCGCGGTTTTCGCCACTCGGCTCCCTTGCGGCATGGCTGGCCGGCGCGAGAGACGCCTTTTCCTTGCCGGCGTTTGCGCGGATGTTTCCCGCCGGCCTGTTCGTCCGCCCGAAACCGGCCGGAATGCAAGAAAGCGCGCTGGCGATGCTGTTTGCGCCGACCGGCGCTTCCGACGCTCGCACCGAGCCGGCCTTCACGCCGCCCCGGGAAACCTGCCGTTTACCAAATCTAAGCGGGAACGATGCTAGCAATCGTTCCATGAAGGAAGCTCCCGAGCGCGATTGGGGCCCGCCGCCGGCGGTCCGGTTCCCCATGCCGGTCAAGAAGAAAGACCACCGCGGCGATCTCGTCATCGCCGGGCTCGGCGTGGCGCTGGGCCTCGTTTGCGCGCTGTTTCCCTGGTACATCTTCTTCAACCAGGATCAGTTCGGCGTGCAGGCCATCCGCTTCGGCGGCAGGGGCGGCAATGCCGGCCGCGCCACGGTCGAAGCCAGACAGGGGGCCGGCAGCACGCCGGTCGTCGATCAGGAAATCCCCGACAGCGCGCTCGACCTGTTCTCCACCGGCACGCTGCAGCCGAAGCCCGAGAGCGCCGACACTGCACCCGACCTCGACCAGCAGCCCTTTCCCTCCGACGCGGCGACATTCCGCCTCGTCCACATCGCCAACGGCCGCGCCATGATCGAGGACGACGCCGGCCTGTGGGTCGTCCAGCAAGGCTCGGTCCTGCCCGATTCCAGCACCGTGAAGTCCATCGAGCAGCGCAAGGGCCGCTGGGTGCTGGTCACCAGCACCGACAGGGTGATCGAGATCTCCAAGTAACGAAGCGGTAGCGCCGGCCCCGCGCAAGGCCCGCGCAAGACTGGCGCACTAATCTCCGGAAACCTGCCCGGAGTAGCGCATGGAGCCCGTCAACCTTTTCAACCTCGCATCACGGCAAGCCGAGTGGCTGGCCGTGCGCCAGTCCGCTGTCGCCGGCAACATCGCGAATGCCAATACGCCCGGCTACACCGCCAACGACGTCGAGCCGTTCCAGAAGGTGCTCGACCATACGGCCGTGACGCTGAGCGCAACGCAGAGCGGCCATCTCGGCTTCGGCGCCAGCGAGGCCGCCTTCTTGGTCAAGCCGCAGGACTATACCGGCGCGATCATGCCGTCCAAGAATACCGTCGTCATGGAGGAAGAGCTGATGAAGGCCGGCGAGGTGCGCCGCTCCTTCGAGCTCAACACGGCCATCGTCAAGGCCTTCCACACCATGATGATCATGGCGACGAAGGGCTGACGCGCGATGGACGCTTTGACGGCAGCCCTCAAGGTCGCGGCGTCCGGACTCGGCGCCCAGTCGGAGCGCCTGCGCGTCGTCTCCGAAAACCTCGCCAACGCCCAGTCCACCGGCACCACGCCCGGCGCCGATCCCTATCGCCGCAAGACCATATCCTTCGCCGCCGAACTTGACCGCGCTTCCGGCGGCAGCCTCGTCGAGGTCAATTCGATCGACCGCGATCCCTCGCCCTTCCCGGTCGAGTTCCAGCCCGGCAACGAGGCCGCCGACGACAAGGGCTACGTCAAGCTGCCGAACGTCAACGTGCTGATCGAGATGGCCGACATGACCGAGGCCAACCGCTCCTACGAGGCCAACCTGCAGGTCATCAAGCAGGCGCGAGACCTGATCTCCATGACCATCGACCTGATGAGGAACCAGTGATGATCGGCGGCATCGGTGCCATCCACCTCAGGCCTCCGGTCGGCAACTCCGATGCCGACACCGGCCTCCTGTCCAATGCGGCTACGCCGGCCTCCGGCGCCGGCACATCCTTTGCCGAAGCGCTGTCGCAGGCGGCGACCAACACGGTCGACACATTGAAGAGCGCCGAGCAGGTATCGATCCAGGCGCTCAAGGGCGATGCCGACACCCGCCAGGTCGCCGACGCCGTCATGAGCGCCCAGCAGGCGCTGCAGGCGGCCGTCGCCATCCGCGATAAGATCGTCTCCGCCTATCTCGACATCAGCCGCATGAGTATTTGAGGACGGCCCCATGAAAGCGCTCGCCATCGCCGCCACCGGCATGAACGCCCAGCAGACCAACCTGGAAGTCATCGCCAACAACATCGCCAACATCAACACGACCGGCTACAAGCGCGCCCGCGCCGAGTTCTCCGACCTGCTCTATCAGGTCGACCGCACGCAGGGCGTGCCCAACCGTGCCAACGGCTCGATCGTTCCCGAAGGCGTCTCCATCGGCCTCGGCGTCAAGACCAGCGCCGTGCGCAACGTCCATATCCAGGGCGAGCTGACCAGCACCGGCAACAACTACGACCTCGCGCTGACCGGCAAGGGCTGGTTCCAGATCGAGGGCGCCGACGGCAACCCGCTCTACACCCGCTCCGGCGCCTTCAACACCAATGCGACCGGCCAGCTGGTGACGGTCGACGGCGCCGCCGTCATCCCCGCCATCACCGTGCCGGCCGACGCCGTCGAGGTCATCGTCAACAAGACCGGCCAGGTCTTCGCCCGCATCGACGGCCAGACCGACCTGCAGGACCTCGGCCAGCTCACGCTCGCCACCTTCGCCAACGAGGCCGGCCTGGCGCCGCTCGGCGACAACCTGTTCCAGGAGACGGTGGCCTCGGGCGCGGCCAATGTCGGCGTGCCGGGCGATCCGGGCTATGCCACCGTCGAACAGGGCTACCTGGAGAATTCCAACGTCGATCCGGTCAAGGAGATCACCGAGCTGATCTCGGCGCAGCGTGCCTACGAGATGAATTCCAAGGTCATCCAGGCCGCCGACGAAATGGCCGCCGTCGTCTCCAAGAACATCAGGTGACGACGATGGCGGCGCGCATCCTCGTTCCGGTCCTGCGCTCGATGGCGCTCGCCCTGGCGCTTTGCGCCGGTGCGGCGCCGGCCGCAGCCGACGAGGTCGTGCTGATCCCCAGCCGCGTCATCTATCCGGGCGAGACGATCGGCCTTGCCGCGCTGAAGGAAGTAACGCTGGCGCCCGGACGCCACAAGCCGGACGCCGTCGCCACCACCGCGCCCGAACTCGACGGCAAGGTCGCCAAGCGTACGCTGCTGCCCGGCCGCTACATCCCCGTAAGCGCGCTGCGCGAGGCATGGCTGGTCGAACAGGGCGCCTCCGTTCAGGTCTATTTCATCGCCGGTCCCCTCACCATCTCGGCCACCGCCGTCACCTTGCAGCCGGGCGCCGCGGGCGACCTCGTCAAGGTCCGCAACGTCGACAGCGGCAAGGTGCTGTCCGGCACGGTGATGGCCGACGGCACCATCCAGGTCGGCGCCTCATGAAGGGCATCCTCGCCATCGCCGTCGCGGCCTTGCTGGCGGTCCAGCCGTCGCTGGCCGACGGGCTGAACGCCAAGCAGAAGCGCGCGCTGGTCGCCAAGGAGGGACCGGGGGCGCTCGGTCAGGATTACGATCCGGCCACCGCGGCGCGCATGTTCAAGGTGTCGGCGACGCCCAGCCAGTTGCCGCCCGGACAGGTCGCCGCGCGCATCAAGGATATCGCCCAGCTCCAGAGCGCGCGCGACAATCAGCTCGTCGGCTACGGTCTCGTTATCGGGCTCTCGGGCACCGGCGACAGTTTGCGGAACTCGCCTTTCACCGAACAGTCGATCCGCGCCATGCTGCAGAACCTCGGCATCGCCACCGAGGGCGGCCAGGCGCGTGCCAAGAACGTCGCCGCCGTCATCGTCACCGCCAACATGCCGCCCTTCGTACAGTCCGGCGCACGCATCGACATCAACGTCTCCTCCATGGGCGACGCCACCTCGCTGCAGGGCGGCACGCTGGTGATGACGCCGCTGAAGGCCGCCGACGGCCAGATCTACGCCGTCGGCCAGGGCTCCGTCATCGTCTCCGGCTTCACCGCGCAGGGTCAGGCCGAGCAGCTCACGCAAGGCGTGCCGACCGCCGGCCGCGTCCCCAACGGCGCCATCGTCGAGCGCGCGGTGGATGCCGAGTTCGACGACCAGACGGTGCTGACGCTGCAATTGCGCAACCCGGACTTCTCCACCGCCATCCGCATCGCCGACGCCATCAACGACTACACCGGCCAGCGCTTCGGAATGCGCGTCGCGGCCGAACGCGACGCCCGCACCGTCTCGGTGAAGAAGCCGAAGGGGGTTTCGGCGGCGCGCTTCTATGCCGAGGTCGAGAACCTCGTGGTCGAATCCGACACGCCGGCAAGGGTCGTCGTCGATTCCCGCACCGGCACCATCGTCATCGGCAACCAGGTCAGAATCTCGCGCGTGGCGATCAGCCACGGCACGCTGACGGTGCGCATCACCGAAGCGCCGCGCGTCGTCCAACCGGAACCTTTCTCCCGGGGCGAGACGGCAGTCGAACCCAACACCGTCATCGAGGCCAGCCAGCCCGACGCACGTGTCGCGCTTCTGGACGGACCGGACCTGGAAACGCTCGTGTCCGGACTGAACCGCCTGGGCGTCAAGCCCGACGGCATCATCGCCATTCTGCAAGGCATCAAGTCGGCCGGCGCCCTGCAAGCCGACCTGATCCTCCAATAGGTCGCGCCGATGCTGCAACGTCTCCTCCCGCCTCTCCGCCGCTCCAACACCCTGCACGCGTTGTGCGGCATCGCCGTCGGCCTTGTGTTGCTCGGCGCCCCGGCGTCGGCCACCGAGCCGGTGCGCCAGGTTCTGCCAGGCGCGCCAACGGCCCCGCAGACGCTTGAGCGGGAGGCAGTCGCACCGGCACCGGCGGCGACCGGTTCGCTGGCCGGAAAGAGCCCCGAGCAAAGCGACGTCGAGCGCTTCTGCTCCAACATCGCCGACGCCGCGCGCGACCGCCGCTACTCCCTTCAGGCGGCCGAGCTCAAGAAATTGCAGGACGATGTCGACGCCCGCATCAAGGCGCTGGAGGCGAAGCGCTCGGAATACGAGCTGTGGCTGAAGCGCCGCGAGGTCTTCCTCGCCCGCGCCGAGGAAGGCGTCGTCAAGATCTACGGCGACATGAAGCCGGACGCCGCCGCCGAGCGGCTGGCCGCCGTCAGGCCTGAACTCGCCGCCGCCATCCTGATGAAGCTGGATCCGCGCAAGGCCGGCGTCATTCTCAACGAAATGGAAACGAAGGCCGCCGCCACCCTCACCGGGGTGATGGCCAGCGCGGCCCGCAGGGTAGATCCGTCATGATGCGCAGATACGTCCTCTTGGTTGGCGCGATGCTGCTTTCCGGCTGCGCCTCCGACCTCAGGGAGGTCAACAAGGAGCCGGCGCTGTCGCCGGTCGGCGCCGGCATCGACGGCGGCACCGTCTCGACCTACCGCTATCCTGAAACGCCGTCGGCGCCGGTCAAGAAGTTCTCGCTGTGGGACGATCGCCAGAGCCGGTTGTTCACCGATCCGCGCGCACTGCGCGCAGGCGACATCCTGACCGTCAAGATCAAGATCAACGATCGCGCCAAGTTCAAGAACCAGAACGACCGCAGCCGCACCGCCAACCGCTCGCTCGGCTTCGGCGTCGATCTCGGCTGGGATGGCTGGAGCACGTCCGGCAAGGGCAAGGGCAGTCTGGATTCCAAGACCGAGACCAATGCCGACGGTGCCATCGAGCGTTCGGAGAACCTCGAACTCAACGTCGCCGCCATCGTCACCGACGTGCTGCCCAACGGCAACCTGATGATCAAGGGCTCGCAGGAAGTGCGCGTCAACGCCGAGATGCGTGTGCTGACCATCGCCGGCATGGTGCGCCCGGCCGATATCGGCGCGGCCAACACGATCTCCTACGAGCGTATCGCCGAGGCGCGCATCTCCTATGGCGGCCGCGGCCGCATCACCGAGGTCCAGCAGCCGGCCTACGGCCAGCAGGTGCTGGACCAGGTGCTGCCCTTCTAGGCCGGTCCCCGATGGCGAACGCGGAACAGATAGAGGCGCCGAAGGGACCTTCCCTCATCGTCCAGGTCGCCATGCTGGCAGCGATGACCGTCGCCGCCCTCGGCGTCGGCTGGATGTCGGGCAGCTACCTGAAAAGCTCGGAAGCGCCGCCGAAACCCGCCAGGCTGGACCATAGCGCCAAGACCGAGGAAGCGCCGGCGGAAGAAAAGCCCGTTGCCGGCGCCCCGGTGCTGGTCCAGCTCCCGCAGATCACCACCAACCTCGCCGCCCCCGCCGACGTGTGGGTGCGCATGGACCTGTCCGTGGTCTACGACGCGCCGCAGCCGCCTCAGATGACGCAGGCGATCCACCAGGACCTGCTCGCCTACCTGCGCACCTTGAAGATGTACCAGGTGGAGGGCGCCAGCGGCTACCAGCACCTCAAGGCGGATTTGCAGGAACGCGCCGCCATCCGCAGCGACGGCCACGCCAAGGACGTCCTCATCAGGACGCTTCTGTTCGAATGAAAAAGCCGCTGTTCGCATTCCTGGCGCTGCTGGCGCTCACCGGCGCCGCCGCCGCCCAACAGATCGATCTCGGCGGCATCGGCCAGGCCAACGGCGAGACCGTCGGCTACATCATCCAGATGTTCGGGCTCATCAGCGTGCTTTCCGTCGCGCCGGGCCTGCTCATCATGGTGACGAGCTTCACCCGCTTCGTCATCGCCTTTTCGATCCTGCGCGCCGGCATTGGCCTGCAATCGACGCCGGCAAACCTGATCCTGATCTCGCTGTCGCTGTTCATGACGTTCTACGTCATGGCGCCGACCTTCGATCAGGCGTGGAACACCGGCGTCAGGCCGCTGATGGACAACCAGATCAGCCAGACGGAAGCGCTGGAGAAGATTTCCGACCCGTTCCGCACCTTCATGCTGCGCAACGTCCGCGACAAGGACTTCGACCTGTTCGCCGACCTGGCGCGCGAGCGCGGCCAGCAGGTGTCGCGCGAGACGGTGGACCTGCGCATCCTCGTCCCCGCCTTCATGATCTCCGAAATCCGCCGCGGCTTCGAGATCGGCTTTCTGATCGTGCTGCCTTTCCTCGTCATCGACCTGATCGTCGCCACCATCACCATGGCCATGGGCATGATGATGCTGCCGCCGACAGTGGTGTCGCTGCCCTTCAAGATCCTGTTCTTCGTGCTGATCGACGGCTGGAACCTTTTGATCGGCTCGCTGGTGCGGTCGTTCAACTAGAGCTTTTTGCAGCCGGACGGAATCGTCTGGCGTCGCACAAATGCGGCTAAACAAGGAGATAGATCGTTTCACCGTTTCCGTGAAACGATCTAGGGACAGTTGGCAGCCGGAAAAAGCGTCCGGCGTCGCCCGGACGTAGCCAAGGGAATGGCTCTCAAGCCGCTCCCGGATAGGACAACCGCCAGTCCGTCGGCCGCCCCGATGTGCTGGCCTTCTCCGCCCAGGTGGCGATGGCGTTCCAGTCGAACAGGACGGATTTGGCGACGCCGATGGGATCGTCGGCATCCAGCGGCAGGAACCGGGTCGCCGGATGCCACGGCACGCCGTCGGTGCCGAGCTGGATCTGCGATCCGCTTTGCCCGAACAGGACGGTGGGAACGCCGAGGCCCGCCGCGAGCTCCAGCGTCGCGGTGCCGGCGGTGACGACAAGGTCGCAGGCTCCCGTCAGATAGGACGCCGACACGAGGTCGTTCATCTGGTCGATGGCCGGGAAATCGTAGATCGGCAGGCCCATTTCGCGCATCGCCGCGACTTCCTCGCGGCATTCGTCGTACTGCAGGCAGACGAACTTCGTCGTGCCGAGCAGCTTCAGTGGCGCTAAAAACTCCGCCTTCACATATTGCTGGTTGCGCTGCACGTTGCGGTTGGACGAGCGCCAGCACAGGCCGATGACCGGTTGATGCGGCGCGACGGTCATGTCCGCGCGCAGCCGCTGCTCGATCTCGCCGTCGCGCTTGAGCCACGGCCGGCTTTTCGCCTGCATAGCCGCTGCGGTCGGCCGGAAATGGCGGGCCAGGGAACCGATCGGAACCTCGAAGTCGAAGCCCGCATAGTCTTTCGGCTTGCGCGCGTCGGGTCCCAGGTCGGGCCGCACCTCGATGTCGGGGAAAGATATGCGGAAAAGCGCCGCGAGCTTCGGCGCGCATTCGAAGGTGATTTGGGCGCCGGTGGCGATCAGGTCCGGCAGGATGCTGGCAAAGCGGATTTCATCGCCGATGCCCTGTTCGCGCCACACCAGCACCCGCTTTCCGGCGAGGGCTTCCCCTTGCCAGCGCGGTATGGCGAAGGTCCGGCGCTCCGAGGGAAAATCCGGCCAGTCCCAGCGTACCTCGTAGTTGTCGAAGGCTTCGGGCAGTTCGCCCGCCTCCAGTTGCTGGATCGCGAGATTCCACCGCGCCAGGATATGCGACGGTTCCTTCTCGAGAACCGATTTCTGGATGGCGATCGCCTTTTGGAGGTTGCCGAGCCGGGCATGGATGACGCCGGTGGCGGACATGATGGAAGCCTGGTATCTGGTGCCGCGTGCCAGCAGCGCCTCAGCTTCCCGCAGCGCCTCATGCAGGAAGCCCGCCGAGGTCAGGCAGTCGATCCAGGCGCGATCGACCACGACCATCTCGTCCTCATCCGTGACGAGGGCACGGATGCGCCTGTAGTTGTCGACGACATATTCGTAGTTGGCCGCCTTCGAGGCCGCGACCAGGCGGTAGCACCACAAAAGCGACGGCGGATTGTCCAAGAGGCCGAGGCCCTCGTCGAAGAGCGCCTCCGAAGCCTTGAAGTGGCGCGTGTCCAGGGCCTCGACAGCCTGCTTGAGGAGACGCCCGGCTTTCTTGATCGTCTTGCGGTCCTGCGCGGAAGCGGCATGCCCGATCGCCGGCATGGGCACAGATCCTGTTCCGCCACCGGCCAATGCCCTCACCAGCGCGTCCGCGCCGCGCACATTATCCGCCGCGAAAGGCAGGGCACCTGCTGGCGGCTCGCTTTTGCGGGCGTTCGTTGCTGACGGCATCCACGTCTCCAATCCGCGCGTGCCCATCCGGCACCCGGACGCCACGGTAAGCGACCTGGGTTGTGCGAGGCTTTCGCTGGAAGGCAACATTTCACCTTCCATTAACCATAAAGCTTAGCTCTTTTTCAGGGAGTGCCTGCCATTGTCCCGGCAATGGCGGGTGGTCGCTGGATCGACCATAGGCATGATGCCGTACCGTCATACCGGTCGAGCCGGTATGCCAAAAAAATCCATATAGTAAGGTACGTGTACTCATGTCGAGCATCAACACGAACGCGTCTGCGCTCACCGCACTGCAGAGCCTGAACGCGACCAACAAGGCACTCGAGACCACGCAGTCGCGCATTTCGACCGGCTTCCGCGTTTCGACGGCGTCCGACAACGCCGCCTATTGGTCGATCGCCACCACCATGCGCTCCGACAACAAGGCCAACTCCGTCCTTCAGGACGCCCTCGGCCTCGGCGCCGGCAAGGTGGACACCGCCTACACCGCGATGAACTCGGCCATCGACGTGGTCGACCAGATCAAGGAAAAGGTCCTGCTGGCCAAGACCTCCAGCACCGACGACCGCGCCAAGATCCAGTCCGAAATCACCGAGCTGCAGAACCAGCTCAAGGACAACATCGGCGGCGCCAACTACGCCGGTTCCAACCTGCTGAAGACCGACGCTTCGGTCGCCGGCACCAAGCTGACGGTCATGACGTCCTACAACCGCGACTCGACGGGCAAGGTCTCGACCGGCACCATCGACGTCACCAACGACAGCACCCGCCTGATCGACAGCCGCAGCGGTAGCGCGAGCACCAAGACCGGCATCCTCGACAAGCAGTTCGCGGTCGGCGCGGCCACGGCGACCAAGTCGTCGATCCTCGACCTCAAGGTCACGGGCACCGGCTCGGCCGGAACGAGCACCGCCTTCGACAACATGCTGACCGGCATCGAAACGGCGCTCAAGGGCATGGCCACCGGCGCTGCGACCCTCGGTGCCGCCAAGGCCCGCATCGACATGCAGAAGGACTTCGTCTCGAAGCTCTCCGACTCGATCGATCGCGGCGTCGGCCAGCTCGTTGACGCTGACATGAACAAGGAATCGACCCGCCTGCAGGCCCTCCAGGTGCAGCAGCAGCTCGGCATCCAGGCGCTGTCGATCGCCAACTCGAACACGCAGCAGATCCTGTCGCTGTTCCGCTAAGGCTAGCGCCGGCGACAGCCGGCAACATCAGGCCGAAAGGGCCGCGCTTCCCCGGGAAGCGCGGCCTTTTTCATTTCCAGCACCCCTCTGCATCCCTTTAATCGGCTGTTAACCATGACGGGCTAGTTATGGTTAACCGATCGTATCCGTCGCGCCCCGGCCCGGCGGAATGTCCGAGGAAAGGGTGGCCCGTGGCAAGCATCATGACGAACGCCTCTGCGATGACGGCATTGCAGAGCCTCAATGCGACCAACAAGCAGCTCGAACAGACGCAGAGCCGCATCTCCACCGGCTTTCGCGTCTCGACCGCCTCCGACAATGCCGCCTACTGGTCGATCGCCACCACCATGCGCTCCGACAACAAGGCGAATTCGGTCGTGCAGGATGCGCTCGGGCTCGGCGCCGGCAAGGTCGATACCGCCTACACGGCGATGAACTCCGCCATCGACGTCATCGACGACATCAAGGCAAAGGTCCTGCTGGCCAAGACCTCGAGCGCCGAGGACCGCGCCAAGATCCAGAGCGAGATAAAGTCCTATCAGGACCAGCTCAGGGATTCGATCGGCGGCGCAACCTATGCCGGGGCCAACCTGCTGCAGACCGACTCGGCCTCCACCGACACGACGCTGCAGGTGATCTCGTCCTACAATCGCGACTCGACCGGCGCCGTCGTCACCGGCTCCATCGACATCGCCTACAAGAACATCCGCCTGATCGACGCCAACGCGACCGCCAGCGCGGGCATCCTCGACAAGGCCGGCTCGGCGTCCAACGTATCGTTGCTCGACATCAGCCTCTCGGCGACCGGCATGTCCGCCATCACCGGCACCGGCGACGTCGCCAAGTTCGACAACCTCCTGACCGACATCGAAAAAGTGCTGGGCAAGATGACGGCCGCGGCATCCGAACTCGGCGCCGCCAAGTCGCGCATCGATATGCAGAAGGATTTCGTCTCCAAACTGATGGACTCCATCGACCGCGGCGTCGGCCAGCTGGTCGATGCCGACATGAACAAGGAATCGACCAAGCTCCAGGCGCTTCAGGTACAGCAACAGCTCGGCATCCAGGCGCTGTCCATCGCCAACACCAATTCGCAGAACATCCTCGCGCTGTTCAAGGGCTGACGCCGTCGCCGGCAGATCTTTGGAAGGGCCGCGGCTTTCGCGGCCCTTTTCGTTTGCGCGGTCCCGTTCGCGCCGCGCGCCCGGCCCATAATTTTCGCACAAGCTTCGCGCTCTAGGCTGAAGGCAGGGCAATCATGCCGGGAGCAGAGCTGCCGTGCCGGAGCAGATCAAGACCATCATCGCCAACCTGCAAGGGTTCGGCACGAAACGGCTGGCCATCATGGGCGCCATCGCCGCGCTGGTCATCGCCGTCGTCGGCATCGCCTCGGTCTATCTGAACCGGCCCGCCTACGAGACGCTCTATGTCGGTCTCGACCGCGCCGACGTGAACCAGATCGGCATGGTACTCGGCGAAGCCGGCATCGCCTTCGACGTCGGCTCCGACGGCACCAGCGTGCTGGTCGCCGCCGGCAACACCGCGCAGGCGCGCATGCTGCTTGCCGAAAAGGGCCTGCCGACCAGCGCCAACGCCGGCTACGAACTTTTCGACAATGTCGGCTCGCTCGGCCTCACCTCCTTCATGCAGCAGGTCACCCGCGTGCGCGCGCTGGAGGGCGAGATCGCCCGCACCATCCAGTCGCTGCAAGGCATCAAGGCGGCGCGCGTCCACATCGTCATGTCCGAGCGCGCCAATTTCCGCCGCGACGAGCAGCAGCCGTCCGCCTCCGTCGTCATCCGCTACGCCGGCACCGACGCCACCAAGACGGCCATGTCGATCCGCCACCTTGTCGCGGCCGCCGTGCCGGCGCTGTCGGCCGACAAGGTGACGGTGCTGGATTCGACCGGCAACCTCCTGGCCGCCGGCGACGACCCGTCCAACACAAGCGCGGCCCGCTCGCTCGGCGTCGAGCAGACCGTCGAGACGCAGATCGAGGACAATATCCGGCGCGCCCTCAGCCCCTATCTCGGCCCCGACAATTTCCGCGCTTCGGTGAAAGCCGACGTCAACACCGACACGCGCCAGACCGAGGAGACGATCTACGATCCGAACTCGCGCGTCGAACGCTCCGTGCAGACGGTGAAGTCGAACGAGAACAGCAACCAGAAGCAGGCCTCCACCCCGACCACCGTGGAGCAGAACCTGCCCGAGACGCAGGCCGCCAGCACGGACGGCCCGCAGTCCAGCTCGCAGAACGACCGCAAGGAAGAGATCGCCAACTACGAGATCAGCTCCAAGAAGATCGCCACCGTCTCCAACGGCTACAGCGTCGACAAGATGTCGATCGCCGTGGTGGTCAACCAGCAGCGGCTGAAGGATATTCTCGGCAAGGACGCGACGCCCGAGCAGATCGCCCAGCGCGTCAGCGACATCCAGAAGATGGTCGCTTCCGCCACCGGCTTCGACGAAAAGCGCGGCGACATCATCGACGTCTCGGCCGTCGAATTCATCGACGGGCTCGACGGCGTGCCGCTCGAACAGCCGGGCATCATGGAACGCATCGGCCACTACACCGGCACCCTCATCAACGCCGCCGCCTTCGTGGTGGTCGTCTTCCTGCTCGCCTTCTTCGGCCTGCGGCCGATGGCGGCGGCGCTGACCGCCAGGCCTGCGGCGCTGGCCGGGCCGAGTTTCGAAGAAGTGCAGCGCTCGCTGCCGACGCCCGATCCGGCAGTCGCCGGCGCCATAGCCGGTCCGGAAACCGCAGGCGCGCGTCCCGCCGTGCAGACCCCGCTTGACGACCTGCGCCAGAAGCTCAGGCCCGCGCCGCAGGAACGGCTGGCCCGCATGGTCGACCTGAATGAGGAACGCACGGCGCAGATCCTGCGCAAATGGGCCGCGCAAGAGGCGACGGCCTGATGCGCTCGGCCGCCCTTTTCGATCTTCTGCCCGACTTCGGCACGAGGCCCAAACCCGCTGAAGCGGCAGCGAAACCCGTCGAGCAGCTACCACCTGAGGTCGTTCCCGAGCCGGATATGGGCACGATCATCGCCGAAGCCGTGGCGCGTGCCGAGCAGGAAGCCGAGGCGCGGCTTGTTGCCACCCATCAGGCGGAGCTGACAGCGCAACTGGAGGCCCAGCAGGCGGAAACCGACGCCTTCCTGCAGACGCTGGGCGGCGACATCGGCGCCGCCGTCGCCACGCGCATCGACCTCATGCAGGCGGCCGTCACCGACCTCGTCGCCGACCAGGTCGCGCGCGTCGTCGGCGGCCTGCTGGGCGAGGATTTACAGAAACGGTCGCTCGCCGCGCTCGCGGATGCCGTGCGCGAGGCGATCGGCGACACCGACGCGGTGCGCATCCGCGTCAGCGGCCCCTCCTCGCTCTACGAAACACTGAAGACCGCGCTCGGCGAGCGCGCGGCGAACCTCGACTTCACCGACGCTCCCGGCTTCGACCTCACCGTCGCCATCGACGACGCCGTCTTCGAGACGCGCATGGCCGAATGGTCCGCCGCATTGTCCGAGGTGCTGGCATGAGCATGGCCGGGGCGGCTGAGGAGAAGCACGAGATCATCATCGTGCGGCGCGGCCACGACGACGACGACGAGGGGCATCACGGCGGCGTCTGGAAAATCGCCTTCGCCGACTTCATGACGGCGATGATGTGCTTCTTCCTGGTCATGTGGCTCATCAATGCCGCCAACGAGCAGACCAAGGCCGCCGTCGCCTCCTATTTCAACCCGATCAAGCTGATCGACCGCAATTCCAGCCGCAAGGGACTGGAGGACCTGGGCAACGGCCCCTCCCCGGTCGGGATGACCGCGCGCAATCCCATCCCCGAGGCGGACAAGAACGGCAAGAGCGGCAAGGACGGCACGGCGCCCCAGGACAACGACGAGGGGCAGAAGGAAGAAAGCAAGAAGTCCGACGAACAGCTGTTCGCCGACCCCTATGCGATGCTGGCCGAAATCGCTTCCGACACCGGCATCATGCAGAACGTCAGCAAGAAGGGCGACGGCGGCGCGCAGGAGGCCGGCCCCGCTTCCGGCGCCGATGGCGGCCAGTCCTACCGCGACCCGTTCTCGCCCGACTTCTGGTCGCAGCAGGAAACGACACCCGCCGCCGAGGCAAGCGCCGCGCGCGCCAAGATCGATGGCGAACCGGCCAAGCCCGGCGACCAGATAGCCGAGGTCGCCGTTCCCGAGGTGAAAGCGGTGGCCCCGGCAGCACAGCCTGAAAAGACGCCGGCGCAGCCTTCGCAGCCGACCGAGGCCGACAAGCAGGCAGGCAAAACGGAACAGGTTGCGGCAAACGCACAGGAAGAGACCCGGCCGGCCGGCGCATCCGCGGACAAGATCGAGACAGACAGCGGCCCGACCGCCGCCAAGCAGACCGAGGCCGGGCCGGCCAAAACCGAAGCGGCCAAACCGGACGTGATCGAGGCGCCGAAAGGTCCGTCCGCCGCCGCGCTGCGCGCCGCCGCCGAGGTCAGCCGGGAAATCGCCGATACCTTCAAGCTGAACGACAAGATGCTGAACGGCATTTCCGTCGAGGCCACCGACAAGGGCGTCGCCATCTCGATCACCGACCAGCTCGATTTCGGCATGTTCGAGATCGGTTCGGCCGTGCCCAGCCGCGATCTGGTACTGGCGATGGATAAGATCGGCCGCATCGTCAACGCGCAGAAGGGCTCGATCTCCATCGAGGGGCATACCGACGCCCGCCCCTTCCACTCGGCCACCTACGACAACTGGCGCCTGTCGACCGCGCGCGCGCATGCCGCCTATTACATGCTGGTGCGCGGCGGCGTGGACGAAGGCCGCATCTCCGAAGTGGCGGGCTTCGCCGACCGCCGGCCGAAGGACAAGGCCGACCCCTACGCCGCCGTGAACCGCCGTATCGAGATCATCCTGGAGACGGGAGGATGAGACGGATCGCGGGGCTTCGCTGCGCCGCCGGCTTCCTGCTGACCATGGCCGCAGGCACTGGGGCCGGCCACGCCACGGAGGCACTGGCGCCCTACCAGATGGTGCGCTCGCTGCAATTGGTGCAGGACCGTATCGCGTCCGGCGACCAGGCGGCGCTGCCGATGCAGGCCAAGCTGCTCGAACTGACCGACGCGCGCCTGCGCAAGATAAGCGCCGAGGACCTGAAGGACCCGAAGAACCTGCGCGCACTCCTTGTCTACGGCATGAGCGGCGGCAATCCCGCGACCGTCAAGGCGGCGACCGCCCATGTCGAGATGGATGCCGGCATGCAGGCGATCTCCACCGGCATCCTCGCCTATCTCGGCGGCCGCCCAGCCGATGCCATCGAGGCGCTGAAGCCGGTCGACCCGATGACGCTGCCAAGCGATCTCGGCGCCTTCGTCGCCTTGGTGAAGGGCTCGCTGCTCGCCGGCGAGGACCCGGCGCAGGCGCTTCCTCTGCTCGACAGAGCGCGGTTGCTCAGCCCCGGCACGCTGGTGGAGGAAGCGGCGCTCCGACGGACGATCGGCATCACCGCGGCGAACGGCGACGCCGCCCGCTTCGCCCATGCCTCCACCCAATATGTCGAGCGTTACCTGCATTCGCCCTATGCCAGCCAGTTCGCCGACTCCTTCGTCTCCGGCGTCATCGCCATGGACCAGGCGCTCGGCCGCGACAGGCTTGCCGACATCACCGCCATGATGGACGCCGAGCGCGCGCGGGTGATCTATCTGCGCATCGCCCGCCGCGCCGCTATCGACGGCCTGAACGACTTGTCCGCCTTCGCCGCCGCCAGGGCCGAGCAGAAGCGCGGCAAGGACACAGGCAACGATCCGCGCGCGGCTCTCTACGCCAGCCTTTCCGCGGTGACGTCGGCGACGGTTGACGACCTGCGCGAGACGTTGAAGACGATCGACCGCAGCCGCCTCTCCGAAAGCGACCGTGCTTTGTTCGATGCCGCCGAGGCCGTCACCCGCGAGATCGTCGCCCCGCCTCCCGCCGGTGCCGCGACGCCGGTGCCACCTCTGGCCGAGGCCGTCTCCTCGCCCGCCCAGCCCGCCGCCGACCTGGCGGATGCGAAAAGCCCTGCCGCGCCGGAAGCGGCGGACGACCTGCCGCCGGTCGAGGGCGCGGTCTCCGAACGCCCGGCCGAGCAGGCGGTGTCCGAGCAGGCGACATCGGAGCCGGCCGGCGGACAGGCCGCCGCGCGGCAGCCGGTCGCCGACGCGTCCCCGCCGGCAACGGAGCCTGCACCCGTGACATCGGATGCCTCGGCAGGCGGGCAACCAGTCGACGCCGCGGACGCGACCATCGCCGACGCGCGACGCAAGCTCCATCAGATCGACCAGATGCTGGGAACCTCTCCCCAATGACCGTCACCATGACCCCGACCCTTCCCGGCATGGCAACGGGGCCTTCCGGCTCCGTACCGGCACGCGAACCGGCAGCGGGCGAACCTGCCTTCCGCGACGTGCTCGATGGAAAAGATCAATCCGCGGCGGATACGAGGAAGACGCCGGAGAGCGCCACCCGCACCCGCTCAGACGAAGACGGTCGGACAGCCGGCTCGGCGCAGGACAAACCGCGCCACGGCAGGCACCGGGATGACGCCGACACGACTCAGGATACGCCGCCATTGCGCGACAGGCTGCCGCTGCTGGTCAGCCTGAACCGCCTCGGCGCCGCCAAGGATGCACAGCCCGACGCCACGGACGACGGCAAGAGCAACGAAGCTGCTGACAAGAACGCGACCGTGGACGACGACACGGCCATCGCCGCGTCGATGATGCTCGATGCGGCGGCCGCCAAGGCCGACGGCCGGAAGGCGGATGCCGCCTTGCCAGCCGACCGGATTGCCCGGCAGGATCCGCCTGTCGGAAAGGCAGAACCCGAAGCGAAAGCGCATCCCGCGACGGCGGAAGCCGCCGACGCTGCCACTCGCGCCGCAATCCAACTCCAACCGGACCAGGCAGCTGCAGGCAAGCGCCAGCCGCTGCCCGGAGCGGCCGTCGCCGGGACCTCGGAAACGGAGGGAGCCGCCGACGCGACTGTGGCGGACACGGTCGACGCAACCTCGAACGACGCGCCCCCGCGCATCCGCCAAGTCTCGCCGGAACGGAAGGGGGCGGACGGCGATGCGCGGCAGCAGCGCGCCGGCGAGCGCCGTCAGGACGAGACACCGCGCACCGTCTCGGTCACCGCCAGCCAATCATTCGCAGCGCCCGCTTCCCATCCGATGAGCCAGACCACGGCAGCGCTTGTCGCCACCATTTCCGCCGACAACGGCTTCAGGCAGGCCGCCGCGATGCAGGCGGCTACCCCTTCTGTTGCCCTTCCGACACACGTCCTCAAGATCGAACTCCGTCCCGCCGACCTCGGCTCCGTCACCGCCAGCCTGCGCATGACGGGACAGCAATTGACGGTTGAGCTGAAGCCCGAGACGCATGAGGCCTATCGCCGGCTGGAAGCGGACAAGGACGACATCGCCAAGTCGCTGAAACGCCTCGGGCTCGGCGTCGACAGCGTCACCGTCCTGCAACCGCAGATGGCGGCGACGCCTGCCGCGCGCGCCGACGCGGCATCGTCGGCGACCGCAGCACCCTACCGCGACCCGTCATCCTTTCAGCCGGGCAATCCGAACGGCGACGGAGCGGCCGGGCGGCAGGCGGGCCATCAATCGGAAAGGAACGGCAATGAAGGCAGGCAGGACGCCCCGCGCAGCGCGCAGGCTTCTCGCATCGGCACTGGCGGCAATCTGTTTATCTAGCCTGGCGGCCGGGGCGGCAAACGCCGCCGCCAACCCGTGCGAGGCGGAAATCCTGCGTGCCGCCGACCGCTACGGCATTCCGGCCGGCATCCTCTACGCGGTCGGCCTGACGGAAACCGGCAACAAGGGCAGCCTCCAGCCCAACGCCTTGAACATAGAAGGAAAAGCCGTCTTCCCGCGAAGCCGGGCGGAAGCGCTCGCCGACTTCGAAAACGCCCGCCGCGACGGCAAGACGCTGATCGATCTCGGCTGCATGCAGATCAACCATCACTACCATGCCTCGCAGTTCCGCAGCGTCGCCGACATGCTCGATCCGCATCGCAACGTCGACTATGCCGCCCGCTTCCTGGCCAGCCTTCATGCCCGCCATCAGACCTGGTCGATGGCCGTCGCCCGCTACCATGCCGGCCCCGACAACGATCCCGCGCAGAAGATCTATGTCTGCCGCGTCATCGCCAACATGGTCGCCGTGGGTTTCGGCAAATGGACGGCCAACGCCCGCACGTTCTGCAAACCATAAGTTGCACGACTTGCCGCACCTAGCCGGTGTGTCCACATCGAGGGTGGTGGGGTGATGGCTCCGGTGCCGACGCTATATATTTGTCGGATAATACAACCATAGCGATTCCCGACTCCCAAGAAACTATCCGCAAGATTTGATGGTGGTCACGATTCCCGGCCGCGATTACCCATTGTTGCAACGGGGCATAAAAGTTGATTCGGAGGGCGGGCCGATGATCGTGATCGTTGACGAGCGCGAACTGGTGACGGAAGGGTATCATTCCCTTTTCGATCGCGAGGGCGTGGCGAGCGCCGGCTTCGCGCCTGGGGAATTCGGCGAATGGGTCGAGAGCGCGCCCGAGGACGACCTCAAATCGGTGAGCGCCTTCCTTATCGGCGATTGCCGCGAAGGGTCGATCTCGCCGCGCCAGATCCGCGGCCGCACCGGCGCGCCGGTGATCGCGCTCAGCGAACAGAATTCGCTCGAAAACACGCTGCGGCTGTTCGAGTCCGGCGTCGACGACGTCGTGCGCAAGCCCGTCCACATCCGCGAAATCCTCGCCCGCATCGCCGCCATCAGCCGCCGCGCGCAGGACGAGGCCGCCTGCACCGAAATCGGCGCCATGCGCATCTTCATGGACGGCCGCGACCCCGAGATCGATGGCGAGCCGCTGCCCCTGCCGCGCCGCGAGCGCCGCATCCTCGAATATCTCGCCGCCAACCGTGGCCGGCGCGTCACCAAGACCCAGGTCTTCAATGCCATCTACGGCATCTTCGACGAAGAGGTCGAGGAGAACGTGGTGGAAAGCCACATCAGCAAGCTGCGCAAGAAGCTGCGCGAGAAGCTTGGCCACGATCCCATCGATTCAAAGCGCTTCCTGGGCTACCGGCTGGTAGCCTGATGCGGCCGGCCCGTTCGCATCGCCCAAGCCGCGACAGCTTCGCGCAAGACAGGACGCGTATCCTGAAGGCCGCTCTTTCGCGGTATCAGGAGACGTTTCGATGAGCTTGTATGGAATGATGCGAACCGGCGTTTCCGGCATGAACGCCCAGGCCAACCGCCTGTCCACCGTCGCCGACAACATCGCCAACGCCGACACCACCGGCTACAAACGCTCCTCTACCGAATTCTCTACGCTGGTCATGCCGACCACCGGCGGCGCCTACAATTCCGGCGGCGTCACCACCACGGTGCGCTCCTCGATCTCCTCGCAGGGCGTGCTGCAATACACCACCTCGGTGTCCGACCTCGCCGTCAACGGCGACGGCTTCTTCGTCGTCCAAGACGCCAGCGGCACGCCTTACCTCACGCGCGCCGGCGCCTTCGTGCCGGATGCCGAGGGCAGGCTCGTCAACGCGGCCGGCTTCCAGCTGATGGCCTACAGCTTCGAGAACGGCATGCCGGCGGCGACCGTGAACGGCTTCGAGGGCCTCGTGCCGGTGACCATTTCCGAGCAGGGGATGACGGCGACGCCCAGCACGCAGGGCGTCTTCAACGCCAACCTGCCGGCCTCGGCGACGCCCGTCGCGGCGGGCGACCTGCCCTCCACCAACAGCGCGACGGCGCAATACACGGCCAAGTCCTCGCTGGTCGCCTATGACAACCTCGGCAACAAGGTGTTGCTCGACGTCTACTTCACCAACACCGGCGCCGGCAGCTGGCAGGTTTCCGTGTTCGACCAGTCGAAGGCAACGCCCGGCACCTCCTTCCCCTATACCGGCGGCGCGCTCGGCTCGGCCAATCTGAGCTTCGACATGACCACCGGCAAGCTGACGGGCGCCACCGACAGCGTTTCCTTCACCGTGCCCAACGGCGCGGCCATGACGCTCGACCTGTCGACGCTGACCCAGTTGGGCGCCGCCTACACGCCGACCGATCCGCAGGTGAACGGCAACGCGCCCGGCACCATCGACAAGGTCGAGATAAGCAAGGACGGCACCATCTACGCCCGCTACAAGGACGGCTCCTCCAAGGCGCTCTACAAGATCCCGCTGGCCGACGTCACCAGCCCGGACCAGCTCTCGGCGCTCGCCGGCAACGTCTACGCGCAGAGTTCGGAATCTGGTGCCGTCACGATCGGTTTCGCCAATCAGGGCAAGCTCGGGGCGATCATTTCGGACGCCCTTGAGAACTCCGACGTCGACATCGCCGAGGAACTGACCTCGATGATCGCGGCGCAGCGCAGCTACACGGCCAACTCCAAGGTGTTCCAGACCGGTTCCGACCTGATGGACGTCCTGGTCAACCTCAAGAGATGAGTGGCCGCGGCGGCGCGGCGATTGAAAGACGCTAAGAAGAATGTCCCTTTCATCCGCATTGAGCATCGCTCAGTCGTCGCTGCTGACCACCTCGCGCCAGACGTCGGTGGTCTCCCGCAACGTCGCGGATGCCGCCAATCCCGACTATTCGCGCCGCACGGCGCCCGTCGTCTCGACCGACCCCGGGGCGCGCGCCGTCCAGATCCAGCGCGCCGCCAACGAGCAGCTTTTCCGCCAGAACCTTGCAGCATTGTCGGCCTGGGCAGGCCAGAGCGCGCTTTCCGGCGGCCTCGACCAGCTCGAACTGGCCGTCAACGGCGTCGACAACGCCTCTTCGGCGTCGACCGCCATCGGCAAGCTGCATGAGGCGCTGCAACTATACGCCACCTCGCCGTCGAACCAGAATGCCGGCACCGCCGTCATCGACGCCGCGCGCCAGGTCGTGCGCTCGCTGAACGAGGGCACCGACGCCATCCAGAAATTCCGCACCGACACCGATGCCCAGATCGCCACGGCGGTCGGCGACCTGAACTCGCTGCTCTCGCAGTTCCAGGACGTCAACACGGCCATCGTCTCGGGCAGCCGTTCGGGAGCCAATGTCTCCGACGCGCTAGACCAGCGCGACGCGCTTTTGAAGAAGATCGGCGAATACGTGCCGATCTCGACCTTCACGCGCGGCGACAACGACATGATCATCACCACCGGCGACGGCACGACGCTGTTCGAGACGATCCCGCGCTCGGTGTCCTTCCAACCGCTGGCCGGTTATGCGGCCGGCACTCAGGGTAATGCCGTCTACATCGACAACGTGCCGCTCAAGGCCGGGACCGGCGGCGACACCGACGCGGGCGGCAAGCTGGCCGGATTGATCCAGCTCCGCGACAACGTCACCGTCACCATGCAGGCTCAGCTCGACGAGATCGCGCGCGGACTGATCGGCGCCTTCGCCGAGACGGCGCCTCCCAATCCCGACGCGGCCGGCCTGTTCATGCAGGCGGGTAGCTCGTCCATTCCCGGCACGTTGACCACCGGGCTGGCGGGCCAGATCAGGGTCAACGCCGCCATGGACCCCGCCGCCGGCGGCAACGTCACCCTGCTGCGCGACGGCGGCGCCAACGGCGCGGCCTATGTCGCCAACACCTCCGGCGGCGCATCCTATGCCGACCTCCTCATCGGTTATGCCAACCGGCTCGACCAGCCGATGGCATTCAGCCCGGCCGCCGGCATCAACACCACCGTCAGCGTCACGGCCTACTCGGCCAGCTCCATCGGCTGGTTCGAGGGCATTCGCCAGCAGGCCTCGACCGCCGCCGACGCCAAGGAGGCGCTGGCGACCCGCACCGCCGAAGCGCTGTCCAACGACACCGGCGTCAATGTCGATACCGAAATGTCGCTGCTGCTCGACCTCGAGCACACCTACCAGGCGTCGGCGCGGATTCTCAGCACCGTCAACCAGATGCTGGATTCGCTGATGGAAGCGGTGAGGTAAGATCATGAAGGCGTCAGGCGTTTCCTCCGCCGCCATCTCCAACGCAATGCGCTATTCGCAAACGCGCATGCAGGTCGACCTCGTCAAGGCGCAGAAGGAGATGGACACCGGGCGGGTCGCCGATACCGGGCTGGCGCTTGGCACGCGCACGGCCCAGTCGGTGACCTTCGCGCGCGACCTCGACCGGCTGAACGGCATCGTCGATTCCAACGCTCTGGTGGCGTCGCGGCTGTCATCCACGCAGGATGCGCTCGGCCAGCTCACCGACGTCGCGCAGGCGCTGCTCGGCGCCATGGCGACGGCATCCTCCGGCGACATGACCGACGCCGTCGCCCACGACAGCGGCAACGCGGCGCTGCAATCGATGACGGCGATCCTCAACACCTCCGTCAACGGCGAATACCTGTTTGCCGGCACCAACACCGACGTCAAGCCGATCGACGATTTCACCACCGCGGGTTCGCCGGCGAAGGCCGCGCTGGACGCCGCCTTCTTCGCCCGTTTCGGCTTCACGCAGGACGACCCGGCCGCCGCCTCCGTCACCACCGCCCAGATGGACGACTTCATCACCAACGACGTCGTGCCGCAGTTCTTCGGCACGGGCTGGCAGACGAACTGGTCGAACGCCACCGACGAGCAGATCGTCAGCCGCATCGCCCTCAACGAGAAGACCGAGACCTCGATCAGCGCCAACAACGACGGCGTGAAAAAGCTCGCCATGGCCGCCGCCATGGTGTCCGATTTCTTCTCTTCTTCGACACTGAGCGGCGAGGCGAAGAAGACGGTGGCCTCGCGCGCCCTGTCGCTGGCAGGCGAGGCTGTGAGCGATCTGGGCCAATCCCAGTCGCAGGCCGGCATCATCCAGAAGCGCGTCTCCGACGCCACCGACCGCATCAAGACGCAGGCGGACCTGTTCGAAAAGCACATCCTCGACCTCGAAGGCGTTGATCCCTACGAGGCGGCCAACCGCGTCAACGACCTGATGTCGCACATCCAGACCTCGTTCGCGCTTACCGCACGCATCCAGCAGCTGAGCCTGCTGAACTTCCTGACCTGAACCACGGACTTTGCCAGCGATGTATCAATTCTCATACGCCGACATCCAGACAGACTCCGTGGCCGACGCCAAGGAGCGCGAGCGACAGTTGCTCACCCGCTCGATCGAGATGCTGACGGCCGCCGCCGCCGCCGGCACACAGTCGATGGAGGCGATCGAAGCGCTGCATTTCACCAATCGCGTCTGGACCAGCTTCGTCGAGGACCTTGGTTCCGACGACAATGCGCTGCCCAAGGAACTGCGTGCCAACCTGATCTCGATCGGGCTCTGGCTGCTGCGCGAAACGGAAGACATCCGCCAGGGCCGCGCCGACAATTTCGAGGGGTTGATCGAGGTGTCGCAGATCATCCGGGACGGTATCCAATGACCAACACGCTGAAGCTGTCGCTCAAGCCGAACGAAAAGATCTACATCAACGGCGCCGTCGTGCGCGTCGACCGCAAGGTCAGCATCGAGCTGATGAACGACGTGCAGTTCCTGCTTGAAAGCCATGTCCTGCAGCCCGAGGACGCCTCGACGCCGCTGAAGCAGCTCTATTTCATCGTCCAGGTGATGCTGATGAACCCGCAGGGGGCCGCCGATGCGCGCGACATGTTCCGCCGCTCGCTGCCGCTGCTGCTCGCCAGCTACCACAACGAGCAGATCCGCTCGACGCTCAAGCACGTCGACCAGCTTGTCGGCGAGGATCATGTCTTCGAGGCCCTGAAGGCGATCCGCTCGCTCTACGGGCTGGAGCGCAAGCTGGTCGATCCGGACGCCGGGGACGGCGCAAGCGAGGATATGGCGGCACGGCCGCTGGCAGTCGGAGCACGATGACCATGAACGTCGATATGACCACCACGATACCGGCTGGCGCCAACCAGACGACGGCCAAGTCCAAGGCATCGGTCGACTACCAGTCTTTCCTGAAGCTGCTCATCGCCCAGATGAAGAACCAGGACCCGACGCAGCCGATGGACTCCACCCAGTACGTGGCCCAGCTCGCCACCTTCTCCCAGGTCGAGCAGTCGGTGCAGATGAACACCAAGCTGGACAGCATCCTGCAATCGTCTGCGCTGTCGCAGGCCGACGCGCTGATCGGCCATTCGATCACCTCGGCCGACGGCAAGACGACCGGCACGGTCTCGGAAGTCCGGCTTTCCTCCACGGGGCTGATCGCGGTACTGGAGAACGGCACGGAAATGGCGGTGGGACCGGGCGTGACGGTGGGGCCGGCGGCGAGCTAAGATAGACTTCCGCAACAAGGCAAGCGCAGGCTGGCATCATGAACGAAGCCGATGCCCTCGACCTCGTCCAGTTCGCGGTGTGGACCGTGCTCACGGCCTCCGCGCCGGTGGTGCTCGTCGCCATGGTGGTCGGCATCGGCATCGCGCTGATCCAGGCGCTCACCCAGGTCCAGGAAATCACACTGACCTTCGTGCCGAAGATCGTCGCCATCATGCTGGTGGTGGCGCTGACCGGCCCCTTCATCGGCGGCCAGATATCAGCTTTCACCAACGTCATTTTCGAGCGCATCCAGACCGGCTTCTGACGCAGCGCGTAAAAGTCGTGCAAAGCCGCCGCTGGACCATGATCTTTCCGGCATAGGCGTTCGCCTTTTCCCCCGTGTCGGCTAATTTTGGCCCCACGCTACCAGCGGACGAATGCGACGGAGACGGTATGCCGCATCACGGCGAGGCAGTGATCGAGGACGAATTGGAGGGCGAACGCTCTGGCGCGCTGGCACCCTTCCGCATCGGCATTTTCCGTGCCGTCTGGTCGGCCAGCCTCGTCTCCAATTTCGGCGGCCTCATCCAGGGCGTCGGTGCCGCCTGGATGATGACCTCCATCGCCACCTCCTCCTACCAGGTGGCGCTGGTGCAGGCATCGACGTCGCTGCCGATCATGCTGTTTGCGCTGGTCGCCGGCGCCATCGCCGACGGCTTCGACCGCCGCAAGGTGATGCTGGTGGCGCAGTGCTTCATGCTGGTCGTGTCGGTTCTGCTTTCTGTCTTCACCTATCTCGACCTGATCACGCCGTGGACACTGCTCGCCTTCACCTTCCTGATCGATTCGGGCACCGCGCTGAACAGCCCGTCCTGGCAGGCTTCCGTGGGCGATATGGTACCGCGCGCCAAGGTGCCGGCGGCGGTGGCGCTGAATTCCATGGGCTTCAACATCACCCGCTCCGTCGGCCCCGCCATCGGCGGCATCATCGTGGCGGCCTTCGGCCCGGCGGCGGCCTTCGCCGCCAACGCGGCGAGCTATCTCGGCCTCATCACAGTCATGGCGCGCTGGAAGCGCGAGGAGCCCGCCTCGCCCCTGCCGCGCGAATCGCTGGGGGCGGCGATGGGCGCCGGCCTGCGCTACGTCGCCATGTCGCCCAACATCGGCAAGGTGCTGGCCCGTGGTGCCGCCTTCGGCGCCACCAGCGGCGCCGTGCTGGCGCTGCTGCCACTGGTGGCGCGCGACGTCATCAAGGGCGACGCGCTGACCTACGGCATCATGCTCGGCGCCTTCGGCGTCGGCGCCGTTGGCGGCGCGCTGACCAGTGTCAGGCTGCGCCAGATGCTCTCCAGCGAGACGATGGTGCGCGCCGCCTTCGCCGGCTTCGCCGCATGTTCGCTCGTCTGTGCGTTGAGCACCCACGCCTGGGCGACGGCGCTCGGCCTCGTCGTGGGCGGCGCCTGCTGGGTGATCGCCCTGTCGCATTTCAACGTCACCGTGCAGATGTCGACGCCGCGCTGGGTGGTAGGACGGGTGCTGTCCATCTACCAGATGGCGACCTTCGGCGGCATCGCGCTGGGAAGCTGGATCTGGGGCCTGGTGGCCGACCAGCACGGCGCGCCTGTGGCGCTGATGGCGGCAGCGGTCGCCATGGTCGCCGGCGGCGCGCTCGGCCTTTTCCTGCCGCTGCCGCAGCACACGCCGCTCAATCTCGATCCGCTCAACCGCTTCCGCGAGCCGACGCTGGCACTCGACCTGCAATCGCGCAGCGGGCCGATCGCCATCATGATCGAGTTCATCATCCGCGAGGACGACGTGCCCGAATTCCTGGCCCTGATGACGGAACGCGGCCGCATCCGCCGCCGCGACGGCGCGCGCAACTGGGTGATCGCGCGCGATCTCGAACATCCGGACGTCTGGCTGGAAACCTACCATACGCCGACCTGGCTCGATTACATCCGCCACAATACCCGCATCACGCAGGCGGATGCGGCCATCACCGAACGCATCCGCGAACTGCATGCGGGCGAAGAGCGGCCGCGCGTGCGCCGCTGGATCGAGCGGCCGACCAGCACCGTCACCGGCGTGGTCAAGAAGCGGGCGCAGGAATAGGAAGCCCCCTTCCGGTTTGCAACCAATGCTCGCCTTGATTATTTTGCCGTCATGAGATTGCTGCAAGCTCCGCCCGCCGCGGCGGCCGCCATGCTGGCGGTGCTGCTTACCGGTTGTGCGTCCGGATCGACCGACGGTGCGAATACGCCCTGCGCCGATCTCAACGTCAGCATCGGCGAAACCTCGAAGGATCTTTCGGCCGTCGCCATCAGCCGTGGCAAGATCAGCAATTTCAACGTGCCGTTCTGGGTGCCGGGCGGCGTCAAAGCCCGCTCCGCGCTGGAGGATCGCCAGACCCGCAAGATCGAGGGGCTGGAGACCGAACTTGCGACAAAACGGCAGGAGCGTGCCTCACGCTGCCAGCGGCCCTGAAGCTTATTCCTCGCCGGACAGGTCGCGGCGTGCCTTGTCGAGTTCCTCGGCGTAGCGCCGCATCAGATGCCCCTCGGTCAGCAAGCCGACCACCTCGCGGTCGGTGAAGTCCTTGACCACCGCCAGTTCCTCGGCGCCGGCGCGCTGGAAGGTTTCGGCCGCCGACTGCACGTTCATGGTCGGCACCAGCACCGAATCCCGGAACTTGGCGAGCGTCAGCACCGTGGAGCCCGGATTGCCCTGTTCGCTGTAGACCTCCGCCACGATCAGCACGCCGGCGTAGCGTCCGTCCGCGTCGACGGCGACGACCCGCTGCGCGGAGCCGAGCGGGATCGCCTTGCGGAATTCATCCAGTGTGGTGGATGAATCGATGATACGCACATCCTTGCGCATCATCGAACCGACGGTCAGGCTGCGCATCCAGCCGACGTCGTGGGCACTGCGGATGGTCTCGCCGCGCAGGTGGAAGCGCCAGGTCGAGAAGGAGTAGCCGAACGTCTCGCGCACCAGCATCGCCGACATGATCGAGGCGGCCAGCACCACGCCGGAAAGCGTGATGTCGCGCGTCGATTCCAGCGCCATGAACGTCATCGTCAGCGGTCCGCCGACGACGCCGACGGCCAGCGACGTCATGCCGACGACTGCGGCGACATCGGCGTCGAAACCACTGGCCGGGAAAAAGAAGACCATGATGCCGGCGAAGATCTTGCCCATCAGGGCGCCGAGGAACAGCGAGGCGAAGAACAGGCCGCCGCGAAAGCCCGACCCCAGCGAGATCGCCGAGGCGGCGAGCTTGAGCAGGAAGACGCTGGCTATCACCGCCAGCCCATAGTTCATGGCGAACTCGCGATGCAGCGCGCCATGGCCGCTGGACAGCACCTGCGGCGTCACCAGGCCGAGCAGGCCGACGATGCAGCCGCCGAGGAACGGCCTGAGCGAAGCATCGATCGAAAGCCGGGCGAACAGCCGCTCGACCGACGTCACGAAATACATGATGGCGATGGACACGCCGCCGCCGACAAGGCCGAGCAGCAGGAACGGCACGTAGAGGCTGGGCGTCAGTTCCGGCAGGCCGGAAAGCTCCATCGGGAACGGCACGCCGCCGAACACTTCGGCCGTCAGCGACGCGCAGATCGCGGCGGCCATGACCGGCGCGACATTGCCGACCGAATAGGTGCCGATCACCAGCTCGAAGCCGTAGAAGGCACCCGTCAACGGTGCGTCGAAGGCAGCGGCGATGGCGCCCGCCGCACCGCAGCCGACGAGGATGCGCACGTCGTTGCGCCGCATCCTGAGGAACCGCGCCAGCCGCGAGGCGAGGCCGGAACCGACCTGGGTGTAGCCCGCCTCCAACCCGACGGATGCGCCGAAGCCTGAGGAGATCATCGTCTGGCCGGCGATGATGAAGGTATCGGTGAGCGACATGCGCCCGCCATAGAGCGCGTTGGCCTCGATCGGGTCGACCGGCGTGCGGAACTTGCGCCTGCGCAGCCAGACGACGGTGACGCCGAGCAGGATGCCGCCGACCGCCGGCACCAACGCCTGCACCGGGCGCTGCAGGGAAAACATGCCGGACAGCCGCCCGCCCGGCTGGACCTCGAACAACAGCACATGCAGCCACTGCACGAGCGCGCTCATCGTCGTCACCAGCGTGCCGGCCATGACGCCGACCAGCCCGCCGAGCAGTACCACGACGATGCCGCGCGCTTCCAGCACCGGCAGCGATCGCACGAAGAGCGCGCGAAGTCGGCGGGCGTGGACTGGCAACTGTGCGGCGGATAGCAAAGGGCGGCTCGCGGAAATCCCGATGGAAGGAGCCTGATACTTCGGCCTTGCGCACATGACAACGCGTGGCGGCATCACGGTCAAGCGAGGCCGTGCCGTTCCCACCCACCTTCGCGCAAGCTTGGGCCGCTAGGCTCAAGGCTCGGGCACTGCTGCCCGCGGACGTGGCCGGCGGAGACGACAGTGGCGATCAGTGAAACCTTCTCGGCGCGCAACGCCGTCAAGAACGGCCGCGACGTCTTCTTCGCCGCCGGCATCGTCATCATCCTGGCCGTCCTGTTCCTGCCCATCCCTGCCTTCCTGATCGACATGGGGCTGGCCATCTCGATCGCGCTGTCGGTGCTGATCCTGATGGTGGCGCTGTGGATCCAGCGCCCGCTCGATTTCTCGTCGTTCCCGACGGTGCTGCTCATCGCCACCATGCTCAGGCTGTCGCTCAACATCGCCACCACCCGCATGATCCTGTCGCACGGCGACCAGGGCACGCACGCCGCCGGCTACGTCATCAGCGGCTTCTCAAACCTCGTCATGAGCGGCGATTTCGTCATCGGCCTGATCGTCTTCATGATCCTGATCGTGGTGAACTTCATCGTCATCACCAAGGGCGCCACCCGCATCGCCGAAGTGGGCGCCCGCTTCACCCTCGACGCCATCCCCGGCAAGCAGATGTCGATCGACGCCGACCTGTCGGCCGGCATGATCGACGACAAGACCGCGCAGCTGCGCCGGCGCGAACTGGAAGAGGAATCCTCCTTCTTCGGCTCCATGGACGGCGCCTCGAAATTCGTGCGCGGCGACGCCATCGCCGGCCTCATCATCACCGCCATCAACATCGTCGGCGGCATCGCCATCGGCTACCTGCGCCACGACATGAGCCTCGGCAAGGCGGCCGACATCTTCGTCAAGCTTTCGGTCGGCGACGGCCTGGTGACGCAGATCCCGGCCCTGATCGTCTCGCTGGCAGCCGGCCTGCTGGTGTCGAAGGGCGGCACGCGCGGCTCGGCCGACAAGGCTGTGTTCGGCCAACTCGGCGCCTATCCGCGCGCCCTCTACGTGGCGGCGGCGCTGCTGGCCCTGCTCGGCCTGATGCCCGGCCTGCCGATGTTTCCCTTCGTGACGCTGGCGGGCGCCATGGCCGGGCTCGGCTACATCATCCCCCTCCAGCACAACCGCCGGATCGCGGAAGAGGAAGCCGGCAGGAAAAAGGAAGAAGCCGCCAAGGCCGAGGAGGAGAAGAACTCGGTCAAGGCTTCGCTGGCCACCGCCGAGATCGAGCTCCTGATCGGCAAGCAGCTTTCCACCCGCCTCATCAGCGCGCACCAGGAACTCGCCTTCCGTATGTCGAAGATGCGCAAGAAGTTCGCCACCCAATACGGCTTCGTCGTGCCGGAGGTGAAGCTGACCGACGATTTCGCCATCCCGCCCAAGAGCTACCAGATCAAGGTGCACGGCACCGTGGTCGCCGAGCACCAGATGCGGGTGGGCGAATTGATGGTGCTGCTCGGCACCCGCGACATCCCCGACATTCCGGGCGAGGAAGTGCGCGAGCCCGCTTTCGGCATGCGCGCCTATTCGGTGATGGAGACCTTCGCCGAGGACCTGAAGCGCGAGCAGTTCACCTATGCCGACAACATGTCGGTGCTGCTCACCCATCTCTCCGAGGTGATCCGCAACAACCTGCCCCAGCTTCTTTCCTACAAGGACATGAAGGCACTCTTGGAACGGCAGGACCCGGAATACCGCAAGCTGGCCGACGAGGTCTGCTCGCAGCACATCTCCTATCCCGGCCTGCAGGCGGTGCTGAAACTGCTGCTCGCCGAGCGCGTCTCCATCCGCAACCTGCACCTGATCATCGAGGCCATCGCCGAGATCGCGCCGCATGTGCGCCGCACCGAGCAGATCGTCGAGCATGTGCGCGTGCGCATGGCGCAGCAGATCTGCGGCGACCTGACCGAAGGCGGCGTGCTCAAGGTGCTGCGCCTCGGCAACCGCTGGGACCTCGCCTTCCACCAGAGCCTGAAGCGCGACGCCAAGGGCGAGGTGCGCGAGTTCGACATCGACCCGCGCCAACTGGAAGAATTCGGCCAGGAGGCAACCAGGGCGATCCGCAAGTACCTCGAAGCCGGCGAGCGATTCGTCCTCGTCACCGCGCCGGACGCCCGGCCCTACGTGCGCATGATCATCGAGCGGATGTTCACCACCCTGCCGGTGCTTTCCCACGTCGAGATCGCCAAGGGCGTCGAGATCAGGGTGCTGGGAACGGTTTCGTGAGGACGACAGAAAACGGCGGACGCCGCTGCACGGATTTTCCGTGAACGCCCTCTCCACCCTCACCGAGACCACCATCCTGGCGGCGTTCCTCGCCTTCTGCCGCGTCGGCGCCTGCTTCATGGTGATGCCGGGCCTTTCAAGCGTGCGCGTGCCGCTGCATGTGCGCCTGTTTGCGGCCATCGCCGTCACCGTCGGCCTGCTCACCTTCCTGTGGGACCGCATCTATCCGTTCGTCGACCCGCATCCCGCGGTGCTGGTACCGATGATCGCATCGGAACTGCTGGTGGGCGGCCTGATCGGCATCATGACGCGCCTCTACATGGAGGCATTGCGCTTCATCGGCGCCGGGCTCGCCATGCTGATCGGCTTCAACTCGAACGGCGGAACGGCCGTCGAGGAGCCGGAGCCGCAGGCCCCGCTTGCGGCGCTGATTTCGCTTTCGGCGCTGTTGATGCTGTTCGTCTTCGACTTCCACCACGAGGTGATCCGGGCGCTGGTGGCTTCCTATACCGTCGCCCCGCTCAACGTCTTCTTCAACCCGCAGGCTGCGCTGGTCGACGTCGCCGATACCATTTCGGACGCCTTCTTCCTCGTCATCCGCCTCGGTAGCCCCTTCGTCGCCTACGCCATCCTGGTCAACCTGACGGTCGGCTTTGTCAACAAGCTGACGCCGCAGATCCCGGTCTACTTCATCGCCCAGCCGATCATCATCGTCGGCGGCATCGTCATGTTCTACTTCGCCGCCGCCACCATGCTGTCGCTGTTCGCCGACGGCTTCATCGACCTGGCTCTGTCGAGATAGGCCGATGACCGATCGCAAGAACCGCCTGAAGAAGCTGGTCGAGGTGCAGGAGCAGTTGAAGGCGCTGCACGAGACGCGGCGCGCCGGCTTTCTGGCCGAAGCGAACGCCGCCGGACAGGAAGCCAAGGCGCTGGCCGACCGCTTCGACGCCGAGGGTTCGCTGGCCGGCCTGTTTCCGGAACTCTACCACAACCGTATCGCCGGTGCCCTGAGGCGACAGGATGAAAGCCTGGAAGAGGCCCGCGCCGAGGCGGCAAAGGTGGCCGCCGCCACGGCGCGCACCAACATGGTCGAGCGCGCCTACAAGGCGGCACGCCGCGACGACGAACGCCGGCGCGGCGACCGCGAGCGGCTGGAGATCATCGAACAGAAGCGCGGCAAGTAGCGAGGCCGCGCCGGCAAGCCTGCGGCAAGCTTGTTCGGCGATGATCGGTTGACGGAAACGGCAGAAGGCAGCTTCGGCTTGGCGATCTCTCCCCCCAGCGACATCGTGCTCGACGTCGCCCGCGCAGCGGAGCCTCAGGACATCGAGGCTGCGCGCGCGGCGCTGACGAAACGCGCCGGCGGCGCGGCCGCCGCCTTCACCGTCGAAGCGGCAGGTGCTGCACGCAGGGCGGACACCGAGCAGGCCGGCCCGGCAAAGAACTACCAGCGTTTCGAGGCGATGGTGCTGCAGACCTTCATCCAGAACATGCTGCCCAAGGATGCCGAGGGCGTCTACGGCAAGGGCCTTGCGGGCGACATGTGGAAATCGCAGCTGGCCGAGCACCTCGCCGACGTCATGGCGGATCGCGGCGGCATCGGCATCGCGCGCTCGATGCTGGCCGACCACTATCTCGAAGGCAAGCGCGTCGTGCCGGTGGGCGCCGTCTCTGGCGGGCCGGAACAGGCGGCGCGGGACGCCCAGTCCGGCCTTTCCAATTCGCTCGTGCAGGAAATTCAGCGCCGCATGGTCCGCTCCCTGAGCGACGACCCGGCAGCGGCGACCGCGGCAACGAAGATCTGACAGGGTCACCATGAACGAGTATTCCGAATTCGCCTCCAACCTGCCCGCCCGCACCGGCGTCGCGGACGCGGTTTCCGGCCCGGCCCGGCCCGGAAACCTCGCGGCCATCATCGGCCGCATCGAGGAAGCGGTGGAGGAGGAGACGGCCGGCATCCGCAGCGGCGTTTCGTTCGATCTCAAGGCCTCGAACGCCCGCAAGAGCCGCTACCTCTACGAACTGAACCGCGCCATGAAGGGACCCGGCCAGGCCGAATTCCTCGCCGAGAACAGCGAGGGACTGACGCGGCTGCGCCAGAAGCTGGCGCGCAACGAGGCGGCGATCCTCGCCCACCTCAACGCCGTCAACGAAGTGGCCAACCTGCTCAAGAGCGCCATTCAGAACGCGGAAGCCGACGGCACCTATTCGGCCGGGGAATTCGGCTGGGCGCGCCCGTGAGCCGCCGATGATCAAGTTCATCGTCGCCGCCGTCTGGATTTGCGCCGTCACCGCAGGTGCTGCGATCTATTCGTTCCAGAACGCCGGCGCGAAGGCCGACGACACGCCCAAGCCGCTGCTGGGCGGCCTCGACTACATCAACACCGACATGATCTCGGTGCCGATGGTGAAGGACGCCACCATCCAGGGCTATTTCCTGACCAAGCTGGTCTACACGGTCGATCCGGCCGAAATGGCCAAGCTGTCGGTCCCGGCCTCGGCCCTGATGACCGACCAGGTCTACTCCTACCTCTATTCCAACCCGCAGACCGATTTCACCAACACGGCCGACCTCGACCTCGACGCCTTCCGCAACAACATCCGCGACACCATCAACAAGCGCATCGGCGCCGACATCGTCCACGACGTACTGATCGACCAGGTCAATTTCCTGTCAAAGGACGAAATCCGCGACAACGCCGTGCGGCGCAAGGAAGCCAAGCCGGCGCCCAAGGAAACAGCCGAGGCTGCGAAGGAACATTGAGATTCGCCGTCGTCAGGCGCCGAGTTCGTCCTCGATATGGGCGCGCACGATCTCGTCGAAACTCTGCTCGGCCGTAAAGCCCAGTTCGCGCGCGCGTTTCGCCTCGAAGCGGGTCGGCCAGTTCTTCACGATCGCCCACACCGCCTCGTCCGGCTGCTCGCGGATCAGCGCCACCGCCTTGGCTCCGGCGATGCGCCCCAGCGCCTCGATCTGCTCGCCGACGCTGACCGCGACGCCCGGCATGGTCAGGTTGCGGCGCGGCCCGACCTTGGCGCCGTCGATTTCCGCCGCGTGGAGGAGGAAATTCACCGCCGAGCGCGGACTGGCATGAGTGTGGACGACCGAACGCGGCACCGGCAGGACCGCCTCCAGACCGGCCAGCGGCTCGCGGATGATGCCGGAAAAGAAGCCGGAGGCGGCCTTGTTCGGCTTGCCGGGTCTGACACAGATCGTCGGCAGGCGAATGCCGATGCCGTCGAAGAAACCGCGCCGCGTATAGTCGGCCAGCAGCGCCTCACCCATCAGCTTCTGCGTGCCGTAGGAGGTGAGCGGCGTGGGATGGAACTCGTCCGGGATCACGTCGGGAAACGGCGCGCCGAATACGGCGATCGAGGATGTGTAGACGACGCGCGGCGCATTCTGCGCCAGTCGCAGCGCGTCGAACAGGGCGCGCGTGCCGTCGAGGTTGACGCGGTAGCCGAGGTCGAAATTCGCCTCCGCCTCGCCCGAGACGACGCCGGCCAGATGGAACACGACGTCAGGCCCGGTCGCCGACAGTTCCTCCGCCACGCCCTGCCGCGCAAGGTCGCTGGCATGGGTCGTCACCGCCACACCGTCGAGGACCGGCGCCGGCGGCTCGACGATGTCGTGCAAGGCGAGCGCGGTGATCTTCTGCCCGCGCAAAGTGCCGTCGCGCACCAGCCGCTCGGTCAGCTTGCGGCCGATCATGCCGGCCGCTCCGGTGATCAGGATGCGCATCAGCGGTTCTCCTTTCGGCGTTGCGCCCGGCCGCGCAGCCAAAGCACGATGAAAAGCGCGAGGCCGAACAGCACCGCCGCGAGGGCCGCCAGCACGGTCGAGACGCTGCCGAGCGCCAGCATGATCGTCGGCAGCCAGTAGGCAAGCACGCCGAAGCCGACGAGAATGACCAGCGCCGCAATGGCAGCGTTCCTGTTTTCGCGATCCATGGCTGTTCTCCGGCCCAAACCCGCGCGCACCTATACGGCTGTTGCACCGATCCGGCTAGAGCGGTTCCCGTTTAAACGGACTCGCTGGAAGCGCTCTATCTTTTTGATTTGGCCGCATTTCCGGACGCGAAACCGTTTCACGCGCTTGCTGAAGACGCTCTAGTGATAGTGGCGGCGGTCGGCGGGAGCGCCATGCAGCGCGCCGTGGGCATGGCCGTGGCCTTCGTCGTCATGGTCGTGGCCGCCGCTGCCGTGATGGTGGTCGTGGTCTCCGTCCCCGTCGGCGCAATGGCCGTATTCGGGCTCCACCGTGGCGTGCTCGATGCCGTGCTCGGCCGCCAGGCGCGCCTTGATGGCGCTGACCGCGCCATGCGCGTCGACGCCGTCGTTCAGGCAGGCGTGCAAGGTGGCCATGGTACGGCTTCCGTCCATCGACCAGACATGCATGTGATGCACCTCGCGGACGCCAGCGACGTTTGCGACGATGTCACCGACAACCGCGTCGCGGTCGAGATGCGGCGGCGTGCCTTCCAGAAGCACATGCGCGGCATCGCGCATCAGCCGCCATGCCGTCGACAGGATCAGCACCGCCACCAGCACCGACAGGATCGGGTCGATCGGCGTCCAGCCGGTGGCGAGGATGACGAGGGCGGCGGCGATCGCCGCCACCGAGCCGAGCAGGTCGCCCAGCACATGCAGGATGGCGCCGCGCATGTTGAGGCTATCGCGGTCGCCGCCGTGCAGGATGAGGAAGCCGGCGATGTTGACCAGGAGGCCGAGCACCGCGACGACCAGCATCGGTCCGCCGAGCACCGGCGGTGGCGCCTCGAACCGCTGCCACGCCTCGTAGACGATCCACAGCGCGATGACGAAGATGGCGATGCCGTTGGTGTAGGCGACCAGCGTCTTGACCCGGCCGAAGCCGTAGGTCAGCCGGCCTGTCGCCGGCCGCTCGCCGAGATGGAAAGCATACCAGGCCAGCGCCAGCGCAAGCGAATCGGTCAGCATGTGGCCGGCGTCGGCCAGAAGCGCCAGCGAGCCGGTCAGCCAGCCGCCGACCGCTTCGGCAACCATGAAGCCGCCGGTCAGGCAGGCGGCAATCAGGACCCGGCGCTTGTCCGTCGAGCCGTGGACATGGCCGGCGCCATGGTCATGCGAGTGACCGGCGTGGGAATGTCCCTCATGAGAGTGCCCGTGCGCCATGGCAGAGCCTTTCGCGTAACAAAATAACCTTACGCCTCAATCACTTACGGAAATCCTCGAGGCGCTTTTTCTGTACGCCTTCGCCGTCGAAATTGCTAGGGGCGAGCCAGTCCTCATAGGCTTTTTTGAGTACCGGCCATTCCTTGTCGATGATCGAGAACCAGGCGGTATCGCGGTTCTTGCCCTTGACCACCCGATCCTGGCGGAAAATGCCTTCGAAGGTGAAGCCGAAACGTTCCGCCGCCCGCTTGGAGGGACGGTTGTCGTTGTCGCACTTCCATTCGTAGCGCCGATAGCCGAGCTCGTCGAAGGCATAGCGGGTGAACAGGAACTGCGCTTCGGTCGCCATCGGCGTGCGCGCCATCTGCGGCCCCCAATAGACGTTGCCGATCTCGATGACGCCATGCGTCGGCTCGATGCGCATCAGCGTCTGGCGGCCGACCACCTTGCCGCTGGCCTTGTCGATGACGGCGAAATGCAGCGGATCGGGACTGGCCTCGGCCTTCTCCAGCCAGGGCTGGAACTCGGCGCGCGTCTTCGGCGGATAGTCCGGCAGCCAGCGGAACCGCTCCACGGCATCGGGCACCGAGGAGGCGGCGAAAAGATCGTCTCCGTGCCTTGCCGCGCTCAACGGCTCCAGCCGCACCAGCCGGCCTTCCATAATCTTGCGCTCGGGCCGCGGCCGCGGCTGCCAGTTTTTCAGATCTTCGGACATGGGAATGGCTTTCTGGAGTTTGACAGATGCCGCGCAGCCTCCCAAAAATGCCGGCCCGCCATTAGCGCCAATCTGGACCAACAAAATGCTCCACACCATCGCAGCCTTCGACCGTCTCGGCGAGGAAAACGCCTTCGCCGTGCTGGCGCGGGCGACCGCGCTCGCCCATGAAGGCCGCGACATCGTCAACCTCGGCATCGGCCAGCCGGATTTCCGCACGCCCGACCATATCGTCGAGGCGGCGATCAAGGCGCTGCGCGACGGCCACCATGGCTATACGCCGGCCAACGGCCTTTTGGCGACGCGCGAGGCGGTGGTGCGCCGCACGCTGGCGACGACCGGCGTGGAGGTTTCGCCCGAGAGCGTCATGATCCTGCCCGGCGGCAAGCCGACCATGTTCGCCGCCATGCTGATGTTCGGCGAACCGGGCGCCGAAATCCTCTATCCCGATCCCGGCTTCCCCATCTACCGCTCGATGATCGAGTTCACCGGGGCAAAGCCGGTGCCGGTGCCGATCCGCGAAGAAAACGGCTTCGCCTTCTCGGCAGAAGAAACGCTGTCGCTGATCACGCCGAGGACGCGGCTGTTGATCCTCAACTCGCCGGCCAATCCGACCGGCGGCGTCACCCCGCGCGCCGAGATCGAGAAACTGGTGAAGGGGCTGGAGAAGCACCCGGACGTCGCCGTCCTGTCGGACGAGATCTACGACGTCATGACCTACGACGGCGAGAAGCACACCTCGCTGCTGCAGTTCCCCGAAATCCGCGACCGGCTGGTCGTGCTCAACGGCTGGTCGAAGACATGGGCGATGACCGGCTGGCGCATGGGCTGGTCGATCTGGCCGAACGGCGAGAAAGGCGGACATCTCTACGACAAGGTGCGCAAGCTGGCGGTCAACTGCTGGTCGTGCGTCAACGCACCCAGCCAATATGCCGGCATCGCCGCCATAGACGGGCCGCAGGACGAGGTGGAGAAGATGATGGCCGCCTTCGATCGCCGTCGCCGTATCGTGGTGGAAGGGCTGAACGCCATTCCCGGCATCTCCTGCGTGACGCCGAAGGGCGCCTTTTACGCCTTCCCCAACGTCTCGGCCACCGGCCGCAAGGCCAAGGAACTGGCGTCCGCGCTGCTGGAGGAAGCCGGCGTGGCGCTGATCGGCGGGCCGGACTTCGGCGTGCTCGGCGAAGGCTACATGCGCCTGTCCTACGCCAACTCCGAGGAGAACATTTTACGCGCGCTGGAGCGCATCGAAGTGTTTCTGGGCAAAGCGCCGTAAGCTCTAAAACCGCTTCTCGAACCAGTGGTCGGCGTAGGGGTTGTCGTTGTAGCGGCCGATCTCGCCATAGCCACGCTTGAGGTACATGGCCTTCGCCTCCGTCAGCGTCCGGTTCGTATCGAGAAGAACGCGCTGGCAGCCGATCTCCCCGGCCAGCGCTTCCAGCCGGTCCATCAGCCGCGCGGCGACGCCCATGCCGCGCGTGGCGGGCGAAATCCAGACCCGCTTGATCTCGCCTGTCGCCGCATCGAGCCGCTTCAGCGCGCCGCAGCCGACCGCCTCGCCGTCCAGCCGGGCAAGCAGGAGCCAGCCCACCGGCGGCGTCATGTCGGCCGTGCCGAAGGAGCCGCCCTCGAAGCCGCCTTCGAAACGCTCGGCCAGCTCGCCGATATAGGCATCAAGGCAGCGGCGAGCGTCGGCGCTGTCGGCGGCTTCCGGCGCGATGGTCACGCAAGCCGCCCGCAAAAGCCGTTCCACCTCGCCCATCGCGGCGACGAGACGCTGCCGCTGCGCATCGCCGAGCGGCGCCAGCAGATCGCAGGCGAAGGTGTCGGAAAGCGTGTCGTAGGCGGAAAATTCCTCCCTGCCCTTCGCCGTCAGCGCGACATCGCGGGCGCGCCCGTCCTCCCGGCTTTTTTGCAATTCGACAACGCCCTGATTTTCGAGCGAGCGCAGCAGACGGCTGAGATAGCCGGAATCGAGCCCGAGTCTCTGCCGCAGCGTGCCGAGGTCGCTTGCGCCCCCGCTTCCGAGTTCGAAGATCAGCCGCGCCTCACCGAGCGGCCGCCCGCGCGCCAGATAACTGTCGCCCAACGCGCCGATGCGCCGTGTCACGAGCCGGTTGAAGCGGCGAACCTGCTGAATGTCGTCGGATTGCATTATCTGACTTTAGTCAGGTATTTTTATCCATGCAACCGTCTTTTGAAAAGCGGCGGATGCGGAGCCTCGCCGGAGTTGAAACTATATACTTTCTATCCTATTTTTATCCATGAAGTTTACGTTCGATCCGAACAAGAGCGCCGCGAACAAGATCAAGCACGGGATCGATTTCGACGAAGCGCAGGACATGTGGGCCGACGAAAGGCTTGTCCTTGCTCCGGCTAGAACTGACGACGAGCCGCGATTTCTGGCTATCGCGGTGATTCGCGGCAAACACTGGTCGGCTGTCTGCGTGCTCCGCGACGATCTGATACGGATCATATCTGTTCGGCGCTCTCGCGTAGAGGAGATTGAATTTTATGAAAGCGCGTGATTTCGAGGAACGCTTCGACAATGGCGAAGACATTGCCGACGCCGTCGATTGGTCGAAGGCGCGGCGGCCCAACATCGAAACCCGCCGTGTGAACGTGGATTTCCCGGCTTGGGTGGTCGAAGGCCTTGATCGTCAGGCCCAGCGCCTGGGCGTAACGCGCCAAGCGCTCATAAAGCTTTGGATCGCGGACCGGCTTACCTGAGCTGGGATACTACCCCCGCCCGACATAGGGCATCTTGGTCGCCATCACCGTCATGAACAGCACGTTGGCGTCGAGCGGCAGGCCGGCCATGTGCAGCACGGCGTCGACGACGTGCCGCACGTCCATCACCGCCTCGGCGGCGATTGTGCCGTTGGCCTGCGGCACGCCCGTCGTCATCGGCATGGCCATGTCGGTCAGCGCGTTGCCGATGTCGATCTGCCCGCAGGCGATATCGAAGGGGCGTCCGTCCAGCGCCAGCGTTTTGGTCAGGCCGGTGATGGCGTGCTTGGTGGCGGTGTAGGGCACGGAACCCGGCCGCGGCGTATAGGCCGACACCGAGCCGTTGTTGATGATGCGCCCGCCCTGCGGCGCCTGTCGGCGCATCTGGCGGAAGGCGGCGCGCGCGCACAGGAACGAGCCGGTAAGGTTCACCCCCACCACGTCGTTCCACACCTCGACCGGGATTTCGTCGATCGGCGCCGATTTGTAGCCCATGCCGGCATTGTTGAAGAGCAGGTCGACACGGCCGAACGCTGCCACGGCCTTCGCGAACAGCGCCTCCACCTCGTCCGGCCGGGCAATGTCGCAGGCGACCGCCAGCCCCCGCCCTTCCGTCCTGCCCGCTTCGGCGATGGCCTCGGCGAGCAGCGCTTCGCGCCGGCCGCAGAACACCGTGTTCCAGCCGGCTTTCATGAGGGCGATAGCCACGGCCTTGCCGATGCCGGTGCCCGCGCCGGTGACGATGGCTGTCTTGCTCGCGCTCATGAGATCCTCCCGAAACGACCGTGGCATCGCAGATGCCGTCGCCGCTGGCAAGCTGCTCGCGGGCCGCCGCACAAAAAGGGCGGCCATTGGCGACCGCCCTCTAATCTGAACCGGCTTGGGAGGAGGAAAACCGATCCGACTGGTGAAAATGATGCGCTTGTTCGGTTAACGAAAAGTTAACAGTGAACAGCCGGCCCTATGCCGCCGGCACCTTCGCCGCCGAGACCGTCGCCTCGATATGGTCGACCAGTGCTTCGGGCAGGCTGAGGCGGCCGGCGAGCAGGTCGAGATAGCCGCGTTCGGCGCGCGTGTCCGGTTCGATGGCCAGGCGCGAGGCGGTGTAGAGTTCGACCTTCTGCGCCTCCGTCCGCGCCGCAGCGACCAGCGCGCCGAGATCAAGCGGCGCCTCGAGTTCCTTGCGCATGAAAGCCTCGGCCTCACTGCCGATGCCCGACAGGCTGAGTTTGTCGCCGATGCGCTTGCGTTCCTCGTCGTCGATATGGCCGTCGGCCTTGGCCGCCGCGATCATGGCGCGCACCAGCGTCAGCGCGAACTCGTCCTCGCCCTGCGGCGCCGAGGCGGGGTGGAAATCCGTGCCGGCCGGTGGTGGCAAGAGCTCCGGCTGGCGCGCCGCCGGCGCATCGGCGGCGGCCGGCTGGTCGCCGTTCTTGTAGTTCTGGTAAGCCTTGTAGGCGAGCCCGCCGATAGCGGCGATGCCGCCAAGCTTGATCGCCGTGCCGGTCAATTGCCGTCCGGCACCCGTGCCGAGCAGCACGGCCGCCAGCGCGCCGGCTGCAAGCGGATTATCCTTCGCCATCTGCACCGCCTGCCCGGCCTTATCGCGCACGGTTCCTTCCGTGCCGGGGATTCTGGAGCCGAGCAGGTCGTCGAGCAGTTTCTTGGGATCGAACATCAAGTCCTCCGGATCAGGCGCCGTCGGCGCGGCAGGGATCGATTGCCTGGCAGACATAGGTGGCCTGACGCCGACTTTCCACCGAAACGCGCGACAGGCCTGGCGTCGCGCCGGCCGGGTCAGCTTCCGATATGCGCCGCCGCGCCGCGCTTGCGGGCGAGTTCCACCTGTCGATGCCGCTCGGCATAGCGGTCGCGGTCGGCATCGGAGCGCTCGTCATGGCAATGGGGACAGGAGACGCCGGCGACATAGCGCGGCGATTGCCGGTCCTGCGGCGTCAGCGGGCGGCGGCAGGCGCGGCAAAGCTCCGCCTCGCCCTCTTCCAGTCCGTGTGACACCGAAACCCGCTCGTCGAAGACGAAGCATTCGCCCTGCCACAGGCTCTCGGCCTGCGGCACCTCCTCCAGATATTTCAGGATGCCGCCTCTGAGATGGAAGACCTCCTCGATGCCGAGCGCCTTCACATAGGCCGTCGCCTTCTCGCAGCGTATGCCGCCGGTGCAGAACATGGCGACCTTCCTGCCCTCAAGGTTGGCGCGATGCTCGTCCACCCAGCCGGGGAACTGGCGGAAACTGGCCGTTTGCGGATCGAGCGCGCCACGAAAGCTGCCCAGCGACACCTCGTAGGCGTTGCGGGTGTCGATGACGACCGTATCGGGATCGGAAATCAGCGCGTTCCACTCGGACGGTTCAATATAGGTGCCGGCGCTCATGGCCGGATCGATGCCCTCGACGCCCATGGTGACGATCTCACGCTTCAGCCTGACCTTCATGCGATGGAACGGCATGTCGGCTGCATGGCTGTACTTGACGTCGAGCCCAGCCATGCCGGGCAGCGCTTGCAGATGGGCGACAAGCTCGCAAATCGCTTCCGCGCTCCCGGCGACGGTGCCGTTCATGCCTTCGGACGCCAGCAGCAGCGTACCCTTGATGCCGCGCGCGCAACAGAAGGCGGCGAGCGGCGAGCGCAACGCCTCATGTCCGTCCAGACGGGCGAAGCGATAGAGCGCGGCAACGCGAAACGGCGGCTCGGACGGGGATAAATCCATGACCGGGGCTGTAAACGCTCGCCTCCGTCGTTTCAAGCCATGCCGAATTCGCGTTTAACAACAACGCCCTGAAAGGACAGCGAGACGGACTTGACCGGTTGCACAGGTTTTTGCCGCAGCCTTCTATCCCCGTGGCATGGCACGCGGCGATACTCGCACGACCGACAAGGAGGCGGTCGCAATGTTCAGCAAGGACGTCGTCAGCGAGATAACCGAAGCCGCCAAGGCGCTCGATCTCGAACCGGCTTCGCTGCTTGCGGTCGCCGAGGTCGAGAGCGGCGGCAAGGCCTTTGCACTCGTCGCCGGTCGACGCGAGCCGCTGATCCGCTTCGAGGGCCACTATTTCGACCGCCGGCTCGACGAGGATCGGCGCGCTCTGGCCCGCGAAAAGGGGCTGGCCTCGCCGGTGGCAGGCGCAATCGCAAACCCCGCCACGCAGCAAGCCCGCTGGCGCATGCTCGAGGAAGCGGCCGCGATCGACACCAAGGCCGCCTACGAGTCGGTTTCATGGGGCCTCGGACAGGTGATGGGCGCCCACTGGGCCTGGCTCGGCTACGCCAGCGTCGAGGCGCTGGTGGCGGAAGCCCGCTCCGGCATCGCCGGCCAGATCCGGCTGATGGCGCTTTATATCGAAAAGGCCGGCCTCGCCGGCGCGCTGCGCGACGGCGACTGGAACGCCTTCGCGCGCGGCTACAACGGCCCCGCCTACAAGCAATACGGCTATGACGCCAAGATCGCCGCCGCCTATGCACGCTATGGCGGAAGGAAGGCCAGCAAAGACGGCACCGCCGTGGACGGTGGCACAGCCTCCGGCCCCGTCCTGCTCGGCCGCGGCGCGAAAGGCGAGGCCGTGACCGAATTGCAGCGCGACCTCCTGGCCCTGGGCTACGCGCTCGACGCCGATGGCGCCTTCGGTCCGGCAACGGCCGCGGCCGTCATGCGCTTCCAGCAAGACAACGGCCTCATGGCGGACGGCATCGCCGGGCCGGCGACGCAGGCCGCCCTTCGTGCCGCGCTGAGCAGGAACGGCCCCTTCGTCCGGCTCTGGAACTGGCTCAGGCAACGGCTTTCCGGCCTGTTCGGAGGCGCCTGATGCAAGACGCCGCGTGGACTTCACCGGACCGGTCTGCTAGACGGACGCTAAATCGGTTGAAAGCTGTTTCGACCGAACTAGCCGCAGCATCGGAGGCTCGACATGGCGACCAAGGCGACCCAGAGCGAGTCGAGCAAGACCGAAAGGCTGCTGGCGCTGCTGGACGGCCAGCCTGTCATCCCGGTCCTGCAGATCGCCGATGTGGCGCATGCCGTGCCGCTGGCGCGTGCGCTCGCTCGCGGCGGGCTGAAGGCGATAGAGATCACGTTGCGCACGCCGGACGCGCTGGAGTGCATCCGCCGCGTCGCGGCCGAGGTGCCGGAAGCGGTTGTCGGCGCCGGCACCATCTTGTCAGCCAGCCAGTTCGACGAGGCGGCCTCGGCGGGCTCGAAGTTCATCGTCAGCCCCGGCATCACGCGCGAACTGCTTGCTGCGGCCGGGGACAGCGAGGTGCCGCTGCTGCCGGGCGCCATCACGCCGGGCGAGATCATGGCCGCGCGCGAGGCGGGTCTCGACTTCCTGAAATTCTTCCCGGCGGAACAGGCCGGCGGCGCCGCTTTCCTCAAGGCGCTGGCCTCGCCGATCGCCGACGTCAGGTTCTGCCCGACCGGCGGCATCGGCCCGAAGAACGCGGCCGACTATCTCGGCCTGCCCAACGTCCTGTGCGTCGGCGGCTCATGGGTAGCGCCCGACGACCTAGTCAAGGCCGGCCGCTGGGACGAGATCGAGGAGCTGGCCAAGGCGGCGAGCGCACTCGCCCGCTAGACCCGGCCGGGCGGGAAGCCGCCAGGCTTAAGGCGGCCTTTCGCCGGGCTTTCCGTACGCGGCCACATCTTGCCGCCTTCCTTCGCGGTCCCTCGGGCCGCGTTCCCCTTTCCTTTGCCACATCGCAACGGCCGGCGGCGACGCCGAAGCCGATGCCGAGCGACCCCGGCCGCCCGAGCGGTACGGGCCTGTCGATTCGCGCCTGAAGCCTGGCCGATCGAAACAATCATCAGAAACGAAAATGGAGCCTGACCATGAGAAGACAGGGATTCGGAATCAGCATGGCTTTCTATCTATGCGCGACGGCGCTCGCCGTCGCGGGCCCGACAAGCGGCAATGTGATGAACTATGGCGCTGTCGGCGACGGCACGACCGACGACACCGCGGCCTTCAACCTTTGCCTCGTTCACAATACGGTCTGCTGGGTTGATCCGGCGAAGACCTATGCCGTGGGCGACGTCAGGATGAACGACGGAAACAGGCTCGCCGGCCTCGGCGTCGTCGAATACGGCACCGAGACGGCAAGCACCACCAATGCCCGCCCCGTCCTCGTCGCGGTGTCCGGAGCGACCCAGGTTCTCGACGTCAGCTCCGTCACGGAAGGTGCCGCCGTCGAGGGCGTCTTCATCGACTGCAGGAATTCCGGCATCAACGGGATTTCGGGCGGGAGCTTTCAGTTGACCGTCGAGGATACGACCATCGTCGGATGCGACGTCGGATTCGGAGGCGGCGCGTATACCGGCGGCGCCCACGTCCTCAACAGCACGTTCGGCAACAATGTAACCGGGATAGAGAACCTGATCGATTCCTTCGTCGTCAACGCCGACCTCGCCAACAACACCGGCGACGGCATCTATCTCGGCACTGGCGCCAACGCCAACACGATCGTCAACAGCCGTTTCGAGTGGAACCAGGGGTTCGGCCTCGAAAGCTACGGCGGCACGAACAACAACAGCATTTCGAACTCACTGTTCGACCGCAACTACAAGGCCGGCCTGCGCCTCGTCGGCGTCACCGGCATGACCGTCTCCAACTCGGTGTTTTCCCGCAACGGCCGCAACAATGTCGGCCCCGACGAGAACGCCCAGATCTACATGAGCGGCTCGAAGAACATCGGCATAAGCGGCGGCCTGAGCGTCGTCGGCAGCGATGACGGCGGCACGGGACCGGTCACGCCGGCCTATGTGTTCTCCTACGATACGGGAACTGCGAGCTCCGACGTCACCGTCTCGGGCTTCGCCACAAGCGGGCTGTTCAACGCCTCGACCAATCCGGAGGGATCGTTCACCGTGGCGGCCGTCGAGGGCAGCGAGCCGACAGCCGGCTACAACGTGTCCGGCGTGAGCGACATTCCCGACACGGCACGGACGGCCACCGGCATCACCGCCTTTGCCAGCGGCGGGCAGGCCAACGCGACGTTGCTGCGGGCCGGCATCAACACGATCGCGACCGCTTCCGCCGCGAGTGCTTCGGTCAAGCTCGCGGCCTGCGTGCCCGGTCGGCAGCAGACCGTCGCCAACCTGGGCGCGAACAGCATCCAGGTTTTTGGCACCAGCCCCAACACCATCAACGGCGCCGCGACGGCAGCCGGCGTAGCCCAGGCCGCCGGTAAGATCGCCACCTATATCTGCACCGGTTCGGGGAATTGGACGCGGCTGTTGAGCAACTGATGGCCAGCGGGGCGGCAACGAGCTCATAAGACAAAGCCGCGCCGGAAATTCCGGCGCGGCCTTTTTTACTGGATCGGTGGCAAGACGGGTCCGGCCTGCGCCGGGCCTGAATTATTTCTGGCCGAAGCGGGCCACCGAGATGAACTTCACGGCCGAGCCGGTGAAGCGGTGCGCTTCGCCCATCTCGTCGGTGTTGGTGAACCCGGTGGTGTAGACCTCGACGGGCGCGGTACGCACCAGATTGTAGGCCAGACGCGGCTGCGCATCCGTTTCGGTAGCGGCCGCTTCGTTGACGGCGTCCTCGCCGTCGAGCGCCCAGCGTGCCAGTTTCGGCGGAGCCGGCAGCACCACCGCCTTCGGGCCGGGCTTGGCGTCCCGAGCGTTGGCGCGCGCTTCCTTCGGCGTCGTCTTGACACTGCCGCCGACCGCCGCGACGGGATCGGAACCGGCCGGACGAGCCGCAACCGCCAACCGCGGCGACGCATCGACGCCGGACGGATCGCTGAAGGCCGAGCGCGGCGGCATCGCCGTCAGCGAGGCGACCTGGTAGTCGTCGGTCGAAACCTTCTCCAGCATGGCCTTGACCTCGTCGGGCCTTGCCACGTCGGGCCGCTCGGACGGCAAGGTGGACAGGGCCTGCGCCGACAGCGCCTGGCTGGCGCCGTTGCCCTGCGCGGTATCAGCCAGCGCCAGAAGCACGGCCTGCTGGTTGCCGATCTGCTGATCGGGGGCGGGCGAATGCTGGGGACGCCAGGTCGGCAAGGGCACGCCGGCAACGGTCGCCTGCTCGTCCTGCACGGAAGCCGTCGCATCAGCCTTGCCGAACGGCATGCTGTCAGGCGTCGGCGCGGCGGAAGCCACCTGCACCGGCTGGATATCCACGGCCGGACGCGGCGCCGATGCGTCGGCCATGCCGAACGGAACCGTCTCAGGCGTCTCGGCCTGGGCTACCGCCTCGACGCCGACATCGGCCTTAGGCCGCGGCGCAAAGGCCGGCAGCGGCACGTCGCGCGCCGGCAGCGCCGCGATGATGGTTTCCGGTGTCGCAGGCGCTTCCTGCTCGGCCGTCGGCGCCTCGTCGACGGCGTCCTCGACCATCGGGATGTCGGCGCGCTGCGCCCTGTCGGGCGAAACGATGGCAATGCCGGGCTGGAACTTGGCGGCCGGAGCCGCCTTGGCGACCTTGGCCTTCGGGGCCGGAGCGGCAGAGGCCACATCGGCCTCGTCTTCCGCCTGGTCGGCACCGCCGCCGAACAGTGCCGTCCATAGCGTCCCGGACTTCCCGGAGCCGCCAGCGCTGGCCAGTTCGATGTTGGGTGTGCCGCTCGACTTGCGCGCCTTGTATGCGGCCAGTGCCACCTCGTAGCCGGGCAGCGGCTTGCCGTCGGAGGGCACATGCAGGGTCTTGCCGTTCGGGAACACGCGCGCCAGTTCCTGGCGGCTGATGCCGGGCCAGTGGCGCACGTTGCCGACGTCCATGTGGACGAAGGGCGAGCCCGAGGTCGGATAATAGCCGACACCGCCGCCTTGCATCTTCAGGCCGATGTTACGCAGCGTCTTCAAGGGCACGCCGGGGATGTAGAAATCCAGCGCCTTGCCGAGCATATGCTGGCTCTTCTGCGCCACGCCCCTGGAACGGCTGCGCAGCATGGAATTGGTGGCCGGCGCGCGATAGCCGCAGATGACCTGGATGTAGCTGGTCGCGCCGCTCTCGCGATAAGCCTCCCAGACTAGGTCGAGCAGGCGCGGATCCATCTTGACCGGCTCGTTGCGGCGCCAGTCGCGCAGGATGTAGTTGATCTTCTTCAAGCCCTCCGGAACGTAGCGGCCGTTGCGCTTGTAGACGATCTCCGCCTTCTCATGCGTATGCAGATGATAGAACTTCAACGAGCGCGTCTCGGCACTGGCCGTGACTGCCGTCGTCGAAAGGAAGCCAAGGGCGAGAGCCGCTGCTGCCAACCATTTCGGCCAGCCCGCGCTGAAGTGCCGCCCGTTTGTGAGTCGTTCGATTCTGTTCAAATCAAAAGGCCTTGCAGGCTGCCGTTTGTCCCCGGATTTGACCAAACGGACGTGAGTACGTCCGAATATCGATCCTATTGGTTAATCATCGCTTATTGAAGCAAATTGCGCCAACACCATGGCGGCAACGCGGCGAAAAAGCTACTCCGCCACACTTGGTAAACCGCTGGTTTAGATCACAATTCCCCGTTTTCGGGAACACGATCCGTTACCGGCTGCCACATTGCGTGAAAAGGCCTGTGACGGCGCGCGACTTCGACATCCGGCGGGCAGGAACCGGCGGCGGCCGGCCGATTCGTTCTCAGGAGGCGAGCCGCTCGATCCGCCCGGCCTCGGGATCGATGCCGTATTCCTTGAGCTTGCGATAGAGCGTCGAGCGGCCGATGCCGAGACGCCTGGCCACCTCGCTCATCTGGCCGTTGTAGCGGTCGATGGCGAGCTTGATCATTTCGAGTTCGACGGCGGCGAGCGAGCGCACGTTGCCGCGCTCGTCGAGCGCGCGCAGCGAACCGAACGGCTCGGTCGGAGGCACCGGCGGTTCGCTGGCCGGAGCTTCGACCTCCCGACGTTCAGGCGAAACGGCGGTCGCCGCCATGTCAGCCTTCGCCTCCTGCGACCCTGCGTCGGCGCCGAGATCGACGACGCCCTCCACCTGGGCGCGGATTTGCGGAAATTCCTCCGGCGTCAGCATCGTGCCTTCGGCCAGCACCGAGGCACGGTAGACGGCGTTCTCGAGCTGGCGGATGTTGCCTGGCCAGTCGTAGGCGGCAAGCATCGCCAGCGTCTCGTCGGTGATGCCGTCGATGCGCCGGTGCGGATCGGTCGCGCCGACCCGCTGCATGAAGTGCCGAACCAGATGCGGAATGTCGTCGCGGCGTTCGCGCAGCGGCGGCACATGGATGGGATAGACGTTGAGGCGATAGAACAGGTCCTCGCGGAAGGCGCCGTCCCTGACCCGCTGCAACAGGTCGCGATGCGTCGCCGAAATCAGCCTGATGTCCACCTTGACGGTGGTGCGGCCGCCGACCGGGTCGACCTCGCCCTCCTGCACGGCGCGCAGGAGCTTGACCTGCACGTCGAGCGGCAGGTCGCCGATCTCGTCGAGGAACAGCGTGCCGCCATGCGCTTCGACGAACTTGCCGGTGTGCCTTTCCGTCGCGCCGGTGAAGGAGCCCTTCTCGTGGCCGAACAGGATCGATTCCACCAGATTGTCGGGGATAGCGCCGCAATTGACGGTGACGAACGCCTTGGACTTGCGCTCGCCCGATCCCTGGATGGCACGCGCCACCAGTTCCTTGCCGACGCCCGATTCGCCTTCGATGAGGATCGGAATGTTGGAGGCCGCCGCCTTCTGGCCGAGCCGGATCACGCGATCCATGGCGGGGCTGCGGGTGATCATGTCCTTGAAGGTGAGCGTGCCGCCGCTGCGCCGCGCGCCGCGCTTCACCTCGCCCTCGACCGCCTCCACCTTAAGCGCGTTGGCGATGGCGGTTTGCAGGCGGTCCGGCGAGGCCGGCTTGACGACGAAGTCGAAGGCGCCGTGGCGCATCGCCTGCACCACCGTCTCGATGCCGCCCTGCGCCGTCTGCACGATGACGGGCACATGGATGGCGCGCTCGCGCATCGCCTTCAGGACGCCGATGCCGTCCAGGCCCGGCATGGCGAGATCGAGGATCATCGCCGAGATGTCGCGGGCGCCGGGGCCGTCGAGCGCGCTCAAGCCCGCCTCCCCGCCCTCGGCAACGACAGTAGCATGGCCGAAGCGGGTCACCGCCGCTTCCAGCAGGCGCCGCTGCACGGGGTCGTCATCGACTATGAGGATGGAACCTGTCATCGGTCGTTCGAATTCTCAGGCTGCACGGTTCTGCCCTATGGATCATCCTGGCACAGGGTTCTAAATAAGCTTTCAAAAAAGCCGGTGAACGAATTGCTTCGCATTTGACCGGCTTTCCGTCCCACCCTCGCTGAAGGTACTGGCATGAACATCATCTCGCGCCGCCGGCTCGCCGCGGCTTCCACCGCCCAGGGCGCGGCAGCGACCATGGGCGATCTGCCGGAATGGAACCTCGCCGACCTCTACAGCGGCATGGAGGCGCCGGAACTCAGGCGCGACCTGGAAAAGGCGGCCGCCGACGCCGTCGCCTTCGAAAGCCGCTGGAAAGGCACGCTGGCCGCCGAGGCCGGACGCGGCAGCGACGGCAAGCTCGGCGAGGCGCTGAAGCAATATGAGGCGCTGGAGGAACTGATCGGCCGCATCGTCTCCTATGCCGGGTTGGTTTACTCCGGCAACACCGTCGATCCGCAGCGCGCCAAGCTCTACGGCGACGTGCAGGAGAAGATGACGGATGCCAGCGCACATCTGCTGTTCTTCGCGCTGGAGCTCAACCTGATCGAGGACGCGGCGATCGAAGCAGCCCTCGACGCCGACCCCGCCTTCGGCCACTACCGGCCGTGGGTGCTGGATCTGAGGATGGACAAGCCCTACCAGCTCGAAGACCGCATCGAGCAGCTTTTCCACGAAAAGTCGGTGACCGGCCGCGGCGCCTGGAACCGACTGTTCGACGAGACGATGGCGGACCTGCGCTTTACCATCGACGGCGAGGAGCTGACGCTGGAGCCGACACTGAACCGTTTGCAGGACGCCGACGGCGAGGTCCGGCGCAAGGCGTCCGAGGCGCTCGCCGCCACCTTCTCGAAGAACCTGCGCACCTTCACGCTGATCACCAACACGCTGGCCAAGGACAAGGAGATCTCCGACCGCTGGCGCGGCTTCAAGGACATCGCCGATTCCCGCCACCTCGCCAACCGGGTGGAGCGCGGCGTCGTGGATGCGCTGGCCGCCGCCGTTCGCGAAGCCTATCCTCGCCTGTCGCACCGCTACTATGCGATGAAGGCGCGCTGGCTCGGCATGGACCAGATGAACCACTGGGACCGCAACGCGCCGCTGCCCGAAACGCCGAAGGCGACGATCGCATGGGACGACGCGAAAAACACGGTGCTGTCGGCCTATCACCGCTTCTCGCCGCAGATGGCGGACATCGCGCGCACCTTCTTCGACCGCAACTGGATCGATGCGCCGGTCCGGCCCGGCAAGTCGCCCGGCGCCTTCGCGCATCCCACTGTCCCGTCGGTCCATCCTTACGTTCTGCTCAATTACATGGGCAAGCCGCGCGACGTGATGACCCTGGCGCACGAACTCGGCCACGGCGTGCATCAGGTGCTGGCCGGCGGGCAAGGGGCGCTGATGGCCTCCACCCCGCTGACTCTGGCCGAGACGGCTTCCGTCTTCGGCGAGATGCTGACCTTCCGCTCGCTGCTCGACGCCACCGCCGACAAGCGCGAGCGCAAGGCCATGCTCGCCCAGAAGGTCGAGGACATGATCAATACGGTGGTCCGCCAGATCGCCTTCTACGAATTCGAGCGCAAGGTGCATGCCGAGCGCCGCAACGGCGAACTGACGTCGGACAAGCTCGGGCAGTTCTGGCTGGAAGTGCAGGCCGAAAGCCTTGGCCCCGCGATCAGGCTGCGCGAGGGCTACGAGACGTTCTGGACCTACATCCCGCACTTCATCCATTCGCCCTTCTACGTCTACGCTTACGCCTTCGGCGACTGCCTGGTGAACTCGCTCTATGCCGTCTACCGGGGCTCCGAGCGCGGCTTCCAGGAGAAGTATTTCGACATGTTGAAGGCCGGCGGCACCAAGCACCATTCGGAACTCCTGAAGCCTTTCGGCCTCGACGCCACCGATCCCTCGTTCTGGCAGATCGGGCTCGGCGTCATTTCCGGCCTGATCGACGAGTTGGAAGCGCTGGATTGAGCTTGGCGAACAAGCGGACGGTTCTCGTCTCCGTGGTGAGCGACGATGTCTTCCCCTGACGCGCCATTCATCCTCTTCCGCGACGATTTTTCCGGCGAAGAAACGCTCTTCGACCGGCCCCGGAAAATCATCGTCGCGGAACGGACGGAGGATTTCTTTCCCGCTTTGGAGGAGGCGCAGCGCGCGCACGAGGCCGGCCGCTGGCTGGCCGGCTATTTTTCCTACGAGGCCGGCTACCTGCTGGAACCGAAGCTGGCGCCGATCATCCCCGAAACGCGCGATACGCCGCTGCTCGTGCTCGGCGTCTTCGACGGCCCCTCCGACAACGCCCTGCCTGCCGACCGCCGCCCTGCCACCAACGGCCCGATCCACAGCGTACGGGCCACATGGTCTTTCGAGGACTACCGCCGGCGCTTCGACACGCTGCACCGGCACCTCAGGCAGGGCGACTGCTATCAGGGCAACCTGACCTTTCCCGTCGAAGCCGGATGGAGCGGCGATCCGCTATCGGGCTTCGACGCGCTGGCGGCGCGCCAGAAGGTGAAATACGGCGCGCTGGTCGATCTCGGTGGACCAATTATCCTGTCGCGCTCGCCCGAACTGTTCTTCGAGGTGGACGCCGACGGCTGGATCGAGACACATCCGATGAAGGGCACCGCCCCGCGTGGCGCCACACCGGATGAGGATGAGCGGCTGAAGGAGTTCCTGCGCAACGACCCGAAGAACCAGGCCGAGAACCGCATGATCGTCGACCTCCTGCGTAACGACATCTCGCTGATCTCGAAAGTCGGCAGTCTCGACGTGCCGGAACTGTTTCGCATCGAAAGCTATGCCACCGTGCACCAGATGGTGAGCCGGGTGCGGGCTAAACTCCTGCCCGGCCTGACGATCCGGCAGATTTTCGCGGCACTTTTTCCCTGCGGATCCATTACCGGCGCGCCCAAGATCCGCGCCATGGAAATCCTGCGCGAACTGGAAGGCACGCCGCGCAACGCCTATTGCGGCGCTGTCGGCTGGATAGCGCCGGGTGGCCGCATGCGCTTCAACGTCGCCATCCGCACGATCACCCTCTTCGCCGACGGCAGGGCGGTCTACAATGTCGGCGGCGGCGTCGTCTTCGATTCCACCGCCGAGGAGGAGTATGCCGAATGCCTCTTGAAGGCGCGCTACGCGACGGGACAGGCCCCGACAGCGGACAACCCGACTTCGAGCTGATCGAGACGATGCGCTGGGAGCCGGACGCCGGCTTCCTGCGCTTGGAGCGGCATCTGGCAAGGCTCTACGCCTCGGCGGCCGAACTCGGCTTTGTCTGCGATCCGCGGCGCGTGGGCGAAGGCTTGTCTTATGCCGTCGCTCAATCCGGCACCCTGCGCGTCCGACTCGCTTTGTCGCGCAACGGCGAGGTAGCGGCCTCGGCACAACCTTACGAACCCCTTCCGGCCGGCAAGGTCTGGACAGTGCGGCTCGCCCGCTCCCGGCTCGATTCCGGCGATCCGCTGCTGTGCCACAAGACCAGCCGGCGACAGATCTACACCCACGCACGCTCCGAATATCTGATCACCCAGGCCGATGAGGTGCTGCTCGCCAACGAACGCGGCGAACTGTGCGAAGGCACCATCACAACCCTCTTCGCCGATTTCGGCGGAGCGGCGCTTGCCACGCCGCGCCTCGATTGCGGCCTGCTGGCAGGCATATTGCGCGCCGAGATGCTGGACCAAGGCAAGGCCGAGGAAGCCGTGTTTTCCTTCGACACCCTCAAATCCGCCCGGGCGGTCTTCGTCGGCAATTCGCTGCGCGGCCTGATCCCGGCCACGATCGCCTGAATACTGGAGCAAGAATGTTCGTCGTTTCGCTGCACTACAAGGTACCTCTGATCGAGATCGACAGACTGGTCGATGCTCACAAGGCCTGGCTGAAGGAGTGCTACGCCAAAGGCCTCTTCATCGCTTCGGGTGCCAAGCGGCCACGCACCGGCGGCATCATCATCGCACGCGGATCGCGTGACGCGCTCGATGCGCGGCTGGCCGAGGACCCTTTCGCCAAGGCAGGGGTCGCGGACTACGAGGTGACTGAATTCGCCGCCACAGTCACGGCGTCCGATCTGGAAACGTATCGGGAATCATGAGCGCGCCTGCGCGCCAACCGGCGCATACCCCCTATGAAGGTTCCTCGAAACCCTTCACCATCGGCCTCAAGCCGCTCGCCCTCGCCGACTGGATTGAGGTCGACGAGAACCTTTTCGCCCATCTCGCGGAAAAGCGCCGTCTCTATGCCGAGATGCCGGAAAAGGTCTTCGTCGAGGAGCAGGAAACCCGCGCCGCCCAGCAGGAAGTGCTGGATATGCTGACGGCGCACCTGCCCGAGCGCTTTCCGCGCACCCATGCGGTAGCCGGCGACGGGGTCGCTGTGCGCAATTTGCCTCCCGGCCAGGCCTTGACCCTCGATGCGCCGCTGGTGGCCGCCTCGCTTCTGGTGCAGGAGGACCTAATCCTCATGCGCCGCGGCGAGGACGGCTGGCGGCTGGCCGCCGGCTCGCTCTGCTTCCCCTCATCCTGGACGTTGACGGAAAAGTTCGGCAAGACGCTGCACACCATCCATATCCCGGTGCCCGGCTTCGGTCCCGGCTCTCGCCCGGACGAGCTGATCGCGCGCATGTTCGACGGCTTGCAGGGTCAGGCGATGGAGCGCTTCAACTGGTCGATCCAGGCGGGCGATGCGCTCTACCACCCGTTGTCGAATGTCCAGCGCGACGACCGCGCCACCGGCCGCCCGTCCCGCTTCGCCGACGAAGGGGAGATAAACGCCAGCGCCTTCATCCGCGTCGAGCGGCAGACCTTGCGCAAGCTGCCCGTCTCGCGCGACGTGCTGTTCACCATCCGCATCCATCTCGATCCGTTGGCCGTTCTGGCAAGGCATCCCGACAAGGCGAGGCTGGCCGCCTCCTTTGCCGCCCAGCTGACGGCGCTTGACACCGCCCAGCTCGACTACAAGGGCCTCACCGCCGACCGCGACCGACTGGTCGACTGGCTGCAAGCAGCCGCTGCCGCATAGAAGTCAGCCGGCGTAGATTCGCTTTAATGCGGTTGAACGTGTATGGAGGCGCCTCCAGCCGGGCGCCCGCGCCCGGCTTTGCTATGAAGCGTCTTGTTCGAAAAGGAGTGCCCCGAAAAATGGCGAATGAAAAATGGCCCGTCTATGGTGAGATTACCGGCCCCATCGTGATGATCGGCTTCGGCTCGATCGGTCGCGGAACGCTTCCTCTCATCGAACGCCATTTCAAGTTCGACAAGTCGCGCATGGTGATCATCGATCCCAGCGAGGAAAACCGCAAGCTGGCGGACGAACGCGGCATTACCTTCGTCAAGGAGGCCGTCACCAAGGACAACTACAAGGACCTGCTCACGCCCTACCTGACCAACGGCGAAGGTCAGGCCTTCTGCGTCAACCTGTCGGTCGATACCGGTTCGGTCGACCTGATGCGGCTGACCCGCAAGCTCGGCGCGCTCTATGTCGACACCGTGGTCGAGCCGTGGCTGGGCTTCTACTTCGACGCCGACGCCGACAACGCCGCGCGCACCAACTACGCGCTGCGCGAGACGCTGCTGGCGGAAAAGCGCAAGCATCCCGGCGGCACGACGGCCGTCTCCACCTGCGGCGCCAATCCGGGCATGGTGTCGTGGTTCGTCAAGCAGGCGCTGCTCAACCTCGCCCGCGACCTCGGCCTGAAATTCGCCGAGCCGGCCACCGATGACCGCGAAGGCTGGGCGAAGCTGATGAAGAAGGCCGGCGTCAAGGGCGTTCATATCGCCGAGCGCGATACCCAGCGCGCCAAGAAGCCCAAACCGATGAACGTGTTCTGGAACACCTGGTCGGTCGAGGGCTTCATCTCGGAGGGGCTGCAGCCGTCGGAACTCGGCTGGGGCACGCACGAAAAATGGATGCCGAAGAACGCCCGCAAGCAGAAGCACGGCTCGCAGGCGGCGATTTTCCTGGAACAGCCGGGCGCCAACACGCGCGTGCGCACCTGGGTACCGTCCGCCGGGCCGCAATATGGCTTCCTCGTCACCCACAACGAGGCGATCTCGATCGCCGAGTTCTTCACCGTCTACGGCAAGGACGACAAGGTGAAGTACCGGCCGACCTGCAACTACGCCTATCACCCCTGCAACGACGCGGTGCTGTCGCTGCACGAAATGTTCGGCGCCGGCGGCAAGGCGCAGCCCGTCCTGCATGTGCTGGACGAGAACGAACTGGTCGACGGCGTCGACGAACTTGGCGTGCTGCTCTACGGGCACGAGAAGAACGCCTACTGGTACGGTTCCCATCTTTCGCTGGCGGATGCGCGGCGTCTGGCGCCCTACCAGAACGCCACCGGCCTGCAGGTGTCTTCCGCTGTGCTCGCCGGCATGGTGTGGGCGCTGGAGAATCCGAACGCCGGCATCGTCGAGGCCGACGAGACGGACTATCGCCGCTGCCTCGAAGTTCAGTCGCCCTATCTCGGCCCGGTCGAGGGCCACTATACCGACTGGACGCCGCTGGAGGGCCGACCCGGCCTGTTCGCAGAGGATCTGGACGAGAAGGACCCGTGGCAATTCCGCAACATTCTCGTCCGATAGACCAATCCCTACCCTCGAACCACGCCTTGCAATCGCTCGGAAATCGGGCGATTGAAGGATGCGGACCGAGGAGAGGATTCCACCTGATGACCATCGTGCGAAGAATGCTTGGCTTTGGCATGGCGGGCCTTGCCGTGGCTGCGCTCGCCGCCTGCACCACCGCCGGCCCCGGCGAGCCGCCGGCATCCGCCGCCCCCAAGGGCGTCGAAGGTTCATGGATCGACGCGCAAGGCACCGGCCTGTCCACCCTGTCGGCGGGCCGCTTCCAGACGGTCGCCACCGACACCGGCCAGAAGCTCGCGGACGGCAGCTACAGGCTGACCGGCGCCACCTCGGTCGAGATCACCGGCACCTCGCTGATCCGCCAGACGGGCATCAGCTTCAACTGCCTTCTGGTTTCGACCAGCCAGCTCAACTGCACCAGCGCGACCGGACAGAACTTCGTCCTGACCCGGCGCGGCTGACGAATCATATAGGCATGACACGAGGCGGCGGGCTCCGGTCCGCCGCCTTTTTCGTGCGCCCCCCTTTTTGCTCCCGACAGACAGGCATCCTGCGACGGCAGGAGCCGGCCGCGATTCCGCTTGCATCGAAAAAAGCACGGTGTGAACATGGCGCGGGACGGGTCGTAGAACTCCGGTCAAACAAGGCTCTTAAAGTCTGTATCGACTTCATCCGGGAGAGGAAGAATGAAGAAGATCGCTGTCATTGCCGCACTGTCGGCTTCGACGCTCGGGCTGTCGGCCGGCGCATCCTTTGCCGACTACACGCTGAACATCCTCCATTTCAACGACTGGCACAGCCGCATCGAATCCAACAACAAGTACGAATCGACCTGTTCGGCGGAAGAGGAGACGAAGGGCGAATGCGTCGGCGGCGCCGCCCGCCTGATCACCGCCATCCATCAGGAGCGCGACAAGCTCAAGGGCCAGAACGTGCTGCTGCTCAACGCCGGCGACAATTTCCAGGGCTCGCTGTTCTACACCACCTACAAGGGCGCGGCGGAGGAAGAATTCCTCAACCAGATGGGCCTCGACGCCGTCACCCTCGGCAACCACGAATTCGACGACGGCGAGACCGCGCTGGTGCCCTATCTCGACAAGGCGAAGTTCCCGGTCGTCAGCGCCAACGTCAATGCCAACGAAAAGTCGGGCGCCCACGGCAAGATCAAGCCGTCCATCGTTGTCGAGATCGGCGGCCAGAAGATCGGCATCGTCGGCGGCATCACCAACGACACGCCCGAGATCGCCTCGCCCGGCCCCAACATCGCCATCGAGGACGACGTGAAGTCGATGACGGCGGCGGTGGAAGCGCTCAAGGCCGAGGGCGTCAACAAGATCATCGCCGTCACCCATATCGGCTATCCGCGCGAGCGCGACGTCATCGCCAAGATTCCGGGCATCGACGTGGTGGTCGGCGGCCACTCGCATTCGCTTCTGTCCAACACCGACCCGAAGGCGGAAGGCCCCTACCCGACGATGGTGGACAACCCCGACGGCTACAAGGTGCCGGTGGTGCAGGCGGCGTCCTATTCGAAATATCTCGGCGAGGTGAAGATCGTCTTCGACGACAACGGCGTCGTCAAGGAAGCCAGCGGCGATCCGATCCACCTCGACAAGTCGATCACGCCGGACCCGCAGGTGCTCGCCCGCATCAAGGAACTCGGCGCACCGATCGAGGAACTGAAGGCCAAGGAGGTCGGCGAGACGACGGCGGCAATAGACGGCAGCCGCGAAACCTGCCGCGCGCGCGAATGCTCGATGGGCAACCTCGTCTCCGACGCCGTGCTGGATCGCGTCAAGGACCAGGGCGTCACCATCGTCTTCTCGAACGGCGGCGGCCTGCGCGCCTCCATCGATCAGGGCAAGGTGACGATGGGCGAAGTGCTCACTGTGCTGCCCTTCCAGAACACGGTCGCCACCTTCAAGCTCGCCGGCAAGGATGTCGTCGCGGCGCTCGAGAACGGGACGAGCCAGCTGGAAGACGGCGCCGGCCGCTTCGCCCAGGTGGCGGGCCTGAAATATTCATTCGACAAGTCCAAGGCACCGGGCAGCCGCATCAGCGACGTGCTGGTGGCCGACGGCTCCAACTGGGTGCCGATCGACGAGAACAAGGACTATATCGTCGCCACCAACAACTATGTCCGCCAGGGCGGCGATGGCTACAAGATTTTCGCCGAGAAAGCCAAGGACGCCTACGACTACGGCCCCAGCCTGGAGCAGGTGGTCGCCGATTATCTCAGCGCCCACAGCCCCTATACGCCGAAGGTCGAGGGCCGCATCACCGAGATCGCCGCGAACGCCGCTGCCGAACCTGCAAAACCGGCGGAGACGGCTCCGGCTGAACCCGCCAAGCCCGCGGAAGCCGCGCCTGCCGAACCGTCGATGCCGGCGCTGCCGGCCGGATCCAACGACATCGCCAACTCGCCGCCGAGCCTGCCGGCCGACGGTGCGGCACCGCCGGCGAAGCCTGCGGAAGCGGCCCCGTCCGAACCGGCAAAGCCGGCCGAGGCAGCGCCCGGCGGCGAGACCAGCGCCGAGACCAGCTACGTCATCGCCAAAGGCGATACCTATTGGGACCTGGCGGTGAAATATTACGGCGACGGCACCAGGTGGAAGGTCATCGCCGACGCCAATCCCGGCCACGAGCCGCGCCGCCTGCCGGTCGGCGCCACGCTGACGATCCCGGCGGCGAAATAAGGCCCGGGGTCCAGTCCCCAACGCCCGCCTTTGACCGGGGCGGGCGTTTGCCTGATGGCAGGTGCGGCCAGACGCGGCATTGCATCGCTGGCGGACATGGTTAGACCGTCGGCCAAGTCCAGCAGGCCGGAGAGCCGAAATGCCGTCAGCCAGAACCGCCGTCGCCGAAGCGCCGAAAAAAGCCGATGCGCAAGCGCCCCTTGCACCCGCCAGGGACAAGGTCGGCGTCATGCTGCTCAACCTCGGCACGCCGGACGGCACCGATTACTGGCCGATGTGGCGCTATCTGCGCGAATTCCTCTCCGATCCGCGCATCATCGAGCTCAACAAGGCGATCTGGTATCCGATCCTCTACGGGCTGGTGCTGACGACGCGGCCGCAGAAATCCGGCGCCAACTACGCGCGCATCTGGAACCGCGAGAAGAACGAATCGCCGCTGCACACCTTCACCCGCGCCCAGGCCGAGAAGCTCATGCCGGCTTTGGCCGACCTGCCGAACGTCACGGTCGATTGGGCCATGCGCTACGGCAACCCGTCCACCGGCAGCGTCGCCGAGAAACTGGTGGCGCAAGGCTGCGACCGCCTGCTCGCCTTCCCGCTCTATCCGCAATATTCGGCCACCACCACGGCGACCGCCAACGACCAGCTTTTCCGCGCGCTGGCGACAATGCGGCGCGCGCCGGCGGTGCGCAGCGTGCCGCCCTACTATGCCGAGCCGGTCTACATCGAGGCGCTGGCCACCTCGATCGAAAAGCATCTCGCGAGCCTCGACTTCGAGCCGGAGGTGGTCATCACCTCCTATCACGGCATCCCGAAGCCCTATTCCGACAAGGGCGACCCCTACCACGCGCACTGTCTGGAAACGACGCGGCTGCTGCGTGAAAAACTCGGCTGGGAAGACAAGAAGATGATCGCCACCTTCCAGTCACGCTTCGGCGCGCAGGAATGGTTGCAGCCTTACACCGACAAGACGGTGGAACGGCTGGCGAAGGAAGGCGTCAGGCGCATCGCCATCGTCAATCCGGGCTTTTCGGTCGACTGCATCGAGACGCTGGATGAGATCGGCCGCGAGGTGCGCGACGAATTCCTGCACGCCGGAGGCGAGAAGTTCTCGCATATCCCCTGCCTCAACGACAGCGCCGAGGGCATGCGCGTGATCGAGATGTTGGTCAGGCGCGAGCTGGCCGGCTGGGCCTGAATACGGCCGGCCGGCCTGCCGGCTCTGACCATTCCGCGCGGCGCAGCGATTGTAACGCCGCAAAATCCCCCCTAAGTGTCTTATGACCGGCGAACGGGATGGGCCTTGCCGCCGGCTCGATTCTACGCATGTCCTTGTCCCGGAACCGCTTCTCGCTTCGGGAAACATGCCTTGAGGGAGTGACGCATGGGTTTCACCGGCTTCGACGTGGTAATTCCGGTTCTTGTCGTTCTCGTCCTGCTGATCCTTTTCACCGGCATCAAGACCGTTCCGCAGGGCTATAACTATACGGTCGAGCGCTTCGGCCGCTACACCAAGACGCTGAGCCCCGGCCTCAACCTGATCATCCCCTTCATCGACCGCATCGGCGCCAAGATGAACATGATGGAACAGGTGCTGGACGTTCCCACCCAGGAGATCATCACCAAGGACAACGCCATCGTCGCAGTGGACGGCGTTGCCTTCTATCAGGTGCTGAACGCGCCGCAGGCCGCCTATCAGGTGGCCGGACTGCAGAACGCTTTGCTCAACCTCACCATGACCAACATCCGCACCGTCATGGGTTCGATGGACCTCGACGAGCTGCTCTCCAACCGCGACGCCATCAACGAGCGGTTGCTGCGGGTCGTGGACGAGGCCGCGCATCCGTGGGGCATCAAGGTCACCCGCGTCGAGATCAAGGACATCAACCCGCCGGCTAACCTGGTCGATTCCATGGCCCGCCAGATGATGGCCGAGCGCGACAAGCGCGCGCAGATCCTCGCCGCCGAGGGCCTGAAGCAGGCACAGATTCTGGAGGCCGAGGGCCGCCGCGAGGCCGCCTTCCGCGACGCCGAGGCGCGCGAGCGCGCGGCCGAAGCCGAGGCCAAGGCGACCCAGGTTGTCTCCGAAGCCATTGCCAAGGGCGATACCCAGGCGCTCAACTACTTCGTTGCGCAGAAATACACCGAGGCGTTGACCCGGATCGGATCGGCGACCAATTCCAAGATCGTGCTGATGCCGCTGGAAGCGTCCTCGCTGATCGGCACGCTGGGCGGCATCGGCGAGATCGCCAAGGAAGTGTTTAAGAACGACGGCTCCGCGACCACGCAGCGGCAGGCGGCGCGCCCGCCGCTGGTGCGCCCCGGCGAGCCGTCTTAGGCGCGGAGGCCGGCCATGCTGGAGCGCATCTTCGCCGAACTCGGGCCGTGGAACTGGATGGTGCTCGGCTTCATCCTGCTGGTGCTGGAGATCGCCGTCCCCGGCGTTTTCCTCCTGTGGATCGGCATCGCGGCGCTTATCATCGGCGCCGCCTCGCTGGCGCTGTGGGACGCCGGCTTCTGGATCTGGCAGGTGCAGGTGGTCGCTTTCCTGGCGCTGTCGCTGGTCTCGGCCTATGTCGGCAAGCAGATCGTCGGCCGGCGCCAGGACCAGAGCGACCAGCCGCTGCTCAACCGCCGCGGCGAACAGATGATCGGCCGCACGGCGACGCTTGTCGAGCCGATCCGCGAAGGCCGCGGCCGCATCCAGCTCGGCGACACGCTATGGCGCGTCTCCGGTCCCGACCTGCCTGCCGGCACTCGCGTCAGGGTAACGGGCGCGACCGACACCGACCTTGAACTGAAGGTCGAGCCGGTTCCGTAGGGGTTGCGGCGGATATTCGCGCCACCAAATGACTTCAGAGACGAGCCGGTTTCCGCCTCAAGCAGCACCGATGCGCAAGAGATCGTGGAAGTGCACCAGGCCGATGGGCCGGCCGCCTTCGACGACAACGAGAGCGCCGATCTTGTTCTCGTTGAGATAGGCGATCGCGGCTCCCGCCGACATGTCGGGGGAAACGGTCTTGGGCGTCCGCGTCATCACCTCCTCCACAGCCACGTCCTTGAGGTTGCGGTGCAGGTTGCGCGCCAGGTCGCCGTCGGTGATGATGCCGGCCAGCCGGCCGGCCTCGTCGACGATGACGACGCAGCCGACCTTCTTGTTGGACAGCGTCATCACCGCTTCCGGCATCTTGGTGCCGAGCGGCACCAGCGGCAGGTCGTCGCCGGTGCGCATCACCTTGGCCAGGTGCGTCAGCGTCGCGCCCAGCTTGCCGCCGGGGTGGTAGCCGAGGAAGTCTTCCGGCGTGAAGCCGCGCGCTTCCAGCAGCGCCATCGCCAGCGCATCGCCCACCGTCAGCTGCAACAGCGCCGAGGTCGTCGGCGCCAGCCCGTGCGGGCAGGCTTCGGGCGCATGCGGTAGCGCCAGCACGACATCGGCTTCGCGGGCCAGCGAGGATTTCGCACCCGAGGTCAGCGCGATCAGCGGGATGCCGAAGCGGCGCGAATAGCCGACGATGCCGCGCAGTTCCGCGCTCTCGCCCGACCATGACATGGCAAGGATGGCGTCGTCCGGCGTGATCATGCCGAGGTCGCCGTGGTTGGCCTCGACTGGATGGACGAAGAAGGCCGGCGTGCCGGTGGAAGCGAGCGTGGCGGCGATCTTGGAGCCGATATGGCCGCTTTTGCCCACGCCGGTGACGATGACGCGGCCACGGATGCCGGCGATCATCTCGACCGCGTCGGCGAACGGCTCGGCCAGTCCGTCGGCCAGGGCCTGCGACAACATGGCAAGGCCGGCCTGCTCGGTGGCGACCGTTCGCAAGGCCGAGGCGATGGAGGCCTGCCGGTCGGGTTTCCTGTTCATCGACGCTCCCGCAAACATGACGACGCGCTTACTGCTTCGGCCCCGCTTTGTCCAATGCAATCGCCTCGGCCAGCCGCCTGAGAGGCGTCTCCTCAACGCTCCGTTAACCATCCCCGTTTACGGTCCGGTAAGCATGGCGCGCGCGCGCCGCCGAGGTGACGATGTCGCATGCCCAGCCCCTACAAGGACCACGCAGAGGCCGAAAGGCCGCGCGTGCGCTGCTTCTGGCGGCTGGCACGGCAGTGATCTTCTGTCCCTTTCCGCTTGCGGCTCAGCAGGCGGGCACGAATACCTCCACGATCGATCCGACACTTCTGAACGCCGGCGCCGCGATGCGTCCGTCAGCAACGACCGGGGTCCGGCGTGCCACCGCCAATACGCCAAGCCAGACCGCGACCGCGATGCCGACCTATCAGCCCGTCAGTCCGGGCGCCGTGCCGGAGGCAACCGATTGGGCCGGGAACGACGACGCCGATACCACCCCCGTCGACGACGGCACCGGCACCGGTGCGGCGTCGCTTGTTCCAGCCGTTCCGGCCGCCCCGCCGGCGAACGGGACGGATGACCAGACGACGGCGACCACGCCGGCAAGGACGCGCGCGGCGACGACCGACCTCGATGCGGCGCCCGAACCGGCCAACCGGCGTGCCCACAGCGTCGACATCGACGACCGCCAGCCGATCGATCCGCGCGCCGAAAGGACCGGCGCCATCGAGGGCGGGCAGGTCAGGCAGGACGACGACCCTTTCGCGCCGGTCGGCATCCCCTTCGGCAGTTTCGTGCTGAGGCCCTCGATCGAGCAGGGTTTGACGGCCACCACCAATGCCAGCGGCGGCCCTGGCGGCAGCTCGGCCATCCTGTCGGAAACGACGCTGCGCCTCAACGCCACGTCGGACTGGGTATCGAACTCGGCGACAATCGACGCCTCCGGCACCTTCCGCGAAAGCCTTTCGGGCGAAAACCTGGACGACGCGCGCGGCCGCATCGACGGGACGCTCAACCTCGATCTCGACCATGAATGGCGGGCCACCGCCAAGGCGGGTTATGAAATCGCGCCCGAATCGGCATCTTCACCCGTCATCATCGGCGACGTCGCCTCGCAACCGTCGCGCCAGTCGCTGGACGGCAGCCTGGCCATCGCCAAGGATATCGGCAAGCTGCGCTTCGGCCTGACAGGCGCCGCTCAACGCGACACCTACGGCGACGCCGACCTGCTGGGCGGCGGCGTGCTTTCGCAGAAAGACCGCAATGAAACGCTCTACACCACGACGTTGCGCGGCGGTTACGAGATTTCTCCCGCCCTGACGCCGTTCGCGGAACTGGAAGTCGGGCGCCGGCTTTACGACCAGCGCATCGATACCAGCGGCTACGCACGCTCGGCCGACCGGCTGGGCATCCGCGCCGGAACCGAACTCGACCTCGGCGAGAAGCTGAACGGCGAAGTATCGGCCGGCTGGCTAAGCGAGAACCCCGACGACAACCGGCTGGCGGCGGTTTCCGGCGCCTCGATCAATGCCGACTTCAAATGGTCGCCCGAACGCGGCACCATCATCGGCCTGCTCGGCAACACCACGATCGAAGGCACGACGACGCCCGGCGAAACCGGCGACCTGCTCTATTCCGGCCAGCTGACTGGAGAGCGCCGCATCCGCGAGGACCTGACCGCCAATGCATCGCTCGGCGCCGCTTGGCGCGACTATGCCGGTTCCAGCGACCATGACCTGATCCTGAGCGCCGAGGCGGGGCTTACATGGTGGCTCAACCGCTATGTCGGCCTGAGCACCAAGGCCCGCTACGAAAAGCAGACATCGAGCCTGCCCGGCCGCGACTACGACGAGGCCAGCATCTTCGCCGGCATCAAGGTGCAGCGCTGACGCGACTTTGTTTCGGGCGGACCGGCCCTTCGCCTGCCTGACGCAGGCGAGCGATCACCCGGCGGCGCGGCGCAGCAGCGGCTCGAATTCGTCGAGCAGGCCGCGGATGACGCCGGCCATGCCCTGGTTGATGTCCTTGCGCCACAGCGCGAAGGCAACATTGGCCTCGATGAAGCCTTCCGGCGAGCCGCAGTCGAACGTGCGCCCCTGGTAGTGGTAGCCGTAGAAGGATTGCTTCTTGCGCAACTTCAGCATGGCGTCGGTGAGCTGGATCTCGTTGCCGGTGCCCTTCTCCTGGCTTTCCAGGATGGAGAATATCTCCGGCTGCAGGATATAGCGTCCGTTGATGAAGAGATTGGACGGCGCCGTGCCCGGTTTCGGCTTCTCCACCATCTCGGTGATGTGGAAGCCGGTATGGGCGGCCTCGCCGCGGCCGACGATGCCGTATTTATGCGCCTCCGCCGGATCGCATTCCTGCACGGCGATGATGTTGTCGCCCGTCTGCTCGTAGAGCTCGACCATGTCGCGCGTGCAGCTCTTTTCCGACTGCATGATCATGTCGGGCAGAAGCAGCGCGAAGGGCTCGTCGCCGACCAGTTCGCGTGCACACCACACCGCATGGCCAAGGCCGAGCGGCACCTGCTGGCGGGTGAAGCTGGTCTGCCCGGGCGACGGCTGCAGGCGTTGCAGGCGGTCGAGCTGGTCGCCCTTCCCGCGCTGTGCCAGCGTGTCGTAGAGCTCGAACTGGACGTCGAAATGGTCCTCGATGACGGCCTTGTTGCGGCCGGTGACGAAGATGAAATGCTCGATGCCGGCTTCGCGCGCCTCGTCCACCACATACTGGATGACGGGTTTGTCGACGACGGTCAGCATTTCCTTCGGGATCGCCTTGGTGGCGGGAAGGAAGCGCGTGCCCAGGCCGGCGACCGGGAAGACTGCCTTGCGAACTTTTCTCATGATGCGATTTTCCATTGGATGGCGCGCAACCATCCCATTGTGGGACATTTTGACGCCGGAATCGAGGTGTATTGGAATCCGGCGCGAGCGAAACCTACAAGCTTCAAGTTGCTTTTTCGTTCCCAGGGCGGCGCATGGTAAACCAATTCCTAACCGGGTTCGGCGATGAATGACCTTCCTGCGACGATGTAAGGAGGAAAAGATGACCGTTCGCACCGTCACCAGCCGCATGGCCGGGCTGTTTGCGGCCGCCGGCCTCTCGGTGGCGCTCTTGCTGCCCGCAAGCCCGGCTTTCGCCGATGCCGGCTTCCGCCACTGGGTCGCCAGCTTCCGCGCCACAGCCGTCTCCAGCGGCGTGTCCGGCGCCATCTACGACCGCGCTTTCCGCGGCATCAGCGATCCCGATCCGGAAGTGATCGAGAAGGCCCGCACGCAGCCCGAATTCAAGGCGCCGGCCTGGGACTATTTCGACAATCGCGTCCACGACGAGTCGATCGCCACCGGCCGCGCCATGGCGGCCAAATGGAAGCCGTGGCTGGATCGCATCGAAAGCCGCTACGGCGTCGACCGCTACACGCTGCTGGCCATCTGGTCGATGGAATCCAACTACGGCGAGATCCTCAAGCGCGACGACGTCATGCGCTCTGTGGTGCGCTCGCTGGCGACGCTGGCCTATGCCGACAAGAAGCGCGCCAAATATGCCCGCACACAGCTCGTCGCCGCCCTGAAGATCCTGCAGACTGGCGACATCGACGAGAGCCACCTGCAAGGCTCGTGGGCGGGCGCCATGGGCCACACGCAGTTCATCCCCACCAGCTATCAGGCCTACGCCGTCGACATGGACGGCAACGGCAGGCGCGACATCTGGAATTCGATCCCCGACGCGCTCGCCACCGCCGCCAACCTCCTGCGCAAGAATGGCTGGCAGGCGGGCCGCACCTGGGGCTACGAAGTGGCCTTGCCGGGAGGCGGGAAATTTCCCGCAGGCTCGATGTCGATCGCCAAATGGCAGCAGCTCGGCTTCACCCGCGCCAACGGCAAGCCGTTCAGGAACACGTCCGACAGGGCGGAGCTGAAACTGCCCGGCGGCCGCGAGGGGCCGGCCTTCCTGGTCATCAAGAACTTCTCGGTCATCAAGCGCTACAACAACGCCGACAAATACGCCCTCGCCGTCGGCCTTCTTGCCGACGAGATCGCCGGCTATGGCGGACTGGTGCGCGACTGGAACCGACCGTTCACCAAGCTCAGCTTCGAGGAAAAGCAGGAATTGCAGCAGCGGCTTTCCCAGCATGGTCTCTACGACGGCAAGTTCGACGGCAAGATCGGCAGCGGCTCGAAGGCCGCCATCATGTCCTACCAGGCGCAGATGGGCTTGACCCAGACCGGCTACCCCAGCATGGAAGTGCTGAAATGGCTGCGCAAGAAGTAGCCGGCGAAGACGGCCTGGCGCACGCGGCAGGCCTGAACCATGGAGCGGATGCTTGATCTCGGCAAGGCGCATCGGCGGGGTTCTGCGGCATGTGTCGCTGATGCTCGTCGCCGTCGCCGTGCTTGCGGCAGCCGTCCTTGCCGTCGCGCAGACGCCGGTCCTCGCCCAGGATCAGGGCTGGTCGCTGCGCGATCTCCTGTTCCCGCGCCGGCGCGAGCGCGTCGAGCCGCCGGCGGAAATCCAGAAACCGAAGAAGAAGGCGCGATCCAAGCCGGTGGCGCGCAAGGCCGAGCCTGAAGTGCCGGTCGTCGAGAAGGCGCCGGACGCCCGCACCGTCCTTGTGATTGGCGACTTCATGGCCAGCGGCCTTGCCGAAGGACTGGAGACGGTCTTCGCCGAGAATCCGGCCATCCGCATCGCCGATCGCGCCAAGGGCTCGTCCGGCCTGGTACGCGACGACTTCTACGACTGGCCGGCTTCGCTCAAGGACGTACTGGAAACCGAGAAGCCCGTGGCGGTCGTGGTCATGCTCGGCTCCAACGACCGGCAGTCGATGCAGGTCGGCGACAATCGCGAACAGCCGCGCACCGATGCCTGGACCAAACAGTACGAACAGCGCGCCGAGGCCCTCGCCCGCGGGATAGAGGCCGGCAAGGTGCCGTTCCTGTGGGTCGGCATGCCGTCCTTCAAGATCACCAAAATGACGTCGGACATGCTGGCATTCAACGACATCTACCGCTCCGTCGCCGAGAAGGCGGGCGGCGAATTCGTCGACATCTGGGACGGTTTCGTCGACGAGAACGGCGCCTTCGTTTCGACCGGTCCCGACATCAACGGCCAGCCTGTGCGGCTGCGTTCCGACGACGGCATCAACATGACGCGCGCCGGCAAGGCGAAGATCGCCTTCTACGCCGAAAAGCCGCTGCTCAAGATTCTCGGGCTGGGCGATCCTTCGGGCGCCGGCGCGTTGTCGGCACCGGCCGGCCAGCCGGCGGTCACCGGTCCGACGCCGCCGGCGGCCCCGGCCGCCGTCGACCGCACGCCGCCCATGCTGCTCAGCGATCCGGCGCTGGACGGCGGCGTCGAACTGCTCGGCGCCGCGCCGGCGATCCCGCCGGCCACGCAGGCGCCCGGCGAGAAACTGGCCGGCGAAAAGCTGCTCGTCGAAGGCTTGGCTTCGGAAGCATCGCCTGGCCGTGCCGACGATTTCTCCTGGCCGCCGAAAGCGCAGCCGACAACCGCCGCGACCGCCGGCGACAGGACAACGGCAATCACGCCTTGAGGTTCGTCCCGCGAATCTGAAAGCTGCCCTATAGGTCGCCCGGCCCGGAGGACCCTAGCGCGGCAGGAGGGTAGAGCCCATCAGCGCCTCGTCGATGGCCCGCGCCGCCTGACGGCCCTCGCGGATCGCCCAGACGACGAGCGACTGGCCGCGCCGCACGTCGCCGGCGGCCCATAGCCCGTCCACGCTGGTGCGATAGTCGCGGTCGTTCGCCGCCACGTTGCGCGACCGGCGTGCGTCGGTGGCGATGTCCATCCTGCCATCGAGTTCCTTGACCAACCCGCCTTCCAGCGGGCCGGCGAAACCGATGGCGATGAAAGCGAGATCGGCGCGGATGACGAATTCGGTGCCGGGGACGGGCTTGCGCTTCTCGTCCACTTCGCAGCACTTCACGCCGGTCAGTTGTCCTTCCTCGCCGATGAACTCCAGCGTCGCCACCTGAAATTCGCGCTCCGCGCCTTCGGCCTGGCTCGAGGACGTGCGCATCTTGGTCGCCCAGTAGGGCCAGACCGTCAGCTTGTCCTCCCTCTCGGGCGGCTGCGGGCGGATATCGAGCTGGGTGACCCGCACCGCGCCCTGGCGGAAGGCGGTGCCGACGCAGTCGGAAGCCGTGTCGCCGCCGCCGACCACGACGACATGCTGGCCACCGGCAAGGATGGGGGCTGCCGGCCATGCGACGGACGCAATGTCCTCGCCGCCGACGCGCTTGTTCTGCTGGACCAGATAGGGCATGGCGTCATGCACGCCTTCGAGGTCGTCGCCGGGAATGCCGGCCGGACGAGGCGTTTCGGAGCCGCCACAATAGAGAACGGCATCGTACTCGGCCAGAAGCGCGTCGATCTTCCTGTCGATGCCGACATTGACGCCGCAGAAGAAGGTGACGCCCTCGCCCTGCATCTGCTCGACGCGCCGGTCGATATAGTGCTTCTCGATCTTGAAGTCGGGAATGCCGTAGCGCATCAGCCCGCCGGGCCGGCTCTCGCGCTCGTAGACATGTACCTCATGGCCGGCGCGGCCGAGTTGCTGGGCCGCCGCCATGCCGGCCGGGCCGGAGCCGATGATTGCGACCCGCTTGCCGGTCTTCACCTGCGGCGGATAGGGGCGGATATAGCCCGTCTCGTAGGCCTTGTCGGCCAGCGCCTGCTCCACCGTCTTGATGGCGACGGGGATGTCCTCGAGGTTCAGCGTGCAGGCTTCCTCGCAGGGTGCGGGGCAGATGCGGCCGGTGAATTCGGGGAAATTGTTGGTCGAGTGCAGGTTGCGGATCGCCGCGTCCCAGTTGCCGTTGTAGACGAGGTCGTTCCAGTCCGGGATCTGGTTATGCACCGGGCAGCCGGTCGGCCCGTGGCAATAGGGCACGCCGCAATCCATGCAGCGCGCCGCCTGCTTCTCCACTTCCTTGTCCGACATCGGCAAGGTGAATTCGCGGAAATGACGGATGCGGTCTGAAGCCGGCTGGTACTTCGGCACCTGCCGGTCGATCTCGAGAAAACCTGTTACCTTGCCCATGGCCTGTCCTTGGACTTGCGTTCGACCCGGGACGGCGGTCGCCGGACGGTCGTGCGTATTGGAGCGGAAATCCGGGAGCTGCCCCGGCATTGGAGACCGCGCCTGCGGTCCAGTCAATCAGCGCGGACGCGCCCCCGGTTTGAGTGAGGGCGGGACGCCCATCGGGAAGATCGCCAGCCACATCATTCCGCCGCCACGCTCATGCGCGCGCGCTCCATCTCCTGCAGGGCGCGACGGTATTCCACCGGCATCACCTTGCGGAATTTCGGCCGGAACGTCGCCCAGTCGTCGAGGATTTCCCTGGCCCGCGTCGAGCCCGTGAAATGCACATGGTTGGAGATGAGCTGGTAAAGCCGTTCCTCGTCATGGCTGGTCATGTCGCCGGAGACGTCGACGCGGCCCTTGTGATCGATGTCGCCGCCGTGATGGAGGAGCTTCTCCATCAGGTCGTCTTCCTCCGGAACCGGCTCCAGCTCGACCATGGCCATGTTGCAGCGCTTGGCGAAGTCGCCTGCCTCGTCCAGCACATAGGCGACGCCGCCCGACATGCCGGCGGCGAAGTTGCGCCCGGTCTGGCCGATGACGACGACGATGCCGCCGGTCATGTATTCGCAGCCATGGTCGCCAACGCCTTCCACCACCGCAACGGCACCGGAATTGCGCACGGCGAAGCGCTCGCCGGCGACGCCGCGGAAGTAGCATTCGCCCTCGATGGCGCCATAAAGCACGGTGTTGCCGACGATGATCGAGTTCTCGGCGACGATCTTCGCCTCTTCCGGCGGACGGATGACGATGCGCCCGCCCGACAGACCCTTGGCAACGTAGTCGTTGGCGGCCCCCACCAGATCGAAGGAGACGCCGCGCGTCAGGAAAGCGCCGAAGGACTGGCCGGCCGTGCCGGTCAGCTTCACCTTGATTGTGTCCTCGCGCAGGCCCTTGTGGCGGAAGCGCTTGGCGACCTCGCCGGCCAGCATCGCCCCGGTCGAACGGTCGACGTTGCGGATCGGCACCTCGATCTCGACGGGCTGGCGCGCTTCCAGCGCCGGCTTCGCCTGCTCGATCAGCCTGCGGTCGAGCACGTCGTCGATGGGGTGCTTCTGCCGCTCGGTCCAGTGCGTTGCCTCGGCCGGTGCATCGGGCTTGTAGAACAGCTTCGAGAAATCGAGGCCCCTCGCCTTCCAGTGCTCGATGACTGCGCGTTTTTCCAGCAGATCGGTGTTGCCGACGATCTGATCGAGATGGGTGAAGCCCATCGCTGCCAAAAGCTCACGCACCTCCTCCGCCACATAGAAGAAGAAGTTGATGACGTGCTCGGGCTGGCCCTTGAAACGCTTGCGCAGCACCGGGTCCTGCGTGGCGACCCCGACCGGACAGGTGTTCAGATGGCATTTGCGCATCATGATGCAGCCGGCCGCGATCAGCGGCGCGGTCGAGAAGCCGAACTCGTCTGCGCCGAGCAGCGCGCCGATGACGACGTCGCGGCCAGTGCGCAGGCCTCCGTCGACCTGCAGCGCCACGCGCGACCGCAAGCCGTTCAGCACCAGCGTCTGGTGCGTCTCGGCAAGGCCCATCTCCCACGGCGAACCGGCGTGCTTGAGCGAGGTCAACGGCGAGGCGCCGGTGCCGCCGTCATAACCGGAGATGGTGATGTGGTCGGCGCGCGCCTTGGCGACGCCGGCGGCCACCGTACCAACGCCCACTTCCGATACCAGCTTGACCGACACGTCGCCTTCCGGGTTGACGTTCTTGAGGTCGTAGATGAGCTGCGCCAGGTCCTCGATCGAATAGATGTCATGGTGCGGCGGCGGCGAGATCAGGCCGACGCCGGGCGTCGAGTGACGCGTCTTGGCGATGGTGGCGTCGACCTTGTGGCCGGGCAACTGCCCGCCCTCGCCGGGCTTGGCTCCCTGGGCGACCTTGATCTGCATCATGTCGGAGTTGACGAGATATTCCGCCGTCACGCCGAAACGGCCCGACGCCACCTGCTTGATGGCCGAACGCTCCGGATTCGCCCCACCGCCCGGCAGCGGCAGGTAGCGGTCCGGCTCCTCGCCGCCCTCGCCGGTGTTGGACTTGCCGCCGATGGCATTCATGGCGCGCGCCAGCGTCGTATGCGCCTCGCGCGAAATCGAGCCGAACGACATGGCACCGGTGGAGAAGCGCCTGACGATCTCGGCTGCCGGCATGACCTTTTCGAGCGCAACCGGCTGGCGGCCTGTCTCCCCCGCCAGCTTGAGCTTGAACAGGCCGCGGATGGTCTGGGCGCGCGCCGTCTCGTCGTCGATCTGGGCGGAGTATTCCTTGAACGTCGCCCATGAGCCCTTGCGCACGGCATGCTGCAGGGTGGCGACCGCATCCGGCGACCACATATGCGCCTCGCCGCGCATGCGGTACATGTATTCGCCGCCGACGTCGAGGCTGCCCGCCAGCACTGGGTCATTGCCGAAGGCGCGTTGGTGGCGCTGCACCGTCTCGGTGGCGAGTTCACCCAACCCGACGCCTTCGATCAGCGTGGCTGTGCCGGTGAAGTATTTGTCGACGAACTCCGACTTCAGCCCGACGGCATCGAAAATCTGCGCGCCGCAATAGGACTGGTAGGTCGAAATGCCCATCTTGGACATGACCTTGAGGATGCCCTTGCCGATCGACTTGATGTAGCGGGTCACCACTTCCGATGCGTCCACCTCGGGCGGGAAGTCGCCGCGCCGGTGCATGTCGATCAGCGTGTCGAAGGCCAGATAAGGGTTGATCGCCTCGGCACCGTAGCCGGCGAGGCAGCAGAAATGATGCACCTCGCGCGGCTCGCCCGATTCCACCACAAGCCCGACTGCCGTGCGCAGGCCCTTGCGGATAAGGTGATGATGCACGGCCGCCGTCGCCAGCAGCGTCGGGATGTCGATGCGGTCCGGCCCGATCTGGCGGTCGGACAGGATGATGATGTTGTAGCCGCCGGCCACCGCAGCCTCGGCCCGCTCGCAGAGCCGCTCGATCGCCGCCGGCATGCCTTCCGCGCCCTCGGTCGCGGCATAGGTGATGTCGATGGTCTTGGTGTCGAAGCGCTCCTCGGTGTGGCCGATGGAACGGATCTTCTCGAGGTCGGCATTGGTCAGGATTGGCTGGCGCACCTCCAGCCGCTTGCGGCGCGAGGAGCCGACGAGGTCGAAGATGTTCGGTCGCGGCCCGATGAAGGACACTAGGCTCATCACCAGTTCCTCGCGGATCGGGTCGATCGGCGGGTTGGTCACCTGCGCGAAGTTCTGCTTGAAATAGGTGTAGAGCAGCTTCGTCTGGTCCGACATCGCCGAGATCGGCGTATCGGTGCCCATCGAGCCGACCGCCTCCTGGCCAGTGGTCGCCATGGGCGACATCAAAAGCTTCAGGTCTTCCTGCGTGTAGCCGAAGGCCTGCTGGCGGTCGAGCAGCGTCACGTCCTTGCGCAGCGCGCGCGCCTCGACGGGGTTCAGGTCCTCCAGGATAAGCTGGGTGTTGGCGAGCCACTTCCTGTAGGGGTGCTTGCCGGCGATCTCGGCCTTGATCTCCTCGTCGGAGATGATGCGGCCCTTGGCGAGGTCGATGAGCAGCATCTTGCCCGGCTGCAGGCGCCACTTGGCGACGATGTGCTTTTCCTCGACCGGCAGCGCGCCGGCCTCGGAGGCGAGGATGACGCGGTCGTCGTCGGTGACGATGTAGCGCGCGGGGCGCAGGCCATTGCGGTCGAGGGTGGCGCCGATCTGGCGGCCGTCGGTGAAGCACACCGCCGCCGGCCCGTCCCACGGCTCCATCAGCGCGGCATGGTATTCGTAAAAGGCCTTGCGATCCTCGTCCATGAGCTTGTTGCCGGCCCAAGCTTCCGGGATCAGCATCATCATGGCGTGGGCCAGCGTGTAGCCGCCCTGGAACAGGAATTCGAGCGCGTTGTCGAAGCAGGCCGTGTCGGATTGGCCCTCGTAGGAGATCGGCCACAGCTTGGAGATGTTGTTGCCGAACAGCTCCGAATCGACCGAGGCCTGGCGCGCCGCCATCCAGTTGTTGTTGCCGCGCACCGTGTTGATCTCGCCGTTATGGGCGACCATGCGGTAAGGATGCGCCAGCTTCCACGACGGGAAGGTGTTGGTGGAAAAGCGCTGGTGGACCAGCACCAGCGCCGTCTCGAAGCGCGGATCGGCGAGGTCCTTGTAGTAGGCGCCGACCTGGTAGGCGAGGAACATACCCTTGTAGACGATGGTACGCGCCGACAGCGACACGCAATAGGCGCCGACGTCCTTGTTGTCGTTCTCGGCATAGATGCGACCGGAAATGACCTTGCGCAGCAGGTAGAGCCGGGCTTCGTACTCTTCGTCGTCGTCAATGTCGGCGGTGCGGCCGATGAACACCTGCCGGTGGAACGGCTCGGCGGCGGCGATATCGGGTGCCTTCGACAGCGAGGAATTGTCGACCGGCACGTCGCGGAAGCCGATCAGCGGCAGGCCTTCCGAAGCGGCCGATTCGCGGATGATCTCGTCGATATGGGCGCGCAGTCCGGCGTCCTGAGGCATGAACCAGTGGCCGACGCCGTATTGGCCGGGCGGCGGCAGGTCGATGCCCTGTTCGGCCATCTCCTCGCGGAAGAAGCGATCGGGAACCTGCACCAGAAGACCGGCACCGTCGCCCATCAGCGGATCGGCGCCGACGGCGCCGCGATGCGTCAGGTTCTCCAGCATCGCCAGGCCGTCTTCGACTATTGCGTGCGACTTCACGCCCTTCATCTGGGCGATGAAGCCGACGCCGCAGGCATCGTGCTCGTTGCGCGGGTCGTAGAGGCCCTGGGCCGCAGGCAGGCCGGGCAGCGCACCGCTCCCGGCGGTCGCTTTGACGGCCGCCGCTCGCTTCTGCGCGGCGGGGCCGTCTGTCGCAGGGAGCGTGAACGCCGTCATATTCTTCATCCTCGTTTGGCCGGCCGCCAACTGCGCCAGGAAGGTTCTCTTCCCCCAAAGTCGCAGCGCGACACCTGCTCAGGTTACTGACCACGGTCCTTCGAGCGGACCGCCGAACATCCCACTGGCCTTCGGCCGGGAGAGGAGTGCGATCCGCACGTCACGCCACACCCCGCACCGCGATGATAGCTCATCTTGGCCGGCTGGGCGCGATTAAATAAGACAGCATTACTGTCCTATATCGATATTGCAGAAATCGAGGGACCACACAAGACCGATTCATCAAAAAACGCGGCCCCGTGCGAAATAAAATTGCTCGCATCGTCGGCGAGGGCCGATGGCCGGCATCCGACGGTGCCGCAATTTTCGCCCCGTCTGGCCCTTGCGGTTTGTGCAGGAAGCGCCATGGTCGGCGTCCCTTCACCAACGCACTCACGGATTCCGCATGTTCTTCGCATCCGACAACTGGGCCGGCGCCCATCCCGCCATCGCCGCCGGCCTTTCCGCCAACGCCGCCGGCTTTTCCACCGCCTATGGCGACAGCGCGCTCGACAAGGCCATCACCGACCGCTTCGGCGAGATCTTCGAACGCGAGGTGGCGGTGTTCTTCGTCTCGACGGGAACGGCGGCCAACGCGCTGTCGCTGACGGCCTACAACAAGTCCGGCGGCATCGCGCTCACCCATCGCGAGGCGCATCTGATCGCCGACGAATGCGGAGCGTTCGAATATCTTTCCGGCGGCGGTCGGCTGCATGGCGTCGACGGCGCCTCGGGCCGCATCGATCCGGCGGAACTGGAAAAGGCGCTCGCCCGCCTCGCTCCGGAAGTCGTCCACACCGGACGTCCGATCGCGGTGTCGATCACCCAGTCGACGGAGGTCGGTACCATCTACGGCCTCGACCAGATCGCCGCGATCTCGGCGCTGGCCAAGCGCCACAAGCTGCCGCTGCATATGGACGGCGCCCGCTTCGCCAACGCGCTGGTGGCGCTGGACGCTTCGCCAGCCGAGATGACCTGGAAGCGCGGTGTCGACGTGCTTTCCTTCGGCGGCACCAAAAATGGCTGCTGGTGCGCCGAGGCGGTCGTCCTGTTCGATCTCGACCGCGCCCGGGAACTGTCCTTCCTGCGCAAACGCGCCGCCCAGCTCTTTTCCAAGTCGCGCTTCATCGCCGCCCAGTTCGACGCCTATTTCCGCGACGGGTTGTGGCTGGAGACGGCCCGCCATTCCAACGCGATGGCAGCCAGCCTCGCCGCGGAGGTCGAGCAATCGAAAACGGCGCGGCTTGCTTGGCGGCCGGAAGCCAACGAGGTTTTCGTTATCCTGAAGAAGACGAACGCCAAACGGCTCGAGGAAGCGGGCGCCGTTTTCTACGACTGGGCCGTACCGCAGGGCCTGGCCGTGGCCGACGACGAGATGCTCTACCGTTTCGTCACCTCTTTCGCCACCACGGCGAAGGACGTGGAGCAGTTCGGCGCGCTGGTTGGTTGAATGCCTCCCGAGGCGTACCGGCTTCGGAAGACGCGCATAGAATCAAAAATCCACAACGTGCGGAGCGCATCTGGATCGCGACACGCTTCCGAACAAAAAGGCGGCGCGGGTTGCCCCACGCCGCCTTCGTCTCACGGGAGGATGAGACGCGTCAGTTCGCGGCCTTGGCTTCGATCTGCTTGGTTTTCGCCGGAGCGGCCGAAATCGCGATCTTGCGCGGCTTCAGCTCCTCGGGAATGTTGCGCTTGAGGTCGACGAACAGAAGGCCGTTCTTCAGCGCGGCGCCCTCGACATCGACATGGTCGGCGAGCTGGAAGCGGCGCTCGAAGGCGCGCGCGGCGATGCCGCGATAAAGCAGCTCCTTGCCGTCCTCGTCGCTCTCTTCTTTGCGCTCACCCTTGATGGTCAGCACGTTGCGATGGGCTTCGATCGAGATCTCGTCGTCCGAGAAGCCGGCCACCGCGACCGAGATGCGATAGGCGTTCTCGCCGGTCTTTTCGATGTTGTAGGGCGGATAGGTCTGGCCGCCTTCGGGCTGGGCCAGCGAATCCAGCATCGTGAACAGCCGGTCGAAACCGACGGTCGAGCGGTAGAGAGGGGAAAAATCGACATGACGCATGATGTGTTCTCCTTTGAGCAACATGTTTTGCGTGATGGCCCTTGGCGAAACCCTGATGGCGTTCCGAACGAACCAGCGGCCCCGCTATCGGCGGCCGCACTGGTTAGGTGGGAGTGCTTTTTCGGCATTTCAAGACTGTTTTTGCGCCCGCGGCACGCCCCTGCTTGATGAACGCCGGATGAACCGAACCTTCGGATCACGTTCAGGTGACCGCCGCTAGGATCAACTCAACAGTTCAGCGGCCGAAATGGGCCGCGACGAAGCCGAGCCGGGTGTAACGTCCCTTCCTCCCGGATCGACGAAGGCCGGGAGTTCGCTTTGGCGGCTCCCGGCCGTTGTCTTGCAGCCGCGCCAGGGCAGACTTGTCGTCTTTGCATTCTGGCGCATTTGCTTCTATCACCGTGTGGCCCTCCCGCAGGAAACTCACATCAGCCGAAGCGCCGCCCTCGAAACGCCGAATGACGGACGATCTGTTCCACGACATCCCCGGCAATCCCCGGCCCGAGAATGCGGAGGGCGGTTTCTTTACCGCGCGCGACGGGCGCCGTGTCCGCTACGCCCGCTTCGCCGCCACCGGCCGACCGATGAAGGGCACGGTCGTCATCCTCACCGGCCGCAACGAGTGCATCGAGAAATATTTCGAGACGATCCGCGACCTTGCCGGCCGCGGCCTCGGCAGCGCCATCCTGGACTGGCGCGGACAGGGCGGTTCCGACCGGCTGCTCTCCAACCCGCAGCGCGGCTACGTCAAGAGCTTCTCCGCCTATACGGCCGACCTCGAGCAATTCTTCGAGGAAGTCGTGCTGCCCGATTGTCGCGGCCCCTATTACATTCTCGCCCATTCGGCCGGCGCCACGGTGGCGCTGCTCGCCGCCCCCTTCATGACCAACCGCGTGCGCCGCATGGTGCTGATCGCGCCCTTCCTCGCTTTGCCCGGCCAGAGGGTCTCGATGCGCTGGGTGCGGCGCGTCACCACCCTGCTCACCTTTCTCGGCTTCGGCCGCATGTACGCCGCCTGGGGGCCGCGGCCGAAGGAATCCACGCCTTTTGCCGTCAACAAGTTGACCACCGATCCCGTCCGCTACCGGCGCAACACCCTGCTTTACGAGACATATCCCAAGCTCGCCCTGGGTGGCCCGACGGTGCGCTGGCTGCGGGCGGCGGCGATTGCCGCCGAAGCCGTCAGCGCGCAGGACTATATGGGCCGCTTCCAGGTGCCGACGCTGATCGTCGGTGCCGGTGCCGACGAGGTGGTCTCCACCCGGGCGGTGGAATCCTATGCCCGGTACCTGCGGCTGGGTTCGTTCCTGATGATCGACGGAGCCCGCCACGAGATCCTGCAGGAAGCCGACCTCTACCGCGAACAGTTCCTCGCCGCCTTCGACGCCTTCATCCCCGGCACCGAGGATGGCGCTCTGCAAGCCTCGACGTCCGACGCGGAAGGTTGAGGCCCTATTCCCTAAGGGCAGCCATCGCCGCTTCGTGCAGTTCCGGCGTGGCGGCGGCCACGATGTCGCCACCGTTCTCGGCCGGACCGCCATCGAAGGTGGTGACGATGCCGCCCGCCTTCTCGATGATCGGGATGAGCGCAACGATGTCGTAGGGTTTCAGGCCGGGGTCGGTGACGATATCGACGCTGCCGGCCGCCAGCATGGCGAAGGCGTAGCAATCGGTGCCGTAGCGCGCCAGCCGCACCCTCTGCTCGAAGCGATCGTAGCGGCCGCGCGCCTCGTTCTTGAACAGAGCCGGCGTGGTGGTGAACAGCGTCGCTTCCTCGATGCGCGTCGTCTTGCGCGTTTGCAACCGGCGCGGTCCGCCTGGGCCTTCGTAATGCGCGCCGGACCCGTTGGCGTAGAACAGTTCGCCGGTGAAAGGCTGCGACATCATGCCGGCCACCGCCTCGCCGTCGACCGTCAGGCCGACCAGCGTGCCCCATGTCGGCAGGCCGGAGATGAAGGCGCGCGTGCCGTCGATCGGATCGATCACCCAGACATGCCGGCTGGCGAGGTTCTGGCTGCCGTGTTCCTCGCCGAGGATGCCGTGGTCAGGGAACTCCGCCGCGATCAGCGCGCGGATCGCCAGTTCGGTCTGCTGGTCCGCCTCGGTGACCGGGTCGAAGCCGGCCGCTTCCTTGTTGGCGACAGCGCCCTGGCTGCGGAATCGCGGCAGGGTCTCAGTGGCGGCGGCGGCAGCGATGCGCCGCAAGAAATCGGTCGAGATGTCCAAGACGCCCTCCTCCGCCCGCGCGATCCGGCGCGGCCATCGCTGCATAGCAAAAGCGCGACAGGAATGTCACGCGCCGCAGTGCCGCGCGCAAACTATTCGGCCGCCAGCGGCAGATCGAGGAAATGATGGTCCGGAATCGCCATGAGGTCAGCCGAAAAGCGCGCCAGATCCTCGGCCAGCGCGGGAAAGCCGACCGTCTTCTGCAGCGTGCGTTCGTTCATATAGAGCCCGCGATTGACCTCGACCTGCAGGGCATGCAGTCGCCGGGCAGGCCGGCCGTAATGCTCGGTGATGAAGCCGCCGGCATAGGGCTTGTTGTGCGCCACGGTGTAGCCCATGGCCGACAGGAGCGAGATCGCCCGCTCCGTCAGCGCCGCGGACGCCGCCGTACCGAAGCGGTCGCCGACGATGAAATCCGGCCTGAAGCCGCTGTCGCCGACGCGCACGCTGGCCGGCATGGAATGGCAGTCGATCAGCACCGCATAGCCGAAGCCGGCATGGGTGCGCGCGATCAGCCGCTTCAGCGTCTCGTGATAGGGTTTGTAGACCGTCTCGATGCGCGCCACGGCTTCGGCCAGCGGCAGCCGCCCGGCATAGATGTCGAGCCCCTCGCCGACCAGCCGCGGCACCGTGCCCAGCCCGCCGGCGACGCGGGCAGAGCGGATGTTGCAATAGGACGGCACGGGTTCAGCGAACATGCGCGGGTCGAGTTCCCACGGCTCGCGGTTGACGTCGAGATAGGCGCGCGGAAAATTCGCCGCCAGCAGCGGCGCGCCGAGGGCCACCACCGCGCCGAAAAGCTCGTCCACGTAGCAATCCTCGGAACGGCGGATAGCGGTGCTGTCGAGCCTTGCCATGGCCAGGAAACGCTCGGGATAGAAACGGCCGCTGTGCGGCGAGGAGAAGACGAAGGGAACGCGCTGCTCGGCGCCCATACGGACCTCGAAGGGCGCGACGCCCGAAAAATCCTCGGCGACCGTCGTCAATTCCAACCTGCTGGCAAGCACCGCAACATCATCGGCAAAGCCTGCCACCTCGACGCCCACCTGTCCAGCTTTTCAACGGCTTGCGGCGCTTTGCACGGAGCTTGCGCAACGGCATCATTCACTTGATGTTTACCCTCGCCACCTCATATACAGGATGGTTAACGGGATTGCGCTCCAGCATCCCGCTGGGTGATTCGGACGGCAATCGACATGGCACGCATCCTTCTGGCGGAAGACGACGATGATATGCGCCGCTTCCTGGTCAAGGCGCTCGAGCGCGCCGGCTACCAGGTCAGCGATTTCGACAATGGCGCGAGCGCCTACGAGCGCCTGCGCGAAGAGCCCTTCTCGCTGCTCTTGACCGACATCGTCATGCCCGAGATGGACGGCATCGAGCTGGCCCGCCGCGCCACGGAGATCGATCCCGACCTGAAGGTGATGTTCATCACCGGCTTCGCCGCGGTCGCCCTCAACCCCGATTCGAAGGCACCCAAGGACGCCAAGGTGCTGTCGAAGCCGTTCCATCTGCGCGACCTCGTCAACGAGGTCGAAAAGATGCTGCAGGCGGCCTGAGACGGGGCTGCGGTCGGGGCACGCCTGCCCTTGTCCGCCGTATGACGGAGCCATCGATTCCGGCTCTGCGAATAGCCCGATCTTTTCACCATGCCGCTATTGACGCGCCGGGGCAAAAGTGGTGTATGCGCGGCCTTGGATGGGCGTATAGCTCAGCGGGAGAGCACTACGTTGACATCGTAGGGGTCCCAAGTTCGATCCTTGGTACGCCCACCATCCAACCATTTGAATTTAATAGATATTCCGGTTTGGTCTTCGCGGAAATGAAGTTCCCGCTAGGTTCACCAAACCTATGCGGCAAGATTCGCCCACACGCGTATCGCGGAGACGGAATACATCTTCTCCACGATACGCGATTTACGCGACCGGCTGAGTGATCTTGTCGATCAGGACTTGGGCGAGTTGCCTGTGCAAATTCTGATCGTGGCCAGACAGCACGCTACAGGCCATAGCTCGAAACAGCGGGGCTAGGCTCTTGCCGCAACTCGGCGCAATGGTCGCAAAGCTACGGCGAAACGAGCGATTGTTTTGCCAATCCGTTTTCGGGCTCCATCAATAGTTCACGACCTTCGAGGCGGGGGCTAAGGCCTTTCCCGCTTCATTCGAATTCGAAAATATCCGTATGGAAGTACTTGTCGCTGATGGCGGCGTAGGTCCCGTCGGCGCGGATGGCCTTCAGCGCCTCGTTCATCCTGTTGCGGAGATCGTCGTCGTCCTTGCGCAGCGCGATCGCAATGCCTTCCCCGACAAAGGCGGGGTCAGTGACGGGCTTGCCGATGAACTTGCAGCACGCGCCTTCGGGCGAGTTGTTGACCCAGTCCAGCATCGGCAGGTAGTCGCTGACCTGCAGGTCGAGGCGGCCGTTCAGCAAATCCAGATTGACCTCTTCCTGGGTGGGATAGAGCTTCACGTCGGATTGGGTGAAGGTCTGGGCGTAGTTTCCCTGCGTCGTTCCGGCCTGGGAGCCGATGACTTTCCCCGCCAGAGCCTCGGGGCTTACGTCGACAATGTCGCTATCCTTGGGTGCGACCAAAGCGAGCGCCGACTTATAGTAGGGATCGGTGAAGGCCACCTGCTGCTTGCGCTCGTCCGTTATCGACATCGACGCAATGATGAAGTCGTACTTCTTGGCCTGGAGACCCGGAATGATGCCGTCCCAATCCTGCGTCACGACCTCGCAGTCGGCATCCATCTTTTCGCAGAGCGCAAGGCCAATCTCCACGTCGAAGCCGCCGACTTTACCGTTAGGCTCGATGAAATTGAATGGCGGATAGGCCCCTTCCGTCCCCAGACGGAGTTTGTCACGGGCATAGGCCTGGCCCCAGCCGGCCACCATCGCAACCGACATGGCAATCGCAAATACCGTTGTCTTCTTCATGGTCAGTTCTCCGATTTCCGGTTGCGCAGCCCTGCGCCAAGAGCGTTCAGGATCAGCCTCCCTGCGGTGAGGCTGGTTATCTTGTTCGGCAGGTCGATGCTCGGCGCGACTTCCACCACGTCCATTCCGACCAGCGGCCCGTCTTCGGCCAGTTGATGGATGATCGGCTGGACCTGCTCGAAACGAAGGCCGCCGGGGGCCGGCCCCAGCACCGCCGGCATGACGGAAGGATCGAGCCCGTCCGCGTCGACGGTGAGGTAGAAGGGACCCTTTCCCTTGAGGTGAGACAGGACCTGTCCGATTCCCCCGGCATGAAGCTCGGCCGCCGTAACGATGTTCGCGCCATAACGCCGCGCCGCTTCGACCTCGCCGGCACGGGCCGATCCGGTGCTGCGCATGCCGATCTGGGTGATGCCGCTGATCCACGGCAGTTCGCTGGCGCGCCGGATCGGGCTGCTGTAGCCGAGCCTGGAGCCGCGAACTTCGTCCCTCCAGTCGATATGGGCGTCGATCTGGACGAGGTGCACCGGCTTGCCGACCACCTCGAGGGCATGCAGGACCGGAATGGTGATGCCGTGGTCGCCACCCAGGATGAAGGTCATGCCGCTGTTAGCGAAAAGGACTTTCAGGTGAGCGACTGTTGCCGCGAAATAGTCCTCGAAGCTGCCGGACCAGCGCGGACAGTCTCCGGCATCGACACCTTTGCCGGGAAGAATGCTTTCAAGCGTACCGCCGAAATCGAAGTCCCACTGGGCCGGTCCATCGCAGAACTGGCCCGATTGCAGGCGGATGGCGCTTGGTGCATTCGCCTGGTCGTTGGGAAGGGGTTCGCCGGAATAAGGTTCGCTGTAGGGGATGCCGATGACGGCGGCTGCAATGTTCTTCCACTTCGTGGGATCGGTGACGACGGGCCAATCCAGAAACGGACGGACGGGCGCCGAGGTGGAATCATTGCCTTGCAACACGCGCTTATGCTCCCGAAGTCGCTTATTGTCCTCTCGCGCTAGACAAGCACTTGCCTGTAAGCAATCGAATAAGCCTAAACCGCCTTTAGCGATGCTATCGTGATGCTGGAAATCAGAGACCTCACATCCGTCCGCGCATTGGCCAGTACCGGCAGCTTCGAAGCCGCCGCGCGCACTCTGGGCATCACGCCAGGGGCGATGTCCCAGCGCATCAGGCAGATCGAGGACAGGCTCGGCCAGATCGTGGTGGTGCGGACCAACCCGGTTCGCTTGACCACCGCCGGCGAGACCCTGCTGGGCCTGGCTCAACAGGTCGAATTGGCAATGGCCGATACCATCCGTTCGCTGACCAACGACGACGTCTCGTCATCTGCAACGGTCGCGGTGAACCATGATTCGCTGGCGAGCTGGTTCCTCCAGGCGGTGATCGATTTCGCCGCCCGCTCGGCGACAACGCTGGACATCCGCTGTGCCGATCAGGCCGCCACTTCTTCGCTGCTGCGTTCCGGATCGGCTGTTGCCGCGATTTCGGCCGAATCGGAACCGCCGCAAGGCTGCGAAGCCATCCTCCTGGGCGGGCTGGAATATGTGGCGGTCTGCACCCCTGCTTTTCTTGAGACATGGTTTGACGATGCTGAAAGACCGAGAAACGGCTGCCCTGTCCTCATGTTCGAATATTCGGATTCGCTTTCACAACGCGTTGCCGAACAGATGAAGCCGGTCGAGGGGACGGCTCGTGTCCACTATCTGCCGGATTCGAATGCCATCCTTGCGGCCGCGGTAGAGGGAATGGGATGGGCCGTTGTTCCTACCCTGATGGCATCGAAGGCAATTGCCGGCGGCCACCTTGTGGCAATCGCACCCCGTTCCCGGTTGGTGGTCCCGCTGTATCTGCACTACTGGCGACTGGGCACAGCCACCCTCGACCTGCTCGTCGAGTGCATTCGACGATCCGCCGCCAAGTGCCTGATTTCTCGCTAGAAGCAGGAGTCCGCAAGTCCGCCTCGATAGGGACGTTGCGCGCGATCGTATGCCTGTCCGCGACGCGACCGTCCAAATTAGGCGCGGTGCCGATTGCGGCGGATGAAGAAAAGGGCGCGGTCTCCTAACCGGCCTCCGCCACGACCAGATGACCGTTGCCGACGTCGACCAGCGGCAATTTTTCCGGCTCATCCCCGAGCGGCCGCGTCACGCTCGGGATTTCGCTCACCAGTCGGGCGAAGTTGCCGCGCCGCCGGACGGGGTCGGGGATCGGCACGGCCTCGATCAGCCGCCTCGTGTACGGATGGCGTGGGTTGCCAAAGACCTGAGCTCGCGTACCCATCTCGACGATCTGGCCGAGAAACATGACCGCGACACGATCCGAGATGTTCTCGACCACGGCCATGTCGTGCGAGATGAACAGGTAGGCGATGCCGAACTCGGTCTGCAATTCTTTCAGCAGTTCCAGCACTTTTGCCTGCACCGAAACGTCGAGCGCCGACACGCTTTCGTCGGCGATGATCAACTTCGGCCGCAGCGCCAGCGCACGCGCGATGCAAACGCGCTGCCGCTGGCCGCCGGAGAACTCGTGCGGGTAAAGCTCCATCTGATCGGGCTTCAGGCCGACGCGCTCGAAGAGCGCCGCCACCCGCTCTCGCCGCTCTGACGCCGAACCGATGCCGTGGATCAGCATGGGTTCGGCAACAAGGTCGCCGACGCGCATGCGCGGATCGAGCGAGGCATAGGGGTCCTGGAAGATCATCTGCACTTCGCGCTTGACCGCCTTCAGCGCTTCGCCCGACAGGCCGATGAAATCGCGCCCGTTGACGGAGATCGAGCCGGTGAACGGCACCAGCCCGGCGATTGCCTTGGCAGTGGTGGATTTGCCGCAGCCGGATTCGCCGACAAGAGCCAGCGTCTCGTTGGGACGGATGCCGAAGGAGACGCCCTCGACGGCATGAACACGATGGGTGACCCGGCTGAAAAAGCCGCTACGCCTGTCGAAGCGCACGGTAAGGTCGCGAACGGTGGCGATGTCGTCGGTGACGGATTCGGAGGGCGCGGCCGCCTCCCGGCTCGCGGCACCGCTGCCCATGCGCGGCACGGCGGCCAGAAGCTCGCGGGTATAGACTTCCCGGGGCGCTGAGAAAATATCGCCGACCTTGCCCTGCTCGACCATGCGGCCGTTGCGCATGACGATGACGCGGTCGGCCATCTCGGCGACGACGCCCATGTCGTGGGTGATGAGGATGATGCTGGTGCCGTGGCGGCGCTGCAGGTCGCGCAAGAGTTCCAGAACCTCGCCCTGAACGGTGACGTCGAGCGCGGTGGTGGGTTCATCGGCGATCAGCACGTCGGGCTTCAGCGCCAGCGCCATGGCGATCATGACGCGCTGGCGCATGCCGCCGGAAAGCTCGTGCGGATACTGCTTAAGCCGGCTTTCGGCCTCGGGAATGCGCACCGCCTTCAGCGCTTCGACGGCATGCCGGCGCGCCTCGCCGCGCGAAAGATCGGTATGCGTCTCGATTGCTTCGATCAGTTGCCGCCCGATCGACAGCACCGGGTTGAGCGAGGTCATCGGCTCCTGGAAGATCATGGCGATGCGGTTGCCGCGGATCGCCTGCATGGCTCGCTCGTCAAGTCCCACCAGGTCTTCGCCGGCAAAGCCGATGCTGCCGGCAGCGATCCGCGCGGCCGGCTTCGGCAACAGCCGCATGACGGCGAGCGACGTCATCGACTTGCCTGAACCGGACTCGCCGGCGATGCATAGCGTCTCGCCGCGCGCCAGCGTGAAGGAGAGATCGGAAACGACCTCCCGCTCGCCGTCCTCGCCGCGCACGGCAATCGTCAGGCCGGACACGTCGAGCACCGGGGCGGCCGCGGCCGATTGAGCCGCGGCCGCCGTTCCGGTCACGTTTGCGGCAGCGCCTGCGTTCATTCGAACACGCAGCGCGGGAAGTAGAACGACACCACCCAGTTCGGCATGTCCACGATCTCGCTGATACGCAGATCGCCACATACCGACACCAGCATATAGGCGTCGACCGGGTCCAGCTTGTAGCGGCCGGCGAGCAGGTCGACCATCTGGGCGACGGCGCTTTTCGCGCCTTCCATCAGGTCGGGTCCGATGCCCGTTGTCACCTCGTAGCCCTTGGCGTCGAGATGGCGCGTCACCGGCCCCGGCGTGGTGAAGCGCGGCGTCTTCAGATTGGCGCCCTTCACCAGATCTAGTGTCAACACCACGTCCATTGGGCTTTCGATGGCCGTGCCGCAAACCTCGCCGTCACCCTGCGCGGCATGGGTGTCGCCGACCGAGAACAGCGCCCCCGCCACTTCCACCGGCAGGTAGAGCGTGGTGCCGGCGGCGAGGTCGCGGATATCGAGGTTGCCGCCGACGCGCCGAGGCGGCACGACCGAATGCAGCCCCTTTTCCGCCGGCGCGTTGCCGATGGTGCCGGCGAACGGCTTCAGCGGCACGCGGCCTTGTCTGCCGAACAGCGCCGGTTCCAGCGACGACGGATCGTATTTCCAGATCGTCAGCGCCGGCTCCTTGAAGTCGTCGGCAAGCAGGCCGAAACCGGGGATGTTCGCCGTCCAGCCGAAGCCGGACGGCTTGAACTGCTCGATCGTCACCTTGAGCGCGTCGCCCGGCTCCGCTCCGTCGACATAAATCGGTCCGGTAACGGGGTTGATCTTGCCGAAATCGAGGGCGGCGATATCGGCCACCGTGCTTTCGGGCGTCAGTTGTCCACCGGACGAATCCAGGCACTCGAAGTGGATGGTCGAGCCTGGCGCGACCTTCTCGGCCGGGACAAACGAGTTGTCCCAGCCGAAGTGATGGTGGCGTCCGTGGATGGTGTAGTTGCAGTTATTGCACATCTTTCACATACACATTGTCGTAGTTGATCGGAATGTGGACCGGATCGACATAGAGGCTGTCGTCGCCGCCCATGCGCGCGGACTTGAGCGTGAAGCGCTGCTCGTTGAAGACGGGTGCCCACGGCGCGTCTTCCATGATCTTCACATAGATGTCGCTCCACATCTTGTTGCGCTCCTCCTGCTTGGCGGGATCGACGATGGAGTCGGCTTCGGCGGCCTTCTTGTCGAGGTCCTCGTTGCAGTACCACGACCAGTTCCAGCCGCCCGGCACCGCACCGCCGCAGCCCAGGATCGGGCCGTAGAAATTGGACGGGTCCGGGAAGTCCGCGATCCAGGCCATGCCGCCCGACCAGATCATCGGCGCGCCCTCCTTCTCACCGCCGGCGGCGATGACGTTGGCCTGCGCCAGCGCCTGGATGTTGGCCTTGATGCCGATGGCGGCGAGATCCTGCTGGATGCCCTGCGCGATGCGCGGGTTCGGATCGGTGTTCATGACGTAGAGGTCCGTTGTGAAGCCGTCCGCCTGCCCGGCCTCGGCCAGCAGTTCCTTGGCCTTGGCAGGATCATAGGGGTATCCCTTGTAGTCCTTGGCATAGCCCGGCATCGACGGCGGCAACGGCTGGTTGGCCGGCACCGCGCGGTTGTTGATGAGTTGGACGATGCGGTCCTTGTTGATCGCCATGTTGACCGCCTGGCGTACCTTGACGTTGTCGAAGGGCGGGATGTTGACGTTCATGGTGACGTAGCCGGTATGCAGCTGGCCGCCCTCGACCACGCGCGCCTTCTGCTCGGGATCGTTCATGACCTCCTGGAACTTGGCCGGCGGGATGCCGTCGCCGGGCACGTCGATCTCGCCCTTCTGCAGGCGCAGCAGCGCCACGATCGGCTCCTGTCCGATCTCGAAGGTGATCTTGTCGAGATGCGGCAGGCCCTTGTGCCAGTAGTCCGCGTTGCGCTCGAAGACGAGGCGCTGGCCGAGCGTCCATTCGCCCAGCTTGAAGGCGCCGGTGCCGACCGGGTGCTTGCCGAAGTCGGCGCCCCACTTCTCCACCTCTTCCTTCGGCACGACATGGCTGAAGTTGATCGCCATGACATGCAGGAAGGTGGCATCGGGCCGCGTCAGCTCGAACTTGATGGTCAGCGGGTCGACGACGGTGATGCCCGAAAGCCCGTCGGCCTTGCCGGCGGCGGCTTCCTCGTACCCCTTGATCGAGGCGAAGAAGCCCTGGCCGGGACTTTGGGTTGTCGGGTTGACGACGCGGTCGATGGAATACTTCACGTCCTCGGCCGTCATCTCGCGGCCGTTGTGGAATTTGACGCCCTTGCGCAGCTTGAAGGTGAAGGTCGTGCCGTCCGGCGAGATCTCGTAGCTCTCGGCGAGGTCCGGAACCAGCTCGGTGGTGCCGGGCTTATAGTCCATCAGGCCGTCGAACAGGCTCTTGATCATCGACCAGTTCTGCCAGTCGTAACCGATGGCCGGGTCGAGGGTGGCGACGTCGTCCTTGTAGGTGATGACGATTTCGCCGCCCTGCTTGGCGTTGGGATCGACGTCCTGGGCCATGGCTGTAGCGGCCCCGAACAAAAGCGCTGCCGCGGCGACGGTGGAGACGAGATATTTTTTCATTGGCGTTCCCTTCCCTTGGTTATCTGAGTTTTATGCGTGGATCGATGAATGGTGCGACCAGATCGGCAAGCAGGTTGCCGAGCACGATGGCCAGCGCCGAAACCAGCGTCACGCCCATGATGATGGGGATGTCGACACGCTGGATCGCCTGCCAGACGAGCTGGCCGATGCCGGGCCAGCCGAACACGCTTTCCACCACGACGATGCCGCCCATGAGGATGCCTATGTCGATCCCCACCATGGCGACGATGGGGAGGATCGCGTTGGGCAGCGCGTGGCCCAGCAACACCTTCAGCCGGCCAAGTCCCTTGGCGCGGGCGGTGCGGATATAGTCCTGGTGCAGCACGTCGACCATCGACGAGCGCATCATGCGCGCGTACCAGCCGGCGCCCATGATGCCGACGGTGAGCGAAGGCAGGACGAGATGGCGGAACGTGCCGTAGCCGCCGATCGGGAACCAAGAGAGCCGCACCGCGAAGACGTAGAGCAGAAGCAGGCCGACGACGAACTGCGGCGCCGAGACGCCGATGAAGGAGGCGACCATCAGCGAGTTGTCGGTGCGCGAGCCGCGCCGTACGGCTGCCACCAGCCCCATGGTGAGGCCGATCAGCAGTTCGCACACGATCGCGCCCACCATCAGGAGCAGCGTCGCCGGCAGGCGCGAGATGATGAGTTGGGAGACTTCCGAACGTTGGATGTAGGAGCGGCCGAGGTCGCCGTGCAGAAGGTTGGCGAGATAGCGCCCGTACTGGACGAGGAACGGCTGGTCGAGGCCGAGCTGGCGGCGGATGCTTTCCACCGTCGCCGGCGTGGCGCTGCGGCCGGCGATCTGGCGCACCGGATCCGCCGGCAGCAGATAGAGCAGCGCAAAGGTGATGATCGAGATGCCGAGCAAAATCAGCACGGACTGGACGATGCGGCGGCCGAGATAGGCGATCATGGCCGGCCTCCCGCTGTTTTCTGTCGCTGCATTATTCCCTCCCCCTCTGCGTTGGGTCGAGGATGTCGCGAAGCGCGTCTCCGACGAGGTTGAAGGCGAGCGCCAGCGCCAGGATGGCGATGCCTGGGAAGAAGACCAGCCAGGGCGCCGCCTGGAAATAGGTCTGGTTCTCGAAGATGATGTTGCCCCAGGACGGCGTCGGAGGCTGCACGCCGATGCCGAGGTAGGACAGCGTCGCTTCGAGCAGCACGGTGGTCGAGATGCCGAGCGTTCCCCACACGATGATGGTGGGGACCAGATGCGGCAGGATATGCTTGAACAGGATGCGCGCGCCGCTGGCGCCGATGGTACGCTCGGCGGCGATGAATTCTCGCTCGACCAGCGAACTGGTCTGCGTGAACATCACGCGCGCCGTCTGCACCCAGTTCACCAGCGCGATCACCAGTGCGACGATCCACAGGCTCGGCTCGAAAACGGCGGCGAGGCAGATGGCCAAGAGCAGTGCCGGAAACGCCATCATCAGGTCGGTGAAGCGCATCAGGGCGCCGCCGACCCAACCCCTCAGATAGCCGGCGGTGACGCCGATCAGCGTGCCGATCACCAGCGCCGTGCCATTGGCGACGACGCCGATGAACAGCGATGTGCGCGCGCCGTAGAGAATACGGGTGAGCAGGTCGCGGCCGAGCAGGTCGGAACCGAGCCAATAGGTGGCGTTGGGCGGCAGCGGCTCGCCTGACAGGGTCAGCCCGTCGAACAACTGTTCGTCCGGCCCGAAGGCGGTCAGCCATGGCGCGAAAATGGCGCCGAGCACGGTGATCGCGATGATGACAAGGCCGAGCACGGCCAGCCGGCGCTTCACCAGCCGCCTGAGCACGCCGGGCCGCGGCTTTGCCGGCGGCTGGCTCCCTGCCGAAAGGGCGGGCGAAGCGAGATCAGGCACGGTGGGATTCGTCACGCCCCGCCTCCTCTGCCGTCGCCATGATGCGCCGAGCCGCTTCCTCGACGCTGACCCGCCAGTTCATCGCCATCGAGCGCAATTGCCTGAAGGCCTGTTCTTCCGTCGTGCCGTGCCCGCGCAGCGCCGCGACCGCGCGCACGATGGTCAGCCGCTCCCCGATGCGTGCTTCAAGCGCCGCGATCTCCGCCGCCAGCCGCGCCCTCGCCTCGAACGCCTGGCGTGCGATCAGCAGGGCGCTGTAGACGCCGGAATTGCCGATCGGCTTGATGAGCTGGGCATCGGCATTGTGCGAGAGCGCCCATTCGATCCGCCCCGGCGCTTCCGAGCCGATCAGCGCGATCAGCGGCATGGGCGCTTCGCCCGGCTTCCATGGGAACTGATCGTCAAAGCCCATGTCGACGTCGAAGAAGACGAAATCGCCTGCGAGCACGTCCGCCGGCAGTTCCGGCCAGCAGTCGTGAACCTCAAGGCCGATCGCCGTAAGCTGGCGGCTGATTGCCTGAACTGTCGGATGCGGGCGATGCAGCACGAAGGCCTTGGCGCCGCCGAGATTGGGAATGCGGGTCGCCCGGCTCACGAGACCACCCTGAGGCTCGGCCGCGGAAAGACTGCATTGCGGTCATAGCGCGACAGATAGGGGTCCGGCGCGACGGCGCGCGTCAGGCTGATCGTGTGGAACGCCTCGCCTTCGATGCGGCCGATGGCGACGGGCAACGTCGCATGCTGGGTCTGCGGATCGATGGCGATCTTACCGAGCGAACTGACAAACGCGTTTCCCGCGAAGATACGCGGAAGGTCGGACCAGCCGGCATCCGGCTCGATCGAAAGAATCTGCGCCAGCGTCTGCACGCAAGCCGCCGCAGCCGCCTCCAGCGAAGAAGCCGGCATGGCGCCGTCACACGCCTCGACATCGTGGAAATAGGGCCCGGCCGAAAGATGGCCTTCTGCAAAGCCGGCAATCGCCGGCAGCTCGCATTCGGTCAGGTTGCACGACAGGATCGGGCAGCGTTCCGGCCGGAAATGCGGATCGCTCCGGCCGAGTTCAGCATAGGCGCGGAAGAAGGCGTGCGAGGAGGTACCGATCAGGTTGTTGAGGATGAAATCCGGTCGCGTCGCCTCGATCTCGGCAATGAGGCGCGACACATCGGTCTCGCCGAGCGGCAGGTAGCGTTCGCCCAGAACCTTGCCGCCGGCATCGGCGATCAGGTCACGTGCGACGCGGTTGGTTTCCCAGCCCCAGATGTAGTTGGAGCCAAGCAGGAAACCGTTGGCGCCGAAGCGCGGAACGGCATAGGCGAGCATCGGCACGATCTGCTGGTTGGGGCAGGCGTGCATGTAGACGACGTGATCGTTGGCCTCGAACCCCTCATATGGGCAGGCATACCAGAGCGTGCCGCCGGCCCGTTCCAGGGTCGGGATCACCTCCTTGCGGCTCCAGGACGTGACGCAGCCGATGACGTGACGCACGGAGCTGTTATCCAACATGTCGGCGCAGCCCGACGCGTAGCGGTCGATGTTGGCACCGGGGTCACGCTCGACCGGGACGAATTCGATCGGCAGCGCCGGGTCGGCATTTACGGCCGCAATCGCGTTCATGACGCCGGCGCGGCAGGCCTCCGACACGAGCCGGTAGTTGCCCGAGCGCGAATAAAGCACGCCGATCTCGATACGCCGTTTCAAACGAAGCCCCAAAAACAACAATGCCCCGCAGCCGGCGCCGTGAAAGCGGGGCGTGCGAGGCAAATGCGCCGTCCGGCAGGAATGGCCGGTATGTCCACGATTTAACCTATCGATGACACACTTGCAGTCAAGCCCAAAGTAATGAAGACCGACTGGCGCCAGGCCGGCCCAGCCTCGCAACGGCTGCCGGTCCGCTGCGATGGCGGGCGGCTGACGAGTCAATCCTGACGCCAGGACCCATCGTAAATCACTTCGCGCGCACTGAACTGGCGCATGACCCAGTCGATGAACAGACGAACGCGTGACGAGAGTTGGCGGCTGGTGGGGTACAGCACCGAGACAGGAACCGCGAGCGGCGGGAATTCGGCGAGCACCTCCACGAGGCGCCCCTCGGCCAGATCGTGCTCGATATGGAATACGGGCATCTGGGCTAGTCCCAGGCCGAGCAGCACGCCGTCCCGGAAACTCTCCGTGCCGGTGACGGAAAATGGCGCGACGACATCCACTCGTTTCGTCTCGCCGTCACGGGTGAACTCGAACGGCGTCAGGCTTCCGGTCGTGAGTGAGCGGATGCCGACGGCGCGATGATGGATCATCTCGTCGGGATGCCGGGGGATGCCGAAGCGCTCGAGATAAGAAGGCGCAGCACAGGTAATGCGTCGAAGCGTCGTGACCGTGCGTGCCGCCAGGTCGCTGTCGGGCAGCGCCCCATAGCGAAGAACGCAGTCGACTCCCTCGCGTACGACATCGACCCAGCGGTCGCTTTCGCTCATGGCGATCTCGATATCGGGATACCGCTCGAGGAATTCGGGGATCGCCGGAAGGAGGAAGTGGCGCGCGAGGGTGCCTTGGACTTCCACGCGCAGGAGACCGCGCGGGTTGGCCCCGCGAAACGCGCCTTCGGCATTCTCGATCTCGTCGAGGATCGCCACGCAGCGCCGGTAGTAGGCTTCGCCGTCGAGGGTCGGCCGAACGGTACGGGTCGTGCGCTGCAGCAACCGGGCTCCCAGACGCTCCTCCAGTTGCTGGATGACTTGCGTCGCTGTCGATCGCGGCACGCCTAGGTCCTGGGCCGCCCGGGTGAAGCTTCGACGCTCCACCACACGGGTGAACAGCTTCATCGCATCCAGTCGGTCCATGCGATTCCGCTCCTGCCAATTGTTCTGCTTATCAAAACAGTGATGTCCAAACATCGGCGATTATCCTGAGGGCGGCAAGGTTCATATTGCCGGCACGCACTGAAATGCAGCCATCAAGGAGAACTGCGATGAACAACAAAGTTGCCCTCGTCACCGGCGCCTCGCGCGGCATCGGTGCAGCGATCGCCCGCCGGCTCGCCCAGGACGGCTTCACAGTCGTCATAAACTACGCCGGCAACACCGCCGAGGCCGAGGCGCTCGCCGCCCACATCGAAAAGGCCGGCGGCAAGGCCCTCACAGCCCAGGCCGACGTCAGCGATCCCGCAGCGGTCGCCCGCATGTGGGATGCGGCAGAGACCGCCTTCGGCGGGGTGGACGTTCTCGTCAACAACGCCGGCATCATGCGACTGGCGACGATCGCCGATGGCGACGACGCGCTGTTCGACAGCCAGATCGCCATCAATCTCAAGGGCCCGCGCAACACCATGCGCCTGGCAGCCCGGAAGCTGCGCAGCGGCGGCCGCATCATCAACCTGTCATCAAGCGTGGTGGGCCTCTACCAGCCGACTTATGGCGTCTATGCAGCCACCAAGGCGGGCGTCGAGGCGATGACCCACATCCTGTCGAAGGAGTTGCGCGGCCGCGACATCACCGTCAATGCCATCGCGCCCGGCCCGACCGCAACAGCGCTGTTCCTCGACGGCAAGCCGCAAGCGGTCGTCGACACGCTGACCAAGCTCGCACCGCTGGAACGCCTCGGTCGGCCTGAAGACATCGCCAACGCCGTCGCGTTCCTCGCCGGCCCGGACGGCGCCTGGATCAACGGCCAGGTCCTGCGCGCCAACGGCGGCATCATCTGATCCTCAACCGGGTCATCTCGTCTGCCAGACGCAAGCGAACACGGTCGGGAAGATCGCCCTTATCCCGGATCCTACAACGGCTTCGGCCGGGTGACGGCGAAAGCCATTCCGGTCGTCCAGCCGACGTAGCACTCCGTGAAGCTCAGCTCGCCGGATCCAAAGAGTTTTTGGAATTTTTTTCCTCCAATCGCAAAGAGAAAGCAAACCGTTCCGGTTTCCCGGCACAAGAGCGGGCCTATAAGTTGGTCGAAGCGCCGATTTGAGCATGCAGCTTGCGGGCGCTCAACAAATGCAGCTAAAGCGCGGGTCGAAAAGCTCTCCCGCGTGCTGATGGCGGACCTTGGGTACGTGCCGATCAACAGGGGCGCCGATGCGCCTGAACGTGTGGGGGGAATGGTCTTGAAATCCGTATCTCGTCGTTTTGTTCTCGGTCTTGCGCTCTCGCTCGGCCTTGTGCCTGCGGCCGCATCCTTCGCTGCCGACAAACCCGACGCCATCACGCTCGACTGGGCGACATACAATCCGGTCTCGATGCTGCTCAAGGACAAGGGCTGGCTCGAGGAGGAATTCGCCAGGGACGAAATCTCGATCAACTGGGTGCAATCGCTGGGCTCCAACAAGGCGCTCGAATTCCTGAACGCAGGCTCCATCGATTTCGGCTCCAGCGCGGGTGCCGCCGCGCTGGTCAGCAAGATCAACGGCAACCCGATCAAGTCGGTTTATGTCTTCTCGAAGCCGGAGTGGACGGCCCTGGTCACAACCAAGGACAGCGGCATCAACAGTGTCGCCGACCTGAAGGGCAAGAGCGTCGCCGTCACGCGCGGCACCGATCCGCACATTTTCCTGGTCCGCGCGCTCCAGAGCGCCGGTCTCACCGAACGGGATATCACGCCGGTGCTGCTGCAGCATCCTGACGGTGCGACCGCGCTGATCCGCGGCGATGTCGATGCCTGGGCCGGGCTCGATCCGATGATGGCGAATGTCGAGCTGAACGACGGTGCCCGTCTTTTCTATCGCAACGCCGATGCCAATACCTACGGTATCCTGAGCACCCGGCAGGAGTTTCTGGAACAGTATCCCGATCTCGTGAAGCGGGTGCTCGCCGTCTATGAAAAGGCGCGCAAATACGCGCTCGACAATCCCGACGAACTCAAGGCGAGCTTCGTCGCGGCGGCAAAGCTGCCTGATGCCGTCGCCGACAAGCAGTTGAAGGAACGCACGGACCTGAGCAACGGCGTCATCGGCGCGGCCCAGCGCGACTCGATCCTTCAGGCCGGCCTCGCGCTGCAGAAGGCGGGCGTCATCGACGCAGGAATCGACGTGCAAAAGACACTCGACGATCTGGTTGTCGACGGTTATGTGCCGGTCGTGAACTGACTTTGGGCCGGCGCTGCCCACTCCAACCGATGGGGATGGGTGGCGAGGAGAGCACGGGCTTCCAATGGCTGTCGTGGAAAGTAGTGGCATCGCCGAGACGACGGAGCCTCGGCAAGCGCCGTCCCGGAGCCTGCTTGATCGGCTCAAGGGACCGGCCCTGGCGTTTCTGCTGCCCGTGCTTGCCGCCGTCGGCTGGGAACTCGCGGTGCGGCTCGGCTGGTCTACCGGCAGGCTGGTGCCGCCGCCGTCCGTCATCTGGGAAACGTTCCTGCAACTCGCGCATGGCGGAGAATTGCAGCGCCATGCGCTGGCCACGATGACGCGTGTCGCCATCGGCTTCGGCGCCGGCGTTGCCACTGGCACGCTGGTGGGCGCGATCACCGGCTATTCCGGTTTCTTCAGCCGCCTGCTCGACCCGACGTTGCAGGCGCTGCGCGCCATCCCGTCCATCGCCTGGGTGCCGCTGTTCATCCTGTGGCTGGGCATTTTCGAAGCATCGAAAGTCACGCTGATCGCGGTCGGCGTGTTCTTTCCCGTCTATCTCGGCGTCATGGGCGCGGTGGCTTCGGTCGATCGCAAGATTGTCGAGGTCGGCCGAGTCTTCCGTCTTTCCGGCGCGCAGATGGTGCGCCGCATCCTGCTGCCGGCGGTGCTGCCGTCCTACGTGGTCGCCTTGAGATCAGGCCTCGGCCTAGGCTGGATGTTTGTCGTCGCCGCCGAGTTCATGGGCGCCTCGCAGGGCCTCGGCTACCTGCTGATCGACGGCCAGCAGCTCGGCAAGCCGGCGCAGATCCTCACAGCCATCGTCGCCTTCGCCATCCTGGGCAAGATCACCGACTGGTTGATCGTCGCCGCGACAAGACCCTTCCTGCGCTGGGAAGACCGTTTCGCGCCCAACGGGGCGGCCTGACATGCTCGTTCTCGATCACGTCGGCAAGACCTATCCGAACGGCGTCCGCGCGCTGGAGGGCGTCAGCCTGTCGGTCGCGCTTGGCGAGATCGTCGCGGTGGTAGGCGGTTCGGGCTGCGGCAAGTCCACCATGCTGCGGGCGATCTGCGGCCTCGATATGCCCAGCCAGGGACGTGTCGTGCTCGACGGCGCGGCCATCACCGCGCCGCATGAAAAGATCGGCCTGATCTTTCAGGAGCCGCGCCTGCTGCCATGGCTTACCGTTGCCGGCAACGTCGCCTTCGGCATCGAACACCTGCCGAAAGCCGAGCGGGAAAAGCGTGTTGCTGCAGCACTTGTGCGTGTCGGCCTTGCCGACAAGGCCAACGCCTGGCCGCGCGAATTGTCAGGCGGGCAGGCGCAGCGCGTCGCTATCGCCCGCGCCCTGGTGCCGCGACCGGAAGTGCTGTTGCTCGACGAACCGTTCTCCGCGCTCGACGCCTTCACCCGCGCCGACCTTCAGGATCACCTGCTCGCCTTGTGGGCGGACACCAGACCGACCCTCATTCTCGTCACGCATGACGTCGATGAAGCCATCGCGCTGGCCGACCGCATTATGGTCATGCGTCCGCGCCCGGGCAGGATTTTCGAAGAGATCGCGTCAGGACTGCCGCGCCCGCGCGACCGGCGCTCGGAAGAATTCGACGCCGTCCGGCGTCAGGTCCTCGATTCGCTCGACCGGTCGCTGGACCGCGCCTCGCCCACCGCCATACGGGAACGCCTGGCCCAGGAGACCTACTCGATCTAATGTCACGGTTTCCGCTTGCCGGGACCGAAAGAAAGGATTTCGACATGGACGCTCTCGAATTGCGCGCGATGCAGGCGCCGATTAAGGAACGCTACCGCAACGATCCGAACGCGGGACTGGTGACGCTGAAGGCGAAAGGCTCGCTCGACGACCAGAACATCGCCTGCAAGGTGGAGACCGGCCGTGCGCTGGCGGTCGCCGGCCTGCACCCCGCCACCGGCGGCAGCGGGCTGGAACTCTGTTCCGGGGACATGCTTCTGGAGGCACTCGTCGCCTGCGCCGGCGTGACGCTGAAAGCGGTTTCCACCGCGCTCGAAATCCCGCTGCGCGGCGCGACCGTATCGGCCGAGGGCGACCTCGATTTCCGTGGCACGCTCGGCGTCGCCAAGGATGCGCCCGTCGGCTTCGCCGCAATCAGGTTGCGCTTCGACGTCGATACCGATGCCGGGCAGGAGAAGCTCGACCAGTTGCTGAAACTGACCGAGCGCTATTGCGTCGTCTATCAGACCATCAGCAACGGCCCGAAAGTCGACGTCACCCTCGCACGTGCCTGAGACCCGTTTCGGTCCCGTCTGCCCACTGCCGGAGCCAGGGCCAAGAATGCCGAGGCCGGAACGAAGGCGCTGGAAGACGTTGGGGGCGGCTACTGAGGAGCAGCGCTATCCGGCCATCGCGTTGAGTTGGCGGCGTAACTGGGAACACGCCGCTTGCGCATTATGGACGGCGTCGTCGCCACTGCCATGAAGACGGTCCGCATCCGATCGACCATATTCGAATGCAGTTCCAGTTCTGGCCGCGGCTGAACTCATTGGCCGCCATCGCGAGAAGCCCCGAAGTCCCGAAGGTTCGGCGGCGGTATCCTTACTCCCTGACCAGCCCGCTTCGGCGCAGCAGGCCAAGGAACAGCAGGGGCAGCAGGGTCGTCAGGATGATGGTGACGAAGGCCATCGCCATGCCGAGCCCCATGGAGCCCTGTTCGAACTGACGCCAGATGAAGGTGGCGATGGTCTGCATACCAACGGGCGCGACGACGATGGATGACACCAGTTCGCGCGAGGCGAGCGCGAAGACCAGTAGCATCGCCGAGGCAAGGCTGGGCAGGACCAGGGGGATGAGGATGCGTCGGAAGGCGATGGCGCCGGTCGCGCCGAAGACGCGCGCGGCCGATTCCAGATTGTCGCCGATCTGCACGAAGGCGGCGGTGGCGTAGCGCGCCGTCTGCGGCAGGAGAATGCAGCAATAGGCGAGCAGCAGGATGAGGCCCGTATTGTAGGGCGTGAACGGCAGGCCGGGCATGTTCCATGCAAGGATCAATCCGACCGCCACGACGATACCGGGCAGTGCATTGGGCAGCACGGTCATGATGTCGATGAGCGCCCGGCCGCGCATCTTCGTCTTGACCACGACATAGGCCGAAACCACGCCGATCAGCCCCGTCAGCAGCGCCGTGGCGACGCCGAGCGTCAGGCTGTTGGCGAGCGCGCCCAGCGCGCCGGCCGAATTGCCGAAGACGGCGGCGAAATTGTCGAGCGTCAGGTTGCCGGGCGAAAGCCCGCCCGAAATCGTTCGCGACAGCGCGGTGGCGAGAATCGCCAGCATCGGCACGCCGGTCGACAGGAACGCGACTGTGCCGAACAGGGCGAGCACCGGCGCCTTGAGCGGACCGAGCGGACGCTTGTCGGCGTTCTGCGGCTTGCCGCTTACCGTCTGGTAGGAACGGCGCGTCAGGATCCAGCGTTGCAGCAGAAAGGCAACCAGCGACAGGACGACCAGCAGCAGCGAAAGGATGGCCGCGCCCGGCAAGTCGATCGGCCAATCGCCGACGCGCGTGTCTATGCCGGTGACGAGGACGTCAAAGCCGGCGCGGCGGCCGAGTGCCGCGGGCGTGCCGTATTCCTCGATCGCGGCGGCGAAGACGAGCAGAAGGCTTGCCGCCAGCCCGGGCGCAGAGAGCGGCAGCGTGATGCGCCAGAAGGCGCGCGTCGGGGTCGCGCCGAACACCCGTCCGACATCGGCGTAGCGCGCCCCGACAGCTTCAACCGTGCGCGACACGGCGAAATAGACGACCGGAAAGGTGTTGAAGGTCATGACAATGGTCATGCCGAACAGCGAGAACAGCACCGGCGTCAGGTTGAAGCCGAGAAGCTGTTCGAGATAGCCGCGCGGTTGCAGGGTCATGATCCAGCCGAGCGTCGCGATATAGGGCGGGATCATGAAGGGAACGAGCAGGAGCACGTCCCACAGCGGCGCAAGCGGGACGCGATAGAGCGCGCGGGCGACCCCGAGCGGGATCGCCAGCAGCGCCGAGGCGAGCACGACGCAGAGGCCGAGCAGCATCGTGTTGCCGGTCATGCGCAGCAGGCGCGGATCGGCGAGCGTTTCGCCGAGAAGCGAAAAGGGCTTCGCGAAGGAGCCCGTCCCGATGTCGGGGAAGATAGCCTGACAGACGACCGCGACGAAGGGTACGGCGACGACCACAACCAGACCACCCAGCGCAAGCCAGGCGGCAGGCGCGACGCCGCCGTTATCCTTCGTGCTCATGCGTCCAGGCTCAGTTGGTGCCGAAGATGTCCGAAATCTGCTGCAGGGTCTCCTTGCGCTTGCCCTGAACGGTGGCCGCATCGTAGCTCAAGAGCTTCAGGTCGGCGATCAACGGACGGTCGGCGGCAATGTCGGTGCGAGCTGGCATGAGGTAGGTCTTGGCGACCAGCTTCTGGCCTTCGTCGGACAGCATGTAGTCGATGAACTTCTTGGCCTCGTCCTGGTTCTTCGACCAGTTGAGGATCATGGCCGGACGCGGCGCGATGACGGTGCCGGATTCCGGGAAGACCACCTCGATGCTCTCGCCCTTGGCCTTGCTGCCGAAGGTGATGTAGTCGACGGCGCCAAAGACGGCCGCCTTGGCGCCTTGCAGCACCGGGTTCAGCGCTTCGGCATTGGCGCCGGCGATGGCCGCGCCGTTCGCTTTCAAATCCTTGAACAGCTTGAAATCGTCCTGGCCGGCGAGAGCCGCCGTCAGTTCGAAGGCCGAGCCGGACTGGGCCGGGTCCGGAATGTTGACGAGATCCTTGAATTCCGGCTTGGCGAGGTCGCTCCATTCGGCCGGCTTCGGCGTGCCGCTGTTGGTGTTCCAGGCGATACCGAGGGCCGACACGCCCTGCGCGACGGCCGTGTCGGTCTTCAGGAAATCCGGAACCTTTTCGGCGTTCGGGCTGGTATAGGGAACGAGCCAGCCGCGCTTGGCGAAATCGGTCGCCGTGTCCCACGAAGCCGAAATCAGCACGTCAACCACCGGATTGGCGGCCTCCGCCTCGATGCGCGCCATCACCTTGCCGGTGGTGGCCTGGAACACGTTCACCTTGACGCCGCTCTCGGCCGTGAAGCCTTCGGCGAGCTTGTCGATAAGGCTCTGCGGGCCCGCGGTGTAGACGGTGATGTCGGCATGGGCGACGCCCGCCATGAGCAGGGACGACAGGGCTCCGACGACGAGCCCCTTGAACGATTTCAACATAGCGCAACCTTCTTTTCTTGCGTGGTGTGATCTTGCTGCCCGAACCAGCGAATCCGGCCGGGGTCGATGGAAAGTCCGACCTGTTCGCCGGGCCGAAGCCGCGCGGCGCTGAGGAGTTGCAGTTCGATATCGGGCGAGCCGGCCAGCACGACCGTCGCCAGATGGCCGTCGCCGCGGAACTGCGAACGCGTGACCTTTGCCGGCAAGGCCTTGTGCGATGCTCCGCATACCGTGACGGCGGCCAGCGGCAGCAGCACCTGCGCCTCGCGGCGGCCGCGCGAGGGCGCGGCCTCATGAACCACCGCGTGCTCGCTGCCGGCAAAGAACCAGGCCCCATCCCGCCAGGAAAGGTTCGCCGTTCCGCCGAGCCGCAGGAAGTCCGCGACCTCCGCGCTTGCAGGGCGCTCGACGAGCCTGTCCGGCGCGGCCAGCTGGGCGATCTCGCCGGCGCGCATGACGGCGACCTCGTCGGCAAGCGTCAGCGCCTCGGCATGGTCGTGGGTGACGTAGATGGCGGTCAGCCGCAGCTCGGAAATCAGGCTCGCCAGTTCGCCCACCATGTTTTCGCGCAGTTCGCGATCGAGGTTGGACAGCGGCTCGTCGAACAGGATGAGTTGCGGCTCGGCGACGATGGCGCGGGCGATCGCTACGCGCTGCTGCTGGCCGCCGGAAAGATCGCTCGGACGCCGGTCGGCATAGGCCTCGAGGCCGACGCGCTGAAGCGCGCGCAGGGTGCGCTCATGGCGTTCGGCCTTGCCAACGCCGCGCATTTCGAGCGGAAAGGAGACGTTGCCGCCAACCGTCAGGTGCGGCCAGAGCGCATAGTCCTGAAAGACCATGCCGAGATTGCGCCGTTCGGGCGGAGAGAAAAATCTGCTCTTCGCATCGGCGACAAGTTGGCCGGCGATGCTGACCGTACCGCGCGTCGGCTGGAGAAGGCCGGCGACGAGCCGCAGCAGCGTGGTCTTTCCGCAGCCCGAAGGCCCGAGCAGAGCGAGCGTCTGTCCCCTGGACAGGGAAAGGTCGATGCCCTTGAGGATGACCGTTTCGCCATAGTGCAGCGCCAGGTCGTGCGCGGATACCGCGCTGGCGGACTGTTCAAATCTGTTCGACATCGACAAAAGCTTCTTGCAGCAATCGCCGGTCCAATATCCGCCGGGGATGACAGTCGCATGACGACCGGGTGACGGTTACGCCGGGACGGCGAGAGGTTCCGCCGCGATGCCGCCATCAGCCGAAACCACGGTGCGCAGGAAATGCATAAGCCTGCCGTTCTCGAAGGCTGCCGCAGTCAGGTGCCCCGACCTGAATGCATGTGTGTCCAGCGCGATGCGATTGGGAAAGACCTCCGGCAGGCCCGAGGCGGTCGGCGTGTGGCCGTGAACGACAAGGTGTTCGAACGGCTCGCGATGGTCGAGGAAGTCCGCCTTTATCCACATGAGGTCCTCGGCGCTCTGTTCGGTCAGAGGCACGCCCGGACGCAGCCCTGCGTGAACGAAACACAGCGGCCCGTCGACAAGACAGTGGCCGGCGGCAACCAGCAATTCGCGATGCGCCGGCCACGTCTCCAGGATATGACGGCGGGCCCCCGTCCAGTCGACGGCGGGGTCTGCGATGCCATAGGACCGGAACAAGTCGAGCGCGCCGTATCTGCCGACCCACCGGTGGAGGTCTTCTGCGCCGAGACGGTCGAGCAGGAATTCGTGCAGGAACCAGTCGTGGTTACCGAGGATGAAGTGCGAACCGTGGCTATTCCGTAGATGCGCGACAACCATGTCCAGAACCGCACAACTGTCCGGGCCGCGATCGATGAGATCGCCGAGAAAGACGATGCGCGTACCTTCACCTTCCTTGCGTATATGGGCGAGAAGAACGTCAAGCAGGTCGGCACGCCCGTGAATGTCGCCAACCGCATAGATGCGGCTGTTCATTTCGCGGTCGGGCATGCGTTTCGCCTTTCCTGCGACGGCCAGTCAGTCAGCGCCGAAAAGATCGCGGCTGAACACCTTGTCCGCGACATCGGCGAGGTCCGTGGTCATCCTGTTGGCGACGATCAGGTCTGTCCGCGTCTTGAAGGCCGTCAGATCGTGCGTCACCGGCGAACTGGAGAAGTCGTCTTCCGAAATCAGCGGCTCATAGACGGTGAGAGGTACGCCTTTGGCCTTCAGCCTGTCCATGATCCCCTGAATCGAACTGCTACGAAAATTGTCGGAGCTTGCCTTCATCACGAGGCGGTAGATGCCGACATTACGGGGGCAGCGGGCAAGGATGCGCTCGGCCATGTAGTCCATGCGCGTCGTATTGGCGTCCACGATGGCCCGGATGAGGTTCTGTGGGACGTTGCAGTAGTTGGCCAGCAACTGCCGTGTATCCTTGGGAAGGCAGTATCCGCCGTAGCCGAAGGAGGGATTGTTGTAGTGGTTGCCGATACGGGGATCGAGGCAGACGCCATCGATGATCTGGCGGGCATTGAAGTCGAAGGCGAGAGCGTAGCTGTCCAGCTCGTTGAAGAAGGACACCCTCATGGCGAGATAGGTGTTGGCGAACAACTTTATGGCCTCGGCTTCTCCCGGCCCCGTCAGCAGGACGGGAACATCCGGGTCCAGCGCGCAATCCTGCAGCAGGCTGGCAAACTCACGGGCCCGATGGGATTGTTCCCCCACCACGATGCGGGACGGATGCAAATTGTCGTAAAGGGCATGGCCCTCGCGCAGGAACTCCGGCGAGAATATCACGTTGTCGAACCCGGCATTCGTTCGCACATGGTCGATGAAGCCGACCGGTATCGTGGATTTGACGACGATGAGCGCGGCAGGATTGATGGCGTTCACCTCGTGGATGACGTCCTCGACGGTCGTGGTGTCGAACTGGTTCGTCCTCGGGTCGTAGTTGGTGGGCGTGGCTACGATCACGATCTCGGCGCCGGCATAGGCCTGGGTTTTGTCCATCGTCGCTTTCAGGTCGAGCGTGGCCTCGCGCAGATACTGTTCGAGCAATGGGTCCCTTACCGGACAGATTCCCGCATTCAGGAGTGTCACCCTCTCATGCGAGATATCCAGAGCGACGACGGAGTGCTTCCGGGCAAGCAGCACAGCGTTCGAAAGGCCGACATATCCCAATCCAACGACCGCGATCTTCACTGAGCCCTCCTGCGGCGAGCGGCGCATCTGGCAACCCAGTCAGCATCCGCCCGTTCTGGTGATGACGACCTGTTGTGCGAAATCCCGGTAGAGCCGGCGACCGGCGCAGGTTCCGCCTGCCGCCACCGCTATGCCGCCTGCGACCTGGTAAAGATCGGGCCGGGGCGTCACATGGTACCGGCGCAGCCATGCGCGCAGGCTGCTGCGGAACCACGCAGGCAGTTCCTGCTGGTCGCCGAAGTCGACGACGTGAAGTTCCCCACCCGGCGAAAGATGGTTGAACGCTTGAGCCATCACCGCCTGCCAGGAAGGAATCATCGAAACCGCATAGGAAATGAAGATGCGGTCGAAGCCGGCCTGCCCGAAGACCCGTTGCGGGTCGAAGCGCTCGGCATCGGCGAAGGCCAATCGGACACGCCCCCGCAGTCCTGCCCGCGCGACGGCCTTGCCGGCCGTCTCCAGCATCTCGTGTGAAATGTCGATGCCGAAGAAGCAGGCCTGCGGATAGCGCCGCGCCGCCTGGATGAGATTGCGACCGGTGCCGCAGCCGATCTCCAGCACGCAGGACCCCGGCGGCGGCTTCAGCCCGGCGATCATCGGGTCGCGGCCGAGCAGGTAGTATTTGCGCGTCGCGTCGTAGAAATGGCGCTGATGACGGTAGACGCGGTCCATAAGGCCGCCATGGTCGAGCACGGTCATCTGCCGGAGCCCGCCAGTTCGTAGAGATGGAAGCCGCCATAGATGGAAGAGCGATCACGGCTGTGCAGGGCCTTCGAGTCTTCCTCGCGATAGGCCCAGCTTGAAAGGATCGCCGGATCGACCCGCCCCGGAAGCAGGCTTTCTTCCGCCGCCGTGCGGAAGATGACCCGCGCCCCGGGAGCGGCGGTGCGGGTGATTTCACGCCACAGCGCATTCAACTGGACATCCGACATCCAGTCCTGCGCATCGAGCAGCACGAAGCGATCGACCGACGCCTCCGGCTTGGCGGCTAGGAAATCCGAATAGGAGGCGTTGGTGACCGTCACCCGGCCGGCGCGTGCGCGAACCGTGTCGAAATGAACGCGCGACAGGTAGGGCGGCAGCGGTCCCTGCCCCGCCGGATCGTAGCTGCGCCCGAACGCCTGCCAGGCGAAATAGTTGTCGGCCAGCGGGAAGCCGCAGGCGAGTTTCTCAAGCCGCGTCCTCAGCACCGAAGCCATGTCGCAGCCTCCGGCCAGCGCATCGTATTGCTGCGGCGGGATGCCCAGGCCGAACAGTGAGGACTTGCGGCGCAACGCCCAGCGGACCGCACGCTTCTCGAACAACGGAGAGATCGACTGGTCGAAGAAGCGACGCTGTTCCTCCATGCTTGTCGCCGCAAGCAGCCCGCGCGGATCGGTACCGTAGAAGCGCGCCACGCGATGACCCATGCCGATGAAATGGCCGAGCAGGCCGTGGCGATAGAGACTGCGCGAGAAGATGGAGATACGGCGCCGGCCGGAAAGCTTGCGCTTTTCCCAGTAGGCGCGGGTCTCGGTATCGAGATGCGGCTTCAGGAAGCGTTTGTAGTCGGCGAGATTTTCCGGCACGTCGGCGCGACCGAAGAAGCGGTAGAAGCTTTCGTGGTCCGGCAGACGGCCGAGAGCGGCAAGTTTCAGGCGGTTGAAGGCGATGTGTGCCGGATTGAGGTCGACCGCTTCGACGGCCACGGGATCGGCCAACAGGTAGGACAGCGCGTTGCAGCCGCCCGAGGCGATCGTCACCACCCGGTCACCCGGCCGGATGGCCAGCGCGGCCATGTCGACCTCCGGATCCTCCCATATTTGCGGATAGACGAGCCCGGTGAACAGATGCGCGAACAGCCGCTCCGAAAGGCCCTTCGGCGACAGGACGCGGTGGCGCCGGACCGCACCCTGGAGGCGCTTGCGGGCAATTTTCCGTTCCGAGGCAGCCGACCTGTACGTTTCCGTAGCTGACATCAAGACTTTCCCTGGCGTTAGAAGGCTTGCAACAGACTGATACCGGTAGCCATCAGGACATCGCGGCTGCCGTTTTCTCTACATTCGCGCTGCTCGCGGACGCGCCTGCGGCTGGACGGAGATAACTGAGAAACTGGCGTGTGCACGCCGGCCATGTGTAGGACGAGGCGTTTGCGAGCGCGGCCTCCCGCGACACGTCGAGAGCCAGCATGGCGGCGTCGCGCAGGTCTTCAGCCAGCGCGCCCCCCTGTCTGACGATATCGATCGGTCCGGTGACCGGATAGGCTGCGACCGGACAGCCGCTCGCCATGGCTTCCAGCAGCACGTTGCCGAAAGTATCGGTACGGCTCGGGAAGACGAAAACGTCGGAGGATGCGTAGACGCGCGCAAGTTCCACATTGGACAACGCGCCGAGGAAATGCGCAGCAGGATATCGTTTCTTAAGCGCCGCCAGTTCCGGACCGTCGCCGACCACGACCTTGCTACCCGGCAGGTCGAGATCGAGGAACGCGGGCAGGTTCTTTTCCACCGCCACGCGTCCGACACACAGGAAGATCGGCCCCGGCAGATCGAGTTTGCCGCGTCGGTCCGGGTTGAAAAGCTCGGCATCGACGCCGCGCGTCCACGGCCGCAGGTTGCGGAAACCGCGGCGGGCAAGGTCCTGGCCGAGCGAAGCCGTCGCCACCATGCAGCCCTGTCCCGAATTGTGGAAATTGCGGAGCTTTGCGTAAGTCCAGCTTTCCGGGATCGGCAGCCGCGCGCTGAGATATTCGGGAAACTTGGTGTGATAGCTGGTGGTGAAGACAAGGCCCTGCCTGATACAGGCACGCCTTGCCAACTGGCCGAGCGGCCCCTCGGTCGCGATATGGATGAAATCCGGCACCGCCTCGGCGATCGTACGTGCGATTTGGCGCGGCGTCGCCAGCGCCAGCCTGATGTCGGGATAGAGCGGCATGGGAAACGAGCGGAAGCGCTCAGGCGTCAGGAACGTCGCCTCGATCCCCATATCGGCCAGCACCTCGGCCAGTTTCGACAAGGTCCGCACCACGCCGTTGACCTGGGGATGCCAGGCATCGGTGACGATGAGAACGCGGCCGCCAGCCGTGATGTCGCCGATCGTCATGCCGCCTTCCTGCTGCGCCACGACACGGAGGCCGGACGGACGTTGAGCGTCTCGCTCTCGGCAGCCCAGCGGATGAGTTCCATGCGCCCGTCGTCGTGTTCGACGACCGCCGTGCAGCTTTCGACCCAGTCGCCGGTATTGATGTAGGCAAGCCCGTCCATGTCGCGCTGGGCAGCGGAATGGATGTGGCCGCAGACGACGCCGTCGACACCGCGACGGCGGGCTTCGGCGGCCAACGTCTCCTCGAAGCGGCCGATGAAATTGACCGCGTTCTTGACCTTGTGCTTGGCCCAGGCCGACAGCGACCAGTAGGTGAGGCCGAAGAAGCGGCGCACCGCATTGACGCGCATCGACAGCGCCAGCGCCGTCACATAGGCCCAGTCGCCGAAATAGGCGAGCCAGCGCGCATGGCGTACCACCACGTCGAAGACGTCGCCATGGATGATCAGGTAGCGCTTGCCGTCGGCGGCTACATGCAGGGCGGTCTCGCAGACCTCGATGCCGCCGAAGTGCGTGCCGTAGAACTCACGCAGGAACTCGTCGTGATTGCCCGGCACATAGATGATGCGGCTACCCTTGCGCGCCTTGCGCAACAGCTTCTGCACCACGTCGTTGTGGGTCTGCGGCCAGTACCAGCCGGTCTTCAGGCGCCAGCCGTCGACGATGTCGCCGACGAGGTAGATCGTCTCCGCTTCGTGGTTCCTGAGGAATTCCAGCAGCGCCTCGGCCTGGCAGCCCTTGGTGCCGAGATGCACGTCGGAGAGGAAGAGCGTGCGGTAGCGGCGCTCACCGGTTTGCGACTCATAATGTGTCGTGCCTGTCATGGCACGGCTGTTCATCATATCCAGGTGACGGCGCGATGACAGGCCGAGCGCTGCACGATGGAACAAGCCGCCGTTCCGCAATCATTTCAATCGATGATCTCGGCACCCTCCGCCTTCAAACGGGCGAGACCGTCCTTCATCTGCTGTAGCCGCTCAGGCGGGTGCCCTTGCCACTTCATCACTTCCGCAATGACCCGGAGCGGGGCGCGGGAACGATAGGACAGCGTCGGATTGCCGGGAAATTTCTTGTCCGTAAGGTTGGGATCGTTCTCGATCGATCCCGTTGGTTCCACGACGTAAATTCGTTCTCGCCCATTGCCGGCGGCCAGCTCCGCACCCCAGATCGCAGCATCCATCGTGCTCGCGAAATAGACCCAGGATAGCGGCTTGGCCTCGGCGAAATTGGACTGGTAGCCGACGGCGATCAGGTCGCCGGGGTTCAGATCGGCTTTGGTTCCGTGGAAGAACGATTGAGAGAACATGGTGGCAATCACGGACATGAGTTCGCCGCTCCTTTGAGGTAAATCATCTACCCGACACAAGAATTCCGGCGGGCCGCAAGCCATCCTTCACAGGCGCTATTTCAGCGGCAGGAACAATTCCACGACCACTTCATGCGCCGGCATCTCCGCGATGGGCGAGAGCCGGCGTTGACAATAGATCGGGAAGTCACGCGCTTCCTCGCCGCTGTCCGGCAGCCAGTCACGATAGAGGTAGAGTGCAGCGGGTTCGAGATTGTTGGTGTTGCCGGGATAGCGCAGCACAGCGCAGCGCCCGCCGGGGATCACGCCGGCCTTCATCCCCTCGTCGTTCGCCTCGACCGGCTGGTCGGTGCCGACGCACAGGTCCATGCTGTAGTCGGCCGGGTTCGCGGGACACCTTTCGGATCGAAAGACCATGAAGCTGGAGCGGCCTGTCTCGGGCGACAGGTCCGTTGCCTTGCACCAGGTCTTGAACCGCTCGATGGTCGCGCCGAGCGTTGCCCTGTCGCCCCGATGCTCCATGATCGCCACCGGCGTCGGGGGCATGTCGCGGATGGTCACGTCGTCGTCAGTAAAGATGATCTGCATGAGCTTGTTCCTTGCGTTGTCCAGAGGCCCGAAGGCGGCAAGCCACGGCGCCCAGTCAGGCGACTTCCGGAACGACGAAGGCGACTGCCCGAACCGTTGCCGAAAGGCGCGGGCGAAGGCATCGGGAGCATCGTAACCGGCATCCATGGCTATGTCCGTGACACTTTCGGCGTCGTTCCAGGCCAGTTGGCGCGACGCGCACCGCATACGGGCGAGTTGGACATAGCGATGGACGGACAACCCGAAGGTCGCCGCAAACTGCCGGTGGAAATGAAACTTCGAGAAGGCGGCGACCCGGCTCAGCGTTTCCAGATCCAGATCGCCGTCGAGATGCCGGTCGATATGATCCAGCACCCGCTGCATCCGGGCATGATAGGTCTGAAGCGCCGCCTTCATCGTTTCGTTCTCCGTGGCGGCTCCATCTAGAGGTTCAGGGCCGTGACGCGCTCGACCGATCTTGCGGTTTCGGCAGATCACGTATGGTTCTAACCATGGATCGCCAGCGTCCCTACCGCCGCTGCCATCAGAACGACGGCACCCGGCAGATGGCTCCATTCACGACAGCGGATCAGCGTCGCCGCCGCCGCCAACAGGATCACGCTACTGCCTATCGCGCCGGCCCACCATGTAGCCGGCACCAAAAGCAGCAATCCTGCCACCACCTCGAGCCCGCCTGTCACCCGATGAAAGCCGGCTGGATAACCCCAGCGCACAAAGGACTCGCGCACTGACCGAGGACCGACGAAATTGACAATGCCGGCCCCGATCATCACGACGCCGAGCGCAATCGGAAGCCCGACCGCGAAGAGTTTGACTACTGGCATAGGATGGCCCTCATGCTGTTGGTTGCCGGGGTCCGCCATGCGTACCCGGCTGGCCGAGCGGTGCGAGGGCACCGATCTGGGTGAAGATGTCGAGCGTGTTGAGTTCGTCCCAATGCTCGACGAAGCGTCCGTCCTCTACGCGCCAGATGTCGATCGAGCGCATGGCGAAGGAGTTGCCCGTTGCCGGGTATCCGAGGAAGTCGCCCGTGTGCGTCCCCTCATAGCGGTAGCGGCCCACCAGGCGCGAGCCATCCGCCGAGACGAAGACGTCTTCAGCGGATACCTTCAGGTCGGGTACGCCCGCGACGATCGCGCCGAAGGCCTTCTTGACGCCCTCAGGGCCTGGTTCGGCGAAGGCGTTGTGGTTCACATAGTTGGACGCGACGATCTCATCGAAGCGCGACACGTCGTGACCGGATACGATCTCGGCGAAGAGGTAGCCGAGGGCTACGGGATCGGTTGACATTGAAGTCTCCTACGTTAAACGAGACTAACTAGTCTCGTAATGGTATATAGTGAGACTGATCAGTCTCGTAAAGGATTGCCGATGACAACCTCCACATCATCGCGACCTGGACGCGTTCTCGACCCCGCCAAGCGCGCGGCGATCCTCGAAGGCGCGCGCGCCGTGTTCATGCGCGAGGGGTTCGCGCTGGGTTCGATGGACGCGGTTGCCGCCGAAGCCGGCGTGGGCAAGCAGACCATCTATCGCCACTTCCGGTCGAAGGATGCGCTGGTCAAGGCACTGGTCGAGGCGATGTGTGCGCCGGAGGTCGTCCGGCCACCCACAAGGCCGCTGCCGGCTGCACAGCGGCTTCGCGAACTGCTGCTGACGTTCGTGGCCGGCGTTACCAGTCCGGACAGCGTCCGGCTTTATCGCGCCATCGTCGCCGAGGCCGAGCGGATGCCGGGCCTGGGGCGCCTCTTCTGGGAGGCTGGACCGCGCCAGGTCCGGATTGCAATCGCACAGCTATGGGCCGAGGAGCACAAAGCTGCGGCCGCACCTGTCGTCGCCGAACAACTCGTCCAACTGGCGCTGGGCGACGCGTACCAGGAGCTGGTCCTGGGGACCGGGTCGCCCAAGCCCGAGGTCTTCGAGCGCCAGATCGACGCAGCGCTGGCGCTCATGGAAACGACGTCGCACCAGCGTCGGCGATGATAAGGGAGTTTTCCGGTGTCGAACAATCAAAAGCCGACGTCAGCTTGAGAGCTTCTATTTCCCTTCCGACATAGTCGTCAGCACCTCCTGCGCACCGGGCGTCACCGTTCCTTCATTCAGCGCCGCGACGTCGGCAAGGGTCAGCTGGCCGTTGGCAATGCCGTTGGTCATGCGCGTGCACCACGCCTCAGCCGCCTTCTCCACCGGCACACCCATGAACCGTGCGGCGCCCTCGGGATTGTCGCCGATGCCTTGTTCGATACAAGTGGCGATGGCCGAAAGCCGTTCCGCATCGTTGGCCCTCAGCGCCGAAGCCATCTGCTGGAATTCCTGTTCGTCGGCCGCGATCTGCGCCGATGCCGGGTCGACCGACGGCAGACCGACAAGAATGACCGCGGCGAAGATCGACTTCGTTTTCATGTCGTTCTCCTTGTCGCCGTCGCGCGCGGCCAGAAGGTCGAAGGGCCGGCCCCTATTCTGCGCCCAGACGGTGAAGACATCGCCTTTCCGCTCGTCGTCGAAACCGGGCGGCGGACTTCGCTCCACGAACGTTCACGGTCACACCGCCTGTCCGCCTTCCATCGCCGCATCGACGGCATCGCCCAGGCGTTCGACGATCGCGTCGATATCGCCGGCCGTCGCGATGAAGGGCGGAGCGATGAGCACGTGGTCGCCGAGCTGGCCGTCGATCGTGCCGCCCATGGGGTAGACCATCAGGCCGTTGGCCATCGCCTCCCGCTTTATCCGCGCATGCAGTTTCAGCGCAGGGTCGAACGGTGCCTTGGTGCTGCGGTCGGCAACGAGTTCGATCGCCTGGAACAGGCCGCGCCCGCGTATGTCGCCGACATTGTGATGGTTGCCGAACCGCTCGTTCAGCCGGCGCGACAGATGCGCCCCCATGGTCCGGACGTTCTCAAGCAGGTTGTCGCGGCGAATGACTTCCTGCACCGCAAGTCCTGCGGCTGCCGCCATCGGGTGCGCCATATAGGTGTGGCCGTGCTGGAAAAAGCCCGAACCGTTGGCGAAGGCATCGAAGATTCCATCCGAGAGCAGGACCGCGCCAATCGGCTGGTAGCCGCCGCCCAGTCCCTTGGCGATGGCCATGAGGTCCGGCGCGACGCCTTCCTGCTCGCAGGCATGCAGCGTGCCGGTGCGGCCCATGCCGCACATCACCTCGTCGAGGATGAGGAGCACGCCATAGCGGTCGCATATCGCGCGGATACGCTTCAGGTAGTCCGCGACCGGCGGCACCGCACCGGCGGTCGCGCCGACGACTGTTTCGGCGACGAAGGCGATGACCTCGTCCGCACCCAGTTCCAGGATCTTGTCCTCCAGCGCCTGCGCGGCGCGGACGGCATAATCGGCATCGGATTCGCCGAGCTGCTGGAAATGGTAGGCGAAACAGGGATCGATATGATGGGTCTCGATCAGCAGCGGCCTGAACTGGCTGCGTCGCCACTCGTTGCCACCGGTGGCCAGCGCACCGAGCGTATTGCCGTGATAGCTCTGCCGGCGGGCGATGATGTGGCGGCGTTGCGGCTCGCCCCTTTCGACGAAATACTGCCGCGCCATCTTGAGCGCGGCCTCGATCGCCTCGGAGCCGCCGCTGACCAGGTAGACGTGGCCAAGACCTTCGGGCGCGTCGGCGACCAGACGGTTGGCAAGCTGCTCGGCCGCGTCGGTGGTGAAGAAGCTCGAATGGGCATAGGCGATCCTGTCGAGCTGGTCGTGAAGTGCCTTGAGAACGTCAGGATGGCCGTGGCCGAGGCAGGAGACGGCAGCGCCACCGGACGCATCGATATAGGCCCGGCCGTCGCGGTCGAAAAGTTCGATACCCTTGCCGCCGATGGCGACAGGCAATTTTCCCTTGATGGATCGATGCAGAAGATGGGTCATGGGATCGGACGGCCCCGGATGTGGGTGGAAAGGCTCTCGAACTGGCGTTCCATGACGCGCACGGCTTCCAGCGCGCTTTCCCCGGCGGAAGCCGCCAGCATGGCGGCAAGCGCTTCGGCGACGGCGAAGGCTGGCGCCATGGTGTGGAAGAAGGACGGGCTTTCGGTGGGGACGATGACCGCCGCCCGCGCCCGCGCGACGAGTGGCGAAACGACACTGTCGGTGATCGTGACGATGTCGAGCCCCATGGCCAGCGCATAGTCCGCGAGTTCGACCGCAGCGCGCGTATAGGGTTTTACGCTCACGGCAAGCAACGCGTCGCCCTTCTTCGCTTCCCGCAGGGCGTCCGAACCGGTGCCGCCGGGACCGTCCAGCAACCGGACCGAGCCTCCCGCAAGGCCGTAGACATAGGCGAAATGGCTGGCGACCGGATAGCTGGAGCGATAACCGAGCACGTAGATGCGCCCTGCCCCGGCAAGTGCCGCGGCCGCACCGGTCACCGCATCGACCGCCTCCGGCCGGCAAAGCGCCGCCATATGGCGCTCCAGCGTCTGCGCCAGGTCGAATGCAAGGGCACCGTCCCCGCCCTGCCGCCGACGCGCGACCAGCGCCTCGGCCTTGCCGGAGAATTCCAGCTCGCCGCGCCTCAGCGTCTCGGCATGGAGACCGCGCAATCCGTCGTAGCCGTCAAAACCGATACGCTGTGCCAATCGTGTCATGGAAGCCGGCGTGACCCCAGCCCGCTTGGCCTGCTCCCGCATCGAAAGCAGCGCCACATCGCGCGGGTTGTCGAGCACCCATTGCGCAGCCGCGCGCAACTGGCGCGGCATCGCATCATAGGCTTCCAGCAGCCGCGAACGGAAGGCAGGCTCCAACATGGCAAGGGAGCTTACGCCCGCGATTTTCGCACTGCAATGAATATTTCAATTTCTGAAAAGTGAGTGTAGTGTTTCATCAAAGCCAATCAGAAGCAGGGAGAACACTCGCATGAAACGTATGCTCGAATGCTGGCTGGGCGTCACCGCGCTCACTCTGGCGACACTGCCGTTCGCGGTCGCACCGGCACTGGCTGAAGATCCCATCGCGCTCGGCTGGGTCGGGCCGCTATCACCGCCTGGCAACTATTCGGGCGGCCAGGAGATGCAATGGGCGGTGCAGCTTGGCGTCGACGAGGTCAACAAGGCCGGCGGCGTGCTGGGACGGCAGATCGCCGTAACCTACGAGGACACGAAGGGCCAGCCGGCGGACGGCAGCGCCGCTGCGGTCCGGCTCATCACCAAGGACAATGTCGCCGCCATCTTCGGCGAGTTCCATTCTTCCGTCGCGCTGGCCGAGATCGAGGAGGCGCACAAATACGGCGTCGCCTGGGTCGGCACCGACGTGTGGTCCGACGCCATCACCGCCAAGCAATACCCGGAGGTCTATCGCCTCGCCCCGTCCAACTCGCTCGTCTATGTCAAGGCAGCCGACTGGTCGGCGGAGCACTTCAAGAACATCGCCATCATCGCCGAGAACACCGATTTCGGCCAGGGCGGCGCCAAGGTCATCGCCGACGAACTGGAGGCCAAGAAGATGCCCCATACGTTGGTGACGATCGACCTCAACCAGCAGGATTTCACCCCCGCGCTCCTGCGGCTGATGAACCAGGACCCGAAGCCGGATGCCATCCAGATGGTCATAGCCGGCCAGGCGCAATACCAGCTCGTCAAGCAGGCCTGCCAGCTCGGCTTCGCGCCGACGGCCGCGACCAAGCTGATCGGCTCCTCCGGCCTTCTGCAGAAGGAGGTCTGGGAAGTCGACGGCGAATGCGCCAAGAACCTTTTGATCGTCAATGTCGCGCAGCCGACCTCGCAGTGGAACGACAAGGCCAAGAATTTCGCCAAGGCATTCAAGGAGCGCTACGATCGCGAGCCAACCGGCGTGGCGATGGAGGCCTACGACACGTTCGGCGTCGTTGTCGAGGCGATCAAGAAGGCCGGCTCGGCCGATCGCGCCGCGATCGTCAAGGCGCTGGAGGAGATCAAGTACGAAGGCACCAACGCCACCTACAGCTTCCCCACCACCAAGACGCCGGACTGGGCCTATCACCAGTTCATCGACGTGCCCTTCACCATCATCCAGTACACCGAGATGAACCAGGGGCCCGGAGACGCGGCGATCGTTTATCCGGAAAAATGGGCGACCACCGACAAGATCCTGCCCTGAGGCAATCGCAGCCGGCGGCCCGACAAAGGCCGCCGGCACACCATGCGCCCATCCCGTAAAACAGGCGATCCGCGCTCATGAGCTATTTTCTTCTGCTGGCCGTCAACGGCCTCGTCATCGGCCTCATCTACGCCTTGACCGCCGCCGGGCTGACACTGGTGTTTTCGGTGCTGAAGGTGGTCAATTTCGGCCACGGCTCGCTCTATATGCTGGGCGGCTACGCCTCCTACTACATCATCACCGCACTGCACGCGCCGCCGCTTGTCGGCGTCGCCGGTGCCATGGTCGCGCTGTTCGTCTTCGGCGTGGTCTTCGAACGGCTGGTGATCGCGCCCATGTACACCGACAAGGTCGAGCGCAAGGACGAATACGCCATCATCGTCACCTTCGGCCTGACCATCCTTCTGACCAATCTCGGTCTCGTCGTCTTCGGCCCCTTCGCCAAGTCGCCGCCCTCCTTCATGACCGGCGCGCTGATCCTCGGCCCGCTGATCCTGCCTTACGACCGGCTGATCGCGGCGGTCACCGCCGTGGTGCTTCTGGTCGGGCTCACCTTTTTCCTTAAGCGGACATCGCTTGGCCAGGCCCTCGACGCGGTCAGCCAGAGCCGCGAATCGGCCGCCGTCATCGGCATCGACCCGCGCCGCATGTACACCGTCGCCTTCGGCCTCGGTTCGGCACTGGCCGGCGGCGCCGGAGCGCTGATCGCGCCGATCTTCGCGCTATCGCCATCGATGGGCGACCTGCCGGCGGTACAGGCCTTCATCATCATCGTGCTCGGCGGCATGGGCTCGGTCGGCGGCAGCATCGCCGGCGGCATCCTGCTTGGCCTCGTCCAGGGACTCGGCGTCGGCTACCTGCCCGACCCGAACCGCGCGCTCGCCTACACGCAGGCTTTCGGCGCGCTGCTCCTGGTGGTGACGCTGCTCGTGCGGCCGACCGGCCTTTTCGGCCGCTCGCATCTGCGCCTGGAATAGGAGCGCCGCGATGACACGCTCCTCGCTTTTTTCCCGGACGACGCAGGCAATCCTGCTTACGATCGCCATCCTCTTGCCGCTGCTCGGTATCGGCCCATACTGGACGCATGTCGGCGCCATCGCCTGGTACTATGCGCTGCTGGCGGCAAGCTGGGCGCTGCTCGCCGGCTTTGCCGGCCAGTTCTCCTTCGCGCATGTCGCCTTCGCAGCACTGGGCGGCTATGCCTCGGCGCTGTGCGTCGAACGCTTCGGCCTGCCGCTCCCGGTCGCGATCATTATCGGCATCGGACTCGCGGTGGTGACTGGGGCGCTGATCGGCGCGCTGGTGCTCAGGCTTTCCGGTCCCTATCTCGCCCTCTTCACCCTCGCCATTTCCGAGATCTTCCGCATGGTGCTGATCGCCGAGGAGGATTTCACGCGCGGCATGCTCGGACTGCCGGTGCCAGGCCTGTTTCCGGGAAGCTCCGACCTGCCCTACTACTATCTCGGCCTCGGCCTCGTGGTTCTGGCGGTTCTGGCCATGAACTGGCTGCTCGCCACGCGTGTCGGCCTCTTCCTGCGCGCCATCCGCGAGGACGAGGGGGCGGCGCGAGCCAGCGGCGTCGACACGACCCGCTACAAGATCCTGGTCTTCGTTGTCACCAGCGTCATCGCGGCAATAGCCGGTATCTACTACGGACACTTCATCGGCATATTGACGCCTAACATGGCGATCCTGCCGGAAATGGGACTGGTCATCGCCATGGCGGTCATCGGCGGCATCGAGAGCCTGCCCGGCGCGGTCATCGGCGCCGTCGTCGTCTACCTTTTGTCGGAATCGCTGCGCTCCTACGGCGAGTGGCGCTTCGTGCTGATGGGGCTGGCGCTCATCCTGGTGCAGCGCTTCGCCCAGAACGGCCTCTTCCCGATCATCGAACAGTGGAGCCGGCCGCGGCGTGCCGGCCGTGCCAACGCAAAGACGGCCCCGATCAAGGAGGAGCGCCATGCCGGCTGACGACAGCGCGCCCTTCTTCACGGTCGAGGGGCTTGCCAAGCACTTCGGCGGCATCCATGCCGTCGAAGATCTTTCCTTCACCCTTTCGCACGGCGAAGTCGTCGGCCTGATCGGCCCGAACGGCTCTGGCAAGACCACGACCATCAACATGGTGACCGGAGCGCTCAAGCCGGACGCCGGTGCCATCGTCGTGGAAGGCACGGACATGGCACGAGCGGCCGCGCATCTCTATGCCAGGCGTGGGGTCGCCCGCACCTTCCAGGTGCCGCGCCTGTTTCGGCGCATGACGGTGCTGGAAAACCTCATGGTGCCGGCGCTCTCCGACGCGACAGCACGCCATGCGGCCTCCGAAGAACGGGCGCGCGAGATACTGGCCTTTCTCAGGCTGGACCATCTCACCGACGACTATGCGCGCGCGCTCTCGGGTGGCCAGCAGAAGCTCCTGGAACTCGGCCGCGCGTTGATGCTGAAACCGCGTCTCCTCCTGCTCGACGAACCCTTTGCAGGCGTTCACCCACGTCTGCTCGAGCAGATCGCCGAGCATATCCGCAGCCTCAACCGCGACGGCCACACCATCGTGCTGGTCGATCACAATCTGGAAGCGGTGCAATCCGTGGTCTCGCGGGTCCTGGTGATGGCGCGCGGCCGCAAGATCGCCGACGGACCAGCTGCCGAGGTACTTCAAAACCCGGAAGTCGTGCGCGCCTATACCGGAACGCGAGTGCAGTGAGGGTACGATGACCGAGACCGCTTCCGCACCGCAACCAGCACATTGGGCGAACACCCAGCCGCTGCTGTCCTGCGAGAATCTCGTCGCCGGCTACACGCGCGACATCGACATTCTGCGCGACCTGTCAGCCAAGGTATGGGCCGGACGCATTTCCTGCGTAGTCGGCCCGAACGGCACCGGCAAGTCGACGCTGCTCAAGGCGCTGTTCGGCTTCCTCAAGCCGAGCGGCGGTCGCGTCACGCTGGGTAGTAACGACATCACCGGTCAGCCCCCCTTCCGCATGCTCGCCGCCGGGCTCGCCTATCTGCCGCAGCGGCCGAGCCTGTTCCCGCATCTGACGGTCGAGTCCAACCTCAAGCTCGGGCTTTGGCACGCGAAGCCGAAGAAGGCCGTGCTCGCCGAGAAACTGGAGCGCGCCTATCAGCGCTTTCCCATCATCCGGGAGAAGCGCGGCCAGCCCGCCGGCCAGCTCTCGGGCGGTCAGCAGCGTCAGGTTGAGATCGCACGCAGCCTGATGACCGACCCGTCCGTCTACCTGATCGACGAGCCGACCGCCGGTGTCGACCCGCAGACCAGCGGCCTGATCTACGAGATCGTGCGCGACCTGGCGCGCGAACTCGGCAAGGCGGTGCTTCTCGTCGACCAGGATATCCGCGCCGCGCTCGCCATCACCGACTATGTCTATGTGGTCAAGAACGGCGCCGTCTTTTCGGAAGGCGCGCGTGAGGATTTCGGCAGCGATACGGACGCATTGGTGGCGCGCTGGCTCTACGCCAGCGGCGAATGACGACTGTCGCACGCGCTGCGCGGGCCGTTGCCCTTCGACCGACTTTCGCGCGGGTCAAACGACCCGTTCGGCGCACCTGGTCATCGTCAGATCAAGCCAAAGATTGAGCAGCGCGGGAACAAGACAGAGGGAACATGAGCACCGATCCATTGCTCATCATGGTGGCGCCGAATGGCGCGCGCCGAACCAAGAGCGACCATCCCGCCCTGCCGATCACCGCGCCCGAGTTGGCGGAGACGGCCGCGGCGTGCCTGTCCCAAGGTGCTGCCGCGATGCACGTCCATGTGCGCGGCGAGACGGGAGCCCATGTGCTCGACGCCAATCGTTATGCCGAGGCCCTCGCTGCAATCCATGAACGGACGAATGGCAGGATGCTTGTCCAGGTCACGACGGAAGCGGTCGGCCGCTACTCGCCGTTGGAACAGATGCAACTGGTTCGCGCGCTCCGTCCCGCCGCGGTTTCGATCGCGCTGCGCGAGATCCTCGGCGCGGGGGAAACGGAAGCGGCCGCCTTCTTCGCCTGGACCGCCGAGCAAGGCATCGGCGTTCAGCACATCCTTTACGACGCCGCTGATCTCGACGTGTTCGCTCAACTGCATGACCGGGGAGGCCTTGGGAATGTTCGGAAGCAGCGACTGCTTTTCGTGCTCGGTCGCTATGCGCGCGATCAGGAAAGCCGGCCCGAGGACCTCGATGCCTTCCTTGCCGGCTTGAAGCGGCATCGGCTCGAACCCGACGCTGTTTGGTCGGTCTGCGCGTTTGGGCGTGGCGAAACCGCCGCCTTGGCGGCTGCCATCGCGTATGGCGGCCATGTCCGCGTCGGGTTCGAGAATTCGCTGTGGAACGCCGATGGGGCCATGGCGCGCGACAATGCCGAGCGGGTCGCGACCATCGCCGACATTGCTGCCAATGCAGGGCGGCCACTTGCATCGGCCAATCAGGCCAGGATCATCCTCGGAATGACCTGACGCCGGCAAAACATGAAATGGCGAGTAATCGGTCGCTGGCTATGTCGCTCGCTTCGCGCGGCCGGGCGAATACCCGTTCGCTCGGGACTGCAACCACCGCCGCCCAACGCTATGAAATCGTTGCAACGGCCTCGCGGTTTATGCCCGCGCGGCCGAGTGGAAGAGGTGCTGCAGCGACTGGCGCAGCACCGCGAACTCGTCCGGCTCGATGCGGTAACCCTGCACCGAAATCGCCACCACGCGCTTGTCCGACCCATCCAGCCGCTCGACGGCGACAAGGGCATCCTCAACATCGCGGCAGGGCATGTCGATCTCATCCCCCGACCGTGCGGCAAGATAGAGGTGGACGGGCGATATCTCGTCGGCGCGTGCCGTGCGGTGTTTCATCGGATTTTCCAGGTGGATCGGGGTTTTGCCCGCCGCTCCGGATCAATCATCCGGCGGTAAACAATCTCTAAACTTTTAGCCGAATCCCACAGATGATTCGCACCGCGTGGGGAAACGGTGCACACTCTGCGCTGACCGCAAGGCAGGACCTTTCGACGGGCCGGGCCAGCGCGGATTCGAATCGGCCGATAGAAGGCGACGGTCCGCGAAACGACGATCGGCGCCGCTTTCGCGCATTGACGTTTGAAACGATTGAAAAGACATTGCACATCGCTGGCGACAAGCCCTATGGTTTGTCGCACAGGGTATGGAACCGGAACACCCGCATGGCGCATCCTTGGCCGGTGTGGGCGGACAGATGGTCCGGAAGTGTCCTTCGGGGGAAACCGTCCGGACAACAGCAGGCCCGGCAGGCGGTCGGAGACCACGCGGAGGGAAGGACGATCCAGTTTCATCACGGCCGGCATGCCGCTTGGGCAGGCCGGTTGAGTTGGGAGTAGCCGGCGGATACCGTCGGTCACAGGAATGCAACAAGGGAGGAGTTCATGTTGCGCAAATTGCTCATTGGAACCATGCTGGCATCCAGCCTCGTCGGCGGCTATGCCGCCACGAGCTACGCGGCCGGCGGTTCGGTCGAAGTGCTGCACTGGTGGACGTCCGGCGGCGAAGCCGCCGCGCTCGACGTCCTGAAGAAGAAGCTCGAGAGCCAGGGCATCACCTGGAAGGACATGCCGGTTGCCGGCGGCGGCGGCGAGCAGGCGATGACGGCGCTGCGCGCCCGCGTCACCGCCGGCGATCCGCCGACGGCCGTGCAGGCGCTCGGCTTCGACATCACCGATTGGGCGAAGCAAGGCGTCGTCGGCGACCTCGGCGAAGTGGCCGACAAGGAAGGCTGGGACAAGGTGATCCCGACCGCCCTCCAGAACTTCGCCAAGTACGACGGCAAGTGGATTGCGGCTCCGGTCAACGTCCACTCGACCAACTGGGTTTGGATATCCAAGAAGGCGCTCGATGCGGCCGGCGGCAAGGAGCCGACCAACTGGGACGAGTTCGTCGCCATGCTGGACAAGATGAAGGCCAACGGCATCACGCCGCTCGCCCATGGCGGCCAGGCCTGGCAGGACGCGACACTGTTTGACGCCGTCGTCCTGGGGCTCGGCACCGACTTCTACAAGGCCGCCTTCATCGACCTCGACCCGGCCGCTCTCGGCGGCGACAAGATGGTCGAGGCCTTCGACCGCATGAAGAAGCTGCGTTCCTATGTCGACGACGACTTCTCCGGCCGTGACTGGAACCTCGCTTCGGCGATGGTCATCCAGGGCAAGGCCGGCGCGCAGATGATGGGCGACTGGGCCAAGGGCGAGTTCCTCAAGGCCGGCCAGAAGCCGGGCACAGACTTCGTCTGCATCCGCTTCCCGGGCACGCAGGGCGCCGTCACCTTCAACTCCGACATGTTCATGATGTTCAAGGTCGGCGATGACAAGAAGGCGGCTCAGCTCCAGATGGCGTCCGACATCGAGAGCCCCGACTTCCAGTCGTCCTTCAACGTGGTCAAGGGTTCGGTGCCGGCGCGTACCGACGTTCCCGACACCGCCTTCGACGACTGCGGCAAGAAGGGCATCAAGGATCTGGCCGAGGCGAACTCCAGCGGCAAGCTGTTCGGCTCGATGGCCCACGGCTATGCGGTGCCTGCCGCGATCAAGAACGCCATCTACGACGTGGTGACGCGCCACTTCAACGGTGACGTCGACTCCAAGGAAGCCGCCAAGGAGCTCGTCGACGCGGTAGCCGCCGCCAAGGGGTGATAAAGAAAACAGGGCTTTCCTAAGGAGGGCCCTGTTCTTCTCTCCGTCGCGCTTCGCGCGCCACCTCTCCCCATAAGGGTGAGGAACCCAAGCCGGAGAAGCGCTGGCATCGCGGCAGCAATTCCTCCCCCGTTGGGGGGAGGTGGCGCGCGAAGCGCGACGGAGAGGGGTTTTTAGCACTATCATCGATGATGGAACCCGGGCCATGACCCAGACACAAGCCGAGATCGCGCCGGCCTTAGCAAAGACCCGCCGCGCGCCGCGGGAAACGCTGCAGGAACTCCTGCCGAAGATCGTGCTGGCGCCAAGCTTCGCGCTGATCCTCGTCTTCGTCTACGGCTTCATCGTCTTCACCGGCTTCCTCTCCTTCTCCGGTTCAAAGCTGCTCCCGGACTTCTCCACATGGGTCGGCTTCGACAACTACGTGCGCCTGTTCAGGCACCCGAACTGGATCGTCTCGCTCAAGAACCTAGCCATCTTCTCGGTCCTCTACATCGTCATCTGCTCGGTCATCGGCCTGGCGCTGGCGATCTTCCTCGACCAGAAGATCCGCGGCGAAGGGCTGCTCAGGCCGATCTACCTCTACCCGATGGCGCTCTCCTTCATCGTCACCGGCGTCGCCTGGAAATGGTTCCTCGATCCCGGCATCGGGCTGGAGCATGCCATGCACGAGCTCGGCTGGGACAGCTTCTCCTTCCGCTGGATCAAGCAGGGCGACATGGCGATCTACACCATCGTCATCGCCGCCATCTGGCAATCGTCCGGCTTCGTCATGGCGATGTTCCTCGCCGGCCTGCGCGGCGTCGACAACGAGATCATCAAGGCGGCCCAGATCGACGGAGCCTCGACGCTCACCATCTATCGCCGCATCATCATCCCGCTGATGCGGCCGGTGTTCCTGTCGGCCTTCGTCGTGCTCGCCCACCTCGCCATCAAGTCCTACGACCTCGTCGTCGCCATGACCGACGGCGGCCCCGGCACCGCCACATGGACCCCTGCCCTGTTCATGACCAAGTTCACCTTCGGCCGCAACGAGATGGGCATGGGCGCGGCATCGGCCATCATCATGCTGATGATGATCTTCGCCATCATCGTCCCCTATCTCTATTCGGAACTGGGGCAGAAGAAATGAGCGCCGCTTCCCAGGACGTCGCCACCCGCAACGGCGTTTTCGCCCGCGCGGCGATCTACGCGATCCTCATCCTCTTTGCGGTCTACTATCTCCTGCCGCTCTACGTCATGCTGGCGAACTCGCTGAAGCCGCTGGACGAGATCCGCCAGGGCAACATGCTGGCGCTGCCGCATCAGTGGACCATCGCGCCGTGGCTGTCGGCATGGTCGACGGCGCAGATCGGCGTCTCGCCGACCGGCCTGAAACCCTATTTCCTCAACTCGGTGATGATGGTGGTGCCGGCGGTGGCGATCTCCACCATCCTCGGCGCGCTGAACGGCTACGTGCTGACCAAATGGCGCTTTCGCGGCGACACCATCGTCTTCGGCATGATGCTGCTCGCCTGCTTCATCCCCTTCCAGATCGTGCTGATCCCGTCCGCCCGCATCCTCGGCCTGTTGCATCTGGCCGGCACGGTTCCCGGCCTGATCCTGATCCACGCCATCTATGGTCTCGGCTTCACCACCCTGTTCTTCCGCAACTATTACGAAGCCTTCCCGACCGAGCTGGTCCGCGCCGCCCAGATCGACGGCGCCTCCTTCTTCCAGATCTTCAGGCGCATCCTGTTGCCGTCCTCGGGACCGATCATCGTCGTCACCGTCATCTGGCAGTTCACCAACATCTGGAACGACTTCCTGTTCGGCTCCTCCTTCTCCAGCGTCGATTCGATCCCGCTGACTGTGGCGCTGAACAACCTGGTGAACTCGTCCACCGGCGTGAAGGAATACAACGTCCACTTCGCCGGTGCGATCCTCGCCGCCCTTCCCACCCTGATCGTATACATCGTCTCCGGACGCTATTTCGTGCGCGGCCTGATGGCCGGCGCGGTGAAAGGCTGAGCCCATGCCCTTCCTCGAAATCGACAATCTCCAAAAATCATACGGGACGGCGAAGATCCTGAAAAACGTCTCGCTGGAGATCGACGAAGGCGGCTTCCTCGTGCTGGTCGGCCCCTCTGGCTGCGGCAAATCCACCCTGCTCAACACCATCGCCGGGCTGGAACCGATCACCGGCGGGGAAATCCGCATCAACGGCCAGCGCGTCAACGAACTGCATCCGTCGAAGCGCGACATCGCCATGGTGTTCCAGTCCTATGCGCTCTACCCCAACATGACGGTGGCTGAGAACATCGGCTTCGGCATGGAAATCCGCGGCGTGCCGAAGCCCGAGCGCGACAAGGCCATCGCCGAGGTGGCGCAGCTTCTCCAGATCGGCCACCTGCTCGACCGCAAGCCGAGCCAGTTGTCCGGCGGCCAGCGCCAGCGCGTCGCTATGGGTCGGGCGCTGGTTCGCAAGCCGCAGGTCTTCCTGTTCGACGAGCCGCTGTCCAACCTCGATGCAAAGCTCAGGATCGACATGCGCACCGAGATCAAGCGGCTGCACCAGCGCATGGGAACCACCATCGTCTACGTCACCCACGACCAGATCGAGGCGATGACGCTGGCGACCAAGATCGCCGTCCTGAAGGACGGCATCCTCCAGCAGTTCGGCAGCCCCGCCGAAATCTACAACAACCCGGCCAACATGTTCGTCGCCGACTTCATGGGTTCGCCCGCCATGAACCTGATCCCGGCGACCGTCGCCATGAACGGCAAGGGCCTGCAGGTCGTCATGGAGCGGGAGGCGCGCGAGCCGATCAAGCTGCCGATCGCCCATGCGCCGGCCGGTCTTGGCGCGTTCCAGGGCAAGAAGGTGATGTTCGGCGTGCGCCCCGAGGCCTTGACCGACCCGGAAGGCGCCGACCGCGACGCCAAGGCGGTGGCGACGGCGGACTGCCACATCGAGGTGGTGGAACCTGCCGGCTCCGACACCTTCGCCGTCACCAACCTCGGCGGCAAGCCGGTGGTCGCGCGCCTGCGCGCCGACGCCCATATCCAGCCCGGCTCGAATGCGCCGCTGGCCTTCAACCTGTCCAAGGCCGTGTTCTTCGACCCGGCGACGGAGGACCGCATCGTCTGAAGCGGTGCAGCCGGACCGATGGCGCCGCTGGAACGACGGACGCCCGGATAAATCCAGGCTGCCGCTCCATCCCTTCGTTTCAGCTGCATTTGTGCGACGCCGGACGATTCCGTCCGGCTGCAAAATGCTCTATCCCATCCGAAGCGCGATGACGCCGGCGACGATCGACAGCGCCGCCGCGCCCCGCCAGCCGGTCATCTTCTCGCCGAGCGCGAGGACCGAAATCAGCATGGCGAACAGGATCGAGGTTTCGCGCAGCGATGCGACCGAGGCGACCGGCGCCTTGGTCATCGCCCACATGGCGATGGCATAGGCGGCCGCGCTGAGAAACCCGGCGACGATGCCGCTTGCCCAGTCGGCTGCGGAGACGGCAAGCAGCTTGCGGCCGCGATAGAAGACGCCGATCGCGATGGCGCATAAGCCATCGCAGACGAACAGCCACGCCGCGTAGCTTGCCGCCGTTGCCGCAAGGCGCACACCGCTGCCGTCGGCCAGCGTATAGCCGGCGATGCACAAGGAGGTGGTCAGCGCGTAGCCGACCGCTGCGCGGTTCAGCGTCGCCAGATGGCCGCCGCCGCGCAACGACATCAGCAGCGTACCCAGCGACAGCAGCAGGATGCCGACCATCGCCAGGCCGCTCGGCACTTCCGACAGCAGGAAGACACCGCCGATGGCCGTGATCAGCGGCGCGGTGCCACGCGCCAGCGGATAGGTCTGGGCGAGATCGCCATGGTCGTAGGCGCGGATGAGGAACAGGCGGTAGCCGATATGGATGATGACCGAGGCGACGATCCACGGCCAGACATTTGCCATCGGCACGTCGACGAAAGGCAGGACCGGCGCCGCCGACAGCGTCATGCCGAAGGACGTCAGCGTGATCGAGGCGAAGCGGTCGCTGCGCACCTTGACCAGAGCGTTCCATGTGGCGTGCATGGCGGCGGCCAGCAGCACGGCAAGGAAGACGAAGGGCGTCAAGGCGCGACGCCCTGCCGGGCCGGCAACGCGCCGCCCGAGCCGTTGGGGATTTGACCGCTGGTGCGCTTCATCTGCTTAACCGGCTCATTTTCCAGTGCCGGCGTAACCGTTCACCTGGCCGGTTGCAATGTGCTCGGCGGGCGGCTGGCTTGGACCACGACGATGCCGGTATGCGGCTCCGGGCCGCCCTACGCCGCCAGGCTGGCCGACAGAAGCGTCAGGCCGAACAGGAAGACGAGCGCCGCACCACCGATCTCGATGATCGCATGCACCCGGTTGCCGAGCCGACCGTCGCCGGCGAACCACACCGCCCAGTCCTTCGCCGTCACTGCCAGCGTGGCGAGGATCGCTACAGTGATGGCAGTACCGACAGACATGGCGAGCACCGAAAGGATACCGCCCGTCCACAGGCCGTTGAGGAAGGCGAAAGACAGCACGATCAGCGCGCCCGAACAGGGCCGGATGCCGACGGCTGCCACCGCCGACCAGGCGGTGCGCCAGTCGAAGCGGTCGCCCGAAAGTATTGCGGGGTCGGGTACGTGGCTATGGCCGCAATCGGCGCACACCGTGCCAGGCGCGTGATCCTGCCCGCAGTCGAATGCCAAGGCGGGGCTGGCGTCCGGATGATTGAGCCGCGCGCGGACCATGCCGCGCCCGGCAGTCGTGCCTCCGGCACGCGCCAGCCCCGCCTGGGCCGCCGACAGGCTGTATGCCGGCGCCGTCCCGAACAGCCGTGCTACCAGCGGGCGAAGCTTTCGCCACAAAAGCCAGGCACCGAAGGCGGTGACGAAGACGTAGCTGGCGATCTCCAGGAACCACGCCGCGTCCGTCATCGAGACCGCCGTACCGCGCAGCACGAAGAACGCCAGCAGCATCACCGCGATCGCGGTGAAGGCCTGCAGGAAGGCCGAGATGAAGGAGAGCAGGATGCCCCGCCTCAGCGCCACCTCGTTGGCCACCATGTAGGAGGAAATGACCGCCTTGCCGTGGCCGGGGCCGGCGGCGTGGAAGATGCCGTAGAGGAAGGACAGGCCGATCAGCACCCACAGCTTCGAGCCGTCCTGCCGCATCGCCTTCATGGCGCCGGCAAGCGCCCGGTAGAATTCCTGCTGCTTCAGGTTGATCCAGGCAAGCTGGTGGGCGAACAGGCCGGTGGTGGCCGGCATGGCGTCGTTGGTGCCGATGCCGAGCGAGCTCTGCGCATGGGCAGCACCCGCCAGATGCAGAGCGAAGGCGGCGGCGGCCAGCGCCATCCCGGCATGCAGCATTCCCCGCCTCATCGGCCGTGCCCTCTTGGCTTACCCCTCATGGCTTACCCCTCATGGCTTGCAGGTCAGCTCCAGCTTGGTGGCAAAAATCTTCGACATGTCGGTGCCCGTCGGATCGTTGAAGAAGGCGTCGGTCAGCGTCTTCTGGTTCTGGGCGATGGCCGTGTCGGGATCGGGGCGGATCACTTTGCGCGTGCAGGTCGACGGCAGGCGCTCGACAGCCATGTTGGCGTCCTCGGTGAAATCGATGGCCGTATAGAAGGTCGGGTCGTAGACGCCGAAATCGATGGTGCCGGCAAGCTTGATCGGCGTCGCCGGCTCGGATTCGAACAGCACGATCAGCTGGTCGTTGTCGAAATTGGTCATCACCTGCGACGGCGCGTTCATATGCACGTCCTTGCCGTCGACGGTGACGAGCTGGAAATAGTCGTATTCGGCCAGCGAGGAAAAGATGGTGTCGGCGACATCCTTCAGTTCCGCATCGTCGAGCTTCAGGTCGGAATTCTTGTCGAACTGCATCAGCACCGTACTCGAAAACAGTTCGTCGAACCGCCAAAGGTGGCGCAACGCTTTCACGCTTTGGTGATCGGCGCTGAGCACGACGTCGAGACGGGCTTCGGCGAAGACGTGCGGATGCGCGCCTGCGGCGCCCGAGGCGGCCAGCAGCGCGGTCAGCGCCATCGCCAGGCGCAAAGGAAACGTGCTCGGAATCATTCCTGCTCCCGGGTGGACCCGGCCGAAGGTCGTGACAAAACGGGCGAAATTGGGACAGCGGCGAGACGGCGCGGCGTCATGCCGCCTCGCGCGCCTTGAACCACTGGGCGAGGAAATCGACGAAGACGCGCACCTTGGCCGGCAGGTAGCGGCGATGCGGATAGACGGCGAAGATGCCGCCGCCCTGCAGGATGCGGTCGTCCAGCACCGGCACCAGCCGGCCGCTCATGATCTCGGGCTGGGCGATAAAATCGGGCAACACCGAAAAGCCGAGCCCGGCAACGGCCGCAGCGCGCGCCGCCATCGGACTGTTGACCTCGATCGGTCCGGAAACGGCGACGCTGGTGGTGTCGTTGTCGTCGCCGCGGAACGGCCAGTTGGCCAGCCAGCGGCCGTTGGTGTCGATGATGCAGGGCGCACGAGCCAGATCACGCGGATGCGCCGGCATGCCGTGCTTGGCGATCAGTTCCGGCGCACCGCAGATACGCACCGAAAACGGCGCCAGTCGCCGCGCGATCAGAGACGAGTTCTCCAGCCGCGAAATGCGCACGGCGAGGTCGAAGCCCTCTTCGACCAGGTCGACGAAACGGTCGTCGAGATGGATTTCCAGCACGATGTCGGGATAGTGCTTGGCGAAATCGACCAGCGACTGGCCGACCGGCGCGTCGGCGAAGGTGCGCGGCGCCGACAGCTTTATCCGGCCGCGCACGTCGCCCGACGATTCGCGCACCGCGTCGGCAAGGCTATCCACCTCGCGCACGATCTCCGAAGCACGGCGATAGTAGGTGTGACCCGCTTCGGTCAGCGAGAACTGCCGCGTCGTGCGGTTGAGCAGCAGCGCGCCGAGTTCGTCCTCCAGCTCGCGCACATATTTCGACAGCAGCGCCTTGGAACGGCCGATCTTGCGCGCGGCGGCGGAAAAACCTTCCGCCTCGACCACGTCGATGAAGGCGCGCATGCGGGTGAGCGTGTCCATGCGAATCAAATCCTTGCTGCAACCGGGTGATGACACGACCGCGCGGTAATCGACGAGCCGGCGGTCCCCGCATCCGCCTCAAGCCCCTCGGATCGAGAAATCACCAGGGAAACGCCTGTCTCTATTCCGGCGAAATCACAAGCTGGCTTTTCGCCGCGTTTCCGTTCGCCATCCGAATACAATCGCCGCAGGATTGTTCGCTATCGCGATTTTTTCAACCCGTTCCGAGATTTTAATTGATTGTGAAGGGCGATCTCCCTATATCGCCGCTTGCCCAAAGTCGCACGTGCCTGTGGGCGTCCCCCGACCCTCGAAATGGCGAGGCAACAATCGGGACGGTACCCGGGAAGTAACGAGCCCGGTCGGATGAGCGGCCAACCGCATGTCCGAGGACGCCTTGAAGCAACGACGGTGCGGGCCTTTCTGGTGTTCTGCCGGTTGTCCATAGACCGGGGTTACTGAAGAGGCACACCTTCATTGCCGGCAGTGCGGTTGGGATTTCCCATCCAAGCCAAGGCAGACAAAGCGGATCGTGGCCGGGCGGCCAAGGTCCATCGCCGCGGGACGGCGAAGCGCGGATCCGGCGTCTCCACCGGCCGGTCCCGCGAGAAACCATCCCGCCTTTGTTTGACCCGCGTGTCGCGAGGGCTGCGTGCCCGCGCACGCAGCTTGATGACGCGCCGCCAGGCGCGACGGGAGTGACCGATGGCAACCCAGCGCATCCTCGATTTCCTCGCCACCCGACGTCCCAGCGGCCCGTGCCTCGTGGTCGACCTCGACGTCGTGCGCGACAATTTCCACGCTTTCCGCAAGGCCCTGCCGGAATCCAAGATCTACTACGCGGTGAAGGCCAATCCCGCGCCGGAGATCCTGCGCCTGCTCGCCTCGCTCGGCTCGTCCTTCGACACCGCTTCGGTCGCCGAGATCGAGATGGCGCTCGACGCGGGTGCGCCGGCCGAGCGCATCAGCTACGGCAACACCATCAAGAAGGAGCGCGACGTCGCCCGCGCCTACGAACTCGGCATCCGCCTGTTCGCGGTCGATTGCGTGGAAGAAGTCGAGAAGGTGGCGCGCGCCGCCCCCGGCAGCCGCGTTTTCTGCCGCGTGCTGACCGACGGCGAAGGCGCCGAATGGCCGCTGTCGCGCAAGTTCGGTTGCGTCCCGGCGATGGCCGTGGGCGTGCTCCGCCATGCCGCCGGCCTCGGACTGGACGCTTACGGCGTGTCCTTCCACGTCGGCTCGCAGCAGACGGACCTGGATGCCTGGGACCGTGCGCTGGCCGACGCCAGGCAGGTCTTCTCGACGCTGGCCGACGAAGGCATCATGCTGAAGATGGTCAACATGGGTGGCGGCTTCCCGACCCGCTACCTGAAGGACGTTCCGGCGGCACAGGCCTATGGCGAGGCGATTTTCGGCGCACTGTCGAAGCATTTCGGCAACCGCATTCCCGAGACGATCATCGAGCCAGGCCGCGGCATGGTCGGCAACGCCGGCGTCATCAAGTCGGAGGTCGTGCTGATCTCGAAGAAGGCCGACAACGACAATGTGCGCTGGGTCTATCTCGACATCGGCAAGTTCGGCGGCCTCGCCGAGACGATGGACGAGGCGATCCGCTACCCGATCGTCACCGGCCGCGACGCCGACGCCAAGGAACCCTGCGTGCTTGCCGGCCCGACCTGCGATTCAGCCGACGTCATGTATGAAAAGACGCCCTACCCGCTGCCTCTGTCGCTCACCATCGGCGACGAGGTGCTGATCGAGGGCACCGGCGCCTACACCACCACCTATTCGGCGGTGGCCTTCAACGGCTTCGAGCCGCTTCGATCCTACGTGATCTGAAGACTCACGTCTTCGGATCACCCGGCAGAGCGGCGTCTTTCAGTCGCGTCGCTCTCCGGTTCGCTTGTGGAAGAAACCTCCGCTCGTGAAGGATCACGGACATGGAATTCGCAGAAATTCAAACGGCCGCCCAGCCGGCCTTCATCATCACTGCCGAAACCTCCGTCGATGTGCCGGCGCGCGAGGCGCTGCTCGATCGCGCCATGGGACAGGGGCGGAAGAAGAAGTCGTCGGAGAAGCTGCGGCGCGGCCGCCGGCCGTCCGAAGGGCTGGCCTTCGTCGCACGCGGCGCGGCCGGCGCGATCGTCGGCACGGTCAGGCTGTGGGATGTCAGGCTTGGCGAAAACGGGCTAAAGGCCCTTCTCCTCGGCCCGCTCGCCGTCGAACCGTCGTTGAAGAGCGCCGGCATCGGCTCGGCGCTGATGCGCCATGCCGTCACGGAGGCGGCGCGGCTCGGCCATAAGGCCATCCTGCTGGTGGGTGATGCCCCCTACTACGGCCGTTTCGGTTTCTCGGCCGACAGGACCGGCAGCCTGGCCATGCCCGGCCCCTATGAGCGCCATCGACTACTGGCCCTGGAACTGGTGCCCGGCGCGCTGGACGGCGCGCATGGCACCATCCGCGCTGCCGGGAGGAAAACGACGAAGACGGCCCGCATCCGGCTGGCCGCTTGAGATCGATGCATCTTGAACAAAAAGGCGCAGCGGCCCGGCCGCTGCGCCTTTCTGCATAGAACAGGCGTGTGGTTCAGCCGATCAACTGGCTGAGTGCCATGGCGACCGACATGTCGCCCTCGATCTTCAGCTTGCCGGTCATGAACGCCATGGTCGGGTTGAGTTCGCCGGCGATCAGCGACTCCAGATCGTCCAGCGAGAGCTTGATGGTGCAGTCGGCCGGGCCGTCGGTGGTGGAGACGGTCGCGCCGTCGATGACGATGACACCGTCGGCACCGGTATCGAACTTCACCGACCGGTCGAAGCCGGCGCTCGCGACCTGCGCCTTGAGCCTGTCTGCAATATCCTGAACGCCCATGCCGGAACTCCTCGTCTCTTGCGCTGTCATGCGCGTTGCGGTTCGCCGGACTTTGCCGATCCGGCCGGACATGGCAATCCTTTTGCCGTGCCGTTCTCGTATTCCGTCTAGAGCAAATTTGACGTTAACGTCAACGTAATTCCGAATCGAGGCAGTCGTCACTTACCCGAACATACAGCTACAGGGACGGTTTCATTACCACGCCAGATCCGGCAATTCCTGTTATAGGGCGGCGATGCCTGTCCCCCATCGCATCGATCCGTCGCGCTTCATCGCCGCGAACCTGCCGCTGACAGCGGTGCCGTTCGTGCCGGAAATCCGCCTGCACACTGCGACGCCGGCAAGCGGCCTGCGCCGCATGCTGGACGCCACGGGCGCGCCGGGCTCACCCTACTGGGCCTATCCGTGGGCTGGCGGTGCCGTACTTGCCCGCTTCATCCTAGACCGGCCGCAAACCGTCGCCGGCCGGCGCGTACTCGATCTCGGCACCGGCTCCGGCCTCGTCGCCATCGCCGCGGCCAAGGCCGGCGCCGCGAGCATCATCGCCGCCGATACCGATCCGAACGCCCTCGCCGCCCTTTGCCTCAACGCCGCTGCGAACGGCGTCAAGGTGGAGACGTGGGCGCACGACGTCATCGACGGCCCTCCGCCGGACGTGGACATGGTGCTGGCCGGCGACGTCTTCTACGAAACGCGGCTGGCCGCGCGCGTCACCGCGTTCCTCGACTGTTGTCTGGACGCGGGCATCGCGGCGCTGGTCGGCGATCCCGGCCGCGCTCCCCTGCCCCGCCACAGGCTGCACCCGCTGGCCGAATACGCGGTGGCCGACTTCGGCGCTGCCGCTCAAGGCGGGGAGAAGCCCGCTTTCGTCTTCGCCTTCCAGGCCGACGCATCGAGCCGGGAAACATAACATGGCTTCCCGTCGATCCGGCGGCAAGGTCCTCAGTGCAGGACGAGCACGTCCCCGGACGAAAAGCTGATCTCGGTCTTATCGCCGACGACGGGCGGCGGGGTCGAGGAGTTGTTGAAGGTGTCGAGCGAAATCTGCTTGCCACCGACGCCGACGCGCACCCGGATGACGGAGCCGAGAAAATGCACGTCGGCGATCTCGCCGGCGAGTTTGCTGTCGTGGCCAGGGCGTGCCCCCAGTGCGATGGCCTCGGGCCTGAGCGCCAGCGACAGCGTGTCGCCGGTCCTGGAGCCGTCGAGCTTGCCCTTCAGCGCCACGTCTTGACTGGCGACGCGAACGGTACCGGCGGAGGCGTCGGTAACGGTCCCCTCCAGCACGTTCAGCGTGCCGACGAAATTGGCGACGAACCGCGTCGCAGGCCGGTTGTAGATCTCGAACGGCGCACCCACCTGCTCGGCCTTGCCGCCGTACATGACGGCGATGCGGTCGGAGATCGACAGCGCCTCTTCCTGGTCGTGCGTGACGAAGATGGTGGTGATGCCGAGCTCTTTCTGGATGGAACGGATCTCCTCGCGTAGCGACACGCGCACCTTGGCGTCGAGCGCCGACAGCGGCTCGTCGAGGAGAAGCAGTTTCGGCTTCGGCGCCAGGGCGCGTGCCAGCGCGATGCGCTGCTGCTGGCCGCCGGAGAGCTGGTAGGGATAGCGGTCAGCCATCTGCGGCAGGCTGATGAGGGCCAGCATCTCGGCCACGCGCTTGTCGATCTCGGCCCTCGATGCACCGGCGACCCTGAGGCCGAAACCGATGTTCTGCGCAACCGTCAGGTTCGGAAACAGCGCATAGGCCTGGAAAACCATGCCGATGTTGCGCTGGTTGGGGCGCAGCCGGGTGATGTCCTTGCCGCCGACGAGGATATGCCCCGCGCTCGGCTCCTCGAAGCCGGCTACCATCCTCAGCACCGTCGTCTTGCCGCAGCCGGACGGCCCGAGGAAAGAGACGAACTCGCCCGCTTCGACATCCAGGTTGAAATCGTGCACGACCTTGGTCGCCCCGAAGGATTTCTCGACATGCTGGATCGAAAGAAACGGATCGGCCATCGAACTCTCTCTCAACTCAGTGCAACTGTTCGGGCGGTTTCGGCGCGAAGCGCGACACCACCTGGATCAGCGCCATGCAGCCCCAGGTGATGAGGAAGGCGATGACGGCCAGCGCCGCCGGCTCGTAAGCCCGGTTGGCACCGAGCAACTGCATGTAGGGACCGAAGGCGGGGCGGCTCAAAAGTGCGGCCATGACGAATTCGCCGATGACGATGGCGAAGGTCAGGAAGGCGCCGGACAGCACCGCCACCGCGACATTGGGCAGGATGACGCGGGCAAGGATGGTCACCCACCCGGCCCCCAGGCTCTGCGCGGCCTCCGTCAGCGTGGCGACGTCGATGGCCCTGAGGCCCGTATCGACGGCACGATACATATAGGGCAGCGCCAGCATCACGTAGCCGAACATCAGAAGCACGTTGGTTCCCATCGCCGAACCGGTCAGCGGCAGCCACGACGACGTGTTGTAGAGCCGGATGTAGCCGAAGACGATGACGATCGGCGGAATGACGAGCGGCAGCAGCGTCATGAACTCCATGAACGGCCGCCAGTGCGGCAGCTTCAGCCGGACCCAGTAGGCGGTCGGCACCACCAGCAGCACACCGACGGCGATGGTGGCCAGCGCCATCAGCACCGAATACATGAACGTCTGCTGGAAGCGTGGGTCACTGAGCACGACGGCATAGGCATCGAGGCTGTAGGCGGCGCGCCGCATCTTCAGGGAAAACTCGAACGTGCCGATGAGCGGCAGGGCGAAATAGGCGACCGCCAGCGCGACGAACAGCCACGACCAGATGCGGTTGGTCCTCATTTGATCCACCGTTCGCTGCGCGCTCTCAGCCAGATATAGATGCCGTTGGCGATGCCGGTGACGACGATCATGCCGAACGCCAGCGCATAGCCCAGATGCGGGTCCTGCAGCACGTCGCCACGAATCTGCGCGAACAGCAGGATGGGCACGATCGACAGCGAGCTTCCCGTCAGCGCATAGGCGGTGGCGACCGCGCCAAAGGAATTCGCAAACAGCAGCGCGAAGGTGCCGAGCAGGCTCGGCCACAGGATCGGAAAGGCCACGATACGCCAGTACTGGAAGCCGGAAGCGCCCAGTATGGCGGCCGCCTCGCGCCATTCGCGGCGCATGCCGTCGAGCGCCGGCGTGATGATGAGGATGGCGAGCGGTATCTGGAAGAAAAGATAGGTCAGCGTCAGACCGCCGAAACTGAGCAGGTTGAAGCCGAGGCCATAGATGTTGATGCCGAACCAGTCGCGCAGGATCAACGTCACCAGCCCCAGCCTTCCGAAGGTCGCCAGGAAGGCGAAGGCCAGCGGCACGCCGGCGAAATTGGAGGCGACCCCGGAAAATGTCAGCAGGGGCGAACGGATCCAGCCGGGCAGGCCACCGAGTACGAACGCCCAGGCGACGAGGAAGCCGAAACCGCAGCCGAGCAGCGCGGAAGCGAGGCTGATGCGGATCGATATCCAGTAGGCCGAAAGGATCGACGGCTGGAACAGGTTCGCGATGTTGGCGAGGGTGAACCCGCCTTCATTGGTCTGGAAGCTGCCGACGACGATCTTCATCGTCGGCAGGATCAGGAACAGCAGCGCGAACAGGAGAAACGGCATGACGCCGAGCCATGCGAACGACATCCGCCGTCCGCTGCCCGACGCATAGGCGGCCGGGGCCGGGCTTGTCGTTTCGCTCGTCGATGAAGTCATCCGCCGCCGTTTCATTCACACGGGTGCGGCACCGCGATGGCGCCGCACCCGTTTCTTGCCGGATTACTGGACGTTGGCGCCCACGACGCTGTCCCAGCCGCCGGTGACCGCGTTCTTGTTGGCGTCCTGCTCCTCGAGCGAGGGGAAGATCGCCTGCTTGTAGAGGTCGGCCGCCGGCAGCTTGTCGAGGATTTCCTGCGGCACCTTGCCGTCCGCGACCAGCTTGTTGAAGCGTGCCGGGTGGCAATAGCCCTTTAGGAAGCCGAGCTGGCCTTCGTCGGAGTAGATGTATTCCATCCACAGCTTGGCGGCGTTCGGGTGAGGCGCATAGGCGCTGATCGCCTGCGCATAGACGCCGGCCAGGACGCCGGACTTCGGCACCACCACGTCGACCGGCGGGTTGCCGTTCAGCGTGTCGCGGTCGGCCAGCGCGTTGTAGTCCCAGCGGATGACGATCGGCGTCGTGCCCTGCGCCAGCGACGCGGCCTTGCCGATGACGGGCACGAAATTGCCGGCGTCGTTGAGCTTCTTGAAGAAGTCCAGCCCCGCCTGCGGCGCCTTGGCGGCATCGCCGCCGGAAGCGGCCAGACCAGCCGCATAGACCGACAGGATCGCCTGGTTGGCGGCGCGCGGGTCACCCGCCAGGGCGACGCTGTTGGCGTATTCGGGCTTCAGGAGGTCCGCCCAGTCCTGCGGCACGTTCTTGACGATGTCCTTGTTCACTTCGAAGGCCAGCACGCCATAGTAGCCGCCGTACCAGTGGCCGTCCGGGTCCTTGTTCTCGATCTCGTCGAAGGTCTCGACCTTGTAGGGCAGGAACAGGCCTTCCTTGGTCGCCGCCGGGCCAAACGCCAGGCCGACGTCGACCATGTCGGGTGCCTGCGGGCCCTTATTGTCCTTGTTGGCCTTGATCGCCTCGATCTCGTCAGCCGAGCCGGCGTCGGGATTGAGCTCGTTCAGCTTGATTTCCGGATACTTGGCCTTGAAGCCGTTCAGGATTCCTTCCCATCCGCACCAGTCGTGCGGCAGGGCGATCGGCGAAAACATGCCTTCGGCCTTGGCCGCTGCGATGAGTTCCGCCGACGGTTCGGCATAGGAAATGGCGGTGGTCGCCAGGAAGGCGACGGCTGAAAGGGAAAGGACCTTCCCTGTTACTCTCGACATTGTATTCCCTCCATTGAACTGGCGCTGTTGGACGCCTGCGATCCGGTATTGCCGTTGCATGACAGTCCGATGAAGAAGGGACCGCCCCGCGCCCAGAAAGACGAAAAGTTAACTACTTTTGCCAGGCGCCTGCAATCGGCGCCCCTTTCATTTCCCGGCTAATCTTTTCCTCCTTCCCCTCCTGGGTTTTTGTACTGCGCCCGCCGAAACCGGCGGGCTCAGAAGCCTGGCGGAGCCCGGCCTATCCGTTCAGGGCGCTCTCCAGCAGCGACAGCGCCGCCTTCTTGGTCAGCTTGACCGGATTGCCGCCGGCGGTCGGATCGACCACCGCCATGTCGGCGATCAGCGTCTTGCGCTTCTTGTCCATCTCGAGCCCCTTGATGAGGCCCGGCAGCGCATGCGGCACCTTCAGTTCCTTGCGCAGCTTCATCACCGCCTTGGCGAAGCCGTCGAAGCCGCCCTTGATGCCGCAATAGGCGGCGAGCCGGTCGATCTTGCTCTCCACCGCATCGCGGTTGAAGGCCAGCACATAGGGCATGAACACGGCGTTGGTCATGCCGTGGTGGGTGTCGTAGAGCGCGCCGATCGGGTGCGACAGCGAGTGGATGGCGCCCAGCCCCTTCTGGAAGGCGGTGGCGCCCATCGCGGCGGCCGACATCATGTGGGCGCGGGCGGTAAGGTCCTTGCCGTTGGCGAAGGCCTTCGGCAGGTTCTCGAACACCAGGCGGATGCCTTCCACGGCGATGCCGTCGGCCATCGGATGATAGCCCGGCGCGCAATAGGCTTCGAGGCAATGCGCCAGCGCGTCCATGCCGGTGCCGGCGGTGATGAAGGCCGGCATGCCGACCGACAGTTCCGGGTCGGCGATGACGATCTCGGGCAGCATCTTAGGATGGAAGATCACCTTCTTGGTGTGGCTGGCCTCATGCGTGATCACGCCGGCGCGGCCGACTTCCGAGCCGGTTCCGGCAGTGGTCGGCACGGCGACGATCGGCACGATCTTCGTTGCGTCGGCGCGCGTCCACCAGTCGCCGATGTCCTCGAAGTCCCACACCGGCCGCGTCTGCCCGGCCTGGAAGGCGATCAGCTTACCAAGGTCGAGCGCCGAGCCGCCGCCGAAGGCGATTACGCCGTCGTGCTTGCCTTTCCTGAAGACTTCGATGCCGGCCGTGAGGTTGGATTCCACCGGGTTCGGCTTGACGTCTGAAAAGACGCCGTAGGGGATTTTCGCGTCGTCGAGGATCTTCAGCGTCGAAGCAACGACCGGCAATTTCGCCAGTCCCGGATCGGTAACGAACAGCGGCCGCTTGATGCCGGTGGCGGCCAGCGCGTCAGGCAGTTCCTTGATGCGGCCGGCGCCGAAGCGGACGGTGGTCGGATAGTTCCATTTGGAGACGAGGGTGGTCATTTCTTTTGCTTTCGGAAGATCAGATGGTTTCGCGCAGGTGATAGCTCTTCGGCCGGGTGAGGTTGTCGTAGCCGATCTGGCTGAGACCCGCGCCCTTGCCGGTGTCTTTCACGCCAGTCCACACCAGCGCCGGGTCGAGATAGTCGCAGCGGTTCATGAACACGGTGCCGGTCTCGACCCGGTCGCCGATCGCCACCGCATGGTCGGTGTCGCGCGTCCAGATGGAGGCCGTCAGGCCATAGGGAGAATCGTTCATCAGCGCGATGGCTTCCTCGTCGTTGCGCACTTTCATGATGCCGACGATGGGGCCGAAACTCTCCTCGCGCATCACCGACATCTGGTGGTCGACATTGGTGAGCACTTCGGGCGCAATATAGGGCGAGCCGGCCGAGTCCTTGTCGACCTTCATGTTGATGTGCGCGGCGGCGCCTTTGCGCAGGGCTTCGGCCTTCTGCTCACGGATCAGGTCGGCGAAGCGCGCCTGCGCCATCGGCCCCATCGTGGTCGCCTGCTCCAGCGGGTTGCCGACGACATAGTTCTTCGTCTCGGCGATGAAGCCGTGGACGAAATCGTCATAAACCTTCTCGTGCACGTAGACGCGCTCGATGCCGCAGCAGCACTGGCCCGAATTGTAGAACGCGCCGTCGACGAGGTTGGCGATGGCGTGGTCCAGCTTGGCGTCGGGCAGGACGTAGGCCGGGTCCTTACCGCCGAGCTCCAGCCCCAGCGTCATGAAGGTGCCGGCCGCCGCCTTTTCGATGGCGCGGCCGCCGCCGACCGAGCCGGTGAAGTTGACGTGGTCGATCTTGCCCGAGCCTAGCAGCTTCTCCGTCTGGGCGTGGTTGAGCACCACGTTCTGGAACACACCCTTCGGCAGGCCGGCCTTCTCGAAAGCCTGGGCAAAGCGCTCGCCGACCAGCAGCGTCTGCGCGGCGTGTTTCAGGATCACGGTGGATCCCGCCATCAGCGCCGGCACGATGGTGTTGACGGCCGTGAGATACGGATAGTTCCAAGGCGCGATGACCATGACGACGCCGAGCGGTTCCTTCTTCACGTAGCGGCGGAAACCGTCCTTGGGGTTGGAGGCGGGCACCGGCGCCAGCGCCTTCTCGGCGATCTCGACCATGTACTGGGTGCGTTCCTTCACGCCGCCGAACTCGCCGCCGTAGCGCACCGGACGGCCCATCTGCCAAGCGATCTCCGGCACGATCTCGTCGGTCATGGCGACCAGCGCCTCCAGCATGGCGAGCATGTACTGGCCGCGTTTCGCGATCGGCACCTGCGCCCAGTCCGCTTGCGCGGCTCGAGCCCGCTCTACGGCAGCGCTCACCTGTTGATCGGTGGCGACCGGCCGTTCGGCATAGATCGAGCCGTCGACCGGAGATTTGAGTTTGACCGTTTCGGCCATCGTAGTCGTCCTTCAGTCAGGGTTTCCGGGCGGCGGGGAGGAGGAGCCGCCCGTTTTCATCAATCGGTCAATACCGCTCGAAGCCGCGATGCAATTCCCAGTCGGTGATGCGGCGGTCGTATTCCATCTGCTCCCAGCGCGCATTGTGGACATAGTGCTCGACCACGTCCTCGCCGAGCGCCGCCTTCATCATCTTGGATTTGGCGAAGGCCTCGGTGGCGTCGCGCAGCGTCTTGGGAATTTCCGGCAGCCTTGCGGCCTGGTAGGCGTCACCGACAAACGGCTTCTGCAGTTCAAGCTTCTCGTCGATGCCGGCCAGGCCCGCCGCGATCAGCGCCGCGAAGGCGAGATAGGGGTTCAGATCCGCGCCGCCGATGCGGCACTCCATGCGGATGCCCTTGGTGCCCTCGCCGCACAGCCGGAATCCGGCGGTGCGGTTGTCTTCGCTCCACATGATCTTGGTCGGCGCGAAGGTGCCGGACTGGAAGCGCTTATAGGAGTTGATGTAAGGCGCCAGAAGCAGCGTGAATTCCTTGGCGTACTTCAGTTGCCCGGCACTCCACTGCTGCCCGAGTTTCGACAGCGTCCAGGGCTGGCTCTTGTCGAAGAACAGCGGCGTCTTGCCGTCCTTGCTCCACAGCGAGTTGTGAATGTGGCTGGAATTGCCGGCCAGCCCGTAATTGTACTTGGCCATGAAGGAGACGGCCTTGCCCTCGGCGTCGGCGATCTCCTTGGCGCCGTTCTTGAGGATGGTGTGGCGGTCCGCCATGTCGAGCGCTTCGGCATAGCGCACGTTGATCTCTTCCTGCCCCGGCCCCCATTCGCCCTTCGAGTTCTCGATGGGAATGCCGGCCGCCTGCATGTCGTTGCGCAGGCGGCGCATGTAGCCTTCTTCCTTGGTGGTGATGCCGATCAGGTAGTCGCCGATGTAGGGCGAAGCGGTTTCGAGGTTCTGCCAGTGCTTGGCGCGCGCCGACTGGTAGGTTTCCGAGAACAGGTAGAATTCCAGCTCGGAGGCGAAATAGCCCATGTAGTCGCGCTCGGTCAGCCGCGCGATCTGCTTCTTGAGGATGGCGCGCGGCGAATGCGACAGGTCGCCATGGGTGTGGTGGTCGAGAAGATCGCACAGCACCATTGCCGTCTTCTCGAGCCACGGCACCGGCCGCAGCGTGGCGAGGTCCGGCTTTACGACGAAATCGCCGTAGCCTTTCTGCCAGGAGGCGGCCTTGTAGCCTGGCACCGGCTCCATATCGATGTCGTTGGCGAGCAGGTAGTTGCAGCCATGCGTCTCGTCATGGGCGGAATCGACGAAATACTGCGCCAGGAAGCGCTTGCCGATGAGTCGTCCCTGCATGTCGACGGCACAGGCCAGCACCGTGTCGATCTCTCCCGCCGACACTGCCTTCTTCAACTGATCGAACGAGAGATTTCCGGCCATTCTTTTCGCACTCCGCCCCTTTGGGCCTGAATTTCAAACGGTGTCCGGCCGCCGGAATGGCGGCCGGACGGGTAATCAATATCCCGCTCTCACGCGTAGCGGTAGGGCGGTCCGGCTTTGACCATCGACTGGTTGTACTTCTTGATGATCTCGACGACCTTTGCCGAGCGCGGGCTCTGGCCAGCCACCTCGTCCCAGAACTTGGAGGCTTCGTCCTCGACCTGCTTCCAGTCGGATTCCGGGATCGAGGTGAGTTCCAGCTTGCCCTCGTTGCGGTACTTGGCCTCGCCCGCCCAGTACCAGTGCTGGCGGTAGTAATGCGAGGTGTCGATGGACATCATGAAGAGCTGCTGGAGATGCTCCGGCACCGCCTTCCACTTCTCGGTGTTGACGAAGTAGGAACCGGCCCAGGCGCCCGAAAGCGGGTTGGTGAGGAAGTACTTCAGCACGTCGGCCCAGCCGACGGTGTGCATCTCGGTGATGCCGCACCAGCAAACGCCGTCCAGTTCGCCCGTCTGGATCGCCGGCTCGACGTCTTCGTAGGGCAGCGACACCGGCACGACGCCGAACTTCGACAGGAACTGGCCGCCGGTCGGGAAGGTGTAGACGCGCAGGCCCTTCAGGTCCGCCACAGACTTGATCGGCTTGGTGGTGCCGAAGTTGCACGGATCCCATGCGCCGGTCGAGAGCCAGGTGACACCGGGGATCTCGGCATAGGCCTCCTCCCAGACTTCCTTCAGCCCGTGCCAGTGCCACAGCGCCGGCACGTCGAGCGAATAGCGCGAGGCGAGCGGGAAGTAGGCGCCGAACACCTTGACGTCCACCGGAGCCGCGGCCGAGTCGTCGTCGCTCTGCGCGGCGTCGATGGTGCCCGACTGCACGGCGCGGAACAGTTCGCCCTGCGGCACGAGCTGGTCGGCCGTGTACATCTCGATTTCCATCTCGCCATGCGCGGCCTTGTTGAAGGCGTCGACGCCGACCTTGCACACATGCTCGGCCAGCGCCGGGCCTGCGTAGGTCTGCAGGCGCCATTTGATCGGAGCCTGCGCCTTCACGTAGGGCGTAGCCAGCGCGGTCGCGCCGACCGCACCGGCGCCCGTCAGGATGGATTTGCGCAGGAAATCGCGTTTGTTGATCGTGCTTTTCTCGGTCATCTCACAAGTCTCCCATCAGTCGATATTGGATTTCGAACGGAGGCGGGATGCCCGCCCCCCGGCACGTCTGTCTGTTCTCCATCGTCCCCTTTCTTATGATTTTTCACCGTGTCTGCATTCATCGCTACCGTCCCGAAAAGTATTCGGGCAACCACATCGCGATCTGTGGAAAGATCATGATCAGGATCAGCGACAGCACCATCAGGAAGAAGAACGGCACGATGGACCTGTAGATGTCCATCAGCGAAACCTCGGGCGGCGCCATCGCCCGCATCAGGAACAGGTTGTAGCCGAAGGGCGGCGTTATGTACGCGATCTGGCAGGTGATGGTGTAGAGGATGCCGAACCAGACCGGGTTGAAGCCGAGGCTTTTCACCAGCGGGATGTAGAGCGGGGCGACGATGACCAGCATCGCCGTGTCGTCGAGGAACATGCCCATGACGATGAAGGACAGCAGCATCAGGCTGAGAACCGTCCACGGAGAGAATTCCCAAGTGTCGATGAGCAGCGTCTTGACCGCCTTCACCGCGCCGAGCCCGTCATAGACCGACGAGAAGCACAGCGCGCCGAGGATGATCCACATGAACATGCACGAGATGCCGAGCGTATTGCGCGTCGAATCCTCGAACACCTTCCTGTTCAGGTTGCCGGCCCACCAGGCTGCGGCCGTGGCGAGCAGCGCGCCGACAGCCGAGCTTTCGACAAGGCTGGTCGTGCCCGACATGAACAGGCCCATCATGATGAAGAATATGGCGAGCGGCAGGATGCCTTGCCTGAGCAACTGGAACTTCTCCGCGCGCGTGATCTGCGCGCGCTCCTCCGCCGGCAGCGCAGGGCCGATGTCGGGCTGTACCAGGCAGCGGATATAGACATAGGCGCCGAAGATGACCGCCATCAAAAGGCCCGGCCCGACGCCCGCCAGCCACAGGTCGAGCACCGGCTGGCGCGCGATCATGGCGTAGAGCACCAGCACCACGCTCGGCGGAATGAGGATGCCGAGCGACGATCCGGCCTGGATGACACCGGTGACCATCACCTTGTCGTAGCCGTGGCGCAGAAGTTGCGGCAGCGCGATGGTGGCGCCGATCGCCATGCCTGCCACCGAAAGCCCGTTCAGCGCCGCGATCAGCACCATCAGTCCGATGGTGCCGAGCGCCAGACCACCGCGCACCGGCCCGAACCAGACGTGGAACATGCGGTAGAGACCGGTGGCGATGCCGGATTCCGACAGCATGTAGCCCATGAAGATGAAGAACGGCACGGTGATCAGCGGATACCAGTTCAGCACCTGGAAGGAGGCGTTGAACGGCATCTCGAAGGCACCCTCGCCCCACAGCCAAAGGGCTGCGGCCGAACCGACGAAGCCGATCACGCCAAAGACGCGCTGCCCGGTGAACAGCAGCACCATCATGGTGCCGAACATGAAGAGCGTGATGAATTCCGAGCTCATGCGATCGGCTTCCCGCGTGCGACGGCGACGTCTTTGATGAAGGTTGAGATGAGCTGAAGCAGCATCAGGAAAATGCCGGCGGTCATGATGATCTTGATCGGCCACAGCGGCGGCGCCCAGGCGGTATAGTTCTTCTGTCCATAGACGATGGCGTAGTTTGTGCTCGAAATGCCGCCGCCGAGCAGCACGCACAGATAGAAGATGACGAACAGGATAGTGACGGCATCGGTTATGGCGCGCTTACGTGCCGCAAGCTGGCCGTAGAACAGGTCCATGCGCACATGCTGGTCGAGTTGAAGTGCGTAGGCGCCGCCGAGCAGATAGTAGGCCGACAAGATGAACTGCGACATCTCCAGCGCCCAGTTGATGGGAACGCCGAGCACCAGCCGCGAGGCTGTGGAGGCGAGCAGGATCGCACCCATGGCGAAGAACAGATACATGGCGACGCGGCCGACGCGGTAGTTCAACGCGTCGACATTTCGGACGAAGAGAACGGCGGCTTTCGGCACGGTCTTTCCTGTCTATCGATGGTTGACGGTTTCGTTTGCGGCTTGGGCGCCGGCAGCAAGACGGATCGGAGCAAGCGCCTGCGCCAGCAGGCCCGCCCACTTCGCCTGTTCCGCCCCTGTGGCGATCTCGTCGTTGCGGATTTCGATCATCGCGCACGGCAGAGAACGCGGGCGCGCATGTGCCTCCAGCGTGAAATAGACCCGGTCGGCCGGCGAATAGGGCTGGTTGACGCCGACCGTCAGACCGCCCTGCCCTTGCAGGGCGGCGATCAGCGGCGCGGCGAGGCGCGTATCGTCATCGTGGATGATGCCGATCTGCCAGGGACGCTGTACTCCCTTGTAGACCGGCGTGAAGGAATGCACCGAAATCAGCCAGGCTTCGCGTCCGCGGGCCAGCCTGTCCTCCACCACCGCCTCGACGGCATCGTGGAACGGACGCCAGCAGCGCGCCACGCGCGCCTCGCGTTCCGTCTCCGACAGCTTCGCATTGCCGGGTATAGCTGTCGTCTCGCTGACCGGCGGGATCAGGTCCGGCGCGTCGAGAGGCCGGTTACAGTCGAGCACCAGGCGCGAAATGCAGGTCTCCACCAGCGTCGCGTCCAGGGCCTCGGCGAGGAGGCGGGCGACGGGGAGCGCGCCGGGGTCCCAGGCGATGTGGCGCGATAGCTCCGCCTCGGCCAAGCCCAGTGTGCCGAATTCCGGCGGCAGGAAATTGGAAGCATGGTCGCAGGTGAAGACGAAGCGCCCCGCACCGCGGGGATTTGTCACCCGCACGGACTGCGACATCGCAAGATCGTCCAGCCGCCCTGCCTTGCCCATGTCCCTCCCCCTCGACGGCGCGTATCTAATGATACGTTTTTTCTATGATTGCGTCGTCACGGATGATTTCATACAGTTTGTCCGGCTTTGTCAAACGGCTTTTGCGACTTCCTTTCGGGCGGGGAACGGGTGAGGACATGATTGCAGGCGTTGCCGAATTGATCGCCGATCGGATCGGCGCCATGCCGGCCGGCGAGCGCCGCGCGGCGCAGACGCTGGTCGCCAACTATCCGGTCGTCGGCCTCAAGACAGTGGCCGAGTTTTCGCAGGCGGCGGGCGTCTCGTCGCCCACCATCCTGCGCTTCGTCGCCCGGCTGGGCTTTCACAACTACGCCGAGTTCCAGTCGGCCCTGCAGGACGAACTCGCCGCGCAGTTGCAGTCGCCGGCGGCGCGTCCGCCCGGCCCGGCGCTCGACAGTCCCGTCCGGCCGATGATGGAAGCGGCGATCGACAATCTGCGCGAGACCTTCCGCCATTTCTCGCAGGAGCAGATGGCCGACATAGTCGAACGGCTGGCCGACAGTCGCGGCCACATGTTCCTGGTTGGCGGCCGCTTCACCGACCCGCTTGCCCGCTACATGGCCGCCCATCTCACCATCATCCGGCCGAACGTCTTTCACCTCACCGGCCAGGAAAGCATGTGGCGAGACCGGCTCATCGACATGGGCAAGCGCGACGTGCTCTTGATCTTCGACATCCGCCGCTACCAGGACAGCCTGCTGCGCTTTGCCGAAAAGGCGCACCAGCGCGGCGTGCAGATCGTGCTGTTCACCGACCAGTGGCTATCGCCCATCGCGCGCTTCGCCCGCCATGTCGTCGCCGGGCGCACCGCCGTGCCCTCCCCGTGGGACTCTTCGGCCTCGCTTTTCGTCGTCGCCGAAACGCTGCTCGCCTCGGTGACGCGGCAGCTGGAGGCCGAAAGCACCCGCCGGCTGGGCGAAATGGAAAAACTGCGCTGACCGCTGCCTCCGGCCGGGTTATTTAGCGGATGCCCCACCCTACGCGGATCTGATGCCCAACGTTACGCAGATTTAATGTGCGCAAACGTTGGAGAATTGCCATAAAGGCATAGTATTACGCTGCTCCGTGCCGGGCATGGCGCGTCGTGTCGTCGTCCGGGCGGGAGGAGCCGGTGGACGTTGGTCATATCGTCAGCCGGAGTGCCGATGGCTACCTGGAAACAGATCGTCCTTTCCCTGGTGATTCTCGTCGCCGCGGCTTTCGGCTGGGTGCTGTTCTTTCCCGGCGCGCCACAGGTGCTCGACCGGCTGGGCATCGAATGGGCGCATGCCTCGACCCCGAAACCGGGCAGCGACACCGACGGCAAGGTGCCCGGCAAGGCTGCTGAGGCCGGCAGGGCACCGACCATGGTGGTCGCCGCCGCCGCGACGACCGAAACGATCAACGACCGGCTGCAGGCCATAGGCACCGGCCGCGCCAAGGCGACGGTCACCGTCAATCCCTATTCATCCGGCCGCATGACCGAGCTTCTCGTCGAATCAGGCGCGCATGTCGAAGCCGGCCAGGTCATCGCCAGGCTCGATTCCGACGTCGAGCAGATCGCCCTCGACAAGGCCATCGCGGCACGCGACGACGCCAAGGCGAAGGTGGAACGCCTGCGCGCGCTGCGCGCCTCCAATGCGGCGACGGCCGTGCAACTCAGCGACGCCGAACTCGAACTGCGCAACGATGAACTGTCGGTGCATGATGCGCAGGTCTCCCTCGACCGCCGGTCGGTCGTCTCGCCGATCGCCGGCACCGTCGGCATCCTGCCGATCGCCGCCGGCAACTATGTGACCAACACCTCCGCCATCGCCACGGTGCACGACCGCTCCTCCATCCTGGTCGATTTCTGGGTGCCGGAACGTTTCGCCGCCGCCATCCGGATCGGAGCCGAACTGACCGCAACCTCGCTCGCCAGCCCCAAGGACGTGTTCAAGGGCACGGTGAGCGCCATTGACAACCACATCGACGAAAAGAGCCGCACGCTGTGGGTGCAGGCGACCATCGCCAATCCTGCCGATTCGCTGCGCGCCGGCATGGCCTTCCAGATCGGCATGAAGTTCCCCGGCGACACCTATCCGGCCGTCAGCCCGCTGGCCATCCAATGGGGCACCGACGGCGCCTTCATCTGGGTCGTCAAGGATGGCAAGGCTCAAAGCGTGCCGGTGCGCATCATTCAGCGCAACACCCAGACGGTTCTGGTCGACGCGCCCGTGGCCGTCGGCGAGATGGTGGTGACGGAAGGCGTGCAGAGCGTGCGCCAGGGCGGCGCGGTGCGCATCGCCAACGAAGACGACGCCGAACAGGCCACCATAGCGGCCGGCTCGTGAGACGGCACACGACAAGGATCGGCCGATGAGCGAAGCCGCCCCCAGGAGCAGCGAGACGGGCTTTACCGCGCTGTTCATCCGCCGGCCGGTGCTGGCCTTCGTCCTCAACACGCTGATCGCGGTGGCGGGCCTTGCCGCCTTCTACGGCGTCGAGATCCGCGAACTGCCGGACGTCGACCGCGCCGTCGTCACCGTCAACACGACGTTCACCGGCGCTGCGGCCGAAACCGTAGACCGGGAACTGACCAAGACCATCGAGGGCGCGGTGGCCCGTGTCTCCGGCGTCAAATCGATCTCTTCCACTTCATCCTTCGGCTCCAGCCGCGTCACCATCGAATTCAACGACGGCGTCGACCTGAATGTCGCCGCCTCGGACGTGCGCGACGCCGTCGGCCGCGTCGCCAACCAGATCCCCGAGGAAGCGGACCCGCCTCGCATCATCAAGGCGGACGCCAATTCCGACGCCGTGATGCGGCTGGCCGTGACCTCCGACAAGCTGTCCGTCGAGGACATGACCGTCATCGTCGAGGACCGCGTCGAGGATGCGCTGGCCGCCGTGCCCGGCGTCGCCGACGTGCAGGTCTACGGGGACCGCGACAAGATCTTCCGCATCGACGTCAACCAGGCGAAGCTCGCAGCCCTGGGCTACACGGTGGCCGACCTGCGCAACGCCCTGGCCTCAATCGCCTTCGACACGCCGGCGGGCTCCATCACCACCACCGACCAGAACCTCGTGGTGCGCACCACGGCCGACGTCACCACGCCCGAGCAGTTCGCCGCCATCGTCATCGGCGGCACCACCCACATCAGCGACGTCGCCACCGTCACCATGGGTCCCGACATCGGCCAGTCGACGCTGCGATCCGACGGCAAGACGGGCATCGGCATCGGCATCGTGCGCGCCGCCGAATCCAACACGCTCGACATTTCCGACGGCGTCAAGGCGGCGGTCGCCAAGATCCAGGAGAACTTGCCCAAGGGCATGACGATCAAGGTGACGTCCGACGACGCGGTCTTCGTCAACGGCGCTGTGCACGAGGTTGAGATCGCCCTTGGCCTGTCGGTGTCGATCGTGCTGATCGTCATCTTCGTCTTCCTGCTCGACTGGCGCGCCACGCTGATCCCGGCCTTTTCCATGCCGGTGGCCATGATCGGCACCATCGCGGCGATCTATCTCGCCGGTTTCTCCATCAACATCCTCACCCTTCTGGCGCTGGTGCTGGCGACGGGCCTCGTCGTCGACGACGCCATCGTCGTGCTGGAAAACATCGTGCGCCGCCGCAACGAGGGCATGGGGCCCCGCGCCGCCGCCGTGCTCGGCGCCGAGGAAGTGTTCTTCGCCGTCATCGCCACCACCGCCACGCTCGTCGCCGTCTTCGTGCCGATCTCCTTCCTGCCCGGCCAGACCGGCGGCCTGTTCCGCGAGTTCGGCTTCGTGCTCGCCATGTCGGTGCTGCTCTCCTGCGTCGTCGCGCTGACGCTGTGTCCGATGCTCGCCTCGCGCATGCTGACGGAAGCCTCGCTGCATCACGAAGGGCATGGCGGCATTGGCGGTCGCATCGGCGGCGCTCTCATGAGCGCCTATCGCCGCTGCCTGCACGTCTGCCTCGACGCGCCGGTCATCGTGCTTCTGGTAGCAGTGCTGTTCGCCGGCGTCGCCTTCGCCATGTTCGGTACCATCCGCCAGGAACTGACGCCGACCGAGGACCGCTCGGCCGTGCTGCTGCGCTTCAGCGCGCCGCAAGGCGTCAGCCTCGACTTCACCACCTCACAGATGCGCAAGCTGGAGGAGCTGATCCAGCCGCTGCGCGATTCCGGCGAGGTCGTCTCGACTTTCGAGAGCGCCGGCTACAATAACCAGTACAATTCGGGCTTTATGGTGATGACGCTGGCGCCATGGGACGAGCGCACGCGCAGCCAGCAGCAGATCATGGCCGAGATCACCGAACTGGCCAAGCAGGTGCCGGCAGCGCGCATCTTCCCCGTCCAGCCGAACAGCCTTGGCATCCGCGGCGCCGGCAACGGCCTGCAATTCGCGCTGGTCGGCAACGATCGCAAGGCTTTGTCCGAAGCGGCTGACAAGATCATCGGCACCATGCAGGCCGATCCGCGCTTCCAGCAGCCGCGCCTGTCGATCGACCCGACCCAGCCGCAGCTTGCCGTGGCTATCGACCGCGCCCGTGCCTCCGATCTCGGCATCGACATCACCGGCCTCGCCGACACCATGCAGGCGATGCTCGACGGCAACGACATCGGCGACGTCTATATCGCCGACCGCAGCTACGGCGTGAAGCTCGTCTCCACCACCAATCCGATCAACGACCCGACCGATCTGGAGAACATCTTCCTCAAGACGGCCGACGGCCGCTACGTGCCGATGTCGACCATCGCCACGCTGGAGGAGCGCGCCGTGCCGCCCTCGCTGACACGCGAGCAGCAACAGCCGTCCGTCGCGATCACCTCGAACCTGAGGAGCGATTTCGCCCTCGGCGACGCGCTGAAGGTAGCCGAAAGCATCGCCACACCGCTGCTGCCGCCCGGCTCCCGCATCGTGCCTCTGGCCGAGGCCGCGACGCTCGGCGAAACCAATTCCGGCATGGTCACCATATTCGGCTTCGCGCTGGTCATCATCCTCCTGGTGTTGGCGGCCCAGTTCGAAAGCTTCGTCTCGGCCATCATCATCATGGCGACGGTGCCGCTCGGACTCGCCTGCGCCATCTTCGCGCTCATCCTCACCGGCACCAGCCTCAACGCCTATTCGCAGATCGGCCTGGTGCTTTTGGTCGGCGTCATGGCCAAGAACGGCATCCTGATCGTCGAATTCGCCAACCAGTTGCGCGACCGCGGCCTCGGTGTACGCGAGGCGATCGAACAGGCCGCCAACATCCGCCTTCGCCCGGTGATGATGACGATGATCTGTACCGTGCTCGGCGGCGTGCCGCTGGTGCTGGCAAGCGGCGCCGGCGCCGAGGCTCGCGTCGCGCTCGGCTGGGTCATCGTCGGCGGCTTGGGCCTCGCCACTGTCTCGACGCTGTTCCTGACCCCGGTCGCCTACCTGTTGCTCGGTCGCTTCGTCACGCCGAAGAGCCACGAGCAGGCCCGCCTCAAGCGCGAACTCGAGGAAGCCGCCTACGCCAACGTCGAGCCGGCCGAATAGCCCGGACGCTTACCCTCCCCCTCGATGGGGAGGGGACGCCATTCGCGGATGACATTGCCCGCCCCACGCTCTATCTGTGCGCCCGAGCCGGCGCCCTGCCGCGCATCGAACCGGAGGCCGCATGTCCGCAACCACTATTCCGCTCGAAACGCTGCTGGCCAGCGCCGGCAAGGAAGTCGGCCTGTCGCCCTGGCGTACCGTCACCCAGACGATGATCGACCAGTTCGCCGACGCCACCGACGACCATCAGTTCATCCATTGCGACCCGGTGCGCGCCGCCGCCGAGACACCCTACGGCGGTACCATCGCGCACGGCTTCCTCACGCTGTCGCTGTTGTCGGCCATGACCTTCGAGACGCTGCCGCAACTCGAAAAATCGAAGATGGGCGTCAATCACGGCTTCGACGAGATCCGCTTCCTCGCCCCGGTCAAGACCGGCGCGCGCATCCGCGCCCGCTTCGTGCTGGCCGATGTCAAGGCGCGCCCCTCCGGCTGGGTGCAGATGACACACGACGTCACCATCGAGATCGAGGGTTCGAAGAAGCCGGCGCTGACGGCGCGCTGGCTGACGCTGGCCTTCGTGGAGCCGGAGCCGGACGGCGCCTGACCGCGAAAGCGTTCCCTTCGCCCGCCTGCCGCTGCGTGATCTTGCCGCATGCCGTACGGCGTATATAGTTGCCGGAACGAAAGCGAGAAAGGCAGGCGCCACGGTGTCCCTGACGGTGCAGAAGCGCCGAGAAAAGCACAAGGCGGAGCAGCGCGCCGAACTGGTGGCGGCCGCGCGCGAACTGGTTCAACAGGAAGGCTACGAGGGCCTGACCATCCGCAAGCTGGCCAAGCGCGTCGGCTACGCGCCGATGTCGGTCTATTCCTATTTCGCCGACAAGCAGGACATCCTGCTCGCTCTTGCGGAGGACGCGTTCGCCACGCTGGCCCGGCGCATCGAGGAGCAGCCAGCGGACGATCCGCTGGACGCGCTGCGTGTCGTCATGACCGAATACGCGGCCTTCGGTCTCGGCAATCCCAACGAATACCGCACTGTCTTCATGACCGAGAAGATGCGCCCTCCCGAAGGCAAGACCTTCGCCGAGATGGAGGCCGACAACCCCGCCATGAAGGCATTGATCGGCCGCGTCGAGGCCTGCATCGCCGCCGGCAAGCTCAAGGGCGACGCCGAGGCCATCGCCAACATGCTGTGGGCGGTCGGACACGGGACCATCTCGCTGCTGATCACCTTCCCCTTCCACCCGTTCGGTGATCCCCAGGCCTTCGTGAAGCGCATGTGCGACTTCGCCCTCGCCGGCCTCTCCACGCAGGACGTGGCGCCGCTGGCCGGCGAACGGACGAGCTGCCGCGCCATTCCGGAACGTTAGCCGCGATCCTTTTCACCTGAGCTTGGGCTTCTTCGGGTGCTGGGCGCACAGGCCGCCTCGGCACGCGCTTCGCCCCGATGCGCAGGGCCCGAACGAAGACGTTCGTACCCCGGCGCTCGCATCTTCAAAATTTTTCGTACACGTACGAAATCTTGCTTGAAACCCACATCGGGTGAGCGTACATGTTCTTCATACCGTACACGTACGAAGAAATTCGACCCGGAGACAGATCATGAAAAAGACCGCACTTGCTCTCGCCGCACTGATCGCCCTGCCGGGCGCCGCATTTGCCGGCAACAATGCCGTCAGGACCCAGGCTCCAGTGCCCGCCGCCTGCGCGACGGCTACCGTGCGCGCCAATCTCGATTGCACCGCTACCGGCTCCGTCGAAAAGGCGCGCCCGGCTTCCGACAATACCGCCACCGGCGGCAAGAAGCTTGGCATCGACCTCAACCCGTGGAGCATCTCCAACGGCATGTGAACCGATATCCAGCCGGAAAACTTCCGGCCTCGGGAACAGCAAGGGCGGCCGGCAAAACCGGTCGCCCCTTTTTTATGAGGCAACGCAAAAGGGGTGGCGTTTCGCCAACCGCTATTCTCGGATTTGTCCCAAACGTCAGCGCCGGAAGACAAAGCCGGTAAAGACAAAGCCGATAACGATTTTCTCTTACATGCCGGTGTCGGCTGCCCCTCGGGACAGGCCCGAGGACAGCGCGGGGGAACGGTCCTACCGCCGCGGCTTCTTGCCCGCGACTTTCTTCGGCTTACCGGGCTTCAGCGGCGCGCCGGCGATGATCGAGTCGGTGATCGAGATCGGATCGCTGGCCGGGAAAGTATCCTCCAGAGCTTCGTCCAGCTCGCTTTCCGTATCCGGATGGCGGCGTTCTTCCTCCAGCGACTTCACGGCCGCACTTTTCTTGTCTTTGCCGGTTTTCGACGCACTGGCCATGATCTGTCCTCGGCTTGCTCGCATCAAACGGAGAGGCCCGGCCGGCGCCTCCTATGCGGCGGCGTCGCGGGCGGCCTCGCTGAGGAAAGTAAAGACATAGTCCGAGAAGGAACGCCAGCACTCGACGCGGAAAGCATCTTCGGCCGGGCGGTAGAGGATGATCTCGGCCTTGCCGAGCACCGTGCGCGAACAGGCGCCGACGGGGAATGCCGCCAGCGACAGGTCCTGCGGGCAGCCGGCATTGACGCAGACCTCAGCCGCCGGACCGCTGACGGAAATCGCCACGTTGCGATGCGAGATACCGACCGCCGAGTGCAGTTGCTTCGCCTTGGCGCAGTCGCCCAGCAGGTCCTTGCCCTCCTCGTCGAGCACCAGCCATTCGTCCGGCCCGAGCCACAGCGCGGTGCGGCTGCCCTTCGCGGCGGAGGTCTTGGGCTTCTGCGGCAGCGTGACGCCCAGCGCCCGCGACAGCGAGGCGATCGACTCGGCCGGCGCACGCAGCGAGACGCGCTCGGCCGGCGGCAACGGCTCGACCTTGACGCCGGCGCCCATCGCTTCGCGGCCGGCAAGCGCGGAACGGCGGTCGACCCCGGCAGAGGACACGGCTGCGGCCTTAGCTCCAGCAGTCTTAGCCTCAGCAGTTTTAGCCATTGAGGCGTTCCCCCTTCTCGTCGAAGAACACGGCGCCCGACACTTCCACTTCGATGACGCGATCCGGCATCGGCACGTAGAGCGTCTGGCCCATCTTCTCGCGCCCGCCTGCGACCAAGCCAAGGGCAATGCTGCGGCCGCAATTTTCCGACCAGTAGCTCGATGTAACATGGCCGATCATTTTCATCGGGATCGGCTGGTTGGGATCGGCGACGATCTGCGCGCCCTCTTCCAGAACCACCTTCGGGTCCTTGGTCTTCAGGCCGACGAGTTGCTTGCGCCCCGGCGCCACGAGATCAGGCCGCATCATGCCGCGCATGCCGACGAAATCGGCCTTCTTCTTGCCGATCGCCCAGTCGATGCCGGCGTCGTTGACAGTGACGGTTCCGTCGGTGTCCTGGCCGACGATGATGTAGCCTTTCTCGGCGCGCAGCACGTGCATGGTCTCGGTGCCGTAGGCGCAGGCGCCGTGCTTCTGGCCCTCGGCCCACAGCGCTTCCCACACCGCCTCGCCGTAGTCCGCTGGCACATTGACCTCGAAGCCGCGCTCGCCTGAAAACGACATGCGGAACAGCCTGGTCGGCACGCCGCAGATCTTGCCCTCGCGCACCGACATATGCGGGAAGGCTTCATCCGACAGGTCGATGCCCTCGACCAGCGGCTCGATGATCTTGCGCGAATTTGGCCCCTGCACCGCGACCACCGCCCATTGCTCGGAAATCGAGGTGAGCCAGACCTTCAGGTGCGGGAACTCTGTCTGGAGATAGTCCTCCATCTGGTTCATGACGCGCGCCGCGCCGCCGGTCGTCGTGGTGACGTGGAAGCGGTCTTCCGCCAGCCGGCCTACCACGCCGTCGTCATAAATGAAGCCGTCCTCGCGCAGCATCAGCCCGTAGCGGCAGCGACCGGGCGCCAGCTTCTGCCAGGGGTTGGTGTACATCAACTCCATGAAGGGCGCGGCGTCCGGCCCGACCACCTCGATCTTGCCCAGCGTCGAGGCGTCGAACAGGCCGGCCGTCTTGCGCACCGTCACGCATTCGCGGTTGACGGCGGCATGCATGTCCTCGCCCGCCTTGGGGAAATACCAGGCGCGCTTCCACTGGCCGACATCCTCGAAGACCGCGCCGTGCTTCTCGGCCCAGCCATGGGTGGTCGTGCGCCGCGTCGGGTCGAACAGCGCGCCGCGCGCATGATTGGCGATGGAACCGAAGGTCACCGGCGTATAGGGCGCCCGGAAGGTGGTCAGCCCGACCTCAGGGATCGGCTTGCCGAGTTCTTCCGCCGCGATGGCAAGCCCGTGCATGTTGGAGGTCTTGCCCTGGTCGGTCGCCATGCCGTTGGTGGTGAAGCGCTTGACGTGCTCGATCGAGCGCATGCCCTCGTGCACGGCCTGGCGGATGTCCTTCGCGGTCACGTCGTTCTGGAAATCGACGAAGGCCTTGACCGTCGTGTCCGGCCCGGCGCCGGGTGCGGCGCCCAGCATGCCGCGCGACCAGCCTTCACTGGCCTCCACCTTCGGCTTGGCGGATTTCGCCGCCTTGCCGCCCGCTTCCTTCGCCGCCTTGGCGCCGGCCGCATAGGCTTCGTCCACCGAGGCCGCCAGCCCGTCGGTGCCATTGCAGGCGCCGACCGACACGCAGTCCTGCGCATAGATGCCGGGCAGGAAGCGCTTGACCTCGTCGTTGAAGGCGACCTTGCCGCGCGATTGCGAGAACAAGTGAACCGAGGGCGTCCAGCCGGCCGACATCAGAAGCGCGTCGACGGGCAAGGTGCGCTCGCCACCGCCGGTGCGCTTCTGCACCGTCATGGAGTTAACGCGCAGCTTGCCGCCAACGCGCACCACGGCGCGGCCGTCATGGATCTCGATGTTGGCGGCGCGCGCCTGATCGACCAGTTCGCCGGACGGGTTGTCGCGCAGGTCGACGATGGCCGCGACTGTAACGCCGGCCTTCTTCAGGTCGAGCGCTGCCGCATAGGCCGAGTCGTTGGCCGTATAGATGCCGACATTGCGGCCCACCGCGACGCCGTAGTGGTTGAGATAGGTGCGCGCCGCGGACGCCAGCATGACGCCCGGCCGGTCATTGTCGGCGAACACCATGTGCCGCTCGATGGCGCCGGTGGCGAGCACCACCTTCTTCGCCCGCACCTGCCACAGCCGCTCGCGCGGCGCATCGCGGCCGGGAGCGGCGAGATGGTCGGAGACGCGCTCGACCAGTGCGACGAAATTCTGCGCGTAGTAGCCGAATGCCGTCGTGCGGTTGAGCACGCGCACATTGTCCATCGCCTTCAGCCTGGCGACGACGCCCTGCGCCCAGGCCCAGCCGTCTTGCCCGTCGATCCGCGCGCCGGCCTCGAAGCGCAGCGCGCCGCCGAAATCCGCCTGCTCGTCGGCGACGATGACGCGCACGCCGGTTTCGGCGGCAGCAAGCGCCGCCGCAAGGCCCGCCGCACCGCCGCCAAGGACGAGAACCTCGCAATGAGCGAAACGCGCCGCATAATGGTCGGGATCGGGCTGGTCCGGCGCTACGCCGAGACCGGCGGCGGCCCTGATCTTCGGCTCGTAGAGCGATTTCCACGCCGCCTTCGGCCACATGAAGGTCTTGTAGTAGAAGCCGGCCGAGAACAGCGGCGAGGCAAGATCATTCACCGCGCCGACGTCGAAGGACAGCGACGGCCAGCGGTTTTGCGAACTGGCCTCCAGTCCGTCATAGAGTTCCTGCACCGTGGCGCGCACGTTAGGCGTGCGGCGCGCCGCATCGCGACGGATCTCGACCAGCGCGTTCGGCTCCTCGGCGCCGGCCGAGAGGATGCCGCGCGGGCGGTGATACTTGAAGGAGCGGCCGGCAAGGTGCACGCCGTTGGCGAGCAGCGCCGAGGCCAGCGTGTCGCCCTCGATGCCCGAATACGGCCTGCCGTCGAAGCTGAACTTCGCGACCTTGGCATGACTGAAGCGGCCGGCGCCGGAAATGCGATAAGAGGCGGCCATTATTTTGCAACTCCCGGCAGCTTCTTCGGCTTCGGCTCGCCGGCTTTATAGGTCATGACGAACTTGTCGGTGACGGTGTCGCGCACCGCGTTGAAGAAGCGTGCGCAGCCATAGATATGACGCCAGCGCTCATAGATGATGCCCTTCGGGTTCGAGCGGATGAAGAAGTACTTTTCGAAATCCTCGTCGCTCTCTCCCGCCATGTTGGCCGAGCGCACGACATGCGCCTCGCCGGCGTTGCGGAACTCGAGCTCCGGCCGTTCTTCCTCGCAATAGGGGCAGCGGATCAGCAGCATTCTTGTCCCCCTCGCCTTTCTCAGTGCGCCACGGCGGCGGCGGCGGCCTCGTCGATCAGCCGGCCGGTGCGGAAGCGTTCCAGCGTGAACGGCGCGTTGATCGGGTGCGGCTCGTCGCGGGCGATGGTGTGGGCGAAGACGTTGGCCGAGCCCGGCGTAGCCTTGAAGCCGCCGGTGCCCCAGCCGCAATTGACGTAGAGCCCCTTCACCGGCGTCTTGGCCAGGATCGGCGAGCGGTCCGGCGTCACGTCGACGATGCCGCCCCACGAGCGCAGCATCTTCATGCGCGTGAACATCGGGAACATCTCGCAGATGGCGTCCAGCGTGTGTTCGAGGATGTGCAACCCGCCCGTCTGCGAATAGGAGATATACTGGTCGGTGCCGGCGCCGATCACCAATTCGCCCTTGTCGGACTGGGAGATGTAGGCATGCACGGTGTTCGACATCACCACGCAGGGCACCACCGGCTTGACCGGCTCCGACACCAGCGCCTGCAAGGGGTAGCTCTCCAGCGGCATGCGCACGCCCGCCATGTCCATGATGACGGAGGTGTTGCCGGCCGCCACCACGCCGACCTTTTTCGCACCGATGAAGCCCTTGGTCGTTTCGACGCCCGTTACCGCGCCGTTGGCGTCGCGCCGGACGGCTATGACCTCGCAGTTCTGGATGATGTCGACGCCGCGCGCATTGGCCGCGCGCGCATAGCCCCAGGCCACAGCGTCATGGCGGGCCGTGCCGCCGCGCCGCTGCAGCGCAGCACCCATGACCGGATAGCGCGCGTTCTTGGAAATGTTCAGCGGCGGGCAGAATTCCTTCGCCTGCTCCGGCGTCAGCCACTCGTTGTCGACGCCGTTCAGCCGGTTGGCGTGGATATGGCGCTTGAACACCTGCACGTCATGCACGTTGTGCGCCAGCATCATGACGCCGCGCGGCGAGTACATGACGTTGTAGTTGAGGTCCTGCGACAGCCCGTCCCACAGCTTGACCGCATGGTCGTAGATCCCGGCCGATTCGTCATAGAGGTAGTTGGAACGGATGATGGTTGTGTTGCGGCCGGTGTTGCCGCCGCCGAGCCAGCCCTTCTCCACCACCGCGACGTTGGTGATGCCGTGCTCCTTGGCAAGGTAATAGGCCGTGCCCAGCCCATGCCCGCCGGCGCCGACGATGACGACGTCGTACTCCTTCTTCGGCTCGGGCGAGCGCCATTGCTCCTCCCAGCCCTTGTGGCCGCGCATGGCCTCGCGGGCGATGGCGAATACCGAATATTTCTTCACGTTGTGGCCTCGAATGACTACCGGCGCGACGTGTATCACTATCGAAACGCCATCTCCATCCTTGCGCTGTTTGCGACGGACCATGGCGTTCCACCGCCTGTGGGAAACAGGACGTTCCGCCGCCTGTGGGAAACCACGGCTTTCCCCTTCGCTCGGGGCGAAGTCGGATGCTACAGACGGCTGCGACGAAGGATACGGAATGAAAGTCGATATCGACATGGGCGCGGCCGGCCCCGGCAAGCCGGCCGCTCTCGATCTTGAGGAACTGCTGGCGACCCGGTTGCTGGTGCAGGGCAATTCGGGCTCCGGCAAGTCGCACCTCCTGCGCCGCCTGCTGGAGCAGAGCGCGCCGTGGGTGCAGCAATGCGTGATCGACCCCGAAGGCGATTTCGTGACGCTGGCGGACAAGTTCGGCCACGTCGTCGTCGATGCCCAGCGCACCGAGGCGGAACTGACCCGCATCGCCGGCCGCATCCGCCAGCACCGCGTCTCCGTCGTGCTCAACCTCGAAGGATTGGACGTCGAGCAGCAGATGCGCGCCGCAGCCGCCTTCCTCGGCGGCCTGTTCGATGCCGACCGTGACCACTGGTATCCGATGCTGGTGGTGGTGGACGAGGCGCAGCTTTTCGCGCCTGCGGCCGCCGGCGAGGTGGCCGATGAGGCGCGCAAGGTGTCGCTGGGCGCCATGACCAACCTGATGTGCCGCGGCCGCAAGCGCGGTCTGGCCGGCGTCATCGCCACACAGCGGCTGGCCAAGCTCGCCAAGAACGTCGCGGCCGAAGCCTCCAATTTCCTCATGGGCCGCACCTTCCTCGACATCGACATGGCCCGCGCCGCCGATCTTCTGGGCATGGACCGCCGGCAGGCGGAAATGTTCCGCGATCTCGCGCGCGGCCATTTCGTGGCGCTCGGCCCTGCCCTGTCGCGCCGGCCGCTGCCGGTCACTATCGGCCCGGTGGAAACGTCCGCCCGTTCGTCCAGCCCGAAGCTGACGCCGCTGCCCGAAGCGCCGGAGGACGCCCGCGGGCTGATCTTCACGCCCGGCCCGGACGAGGAGATGCTGCGCCCGCCGCGCCGCACGTCACCGCCCCCGCCGATGCCGACGGCCGAGCTTCTGGCGCAACTTTCCAAACCGAAGCTCGTGCTCGAACCGGCGCCCGAGCCGGTTTTTCCGCTGATCGACGAGGCCGAGCGCGAGGCCGGCATCGATGCGGTGCTCGGCGAAATCCTCGAAGACCCGGATGCCAGCTTCCGCACCGACGCCGTGCTTTACCAGGATTTCCTCGTCCGCTGCCGCATCCGCCGCGTGCCCGGCGAGCCGCTGCACCTTTCGGCCTTCCGCCGCCGGCTGGCGGTGGCGCGCGCCGGCGTCGACGCCCGCGCCGCCAGCGGCGACGCCTGGGCGAAAGCGCTGGAACTGTCCGAAACCCTGCCGGACGACCTGCAAGGCATCTTCCTGCTGGTCTCCCGCGCCGCGGTCACGCAAGCGCCCTCGCCGTCCAATGCAGCCCTTGCCCGCGCCTACGGCACCCATTCGGAGCGCCGGGCGCAACGCCTGCTCGACTATTTCGAGGAACGCGGCCTGCTCGTGGTGCGTACCGACTTTCAAGGCAAACGAATCCTCGCCTTCCCCGATCTCGGCTGCGAGACGGCCCCCGGCGATCCCAACGCGCCGGAGCCGGCGAGCCTCGGCGACGCGGCGGAATAGGCCGGCGGCGGTTCGGCCCGGATTTCAGCTTGCCACGGAAAGCGGAAGAGCCGCTTCTGCCGAAAGCCTCCAAAGAATCAGGAATTGGTTCTGCGGGCGAAATGTTCGTAGGTGATCTTCCAAGGATCGCTGTCGGAAGATCGTTCTTCGCCGATCCAGTGAAAGCTGTCTGCGGCGATCTCGGTGAAACGCCATCGAGCTTTCAGCCCACGTGAATCCTCGCCGATCTGGACTATGTCCTTCCCCTCGGCCCGTCCGACCTGGCGCGAGTAATCCTGGTTGAGGGGGTCGCTCCAGATGATATGCCAGCCGTCGATACCAGGATCGAAGATGCGCAGGGTCGTCCCATACATGGCAGAATGCGCAGGGCGCCTCGGCCTGATCCAGACATCCTGAATGGCGCGGCCTTCCAGCACCCAGCCGAAATGGATTTCCCCAGTCGATCTCTCCGTCGCACCGTCGGCGAGATGACGGATGGTATCCATTTCCCAGCTTCCGATCAGCCATCCGTAGAGATCCATGTCCTTCGCCCGGTCGGCCGGTGGAGCTTCCGATCCGAGGGCGGCGAGAAACGGGGATATCGTCATGGTTCAAAGGCTTTCATTCTTCGGCGGATGCAGGAAGACAAGTCTAGCAAGGCCTTCCTGACAGCGGCCCTTCAGCAGACTAACAGTCTTCCCCACCGTCCGTTCCGCCCTCGGGAAAGCCATTACGCTATGATTGACGCACCGACCTTCGAACCGTGGCCCGGCACGACCGAGCGGCAGGTCCCGCTTTGGGTCGAAAACGGAAACTCCGCTTGGGCGGCCGCCATTGCAGCTAGCCTGTGGACAACGCGCGCTGATTCTGCTAAAGCGCGCCACAATTCGCGGTGGAGTCCGCCGCGGAGGCAGATGGGTGTGGCCGTTTGCCTTGTGAATCCGAACCCGAAAGACAGGATCGCCCGTGCAGGTACTCGTCCGCGACAACAATGTTGACCAGGCGCTCCGCGCGCTCAAGAAGAAGATGCAGCGCGAAGGTATCTTCCGCGAAATGAAGATGCGCGGACACTACGAGAAGCCGTCGGAAAAGCGCGCCCGCGAGAAGGCCGAGGCCGTTCGCCGCGCCCGCAAGCTGGCCCGCAAGCGCGCCCAGCGCGAAGGCCTGCTGCCGTCGACGCCGCGTCCGGCTCCTGCCGCCGGCGCCCCGGCCCGCGCGCCGCGCTGACAGCGCCTATTTTTCGTCCCTTTCGGGGGATAGTCGAGGTGGCGCGATGCGCAATCGCCGCCACCTTTTTCGTTTGGTCGATCAGCAATTGTTTGGTGAAATGACCGTGGCCGGTGAGGGGTCGGCGGGGTCAAGGTAAGTGAGGACAGGACAGCTATGATTGTTTCGACCGCAGAACGCCGCACGGCCATGCGCGGCTTTGCAGTGACGGCTGCCCTCCTCTCCGGTCTTGCGCTCGCCGCCTGCCAGACCACGCCGGCCGGCCAACTCGCCAACATCGACAAGGCGCAGGGGTCGAGCGAGAACATCTCCTCGCTCAGTTCCGTCATCAGCAGCAATCCGCGCGATCCCGAAGCCTACAACGTGCGCGGCTCGGCCTATGGCCGCAGCGGCCAGTACCAGGCAGCGCTGAAGGATTTCAACACCGCTATCCAGCTCAAGCCGGATTTCTACCAGGCCTATTCCAACCGCGCGCTGATCTATCGCTTCCTCGGCGACCAGCAGACGGCACTGGCCGACTACAACCGCGCCGTCCAGATCAATCCGAGCTATGACGCCGCCTATATCGGCCGCGGCAACCTCTATCGGAAGGCCGGCCAGACGCAGCTCGCCTTCAACGATTTCCAGAAGGCCATCCAGCTCGACACCACCGATGCGCGCGCCTACAACAATCGCGGCCTGATCTACCAGCAGCAGGGCCAGCACAAGTTCGCCATCGAGGATTTCTCGACCGCCATCTCGCTCGCGCCGGACGCATCCGAGCCCTACAACGGCCGCGGCCTTTCCTATCTCGCCACCGGCGACGAGCAGAACGCCTTCTCCGATTTCAACATGGCGATCAAGCTGGACGGCAAGAACGCCGAAGCCTGGGCCAATCAGGCGCTGATCTACGAACGGCGCGGAGACAAGCAGCGGGCGGCGAAGTCCTACCGCGAGGCGATCCACCTCAACCCGAACTACCAGCCGGCCAAGGATGGCCTGGCCCGGGTGAGCTGACCCGGCGCAAGCCCGCGTCCATTGTCGAAATATCGTGGCCGGCGATTGCCGTGCCACAGTCTTGCCGACAGCTGCCGTTACCGATTTTCGTAGCCGGCACTTGCGCCGATACGGAACGGCCGGACGGGTTTGCCCGTTGTCCCGGTTCAGCAGAAGGACTTCCCATCATGAAAAAATTTGCTCTCGCCGCCATCTCCGCCGCGACCTTCCTCGGTCTTGCCGGCTTCACCGCCCAGGCTGAGGCAGGACAAGTCAAGCTCGGCGTGTTGCGCTGCTCGGTCGAAGGCGGTGTCGGCTATGTCATCACCTCCAACAAGGGCCTCGATTGCACCTTCCGCTCCTCGCGCGACGGCAGCAGGGAGCGTTACACCGGCGTCGTCACCAAGCTCGGCCTCGATATCGGTGAAACGAACCAGGGCGAAATGGTGTGGGCGGTCTTCGCACCGTCCTACGACTACGAGGACGGTGCGCTGCAGGGCACCTATTACGGCGTCAACGCCGAGGCGAGCGTGGTGACCGGCGGTGGCCTCAACCTTCTCGTCGGCGGCTGGCACAGGTCCATCAACCTCGAACCGCTGAGCGCGCAGGCGCAGACGGGCCTCAATCTCGCCGTCGCCGTAGCGTCCATCGACCTGATCCACTCGCTGAAATAGCGCACGCGCCTGTCGGCGCCTGTTGCCTCCCGGCCGTTTGCCGTTACCATCATGGCGGAGCGGCAGGGGGAGGTATCATTGCGCAGGATCATCGCGGCGGCCGTTCTGGCCGCCACTTCAGTCGCCCTGATGTCGGGCTCGATGACGGCCGCCGCACAGGACGGCGGCGTCGAACTGGGCGTGCTCGACTGTGCCATCGAAGGCGGCACCGGTTTCATCTTCGGCTCCACCAAGGACCTTTCCTGCACCTTCAACCCGGCGAGCGCCACCTTCGCGGCGGAAACCTACACCGGCAGCGTCAGCAAATACGGCCTCGACATCGGCATAACCGGCAAGACGGTCATGCAATGGATCGTGCTGGCGCCGATGGCCAACATCTATGCGCCGGGCGCGCTGGCTGGCGACTACGTCGGCGCCAGCGCCGAAGTGACGGCGGCCGTCGGCGCGGGCGCCAACCTGCTGGTCGGCGGCTCCGGTCATGCCTTCACCTTGCAGCCGCTCAGCCTGCAGGCGCAGACCGGCGTCAACATCGCCATCGGCGTCAGCCGCTTCCAGCTGCGCAGCACCGGCGACTAATCTGCCGGACTGGCCCAAGCCGTCGCGGCGCCGAGGCCCAAAAACCGGCTTGAGCTCAACCGCGCTTGAGGTTCTACCAAGCATTCCGCAGTCGCCGGCTGGCGCAATGAGCATGGGAAGACGATGAGCGGTACTTCGCATCGACGCGCCAATATGGCGACCAATACCGTGGATTGGGCTTCCCTCTGGGCAAGCGGCGACCTCGGCCGTTTCTGCTTCGTCAGCCTCGGCATTCTCCTGCACGCCACCAACGAGACGATGGTGGCGACGATCATGCCAGCCATGGTCGGCACGCTTTCGGGCGTGCAACTGGTCGGTTGGTCGCTGGCGATCTACGAACTCGGCGCCATCGTCGCCGGCGCTGCCGCCGGCCGCCTGGTCAGCTACCTGCCGCTGCGCACCAACATGACGGTGGCGGCCCTGCTCTATGGACTGGGCGCGCTGATCTGCGCCGCTTCGCCCTCCATGCCCGTCTTCCTGGCCGGCCGCCTCGTCGAGGGGCTGGGCGGCGGCGCGCTCGTCTCGCTGGCCTTCGTCTCCGTGCAGCGCCTGTTCGACCGCTCCATCTGGCCGCAGCTTTTCGGCATCCTGTCTGCCGTGTGGGGCGTCGCCGCCTTCGGCGGACCGATGCTGGGCGCCATCATGTCGGAATACCTCACCTGGCGCTGGGCCTTCGGCGTCTTCGTCGCCGGCGGCCTCGTCATGGCGCTGGCCAGCATGACCGTGCTCGATACGCCTCAAGGTCGCGCCACCGACGCGCGCGACACGGCTTTGCCGCCCTTCCCGTTCGCCGCGCTGGCCTGTCTCGCAGTTGGAGTGGTGCTGATCGCGGCCGCAGGCATCGACGTCAGGCTTGCGCGTTCTTCGCTGCTGCTCCTCCTCGGCCTCGTCGGGCTCGCGCTGTTCTTCCGCATCGACGCCATGCGGCCGCGGTCCCGATTGTTTCCTTCGAACCTGTTTTCATGGCGCACGCCGGTCGGCACAGGCATCACAATAGTAGCGGCCTTTTCCGTAGCGACCTGCTCGTTCGGTCTCTACGGCCCGCTGATCCTGACCAGCCTGCACGGCATCCCGATCCTGACGACCGGTTATATCATCGCCGCCGAATCGATCTCGTGGTCGGTCCTGTCAATCATGGTGGCGGCGGTGACGCCGCAGCGCGAAAGGCTGGTCATCGTCGCAGGCGCCATCATGATCGCCGCCGGCTCGGCCGGATTCGCCTGGACCGTGCCGCAAGGCTCCATTCCGCTGATCCTGCTCTGCGCCCTGTTGCAGGGCGGCGGTTTCGGCATCACCTGGCCGTTCCTGACGCGCGTCATCGTCGGCGCCGCCCCGCCAGAGGAGCAGACCATCGCGTCGGCCGCCGTGCCGACCATGCAGCGCATCGGCTACGCCGTCGGAGCAGCCCTTGCCGGCATCATCGCCAATGCCAGCGGCTTCTCGTCCGGCCTGAACCGGGACGCCGCCGCCGGCGTCGCCCATTTCCTGTTTCTCGCCTTCATCCCGCTGGCGTTGCTCGGCGTGATCGCCGCCCTTTGGATCGCACGCGAGCCGGCAAGAGTGCGGCAAGCGGCGGTTGGCGAACCGGCTACGCCTGATTGACCTCGCTCACGGCGATGTTGGTCAGCTTGTTGTTGGCCGCCTTCTCCTGGTCGAGGATTTCGCTGAGCAGCGTGTGCGCTTCCTGATGGCCAAGTTCCTTGGCCCATTCGCGCAGCGAGCCGTAGCGCGCGATCTCATAGTGTTCGACCGCTTGGCAGGCCGCCAACAGGCCGGCATCGAGTGCGGTGCCGGAACCTTCCTCCATCAACCCGTCGGCTTCCTTGATCAACCCCTCGATGGCGTCGCACTTCTCGCCCTTGGCCTTCTTGCCGAGGCTGGAAAAGACCTTGTCGAGCTTGACGATCTGGCCCTTGGTCTCTTTCAGGTGACCTTCGAGCGCGTCCTTCAGCTTGGTGTCCTTGACCGCCTTGGCGACCTTCGGCAGCGCCTTGGTTATGGCGTTCTCGGCATAATAGACGTCCTGCAGCGTGTGCTCGAAAATGTCGGCCAATGTCTTCATGTTCGTTCTCCTCGCCGGAATTGGCGGGAAGGAACGGATCGGCGGCCTTCCGGTTCCGATCAGACGGCTATCGACTTCAGCTTTTCGGCGATCAGCGCCGCCAGCCGCGCCGCCACCTCGTCCTTGCCCATTTCGGGCCATTCCTCGACGCCGGATTTCGAAACGATGCGCACATGGTTGCGGTCGCCACCCATGACGCCGGCTTCCCCGATGCCGCTGCCTTGCGAGACATCGTTGGCGACGATGAAGTCGGCCCCCTTCTTCTTCAGCTTGGCCTCGGCATTCTTCAAGATGGCCTGCGTTTCCGCAGCGAAGCCGACGACCAGCGCCGGCCGCTTCGCATGATGGCCGACGCCGGCGAGGATGTCCGGGTTTTCCACCATCTGCAGCGCCGGAGGCCCCTCGCCCGCCACTTTCTTGATCTTCTCGCCCGACTCCGCAGCTGTGCGCCAGTCGGCGACGGCGGCTACGAAGACTGCCGCATCGGCCGGCAGCTGCGCTTCCACAGCCGCCTGCATCTGCCTCGCCGTCTCGACATGCGTGGTCGCCACGCCAGCCGGATCGGCGATCGTCACCGGGCCGGAGACCAGCCGCACATCCGCCCCGAGTTTCGCAAGCGCCGCCGCGATGGCATGGCCTTGCTTGCCGGACGACCGATTGGCGATGTAGCGCACCGGGTCTATCGGCTCATGCGTAGGCCCCGACGTGACAATGATGCGCCGCCCGGCGAGCGGCTTGTCGCCACCGTCGAGCAGCGCCTCGACGGCTGCGACGATCTCCAGCGGCTCGGCCATGCGCCCCTCGCCCGCCTCGCCGCGCTCGGCCATCTCGCCCTTGCCCGGCCCGACGAAATGCACACCGTCTTTCTCCAAGGTGGCGCGGTTGCGCCGCGTCGCCGGATGCGTCCACATCCTCGGATTCATCGCCGGCGCCATCAGCACCGGCTTGTCGGTGGCAAGCAACACCGCCGAAGCAAGATCATTGGCGTGGCCGTTGGCGAGCTTCGCCATCAGGTCGGCGGTCGCCGGTGCCACCACGATCGCGTCGATATCGCGCGCCAGCCTTATATGCCCGACATCCTGCTCGTCCTGTCGGTCGAAAAGGTCGGTGAAAACATGGTCGGCCGTCAGCACCCCGATCGACAGCGGCGTGACGAACTCCTGTGCCGCAGCCGTCATCACCGCGCGCACCGACGCTCCGCGCTCGCGAAGCCGCCGGATCAGGTCGAGCGCCTTGTAGGCGGCTATGCCGCCGCCGACGATGAGCAGGATGCGCTTGGCCGTAAGGGTCATGTCGTCTGTATTCACACCGTTTCAATAAGTTATGGATTAAACGACAGTTTTTGCAAATCCTGGGTTATCCAGGCACTTCACACCAGCTTCCAGGCGATCCACACCAGCGCCAGCGCGATCACCCACAGCGCCATCCGGCCGGACCGCGAGTGGCGCGCCTCGGCCTTGCCGATCGCCTCGGCGGTGGCGGCATCGAAGCGCAGGCCGTTCTCGGCCATGGCATCGACCTCGCGCGACAGCCGCTCGGCGCGGGCGGCGAGCTCGGGCGCCTGTCGCGCCAGCGACAGCAGCGCGTGTACGCCGTCACGCGCATCGGTGAGCAGCCCCTTCGGCCCGAGATTGCCGCGGATCCAGTCGCCCACGACAGGCTCGGCCGTCTTCCACATGTTGAAGGCAGGATCGAGCGTGCGCGCCACGCCCTCCACCACCACCATGGTCTTTTGCAGCAGGATCAGTTCCGGCCGCGTCTGCATGTCGAACAGCTCCGTCACCTCGAACAGCAGCGTCAGCAGCCGCGCCATCGAGATCGTCTCGGCCGGCTGGCCGTGGATCGGCTCGCCGATGGCGCGGATCGCTTGGGCGAAGGCGGCGACGTCGTGCTTCGCCGGCACATAGCCTGCCTCGAAATGCACCTCGGCGACGCGCAGGTAATCGCGCGTGATGAAGCCGTAGAGGATTTCAGCAAGGAACCGCCGCTCCTTCTTGCCCAGCCGGCCGGCAATGCCGAGATCGACCGCGACGATGGTGCCGTCTGCCTCGACGAACAGGTTGCCGGGATGCATGTCGGCATGGAAGAAGCCGTCACGCAGCGTGTGGCGCAGGAAGGATTGAATCAGGTTCGCGGCTATCGCCTTGAGGTCGTGCCCAGCCGCAGCAAGGGCGGCGACGTCGTTCATCTTGATGCCGTCGACCCATTCCAGCGTCAGCACGTCGCGGCCCGTGCGCTCCCAGTCGACGGAGGGTACACGAAAGCCCGGATCGTCTTTCGTATTCTCGCCGAGTTCGGAAAGCGCCGCTCCTTCCAGTCTGAGATCCATCTCCACCTTGGTGGTCTGGGCCAGCGTCTCGGTCACCTCGACCGGCCTCAGCCGGCGCGCCGACGGGATGTACTTTTCCTGCAGGCGTGCGGCGAGGAAGAAGCTTTCGAGGTCGTGCTGGAAACGACGCCGCACGCCGGGCCGAATGACCTTCACCGCCACTTTTTTCGGCATGCCGTCGTAGAGCACCTCCGCCGGGTGCACCTGCGCGATCGAGGCGGCGGCCACCGCTTCGCCGAAGCTGGCGTAGAGATCGCCTACTGGCCGGCCGAGCGAGGCCTCCGCCTCGGCGGTCGCCTCCGCCCTGGGAAAGGTCGGCATCTTGTCCTGCAACATGGCGAGGTCGACGGCGATGTCGTTGCCGACGACGTCCGGCCGGGTCGCCAGGAACTGGCCAAGCTTGACGTAGGACGGGCCAAGCCTCGCCACGGCGCGCGCCAGCCGGTCGCCGCGCCCGTGCCGCAAGGCCCGGCGCCGCGCCAGCAGCCGGGCGACGCGCCAGCCGAATTTCGGCGCGCCGGAAAGCTCGTCTCCCGGCAGGGCGGCGACGACGCCCTCGCGCACCAGCACCCAGCCGGCCCGGACGAGCCGGAAAGCAGCGCCGATGGAACTCATGCAGCCATTCCTGCCAAGACAAGACCCGTCAAAGCTTCCAGCCCGAATGGGCGGCCGCGATGCCGCCGGAGTAGTTGCGGAAGGTGACGCGACCGAAGCCGGCGCGCTCGATCATGGCGGCAAAATTCTGCTGGTTCGGGAATTTGGCGATCGACTCGACCAGATAGGAATAGGGCTCGCCGTCGCCCGTCACCGCCTTGCCGATCTTCGGGATGGCGTTGAACGACCATGCCTCGTAGGCCTTGTCGAGCAGCGGCATCTCCACATCCGAGAATTCGAGGCACAGGAAGCGTCCGCCCACCTTCAGAACACGAAAAGCCTCCGCCAGCGCCACCTCGATGCGGGGCACGTTGCGGATGCCGAAGGCGATGGTGTAGGCGTCGAACGTCCCGTCCTCGAAGGGCAGTTCCTCGGCATTCGCCTCGACGAAATCGACCTGCGCGGCAAGCCCGTTCTTCCCGGCCCTGTCACGCCCGACCGCCAACATCGAGCCGTTGATGTCGAGCACCGTCGCGTGCGCGTTGTTGCCGCTCGCCTTGACGATGCGGAAGGCGATGTCGCCGGTGCCACCGGCCACGTCCAGCACCCGCCAGCCCGGACGCTTCGGCGGGTTGAGCCAGGCGACCATGGCGTCCTTCCACAGCCGGTGCATGCCTGCGGACATCAGGTCGTTCATCAGATCGTAGCGGTCGGCGACCTTGTGGAACACCTCGTTCACCAGCGGCTGCTTCTCGCCCTGGCCGACAGTGCGAAAGCCGTAAGAGGTTTCCATGCCGCCTGCGGCGGTGGTGCGTTCGACTGACATAATTTCGATCCGTCACAAAATCGGCGGGACCATAGCCGATCGGAATACCGGGCGCTATTGTTTAAGGCGCGGCGGTCGGCCGCGCGACCACAGGATGCTTGCATGCCCCTGAAAGCCGAGTTGCACTGCCACATCGAGGGGGCGGCGCACCCCGATCTCGTCCTGCGTCAGGCGCGCAAATACCATGCCGATCCAACCCCCTTCATCCGCGACGGCGCCTTCGTCTGGCACGATTTCACCTCTTTCCTCGCCGCCTACGACTTTTCCGCCGGTCTGTTCCGCTCCGAGGAGGACTATGCGCTGCTGGCCGACCACTACCTGACCAGCCTGGCACGCGACGGCGCCATCTATTCGGAAATCTTCATTTCGCCCGACCACGCCGCCGGCGCAGGCCTGTCGGCCAAGGCCTATGCCGACGCGCTCGGCGAAGGGATCGCCCGCGCCACGGCAAGAACCGGCATCGAGGGCCGCATGATCGTCGTCGGCCTGCGCCATGCCGGTGTAGAGGCGGTGGAGAAGGCGGCGCGCTTCGCGGCGAGATGCGGCAACGCGCTGGTGACCGGCTTCGGCATGGCCGGCGACGAACGAATCGGCGACCTCGAGGACTACGTGCGTGCCTTCGAGATCGCCCGCGAAGCGGGCCTCGGCATCACCGTGCATGCCGGCGAGCTGATGGGCTGGGAAAGCGTCGCCGCCGCCCTCGACCACATCCGCCCGTCCCGCATCGGCCATGGCGTGCGCGCCATCGAGAACCCCGATCTGGTGCGCCGCATCGCCGGCAGCGGCGTGGTGCTGGAATGCTGCCCCGGCTCCAACATCGCCCTCGGCGTCTTCCCAGACTTCGCCGGCCACCCTTTCCAGACGCTGAAACGCGCCGGCTGCAAGGTTACGCTGAATTCCGACGACCCGCCCTATTTCCGCACCTCGCTGAAACGCGAATACGATATCGGCCGCGAGCATTTCGGCATGGACGACAAGGCGCTCACGGCCCTCAGCCGCACGGCGATCGAAGCGGCTTTCGTCGACCGGAAGACGAAGGCGGCGCTGCTGGCGCGGTTGGGGCGTTGAGTGGTCGGATCGGCGTCACGGCAGCTGTGGAACCAGCCACGTCGAATTCGACAAAGACTCGCCAAACCATCCGCCATTCACTATTCACGAGTCACCGCTTTCTTTGCCGGAGCACATCATGCAGGGCGTCACCGTCGTCGATCACCCACTTGTGCAGCACAAGCTTTCCATCATGCGCAACAAGGACACGTCGACGGCGGGGTTTCGCCGGCTGCTGCGCGAGATTTCCCTGCTGCTCGGCTACGAGGTCACCCGCAACCTCGAACTGACGACGACAAAGATCGAGACGCCGATGGAGGTGATGGACGCGCCGATCCTCGAGGGCAAGAAGCTGGTCTTCGCCTCGGTGCTGCGCGCCGGCAACGGCCTGCTTGAAGGCCTGCTTGACCTCGTGCCGGCCGCCCGCGTCGCCCATATCGGCCTCTACCGCGATCACGAGACGCTGGAGGCGGTGGAATATTTCTTCAAGGCGCCGAGCGATCTCGCCGACCGCCTGGTCATCGTCGTCGACCCGATGCTGGCGACCGCCAATTCCGCCATCGCGGCCATCGACAAATTGAAGGGCCGCGGCGCCACTAACATCCGCTTCCTGTGCCTGCTTGCCGCGCCGGAGGGCATCGAGCGCTTCACCAAGGCGCATCCCGACGTGCCCGTCTTCACCGCTTCCATCGACCGGCAATTGAACGAGAAGGGCTATATCCTGCCCGGCCTCGGCGACGCCGGCGACCGCATGTATGGCACGAAGTAGAACCGCAGGACCGTTGACGGCAGGCGTTAAGCTGCGGTTTACCCAACGGTACATCGTCTTCCATCCGGCTACCTTCATTAAACCGCCGCACACCAAGACCTGCGAGAATGGCGCTCTCACAGGGCTCGGCCATGCTGCGCAAGCTTCTCATTCTCGGCATATGCGCCGGCTCTTCGGCTTCGGTGCCGATGCTGTACCGGGCGCATCCGCAGGCATTCGAGCGGCTGTTCGATCTCGCCATGAGCAGGCCCTCCGCCCGCGACGTTGCTCAGCCAATGCCTGTGAACGCCGTTCGCGAGACCACGCAGCAGCAGCCGCTCGGCCGCAAGGTGCTGCTGCAGGCCGACGCGCGCGGGCACTTCGTGGCGTCCTTCAAGGTCAACGGCAGGCCGGTGGAGGCGATGGTCGACACGGGCGCCACCGTGGTCGCGCTCAACCGCTCGACCGCCCGCAGGGCTGGCATTTCCTTGAGCCCCTCGGATTTCGACCGCGAGGTCGACACCGCCAACGGCAAGGTCAAGGCAGCTGTCGTCGAGATCGCCTCGCTGCAGATCGGCAGGATCGCCGTCGATCACGTTCCCGCCGTCGTGCTGGATGACAAGGCGCTCGCAACGACCCTCATCGGCATGAGCTTCCTGCAACGGCTCGACAAGTTCCAGGTGGAGGACGGACACCTGCTTCTGGCGCAGTAAGCGCCTTACGACGCGGCGATGCGCCGGATGATCGCCTTTTCGGCGGGCGGCTTCGACGGCCCGATCGCGTAGGCGTCGGCGACGGCGGCGATGGCCGCATCGGCCTGCCCGTCGCTGCGGGCATGCACCAGCGCCAGCGTATCGCCGGCATGCACTTCCGCTCCCACCGGCAGCAGTTCGGTCAGGCCGACCGCCGGATCGACCGTATCGTCCGGGCGCCTGCGCCCCCCACCCAGTTCGACCATCGCAAGCCCGAGCGCGCGCGTCGCGACGCCGGTGACGAAACCGGACCGTCGCGCTTCCACCTTGCGGATCACCGGTGCCGCGGGAAGGTAAGCGGCGGCCCGCTCGACGAAATCCGCTGGCCCGCCGAGGGCTGCCACCATGCGCCCGAACACGGCGGCGGCACGGCCGCCTTCCAGCGCCTCGGTGGCGCGGCGCTGGCCGTCCTGGTTGGAGGCCGCCAATCCCGTCGAATGCAGCATCTCGGCGGCAAGCGCCAACGTCACCTGTTCCAGCCGCCGGTCGCGCCGACGCCCGGTGAGGAAATCGACGGCGTTCATCACCTCGACCGCATTGCCGGCACAGGACGCCAGCGGCTCGTTCATGCCGGTGACCAGCGCAGTCGCCGCAAGCCCGGCGCCGTTCGCCACTTCGACCAGGCTGGTGGCGAGCTTCGCCGCCTCGCGCGGGCGTTCCATGAAGGCGCCATTGCCGACCTTGACGTCGAGCACCAGCGAACCGAGGCCAGCCGCGAGTTTCTTCGAAAGGATGGAGGCGGTGATCAGCGGCACCGATTCCACCGTGCCGCTGACGTCGCGGATGGCATAGAGCCGCTTGTCGGCAGGGGCTAGGTCGCCGGTCTGGCCGATGATGGCGCAGCCGGTCTCGCGCACCGCCTTGCGGAACAGGGCGATGTCCGGCTGGCTGGCATAGCCGGGGATGGCGTCCATCTTGTCCAGCGTGCCGCCGGTATGGCCGAGTCCTCTCCCCGAGATCATCGGCACGAAGGCGCCGCAGGCTGCCACGATGGGCGCCAGCATCAGCGAGACGTTGTCGCCGACGCCGCCGGTGGAATGCTTGTCGGTGACGGGGCCGGGCAGGTCCGACCAGTCGAGCACGTCGCCGGAGGAGCGCATGGCCATCGTCAGCGCCACCGCCTCCTCGCGGCTCATGCCGCGCAACAGCACCGCCATGGCGAAGGCGCCCGCCTGCGCATCGGCGACCGAACCGTCCGTCAGCCCGGCGACGAAGGCGGCGATCTCCTCCGCCGACAGCTTCAGGCCATCGCGTTTCCTGCGGATGATTTCCTGGGGAAGCATGGCTTGCCTAACTATCCTTCCAGCATGCCATCCTCGAACACCTTCCTCAGCACCGAGGCGAGCCGCGCACCGCCGAGCGGCGCCATGTCCTTGGTTTCCTGGTGCGACAGTTCCGCCCCCGTCATGCCGGCGGCCAGGTTGGTGATGACCGAGCAGGCCGCGACCTTGAGGCCGTAAAAGCGGGCGAGGATAACTTCGGGCACCGTCGACATGCCGACAGCGTCGGCGCCCATGATGCGCGCCATGCGGATTTCAGCCGGCGTCTCGAAGGACGGGCCGGAGAACCACATGTAGACGCCCTTGTTGAGGTGGATGTCCACCGCCTCGGCCGCCCGCTCGATGGCCGCGCGCAGACCGGCGTCGTAGGCTTCCGTCAGGCCGACGAAGCGCCGGTCGGTCGGCTCGCCGAACAGCGGGTTGGAGCCGGAGAAATTGATGTGGTCGGTGACCAGCATAACCGAACCAGGCAGCATCTCGGGGTCCAGCGAGCCGGCGGCATTGGTGAGAATGAGCCGGGTCACGCCGATGCCGGCCAGCGTCTCGATGACCGGGCGCATGACGGCGGCGTCGCCATGCTCGTAATAGTGGGCCCGGCCGGCCAGCATCAGCACCGGCTTGCCGCCGAAGCGGCCGGCCACCACCTCGCCGGCATGGCCTGTGACGCCGCTCGCCGGAAAGCCCTGCAGGTCGGCGTAGGGAATGCGCACGGCATCCTCGACCTCGCCGGCGAGGACGCCCAGCCCGGAACCCAGCACCAGCGCCGCCTGCGGCACCAGCCCGTCCAGCCGTTCCACCAGAAGATCGATCGCTTCCTTCATGCCCTTTGCTTCATGTTGCCATCGCTCATGTCCATGTGTCGCCGCGGAAACCGTAGGGCAGCATATCGCCCATCGTCACGGTTTCGGCCACGCCGGTTTCGTCGCACAGATAGAGCTTCGCCTCGGGGCCCGCGAACTCCGCCAGCCTCTGGCGGCAGCCGCCGCAGGGCGTGCATTTCGCCATCCGCTCGGCGATCACGGCGATCTCGACGATCCTGCCGCCGCCGCCCATGATGTAGTGGCCGAGCGCCGTCGTCTCGGCGCACCAGCCTTCCGGGAAGGAAGCCACCTCGATGTTGGCGCCGGCGAAGACGCGGCCATCCTCGGTGCGGATCGCCGCGCCGACGGGGAACTTGGAATAGGGCGCATAGGCTTTCGCCATGGCGGTCTTCGCGGCGAGGTAGAGATCGTGTGACATGGACTTTTCCAAGCGAACAGCGAGTGGCGGACAGGAAGCAGAAGCGACGGGCGGTTTCCTAGCCGCTACTCCCCCATTCTACCTTTCCTTGACATAGGGCACGCCGCCGGCTCTCGGCGGGATGGCCTTGCCGATGAAGCCGGCGAGCAGCACCACGGTCAGCACATAGGGCAGCGCCTGCATGAACTGCACCGGCACCCTGCCGATGATCGGCAGCGGCGAACCTTGCAGGCGGATGGCGATCGCATCGAGGAAACCGAACAGAAGGCAGGCGAACATCGCGTTGACCGGCTTCCATTTGGCAAAGATCAGCGCGGCCAGCGCGATGAAGCCCTTGCCGGCGGTCATGTCCTTGACGAAGCCGGCGTTCTGCACCATCGCCAGATAGGCGCCGGCGATGCCGGTCAGGATGCCGGTGCAGATGACGGCGCGGTAGCGCAGCCATTCCACTGAGATGCCGGCCGTATCGACTGCCGCCGGATTCTCGCCGACGGCGCGCAGCCGCAGCCCGAAGCGGGTGCGGAACAGCACCCACCAGGTGAACGGCACCGCCAGGAAAGCGATGTAGACCAGCAGCGAATGGCCCGAGATCAGCTCGGAATAGATCGGCCCTATGATCGGCACATCCCGCATGGCGTCGGCGCCCGGGAAGACGATCGCCTCGAAGCGCTCGCCCGGCGCCAGAGCCGGCGTTCGCCCGCCCTGTTGGAACCATGCCTGGCCAAGGATGATCGTGGAGCCGGCGGCGACGAAGTTGATCGCCACGCCCGAGACAATCTGGTTGCCGCGGTGGGTGATCGAGGCGAAGCCGTGCACCAGCGCCAGCGCGACCGAGATCAGGATGCCCATGCCGAGCCCGATCCAGGCGGAATGGAACACCGAGGCGGCCGCAGCGGCGGCGAAGGCGCCGGCCAGCATCTTGCCTTCCAGCCCGATGTCGAAAATGCCCGACCGCTCCGAATAGAGCCCGGCAAGGCAGGCGAGCAGCAGCGGCACCGACAGGCGGATGGTGGAATCCAGCGTCTGGACGGCGACGTTGAAGAAATCCATCTCAGGCCCCCTTGCCCGCTTGCGCCATGCCGACCGATTTCGGACTGAGCGAGGCGAACAGGGCCTGTATGGCGGGACGGAACATGTGCTCCAGCGCGCCGGCGAACAGGATCACCAGTCCCTGGATGATGACGATCATGTCGCGACTGATGTTGGGCATCTCGAAGGAGAGTTCGGCGCCACCCTGGTAGAGCATGCCGAACAGGATCGAGGCGAGCACGATGCCGACGGGATGCGAGCGCCCCATCAGCGCGACGGCGATGCCGACGAAGCCGGCGCCAGAGACGAAGTCCAGCGCCACGTTGTGCTGGTCGCCCATGGTCGGGTTGAGCGCCATCATGCCCGACAGCGCGCCCGAGATCATCATGGTGACGAGGATGATGCGCGTTTCCGAAATGCCGGCATAGCGCGCCGCCTTGGGCGAGAAGCCGTAGGTGCGCATCTCGTAGCCGAGCCTGGTGCGCCAGATCAGAAGCCACACCAGCCAGGCCATCACCAGCGCCAGGATGAAGGAGATGTTGAACGGCGCCGAGCGGATTTTTGCGAAGCCGAACAGTTCGATCAGCCAGTTCAGCTTCGGCAGTTGCGCGCCTTCGAGGAAATTGCGCGTCTGCGGCGCCATCGCGCCGACCGGCTTGATGACGTCCACCAGCATGTAGACCATGATCGAGGCGGCAATGAAGTTGAACATGATCGTGGTGATGACGATATGCGAGCCGCGCTTGGCCTGCAGCCAGGCCGGGATCAGCGCCCACAACGCACCGAACAGCGCCGCCGCCGCAATGGCGATGGGAAACAGCAGGTACCACGGCAGCACGCTGTCCAGGCTCAGGCAGGCGATGGCGATGCCGAGGCCTGCTATATAGCCCTGTCCCTCGCCCCCGATGTTGAACAGCCCGCAATGGAAAGCCACCGCCACCGACAGGCCCGAGAAGATGAAGGTGGTGGCATAGAACAGCGTAAACGCAATGCCCTGTCCGCGCCCGAAGGCGCCCTCGACCAGGATGACGGCGGCCCGGAACGGGTTTTCCCCGACCAGAAGCACCACCAGCCCGGCGACGATGAAGGCGACGGCGAGATTGATGAGCGGGATCAGCCCGTAATCGGCCCAGGCGGGCAGCTTGGCGTAGGGAACGCTCATTCCGCCGCTTCCTTCTGCTCGACGCCGGCCATCAGCAGGCCAAGCTCGCCTTCGCCCGCTTCCGGACCCCGCTCGCCGACGATGCGGCCGGCGAACATCACCAGGATGCGGTCGGACAGCGAGCGGATCTCGTCCAGTTCGACCGACACCAGAAGCACCGCCTTGCCGGCGTCGCGCATGGCGATCAGCCGCTTGTGGATGAACTCGATGGCGCCGACATCGACGCCGCGCGTCGGCTGGCCGACGATGAGGACGCCGGGGTCCTGCTCGATTTCCCGCGCCAGCACGATCTTCTGCTGGTTGCCGCCGGAGAAGTTGGCGGTCTTCAGCCGCGGATTGGACGGCCTTATGTCGTATTTCTCGATCTTGTCCCTGGCGTCGGCGACGATCGCGTCGACGTTGAGCAGCGGCCCCTTCAGGTAGCGCGGATCGTCGTGATAGCCGAGGATGGAATTCTCGTTCTCCTCGAAGGCCAGCACCAGCCCGACATGGTGGCGATCCTCCGGCACATGCGCCAGCCCGCGCTCGCGCAACTCGCCGGGATCGGCGGCACCCGTCAGGTCGATCGGCTTGCCGTCCAGCGTCGCGCTGCCGGAAACCGCGTTGCGGATTCCCGAAATCGCCTCCAGGAGTTCCGACTGGCCGTTGCCGGCGACGCCCGCGATGCCGACGATCTCGCCGGCGCGCACGTCGAACGATACGTCGTCGACCATGGTGACGCCGCGCGAATCCTTCACCACAAGGTTCTTCACCGAGAGCTTGACGGCGCCGGGCTTCGCCTCGCCCTTGTCGACCCTCAAGAGCACGCGCCGGCCGACCATCAGTTCGGCCAGTTCCTCCACCGTGGTCTTGGCCGTTTCGCGGGTGGCAACCATCGTGCCCTGCCGCATCACCGAGACCGTGTCGGTGATCGCCATGATCTCGCGCAGCTTGTGGGTGATGAGGACAACCGTCTTCCCCTGTTCCTTCAACTGCTTGAGGATGCGGAACAGGTGGTCTGCCTCTGCCGGCGTGAGCACGCCTGTCGGCTCGTCGAGGATGAGGATTTCGGCGCCGCGATAGAGCGCCTTGAGGATTTCCACGCGCTGCTGCAAGCCGACGGGCAATTCCTCGATCAGCGCGTCGGGATTGACCTGCAACCCGTATTCGCGCTCCAGCCTGACCAGCTCCGAGCGCGCCTTGGCGATCGACGAATTGAGCAGCGCGTTGCTTTCGGCGCCGAGGATGACGTTCTCCAGAACGGTGAAGTTGTCGACCAGCATGAAGTGCTGGTGCACCATGCCGATGCCGGCGGCGATGGCGTCGTTGGAGGCCTTGATCGAGGCCGGTTTGCCGTTGACTTTGATCTCCCCGCTGTCGGCCTGGTAGAAACCGTAAAGGATCGACATCAGCGTCGACTTGCCGGCACCGTTCTCGCCCACGATGCCGTGGATTGTACCGCGCGCCACCTCGAGGTTGATGTCGCGGTTGGCGTGTACCGGCCCAAAGCTCTTGTTGATGCCGATCAACTCGATCGCGGCCTCAGCCATGCAGTCGTTCCCGTCGTGTTTTTATCGTTTGGTCAAAACGCCTAGCACGCCGTCACTCCCCTGCCAACGGCGCCGCTGCCATCCCACTCTCGACAAATCGCGGCGCAATTGTCAATTTCCAAGGCGGTCACGATCGCCGTATTCGCCGCAACTTGGAAGCGACGATGCGCGATGGATACGGCAGGCGCAGGGAGACGTCCATGGACAGCGCAGACGAACGACTCACCGCGCTTGAAATCCGCGCCGCCGAGCAGGATCATACGATCGAGGAACTGTCGGGCCAGATCGCCGAGCAGTGGAAAGTCATGGACAGGATGCAGCGCAAGCTGGACGCGCTGACGGAGCGTTTCCTGGCGCTGGAGGAGCAGGCGACGCCGGACGTGCCGGTGACGAAACCGCCGCACTGGTAGGAGGATCGCATGGCGGATCGCGCCACAAGCGGCGAGAGCGAGCAGCGCAGGCGCGCAGGCGACTATATCCTCGGCCGCATGAGCGAGACCGAGCGCGAGCGGGCGGAACGCGACCTGGAAATCGACGCGGCTTTCCGCGACGCGGTCATCGCCCTTGCCGAGGACATGCACATCTTCGGCCAGGCGGAAACGCTGACCTCCCCCTCCCCCGAACGCTGGCAGGCGATCATCGCCCGCATCGCGGACCTCCCGCAGATGCGGCAGGCGGACCTGTCGGGGATTGATCCCGAACAGCCTGTCATCGGCACAGCGAAGCGCACCGTCGGCATGGGCCTGCACGCGCTGCCGAACCGCCGCTCGATCGCCGTCGCGCTCGGCCTGATCGCGGCCTTCGCGCTGGGTTATTTGGCGGGCAGGTTATAGGGCAAGCGGCGGGACATCAGCATCATGGGCCCGTCGTCCTCTTCGAATCTCTCGACGGCGCGCCAGCCGAGCGACGCATAGAACCGCCGGGCCTCCCAGGTGTAGAGATGGAGAGTCTCCACGCCCTGCGCGCAGCCATGCGCCTCGATGGCCCTTACCAGCGCGGCGCCGATCCCGTGGCCTCGAAACGCCGGCCCCACGACCAGCCCGGCCAGCCACGGCGTCACGTCGTGCGCGGCATCGAGTTCATCTCGAACGAGAAGAACCGTGCCGGCCAATTCTCCATCGACACGCGCGACGAGCGAGACCTCGAGACCGTCGCCACCGGTCAGCAGCCCGTGCAACCCTGCCATATCCTCATCGAGCGTGCGATCGGCGCCATCGAAAAAGGCGGCCATGCGCAAGCGAGCCACCGGCTCGATGTCATCCTCATTCATCAGCTCGATCACGATATCCATGGCCCCTCCAAAACAGAACCGCCGGGACGATGCCCGGCGGTTCGCATTCAACGAGACTGATCGATCAGTACGGGCACTTGCTGTCGGTGGTGAAGTCGTGCACCTCGATCTTGCCGTCGATGATGTCCTGCTTGGCCTTGTCGGCGGCAGCCTTCATCTCGGCGGTGACGAGATCCTTGTTGTTGTCGTCCATCGCGTAGTCGACGCCGCCTTCCTTCAGGCCGAGATGCTGTGCGCCGGCGGTGAACTTGCCGTCCTTGGCGTCCATCAATCCGTTATAGACCGCGACGTCTACGCGCTTGACCATCGAGGTCAGCACATGGCCGGGCTGCAACCCGTTCTGGTTGGAATCGACGCCGATGCCGAGCTTGCCGGCATCCGCCGCCGCCTGCAGCACGCCGACGCCGGTGCCGCCGGCCGCCGCGTAGATCACGTCGGCGCCCTGGTCCATCTGCGTCTTGGCGATCTCGCCGCCCTTGGCCGGATCGTTCCATGCCGCCGGGGTATCGCCGGTCATGTTGTAGACGACATCGGTGGCGCCGGCGGCCTTGGCACCGCCGACATAGCCGCAGCCGAACTTGCGGATGAGCGGAACGTCCATGCCGCCGATGAAGCCGACCTTGTGGCTCTTGGAGGCCATCGCCGCCAGCACGCCCACGACATACGAGCCCTCATTCTCCTTGAAGGTGACCGAGCGGACGTTCGGCGCATCGACCGCGTCATCGATGATCTCGAACTTGGTATCGGGATAGTCCGCCGCCACCTTCGTCAGCGAATCGACGAAGGAGAAGCCGGTCATGATGATCGGGTTGCGGCCGTCTTCGGCGAAGCGGCGCAGTGCCTGCTCGCGCTGCGAGGCGTTGGAAATCTCGAAATCGACATAGTCGATGCCGGTTTCCTTCTTGAACTTCTCGGCGCCGTTGTAGGCGGCCTCGTTGAACGACTTGTCGAACTTGCCGCCGAGATCATAGAGGAGCGCCGGCTGGATATCCGCCGCGAAGGCGGGAAGAACCATTGCGGTGGCGGCCAAAAGGCCGAGGACGATACGTTTCATGTGATCCACACCCTGTCGGTTTCATTGCTTGTGCGCCGTCCGCCACCGCTCCTCAGCGGCTGCCGGACAGCGTTCCGGCAGGAGTGTACGCCTCCCGCTTGCGCGCAATCTTGCACGCTCGCGAACAAAATTCACCTGGAATTTTGACCTTTTGGAAAACCATGGCGCCGGAGGCGGACGTCATGGCAAATCCGCCGCGGCGGCGGCAAAGGGCAGTCCGCGTCAGGCCGTGGTGGCGGCTGCTGGCGCTGCCGCCGTGGGAATGGCGCAGGCGACGCCGGTTCCCTTCAGGCCGCAATAGCCGTCAGGGTTCTTGGCGAGATACTGCTGATGCTCTTCCTCGGCGAAATAGAAGTCGCCGGCCGGCTCGATCCCGGTGGTGATCCTGTCGCGGCCCGCACCCTTGAGCGACGCCTGATAGGCATCGCGCGAGGCGACGGCCTGCTGGTGTTGTGTCTCGTTGAAGGTGTAGATCGCCGAACGGTAGGTGGTGCCGACGTCGTTGCCCTGGCGCATTCCCTGCGTCGGATCATGCGCTTCCCAGAAGATCTTGAGGAGCGTCGCATAGGACACGACCTTCGGGTTGAAGACGACCAGCACGGTTTCCGCATGGCCGGTGAGCCCGGTGCAGGTTTCCTGATAGGTCGGATTGGGCGTAAAGCCGCCAGAATAGCCCGACGCCGTCACCCACACCCCCTCGACCTGCCAGAACAGGCGCTCCGCACCCCAGAAGCAGCCGAGCGCGAACAGCGCCGTCTCCATGCCGTCCGGATAAGGCCCCTTGAGCGAATGCTTGAGCACATAATGTTTTGCCGCCGTCGAGATCGGCTTGGCGCGGCCGGGCAGCGCCTCCCCCGGCTTCGGCAGGTTGAGCTTCTTGTTCAGCATATCGCTCAGGAAGAACATGGGGTTTTTTCCTTTCCGGCCGGCGCGGCGTCAGCCGGCGGCGAAGCGCGTGGCCTTTCGTTGCGGCTTGTAGCCGATCATGTAGAGCAGCAGGGCAAGCACGGCGAACACCGCGAAGCCTGGCTGGCTGATGATCCAGTCGACCGCCGTATCCCAGACGAGCGGCTGCACCTTGTCGCGCACGAAGCTTTCGGCCGCGCCCAGCGTGTCGGGCGAGACGGCATTCCAGCTCGTCTTCAGCGGCGTCATCACCAGATGCGCGGCCGCGACCGTACGGGTCGCGTCGAGCACCGCCATGATGACGGAAACGGCGAGCGCGACCATGGCGGCAAGGCGAAAAAGAAAGCGGATCATCATCTATCCCGGCGTCTTTCCGGCGATAGATAAGACGCGCCGGACAACGACGCAATCGTGACACGCGAAAGTGAGGCTGCGTCAAGGCCCTTGGTGACCCGCCCGGCGCATCGGCGCCGGGCGAAGGGTCAGGCCGCGCCGAGCTGGCCGGCTTCCCAGCCGAGGATGGCGCGCTTGCGGGTCAGGCCCCAATGGTAGCCGGTCAGCGCGCCGGACTTGCCGATCGCCCTGTGGCAGGGCACGACGAAGGACAGCGGATTGGCGCCGACCGCGGCCCCGACGGCTCGGCTCGCCGTCGGTTGGCCGATCTGTCCGGCGATATCGGAATAGGTGCAGGCACGGCCCATCGGCACGCGCAGCAGCGCTTCCCAGACACGGAGCTGGAAGTCGGTACCGATCATGACCACCCTGAGCGGCCTGTCGGAACGCCATTGCGCCGGATCGAAGATCCGCGCCGCGTAAGGCGCGGTCGCCGCCATGTCCTCGATATAGGTGGCGTTCGGCCAGCGGCCGGTCATGTCGGCGAGTGCCGCGCGTTCCTCGCCGGCATCGGTGAAGGCCAGGCCCGCCAGGCCGCGGTCGGTCACCATGATCAACGCGATGCCGAAGGGCGAGATGTGATAGCCGTAGCGGATGGTGAGCCCCGCGCCCCGGCTCTTGTAGTCGCCCGGCGACATCGCCTCATGGGTGACGAACAGGTCATGCAGCCGGCCGGGACCGGACATGCCCAGTTCGAACGAGGTCTCCAGCAGCGGCATGCCGGAATCGAGCAGCCGCCGCGCATGGTCGAGTGTTACGGCCTGCAGGAAGGCCTTGGGCGACAGGCCGGCCCAGCGGGTGAACAGCTTCTGCAGGCCGTTCGGCGTTTCGCCGACGGCTTCCGCCAGCACCTCCAGCGAAGGCTGGTCGCGATAGTCGAGGCTGATCTTCTCGATGGCGCGGCGCACCACCTCGTAATCGCCGCCTTCCGGCGTGATGTCCCGTTCGAGCACGGGTTGCGGCTTCATCGTCGGCATGGAAGCAGTCATAGACATATGGGCGTTCATGGCAATGTCTCCTTGAGTGCCGAATATCGGTTTTCCGCCGGTCTTCCTCCACCCGAAACTTGCCTTTCGCGCCATCGCGCCCAGATTGTCGGCCTACCCGAGGAGAAAACGTATGGCCGCCGAAAAGGTCCATCTCAGCAAGGAAAAGGAAACGCTGCTGATCACCCTCTACGGCAAGGCGCTTGAAAGCCGCCGGCCGGATTCGCTGCTGCGGGACCGTTTCGCCGACGAGGCGGTCGGCAGGATCGACTACGATTTTTCCCGGCTGGGCGTCGACCGCAACCTGGCAGCCGGCCTGGCGGCGCGGGCGCGCATCATGGACGACTGGGTGCGCGATTTCCTCGCGCGGAACGCAGACGCCGTGGTGCTGCATCTCGGCTGCGGGCTGGATACCCGCATCCAGCGGATCGATCCCTCGGCGGGCGTGGACTGGTTCGACGTCGATTATCCCGAAGTGATCGACCTGCGGCGAAAACTCTATTCGGCGAAACCGAACCATCATCTCGTGCCGGCGTCGGTCGTCGAACTGGAATGGCTCGATGCGATCCCGAAGGATCGTCCCGCGATGGTCGTGGCGGAAGGACTGACGCCGTACCTTCGGCCCGAAGCCGGTCGGCGGCTGTTTGCGGCGTTGGTCGAGCGCCTGCCGCGCGGCGAAATCGTCTGCGAGGTCTACAGTGGACTCGGTTTGAAATTCGTCAGGAATAGCCCGGCCTGCAAGGCCACAGGTGCCGAATTGCACTGGGCGATAGACGATCCGCGCGAGTTGGAGCAGGCCGCGCCCGGCTTGCGGCTGGTCGAGGATCGGTCCGCCTACGATGCGGAAGCGGCGGCGCGCATGACGCTGCCGGCCAGGATTTTCATCTTCTTCTGGGGACTGATCCCGGCGCTGCGCCGGATCGGCCGCCTGCTGCGGTTCGCCTTCGGGCCGGCGTGAGGTTCAGCGCGCCTTGGCCCGCGCCAGCGCGCGCGAAAAGGCGGCGGCGAAGCTCTCGCGGTCGTCCGGGTTGAGGAAGGTGCCGATGGCAACGTCCTGGCCCTGCGCCTCCACGGCCATGCGGGTGATGCCGATCTCGGTGTGGCGCGCGACCGAGAACTTGGCCCAGAACGGATTGAAGTGATGCGACTGGGCCTTGCCCGACGGCGCGACCTTCAGGATATCCAGCGCCGTGCGCGACACCGACACTTCCTCATGCGCGCGGGCGGCGCGGTAGTTGACGCGGAAGGCGAGATAGAGGCCGAGCACGTCCAGCCCGAAGAAGCCGAACACCGGCCAGGCGCCGTGCGAGAGCATGAAAATGCCGGTCACCAGCCAGCCGAACAGCAGCGCGCCCATCAGGATCATGAAGCCGGTACGGCCGAGAGACCGGTGCGGGGTCAGGAAGGCGTGAAAGAACGGCTCGTCGGCGGCGAAGCCGGCAGCAGGGGACGCGGCGTTTGTATCGCTCATGATCCTTGCATTATAGGAGCTTGCATGAGCACCCCCAAGCCAAAAGATCGCCGCACCTCCAAAACCGCACCGAAGGGCGGCCGGCGCGACGGCTCCAACGCCGTCGTGCGGCCGCGGCCGGCCAGGCCGTTCTGCCTCTACAGCCAGGCCGAGGTGCATGAGATATTCCGCCGCTTTTCGGTGCAGCGCCCAGAACCCAAGGGCGAACTGGAATACGTCAACGCCTTCACCCTCCTCGTGGCGGTGGTGTTGTCGGCGCAGGCGACGGACGCCGGCGTCAACAAGGCGACGCGAGCGCTGTTCAAGGCAGCCGACACGCCGGAAAAGATGGCGGCGCTCGGCGAAGAAAAGATCGGCGCCTATATCCGCACCATCGGGTTGTGGCGCGCCAAGGCGAAGAACGTCGCCACCCTTTCCGAGATGCTGGTCCGCGACCATGGCGGCAAGGTGCCGGAGACCCGCGACGAACTGGTCAAGCTGCCCGGCGTCGGCCGCAAGACCGCCAATGTCGTGCTCAACATCGCTTTCGGCCAGCACACGATGGCGGTGGACACCCACATTTTCCGCATCGGCAACCGCATCGGCCTGGCACCCGGCAAGACGCCGGAGGAAGTGGAGAAGCGGCTGATCGAGGTCATCCCCGACGAATATATGCGCCATGCCCATCACTGGCTGATCCTGCACGGGCGCTATGTCTGCAAGGCGCGCAAGCCCGACTGCCCGGCCTGCGTTATCGCCGACATCTGCAAGTCGGCCGAGAAGACAACCAGCATTCCGGCCCCCCTGGTCGAGATCGGGCCGCTCGGCCCGGTGCCGGGGGAAACCGTCGCCTAAAGCATGTCTCCCGAAAGTGGGACCCGGTTTCGGGACAAACACATGCGTAAAATCAAAAATCTGAAGCGTGCGGAGCGAACCTGAAAGATCGCGACACGCTTTAGAAGCCGTAACCGCGCGCCATGGCGGCGGCGAAGACAGGAATGGCGAGGAAGACCGCAGCCTCGGCGCTGAGCGTGGAGCGCACCGAGGCGAGTTCCGCTTCGGGAACGCGCCAGCCTGCATCGGCCCCGGCCTGCCGGCTCCATGCCAGGAAACGCATCGTCGGTTTGATGGATAAGAGCCCGACGACGAGGAAGGCCGCCGTCTTGGCCCAGAACACCCAGTTGTAGACGTAGAATTCCCAACCCTTCAGCCCCCAGGTGACCCTCGCCGCACCAACGACGATCACCAGCATGGCCACCATGCCGTAGTGGCGGTCGATCCGCGCCAGCCGCCGCACGGTCGAGGCGCTCATGTCGTTGCGGACGAGCACGAATTCGGCCGCGATGATGCCGGCCAGCGAGAAAACCAGCAGGTGGTGCAGGATGGCGAGGACGAGGTCAGTGGTGTCCATCTGTTTCTTCCTTCGATCGGCGGCGCAGCCTACCACCGCCCCGGCGGTGATCGCAGCCGCCCGGTCGACGCCGCTGACGTCTCCTGACAAACGGCGAAGTGAAAGTGTTGCCTCTCCGCAAGGGACATGCTGAACCTTGCGGTCGCCCTTCCAGGCCTGCATCTGGCGACAACCGAAAAGGAGACTGCATGGGGACGATCCACAAGAACGCGCCGGTGCTGGAAACCGAACGGACGCTGTTGCGTCCGCACCGGCTGGAGGATTTCGACGCCTACTGCGCAATGGGCACCGATCCGGCCGTCTTCCGCTTCATCGGCGGCAGGGCGCGCACCCGCGAGGAGACGTGGCAGCGACTGCTGCGCCATCCCGGCATGTGGTCGCTGATCGGCTTCGGTTTCTGGGCCATCGAGGACAGAGCGAGCGGCCGTTTCATAGGCGAGGCCGGCTTCCACGACCTCAAGCGCGCCATTGAGCCCTCGATCGAAGGATTGCCCGAAGCCGGATGGTCACTCACTTCCGACATGCATGGCAAGGGGCTGGGCGGCGAGATCGTGCGGCGGATGCTGGAATGGGTGGACGGGGACCTGCGAGCGCCGCGCACCGTCTGCATCATCGATCCCGAGAACGCCCCGTCGCTCGGCGTCGCCCGCAAGTGCGGCTATCGCGAATACGCCCGCACGACCTACCACGATGAGCCGACCATCCTGCTGGAACGGGCAAACGGCGCCTGAGCCGGTCCCTGCGCGGTGTTTTCGTTGACAGCGCGGTTTCGATCTGCTCGATTTTTGTCGAGGCGCGTCCGCTGTCGGGTAGCGTTGAGACAGGCGCCGGATGGCGCCGCAATCGGGAGGAACCATCATGCTGAACAGACGCGCATTTCTGGCAAGCACCGCCGCCGTCGGCCTTGCCGCCTCCACGCTGCCGGTTTTCGCGCAGAACGCGCCGCAGCTTGAACTTTTCGTGCCTGCCGCGCCCGGCGGCGGCTGGGACCAGACCGCGCGCACCATGGATCAGGTGCTGCGCACCGACAAACTGATCTCCGGTTCGCAAATCACCAATGTCGGCGGTGCCGGCGGCACCGTTGGCCTGCCGCAGTTCGTCAGTCGCTACAAGGGCAAGGGCAACACCCTGATGGTCGGCGGCATGGTCATGGTCGGCGCCATCATCGCCAACAAGTCGGCCGTCAAGCTCGACCAGGTAACGCCGATCGCGCGGCTCACCGGCGAGTTCGAGGCGCTGGTGGTGCCGGCGGCCTCGCCGTTCAAGACCGTTGCCGACTTCATCGCCGCGCTGAAGGAAGACCCGACCAAAGTGCCGGTCGCCGGCGGTTCGGCCGGCGGTTCCGACCACATCCTGTTCGGCCTGATGGCCAAGACGGCCGGCGTCGATCCGACCAAGATTTCCTACGTGCCATTCGCCGGCGGCGGCGAGGCGCTTGCGGCGCTGATCGGCAACCAGGTGGCCGGCGGCATTTCCGGCTACGGCGAATTCTCCGAACAGGTCAAGGCAGGCACGCTCCGGGTGCTCGCCGTCTCGGCCGACAAGCGCCAGGAGGGTATCGATGCGCCGACTCTGAAGGAGTCCGGCATAGACGTCGAGCTGTTCAACTGGCGCGGCGTCTTCGCCCCGCCGGACATCTCGGCCGAAGACAAGGCGGCAATGGTCAAGCTCATGGAGGACATGACCAAAAGCGATGCGTGGGCGCAGGAATGCAAGAATCGCCAGTGGACCTCCATCCCCCTCACCGGCGAGGCCTACGAGACGTTCCTGAAGGAAGACATCGCTCGCATTGAAGGCATCCTCAAGGACCTCGGGCTGGCCTGAACCTGACCGGAGGGGCGGCGCCGGCCGCCCCCTTTCACGGACGCCGGGGGAGAACGGCGGCGCGGGCAGATGCGGTGAAGGTCCACGGACCCCAGGGGAGGACAGATGAGCACCAGCGACGAACCGGCGGCCCCGCGGCGGGTCGCCATGCCCGAACTCCTGATCGGTATCGGCATGCTGGCCGCTGCCGGCGCCGTGTTGTGGCAGACGCTGGCGATCCCGGTGTCGCCGCTCTACTCCAAGGTCGGGCCGACCGTTTTTCCCTACATCACCACCGGCGGCATGCTGGTGCTGGCATTGCTGCTCATCAAGGCCGCCGTGCAGGGCGGCTGGCAGCCCGAGGAGGAAAAGGAAACGCCGACCGACTGGAAGTCGATGGCCTTCGTCGTCGCCGGCCTCGTCGCCAACATGCTGCTGATCGGCCCGCTCGGCTTTACCGCCGCCTCCGTCATCATGTTCGTGCTGGTCTGCTACGGCTTCGGCAGCCGTCACCCGCTGCGCGACCTCGGCATGGGCCTGATCCTTTCGCTGGCGGCCTATTTCGGTTTCGCCAAGGCGCTGGGCGTCAACATCGGCGCCGGCTTCGTCGAGGATTTCGCCAACGGCGCGATCGCCACCGTCGCAAGCTGGTTCGGAGCCTGACACAATGGACACGCTCGCCCAACTCGCCCATGGTTTCTCCGTCGCCTTTTCGCCGGTCAACCTGTTGTGGTGCCTGCTCGGCACGACGCTCGGCACCGCCATCGGCGTGCTGCCCGGCCTCGGCCCGGCGCTGACCATCGCGCTGCTTCTGCCGATCACCTATCAAGTGGCCCCGGAAGCCTCCTTCATCCTGTTCGCCGGCATCTACTACGGCGCCATGTACGGCGGCTCGACCACCTCTATCCTGCTCAACACGCCCGGCGAGAGCGCCACCATCGTCACCGCGCTGGAGGGCAACAAGATGGCGCGCTCGGGGCGCGGCGGCGCGGCGCTCGCCACCTCCGCCATCGGCTCGTTCGTCGCCGGCACCATCGGCACGCTGGGCGTCGCCTTCCTGGCGCCGGTGGTGGTCAAGTTCGCCCTTTCCTTCGGCCCGGCCGAATATTTCTCGCTGATGGTGCTGGCCTTCATCACCGTTTCGGCGGTGCTCGGCTCGTCCGCCGTGCGCGGCCTTTCCAGCCTGTTCATCGGCTTCGTCATCGGCATGATCGGCGTCGACCTGCAAACCGGCCAGCCGCGCTTCACCTTCGGCATGACCGAACTGCTCGACGGCGTCGACGTCATTATCGCGGCGGTCGGCCTGTTCGCCGTCGGTGAAACGCTCTACGTCGCCTCGCGCCGCTATGCAGGCAAGGACGAGATCGTACCGCTGAAAGGTTCGCTCTACATGACCGCGCAGGAATGGGCGCGCTCGTGGAAGGCCTGGATCCGCGGCGCCTTCATCGGCTTTCCCATCGGCGCCATGCCGGCCGGCGGCGCCGAGATTCCGACCTTCCTGTCCTACGCCGTCGAAAAGAAGCTGTCGAAGCACAAGGAGGAGTTCGGCACGGTCGGCGCCATCGAGGGCGTCGCCGGGCCGGAGGCCGCCAACAACGCCTCGGCAGCCGGCGTTCTGGTGCCGATGCTGACGCTCGGCCTGCCCACCTCGGCCACCGCCGCCATCATGCTGTCGGCCTTCCAGAGCTACGGCATCAATCCCGGCCCGCTGCTGTTCACCACCCAGGGCAATCTCGTCTGGGGCCTGATCGCCTCGCTGTTCATCGCCAACGTCATCCTGGTCATCCTCAACCTGCCGCTGATCGGCCTTTGGGTGAAGCTGTTGAAGATCCCGGCGCCGCAGCTCTATGCCGGTATCCTGGTGTTCTCCACCGTCGGCACCTACGGCATCTCGCAATCGCCCATCGACCTTGTCGTGCTCTACCTGCTCGGCGCCGTGGGCTTTCTGATGCGGCGCTTCGATTTCCCGACCGCGCCGGTCATCATCGGCATGATCCTGGGGCCGCTGGCGGAGGCGCAGTTCCGCCGCGCCATGACCATCGCCAACGGCGACTGGACGGTGTTCTTCACCCATCCGCTGTCGCTGACGTTGCTGGTGCTCGCCTTCATCGGCCTGCTCGGTCCGCACATCTGGGGCTATGTCGAACGCCGCCGACTGAAGGGACAGGAGGCGGTGCCGGGCGATGCTTAAGCAACCACTTTGCCCATGACGGACCTGCTTGCCGGCATCCGCGTGCTGGACCTCACCAACGTGCTGGCAGGTCCTTACTGCGCCTATCAGCTTGCTCTGCTGGGCGCGGACGTCATCAAGGTGGAGCAGCCCGCCGGCGGCGATCTGGCGCGTCAGCTCGGCGCTTCGCCGGAGTTGAACAAGGCGCACATGGGCGCCTCCTTCCTGGCGCAGAACGCCGGCAAGCGGTCCGTTGCGCTCGACCTCAAGAACGGGGCGGATCGCCGGCGCTTCCTCGACCTCGTCGCCACCGCCGATGCGCTGGTCGAGAATTTCCGGCCAGGCGTCATGAAACGCCTGGGACTGGACTACGAGGCTTTGAAGGCGATCCGACCGGGCCTCGTCTATTGCGCCATCTCCGGTTTCGGCCAGGACGGCCCGATGCGCGACAACCCGGCCTACGACCAGATCGTCCAGGGCCTGTCCGGGATCATGAGTATCACCGGCACGCCGGAGACGGCGCCGCTTCGCGTCGGCTACCCGGTCGCCGACACGCTGGGAGGACTGACCGGTGCCTTTGCCATCGCCGCAGCACTGGTGCGCCAGAAAACGAGCGGCGAAGGCGCCTTCCTCGACGTGTCGATGCTGGAATGCACCCTTTCAGCGCTCGGTTGGCCGGTCTCCAACTATCTCACAGCCAGCGTCGAGCCTCGGCCGATGGGCAACGAGAACATGACCGCCGCTCCTTCCGGCGCTTTCGCCACCGCCGAGGGCCTGATCAACATTGCCGCCAACAAGCAGGAGCAGTTCGTCGTCCTGTGCGGCCTGATCGGCCGGCCGGAACTGGCTACCGACCCGCGCTTTGCCGAGCGCGAGACGCGCAAGAAGAACCGCTTTGAGCTGAAGGCACTTATCGAAGAGGCACTTGTCGCCGCCTCGGCCGCTGCGTGGGAAGAAAAGCTCAACCGCGCCGGCGTGCCGGCCGGACGGGTGCTGACCATTCCGCAGGCGTTGGCGGAACCACAGGTCAGCGGCCGCGGTATGACGGTGCGGTTCGAGGACGTTCCGGGCGCCGAACGCCCGGTGACGGTGGTACGCGGCGGCTTCCTTGTCGACGGCACAGCGCCCGTTCCGACCCTGCCGCCCCCTGCCCTCGGCCAGCATGGACAGGAGGTGTTCGCCGCCCTGCCGTCGCGCAAGGAAACGAAAGAATGAGCGGCAAGGGGGAGAAGCCGAGTGGGGAGACGACCGGCCGCGCGCGCGGCGAGGAATGGTGGCAGACCTCGATCATCGAGATGATGCCGGGCGTCATCCGCCTGCGCGGCTACGAGATCCAGGACCTGATCGGCCGCGTCTCCTTCCCGGCGATGATCTGGCTGATGCTGCGCGGCGAGCTACCCACGGACGAACAGGCAAATCTGCTTGGCATCGCGCTCGGCGCCGCCGTCGACCATGGCCCGCAAGCGCCGTCTATCGCCATCGCCCGCATGGCCGCCACCTGCGGCGTGGGCATCAACAGCGCCATGGCCTCCGCCATCAACGTGCTGGGCGACGTGCATGGCGGTGCCGGCGAACAGGCTCTTGCCTTCTACGGCGACATCGCCGCCGCGATGGACGAAGGGGCGGCACTCATGGATTCTGTTACCGCGCGGCTTGATCGTTTCTTCGCGGAAGAACAGGGATACGTCCCGGGCTTCGGCCACCGCTTCCATCCGGTCGATCCACGCGCGCCGCGCCTGCTGGAGGTGACCCGGGATTTTGCAGCGCGCGGCGTCGTTTCGGGCCGTTTCGCCGCCATTGCCGAGGCGATCGAGGCGGAAATCGCCCGACGCAAGGGAAAAAGAATCCCGCTCAACATCGACGGCGCCACTGCCGTCATCTACGGCGAACTCGGCTTCCCGCCGCCGCTGACGCGCGGCCTGTTCGTGCTGTCGCGCTCCGTCGGCATCCTGGCGCACGCCTGGGAGCAGACCGAGCAAGGCGGCCGCAACAAGGGGCCGCTGCCGCGCGAATGGCTGTGGGCTTACACCGGCACGCCGAAGCGTAAGTTACCGGACGACGCGGACGGGTAGCTCAGGATGCTGCGGGTTCCGCCGGCTCTGCTTCCTCGGTCGGCAGCTTGAGTTCCTTCAGCAGCGTGGCCAGTTCGGGCTCGTCGATGAGCATGGCCGCGTCGCCGGTGGTCAACCAGGCGCGGCGACGGCTCTTCTTCTCCCGCCATGCGGTCAATTCCTCGCTGACGGCAAGCAGGTAGACTGTTACGTCGACCCGCACGAATTGCCGCTCGAGCCGCTTCCAGTAGCTGTAGGTGCCGGCTGGCTGCCTCAATACCGTACCGACGACGCCGGCCTCCTGCTCGGCCTCGATGGCGGCGACCTTGCGGCCGCCCTTGCCCTTCATCGGCCACCCTTTGGGAACGATGAACCGGCGCGTCTCGCGCGATGTCACCAGAAGCACTTCCAGTTCGCCATCAGATCCGAGCCGGAACGGTATGGCGGCAACCTGCCGGATGCGTTCGCCCTTCCTGGCCTTGCGGACCGCATTCTTCTTGGTGACCGTCATGATCCTTCCGGTTGGCAGCGTGATTCGTGCTCGACAGCCTCACCATGTACCGGTTCGGCTGCGGTTTTCCACCCTGCTTCCTATAGTCGGCTAAGAAAGAGATCGCCTGCCTTCAGCGGCAATCGGCAAGGGTACCGTAAACCTGGCCCTGACAGCCCGGCTTCATGCGCGGCACCTGCCGTTTGGGCGGCGGCAGGATGGTGACCGCGTCGCGATCGTCCTGCCGCAGTCTCTGCTGCTCGTTCTGGAACTGCTGGCGGGACAAACGGTTCTGGAGCGCCTGGAGATCACCGGCGCTGGCGCCGGGCATCACGATGACGGGCGCAGGCACGATATCGACGGCCTGCACGGTCGTCGCCGACAGGCCACAGGCGAGCAGCCCTATGAAAAGGCTCGTAAAGGCGGCGCGGACGTGGCTGGCATCATTTCTCATGACCTTCCCAATATAGGGCGGATGCGCGGCATTTTCATGGGGCAGGAAGTCATCCCTACGTTTGCACGGCGCAAACGAAAGGGGCCGCCCGAAGGCGGCCCCGATCTGTGTTGGAGAGTGCGCCCGACGCTCAGGGAGTGCCGATCGACGTCGCGATCTGCGTGAAGCGACCGGAGAGGTTGGTGCCGACCGTTCCGGCAGCCACGATGATGGCGATGGCGATCAGCGTGGCGATGAGGCCGTATTCAATGGCCGTGGCGCCGGACTCATCCTTGTAGAAACGCGAGAGAAGCTTGGTCATTTGGTGTTCCTTTGCCCAGTTGTGACGTTTGTAAGCCGGTCTCTTGTTGAACCGTGGCCCATATTGCGAGGCATCGATTTCGGTTGCGTTAAGCTAAATGGTAAACAAAAGGTGCATCGCGCCGTGCTTAACGAACAACCAATCGCAAACCTCAAATTGTCATGATCCGACAAGGACATGGGCTCGAAGAGACCTTTCTTCTTCCACGCTCATGGCGTTGGTCGATCGGTCGGATCCTGCAGCCCGATTTCCATCCCCATGACGCACCGGGAGGACAACCTTTCACCCCGCCGCTTTCGTTCCCGTTGCCGGGAAGCAGCATCTGCGCCATTCCGGCCAGGCCGGACCGGCGTTTGCCGGCAGCCGATGATTAGATGACGCATCGATATGGCTTGGCATTCCGCTCCGGATCGACTAGATGAGCCCCGCGCCCGTCATAACGATGGGGCACAGCGGAAGGGCGATGCCGGTCGGGCGCGTCCATGGCGGGCTCGTCGAGCCGGCTTCCGCAAGAGGCGCGATCCCGACCCCGCGGTTCAACCGGCCGCAGGCGTGCACCGACGGAGAGGTGGCCGAGTGGTTGAAGGCGCACGCCTGGAAAGTGTGTTTACGGGAAACCGTAACGCGGGTTCGAATCCCGCTCTCTCCGCCAGCGGTTTTCCACTCTCCGCCAATTTTCCTGCAAGCGACTGATTTCCCGAGACAAAAGCCCGTCCGCGAACGCCTGACAAGGGTGTTCGGAGATGAAAGTATCGTCCAAAGTATCGCTTGGGGTATCGCGGGAAGTATCGCCCGTGGAAAGCGCGGGACAGTTTCGACCGCACGGAAAAGCGCGAAGACAAGGCATGCGCGCCGGGCGCTACCTCGTGCGGTCAGGCTCCGTTTACATCTTCCAGATTAGGATGCCGAAGGACCTGTGCGGCAACGTAGCGCGCCCCGTCCGCGTCAGCCTCGGCGCGCTGACGGCGCGGCAGGCACGAATCCGAGCAGACCTGATGGCGGCGCACGCCCGCCATTGCTTCGAAAAAATGAGGGCGAGGCGCTTGGCGGACGAGCGGAATCAAGACGAGGGAGACGGCCAAGGCTCGCCCCAGTTTTCGGGCGAGACGCAGGAAGAGGCGCTGGCCGAAGTCCGCGGCTACCTGAAGGCTGTCGCATCCTTCGTGGCACCGGAGCCTCCGCCGACCCCGCCGCATCAGGAAGCCGCGTTCGAAGGCACGCGCGGCCTGGTCGGCATCGCGCGCGAACTGGCGAAGGGTCCCGATGGCAATCCGGTAGTCGTGGAAAATGCCGAGTTGCTCAAGGCACGCTATGTCGAGAAATTCTCTTCCGGAGGCGTCGCCGGAGCAGGGGCAATTCCTCCGGTGCCACAATCGACCACCATGGCTCCCGCGCCCATCGGCGTGTCCGCATCCGCTGCGAACACAAGTATTTCAGCTGCCGCCAAGCCAGGGGCCGCACTAGCAGCATCGAAAGTTCCGGCGTTCCAGCTGGACCGCCGCTTCGTGGAGCGCGCGCCCTCGTCCAAGCCGCTGTTCAGCACGATCTCCGACGAATACCTGGCCGCCAGGCGGACCAAGTCGGGCGACGACAACGCGGACGTCGAAACCGCCCGCTTCAGACGCGACCTCTTCATCGAACTGATCGGCGACCATCCGGTCGACACGTACTCTGGAACCGATCTGCAGGCCTATGTCTCGCAGCTGAAGTACTGGCCCGCTTCGGTCAAGGAACGTCCGTCCGGTATGAGCGCGCGGGAAATTCTCGCCGCCAATCAGGATCTCTCGAAGAAACCGCTTGGCATCAAGACGCTGCGCGAAGGCTATGTCGCCAACGTCAAGGCGATGTTCCGGTCGAAGCTGACGGAACATGACTACCGCGATCCGTTTTCGGGCGCCAAGATCTTCTATCCCGAGACGGCGGCACCAAGCCAGGCGACGGAGCCGCTTAGCGCGGACCAGATGAGCCGTATCTTCCGTCAAGGGGTGGACGGCGGCCTGCTCGACGAAGCGCTCCTGCCGTTGCTCGGCCATATCACCGGGAGGCGCCTCGGCCTGCTCGTCCACCTCATGGGCAGCGACATCCGGGAAAAATACCGGGGGGTATGGGTCGCGCAGACGAATGGCATCGTCAAGGTCGGCAAGGTCTGGAGACGTGTTCCGATCAAGACCGACGCAAGTACGACCTTCTTCGTGCTGCACGATCTCCTGAGGGAGATCGGCTTCATCGATTGGGCGGCTGCATGCGGCGACCAATTCCTGTTTCCGGAACTGATGCGCCTGGTCGATCCTTCTAAGAGCGCCAGCTCCTACATGGGGCGGCTGTTCGAGAAGGCGGGGGTAACCGGCAAGCGCAAGGAGGTGTTTCATTCGCTGCGTGGCGGCAACATCGAACTCATGCGCGACAACAAGGTCGACGCACGCGACCGCAAGCTGCAGGCAGGACACACCCTGGATGACGAGCATGACTTCTACGGCTTCCGGGCCATCAGCGAAAAGCGCGCCCGGGAACTGGCACACTCGCCGCTGATGGAATGCGTCGATTTCTCGATGTTCAAGGGCCTGGATTTCGAGCAGCTCGCGAAAGCAAAACGGACCTTTGGGAGACGCAGGAAAAGCTGACCGACAACTTCGAATCCAGGTTGCCTCTTCGCGTGTTCGGTAGATCCTTCGCCGTACCCGCTCGCGCTTGAGGAGGTTGAAGAAGCTCTCTGCCACAGCGTTGTCATGGCAATTCCCGCGTCGGCTCATCGAATGCTCAAAATTGTGGTGCCTCAGGAAGGCCCGCCCAATCCATGCTGGTGAACTGCGGGCCTGATCCGAGTGGGCCAGGACCTTGCTCTTCGGCTTTCGACGCCACACCGCCATCAGCAACGCCTGCAACACGACATCGGTTGTCTGTCGGCTCTGCAGCAACCAGGCTGCTTCCATGGGTAGAAAAGGAGCAACCACCATCTTGGGCCGGAAAAAAGAGCGGTGAAAGATTCGGCGACAAGCGCGGGCGGCGACCGAAGAAGGAACAAGCAACGAAGGGCTAGGCAAAGTTTGTCTGAATTGTTCCTTCTCGATGGGTCTCTGATGCCGAAAATTCACGTTGCCTGACAGCGAAAGGCAGCTTCGCGCCCCCAAATCAGCCATTTAGGCAAGTTTCGCGTTTATCCGAAGGCGGACATTCGTGTTACTCCTGCTTAGGTTTGGCTTTAAGCAGGAATTGCGCCCACATCGCTTCCATATTTCCGATGCGATGTTGCCGACAGGGCCTCTGTGGAAGCAGTGGCCGAGGCTAGCCTGCTGGCCATCGCTCTTGAGGAAGTCAGACGCAAGCTGGCGCAGAAACAGCAAATGGACAGGCGGAAAAACTCCTAGCCCCGGTCGCTGCCAACTTCGCTTGCCGGATATCCAACTGTCTTGAAGCAGGTCTTCGAGCGCATTTTCACGGACCCCATCTATCGAGGAACCAATCCGGCCGGGCCGATGTTGGTAACTCGAAGGGAGAACGAGCCATGCCTAATCCCAGGAAACCCGTTCCCGGCAAGGACCTTCCCGGACCACCGCCAGACGGACCGAAGCCGGTCGACGAACCGGAACCGGACCGGCTGCCCGACGAAACGCCGCGTCCGAATCCGGATGAGACGCGGGAGCCGCCATTGCAGACCGTGGCAACACCGCCGCGGCCGGTACCGCCGGACCCGCAGCCGCCGATACCTCCAGGTCCCAGGCCAGAGCCGGGTCCCGATCCGTCACCCATACCGACGAGATGATGCCACCTTGAGGCAGCTGGCATGCAAGAACCCGCTCCGGCGTGCCGAAGCGGGTTCTGCTTTTTGAGGATTTCGCCAGTATCAGTGTGCGTGATGTTCGTGCCGCTTGCGGGTTTTCGCCGCCTTCTTGGCAGAAGCAGACCGCTCGGACGCGGGACGCTTGGCGGCAGCCTCCCCACCGAGGCGACCGCCCTTCCTGGCGGCGACATTGGTATCGGCCTTGCCGCGCCCGGAACCGGATTTGTTGCCGCCGCCGGATTCCTTGTTGACCGTCGCCCAGGCGCGCCTCTCCGCTTCCTCTTCCGAGACGCCGCGTTTCTCGTAGCCTTCTTCGATGTGCTCGGCCTTGCGTTTCTGCTTGTCGGTGTATTTGTCCTTGTCGCCTCTCGGCATGGTCATATCTCCTCGGTCTAGGCCGCTTCGCGGTTGACCCTGGTTTCAGCAAGCGCCGAAAGCTTCTTGTCGGTAGCCTCTTCTTCCTTGAGGTTCTGGGCCAGCACCGACGCGCAATCCTCCCTGCCGAGTTGCTTGGCCCATGCGATCAGCGTGCCGTAGCGGGTGATCTCGTAGTGCTCGACCGCCTGCGCCGAGGCGATCAGGGCCGCATCCAGAACTTGCTTGTCCTCGACCTCCCCGCTGACCTCGTCGGCTTCCTCGAGGATACCGTCGATGGCCGGGCAATCAACTTCCTTGGCTTCCACGCCATGCATGTCGAAGACCTTTTCGACCCTCGCGACATGGCCTTCGGTTTCTTCGAGATGCTTCTCGAACCTGGCCTTGAGGTCCGGCGCGGTCGCTTTTTCGATCATCTTCGGAAGAGCTTCGACGATCTGCTTTTCGGCATAGTAGATATCGCGCAACGTGTGGACGAACAGATCGTCGAGGGTCTGGATATCCTTTGAAAAGAAACCCATGGCTTTATTCCTTCTTCATCGGTTGGGGATTGCCCCTGCCGGGGCGACCGGAAAGGTTCCGGCGTGTGAGGCAAACACTCGAGGTTCGGGAGCGTTCCGCGTTGTAGGAATAAGTGATCGGCAGCTGGCCGGCGCCTGCCCTCAATACCCGCCGATGATGGGCAGGATCTCGCCGGTGATGTAGCTGGAGCACTGGGGCGAAGCCAGAAACACGTAGGCGGGTGCGATCTCCTCCGGCTGGGCCGGCCGCTTCATCAGCGTCTTCGCGCCGAACCGCGACACGTCCTCGGCTTCCTTGTCGGTCGGGTTGAGCGGCGTCCACACGGGGCCTGGCGCCACCGCATTGACCCGGATACCCTTGCCGATCAGGTTTCCCGCCAGCGCGCGGGTAAAGGCATGGATGCCGCCCTTCGTCATGGAATAGTCCACCAACGCCTTCGAGCCCTCGATGCCGGTGACCGAGCCGGTGTTCACGATGGCCGAGCCTGGCAGCATGTGAGGAACCGCCGCCTTCGCCATATGGAAATAGCCGTAGAGATTGGTTTTCAGCGTCGCGTCGAAATGTTCCTCGGTCAGGTCCTCGAACTTTTCGGAATGGACCTGGAAGGCCGCGTTGTTGACCAACACATCCAGCTTTCCGAACGCCTCCATGGTTTTCGCCACGGCCTTTTTGCAGAAGGCGAGCTTGGACACGTCGCCGGCCATGACCAGACAGCGGCGCCCCTCGTTCTCGACGGCCTGCCTGGTTATGGCGGCGTCGCCCTTCTCGGCCAGGTGAACGATCGCCACGTCGGCACCTTCGCGCGCGAACAGCACGGCCACGGCTCGGCCGATGCCTGAATCGCCACCTGTGATGAGCGCCGCCCTGCTCTCGAGCTTGCCCGAGCCCTTATAGTAAGGAGCATCGTACATCGGAGCCGGATCGAGAATGCGTTCGTCGCCGGGCTTCGGATAGTGCTGCCTGGGGAATGGCGGAACGGGATAACGTCTGGCGCCAGCCTGCATCGGTTTCGCGGTTGCTTTGCCGGAGGACCGATCCTTGCGATCGACGTCCTTCTGAATGCGCCTTTGTCTTGCCGCGGTAGCGGACCGCTGGTTGCTCTTTGCCATCTGGGACATCTCCTTCCTGATGGAAGACGCAACGTGCGAAGCGGTGTTTCGTGCGCCCGCCAGCGTCACGAAATATTACGTTACGGAACGGCGGAAAGGGCCGTCAGTTAGTTCGCACGAGGCGCATGAAGCGGCTCGAACGACAGAAACAAGGAGAAGAACCATGCCCCAAGGCGGTAGCCACGAACAGCATGTGAAAGCCGGCCAGCAGAGCCACAAGAATGACGAGAACCGCGCCCGCCAGCAGCAGGCCGAGGATCGCAACAGGGGCCAGCAGGACGGTCATCGCGGCGGCAGCGGAAACTTCGCCGAAGATCGCCAGCGCGCCTCCGAAGCGGGTCGGAAAGGTGGTCAGCATTAGCAGGAAAAGGAGGGTGGCGGATCGCCACTCTCCTCCCTTTCCGGAACGGGCAGATCGACGCAGGCCCAGCGCGACCGCATCGATCGGGCGATCGAGGCGACCTATTTCAGCCGACCCCTGGGTATGACGAAGGAAGAAGCGGCGCAGTTGATCAAACGAAGCGGGGACAATTAGTCTTCAATCTCAGACAAATGCATGTCCAGACACGCTTTGCATGAACTTAAAGGATTGGGTTATCTGGTCTCGGCCATCAGCGTTCTGATGCTTGCGGTTGTAAGCTGGTCGAGCGCGCCCAAGAGCATCCTGCTGACCGTGTGCCTCCTCGGCGGTGCGGCAACGTCGGTCATCGGCATGTTCTGCCGGTGGCTTTCCTATGAACTCGAAAAGCGGATGAAGGAATCGGGCAGGCGGGAGCTCGGCCGGAAATAGATTCCTGCAACCTGCAGCCGCTTGCCGAACCCTGTCAAAGATGCTTCGATCTCCGCTGGGGCACAGGAGGTACTCATGCATCTCCACCAGCGCGGCATCGATCTGCTTGTCAACGTTCAGGATGCCGCCGACCATGTCGACAGCCTGACCAGGGAAGACATCCGCCAGCTCCTTGAGGAAACCAGTGTCGTGCTGGGCCGACTTCTCGAACGGGACATCCCTTTCGCCAACCGTTCGATCCTTGAGAATCTGCGGGGTAACAGGCCGTACTGAGAAAGCTCCACCATCGTCACGATCGGCGCTTGATGAATTCACCGAGGCCGACCATGAGCTCGTCCTCGTCGAAAACACCGGCCTGGAAAAACGACATGGCCGCCTGAGCGATCTTCTCGGCGTCCTTGCTCCCCTCCTCCACATGATTTTCGCGGCAGATGCGATCATACACCTGCTTGAGCAATTTCATGTCGTCCGGATAGACAATACCGCTACTGGAAACGGAAAGGCCTCTCATGGCTTCGCCCTTTCGTTTTGGGGCGGAAGCATGCTCGTCGCTTACAGCCGACAGCGCCCTTGGCATTTTGCTGTCGATCGACATCAGACTAGGGCGCGCAAGACGAAAAACAACGGCGCGCACGAAAAACGGAAGGCCGCCGCGGCCGATATGTCCTGTCTCTCGATGTCGCCTACTCTGGTACGCCGGTGTATCGCTGCTGTTTCAAAAGGCTCGCCAGATGGACCGCGTTTGCCGCTGCCATGGTCATCGTTGCCTTGACGGTGTCAGGAGATTTCGGGAGATCGACGTAATTGACCTTGCCCATCGCTTCCCCGACCCAATAGACGCCGGCGTTCGCGGCAATCGTAAAGCCGACGTCGTTCAGCGCCTGAAAGCATTCGGCATGGCAATGATGCGCCCCGTCTTCGTTGCCGACGATCGCCGCCAGCGCCACCTTGCCTGCGGCCGGCATCCGGCCTCGCTCATCGGTCTCCGACAGGAAAGCGTCCATCCGCTCCATGACGCGCTTGGCGATGCTGGATGGCTGCCCCATCCAGATCGGCAGCCCGAACACGAAGATATCGGCGGCAAGTATCCGGCTCCGTAGCCCCGGCCAGTCGTCGCCCTCTCCTTCGTCGGACAGCACACCCGGCTTGATGTCGAAGTCGACCGCGCGAACCGGAGCCGAGGTCTCCACGCCATGTTCGGACAGGCATCGACTGAGTTCCCGCAGGATGCGATCGGTTGAGGATTTCTCTTCATCTCGGGAAGATTTGAGCGAGCAGTTGAGCGCAAATGACGTGAGGTTCGCAGGCATGTCCGCCTCCACAGTCGGTTTCGTCGGGCGCCACGGACCGGACGGGATAAGGTGCTCGTCTGCCGTTTCGTTGGCCAGGAAGAGAAACCGGGAAAAGACGTCCTGTTCACCATACCGTCAGGCCCGGTTGACACGGCCCGTAGCAGATATCGAACGCCCGGATCGACGATTGGTTCTATCCTCTTCCGGCTCCAGCGCCGCGACCGTGGCGCTCAGCACTTCAGGTCGGGCTTGATCGCTTCGACATCCTCACGCGTTTTCGTTTCCGGCAACCCTCCAGACCTTTCCGGATTCGGTGCCGGATTCTCCCGCGTGTCTCGCGGTGGCTTGTCCCCAGGCTTGTTGCCGGGCGGTCTCGGTCTACCCGCATCTTCCCGTTTCGACGGTTTCGGCATCGGAGTGGCTCCTTCCGCATGATTTCGCAAATGGCTTGAGGCTGTTTCTCGCAGAACCGCGCCAACCCAGCTATCGGACGGCTGCATCGAATCCAGCTTGTGATGCAACGTTACGGCCGACCACTCAGTTCCTTATCAGCGACGAGGAGACGATTAATGGTCAACGATCCCAATCAGAAACGCCGAAGTTTCAGGGCGGAAGATGCGCGACAAGGCGAAATTATCCTGCGGACACGCACGCGGCGGATCATTTTTATCGCCGGTCTGGCCGGATGCGTCGCCGTGGCCCTGCTGCTGGCGCTCTTCAGCGGTTGAAAGTCCGCCTTGCGCCCCATTCCGGTCGTCTAACCAGACTCTGGCTTTGCCTGAAAGCGGACGCTCGAAACGGGCCGAGAAGTGGGTCGGCTTCGTGTACATGTCGGTTATAGAAGCAAACTTGTCCCCGTCCAGAAGTCGACCTCGCGGTGATCATTCTGGAAGTCGTCATCGCAAAAAATGCTGAAATCCGCATGGGAAACCGGAATGACCAACTTGGCGGCGCTTAGTTGGAAGTCTTGTTTCGGTCATGTGATTTTCTCCATTCCCGCTCTGCCACCAGCGTTGCTTCGACCCTGTTGCGGACTTTCAGTTTGGCAAGAATGTTGGTGACATGAGCCTTAACGGTTCTTTCGGTGATGCCAAGTCGCCGGCCAATCTCGGCATTGCTGAGCCCCGAGGCCAGAAGCCTCAGCGTCCGTTCCTCCCGATCAGTCAGGGCTGAAAGAAGTGACGGCGCCGGCTTTTCGAGCGAGTTTGCAATCAGCCGCCTGGTGAGATTGGGCGAAACGAATGCATCGCCTTCGAGGGCGCCCTTCACGGCGCCGATGAGTTCGGCTGCCTTGACCCCCTTAAGCACGTAGCCGATGGCACCGGCGCCCAATGCTCCCATGACGTGCTCGTCCTTTTCCGATACCGTCAGCATCATCACCTTGGGCGCGTTCTTCAATTCAAGGATCGTTCTTGCCGCCTCTATCCCGCCGCCGGGCATATTCACGTCCAGAAGCATGATGTCCGGCTTCAGCCGAGAAGCGAGTTCACAGGCTTCCTGGGACGAACTTCCTTCGCCCACGACTTTCAAATCCTTGTCCAGTTCGAGTGTCTGGATCACGCCGGCCCTGAACAGCGGATGGTCGTCGACGACCACAATGGTGGATTGCCTACGCATTCTTTTCGGCCTCGGCGACGTCGAGTTTCATTTCCACCCTTGTTCCACCGTTGGACTTGCTGCTGATCGTCACCGTGCCGCCGAGGCTTTCCACCCTGTCGCGCATTCCTGCAAGACCAAGACCGGCTTCGCGGGCAGATTGCCAGCCCTCCCGCTCACCGCCTTCGTCCTCGACCGAAAGTGTCAGCACCCGGTTCTTTATCTTGCACGAAACGGTCTGACCTCGCCCACCCGCATGCTTGAAGGCGTTGTTCAGTCCTTCCTGGATAAAGCGGTAGACGCATATCTTGACTGCGTGCGGGAAAGCCTTCTCAGGAAGATCACAGTCGACGGCGGCTTTGGTACCGGTGTGCTTCTTGTGAGCGGACACGGCCAAGTCTACGACTTCGCAAAGAGGGAGATCCTCTATTTCCGGTAGCATCAATCCTTTGGAGATCGTCCTGATCTCACGAATGGCCTCGCTCAGCGCGGTTTCCATCGAGGCGAGGTTTTCCTCACGTTTGGCCGTGGTCCCGGCGCGGCGGATGTGCTCCACCTTCAGCGCGGCCAGTCCCACCAATTGGGCCGGGCCGTCATGCAGTTCCGCGCCGACATTGCGCAGATATCTGGCGTTCAGCTCCGCAAGGCGGCTCGACGCCCTCTGGGCCCGTTCCTTGAAGACCCTGTTCTGTTCAGAAATCTGCTGTACAGCACGGATGTTGTCTCTCAGCTTTTCCTGCTGGGTGGCTATGGTTCTGCTGCCGCGATAGACGATGCTGACCAGACTTGCCATCAACAGCAGCGTCAGTGCCGCCGTCACCAGCCATGTCTGCAGCCGGACATGAAACAGCCGTCGCTCGATCGCGCCGGGATGTTCGTGGATTTCGGCGACTGCCACGATCCGCCCCGAGAGATATTCCCGAACCGGAACGTAGATTTCGAGATACGTCTTGTTGAAGTGGCGTATGGTATGTTCCTCGGCCTCGAGGTCGGCATAGCGCGACGCCACCTTGCCGCCCAGCGCCTCAAGAAGGCCCTCGGGAGGCGGGAATTTCTTTCCGATCAACTCCTTGGTCCTAGAATAGGCGACGAGGCCTCCCGGTTTCCATATCTCCAGGTGGGGGAATCTTCCTTCGAATGCATCGGAATCCAGGAGGCGGTCCAACGCACCGGATGCCTCGGGCGACAGAATGTCCGACGTGGCCAGTTCCTGGAGATGCGGAGACAGGAAGCTGTCCATGAAGAGTGCCGTCGAGGTCGCCGTGTTCTCGACTGTCGCCCTGGTTACTATGCCTGATGTGATGAAGCCCGCCAGTGCAGCGGCCAACACCATCACCAATCCCCCGGACAAGGCAAATTGCCTGGAGAGACTCCATGGACGATCCTCCGGGCGAGTCGCCCCGCCATGTGGTGTGGACATTGCCATACCATCCCCCAAGCCGACAATTTAACCCGGCGTGACAAGTCTGGACATGGCCGAAGGTCCAATCAACACATGTATCAAAGTACATGTGGTCTTTCGATCCATGGTACTGCACGCGCCAAACTTTCTGCCGTCGCAATTCGCCAAACCTTTGGCAGTTACCGACCAGGCCAGGTTCAGTCACCCTTGCAGGCAATTTAGGCAAACCCTGCCGAAGAACGGCGATGGGGATGTGCACACCAGCGCAAGGGGAGCAGCGTCATGGTCAATATCGTCAAGCACGATCTCGAATTCATTCTCAAGCAGATCAAGATCGCCGAGCGGCACGCGGCTGGGGAAGACCTTCACGCGCTGGTCGCGGAGGCAGGTGGCGTCGACCCGAATTCGCCCGCATCGCCGCAGATTCACCTGCTTCCCTACGGGTTGCGTACCGTCGACGGCAGCTACAACAACCTGCTGCCGGGGCGCGAGGAATGGGGCGCGGCGGATCAGCAATTCCTGCCGGCGACGGACCCGTCCTTCCGTGAGGGCAGCGGCACGTTGCCGCCCGGCTATCCGACCAACAACGACTATGGGGTCCCCGGCAACGTCGTCGACGCCGAACCAAGGCTGATCTCGAACCTCATCGTCGACCAGACGCTCGACAATCCGGCCGCCATCGTCGCTGCTCTGGAACATGCCGGCGTGACAGGCCTGGACCAGGCCGTGGCATTGCAGGAGATCCGCGACGCCCACACCATCCTGAAAAGCCTCAATCCCAACGCCGGACCGGCCTACGCCACGCAGAAGACGATCCTCGACGGGCTGCTCGACCAATACGGCATCCAGATGGACGGCCCGACGATCTTCCTGCCCAACATTTCGCCCGACATCGGCGATTCCGCATCCTTCAGCTCGATCTTCACCCTGTTCGGGCAGTTTTTCGACCACGGCCTCGATCTTGTCGCCAAGGGCGGCAACGGCACAGTGTTCATGCCGCTTTCGGAGGACGATCCGCTCTACAACCCCGCGAGTCCGCACACCAATTTCATGGTGCTGACGCGCGCCACCACGGGCGACGGGGCCAGGAACTCGACAACACCATGGGTCGATCAGAACCAGACCTACGGCTCGCACGCCTCCAAGCAGATATTCATGCGCGAGTATGAGGTCGGCGCCGACGGCAAGCCGGTGCCCACCGGCCTCCTGCTGGAAGGTGCAGGCGGCGGTCTTGCCACGTGGGCCGACGTGAAGGCGCAGGCGAGAGACGTGCTCGGGATCGAACTGACCGACGCCGATGTCGGCAACATCCCGCTGATTGTGGCCGACGAGTACGGCAATTTCATTCCCGGCGCGAACGGTTACCCCCAAGTCGTAGCCGGCCTCGGGGACGACGGAATTTTCGGAACAGCCGACGATGTGCTCGTCGAAGGAAACCCCGCTGCTCCAGTCAACCCGACCGCCGTGGGCGCGTTCCGCACGGGGCACGCATTCCTGGACGACATCGCCCACAATGCCGTGCCTGTCATCACGGCAGGCCAGTTGGCGCCGGATTCCGATGGCGATGCCGGCAATGCCGTCGCCGTCGACAATCGGGGCCAGAACACCGAATACGATGATGAACTGCTCGACGCGCACTTCATCACCGGCGACGGGCGCGGCAACGAAAACATCGGGCTGACCACCATCCACCACATCTTCCATGGCGAGCACAACCGCATGGTGGAAGAGACCAAGCGCGTCGCCATCGAAGCGGCCGAAGCCGGTGACCTCGCATTCCTGAACGAATGGCTGCTGGTCGACGTGGCGGAGGTTCCGGCCGACCTTTCGACGCTGATCTGGGATGGCGAGCGCCTGTTCCAGTCGGCGCGGTTCGTCACCGAAATGGAATACCAGCACCTCGTGTTCGAGGAATTCGCGCGCAAGATGCAGCCGGACGTCGACGCCTTCCTGTTCGAGCCCGACCCGGACATCAACCCGGCGATCTTCGCCGAGTTCGCCAATGTCGTCTATCGCTTCGGCCATTCCATGCTGAACGAAACGGTCGATCGTGTCGGTGCCGATGGCACACAGGACCACATGTCGCTGTTCGACGCGTTCCTCAATCCGATCGCATACGACCAGGACGGCACGATTACCCATGAGGCGGCGGCGGGCGCGATCCTTCGCGGCATGAGCGCCCAAGTCGGCAACGAGATCGACGAGTTCGTCACCAACACGCTGCGCAACCAGCTTCTCGGCATTCCACTGGACCTTCCTGCGATCAACATAGCGCGCGGCCGCGACACCGGCATGCCGACCCTGAACGAAGCGCGCGAGCAGTTCAGGGCGATCGCCGGCGGCGACAGCCAGCTCGACCCCTACACGAGCTGGACCGACTTCGCGCTGAACCTCAAGAACCCGGCCTCCATCGTCAACTTCATCGCCGCATACGGAACGCATGAGCTCATCGCTGGCGAAGCCTCGATCGAGGGCAAGCGCGCGGCGGCGATGTCGCTCGTTTTCGGCACGACGGAAACCTTCTGGGATCCGATCGCCAGTGCGATGAAGACGATCGCTCCCGCGGCCGATCGGGGCGATTTCCTGAACGGCACGGGCGCCTATGCCGACGGTCTCGGCGGCCTGAACGGCGTCGACCTGTGGATGGGCGGCCTGGCCGAAAAGAAGATGGATTTCGGCGGCATGCTAGGCTCCACCTTCTCCTTCATCTTCGAATTGCAGATGGAGAACCTGCAGGACGGCGACCGCTTCTACTACCTGTCGCGCGTCCAGGGCCTGAACATCCTGTCGGAACTGGAAAGCAACTCACTCGCCAAGATGGCGCTGCGCAACACCGACCTGGAAGAGACCGGCACGGCTATTCCAGGCGATATCTTCTCGCGGCCGGATCGCGTGCTCTACATGGACCTCGCCAAGCAGATCGCCATGACCGGGCTCGGCGATCCGACGCACGACAATCCCTATCTCGAGGCCGTTTCCATGCTGGTCGACCGCCAGGACAGGGACGGTGACGGCGCCACCGACTACATCCGTTACAACGGTGGCGAGCACGTCGTCATCCAGGGAACGGACGGCGACGACCATATCGTCACCGGCGAGGGCGACGACACGATATGGGGCGGGGATGGCAACGACCGGCTCGAGGGCGGATACGGCGTCGATCATGTCCACGGCGGTGCCGGTGACGACATCATCACCAACGCCGGCACCGATATCGGCGCGATGGACTTCCTCCATGGCGAGGAGGGTAACGACGTCATCCATGGCGGCAGCGGCCTGTCGCTGGTCTTCGGCAACCAGGGCAATGACTTCCTGATCGCCGGCCCCGACGGCAAGACCGTGATGGGCGGCATCGGCGACGACTTCATCATGGGCGGCGACGGCATGGATTTCCTCCTCGGCGAGGCCGGCGACGACTGGATGGAAGGCGGCGGCCGCTTCGACACGCTGGCGGGCGAGAATTCGGAGTTGATGTTCAACTCCACCATCCAGGGCAATGACGTGCTGAACGGTCAGCAGGGCGACACGGACTACGACGCCGAAGCCGGCGACGACATCATGTTCCAGGGCGTCGGCATCCAGCGCAGCAACGGTATGTCGGGCTTCGACTGGGCGATCCACAAAGACGATCCGGTGGCCGCGAATTCCGATCTCGGCATCCCGATTTTCGCCAACCAGGAGGCCTTTATCCTGCGCGACCGCTTCGACCTTGTCGAAGGCCTGTCCGGCTGGAAGCACGACGACGTCCTGACTGGGCGCATCGTTCCCGTGAACACGCGGGTCGAGGCGACCGGCACGGCCGCGATCCCGGCGCCGGGAGCGCCGCTCTACCAGTACTCGAACGCCCTGCTGGAAAAGAACGTCGCCCTGATCGACGGTCTCGACGACCTGGTCGCGCATTTGCAGCGCTATGTCGAGGTCGGCATGGACGGCAAGGCGGAGACGGTCGTCATGGATACGGCCGACGCATCCGACATCCTGCTGGGCGGCGGCGGCAGCGACCGCATCAAGGGTCTGGCCGGCAACGACGTCATCGACGGCGACAAGTGGCTGAACGTCCGCATCCTCATTACGCATGAAGGCGTTCGCTATACCGCCGACGGCATGACCAAGAAGGTCTATCTCGAGAGCGACATGGTCAACGGCGCGCTGGTCGAGAACGCGGCCGCGCAGTTCGGCGGCATGGGACTCGACTCGCTGATGCTGGCTGGCACCCTTAATCCGGGCCAACTCCAGATCGTACGCGAAATCGTCGACGGCAATGACGAAGGCGACATCGATACGGCCGTGTTCACCGGTATCCGCGGGAGCTACGGTTTCGGCGTCAATACCGACGGCAGCCTGTATGTCGATAACGCGCCGGCGGCGAGCGACGACACCGATGTGCTCGGCGACAATATCGAAGGCGTGACGGAGAAGCCGGTCCTCGACGGCCGTGACACTGTGCGCAACATCGAGCGGCTTGAATTCACCGACCTCACCATGAACGTCATCGAGGGAACGGCTGCCGGCGAGACGCTGAACGGCGACGAGGCCGGCACCGGGCTGATCCATGACGTCCTGATGGGCTTCGGGGGCAACGACACGCTGAACGGCGGCGCGGGCGACGACGTGCTGATCGGCGGCAACGGCAACGACACGCTGCGCGGTGGCGCGGGCGACGACATCTACGTCTTTGGCCTCGGGGACGGCAACGATCGCATCGAGGAAACCGCCGGCAACGACCGTATCAGCTACGCGCTCGCCGGACAGGCGCTTTCCAGCCTCAACTTCAGCAGGACAAATGCCAACGACCTGCGGATCGAACTGAACGGCCAGGTTCTGACGGTGGCCGGTCACTTCGCCAATCCGGCGGCGGCCGTCGAGACGCTCACCTTCGACGGGGGCAGCTATGGCGGCTACGACCTCTATCTGGCGGACGACGAGGGCGACGAGGTCTTCCGGGGCACCTATGCGCTCAGCACTGGCACCGGCGCCGTCCTCACCGCCGAAGCGGGCGTCAATACCATTCTCGCCGATCTCGGCAGCAACCTTTCCACAACGCTGACCGGCGACACCGGCAACGACATGCTGTTCGGCAATGGCGGCGCCGACACGCTGAACGGCGGCGCGGGCGACGATCTGCTCGTTGGCGGCAGCGGCAACGACACCTATGTGGTCGACGACCTCGGCGATACGGTGGTGGAACTCGAGAACGGCGGACGCGATACGGTGCAGACGTCGCTCGCGACCTACCTGCTCGACGCCGATGTCGAGAACCTGACCTCCACCGGCACCGGCGACTTCACCGGCGCCGGCAACGAACTGGACAACGTCGTGACAGGCGGTGTCGGCAACGATAGCCTCTATGGTGGCGAAGGCGCGGACAGGCTTGTGGGCGGCGACGGCGACGACCTGCTCGACGGCGGCGACGGCGACGACATCCTCAACGGCGGCGACAGTAATGACGCGATCAAGGGCGGTGCCGGCAACGACACCATCAATGTCGGCGCAGGTTTCAACACCATCGTCTATGACGAAGAGAATTTCGGCGACGATGTGGTGGCGAGCTTCGACGCCAATGCCAATGGCGGCGGCCAGGACAAGATCGATCTCAGCGGGCTGGGCATCACCGATGCCGATTTCGCATCGCGGGTTTCGATCAGCTCGGACGGTTCCAATACGCGGGTTGAGGTCGCTGGAGGCTCGATCACTCTGAGCGGCGTGACCGGAGCCGGTCTGAATGTCATTACCCGCGCCGACTTTGTTCTTGCCGGGGAAACGCAGGTCAACGGCACGGCAAATGGCGAAACGCTGAATGGCACCTCGGGCGCCGACATCATCCTTGGCCATGGTGGCGACGACACGATCAACGGTCTTGCCGGAAACGACGTGATCGACGGTGGCGCCGGCGATGACGTCTCCAACGGCGGCAGCGGCGACGACACCATCCATTGGAACGCCGCGACGGGCGGCTGGGACGTGATCGACGGCGGCTCGGAAGGCATCGCCGGCGACACGTTCGTCATCACCGGTGACAACAGTTACGAGATCTTCCGCTTCTACCCGGCGGAAGATGCCGAACTCGTCATCCCCGGACTGGCCCTCAAGGGCACAGCCACCGAAATCGTGGTGACGAGGTCGACGGTCGTAAACGGCGTCGAAGGCGCGCCGCAGGTGATCGCCGAACTCGCCGAGATCGAGGAGATCGTCGTCAACGGAACGCCCGCCGACGGCGCGGGGGACGCCGGCGGCGACCGCTTCGAACTGATCGGCGACTTTGCCGAGCAGGGCGAGGAAACCAGTCTGCGCCTGAACACGGTCACCATCATCGGTTCGGAAGGCAATGATACGGTCGACATCTCCGGCCTGCTTTCCGCCCACCGCATCGTCTTCAAGACCAACGGCGGCAACGACACGATCATCGGCACGCTGCGTCCGCAGGACGTGGTCGAGCTGCCGGAAGGCACGACGGTCGAAGACTACGAAGTCGTCTCCAACGATAACGGCACCACCACGCTTGCCAGCGAGGGATACTCGGTCACCTTCCTCGCCAACAACGGGATGCCGCAATTCGTTTCCAGCATCGGAGACAGCGACGGCCACGCACCGCCGGTCGGGACGGAGGCCGAGGCCCCTGTCGGCCAGGACGACGACGACCAGGGAATCGACGACGGCTACGATCACGAAGACGACGATCATGACCATGATGACGACCACGACGACGATCACGATGACGATAATGACGATCATGGCCACGACGACGATGACGGCGATGCCTGCGGCGCCGGCGACGACTCGACCAACGTTCCTGTCGCGGCCATCGTCGGCACGGACAAGGCCGACGCGCTGGTCGGCACGGCCCGAGCGGACACGATCATGGGGCTTGGCGGCCGCGACGTGATATTCGGTGGTGCCGGGGATGACGACATTCTCGGCGGCGGTGGGGCCGACATGCTCTACGGCGACGGCGGCAACGACCGTATCCTGGGCGGTAACGGCGACGATTTCATCAACGCGGGTGCCGGCCGCGACACCGTCTTCGGCGGCAACGGCGACGACCTGATCGTGGCCGAGCAGGGCGACGGCGACGACACCTACTACGGCGACGACATGGTCGGCGGCTCGGGCAAAGACACGCTCGACATGTCGGCAATCACCGCCGACATCGTCGCCGACCTCGGCACCGGCTTCATGGGCCACGGCAGCGTTTCCAGCATCCAGACCGGAAACGATACGATCTGGGGGATCGAGAACATCGTCACCGGCTCCGGCAACGACACGGTTACCGCGAGCGGCGCCGTAAACGTGATCGACGGCGGAGCCGGCAACGACACCTTCCGTTTCCTTTCAGCCGCCGACGGCGACGGCGATACGATCATGGGCTTCCAGCCGGGCGACAAGATCGACCTCAGCGGCATGGACGCCAATGGATGCGCTGCAGGCAACCAGGCATTCACCCTGGTGTCTGATGCCTTCACCGGGGCAAGGGGAGAACTCATCCTCTCGCATGAGGTCCGGGACGGCGAGGACTACACGGTCGTGCAAGGCAACACGTCTGGCGGTTCCGAAGCTGACTTCAAGATCAGCATCAAGGGATCGCACGACCTCACAGCCAGCGACTTCAACCTCTAGCGCAGCCCCTCCCTGGGCAGGAAACGCATTCCTGCCCAGGGACGGACACCTCAATGGACATTCCGGGGGATGCCATGCGTTCCAGCGATTCGATCACGGCGGCAAAACGCAAAAGCGTGGAAAAGCTGACAAAGGGCTTCAGGAGCATCTTCCTGTTCCTGTTCACGGTATCGGGCATCATCAATATCCTTGCCCTGACCGGCGCGTTCTACATGCTTCAGATCTACGATCGTGCCTTGACCAGCGGTAGCGTCCCGACGTTGCTCGCCATTTCGGTCCTTGCAATCGGGCTCTATTTCTTCCAGGGTCTGTTCGACATCATACGATCGCAGATTCTCGTGCGTGTCGGTGCGCGGCTCGACCGGAAGGTCGCTCCCATGGCGCATCGGGTCGCCATCGACATGCCGCGCTTCGGTTTCTCGACCGCCGAGGCGCTCGAACGCGGCAGGGATGTCGACACCGTACGCGGCTTCCTCGGCAGCCAGGGGCCGATGGCCCTGTTCGACCTGCCCTGGATGCCGCTTTTCCTGGCTTTCGTCTACATCCTGCATCCATGGCTCGGAGCCTTGACCTTCGGCGGCGCTTTTGTCCTGACGGTCATCACGATCATCACCGAACTGATGACGCGGCGGCTGAGCGGTGCCACGCACCAAGCGGCGGTTACCCGCAACGCCATTGCCGATTCCAACGCCCGCAACGCCGACATACTGAAGGCGATGGGGTTTGCCGGGCGCGCCGTGGCGCGGTTCGGCCGCGCCAACGACGAACATCTGGAACTGCAGACCAGGACCAATGACATCAGCGGCACCTTCGGCGCCCTATCGCGGGTGCTGCGGATGATTCTTCAATCGGCCGTCCTCGGATTGGGCGCCTATCTCACCATCGGGGGCGAGCTTTCCGCTGGTGCCATCATCGCGGCCTCGGTTGCATCGGCGCGCGCGCTGGCGCCCATAGACCTGGCCATCGGCAACTGGAAGAACGTCGTTTCAGCGCGCGCCGCGTTCGGGCGGCTCAAGGAAACCGCGATGGCTCTGGCCGACGGCGCGGAACCGATGGAGCTACCGCGGCCGGCGTCCACTCTCAAGGTCGAGAACATCACTGTCGCAGCACCGGGCTCCGGCCGCGTGCTGCTGAGCGGGGTCGGCTTTGAGCTGAAGGCGGGACAGGCACTCGGGATCGTCGGGCCAAGCGGCGGTGGCAAGACCACGCTGGTGCGCGCCCTGACCGGCATTTGGCCGACCCTGCGCGGCAGCGTACGGCTGGACGATGCCGAACTGTCGCAATGGGACGACGAGGCGCTGGGCCGGTTCGTCGGCTACCTGCCGCAGGAAGTGGCGCTGCTTGACGCCACGATCGAGGAAAACATCGCGCGGCTTGAGGAGAAGCCGGATGCGCGCGCAATCGTGGAAGCGGCCAAGGCGGCGGGCGTGCACGAGATGATCGTGCGCATGCCGGAGGGCTACCGCACCGAGCTAGGACCGTTGGGCACCGCTCTCTCCGGGGGGCAGAGACAGAGGATCGGGCTGGCCCGCGCTCTCTACGGCAATCCGTTCGTCGTCGTCCTCGATGAGCCGAATTCGAACCTCGACGGAGAAGGCGAAGCGGCCCTGACCGCCGCGATCGAAGGCGTGAAGAAGCGCGGCGGCATCGCCATCGTCATCGCCCATCGGCCGAGCGCGCTTGCAGCGGTCGATCTCGTCGCGGTTGTCCAGAACGGTCGGATGACCGCCTTCGGGCCCAAAGATGAGATCATCGGGCCGGTGGACCGGAAGGATACGACCTCAGGCGCTACGCAGTCCCGGAAGGAGGCGTGGCCGCGAATGTCCGCGCGCGTGCTGGCATGATGATCGACGTCAAGGGCACCAAGACCCAGCCGCAGGAAACCGATCCAGCGCAGCGCTACGTGTTGAAGCACACGGAGCGGAGATCGAAATTTCCTGCGATCTTCGGCATTTTCCTCGTGGGAATTGCCGTCTACCTGAAATCGATTTTCCCGGGTCGTGCGGCCAATCCGGAAGAGGCAGGGCCTTCAGCGGAAAAGGAACTGGACAGTCAGGATGAGGCGAAACTCGCTCAGACCGAGCTGGAGACGCCTCCGGTCCTGGACGACAAGCCGACGGGAACGGTTCCCGGGCCGCAGGCGCCCGGTGGCGGCAGGCTGATCGATCTGGCGCCGCCCGCCGAATTCGTGATGATCGAACCGCCGACGGTGGAAAACTTCCGGGTACCGGATCCCGAGGGATGGTGGAGAAAATTCCAGCCGCTGAATCTGGAAGCCCTGCCGGCCAATGACAACACGGATCTGGCAGCGCACCCTGCAAACGAAAATTCCGATGGTGACGATCCGCAGAATTACGGTGGCGGTGGTCGGGATGACGACGAAGATATTTCCGATGGCACCGACGCGGCCGGACCAGACAACCAGGAGCCTGATCCGCCTCGCGGCGAGGAAGAAGCGTGCGTGGAAGAGCCGAACGAGCCCTGCGAAGACCCCCGTGCGCCGAACCGTGCGCCGCGCATTTCCGGCCCCGTCTATCTGATGGATATCACCGGCTGCGCCATCCTTGCCGTCGCGCTCTCCGACCTGCTGCGCAACGCGATGGATCCGGACGGCGACGTGCTCGCAGTGAAGAATCTTACGGTATCGTCCGGTACTCTTTCCCCGTCCGGCGACGGTTGGATATTCCAAAGCGAGCCCAGGCTGCTCGGCCCGGTGACCATTACCTACGATATCACCGACGGGCAATTTACGGTCGCGCAGACCGCGCATTTTTCCGTGGGCCGTTCCTATGTCGGCGGCACCGACGCGGACGACCTGCTGCTTGGCACGATGTGCGCCGACGACGTGGAGGGTGGCGCCGGCGACGACAACATGGACGGGCGCGCCGGCGACGACGTTATGAGCGGCGGCGCCGGTAACGACCACATCGTCGCCGGATCGGGCGACGACACCGTGTTCGCAGGCGACGGTGACGACATCGTTTTCGGCGGCTGGGGCAACGACCACATCTCCGGCGGGGCAGGCAACGACCGGCTGTATGGCGAAGAAGGCAACGACGTGATCTTCGGCGATGCCGGCGACGATGTCATCTCCGGTGGAGAGGGCAACGACCTCTTGTTGGGAGGCACCGGCAACGACACTATCGCAGGCGGCGCCGGGAACGACACGATCCTGGGAGAAGAAGGCGACGACATTCTCGCCGGCGGCTCCGGCAGTGATTCGATCGACGGGGGCAGCGGCAACGACTGGATAGAGGGCGGTAGCGGCAACGACACTGTCGTGGACGGTCCAGGTAGTGATCTCGTCTGTGCAGGGGCGGGAGACGACACGGTCGTCGCCTCAGCCGACGGAGACGCCGATGTCTACGATGGCGGCGAAGGGCTGGACACGCTCGACTATTCTGCTGCCACCATGGCGGTGTCGGTCGATCTATCGGCAAAGACTGCCATGGGCGCAGATATCGGCGAGGATACGGTTTCCGGATTCGAATCCGTCATCGGAGGAGCCGGCGACGATGACCTGGCCGGGACCGAGTGCGGCGACATCCTTCAAGGCAACGAGGGCGATGACCTTTTGCTCGGCCGAGGCGGTGACGACACGCTTTTCGATGGCCACGGCAGCGACACCGTTCGCGGCGGCGACGGAGACGACACGGTTGTTGCAGCGATCGATCGCGCCGACGACTTTTATGACGGCGGTGCCGGTTGCGACACGCTCGATTATTCTGAAGCCACGGAAGGCATCAGAATCGACCTGACAATGGCGACGGCCTGCAGCGTGGAGATTGGCGAGGATTCGATTTCCGGCTTCGAAACGGTCATCGGCGGGGAAGGCAACGATCATTTTGTCGTCGGTGAGGATGCCGCCGTTCTGGTTGGCGGAGACGGCGCCGATATTTTCGAGTTTGTTGAGCCGGAGAATGCCGGAACGAACGGTCCGGTCATCCACAAGGTCATGGATTTCGAGATCGGCGACAGGATCAGAATGTCCAAATACGATCTCTTCGAAGAGGTTCTCGACGATCTGGAGGACCGCTTCGAGGACATTTACGGCGACAGCTTCGACGATGACGATATCCCGATACGCATCAGCCGCGACTGGGTCGAGGACATGAAGCGGACGGTGATCGAGGCCGATCTTAACAGGGACGATGTCTATGAAACGACGGTCACCATGCAGGGCCATCATGTCCTGGTGATCGTCGAGAACGCGTGAACCGGCGAACAAGAGGACGCTCGAGATGGTCAGGAAATCGTTTGAGAACCGAGAATCCGCTTTCAGGATCGGCCGCCGGGTTTTTGCCGGCGTGACGTTCAGTGTCCTGCTTGTCGCCGGAGCCGGCGGTTGGGCCGCGACGGCGCAATTGACCGGAGCCGTCATCTCCCAAGGTTCGGTGGCGGTGGACCAGAAGCTCAAAGCCATCCAGCACCGGGACGGAGGCATCGTTTCGGAAATCGCCGTCAGGGAGGGGGATTTTGTCCGCAAGGATCAGGTTCTGATCCGGCTCGATGATGCTCAGACCAGGGCAGAACTATCCATCGTCAGGTCGCAGCTGATCGAGTTGGTGGCCAGAAAGGCGCGGCTTCTGGCGGAGCGGGACCTCCTCGACGCGGTCGAATTTCCCGACCGGCTGGATGTGACAGTTTCCGATGTCGCCTTCATCGTCAACGGCGAGAAACGTCTTTTCGCGGGTAACCGCACCAATCGCGACAGCCAGAAGCAGCAACTGGAGCTCGGAATCCGGCAGATAGAGGAAGAAATCAAAGGACTGGAGGCCCAAAGGGCTTCAAAGGACGACGAGATCGCGTTGCTGGAGGTCGAGCACGGTAAGCTGAAAGGCCTTGCAGACAAGAACCTGATCGAAAACACGCGCGTTTACACCTCCAATCGGGACAGGGCACGTCTGCTTGGCGAAAGCGGCGAGATCGACGCTGCGATCGCGAGAGCCAGGACTCGTCAGAGCGAGATACGGCTCCAGATAATCTCCATCGACGAAAGCGCACGGATCGAAGCCCAGCGGGAGCTCAGCCTCGTCGAAACCAGAATGTCGGAACTGAACGAACGAAAGACTGCTATCGAGGATCGGCTTTCACGCACAGATATCCGGGCTCCGATATCCGGCTTCGTGAATGAACTCAACATCCATACCATTGGTGGCGTCATCACACCCGCCGAAGTTCTCGTCACGATCGTCCCGGAGGACGCCAGGCTCAAGATAGAGGTACGGCTGGCCCCTGCGAGCATCGACCAGGTATCCGTTGGTCAGGCGGCACGATTGCGTTTTTCCGCCTTCAACCAACGCACCACGCCCGAACTGAAGGGGGAGGTCGTCCACGTTTCGCCAGCCACGAGCCATGATCCCGCCACCGGGGAAACCTATTACATGGGTGACATAAAAGTAACGCCGGAAGAACTGGCGAAACTCGAAGGCGAAACGCTGTTGCCCGGCATGCCCGTGGAAGTCTATGTGACGACCGAGCAGCGAACGGCGCTTTCCTACCTGGCCAAGCCGATCGCCGACCAGTTCAACAGGGCTTTCAGGGAGCGGTGAGGCCGAGTGCACTCGGCTCGCCTGCATCCTTGCTTTTCCGGCCGCATCTGCCGGTCTCAAAAAGATGCGCTTCTCTCATTGTGAAAAAGGCGGGCCTGCGAGGCTGGGCATCAATTGACGAAATGTGCTTCGACCGCCGGTCCGGTCCGCATGGCAAGAGCGAGTTCGAGCCTGTTCTTGGCATTCAGTTTTTGCATCAGGTGATGCATGTAGTGCTTTATCGTCTTTTCGCTGAGACCAAGCGTTTCGGCGATCTGCCGATTGGTTCTGCCCTTCAACAACAGGCCGGCGATCTGCTCTTCCCGAAAGTTCAATCGCTGCTGTCGCATTGCTTTTTTTCGAATCGCCGCAGCTCTGAGCGAGACGATGACCTTTGTGGCGATCTTCGGGGAGATGAATGTATCTCCGTCCGCGACGGCCTGAGCCGCGCTCGTCAGTTCTTCTGCCGTAGCTGTCGTGCAGACGTAGCCGGCGGCCCCTGCCTCGAGTGCTCGCACGGCAAAGTCGACACTGCTCGTGGATGCAAAAACGAGAACCCTTGCATCCGGGCAAACTTCGCGAATCCTTGAAACCGTCTTCAGTCCGTAATGTTGATCCCCGCAGTCCAGTATTATCAGGTCTGGATTGTTTAGGAGAGTATCTTCTATCTTCTCTGGCGCAGGAAGAATGGCATCGGTCAATCGACAAGACTCTAGCGCACCAAAGATGCGGATGAGTGCTTCAAGCATGAGCGGTTGATGATTGATCAGCGCAATTTTTTTCCTAATTAGCAAGTTATCTACCCCGAAGCCCAAGTGGGATAGTAAAAGTTTGTCGAAATTTCGCAATGCTAGAATTAACGAGTGGTTAACATCCAAAAGGATGAGGGAGCATTTCGCGTTGCAGGAATATTTAAGATGGCCGCTGCAGCATATTGAGGTGAGTTATACAAGCTCAGCATGCCTCCAGCGGCTTCCCGCATGACATGGTATTCCGGCAAGTAACAGCCTGCCTGAAGCATTAGCCAGATCGGGGGCGTTCGGTCCGCTCTCCTGCCATCGCACGCACGAGTAGCTTTTTTGAAGAAGGTATCGTCAGCCTCTCTAGCTATGCTTAATCTTCTGCTGGATAGACGGGATGGTCTATAAATTGTCGGCCCTGTGGCGATAATCTCGAAAACCCGGCAGCTTCAGCCATCTCAGCGTCCGGTTTAAGAGGCGTCATTCATAATGATAGACGGCCATAATGAGAGTCGGGAGCTGCACGGCAGCTAGCCCATGACCGCTCTCCAGAACCAGCCGGTCTGGAATCGGCTCCCTTTTCGGCTATGAAGCGCATGCTGGAGCGCGCGATCGTAATCTCCGAGTGCATCGCAAGAGTTCGCAGGCCTGTTTTTGGTTGAGGCAGGGAACTGGCGGCAACTAATATTCGATACCATAGGCTAACAAGTATTCCGGCAATTCTCCCCTTAGGTTCTTTGCAGCGACAAGCCTTATGGAGAAGACCAATGCCTGACATAGCCTCGTCCGTTACTCGCCGTACGTTCCTCGGCGCTGCCGCTGCCATTGGAGCGGTAGGCGCTGGCGTCGCCCCGTTGCCCGCATCTGCAGCTGATGAGGCGATCCGCCAGTTCAATTTCTCGGCGCCCGGTGAAGCCCTCGACGATCTGCGTCGACGCGTATCCACGACCAAATGGCCAAGTCGCGAAACAGTCGGCGATTCATCCCAGGGCGTGCAACTGGCAACGATGTGTAAACTGGCCGACTATTGGGGGACCATCTATGACTGGCGCAAAGTCGAGGCCCTGCTCAACGAGATACCGCAGTTCACTACGCAGATCGACGGCGTCGACATCCACTTCATCCATGTCCGTTCGAAACACGCTCGGGCATTGCCGGTCATTATTACCCATGGCTGGCCTGGATCGATCATCGAGCAGATCAAGCTCATAGGCCCGTTGACCAATCCCATCGCCTTCGGAGAGGACGAGGCCGACGCGTTTGATGTCGTGATTCCGTCGTTGCCGGGTCACGGCTTCTCCGGGAAGCCAACTGAGACGGGATGGGATCCGATCCGGATTGCGCGGGCGTGGGCAGTATTGATGCAGCGGCTCGGCTATACGCGCTATGTCGCCCAAGGTGGGGATTGGGGCAATGCGGTGACGGAGCAATTGGCGTTGCAGAAACCATCGGGCCTGCTGGGGATTCATACCAATATGGCGGCTACCATTCCGGCCGAGATCGATGCGGCCCTGGCCGCAGGCAAGGGCGCCCCCGCGAACCTGTCGGGGGACGAAAGGTACGCCTGGGACCAGCTCGATTTCTTTTACAAGCACGGTCTTGCCTATGCGCAGGAGATGGGCAACCGGCCGCAGACACTTTACGCGATCGAGGACTCACCGATTGGCTTGGCAGCCTGGATGCTCGACCATGATGCACGCAGCTATGACCTTATAAAACGCGTGTTTGATGGTCACTCAGAAGGTTTGGCCCCCGATGACATCCTCGACAACATCACGCTCTATTGGCTGACAAATACAGCTGTTTCCTCGGCACGGCTGTATTGGGAAAGCAAGTTGGCCTTTTTCGCCCCGAAGGGCGTGACGTTACCTACGGCCGTCAGCGCGTTCCCAGACGAAATCTATACGGCTCCGCGTAGTTGGGCTGAGCGAGCCTATCCAAACCTCATCTACTACAACCGACCCTCGAAGGGCGGACATTTCGCGGCATGGGAACAGCCCATGCAGTTCTCCGCGGAACTGCGTGCCGCCTTCCGGCCGTTACGTGGATAATCAGGCCGCTCCATCCGCAATCGAAGCGGAGCGAAGTTGGCGCAGTGCAGAGATGGTGGGTTGCTGTCCTCGTAAGCGGCTTGGGATGGCCGGTCACAGGCCTAGGCGCATCTCTATTTGGCGCAAATCAAAGGACGAATCCGATGAACTTCATTACCGCAAATGACAACGCCCGAATCTTCTACAAAGACTGGGGCCCCCGCGATGCGCAGCCGCTCGTCTTCCATCACGGCTGGCCGCTTACCGCCGACGAATGGGACAACCAGCTTCTCTTCTTCCTCGCTCATGGATATCGCGTCATTGCGCACGACCGCCGCGGCCATGGCCGCTCCAGCCAGGCCGACAACGGCAACGAGATGGACACCTACGCCGCCGATGTCGCGGCACTGGTCGCTGCGCTCGATCTCAAAGGGGCAGTCCATATCGGTCATTCGACCGGCGGCGGTGAGGCGGCGCACTATGCGGCGTGTGCCAAACCTGGAACGGTTGCAAAGCTGATCCTGGTCGGCGCGGTGCCGCCGGTGATGGTCAAGAAGGCAAGCAATCCCGGCGGGTTGCCGATCGACCTGTTCGACGGGTTCCGAAAGGAGCTCGCCGAGAACCGCTCCCAATTCTATCTTAATCTCGCTTCAGGGCCGTTCTACGGTTTCAACCGCGAGGGCGCGAAGGTCAGCCAGGGCCTGATCCAGAACTGGTGGCGTCAAGGAATGGTGGGTAGCGCCAAGGCCCACTACGATTGCATCAAGGCATTTTCGGAAACCGACTTCTCCGAAGATCTGAAGAAGATCCAGGTGCCGACACTTGTCATGCACGGGACGGACGATCAGGTGGTGCCCTTCGCGGACTCCGCACCGCTGTCAGCCAAGCTGCTCGCAAAGGGCGTCATCAAGGCCTATGACGGCTACCCGCACGGCATGGCGGAGACAAATGCCGATGTGATTAACGCGGATATGCTGGCCTTCATCAGAAACTGACGCATAACACTAGGGCGGATACGCTGACCTGAGCCCCCTATCTCCTCCGGTTTGGGAGCGATTTCTGGGTTTCAGGTCGCCCTGTCTCGAGATTGGTAAAATTATTTTACAAATCCGAGTCGCATGCTGGGGGATTTCACGGGCAAACGCACGCCTCTCCGAGGAAACCGACATTCGGCGACGGTGAAAATCAAAACCTTGGTTCGACATCTTCGAACTCGGTCACGAATATACGCTAGCTGGGGCATCGTAGCCGCCGTAGGACAATTCGCAGAGCAGCCATCGTTCATCGACAGGGGATATTCGACTCCGTGCTGACTTGGCAGATCCAGCGAACAACGCTCACCAAGCGTTTGCATTTCGAGCGCATTTGGAACGGTTAACACCCCATCACAGCGCATAACGGGTACGTTGAAGCACTTTCCCTTATCTCGATGTAGCAGGACATCCCTGCCTCTAGCGACACGGGAAGAAGCCAATGCATCTGCCTGTCTTGAAGCGTTTGACTTACGTTACGCTTTGCGCTGTCACCATGGCTCCTGTCGCGGCCACGACGGCGAAGAATGTAGAAAGCGGGGCGGCTAATGGGAACGCTTCGCCCATCTATGGCGTCACGCTTCCAAAGGGATACCGGCAGTGGGAATTTATTGCGCCGGCTCTTGAAGGTGACCCGCTGAACGAGATTCGGGTGGTTCTCGGCAATGCGGTTGCTGTTGAGTCCTATCGCGCGGGAGCACTGCCGTTCCCCGACGGGACCGTTCTGGCGAAGCTTGCCTGGAAGCGCGTCCAGTCTCCCGAATTCGAACCCGCCTCCATCCCGGGCGAGGCGACCACGGTCCAGATCATGGTCAAGGATTCCAAGAAATATGCGGCAACCGGCGGATGGGGCTTCGGCAGGTTTATCGACGGGAAGCCGGTTGACGAAGCCCAGCACCTGACCTGTTTTGCATGCCATGAAGCCAATGTGAAAAGGCACGACTTCGTTTTCACGCGGCTGGCGCGCTGACGCAGGTTTCGACCCAACAGAAACGTATGAAGGAACAAACCATGTCGCAACGATGGCTCATCACGGGAAGTTCGCGCGGTATCGGCCGAGCGCTCTCAGAGGCCGTTCTTCTTGCAGGCCATCGCCTGGTTGCAACGGCACGAAAACCGGCGCAACTCGCCGATCTCGTTGAACGCCACGGTGAAGCGGTCTGCGTGATCGCGCTCGACGTCACCGATCCGATTGCGGCCAAAGCCGCCGTCAACGTCGCCGTTGAACAATTCGGCGGCCTTGATGTGCTGGTCAACAACGCCGGCTACGGCAACGTCAATTCCGTCGAGGATACGGAGTTGGCGGACTTTCGCCGGCAGATAGAGACGAACCTGTTCGGAACGATCATCGTGAGCAAGGCTGCGATTCCCGTCATGCGTGAACAGCGTGCGGGCCACATCATCCAGTTTTCGTCGGTGGGCGGACGGATCGGCGCTCCGGGCCGCGCAGCCTACTCGGCTGCCAAATGGGGCGTAGAGGGCTTTTCCGAAGCGCTGTCTCTGGAGATGGCGCCGATCGGCGTCAGGATAACTATTGTCGAGCCCGGTGGTTTCCGAACCGATTTCGCCGGCTCTTCGACGACGCTGGAAGAAGGGCGGCCCGAATATGATTCCGTCGTGGGTGCAACCGCCCGGATGCAACGCGTCTATGACAAACGTCAGCCCGGCGATCCGGCGCGAGCAGCTCAGGCTATCCTCCAAGTCGCCGCGATGGACCATCCCCCTTTGCGCCTGCCGCTTGGCAGCGACGCCATCCAGGTCATCGAGCAGGCCGACGACAAAAAACGGGAAGAACTCGAGAGATGGCGCGGGTTGAGCCTCTCTACGGATTTCCCGCAAGAGGGCGGCTCCGAAGCAGGCCCGAACCATGAACCACCCGCCGCATCCCCGTTTCTGACCCTGATGGATCGCGACAAGGGGCAACGGTAGCGATCTAGAACTGTTCGCGATAAATGCCCGTCCAAAAGGGGCGAGAGATTCAAATCGAACCTTCGATGTTATTGAGTGCGAAGGCTTGCGGTTGAAAGCCTTCGCTTTTTCTAGAACGCTTGCGCCCGGATCGAATGCCTGATCGACGAACGCCAGCCTGTCCCGGTCGGCAAATTTTGTTTCGGCGGGATTAATCCTGTGCTGTGGGAGCGGGCGGAAGTTTCGCCGCCATCTTGACGAGATCCGCCAATGAGCGCGCCTGCATCTTGCGCATGACCTTGCCGCGGTGCGCCTTGACCGTGATCTCGCTGATGCCGAGATCTCCGGCGATCTGCTTGTTCAGTCGGCCGGCGACCACCAAGGTGAGAACCTGGCGTTCGCGTGGCGTCAGGGAAGTGTACAGATTATGCAACGTATGCAGACCTTGTTCGTGGTCGAGTGCTCTGCGGCTACGTTCAAGTGCATCCGTCATCGCCTGAAGCAGCACTTCATCCCCGAACGGCTTGGTCAGGAACTCGGCGGCGCCCGCTTTCATCGCGCGCACCGTAAGTGGAATATCGCCGTAACCCGTGATGAAGATGATCGGCATCTCAGGGCGATCATTTCCAATGGACATTTGCAGGTCCAGGCCATTGAGATCAGGAAGATTCACGTCGAGGACCAGACAATGGGGTACGGTCGGTCGAGGCTTGGCGAGAAACTCCTGCGCAGATGCAAATAATTCGGCTTGCCATCCGGCGGAACTGATCATCAGTTCCAGTGATTCGCGCACCGAAATATCGTCGTCCACGACAAACACGATGGGTGTAGAAGCTGGCATCGGTTCGAACCCCGATTCGTAGATGGGCGTACCGCTCGAATTGAACATGCCACGAGCTCCCGCTAACATCGACACCTTATTTCATTGGCAGCGCGGCCCTCAGGGCCTTAAGCAGGTCTGCCTCGCTAAACGGCTTGATTAGACAGTCTACCGCTCCTTGGCGAATCAATCGCGGCCGGTCGGCCGCTTCCCCGTGAGCCGTGATGAAAATGATGGGAATGGCATGCCGGCGCCGAAGCAGTTCCTTCTGCAATTCCGGCCCTGACATCCCCGGCATGGCGATATCAAGAATCAAGCAGCGTGTCGCCCCCATATGTCCTGACGCCAGAAACGCTTCAGCCGACGAGAACGCCTCGACAGCGAAGCCGAGTTCCCGCAACAGATCCGGAAGCGACTCGCGCACGGATTCGTCGTCGTCCACCACCGACACGAGTAACGGCAGATCCATCAAATGCTCCCAATAGCTTGGTTTGGATTTCCGCCGGCATTCGGTCGGGGGACAACCGTCTCGAATGTGGCGGTTTCGCTGTCTGGCAGGTGGGGTATCGAAAACGTAAAGGTCGCACCATGACCCTCGTTCGTTTCTGCCCACAGGTGACCGTCGTGGCTCTCGACGATAGAACGGCTGACCGACAGCCCGATGCCCATGCCCGAACTCTTGGTGGTGTAGAACGATTGGAACAGGTTTTCGGCATCGCGGGGGTCGAAGCCCGTACCGTTGTCGCTCACTAACAGACGAACCTGGTCCGGCCCGTTTCGCTCGGTGCTGACGCGTATGCGGCGCGCTCGATCGGTCACTTCACTCATGGCTTCGCTGGCATTCATAATCAGGTTGAGGATGACTTGCTGCAGTTGCACCCGGTCGCCTCGGATCAGGGGCAGGTCCCTGGAAAAATCAGATTGGAGGGTGACGCCGTTCCTCTGCAGGTCGCCCAAAAGCATCGCGATCACCTCGCGAGCCGCCTCGTTCAGATCGACGCCCGCGCTCGTCACGGTCTTCTTGGCGAACAGCGCGCGCAGTCGGTTGATGACGTCAGAGGCGCGATTGCCATCCCGGATCGTGCGTCGCGCGGTTTCGCGTGCGCCGTCGGTATTCGGCGGATCGGCGCCAAGCATGCGCAGACAGGTATTGGCGTTGGTAATGATGCCAGCCAGCGGCTGGTTCACCTCGTGTGCGATCGAGGCCGTTAATGTTCCGAGCGTCGCTATTCGTGAAACATGCGCAAGCTCCGACCGGATTCTTCCGAGAGCCTCATCCGATAGTCGGCGCTGCGTCACGTCCTGCACCGCGGCGATGTATTCCAGTTGGCCTTCGGCGTCGTATGTCGCGTGGGCAACGAGGTGCAGGTATTTTATTCTGCCACCGGGCATCAGAAGCCGATGTTCGTGTTCGAAGTCCTTGCCGCTGAGACGATGCCGACTGAAAGCTTCGTGGTAGGCTGGAAGGTCTTCCGGGTGGAGCCGCGTATCGATGAGGGCGAAGCTTGCCGGCACGGAAGGATCAAGTTCGTAAATGTTGTAAATCTCTTCGGACCATGTGATCTCGTCGGTCGCGACGCGCCACGAGAGTGCGCCAGTCGAACTCAGCTGTTGGGCTTTTGCCAGGAACGCTTCACTCTGCTTCAGTACCGCCATCGCGTGCGTTCGCTCGATCGCAATGCTCGCGAGATGCGTAAATTGCCCGATGAGTTCCCGCTGTTCCGGAGAAGGCGTGCCTGTCCGCCGGCACAGGATGGACAGCACGCCGCTGACCTTGCCGCTGTTGGATATGATCGGGTTCGACCAACTGGCGCGGATACCCTGCGTCAGGGCCATTGAACGCCATGCATCCCAGCGTTCCTCTTTCTCCAAGTCCGTCAAAATAACGGGCTCGCAAAGTGCCGCCGACAGCGCGACAGGGCTGGTTTCGGGCTCCAGCGGACGGCCGTCGGTTTCTTCCAGCAGGCAGACGGGAACGCCCGGCGCGGCGCCTGGCTGAAGGCGCAACGCGGTTGCCTGCAATGAGCGCGCCTGCCTTGGGTCGGTCAGCGCCACGCTACACAGCGTGTCATCCAAGATTGCCCGTACCAGTTCGCAAAGCGAGGTGAGCACCTGAGACAAAGGAGAGCCGCCGGCAATCAGACCGAGCAGGTGCTTCTCGCCCGTGAGTAGCACTTCGGCCCTTTTGCGATCGTCGATGTCGGTGTTTTGGCCGTACCATTTCACCAGTCGCCCGGCGCTGTCGCGCAGCGGTACAGTTCTAATCAGAAACCAGCGATATGTCCCGTCGTGAGAGAGCAACCTGGCCTCGGCCTCGCCATCCTCTCCGGATTCGAGCCGTGACTGCCAGTATTCGCGCAGACCGCTGCTGTCATCGGGATGGATTGTAAGCTGCCAGCAAGTTCCGAAGGAATCCGCCATGCGCAAGCCCGTGTAATCACACCAACGCTGGTTCAGAAAATCGACGTCGCCATCGGGCGTTGCGGTCCATACAAATCCCGGAATCGCATCAATGATGGTCCGCAGGCGATCTTCGGAAAGACGGACCTCCTGAAGAGCCTGCGCCAGCGACCGCTGCGAGCGCTGACGTTCGATGTTGATGCTGGCCATGTGGATAAGCCGGCGGGTCAGTGCGATGTCTCGCGGGGTCGGCGAGCGGGGCTGGTCGGCATAGACCGCGAGCGCTCCCAACACTTCGCCGCCAGGGGTTGTTATCGGTGTCGCCCAGCACGCACGTAGCCCATGTTTCATCGCAATGGCGGGCCAGTGCACTCCCACCCAGCGTTTCTCCATGGCCAGGTCAGGGGAGATTATTTGTTCGTTCAAGGCTATGGCCATCGAACTGGGGCCTGAGTCGGCATCGATCAGCTGGCTGATTACGGTGTCGATGAACCCTGCCGGAAGGCGCGGCGCGGCGCCGCATTCCAGGTGCGTGCCTGAGGCATCCGTCAGTATGACGCTTGCGTAGCAGTCACCGACGATGTCTTCGACGATCTGGCATAACGCCGCCAGGATGTCAGAACTCGAAAGCCCTCGCACCACCATATCGAGCAAGCGGTTTTCGCCAGCCATCAGCGCCTTGTTGCGCATTCGATCATCGATATCAGTCTCGAGCACACACCAGTGGGTGATGTGGCCATCAGCGTCCCTCAGCGGCAGGCCACGCACATGGAACCAGTTATAAACGCCGTCGGCGCGGCGGATGCGATGTTCTATGTCGTAGGGTTCGCCTGTCTGTACTGAGTGCATCCATGTGGCGATGACCTCGGGCAGATCGTCAGGGTGAACTGCGTCGCTGGCCGCCCAACCCTTGAGATCCTCCAGTGTGGCGCCGAGGTATTCGCAGTTCTGGCGGTTGACGAATTCCACCGCGCCTTCTGGAGTCATCAAGGCCACGAGCGCCGGAATGGCGTCGATGAACTCCAGCAGGTTGGCTTCGTTGGTTTGCCGACCTTGGTCCAGGGTTGTGTACCCTTCGATTTCCGTGTTCACGCCGCACCACCTGATGATCCTGCCTAGTTCATCGGTGAGCGGACTAACTCGTAGCAGGAACTGTCGATATTCTCCGTCGAAGCGTTGCAGGCGCGCCTGCATATCCTGCGGCTCGCCGGATTCGAGTATCGCATCCCAGCGATAGAGCAGCCCCTCAAGGTCGTCAGGATGGATACAGTTCTGCCAACCCTGTCTCAGGGCTTCGTCAACGCCGCGCCCGGTATATTTGCACCACCGCTGATTGACGAAGTCGACATTTCCATCGGGAAGTGCGGTCCATATCAATCCCGGAAGCACGGCGACGACGCGGCCAAGTTCACTCTCCATCGCGACTCTCACTTTGTATTGTCGTTCAACAAGAATGCGCCACCTGTTGGCTGTTGCCCATCATACCATGGTGTCGGGTCGGTGATTTCATGAAGCCGTCGAACGGCGATAGTCCGCAATCGATGCTTGGAATACGAGACTCGCTCAAATTGACGGCCGACGTCGTAACCAACCCGACCATAACCCCATACCAAGGTATCGACCGACACCATCGTGCAATAGTGGGGGGCGGAGGTTTCTGGTGTGATCGCATCCGCGCACTACCCCGTGCCATCCGGTTGCGTCGATAGTGCGCGGTTTCACATTCCCGGAGACCGATCATGCCATCCAGTGTATTTCGCATTGTCTCCACGACGACGCTCGGTGAAAACGCCCCGGCGGCCGCGCCGCCTGTACGGCCGACTTTCTCCCTGTTGCGGCTTTACCTAGCCCGCGGATTGCTGGCCGTGATCTGGGCTGTCGTCTTCGCTGAGGTACATGATACCTTGGGCGCGCTGGCGATCACACTGCTGGTTGTTTATCCGCTGATCGACGCACTGTCGTCGCTGATCGACTACGGTGTCATGCCAAGCCAAGCAGAGCGCAGCATCACTGCCTTCAACGCGGTGCTCAGCGCGATTGCTGCAATCGCGGTGGGCGTGGCGGGAATCTACGGCGTGGCTTCGACCCTTGCCGTGTTCGGTGTCTGGGCTGTCATCGCCGGAGCGGCGCAGTTTGTGCTCGGCTTGCGGCGACGCGGAATCGAACTGGGCAAGCAATGGCCGATGTTAGTCGCTGGCGGCCTGTCCTTTCTCGTCGGCATTTCCTACGGCATCCAGGCGGCTGGTAACGAGCCTTCGCTCGCGGTGCTGTCGATCTACGCGGCCGGTGGCGGTGCGTTTTTCATTTCCCAGGCAGGATTGCTGGCTTGGCGCTCGCGTCAACAACGGCTCACAGCATGCCTGCCGCCTATTTCAATACGTTAACCGAAACCGCAGGCATGCGCCTGTCACGGAGGCCCTCCATGAAAATGAACACACTACAGGAAAGAATCCAACCGGTTCGCCGTCGCTTCGTCGGCTCGTCGCTCCTTATGCTGGTCATAGCGCCGATAGGTCTTTGCGGCGTTGCCGATGCACAAACTAATCAACCGGCTGCCGCCGCGCACGGCACTGTGAGCCCCGCTGTTGAGCAAGCTCCGCTGGGTCAGTTGAAGCATGTCAAAGCCGGCGTACTGGACGTGGCCTACGCGGAGGTCGGTCCGGCCGATGGCCCGGTGGTGATCTTGTTGCACGGCTGGCCTTACGACATTCACAGCTATGACGAGGTCGCCCCGGCGCTGGCGGCGAAGGGCTACAGGGTGCTCGTGCCGTTTGCACGCGGCTACGGCGATACGCGCTTTCGGTCCGTGAAGACCCTGCGCAACGCCGAGCCTGCCGCGCTGGCTCAGGACGTGATCGACTTCATGGATGCGCTGAAGATCGAGCAAGCGACTTTTGGCGGGTTCGACTGGGGCGCGCGCTCGGCCGACATCGTGGCAGCGCTGTGGCCGCAACGGGTGAAGGCGCTGGTCGCAGTGAGCGGCTACCTCATTGGCAGCCAGGAAGCGGGTAAGCAGCCATTGCCGCCCGGAGCAGAACTGCAATGGTGGTACCAGTACTACTTCGCCACTGAGCGCGGCCGACGGGGTTATGAGAAGAACCGCAAAGATTTTGCCCGGCTGATTTGGAAGCTGGCTTCGCCGAAGTGGAATTTCGATGAGGCGACGTTCGATCGCAGCGCCTCGGCGCTCGATAATCCAGACCAGGTTGCGCTTGTGATTCACAATTATCGCTGGCGACTCGGCTTGGCCGAAGGCGAGGCGAAGTACGCCAAGCTTGAAAGACAGCTGGCCAAATCGCCCGCGATCACCGTGCCTACCATCACCATGGAAGGCGACGCTAACGGCGCGCCGCATCCTCCGGCGGAGGCCTACCGAAAGCACTACACGGGCAAGTACGAATACCGCCTGATCAAGGGCGGAATCGGCCACAATCTGCCGCAGGAAGCGCCGCAGGCATTCGCCCAGGCCGTGATCGACGCCGACCATCTCTGATGCGCCGCAAGAGACAGTGACCGTGATGACTCTCCGACGGCAAAGCCGCGCGGAATTCGGGACTGGTGCCGACCGTTCTTAGGAAAGGCGATAAGCCATGGACGATATGCTCTCTACCGCGGGTATCCCTCGGCTGGTGTTCGGACCGTTTTGCCTCACACCCAGCGAAAGATTGCTCACCAGGGGAGGAGTGCCGGTTGATATTGGGGGCCGTTCGTTGGATCTCCTTATTGCGCTCGTGCGTGAGCGTGGTCAGGTTGTATCCAAACGCGATTTGCTGAAACGCGTATGGCCGGATGTCGTCGTCGAGGATGGAAGCCTGCGCTTCCATATGGCCGGTCTACGCAAGATACTGGGCGACGGCAATGACGGCGCCCGCTACATCGCCACCCAGGTTGGAGTGGGCTATGCATTTGTGGCGCCGGTGCAGCAGCAACAGATTTCCGACAGCGAACCGACTTCCTTCATCGTGTCCGGCACATCGGTAGAGCAGAGCCGGCTATCCGATGCCGCCATGGCCTCAAAGCTACCTGCACGGCTGCCGCGGATAATCGGGCGCGATCGTGATGTCCAATTGCTTACAGATCGGATTACGGCTGCGAAGCTTTTCACAATCGTCGGCGCCGCCGGGGTCGGAAAGACTACGCTTGCTGTCGAAATAGGGCACACACTCCTGCCGCGGTTTGCCAGAAAAGTGAACTTCGTCGACCTGGGAACCTTGGAAGACGCCGCTCTGGTACCCTCGGCGATAGCGGCGTCGCTTGGGATATCTGTCCCAGGCGAAGATGCAATGACGGTCGTCCTGCGTCATATACATTCTGAAAAACTGCTGCTCATTCTCGACAATTGCGAACATCTGATCGACGCGGTTTCAGCCACCGTCGAAAGCATCAGGGACGTCGCACAGGACGTTCATATTCTGGCGACCAGCAGGGAACCGCTCCGCGTACGGGGGGAGCATGTACATTGGCTCGGTTCGCTGGATTCCCCACCGGAAGCAGCGGAGCTCTCCCTCGACGAAATTCTGGCTTATCCGGCAGTCGAGTTGTTCGTTGAACGTGCCACCGCAGGCAACAGTACACTCGAGATAGATACTGACACCGCCCGGTCGATTGCCGATATGTGTCGCAAGCTCGACGGAATGGCGTTGCCGATCGAATTGACCGCGGTCAGAGTGGCTGCGTATGGGCTGGATGCGACGGCCAGGCTCCTGGGAGAACGGTTCAGCCTTGGCTGGACAGGGCGTCGTACCGCACTGCCGCGTCAACAGACGCTTCAGGCCACACTCGACTGGAGCTACGATCTCTTGTCGGACGTTGAACGCCGGACGCTTGAACGCGTCTCTGTCTTTCTCGGTCCATTCTCGGTCGATGCGGTTTTGAATGTCGCAACGGACGAGACGATCAGCACCGAAGCGGCTATCGCGGCGCTCGATGAACTAACCACGAAATCGCTCATCTCACCGGATCGATTCGGCGACGCAAACACATATCGCCTGTTGGAAATGACAAGAGCCTACGCGAGGGAAAAATATCGTGCCCGAGGCAAGGACGGGGTCAATCACACGGCTCGTCGGCATGCAGTTTTCTTTCTTCAACGACTGGAAGAGCAGGTTCTTGTGAAAAGAAATCTGCGCGATGACGCAGCGCGTTTTTCCCGTCAGCTGGGAAATATCCGAAGCGCGTTGGACTGGAGCTTCGGGCCCGAAGGCGATGTTTCGATCGGAGTGCGGCTGGCTGCGGCCAGTGCGCCGGTGTTCCTGGTGCTGTCGCTTTTGGTCGAGTGCCGGAGATGGTGCGAACGCGGGATTTCCCATCTTGGTGAGCAGGACAGCTACCAGGGAACGGCGGTCGAACTCGAGCTACAGGCTTCGCTGGGTCTTTCCTTGATGTTCACGCGGGGCAATAGCGAAGCGGCGGAAACCGGACTGAAGCGCGCTCTGGAAATCTCGGTCGTTTTGGGGGACCGGTGGAACGAACTGCGGATATTGGGCCGTCTCCACATTTTCCATGAACGCATAGGTGACTTCAGGACTGCCCGCGACTGGGCCGACAGGGCTGTGAAAGTCGCCAGTGTCATAGACGACCCGGAGGCAATCGGGATCGCAGCCTCGCTGGCGGGCATTTCGTATCATTTGGCCGGGGAACAACAACTTGCGCGCAGGGAACTGGAACTGTCCCTTCGGCAGAGCCGTCCGTCTGATCGAGGGCGAACCTCCTACTATGGTTTCGATCACAGAAACCGCTCCGCGATAGCGCTGGCGCGGACCCTGTGGCTGCAGGGATACGCAGATCAGGCAAGGCGCGTCGGCGAGCGGGCGGTGCGGGAGGCTGCCGGCCTTGAGCATCCTGTCACCCATTGCATCGCTTTGATCTGGATCCTTTCGGTCTACATATGGGCAGGCGACCACGATAAAGCAGAGACGAGCCTTGCGACATTCGCCCGTGTGGCCGAGATAAATGCGCTCGGGCCCTACATCTCCGCATGCAGTGGTCTTAGGGGGGAACTATCCGTCCAGCGAGGGCAAACGCAGGAAGCGCTTGTATGGATTGAAGAAAGCCTCAGCCGGCTGCACTCGAGCCGATACGAGCTCTTGACGACGACCTTTTCGATCGCATTGGCGCACGGTCTCGCCTCGGACATGCGCCTCGCTGAAGCGCTTATGATCCTGAATGCCGCGATTGATCATTGCAATGGAAACGGTGAACATCTCGCAATGCCGGAACTGCTTCGGCTTAAAGCGAAGATCCTGGAGCTTGGGGGCGACAGCGTCGACGAAGCGGAATCATTGCTTCTGGACGCTCTCGACTGCAGTCGCCGTCAAGGTGCCCGCGCTTGGGAATTGAGGATCGCAATTGATCTCGCTCAATTGTGGAATGGCCATCGCCCGGCTGATGCGGCCGAGTTGCTAAGCGCTGTGCACGGAACTTTTTCGGAAGGGTTCGATACCGCCGATCTACGGACGTCGGATCGGCTATTGGCAGCACTCCGGGATCCTGGTCGGGGCGACGGCGGACGGGCGTCACTCGGCCTGGCGCACAACCAACGCCTGCAAGCCTCCTGCAATCTTGAACTGGAGCGGTCGCAAGACGTCCGGTGATGCGCTGCCTTAGTCAGCGCCGCGTGCCACAGGAGGCATGAAACAACGCCTGGTCAGGTCGCTTTCGCGATCAAGCCCAACGAAGCGTTCAGCAATCCCAATTGGTTACGGCAATGGAGACGGGAATGCGAAGCCCAAGACCACAATGGTATGGCGCGTTGGGAAAAAACGCTCGTCGTGCGTTCTGGACTTCGTTCGCTGGGTTCAGCCTAGACGCGATGGACGTTCAGCTCTACGCATTCGTACTTCCCGTACTCCTGACTGCCTGGAAACTGAGCCACGCGGAGGCCGGGTTGCTTGCCTCCGCGACGTTGGTCTCGTCTGCGGTGGGAGGCTGGATCGTAGGCCTGCTTGCAGACAGGTTTGGCCGTGTGCGCATGCTCAGGATCACGATCCTCTGGCTCGCCATTTCAACTTGTCTTTGCGGCCTTTCCAGCAATTTCGGTCAACTTTTCGCCGCTCGTTTGCTGCAAGGGCTCGGGTTCGGGGGAGAGTGGACAGCCAGCGCCGTATTGCTTGCCGAAATCGTGGCGCCTCAGATCCGAGGCAGAGTGATCGGCATGGTGCAGAGCGCCTGGGCTGTCGGATGGGCCATGGCTGCGGCATCGTCTGCCGTTGTGTTTTCACTGGCGCCTCCCGACCCTGGATGGCGCATAGCATTCATTGTCGGATTTGTTCCGGCAATACTTGTCTTTTTATATCGTACACGGCTGGAAGAGACGGAAACCTTCCGGAAGGTGAAGGAACGCTCATCATGGCATGCTATTTTCTCTCATGGGATGGTAGGCAAAACGATCAAAGGCGGCCTTCTCGCTACCGGTATGCATGGCGGCTACTGGGCGATCGCCACATGGTGGCCAGTCATGCTCGGGGCCGAGCGCGGGTTCTCGACCACAGCCAGCAGCGCCTATCTTGGCGTCGTCGCGATCGGTTCTTTTTTTGGCTATGTAAGCAGCGCTTGGCTCAGCGACAGGTTCGGGCGAAAGGCTACGTTGGCAGGTTTCGCGCTGTGTGCCATAGCCGTCGTGCTGATTTGCACCGAATATCCGGTGTCCAATCTTGAAATGCTTCTTTTAAGCTTTCCGCTGGGATTCTTCGCGTTAGGCATGTTCAGCGCAATTGGTCCGGTTCTAACCGAACTCTATCCGACAGAAACTCGAGGGTCCGGATTGGGCTTTTGCTATAATTTCGGGCGAGGCGCGGCGGGTTCGACGCCTTTGCTTATCGGGGGGAGTGCCGCGAGTATCGGCATCAGCCACGCGATCGGAATATATGTGACCTTGGCATACGGCCTCGTCGTGGTGGTGATCGCCTTTCTACCGGAAACCCGCGGACAGGTATTGAAGAGCCTGTCGGAAGCAGAATCGTTGGGTTCATGAGCACACACCTGTCGCCATGCTCATTCCATCCATCCCTGCCATATCTCATAACGGGACATCGCAACGCATAACGCGCGCTTTGAATGCCGCTTTCATAGGTATGGCAACAGTAGCTCATGTTTCCATTGACGATACCGGTATCGTCGAAAGGACACTCCGTATGACCCTTCTGTTCATTGCTTATCTAGGCGGCGTACTGACGATTCTCAGCCCGTGCATCCTGCCGGTCCTGCCGTTCGTCCTTGCTCGCGCTCAGCAACCCTTCTTCTCGGTTACCTTTCCGATGCTCGCAGGCATGGCGATCACCTTCGCCGCCATCGCTACGCTTGCGGCATTTGGTGGAGGTTGGGCGGTTCATGCCAACATATACGGCCGGGCCATCGCGTTGGTTGGCCTGGCCGTGTTCGGGGTAACGCTCGTTTCCCCGCGTTTCGCAAGCTGGCTGACGCTGCCGCTCGTCTCCTTTGGGAACAGATTGTTGACGTCGGCCCGTGGGCCTGGTCCATCATCCAGCCTCGGCAGTTCCGTGCTCCTTGGCGTCGCTACCGGGTTTCTGTGGGCACCGTGCGCTGGCCCGATCCTCGGCCTCGTGCTGACCGGCGCTGCCCTTCAGGGGGCAACGGCGGGAACCACTTTTCTTCTTCTTGCCTATTCGGCCGGCGCCGCGACCTCGCTTGCCCTGGCGGTTCTCGTCGGCGGGCGGATGTTTGCTATGATGAAGCAATCCCTGGGGGCCGGCGAGTGGGTTCGGCGGGGCTTGGGCGTCATCGTTATCGCCGGCACCGTCGCGATCGCGTTCGGTGCGGATACCGGATTTCTCGCCGGCCTTTCCAGTTCTCCAACGACCCGGATCGAGCAGGCGCTTCTCAACGCTTTCAGTGAGGATGGAAGGACGCCGCCGGCCAATTCGGCCGCGAGCAGCACGGATTCGGCGATTGCCGGCGAGAGGACGCGCAACAACCTTCCCGTCGAGGGCGGTTTTCCGTCCTTGGACGGCGCGGTGGAGTGGTTGAACTCCGCTCCGCTGACAAACGAACGGCTGCGCGGGAAAGTGGTGCTGGTCGATTTCTGGACCTATTCCTGCATTAACTGCATTCACACCGTTCCTTATGTCCAGGCCTGGGCTGAAAAGTACAAGGATCAGGGTCTGGTCGTCATCGGCGTGCATGCGCCGGAATTTGCGTTCGAAAAGAAGATCGGCAATGTCAGGAAGGCGGTCAGCCGTTTCGGGATCACTTATCCTGTAGCCATCGACAACGACTACAAGATCTGGCGGGCGTTCCATAACAATTACTGGCCGGCCCACTACTTTATCGATGCCGAGGGACGCATCCGCTATCACCATTTCGGCGAAGGCGCTTATGACAAGTCGGAGCGAGTCATTCAGAATCTGTTGGCGGAAGCGAAAGCCCTGAAGGCTGAAGCAGCGCCAAAGGATGAAGCGGCAGCGCCGCGCGGCTGATATCGAGGCCGGCTCTTTTCTTGGCGCTGTGACGAGATTGTCGCGGAGATTGGCGACCGCCTTTTGCAGCAGGAAGAATTCTCCATGCCCGAGTCCGATGGCCTTCACGGTCAGTTGTCCAGGGGCCGAAACCTTTTCTGCGGCGCAGGCTGCCGGCTTCGGTTAGGGAAATGCACCGGTTTCGTTCATTCCGCCATATCCAACTGGCGGGTAGGTAGCCTAGGGCCTCGAGCTGCTTGAGCGTCGATGTCATAGTGCAATGACAAATAGCTAAATAGCTAAAAGGAGATGAGCATGCGATTTGCCATATTGTGCCTAGTCGGTGCTGGCGTGTTCGTATTGCCTTGCGCGTGGGACAGCGACCCGTACTCCATCACGCCAGTGCAAGCAATCATCGCCAAGTTTTCCGCACGCGAGACGCCGCCGGAACCATATATCCCGCAGGACGGTTCGCAGACAGACCGCTGGCCTTGATCGTGTGGTGGTTCACCCGCCGCGCATTTTGGATATCGGCCTATATCAAGCATGGAAATTCGCTCTTCAGACTGCCTGTCGAGCGTTCGACGGATATGTTCGTCTCGATAGAAAGTGGATCGGGCGGGGCAGCTCTGTGCGTATGCGCGCGAATTTTGGCAAGTTTCACAAGTGGCGTCAGGCAAGAGCGGCGGGGCAAATTGCACTGGCCGGAGGGGGTGTTTAGAACGTTGCTCCGCTGCAGGTGATGCCGGCTGCCGGCAAATATCCCCATGCGGTCTGGCCGTGCTACCATAGCGATTTGAATTCGGTGATGGCGACCACGCTGCCCGCCATCACCCAGGTGCCCGTCAGAACTGGCACCGAGCGGGAGGTCCGAGACTGCGGCTACATCATTCCGCGGAGTGCGTACAGGTTTGCGCAGAACTCGGCGTAAGGCTTGCTCTGAGCCGCGTCCTGGCACTCTTTCATCATCATTTCACGCTGGGATTTCGGCATTGCCATAAAGGCCGCCTTGAATTCCGGCATTGGCTTCAGCGTTTTCATGCTGCTGTCGGTGTAGAAAGTCTCCAGGTAGTCGCGCGCGTCGAGCGCGCCGGCGGATGCGATGCTGCTGGAAAGAGCAAGTGCTGCGCCCAGATATATGATTTTGATAAACATGGTAGAAAGGTCCTTCTTCGGTTGAACGATCGTCACGTCGGCGATCACACCGGTATCCAAGCAGACGCCGCGTCGAATCGCCCGTTATGCGTTGCGAAACGTTGTTAGCGGTTGCGAACCTTTCTATTCGGCGGCAGCCCAGGCCGGTCCCTTGGAATCGGGAAGGAGACATGGCTCTGGGTCGAAACGCGATTCGGACGGCTCGTGCGCCGGCGAGCGTTCGAGGTTGTGTGCTCGGTGAAGGTCCACGCGCCGGGATGTGCCAGGGTTGTTCCTCACTGCAACCGGATAGCCTGCTAACACTTCATCACAGCGCATAACTGGGGTTCGCGCCGGTTTGCTTCTATCTGATTGGGACGGTCGGCGGTTCCATGCCGACCGTTTCGGAATTGGGTATTCACCTGTTCTCCGGCAGGCGGATCATCTGCACGCCCGCCAGGAATCGGCCTGAGAACTGCCTGCGACGTCCTCCCTGTCCCCGGCTTGGCACTCGTGCCGATGGAGCCGCACCGACCAAAACCTTCGAAAGGATATATGAGATGAAAAAACTGTTGGCAGGATTGGCAATCGCCGTAGCGTTGGTCGGCAGCGCCGTCGCTCAACCCCAAAAGCCCACCGTCGTCCTTGTTCACGGCGCGTTCGCCGACACGTCCAGCTGGAATGGCGTGATCGAGATACTCGAGAAGGACGGCTATCGTGTAGTCGCCGCCGCCAATCCGCTGCGAGGCGTCGCCAGTGACGCGCAATACGTCGCCGATATTGTCTCGGGCATTGGCTCGTCCGTCGTCCTTGTCGGGCACTCCTATGGCGGCTCGGTCATTAGCGAGGCCGCCGCCGGCGAAGCCAACGTCAAGGCCCTGGTCTATGTAGCGGCATTCGCGCCGGATGTCGGCGAGACCGCAGCCGGACTGGCGGGCAGGTTTCCAGGCAGCACGCTCGCGCCGACCCTCGCCGCGCCAGTCGCCCTCTCCGGGGGCGGCAAGGATCTCTACATTCGGCAGGATAAGTTCCACAACCAGTTCGCCGCAGACGTCTCCAACGCGGAAGCGAAGCTGATGGCTGCCGAGCAGCGGCCCGTCACGGAAGCGGCATTGAACGAAACCCAGACCGCGGCAGCATGGAAGGAGGTGCCGTCCTGGTTCGTCTACGGCGACGAGGATCGGAACATCCCGCCGCAGGTATCCGCTTTCATGGCCGAGCGCGCGCATTCCCGGAAGACCGTCGTGATCAAGGGCGGTTCGCATGTCGTGATGGTGTCAAATCCCGGCCCTGTCGCGACGTTGATCGAAGCGGCCGCCGCGACGAACTAAAGAATGCCTCCTGGATTCTGGAAGGATCTCCCAACAATGGAGCGCTTGAGATGAAAGCGATGGCAATGACGCGCCTGGGCGGCCCGGAAGCGATGGAACTTGTCGACTGGCCGGAACCGCTTCCCGGTCCGGGCGAAGCGTTGGTCGAAATTGCTGCGGCCGGCGTCAATTTCATGGATATTGGTGTTCGGCGCGGCGCAGCCTGGAACGAGATGTCCAATCCGAAAGTTCTGGGCGTGGAAGGCGCCGGCCGGGTGCTTGCTGTGGGCGAAGGAGCCGACGGTGTACGGCCGGGTCAGCGGGTTGCCTGGGTCTATGTTCCGGGGAGCTATGCTGAGCGCAAAACGATACCTGTCGACGCGCTCGTGCCGATCCCCGACGAGATCGATGATCGCACAGCGGCCGCGGCAATGATGCAGGGGCTGACTGCCAGCCACTTCGCGACCGACTTCTATCCGGTCCAACCGGGCAATATAGCGCTGGTTCATGCGGCGGCAGGCGGCCTCGGCCTGCTGCTCACGCAGATCATAAAACTCAGGGGCGGTCGTGTGATCGGCCGCGTCTCCTCGCAAGACAAGGCCGCCGTGGCAAAGGCGGCCGGCGCAGATCATGTGATCGTGGACACCGAGGGGGAATTCTCTGAGGAGGTCCTTCGCTTCACTGGCGGCGAAGGTGTGCATGTCGTCTATGACGGCTCGGGGCCGACGACCTTCCAGGGGTCGCTCGACTCCCTGCGCCGTTCGGGTACTTTCTGCTGGTACGGCCCGGTGCTGGGTGGCCCTGGACCACTTGACATCATGAGCCTGCCGAAAAGCGTCAAGATCGGCTACGCCGTTTTCTCCGACCACATCCATACGCCGGAATTGCTTCGGGTACACGCCAAGCAGATATTCGACTGGATTGCGGAAGGCGAATTGAAGGTCAGGATCGGCGCGACCTATCCGCTTGCGGAAGCGGCGCGAGCGCATGCCGACATGGAGAGCCGGTCCACGACAGGCAAACTGCTACTCATCCCGTAAGTCCTGCCAGGCCACGCATCACCATATTGGCGGTTCGTTAAACTGCGGCGTTGGCCGGAATCAAGCAGCGAGATACAGCTTTCGCTCCGTGCCGATACTGGCGAGGAACGTCTCGTCGTGGCTGACGACCAGAAGCGCGCCATCATAGGATGTCAGCCCCGCCTCGATGGCGTCGACGGAATCGATGTCGAGGTGGTTCGTCGGCTCGTCGAGAACAAGCATCTGTGGCGGCTGCGGCCCGCCCAGCACGCAGCCGAGGCCGGCGCGCAGCATCTGGCCGCCGCTTAGCGTGCCAACCGGCTGAAGCGCCGCATCCGCCCTGAACAGGAAGGCCGCCAACGTGGACCGACAGGCATTTTCGTTGGAAGCCGGGTTCAGCCGCATGAAGTTGTCGAGGATCGAGGCCGCGGGATCGAGGATACTCACGCTTTGGTCGAGCATTGCAAACTCTACGTCAACGGACACCGTTCCGTGGAAGGGTTTCATCTGTCCCGAAATCAGCTTGAGCAGCGTCGTTTTGCCGGAACCGTTCGGCCCAACGAAAGCGACCCGCTCTGGCCCGACGATCGAAAATGAAAGCGCGCGCATAAGTGGTCGGCCGATGTCGTAGCCCGCTGTCACGTCCTCCAGATTGAGCACCCGACGGCCGGTGGCGAGGCCAGTTGACGGCAAGGTGATCGACATTGTTTTCCGAATTTCGAGCCGCGCGCGCGCTGCTTTCGCCGCTGCCTGAGCCTGTAGGCGCTGGCGCTGGACGATATTCTGGCTATTGCCCCGGCTCGCCTCGGCGGCGTTTTTTCGTTTGCCCAGCAAAATACGGGGAAGGTCGCCGCGCTTGGCCTTGCGGCTTCCTGCCGCGCTACGACGGTCTTGCCGCTCGGCTGCCAGCCGGGTGCTGCGATCAACTTCCGCGGCCTTTTTTTCGGCATGCACCAGGTCGTTTCGGGCCGCTTCCATCTCGATCGCCTTCTGCTCGCGATATCGGCTCCAGTTCCCGCCGTAACGCATAGCTCCGAGCGAGGTCAGTTCGACGATCGCATCCATATGCTCGAGCAATTCGCGGTCGTGGCTGACGATGACGGCGCCAGAACGCCAACTCGCCAGAAGCTCGATCAGCGCCTTGCGGCCGGCCCTGTCGAGATTGTTGGTCGGCTCGTCCAAAAGCAGGAAATCCGGTTCGATGAAGATCATGGCCGCAAGGCTGGCGCGCGTTCTTTGACCGCCTGAAAGTTGCGCCAGCGGTGTATCCGAAGCGGCTGCCAATCCCACGCGCCCAAGTGCCGCCGCGATACGGTCCTCCAACGTCCAGTCGGCGGTGGCAAGTTCGTCGATGCCGGCTTCGCCTGCCTCTGCGCGGCGCAATACCGCCAGCGCCTCACCGGCACCGAACAGGTCGCCGACAGTCTGGCGCGCAGTGACCTGAACGGCCTGCTTCAGCAGGCCGAGCGTCCCATTGACGGAAACGCTGCCCGTGAGCGGCTGAAGATCGCCGGCGATGAGGTGCAGCAGCGTCGTCTTGCCGGCGCCGTTGCACCCGACAAGACCCACGCGCTCCCGGCCGAAACCGAGATCGAGGCCGGAAAGGACGGTGCGGCCATCCGGCGTGGACCAGCCAAGTTGAGTCAGGTTGATGGACGACATGCTAGAACCTTATTGAAATACAAATAACAGCACGATATCGTGCTGTTATCAGCGGCCGGTCGAAAACGCAACGGCGGCGTGCCGTTCAAGCGGATAGGGTGTCGGAAAGCGGGCATAGATGGTGGGGACCAGGCGCAAATCGGGAGGGCGGCCGACGAAGGAGCGGGCAGCGGCCATGGACAACCATTTGCTCGACGGCGCCCGGTCTGTCTTTTGCCGCAAGGGTGCGGCGAACAGTTCGCTGGAGGAGATCGCCTCCGGGCTTGGCATTTCCAAGCACACCATCTACCGCCGCTATCGCAACAAGCTGGCTCTGCTAGAGGCCGTCGTTGCGCGCGATATCGCCCGATTCCGGAAGGCACTGTCGGCTTCGGCCGGAGAGGGGCTGGATCCTCTCGATGCGTTGCGGCGCACGGCGTTGCGCTATGTCGAAATCGGTTCCTCGCGGGACTATGCGTCCTTCTATCTCTCTGTCGGTGCCGAAGCGGTTTTCTCGGATCCTATCCGCGAAAGGCTGCGCCAATGGTCGAGCGTCGCGCTGGAGCCGTTGATCGACGCGATCGCCGTCGCCCAATCGGCAGGTTCCATCCGGTGCGGCGACCCGAGCGCTATCGGCGAAATCCTGGTGGACTTGCTGGAAGGCGTCAACAACCGTGTTCGGCTTATTGGAGGGGCTTCCGTCGACGGGTCGGTGGTGCGGCTGTTGTTCGACCGACGTTGGGAAGTGTTCATGTCTGCGATGGTCCGTGGGTGATGCTCCTACGTTGTGCTGCCACGACGAGCACGTAGAGAAGCGCACACCCCGCCAGTAAGCATCCATACCACAGCGTCATCGCCGCGCCGTTGCCGATGGCGGCGCTGCCGATAGCGGTGCCGATCGAAATTCCGAGATAGATCCCGGAGGAATTAAGCGCAACAACGAACGCTGCCGCCTGCGGGGCAACTGCAATCAGCCGGAGCTGTTGCGCAGGCGTCTGCGACCAACTGCTGGCGCCCCAGCACGCCATGAGTGCCGCCACGGCGGCATATCCGCTCGCGGAGGAGACGTCGCAAAGCCATGCCAGTCCACCGAGCGTGCAGGCCATCAGGGAATAGACCACGATGAGTACCGCAATGGGGCCGAAATGATCCGCCGCCCAACCGGAGGCATAACTGCCGGCCATTGCGCCAAGACCGTAGGACAGGAGCATGACGATAATCGAGGTCGACGGGATCAGAAGCGCATCGAGTACCTGGATTGTGAAGGCGTAGGGCAGGTAGCATGCCGCCATGCCGATCACGGTCAGCAGCAGAACGCCCATCACGCTGGGACGGGCAAGCACGGCGAGTCGCTGGCGCAAAGCTATGGGCGTCGCGCCGGGAAGCTCCGGCATGATTGCAAGAACGCCTATCGCGGCGATGAGCGACGCGATCCCGACCAACACAAGCGCCGCCCGCCAACTCATCGCGGTGCTGGCGATGCGCCCGAACGGCACGCCGAACGCCGTCGCCGTCGCCAGCCCGCCGATTATGAAAGCAAGTGCGCGGGCGCGAACATGGGGCCGTACGATCGCCGCTGCGACGGCACCGGCATTCGGCGTATAGGCCGCTGCCGAGGCGGCCGCCGCTATGCGGGTTGCAATAAGTGTTCCCAGCGTCGAAACCAGCGCCGATGCGATATTGGCGAGGCTCAGGCAAACCAGCGCCGAGAGTAGAAGTCTTCTACGCGGGATGGTGGCGGTGAGTGTCGCGATTATGGGTGCCAGGAGTGCATAGGCCAACGCGAATATTGTGATCGACTGGCTGGCCATGGCCTGCGTGACTGATAGGCCGTCGGCCATCTCTGGAAGGAAGGCCGACACGATGAATGCGTCGGTTCCGACCGCGAACGTGCCCAACGCCAGGACCAAGGTTGAACTCAGGCCGTGTACTGGTGAGGGGACGGCGGAAACTGCATCGACCGGTGGGCTAGGAAGATTTTTCACGCCAAGCCGGGCCTTCGGGATATCGGTCCGCGGACAGAAACAGTTTCAGCGGACGGCATCGATTTCAGCTGCGGATGGTGGCTTGTCGCCCTTCCTGCCTGCGTAAGCCAGATGTGCTGGAGCTGCACGACGATGCATTGTGCAGTTCCGGTTGTGGCGTCGTTCTCAACCAGGCGGCGACGACTAAGCGCGAAGTCGAGCGCGACAGCGATCTCGGGGCTGCCGTCGCGTACAGTTTCCGCCAGCGAAAGTAACTCGGTGAACGCCCGCCTCGCGTCGGGCCGGTCCAGCCGGCCGCCGTTTCGTGCCGGGCGCAAATCCCAGGCAACAGCTTGATGGAGTTTCTCGCCGGAGCCGTCGACCCCTTCGACATCCACAATAAGCCGTCCGCCTTGGGTCAAGGCATCCTGCGCGTCGCCGGCGAACGTCAGGAACGCCGATTTGAACGCTTGCCTACCATAGATGACTGCCGACAGGCCTTTTGCAATTTCCAGTTCAACGGGGATGGCGTGCCCCCAATGCGAGATATGTTCGACCGGCGTCATGATGGCAGCGATCGTGACGATCCTCGCGACCGGGGCTGCGGATTCGGGAAAGCCATCGAGGTCCGCCGTGCGACGATCCCCAAGGCTGGGCAACCAACGGCCATTCTCATCGGCGCAGATGTAGGCGTCGCCGTGTCCGGCCATATTATCCTGAAGCATCTGTATGGCGCTTGCCACGATTTCGATGACGGCGCCGACCTCCAATCGGGCTTCCCGCGCGAGAAAGCCGAGAGCCAGGAGCCGGGCAGGTCTTCCGCTTCCTTCGCCGTCAGGTACTGTATCGGATATTGGTTTCATGATTCCTCCGGAAGATTGCGGGCACCGGCCCGTCCTCGTGTGACAATCGAGCCGGTCAAACGCGGGTCGTTTGCCCGCGCCACTCTCGCCGTTTCCGATAGGGGGATCGAGTTCTGCGCTGTGAGGCAGCGTTATCCCCCGCAAGGCCTGCAGCTTTCGAACATCACGGGAAGGGGCGGGCTGGCCGCGGTCGCCTCAAACGCGCACCACAAACAGCGTCCGATGTTTGACGATGTTAAGCGGCGTTAGACGGTATTTACCTGGCTGGAAACGCCGGGGTCGCCTTCCCAGATCGGTGATGTCTGGACGACGTATCCTCCCAACCGCGTCGTCCGACGAACCCATCTGGAAAAGGAGAATGGAAATGAAAACCGCCGCATTTGCTGCCCTTGCATTCATCGTTGCCACCGGCGGCGCTTTTGCAGGAAGCGACCACTTCATGGGCCCCTCCCAGCAGCGTAACGCCGCCGGGCTGGACATGGCGCACACGGCTTCCGTCAGGAAGAGAGTGAAGACTACGACCAAGAAGGCATCGACCGCCACCTCGCCTTACAATCCGGCCGATAGCTATGGGCAGGGCATCTGGGGCATGTAGACCTCCGAAAGCGGATGGACAGATGAACGGCACCAGATCGCATATTCTTCATCGAACATCCCCTCTCCGGGAGGAGCAGTTCTTTCCCGAAATTAAGAAGATCACCGAGATGAGGGCGGCATTCAGGTCGCTGAGGTAGGTGAGCGGCAGGGAATCGAGCCGACCCTTCTGTTCCAGGCCATACGTGGAGCACCATCCATATGTCGGTCGGGCGAGGTGCTCCAACGACAGGCCGAACAGTTCACAATGAGGATCAAATGATGACCCAACGCGGAAAAGTTCTTTACACGGGCAAGACCCATACGACTGGGGGCAGGGACGGCCAATCCCACAGCTCCGACGATCGCCTCGACATCAAGCTTTCGTCTCCGGGCACAGGCGTCGGCACCAACCCGGAGCAGCTTTTCGCGGCCGGCTGGTCGGCCTGCTTCATCGGAGCGATGACGATTGCGGCCGGCAAAATGAAGATCGCCCTTCCGGCCGGCACCTCCGTCGACGCCGAGGTGGACCTGATGATGGAGGGTACAGGTTACTTCCTGGAAGCCCGACTTAACGTGAGCCTGCCCGGCCTGGAGCATGAAGTCGCTCGCAGCATCGTAAATGCGGCCCACCAGACATGCCCCTATTCCAAGGCCACGCGCGGAAATATCGACGTAGCAATCAACCTGATCTAGGGCTGCGAGGGACCCGCCGGCGTGAAAGGGGCAAGACAGTCAAATTCACAGCCGGCTGGTCGCTTTGCTTGACGATGCGTCCAGCCCGTGCGCCAGCCACCGTCATTGAAGCGTTGTCGTCAGAGCGATGGCTTGCAACCGCCATCGCCCTATGGTCGTTCACCAGCCTCAATAATCTTGATACCTATACCCAACGTGTAGGTGCGCGGTGTGGTTGATGATGGCATCGGCACTCCCGGTGAGCCGGCATCGATGTTCGACAGCGATATGTAACAAAAGCGGTTCGCCATGCAGACGATAACTGTTGCGTTGGTAATGCTGCTGGCGGTGGTTGTCAGCGGCCCTCTGGTGCGCGTGTCGCCGGTCGCCCTGCCGATACCTCTTGTTCAGATCGCGCTGGGCGCAGCCATCGCTTCAACTGCCAATCTCGGGGTCGAACTCAGGCCCGATATCTTCTTCCTGCTGTTCTTGCCGCCGCTCCTCTTTCTCGACGGCTGGCGCATCCCAAAGGAAGGACTGTTCAGGGACAGGGGCACCATCCTCGCACTTGCCTTGGGACTCGTCGTATTCACGGTCCTTGGCGTCGGCCTTTTCATCCACTGGCTGATCCCCGCGATGCCACTCGCCGTCTCCTTCGCGCTCGCCGCCATCATTTCTCCAACCGACCCGATAGCCGTGTCGGCGATTGCCGCCAGGGTACCGATCCCCAATCGGCTGATGCATATTCTGGAGGGCGAATCCCTTCTCAACGACGCCTCCGGCCTGGTCTGCATGCGCTTTGCAGTTGCTGCGGCGCTGACTGGAACCTTTTCGCTGCCTGAAGCCATCGTAACATTCCTCTGGCTGGCGCTGGGCGGAATAGCTATCGGAACGGCCGTTACATGGTGCGTGACGAGGGTGGCATCCTGGATATCCCGTCATTTGGGAGAGGAAACGGGCTCACAAATACTCATTAGCCTCCTGATCCCTTTTGGCTCCTACCTGTTGGCCGAGCACCTGCATTGCTCGGGAATCCTTGCCGCCGTTGCGGCAGGTATAACGATGAGTTTTGCCGAGTTGCGAGGGCAGACCCTCGCGGTGACCCGAGTGCGTCGCAGTGCGGTGTGGGATACAGTCCAGTTCACCGCTAACGGCGTAATATTCGTTCTGCTCGGCGAGCAACTGCCGACGATCCTAACCGGCGCCATGCATGTGGTAAGCGAAACCGGCCATTATGGGCGGGGCTGGCTCCTACTTTACGTTTTAGCCATAAATGTAGCGCTTGCTGCTCTGCGGTTTCTTTGGGTGTGGGCGTCGCTGCGCTTCACCTTGTTCCGGGTAAGAAGGACTGGTCGGGCGATCCAAACACCGAGCTGGCGTTTGGTTGCGGCTACGTCGCTCGCCGGAGTTCGAGGCGCCGTCACGCTGGCAGGTGTGTTGACGCTGCCCCTGGTGATGATTGACGGGTCGGCATTTCCGGCCCGCGATCTCGCCATCCTCCTGGCCGCAGGCGTGATCATCTTTTCCCTTGTCATTGCTAGCATTGGCCTGCCAAGTCTTCTCAAGGGACTGAAACTACCTCCCGAGCCAGCCCACCAGCAGCAAGAAGATCACGCCCGCATCGTTGCCGCCGAGGCTGCCATCAGTGCGATAGAGCAAGCCCAGCACGATATGGGCGAGGATCGGGCCGATGCTGATCTTTGTGTCGACGCTGGCGCGCGGATCATGAATGCCTATCGTCAGCGCATCGACGGCCGCTCCAAATCCGGTGAGGAACGCGACCTCCTCCGCAAAATCAATGAGATTGAACACCGGCTTCGTCTGACAGGGCTGCGGGCCGAACGGCAGGAAATCAACAGGTTGGCTCGTGGCCGCAGGATTTCCGATGAGGTCGCAAGCAGGCTGATCAAGGAAATCGACCTGATGGAGGCCAGGGCCGCCATCATTTAACCGCGGTTAGTGCCAGGCCAGTGTGCTTCGAAGAATGACCTGCGATAGCGATGAGAACGTGGCCGACAAATCCTAGCTTCGTACATACATGCATGAACCAAGGCCCACGGTCGACAATTGAGGGTGTGTCGACCGTGGGCATGATGCCGACGTTGGGAGGGGGCGAGAACGTCGGCATCGCACTTCAGCGGACTATTGCGGCTCGCTGAATCGGGTGATCGTACGAATTAGGAGCGTCGCCATCATGGTCGCCGGTCACGTGATCATTGGCCGTCCGGGTTTCGGTCACCGGACTTCTCTTTCAATCGGACGAAGGGCGGATCAGCGGAGCGGGCGGAAGGCGGTGCGCACCTCCTCGGCGAATATCTGGGGCTGCTCCCAGGCCGCGAAATGGCCGCCGTCGGGAGCCTCGTTGAAGTAATAGAGCTTGCGGTAGCAGCGCTCCGCCCAGGTCTTCGGCGCGCGGAATATCTCACCTGGGAAGACGCTAACGGCGACCGGCACGTCGATAATGCCGCGTGCGTTGAAGTTGTTGGAGTGATCCTCCCAGTAGATTCGGGCGGCCGAGGCACCGGTTCCAGTCAGCCAATAGAGTGAAATGTCGTCGAGGATCGAATCGCGGCCGAGGACACGTTCGGGTTGACCGCCGCTGTAGGTCCACTGCGCGATCTTCTCATACATCCACGCAGCCATCCCCACCGGGGAATCGACCAGCGAATAGCCGATGGTCTGGGGACGTGTGTTCATCATCGCGGCGTATGCGGCGTTGTCCCGGTAGAAAGCCTCGAGTTGATCGAAGGCCCCGCGCTCCTTCGCCGTCAGATTGGATGGAGCGGGATCACCGGCGGCCAGAATCCTGGCGATGTCGCCCGGAACGACTGCGGGCATGTTGAGATGGATGCCCAAAAGACCGGGCACGTGCTGGAGCGCCATCCGTTGCGAGATCACAGATCCGCAATCGCCGCCCTGGCTGACAAAGCGGTCATATCCCAGGCGCAGCATCAGCGCCGACCATGCGCGCCCGATATGGTCCGACCCCCAGCCGGGCTTGGTGGGCTTAGCCGAAAAGCCAAAACCGGGAATCGACGGGATGACCAGGTGGAACGCGTCTTCGGCCTTGCCACCATGGGCCGTCGGGTTGGTCAACGGCTCAATGACCTTCAGAAATTCGAGTATCGACCCTGGCCAGCCGTGGGTCAGGATCATCGGCATGGCGTTTTCGTGACGTGAGCGGACGTGGATAAAGTGGATGTCCAGATCGTCGATCTCGGTGATGAACGTCGGCAATGCATTCAGACGTGTTTCGATCTTGCGCCAGTCATACTCGTTCGCCCAGTAGCGCAGCAGCGGTTCGATCGTCTCCCGACGCACACCCTGGCTTTCATCCTGTGCTGGCTGTGGATCAGCCCAACGTGTCTCGGTGATGCGCCGCTTCATAGCAGTGATGTCTGCCTCGGGAATCGCGATCTTGAATGACCGGACAGTCGCTCCGGCCTGTGCACGTACTGCAAAAGGTATGGCGCTCATCGCTCCGGCCATGGCCACGCCGACCATGAATTGGCGGCGCGAGGTGGAATAGTCTCCAGTCACTTGTCATCTCCTCAGCTAGGGAAGTGGTTTCCCTGAAGTTAGAGGAATGCCGGCGCGAAGCTCGTTAGATGAAGTGATGGCGCGTTAGCGTTCGCGTACTCGGGACATGCCGCAATAGCGATGCGGGCAGCGGGAGAGTATCAGGTTTGTAAAATTATTTTACGAATCCGGTGCTGCGATGGATACTGGTTAACAAGCCACGACATGCCGCAGGTGTAATGACGGCTTCGCGCGCGCATGTCAGACGTACAGCCGAATGAAGCTGCTTCCGGCAAGCCGACGTCTGTTCGTGCTGCGGGATTATTGGCTTATCCGGCCGTACGGACGTCCCGCTTCCTCATAGACAGCCCGCAAGATCGTGTCATCGAGCCAACGGTCGTAGTCGACCGTCCCCTTGATCAGCTTGGCCTGGCGGAGGAACACTTCCTCTCCCTTTAACGTATCGATAGCGGCATCGGTGACTGCCGGATCCTGATAAAGTACGGGATCGACATAGCGGTGGCGAAGGCTCTCCAGCTTTACTCCCGTCAGCTTGGAATAGGAGGTCAACGCCTCTTTCTTGTTGGCGTCCGCCCATTGGGCGATGCGCAGGTCGACCTTGAGGATCGTCTTGATCAACTCGGGATAACGGGCGATGTAGTCGGTGCGCGCAAGTATCAAAGTCGGAGAAGCCCATTCGGGATGCTTGTCCCCGTCGACGAGCAGACGGGCGGCGCCGCGTTCCAGCAAGGGCGCCACGGTCGTGTTGCCTTCGATCAGCGCATCGACGTCACCACGCACCAGGGCGGGACCTGATGTCTCGAACGGCATGTGCAGCCCTTCGACGTCGTCGAGCGTCAGGTTCGCGCTGGCCAGGATCTTGGCCAAGGTTGTGTGGCGCACCGTGCCTTTGAGAAATGCAATTTTCTTGTCCTTGAGGTCAGCTACGGACTTCAAAGGCGAATTCGCCGCCACGACGACGCTGGAAACGCCGAAAGGCTCGAAGTTGTCGACCGCTATCAGGTTGATATTGGGATCGATCGCGCCGATGCGCAGGCCGGGACTTGAGCCAACGTTGTAAGCGATGTCGATTCCACTTGAACCGAGTGCCGACACCAGCGCGCCGCCGCCGTCCACGAAGGGCGCCCATACGATCTTGACGCCATGCGGCTTCAGCTCTTTCTCGAGCCAGCCCAGATACTGATGCCAGATAAACTTGGGACTGCCCGGCGCGGTGGCTCCGATCGTAAGCGTCTTGGGATATTCCTGCGCCCGGGCGGCGGCGCCGGAAAGGGCAAGAGCGACCATCGCCAGCACAAAGGCAATGCCTGCATAGATACGTTTCATGATATCATCCTTGTAATTTGAGACGTGTGGCGCTTTTCGAAAGCACGCCGGTCGCGTCGGCTATTGGCTACGCATGCGAGGCTGGCCGCCGGCAGGGATCAGGTAGGTGGGATCGCCGTCCGTGCCGCCAATCTTGCCTCTGCGCCAACCCATTTCCCGGGCGAAGCTGCCCATTTCGTCCCCAGCGACCAGGATCTCCTCGGAGACACCGGCAAGTTCGTCGGCATACGGCGCGACATAGAGCGCATCAGTGGGGCAATAGAGCTCGCACATGAAGCAGGTCTGGCAGTCGTCCTGCCGCGCAATGGTCGGGACGCCGTTTTCGGTGGCGTCGAAGACGTCGCGCGGGCATACCCGCACGCAGATGTTGCAGCCGATGCAGCGCTCGGCACTTACCAGTTCGATCATGCGGCGATGTCCTTGACCTTGAGGGTGCCGGACGTGGCTCTCGGATTGTCCACGCCGCTCAATTCGATGCTGTGGGTCAGCGCGCCGACCAGACGGGGATGATCGACGCGACGATGGATGCCGCGTGTCTCGGGTCGCCTGGCGGCGCTCGTCCAAATCCAGCGAGCGGTTGCGGTCAGGGCCGCGGCCTCCCGAGCGCGCAACTGCTGGCGCCCGCTGCCATGAAGGTACATCCGGATATCCTGCCAGAGCGTGTCGAGGCGCTGGAGGGATCGCTCGATACGGCTGCCCTCGCGAAAGAAGTTCATATCCAGAGGCAGGATCTCGCGGCGCACGATCCCTATGGCTTCCTTGCTGAAGTCGTTGGCATGGATGCCGTCGAGCGGCCTCAGGCCGCTCTGCCCCAGCGGCCGCGTCGTGCGCGTGCCAATGCCCGTGCCCAAAGACGACGCAAACCGCGCAGCTCCTCTGCCGCTGAACGTTCCCGATGCGATCGCCCAGGCGGCGTTCGGCCGTCCGCCACCGGAAGCGGAGCCGACAACCTGCTCCCGGCTGGCGGCGTCGCCCGCTGCGAAAAGCCCTGGAACGTCGGTGGAGCAATCGTCCCCTACGATCTTCAACCCGCCAACGCCCCGTACGGTCCCCTCCGAACGCAGCGTTATCGGAAACCGTTGCGCAAACGGATCGATCCCGAGACGGTCGAAAGGCAGGAAACAGTTGGGCTGGCCGCGTCGGAGCCATTGCTGCTGGTCCGCCGTCGCACGGTCCAGCCTCGCGAACACCGTATGGCCGGCGACCAGCGCAGTGGCGATCGCCGAAAAGCGTTCTTGCGGCTCGGCGTGGAGCGGCGTTCCGTCCTCCAACGAGAAACTCGCAAAACCGTAGGGCATGCCTTTCGTTATCGATGAATGCGCCGGCGAGATCCCGTATTGGCCGGAGAACTCCATGCCGCTGAGCGTGGCCCCGGCCTCCGCTCCCATGAGATAACCGTCGCCGGTATTGCCCTCGCAACCCAGGGCGCGCGAAAGAAACGCGCAGCCGCCGGTGGCGACAACGACAGCGCCGGACGTAATCCTTTGCCGTGAACCGTTGCGCAGGTCCAAACAGACCGCTCCGGCCACCGTCCCGTCCGAATCCAGCAACTCCAGGCCTGGATGATGGTCCAGCACCTTGACGCCGGCCTTCAGTATCCGTCGCCGCATGTAGGCCATGTAATCAGGCCCTCGAAGCTGGCCGCGATACTGGAAACCGTCCTCCTGAACTGGAAACGGATATCCGGAAGCAGCCAGGTCATCGAGCCCCGCGCAGGCTTGATCCATGACCCGGAAGAGCCAGCTCCGCTCGGCCAGACCCGTCGAACGGTCGAGCCTCGCCTCGATCTCGTCCGAACGCTCCTGCGTATCCGGCAGGTACCAGACATGCGTGTTGGCAGGCGCGGTAGCTCCGGACGTTCCGCAATAGCCTTTGTCGGCCAGGACCACGCGGGCGCCTTCCTTCGCCGCTGCCAGCGCGGCCCAAACCGCCGCCGGTCCGCCACCCAGCACAAGAACATCCACCGCTATCGCAGCCGGCGGTTCCGGCTGCCGCAAAGAATCGTTCACGTCGAACCTCGATGCTTGAGAGCCGCCCTCAAGGCGCTTCACAACCGCGGGACGCCGCACCAGCGGCGTTCGCGAGACGTCAGTTGCTTGCCGCCAGCTTTTTCAACGCCTCGTCGTGGAAGGAGCGATCGACCCAGCGCTGGTAGTCGACCTTGCCCTTCAACAGGCCGGCTTCGGCCATGAAGGCCTCCTCGCCCTGAAGCGCCTGTACGGCCTCGTCGGTGATCTCCGGGTCCTGCCAGAATTTGCCGTCCGGATAGGTGGCGCGCATGGCAGCCTCGCTTTCGCCGGTTTCCTTCACGAAGATGTCGATCGTCTCGTCGGGATTGGCGTCCGCCCAGCGGGCGGTGGCGATATCGGCGGCGAGCAGGCGCGTGACGATACCCGGATATTTGCGGGCGAAGTCGCCGTTGACGCTGATGAGGTGCGGGACGGCCCATTCCGGCTTGCCTGAAACACCTGCGTCGTAGATCAGGCGGGCCTGGCCGGCCTCGACCAGCTTCTGGGCCGAACCCGTGCTTTCCACGATCGCGGCGATGTCGCCGCGTACCAGCGCCGGCCCGGAATTCTCGATACCGATGTTTATACCCTCCACATCGGCAAGGTCGAGCCCGACCGACTTCAACGCCTTGGCGAACGTCGAATGGCGCACGGTGCCGAACAGATAGGCGACTTTCCTGCCTTTCAGGTCCTCCAGCTTCTGGATCGGCGAGTCGGGACGAACGATGACCTGCGTCTCGTTCGAACGGACCCAGCTCGAAAGGCCGACGAGCTTCACGTCCGCGCCGGTCGCGGCAAGGCGCAATGAAGGATTGTTGCCGATATAGGTAAAGTCGATCGCGCCGGAGCCAAGTGCGACCGAAGCGGCGGAGCCGCCGTCGAAGGTGGACAGTTCGACCTGTATGCCGTCCTTCGCGAATTCCTGCTCCAAGGTCTTCCTGTTGCGAAACAGGATGAACTTCAGGTGGCCCGGCGCGGTCGATCCAATGCGGATGACGTCCGGCTTGGCCTCGTCAGCAAGAGCAGCAGCGTTCAGGGCAAACGGCGTCATGGTCAGGCCGAGCGTGAGTTTGAGCAGGTTTCGGCGGTGCGGACGGAAAACGGTGGCTGACATTGGATGATTCCTTCGATTCATGGGATTGGATTTGCCGCGACAGGACGCTCAGTTCGAGCCGTTCTCGCCGGTTGCGCGCCAGCGTGTGGCCCGCCGCTCGCCGGCAACGAGCAGATAGTTGAGGACCAGCCCGATGATGGTTAGGGTCAGGATGCCGGCATACATCTTGTCCGTCTCGAGCATGAGAGACGACTGCTGGATGAGGTAGCCGATCCCGGATTGCGCCGCGAGCATCTCGGCGGCGATGACGGAAAAGAGCGAGGTCTTCACGCCCAGGCGAGCGCCGGCAACGATGGAAGGAACAGCCGACGGCAGGATTACCTTCTTGAAGAGATCCCAGTCGGACGTCCCCATGGAGCGCGCGGCCTTGATCAGAAGCGGATCGACCGATTTCACCCCAACGATCGTGTTGATCAGCACGAAGAACACGGCGGCGTAGAAGGTGACGGCGACCTTCGACGCTTCGCCGATGCCGAGGATCAGGATGAAGACGGGAAGAAGAGCGAATTGAGAGGTGTTGCGCAGCGTCTGTACGAGGAAGTCGGATGCCTTCTCGAAAACGGCATAGCGGCCCATCAGCAGGCCGAGCGGGACAGCGACCACGACGGCCAGCGAAAAGCCGATCGCCGCGCGCTGGAGACTGATCCCGACGTTTTCGGCGAGTTGGCCGCTGACGATCATGTCCCAGAGTGTGGCGAGCACCTGGCTGAGCGGCGGAAAGAACAGCGCATTGATCCAGCCGGCGCGCGGGGCGACCTCCCAAAGCAGCGCCAAGGCGACCATAGCCGGAAGGCCCAACGAGAACGTGCCTATCGCCTCGCCCAGGGCGGTCGGCCGTTGCAGCGCGGCGAACCGGCGTCGGGTTGCGGCAAATGACGGCGCAGGCGGATTTCGCTCGATTGTCAGGGTCATCTGGCTCTCCTTCAATTGGCGTAGGCGGACGCCAGCGCCCAATCGCGCTGCGCCTTGCTGACTTCGTCGCGCAGGCTATCCCACAGGCGGCCGCGATAGATGTTGAAGGCTTCGCTGTTGCGGACGTCGAGCTCGCGCGGACGCGGCAGGTCGATCTCGACAATCTCCTTCACCTTCGCCGGACGCGCGGTCATCACGACGACCCGGTCCGCGAGGTAGATCGCTTCGTCGATGGAATGGGTCACGAAGACGACGGTGGTCTTGATCTGCTCCCAGATCTTCAGCAGTTCGCTTTGCAGAATATCGCGAGTCTGCGCGTCCAAAGCCGCGAATGGCTCGTCCATCAGCAGAACCTGCGGGTCGGTCGACAGCGCGCGCGCGATCGCCACGCGCTGCTGCATGCCGCCGGAAAGCTGCGAGGGATAACGGTTTTCGAAACCCTTCAGACCGAAGAGATCGAGAAAGTGGTGAGCCCTCTGGCGCCGTTCCTTGGCTGGCGCGCCGCGCACCTCCAGCGCATATTCGACGTTCTGGAGCGCCGTTCTCCATGGAAACAGCGCGTATTGCTGAAAAACGTAAGCCGTGCCCGGATGGGGCTTCTGGACGGCCGCGCCATCGATGGCGGCCACGCCCGCCGTTGCCTCCGTGAGACCGGCAATGATGTCCAGCAGCACCGATTTGCCGCTTCCGGACGGCCCGACCAGCGTGATGAACTCGCCTTTGCGGATAGTGAGATCGACGCCTTCCAGCACGGGTATGTGGCTCGTCGCCACACCATCCACGATGGTCGTCTGGCCGGGCTTCAAGGCGAAAGTCTTGCGTACGCCTTCTACGGCGATGCGGTCCATGACGGTTCTCCTTCGTTCACACCTGGGCGACGCGGATGTGGTGGGTGGGGTCGCGGTCGGCGCCTCCGGGCTGGCCCCGATTCCAGCCGAGGGCGCGGGCATAGGCACCGAACAGATCGCGCTCCTCGACCTCGGCCTCGTCGATTCCGTTGGAGCCGTCGGCACCTTCGGCAACGTAAAGCGCGTCGGTCGGGCAATAGATCTCGCAGAGGAAGCAGGTCTGGCAGTCGTCCTGGCGGGCGATGACCGGCAGACGGTCCTCACCGCGATCGAAGACGAATGCCGGGCATATGCGAATGCAGATGTCACAGCGGATACAACGATCGGCGGAAACGACTTCGATCATATCGCCCCCTCCGACATGTCATCGAGCAGTTCGACTTCACGGATCGCCGACACCTGGTCGAGACCCGAAACAATGATCCGGCCCGCCTGCGATTCATCCTCGAGCGGAAAGTCGTTGCGCCGGTGTATGCCCCTGCTTTCCTTGCGCATGCTGGCCGCGGCGAGCGTCCAGCGCGCGCTTGCAGTGACCGCGGCCACCTCGCGGGCCTTCAGCAGTTGAAGGCCGGCTTCCAGAGGCGCCGCGGCGAGCGCCGACCAGAACATTTCGAGACGGGCGCGGCTGACATCGATGCTCGCGCCGAGGCGCCAGTAGCTGCGCTCCAGCGGCGCGATCTCGTCGTGCACCGCCCGTCCGACCTTGGCGAGGTCGACAGCCCCTCCCTGGCCGGAACCGCGCAGGCCGACGGTCCCCAGTGGCCGGGCGGAGCGCCCTGCCCGCCCCCGATTTCGCGTCGCGTGGCCGGCGGCCCCATGGCCAGCCCACCAGCCGCTGGCGATGGCCCACGACGCATTGACGGCGCCGCCGCCGGAAATGCCGCCGGTGACGTTTTCCCGGCTCGCCGCGTCGCCGGCGGCATAGAGGCCGCCGACGCCCGTCGAGCAATCGGACGAAACGAGGCGGATTCCACCGGTGCCGCGTACCGTGCCTTCATATTTGAGGTCGACGCGGAAGCGATCTCGAAACGGATCGATACCCATGCGCTCGTAAGGCTGGAAGCAATTGGGCTGCCCGCGGCGCAGCCAGTCCTGCATCGCGGGTTCCGCCAGGTCGAGCCGCGCATAGACCGGCCCCTGCAGCAGCGCTTCCGCTACGAGGCGCTCGCCGCCGCCGATGCCGTTAGTGACCGGCTCGCCGTCGGGTCCACGCAGCAGCTCGCCGTTTTCGCGGTAGAAACTCGCCCAGCGGAAGGGAAGCCCCTTGTTCAGCGACGTGCCGTGGGGCGCCAGTGTATACTTTCCGGTGAACTCCATGCCTGAAAGGGCTGCACCGGCCTCGACCGCGAATAGATAGCCGTCGCCAGTCAGTCCAGTGCCGCCCAGGATGCGCTCGAAGAACGCACAGCCGCCCGTTGCCAGCACGACCGCGCTCGCTTCGACCCGGAACCTCGCACCCGTCGCCCGCGAGATGCCGGCGCCGCCATGGACCGAACAGTCGTCGCCGAGCAGTTCGAGCACGGGGTGATGATCGAGAATGGTGACGCCGGCCTTCTGGACCCGTCGGCGCATGAAACGCATGTAGTCGGGGCCGCGCAGGTTGGCGATGTAGAGCGCCCCGCTATCCTCGGTTGGAAACGGATAGCCCCAATCGACAAGCTTCAGGAGGTTCTCGTAAGCATGGTCGGCGCAGCGCAGCATCCAGCGCCGGTCGGCCAGGCCGGCCGAGCGCTTTAGCCGCTGCTCCACCGACGTGGAACGTCCCTCCCCCGGCGGCACGCACCATGTGCCGGTGTTCGATGGCGCGGTCGCGCCGCTGGTGCCGTGATAGCCCTTGTCGGCAAGCACCACCTTCGCGCCCGCCTCGGCCGCCGACAGCGCGGCCCAGGCGGCCGCAGGTCCCCCGCCGACCACCAGCACATCGGTCTCGATCAGGCGGCCATCCTTGACGGGCAGTTCCTGTTGGCGATGAGCCATGAAACGCTTCCGATCTTCAGAACCGAGCTATGGATTTGAAACGAAGCGGCGCTGTTTCGACGCCGCAACATTGGTTTAGGCAGCCGTCGAGAACCAGGAAGGCTCGTTGCCCTCAGCCCACTTGATGTTGCAGCCAATCGAAGGGATCTGATCCTCGACGGCGGCCTTGCCGGCCAGGACAGCATCGGCTGCGGCACGCAGGTCGGTACCGGTGACGGGCTCGCCGTTACCCGGACGCGCATCGTCGAACTGCCCGTGATAGGCGAGACGCCGCTCGCCGTCGTAGAGGAAGAAATCGGGGGTGCAGGCCGCGCCGTAGGCTTTGGCGACAGCTTGCGTTTCATCCTTGAGGTAAGGGAATTCGTACCCGACCGCCTTCACTTCTTCGCCGATCCGTTCCAGTGATTCCTCGGGATGCGCCGAAGAATCGTTGCTGTTGATGGCAATGACGGCCAATCCCCTATCGGCGTATTCCTGGCCGAATTTCGCCAGTTCCTCGCGGATCAGCAGGACAAAGGGGCATCGGTTGGAGATGAACGCGACCAACAGCGCGGGGCTCTCTTTGAAATCATCCAGTGCCACACGCTTCCCGTTGGCGTCGGGCAACTCGAATTCCAGCGCGTTGACACCAAGCTTGATTGGATTGGATTCGGTCTTGGGCATGGGAAACTCCCTTTTCCTGCTTCAAAAACTCAATGTATATAAAATCTATAGACTATGGGATTTTACAGATAAGATGTTTTCAATTGAGAGGAGAGAAGGAAACGATCGCCTCCAACGGCGGTGGCGGAAGAGGCGCGAAATGCGCCGACGCCACTATCAAGGAGTGGGATTAGACCTCAGCGATCGACCGCTACGGCGCTGCTACCCGGCAAGAGGATGGCATCGTTGAACAGAAGCCCCCGGGGCACGGCACGGCCTACGACCATGGTCGCCGACGCTATCTCGACGCACTCGCCGTCAGCAACTCCGGTCCGGTACCTTCCCCGCCAGACGACCAATCGCGTCGGTTCGCATGAGTTGGAAAAACTCCATTTTCCCATGCAATGAGTATGAAACCGCGGACGATCAGGAAATTTCGGAACTGCATGCTCTCTTCTTGCTCTGTATCTCTACTAGTCTGATGGGGGTCTAGGGAGAAAGGGTCTGGGGTTTCGCGTTCCCCATATCATCCTGGCGGAGACTTACGTTCGCATGCGACTGGCCTAACGCCGTAGCGGCCCGTTTGCGGCTCGTGACATCTCGCGACCAACACAGTTGAAATCGCAGCTTTCCAATTGAAATGTAATGGAAAATCAACGTTTCCGGGATTGTCTATCGTGTCGCTAGACTTTATATCGTATGAACGCTTTGTCGCGGTGAAAACAAGTCCCTCGCCCTGGCGCCTGTCAGACCGCTGCCGCGCGCAGCCCAATGCCGGAAAGACGCCGATCAATGCTCACCAGGAAAGGCAAGTACGGCCTCAAGGCACTTGTCCATCTCGCCCATCTGCCGCCGGGAAATCTGGCTTTCATCAGCGAAATCGCCGTCGCCAACAACATTCCGAAGAAATTTCTCGACGCGATCCTGGGCGAACTGCGCAACGCCGGCTTCGTTCAGAGCCGGAAGGGCAAGGAGGGCGGCTATCGGCTTTCGCGACCCGCAGACGAGATCAAGGTCGGCCACGTCATACGGGTGCTCGACGGTCCGCTCGCTCCATTTCCCTGTGCGAGCCGAACCCGATATCAGCGCTGCGACGATTGCGACGAAGCGACCTGTCAAGTCAGGCACATGATGCTGGATGTCCGTGCCGCGATCGCCGAGGTGCTCGACGGCCGCAGTCTCGCGGATATGCGCGATGCTACAAACGGCGATGTATTGATGGACCTGAAGCAGCACGCCTAGACGGCCTTCGTCGGACGCCTGCCGGCAGGACACAGCCGTGACTGGCGCTCCACGCAAATCGATTGTCATCGTCGGCGGCGGGGCGACCGGCGTCATTCTTGCGGCCCACCTGATGAAGGTCGCAGGAAACGGCTTCCGCGTCACGCTGATCGAAAAGTGCGAGGAGGTCGGCAGGGGACTGGCCTATTCCACGGCCCTGCCGGATCATCGCCTGAATGTCACGATAGAGCGCATGAGCGCCTATGCCGACGATCCGCTCCATTTCTCGCGGTGGTTCAGGGCTGAGCACCCGGATAGCCGCATCGACTCCCAGTTCTTCGCCGAGAGATCGGAATACGGACGATACCTGTCGCAACTTTTTGGAGGGCTTCTGGCCTCGGAGGCCGGCACTGGCCGGCTTCGGCGTATCAGGGGAGAATGCCTGAGCATCCAGCCTGCGGGTTCCGGCCTCGAGGTCCAGCTTTCCGACGGAACAAGTCTTGCGGCGCATGTCGTCGTTCTCGCAACCGGGCACGCGCCCGACGGGCTCTCCGAATTGCCTGTCGCCATGCGCCTTGGCTCGTCGGAGGATGCGCCGGTAGATCCGAAATCGCGCGTCGTCATCCTCGGCAGCGGTCTCAGCATGATCGACACTTGGCTTAGTCTTCGCCATCGCGGCCACGTCGGCGAAATCCTCGCGATTTCCAGGCGCGGGCTACTGCCGTTGCCCCATGCCGCCACGCGCAATCCGATCCGCCTCGATGTAGCCGACATCCCGCTCGGAACCGAACTCTCCTATTTCGTGAGGTGGTTTGCCGAACTCATCGAAGAGACGGAACGGGCCGGTGGCGACTGGAGGGACGTGATCGACGGCATCAGGCCCTTCAACCGCCAGATCTGGCGCGATTGGCCGGCAACGGCGAAGCGGCGTTTCCTTGAACATACCAAAGCATGGTGGGACATCCATCGCCATCGTATTCCGGCCGATATCCACGTCAGGGCCGAAAAGGCGATAGAGGCCGGCGAACTGAAACTTTTGGCCGCGAAGGCAGTGGGAGCAAAAGAGCGCGACGACGGATCGATAGAGTTGTCGCTGCGTCGGCGCGGTGCCACCACTGTCGAGGCTATGAGTTGCAGCCGCGTTTACGACTGCAGCGGCTTCACCAAGGACATCTCGGGCACAAGCGCCGAACCGTTGCGTTCGCTCTTCCAACAAGGCCTGGTGCGCACCGATCCGCTCCGCATCAGCCTGGATGTCACAACCGATTGCTCCGTCGTCGATGCCGCGGGACGACCGTCGGCAAAGCTGTTTGCCGCCGGTCCGCTGACGCGCGGCGCGTTCTTTGAGATCGACGCCGTGCCGGACATCCGGCTTCAAGCCGCCCGGCTTGTAGAGATCATCACGACCTGAGCAGGAACGCAGCCATCCCGTTCGCTCATCGGGAGCCGAATGATGCCTGAACTGCCGCCGCCAAGCTTCGTGTGGATAGCCGTTCTGCTCTACCTGCCTGTCATTGCGACGCTTTGGGCAGGCTTCTCATAGTGCCGTCGCACGACGATCGTGCGCCACGCCGTCCTGGGACCGGATCGCCGGCCAGCCGGCGAAACCCACCGCATCGCTCCGCCTGACAGTATTGCGAAGTATCGTGGCGACATCGCCGGACAGTCTCATGGCATTGTCATCATCGAGACCGGATACCATGAATTCCGAAACGCCGGCTTCGATGTATGGCAAGAACGACACGGCGATCCCGGCCGCACCACCCCTTGCCGATCCGGTCGGCCCATATGGCGGGGTGTCGGCGTTGGCATCACCATTGAAACGGACCGGCAGCGCAAAGCTGATTTTTTCGGACCTTCCGTATTGGACGGCGGCGTTGCGGATTCTTTCGATCTGCTGCCGGATATCTCCTGCGGGCCCGGGTGAAAGTTCGAACACATCCGCATGGCGGGCAGCCGCCTGGATGGCGGTGCCGGAATTGCCGCTCATCCGGAGCGGTATCTCGCCGACAGAGCCTTTGTCGGGAACGAAGCCCTCCCGGAAGCTATGGTATTGACCTTCGAAGTCGAAGGGCCGGCTGTTCGACCATAACCGCTTCAAGAGCATCAGATACTCGTCAGTCCTCTGGACGATCGCGACATGACCCGGACGCAGCGTGTCCGTGTCGTCGCGGTCAGTTTCGCCCTCGTCCGGGATCCGCAGGCTCAGCCTACCTCCGGTTCTCGCATCGAAAGCCGCGAGTTGGCGCGCGGCGACAACGGGGGAAATCACTCCCGCCCAGTGCGTCAGCACGATTTGCAATGTCGACGACACACGGGCGGCATATGCCGCAATGTCGAAATTGGCGAGCATCCCACCGGGATCATCGACGACAACGCGCTCGAAACCCACCTCATCGGCCAAAGCGAGTTGCCTGCCGGCAGCAGTCGGATCGAAAAAGAATGCTGCGGCATTCTTGCCGACGCCGGGGACGAAAGTGAACTCGATTGACATCGTATTTCTCCCTTCGTTCTTATAGAGTGCAGATCTCGTATGTACTGGCGGAACGCTCCTTGCCGCGGTGAGGTACAGTCAAGGCACGAAACCGAAGACCACCGCGGCAGTGAATGTGAAAGAGATAATGAAGGCGCAATAGGCGGCGACAGCCGCCGCAACGTGCCTGGACGCCGTAACGGCCCGAACAATGGACGAGTCCGCAAATCGATCAGGCGACATGGCATTTTCCATGCCCTATAGTCTATAAAGTTTATAGACATAGATCGATTGCTATTTTTATGCCGATTTGAGCATGCCATGCCCCCGGCGAATGTAGTCGGTGAATTTCATTCTCCAGAAAGCGCCAAGCTGAGAGTTGGACGAAAATCGCTACTCTAAATGCACACTACGAGTCGCCGCCTCCCGGACGCCAGCATTGCCCCCGCTCCAGGCTCAGGATCCATACGGCAAATATAGTCTCCGCAGTGCTCGCTTCGTCCCTGATGAAAATAGACTTTGCCGAGACCTGGCTAAAAAAGGGCACGTATTTTTCCTCTTGTGCAGCGCACAAAGAATTCGGTTCTTTGCCGACGACGCCATTCTTCCTGAGGATAAGGGCAAGGTCGCCGCATGACGCGGGATCAGGCATTGCCCCCGAGTGGGGCCTCAAGGAAACCGCCATGTCCAGCTCCAAAAATCCACCTTCGCCTTCCATTTCCCTGACCCGCCGGGCCGGGCTGGCCGCCGCGCTGGCTTCGGCGGTCGGTCTCGCGGCATTGACCCTGCCCGGGCCGGCGCTCGCGCAGGACAAGACCTCGATCAAGGTCGGCATCATGAGCGGCGAGGACGAGGATGTCTGGCGTGTCGCGGTGCAGGAGGCGGCCAAGCAGGGTCTCACCGTAGAAACGGTGGTCTTCAACGACTACACGCAGCCCAACGAGGCGCTGGAGCGCGACGAGATCGACGCCAACGCCTTCCAGCACCAGCCCTACCTGGACAGCCAGATCAAGACTCAAGGCTACCACATCGTGCCGGTGGGCTTTACGGCGGTCTGGCCGATCGGCCTCTATTCCAAGAGGCATTCGAGCGTCGCCGAACTGCCGGATGGCGCCTCCATCGGCGTCCCGAACGATCCGTCCAACGAAGGCCGGGCGCTGCGGGTGCTGCAGCACGAGGGACTGATCAAGCTGAAGGACGACGCCGGCATCCTGGCGACGGTCGCCGACATCGTGGAAAACCCGAAGAAGATCGACATCAAGGAACTCGACGCCGGCATTGTCGGGCGCTCGGTCGAGGATCTCGATGCCGCCGTCGTCAATACGGACTGGGCATTGAAGAGCGGTCTGACCCCAGAAAACCGCATCGCCCAGGAGCCGATCGCCGACAATCCCTACCGCAACTTCATCGCGGTCAAGGCCGGCACCGAACAGGAGCCGTGGGTGAAGAAGCTGGTCGCGGCCTATCAGAACGATACGGTCAAGGCCGAGTTCGACCGGGTCTACAAGGGAACGGGTGTCAGCGCCTATTGATCCCGCGAAGCGCCCGCCCCGTCTGGGACGCACGCACCGGCCCGCGCCAACGCGGGCCGGTGCGTGCGATTTTGCCCGAACGGGATCGCTTGCCGCCGAACGACCTGGAAGGACGATCCATGCCTGACACTTCGGCGCCAGAGGCGGCGCTGGACGGACATGCCGAGCCGCATGGGCATCCCGATGCAGACACGGGACGCGTGCACGACATCGTCCGGCTCGTCGACGTCAGGCGCCGGTTCGACCGGACGGCCGCACTCGACGGTGTATCGCTGAGCGTACGCAAGGGAGAAATCCTCGGCATCATCGGCCGCTCCGGCGCTGGGAAATCGACGCTCATCCGCTGCCTGAACGGGCTCGAGCGGCCGGATTCCGGGCAGGTGTTCATCGAGGGCCGCGACACAACGCATCTGACGGAGCGCGAACTGCAGCCGCTGCGCCGGCGCGTCGGCATGATCTTCCAGCATTTCAACCTGCTGGCGGCCAAGACCGTGGAAGACAACGTCGCCCTGCCGCTGAAGATCGCAGGCGTGCGGCAGCGGCAACGGCTGCAGCGCGCCGCCGAACTTCTCGCGCTCGTCGGCCTGTCCGAGAAGGCGAAGGCCTATCCCGCCTCGCTGTCCGGCGGCCAGAAGCAGCGCGTCGGCATTGCGCGCGCGCTGGCCGCCCGACCAGCCATCCTGCTCTCCGACGAGGCGACCTCGGCTCTCGATCCGGAGACGACGCGCTCGATCCTGGCGCTGCTCAAGGACATCAACCGGAAGCTGGAACTCACGGTCATCGCCATCACCCACGAGATGGAGGTGGTCCGCTCCATCGCCGACCGCGTGGCGGTGATCGACGCTGGCCGCATCATCGAGGAAGGACCGGTATGGCAGGTCTTCGCCAATCCCGAATTCGATATCACGCGCAGCCTGCTTGGCGGGATCAAGCCCACGCTGCCGCCGGAGATCGCCGCACGCCTGTCGGCGACGAAAGCCGGTGAGACAGTGCTGCGGGCCGATGTCGCCGGGCCGGTCGCCGGCGGCACGCTGCTGTCCGATCTCGCCGTCGCCGTTCCCGGCGCGTTCCGCCTGATCCACGGCGGGGTCGATCATATCCAAGGTCAGGCCGTGGCGACTTTCTTCCTCGGCCTTCCGACCGGTGCCACCGAGAGGGTGGCGCAGACGGTGCAATTCCTGAAAGCTCGCAATGTGACGGTGGAGGTGCTCGGCCATGTCGCCGGTGATGGTTGAACTGTTCATCCGCTCGCTTTGGGAAACGGTGGTGATGACCGCTGCTTCCGGGCTTATCTCGTTGGTCCTAGGCCTGCCGCTCGGGCTCGCGCTGGTCGCGACCGATCGCGGCGGGATCGCCGAGCATCTATGGATCAATCGCGTGCTGGGCGCGGTGGTCAACGGCTTCCGCTCGGTGCCGTTCATCATTCTTCTGGTGGCGCTGATCCCCGTGACGCGCCTGATCGCCGGCACGTCCATCGGCACCGCGGCGGCGATCGTGCCGCTGTCCATCGCCGCCATTCCCTACTATGCGCGGATCGCGGAGGTCTCGCTGCGCGAGGTCGATCGCGGCCTGATCGAGGCTGTACGCTCCATGGGCGGCAACCGCTGGACCTTGGTACGCGAAGTGTTGGTTCCGGAAGCGATGCCCGGCCTGGTTTCCGGTTTCACGGTGACGATCGTCACCCTGGTCGGCGCCTCGGCCATGGCTGGCGCCATCGGCGCCGGCGGCTTGGGCGACCTTGCCATCCGCTATGGCTACCAGCGTTTCGAAACCGGGGTCATGGTTGCCGTCGTGGCGGTGCTCATCGTCTTGGTCTGCGCCATCCAATGGGCCGGCGACCGCCTGGCGGCACGCATCGACCATCAAGGCGGATAAATGCGTCGGCGAGGACGATGAAATCGAAGCGTACGGGACTACCTAAGGACACCACGGGTTAGGAACGTCGGGAGCGAGACATGGATTACCGCACAGCCACCTCACTCGACCTTGCAGCGATCTTTCGCGACCTGTCGCTGCGGATTTCCGATCAATACTCGGCCGCCGGGCTGAACATAGAGGACGCGAAGGACGAATTCCTCATGAGCCTGAAAGAGGGCCGCGCTCATACCCTGCTGGACGACGGGAAGCCTGTCGCCATCATAGCATGGCGCGAGCTGGGTGACGTCGCGCAGACCGCTTTCGCGGCCCACGAGAACTTCTAATACAGGCCGGTCGTAGAGACCTCGCTGAGCGTATCAGGTGGGTTTCGGATCTCGACGGAGACGGAGCAGGATTCGATATCGCGTCGTACCTGCCTGATGGCCGCGAGCGCCTCATCGAAGTGAAGACAACCAATGGCTGGGAGCGGACCCCCTTTCACGTTTCCGCTAACGAGCTGGCGGTATCCGATGAGCGCCGATCCGATTGGACCCTCTTGCGGCTGTGGAATTTTTCCCGGGAACCGAAGGCATTCGAGCTGTACCCCCCGCTGGAGACGCACGTCGCGCTGACGCCGACTAGCTTTCTCGCCGCCCTCCGCTGAAGGCTGCGCGCTCGCACCCTGACGGGCTTTATGACGCGAACGGTCCGCCTCGGGCGATCTCCGAACGACGGCTTTCCACCGAAGGTTCTCCACAAGCGGACAGTCCGGAAACGGCCCCGAACGAGACTTTTCGATGCCTCAGCGGTGCGGAATTCAGGTCAATGCAGGTTTGCTTTTGGTCGCTTGTCCACCCGGCAGACACTAGCGTTCCGGAATTCTACAAACGGTCGATCGTGTCAGGAAACGCTTCTCGCGACCATTGTCGAGCGAGAACATGCCACCGCGTCCAGGCACCACGTCGAGGATCAGGTCGGTATGTTTCCAGACTTCGAACTGCGATTCCGAAATGTAGACCGGCGTATCGCCGATAACGCCGAGCAACACATCTCGATCGCCGACGATGAAATCGCCCCTCGGGTAGCACATAGGGGACGAGCCGTCGCAGCAACCGCCGGACTGGTGGAACAATACCGGTCCGTGATCGGCGATGATCTCGTCCAACAACTGGATGGCTTCCGCAGTGGCGGAAACCTTGTCGAGGGAAACTTTGCCAGGCATCGGATTCCTCCCGTCCGGAACATGAAGCGACGTGGCAAAGATCGCCACGTCGCAGCGCCTTGGGAGGCGATCAGAAGAAGCCGAGCTTCTTCGGGCTGTAGCTGACCAGCATGTTCTTGGTCTGCTGGTAGTGGTCGAGCATCATCTTGTGGTTCTCGCGCCCGACGCCGGACTGCTTGTAGCCGCCGAACGCGGCGTGGGCCGGATAGGCGTGGTAGCAGTTGGTCCATACGCGACCCGCCTGGATCGCTCGGCCGAAGCGGTAGGCGCGCGTGCCGTCGCGGGTCCATATGCCGGCGCCGAGGCCGTAGAGGGTGTCGTTGGCAATCGACAGGGCTTCGGCGTCATCCTTGAAGGTGGCGACCGAGACGACCGGGCCGAAGATCTCTTCCTGGAAGACGCGCATCCTGTTGGTGCCCTGGAACACGGTCGGCTTGACATAGTAACCACCGGCCAGGTCGCCCGGCAGCTTGTTCTGCTCGCCGCCGGTCAGCACCTTGGCGCCTTCCTTCTTGCCGATGTCGAGATAGGAGAGGATCTTCTCCAATTGCTCGGAAGACGCCTGCGCGCCGATCATGGTCGCCGGGTCGAGCGGATCGCCCTGGACGATCGCCTCGACGCGCTTGATCGCCCTGTCCATGAACTTGTTGTAGATCTTCTCATGCACCAGCGCGCGGCTCGGGCAGGTGCAGACCTCGCCCTGGTTGAGGGCGAACATGACGAAGCCTTCGATCGCCTTGTCGAAGAAGTCGTCGTCTTCCGCCGTCACGTCCTGGAAGAAGATGTTCGGGCTCTTGCCACCCAATTCCAGCGTCACGGGGATCAGGTTCTGCGAGGCATATTGCATGATCAGCCGGCCGGTCGTCGTCTCGCCTGTGAAGGCGATCTTGGCGATGCGGTTCGATGAGGCGAGCGGCTTGCCTGCTTCGAGGCCGAAGCCGTTGACGATGTTGACGACGCCGGGCGGCAGGATGTCGGCGATCAGTTCCATCAGCACATGGATGGACGCCGGCGTCTGCTCGGCCGGCTTGATGACGACGCAGTTGCCGGCGGCCAGCGCCGGAGCAAGCTTCCACACCGCCATCAGGATCGGGAAATTCCACGGGATGATCTGGCCGACGACGCCGAGCGGTTCGTGGAAGTGATAGGCGACCGTGTCGTGGTCGATTTCCGAAATGCCGCCTTCCTGGGCACGGATGGCACCGGCGAAATAGCGGAAATGGTCGATGGCGAGCGGGATGTCGGCGGCCGTCGTCTCGCGGATCGGCTTGCCGTTGTCCCAGGTTTCGGCCAGCGCCAGGGTGGCGAGGTTTTCCTCCATCCTGTCGGCGATCCGGTTGAGCAGCAGGGCGCGCTCGGCGGCGCTGGTCTTGCCCCAGGCGTCCTTCGCCTTGTGGGCGGCGTCGAGCGCGGCGTCGACGTCGGCCGCTTCGGAGCGGGCGATCTCGCACAGCACGCGGCCGTTCACCGGCGAAGTGTTCTCGAAGTATTTCCCAGATTTCGGGGCGGCGTATTTGCCGCCGATGAAATTGTCGTATTTCCTGGCGAACGGCACCTTGGCCGAACGATGAAATTCCACCTTGTTCATCACATCCTCCCGACAACGGACGCCGCACCATGCGGCGCTGCTGAAGTCTTGCCGTCCGGCCGATGCTTGTCAGCGTGTGGGAGGATGAGGATCAGCCGCATGTGTCGCAGATGTGCGACACATGCGAGGCTGCCTCGTTGACTACGCTGCCTCAGTGGGCGCGGGACATCTCAAGCCGGTTGAGCTTTCGGTGCAGAGTGGCGCGGCTGATGCCGAGAAGACGCGACGCTGCAGCCACATTGCCGTTGGCGCGGGCAAGGGCGCGCTGAACCACAACGCGTTCGGCCTCGCGCAACTCGCCGCTGATTTCCACCTTGCCCAGCAGGTCGCCGGCCGGCAGCGGCCTTGCCAGTTGGTCGGAGGTCAGGCCGAGCGACAGCCGTGCCGCCCGCGTCGCCCCGATCACCAGATCGTCGCGGTCGACTGCCAGCAGGCCACCTGAATGCTTGTCCTGTGCAGGCGTAAGCAGGATGCGGGCGTCGGAGAAAGCCTGGCGGAAATTGTCAGCCTCGATGCGGCGCGCGGCGTCGGCGACCGCCATCGAGATCAGACTGATGAAGCCCTCGGTCAAATCCGCGCGGCATGATGAGACGTCGAGCGCGGCGGCGAGATTGCCTTCATGATCGAAGATCGGAGCGGTGGTGCAGGACAATGCCGTATTGCGGTCGAAGAAGTGCTGGTCGGCGTGGATAGTCAGGATGCGTTGTTCGACGAGACAGGTGCCGATGCCGTTCGTTCCCTCGGCGTCTTCGCTCCACACATTGCCTGTCCACAAGCCCCAGTTCTCGAATGTCTTGTCGTCGCCAGCGGCGCCGCGCCGGTCGACCGGAACGCCTTCGCTGTCGGCAAGCAGGACGCAGCATCCGACGCCGCCCACCGCCAGATAGAGGCGGTCGAGGCTGTCCTGGGCCGCGCGGATGAGCGGCTCGATGCGCTGGCGTGCATGTTTCAGTTCAAGATCGGTCAAGCGGTGTGGCGGCGTTCGCTCGGACGGATCGAGATGGTGCAGCGTTGCCGATCGCCGCCAGGACGCCACCAATGCAGACTTCGCAGCGCCGTCGGATTCGATTGCAGCCTGAATCCTGTCGGCATGGTCGGGCAATGTGGGCGCACGCATCGGCTCCTCCTCAGTCTGCGCTCCTGCTTCTCCTCACTGTCTTCGATTTTCATAATGCGATCACGTTCGCTATAGGAAAATATAACGATACGCGGGACGCGTATACCCGCTTGTTCTCACACCCCGAAACGCAACTTCGAATGCCGACAATGTCCGGCGGGTTCGGGGTAGTTAGAACCGAACGAATTCCACTTGGCTGCCCGCGCGAAACATTGTCTGGTCCTCTGGCAGCAGCGCTAGCCCTTCCGCTCCGGCAAGCGCCATCAGGCTGGCCGATCCTTGCTTTTCAAGCACTTCTATTCTCGTTCCGCACTCCGAGTTCGACAGCCTAGCCGCAAGCACCTGCGTAAAGGAGCCGGCCTTCCGGATCGGACGCAGCAGAGGCAGGGAAAGTGACAAAGGAAGTTGCGACATGTCGCCGGAAAGCCGTGCGATCAGCCGGCGACCGATCAGGGTAAAGGCGACTGCGGCCGCCATTGGATTGCCTGGAAGCGCCAGGATCGGGCAATCGTCGATGTCGCCCAGGCCAGCCGGCTTTCCCGGCCGCATCGCCAGTTTCCAGAATTCCAGATGACCTCGGCGCCCAATCAGATTGGTCATGAAATCCGCCGGTCCGACAGACGCCCCACCGCTGGTGACGATGAGGTCTGCTGTGGCCGCCGCATCGACGAGTTGCGTCAACAGTGTTTCGGCCGAGTCGGGCACGATGCCAAGATCGTCGACCTCGCAACCGATCGCCTCCAGCCACGTCCGCAGCATGGGCCTGTTGCTGTCGGCGATCCGTCCTTCGTCAGAGGCGCTCGTTACTTCAAGGAGTTCGTCGCCGACCGAAAGCAGGACGACGCGCAGGCGACGTAGCACGGAGATGCTGCCGATCTGCAGGGCGCGCAACAGGGCAAGGTGGTTGGGACCGATCTTTGTGCCTGCCGCCAGCACCTTTTGACCCGCTCGCACATCTTCGCCGCGCAGCCGGATGTGAGGCTTGCCGGGAAGCGGCAATGAGAACGAGAACCGGTCGCCGTTGCGATCGCAGTATTCTTGCGGGATTACACGGTCGGCACCGGCAGGAATCAAGGCGCCGGTAAAGATGCGGGCTGCTTCCCCCTGTTCCAGTTGCTGTGGCCATGGATGACCGGCGGCGATCTCGGCCACAATCCGCAAGCTGACCTGTCTCGAGCCTAGGTCCGAGGATCGAACGGCGTATCCGTCCATTGCAGCGACATCGAAGCGCGGCAGATCGAGCGGTGCGACGATGTCCGCGGCGAGGCAGCGCCCCACGCAGGCTTCTATCCCGACGGTCTCAGGTCTGGTGACACGCGAATAGACCGTGCGGATGAAGTCCCGCGCCTCGGCAAGGTTTTGCGGTTTACGTCGTGGAGCTTCAGATAGCTTGGCCAAGAACATATCGCGTTGCCCGCACGCTCAGGCGGCTTCGTAGCCCGCAATGCCCTTGATCTCCAGGAAATCCTCCAGCCCATACTCGGCATATTCGCGGCCATTACCCGACTGCTTGTAACCGCCGAACGGCAGCCCGGCATCCCAGGCGGGATAGTTGATATAGACGTTGCCGCTGCGCATGCGGGCCGCAACCTCCCGGGCCTTTTCCAGGTCCTTCGACTGGATATAGGAGGCGAGGCCATAGACGGTGTCGTTGGCGAGATCGACGACCTGTTCCACCGTGTCATAGGGAAGGATGGACAGCACAGGCCCGAAGATTTCCTCCCTGGCGATGCGCATGTCGGGCGTCACGTCGGCAAATACGGTGGGGCGCACATAGTAGCCGCGGTTGAGATCGGCGGGCCGGCCGGGGCCGCCGGCGACCAGGGTGGCGCCTTCCGTGATGCCGCTCTCGATCAGGTCCTGGATCTTGTTGAACTGCACCTCGCTGACAACTGGCCCCAGCTTCGTGTGCGCTCCATCGGCGGGACCGACGATGAATTTTTCCGCCGCGACCTTGGCGATGCCGGCCGCCTCGTCGTGGCGCTCGCGCGGCACGAACATGCGCGTCGGCGCATTGCAGGACTGGCCGCTGTTGCCGAAGCAGCCGGCGACGCCCTTGGTCACGGCCGATTGCAGGTCGACGTCGTCGAACAGGATGTTGGCGGACTTTCCGCCGAGTTCCTGATGCACGCGCTTGACCGTGTCGGCCGCTGCCTTTGCGACGAGGATGCCAGCGCGGGTCGAACCGGTGAACGACATCATGTCGATGTCAGGATGGCTGGCGAGCGCCTGTCCGACCGTCGGGCCGTCGCCGTTGACGAGGTTGAACACGCCCTTCGGCACGCCGGCCTCGTCGATGATCTCGGCGAAGATGATGGCGTCGAGCGGCGCGATCTCGCTCGGTTTCAGCACCATCGTGCAGCCGGCGGCCAGAGCCGGACCGACCTTGCAGGTGATCTGGTTGAGCGGCCAGTTCCACGGCGTGATCAGACCGACGACGCCGATCGGCTCCTTGACGACGAGGTGGCTGCCCTTGGCGTGGCGGAACTCGAATGTTTTCAGCGTCTCGGCCATCTTTTCCAGGTGAGCAAGGCCGACGCCGACCTGGCTGTCTAGCGCGAACTGTCGCGGTGCGCCCATCTCGCGCGAGACGGCCAGCGCCAGGTCGTTGCTGCGCTTCCGATAGACGTTGATGATCCGGTTGAGGAGGTCGAGGCGCTCACCCACGGTGCTGAATCCGAAAGTGCGGAACGCCCGTTTGGCGGCTGCAACAGCTTTATCCACATCGACCTTCGAGCCTAGCGATATCTGCGCGAAAGCGTCCTCGTTCGATGGATCGATAACGTCGAACGGATGCGGGACCTCCGGATCGACCCAGGCACCATCGATGTAGAATTGCATTTCGTGGGTCATGTCGGACCTCCGCTGGATTTTGTTCGTTATATATGACGATAGCGAGCGATAGCAGCCGCTGCAATGATGAAAGGGCTGCAGACCGTTGGCTCATCGGGTAGGGGGGCAACAAGAAACGGCGAAAGGGCAGCCACTGGCTGGAGTCCATTCCTGTTCTTTCGACCGGCGGTTTGTGCTATTGGGGACCATCATGACAAAGCAGAGCACGATAGCCGTCATCGCCAACCGCGAAGGGCAGGACTCCCAGGCGCTTCTTGCCAAGGCGGCCGAAGACTGGCGTGCGGCAGGCGTCAGGGTCGTCGGTATATTGGCTGAGAACAACGACACGGAAGGCATGTGCAGCGCCGACTTCGTGCGCGATGTCGCTTCGGGCGCGAGATATTCGATTCATCTCGACGCCCCGCCGCCCGGCAAGACCTGTCATCTTGACGCGAAAGGCATGAACGAGGCCTGCGCGGGGCTGCTTGGCCAGATCACATCTGCCGACGTCGTCGTGCTCAGCAAGTTCGGCAAGCTGGAAGCGATGGAGCAAGGTCTTTGGCCGGCCTTCACGGCCGCCGTCGCGGCCGGCAAGCCGTTGCTGACGACGGTGTCGGCCAAGCATATGGAAGCCTGGAGGGCGTTCGCGCCCGTGCCGATCTGGCTCGAGCCGGACGGGCGCTCGATCGAGCGGTGGTGGCAAGTGGTAAAACCAATCGCTCACCACCGCGAACAGGCTCTGGCGACTCCCGATGCCGCTGCGGCCAGCGCTTAGCCCGCTGCTGCGGCGAGGCTTTCCCTGGCTTCCGACTCGAACCTGTCGCCGGCCGAAAGGCCGTGCGATTTAGCAAATACTCCTGCCGACGACTTTTGGCCGGACTCGGTGCGAACCTTGCCGATCTCGATCGTTCCGCCCTGAACGGCGATGCTGACGGTCTGGTCGCCGATCGCGACGATCGTGCCCGGCTTGCCGGCCACGTCGCCGAAGCGGCGCACCGGATGCCTACGGCTGTCGAACAGCCGCACCTTCTGGCCGAGCACGGTCGTCCAGGCGCCCGGCGCGGGATCGCAGCCGCGGATCAGGTTGTGAATGAAGTCGAGATGGGCATTCCAGTTGATCCTGGCTTCCGCATCGCGGCACCAGCCCTCGTAGGAGGCTGCATCTTCGTCCTGAACGGTCTCGGTGTGGCGGCCGGCAACGACGAGGTCTGCGGCCTCGAGCATAGCCTCGACGCCGAGCGGGAACAGCCGATCGAAATAGACCGTGCCGAGCGTGTCCTCGGGGCCGATGGCGACGCGCTTTTGCAGGATCACCGACCCCTCGTCCAGCCCGTCGTTCGGCCGGAAGATGGTGAGGCCCGTCTCGACCTCGCCCTTGATGATCGGCCAGTTGATCGAGCTCGGCCCGCGATACTTCGGCAGCAGGGAAGGATGGTACTGGATGGTGCCGTGCTTCGGGATGTTGACAAAAGCTTGCGGCGCGAACTGCAGCACATAGGCCATGACGGCCAGATCGACGTCGAGCGCGCGCAGCGCGCCTTCTGCCGCCGGGCTCTTCAGGTTTGGAAGCTGGAACAGCCTTAGCCCATGTTCTTCGGCGGCAAGCCGAAGAGGGTCTGGCCTGGCGCCCGGCTTCTCCGGGGCGCAGAAGACGCCCGCGACCTCGTCGCCGCGCGCCAGAAACGCTTCCAGGACGCTCTTGCCGAAGGCCTGCTGGCCGATGATCGCGATGCGCATGCCGTTCTCCTTGAGTTCTGACAAACCTTTCCTGTCCCGCGCACCGTAGGCGGCGGGTCGGTCGGCGTCGGTGGATGGAAGCGCCGGACGGTCCAGGCGGCCGGCCGGCGTGGATATCAGCGTCCCGTGTTGATCCAGACCGCCTTGGGTTCGGTGAAATTGTCGATGGCTGCGTCGCCGTGCTCGCGGCCGAAGCCGGAGTCGCGCGCGCCGCCCCAGGGAAGCCGGATATCGGTCGGGCCGTAGGTGTTGACCCAGACCGTGCCGGCCTTCAGCTTCTTGGTGAAGCGGTGCGCGCGGCCGATGTCGCCCGTCCACACGCCGGCCGCCAGGCTGTAGACCGTGCCGTTGGCGATGCGGATGGCGTCCTCGTCGTCCTTGAACGGGATGACGGCAGCCACCGGCCCGAAGATTTCCTCCTGCGAGATGCGCATCTCGTGGCGCACTCCGGCGAAGACCGTGGGTTCGACGAAATAGCCGGCATCGCCGCGCCGCGCGCCGCCGGTGACGATGGAGGCGCCTTCGTTGCGGCCGATATCGATGTAGTTCAGCACGCGCTTCATCTGCACTTCCGACACGACCGGTCCCATGGCCGTCGAAGTCTCCAGCGGATCGCCGATGCGGATGGATTTCGCGCGCGCCGAGAGCCGTTCGACGACCTCGTCGTAGATGCTTTCATGCACGATGATGCGCGAACCGGCCGAGCAGACCTGGCCGGTGTTGAAGAAGATGCCCGAGCCCGCGGCCTTGACGGCGGCGTCGATGTCCGCATCCGGAAAGACGATGTTGGCCGACTTGCCGCCCAGTTCCAGCGTCACGCGCTTGAGGTTGCCGGCCGCGCCCTGCAGGATCTGCCGGCCGACGACCGGAGAGCCGGTGAAGGTGACCTTGTCGACGTCGGGGTGGTCGACCAGCGCCTGGCCGGCGATCTTGCCGAAGCCGGGCACGACGTTGAGCACGCCGGCCGGCAGGCCGGCCTCCAGCGCCAGTTCGCCGATCTTGAGGGCGGTGAGCGGCGTCACCTCGGCGGGCTTCAGCACCACCGTGCAGCCGCAGGCGAGCGCTGGGGCGATCTTCCACATGCCGATCATCAGCGGGAAGTTCCACGGGATGATGGCGCCGACCACGCCGAGCGGCTCGCGCACCGTGTAGGTCAGCGCGTCGGGACGGGCGGGAATGACCTGGCCGTTTATCTTGTCGGCCATGCCGGCATAGTAGGTCAGCGTGTCCAGCACCGCCGGCAGGTCCTGACGGCGGATCGCCGAGACCGGCTTGCCGGAATCGAGGCTTTCCAGCCGCACCAGCTCGTCCTCGTCGCGGCGGATCAGGTCGGCGAGCTTGAGCAGCAGCGCGCCGCGCTCGGAAGCCTTCATGTGGCTCCAGGCACCCTCGAAGGCGGCGCGGGATGAACGCACGGCCGCGTCGACATCTTCCACGCCTGCTTCCGCCACCTTGGCCAGAACCTCGCCGGTCGCCGGGTTCAGCGTCTCGAACGTGCGGCCCGAAAGAGCGGCGACGCGCTGTCCGTCGATCAGGAGCTTTTTTGTTTCATCGGCGATCCGGTTGAGCACGTCAGAGCTCCATATATGAAATCGACTTCATATCTCATGTAAACGATCACGACCTGCATGGTCGGACATGAGACGGTATTCACGCTAATCGGCCTATAGATTCTTGGGAATATGAATTTTTCTGCAGAAACAGCGGAACCGAGATATGAACGGGGCTGCTTATATGATGAGATCGAACATATGAATCAGAATTCATATCATGGTATCACGACAGGTGGATCGTTCCGGGAGGCGCCATGATCCAGATCGAGATCGAGCCGCTGTGGCGGTTCAAGCAGCGTGAGGACGGGCGCTCGCTGGAGATCATGCTGGATTTCCTTGCCGAGATCCGTGCGACCGGCAAGATCACCGCCGCTGCGGACGGGGCGAAAGTCTCCTACCGCCACGCCTGGAACCTGATCGAGAAATGGTCGGAATTCTTCGACATGCCGCTGGTGGTGCGTCGGCAGGGCAGCGGCACCAGGCTGACGCCTTTCGGCGACAAGCTTGTTTGGGCCGGTCAGCGGTTCGAGGCTCGGCTGCGGCCTTTCCTGCAGAACCTTTCGCAGGAACTGGAAACCGAGATCAACCAGATGTTGCCGCACGGGCCTCTGGTGCTGCGTGTCCATGCCAGCCACGGCTTCGCGGTGCCGAAGCTGCGCGAACTGCTCAGCCGCGAACCGGATATCGACGCCGATTTCCGCTATGTCACCAACCAGAACTCGTTGGTCTCGCTGGCGCATGACGGCTGCGATCTCGCCGGCATGCATCTGCCGCAGGGCGAGTTGCGCAAGCGCGCCATCGCCGCCAGCAAGGGCTGGCTGTCGTCGGCCAGCCATCGCGTCATAGGCTTTGTCACGCGCGAGGTTGGCCTCATCGTGGCGCGTGGAAACCCGCACGGCATCACGACGGTCGAGCGGCTGCTCGATCCGCAGATCCGCTTCGTCAACCGCGATCCGGATTCGGGAACGCGGCAACTGTTCGAGCATCTGCTGGCCCAGCATCAGATCGACGGCCCGCGCATCAATGGCTACGAGCAGGTCGAGCACACCCACGCCGCCGTGGCGGCCTACGTGGCGTCGGACATGGCCGATGTTGCCTTCGGGGTGGAAGCGGCGGCACGGCAGTTCGAGCTGGATTTCGTGCGGCTGCTTACCGAGGACTACTTCTTCGTCTGCCGCAAGGACATCCTGGAGATGGAGGCGGTGAAGCGCATCCTGAAGGTCATGCAGGGCAGGGAGTTCCACGCCGCGATCTCCCAGGTGCCGGGTTATCGCGTGAAGGATCCGGGCGTCATAAAGACCATCGGCGAGGTGTTCCGCAGATCGGAATAAGCTCGTCGCCGAGCGATTTTCGCTCAGTTGACAGCGCTCTCATACGAAACCGAAACTGGAAATCCATCCGCACGGAGAAAGATTGCATGTTTGCGGCGCGAACAATCGAAGCATCCGACAAGCCAGCCTTTTATGACGAGCTGTGCGGCCAGCTTTCAGGCCTGCTGCACGGCGAGAGCGACGCGATCGCCAATGCCGCCAACACGTCCGCGCTGATCTTCCAAAGTCTGCCCGGCCTGAACTGGGCCGGCTTCTACTTCCTTAAGGAACCTGGCGAATTGGTGCTCGGGCCGTTCCAGGGCAAGCCTGCCTGCGTGCGTATTGCAGTGGGACGCGGTGTTTGCGGGGCCGCCGTCGCGCGCAAGGAATCGCTTGTGGTCGAAGACGTCTATGCCTTTCCAGACCATATTTTCTGCGACGGGGATTCGCGCTCCGAACTCGTCGTGCCGCTCATCCGCGACGCCGCCGTTCTAGGCGTTCTCGACCTCGACAGTCCGACGACGGGCCGCTTCGACGACGACGACCGGGCCGGGGTCGAGCGGATCGCCGCGATTTATGTCGCTGCCAGTTCTTCCCCTATAAAGAATTATGCTCACAGCCCGTGCTAGCGCAGCAAGTGCTTTGATAGTGAGGTCCAGCTCCTGCATCGAGCAAGCGGATAGGCCACGAACCGCGCGGACAGGCCGCGCGGTTGAAAGATGCTTCAGTCATCAGGGAAGGATTTACGCCTACTGCGCGTCGCGCCATCCCTTGGTGACTTCATTCTTGTGGGCGGCGAAAGCTGCCATCACCTGGTTTGTCTCGGCCTCGGGCACTTTGAAGCGATTGAGCGTGCGCAGCAGAACCTTGGCAACTGCGTCGAATTCCCGAGGCGATATTTTCAGGTTCTTGTGCGCCTCTTCGAGCCCGAGGTTCGTCGCGCCGGGACGGGTTGGCGTGTAGTCGAAGGGTCCGCCCGAGATGTTGGCTACCCACAAGGTGCGCATGAACTTAAGCCCCGGCAGCCGGCCCAGTTGCTTGGTGTGCCACTCTCGCAATTGCGGGTTTTTCGAGCGAGCGCCCGCGACTCTGTCCTTGATGATCTCGTCGCTGAAATAATCGACCACCGCGGCAATGGCGAAGATCCCTCCCAGCCGGTCGTATAGCGGTTTTTCAGCCGGAGTGCCGGCAGCGGAACTGTTCGCTGCATGGACCGAGTCTGGGATCGACATTGAGGCCAGCGCGCCAGTCGCCAGCAACAAGGCCGCATGGGAAAGAACATCGCGCCGTGTGTTCTCAGGTGAGCTTGATAAGGTAATTGCCAGGTTCGTGTCGCTCGGCGTTGACATTGCCGTGTCCTTTCGCTCAGCCGCAGGCGCTCCCTGCAGCACGATAGCGCAGGTCAAAAGCGATCGTCGCGGATGCCAAGGTTTGATACGGAGAACCGTCACGGGTTCCCAAGCATGGGCTACGAACGAACGAAATGCGAGGGACCTAGAACAAGAACGATGCTGTCGCGGGATCGGGGCCTGTCCGCCCGGCGGCATCGTCCATCGATGCAATGGCACTCATGTCGGAGTCATCCAGCGAGAAATCGAGGACATCGAAATTGGCTTCGATGCGGTCCTTGTGCACGGACTTCGGTATGACGATCAGGTCTTCCTGAAGGTGCCAGCGGATGATGACCTGGGCCACGGTCTTTTTATGCTTCGTCGCCAGCTCCCCGAGCTTGGCGTCATCGAGCAGCCGGCCGCTACCAAGCGGGCTCCAGCTTTCGATCTGGATGTTATGCCGAGCATGGAACTCGCGCTTGTCCCGCTGCTGGAATCGCGGATGCAACTCGATCTGGTTCACCACAGGCGTAACCCCGGTCTCGCCAATAATGCGCTCAAGATGGTCCTGGTTGAAGTTCGACACGCCGATGGACTTGACCCGCCCCGCATCGCGCAGTTCGATCAATGTCTTCCAGGCTTCGACATAGTTGCCCCTGCTGGGAACCGGCCAGTGAATGAGGAACAGATCGAGCTGGTCCAACCCGAGGCTTCGCATCGTCTCGTCGAAAGCCTTCAAGGCCTTGTCTCTTTCATGCGCTCCATTGCGGAGCTTCGACGTTATGAAGAGATCGCCGCGCGCCATGTCGGTATCGCGGATGGCTTGGCCGACGCCTTCTTCATTCTTGTAGCCTTCTGCCGTATCGATCAAACGATAGCCGGCACTGATCCCATCGGTGACCACACGTGCGGTTATCGCCGGATCCACCTGCCAGACGCCGAGGCCAAGTTGTGGAATTGAGTTGCCGTCGTTCAGTCCGATCTGATTGACCATGTCAAAGCCTTCCGAATTCGTCGATTTGTTCCCGTCTAGATAGAGCGCGTATGTGATGCTTTCTAGAAAGGCACTTGGCGAGATCGGCCCGCGAGGTCGAGGATCGCCCTGTGTCGCAAAACAGTTTCAACCAGATGAGCGGTTGAATCGATAACGATCTTCGCCTGTGCTACCGTCTCAACCTGATCATGACCGGCGGAACAATGAGCGGGAAATCGTTTGCGGCAATCGTTGGTGCGGAGACCAGCGTCATTCAGAGCCTGCTGACACGGGCCGCCGGCGAATGGCGTGATTCCGGGCTGAAGGTATGCGGGCTCGTAGAGGTCCTGTCGAAGGATTCCAGCCGCACATGTGGCGCGAGCGTGCTTCGCAATATCGAGACCGGAGAGACATTCGACATGTTTCTCAAGGAGGCGCCGGCTCACACCTCCTGCCTGCTCGATGAGCTTGGGATCATCAATGCCTGCGCGAGCATTATGGACAGCGTTCCACAGAGCGACCTGGTCATATTGAGCAAATTCGGAAAAGCAGAAGCCGTCGGCAGCGGCTTATTTGACGCTTTCGAACGCGCGTCCTCGCTTGGCAAGCCGACATTGACCTCGGTGGCACCCAAGTTCCATTATTTCTGGCGCCGCTTTGCCCCTGAGGCGGCATTTGTCCAGCCGGACTGCAAGCAGATCGAGCAGTGGGGAAGGGGCCTTCAGCACAGGGCGCTTGGACAGGTGGCCTTGACCAAGGTCGCCTGACGGCCTTCGTTCCGCCTGGCGTGGGTGCCGTCATTTTAGGCACGACCAAGGTGCTGCAGCGGCGACCGGCTCACGAAGCTGTCATGACACCGCTTCATACTCATGCGAAGCTCGCGACACGATCGTGTTGATTGCCGCACACGAAATAGAACGCTATTTTCTGCGAGCTATAACGACGATCACATGCAGTGACCAGCCTGTATCCTCACCCGCCAGACGCCCGCTTCAAGACTTTTCTCGGCCGCTGGTCTGTCCGGCGCAGGATGCTGGATTATCGCACCGGGTCGATCCAACGTTTTACGGGGGAGGCTCGCATCGAGCAGACGCGCTTCATCGAGGAAGGCGAACTGGATGTCGACGCCGGCAGATTCGTTTCCCGTCGCACCTACCACCTAAATTCGGACGGCAGGCTGCTGTCGGTGCGTTTTGCACGAGGTGCGGACTTCATCACGCTCCGCGAACGGGCGAGCCAGGCCGTGCGTCACGATTGCGGCGCCGACATCTATCGAGGGCGGTTTTTCTTTCGCGATTCAGAGCATTGGGCGGAATTTTGGCGAGTTACAGGCCCGCGCAAGGACTATCGGAGCCTCGCCTATTTCAGCCGGGTCGATCTTCGATCATCGGCATCGAACGCCGTGCCACTCAATGCGGACAAAACTTATGGATAGCATCGAAAAGCCGATCAGCATCTACGCCGCTGGGAGCCTCCGCAACGCGCTGCCTGCGCTAGTCGAGGCCTTCAAGACCGTGGCTGGCGACGACATTGTTGTGCGCCATGGGCCAGCTGGCCTACTGCGTGCCCGCATCGAGGCAGGAGATCGGCCTGATGTCTTCCTATCGGCCAATGTTGCCCATCCGTTGCGGCTCGTGGAAATCGGGCTTGCGCCACCACCTGTCGTCTTTGCCCGCAACATCCTCGCTGCCATCGTGCGCAAGGATGCGGGCATCGGAACGGAAAATCTCATCGATCGCCTGCTGGCGCCGGACGTGACGATCGCCACCTCCACGCCCCTCAACGATCCGTCCGGGGATTACGCTTGGGAACTCTTCCGCAAGGTCGACGCGATCAGGCCGGGCGCGTTCGAGATCCTTGAAACCAAGGCCCAGAAGCTGGTCGGAGGCACAGAACATGCGAATCCGCCGGGGAACTACGACGTGATTGCCGAGGCGCTCAAGGCTGGCACGGCGACGTTGTTCCTGGGTTACAGGACGGGCCTTGGGCCTTTGGCGGCGAAACTCGCTGCCGTCGAGGTCGTCACCATCCCGCCTGAGGTGAACGTCATCCCGCAATATGGCATGGCCGTATTAAATGACTGCAGCCGCGCAGGCATGGCTTTTGCACTGTTCATCCTATCCGCTACTGGCCAGAAGCTTCTGGCCGATTTCGGCTTCCGGCCCGTGGCACTTCCCGACCAGAGCTGAGCCAGCGGTCCTTGCGGCCTTGGCAGAGCGGCATTGCTGCATACTCCGCTACGTTATATGCGTTGAAATACATCGCAGTTGCGGTCATCGTGAAATCCTCATTACGGGAGATGCCAATGTCAGTCCTTCGCCGATCGTTTCTTTGGCCTTTGCTGGCGCTGGCATTCTTCGCGTTGGGACTGTCTCCGGCCGCGGCACGCACCGTAACTGACCAGCTCAACCGAACGGTCACCGTGCCAGACGAGGTGAACCGTATCGTCGTGCTCCAGCACCAAACGCTGGACATCCTCGTCGAGCTGGGTGCGGCGGACAAAATCGTCGGTGTGGTCGACAAATGGCAGAGCCTCATCCCGGGCCTCGACAAATATGCGCCACGGCTTGCCGACCTGCCGAAACCGGGCGGCCTCTCTACGGTCAATGCTGAGGAGGTGCTTCGCCTGAAACCGGACGTTGTTTTCGTCACCAACTACGCGCCGGCGGCGATGATCGATCAGCTCTCCCAGGCCGGCTTGCCGGTTGTCGCCATCTCGCTGTCGAAAGGCGAGGGGGTTGAGGCGCCGAAGCTCAACCCGACCTTCGCCGACGACGACTATGCCTATTCGGAAGGATTGAAGATCGGTGTGAGGCTGATCGGCGATATCGTCGGCAAGCGCGAGCGGGCCGACCAGCTGATCGACTACGCCTTTCAGCAACGCAAGCTGGTGGAGGATCGCGACGCCAAGATTCCCGATGCCGAGCGTGTGCGTCTCTACATGGCCAACCCTGACATGAACACCTACGGCTCGGGCAAATATACCGGTGTCATCATGAAGCGCTCGGGCGGCGTCAATGTCGCGGCAGGGGTGCGCGGCGCTACCAAGGTGTCGATGGAAGATGTGCTGGCCTGGAACCCGCAAGTCATCTTCGTTCAGGATCGCTATGCGCCAGTGGTGGACGAAATCAAGAATGGACCCGCCTGGCAGCCTGTCGACGCGGTCAAGAACGGCAAGATCTACATCACGCCGGAATATGTGAAGCCGTGGGGTTATCCGCTGCCAGAGGCGCTGGCGCTCGGCGAGTTGTGGATGGCGAAGAAACTCTATCCGGATCGCTTCGCCGACATCGACATGCAGAAGACGGTCGACGCCTATTACACGCAGTTCTACGGCCAGCCCTATACGGGCCCGAACTAGGCGGCCGCGGTGGCTTCGGTCGGGACCGCGTCTTCGCGCACGTATTCAGGCTTTGCGATGGTGCTACTCATTGCGCTGCCGTGTCTGCTCTTTCTGTTGTCCTTCCTGCTCGGGCGCTATCCAGTCCCTCCGCTGACCGTGCTCAAGGTGATCGCAGGTCAGTTCCTGCCGATCACGCCGGATTGGTCGCCGACGGTCGAAGCCGTAGTCCTCAACGTGCGCCTGCCGCGCGTCCTGGCGGCCATGGTCGTCGGCGGGGGGCTGGCCATCGCCGGAGCGTCCTACCAGGGCGTGTTCCGAAATCCGCTGGTTTCCCCCTTCACGCTCGGCGTTTCAGCCGGTGCCGGTTGCGGCGCCGCCATTGCCATCCTGCTGTTCAACCAGCGTTATGCAATACAGCTCTGCGCTTTCGGCGGCGGGCTGACGGCCGTCGCGCTGTGCTTCGCCATGAGCCGTTTCTATCGCGTCAGCTCCACCATCGTCCTGGTGTTGGGCGGCGTCATCGTCGGCTCCTTGTTCACCGCGCTCTTGTCGCTGCTCAAATACGTCGCCGATCCGAACTCGAAGCTGCCGGTAATCGAGTTCTGGCTCCTGGGTTCGCTGTCTTCCGTCTCGATGGCCGACATGGTGCCGGTTATTCTCGTCAGCACCCCGGCTGCAGCGGTGTTGCTGTTGTTACGCTGGCGGCTGAACCTGCTTGCGATGGGCGACGAGCAGGCGCGCATCATGGGGGTAGAGGCCGGGCGATTGCGCTTCGTCTTCATCCTGTTCTCGACGCTGATCGCGGCGTCAGCCGTGTCTATCAGCGGCATCATCGGCTGGGTGGGATTGGTCATTCCGCACTTCGCCCGCATCGTCGTCGGACCGGATTTCCGCCGCCTGCTGCCGGCAACCCTGTCGCTCGGCGCCTGTTATTTGCTCATCATAGACGACATCGCCCGCACCGTGACGGCAGCGGAAGTGCCGCTTGGTGTGCTCACGGCTCTTGTCGGCGCGCCGATCTTTATCCTGCTTCTCGGCCGGGGCGGCCTGGGTTGGGCATGATCCTGAAGGCGGAAGACCTCGGATTTTCCTACCCCGGTCGCAACCGGGCCATTTTCAGCGGTATCGATCTCGACATTGCGGCTGGTGAGATCGTCTGCGTTCTGGGGCCGAATGGCGTCGGCAAGTCGACTCTGTTGCGTTGCCTGGCCGGCCTGTCGCGGCCGACATCGGGGGACGTGTCTCTGAAAGGCAGGCCGCTCGAGCAATTGTCGCGTGCGCAGGTCGCCAGGTGCCTGGCGCTGGTACCGCAGAGCTACGAAACGGTGTTCGCCTTTTCCGTGCGCACAGTGGTCGAGATGGGTCGCTCGCCTCATCTCGGTTGGCTGGAAACGCCCGGTCCGGAGACGATGGAACAAGCGATAGCCGCTTTGGATACGCTGGGCATCGCGCACTTGATCGATGCCGCCTATACCGAGATCAGCGGCGGCGAACGGCAGCTCGTGCAGATTGCGCGCGTGCTGGTGCAGGCGCCGAAGTTGATGATCCTCGATGAGCCGACAGCGCATCTCGATTTCGCCAATCAGGCTCGGTTTCTAACGTTGATGCGGAGGCTTGCCGCAGCTGGGCTTGCGGTAATCTTCACTACGCACGCGCCCGACCACGCCTATCAGCTGGCCGACCGGACCCTCGTGCTGTCGCGTGGCCGCCCGCCCGAGATCGGCATCACGGCGGACATCCTGTCGGAAGCCTTGCTTTCCGAAACCTATGACATCCCCGTCAAAAAGATCAGCTTCGGCCAGCACGTGGCCTTCAGGGCGGACACCGCTTGAATGTAAGCAACCAAGAAGGCGCCCTCACAGTGGCGAGCCACGATGATGGGAAAAGACGCTTCGATGAGACACCGTTGCGTCATCGGCGTACGGCAACATCAATAGAATGCAGGAGGTCGTTCACATGCTGCGCTCCCTTATGATCCTGGTGGTCATGCTGGCAACCCTGACGATTGCACGCGGCCAGGAGCCGTCGATCGAACTACTCGGAATAGGAACACAAGCGATCGAACTGTCGCCGGGGTCTTTGTCCGAATTGCCCGTGGTCGAAAGAGACGTCACTTTCCAGACGTCGAAGGGGACATCCGCCGGCCACTACAAAGGCGTGCTGCTCTGGGACGTCTTACAAGCAAACAGGGCTTTCGACGGACTCGAACACAATGGCGAGCTCAGGAAGACCATTCTCGTCACCGCGAAGGATGGATATGAGATCGCCTTTTCGATTGGAGAAATCCACCCCGACTTCGGCAACACGCCGCTGATGCTGGCAACCGAAGTCGATGGCAAGCCGGTGGGGGGCGGCTGGCGCATTGTCGTGCCCGGAGACAAACGAGGCGCCCGCGCCGTCCACGACATCACGAAAATAGAATTACGCTAGGTGTGTGCATCGGATGTCTGCGGTCATGACGTCGATAGAATGTATGCGGTACTTCGAGACCGAAATTCAAATAGTAGAAAGTAGCCGACCACGACAAGCTCCGTCCTGAGCACAGCCTTTGTGAGATGGTCTTGATCTAATCCTCCATGCTCACGCCGACTAAAAGGTCAGCTTTCGGAGGCCTAGTCCCAAAAGCCGCCAGTCTGCTCCCGGCCCCAATCGAGACACCCGTTCTCCGATTGGCGATCGTTCCTGATCCAGGTATGCCTTCCGAGTTGAGCGGTCAAAGTTTGCCTGCCCCCATATTCAACTCCCGGCGGTCAGACCACCTTGCCAACTCCCGGTCTGTGCAGGCGATTCATCTGCAAACGGTGTTTGGGGAAGTAATGGGGAGAACAGGTCTGGGAAGAGCAAACGGCGTTTGACGACGGCATTCATCATTGCGGGAATGGAAGCGATTTGACGCGACGGCAACCAACGGTCAGACGGGGTCGTCGCTGCCGCCGTCGTCGGCCTTCAGATGGCGCCTGGACTGGAACGTCCAGCCGTTGCGGTACTTGTCGACCAGGGCGTCCCAGGCGATGTCCGAAGCCTGCCTGTCGAAGCCCTGGGCGATCAGCCGATCCATGACCTGCGCCTGCAGACGGTCAAGCTCGTCCTCGCGCCCGTGCCGGATGTTTTCGGTGATCGCCCAATGCAGCAGGGTGCGCGCGATGTCGTCGCGGGAGGGTTTTCGCCTGGCGCTCGCTTCGGCGCGCAGCGTCCGCTGCCGCTCGCGTTGCCTGTCCAGCCTCTGCCGCCGCGATTGTGTCATGCCGTCCCCTCCCCTGTCTCCCGCTTTGCCTCGCGGCAAACGCCGTTTGATTGTGTAACGGCATAACCGTAAACGGAATCGGTTGTCCGGCGGCCTGAATCGCGGATGCCCGACCCTGAATCGGATCAGCGCAAATCATCACGACTTGTGATGCGTTGCGCAAAACCCAAATCCGGTTGCTGGCACGTCATCCACCCGCATCGAAGCGCACCGCGTTTGCCCGTGTAACGCCTGTTCGGAGTTCGGAATCGCAACGCACCGCCTCTGAATCGCCGTCATCGCGATCCGAATCGGATGAGCGCAAATCGTTTCAGCCTGAACCAGGGTGTTCGTAACGCGAAGCAAGTCATTCCGATGCAGGTTTCCGTGGAAGCCGGCAGCGCCTGCCCCGTTGCGACTTCCCGTATCGGAGTTCCGAGCTGCCGGAATGCACAGCACTCCTTGGTGAGCCCCTCCGGCCACATCCCCTGCCCGCTCACCTCAGCTTTTCCGCTCCGGTTCGGGTGTCATCCGGCTCCTCACCTCCGTCAGCACGGCAACGAGAGCCGTCCCTTCGAGCGTGTCGTGCCGCATCAGGGCGTCGGCGAGGAACCGGACGGCATCCTCGTTGCGGCGGATCAGCTCACGGGCTCGGGCATAGGCGGCTTCGAGCCGGGTATTGATCTGTTCGGCCAGCAGCGGATTGTAGACGAGCATCGTGTTCTGGTTGTCGGCATGGCGGTAGAGCAGCGGCCATGTCTCACCAAAGCCGAGTTCGGTCTCCATAGCGAGCGCCAGCGTGGTCGCCTTTCCGATGTCGCTGTCCGGCGAGCCGCCTGCACCCGCGCTGACGCAGCCCAAAAGTTCTTCCTCGGCCGCGCGCCCGGCAAGGCTGACGGCAAGCAGGCCATCGAAGACGGCTTCCGTCTCGGTTTCCGTGGTTGCCGTTTTCCCTTGCGTGTAACCGCCAGCCGGACCGTCGATGCCGATCGAGGTGATGCGCCCCAGATCGAGGACCAGCCTGGCGACCGCATGTCCGGCCTCGTGGACAGCCATGCACCAGCGCAACACCCGCGACCGCTCAGGCCGGGCGGCAGCCAACAGGTCGAAGACGTCGGAGAAGACCAGTTGCCTGCGTGCCCGCCGTGCTTTCTGGCGCGCTTCGCGGACCAGACGCTCGATATCGGCGCCGCTCATGCCGCGCGCTCTCAACGCCAGGGCGCGCAGGACGGCATCGCCAGGCGCTCCAGCCTGACGGCCTGGCTCGGTCACTGCCGTGAGTTCCTCCTTTTCCTCCGCCGTCATCCGCCCGGTCATGAATCGCCGAGCGGGCTATCGGCCGGGCGGCCGAGGCGGTACCAGCGCGACAGGGTGCGGGCCCAGCTGTGGTCCTCGGCGATCAGGCAAAGGTCGGAGGTGGCGACCGGCCGGGCCTCGCCCGGCAGCAGCGGATGCCCGAACGACAGTCCGGCGAGACACGGGGCAGGCCTGTTGGCCAACATCCAGCGCTCCAGGATCGGCGGATCGGTAGCGAGGCGCTCGGGCGGCACGCCCGCGCGGATCTCCCTCATGTCGTCCGCAAGCGCAATGAGACGGGCCAGCTGGTAGTCGAAGCCGGCGCCCTGCCCGGCCTTGCGGGGATTGAACATCACCATTGTGGATACCTCCTTATTGTGCGGGCGGGTTTTGGCGGGATACGATCGCGGACGGGTCGCCAGCGGCGACAGTCGCAGCGTCGGTCGCGGTACTGTCGTCGGTGGCTCCGACGTCCGCCCGGCCTCTCTCCCGCTTCGGAGCACTGGCGATGACGGCGTCGAGGTCGTCCTTCAGGTGATGGCGCAGGATGCCGACCAACGCCTCGGTGTCGGGCTTGGGGATGACGATGTGCCTTTCCAGCCTGCCGGAACGCAGCAGCGCCTTGTCGATCCGGTCCGGATTGTTGGTGGCGCCGATGACGACGACGCCGTCGGATCGAGTGGCTCCGTCGAGAAGTTCGAGCAGCCTGTTGACGATCTGGTCCCAGTAAGTGGTCCACTCGCCTGAGCTGCCGCGCGTGTTGATGCCGTCGATCTCGTCGACGAACAGGATAGCGGGCTTCGCCGCCTCGGCCTCGGCAAAGGTGGCGTTCATGCGGATGAGCACGTCGCCGAGATAGCCCGGCTCCATCCAGGTCGCGACCGACGTCGCGATCAGCGGAACCTGGAGACTGTTGCACAGCGCCCTGGCAAACGTCGTCTTGCCCGTTCCGGGCGGACCGGACAGAAGCAGTTTCGCGCTGATGTCCTCCCAACCGAGCTTTTCCGCACGCCACAGCGCCAGGTCTTCCTTTAACTCCAGGGCCCAGTCTCTTGCCTCGCCATATCCCGACAGCGTCTCGACGCGAGGGATGAAGCGGTCGGTGTCGGTGCCGGTCGGCACCGTCGGCTCGATCCGCTCGCTGCCCGATCCGGGAGCGCCGCGGCCGGGTTTCGACTTCGTCGCGGTCGTGCCGCCAGATTCCTTTCGGCCGGACTCCTTGCTGCTCGACACGCCGCTGTCGTTCTCTTCCTCGGCAGCCGATGCCAGCCGCATGCGGGCAAGGCCGTCCAGAATGACAAGCGCCCGCTTAGCCGACGTTCCCGGCCGGATCGCCAGCGCCAGGTCGGCCAGCGTCAGCACCGAGGCATGGTCGTGCGGCAAGCTGCCGTCTGGCGCTTCACCCAGCACCGCGCGCATGGTCTCGCGGACGAGACCCATGTCGAGCGGACCGCTGACGAGGTTGATGCGGGCGGCCTGCCGCAGCGGGCCGGGAAGCCTGCTCTCGTCCTCCGAGACGCCGAGGATCGGATAGTGGCTTCGCGCCACGAATGCGACTTTCCTCGCCATCCTCTCCCGGCCTTCCGGGTCGACATTCGTTGCGGTGAAGACGACCACGCGCCGGTGCGCATCAGGAACATGGGAGAAGCGGAACCCATAGTCCCGCGAGAACGTATTGCCATTGCATGTCGCAACCTTGCCAGGAAGGATGAGACCCCGTTCGAGCAGGTCGAGGAACACCTCCTCGAATCCCGCCACCCGTCCGGTGATGGTCATGATGGGAGCGGGAAGCCGGATCACCTCCAGGATCTCGGCGAGCGGCACTACGCTCATGGTGATCGAGCGGGCGACGAGCAGCATCGTGGCGACGTCCGCCGCCCGGAGCGGTTCCGCCGAGCGGCGAACGGCGCACAGCAGGCTGACGGCATCGAGCTTGCCGTCGCCGTGATCGGCCGACGGTTCCGGTGCATCGGACGCGGCGGCGCTATCCTCGCCCTCAGGCGCGCTATCATCACGCGAGATCGATCCGGCACGCCCGAGCCGATCGAGCATGCGCACGATCTCGGTTTCCGACCTGCCCGCCGCAAGCGGCCCCGGTGCGAAGACGCTCACCGATCGCCCTGCCACGGGAACGCGGCGCTGCGTCAGCAGTTCGGCGCCGGTGGCGCGTTCGATCGCGTCGGCTTCAGCCCGGTGACGCAGACGCCGCAGCAGATGTCCGGCAAGGCGCTGGTCGGTCATCGCACCCTCCCCGCCGCACCACCCTTCTCACGCGCGATGCCGGGCAGGCCACTGCCCTCGAGCCACTTCGCGACCATGTCGCAGGCTGGATCGCCTTCCTCGACACGTTGCGCCAGAAGCGCGATCACCGCCGGCGGGATCGGCAGGCGGCGCGTCATCGCGATGCGGGCATAGTGCATGACCAGCCCGACGGCGACGGCCGGGTCATCCATCGGCCTGGTCCGGCAGCCGCAGGAGACGATCCGTCCCTCCATGGCAAGGCCAGCGCATTCGGCGCTGTGACCAAGCAGGCCGAGCAGGCTGCGCGCCGGCCCCTGCCCGTCCCGGGCGAGTGGCTTTTGCCAGGCCAGGCGCTCAAGCGGTTTCTTCTGCAGGGTATTGTCATTGGTTTCAGCATTGTTCATGGCGATAAAACTCCTTGCCGCCGCGTCGGGCGGCGTTCGTGATCGGGAATGCGAAGGGGGGCGGGTGACGGCTATGAGCGCAGCCGCCTGCGGGTCCGCCGTCAGGGTCCGGCGCGGGAACGGGCAAACCCGACCCTGACTCGCGCGTTCAGCTGCGCCGGCCTTGCGGCCCCTGCGCTGTCGAGGCCGATCACCACGGGATCGACCGCACCGCCCTCCCCGCTTTCGGAATCGTCCGGATGGACTTCGCCGTTTTCAGCCCCGGCATCCTTCGTCAGGCGCGTCTCGTCTGTCCGTGCGAGGGCCTCGCGGCACTGACGTTCGAGTTCCGTACGCACGCGCACGGCAAACATCGTCCTGAGACACCCCAGCGCCTCGCCGGCTCCCGTCACCTCCAGCAACTCGCCGATGCCGGCAAGGCCGAACGTGCCGCGGTCGGGATCGCTGGCCTCGTCCGCCCCGTCGACGATGGCGATGCCGACGTCCGAGACGGGCGGCGCCTTGCATTCGACATAGAGCCAGTCCGCGCCGATCAGCGCCGCCGCCATCATCCGGTTGCGCAGCGCGTTGAGCCGTCTCTCCTGGTAGGAGGCGAGCGACCGCTTGACGTCCATGATGAGCGCCGAATGACGCTTCCGGTTCACCACGACCAGATCCGGCGTGTAGGTCGCGCGGTAATGGACATCCGAGCGCAGCCTGATCCCTTCCAACGATGACCAGTCGTTGCGCTCGAGAAAGGCAAGTGCTGCCGGCACGATCGGCATCGGCCTGTCCTGCGGCATCACCATGAGATCCGGATTGCAGGCAGCGATGCGGATGATGCCGGCCTCCAGCAGCTTGCCTTCGTGATAGGAGACCGAACGCGCCATGGCGATGAACGGCGCGAACGCGCCGAACACGGCGTCGGGCTTCGGATCGCCTGCGAGGATCGCGCCGATCGCCTTGTCGACCATGCGGGCAAAATCCTCTTCCAGATCGGCGATGACGGCCCGGTGAGGATAGGCCGCGGCCAACGGCGCCGGCGGGACGGAATGAATGGACATGGAGTTCTCCCTGGGTAACGACACGATCGGCCGCCGGGCACGGCATCCGGGAATGAACGGGAAGTTCCGCCATCGCCACACGCGTCGACGCGCGTTCGGTTGGCGCGCGGCCTCAGGCCGCAGCGCTGCCGCTCGTCTCGATGATGATGATGATGCCGGTCAGCCTGCCGCTGCGGTCGCGGAGGCCGTCAGGCCCGCCTGCACGGCAGCCGGCATTCCGCCCGGCGTGTCGCCGCCGGCATGCGTCATCATTCCAGGAACAAAAGAATCTTCCCCGAGGGGAACGAGTGCGATAGTGCTCGCCATAGCCCAAGACCTCCTTCAACAGGTTGCGGGTCAGGCCTTCGTCCGGTGTTACCAGCACCGGCGGAGGCCGTCATTCCCGGCCGGGATGGCGACGGGAACGGAGACTGCATACAGGGATCCGGACCGGATCTGAGCCCGCAAAATGCCGGGTCGGCAAAATCAGCGATCGCAAGGTTAACGGCGGGCTCGCGCCGTCGGTCGGATCTGTCCCGCCGGCGATGGAGAAGCATCCGCGATGCGCCTCCACCGCCGCTGTCGGATCTTATCCGAAGGCCGGAGCCGCGGCGAGAAGCTCGGCCTCGAGGCAGTCCAGCGCGCATTCGGCAAGCTCGACTTCCGTCTCGAACCGGGCCAGCGCCTGCCACAAAGCCCGCGGGCTCGCCGCATGGTCCGGCTTCTTCAGGGCATCCCAGGCGTCGAAGAGCCGCCGCGCGAAGTCCATCTCAGGACCGCGCCCCAGTTCGAACTCGTCGTCGAGTTCGAGCACCCTGTCGATCGCCGATCGAAACCGGGAACTCAATCCCTCGAACCGTGCGACATCTTCCAACAGACAAACCGTATTCACTGCGAACCTCCTCCCAGCTATCGAAGGTCCGCCAATCGAACCTTCTGCCACAAGGGTGGAGGCAGGCTTTGCAAGCGACAAAACCACCGAGTATTCTTCCTGCTTGTAGTCCCGGTCGTGCCGCCTAGGAACTGGATCGCGACGAGCCCGTGCTAGCCCCTACCCTGGAGCTTGCCGCTTTTTCGCGAGGCGGCTAGCTTGTTTGTGCTCGCCCTGGCCTTCTCACCGCGGGGTTTCTCGTCCACGGTGGGCCAACCCACATGGCCGAAGAATTCGTCCATCATCTGGGTCACCAGAGGATAGCCATACTTGACCGAACCGTCGGCGAATACAGTACCAACCCCCCGGGCTCCCACGTTTTCTCGCATGTAAGCGCGAGCCCAGGCCGGGAGTGCGATGCCATCTTCGGCAACAATCTCCCCACCTTTCGTGAGAAGGTGGTAGCCCACGATGATTTTGGACCGCGGCCTCATCGGATCGGCAATCGCCATGGCATCGAGAATGAGTTCACGGCGCACTCGTGCAATCTCCGCGTAGTTCGTTATGAGTTCATCGTCTTCGTCATAGACTGCCGGCACCATTTCCTGGGCCGCCGCCGTGGACTCGTCACTGATCGCATACTGCAGAGCGCCCTCTGTCGGAGTCGGACCCTTGGAACGTTTGCCTTCGACTGCTTCGACAATAGATCCGATCCAGTGGCGGACAAGCGGCTCAGGGCAACGGATCGCCCGCGTCTCGCTGATGTGGCATACAACGCCGTCGGCCGAGCGCCAGACCTCGCCATCCAGATACCCGAACCTCCAGACCTCCTTGCCGTAGTCTATCTCGAATCCGCCGCCATGCTCGGCAAGCGCCAGCGGAAGAACGTACTTGCTTATATCGAGAGGAACGGTTGATAGGACCATTTTGGAAATCCTGATTTTGGTTCAGATTTACCCGATCCGACCGGGCCGGACCTCCTGGCCGAAGGCGGCTCGATCAGACCGCTATGGGCGTCGTCGAATTCACGTCGAAGGCTCGCCGTGCTTCGGGCGACAGGTGACAGGGAATGCGTTGCCGGGCAAATCGTGCAGAACTTGGCCCTGGCCACGCCTTATCGCTTGCACCATCAGGCGGCCGGCTCGGAATGCTCCCTGGTCCTTTGGGGCCTTGCTTCCGGCGTCGAGGTTTTCTTCTGGCGCCCCACAACTGATGCGGTTTTCCGGTTCCGCAGGGTGGCCTTGCGCACCGTTGCGTTCGCCTCCCGCAGGATCCGCTCCCCGATCCACCGCATCACAGGAACAGCCATCGCGTTGCCACAGGAACGCTTTCGCGACTCGGCAGTAGGCCAGTTTCCCATCGAAACATCGGTCCAGCCGTCCGGAAAACCCATCAGACGTTCGCACTCCAGCGGTGTGATTTTACGCACGACATATCCATACTCCCGGTCCGTCGGATGAACGACGACCGGCGGATTGTGACCTGCCGATGCGATAATCGGCGGGGAGATATCCGTGGTGAAACTCGCCTTGGAATCCATCGAGAGGACATAAGCCGGGTTCCGATACGCGACCGTAGGAACCATGTTGCTGCCGCTCGGCGAAGCCTTGAGGGTTGGCGAAGCGGTGAACGATGCGGCAATGCCTTTCGCCTTTGGCCCCTGACCTGCCATGAAGATCACGAGTTCTTCAGCGCCTCCTCCAGCAGCTTCGGTAGCGGATTTCCTCTTAGTCCGGCGTTTCGAAGAACCGTCGCCTTCTGTTCGGTGCTCAAATAGTACGGCTTCAGGGCTGAAGGATCGCGCGGCTTTTCCAAGACTTGCCACAAGGAAGACCCTTTCACGTCGTTGGGGGACGCCGAAATATTGAGCGTCGAGGACTCGCCAAGCAATCTTGGCGTTGGGCCCAGACACCATACCTGCGTTCGTCCACCTTTTCCCTGGCGCAGGAATTTCACCGCCTTGCTTTTCGGCAAGCGCTCCCAGCAAGCAGCCAAACCCGTTGCCTTTCGCGGCATTCAAAACCCCTTTCACATTTTCCCATACGACGTATTTGAGCCCGTTCAGCTTCTGCATCCTGTAGGCGAGCTCGACGAACTGAAGCGTCAGGTTGCCCCGGTAGTCGTCCAGACCCAGTCTCCTGCCTGCGATACTGAAAGCCTGGCACGGCGATCCTCCTTCGAGGATGTCCACGGGTCCAAGAGCAAGGAGATCGTCGTCCGTGATCTGAGACAAGTCGCCGAAATTCGGTACCCGTCCTCGGGGCCATGCCTTGATCCGCTTGTTCTTCCGCACGGTCTCATCTCGTCTCATCATTTCATCCGCGGCAGGCTGGCGCTGAGCCCATCCCTCCAGGACCATTTCGACAAACGTATCCGGAAAGTCGAATTCCGGATCGTTCCAATCGCGACCCGAAAACGCCACCCGCCAGTCCATAAGAAGTTCCGGCGTGGCGTACTCGGCGAAGACCTCCCTGCAAACGGCGTCCATGACCGACCCGTAGTCCGGCAGGTATCGCGGCTTCGTCGCTCCGCATCGCCTGGAAAGGACAAGGCTCTGAAACGCCTCCGGCTCGCAGTAACCGACAAACTCGAAGCCCAGGCTTTTCCACGCCGCTGTCGCAGCGGAAATGCCGCTAAAGATAGAAAACACGCGCATTTGATCCCCCGTCAGGAGTTCATACCGAGTCCTTTCCTGTCGAATTCTTAAAGGTCCGGCGATTTCTCGGTTGTATCTTTGTCCGGCACCAACGCCGATGGGACCAAATTGGACGGATCGAAAAACTGCGTTCTGACGGGTGGACCAGACGTTTCTGACGGCGGACAGGTCCGCCGCCAGGTAGGAAAACGTGACGCTAAAAGTCACCGGCGATCAGGTTCAGGCCCACAGGTCTATCGATAACGTCTTCTTCGGCCAGATAGCGTCACGGAAAGACGATCCGCAGCATGTCCCGCACTGTATCGAGAGGGGCGGTGATTTCCGCCGACCAGCGTGCCAACTCGTTGGTAACCAAATCGTCCAAGTGCAGGCCGAAATACCAGTTCACAAATGCAAGACCGCCGATTGCAACCGCCGTGGGGTAAAGCCATCCCACAAAAGTATTCAGGTCATAGACGGATACCTTGCTCTTCTGTTTTTGAGCCGTACCATCCAGTCCGGTCATGTGGCGGCAGCCGTTGCTGCAGGAACCAACAGTGAATACTGGCGTAATCCGGATAACGGATGATTAACCTGCGGAAAGGCCACCACCGTTAAAAGGGTCAAGGATCGGTTCTGCGGGCGAAATGTTCGTAGGTGATCTTCCAAGGATCGCTGTGGGATAGGATGCCTTTTCACTCCGAGCGAGCCGATCAGCGTGGCCAGAATCATGGCCGACGCAAGATCGATCGCCGCGATCGTGTCAATTCGAGAGTCGCGGGTCATGCGACACCGTCTGGGTCATGGTTATTCATCGCATCGATTAGCGCTCGGTAATGGTCATCGAGGGATGCTGGCGTGCAGTCAACGTTCCGCAGCATCAGTGCCGCACGCCGCAGCAAGACTTGCAGTTCATGGCGCGGCACATTCGCGACCCTGTCAGCGGCGGTTTCAAGTTGACCGACGAGGCGATCGCGGCCGGTGGTCATGGTGCCAAGCCCATCATTGCGAGTATGATGATGACAAGCAGCAGAACGACGGTCGCTGCCCAGCGCCACGCCGAGCTTTCAAACCACCATCTGCGCCAGTCCATCCCCAAGCCCTCCCAGAGCAGGGGCAACGATTTCATTTTTCGGCGATGCTCGCAAGCGCTGACGCCATCGAGGCTGTGGCAATGCCGACTTGAACGTTGTCGGACACAACCGGACACGGTCGGAAAAATTAAGTTATTGATTTTATTGGTATAATAATCATTACGGCGCTAGAATGCTCCGCAAATCACGAGGCATCAGATGCACCGTTCCGCTCCGAAAACACAGTTCATCCAGGGCCGCGTCAGTGAGCCGGAAAGGGCCAGGCTGTTCCAGCAGGCGCGTTGCCAGGGCGTGACACTGACCGCCCTGCTACTCGGTGCTGTCCATCAGTGGCCGCCTGATGTCGTACATCGTCGCCCCGCAAATCACCATTGTGCAGTTCTGGCGACTCCACAAGCGCGAGTGCCGGGCATTGGCTCAATCGTGGCCGATCCCGTCCGGCTTCGGCTTGCCGTGCTCAGGGCGTAGGGGAGCGTCGTCCCCTCGCCCTTGCTTTCGCAGTGACGCCGCAGGTTGTTCCACAGCGCAGCCAAGACTGGGTGATTTCGAGCAGCGATGCTCATGAGAGCACGGCCTCAGACTCAGACCCAGGCGTGAAACATGATTATTATATTCATGTTATTCTTCCCTCAGACCTCGCCGTGCTATACATTCCCATCGCATCCCTTCGGCCTAGGACAGAAGCGAGCAACGTAAGGCAACGGAGAAGGCAAAATGGAACTCAGTGCACCGACTAGGGTTGCATTCGTCATCGCGGTCGCATTGGCAATCATCTCATTGCTGCCAGTGATCGGCGTCCCTCTGGGAGCCGTCGGCGCCTACAGCTACTGGTTGCTGCTGGTGGCTTTTGTGATGTTAGCTGTGGGCAATCTGTTCAAGGGCGTATGAGCCAGGAATTTGTAATCCGTGCATCCGAACCGATGCCGGGAAAGTACAAAGATATTGAGGATGACACGTGTTGATCCGTATGTACCGGTCTGATCGATGACCATGACCGGGATCGCGAAGCTTTATGGCGTGGGCAACCGGCATGTCACACGGGCTTGCGATGGGTACGAGATCGCGCGGCTAGGTACTGGCCATTGGCAACGGCTGAACCATGTCAAGGTGGTACAGGCCGCTTTCTTCAACAACAAGAACTTTCCTCCACAGACGATCGTCATCGTCAAGCCGGCGGTGGGAAAGCTCGTCCGAGTTCAACAGGTGACAACAATGCGGCCAGGAGACCTGCGGCATGATTCATTCTCGAACATCACAGGGATCGTTGCCTGAAAATGACACCCAAGGCGAGACACCGCGTAGTCATCGCGCGGGCATCGCGAATGTGGAGGTTTTGCTTTCCGATGTCCGCAGAGCGAAAAACGCAGCCGATGAAAGCCTACGGCGGGCGCAGGACGCGCCTGAACCGCACGGCACGATCAACACGATCTTCGTCGCGTTATGGGAAGAACACCTGCGGGACCGGGAGGCACTGTTTGCCGCAATGCGCGAACTCGATGAAGCGCGCGAGGCTCTGCGCGCCACTGCCGTAAAGACGAAAACGGACCAGCCTGCTCCGGCAAGGTGGCCGGCAGACTAAGAGAGGGCGCCCGCAGCAAAGTCGCCACGCACGCTTCCACGAGACAGGCAAGGAAAACGGAGAGTTAAACGCGTGTCACAAACGGAGATGGAACGCCGAAGAGACGCCGAAGCGCAAATTCGTGCGACGATGATGAATGAATTGTGCGGCATCATGCATAAGCTCGGCCTGCCGCCGATGATGGTTTTGCATCTGGCTGCCCGGTCAATCGGTACTATCTACCGTGAGATGGCGGACGTCCATTCCGGCATTGACCCATGCTCGTGCGGTTGGCGGCCGCATCCGCTGACAGACGTCGAGGTGCTGGGCATGGCGCTGATGACGGCATGCGAACAGCGGCGGACGAACGACCTGCTGCAGATGCGTGTCATTGGCACCGCATGATGCTTGTTCCTCACGCAATCTGTCGGGTACCCATTTCGCGGCAGAGCATCGAGCGTGAGAGGCCGACCAGAGGACGCGGGAAGTGAACTTCAACCCGCGTATGGAGAGCCGCATCAGCGGCTTCACCGTCGTCGGTGATCTGCGGTGGCGGGTCTGGAACGGCGTGGTCGCCGATCTGTGGGAGGTCACCTGCGACAAACAGGCTGAAGGATTCTACGTATCTCCCGATCCGCGGCTATTCATCCTTCTGGACATGGAAGGTGTAAACGGTCGCTTCGAAGTCAGTCGCCCTGGCGAGAGGGCTTCGCATCTCAACCCGGTCTCAATGAGTTTCGTGCCGGCTGGAATGCCTTTAATGGCCAAGGCGTCCGATCTTTGTCGAATCCGTCATCTCGATCTGCATTTTTCCGAAAATGCCGTCAGGCATCGTTTCGGACGGGCGCTCGATCACTCGGCGCTGGCCAGGCAGCGCCTGAGGTTCAGCGACGACAGGATCGCATCGCTTGCCGGGTTGATCGCCGGCGAATGCGCCAGCGTCGATCCTCACCATCTAAGGTACGGCGAGGGGCTGGTCGACGCCTTGCTGACGCTGCTTTTCGACGTGCGGCCGGAACGCGCGAAGCGGCGTGCCGAACTCTCGCGCCGTCAACTGACGCGGGTCACCGCCTTTCTCGAAGCGCATTGCTTCGAGACGATACGCCTAGCCGACCTTGCCGCCATGGTCGATTTGTCGGAGACGCATTTCAGCCACGCCTTCAAAGCCTCGACCGGAATGCCTCCACACCGATGGCAAATACATTCGCGAATCCGCAAGGTTCAGGACATGCTTGTGGCGAACGATATGACCCTGACCGAAGTCGCAAACGTCGCCGGCTTTGCCGACCAGGCGCATTTCACCCGCGTCTTCAAGGGTCTGACCGGAGTCACGCCCGCCGAATGGCGCCGCAAAAACCTGCCGTGACATTTCTGCAATACCCGGCGGCTTTGGCGTGGAAACGGCCAAGAACAGACAAAGAGAGTCAAAAACGTCCAATCGCCCGCACAAAACTTGATGTAACGGATCAAGTTAACAGGTCGAATTGCCGGCCTGGAGTGTCGCAGGGATTTACGAACAATGAGATTGACTAACTACCGGATATTGCTGGCGGCGAGCGTGGCGGGCGCCGCTCTGTTTCAGGTCTTGCCGGTCGCGGCCCAAAGCCAGGCCGAAACCGAGTTGAACCCGGTGGTCGTCAATTCCGGCGCGGGCAAAAGCGCCGAAGACGGCAGCGGCACGGGCAAGGTCAAAGGCGTCGTCGCCAAGAAGACGACGACCGGCTCCAAGACGGCGACCGACATGACCGAAATACCGCAGTCCGTGTCCGTGGTCGGGCGCGAGGAGATCGATCAACAAGGCGCGCAAAAGGTGGACGAGGCGCTGCGTTACACCGCCGGCGTCTTCACGCAGCCCTACGGTTCCGATACCGACACCAACTGGATGTTCATCCGCGGCTTCCAGGCGACCGCCGACGGCGTCTACATGGATGGTCTGCAACTCTTCAGCTATGCGTTCGGCGGCTTCTACGTCGACTCCTTCGGGCTCGAGCGGGTCGAGGTCCTCAAGGGTCCCGCTTCGGTGCTGTACGGCGGCAGCAATCCCGGCGGCGTGCTGAACTATGTGAGCAAGCGGCCGACATTCGAGCGGCAACGCTACGCCGAAACCGGCGTCAACGATGCCGGCACCGCCTATCTCGGCTTCGACGTGGGCGATACCGCCAGCAACAACACCGTGGCTTACCGCATGACAGGCAAGATCGCTGGCGGCGACGGCTACACCGACCAGCAGGACGGCTGGCGTGGCATCGTCTCGCCGAGCATAACCTGGAAACCGGACGAGCAGACGTCGCTGACCGTCTACGCAAATCTCACCTACATCGACGAGAACCACAACGGCGACAACTTCCTGCCCTATGAAGGCACCGTCGTCGATCGTGTCGTGGGCGGCGTGAACTACGGTCGCATCAAGCCGGGCATCAATCTGTCCGAACCGGCCATCGACTACTACAAGCGCCAGCAGGGCTCCATCGGCTACGAGTTCGAGCACACTTTCGACAACGACTGGACCGTGCGTTCCAACGCGCGCTTCATCGGCACCGAGAACAAGGAACTCTCGGTCTACCCCAACGGCTGGGCGCCCAGTCTCGCCGCCGACCAGCTGTCGCGCATCAACTGGGAAGCCGACACCACCGCCAAGTCTTTCGCCATAGACAACCAGATCGAGGGCAAGGTCGAAACCGGCCCGATGGAGCATACGCTGCTCGCCGGCGTCGAGTACAAATACTACAACATCGACAACAAGCAGAGGTACAACCTGTTCAATCCGGACGGGAACCCGATAGATCCGTTAGATCCGATCTATGGAGCCCCGCTTCTGCCGCGCGAACTGCAGACCAACGAGAACCTCACCCTGAAGTCGCTCGGGGTCTATGCCCAGGACCAGATCCGCTTCGGCGACGGCTGGCTGACCACGCTCAACGGTCGCTACGACCGCGCCTGGCTGGACCTGGACAACGGGCCGACCTACTGGAGCGAGAACTTCGGCTTCCCAATCGTCGATCACGAGGCAGAATATGGCGAGTTCTCCGGCCGCGCCGGCCTGGCTTACGAGTTCGACAACGGCCTCACGCCCTATGCCAGCATCGCCACCTTCTTCAACCCGATCGTCGGCACGGATGGGCTTACGGGAGAGCTGTTCAAGCCCGAGACCGGCACGCAGTACGAGGTGGGGCTGAAATACCGGCCGACCTTCATCGACGGTCTGTTCACCTTGTCGCTGTTCGACCTCACGCGCCAAAACGTGCCGACCTACATGAGCCAGTTCTCGCAGATCCAGACCGGCGAGGTCCGCTCGCGCGGCTTCGAGGCGGAAGCCAAAATCAACGTCACCGAAGACTTCAGGGTGACGGGCGCCGTCACGGCCTACGATGTCGATGTGACCAAGGCCGACGCTTACAGCGCCGCCACCATCGGCAAGACCCCCACCGGCGTCCCCGAGGTTCAGGCATCGCTCTCGGCAGACTACACCTTCCGGGGCGACGCCTGGTACGACGGCGTCACGGTCGGCGGCGGCGTGCGTTATGTCGGCAAGAGCTGGGCCGACTCGATAAACACGCTGGCGGTTCCGGCCGCGACGCTGGCCGATCTCAAGCTGGGCTACGAAAAGGACAACTGGGGCGTGGACTTGAACGTCACCAACCTGTTCGACAAGACATACGTGGCGTCCTGCCAGTCGCCCACGGCCTGCTACTACGGCGAAGGACGTTCGTTCAAGCTGAAGCTGCACACGACCTGGTAGGCCGCACTCTCTGGACTCCTTTCGGGAACAGGTAACACTGTTCCCGAAACCTTTTTGAAGGCCGCCCGATTTGAAGACCGCGATGCCCGACGACAGCCGCACTCTTTTCGACCTGGATGCCGTCTCGTTCCGGATCGGCGCGCGGATCATCGTCAAGCCGCTGACACTGAACCTGCCCCAGGGACGCATCTACGGGCTGGTCGGGCAAAACGGCTCAGGCAAAAGCAGCCTGATCAAGATGCTGGCGCGCCAGCAGCCGGCGTCGGGCGGTTCCGTCGCCGTGCTCGGCAGGCCGCTCAGGGACTACTCCGACCGCGAATACGCGCGCCTCGTCGCCTATATGCCGCAGTTCACCCCGCCGGCGGACAGCCTCACCGTTCGCGAGCTGGTTTCGCTGGGCCGGTTTCCGTGGCACGGCGCGCTCGGCCGCTTCAGCGGCGAGGACACCGCGAAGGTCGAACAGGCGCTCGACCAGACGGACCTGCAATCCTTCACTTCCCGGACGGTCGACAGCCTGTCCGGCGGCGAGCGCCAGCGTGTCTGGCTGGCCATGATGCTTGCGCAGGACACGCGCTGCCTGCTCCTCGACGAGCCGACGTCGGCTCTCGACGTCGCGCATCAGGTGGAAATCCTGGCGCTCGTCAGGGAACTGAGCCGCGAGCGAAAAATGGGCGTGGTCGTCGTTCTGCACGACATCAACATGGCGGGACGGTATTGCGACGAGATCATCGCCCTGCGCGAGGGCGAAATGGTTGCGCGCGGAACGCAGGAGGAAATCCTGGACGGCGCGGTTCTGGATCGCATCTACGGCTTGCCGATGGGCATCCTGCCCCATCCGCGAACCGGCGCGCCGATCAGCTACGTGCTATGATGCAGGGACGGATCAGCCGACGCCGGCTGCTGGCGCTCGCCGGCGGCCTCCCCTTTCTCCCGGCCACGGCGTCTGCCGCCGCGCCGACGATCGCGGCGATCGACTGGGGGCTGCTGGAGACGGCGCTGGCGATCGGCGCGGTGCCTGCGGCGGCGACGGAACTCCTGCAATTTCGCAAGATCGCCGTCGAGCCGGCCGTGCCGGACGGCGTCGTCGATCTCGGCCTGCGCGGCTCCCCCAATTTCGAGCTGCTGCGCCTCATCGAACCAGACCTCATCCTGATTTCCGGCTTCTACGAATACCAGCGCCCGTCGCTGGAACGCATTGCCCCCGTCCTCTCGCTGCCGGTCTACGAGGCCGGCAAGCCGCCCTACCCGCTGGCGCAGCAATCGACCCTGGCGCTTGGCGGACAGCTTGGACGTGAGGCGGAAGCGCAAGCCTGCCTGGAACGGACAGAGCAGGCCCTGACGCGGGCACGGGCGTCGCTCACGCCGGTCTCGCATCGGCCGTTCTTCGCCATAAGCCTTGGCGACTCCCGGCATTTCCGGGCATTCGGCGCGGATGCCATGGTCGGCGACGTGCTCGGCAGGCTGGGACTCGCCAACGCCTGGCAGGAGGACACCGACTACAGCGCAGCGGCGCCGGTCGGCATCGAAGCGCTGGCCCGCGTGCCCCAGGCGTATATCGCCGTGGTCGGGCCTTTGCCGCCGGAAGTGCGTCGAGGCCTCGCAGGGAACGCCTTGTGGAACGCGCTGCCTGCGGTGCGCGAGGGACGGACCGTCTTCCTCGATCCGATCGACCATTTCGGCGCCCTGCCGTCGGCGGAGCGCTTCGCCAGGCTGCTGGCCGAGGGCGTGCACGGACTGGCGCATGGCTGACCGCTCCGTCCTGCCGGCGGCATTCTGGGGCGTGCTGGCGCTCGGCGCCGTCTTGCTGTTCGGCTTGCGGCTGCACGAGTTGTGGCCGGCGGCAACTCCCATCTCGGACGGCACCGACCTCTCCCGCGTCATCCTGTTCTACAGCTTCCTGCCGCGCGCGGCCGTGGCGATCGTCGCGGGCGCGGCGCTCGGCCTATCCGGCCTGCTGCTCCAGCGCATCCTGCGCAATCCGCTTGCCGAGCCGTCGACGCTCGGCATCTCAGCCGGCGGCCAGCTCGCCATGGCGGCGGCGGCGATCTATGCGCCCGGCGTGCTGGAATTCTCCGTCGGCGCGGTCGCCTTTGCCGGCGGCGTCGCCGCCGTGGCGCTGATCCTCGCCCTGACATGGCGGCGGGGTCTCGAACCCGTCGCGGTGGTGCTGGCCGGCATGATGGTGGCGCTGACGGCGAATTCGCTCAGCGCCGCCCTCATCCTGGCCAACGGCGAGTATCTTTTCTCGCTGTTCATCTGGGGCGGCGGCTCGCTCGTCCAGCAGGGTTGGGAACCGACCGTCTCAATCGGCCTCAGGCTCGTGCTGGGGCTGCTCGCCGCCGGGCTGCTTCTGCGCCCACTGGCGATCCTCGGCCTGGACGACCAGTCGGCGCGCAATCTCGGCGTCGCCGTTCACGCCAGCCGCTTCCTGGTCATTGCGCTCGCCGTGTGGATCGCGACCACGGTGGTGGCGGAAGTCGGCATCATCGGGTTCGTCGGTCTGGCCGCGCCGGCGCTCGCCACGCTGTCCGGCGCGCGTTCGCTGCGCCAGAAGCTGGTCGCGACCCCGTTTGCCGGCGCCATCCTCCTGTGGCTGACCGACGGGCTGGTGCAGGCCTTCGCGGGTCCCGGCGGCGAGCGCGTGCCGACGGGCGCAGCGACCGCGCTGCTCGGCGGGCCACTGCTTCTGTGGCTGCTGCCGCGGCTGAAGATGTTCGAATGGCCATCCGTCGGCGCGCAAGCCACCTCCGCAAGACGGTCGCCCAAGCCATGGCTTGTCATTATGCTGATCGTCGCGGGTGTATTGGTGGCTGTCGGCGCCGCCCTGCTGGTCGGCATCGGGCCCGAAGGCTGGCAGATCGCTTCGGGCGAGGTGCTGGGGGATCTGCTCGAATGGCGCGCGCCGCGCGCCGCCGTGGCTGCGGCAACCGGCGCGATGCTGGGCGCGGCCGGCGTGGTCATCCAGCGCGTGACCGCAAACCCACTGGCAAGCCCCGAGGTTCTCGGCGTCGGTGCTGGAGCCGGCGCCGGCCTTGCCATCGCGCTGATGCTCGGCGCCGCGCTCGGCCTGCAACTGGCGGCTTCGGCGGCTGGCGCGCTTGCCGTGCTCCTCGTCATCCTGCTGATCGGCGCGCGCGGCGGCCTCGGCCCGGAACGGCTGCTGTTTGCCGGCATCGCCATGAACGCGCTGTGCAGCGCGGTGCTGACGGCGATGATCGCGCTCGGCAATCAGCAGTCCTACACGCTGCTGCGCTGGCTGAGCGGATCGACCAACGATGCGGTCGCATCCGATGGGGCGATCACGCTCGGCGGCATGGTCCTGTTCGTCGCCCCGCTTTTCCTCCTCACCCGCTGGCTCGACCTGCTTGCGCTCGGCACCCCGGCCGCAAAGGCGCTTGGGCTGAGCGTCGGCTCGTCCCGTCTCGCCGTCATCGGGCTCGCCGCGCTGTTGACCGCGCTCGCCGCGACCTATGTCGGGCCGCTGAGCTTCGTCGGCCTGATCGCGCCGCATCTCGCGCGTCTGCTCGGCCTCGGCCGCGCGCGCGAGCAACTGGCCGGCGCCGTCGCGCTCGGCGCGCTGCTGATGATCCTGGCCGACTGGCTTTCGCGCGTTGCCGCATTCCCGTATCAGCTTCCGCTCGGCATATTCGCCTCGCTCATCGGGGGACCGTATTTGATCTACCTGCTCGGAAAGGGAGTGCCGCGCCATGGCTGAGATGCCGCGCACCTTCACCGCCTCGGCAGAGGTGCGGCTGGCCTCGCCCGGGCCGGTTATGCTGCGCCTGTGCGCCCATTTCCGCGAGTTCGGCGAGGTGACGGTGGACGGGCCTTGCAGCCGCATCGACACCGGCTTCGGCGTGGCCGGCCTGGAAGCCTGCAAGGGCTGCCTGAGGATTTCGGCCGAAGGCAAGGATGCGGTCGCGCTCGCCTATGTGAAGCTCGCGCTGGCCGAGCATCTGTTGACCTTCGCGCTCGACGAGCGGCCCGAGATCGTCTGGCAGGGCGACGGCGCGGCCGGTTCGCCCCTGCCCTATTTCCGCGAGATGCGCGTCGTCCGCACGGTGCGGGTGACGCCGCGAATGCGCCGCGTCACTTTGGCCGGCGACGACCTGCAACGCTTCGCCTCGGGCGGCCTGCACATGCGGCTCCTGTTTCCGAAGCGCCGGGACGTGCCGCCCGTCTGGCCGACGACCGGCGCGGACGGAAGGCCCTGCTGGCCCGATGCGGCCGAACGTCCTGAAGCCCGAGTCTACACGATCCGCGCCATCGATGTGGCGAGAGGCGAGGTTGATGTCGACTTCGTCCTGCACGACGGCGAGGCCATGCCGGGCGCCCGCTTCGCGGCCGAGGTGCGGTCTGGCGATGTCGTCGGCATGACCGGCCCCGGCGGCGGCAGCGCCGGCGAAGCGGACTGGTATCTGCTTGCAGGCGACGAGACGGCGCTGCCGGCCATAGCCCGCATCCTGGAGGAACTGCCCGCCGAGACGAAAGCGGTGGTGCGCATCGAGGTGGCGGATGCGGCCGAATGTCAGGGCCTGCGCTCGGCCGCCGATCTCGATCTGCAATGGCTCTATCGGAATGGCGCCCCTGCCGGGGCGACAGATGCGCTCGCGCGTGCCGTCCGCGACGTGGCGCTACCCAGGGACGGCCGCTCGATCTTCGCCTGGGCCGGGTGCGAGCATGCCGCCTTCCGCTCGATCCGTAAGTATCTGCGCGAGGAGTGCAGCCTGAGCCGCGGCGAACACCTCGCGGTCGCCTACTGGCGCCGCGGCTTTTCCGGCGATGCTGCGAGAAAGGAAGTCAGCTAGCCGCTCCGGCGGCCAGCCAACCGAGATGATCCGTCAATTCTTCGAATATTACCGGCCCTGGAAGCGGCTGTTCCTGCTCGATTTCACCTGCGCGGTGATCTCCGGCCTGCTCGAACTCGGCTTTCCCGTCGCCATCAAGATCTTCATCGACCAACTGCTGCCGACGCAGCAATGGGGGATGATTCTGCTGGCGGGCCTTGGGCTGCTCGCGCTCTATGCCGCCAACACCGCGCTCATGGCGGTCGTCGTCTACTGGGGCCATATGCTCGGCATCAACATCGAGACCGAGATGCGGCGCAGGAGCTTCGACCACCTCCAGAAGCTCTCCTTCACCTTCTACGACAACAACAAGACGGGCCACCTCGTCGCGCGTGTGACTAAGGACCTGGAAGAGATCGGCGAGGTCGCGCATCACGGCCCAGAGGACCTATTCATCGCGATCATGACCTTCATCGGCGCCTTCGCGCTGATGCTGGCCATCAACCCAAAGCTGGCGCTCATCACCGCCGCGGTGGTGCCGCTGGTCGCCTGGGTGACGACCCGCTATGGCGCGCGCATGACGCGCAACTGGCAGGCACTTTACCGGCGGGTGGGAGACTTCAACGTGCGGCTGGAGGAGAATATCGGCGGTATGCGCGTGGTACAGGCGTTCGGCAACGAAGACCACGAGCGCATCCTATTCGCCAGGGACAATTCCAATTATCGCAAGACCAAGCTCGCAGCCTACCGCATTATGGCCGCCAGCACCTCCCTCTCCTACCTGAGTATGCGCTTGATTCAGATCGTGGTGATGATTGCGGGCAGCTACTTCGTGCTGACCGGCGAACTCTCCAACGGGGGCTTCGTCAGTTTTCTGCTTCTGGTCGGCGTCTTCTTCCGACCCATCGACAAGATTAATTCCGTCATCGAGACCTATCCCAAAGGCTTTGCCGGCTTCCAACGCTACCTTGACCTGTTAGCCAGCCGACCTGATGTTGCAGATAACCCAGACGCGCGGCCGGTGAAGAACCTGCGCGGCGCTATTCGCTTCCGCGGTGTCGGCTTCGGCTATTCCGCCGACCAACCCATCCTGAACAACATAGACCTCGACCTACCGGCGGGCGAAACCGTGGCCTTCGTCGGGCCTTCGGGCGCGGGCAAAACGACGCTGTGCTCGCTGCTTCCGCGATTCTACGAGATCGGCGAGGGCTTGATCGAGATCGACGGCATCGACATCCGCGCCATGACGCTTGCCTCGCTGCGCAGCCAGATCGGCATCGTCCAGCAGGACGTCTTCCTATTCGGTGGAACGATCCGCGAGAACATCGCCTATGGCCGTCTCGATGCGCCCGAGGCCGATATCCTCGAGGCGGTGAAGCGCGCCCGTCTCGACCAGTTGGTCGAATCCCTGCCGGAAGGCCTGGGTACTGTCATCGGCGAGCGCGGCGTCAAGCTGTCGGGCGGGCAGAAGCAGCGCCTAGCGATCGCGCGCATGTTCCTGAAGAATCCACCGATCCTGATCCTGGACGAAGCCACCTCGGCGCTCGACACCGAGACGGAGCGCGAGATCCAGCAATCATTGGCGGATCTGGCCAAGAACCGGACCACACTGGTCATCGCCCACCGCCTCGCCACCATCGAACACGCCGACCGCATCGTCGTGATCGATCGCGGCCGGGTCGTTGAGCAGGGCGCGCATGGAGCGCTGATGAAAAACGGGGCTGTCTATCGCCGCCTTCATGCCGTGTTCGACTGAAGGACCGTGCGTGCAGCAATTCAGCGAAAGCTCAGCGGGATGGCGAAAGCGTGGCGCGAGCCGCCGAGACCGGCTGGAGGGGCCGGAACGCGTGCCGAGCGGACCATGCGCAATGCAGCCTGATCCAGCCGCGCATCGCCGGACGAGCCACTGACGCTGGCCGAGACGATCGCTCCCGACGAACTGACCACGAAGCTCACTCGAACCGTTCCGCGCATGCCGCGTACTGCACCCGCCCGCCGCGCGATGGCCGAACGCACAGCACTGTTCCAGCGGGACGGATCGATAGTCGGTGCCCGCGATGCCGCGGAAGCCTGCGATGCGGGTGGCGGCGCCTTGCGCTTCGGCGGCTCGGTCTCCTTTACCTTTTTGTCGGCGGTCTCGGCCCTTTTGCGCACCTGTTTCTTCTTCGGCGGCTCGGGCTTCTCTTCGGCCAGCCGTTCAGGCCGCGGCTCAGGCAAGGGTACCTCCGGCGTTACTGCCTCGATCGTCTCCTGCTCCACTATCTCCGGCTCCTCGGGCTCAGCTTCGGCTGTTTCGGTTTCCACCGGCTCGGGCTCCACCTCTTCGGCGACCGGCTGCTCGGTTTCCGGTTCGGGCTGGACTTCCTGCGCCGTTTCCGTCGGCGTCTCCACCGCCTGTTCCGGCTCCGGCCGGGCGGCCTCGGCCTCTTCCACCGGCTCGATCGTTTCCACCGGCTGTTCCTGTGCCACCGCCTCGGACTGCACGGCCTCGGGCACCGAGACGGGAAGCGGCGCCAGGTCGATTTCCATCGCCTGCTCGAGCGCATCGTGCTCCGGTACGGGGGTGAAGTCGCGCAGCAGGTAGGCGGAAGCCGCATGCGCGAAGAGAACGACCATGCCGGCGCCTAGCCACAGGCCGGCGTCCTTCAGCAAGGGACGCTTCGTCAGCGCGATCTCGGCGGGAACGGCCGTCATGGGTTTGCGGCATCCCCCTCCGGCATACTTTCGATGCCGACCAGTGCGACCTTGAGATAGCCAGCCCCACGCAACAGGTTCATGACCTCCATCAACTCTCCGTACTCGACAGCCTTGTCGGCACGCAGGAAGATGCGCGTTTCCTTGTCGGCGCCAGTGATCCTGTCGAGTGCTTGGGTAAATCCCTGCCGCGGCAGGATCTCGTTGCCGAGCGAAAGCGTGAGGTCGCTCTTCAAGGTCAGGAAGGCCGGCTTGTCGGGGCGCGGTGTGGCGGCCGCGGTCGAGGCCGGCAGGTCGACATTGACGTCGACGGTCGCCAAAGGTGCCGCCACCATGAAGATGATAAGAAGTACGAGCATGACGTCGATGAAGGGGGTCACGTTGATCTCGTGCGTCTCCTCCAGGTCGTCGCCGATGCTTTCGCGTATTCGTCCAGCCACCTGACCTTCTCCTATTGAGCGGCCACGGAACGGGTCGGGACAGTGCGATAGTCGAGATCACGACTGACCAACCGTTCGACGCCCGCTGCCGCATCGGCAAGGACCTGCCGGTATCCGGCGATGGCGCGGGCGAAGACGTTGTAGATGACAACAGCCGGGATCGCGGCCACCAGCCCAAGCGCCGTAGCCAGCAGCGCCTCGGCGATACCGGGCGCGACCACCGCCAGGTTTGTCGTCTGCGCTTCGGAAATTCCGATGAAAGCGTTCATAATGCCCCACACGGTGCCGAACAGGCCCACGAACGGCGCCGTCGATCCAATGGTCGCCAACAGGCCGGTGCCCCGTGTCATGCGCCGCGTCGCTTGCGCCTCAATACGTGAAAGCCGCGAGGCGACGCGCTCCTTCAAGCCATCTCCGCCCGCATGGTCGAGCGCCGGGGCGGAGAGGTCGACTTCCTGGCGCGCAGCCTGTACGAACAAGCTTGCCGCACCGCCTCCGGCCAGCGTCGCGCCGACATCCTGCAAGGAACGGGCATGGACGATCCTGCCCACCGCGCGCTGCGTTCGTAACCGGGCAAATAACAGTTCCAGCGTCTTAGCAAGCCAGACCGTCCAGGTGACCAGCGAAGCGAAGGCGAGGCCGATCATCACCGCCTTGACGATGATATCGGCGTTCATGAACATGCTCCAGGGCGAGAGATTGTGAGGCAACAGGACAGAAGGCACGTTTTCGGTGACGCCGTCCATGCCCGCTTTCATGGCGTCGCCCTCCCCTTGATTTGGGGCCGACTGAACTGCCGGAGCAGACGGAACCTGCGGCGCGAGCATCTGTGAACGACCTCCGGGAACAACCGTCTCGGTAGCGGCGGGCGGATTCGGTGAAACGTGCTGTGCCGTCGCGATCACGGTCGTCAGAGCCAGAAAGGCCCATGCAAGGATGGCGGTAGATCTCATCGGCAACGTCCGTTCGCAAAATTTGTGGACAGATACACTCAACTAATACGTCCGTTCAATGGCGCATTTTTCAGGAGGCGGCGCCCGACCGCGGCAAGCGGGTTCATGATCTCGCCTTGCCGAGCACCTGCTTCGGCGTCGCCCCGAACTGCCGGCGAAACGCCGTGGCGAAGTTGGCCGCGCTGGAATAGCCGGAGAGCGAGGCGGCTTCCTGGATGGTGCATTGACCAGCGCCGAGCATGTCCCTGGCGCGTTCCAGTCGCGCGAGACGCATGTATTCGAAGACGCTCAGGCCGTGCGCCGAACGGAACAGGCGCTGCAGGCCGCTGGCGCTGACGCCGGCTTGCCGGGCCACGGCTTCGACGCTCGGCCATTCGCCTTCATGAGCCGCGATGAAGTCGCACGCCCGTGACAGGCGGACACGCTCGCGCGGCGCCAGCGTAGTGCTTTTCCTCGGGAGGCCCTCGCCGCTCGAGGCCGCAAGGACTTCGGCAACGATCTCCACGGCCGCGCTTTCGGCATAAAGCTCGCCGATGCGTGATGAGCGCGGACCCGGCAGAAAAAGCCTGTTGACGAGTTCAGCCGCGCGCGACGTAACCCGCCACGCATGGCTGGCAAGGTGATCGCCGGCGAAACTGACGGCAAGGCGCGGGTCGTCGGCTCTCTCGAGACCGTCGCTTTCCAGCCATTCGGGCGTCACCGACACGACGAGATGCTTGATTCTCTGCCGACCGGGGGAACGGCGGCGAAAGCTTTCGGCTCGGACGCTGGGTATGACGAGCGCGTCATGCAGCGTTCCGCTGCCGCGAAAGCGAAGATCGCGATCGCCGATGCGCACTTCGACGTCGCCTTCCAGAAAGAAGACACAGGATAAGCCCGCCTGCTGCGATGAAAGCGCGGTGAAGCCCTCGTCCTCGACGACATCGCTGCCATGGACGAAAAGACCATGACGCAGTTCCTTGTTCCAGAAGGTGCCGCGAAAAAGCGTCGCGTCCTCATGCAAGGAAGGCCCGTCGACGCTCACGCCCGGCCGGCTCGCCAGATCTCCGACACGCATGATCCGTTCCGGCTGTTGTTCCGTCATCACATCTTTCCCGTAACCGCCGGTGAAGCCAACGATCTGCTTCGTTTGCAAATCACTTTGACGCTTTCGCAAAGGCGAAGCCGTTGCCCAGCGGTCTATCGTTCGTTACGACCCCACTTAACATGACTTGAAATATCATGTTTAGTGGGGTGATATGATTTTTTCCCGTCTGAATGCTTGTCTCACGGCATCCGCTGCCAGTGCCGTTCTGCTGACCGCGAGCAGCTTGCACGCGCAGCAATCGGAAACCGAGCTACAACAGGTCGTCGTTGAATCGGCGAATGGAAACGACGCGGGCGAGGGGACCGGCGCGGTCAAGGGTATCGTTGCCAAGAACAGCAGATCCGCATCGAAAACGACGACACCACTGATCGAGACGCCGCAGGCGGTGAACGTGGTAACGCGCGACCAGATGGACGCGCAGGGAGCGAACTCCGTCGCCGAGTCGCTGCGCTATACGCCGGGCGTGCAGCCGGATCCCAACGGCGCCGACATCCGCTATGACTGGCTCTACGTTCGAGGTTTCAACCTTTATTCGACGAACTGGCTGGATGGCCTCATCCTGCCGGGCGATCCCAGCAACTATGCGACGCCGTCGGTCAACAGCTATGCGCTCGATCGTGTCGAAGTCATCAAGGGGCCTGCTTCCGTGCTCTACGGGCGTTCGCTGCCCGGCGGTCTCGTCAACCTCGTCAGCAAGCGTCCGCAGGAGGAAACACACCACGAGGTGTCCCTGCAGACGAGCGCCTTCGGCGGGCTCCAGGGTGCTGTCGACATGACCGGCAAGCTGACCGAAGACGGACAATTCCTCTACCGCTTCGTCGGGCTGGGCAAGAACCTCGATACGCAGATCGACCATGAGGTAGACAGGCAGGTCATGCTGGCACCCAGCATCAGTTGGGTGCCGACGGACGATACCACCTTCACCGTCTACGGTTACTACCAGCACGACAATCCGGTCTTCAGCCCGCGCTTCTATCCGGCGCGCGGCACGCTCCTGCCCAATCCCTACGGCCAGATTCCGCGTGACGTCTTCCTCGGCGATCCCGACTGGGGCGGGACCCGGCGCGATTTCTATGCGGTCGGCTACGAGTTCGAGCATCGCTTCGATGAAACCTGGACGGTGCGCCAGAACCTGCGCTACGCCGCGGCCGACCAGCACATGGATCTTGTTCTCGTCAATCCGGCCTTCGCCTACCCATTCCCTGGAACGCCGACCGGATCGCGTCTCGATCGCGTCACGGCCATCTCGGACGACGAGTTGACGGCCTTTACGGTCGATACCCAGGCCGAAGCCCATTTCGACACAGGCGATCTCAGCCACACGCTGCTGATGGGCATCGACTATGTCCGCGCATCGTCCGGCACCGAATTCGGCAATACCGGAACGGGAACCTACGTCCCGCCCATCGACTACCTGAACCCAAGCTACGGGTTCGACTATCCGACGGCACCGGTCTCGCGCTCCGGCCTGCAGCACCAGCAGCAGTTCGGCGTCTACGCGCAGGACCAGATCCGCTACGGCAACTGGATCGGCACCTTCGGCCTGCGTTACGACCAGTCCGAAATCGACAGCCTGAACCGGCTGACCGATACGACGGTCCCTACGGACGACGGCAAGCTGACCGGCCGCGCCGGCATCACCTATCTGTTCGATAACGGACTGGCGCCCTACGTCAGCTATTCCACCGCGTTCCTGCCGCTACTCGGCTCGGATCGTCTCGGCAATCCATTCGTGGCGCAGACCGCCGAGCAATTCGAGGTCGGCGTCAAATACGAGCCTGTGCAAGGGCGCGGCATGATCGGCGTATCGCTGTTTTCCATGGATATCGCCAACGCGCTCACCCCGGACCCGGCCGACAGCAAGTTCTCCGTCCAGACCGGCAAGCAGCGAGTGCAGGGCCTGGAGATCGAAGGCAAATACGAACTGACCCCTTCGATCGATATTCTGGCCTCCTATGCGTATACGCATTCCGAGGTTCTGGAGTCGAACAACAAGGCCGAACTCGGTCGCGAGATGATGCGCCTGCCGGAGCATCAGGGTTCACTGTGGATCACCTACCGGCCCGATTTCGTGCCCGGCCTGTCGCTGGGCGCCGGCGTCAGGGCGCAGTCGTCCTACCAGACCGACAGTACCTACAAGCCCGAATTGCGCATCCCGGCCCGCGCGCTCGTCGACATCGGCGCCGAATACGATTTCGGGGCGCTCGACAAGGACATGGAAGGAACCAAGCTGCGCGTCAACGTGACCAACCTGTTCGACGAGAAATACGTTTCGCACTGCCTCAACCTCACTGGCGGAAGCTGCAACTACGGCGCCGGCCGCGCGATCACGGCCAACCTGAAATACACATGGTAGCTGGCATTCGCAGTATCGCGTCTCAAAGGCTCGGCGGCTTTCCGCCGGGCCTGCGACTTTGCCGCATGACTGTCCTTGTCGTGCTGGCTTTACTTTCTCTCGCGTCGGCGGCTCACGCAACACCGGTGGAAATCACCGACGTCATGGGCCGCAAGGTGACGCTTGAGGCACCGGCGCGGCGCATCGTCATGGGCGCCGGGCGCCAGCTGCCGGTGCTGGGGCTTCTTCACCCGAAACCCGCCTCACTGCTCGTCGCATGGCGCGGCGATTTCAAGCTCGATCCGGCCCGGTATGGCGACTGGGCGAGGGCTTTTCCGGAGATTGACACCCTTCCCGTCATCGGCGGCAACGCGGCCGACGGCCTGCCCGTCGAAACCATCGTGACGCTGAAGCCGGACCTCGTCGTGCTCAGCCTTTACGACGCAGAGGCCGCCCCCACCCGTCGCTCGATGGACCTGCTGGAAGAACTTCATATCCCGGTGATCGTGGTGGATTTCTTTTCCCATCCGCTCGAAAATTCACTGCCAAGTCTGAAGATACTCGGCCGGGCGATCGGCGCAGAAGACCGCGCCGACGCTTTCGCCGCCTTTTACCAAAGTCATCTCGATCTGGTCCGCGACCGCCTGGCGAAAGCGAAGCCGAAGCCGCCGCGCGTCTTCATGCACGTCCATGCCGGCGGCATGCCCTGCTGCCCGACACCCGGCCACGGCGTCTTCAACGACATGATCGAACTGGCGGGAGCCAGGAACGTTGCCTTGGAGCATGTGCCCGGCCTCTATGGCGACGTCAGCCTGGAACAACTGATCGCCGACGATCCGGACATTTACGTCGCCACCGGCGGCGCGCACCTCGCGGCCCGCGGCGGGCTGGTGCTCGGTCCCGATGTCTCGCGGCAAGACGCCATGGCGTCGTTCGGCAAGCTGCTCGCCAATCCGGGCCTGTCGCAGTTGACGGCGGTCCGGCAGGGGCGTGCCTTCGCCCTGTGGCACATGTTCAACGACACGCCCGTCCACATCGCCATGATCGAATTCCTGGCCAAGGCGTTCCATCCCGATCTTTTCGCCGACCTCGACCCGCAGGCGACGATCGACGCCATCAACCGCGACTTCCTGCCGGTGCCGATGACGGGCACCTATTGGGTCGAGCGGTGAGCGCGACCGTGCAATCCCTCGATCCCTCGGCAGATGCTCTCCAAGCCTATGCGCGCCTGAAACGGCGCCGGCTGCTGTGGATCGCGCTCCTGGCACTGGCCACGGCCGCCTGCTTTCTCGTCGATCTCAGTTCCGGCCCGGCCGCGATACCGCCTCTCGACGCGCTGGGGTCCATGCTCGGCCTGAAGCAGCTGACCGCCGCGCAGGAAGTGATCTTGTGGCAGTTGCGCCTGCCCGTCGCCCTTATCGCCGTTCTGGTCGGTGCAGCCCTCTCGCTGGCCGGCGCGGAGATGCAGACGGTGCTCGCCAATCCGTTGGCCGAGCCCTTCACGCTCGGCGTGTCGACGTCAGCCGCGCTGGGCGCCGCGCTGGCGATCGCCATCGGCCTCGGCGCCTCCTGGCTGCCGGGGCCGTGGCTGGTTGCCGGCAACGCCTTCGTCTTCGCCATGGGTTCGCTGCTGCTGGTACAGCTTCTGGCGCGCCTCAGCGACGCGGGTGCCGAGACGATGGTGCTGCTCGGCATCGCGCTGGGCTTCACCGTCAGCGCGCTTCTGTGGCTGGTGCAGTTCGTCGCCTCCGCCGATGCGCTCCAGCAGATCGTCTTCTGGACCATGGGGTCGCTTGCCCGCGCTGATTGGACCGTGGTGCCGATCATGACGGCGGTCCTCGTCGCGGTTGCGCCGTTTACCCTGGCGTCCTCCTGGCGTTTGACCGCCCTGCGGCTGGGCGAAGAGCGGGCCGTCAGCCTCGGCCTCGACCTGCGCCGCCTGCGTCTCCTAGCGCTGCTTCGCGCCAGCCTTCTGGCCGCCGCCAGCGTCGCCTTCGTCGGCGTGATCGGCTTCGTCGGGCTGGTCGCGCCGCACGTTGCCCGCATGATCGTCGGCGAGGACCATCGCTTCTTCCTGCCCGCCAGCCTACTGACCGGCGCCCTGATGGTCTCGGCCGCCTCCGTCGCCTCGAAGCTTGCAATACCCGGCATCACGCTTCCGATCGGCATCGTCACGGCATTGATCGGGCTGCCGGGTTTCGTCTGGCTCGTCCTTCGCCGCCACAGGCGCACATCATGAGCGGGGGCGCCGCCCTTCATGTCGACGGCCTGACCGTCGTTTACGGGACACGGCCGGTGATGCGCGCCCTAACGCTGCCGCCGATATCGGCCGGAACGGTAACGGTGCTCGTCGGCCCCAACGGCGCCGGCAAGTCCACGGTTCTGAAAGCGCTCGCTCAGATCGTGCCATCGTCGGGAACGGTGAAATTCGGCGACGACGACTTGCGGCTGTTGTCGTCGAAAGACCGCGCGCGCACCATCGGCTTCATGCCGCAGACGGTTCAGCCGGCCGCCGAACTGACCGTGATCGAAAGCGTCATCGTCTCCCTGCAGGCGGGACAAGATAGCGTTGACGTGGAAAAGCGCGCGATCGCCGTCCTGCGGCGGGTCGGCATGGCCGAACTTGCGTTGCGACCGCTCGACCGTCTTTCCGGCGGCGAGCGGCAGCTCGTCAGCCTTGCCCAGACGATTGCGCTGGCGCCGCCCCTGCTGTTTCTCGACGAGCCCACCAGCGCGCTGGATCTGGCACGGCAATACGACGTGATGCGGCTCGTCCGATCCTTCGCCGCGGAAGGCGCGGCCGTGGTCCTGGTCATGCACGACCTGACGCTTGCCGCGCACTGGGCCGACAGCGTCATCGTCCTCAACAACGGTAGGCTCCACAGCACCGGCGTGCCGTCCGAGGCGATCACGGCCTCCATGCTCAAGGAAGTCTACGGCGCCTCGGCTTCCGTCGAGACGATCAGTGGCCGTCTCTTCGTCGTGCCGTCCGACCCGGGCGCTTCAGCCAATACAGATGAGAGAAAGAGGCAGCCATGATATCGGCGCAGGCAAAGATCAGGCTTGACAATCCTTCGGCTGTCTTGACGGCTCTCCGCGATCATATGGCCGAACATGACATCGATACTCATGATGTCGAAGACGTGGTCGTCGCACATATCCGTGCCGGCGAGGCAAGGCTGCACGCAGGCGACATCGAACTGTCCCTCGAAGCAAGGGCGCCGAGCCAGTCGCAGCTCGAGAACCTCGCGAGCTTCCTGGCCTCGCATGTCCTCGAAATCGCTCATCCGGAAAAACCCGGCATCGAATGGTCGGGCCTCCAGGCCGGCGCGCGGTTCTCCGACTTTCGCGAAATGATGGTGACCCACGTTGAAGACCTGGCGCCGCATATGCGCCGTATATCGCTGAAGGGCGAGGATCTCGGCCGCTTCGACACGGAGGAGGATTTGCATGTGCGCCTGTTCTTCCCGCCGCCGGGCCAGGAACCGCTTTGGCCGGTGCGCGGCGCCGATGGGCTGGTGCAGTCGGTGCCGGAGGAGCGCAAGCCGGCCGTGCGCAAATACACCATTCGCCGCATCAACGCCGGCGCCGGAACCCTCGACATAGACTTCGTGATTCACGAGGTGGCCGGGCCGGGCAGCGATTGGGCGAAGGGGGCCGCGCCCGGCATGCGCATCGGCATGGCTGGCCCGGGCGGCCGCAGCGCGAAGCAAGCCGACTGGATGCTGCTGGCAGGCGACGAAACCGCGCTGCCGGCAATTGCGCGCATCCTCGAAAGACTGCCAGCGACGGCGAAAGGCACGGTTGTTCTGGTTGCCGATGCTCCAAAGGAAGCAATCGCGCTGCAATATCCTCCCGGCTTCGAAATCAGGTGGGTCCACCACCAGCCGGGCCTGGCCGATTTTGTGGCCACCGTCGTGGCAGTCGACATTCCCCAGGACTGCACACGGTTTTGCTGGGCCGGTGCCGAGTTGAAGTACATCCAAGCCATACGCCGCCATTGGCGCGACACGATCGGTCTTTCATCCAATGAACAGCTGGCCGTTGCCTATTGGCGTAAAGGGCAGCAACAGGATCGATAGCGCCAATTGCGCCATCTCCTGAACTATCATGGGATCGCCTTTGTCATCTCCGCCGTTCCATCCGATCAGGTCTTGGCACCTACCACAGTGAGCGGTTTGAACGCACCGAATCTATCGATGGGAGTCGAAGTCGGCGGTTTCGGATCACTGCCCCTGGCCGGCCTTTTCTGTCGTTACTACCCCAGCCGGGTGAGGCCGTCCGGCTCGCGTCAGCTGCTTGGCAAGGCCCAAATGTCAGCGTTCAATCCCTTCCTCTTTTTGTGAACTGAAGAAATGGGCAACCATGTCCTTGGGACATGCCGCGCTGATGGCGCAAGAACAGATAGAGATATAAACATTTCTTTATATCTATCTTGACAAGAGAGTGCTTATAACCGACGATGTCGTCGTCGTGGTTCCTTCGGACGCTAAACCCGGGGGCTAAGAGGGAAGCCGGTGCCCCGCGAGGGAATGCCGGCGCTGCCCCCGCAACTGTAAGCGGCGAGCCAAAACCCATTCATGTCACTGAGGCGAAAAACCTCGGGAAGACGGGCGAAGGCGACGACCCGCGAGCCAGGAGACCTGCCATGGCGAACTGAAACGTCCACGGGCGGGGTGTCCCGGTGGCCGCCGCAACCGACGGCATCCGCCGTCCCGCAGGCGCTCATCATAACCCTCGCCCCAACCATCGGGGTATAGAATGTCCGTCTCTCTCGAAGTTCCCGTCGCAACGCTCGGCATGCCGCGCATCGGCCGCAGGCGCGAACTGAAATTCGCGCTCGAATCCTACTGGTCGGGGAAATCTGGCGCCGAAGACCTGCTCGAAACCGCAAGGAAACTGCGCGCCGCCAACTGGATCGAGCAGCGCGACCGCGGGGTAACGCGAATCCCGTCCAACGACTTCTCGCTCTACGACCATGTGCTCGACACCGAGCTCATGGTCGGCGCCATCCCGCCCGACTATGGCTGGGAAGGCGGCGACGTCTCGCTCGACACCTATTTCGCGATGGCGCGCGGGCAAGGCGAAGCCGCGTCCGGATGCGATCATCCCGGCCATGCGCACGGCGCTGCCGCGCTGGAGATGACCAAGTGGTTCGACACCAACTACCACTACATGGTGCCGGAACTCACGGAGGATCAGACTTTTGCGCTCTCCACGACCAAACCCTTGGATCATTTTCTGGAAGCGAAGGAACTCGGTATCCACACGCGTCCTGTCATCCTCGGCCCGGTGACGTTCCTGAAGCTCGCCAAGGCGCGCGCGGGCGACTTCAACCACATGGCGCTGCTGCCGAAGCTCCTTCCCGTCTATGTCGATCTGCTCAAGCGCCTCCGCGAAGCCGGCGCCGACTGGGTGCAGATCGACGAACCCTGCCTGGTGCTTGACCTCGATCCCGCCGAGCGGGCCGCGCTGGGCATCGCCTACGGCCGTTTCGATACGGAAGCCCCCGGCCTCAGCATCATGCTCGCGACCTATTTCGGCGCGCTGGGCGACAACCTCAACGCCGCGCTCTCGCTTCCAGTCGCCGGACTGCATGTCGATCTGGTGCGGGCGCCGGAGCAGTTGGAGGCGGTGGCGAAGCGCGTCTCGAAAGAGACAGTGCTGTCGCTCGGGTTGATCGACGGCCGCAACGTGTGGCGGGCAGACCTGCCCGCAATCCTCGACCGCATCAAGCCTGTCGTCACTGGTTGGCCCTCGGATCGGATCGAGATCGCGCCGTCCTGCTCGCTTCTCCATGTGCCAATCGATCTCGACCTTGAGGACGCGCTGGACGCGGACGTAAAATCCTGGCTCGCCTTCGCGGCGCAGAAGACGGACGAACTGGTCGTGCTATCGCGCGCCCTGTCGGAAGGCAGGAATGCGGTGCAGGCCGACCTGAAAGCGTCCGCTGAAGCGGCCGTATCCCGAGCCGCCTCGTCCAAGGTGCACGACCCCTTGGTCGAAGGGCGACTGGCCTCCATTTCCGACGGCATGAAGAAGAGGAAGGGCGCCTTCGCAACACGCGCCGCCGCGCAGCGCGACGGTATCGCCCTGCCCGCGTTCCCCACCACGACGATCGGTTCCTTCCCGCAGACTGCCGAAGTGCGCAAGGTACGCGCCGCCCATGCCAAGGGCGAGTTGAGCTATGTCGACTACGAGGCCTTCCTGCGCAAGGAGACGGAGGCCGCCATCCGCTGGCAGGAGGAGATCGGCCTCGACGTGCTGGTGCACGGAGAGTTCGAGCGCAACGACATGGTGCAGTATTTCGGCGAACAGCTTTCCGGCTTCGCCTTTACCAGGCACGCGTGGGTCCAGAGCTACGGCTCGCGCTACGTCCGGCCGCCGATCATCTTCGGCGACGTCTCGCGCCCCAATCCGATGACGGTGCGCTGGTGGCAATACGCCCAGTCGCTGACCGCCAGGCCCGTCAAAGGCATGCTGACAGGTCCGGTGACGATCCTTAACTGGTCCTTCGTGCGCGACGACCTGCCGCGCAGCACGGTCTGCCGCCAAATCGCGCTGGCGATCCGCGACGAGGTCGTCGATCTCGAAAAAGCAGGCGCGAAGATGATCCAGATCGACGAGGCGGCGCTACGCGAAGGCTTGCCGCTGCGCGAGGCGAACTGGAAGGCCTATCTCGACTGGGCGGTCGACTGCTTCCGCCTCGCTTCCTCGGCCGTGGCGGACGCCACCCAGATCCACACCCATATGTGCTACTCGGAGTTCAACGACATCATCGACGCCATCGCCGCGATGGACGCCGACGTGATCTCCATCGAAACCTCGCGCTCGAAGATGGAACTGCTCGACGCCTTCCGTAGCTTCAAATATCCGAACGAGATCGGACCCGGCGTCTACGACATCCATTCGCCGCGCGTGCCGGACGTCGGCGAAATGGCCGACCTGCTGTCGCTCGCCCGCGAGCGCATCGGCGACGACCAGCTCTGGGTCAATCCCGACTGCGGGTTGAAGACGAGGAAATGGGAGGAGGTCCGTCCCGCCCTCGTCAACATGGTCGCGGCGGCGCGCGAACTGAGGAAAGTCGCGAAAGCAGCCTGAATCCGGCTGGCCGCTTCCGCTCGCTCCGGAAGCGGCCGCTACGGCCTGCTGATTTCATCCAGATACCAGTCGATGTAGCGCAGCTCGTTGTACTCCATCGGCGCGATCGGACCTGGTTCGAAGAAACGCGAGCGCACGCCGCGCGCGGTATGCTCAATGATCTTCTTGTCCTCCTCGGTGGTCACCGTCCACAGCCAGGTCAGCTTTTCGAGGTCGTAGTCCTGCCCCTCGACCGCGTCGCCCCGCACCAGCCAGATCAGTTCCATGTCGCAGGCATTCGGGCCGCGCGGCACGAAGCGGTAGATCATGCCGTGATCGGGATAGCAGACCAGGAACGTCGTGCCGCCGAGGTGGATGGAAGTGACGCCGCCGTCGGATTCGGTGAAGCGGCCCATTGGCGGAGCGACCAGCTTGCCGTCCTTGCTGCCGCTGGCCACCCCCTCGTAGAGCGCGTAGCGGAAGGTGTCGATCGCCTCCTGCCCTTGCGCGGAATTCTGCCAACGGTTGCCGGAGACGATGCTGACGCCGAGCGCGCAGGTGCGCTCCTCCATCGCCGCGTTCAGTTCGGCGATCATCTCCTTCGGCTTTTCCAGCGCGTGCGTTTGCGAATATTCCGGATGTGCCGGCCCGCAATGGTAGCATTCGACATAGTTCTCGACCGCCAGTTTCCAGTTGGCCTCGAAGGAATACATCCTGCGGCGCGCCACCTTGGCCTCGCCCCAGCCATACTGGCCGGCGCTGGTGCGTAGCGACTGTTCGATCGGATCGAAATCGAGCGGCGTCCGGGCAAAGGACACGAAAACGAGTCCTTCCGCAACCCGGACATGAAGCTTCCTCAGCCCATGTTCGGCCCTGTCGAAATCCTTCGGCATCAGCCGCGCGGCACGCAGCGAACCGTCGTTGGAATAGGTCCAGGCGTGATAGGGGCACACGAACATCTTCGCGTTGCCCTTCGGCTTGGTGCAGACCTCGGCGCCGCGATGGCGGCAGACGTTCAGCATGGCGTGGACCGTGCCGTCCAAGCCGCGCGTCAAAATCACCGCCTCGTCGCTGAGATTGAACAGCTCGAAGTCACCGGGATTGGGAATGATGCTTTCATGCCCGATGCAATGCCAATGGCGGAAGAACACGCGTTCCATGTCGCGCTCGTAGATCGCCGGGTTGTGATAGAAGGTGCGCGCCAGCCCGTATCCCGGCCTGCGCTCCGCAACGAGACGATCGATGACATCGGGCTGGACCGCATCTTGTTGAAGAGGGATCGCGCTCATCCGCGGACTCCTTGGCTTATGATGACGTTTTTCGCGTTCAGATCTCGGTCCGCCGTTCCTTGTAGGGATCGGGGATCGCGGCATCGGTGCCGAAGAAGGCGTGCTTAGACATGTCCGGCGAATAGCGGCTGCCCGGCACGATACGGCCGAGCGCCTCGGCGACGGCGCGAATGTGATGCGGCGCCGCGCCGCAACAGAGGCCGACGTAGCGCACGCCCATATCGTAGGCCTCGCGGGCATATTCCGCGCATTCGTAGCGATTGCAGGTGAACGGATCGAGCGCGGTCGGGAACGGCCTGTTGCCCGGAACGCAGGAACAGGCGCGGTCGGTCAGCGACTGGAAAGTCGGTTCGGCCTCGGTCGTGCGGTAGGGCACGGGAAGCGAGGCGACATGGCAGGAGACCGGCTCGCGCACCTTCTTCACGACGGGCATCAAGGTCTTCGGACCGCGCTGGCAGTTGAGGCCGACGACATCGGCGCCTGCGGCTTCCAGACGCTTGCAGGCATCGACCACGTCGACGCCGTCGAACATGATCTCGTCACGGTGGACGGAAAGCGTGACCACGGTCGGCAGGCCTGTGGCTTTCATGACATCGAGCGCGATCGCCGCCTCGCCATACCAGTCGATGGTCTCGGCTATCAGGAAGTCCGCCCCCTCCTCGACCGCCCAGCCGATCTGCTCCTCGAACATGGCGCGCACCGCCTTGTGGGTAGACGGATCGTCGGCCTCATAGGCGTTGGTATTGCAGATGTTGCCCGCCATCAGGCAACCGTTGCGGTCGGCGACATCCTTAGCGATACTCAGAGCCTGGCGGTTGATCCTCTCCAATACATCCTCGCGCCCTATGACCTTCAGCTTCTGGCGGTGGGCGTAATAGGTGAAGGCCTCGACGACGTCGGAGCCGGCGTGGACGAAATCCTCATGCAGGCGGATCATGGCGTCCGGGTGATCGATGACCACTTCCGGAACGAACGGACTTGCCTGGAGGTAACCGCGGCGCTCGAGTTCGAAGAGGTAGCCCTCGGCGCAGATGACCGGACCCGCATCCAGTCGTTCGAGGAGACCGCGCTTTTGTTTTGCAGGGGACATGGGAGATTCCTTCTCAAAGATTCCGCAAGGGCCGTTGCCAACCGCTGTCACCAGCAACGGCGGCCAGCAACATGCGCAGGCATTGAACATCGGGATGGAACGACATGCGCCGGTCGATGAGCGCGATCTGCTTGCGCGCGGCGGCTGCGAGATCGGCGCTGTGCGGCACCGACATCAGCCAGTCCGCGAACACCTCTTCCGGCGGCGGCAGCGGCGAGATCATCCGCATGGCCGTATGATCAAGCGGACGTCGTGCCGCGATGGTGTCGTCGTCGTCGCGTGCGGTCATGCCTCGACCTCCAGCGGCGTAAGGGGCTTCGAACAGCAGGCGAGGATGAAGCCTTCGGCGATCTCCTCGTCGAGGATGCCGCCGTTGTGGCTCATCTCGACCTCGCCGGAGAGTTTTTTTACCTTGCAAGTGCCGCACAGGCCGAACTCGCAGGCGGCCGAAATGCGCACGCCGGACGCGCGCGCCGTCTGAAGCACCGTCTGGCCCGGCTGGCACTGGCCCTCGACGCCGGAAACGGCGAACTGGACCGGGATGGCCGCAGCCTGCTCACCGGTTTCAGCGCCCGAGAATGGCGCGGGGACCTCCTCGACGACCGGAGCGGAAAAGCTTTCCTGATGGTAGTGCGCCATGTCGAAGCCGGAAGCCGCCAGCATGTCGCGCACGGCGCGCATGAACGGTTCCGGCCCGCAGCAGAACACTTCGCGCTCGCGGAAGTCCGGCGACAGCAGCGGCAGGCGTACGGCGTCGATGCGTCCCATATGACCGAACCAGCTTTCGCGGCTCGACCGTTCCTCGATCAGGAAGCCGAGCGACAGGCCGGGCATGCGGGAGCCCAGCAGTTCCAGTTCCTTGCGAAAGATGATCTCCTCCGGCCGCCGCGCGCAGTTGACGAAGGAAACGTCCGTCCACGGCGCGCAGTCGTTCAACCACCGCAGCATCGACATCATCGGCGTGATGCCGGAACCGGCCGAGACGAACAGGTATTTCGCCGCCGGGTGGTTGTGATGGGAGAAGTCGCCGGCCGGGCCATAGGCGCGGACGTGGGAGCCGCTTTTCAAATTCTCGAATATCCAGCGCGTGCCGATGCTGCCCGCCTGCGCCTTGACGGTGACGGCGATGGAGAATGGCCGTGACGGCGACGACGACAGCGTGTAGGTGCGCAGGGTCGGCCCGCCCTCCGTCGGCAGTTCCAGCGTGATGAACTGGCCGGGCTTGTAGCGGAACCAAGTCTGGTTATCGGAGCGGAAGACGAAGGTCTTCACCTCCGGCGCCTCGTCGACGACGCCGATCACCTCCAGCACCTGCAGGCGATCGTTCCAGGGCGTCATCTCGTCCAGATGACGATAGAGATTGAGGTCGGTCATCGCGTTCACGCGTCCCTCCTCATGCCACGCTGCGCAGGGCCGGCTTTTCGCCCTCCGCCAGCCGCGGCTCGATGAAGCCCGCATACCAGTCGACGAACTGGATCACGCCGCCTTCATGCATCTCCGAATACGGGCCGGGTTCGTAGGCCGGCGACTTGATGCCGAAGGCGTTTTCCTCGACGATCCGGCGGTCCTCGTCGTTGGTCATGGCCCAGACGTGAGTGAGTTCGTCGACGGTATAGTCGACGCCCTCCACTGCATCCTTGTGGATCAGCCACTTGGTCGTCACCGCCGTCTCGGTGGCGCTGATGGGCAGCACCCGGAAGGTGGTTGCATGGTCGATCAGCACATGGTTCCACGTCGTCGGATAGTGATAAAGCATCAAGGTGCCGATGCGGTCGGCACTCACGCCGTCGGCGAGGTTCTTCCTGACGGCAGGCTTGCCGGTCATCGTGTAGGAAACCGCATCGCGCAGCAGCGGCGCGCGGGTGGCGCGGTATTGGCCGGCCTCGTCGATGCGGAAGCGCGACGGCAGGCCCGCCGCCTCGCAATGCGCCCAGTGCGCCAGCATCTCGGGATCGCTGTCGGCACCCGGCACGCCGGTGATGGTGGGCGCCTCGGGGAAGGTCTTGCACAGTTCGGGATGGTTGGCCGCGCAGTGGTAACACTCGCGGTTGTTCTCCCACACCAGCTTCCAGTTGCCCTTTTCGATGATGGTCGTCTCGTGCGCGACCTTGGCATTGGCTAGGTTGTGCGGCGTGAAAAACGGCTCCATCAACGTGCAGAACGGCGCGAAATCGGCCGGCTCATCCGCGAGGCAGATGAAGATGTAGCCGGCGACGCTCTCGCAGGCGACAGGCTTGAGGCCGAAATCCTCCTTGCAGAAGCCCTCCGCCATCTGGCGCGCAAAGACCAGCGACCCGTCGAGGTCGTAGGTCCACTGATGGTAAGGGCAGACCAGACGGGCCGAGGTGCCGCGCTCGGTGTTGCACACGCGGCTGCCGCGGTGGCGGCAGGAATTGTGCAAGGCGCGGATCTGGCCGTCACGGCCGCGCACGATCACCACCGGATAGGCGCCGACCTGCACGGTGAAGAAGGAGCCGGGCTTGGCGATCTCGCAGTCATGGCCGACGAACAGCCAGTCGCGATACCAGATCAGCTCGAGGTCGAGCCTGAAAAAATCCGGGTCGATGTAGAAGGGCTGTTGGAGGGAAAAGCCGTCGCGCCGCTCGCGGATCAGCCTCAGCATCTCGTTGCGGGTATCCCCGGTGCGTATATCCATGTCCGTCCTCGCATTCGCACAAGGACTGAACTTGGTGGTGATTGAGGGGTAGATGGCCGCAGGCGAGCATCGCCCGAAGCGCTCTGCCTCTTGACCGCCCACCGCGATCAGTCAGATTACGTCCGAGGCTGGTTTCCGGGCTCCGAAGCTGGCCTTTTCAGGCCGTCCCGACACCTTCCCAGGCTTTCCGCCCAGTGGTTTTCGTCGGGGTTCAGCTCCGCTACCGTTGCGGGGGCAGCGCCGGCATCAAACCGGCTTCCCAATTATCCCGCCGTCGTTTCCGCTGACGGGCACCTTGAACATCTCAATCAGACCACGAAGCGACCGCCCGCGAAGCCATGAAAGCGACATCGGCAAAGCGCGAAGGCGACAGGCGATCGTGCGAGTCACCCACGCAGAGCGGCAACGATCGCATCCAGCCCATCGGTGAGTGCAGCCGGCCCAGGTTGCAGTATCAGCGGCGATTTTATCTCCGCGATTCGTCCGGTTCGCACTGCTGGAATCACATCCCATCCGGACCGACTTGAGATGCGGTCCGGCACGACCCTCTTGCCGCACCAGGAGGCGAGGATGACATCCGGCGCCGCCCTGACGACCTCTTTCGACGAGACGATCCGGTCCTTCGCCGCCTTATGTCCTGCACGGCCGCGGAATATGTCGATGCCGCCGGCGATGCCGATCAGCTCCGAGACCCAGCCGATGCCGCTGATCATCGGTTCGTCCCATTCCTCGAAATACACCTTCGGCCTTGTCCGATCACCGGTGGACGCGGCAACTCGGTTGAGCCGCTCCTCGTAATCGCGAGCCAGTGCATCGGCCTTCCAGCGCGCCGACCGTCCGTATCATGGCGAGAATGCCGGCGATGTCGCGATGATTGAAGGCATGCACGGCGACGCCGGCGCGGACCAGGTCGGCGACGATATCGGCCTGAAGATCCGAGAAGGTCAGGACGATATCGGGTTCGAGCGCCAGAACCTTCGGGATGTCGGCCGAGGTGAAGGCAGACACGCGTGGCTTCTCGCGCCGAACCTGCGGCGGGCGCACGGCATAGCCGGAGACGCCGACGATGCGGTCCTGTTCACCCAGCAGATACAGGGTTTCCACCGTCTCTTCCGTCAGGCAGACGATGCGTTCCGATGGAAACCTGTTCATCCGAGCCTCGTCAGTCCCAGGCCAATGCCCCGCCGTTCTGGTATTCGATGACGCGGGTCTCGAAGAAGTTCTTCTCCTTCTTCAGGTCCATCGCCTCCGACATCCACGGGAATGGATTCTCCACTTCTGCGAAGACCGGCGTCAACCCGAGTTGCGCGCAGCGGCGGTTGGCGATGAAGTGCATATACTGCTCGCACAGCGCCGCGTTCAGCCCGAGGAAACCTCGCGGCATGGTATCGCGGCCGTAGGCGGCTTCCAGTTCGGCGGCGTCGGAGATCATGCCGCGAACCTCATCCTGGAAAGCTTTGGTCCACAGATGCGAGTTCTCGTTTCTGATCTGGTTGATGACGTCGATGCCGAAATTGAGATGAATGGATTCGTCGCGCAGGATGTACTGGTACTGCTCGGCGATGCCGACCATCTTGTTGCGCCGGCCGAGCGACAGGATCTGCGCGAAGCCGGTGTAGAACCACATGCCCTCGAAGATGACGTAGAAGGCAACGAGGTCGCGCAGGAAGGCCTGGTCGGCTTCCGGCGTGCCGGTCCTGAAGTCGGGATCGTCGAGGTGCTGCGTGTGCTTGAGCGCCCATGCCGCCTTGTCTGTGATCGACGGCACCTCGCGATACATGTTGAACAGCTCGCCCTCGTCCAGTGCGAGGCTTTCGACGATGTACTGGAACGTGTGCGTGTGGATCGCCTCCTCGAAGGCCTGCCGCAGCAGATACTGCCGGCATTCGGGATTGGTCAGGTGGCGGTATATGGCGAGCACGATATTGTTCGCCACCAGCGATTCAGAGGCCGCGAAGAAGCCGAGGTTGCGCTTGAGCATGCGACGCTCGTCGTCGGTAAGCCCATCCTTCGACTTCCACAACGCGATATCGGCCTGCATGGAGACTTCCGTTGGCATCCAGTGGTTGTTGCAGCCGGACAGGTATTTTTCCCAGGCCCAACGATACTTCAGCGGCAGGAGTTGGTTCACGTCCGCGCGGGCGTTGATCATGCGCTTGTCGTCGACCGAGACGCGCGCCGCACCCCGGTCGATGGCGCCGAGGCCGGTGGCGTCGACAGAAGACTCCGCGCCAACAGCGACGTTGATGGCGGTCGCGGGATTGGCTTTCGGTTCGGACCAGTCGAGCATTTTTCTGTTTCCTTTTTCTTCGCTGCTCACTGGCAGGCTTCACATTCAGGATCGTCGATGGCGCAGGCCTTGCCCCACGCCGCATCTGGATTGATCGCGACGGGGGCGGCCGTAACGCTGGCCGAAACGGCGTTGAGCTTGCCGTCGGTGCCCTTCAGCGTCGATTTCTCGACATGGGTGGCCGAGCGGGAGCGCAGGTAATAAGTCGTCTTCAATCCCTTGCGCCAAGCCAGGCGATAAAGCTCGTCCAACTTCCGGCCGCTCGGATTGGCGATGTAGAGGTTGAGCGACTGCGCCTGGTCTATCCACTTCTGGCGGCGCGAGGCGGCTTCGATCAGCCACGAGGACTCGATCTCGAATGCTGTGGCATAGAGCGCCTTGAGGTCGTCGGGAATGCGATCGATCTGGCCCACAGAGCCGTCGAAATATTTCAGGTCCGAGACCATAACTTCGTCCCACAGGCCTCTGGCCTTCAGGTCGTGGACGAGTTGAGCGTTCACAACCGTGAAGTCGCCGCTCATGTTCGATTTGACGAACAGGTTCTGGTAGGCCGGCTCGATCGACTGCGACACGCCGCAGATGTTGGAGATCGTCGCCGTCGGCGCGATCGCCATCGTGTTGGAGTTGCGCATGCCGGTCTTCTTCACTCGCTTGCGCAGCGTTTCCCAGTCGAGGGTCGAACCGCTGTCCATCTCGACGCCGGGCCGTGCCTCCTCCAGCAGACGGATGGAATCGATCGGCAGGATACCCTTCGACCACAACGAGCCGTCGAAGCTCGGATAGCGACCCCGCTCGGCGGCAAGGTCCACCGAGGCGGAAATGGCGTGATAGCTGATCGCCTCCATGCTTTCGTCGGCGAACGCGGCAGCCGCTTGCGATGCATACGGGATACGCAGCTTCTGAATCGCATCCTGGAAACCCATCAGACCGAGACCGACCGGGCGGTGACGCAGGTTCGAGCGCCGCGCTTCGGGGATGGTGTAGAAGTTGATATCGATGACGTTGTCCAACATGCGCATCGCCGTGCCGACCGTCTTGGCTAGCCGGTCGAGGTCGAGGCCATTTTCGGTCACATGGTTGAGCAGGTTGACCGAGCCGAGGTTGCATACCGCCACCTCGTCCTTCGACGTGTTGAGCGTGATCTCGGTGCACAGATTAGAGGAATGCACGACGCCGACATGGCCCTGCGGCGAGCGGATGTTGCAGGGATCCTTGAAGGTGACCCACGGATGCCCGGTCTCGAACAGCATGGTCAAAATCTTGCGCCACAGGTCGAGCGCGCGGACCTTGCGGAACACCTTTATGCCGCCGGCGGCAGCCTTCGCCTCATAGGCCTCGTAAGCAGCTTTGAAGGCTGTCCCGTAGAGGTCGTGCAGGTCCGACATCTCGTCCGGCGAGAACAGCGTCCATTCGCCGTCCGCTTCGACGCGCTGCATGAACAGGTCCGGCACCCAGTTGGCCGTGTTCATGTCGTGGGTGCGGCGGCGGTCGTCGCCGGTGTTCTTCCTGAGGTCGAGGAATTCCTCGATGTCGACGTGCCAGGTCTCCAGATAGGCGCAGACGGCGCCCTTGCGCTTGCCGCCCTGGTTGACGGCGATCGCCGTATCGTTGGCCACCTTCAGGAACGGCACCACCCCCTGGCTCTCGCCGTTGGTGCCCTTGATGTGGGCGCCGAGGCCGCGCACCGGGGTCCAGTCGTTGCCCAGTCCGCCGGAATATTTCGCCAGCAGCGCGTTGTCCTTGACCGCCTTGAAGATGCCGTCGAGATCGTCGGCGACCGTGGTCAAGAAGCAGGAGGAAAGCTGCGGGCGCAGCGTTCCCGAATTGAACAGCGTAGGCGTCGAAGCCATGAAATCGAAGGAAGAAAGGAGGTCGTAGAATTCAATGGCGCGCGCCTCGCGGTCGATCTCACGCACGGCAAGGCCCATGGCGACGCGCATGAAGAAAGCCTGCGGCAGCTCGAACCGCTTGCCCTTGGTGTGCAGGAAATAGCGGTCGTAGAGCGTCTGCAGGCCGAGATACTGGAAGTTCAGATCGCGTTCCGGCTTCAGCGCCGCGCCCAGCCGCGCGAGGTCGAAGCGGCCGAGTTCGGGATCGATCAGTTCGGCCTCAACGCCGACACGCAGGAATTCGGGGAAATAACTGGCATAACGCGCCGCCATTTCCGCCTGCGTCGCCTGCTCCGGGCGAGCCGATACGAAGGTGAGCGCCTCCCGGCGCAGGCGGTCGAGCAGCAGCCGCGCCGAGACGAAGGCGTAGTTGGGTTCCTGCTCGACCAGCGTGCGGGCGGCCAGGATTGGCGCCAGCGACAGTTCATCCAAGGAAAGGCCATCATAGAGGTTGCGCTTGGCCTCGCTCAGGATCGGCGCGGCGGACACGGCGTCCAGCCCGTCGCAGGCTTCCTCGACGATACGGGCCAACCGCTCCTCGTCGAGCGGCTTGAGTGATCCATCCTCCATTGTGACATGCAGCGACGTTTCGGAGCTTGCCACCTCCGCCGCCTTTTCCGCCACGCGCTCGCGCGCCCGCTCCTCACGATAGAGCACATAGGCGCGCGCCACTTTGTGATGCGCGCCGCGCATCAGCGCGAGTTCGACCTGGTCCTGCACGTCCTCGATGTGGAAGGTGCGGCCTTCGCCGACGCGCCGTGTCAGCGCGGAAGCCACCTGATCGCTGAGATCCGCAACCACGTCGTGCACGCGCCGCGAGCCTGCCGCCGTCGATCCCTCCACCGCCAGGAAGGCCTTGGTCAGCGCGACCGTGATCTTCATCGGATCGAACGGCGTCACCGCACCGTTGCGTCGGATGACGCGGTAACCCGGTTCCGTCGGGGTATGTTCGCTGTCGTCGAGAAGGATCGGAGCCTTGTCGGCCGCTTCGGTGTGGAGTTCGGTAGTTGTCTGCATCGTTTCCCCGTGGCGTTGCGGACGGGGAGCGCGAGGGACACATGCCGGAAGCGCGCGACACTGGCGCACGAGGCACGCGCACCGCCGGGACACCCCGCCCGAGGTTCGTTCATGGCGTCACGGCAGGTCTCCTGGCTCGCAGGTCGTCGCCGCTGTCCAACCTTCCCGGTGCCTCGACACCAGTGGCGTTACACGGACAGCGACTCGCTGCTTACAGTTGCGGGGGCAGCGCCGGCATTCCCGAATTCGGGGCACCGGCTTCCCTCTTAGCTCCGAAGCACGAATCGCTAAGGAGAACCATGACGCCTATATATAGCTCGTTTATTGCGTATGGCGTCAATATTTAGAATCGCAAAAGGTTGCGAGAGTGTGGATGACGGCCCACCGTGCCTCGCAGTCGGTTCATTTCCGGTCGTGCGACAGCAGCGCTCGCAGATGAACCATACTCACACGCGGTAACGTCAATCCGTGGTCGATAAAGCCGGGTAGAGAGCCTCCGCCAGATCGCGTATCGCGTCGGCGGTGCGCGGACCGAAGCCGATCATATAGGCTCCGTCGAGGACAACCAGGGCGCGGTTCTTCGCGGCGGGCGTCACGGCCAGTGCCGGTATGGAAAAGACCTCCTCAGCGGTCGGTCCGCCCTTGCCGTCGCCCATCATCAGGATCACGTCGGGCGCCAGTTCGATGAGTTTCTCCTCCGATGCGGCCTTATAGCCTTCGACCACCGCCATCGGGTTGATGCCGCCAGCATAGCGGATAATGGCATCGGCGGCCGTGCCCGACCCGGCCGCTGTCAGCCTGACCAGACCGTGGAAGAACACCACCTTCTTGCGCTGCTCCTGCGGCATGTCGGACGTCAGCTTTGCAGCCGAATCGAAGGCCACGATCACCTTGCTGGACAGTTCTCCACCCTTGTCGCGAAGGTCGAGCGCTGCGGCGATCAAGTCGATCTTGCGCCGAATCCCCTCGCGCGAATTGTCCTCCGGAACGAAGACGATCGGGACGGATAGCGAGGTCAGCACGTCGACAGCCTCGGGCGGCCCGATATCCTCGGCGGCCAGGATCAGGTCGGGGTCCATCGCGACAAGGCCCTCGGCCGAGAGCTTGCGGCGATAGCCGACATTGGGCTTGCCCGTGACCTCCTGCGGATAGCTGCTGCCCCTGTCCACGGCGATGATCCGCTCGCCCGCCCCGAGGGCGTGGACGATCTCGGTGATGTCCGATCCCAAGGTGACGATCCGTTCGCCGCTTCCCGTTTCGACGATGCCGCCACGCACATCGACGACTTCGGCGGCGCCGGCAACCGAGACCCAGTTCGACAGGCACGCCACAAGCCAGAGAACGGCGAGCAAGGCCAGCGATTTTCCGATGATGGCACGGTGGTCGAAACTGCCGTGTTCGCGCCTGACAACCATGATCGTCCTCCGGACTTCACCGACATCCTGATCGGCGTATAGAAATAAAGTTGACTCTTGTCATCATGTTTTAATATCTAGCCATCGCAGCCGCCGTTGGTTGCGCATCACGCATCGCCAGCCGCGGCCCAGAGCCACCGCCAGCCATGGAATCATGACTCGGGGGCTCCATCAGCATGAGACAGACAAACAGGAAGACGATTCTGGCCGGCGCCGCGCTGACACTTGCATGCGGCGTCTCCATGGTGCCGCCGGCAGGCGCGCAGGAACAGCAGGCCCCCGCAACCAAGGCAGATCGTCCGCCCGCCGCCGTTTCGTCCAAAGCGGTCCCAACTGTGCTGGATCGCATCACGATCACAGCGACCATGGTGAAGGAAGCGATCATCGACGCCCTGGCCGGCATCAGCACGGTCGACAGCCAGGAGTTGGAGCGCATCCAGCCCGATACCGCCGCCGACATCTTCCGTGCCACGCCGGGCGTCGCCGCCTCGATGAACGGCGACGATCCGGCAACCGCCATCAACATCCGCGGCCTGGAGCAATATGGCCGCGTGGTGGTGACGCTGGACGGCGCACGACAGGACTACTGGCGCGTCGGCCACGGCTCGGGTTCCTTCTACGTCGAACCGGAACTGATCAAGGACGCCACGGTCATTCGCGGCCCCGTCTCCAACGCCTATGGATCGGGCGGCATCGGCGGCGTGGTTTCGTTCGAAACCAAGGACGCCGGCGATTTCCTGTTTCCCGAGGAACGCTGGGGGCTCAGCGAAAAGCTCGGCTACGAGAGCAACGGAGACGGGTTCACCACCAGCACGACAGGCGCATACCGCTTCAGCGAGGAGGCCGACATCATCGGCAACATCATCTACCGCGATCGCAACGCCTACGAAGACGGCAACGGCGACATGGTTCCGTGGACCGGCGAGACGGTGAAGAGCGGCTATCTCAAGGCGACGATGCGCCCGGCCGACGGACACGAACTGAAGCTCGGCATGATCCTGCAGAACTACAATGACTTCATCACCGGTTCGAGCGGCTCAACCTCACCGACGCTCAGCCGCTACGACGCCAATACGGTGAATCAGACCTATACGGCCGCCTATACCTGGCGGCCGGACGACAACGCCCTCATCGACTTCAGCGCCAATGTCTACCACAACCGAACGAAGGCGGATCAGGCGCAGGTGTGGCCTAAGTCGGCCATCGGCAACTCGCGCTACTACGACGTCGCCACAACCGGCTTCAACCTGAAGAACTCGTCGCGCTTCGAAGCCGGCGGCCTGGCGCACACGGTGACCTACGGCGCCGACTACTACGACCTGACCGGCGATTCCGACACCGCCCATTTCGGTGCAGGCGAGCAGCAGGGCTATGGCGGCTTCCTGCAATGGCAGGGGGACTACGGCAACTGGTTGCAGATGATCGCCGCCATCCGCTACGACGGCTACCAGCTCGACGGCCAGACCAGAACCGTGCCGCCCCAGAACGCCTCGCTGTCGGGGGATCGCTGGTCACCCCGACTGACCGTCGGCGTCACCCCTGTCGAAGGATTCCAGGTCTATGGAACCTATTCGGAAGGCTACCGCGCGCCGGGACTTCAGGACGTCTATCGCGGCGGCGGCGCACATGGCTCCGGCGACAGCTATATTCCCAACCTTTTGTTGCAGCCGGAGACCGCCAAAAGCTGGGAAGCCGGCGTCAACCTGAAATACAACGACGTGCTTGCGACCGGCGATCTGCTGCGCGCCAAGGTGAACGTGTTCCACACCGACGTCGAGAACTACATCGACGTCGATCTGACCACGACGCCGCGCACCGCCATCAATATAGGCGACGCCCGCCTGAAGGGCGTGGAGGCGGAGACCGTCTACGACTACGGCTGGGGCTTCGTGAACTTGGCCGGTGCGCTGATCGACGCCAAGATCGTCGACGGTGTGTATGCGGGACAGGCGCTGAACAACACGCCCCTCGACCGGTTCGCGGCGACAGTCGGTTTCCGGGCGTTCGAGGACAAGCTGACCTTCGGCGCGCAGTATCTGAGCATCGGCGAGATTACCCGCACGAGCCGGACGAACCCCAAAGCCAAGCCCGTCGTCGATGAAGGATTCGACCTCGTCAACGTCTTCGCCAACTGGCAGGTCAACGACAATGTGCGGCTCGATTTCGGCGTCGATAACGTCTTCAACGAAGCTTACACCGACCCGCAGAGTTCGTGGTCGACGACCGCAGCAACCGAGGAAGGAAAGGGCCGGACGTTCAAGGTTGCCCTGACAGGCCGCATCGGTGGATGAAACCCAGGATACCGGACATGACAAACCTGAACTGCGAAGCGCAACTGCGCCTGCCGAACCTGCCGCACTACATCGACCGTATCACCGATCGGTTGCAGAGCTTCGACGCTGAAGTCCGGCAGGACGCGCGAAGGATAGGCTTTCGCTTCGCCTTCGGCCATGCCTCCTTCGACATGGAGCCGGACCGGCTGATCATGCGTGCTGAAGCGGATGATCGCGACGGCCTTGCACGGGTCAAGGATCTGCTCGCCAGGGCAATCAAGGTGTATGCAAAGGAAGATAACCCGGACATCGTCTGGAATGGCGACTTGGCGCAGGACACGCAACCGGCGCAGTTTCGCGAGATGAAGGTCGTTCAGGTCGGCGACCTCACCCCGCACATGCGGCGCATCCGGTTCGCCGGCGAGGATCTCGGCCGGTTCGACAAATTCGGCGGCATGCACATCCGCGTCCTGTTTCCGACGCGGGCTGTTCCGGATCCCGTCTGGCCGGTGCTGGGTGGCAACGGCTTGCCGCTCTGGCCGTCTGAGGAGCGGCGCCCGCCGGCGCGCGTCTATACCATTCGTTCGCTCGACGTCGAGGCCGGTTTCATGGATGTCGATTTCCTCGTCCATGAGGGAGAGAGCGTGGGCTCGGCCTGGGCGCTGCAGGCAGAACCGGGCCAGAAGGTCGGGATCATGGGGCCGGTCGGGCGACCGGTGCGGCAGGCCGACTGGTATCTGCTCGGTGGCGACGAAACGGCCCTGCCGGCAATTGGCCGTCTGCTCGAAACCCTGCCGGCCTCGACGAAAGGCATCGCCTTTATCGAAATTGCAAACCGGGGCGAGCGGCAGTCGATCGGCAACGCCACGCAGATCGAATTGCATTGGCTGGAACGGAACGGCAAGGCGGCAGCCACCGACGAGCGGTTGGCCGGCGAGGTGCTGTCGGTTCAGTGGCCACGGGACGGCTCCACATTCGGCTGGTTCGCGGCAGAGGCGTCGGCGGCCAAAACCGTGCGCGACCATTGGCGCGAGACGATGGCGCTTGGCCGCGACCAGACGCTGGCCGCCGCCTATTGGCGACGCGGGACGGCTGGACTGATGGCGGGCTGATGGCGATCTACATCCCTATGCATTGTCGGTCACGCAGATAGAATGTCCGTCGATGCATAGGACCCTTACCGGCAAGCCATATGTGGCAGAAAGAACCATGTCGGTAAGGACGTTCGAGGCCGAACCGATCAGCGGCGTTGATCGCGGTGAGAGCACAAGTGTGCGCTCCGCTAGTCCAAGTGCATGATCCGGAACATGGGTGGTGAAGATGACGGCCAGTCCATCATCGGAAAGCCTCCGCATCAGCGCAAGGAACCGAACCTGGTTGGCGAAATCAAGATGCGCTGTCGGCTCATCGAGGATCATCAACTTCGGCGCTTGGACCAGCACGCGCGCGATCTGCGCGAGCTGGCGTTCGCCGCCACTGATCTCGGTATAGGCCGCGTCGATCAAGTGCGCGATGCCCAGCGTGTGCAACTCCGCTATTTTCCACGCAGCCTGTCGATCCCGTTTTATCTCCGATAATGTTGCCTTATCAATTGCATACCGACTCTTGCGACACGTCCCTCGGCACAAAGGTCGCCGAGGCCAAACGCGAAACCATCGCACAACGCCGCTTGCTACACCGCAAAGCAGCTACCTTGATGCGCCAGAGCTTCCGTTAGCTCGCGCCGCTCGACTGAAATGCGCTAGGCGGGCGTTCACTGAAAGCGACGGCGAGGCCGGCAACAATGTAGCTGCCGCCCTAGCCTTGATCTGTGTACTCGCGATACGCCCCTATAATGCTCCAACGAAAGCTTCTATCGCAGGAGATTAGTCCAGATCCTGTCGTACAGCTTGACGACCTTGTCGTCGCAGGGTGGAACGAACTCCGGTTCCGGCAGGCCGGCCGGTATGACGATCTCCGGGGCGTCCAGCAATTCCGGGTCCATGAATTTCTCGGCGCCCTTGATACCGCCCATATAGCGTGCATAGTTCGAGATCAGCGCCGCGTTGGCGGGGTCCATAAGGAAGTTCAGGAAAACCTTCGCGTTCTCGACATTGGGAGCGCCCTTCGGAACCGCGACATTGTCCATCCAGCCGGTAAACCCCTCCTTGGGGTAGATATATTTAAGGCTGGGCTTTTCGGCGTGCGCCCGCATGGCGTAGCCGTTCCAGAACATAGTCGCCGCGACATCGCCAGAAGCGATCATCTGCTTGGGATCAGACGAATAGGTGCGAACCCATTGCTTTTGCTGCAAAAGCAAATCCGAAACCTTCCTCAGGTCTGCCGGGTTGGAATTGCAGCGGGGCAGGGCCAGATAGCGCAGCGCCATGTTCATGACGTCGTTGACGTCGCGCATCATGTTGATCTTGCCCTTCAGCTCGTCCGGCGGATCGAACAGCAGAGAAAGGCTGTCGGGCGGGTTCTTGACGACATCCGTATTCACCTGGATCGCCGTGGTCCCCCATTGCCAGGGAATCGAGTAGAGATTGTCCGGGTCCCAGTAGCGGGTCGTCCATCTTTCATCGACGTTCTTGAAGTTGGGAAGGGCCTTTGGGTCGACGGGCTCGAGCAGCCCTTCGCGGACCATGATGGCGACCATGTAGTCGCCCGGCACGATGATATCGTAACCGGTGGCGCCCGACTTCAGCTTGGCCAGAAGCGTCTCGTTCGAATCATAGGTGTCAATCGTCACCTTGATGCCGGTTTCGGCCTCGAATTTCTTGACCAGTTCGGGGTTGGTGTATTCGCCCCAGTTGTAGATTCTGAGCTCCCCTCCCGCCGCTGCGGGGCCGGCCGTCGCCAGACCGAGCGCCAGCGCGGCGAGAGCCGCGGAAACCGCGTATGTTCCAGGCATGTTCACTCCTCCGTTGTTGTTTCTTGCGAACCCTTCGTCCGGCGGATGCCGCCGAGATAGTGCGACGCGACGACCAGCAGGATCGAAACGGCCAGAAGCAGCGTGGAAATGGCGTTGATCTCCGGCGTCGCGCCATGGCGCACCATGCCGTAGATATGGACGGGAAGCGTCGTGGACCCCGCACCGCTGACCATCGCCGAGATCACGAAGTCGTCGAGCGAGATGATGAAGGCCAGCAGCGCCCCCGATGCGATCCCCGGCGCCATCAGGGGCAGCGTAACTTTCCAGAACGCATCGCGCGGCGAAGCGTAAAGGTCGCGAGCAGCGGTTTCGAGCGTCGGGTCGAGCAACTGGTAGCTGGACTGGATCGGCAGATAGGCAAAGGGGATGCAAAAGACGGTATGGGCGACGATCAGCGTGGTGAGGCCGAGCGGCAGCCCGATCGCGATGAAGAAGGCGAGGCTGGCGACGGCGGTGACGACCTCGGGCACCATGAGCGGCAGGTTGATGACCATCGCGGATGTCCCGTGGCCGGCGCTCCTGTCGGGCCGGCGCGCCACCACCGCCAGCATGGCGACGGTCGTCGCGATAAGGGTGGCGATGGTCGCCACGACAAGGGAGTTCACCGCGGCGCGCTGAATGTTGTCGTCGTTGAAGACGTTGTGAAACCATTTCAGCGAAAGGCCCTGCCAGACGGCGATCGTCGAGCCGGCGTTGAAGGCGTAGACCACCAAGACGATGATCGGGATGTAGAGGTAGGCGAGCGCGAATAGGGCCGCGCCGCGGAATCCCGGAAAGTGGGTCGCGCGAGGGTTCATGGATGCAGCCTCTGCCGGCCTGGTTTCGACCGCGCCGCCTGGGCGAGCAGGATCAACAGCACGATGGTAAGGAGGATGACGGCCAGCGCCGCGCCGAACGGCCAGTTGCGCGACTGCTGGAACTGGAGGGCGATCAGGTTCCCGATCATCATGCTCTTGCCGCCGCCGAGCAAGTCGGGTGCCAGATAGGTGCCGACGCTGGGAATGAAGACAAGGATGCAGCCGGCCGCCACGCCGCCTTTGGACAGCGGGAAAATGATATGGCGCAGAATCGCGGCGCGGCCCGCATAGAGATCGCTGGCGGCGTCCAGCAGGCGCAGGTCGAGCCGCTCCATTGCCGCGAAGATCGGCAGCACCATGAAGGGCAGGTAGGAATAGATCAATCCTATCTCGACCGCCCAGTCGTTGTAGGCGAGCGGCAGGGGCGTCCGGAGGATGCCGAGCGCCATCAGCACCTGGTTGACGGGCCCCTCGTCGCGCAGGACCAGGAGGATGGAAAGCGTGCGGATCAGAAGGTTGGTCCAGTAGGGAATGGTGATCAGGAAAAGCCAGACGGTGCGCTGCCGACGCGGCCGGGTGGCGATGAACCATGCCGTCGGGAAGCCGATGATCAGGCAGCCCGCCGTCGCCGCCAGGGCCAGAACGAAGGACCGCAGCAGGATTTCGATATAGGCCGACTGAAACGTCCATATCGCAGGATCGAACATATCCTGCTCGAACAGGAACTGCCGGTAGGCGTCGGTCGAGAAGTTCCATACGACGCCGCCGTAGGTCGCCGGCTCAAGTAACGAATAGACGATCACGATCAACAGCGGACCGCCCATGAAAGCGCCGATGATCGCGAAGGCGGGGAAGCCGAGCCATCCACGCGTGCTCCGGTTGCCCGATGTCACGGCCGGAGCTGCGGTCAGCAAGCTATCGGAAGCGGCGCTCATGACACGCCGCTTTCAGCGAAAAAATGGCCGGCGCCCGGACGGAAGGCGAGAGGCAGCACTTCGCCCACCTGGACCGCAGGGGCACCGCTCGAAGGAAGGCGCACACGCAGGTCGGTGCCGCCGCCTTCCAGTTGCAGGTCGAGCGCCGTCTCCGAGCCGAGGAAGGTGACGGCCTTGACCTTGACGGGCAGCGACGCCTTTTGCGGAGACGGGGCTATATGCAGGTCTTCCGGCCGGAAGGCGAGGACGCCCGCCCCCTGGTGATGTGTTCCGCGCACCGCCAGCACAAGGCTGTCGCTCACGCGGCAACGAACAGCGCCTTCGTCTCCGCCCTCCGCCAGCGTGGGGATGAACGACATTTCACCGATGAACTGGGCGACGAAGCGCGTCTTCGGCGCGTCGTAGATTTCGCGCGGCGTGCCTTCCTGCTCAACTCGGCCGTCGCGCATCACCGCGATCCGGTCCGAGATGGCCAGCGCCTCTTCCTGATCGTGCGTCACCATGAGGAAGGTGATGCCGGTTTCGCGCTGCAGGCGCTTGATCTCCGCCTGCATCCCTTCGCGCAACTTGCGGTCGAGCGCGGAAAGCGGCTCGTCGAGAAGCAGCAGCCGCGGCGACGGCGCAAGGGCGCGGGCGAGTGCGACGCGCTGCTGCTGGCCGCCCGACAATTGCGCCGGCTGGCGCGACGCGAACTCCTTCATCTGGACAAGCGCCAGGATTTCGGCCACGCGGCGGCGAATGACCGCGGCGGGCTGCCGCTTCATGCGCAGACCGAAGCCAACGTTCTCGGCGACCGTCATATGCGGGAAGAGGCTGTAGTTCTGAAACACCGTATTGACGGGCCGGGACTCGGGCGGACGATGCGTTTGCGGCTCGCCGAACAAGGCGATTTCACCCGAATCGGGCTGCTCGAAGCCCGCGAGCAGCCTCAGCAGGGTCGTCTTGCCGCAGCCGGAGGGACCCAACAGGGTAAAGCAGGCGTTCTCCGGAATCGTGAGGCTCACATCGTCCACCGCCCTGATCGGTCGACCACGATCGGCGGAAAAGGTCTTGACGACATGGCTGATCGACGCGGTCATGTGTCCCCCCTATTGCATTTTGTTGCGCAAAATACAGTTTATCGGCGCGGCTTTGTCAAGGCCCCGTTCGGCTTTTGCGCGACGGCGCCGGACGGCGGATCGATGCGGTTCAGGAAATCCAGGAATGAGGCAGCGTCTTCCGGGCGCCGACATGCCGACATGGACGGGCCGACCGGAGGGCCAGCGCCAAGGACAGGACAGCCTGTCGGCCCTCCCCTAGCCGTCTGGTGGTCCCGGCTTGTCTTCAGGCAGGTCTAACGTTTCGCCGTCGGCGTATTCGACAGGGCTGCCGGCTTGAAATGAACCACATCCAGAATGTGCTTCTCCATCAGGGCCGCCGCTTCCTCCAGCTTTGCCTCCAGCACGAGATCGATCATGGCTATGTGTTCCCGATAGAAGCCGCGTACGCGCGAGGGCTCGTCATAGCTGCGGTAGTCGATCAGGCGCCGCGTACGGCTTTGCTGCTCGATCGCCTGGAGAATGAACCGGTTGCCCGAAAGTCCGGCAAGCAGTTCGTGGAAGCGCACGCTTGCCGCGAAGACGTCCGCCGGCCGCGTGCTACCGCTCAAATTCTCGAGGATGTGCACCTGCTCCTTTCTGCATGCCAGCAGCCGCTTGCCGTCGATGCGGAAGGTCGGCTGACGAAGCCCGGCGGGCTCGAGGATCAGGCGGAAACGCTGGCTTTCCTCGTTAGCCCCGATCGTGCGCAGCAAATCCTCGAACTGCCAGCCATAGCCGGGATTGGCCCGGATGATGCCCTCGGACGACAGCCGTGCCAGCGCTTCCATCAGCGCCGGCCGATCGGTGCCGTATCGCCGCAGAAGGCGGGCTTCGCTGACTCGGCCTTTCAGGCGTCCGTCGATATAGTCGGAGATCATGCTGTCGTAGATGAGATCGCTTTCGCGTTTCTCCTCCTTGAGCATGGGAATTTTCAGTTTCGACACGTCCGCCTTGAGAAAATAGCCACGATGGGCGATCCGCTCGACCCTGCCCTGCTTCCTGAGAAGATCCAGGGCACCGCGGATCGGCGTGCGCGAGACGCCGAATTCCGACGACAGGACGGTCTCTACCAGATGAGCTCCGACCGGCATCTTCTCGCGATGCGAGAAGGCCAGGATTTTGTTGGCGATCTCCCGCTCCAGCGGAGTCGCGCTTTCAGTCCCGTCGGTGTCATTGAGCATGGCTTTGTTCCAGGCGCGCCTTCCGATCCGATTCAACCGTCATCCAGCATAGCCCGGCAACGGCATGCAGAAAATCCGCGGCGTCAAGGATCGGGCCGAAAACGCTGCGGACACAGCGTGACGCGATTCATGACCTCGGCAACCGCCCGCGCCTGCGCATTGGGCGACTTCGCAAGGCCGTCGATCACCGCCACGACATCGTCGTGCCGCTTGTCCTGGCTCATTTTGTGCGCGGCCTCGATCGAGCTGGCCGTGATCGAGAAGGAAGCAGTACCTCGCGCATACATCTCCACTGTCTCGCGGCTGATGTCCGTCATGCGCCAGCCCGTGCCGAGCACCGCCTCGAAATGCTCGACGGTGCGGTCCAGCACACGCCGGTTTTCCTCCATCGTGGATGCGTGCGTCAGGTGCCCGCGAAGCTGGACCGCCGAATAGTTCCACGTCGGCACATCCTCCTCGGCCGTATAGAGGTTCGGGGTCACATAGGCGTCGGGGCCTCGGAACAACAAAAGAACCGCATCGCCGTCCGAGATCGTGCGCCAATGCGGATTGGCCCTGGCCATATGGGAAATCAGCCTCCCGCCTGACTTGTCGTCGGGATCGAACAAGGCGGGCACCGCCGTCGCTTGCAGGCCGGCGGATGCGCTGTGCGATACTAGCGTGGCCAGCCCATGCCGCGCGATCATGGCGCGGATTTCCCGGCCGTCGCGCTCGCCGAAATAGGTGGAAGTGTACATCGTGGACCTCTCTTGCCATAGATTGCATTTTGCGAGTAGAAATACAAATTGCAACAAGGGAGACGCACTTGTTTTCAGAATATGCCGATTTCGACGGGCTGGGACTTGCGGAACTGGTTCGAAGCGGACAGGTGCGCCCGCACGAGGTACTGGACGCGGCCTGGCGCGCGATCGACGCGCTCAATCCGCGCATCAATGCCGTCGTCGCCTCGATGCGCTCCATCGCCGAGCGCGACATCCGCCGCGGCCTGCCGGACGGTCCTTTCCGGGGCGTGCCGATGGTCCTGAAGGACGAATATCTTTTCTATTCCGGCTTTCCCTGCGATTTCTCCAGCCGCCTTGGGCAGGGCATGACCGCGCCTTACGATTCGACCCTGGTGAAGCGCTATCTCGCGGCCGGTCTCGTCATAACGGCGAAATCGAACCTGCCGGAGTTCGGCGCAAGTGTAACGACCGAACCCGTCGCCAAGGGCGCGTGCAACAATCCCTGGGACCTTTCCCGCACCGTCGGGGGCTCGTCCGGTGGCTCGGCGGCGGCGGTGGCGAGCGGGATGGTGCCGGTCGCCTATGCCAATGACGGCGCCGGCTCCATCCGGATTCCGGCCTCCTGCACCGGATGCTTCGGCCTGAAGCCGACGCGCGGCCGCACGCCCACCGGACCGGTCGACGGCGAATATTGGAACGGCCTGGTCATCCAGCACGCCATCACCCGCACCGTGCGCGACAGCGCGGCCCTGCTCGACGCCTCGGACGGATGGGAACCCGGATCGCTCCATGCGGCCCCCGCCAAGGCTGGTCCCTACCTGCAGGAGGTCTCGACGCCGCCCGGACAGCTCCGGATCGCCCTTTCGACCACGTCCCCGTCGGGCACGAATGTGGCGGCGTCCTGCGTGGAGGCGGCACGCCAAGCCGCCCTGCTCTGCCGGGAACTCGGGCACGATGTCGTGGAGGACGCCCCGGACTACAGCGGACAGGAACTCGCCGACCACATCACCGATCTGCTTGCCATCCATCTCGCCCGCGGCATCGACCAGCTTTCCGCGCAAAGCGGCAGAGCAGCTTCCGAAAGCAGCATCGAGAGCGCCCACTATCATCTCAGCGAATACGGACGGAGCCTGCCGGCGACCGCACTCCTGGCGACGCTGGAGCATTTCGGCGCACTGGCCAGGCGGGTCGCGCCGTTCTTCCAGCGCTACGACATGTGGCTGACGCCGACGCTCGGCGCCCCGCCGGTCAGGCACGGCTATATCACCGCGAACGATCCCGACTGGCGCCGCTATGTGGAACGCTATTTCGCGTTCGTGCCCTTCACCCCCCTCGCAAATGCCGCCGGACTGCCCGCCATGACGCTGCCGCTGCACCACGACGCGGATGGACTGCCGGTCGGCGTCATGTTCACCAGCCGTTTCGGCGCGGAAGACATGCTGTTCCGGCTGGCCGGACAGATCGAACGGGCAATGCCCTGGATCGGGCGCAAGCCGCCCGTCAGCACCTGGAATCTGAAGGAAGCAGCATGACGATCCCACCTTTCCGACGCCTCCACCAGCACGGCGATACCGTCGAAGGCATGCAGGCCATCGGCCTGTCGTTCCCGGAAGCCGTTGTCGACGGCGACCCGCAGGAGCGGGCGCATATCTTCTATGACCGGCCCCTCAAGCACGCGACGATTGGAATATGGGAATCCGAAGCAGGCACGGTCCGCTTCGACCCCTATCCCTTCGAGGAGCTATGTATCATCGTCGAAGGCGAGGTTGCCTTGCGCGACGATCAGGGGAGCGAGGATGCGTTTCGCGCCGGAGACCTTTTCATCATCGGCAGGGAGTTCCGCGGCCTCTGGATCATGCCGCGCCGGCTGCGCAAATTCTTCGTCGAATTGAAGACCGCGTAGGACAGCCGAGAGGGAAACCCGCCGGACCGGCCACGGAATGACAACGAGGTCTCAATCCATGGACAACGCTCTTCTCATCGACGGCGCGTGGCAGGCGCCATTGACGAAAAACTACCTTCAGGTCATCGATCCGGCGACCGAGGAAGCGTTTCAACAGATACCGGCGGCGGGGCCGGACGATGTCGGCAAGGCGGTCGATGCCGCCCGGCGGGCCTTTCAAGGTCGATGGAGCGGCACTACCGGCCGGGAACGCGCCGCATGCCTGCGCGCCATCGGGGCCGGCATAGAGACGGCCGCTCAAGCACTTGCCGAGATCGAAGTGCGCGACAACGGCAAACCCTTGCCCGAGGCGCAATGGGACGTCGCCGACGCGGCCGCCTGTTTTCGTCTCTACGCCGACTTCGCGGAAGAACTGGACGGTCGGCAGAACGAACCGGTCGCGCTGCCCGACCCCCGGTTTCTCAGCCACGTCCGCCACGAGCCGATCGGCGTGACGGGCCTGATCGTCCCCTGGAACTATCCACTGCTGATGGCTGCCTGGAAAGTGGCGCCGGCCATCGCGGCCGGCTGCACGATGGTGCTGAAGCCGTCGGAATTCACCTCGTTGACCGCCCTGCGGCTGGGAGCGATAGCGCTCGAGGCGGGCTTGCCGGCCGGCATCCTCAACATCGTCACCGGCCTCGGGCCGGATGCCGGCGCGGCGCTCGCCCGTCACCCTGCCGTCCGCAAGCTGGCCTTCACCGGAAGCGTGCCTACGGGGGTCTGCATAGCCGCCGCGGCGGCGCAGGACATAAAGAACGTCAGCCTGGAGCTCGGCGGGAAATCGCCTATCATCGTCTTCGACGACGCGGACATCGAGGCGGTTGTCGAGTGGATCCTGTTCGGCATCTTCTGGAACCAGGGCGAAGTCTGTTCGGCCACCTCGCGGCTGCTGGTGCAGAAGGCGATCGCGCCTAGGTTGATCGAGCGGCTTATGGCCGAGACCGGCAAGATCGCCATCGGCAACGGAATGGCGCCGGGAACGCTGCTCGGGCCACTGGTGAGCGCGCGGCAGCATGAACGGGTTTCGGCCTTTATTGAGGCGGGCCGGAAGACGGCGGAACTCGCGACCGGTGGCGGCCGCCCGGCACATCTGCCCAAGGGTTATTTCATCGAGCCCACCATCTTCGTCGACGTCCCGACCGACAGCACGATCTGGACCGACGAGATTTTCGGGCCGGTTCTGTGCGTGAGGACGTTCACGGACCAGGAGGAGGCGCTGCGCCTGGCCAACGACAGTGCGTTCGGGCTGGCTGCCGCCGTCATGACCGCCGACGACGACCGGGCCGAGCGCGTCGCCAATGCCCTCGAGGCCGGAATCGTGTGGATCAACTGTTCTCAGCCGACCTTTGCCGAAGCGCCCTGGGGTGGCGTGAAGAAAAGCGGGGTCGGGCGCGAACTCGGCCGGTGGGGCCTTTCCAACTACCTCGAACCGAAGCAGATAACGCGCTACGTTTCGAAGGATCCGTGGAACTGGTACTCAGGCCGGTCAGGGTGAAGGCCCCTCGCGAGACGGGTGTCCAGCGCGGCATCGCCCTCGACTTCGCCGAGGCGTCGCTGCGCCGGCACCGGACGTATGCGGGGCGGGTCTGGGAGGAATCCAAGGTATGACGATGGCTGGCCGCCTTCTGGAACATTCGAAGAATCGGGCCACGCCTCGCTATCCTGGCAGCCGGAATTCGGAGGCCTGTTTTAGATGCCGGCGCAAAAGGTCTTCCGCCCACTGCATCTCTCCCGCCTCTACGGCATCGAGAATGGCAATGTGCTCGCGACACGATTGCTCGACACGTTCGACGGGAAGATCCACGAAGACCGACGATTCCTGCATGCGGCGCAGATTATTCTGCTGGCGGACGGCCTCCGTGAGAAAGCGATTCCCCGAACAGGCGGCAAGTCCTTCATGGAAGGACGCGTTGACGCTGAACCAGTCGTCACCGTCGAAGGCGGTCGTGGCGGCGGCGTTGCGGATGCGTTCATGCGCGCGCCTGATCTGGGCGAACTGGTCCAGATCGGCCTTGAACGTCGGCGAGCGGAGCGCGGCGCACTCGATCACCATGCGAAATTCGTAGCTTTCATTGTAAGCTTGCTCGCCCACCAGCGTGTCGACGAAGCGCCAGCCGTGGCCCGGCAGCCTATGGGCCAATCCTTCGGCGGCGAACCGCATCAGGAGTTTGCGGATGACGCCACGCGGTACACCATAGCGCGCCAGCAATTCCGCCTCGGAAACTTCCGGCGCGAGCACGCCGGACGAACGCTCGCGCATCATCCGGCGATGAAGCTCCTCCAGGGGCGACTGCGGCAATACCGCCCCGAAATCAAGATCGGTGAGTCGTTTGGCCACCTGCAAGCCGCGCGTGCTGGTCGGCTCGACGATACCTTGGGCCGCCAGCAAAGCCAGCGCGGCGGCAACCGGAGAGCGCGACACCCCGAAACCGCGCGCCATTTCCGGCACCGATATGCGCGTGCCGGCATCCCAGCCGAGGTCGCGCATGCGCTCAAGAATACGACGGGCAAGATCGAGCTGGAGGGCACTCTTGGCCTCCAAGTCCATGCTCTTCATCCAGTCGCTCCCAGTTCGCGTCCTTGCTGGATAGCGCAGGCTCCGGGTTTGGGAAATCGGAAAGCTGCAAGCATCCGAAATTTCTGCTTTTCATTTAAACAAAGTGCATCTACCATATACATCTTCCGAAGATTGTTTCCAGGCCTCGCATGACGATTACCCCATTCCCACTGATTGAAGTGCACGGCTCGCCCCGCAAGCGCGGCGAACTCTATGGCGACCAGGCGCGCGATCGCGTCCGGCGCTCCTTCGGACACTATGAGGAACAGCTCGGCCGTCTCGGCTTCGCGGCGGACGACGTCGAGCGCCTGGTCGGCGTCTTCCTCCCTAGAATCCGCGAATGGGCCCCCGATCTGGTCGAGGAGATGGAAGGCATAGCCGCCGCCGCCGACGTAAGCCTGGCCTCGATCGTCCTGGTCAATGCGCGCACCGAAGTGCTGCAGCTTGCGTATCGGGAAAAGGGCATGGCGGAAGACGACGATCCGGATGGTTGCACCGGTGCGGTGATCATGCCTGCGGCAACCAAGGCGGGACGATTGATCCATGGCCAGAACTGGGACTGGAAAGCCGAGTGCGCCGAAACGTCCATCGTGCTGCGCATTCGCCGCGACGACGCACCGGATGTGCTGACATTCACCGAAGCTGGCGCGCTGGCTCGGAGCGGCTACAATTCAGCCGGCATCGCGATCACCGCGAACTATCTGGAATCGGATCGCGATTACAAGAACCTTGGCATCCCCCTGCCCTTCATCCGGCGTCGCGCCCTCGAAGCGGCCCATTTCGCCCACGCGCTGCGCGTCGTCGCCATTACCCCGAAATCCGGGTCGAACAACATGATTGTGAGCACCGCGGAAGGCTTCGCGGTCAACCTGGAATGCGCGCCCGACGAAGCGTTCCCTATCTACCCGCAAGACGGGACGATCGTGCATTCCAATCACTGGCTGAGCCCTGTCGCGCTCAGCAAATTGAAGGAAACCGGCCTGGCCAGCGTGCCGGACAGCCTCTATCGCGACTGGCGAGTGCGTCAGTATCTTATGGCAAGGACGGGGGACATCGTCGCCGAAGATCTGAAGGACGCGCTCTTCGATGATTTCGCCTCGCCTTTCGCCGTATGCCGACCGCCGGTGCGGAAGGAAGGCGGCAATCTCTCAGCCACGGTGGCGATGGTCATCTGCGAACCCGTGGCGGGCTATATGGAGCTTGCGCCGCTGCCGGCCCTCAACCGTACGTTCACGCGCTACGAGCTCGCCCTCAACGACAGCGTCCTGGAAAGAATCGACAAGGCATCCACTCAACCCGTCAGCGACAGGAAGAGCCGATGGGCCGCTTCATCCTGATCAGGCTGGCATCGGCCGTTCCCACGCTTCTCATCGTCTCGGTGACGGTCTTCCTGTTGATGCGGATGATCCCGGGCGATCCGGCGATGCTCATGCTGGGCGACCTCGCCCAGCCCGGCCAGGTCGAGGAGCTGCGGCGGCAGATGGGGCTCGATCAGCCGCTAGTGGTGCAGTACTTCTACTGGTTGGGCGACGTGTTGACGGGCGATTTCGGCCATTCGATCGTCTCCAAGGAAGCGGTTCTGCCTCTTATCATCGACCGTTTCTCGGTCTCCGCGACGATCGTGCTCACGGCCGTCTTCTTCGCCACGCTGATCGCGGTTCCGTCCGGCATGTTCGCGGCGTGGCGCCAGGACAAACTCGCGGACATAACCGTGGTCGCGACCTCGACGATATTCCTGTCTATACCGAGTTTCTGGCTCGGCCTGATGCTGCTGCTGATCTTCGGCTTGTGGCTCGGCTGGGTGCCCGTGATCGGATACGTGCCTTTCAGCACGGACTTCACCAGTGCGCTCGTCTACATCATCCTGCCCGTGGTGACGCTCGTGCTGGTCGAATCCGGGCCGATCGCCCGCATGGCGCGCGCCAGCACCATCGAGGTTGCCCGGCTGGACTACATCACGCATGCCCGCGCAAAGGGATTATCGGAGCAGGCCGTCATGTGGCGCCATGCCTTCAAGAACGCCTTCGCCCCGACCTGGACGCTGATCGGCCTTGTGCTAGGAAGCCTGCTGGCGAACATCGCCGTCATCGAAACGGTCTTCACGATCCCGGGACTCGGCCGGCTGCTGATCGATTCGATCTATGCGCGCGACTATCCCGTCGTGCAGGGCTGCATGCTGTTCATCGCCTTCATCTATGTCGTGGTCAACCTGCTGGTCGATCTCGTCTACCCGTTCCTGGACCCGAGAGTGACGGCATGATCGTGCACGCGCTCGGCATCCCCAAACTGCGCTTCAACGCGCTCCTTGGCGGCGTCATCGTCCTGTTCTTGTGCGCAGTCGCGGTCGCCGGGCCATGGCTTGTCTTCTACGATCCGCTGAAGCTCGATCTTGTTTCCCGGCTGCAAGGCCCCTCGGCGATTCATTATCTCGGCGCGGACGAATTCGGCCGCGATGTTCTTTCCAGGCTTGTCTACGGCGCCCGCACCAGCGCCTGGATCGCCTTCTCCACCGTCGTCTTCGCGATCGTGCTCGGAACCGTTCTCGGCGTCGTCGCCGGCTTCCTGCGCGGCTGGACGGACCGGATCATCATGGTCTTCAACGATGCGCTGCTCGCCTTTCCTGGCCTGTTGCTGGCGCTCGGCTTCATGGCCGTGTTCGGTGCCAGCCAGAACGGCATCATCGTCGCCCTGGGACTGGCCTACGCTCCTGTGGTTGCCCGCGTGGTGCGCGGAGCCGTGCTCTCGATCCGGGAGCGCGAGTTCGTGGAAGCGTCGCGCGCCATGGGCAACAGCGAGATCGTCACGATGGCCAGGCATGTCCTGCCCAATTGCGTGGCGCCGATCATCGTTCTCGCCACCACCATGTTCGGCTGGATCATCCTGGCCGAGAGCGCGCTGAGCTTCCTCGGCCTCGGCGTACCGCCGCCCTCGCCGAGTTGGGGCAACATGCTGTCCACCGCCCGGCCCTATATCGGCCAGGCGCCTCACCTGATCGTCCTGCCCGGCCTTTGCATCGCAGTAACGCTGCTCGGCGTGAACATGCTGGGCGACGCGCTGCGCGACTGGCTGGATCCGAAGATGCAGGTGTCATCGTGACGGAGTTTCGAGCCGGCGACGCGCCGCTGCTCGCGGTCGACAACCTGTCCGTCCAGATCGGATCGGCCGGCAGCAAGGTCGTCGATGGCTTGAGCTTTGACCTCTCGAAAGGCGGGATGCTGGCGCTCGTCGGTGAATCCGGTTCGGGCAAGACCATGGCGGCGCGCGCTATCCTAGGCCTGCTGCCCCCCGCGCTGCGCATTGCGCCGGGCAGCAGCATCAGGCTCGATGGAAGCGAGCTTACCTCGCTCTCCCCGCAGGCGATGCAGAAAGTCCGCGGCCTGCGCATCGGCATGGTCTTCCAGGAGCCGATGGTTTCGCTCAACCCGTCGATGACCATCGGCGACCAGATGGCGGAAGGGCTTCTGTTGCATCACCGCAACCTCGGACGCGACGAAATCCGCGACCGCTGCGTCGCCATGCTGAAGCGCATCCGGATCGACGATCCGGAGCGCTGCCTCGCGGCCTATCCGCATGAATTCTCCGGCGGCATGCGCCAGCGCATTATGCTGGCGTCGGTCATGCTCCTGAAACCGCAGCTTCTGATCGCCGACGAACCGACCACCGCGCTGGACACGCTCGTCCAGCGAGACGTTCTCGACCTGATGGCCGAACTCACGCGGGAAAACGGCACCGGCGTCCTGCTCATCAGCCACGATCTCGGCATGGTGTCGCACTACGTCCGGGACGTCATCGTCATGTACAAGGGCAAGGCGGTCGAAACCGGCCTCGCCCGCGACGTCCTCCATGCGCCGAAGCACGACTATACGAAACGCCTTGTTGATGCGATGCCGCGCCGCAAGGACGGCGCCGGGCAACAGGCGGTTGCGCGCGAGCCATTGCTTGAGCTCAAGGACATCGTCATCGATTATCCCGGACATCAACGGCTGTTCGGCACCAGCTCCGGCAAGCGCGCCGTTTCGGGCGTCGACCTGAGCGTCGGCCAAGGCGAAATCCTGGCCCTGGTCGGTGCATCCGGCTCGGGCAAGACGACACTCGGCCGCAGCATCATCGGTCTGGTCGAGCCGAGCGGCGGTACGATCCGCTTCCATGGCAAGGAACTGGCGGGTTCGATCAACGCGGCGACGCGCACCCAGCGCCGCTACATGCAGATCATCTTCCAGGATCCCTATTCCTCGCTCGATCCGCGCCAGCGCATCGGAAGCATCGTTGGCGAACCGCTGAAACTCGATACGTCGACCGACCGGAAGACACGCAATGAGCGCGTCGCCGAAGTCTTTGCCCAGGTCGGCTTGCCGCTCGAGTTCATACGGCGCTACCCGCACCAGCTTTCGGGCGGCCAGCGCCAGCGCGTCGCCATCGCCCGGGCGATCGTTTCCCGCCCGGCCTTTGTCGTCGCCGACGAGCCGGTTTCCGCCCTCGACATGACGGTGCAGAAGCAGATCCTGGAACTGCTCTGCAGCCTGCAGGAGCGCTACGGCTTCGCCTGCCTTTTCATCTCGCACGACCTCGGCGCGGTCGAGCAGGTCGCCGACCGGGTCGCGGTAATGGAAAACGGCCGCATCGTCGAGCAAGGCACGCGCGACGACATCTTCGACCGCCCGCAGCATCCCTATACCAAGCGGCTCTTGGCGGCGGCCATGCTGCTCGACCGCACCTTCGCCGGCAGCGAACAGATGGCGGCGACGTGACCTGGGCACCGAAGCGACTTATCGAAGGCGGCACGCCGCAAAAGCTCGGCTTCTACGAAAGGGGCGCGACACCCTATTTCGCCAGCCGGATGGACCCGCGCCTGTCCTACTGCCTCTACGTTCCGAAGGACTATGACGAAACCGGCTCCGATACGTACGCCCTCGTCGTCATCGCGCACGGAACGGCGCGCTGGGCCGAGAGCTATCGCAACGATTTCGCAGCCTTCGCCGAAGACACCCGCACGATCATCTGGCCCCGCTCTTCGCCGCCGGCATGACCGCGCCGAAAGAGCTGTCCAGCTACAAGTTCATGCGGCGCGGCGGCATCTCCTACGATCTGGTGCTGCTCGACATGGTCGACGAAGTGGCGGAGCGCTACCGGCTTCGGTCCGACCGTTTCCTGCTGCACGGCTTTTCCGGCGGCGGCCATTTCGCGCATCGGTTCCTCTACCTGCACCCGGAACGCCTGCTCGGCGTCTCGATCGGCGCGCCCGGCATCGTCACGCTGCTGGACTTCGAGCATGACTATTGGGTCGGCGTGCGCAATTTCAGCGCCGTGTTCCAGAAAGACATCGATCTCGACGTCATGCGGCGCGTCCACGTCCACATGGTCGTCGGCGCGCAGGACACCGAGACTTGGGAAATCCGGCTGCAGCCGGGCGATGCACTCTGGATGGACGGCGCCGAGCGCCTTGCAGAGGCAAACCGGATTCAGCGCATAGCCGCGCTGCGCGAGAGCTTTGAGGCGCATGGCATCGCCGTACGTCAGGACATCGTGCCGAACGCCGCGCATGACGGCAGGCTGATGCTCGATGCTGTAAGAACGTGGTTTCGCCATGTGATGAGCACGGAAACGGCAAGCGCGTGACCTTGCCTGGATGATGGCGACGAGATCGCCGCACCGGAAAAGATCAAACGCTGGCGGCCGCCGCCGAACCTGGCCGCGTCATACGACGGCGTGCCCTTCAGATCCGCGTGAGTGACGGCGCCGACTGCCGGTGGATCCGGCCGGAAGCTTCGGCTGCGATCGCCAGGCACGGCGGTAGCGGCTTCGGGGTTCTGTGCGCAATCGGACGATCGCGCCGGTCACAATCGGCGACCGCGTCGAATTGCTCGAAGCCCGATCATCCGATGAAGATGGGCGGGCGATGAGCTCGCCCGCCCATTTCGGTTGGGAGCGGAGGCGCCCTATTTGCCCTTGTGCACGCCCCAGGCGCGAGTCTTGTCGCCGGCCCAGACATTGTAGCCGGTCACGTCCGGCGTCACGGCGTCGATCACAGGCTCATAATAGAGGCCGAGGATCGGAACGTCCCCAGCCATCAGCGCATGGATCTGCTTGAACAGGTTCTTGCGCTTAGCCGGATCGGTGACCTTGGTCGATTGCCGCACGAGATCGAGCGCCTTGTCGTTCTCCCACTGAGCTGTCGGGACCTTATCCTTGTCGCCGACCAGGATGCCGTAAAGCAGCGACGGATCGAGGCGGGCAGAATAGCCGAACGACTGCATCTGGAACTTACCGGCCAGATAGTTGTCGAGCTGCGTCGCCCAATCCAGCGTTTCAAGTTTCGCGTTAATGCCGGCGGCGGCCAGCATCGCCTGGACCATCACGCTGTTGTCATACATGCCCTGGTAGCGCGAATTGGTCTGGATGGTGATCGGCTCGCCCTTGTAACCGGCCTCTGCCAGCAGCTTCTTCGTCGCTTCGGGATCGTATTTCGGCCAGGTGAGGAAGCTGTCGTCGAAATAGGCGCTGGCTTGCGCCACACCGGACGGATTGAATGGCGAGAGCCCGTTCGTGCGCACCTGCGCGATCTGCGAAAAATCGATCGCGTGCGCGATCGCCTGCCGCATCTTCACGTTTTTCAGGAGCGGGTCCCTGGTCTGGATGAGCAGCGGTGTCCACGACAGGCCCGGCGTGGACAGAACTGTCATGCCGTGCTGCTTGGCCTCGTCGACACGACTCGCCTCGAAGCCCGGCAAGACGTCGATCTGCTTCGCGTAAAGCGCCGTTTCCGCCGCCGAAGTATCGGGAATAATAACGAATTTGACTTCATCGACATAGGCGCTACGGTCGCCCGCATACCCGCTCATCTTCTCGCTGAGAGGTTTGTAGTCGGCATAGCGATCGAGCGTGATCGACTGCCCCTTGGTCCAGCCCCTCAGCTTGAACGGTCCGGTGCCGATCGCGAGATCGGGGTTCCACTTACCGTCCTTGTCGACGTTCTTGGGGCTGGCGATCCAGCCGTTGCATTGGATGTTGGCGAGCTGCGCCAGGAACAGCGCGTTCGGCTCATTGATCTTGAAGACGACCGTCTGGTCGTCCGGCGTGTCGACGGATTCGACCTTGAGTCCCTGCGAGCCGTCGAAATACGGGTTGCAGAACCAGTCCTTGCCTGCCTTCACCCGGCGATCCCAGTTCCACTTGACGTCGGCGGATGTGACCTTGTCGCCATTGTGGAAGGTAGCGCCGTCGCGCAGCTTGAACGCATAGGTCTTGCCGTCGTCCGAGACGGTCCATGACTGGGCCAGCAACGGCCCGATGCTGAGATCGTCGCGATAGGCGACAAGCGTCTCGAAGATCGTGTGCAGGACCGTATCGGTGTTGGCGTCGCGGTTGAGGCCGTCCGTGCCGCGGATGTCGGCATTGATGCGGATCGTCAGCGTGCCTCCAGGCGTTTGCGCCGCAGCGGGATATGCCGAGGCAAGCCCGAGCGACAGCGCGGCCAGGGCCAGAACGGACTTCCACTTCATGAACGTCTCCCGGGTTCGTCCGCCGGTCGGAAAGTCACGCTGGCATGCGGACCGTTGCCAGCGTTTCAGCGAAAAATTCCTTGACCTTTGCAATCAGCAGGCGGTCGTCGTGGGCAACGCTCTCGACCATATCCAACCTTGCCGCAATTCCGTTCCTCTCGAAGCTTTTCTTGAGCGACCTTATGCGGTCGTTGCGGTTGGCGCCGGCAAGATCGGCGCCTGGCATCCACCACGCATCGTTTGGCGCGATGGTGATTTCCCATGTCTCCTTGTCGTCGCCGCCGATGACCATCTGGACCGCGACCTTGCGCATGGCGTCGAGATCAATCGCCTTGCCGAAGACGACTTCGAAGTCGCGCACGCCGACCCAGAAATCCTGATCGAAGTCGAGAAGCGTCACGACGCCCGGCGCACCGATCGACGCGGCGAGCAGCCGCTCGGGATGCAGGTAGAGAAAGCGGTGGGTGAAATGGCCGCCGCCGGAGAAGCCGTACATCAGCACGCGGTCGCCGCGTATGCGGTAGCGCTCGCGCATCTCCTCGACCATGTCGATCAGTACGGCATCGTAGTGGAGGTCGCCCGCGCGTAGCATCTTGTAGGACGACAGGTCGCCTGGAAAGCAGATGTTGGCCGAGAACAGCGGGCACAGCACGATCGTGTCGTTCGCCTCGCCGAAATCGGCGAACGCATCGCGATAGGCGAGCATGCCGCGCTCGGTGCCGTGCACGATCACCGCGAGATTGTAGGCCTTGTCGTCGTCCTCGCTGTAGTCCGACGGCACGTATGCGCAATAGGGGAAGCGCTGGTCGAAACGGGACGCGTAAACGGTCGTGTGACCGAAGTCGTAGTAGGAAAGATTTCTGCCATGGCCGGCCGTCTTGCGCATGCGATCCACCCTGTCTGCGCGCACTGTTTCATGATTTTGTGCGCATGAAAAGCATTTTGTGAATCTGGAGGGTTCTGTGAGGTCCGGGCACAAGCGGAGGCACGCGGGCTCAACGCCGGACCTCATTGCAAGCCGGATTGAGCGAAGCCCCGGGCAAGTCTGGCGCTATGGGGATTGTAGCTTGGAGGGGCAGTGGAGATTGTCTTCGTCGGGTGTTGCGGCCGAAAGATGGATGTGCGAGTGCAACCTTTGCACTGTGGGATTCCTGCTTCGCACGGTCAGCTTTTGGTGTCAGTCATCGTCTGCCAAGCACTTGGTCGCTTCCTCGGCGAGAAAACCTCAGCGCCGCCGATCAAATATCGTCAAGCTCGGCGCGATAGGCGTTGAAGGCCTTTTTACTCACGGCATCGATATCGATCTCAACGCATCCGTCACGGATTCTTTGGAGAAGAGCCTTCCGAGAGTCAGCGAGCTTGCGCACATCCTTGAGAACCCGGGCTTCGCTCCTTTGCGCTAGGTTCAGGACCCATTGATTTGAAGTGATGGATATGATTCAGGCGGGCGTGCAGGAGCCTGACTGATGAGTAATTTGTTTTGGCTAACGGGGACGAGCAAATGGCTCGTCTTCAGCCCTATTTTCCCAATAGCCATGGACGTCAACGCGTTGATGACCGGCGCGTTCTGAGTGGCATCATCTTCGTCAACCGCAATGGGCTCAGGTGGCGCGATGCGCCGAAGGAATACGGCCCCTCCGAGACGCTTTATAACCGGTGGAAGTGCTGAGGCGACAAGGGCATCTTTATCCAGATGATGGAAGGCCTGGCTGTGCCTGAGGCTCCAGAGCTGAAGACGATCATGATCGACGCGACCTATCTCAAGGCCCACCGCACGGCTTCCAGCTTGCGGGTAAAAAAGGGTGCGGGCCGCCTGATTGGACGCACGAAAGGTGGCATGAACACCAAGCTTCATGCCGTGACGGATGCGAATGGTCGCCCTATCAGTTTCTTCATAACGGCAGGTCTGGTCGCGCACAACTGCATCAATCAACGCATGACGTCCGCCGGGGGCTTCTATGCCTGGGAGTTCGACAAGGACGGCCAGGACCTGCGCGTGCGTGTCGACGGTCAGCTCGTCTTCAACACGACCCTGCCCATGGTCGACGCGGCAATCGCCGGCTACGGTATCGCCTATGTCCCGGAAGATATCGCCACCGAGCATGTCGCCGCAGGGCGGCTGCAACTCGTGCTCGACGACTGGCCGCCGAAATTTGCCGGCTACTATCTTTTTTATCCCAGCAGCCGGCAGAACCTGCCGGCCTTCAAGGTCATTCTCGACGCCCTGCGCTGGCACGGCAGATAAGTGATTCCATGATTTCTTACTGATGGCCTAGTCTTCAACCTCGTCCTGTGCTTCTCCGCCTGAGAACTCCGGCATGATATCCCCAGCCAACAGCTTCTCTTTCGACAGCAAGCCAGCATCTTCCAGCGCCTCGAAATCCGGCAGATCGCGCAACGTGTCCAGCCCGAACGCGAGCGGGAATTCTTTCGTGGTGACATAGGTGTAGGGCGCGCCGGGCGTCGGGCTGCGCGGACCGGACGCGAGCAGGCCGGCGCCTCGCAGGCTGCCGATCAGGTCCCGGCTGATTTCCTTGCCGAAGAAGCTGGACAACTCGGCGCGGGTGATCGGCTGGAAGTAAGCAATACACATCAGCACCAGCACTTCGGATTGGGTGAGGTCGACCGATCGCTCGTTGCCTCCGACAGCCGCACGAATGGCGTCGGCATAGGCCGGCGGGTCAGGTGCTTCCAGCCGCCGGCGACGGAAACCAGGTCGTACGGCCGCCCGCGCAGCTCCTCGCGGATGTCGTCGATCAAAAGGTCGATGCTGCAGCTTTTTCCCACAATCCGCGCCAGCGTCTCGCGGCCGACCGGCTCGCTGGCGGCGAAGATGGTGGCCTCGGCACGGTGCATCCATTCGCGCCAGCGCATCTCCGGCGGCAGGTGATCCAGCTCCCGATCAAACAGCTCGTCAGCTGGTCGGCCTTCGCCTGGTCGCTGGTCAGCTGATCGACCTTCGCCGCCCTGCCCTGCCCTTTTCGGCCTTGCCGCGCTCTCCACCATCGTCAAAGCCCAAAAATGCGGAAGGTTGGCCGGCCGGACAATTCGCGCACGGCGCCGAGTTTTTGCAGCCGCTCGAACAGCCGCCGGCTGGCCCAGCGCGACAGGTTTTTGGTGACAAAAGTTCCCGACACCGTGTCATCGCCAAGCAACCGGCCGACGACCTCGCCGGCCGCCCTGGATCGCAGTTTTGGCACGACCGCCCGAAGCCGGTCGGCCTGCATGGCCATATCCGCCGCGAGCCGGCAGGCCTCAGTGGCTCCGAGGGCAGCGGCAATGAAGGCGGCCCGCTCGAACCCGTCGCCGCCCGGTCGCGCGCGCCGGCCCTCAAAGCCCGAACGCAGCAGCGGCGCGTGCATCTGGGGGCCGAGGATCGGCACGGCGTGCCGCCAGCCCATGCGCCAGGACAGCGCGCAATCGGCGAGCCACCAGGAAAAAATTTCGGCCTTGGGGTCTTGCCGCATGACGGCGGCGGCGGTGCGCGCGGCGACCACCGGGGCTGGCGCGCCGCTGCGCACCTCTTCCCCTGTGACGTCGATCAGGTTGGCAAAACCGTCAGACCAGCCGACGCCGAGCGAGGCGGCCACCGTCTGCAACTCCGTGAGATCGGGCGGCAGCGAACGGTCGGCGAGACGGCGCCAGGCGGCGAGCACATTGCCGGCGGGCCCCGGCGCGTCGCCGTGCTGGCGCAGCAACCAGGCATCGCGCAAGGCCGCTTCATCCTCGCCGCGGCCGGTCAGCTTCATGCAGGCGGCTGCTGCCTTCAGCGCCAGACGATGCCGCCAGGCGCCGCTCCAGTCCGGCTCGGCCTGCACGAGAATATCGAGCGCATCCAAGGCGCAGCCGGCCATGAAGGCGGCCTCGGCCGGATCCTCGATGCGGGCGCGCGGCGTCGCCCATGCCGGCACGCCCAGGACCGGGAACGAGGCTTGCGATGCGGGTGCGGGCTGCCGACTCATCGCCAGCAGTGTAACCGCGACGTGCGTTAGAGCGAGCAAAAACGCAAATATCCGCACAGGCTGTGCGGGACAAAAGAATGAAAAAATTGCATTATCAATTGCATACCGGCTCTTGCGATGCGTCCTTTCATCCCTTGGTGTTGTCGCCTTTGAAACGCCCCCCGCAGGCGCCGTTTCAGGGAGCATCTCGCGGCATGGGCAAACTTTGCCCGCCGACATTGGAACGATCATCATCGGCTCAATCCGATCCGGGAAGGCCCATGCAATGCCAAACCCAAACACAGGCGGTGCGTAACCCCTGGCAAGGCCGACTCGGCAATCCCCAGGTCAACAGCGAATGAACCGTGCCGATTTCCGGGGCTATGACTTGCCCGGCCAAAGAAGTTCGCTGCCCTCCCGAACGAACTTGCACCGGGGATCGACAACCGGGCTCCCAAACGGAAAATATCATGCTAAGGATCGCGCGAAGTATCGCTGGAAGCGTTCCTGGCCGGGCTCGCGGCGGGAAGAGGTTGCTTTGCAGGTAATTGGCGAAGAGTCCCGCTCTCTCCGCCAGCGGTTTTCCACTCTCCGCCAGTTTCTCTGCAAGCAACTGATTTCCAGAGACAAAAGCCCGTCCGCGAACGCCTGACAAGGGTGTTCGGAGATGAAAGTATCGTCCAAAGTATCGCTCGGGGTAGTCGTGGAAAATGCCGAGTTGCTTAAGGCTCGCTATGTCGAGAAATTCTCTTCCGGAGGCGTCGCCGGAGCAGGGGCAATTCCTCCGGTGCCACAATCGACCACCATGGCTCCCGCGCCCATCGGCGTGTCCGCATCCGCTGCGAACACAAGTATTTCAGCTGCCGCCAAGCCAGGGGCCGCACTAGCAGCATCGAAAGTTCCGGCGTTCCAGCTGGACCGCCGCTTCGTGGAGCGCGCGCCCTCGTCCAAGCCGCTGTTCAGCACGATCTCCGACGAATACCTGGCCGCCAGGCGGACCAAGTCGGGCGACGACAACGCGGACGTCGAAACCGCCCGCTTCAGACGCGACCTCTTCATCGAACTGATCGGTGACCATCCGGTCGACACCTATATCGGTCTGCACCGAACGCGGATAATAGGATCACGCATCTCAAAAAGATGCTGCCGGCAAGTTCCGATCTTTTTGAGCCAAAACGTCTTCCATCGCTGTTGTGAGGAAATCCAGCAACCGGCGCAGTCGTTCTACCGTTCGTCTGGTCTCGGGATAGACGAGAGAGACAGGCGTTGGCTCGGGCTCGAAATCGACCAGTACCCTTACCAGCTTACCTTCGCCGACGTCGTCAGTTGCCTGGTACGATAGTGCCAAGGTGATGCCGAGGTCTGCGCGTGCGGCTTCCAATGCGGATGGCGCGTCATTGACCATCAGGCGCATGTCCAGAGCCCGCGCGGATGCACCGTGCAGAGAAAGCGGTCCAGGGGCCCGCAGACTCGAATGCTGAATCCAGTGATGGTGGGGGAGATCGTCCGGTTTCTGCGGTACCCCGTACCGGGCAAGATATGAAGGGCTTGCAAGGGCCCACGATTGGACAAAACCGACCCGCCTGGTGATCAGCGAAGGAGCCTCGACCGGACCGATGCGAACGCCGAGATCGAAGTCATCGGCCTGTAGATCGACAACTGCGTCAGATAATTCCAACCCAACATCGATCAGCGGATACTCCTTCAGGAATCGGCAGACTGCTGGCAACACATGCATCCGGCCGAATGTCAGCGGCGCGGTCATGCGGAGCTTACCTTGAGGCTCGTTCCACCGACTGCCGACCGTCTCTAGAATCTCATCGTAGTCGGCAAGGAGACGTCGCGAGCGCTGTACCAGCAACTGACCAGCCTCAGTTGCGCGGCATCGGCGCGCACTGCGTTCGAACAGGACCGCGCCGAGCGATGTTTCAAGTTCCCCCAGGATCCGCGATATCGATGGGAGCGAGAGGTTGAGTTTGCGCCCGGCGGCAGCAAGCGACCCCTCATCATCGATGGTGATGACGACCTTGAGTTGTCGAAGCCTATCCATTCAATATTCCATTTATCGAGATCATAGGTTTTAGTTTTAGCGTATAGTTCAAGAATCCGAAATCAATTAAAATTAGCAAAATTTGACAACCCGTGGCCGGAGGCTGGGCGGTAGAAGGATGCAGTTTAATCAGCCGATCATGGATGTAGCGACGCTGACAGAATACGGACGGCAGCGCCTTTCCGAGCATTTCTTCATGCGCGAGATGCTCTATTCGGAGGTCGGCAACCTTCACGGAATTCCCAACCTCCCCGAACGTCCCGAGCTTGCGCTACAGGTCGGGCGTGAGGTCGCGCTCCGGCTGCTCGAGCCATTGAAACGCGCCTTCGGCCACGTGTCGATCCGCAGCGCCTATCGGTCACCGACGCTCAACGCCTTCTGCAACGAACGTTTCCGGGCTGGGGACACGGCCTGCTGGTGCACCGGCAACGACATCAATGCCGCACGCCACATCTGGGACCGACGGGACGGCGACGGGCATCTCGGCGGAACTGTCACTGTTTTCGTTCCCGCCTACCTTGAACACTACCGGAAGACCGGAGACTACCGGCCACTCGCCTGGTGGATCCGCGACCACATCGGCGACTACTCGGAACTATTCTTCTTCAGAAAGCTCTGCGCGTTCAACATCCGCTGGTATCAAGGGCCCTCGGACAAAGCGATCTGGTATCTCGATCCACCGGTTCGCGACATGCTGACCAAAGTCGGCATGGACGGCTTCGACAGCGACCACAGCCAAATCTACCGCAACATCATCAAGCCCTTGGAATAGGAGAGCTATCGTGTTTTCGCTTTCGAGCTTCGACCATGTCGGAATCCGCGTGACGGATATCGAGCGCGCACAGAAATTCTACGAAGGGCTGGGCTTCGTCGTCGATCCGGACGAGGAGTCGCCGAAGGCCAGGGCCCGCGGTTTCGTAAACAGCCACGGCGTCCGCGTACATCTGATCTACAACGGCGTTGCAGTTGAGGGCGGAAACGTTCTTATGGACATCCAACCGAAGCATCCGGGCTACACCCATGCGGCTTTTGTGGTCGACGACATGGACCGGCTGATCGCCTGGCTCGACGAACAGGCCGTTCCGATCACCGAAGGTCCCATTGTCTGGGGCGAGGGCCGGCGCAAGGTCTGCTTTGTCCGCGACCCCGACCGCAACGTGCTTGAATTCAACCAGTTGCTAGAAAAATAGCGCCCAGCCTCGCCGCTACGATTCCCAACCGGGACGATGCCTGAAGGCTGCCGCCCCGGTCCTTGTTCTTCAGGCCGCCAAGGGGATTGATGGGTGTAGTGTTTCCAGATTCTCCCTAGGGGAGCTTGACGACCGACGACGGCCACGCGAACGGCTCTTCATCGCACCGGAAGTTTCCGTCCCAGGAAATTGAGGATCAGGCGCGCGATCGTCGGGGCCTCTTCCTCCAGCGCGAAATGACCGGTCTCGAACAGGTGCAGTTCGCAGGCCGCCACGTCTCCTCGATAAGCCTGTGCGCCGGCCTCCGTGAAGAAGGGATCGTTCCGGCCCCAGACGACGAGCGTCGGCGGCTGGTATCGGCGCAGATAGTCCTGCCATTCCGGATACTGCCTGGGGTTGGACCCGTAGTCGTGGAGATAGGCGAGCTGGATTTCGTCGTTGCCGGGGCGGTCCAGCCCCGCCTGCGCATGCAGCCAGGCATCCGGGCTGACAAGGCTCGGGTCGCGCGCGCCGTGGAGGTACTGGAAGCGGGTGGTTTCCAGCGTCAGGAAGCCACGCAACATCGCTTCCGTCTCCGGCGTTCGGCACTCCCAGGCGGGCCGGGCCGCATCCATAGCCGGCGACAGCCCTTCCTCGTAGGCATTGGCGTTCTGCACGACGAGGGCGAGGACACGCCCCGGATACCGTACAGCCAGACGAAAGCCGATCGGCCCGCCGAAATCCTGCATGTATAGCGCGTAGCTGTCGAGCCCGAGCGCCTGCGTGAAGCGGTCGATGACATCGGCAAGATTGTCGAACGTATAGCCAAAATCCGTCGTTGGGGGCGCGCTGCTAAAACCATAGCCCGGATAGTCGGGCGCGATGACGCGGTAGTGCGGCGCCAGCCGAGGGATGAGGTCGCGGAACATGTGCGAGGACGTCGGGAAGCCGTGCAGAAGCAGAACGACCGGCGCATCCGCCGGCCCCGCCTCCCGGTAGAAAATCTCGATCCCGTCGACCTCTGCCGTGCGGTAGCGCATCTGCGTCAGGGAATCGGCGGCGTCCCCATCCAGCATCCGCAAGGCGCCGGCTGCCGTCTGACCGTGATTCATGTCTTCCTCCATAATAATAACCATTAAAACTTAAGTTTGATGGTTATCCACAAATGTGATAACTCGTCAAGTACGGCTTTGGAGGTTACTTTTGGACTTTCCCACCTTTCCCTTCCTTGGCAACGCCTTGTGGGTCGATTTCCTCAACACCGAACCGGCGCTTCCCGGCGGCGGCAGAGGCGACCTTGTCGGCAGGCCTGAGGCATTCGGGCGCTGGGCGCGCGCCGCCGGAAAACTCGGCCCTCATGATCCGTTCGAGCCGGATCAAAATGAAATGGCGGAGGTGCGGCGGTTCCGAACGGTCCTGCGCGCGGGCGCGGAAAGCCTGCTTGCCGGCCACACGCCGCCGAAGACCACGGTTGACGCCGTCAACGAAAAGCTTGCCCGCAGCCCTGTCGTCTCGGCCTTGGTCGAGAAAGGCACCGCATGGGAACTGGCGTCGCGGTCGATGGCCGGCACGACAAGCGCCCTGCTGGGCAAGGTGGCCGCGGATTTCGCGCATACGCTGATATCGGGACGGCCGGACAGGCTGCACCGATGCGAGCATCCCGGCTGCGTGATGCTGTTCATCGACACCAGCAAGAACGGCAAGCGCCGCTGGTGCAGCATGGAAACATGCGGCAACCGGGAAAAGGCCGCCAGTCACCGCGCACGAGCAAAACGCTCGGGAGCACCCACCTGACCAGGCCGGGAGAACGGCCGGGCCGCTTTCCCGCAAACCGTCGTCAAGCCGCCGGCTGCGTCTCGGCGTTGACCGGCCGCACGATGCAAGCGGCCAGGCGGTCCGCTTCATCGAGCGCCTCGGCGTGCCGTTGCCCCCAGTCGCACAGCGCCAGCATCACCGGCTCCAGGCTGAGGCCGAGCGCGGTCGCCGAATAGTCGACGCGCGGAGGCACCTGCCGGAACACCTCGCGCTTGACTAGCCCGTGCGCCTCAAGTTCGCGAAGCTGCTGGACGAGCACCTTCTGGCTGACCGACGGGATCAGCCGCATCAGCTCCGACAGACGCTTCGGCCCGTCGAACAGGTGATAGAGGATCACCGCCTTCCATCGGCCCGAGATCGTGCGGATGGCACGCTCGATCGGCAACACCGGCAGGTTCTTGATCAGCTTGGCCATACTTACCTCCTGGTCTGTATGGGAGAAACTTCTCCGTAGAGTAGCCGATCGCCGTACCGTTAGAAAAGCCCATCAACGGAAAGAGGCAGATGCCATGAAAATCATCCAGATCGACGAGTTCGGCGAACCGGGCGTGCTGAAGGTCCGCGAGGTGGCACGTCCCGAGATCCAGACCGAGAAAGAGGTGCTTGTCCGTGTCCACGCCTCGGGAGTGAACTTCTTCGAGGTGCTGATGCGGCGCGATCGCTATGCGGTGACGCCGCCGCTGCCCGCCCACTTCGGCGTCGAGGTCGCCGGCGTCGTCGAAGCGGTCGGCGCGAAAGCCACGCTGCCTGTCGGCAGCCGGGTCGCTGTGCCGCTGTTCACCCATGGCAGGGACGGCGGCTATGCCGACTATGTCGTGGTCGATGAGGCGGCCTGCGTGCCGTTGCCGGACGAGGTGCCGTTCGATCCCGCGGTCGCCTTGCAGGTGCAGGGTCTCACCGCGCTCCATGCCGTGCGGCAAACCACCCCCGAGGGCCGGTCCGTGCTAGTGACGGCGGCGGGCGGCGGCGTGGGAACGCTCCTGATCCAGCTCGCCAGACAGGCCGGCGCCAGGCGGATCGTGGCGCTCGCCGGTTCGCGGGAAAAGCTCGACACGGCGCTGTCATTGGGCGCCGACGTCGCCATAAACCACCGCGACGGCGACTGGCTCGCCCAATGCGCCGCCGCAGGTGGCGACGGGTTTTCCACCGTCTACGATTTCGTTGGCGGAGAACTCGGCGCAGCGGCCGCAACCCTGCTGGCGCCGACGGGGACCTTGTTGTTCGGAGCGCTCGGCCGCTTCGCGCTGGACAGCGGGACCATGAACGAGTTGCTGGCGCGCGGACAGGCGGTCAAAGGTTTTGCCCTCATTCCGCTTCTTCAGGCGGGTAACGTGCGGCAGGACCTGACCGAACTGTTCCGGCTGGCTGCGAGCGGAAAATTGGCGCCCGTCATCGGCGCACGCTTCGCGCTCGACCGCGCGGCAGACGCACACCGGCTGAGCGAAGCCCGCACCAGCATCGGCAAAATCGTCCTTCAACCCTGAAAGGTCACCGCGTTACGGTTGCGAGGAAGTACAGGGGAATCACGCGGCAGCGGCACGAAGCGCCAGCATCGCGGCCGGGATTGTCGCCAGCAGCCGTTTTCGCGGCATACCATCCCGGGCCTGTACCGCCAGACCAATGAGGATCGCTGCGTAGTGATCGGCAAGCGCCTCGGCGTCGGTATCCGGTGTCAATTCGCCTCCGGCGACGGCGCGTTCCAAACGCTCGCGCAGTAGCGCCGTGCGCCGGGCACGATATCCGGCGAGGAAGTCCCTCACGCCGTCGTTCTCGACCGTACAGTTGGTCGCGGCCGACACCACCATGCAACCTTGTGGTCGACCTTTTCGCGTGCAGTTCTCAATCACTTCCCGCAAACTCCGCTCAATGGCGAGCGTGGCCGTCGGCTCTTCCGCCATGGCCCGCTCGGCAGCGCCGCCTTCGTCGGCCGCATAGAGTTCGACGGCCTCGCGAAACAGCGCCTCCTTCGACCCGAACGCGGCGTAGATGCGCGCCGAGGCGATCCCAAGCTTGTCCACCAGGTCGGCCAGCGACACGCCCTCATAGCCGCGCGACCAGAAGGCGTCCCGCGCCTTCGCCAACGCTATCTCCCGATCGAACTCGCGCGGACGGCCAGCCATCGCTCACTCCTTTTTTGATCGACCGACAAATAATTCGCTTGACGGCGCTATGCAAGCCTGCATTCTTTGTTGATCGATAAATAATTGTCAAAATGGAGATCGACATGACCGTATCGGAACAGGCTGGCGCAATGCCGGCATCGGGCATCCGCATGCGAAGAGGTGCCGCACTTGCGCTGCTCGCCTTCGCCCAGCTCATCTATTCGCTCGACATCAACATCGTTTTCGTCGCCCTGCCGGAGATCGGCGCCGCCCTCGGCTTTTCCGGCCAGACCCTGCAATGGGTGGTGAGCGCCTATATGGTCCTGTGCGGCGGTTTCCTTCTGTTCGGCGGGCGCGCGGCCGACCTGATCGGCCAGCGGCGCATGTTCATCTTCGCGCTCTGGCTGTATGCGTTGTCCTCGCTCGCCGGGGGGCTCGCCTGGTCGCCGGAAATCATCGTCGCGGCGCGCGCCGTGCAAGGCATAGGCGCGGCCTTCCTGTTCCCGGCCACGCTCTCGCTCATCAACCGCCTGTTCGCGGAAGGGCGGGAGCGCAACCAGGCGCTGGCCGTCTGGGGCGGGGCCGGCGCAAGCGGGCTCAGCGTCGGGGCGCTGGCCGGCGGGTTTCTGACCGCGACGTGGGGCTGGCCCGCCGTCTTCTACGTCAACGTGGTGCTTGCCGGCATCGCCATCATCGCTGCCTTCCTTGTGATCCCCCGCGATCCCGTCCGTCACGAGCGCCGCAATTTCGACCTGCCGGGCGCCCTGAGCGTTACAATCGGCGCAACGGCACTGGTCTTTGCTCTGGTGGAAGGACCCGAGATCGGCTGGCAGGCCGCGAGCGTCGTCGGCGCGCTCATCCTCTCCGCAGTGTCTCTTGTCGCCTTCGCTCTGATCGAAGCGCACAGCGCCGAGCCGCTGATGCCGCTGCGGTTGTTCACCAACCGCAATCTCGTCGCCAGCATGATCATCACCTTCCTGTTCATGGGCACATTCGGCGCCCTGCCCTACTTCCTGACCGTGCTGTTCCAGAACGTGCAGGGATTGACGGCCCTGCAGACGGGTTTCGCCTTCCTCGTTCCCTCCATCGCCATCGTCATCGGCACCCAGCTCGGTGAGCGACTGGTGAGGCGCCTTTCGATGCGGGCGACGCTGGTGACCGGCATGGTGGTGGGCGCGGCCGGTACGGCGCTGATGGTGCCCGGCGCCGAGATCGGAATCGGCTATCTTGCCATCGTTCCCGGCCTGATCGTGTCGGGCATCGGCCAGGGCATCGTCTGGACCGGCATGTGGATCGCAGCCGCAACGGGCGTGCGCCACGACGAACAGGGCGTGGCGTCCGGCATGGCGTCCACCACGCTCAGCGTCGGTAATTCCATTGGCCTGGCTGTCCTGATCGCCCTCGCGAACCGCCATCTGAGCAGCCTGGAGGGAGAAGCGCTGACCGCTGCCATGGCGGAAGGCATACAGTTCGCCTTCTGGCTGGCCGCCGCCGGCATTGGCGTCAGCCTGCTCGCAGCGTTCGCGCTACCGGCGAATGCCAAGGCTGAATAAGCTTCGGTTGGGTTGGCCCGACATATCGCAGAGCTGATGTCGGGCCAAACATGCCAGTTACCCCTGGCAGACCGTTTGTTCAGAATAGAGCCAGGCCAAACGGTCGAGAAACCAGATCTGGCCAAAGAAAACGCCCGCGACACCGAACGCGGTCGCCCATGGATCCAATTGGAACAAGCCGATCGCCAGCGGAATAACCGAGAGCGAGCTTCCCGCCACGATCCAGCGCGTCGCGCGTCGATGATGATTTGGAATGGGAACCGATCGACGATCGAGCCACAGCTTTTCGCCGAGTATCGCCTGGGTTTCCCATCGCCGGTCGGTTTGCACCGGCGCAAAGACGCGGGTGTTGAGCCAGAGAAAGACCACGATCACGGCAACCGGAAGCAGGCACCACCAACCAAGCCAAATCCTCGAATAGATCGCCATGGCAAAGGCAGGAACCGAAGCAAGCCGTGTCCACACGCTCCATGGATTCGCATGACGAAGCCATTTGTCGTCATCCATGCCCATCGCGCGACTGATTGCGTGATCCGGTCTCACCATCATTTCCTTGTTCGGGAGGCGCTCGTTCCATCGTGTCGGCGTCCTGCAGCAGACCTCGACTCTCCCAGATCGCGGTCCGGCTCATTCCCGCCGCTGGATTCAAACACGTGCGTCGCGAATGCGATTTAGCGAACCGGACCGGGCAAGCGCGAACTCTTTCTGGTCGCCCATGAGAGCCGCGACATTGGCCGCAGCCTGAAACGCGACAAGCTCAAAGACCAGTTGGTCTATATCCAGCTCTTCGCGGAATTCCCCGGCTTCCTGACCCAACCGGAGAAGAGTTGCGAAGCCCTGGCGGATTTTCGCCCGATGCTCGTTGATGCGATCGCGGATGCGGCCCGGCCGTGCACGGTACTCGCTGCTGACCGCATTGATGAAGCACCCTCCTGGGAGAACCCGCTTTTCGACGAAGTCAAACCAGGCAGCGACAAGGGCCTCGAGCCTTGCGGCAGGCGTCGCCAGCTCCATAGCCGGATCGACCACGAGGCGGCGATAAAGCTCGACAGCGCTTTCGAGCGTGGCGAGTTGCAGACTTTCCTTGTCGCCGAACAGGACCTGGATGTTGCCTTTGGCAACGCCGGCATCTGCCGCAACCCGCCCAATCGAAATGCCTTCAAGGCCATCGGTCGAGGCAATCGCGGTCGAGTATTCGAGAATCGATGCGCGCGCCCTCTCGCCGCGCAGCCGCCGCCGATCCACTTCCACCGTCTTCTCTTTCTCGGAAATCGCCAATTGACATTTCCAATAATATACATACGATCGTATATATATTAACAGAGACCCCCGAAATGTCAATCTCGAGAACGGATGCGGCCGCTTCGCGCCCGCAAGACGCTAATTTCGGTTCCGCAAACGGCGAAACCCAATCCTCTCACGGCCACCGATGGCTGTCGCTTTCAGTCCTGCTGGTCGGCAATTTCGTAACGGTTCTCGACCTGTTCATCGTCAATGTCGCTCTCGACAACATGCGCGGCAGCCTACATGCGACGGCCGCCGAGGTTCAGCTCTTCATCGTCGGCTACAGCGTTCCTTACGGCGTCATGCTGCTGAATGGAGCACGCCTGGGCGATCTCTATGGCCGCCGCCGACTGTTTCTCATCGGCATGGCGGCCTTTACGATTGCCTCGGCCCTGTGCGGCTTTGCCCGGTCTCCTGCGATGCTCATCGGTGCACGCGCCCTGCAGGGACTTGGAGCGGCTCTCCTGATGCCTCAGGTTTTCACCTCACTGCGCATCCTGTTCGACGGCGAGCAAAGACGCCAGGCATTCGGCATCATGGGAGCGGTTCAGGGCGTTGCTGCCTGTATCTCGCAACTCGCCGGCGGCGCGCTGATCGAATATGGCGTGGCCGGTCTCGGCTGGCGTCTCATTTTCCTGATCAATGTGCCGATCGGCATCGTCGCGCTCATTGCAGGGCGCTTCCTGATCGTCGAGACGCGGGCACCGGGTGCGGCCAGACTCGATCTTCGGGGCGCAGTCATCGCCGCCATCGGTCTTGCGCTCCTCCTCCTTCCCTTCATGGAGGGGCAGGATTATGGCTGGCCATGGTGGTCGCTTGCGCTTCCAGCTCTTTCCATTCCGATTTTCGCTTACTTTGCGTATTATGAGCGCCGTCTGTCGGCCGCCGGCGGGGTTCCGATTATCGACGTGAGCCTGTTCAGGAACATCCGCTTCGTTTACGGCGTCGCAGGCATCTTTCTCTTCTATTCGGCGATCAGTTCGTTCTTCCTGTCCCTGACAATGTTGTTGCAGCCTGGTCTCGGCCTTTCGCCTCTTTGGGCAGGCGCTGTGTTCACGCCTTCCGCCGTTACGTTCTTCGCAGCGGCTCTTATCAGCCCGAAGCTTGCAGCTTCCATTGGCCACCGTGCACTTTTGACCGGAGTGGCCATTTTCGGCCTTAGTCTCCTTGTCGCCATCGCAACAGGAGCCCTAGCGCCTGCAAATCTGTCTCTCCTGATCATTGCTTTGATGCTCAACGGCGCCGGGCAAGGTCTTGTAATCCCCTTGGCCCTTAACACCGTCCTCGGCGGCGTCCACGACGATCAGGCGGGGATGGGATCGGGAATCATCAGCACCCTGCAGGTCATGGGAACATCATTCGGCGTTGCCATCGTCGGGGTTCTGTTTTTCTCTTTCGCACCGCAACTGGCAGATTCGGCGACACAGGCGTCTGCCGCCGACTTCGGCCACGCCCTCTCGATAGCGACGATCTATAACCTTGCCGCTGTGGTCGCGAGCTTTGCAGGTTTTTGTCTGTTGATGAGCGCAACTAACGTGCAGCATAGGCGTCAACCATAGCTAGATAACCAAGGCCGGCTACCAAGCTGCACGCGGGCATTTTTCCAAGAGTCAACGTGCCTACGTGCCGCTTTTCGGCGTCGCTACCGCCACGATCTCGGAGGGGTCAGCAAGTACAGAGCCATCGGCACGCATCAGACGGGTGACGACCTCCTGTCCGTCCGAAGCTCGCAAGCTCAATCGCGAATGGCCGCTTGGGAGATGGGCTTGCGACCATTCACGCAAGGCGACCAGTGCGGGAATCAGTGCATGACCTTTCGCCGTCAGCACATAGCCGTTGCGCTGACGGCGGCCCGGCTCGCGATAGGGTCGCTGTTCGAGGATATCTTCTACGACCAGTTTCGACAGCCGTTCCGCAAGCACGGAACGCGGGATACCAAGATCGTCGTGCATCGCATCGAACCGCTCAACGCCACACAACGCTTCGCGCAGGATTAGCAGGGTCCAGCCATCGCCTATGGAGCGAATCGCCCTTGCCAGCGTGCATTCGGCAAGCGGCACAGGAGTGTGCCGGGCGGAGTCAGCTTTGGAAGCGTGTTCGGTCATGCAGTTAGTATAGCAGAGTTTGATTTTCATACCCAGTTAGGATATGCTAAGTATGAAAAGTGGACTCAGATGCTGATGCCGAAGCCAGGACGCCGCCGCATCGACAGGCCGACCAGTTTCGAACCGGTACACGCCCTGCGCGATACCGCGATCGTCGCGGCACTGGCGCTCGCGCCTGCAATCGGCCTCGGAATCGCACGCTTCGCCTATGCGCTGATCCTGCCCGACATGCGCACCGACCTTGGCTGGTCTTATGCCGATGCCGGCTCGATGAACACCACAAATGCCGCCGGCTATCTATTCGGAGCCTTGGTCGCGGCGCGGATGATCGCCTCGGTCGGCGCATATCGTGTCATGGTGGGCGGCGCATGGGCCTGCGTCGTGGCGCTCATGCTCTGCGCCGTATTCCACCACGCGATACCGCTCAACACGGCCAGGATGCTGGCCGGGCTTGGCGGTGGCTTCGCCTTCGTCGCGGGCGGCGTGCTCGCGGCCGGTGTGGCGCAACGCAACCCCGAACGTGCGGTCTTTCTGCTCGGCCTATTCTATGCAGGACCGGGCCTTGGCATCCTGCTATCCGGCATCGCGGTTCCGTTCACCCTCGACCGGTTTGGCACAGGATCGTGGAACACGGCATGGGCTGCGCTCGCGATCCTTTCCCTGCCGCTGGCTGCCGGCCTTCATCTGGTACGAGGTGAAAGTGCGACCGCTCCACCGTCTGCGCAAACGAGTCCGCACTACAGGGAGATGCGTTGGCTACTATGCGGCTATCTGTTCTTCGGCGCGGGCTATATCGCATATATGACATTCATGATTGCCTGGGTCCAGGGTAGCGGCGGCGGGATCGGTCTCCAAGCCCTGTTTTGGGCCGAGATCGGGTTTGCGACGATGGCCTCGCCGTGGCTGTGGATCGGGATCCTCGAGCGGCTCCTACACGGGCACGCCTTTGCGGCACTGACCGGCATCACCGCCATCGGGGCAATGCTGCCGCTCATATCTAACACGGTGCCGATGCTGCTAGCATCGGCGGCATTGTTCGGCAGTGCATTTTTCGCGGTGGTAGCCGCGACGACAGTTTTCGTGAGACGCAACCTCCCCCAAGCGCAATGGGCGTCTGCCATCGGCAGCCTCACCGTCGCCTTCGGGATCGGCCAGATGCTCGGGCCGGTTGCGATCGGCGTGGTCAACGACGTGATGCAGAGCCTTTCGAGCGGTCTGTGGGCGTCTGTGTTCCTACTGTTTGTCGCTGCGATGCTCGGTGCATTGCAACGAGATCGGGCGCAACATGAGGCGGCAGAGCAGGTTCTTGGACCAGGACAAACTATCTAAACTTGGATGGACGCATACCGATGGTGTCGCTTATTCAGACGGCGGAGCCCGCGCAATGAGGCTGGAGGAAAACCTGGCGTTCAACTGTTCACGCGCCATGCGCGGGATTATGGCTAGCCTCACTGCCCACAGGTAGGACGTGCCGCGGGGCGTTCCCAACATCGCAGCACGATGCCTCCCAGCACGTTGATAGCGGTTGCCGGCGATCTCCCGCAAGGTGGCGTTCTGTGCAAACTGAAATGCCGCGGAGCAATAATCGGGGCAGCGAACCTGGAGCTCCCGGCACATCATTCAGCCACCGCCCGAGGCGCAGCAAATTATTTATCATGCGGTCCCTGCTCCGCAGCACCTAACGCTTCAGCCAACAGAAATCTACGAAATACCTTTGCTTTTGCAGTCAGTTGCATCGATGACGCATAGCCAAGATGAAAATCACTTCCAACATGCACAGTGTCGGGAAACACCCTCGCCAATTGTCCGGATGCGATTTCTCGTTCGACAAGGCTGGAAAAGAACAGCGCCACCCCGTGTCCATCTGTAGCCATCCGCAAAAGTGCATGGCTATCGTTCAACCGAAGACTGGGAACTTTTAGCGGCGCCTCCACACAGCAATTGGCAAACCATGCCTCCCAGTGAGTTATGCTGAACTCGTGGAAGAGCGGCAGCCTGAGCAAGTCGCCGGGCTTCTTGATATTATGCTTGGAGACGAAGTCAGGAGTAGCGACTGGAACCAGGGCGCCATCGACAAGCTTCTCGCGCACTGTTCCCGTCTGAACCAAGGGTCCCCAACTGACGTCGATATCGATGCGCTCTCGCCTGTGATCGGCAGCCTGGTAGGAATGGGAAAGCCGGAGCTCGATATCCGGATGCGCGGAGATAAAACGATACAGCCGGGGCGTTAGCCATTGCGAAGAAAAGAAGGGGGGAACGCCGACATTAAGGATTTTCCTGTCTTCGCTGCCGGCAATCTGGTTCACCGCCTCGGTGATGCTATGGAATCCGATGCTCAATCCATCGAACAAAATCTCGCCTGCATCCGTCAAATGGCTAACCGAGCCCGGCCGCCGCTCGAGCAGCTTGACTGACAGATGATCTTCAAGAATCCGGATTTGACGACTGATGGCAGCTTGAGTGACCCCAAGTTCCTCGGCGGCGCGCGTGAAGCTCATCGTTCGGGCCAAAACTTCGAAGCTACGCAACGCGCCAAGAGAAGGGAGTGATTGCCTACTCATGATGATCAAAAGTTATGATGGGTGAGTTTAAGTTGTTTGCTTCCATAAGCAATCATAATCAGAGTTCCGTCAGAAATACAAAGTGATGGGGCCTCTATATGACAAACGATACCCTTCTTCCAGGCGCCTCCGCGATAACAAAAGGCGAGGTGACGCTACCTGTTCTGAGCGAAGCGGATGTTATTCGCCTTCTCGACCCTGCTGTGTTGATTGACGGATTGGCCGAAGGTTTCCGCGCGCAAGCGCGCGGACATGTTCAATGTCCCGATCGCGTCGCCATCGACATCCCGCAGAAGGGCTTTTCTCTTTCCATGCCTGCTTGGATTGATGGAGGACCGATTGCAGTGAAGGTCGTCAACGTGTTCGAGGGAAATCTTGCGCTCGGATTGCCAAATCATCTGGCACTGATCTCGCTCTTCGATCCCCAAACCGGGATGCCCCTTTGTGTGATGGATGGGACGGCCATCACAGGTCTGCGGACTGCCGCATCGGCCATCCTGTCAGTACGGGAGCTGGCACGACGCGACGCGCGGACCGTGACGTTGATTGGGGCAGGCGTACAGGGGCGTGAACATTTGCGTCTCCTGTCTTTGATCGGCGATTTCGACGAAATCTGCATTGCATCCTACTATCCCGAGGATGCTGAACGTTTGGCTGAAGGGAACCCGGTTGCAGTCGCCGTAGCCGATGTCGAAGCTGCGGTGCGCAGATCCGACATCGTTTGTCTTGCCTCCCATTCTTACACGCCTGTCATCGAGGCTGACTGGATCAGATCCGGGACGCATGTCTCGTCCGTGGGCTACGCTCCCCCCGCCGGAGAGCTGCCGTCTGATCTCATTGCGCGCGCCAGGCTTTTTGTGGAGTCGCGGGACGCATTCAAATCACCGCCGGTTGGCTGTGGGGAACTAGCAGGGCTCGATCCCGACGAAGCTACGGAACTCGGTGACATCCTGGCGGGAGTTAAACCCGGACGGCAAAGTGCCGATGAAATCACTCTCTACAAGGCGATGGGTACAGCGATGGAGGATCTCGTTGCGGCAACGATCGTTTACCAAAACGCAATCGCGACTGGATCAGGCAAGATTGCGGTGCTTTAGCCTGACAACGAAATGCGGGTGTGGTGGAAGTTTCCATGCCCGGCGACCTCTTAAATTCTTGAAAGGATCGAGCGGTGCGCGAGGATCGGAACCGGTCCCGTCAAAGAATTCGCCTGAACGGAGAGGCCTATCCGGTTGGAATTGCTCGCGCCGGCGCCAAGATGTTCGCCACCGCTATTTGCACCTCCTCGTTGTTCTGGTTGAGCGTTCGCATTCGGACCTTGAGCAGGCCAACCTTAGGGTTGGAGCGGGACGGCCTTACCTCCAGTATCTCTGTCTCAACGCTCAATGTGTCGCCCGGGCGGACGGGACGAGGCCAGCGGATTTCATCGCCGCCGGCGCCAATAACACCGCCGGCTACGGGAAGTGCACCGTCCACCAGCAGACGCATCGTGGCCGCTGCAGTATGCCAGCCGCTCGCCACAAGGCTACCGAAAAACGACGCTTCGGCGGTCGCCGGGTTCAGATGGAAGGGTTGAGGATCGAACTCCGCGGCAAAGCGCGTGATCGCCTCGACGTCCATGCGGAACACCCCGGCCCGGAATGTCTGGCCCACTTTGAAATCCTCAAGATAGAGTGCTTTTGCTGGCATTGTTGAATCCTTCGCCGAGTTCCGGTTTCGCGATCAGGTGCGCTGTGAGCTTTCGGAGGCCGTGCCCGAGACAACGGGCATTGGAGCCCGCCCGACGATCAGGCGGTTGGCGAGTTCCGCCGTCACAAGGCCAACAAGGATGAGGACGGCTCCGACCGGTCCCAGGAAGCCTGGATCGAGCACTTGTAGAACAACCGCGCCGAGCGCGCCGGAAAGCGAGACGCCGACGTAGATCGCGGCCGCATTCAGGGCGATCACCAGGGGCGCCTTTCCCGGAGCGATGCCGATCAGGCGATGCTGCTGCGGCACGAGAATCCCCCAGCCCGCAAGACCCCAGATGATCAGAACGACGCTTGCACCGGCGAACGTTCCGTTGACCATGGGCATGAAAGCGAAATCCAGTATGGCGACCATCAGAGAAATGTTGATGATCCGTCGGCTTCCAAATTTGTCGGTGAGGGACCCGGCGAGCAGATTGCCCACGATGGCGGCGACACCCCAGATGGAAATCAAAGCGGCCAGCCGGGAACCGTCACCATCGGTGGCGCGCTCAAACGCGATGCTGATGTAGGTGTAGACGGTATACAGGCCCGAAAGCACGAAAAGCGTGGTGAGCAGCGTCATCGCAACGCGAGAATCCGCGACGGGCGCCAGCCGCTCCCATAACCGCAGCGCCGGAGGAGGCATCATCTGTGGAAGCATGCGGACCCCCACCATCGCCAGCAGACCCAACGCAGCGACGAACCACATCGTCAGCCGCCAGTCGCCGAGGCTGCCGACAAGGGTACCGATGGGGGCGCCGAGCGCGGTCGCACCGCTCAAGCCCGCCATGACGATCGCAAGCGCTCTGCCGCGCCGCTCGGGCGAAACAAGAGCCGCAGCCGTGGCGCTGGCGGCCGGCGTGAAGATCGCGCCGCCAAGCCCCGCCAAGGCACGGCTTGCCAGAACCAGATCATATGTCGGGAGAATCGCGGTGAGCACGTTGCCCGCAATAAAAACGAGGAGACCCGCCACCAGCACCGTTCTGCGCTGCCAATGCGCTGTCACGGTGGCCATGACGGGCGTCATCAACGCATAGGTGAGCGCGTAGACGGTTATCAGCTGCCCCGCCGTCGCCACTCCAATGTCGAACGACCGCGCGACGTCCGGCAGGATACCAGCCACGACAAAACTGTCCGTGCCGATCGAAAACGTACCCAGAGCGAGCACGAGCAGACGGATATCCATTTTCATAGCTCTTCGCTTAATTGTAACTGTATTTGTTACATCTAAAAGTGTGAAACACGGGCCTGCTGCATGATTGGTTCGGCAAGTCTAGGATCGGTTCGGTTCAGGTGTCGCCGAAAGCATTTCATCGAGTAGTTTCTCGATGGTCGATTGCGCCAGCTGTCGCTCGATCAGAGCGTCCAGCCCGTCATATACACGGCTAAGTACCGGCTGAATGCCTCGCCCGACAGGGCATGATGCGTTGGGCGCTGAAGGGTGCAGGGCAAACGGCCCGCCCTCCCCGAGCGCGGCAAACACCTCCCGCAGCGTGATGGTCTCGGCGCTTCTGGCGAGCGTCCAGCCGGCGTTCACGCCGCGATGGCTTCGCACCAGCCCGGCCTTCTGCATGAGCCCGAGCGTGCGCCGGATCACGACAGGATTGGTGTTCACGCTGAGCGCGATCCGTTCGGACGTGACCGGATCGGCACGCGCGCGCGCAACCAGCGTCATCCATGAAAGGATATGCACGGCAACGGTAAGGCGGGAATTGGCGCTCATTCCGATCTCCTCAGACGTAACAATATCTGTTACATCTGAGGAGTGTCAATCCTGCTTGTGTCGGCGTGTCGCGGTCAGGCTCCGGGTCCGAGAGCCACGCGTCACGCTTTCGCGCGCAGGTCTTCAAGCCATTTGCCGGCTGCGCGGGCCTCGGCTTCATGCTCTTCGTCGCGCCATGTTTCCTGCAACGCGGCCCGATACCATTCCTCCATGTGGATGAGAGAACGCAGGCGTTCAGCATATAGACGCGCTTGCTCGCCAACATCGGGCGAATAGGTCATGAAACGAAACGCAACCGGACAGAAGAACGCATCCACCGCGCTGAAGCACGGACCGGCGAGATATGGCCCCCCGGATCTTTTTAAGCCTTCGGTCCAGATCGTTTCGATGCGATCGACATCGCGTTTCAATCCGGCGCTGTATGGATTCGACTGAATTCGAAGCCCGAGGTTCATCGTAAACAGATCGCGCAGCGCCATAAACCCCGCATGCATTTCCGCCGAAACCGAGCGCGACCAGGCGCGCAATTCCGGGTCGTCAGCCCAGACGCCTTCATGGCGTTCCGCAAGAAACTCTATGATGGAGAGCGAATCCCAAACCACCGTGCCGTCGGCGACCAGGCACGGAACCTTGCCGGTCGGCGACTGACCGGCGAACGCGGACAATTTGTCACCGAACGGAGTGAGCTTCTCGACGAAAGGGATCGCCAGCGTCTTCATCAATATCCATGGCCGCAGCGACCACGATGAGTAGTTCTTGTTGGCAATATAAAGCTCGTACATTCAAGAGACTCCGCTTGTCGCGAGGGAACGACTCCGCATCGCGCTCGCAGAGCATAGCCCATAAGCTATCGTCGATGCAGAATGGGCCGATGAACGAGACAGTTGTCGAAATTCGAAGATTCTCGGAGAAGTCGAGTAACACGCCACAACTACCGTCAGGTCATCTTGCCCGTCGCCGGCTCACTTGAAATCGACCTGGGGTTCAGCGCGGGGCGGATCACTGGCAGCATCGGCTCGTTCGTGCCGGCTGGCTGCCGCCACTTCTCGACATTGGCCGACTTCGCCGGTGCGCACCGGGCGGCCGGCAAGCATCGCTGATTGATAGTCCGTTACGATAAAGAGGCCGTTATTCGCCGGGGCGACCGCTGAATGCCTGCGCGCATTATCATCATCCACCAAACGAACCGCCCACCGTGCGGACAGTGAACACTGCCAGTCGCGTCAGATGCAGAATGTTGGAATTTCCCACTAATTATTTTGAATGATAGGCACAGGATGCTAATCTTTGTTGTTTTTTTAGCCGTTATGTCGACAATGATTGAGCCATTGGGAGGATAACATGAAAAAAGCACTTCTACTGCTCGCTCTCGCACTTTCGTTCCCCGCATCGCAAGCAGGCGCCCAGGATCTGCTGGAACGCACCAAGGCGGGAGAAATCGTGCGCATCGGCTTCACGAACGAAGCGCCCTACAGTTCCGCTTCGAGTTCAGGAGAACTCGTGGGATCGGACATCGTTCTCCTTCGGGAGGTGCTTTCGCGAATGGGTATATCGGAGTTCGACGGCGTCCTGACGCAGTTCGGCGCGCTTATTCCCGGCTTGAAGGCACGCCGGTTCGACATTGTTGCCGCCGGTCTCTACATCAATCCGGATCGTTGCAAACAGGTCGCCTTCTCCGAGCCGAATTTTGCCGTCGGCGACGCGCTCCTGGTCAAGGCCGGAAATCCGAAAAAGCTCCACAGCCTGACCGACGTGGCGAACGATCCAAGCATTGTGCTCGGCTATCAGACAGGCGGCGGCGCGATCGCCGAACATGCATTCGCGCTGGGCGTCAAGAAGGAACAGATGGTGACGCTGCCGGACCAGCCGGCATTCATCGCGGCCCTCAAGGCGGACCGCGTCGATGCGGTTCTTTATCCTGCGCTCTCGGTTCAGATGATCGTCGACACCGCCAAGGACCCGGCGGTCGAGCGCGCCACTCCGTTCGAACAGCCGATCATCGATGGCAAGCCTGCGCTCGGCATCGGCGGCTATGCGTTCCGACCGGAGGACCAAGCGTTCGTCGACGAATTCAATAAGCATCTGTTGGAGATCGTTAAATCTCCCGGCTATGTAGACATGATCGCGCCTTTCGGGTTCACGGCGAGTGAGGTTCCGCAAGGCATCACTACTGCCGAGCTTTGCGCGGCCAAGTGACGAGGTAGTCTGGGATGGAATGGCTGGGGCCGTTGTGGGGGTATCGCGACCAGCTTCTCGGTGGGCTGTGGATCACCATCCAGCTCACCGTTCTTGCAGGCGGCCTTTCCATCATCCTCGCAATGATCGCCGGCGTGGGAACACTCTCGCGCTGGCGTTCCGTTTCCGTCTTGTGCCGCATCTACATAGAGTTCTTCCGCGGTACGTCTCTGCTGGTGCAGATGTTCTGGCTGTTCTTCGTACTGCCGACACTGGGAGTGGACCTGTCCCCCATGGTCTGCGGGGTGTGGAGTCTCGGCCTCTGCTTCGGAGCCTACGGTGCGGAAATTGTCCGCTCGTCGCTCCTGGCCGTTCCCAAGGGCCAGTATGACGCAGCGACAGCCCTCAACTTCAGCAGGCTCAAAGCGTTGCGCATCGTCTATCTGCCCCAGGCGCTTCTGCTGATGGTTCCGTTGTTCTGCAATCTGCTGATCGAACTTCTGAAGGCAACGTCCCTGGTATCCCTCATCACCATTTCGGAACTGACCTTCGAAGCGAAAAATCTGATTTTCCTCACCTACGACACCGCGCGGATCCTGATATCCGTGTTGCTGATTTACCTGGTACTTTCGCAGATCATCGTCGTCGGCATGCGCCAATTGGAACGGGCCCTTGCAAGGGGCCAGCGGGCCTGAGCGCCCCTCCTACGGAAGAAAGCGCACCATGCGAGGGGCGCCACGCGCCTTCCGTCCCTCAGGCCGGTGATCGAACTTCCGGGACAGCGGCTTCGCCATCGCTATTTCAGAGTCGATCTCAACGTCAAGAAGATCGCCCTCCTTGGCCACGACACGACGCGTTCAAGATATCCGTGCCGCTGATTGACTTGGCAAATCCAGGAAACCTTCATAATCGTGCGGGCGATCCTGCCTGTCCGATAGCGAGGCGACACGTCAGGAGAACGGTCGGCCGATGCCACCATCGGCCACGTCAGATCCACGAAGCGGGGCCCCGCCAGCAACAACCCTGCAGGCCAAATTCGGGACGATCCTTCGGCTTCGGGTTTAGCCGTATTCCGGCACGACCAGCGCCGAAGCTCTCGATCTTGAGCCCGGATTCTCGCCGGCAGAACGCTTCCGCATTCCAGTGAAGGGTTCTGGATCGTTGTCGTCACGTCGACGGGAACGGACCCTTGCACGGGCCTGAGGGCCTCAGCGTCCTCCGCGCAAAAGCACTCATGTTACGAATGGATAGTATCCGGCGATCCGGCGCAAATCCGTTGTTTCAGGCCAAGGCGACCGACCGCAGGAAATTGCGTGTGCGCTCGTTCTGCGGATTGCCGAAGAAGGCGTCAGGCGCTCCTTCCTCCACCAACCGCCCGCTTTCCATGAAACAAACGCGGTCGGCGATCGCCTTGGCGACACCAAGCTGGTGGGTCACGACCATCATCGTCAGATCATGTGCGTGGGCGAGTGACCGCATGACGTCCAGCACCTCGCCGACCAATTCCGGATCGAGCGCCGACGTCGGCTCGTCGAACAGCATGACCGAAGGCTTGAGGGCCATCGCCCGCGCGATGGCGACGCGCTGCTGCTGCCCTCCGGAAAGCCGCGCCGGATAGCTGTCGAGCTTGTTGCCCAACCCGACCTGGTCCAGCAGCTTCCGCGCCGTCTCTTCGGCTTCGGCGCGGGGCCTTCCCTGCACATGCACAAGGGCCGCCGCCACGTTTTGCAGCGCTGTCATATGCGGAAAGAGATTGAACTGCTGGAAGACCATGCCGACCCGGCTTCGCAGCCGGGAATGCTGCGGCCTGGGTTCAACGTCGGCGCCGCCCGAACGACGCCAGAGCGTCTCGCCATGCAGGCACACGATACCGTCATCGATTGATTCGAGCGTCATCAGAATACGCAGCAAGGTGGATTTGCCCGACCCGCTCGGGCCAAGAATGGCAACCTTCTCGCCGGCCGCAACCTCGAAATCGAAATCGTCCAGCACCACGGTCGGACCGAAGCGTTTCGAAACCCCTTTGAAGCCGACTGCTGGTGTCATGGGTCAGGTCCTCCGGAATCTGATGGTCCGATCAAGCCACATGACGCCGATGGCGGCGGCAAGGCTGAGGAAAAGATAGACAAGGGCGGCCGCCGTCATCGGTTCGGTATACTGGAAGCGTTGCGTGCCGATGTCATTGGCCACGAACATGAGTTCCGCGACCGTGATCGCCGACAGGATCGGCGTGTCCTTGATCATCGTGATCAAGGTGTTGCCGAGGGCGGGTATGACCACGGCTACGGCTTGGGGCACGATGATATGGCGATAGGCGGACCAGGTGGAATAATTCAGACTGCAGCAGGCGTCCCACTGGCCCCGCGGAACGGCCAACAGTCCGGCACGATAGGTTTCCGCGACGTAAGCCCCGTGATGCAGGCCAAGCGCCAGGATTCCGGTGAGGAGCGCTGGCAACCGGAGCCCGAATTCCGGCATGACGAAAAACAGGAAATATGCCTGAACCAGAAGAGGGGTGGACCGAAGGAACTCGATGATGAAACGGGCAGCGTAACGAACCGGCGCGAAAGGCGCCCTGCTTATCGCCAGGAAAACGCCGCCGCTGGCCAGCGCCAGCATAAAGCTCGCCACGGTTGTCTCGAGCGTAACCAGCGTTCCTTGCAGCAGTTGCGGCAGGAACTCGATGATCAGATCGAAGTCGAGCGAAAACGTCACGCGGCCACCTGCAGTTTCCTAGTCGAGCAGAGCGTAGCCGCCGGATGCGTCATGCGTTTCCGGTCCCGCCAGTGCCGGCGTGAACACACACACAAGGCGCATCGGTCCCTTCTTGCAACGCAGGAGATGCGGGTCGTGCTTGTCAAGGACATAGACGGTACCGGGACGCAGCGGATGGACCGTGCCCGTGTTGATGTCCACGACCTCGCCTTCGCCTTCGATGCAGTAGTTGGTCTCGATGTGATTCTTGAACTCGATCCGCATCTCCGCGCCCTCGTCGATCAGCGTGTCGTGCAGCGAGTAGCCGAGACCGTGATGCCGCAACAGGATACGGCGGCTTTGCCACCCTTCACCGGAGGCATGCTGGGCGGTGCCAATAACGCTGTCGAGAGTTTCTACGATCATCAATCCGACTCCATAAGATTGTTCGACTATTCAGCCTGCGCCACCGCAAGGGCTGCATAGCTGCCGTCAGCATCGTGCTTTTCCGTGCCTGAAAGGGCAGGCGTAAAGATGCAGAGAAGACGCAACCGACCGCGAACGGCGCGCAGTATGTGCGCGTCATTCTTGTCGAGCACGTAGACCATGCCGGGCCGCACGGGGTGCGCTCTACCTGTGGCGACATCCACCACTTCGCCCTCCCCCTCGATGCAATAGTTCGCCTCGATGTGGTTCTTGTATTCGAGATTCTGTTCCGTCCCCTCCTCGACCACCGTGTCATGGAAAGAATAACCGAGCCCATGATGGTGGAGGAGAAGTCTCCTGCTCTGCCACCCCGCTCCCGAAACATGCCGGTCGGAGCCAATCGTGTTGTCGAGGGTTTCCACGATCATGGGTCGAGCCTCTTCATCACGTCTTCCACCGCCCGCCCTGCCTGCAAAAGCCGAACATCGTCGCCGTTGCGGCCGGTCAACATGATGCTCGCCGCTCCCGCTCCATCGCCTATGGGCATGCACAGGCTGGGCACGTTGATGCGGTTGGCGATTTCCGTCAGCCGCAGGATTCTGAGGTTCAGGGCTAGATAGCGAGCCTCGTCATCGAGTTCGTCGATCCGTGGTGGCGGTCCCGGTATTGTAGGCGTGAGCAGCGCGACCGCATCACCGAGATCGACCGAATATCGCCGTGCCAGCGCATCGAGCCGGCGACGCGCGCGGACATAGGTGACGGCCGGAACACTCGCACCGGCAGCGATGCGAGGGGCGACACGCGGATCATAGCGGTCGCTCTTTTCAGCGAGCAGCGTAGAGTGCCACACATGCGCCTCGACAGAGACGATCGAGCCGGCGCGAGCCGCGTCGCCGATCTCGGTAAGATAAGCCATATCCGCTTCGTCGATGACGGCGCCGCGCTGTCGAAGAAGCCGAAGGACCTCATCGAAGCGGTCCACGATCTGGCTGTCGCATCCGACGGCCTCGATGAAGCCGCGGGGGACGACGAAACGCAGACCCGCCAGCCCAGATGAAACGTCTGTCCGATCGCGACCGGTCACGACCGCATCAAGCTGCTCGCAGGTTGCGATATCGGGAGCAAGAAAACCCGCCGTATCCAGGCTGGGTGTGAGAGGAATGATCCCCTCGTCGCTGTATCGGCCCTGCGTCGGCTTGAAAGCCGCCACGTTACAGCAGGCCGCGGGAATTCGAACCGAACCGCTCGTATCGGTTCCGATTGCGGCGTCCACGATGCCGAGCGCCACCGTGACGGCCGCCCCCGACGATGATCCCCCGGTGACCCTACGCTCGCCAGGAAAGAGCGGGCTGAATGGCGTCCCGAAATGCGGATTCGGGCCGAGTGCACCATAGGCGAACTCAACCATATTCGTTTGGGCGAGGAATATCGCGCCCGCCGCGCGCAGCTGGGCGACCAGCGGCGCATCAGCGGCTGCCGGCTCGCTGTCGAGCAGTGAACGAGACGCCGCGGTGGTACGCGCTCCGGCAACATCGACATTTGCCTTCACGCTCATGATTAATCCGCGGAGAGGGCGCTCCCCGACGCTTTGTTCGTCGAGCGCGCTGGCCTGGGCGAGTGCGTTGGCATCCCACCATTCCAGCACAGCGTTTGCCAGAGCATCCGCCTTCTGCTCGCGTCTCTCAAGTCGAGCCCGAACACTCGCTGTCGCGTTTCCCATCTCCACCCTCCAGGATCCGGCAAGCGAGCGCGCTCGCCAAACGCGATACAAGATGGCAAATCACGCTATAGACGTCACTTGGATTCTAATGTTATCATTTTTTTTGGTCGAAAGCTCCAATATGAACACAGAGACTAGGGAACCCTTCCAGCCGGGGCGAGCATTTTCTCTCCTCGTTGGAGTGAACCACCAACCAATTGTGGCGACGAGGCAAGACATGACCAAGCCGAAATCCAAAGAACTGAAAGAACGGTCGATCGATCGCACTGATCGAAAAATCCTACGGCTGCTTCAAGCCGACGGACGCATCAGCAACAAAGACCTCGCATCGAAGGTGAACCTGTCGTCGACACCTTGCCTGCGGCGCGTCGGACTGTTGGAACAATCGGCCGTGGTCCAACGCTACAAGGCCATCCTCGACCCGGAACGTCTGGGCTTCACCATCCGTGCCTTCATCCATATTACCCGCAAGCGCGAAGTCAGCCGGGAGAGTGTCTGGGGCGAGATTCTGGCCATTCCGGAAGTGATCGCCTGCCACGTCGTCAGCGGCGATGCGGATTTGCTGGTCGAAGTGGTGGCGCGGGATACGAAACACTACAGCGAAATCCTGCTGGACAGGATCAACAGCATCGAGGGCGTCTACAATCTGCGCAGCGTCTTTTCACTCAAGCCGCTCAAGGTCGATGGAGACCTGCCGATTACGGCCGCGTAGAGCATTTTGCAGCCAGACGGAATCGTCTGGCGTCGCACAAATGCGGCTAGATCAAAGAGAGGGATCGTTGCGCCGTTTCCGAGAAACGGTGAAGCGATCTAGCCGCACCGTTGGAGCAAAAGCCTACTTTGAATATTCTGCCGTCGTCGGGATCGCGGCTCCGGACACTTTCAAGATATAAGATTCTGGAATTATCGACTAAATATTGTCATTAGATTAGACATTGATTGCTCATAAATAGCAGATCGATACACTTCCGGCCAATCAGGCAGATTGAAGGAACGAGGTAGCGATCATGTCGAGCGATGTCGAACGGATAAACGCTCGGGTCAGCGGCATAAGGCTTTCGCCAACAATCGCCATGAGCGGACGGGCGGCCACACGCATCGCCGAAGGCCGGCCCGTCATCTCCCTCTCATTGGGCGAGCTCGACTTCGATACCCCGAAGCCGATCATCGATGCTGCCTACCAAGCCGCGCTCGCCGGCGCGACCCGCTACACCGCTCCCGACGGCAGGCTCGCCCTCAAACGAGCCGTGCAGACGAAATTTCTGCGCGACAACGGCTTGTCCTTCGAGATCAACGAGATCCACGCGGCATCCGGTTGCAAACAGGTCATCTACAACGCCCTCGCCGCCACGCTCGAACCCGGCGACGAGGTTATCGTTTTCGCGCCCTATTGGGTTTCTTATACGGATATCGTGGCATTTTGCGGGGGTACACCGGTAGTTCTGCAAACAAGCGCAGCGGACGGTTTCCTTCCGAATCCCGACCAGCTAGCCAAGGCGCTGACCTCCCGGACGCGTTGGGTGCTTCTCAACTCGCCAAACAATCCGACGGGCGCGGTATATGACGGCGCCCTCCTGAAAAGGCTGGCCGCAACGATCGCATCCCACCCGCAGGCGATGGTGCTCTCGGACGAAATCTACGAGCATCTCGTCTACGACGGGGCGAAGCACGTCTCGCTGCTGCAAGCCGCACCTGAACTTCGCACACGCGCGCTGACGGTCAACGGCGTTTCGAAAGCCTATGCGATGACCGGATGGCGCATCGGGTACGCCGGTGGTCCGCAATGGCTGATCTCAGCCATGGCGAAGGTGCAGTCCCAGACGGCCGGGAACAGCTGTACGATAAGCCAGGCGGCTGCGGAGGCGGCGCTGCTCGGCGACCAGACCACCATCGACGTCTGGCGCGACACGCTTGAGAAGCGCCGCGCGGCGATGCTTTCCGAGCTGGGCAGAACTGACCGCATCGCCACGTCCAGTCCTCCCGGAGCATTTTATGTCTTCGCCGATGTCAGCAGGTGCATCGGCCTTGCCACACCAGGCGGCCTCGTGCTGCGGAACGATCTCGATCTTGCGGAATATTTGCTCGACCACGCAGACGTCGCGGCCGTCGCCGGCGAGGCGTTCGGAAGTTCACCCTTCATCCGATTGTCTTTCGCCGCCGACCACGACGAAGTCGTTGAGGCGGCGCGCCGCATCGTTTCAGCCATCGACGCGCTGGCAGCGGTTGACGCGGGGACGGCACGATGAATCGCATCAAGGCACGCTGGGAGCAAGGTGCCCCGGCCGTCTGCGGATGGCTGCAGATACCAGGCACTCTCCATGCCGAGGCACTGGCATCACTCGGTTTCGACGGCGTCATCGTCGACCTGCAACACAGTCCCATAGACGTCACGAAGGCAGGTGAAATGCTGCTGGCGATAGAGCATGGCGGCGCGGAACCGATGGCGAGGCTGCAATCCAACGACGCCTCCGATATCATGAAACTGCTCGATCTCGGCGCGTACGGGATCATTGCCCCGATGATCGAAACCGTGGAAGGCGCACGCGAACTGACCCAGTCGCTGCGTTATCCGCCCGATGGCATTCGTTCCTTCGGCCCCCGCAGGCCGCCGTTGCGTTACGGCACAGGCTACGTGGCGAAGTCGGCCGAAACGATCGTGTCGATGGGCATGATCGAGACCCGCAAAGGTCTCGACAATCTCGAGGCGATCCTGAACGTGCCCGGCCTGGACGGTATTTTCATCGGGCCGGCCGACCTGGCGCTGGCGCTGGGGGCAGAGCCGCGACCCGATTCAGCCGATCCGATCGTCATGGAGGCCGTGGCATATATTCGTGAGCAGTGTCACGCAGCCGGGCGACGCGTCGGAATCTTCTGCGGAGAAGGCGCATTCGCCGCCGCCAAGCTCGACGAGGGGTTCGATCTGGTCTCCGTCGCACCCGACCTCCCAACCTTGGTGGCGCAGACACGCCGCCAACTCGAACAGGTGCGCGCCCGTGTCTAAGATAGCCCTGACTTCGCTCGGCGAACCATTCCGGAGACCGAGGTCGACGGATGCCGCCCGCGAAATCTTCGAGACGACAGTTAGAGCATGATGACGGTCGGAGCACGAGAGCGTTGCTGCGATCCACATGACCCCGCTTCTTGCGAGGCTCGGTCGTAATGCCGGCGGCCGGGCGTCTTCATTCCCTCTACCGCTACCCGGTCAAGGGTTTCACGGCTCAGGCCCTGACGGACGCTGAGCTGGAGCCTGGTCGGGGCATCCGCCACGACCGCCGTTTCGCGATCGTGAATGGCTGGATGCCTGTCGATAGTTCCGGGGATTGGGCGCCGTGTCAGAGTTTTCTGCGCCTCAATCGCAACAGGAGCATAGGCCGTTTCAGGCTCGCATTCGACGCGGACAAGGACAATATCGTCTTCAGCCATCCCGACGGCCGGTTCCTTGACGTTGCGTTGGGAGATCCGGCAAGCGTCGCGCAGGCAAACGACACACTCATTTCCTGGTTTGAAAAAGGTCCTCTGGGCTATCCCCGACTCACCGAGGCAAATCAGGGTTTTTGGGATCATCGCGACGCTGTCGTCTCGATCATCAATCTTGCTTCGGTCGCCGCCATCTCGGCGACTGCGGGCGAGCCGGTCAATCCCCTGCGCTTTCGAGGCAATCTCCACGTCGAGGGGCTCGAAGCCTGGGAGGAGTTCGACTGGCCGGGACGTACGCTCACCGTCGGCGATTGCGAACTGGAGGTGTTCAGTCCGATCGCCCGCTGCGGCGCACCGTCCGTGGATCCCGATAGCGGCGATCAGAACATCAACGTGCTCGGTATCCTGGCAGCCGGTTTCGGGCACGAATGCCTGGGTGTCTATGCCCGGGTTCGTCGTGCCGGGCAAGTTCGTCTCGGCGATCCGGTCGTCGTCGGCCCGCAAAGGAATCGAACCGCAATCGGTGCCGCGCTTTCTTATCGCGATGCCGTTCCGGCCATAAACTGGCCTCGTCCGGCAGCGATCGAGAGCGTCGAGCCTTGCGGGCGCGATGTGGCTCATGTCTGGATCACCGACCGTGCCCTCGATTGCAGCCTTCCACTGCCACCCATCGAGGCCGGACAGCATATGCGTCTGCACGTGCCGGAATCGGGCTGGCGCTGCTACACCGTCACCGATCACCGGGAGGGTGCATTCCGCATTACCGTCAAGCGGGTTCGAGACGGGGCTATGTCGAACCTTCTGCACCGTGCCAACCCAGGCTCGAAATTGACGTTGACAGGCCCCTTCGGCGCTTTTGTCTATCCACGGGAGGCGCGAACGGCGATCGCCATTCTGACCGCCGGGATCGGGATAACGCCCGCCTATGCACTCTTGCGCCGCGCCGCGAAGGAAAATCCTGAGCCAAGAATACTCCTGCTTAATGTCGGCAGGGACGACCTCGATCCTCCGTATTGGAAGGAGATCGAAGCTCTGGCCGCCACGCTGCCCGCGGTGCGGCTGATCCGACATGTGACCGGTGTCGATGAAACTGCCGCCGCGCAAGGTCACGCCCGGCACGGCAGGCCGGATCTCTCCGGGATCGACTGGAGCGAGTTCCATGACGGCGAAGTATTTCTGTGCGGCCCCGCCGGCTTTGTGGCCGATGCCCGCAATGCGCTCGGCAGGCTCGGTGTCCGGCAGGACAGGATCCACGACGAGCCGTTCGTCTCACCGCGGCGTCATGCCGACACGGCTTTCGTCAAGCCACTGAGTTCCGGTCCCTTCAACGTTTCCTTTGTAGGCGAGCAGGAAACCATCGACGCGGTTTGGAACGGCGAGGAGACGCTGCTTGGCCTGACCGACACCCTGGGCCTGCGCATGCCGGCGCAATGCCGCAGCGGTGTTTGCGGAAAGTGCCGAAAACAGGTTCTGGCCGGGAACGTGCAGTATGTCCTCGATCCGTCGATTGCCGTACCGGATGGCTTCGCGCTTCTGTGTTGCTCGGTGCCGGCTTCCGATCTCAAGCTCGCCCTGTGACCCGTCAGCAAGGCCAAGTATCGCTATGTGCTTTTAATCCTGTCGGCGCCTTCACCGGCCTCGGCAGTCAAAAGCACAAGGTGCTCGCCGACGAACCGTCATAGACAACCGATCGTCAGGAAATTCCTCCGTTCGAGATCGCACAGCCACTCAGGCGCGCAACGCTTCCCAGACCTGACGGTCCCGCTCGGCAGTCCATACACGCGGCGTATCGATCCCGCGTGCCTCGTCGTAGGCGCGCGCGACATTGAATGGCAGACAGCCCTTTCTCGCGCTCGGACAACTAAGTCCCGCGAACCTGGTGAAATCGGCGTCGCTCGCCCCGATTGCCTTTGTCTCCACCGCTATCGGGGTCCTCATCGTTCGGCGCATAGCCGAGCAACGCTACTACGGCCTGGTGACCGCGATTCTGGTCCTGGTTGGTGCGAAGCTTGTCTGCGACGGCGCCGTCCTCCTCCGGTTGTAAGCGGCCGTTCAGATCGCCCAAAGGAATGATTCGATGACAGAAGGCCCACTCTGGAGCCCCACCGATCAGCAGATCGAGCAAACCAACCTCGCCGATGTTACCAGGAGGGCAGCTATGGTGACGGGCCGGCAATTCGCCAGCCACGCCGACCTGCATCGCTGGTCTGTCGAGGATTCTGGCGCTTTCTGGTCGCTGGTCTGGGACTATGCCGGCGTCATTGGGGATCGTGGCGAAACGACGCTGATCGATGCCAACAGGATGCCCTGCGCCCAGGGCGGCGATGCAAACGGCGGTAACACAGCTCTATGCAACTGGCATCATGGCGGCACTGGCCGCCGCGTTCGTTTGGTCGCTGAATTTCGTCGTGCCGTTCGTCATCGGTCACTACACCGTCTTCGGCTTCGCCTTGGTCCGCTTCGTAGTCTCCGGCGCGATCGGAGCAATCACCTTGACATTCCAACACGATGCCATGCGCGACCTCACGCTCCACAGTCCCGCTTTCCCTGGTCGCGCTCGGCCTCGTCTTGATCAACAAGAACGCGCTGACCGGAGGTGACCCCATCACCGCGTCCTCGCTGCTGCTCGGCATGGTGTTTGCGATCGGCGCGGTAAGCTTTGGACCTGGTTCGGGTTGGCCAACCAGGCAGCGCTTGCGGTGCGGCCAAGGATGGATACCGGCGTATGGTCTGCGCTGATCCTGCTTGGCGGCGGCGTAAAAATGCTGGCATTCTATCCCGCCGGCGCCAGCTGGGCGTGTTCCGGATTCTAAAGCTCGGCCTGTCTTGGTAGGCGGCTGCGCCACTCTATGCATGGGGTATTTCCCTTGCGATGCTATCGTCGGTCGGCGGCACATGGGCGTGGACAGCTGCCGCCAAGTGTCTTTCCGTTGTGATGTCGGCGCAACTGATCGTATCCGAAACCGTGTTCGGCGCGCTCTTCGGCCTGGCTGTCCATGGCCGCTGGCCAACCCGACCGAAGCGGCCGGCCTTGCCGCGCTGATCGCCGGCGTCGTCGCTGCCATTCGAAATTTCTATCGGAACAACTTTATTCGGCGGGTAAAATTCCTGTGATGGTTCTGAACTTTACAATAACCTCCTGGTATACATGTCCGATATCCGCGAAATTTACTTCTCGAAGCAGGTTCTGTTCTCAAGCGCCTTCGCACCGGGAAAGAATCGGAGCGATCGCCGTCATCCGAGCTCACTGCTCCAGCGCCAGTGACGAAAACATAATCCGATGACCAGTGAGCGGGGTCGTTCTGCCGGCCGCACATTATCTCTGAAAGGGTCGGCAGATGTATATTTTGGCTGGGCTTTCATCTTGACAGGTGTTGGGCAAGGGTATCTTTGCTCAATGCCGTATTGCGATTGATTGGCTTGGGGGCATGAGGGTATCTGGACAGCGTGCGACGCGCCGACATCTCTGCCATTCTATGTCCGGCACCGCTGTCGGCATGTTGTTCGCGCTCGGCCTCGCGCCGCTGGCTGCCGGCGCGCAGGAGTTGCCGGTTGGCGGCAACGTCACGGCCGGCTCGGCGACGATCGCGACCTCCGGCTCGCACCTCATCGTCACCCAGTCCTCGCAGAACGCGATCGTTTCCTGGCAAAGCTTTTCCGTTGGCGGCAGCACTTCCGCACATTTCGAGAACGGCACGGGCGCGACGCTCAACCGCGTCACCGGCAACCTGCCCTCCTCCATCGACGGGTCACTGACGGCGACCGGATCGCTCTACCTGATCAATCCCGCCGGCGTCGCCATCGGTACCGGTGGCATGGTGCGAACCGGTGGCTCCTTTGTCGCCTCCACCCATGATGCCACAGATGCCGATTTCCTCGACGGCGGCGCACTGACGCTGAAGGGCGCCAGTAAGGCCGAGGTGGTCAATCGCGGCTTCGTCACCTCGCTTTCCGGCGACGTGGTGCTGACGGCGCGCCGGGTGGAGAACGCCGGCACCATCGAGGCGCCGAACGGCTCGGTCGGCCTACTCGCCGGCTACGAGGTGGAACTGCGCGACACCTCGCTGGCGGACGGCAAGTTCGCCGTCAAGCTCGGCGGACCAGACACCGAGGTGATCAATTCCGGCACGGTACGCGCGGCCGAAATCGAGATGCGCGCCAATGGTGGCACGGTGCAGGCGCTGGCCGGCAACACCAAGGCCATCGTCAAGGCGACAGGGGTGAAGAAGGTCGGCGGGCGCATCTTCCTCACCGCCGGCAGCGGCGGCACGGTCAAGGCGACGCAGAAGATGGTGGCGCGGCGCGCCGTGCAACCGGCGCAGAGGCGTGAGGTCGCGGCACTTCCCGATTCCGGACCGCTGCCTGCTGCGCGGCCGGACTTCTCCGGCGGCGAGGTGCATATCACCGGCGGCAATGTCACGCTCGGCGGCGCGATCGACGTTGCGGGTTCGGGCGGCAACGGCGGCGCGATTATCGCAACCGCGCCCGGCGGCAGCCTCTCGCTGCTTTCGACGGCGGCGCTCGACGCCTCGGGCGACACAGGCGGGCTGGTGCTGCTGGGCGGCGACTATCAGGGTGGCGCCGATCCTGCAACGCGCTATCTCGATATGCCGATGGAACGAGCGGCGGCAACCAGCGTCGCTGCGGGCGCAACCATCGCCGCCGATGGCAGCGAGGGCGACGGCGGCGCTGTCGTGGTGTGGTCGGACGGCCTGACCACGGTGAAGGGGCAGATCACTACCAAGGGCGGGGCAACGGGCGATGGCGGTACGATCGAGACGTCGGGTCATGTGATCGACTTCACGGACGCGCGCATCGACGCATCGGCGCAAAACGGGCTGGCGGGAACGTGGCTGGTCGATCCTGTCGATCTTGTCGTTACCAAAGCAGCCGCCGAGACGGCGGAAACCATACTCAACGGCGGCACCAACGCCAGGTTTTCCACGCGGGACTCCAGTGCTGGCGGTCCCAACGGTTGGGTCACGACCGCGGGGCCAGGCGACATCACCGTCGCTGCCCCGATCACATGGAGCACCGGCGCGACTCTCACCCTCGACGCCTACCATTCCATCGCCATCAACGCGCCGATCACGGTCGCCGGAGCAGGCGGGCTGGCGCTCCTGACCAATCAGGCCGGCGGCAGCGGCGGCACGATCTCCTTCGGTGGCGGCGTGCAGTACACCGGCAGCGGCGGCAGCCTGACCATCAACAACCAGTCCTACACGCTGGTCTACGACATGGCCGGCTTGCAGAATATCAACGCCAATCTCATCGGAAATTACGCGCTGGCCAAATCGCTCGATGCCAGCGCCATTCCCGCCAACGGCGCCGGCGAATGGATTCCGCTCGGCACCAGCGGCGCGGGAACCGTTCTCAACGGCGGCAACGGCTTCACGGGCGCCTTCACCGGGCTCGGCAACACCATCAGCAATCTCACAATCGATGTCGGCAATAGCGTTTACGCAGGGTTGTTCGGCTATTCGAGCGGCAATATCAGCGACATCGGCCTGATCGGCGGCTCGGTGACGGGCGGCGGCATTGTCGGCGGGCTGATCGGAAGGCAGGCCGGCGGCAGTCTCACCCAAGCTTACGCTACTGGCGCGGTGAGCGGCGCTGGCTATGTCGGTGGCCTGGTCGGGTATCAGACTGGCGGCAGCATCGCGGACTCATACGCCACCGGCAAGGTCGACGGCGGCACCGGCATTTATGTCGGCGGGCTGGTCGGATATCAGACCGGCAACATCACGCGGGCCTACGCCACCGGCGCGGTGAGCGGCGCCAGCTATGTCGGCGGGCTGGTCGGATGGCAGAACGGCGGCAGTCTCACCCAAGCCTACGCCACCGGCAAGGTCGACGGCAGCGGCAACATGGTCGGCGGGCTGGTCGGGCTTCAGACCGGCAGCATCTCGCAGAGCTACGCCACCGGTGCGGTGCGCGGCACCGGCATTTATGTCGGCGGGCTGGTCGGATATCAGAGCGGCAGCATCACGCAGGCCTACGCCACCGGCGCGGTGGCGGGTTCGGCCAAAGTCGGCGGGCTGGTCGGATATCAGCTCAGCAGCATCACGCAGGCCTACGCCAGCGGCGCGGTCACGGGTTCGACCGATGTCGGCGGGCTGGTCGGGGATCAGTTGAGCGGCAGCATCACGGCCGGCTATTTCGACAGCTATTCGACCGGGCAGCTCATCGGTGTCGGCGGCGGCGCGCAGACCGGCGTCACTGCCGTCACCAGCGATCCGGGTCAGTCCGGCGCGGCGAACTACGCCTACAAGCACTCTGCTTATACCGGTAACATCGATCCCAATAACGACCTGACCTTCACCGCCACGCCCGGCGGCAGCGGCTGGTACATGATCGAGGGCCAGACCCGGCCGTTCGGGGCGTGGGAATATTCCACGGCCATCGCCAACGGCCACCAGTTGCAGCTCGTCAATATGGACTTCGGCGCCAGCTACACGCTGGCGCGCGACATCGATCTTGCCGGCGAGTTCGGACGGGCCGGCGTGACGAGCCCTTCGGCGGCGCAGAGCGCCGGCATGTGGAACGGCGGCTTCGTGCCGCTTGGTACCGGCGGCAGCTTCACCGGCAATTTCTCCGGCCTCGGCCACACCATCGGCAACCTCATCGTGGATGTCGGCACTGCGACCTATGCCGGTCTGTTCGCCCATTCGAGCGGCAATATCAGCGACCTCGGCCTGGTCGGCGGTTCGGTCAAGGGCGGCTCCAGGGTCGGCGGGCTGGTCGGGACTCAGAACGGCGGCAGCATCGCGCGGGTCTTCAACACCGGCACGGTGACGGGCAGCGGCCACTATATCGGCGGGCTGGTCGGGGTTCAGGCCGTCGGCAGCATCGAACAGAGCTATGCCACCGGCGCGGTGAACGGTGTTGCTACTGTCGGCGGACTGGTCGGCTGGCAGGACGGCGGCAGCATCGCGCAGGCCTACGCCACCGGCGCGGTGAGCGGCACTGACATTTATGTCGGCGGGCTGGTCGGGTATCAAACAGGCGGCAACATCAATCAGGCCTACGCCACCGGCGTGGTGACGGGTACGACCAATGTCGGCGGGCTGGTCGGCCGGCAGTACGGCAGCATCGAACAGAGCTATGCCACGGGCACAGTGACGGGCACCGGCGACGGTGTTGGCGGGCTGGTCGGGCAGGCCTTCGGCAGCATCGAAGAGAGCTACGCCACCGGCGCGGTGGCCGGCGGCAACGATGTCGGCGGGCTGGCCGGGGTTCTGAACGCCGGCACCGTCAAGCAGTCCCATGCCACCGGCGCGGTGGTCGGCGGCCAAGATGTCGGCGGGCTGGTCGGCGAAATGGCGAACGGCACCAGCCTCATCCAGTCCTATGCCAGCGGATCGGTGCTGGGCACCGTCAGCGTCGGCGGGCTGGTCGGAAACATGGACGGAGGGGGCATCGCGCGGAGTTACGCCACCGGCGCCGTCGTTGCCAGCGCCAACTATGTCGGCGGGCTGGTCGGATACCAGAGAACGGGGCTTATCGAGGACAGCTACGCGTCGGGTTCGGTAAGGGGCGACCACACACTCAGCTATATGGTCGGCGGCCTGGTCGGTTCGCAGAGTGTGGGCGGCACCGTCAAGACGAGTTACGCCACCGGCGTGGTGACAGGCGCCAACTTCGTGGGCGGGCTGATCGGGGCCGCGAGCGGCACCGCCACAGACAGCTACTTCGACAGCGAGACCACCGGGCAGAGCGGCGCCGGCGGCCTCACCACGGTGCAATTGCAGGCCGCGCTGCAAGCGAATTTCGATCCGGCCGTGTGGGGCATCCTGCCCGGTATTTCCTATCCCTACCTCAAATGGCGCTTCCCGACGGGTCCCAGCGTGGTCTCCGGCAAGGCGGTCGATATCGCCGGCGGCAACGGCGGACTCGGCGTCGGGCTGGGCGTCAACGGCACCGTCGTTGCCTACGGCCATACCGGCGCCAACGGCTATTACAATTTCATGGTCGATCCGGCGGCGGCGGGCAGCTCGGCCTTGACCTGGCTGACCGGCGAGCGCTTCTCCGGCGCCAGCACCGCGAGCCGCACCAACGCGGTCGGCGAGATGCCGGCGTCCGGCTTCGCCCAAGGCATGGCAAGCGGCCTCGATCTTTACGCCGAGACCGTCAACGTCAAGACAGCCCTGCCGACCTACACCGACATCGCCACCATGATGGCCCGCGCCCTCTATGGCGACGGCACTGGCGTGCCGTTGACCTTGCAGCTGCCGGACGTCTACGTCCTGCGCTACGACGGTTCCTGCGGCTGCGACGTCTCCTTCTTCCCCGGCGACCTCAACTCACCGCAGGCAAGCGTGCGGATCGACGCCAGCGCGCCGCTGTTGACCTGGGACGGCGTTTTCGATTCACTCTTCCCGCCGCTCAACACGACGATACTGGCGGCGGGTGATGTTCTTGTCACCACCGGCAACGGCATCGAAGCCGGCGATATCAACGGTGTCGGCGGCGGCTCGCTCACGATGACGGTCGGCGGCAACCTGACCTTGGAGCAGGAGTCGGCCGTCGGTTCCGGAAGCGGCCCGCTGACGCTGACGGTCAACGGCGATTTGTCCCTGGGCGACGACGCCGTGCTGGTCGCGTTCGGGGGAGACTTGAACGCTACCGTCGGCGGCAACGTCACGCTGGGTGGCGCGCCAAACAGCGCAATGCAGATTCTTGCCCTCAATTCCGTTCGCCTCAGCGCCGGCGGCGATTTCACCATGGCGCCCGAGGCTCGCGTGGTGGCTGCTGGCAGCGGCGACGCGATCCAGGTCGCCGTCGGCGGCAAGTTCGACAACCAGGCCGGGGCGGATGCTCTTCTCGTCGATCCCAACAACGCCCGCTGGCTGGTCTATCTCGCCTCACCCGCCGGCGGCCACGATTTCGGCAGCCTCGACAGCGGCAACACCGCCGTCTGGAACACCGGCGCCTTCGCGCCGGTCGCCGCATCCGGCAACCGCTACGTCTTCGCCTACCAGCCGACGCTGACCTTCACCTCGCTGGACGCGACCAAGACCTACGGCGAGACGGGCGCGTCCCTCGGTTATTCGGTCAGCGGCCTCATGTCCGGCGTCGCCGGCGCCTATCTCGGCGATACGACGCAGAGCGCCGCTTCCGGCACGCCGCTGTTGAGCTCGCCCGGCAGCGCCGCCACGGCCTCCGTCGCCGGCGGCCCCTACGCCATCGACATCGACGGGACCGGCCTGAGCTCCAGCGCCGGCTACGCTCTCGCTTTCGTCAACGCCGGCCGGCTGACTGTCACGCCGCGCTCGATCACGGTGAGCGCGGACGACCAGCATAAATTGCGGGGCGATCAGGACCCTGTGCTAACCTGGACGCTGGCGGGCGGCAGCCTGGCCTCCTTCGATGCGATCGGCGGCGTGTTCAGTGGCAGCCTCGCGCGCGCTCCCGGCGAGGAGGTCGGCACCTATGCCATCGGCCAAGGCACGTTCGCCGCCGGTGCGAACTACGCACTCACCTTCCTGCCGGGCGTCTTCACCGTCGGGGCGGTGCAATACACCGCAAGCCAGGCGCTCGAACGGCAGAACAGGGAAGATGACACGCTGCTGCTTTCTTCCGGCGCCGGCGGCGACGATGGCCGCGTCTGCACGACGGGCGTGCTGGGGCAGGACTGCGTGCCGCACGTCAATCCTGCCAACCGCGATCTCGGCCCTTACATCAGCACGCAATAGGATGGCCCCGATGTCCATGCATACGATCAAGGGCGCATCGGCCCGCGCCCTTGTCGCGAGGCTTGCGGCGCTGGCGGCCATTCCGATCCTGTCCCAGCCCGCTTTCGCGCAATCTGCACTGGAGCGCAACCTGCCGGCGCAGGCGGCGCCGGGGTCGGCCTCCATCTCGGTGGGCGAGGCCGACTACGGCCAGTCCGACGACACGCCGCTCGGCGTCAATGTTGCGGGCGTGCGGCTGATCAGCCAGGACGAGGCGGTGCCGGCGCAGGCGCAGCGCGGCATCAGCATCGGCAGCGTGCCGGGCGTCGATGCCGGGGCGGCGACGGCCGCCCTGTCGCCTTATGTCGGCCAGCCGCTGACGCGAGCGCTGATCGTGCGCATGCAGGGCGAACTGGCTGGCCTGTGGCGCAGCAAGGGCTATCCCTTTGTCTCGGTCACCGTGCCGCCGCAGGAGATCACCTCGGGCGTGCTGACGCTTCGTGTCGTCGAGTTCCACGTCGGCAAGGTCTCGGTCGAGGGAACGGCGGTGGAGCGCAACCTTGCCGGGCAGGTCCGGCTGGTGCCGGGCGGCCGCATCGACGCGGGCGCACTCGAGGAAGACCTCGACTGGCTGAACCGCAATCCCTATCGCCATGTCGCGGGCTCCTTCGCGCCGGGCGACGAGTCGGGCGCCAGCGATTTCACGCTGAAGGTGACCGAAGACAAGCCATGGTCGGTGTTCGCCGGCTATGCCAACACAGGCTCCGAGGCGACCGGGCGCGACCGCTGGTCGGTAGGGGCCGGCGCCTGGATTCCCGAACTGAACGACATGACCGTCTCCTGGCGCTTCACGCGTTCGGGCGATGTCTGGCACGGCGGCGACCTCGGCTCGCTCGATGTTTCCCGCCCCGGCTACCTCAGCCATGCGGCACGCATCGAGCTGCCCACCTTCGAGCGTCAGGCGCTGTCGATCGCACCCAACTTCGTCGAGACGAACGAACTGGTCGAAGGCACCCCGTTCTCCTTCGACAACCGCACCTTCGAACTGCCGATCCTCTATCGCAGCGCCATCTCCAATCTCCTGCCCGGCCATTACTGGGGCGACATCTATTTCGGGGTCGAACCGAAGTGGGTGAAGCGCAGGACGGCCTTCGGCGGCATTGATGTCGCCAGCGGCAAGGCCGGCCTGTTCAACATCGTGCTCGGCTGGGCCGGCAGTTTCAGCGACGCCTACGGCAACACCGCCATAGACGCCCGCATCAAGGCCAATCCCGGCGGCGGCGTCGGCGGCAACACGAGCGCCGACTGGGCCGCCTTCACCGGCGGGCGCGTCACCGACGCTACATATGTTACCGGCGGCATCGACGTCACCCGCACCACGGGCCTGCCGCACGGCTTCTTCTGGGTCAGCCAGTTCTCCGGCCTGGTTTCCAGCCAGGCGCTGCCCGATACCGAACGCCTCGGCCTCGGCGGCTTCTACGCCGTGCGTGGTTACGACAATGACGACGGCGCGGCCGACACCGGCCTCGTCTGGCGCAACGAACTGCGCGGGCCGACCTTCTCGCCATTGGCGAACTCCGGCTATGCCGACAGCGCCTCGCCCTTCGTCTTCGTCGATCTCGGCCACGGCTACGACTTCGCCGCCAAAGACCACACGACGCTCGCCGGCACCGGCGTCGGCCTTGACTATGCCATCGGCGATCGTCTTTCGGCCAGCTTCACCGGCGCGGTCGCGCTGGCCGACGCCGATGCCGATCCACGCCACACCCGTTCCGGCGACTGGACCTTCAATGCCTCCATTCGGATCGCCTACTGAGATGCTCCCCACCCTGCCCCGAAGCCGGCCGCTTCCGGTAAGTACCATTTCGCACGGCGCGACCACGACCAGAGGCGCGACCTGTCGGGCTCGCCGGACGCTGGCCACGGCGGCCCTGCTGTTCTCTGCCTTCCTGTCCACATCTGCGACGGCCCAGACGACGAGCCCGGCGCAGCCGCAAACCACCGCCGCCACCTATCAGGACTGGACGTTGCGCTGCGACAACGCGGTCGGCAACCCACCGCATAAGATTTGCGAGGTCGCCCAGGCCATCGCCTCAGCCGACGGCAAGACCGCGATGGCCCAGATCGTCATCGGCAGACCGGATCCCGCAAAACCGCTCAAGCTGATCGTCCAGCTTCCCAATGGCGTCTGGCTGCCGTCCAACGCGATCCTGGCGCTCGACGACAAGACCACCGTCACCGCCACTTACAAGCGCTGCGTACAGCTCTGCTTCGCCGATGCCGACATCGAGGAAAAAACACTCGCCGCCCTCAAGGCCAGGACCGACCCCGTCAAGCTGCTGTTCGCCGACGGCACCCAGCGCATCATCGAACTGCACGTCTCCCTCAAAGGTTTTGCCGCAGCTCTCGATGCCAGCCTAGAGAACGTCGGGGCGAAATAGCTGGCGTCCGCCCGAGCTACGAGTTCGCCCACTAGCCACAGGTCCAATTCGATCGAATTGAGGAATGGACTGTTCTATTCGATCTTAAAAATTTGGCTGGTGATTTCCATCGCGGTTTGTACTCAGCCCTCGCCCAGAAGTGAGATTGTCACATTCCAAAAAGGCTACGAACCCAGCACCCGTGTTGGTTGTTATCGAGGAAGGACCAAGAGGCATACAAAATGGCGGCTTTGAGATGTTGATCAATGCTGTCTCAACCCGCAACAGCAGCACAAGGCTGCCCGCGCCGGGGCGTCGACCGACCGGCGCCCGACCTCCCATTGCCCTGTGATCGTCGAAGCTCCGGATCCCCCCCGGCTCAAGCCCACGCAAGCCTGGACACAGAACGAGCCTCGTCGAGCCGTTGTGAGCAAGATGCGGTCATGCGAGACCGCCAATATGGAATGTCTTCATTTCGAGATATTCTTCAATTCCGGCCTGCGAGCCTTCGCGGCCTATGCCGGACTGCTTAACGCCGCCGAAGGGAGCGACCTCCATCGAGATGGCTCCGGTGTTCAGGCCGACCATGCCGAATTCGAGTGCCTCGCCCATTCGCCAGGCGCGCTTGAGGCTCCCGGTGTAGAAGTAGGCCGCCAGTCCGAACGGGGTCCCGTTGGCGATGGCGATCGCATCTTCCTCCGTGTCGAACCGGAACAGCGGCGCCACTGGGCCGAAAGTTTCCTCGCTCGCCAGTCGCATGTCAGTAGTGGCGCCGGTCAGTACGACCGGCGTCGTGTACTGCGGCCCCTGCGGCAATTCGCGCGCCTGAGTGATGATCGTCGCGCCCTTGGCCAGGGCATCGTCCACGTGGGCGCGTATCTTGGTGACCGCGGCCTCGTTGATCATCGGGCCGATGGAGGTACCGGCCCGGTTGCCGGGGCCCACCTTCAGCGCGTTGACGCGAACGGCGAGCTTCTCGGCAAAGCTGTCGTAGACGCCGGACTGCACCAGGATGCGGTTGGCGCACACGCAGGTCTGTCCGCCATTGCGGAACTTGGACACAAATGCTCCCTCGACCGCAAGATCGATATCGGCGTCGTCGAAGACGATGAAGGGTGCGTTGCCGCCCAGTTCGAGCGAAAGCCGCTTGATGCTGTCGGCCGCGCCGCGCATCAACAGCGCCCCGACCCGCGTCGAGCCGGTGAACGAGATCTTGCGCACGCTGGTGTTCGCCATGATCTCGTTGCCGATATCGACGGGCATGCCAGTGACGATGTTGATGACGCCGGCGGGGATGCCGGCACGTTCGGCCAGCACGCCCAGCGCCAGTGCCGAATAGGGCGTGAACTCGGACGGTTTGATGACGACGGAGCAGCCAGCCGCCAGGGCCGGCGCAACCTTGCGGGTAATCATCGCATTGGGGAAGTTCCACGGCGTTATGATCCCGCACACCCCGACGGGCTCTTTCAGGACGACGATACGCCGGTCCGGCGTTGGAGACGGGATGGTGTGACCGTTGATGCGGCGCGCCTCCTCTGCGAACCATTTGACGAACGAGGCGCCATAGCGGATTTCGCCACGCGCCTCGTCGAGGGGCTTGCCCTGCTCCAGCGTCAGGATGCGGGCCAGATCCTCGAGATTGTCGAGCATCAGCGCATGCCATTTCTCGAGCAGTGCGGCGCGCTCCGCATGAGTCTTCTTCTTCCACGGAGCGAAAGCGGCTTCGGCCGCCTCGATGGCGGCGCGCGTTTCAGCCCCGCCCATGTCAGGCACCGTACCGATGACGGCCTGCGTTGCGGGATCGATCACATCGACCGTGCTCCCGGACGACGACGACACCCAACGTCCACCGATCAGACCTTCCTGCCGGAAGAGTTCCTTATTTGCCAACTCGTGCATGATCCATCTCCAGAATCAGTCCAGCGCAGCCAACACTGCGGCAGTGATGGTTTCGGTCCTGTCCCTGCCCGGCACGATGCCGACGCCGCGCGCGGTGGTCTTTTCCAGCGCCGTCATGACGCGCCTCGCAGCGGCCGGCTCGCCCAAATGTTCGAGCATCATCGCGCCTGACCAAATGGCGGCCATCGGATTGGCGATACCAAGGTGGGCGATATCGGGTGCGGACCCATGGACGGGCTCGAACATCGAGGGGGCGTTTCGATCAGGATTGATGTTGGCGGAGGCGGCGAAGCCGAGACCGCCCTGTATTGCCGCGCCCAGATCAGTCAGGATATCCCCGAAGAGATTTGAGGCGACGACGACATCGAGGCTTTCGGGCGACATGACCATGCGTGCCGCCATGGCATCTATGTGATAGCTCGAAACGGAGACATCGGGAAACTCTGTGGCCAGTTCGCGGGTCACTTCGTCCCAGAAGACCATCGAGTACTTCTGAGCGTTCGACTTGGTGACCGAGGTGAGCTTGCCGCTGCGCTTGCGCGCCTGCTCGAAGCCGAAGCGCAGGATGCGTTCGACGCCCGTGCGGGTGAAGATCGATGTCTCGACCGCCACTTCTCCCGCCGTGCCTTGATGCACACGCCCGCCCGCCCCGGAATATTCGCCTTCCGTATTTTCACGGATGCACAGGATATCGAAGTCTTTGGACTTCAGCGGCCCCTGCACGCCCGGCAGAAGGCGATGCGGGCGGATATTGGCATATTGCACGAATGCCTTGCGGATAGGCAGCAGCAGGCCATGTAGCGAAACCGAATCCGGCACTTCCGACGGCCAGCCGACGGCGCCCAGGAGGACGGCGTCGAAACTGCGCAACGTTTCGATGCCGTCGGCCGGCATCATTGAGCCAGTTTCTTTGTAGAAAGTGCAGGACCACGGAAACGTCTTCCCCTCGAGGTGGAATCCTCCAGCCTTCGCCGCTGCCCCGAGAACCTCCCACGCAGCCTCGGTGACGCTGCGACCAATCCCGTCGCCAGGGATGAGCGCGATGCTATAGCTGTTCATCGGACCTCCGAAGCGTGGCCGTCGCCTTCACAGGCCCAAACCTTCCTTGTTCCTTGCGAGGAAATCAGTGAACGTTTCGCCGCGGTGGAAGGCGCTGTTGTCGACAATCGCGCGCAGCAGGGACAAATTGCTGACGAACTCTCCCATCCGGATTTCCGCCAGGGCGCCGCGCATCCGCTCGATCGCCTCATGCCTGTCCGCGCCGTGGCATATGATCTTGGCGATCAGCGAATCGAAATGGGGCGTTACCCTGTCGCCCTGCCTGTAGCCAGTTTCGATGCGCACGCCGTTGCCTTCGGCCGGGAAGTGCAATTCCCACAGTTCGCCGGGCGATGGGAGAAACATGCGGCTGGGGTTCTCGGCGCAGAGCCGCGCTTCGATCGCGTTTCCGTGAAACACGACGTCTGATTGCTGCACGTCCTTCGCCCCAATCCGGCCAGACGCGACGCCGATCTGCAGCGCCACGAGATCCCGGCCGGTGACCATCTCGGTAACGGGATGTTCGACCTGAATTCGCGTGTTCATCTCAAGGAAGAAGAAGTCCTGCGATACGCCGTCCAGGATGAATTCCAGCGTTCCGACCCCGCGATAGGATACGCTGCGCACCAGCTTGAGGGCGGCTTCGGTCATGCTGGCCCTCACCCCGTCGTCGATGCCGGGCGACGGGCTTTCCTCAACGATCTTCTGGAAGCGGCGCTGTATCGAACACTCGCGTTCGAAAAGGTGCACGGCCTCGCCGTCGCCGAAGCCGAGAACCTGCACTTCCACATGCCGCGCGTTGCGGATGTAGCGTTCAAGGAAGATCGTCCCGTCGTTGAAGGAGCGGGCTGCGAGGGTCTGCGTCGAGCGGGCGGCATCCTCCAAGTCCTCCGGCCGCTCAACGATACGCATCCCGATGCCACCCCCTCCGGCGCAGGATTTGACCAGCAATGGATAACCTATCGCGTTGCCCGCCTCGGTGATCTTCGCCAGATCGCCTTCCGCGAAGCGCGGGCTCCCCGGCACGACTGGAACGCCGGCGGCTTCGGCCAGGCTGCGGGCGCGCTCCTTGTCGCCCATGGCCGCGATGGTTTCGGCACGAGGTCCAATGAAAATAAGCCCCGAATCTTCGACAGATTGGGCAAAATCCGCGTTCTCGGCCAGAAAACCGTATCCGGGATGGATGGCATCCGCGCCAGTCTTTTTCGCCGCCGCAATGATCGCAGCCCCGTCGAGATATGACTTGACAGGCGTCGCCGCGTCGATGGCGACGCTTTCTTTCGCCATCAGCACGTGCTGGGCAGAGATTTCGACGGGCGCATGGATGGCGACGGTCGCATGCCCAAGGGCGTGACATGTCCTCATGATGCGGCACGCAATCTCACCGCGATTAGCGACCAGAATCTTGTCCATGCCTTTTCCTTTGGCGAAGAATTTTGGAGCTTATTATTGACGCATAGTTGGTATATGATACACCTTCAAGTGCAAAGTTGATATATGATGTATCGAAGTGAGGCGAGACTCCTCTCGGTGTCGCGCTTGAAAGGGAGAGGCAGATGACGGGCGTTACGGTGAACTGCGACATGGGGGAGTCCTTCGGCATCTACAGCTTCGGCGATGACGAGGCCTGCCTGCCCTTCGTGACCCACGCCAACATCGCCTGCGGCTTCCACGCCTCGGACCCGATCGTCATGCGCAAGACCGTACAGCTTGCGAAGAAGCACGGGGTGAAGATCGGCTCTCATCCGGGCCTGCCAGACCGCGAAGGTTTCGGCCGCCGGGAAATGCGGATGACGCGGGAGGAGGTCTCCGCGCTCGTGATCTACCAGACGGGCGCCCTCGAGGCCTTCGCCCGCGCCGAAGGCGTAGTTCTGTCGCACATCAAGCCCCATGGTTCACTCATGGGAATGGCGCAGCGCGAGGAGCACGTCGCGATGGGTATCGCGGACGCCGCGGAAATGTTCGGCCTGCCGCTGATCGCCAACGCCAATTGCGTGATGTCGGACGTTTTTGCGCGACGCGGCCTGGAATTTTCCTGCGAATTCTATGTCGATCTCGACTACGACGACGACGGCCGACAGATCATCACGAAGGAGCATCCGCCCGTCTCGGCCGATGCCGTCGCGAAAAAGGTGCGCCGCGCCATCCTCGAAGGTCTGACCGCCTCGATCAGCGGAAAGGACGTGGCGGTGGTCGCGGAATCGATCTGCGTCCACAGCGACACCCCCGGCGCGTTGGCTGTCGCCAAGACGGTCCACGAAACTCTGGCGGCGATGCGGTAGCGGGAACCCGGCGATGCGCTTTGTCAGCGGGGCGGCCGCGCATCAGATGTCCCTCGAGGCGATGGGACCCATCATGCATGCGATCGGCGCCGGCCTGGGGCCGGACAAGCGCGCGCGTCTTTTTTCGAGCGGCAATTCGGTGACGGAGCTTTCGAGCGGATTCGACGTCGCGCGCTTCATGGTGCCCGATCAGGGAACGGGACGAGCCGTCCCCAGAATGCTGGCCGAACTCCTGCACAGCGCGGACCGCGATCTCGGCGATGGCACGACGCGGCTCGCGGTCCTCACCCACGCCATGTTCCAGGAAGCGGTGCTGGCGTCAGAGTCCGGAACGGACAGCCGGCGGCTCGGACATGCGCTGCGCGCGATGGTCCGGTCTTTCACGACGAACCTTGCCGGCCGGGCGAATTTCCGGCCCGATCTGGCCGCGGTCGCGCGAACCGCCGGCGCGGATGCCGAACTGGCGGACCTCATCGACAGGGCCGCCACAAAGGTCGGCGCGGGCGGGCTGATAGAAGTCTCGAAGGGAGACTGCGCGCATCCGCAACTGCAATTCCACGACTGTTTCCTGCTCGAGGCCGAACCGGTCCTCGCAGAGACAGCAGGCCGCGAATTCGGCGACGCCTATGTTCTGGCGGCCAATGAGATCATAGACGATTTCGGCCATCTCGTCCCGTTGCTGGAAGCGTTCGCCTCCCATGGCAAATCCCTCGTCATCCTGGCGCGCGACATCACCGGCGCTGCCCGCCAGACGCTCGCCGCCAACCGTACCTCGCCGCACGTGGCAGTCGTCGCCTACAGGCCGCGCGCCGTGGCGCAGGAAGCCGCGGACATCCTCGAAGACGTCGCGATAGCAACAGGCGGCCAGCTTGTCTGCGGCCTTCGCGGCACAACCCTGGCATCGTTGCGGCCCGCGGCGCTCGGGCGTATCGGCGGCTTTCGCTACGTCGCGGATCGCGCTCATTTCTACGCCCCGGCCGGCGCCACGCAGGCATGCGGAGACAGAAGCCGCGCGCTTGCCGCCGAAGCGGACCGGCAGCGCCTTCTGTCGCTTGACCGTGAAAGACTGCTGCGGCGGGCCGCGAGGCTGAAGGGAAGCTTCGCCGAACTGCAGCTGGCCCGCAACGACGCGCGCGAATTCGAGGCCAAGTTCAATCGGGTCAGGCGCGTCATCTCCTCGACCATGTCGGCCCTTGAGGGCGGAGCCGTCGCCGGCGGCGCAAGCGCGTGGGCAAGTGCCGTTCCCGGGGCCGAAAGCCCCGATGATACAGCGGCGCGGCGCTGCCTGATGGCCGGCATCGTGCGCCTACACGAGCACATCGTTTCCAACCGGTCGGCGTCCTGCGACCCGACCAGGGATGTGCTTGCCACTGGCGCGATGCTCGCCTCGCTTCCCGTCAACGGTGAAATTCAGGATCCACTTCTTCTCACCACCCGGATTTTCGAGCGCGCGGCCTCGGCCGCCGAAGCGTTCCTGGGAAGTGATGCCATCCTTACCGGGAGATGATCGGACAACGGAAATCGAGGCGCAGAGACAAACAGGGAATGGGGAACGCACTTGGAACTTGATGCCGGCCCGAAGGCCATGCTCGAAATCGAGCGCGCAACGCATCGCTACGGCGATCTGACCGCGCTCGACAATGTCTCTCTTTCCGCAAGGCAGGGAGAGTTCCTGACGATTCTGGGCGAAAGCGGGTCCGGCAAGACCACGTTGCTGCGCATCATCTCGGGGCTGGAACAGCCGACGCAGGTCGACAGGCTGACCATCGGCGGCGAAAACGTCGTCGGCATTCCCCCTTCGCGGCGCAACTGCACGACCGTCTTCCAGTCCTACGCTCTTTTCCCGCACATGACAGTCGCGGAAAACATCGCATACGGCCTGATCGTGCGGGGCGTTGCGCGCGAGGACGCGCGCGCACAAGCCTCCAGAGCCCTCGAAACGGTGCGTCTGCCCGGCTTCGAGGATCGTCGCATATCCCAACTTTCCGGCGGCCAGAAGCAGCGCGTCGCCATCGCACGCGCCATCGTGACGCGTCCGGCGGTGCTTTTGCTGGACGAGCCGCTCGGCGCGCTGGACGAGCGGCTTCGCGTCAACATGCAGAACGAACTGACCGACCTGCAAAGGCAGCTCAAGACCACCTTCGTCTACATCACCCACAGCCAGGAAGAGGCGTTGGCCATGAGCGACCGCATCGTGCTGATGCGGTCGGGGCGCATAGAGCAGCTGGGAACGCCCTCCGAGCTGTTCGATCTTCCCACCAGCGCATTCGCGGCGGAGTTCATGGGTTTCGAGAACCTGCTGCCCGGCACGGTGCGATCCATCGAGCGGGATCTTGTCGGCGTGGAGCTGGATGGCGGCGTCCAGGTTGCCGGCGTCGCCGCGAACCCCGGCGCTCTTTCAGTCGGCGATCGGGCCACGATAGCCATCCGAGCCGAGCGCCTCAGCCATTCGGAAGCTCCGCGCAAGCAGGGCCGTCGCCTCAATACCCTTGCCGGCACCAAGGTCGACCAGCGGTATCGCGGCAAATATTCCGACATCGAGATCAGGACGGCCGCAGGCGAATTCAAGATACGAAGCTGGGACAATGCCAGTCTTCCCGAAGAGATCAGCTCGATAAGCTGGAGAGCTGAAGACTGCGTCGTTCTGACGCCAGCAGTCAAACGCAGCATAGGAAAAGGGGAATGAAATGAAAGACAGGTTTTCGACATTCACGCAGCTTGAACTGACGCGACGCGGGTTCCTGCAATCGAGCGCAGCGGCCGTCGGCGCCGCCGCCCTCGGGACAGGCCTCGCCGCGACTGCGCAGGCGGCGGCATCGGATGTGGTGCGCGGCTACGGCGTCACAACCTCGCAGCTCAAGGACTGGTCCATCATGCAGAAGTCCATCGGCATCACGATGGAGTTCACGGGCACCAACAATTCCGTCGGCGTGTTCCTGCGCGACGTGGTCGCCTCGCAACTGGGCGACGACGCCGACATCTTCGTCTTCGAATCCGGCACCGAGGATGTCCTGGGGCCGCAGGGCATCTACCTGAAGATCGACGAGAAGCATCCCGAGCTGAAGCTTTGGGACCGCACGCCCGACGAATGGAAGCGCTCCGAAACCGTGGTCGACAAGGAAGGCGTGCAATACGGCGTCCCCGTCATCGGCAACGCCGACAGCTTCGGCTACTATCCCGACAAGGTGGGCGCCGCTGCCGACGGCAATGACGAGCTTTCCTGGTCGCTGATGTTCGACGACGAGAAGACCCGCGGCCGTGTCGCCTACGACCAGACCTGGACCTATTCCATCGGCGTTGCGGCGCTCTACCTGATGGGACTGGGCAAGATCGAGGTCAAGGACGTCGCCGACATGACCGGCGAGGAAGCCGGCAAGGTCGTGGATTTCCTCATCGAAAGGAAGAAGGCCGGCCAGTTCCGCACGCTCCACACCGCCTTCGAGGAGCAGATCCAACTCCTGTCCAGCGGCACTGTCGACGTCATCAACTGCTGGGAGCCGGCCGTGCGCGAGGTCAACAAGGCCCTCGGCGCCGACAAGACCCGCTACGCCTACACCAAGGAAGGCTACTTCAAGTGGGGGCACGGCGCCTATATCGCCGCCCAGGCCGAGGGTCGCGGAAACCTCGACAACATCTACAAGGTGCTGAACTACTATCTCGGCGGTGAGTATCGCGCGCTTCAGGCTCGCGACCGCGGTTATGCCGGGCCGAACATGGACCTCGGCGTGCAGTACGCCAAGGACAACGGGTGGTCCGCCGAGGACATCGAGAACCTGAGCAACACCGAAAAGAAGGTCGCCCGCAAGTTCACGAAACCCTACACGAGCACCACGACGCCGACGAACTCGGACGCCATCGAGGAAGAATGGCAGCGTTTCCTGAACGCCTGACGGCTTCCATTTGAACGCGGATTGCCCCGCACAATTGCGGGGCAATCCTCAACGCACGGTTCTACTGAGGACAGCCCCATGGCGGCAAATTCGAAAACCAGTGGCCCCGGCCGGTTCCGGCTGGGAAGCGACACGGTCGTCAACGTCTATTTCCTGCTGTGGTTCTGCCTCGTCATCATCCCCCTGATCGTCCTGTTCGCATTCAGCTTCTTCGAAACGAAGAGCTTCGTGACGACCTACAGGCCGACGTTGAACACATGGCTCTCGCTGCTTGATTCCGGCCGGCTCACCGTATCCCTGCGGACGCTGAGGATCGCGCTCACGGTGACGCTTATCGAATTCATAATCGCTTTTCCTTTCTCCTTGTGGTTGGCCAAGGGAAAGGTATCCAAATCCACGCAGGCGATCGTGCTTGCCTTGCTGACGATCCCGTTCTTCCTCGACCTGTCGTCGCGCATCATCATCTGGCGCTCGATCCTCAGCGAAAACGGACTGATAAGCCACCTTATCGTCCAGTCCGGACTGACTAGCAGCCCCGTTGACTGGCTTCTCTACAACGAATGGGCCGTGCATTTTGGCATGCTGCTCACCTATTTCCCGACCATGGTGCTGCCGATCTACATGGCGATCTCCATAATCGACGATTCGCTGATACAGGCGAGCGGCGATCTGGGCGCCAGTCGCAAGGACACTCTGTTCAGGATCATCGTGCCGCTGTCTCTGCCCGGCATCCTGGCCGGCTTCATCCTGACGCTCGGACCGGCGCTGGCCGCGTGGATCGAGCCGAGCATGCTCGGCGGAGGCTTTGTGAACCTGCTCAGCAATTCGGTTGAAAGCGCCTACGGCGCGCTGCGCTACCCGGTCGTTGCCGCGCTTTCCAGCTTCGTCATGATACTGCTCGCGGCCCTTGTCATCGTGCTTGCGATCGTTGCGAGGCGGTTCGGAAACCTTGGTTCCATCTTCTCGGCCCTAAGGAGCTAGCTGATGAACACGCTTGCCGTCGATCGTCCGCCTGCCCGCCGCTCGGGAACACAAGTCGGAGACTGGAAGATCTGGACCTTCCTGGCCAAATGGGCCGGACTGCTGTTCATCTTCCTGATCTATTTTCCGCTCGCCTGGCTTGCGTTGATGTCGATCAGCGAACGTCCGCTGTCAGGCATCCCACTCCCCCTGACGCTGGACAATTACCGGGCGCTTGTCGACGACAGCCGCTGGGTCGGACCTTTTACGATAAGCTTGGTGATCGCCGTCTTCGTCGGCTTTTTGAGCGCCGTCGCCGCCACGCTCGTGGGACGGCATCTGCCCAATGCGAGGCGATCCGGCCTCAAGCTCCTGCTGTGCGTGATTCCGCTCTTCGTGCCGGGAATGTCGATGGGCGCGGCGCTTTTCATCGTCTTCCGCGCGATGCTGGGATTGAAACTGGGATACTGGTCCATCGTCGCCGGCCATTTCATCTGGGCGTTTCCCTTCGGTCTTCTGGTCGTGCTCGTCCTCACGTCCCGCTTCGATCACAGGCTGATAGAGGCGGCGGAAGACCTCGGCGCCTCGAAATTGCGCACCTTCTTCGATATCGAACTGCCGATCCTGCGTCCCGGCATCGTGGGCGCCGGGCTTTTCGGCTTCCTCCTGTCGTTCAGCGAGGTTTTGCGGACCATATTCCTGCGCGGCACATCGACGACCATGCCGATCTACAACTGGACGATGGCGGCATCCCAGCAGTCGCAGGTGCCGATCATCTTCGCGCTGGCCACGATCATATTGCTGGTGACGCTGCCCTTGCTGGCCGGCGTCTTCTGGGTCCTGTACGCGAGACTCGACAAGTCGTGAGGTCGGCTATTTCCATACAGCGGCTATGACTGTAGGAGTGCCGTCCGGTGTTGTTCGCCCACCGCTCGAAAACGCTCTTCCAGTTCGAAATGGTCGAAAAGTTTGATCGTCGAATTTAACGACTGCTCCGTCAGATACGGTGCCCGCACCGCACTCGACAGGCTGTCGGTTCGGATAGAAGGCACCCGCCTCGGCGTGATCGGCCTCAACGGCTCGGGCAAGACCACCTTCGCGCGGCTGATAAACGGGCTGTCCGTCCCCAGCGAGGGCAAGGTGGTGGTCAACGGCATAGACACCGGCCTGGAACCGGAGCGCGCCCGCATGGAAGCAGGCTTCGTGTTTCAGAGCCCCCACACCCAACTCATCATGCCCATAGTCCAGGACGACATCGCGCTCGGCCTGAAGGCGCGGGGCCTGAAGCAACGCGAAGCGGACTCGCGCGCTATGGAAGTTCTTGCACGCTTCGGGATCGAGGCGCTGGCCAGACGGCGCGTCCACGAACTGTCGGGTGGCGAACTCCAGCTTGCGGCAATCGCGAGCGTGCTGGCGCTGGAGCCCCGGATACTGGTTCTGGACGAGCCGACCAGCCAGCTCGATCTGCGCAACCGTCATCGCGTGACCGGCGCCATCGATACTCTGCCGGAGGACGCGGTGGTCGTCACGCACGACCTCGAACTCGCCGCAAGGCTGCCCCGGCTGCTGCTGTTCCACGAGGGCCGTCTGCTTGCGGACGGGCCCCCCGGCGAAACCATCCCGCACTATCTGAGCATCGCCGGATGCTGACGAGCCTTCATATCGAAGGCCGCAGCCCCCTGCACCGTCTCGGCGCGGGTCTCAAGCTGGGCGGACTCGCGCTTGCAAGCATCGGGCTTTTTTGGGTGACCTCGACCCCGGTCCTCCTGCTCTGCTTTGCACTGTCGGTTCTTTCATATCTGTCTTCGGGAATAGGTCTGGTCGCGGGGTTGCGCCGCCTCCTGCCTCTCCTGCTGTCGCTTGCCTTCCTGACACTGTTCAATTTCTTCTTCCTTCCAGCGCATGAGGTTGCCGTTCTCGTGCTCCGCATCCTCGCGCTGGTGTTCTGCGCAAGCGCGGTCACGGCCACCACGCCGCTCGGCGAAATGATGACCGTGGTGGATCGTCTCACCCGGCCCTTGGAAAGACTGGGGGTCTTGCGGCCGGGGGATGCCGGCCTGGCGTTGGGACTGTGTCTGCGCTTCGTGCCCGACATCCTCGGGCGCTATCAGACATTGCGGGAAGCGCACAGGGCACGCGGCCTGAAGCTCCGCTTGGCGACGCTGCTCTGTCCGCTGACAATCCTCACCCTGAAGCAGGCCGACGAAGTCGCGATGGCTATCGACGCGCGCGGCCTGCGCCGCTCCGGATCAACATCCTCGACGCAAAGAGATCCCGTACAATGACCACCCGCGACCTCGTGCTCTCGGCGCTCTTTTCCGCCATCGTCGTCGTGCTCGGCATCGTGCCGCCGATCACATTGGGCATCATCCCGGTTCCGATCACGGTGCAATCGATGGGTGCCATGCTCGCCGGCACGATCCTCGGAGCCAAGCGCGCCGGCACTGCCTTTCTCATCGTCGTCGCGCTGGTGGCGATGGGGCTTCCCGTACTCGCGGGCGGCCGCGGTGGCCTCGCCGTGCTTATGGGACCGACGGGAGGCTATATTCTCGGCTGGATCGTGGCGGCCTTCGTCACCGGCTATCTCTCCGAGCGGCTGGTGCGCGAAAATACAGGCGCGTGGCGCCAACTCGGCGGCTTTTTCATCGCCTCCGTGCTGGGCGGTCTCGTCTGCCTGTACGCCATAGGCATGCCCTGGGTGACGGCAGTGGCCGGAACACCGTTTTCGGCCGTGGCGCTCGGGTCGCTCGCTTTCGTTCCGGGCGACCTGATCAAGGCCGCGGTGACCGCGGCCGTGGCCCGCAGCGTGCTGGCAGCCTATCCGCTGCTGCCGCAACGGGCCTGACCCCGAAGATCATTGCGGCAAAAGCGATATCACTCGGCGGCGAGAGCTCTGTCGAGCGACCCCAGGAACATCTCCGCGTTCTCGCGCGAGAAGACCAGCGGCGGGCGTATCTTCAGGACGTTGTAGTCCTTGCCGCAGACGCTGATCAGCACGCCGTCGTCGCGCATCCGGTTGACGACGCGCGTCGTCGCTTCCCTATCGGGCTTCGATCCCGCCTTGCCGGTCACGATCTCCAGGCCGAAGATAAGGCCCGCGCCGCGCGCATCGCCGACGATGTCGTAGCGGGCTTTCAGCTTCGACAGCCCCTCGGCCATATGGGTACCGACGAGCCGAGCGTTTTCCTGCAGCTTCTCTTCTTCAATCGCCTGAAGCACGGCAAGCGCGGCGGCGCAGGAGACGGCGTTACCGCCAAACGTGTTGAAATAGCGCGCGTTCTCACCGAATCCCTGCACGATTTCCGGGCGGATCACGGTGCCGGAGATCGGCTGGCCGTTGCCCATCGGCTTTCCGAGCGTGACCATGTCCGGCTCGACGCCGTGGCGCTGGAAGCCCCACATGAAATCTCCCGTCCGCGCGAATCCCGGCTGCACCTCGTCGGCGACGAAGACCCCGCCTGCCGCCCGGATGGCGTCGGCCGCGCCTTTCAGGAAACCCTTCGGCTCGGCTAGCACGCCGTCGCTCGTGAACAGGCTGTCGACGATCAGCATGGCGGGCTTGATGCCGTGGCGCAGCAGGTCATCGATAGCGGCCTGCACATCCGCCGTGAACTTTGCGGCGATATCGGCCTGCGGATAGTGATAGGCGTGCGGCGACGGAACCGTGCGCACATGCGAACCCAGACTGACCGCCTTGCCGAGCGACGGTGAGAACTGGGAAACGGTGTCGCTGATGCCGTGATACGACATATCGGTGACGATCACGCCGGTTCCACCCGTATGGAACTTGGCGATCCGGTAGGCGAGATCGTTCGCCTCGCTGCCGGTGCATGCGAACATCACATGCCCCAGCGCCTCCGGGAACGTGGCCAGCAGCTTCTCAGCATAATCCAGGATAAGCGAATGGAGGTAGCGGGTGTTCGTCGCCAAGACGCCGACCTGCTCACGGATCGCTTCCACCACCCGCGGATGGCAATGGCCGAGCGAGGTGACGTTGTTGTAGACGTCCAGATACGCCCTGCCGGCGGCGTCGTACAGCCACACGCCTTCACCGCGCACGAGATGCAGCGGGTTCTCGTACATCAGCCGGTAGGCTGGTCCCAGCACCTTGTAACGCCGGGCGACCAGCGCCTCGTCCTCGGCACTCAGGTTCCCCTGCCCCGGCACGAACGCGTTCGGCATGGACAGGTCAATCTTCTTGGACATTTCACAGCTCCTTGCTCACGCTTCGCCGGCGGTCGGATTGCCAAAAGCACCATCACCCGGCGTTGACGGTAGGCGCCCGCCATTGCGGTAGACGCGAATTTCGCCGCAATGAGTGATGTCGACGACCTTCAGCTATATGATACACCATACATCAGTCAAGGAAGGTTTTTGGCGGCTTCCGCGCTAGACAGCGCGCGGCGCTTTAGGTATATGGTATATCACAATTTGCAGCACGGATTGCCGTATGATCTATGATGAGCCGCGATATCGGATTGCCGGGGACCGCTTCATCGAAGTGGAATTGGGAAATGAGCTCACTTTCGATCTGAACGTCATCGTCCACAATCTGGCGAGCGCGGTCGATCGGGCTGGAATCGCCGGCCTGATCGAGCTCATTCCCGAACTGGCTTCCTTTCAGGTGTCCTACGATCCCGACCGCATCAGCTACGAGGATATGGTGCGCGAGATCGAAAGGGTGCGCCTTTCGCTGACGGGATCCGGAGCCTCAGAGCGGGAAAGCCGCCTCTTCTACGTGCCGCTGTTCTACTTCGACCCGTGGACCGCGGAATGCGTCGACGAGTATCGCGCCAAGATCAAGGACAAGACGCCCGATCCCGACTATCTGTGCGAGATCAACGGCCTGTCCAGCCGCCAGGAGCTGATGCGCGTCCACTCCGGCACGGAATATTGGGTTGCGGCGCTAGGGTTTTGGCCAGGCCTGTGTTCCTTGATGTCGCTCGACCCGCGCAGCCGCCTGATCGCGCCGAAATACAATCCTCCCAGGATGTGGACACCCAAGGGCACCATCGGTCTCGGCGGCGGCCTGACTTCCGTTTATCCGGACCGGACCCCCGGCGGCTATCAGATCTTCGCGCGCACGCCCATGCCCATATGGGATCGCGAAGGGCGCCTTCCCGCCTTCAAGGAGAGCCTGGCCCTCTTCAGGGCCGGCGACCGCGTTCGCTTCGTGCCGATCGACCGTGAGGAATACGACTTCGTGGAAAGCAAGGTGCAGGACGGAAGCTACCAGCATCCATGCGTCGAATACCAGACGTTCTCCGTGACGCGGTATCAGCAGTGGCGCGACGGCATATTGCGGGAGAGCGGCCGATGATCGAAGTCGTCAAGCCAGGTCTCGAAACGTCGATCCAGGATCTTCCCGGTCGTCTCGGCTTCTGGGCGCAGGGCTTCCCCCCGTCCGGCCCCGTGGACGAATGGTCGTTCCGCCTCGCCAACTTGCTGGTAGGCAACGACCGGGATGCCGCGGCTCTTGAATGCCAGTTCCTTGGACCGTCGCTGCGGTTCGGCGCAGACGGCTTCGTCGCCGTGACCGGGGCGCCAATGAATGCCGCCCTCGACGGCGCGCCGATCCCGACGTGGGAGACGGTTTCCGTCAAGGCCGGGCAGACCCTGACAATGGGAGCCGCGACGACGGGCGCGCGAGCCTATGTGGCATTCGCGGGCGGCATCGATACGCCGCCGGTTCTGGGTTCGCGCTCGACCTTCCATATGGCCGGTGTCGGTGGCATGGAAGGCTTTGCGCTGAAGGCGGGGCAATCCATCCCGCTCGGCGTATCCGGCGGCCCCGCGAACGGCCTTCGGGTCCCGGAGGAAGCCCGTCCGGCCATCGGCGACAATTCCGCGGCCGTCGTCGAATGCATGCTGGGTCCCAATGACGACTGGCTGGACGAAGCCGCCGTCGAAATGTTCTTCGGCACTGAATGGTTGGTTCAGGCCCGCAGCAACCGCACAGGAATCCGCCTCTCCGGGCCGGCATTCACATTCGCGGAAAAGGCGCACAACAAGCTGCCCGAGCACGGCCAGGACACCTCCAACATCGTGGATCACGGCTATCCCTTGGGCGCAATCAACCTGGCAGGACAGACCCCCATCATTCTCATCAACGACGGCCCCAGCGCGGGCGGCTTCATAAATCCGTTTACGATCCCGAGGGCCGCTTTCTGGAAACTCGCCCACCTGAGACCCAATGCCAAGGTGCGATTCCGGAAAGTCGATCTGGCGGAAGCAAACACCATGCGGCGCGAACTCGATCGGCGCTGCCGGATCGAAACGCTCGTTGGAATTTGATCCCCCCTCGATCGGTTGACCGAGACGAAAAGAGAGGAAAGATGTCGGCTACACTGGCGACTTCGCCCGCGTCGGCTTTCAGCACGCAATCGCCAAAGATGTCGCCCAGCGATATCAAGGATGTGCTCGCAACGAGCTACGGCATCCAGGGGACGGTGAAGCTGCTGACGAGCGAGCGCGATCTGACTGCCCATGTCGTGGCTGCCGAGGGCGACCGGGAATTCGTTTTCAAGGTGGCCAATTCCTCGGAGGACCCGGCGGTCGTCGATCTCCAGAACAAGGCCCTCGACTATATCGCCTTGACTCCCTGCGAGGTTCCGGTTCCCGAAGTGATCCGGTCGGTCGACGGCGCGCGTCAGATCGTCCTGGATATCGGCGGCAGCAGGCATGTGGCGCGCATGCTCAGCTATCTCCAGGGCATGCCGGTCTATCTGACGCAATCCACAGTCAGGCAGCGCCGGGCGCTGGGCACTTCCCTCGGCAATCTTTCGCTCGCGCTGGCCGGCTTCACCCATCCCGCGGCCGGACATGAAATTCTCTGGGACCTGAAGCACACGGCCAAGCTCGAAGAACGCACGCAATACATAGACGATGCTGCCAAGCGGGAACTCGTCGAAACGATTCTGCGCCGCTTCCGTGACAACGTGAAGATGGTCGAGCCCTCGCTCCGCCATCAGGTCGTGCACAACGACTTCAATCTTCACAACGTTCTGGTCGATCAGTCCGATCATGACAAGGTGAGCGGCATATTGGACTTCGGCGACATAGTCGACGCGCCGCTCATCTACGACGTCGCCGTCGCCTGCTCATACCAGGTACCCGATACAGGCGATCCGCTCTCACTGGCGACCGAGTTCCTATCGGCCTACCACGCGGTAAATCCTCTTTCCGAAGAGGAGATCGACCTTCTGTTCGATCTGATCAATACGCGCAACGCGATGACTGTCACCATCACCGAATGGCGGTCGAAGCTCTATCCCGAAAACAGCACTTACATTCTCCGCAACAATCCTCGGGCGACACTTGCGCTGGAACGCTATACGACAATCTCCCGCGAGGAGGCGCGCGCCGCTTTCCGCGCCGCTTGCGGCTTTCGGTAATAAGCAATCCCCATAAAACTGGACGAAGATGATGCAGACGAACGTTCTGACGGACACTCCCGGAAATATTTGGAAGGTGCTGGTAGCGGCGGGCGACGTCGTGGAGGCAGGCCAGACCCTCTTCATCATGGAATTGATGAAGACGGAGGTTCCCCACGTCAGCCCGATCGCTGGACAGGTCCGTCAGGTCAACATCACGGAAGGCCAGGAAAACGTTGACGCCGAAGTTGTAGCGCTGGTCATCGAACACGATTGACGCATCGACGGGCCGAAGGCGGCTCGTCCGGTATCAATCGATATCCGCCCATCGCAGAATCTTGTGCACACGGCCTGCCGGCTTACGCACGGAGGAAAGAGCATTATTGTCTTTATGCCCCGGGTTGCGTTATATCATATACCAACCTAGGAGTGTTTCGGTGCCGAAGATCGAATATAAGACACTGAACGATCACGCCTATGAGGCAATAAAAAAGGGCCTCATGGCGGCGGAATTCGGACCGGGCCAGGCACTTATAATACGAACGCTTGCCGAAACCTATGGCATTTCGACCACCCCGGTCAGGGAAGCGCTTCAGCGTCTTGTGGCGGAACGTCTTCTCAACCTGCTGCCAAACCGCACGATTGCGGTGCCGGAACTGAATGCCGAAAAATTCGCGGAGATTCTTCGTATTCGCTGCGCACTGGAAGGAATGGCCGCCGAACTCGGTGCGAAACATATCGAGAAGGTGCATATCCGCCGTCTCAAGAAGCTCCTGCATACAATGGAAGCTGCGCTTGAGCGGGAGGACTATAACACCTACAGATCTACGAACCAGGAGTTCCATTTCACGCTTTATGACTGCGCCGATTCACCGGAACTGCTCCAGATCATACAGGATTTGTGGGGGCGTGCCGGCCCCTACATGAAGGTCCTCTTCATGGACGGCCGGTACAAGACCATGGCCAATGACGAGCACCGAAAGATCATCGCGGCATTGGAAGACGGCGACATACCGGGCGTCCGCGAGCATATCGTCTCGGATGTGGAGTCCGCCTGCCTGATCATATTGGAGGAACTCCAAGGAAATCAGGCAGCCTAGCCTGCGGTGCTCACGGAAGCAGCAGATTGTCTGCGGTAGCACGATGCCGGCCAGCGTTCCGGCTGCAGGCTGTGGTCGCCGCTGAAAGTCGGTTCGATCCGAGGTTTGAAGGTCCGTTTCCGCACGGTCCGTTGTTACGCAGCCACGCGGTTGGCGGCCCAGCGTCCGGCATTCTTCAGGATAAGGTCGGAATCGATGAACCGCTCCCGCAGAATCTTCTCGTAAAGTGCCCCTTCCTGCTCCCTGCCTATTTCGCCGGTCTCGCCGGTCAGGGTTTGCAACGCCTGCTGTAATGCCGCTACGGTCCCCGAACCTTCATCGAACTGGGCTTTTTTGCGCCAGACAAGGCTGTCCGGCAGCAAATCCTCGCAGGCTTTTCGAAGGAACCACTTCTCGGTGGTAAGGCCGGTCGATTCGGTGACGTCAGGATCGGTACGGCGCAACTTCAGTGCAGCCGGGATGGATTGAGCAAAATCGATAAGGTCACGATCGAGGAAGGGCGTCCGCGCTTCGAGCGATTCCGCCATTGAAATCCTGTCGACACGCTGCAAGTTGATATTGTGCATGGTTCCCAGGCTGCGCGTCAGTTCGTCGGCCAAAGCGCGAGGATCATCGACATAGGCATGTTGGTAGGTGTAGCCGGCAAAAAGTTCATCGGCGCCCTCTCCCGTCAAGACGGCCTTGACCTGGCGCCGTGCAAGCCGGGACGCGAACAAGGTGGGAATAGCACTGCGCACCAGGTCGATATCGGCACTTTCGAGATGATAAATGACGTGGGAGAGGTTTTCGACGATGTCATCAGCGGTAAAGACATATTCGCTATGATCCGAACCGATGTGGGTGGCAACCGCTCTCGCCGCGATAAGGTCGGGCGAACCGGCAGTGCCAACGGCAAACGTTTTCAAAGGTGCTTTGCCGGCCTGCTGAAGCTGGCGTTGCGCGATCGCTGCAATAATGGAGCTATCGAGCCCCCCTGAGAGAAATGAGCCCACTTCGACATCGGCGACCATCCATTTGGCGACGGCCGCGTCGATGACCAGACCCAGTTCTCGCGCTGTGACGTCGATATCGAAGCCGGGTTCTGCCTGCGCTGTCCCCTGCGGGATGCGATACCACCGGCGCCAGCCGTCGCGGCTGTCATAGAGCATGCCCGGTGGAACCGCTTCGAATGTCGTCAGGCCCAGTCCGTCAAACGCTTTCAGTTCGGAAGCAAAGGCAATGCCGGCTCCGATGCGCGCCATGTAGAGCGGCTTAATGCCGAGCGGATCGCGGGCGGCAATGATGCGATCGGGCGTCGCCAGCACGAAAGCGAACATTCCGTCCAACCGATCGATCCAGCGTGCTTTCCCGGTACGGAAGAGATGCAGGATAGTTTCGCTGTCACTGGCGGTCCGAAAATTATCCTTGCCCAGGATAGCGCGAAGATCGGCATGGTTGTAGATTTCGCCGTTGACGATCAGCATGTTCGCCCCCTGCAGGATCGGCTGCGCACCGTCCTCCGGCCCGATGATAGACAGCCGGCAATGGCCCATGATGACCGGTGTGTTTTCCAGTCTGAGGACTTGTGAGGCATCGGGGCCGCGGTGATCGAGCCTGGCGATCATGCGTGCGGCCATTTCCTCGTCACCGACATTCCACAAACAGATCAGCCCGCACATGACTTTTCCTTTTCTTCGAATTGCCGGCAACTATGGTGGCATGGCAATACGGCCCACATCAACCAAACCCTTCCAGTCGCGAATTCGATGAAATCCAGGCCGTCCGCCGCCATTGGCGTGGCATGGTCGGCCTTTCATCCGACGGCGACTGGCCGTTGCCTATTGGCGGAAAGGAAAGGCCGACAGCTGAGGCGTGTCGCGATCTTTCAGTTTCGCTCCGAAAGATCGAGTGGAAGCACGACCATGCGGCCCTCGACTTCGCCAAAATAGGCCTTCACGCCATAGACCGACCGGAGGTTGTCCGCCGTCACCACGGTCTCCGGCATTCCGTCTGCCACCACGCGTCCACGGTCGAGGAGAATAAGGCGCGTGCAGCTTCGCGCCGCGAGGCCGAGGTCGTGCGTCGAGACGATGACGCTGCGCCCCTTCTGCGCGAGTGACCGGAATGTCCGCATGAGACCGATCTGATGGGCTGGATCAAGTCCGGCGGCAGGCTCGTCCGCAAGAAGCAGCGGCGTTTCCTGCGCCAGTGCGCGGGCGGCCAGCACACGCGCCAGTTCGCCGCCCGAAAGCGCCGTCGCCTGGCGCTCGCGATAGGCCTCGATATCCATCATGCGCATGGCGGTATCGACGGCGGCGCGATCGGCGGCGCTGAGAGGCGACAGACGCGGCAGGTGCGGCAACCGTCCCAGCTCCACCAGCGCTTCCACCGGCATCGCCCAGGCGACGTCGCGGCTCTGCGCCATGAAGGCCACCTTCAGCGCCCGTTGCGCGGCGTTGAGGCCGCGCCCGTCCGCGCCGTCGAGGACAATCGTGCCGGATGCCGGCGTCAGCCCCATGAGCGCACGCAGCAGCGTCGACTTGCCCGCGCCGTTGGGACCAATGAGGCCGATCAGTTCGCCTGGCCCGACAGCGAACGAGATGTCGTGCAGGACGGGCCTGCCGCCGAGTACCGCCGAAAGGTGCGCAACGGAAAGCAGCGTCATGCCACCTTCCTCCGCTCGCGCCAGACCAGCCAGAGGAAGAACGGCGCGCCGACGATGGCCGTCAGCACGCCGAGCTTCAGGTCGCGCTCGGGCGCGACGACGCGTACCAGTATGTCGGCGGCCAGGACCACCGAGGCACCGCCCAGCGCGCTGGCCGGCAAAAGGCGCGACGGACGCCCGCCGGTCAGCGGTCGCAAAAGGTGCGGCACGACCAGCCCGACGAAGCCGATGGCGCCGGTGACCGCTGTCGCCGCGCCCACCGATGCGGCGGTGCCGAACACGGCGAGGAACTGAACCCGGCGCATGTCGATGCCGAGGCTGGCGGCGGTGTCGCCGCCCAGCGTCAGCGCGTCCAGCGCGCGCCCCAGCGTCAGCAGCGCCGCCCAGCCCGCCAGCATGAAGGGCAGCGCCAGCCATACATGCGTCATCGACCGGTCGGTCAGCGAGCCGAGCATCCAGAACATGATCTCCAGCGCGGCGAAGGGATTGGCCGACAGGTTGAGTGCCAGCGAGGTCATGGCGCCGGCGAAGCTGGAGACGGCGACGCCGGCGAGGATCAGGGTCAGCACGCTGCCGCGCGCGCCGGCCATCGCCTGCACGATCAGCACCGCGACGACGGACGCGGCAAGCGCCGCCAGCGGCAGCGCCAACGGAAAAACCGCGCTCATCCCCGTATAGATGGCGAGCACGGCGCCGAGCGAGGCCGAGGCGCTGACGCCGATCAGCGCGGGTTCGGCCAGGGGGTTGCGCAGATAGCCTTGCAGCACAGCGCCGGACAGGCCGAGCGTGCCGCCCACCATCAGGCCGAGCAGCGCGCGCGGCAGGCGAATTTCGCGCATGATGAGAGCGATCGCGTCGCGCCGCTCCGAAAACAGCGCCGACAGGCTGTCGGAAAAACCGATGCCGGCCGGCCCGACCAGAAGCGACAGGCAAAACAGGATGAGCGTCGCCGCGCACAGAAGGCCAAGCGCCATATGGTAGCGGCGGGCATCGCTCATTTCGGAGCCACCTTGCGGGCGTCGGCGCCCTCAGATAACAGCCGCACGGCCTCGGCGGTGAACGGCGCGCCGCAGATCGTGTAGCGCGAGGCGAGGTCGACTGCGCCGCTCAGGGCCGCCTGCGCCCGGAAGGCCGGATGCTCGAACCCCTGCTGCGCCAACGCCGGCGCCGAATAGTCCCGGTCCGCGGTGACAAGAAGGTCCGGATCGGACAGCACCAGCAGTTCCAGCGGCAGGCGTTCCATGCCGGCAAAACCGAACTTCGTCGCGATGTTGACCAACCCTGCCTTCGTCATCACGTCGTCGATCAGCGTGCCGCTGCCAGACGTATAGCTGTTGGCGTAATAGATCGCGGCGGTCATGCCGGCGTGATCGCCGGCTTTCACCGCCGCCAGCCGCCGGTCGAGATCGGCGACCAGTTCCTCTGCGCGCTGCGGTTGGCCGAGCACGTCGCCCATGCGCCTGAGGCTGGCGCGGATATCGTCGAACGAATTTTCCGGGGCAAACTGCTCGACCCGGATTCCCAGCCGGCGCAGCAGGTCGACGGTCGCGCCGGTCGTGTAGGTTCCAGCCAGCACCAGATCGGGTTGCATGAGGAAAATCTCCTCCGCCTGTCCGTGGTTGACCGCGTAGCGGCCGGCTTGCGGCGCCAGCACCGAGGAGACGGGATCGGCGGCAAGGAAGGACACGGAATACAACTGGCCGGGCGCGGCGATCAGCATCGCCATCTGATCGGTGCACAGGTTCATCGAAACGACGCGCTGCGGCATAGACGCCGCGGCCGCAGGAAACGCAGGATAGGCGATTGCCAGCATCGCCGCCAGCGGGGCGAACAGCGCTCGACCTTTCCTTGCTTCCGGCATCGTTATCCTTTCAAGGCCGCGCCTGACGGCGCGGCCCTGTTCATGGAGCGTCAGAACGTCCGCGTAAAGCTCAAGTCGAAAGTCCGTCCCGGCGCGCGATAGCCGAGATTGGTCTGGTATTGCTCGTCGAAGATGTTCTCGACAGCGAATTTCAGCCGCGAATTGGTGTCGATGGCGTAGAGCGCGGTGAAGTCGGCGGTGACGTAGTCCGGCAGCTTTTCACGCGTGGCATCGTAGATGTAGCGGCTGGTGCCATAAAGCACCTTGGCCGTCAGGTCCAACTGCTCGGTCGGGCTGTAGGTGACTTCCGCCGTCGCCTTGAAGCGATCGCTGTTAACCAGATATTTACCCGTATCGCGATCGATCGGCCGGCGCAGATCGAGCGAAACCTTGCCGCTCCATTCGTCGGAGAAGCGATGCGAAAGCTCGGCCTCGAAGCCGGTGATCCTGGCGCGGCCGATATTGACGGGCGTGAAATTCTGGTCGAGCGTGATCGCGTCGGTCAGCATCGTCTGGTAGAAGGCGACGTCCACCGTCGTGTCCACACCCATCCGCCAGTTGAGGCCGGCTTCCCACGAGCGCGACTTCTCCGGCTTCAGGTTGGGATTCGACGCCGGCGGAAAGCCGGGGAACGACGGGTAATAGAGGTCGTTGAAAGTCGGCGCCCTGTAGCCCGTCGCATAAGAGGATCGCAGGGTCAGGTCGGGCGTGATCTCGTAGCTGGCACCGATATTGTAGGTGGTCACGCCGCCGAACTGGCTGTTGTCGTCGTAGCGGATACCGCTGTCGATGCGCAGCGCCTCGTATTCGGCCGAATACTGGCCGAACACCGACGAGACGGTGCGGGCGTTGACGTCGTAGTCGACGGTGGAATCCACCTTTTCTCGATAGGATTCGACGCCGCCGGTAAGCACGTTCTTCACGCCGCCGGTGTCGAAACTCTTTTCGGTCGAGGCGAAGACGCCGTAGCGGCTCGTATCGAAGCGGCTGTCGCCCGGCTGATCCTTGCGGAAGTTCCTCTGGTTGTCGATGCCGGAATAGAGCTCGACCGTAGAGGACCAGTCCTCGGAATGGTCGATGCGGGTGCCGATCTTGCCGGCAAAGGTGGTGGTATACTGCTGGTTGTCGAACGGAAAGGCGTTGTCGTAGCGGGTTCTGCCGCGCGCCACCAGGGCGTCGCCATAGACACGTCCCCAGTCGAAATCCCTGGCGATCGACATGTTCGCCGAACCTTGCAGGAAGCCGTTGTCGCCGGGTTCGTGGATACCCCATGGCGCGTCCGGCGTGGTGAAATCATAGCCTTGCGTGCCGATGATGCTGGCGCCGGCCGAATAGGTCAGGCCGTCGGCCTCCCCCCGCACGTTGCCGGACGCATAGCCGCCCCACGGGTTCATGACGCCGACCGTGGCGCTGCCGCAGACCTTGCGGTCGTCGCCGCAACCGCCGCCCTGTTTGGTGATGATGTTGATGACGCCGCCGATGGCGTCGGAACCGTATTGCGCCGAGTGCGCCCCCTTGGCGATCTCGATGCGTTCCACCGAATCCAGCGGGATGTTGAAGACGGAAGCGCCGCCCGACGTAGCGGACGCAACGCGCACGCCGTTGACCAGGATCAGCGTCTGGCTCGTCTTGGTTCCCCGCACCGAAACGCTGGCAATCGAACCCATCCCGCCATTGGTGCTCACCGAAACGCCAGGATAGGACCGGAGCAGGCTTGGCAGGTCCGGCGCGGCCGACTTCTTGATCTCGGCTTCATCGATGACCGTCACCGACGAGGTCGAACGCACCAGCGGACTCTCCCGCCTGAGCGGCGTGCTGATGTAGATGGGCTCGAGCAGCGTCGGCCCGGACGTCGAGGCGTCTTGCGCCAGCGATTGCGTGGATATGGCCGACGACAGCGCGCCAGCCGCAATAAGAAGTCTTCTCAAATCTGCCCCCAAACGGCTCAAGGGCACGACGGCGTCGTGCCGGTTCCAAAAACCGCAAGTGGACTGGGATCAGAGACGTTACAGGATACACCCGCGCCCCACCCGCATGCGGCAACACCAGACTGTGTCACCGCAACGGACGGCCGCGCCTGCCCACCCCTCGTGGTCAAGCATGGGTGACTGGAACAGGCAGGTCTCCTGACTTCCGTGTCGTCGCCCCCGTCCGCCTTCCCGGTCAGCGAGGCTGACCAGTGGCATGTGGGTTGGAGGCTCTACGGTTACAGTTGCGGGGGCAGTCGCGGATTTGGCTGTCGCCAGCCTCACCGTGTTCCCTTTTCATCCGTCTCGCGACGGAACCAGCTCCAAGGAAACCCTTACCGATCGATGGAAGGCGCTGTCAACGGCGAACTCCCCGCCGGGTTCCGAACGCACCGATTCCCGTCTTCTTCTGTTCCGGCAAGGTTCAGAAAGGACAGACGCGATCGGTCTCAAGTCTTGCCGGCGGAATCTCATCATGTGAGACATCGCCGGATGAAAGCCTTCTCGATCCGGTGCGACAGCCCAATCCTTGTAGCCGAGTTCACGCAGCCTCACGCAATGCTGAGCTGGTCGCTCACCCGGCCGGGCTTCACCTCAGCCAACAGCGTCGCGTGGCTGCACGTCAGAGACGACGACCTGCCGCTCGGTCTCGATCCGGTCCAGTTCCTGAAGGACCGGATGTCGGCTGCGGGATTGGATGACGCGGTGCATCTCATGACCTCGCGCGATATCCGCAAACATCACGTCGCGGAAGCTTCGGCCGGGTTCGCCGCCGCCACCTGCCTTGCAACGGTGGGGCTCGGCAACGCCGCACGTGTCGGCTCGGCGCCGGCGCTCCACGAACGCGCGGGAACGATCAACCTGCTCGTCCATGTCGACCGGCCGCTGTCGCAGGCGGCGTTCGTGGAAACGGTTTCGATCGCGGCGCAGGCTCGTACAGCTGCGCTCGTCGAGCTGGAATGGAAACCGCATGGCCAAATCGTGACTGGCACCGGCACCGACTGCATCGTGGTGGCCGCACCTCGCGGCGACCCGGAAGAGCAGTTCGCAGGCTTGCACACCGATATCGGAGCTGCCGTGGGCCGTGCTGCGTACGATGCCATCACGCTCGGCGCGAAGGCCTGGATTGCCGAGCAGACCTCGTGCCAACCTTCCCGAGGGCAAACTGCCGTGCTGGAAACATCAGACTGAAGGCTAGGGGAAGGCCGGCGCTCCGCAGGGAATGCCATCGCCTGCGCAGAAGATGACGAACAGCACCCCACCCCGGGGCGTTTATGCGCGCACGTTCAAAAATGGTCTCACAAAAGGATCAAGGACCGATGCCGGCCGGCGCATCCCGAGCCTGGCTTCCGGCTTTCGTCTGGGCCTCGTCATAGGCGCCGCCGATGAAGACCTCGAGGAAGCGGCGGCTGGCGCGGCGGCCGGATTCCTGCGCGGCGTCGTAGTTCGCATAGGCCTGCTGGCGCTGCCTGAAGACCTCCATAGCGCGGCGCGCATAGGGCATGGCGGCGGCGGTCGAGCCCGTCTTGTCGACCACCATCCGCACCGCCGTCGTCAGCGCGTATTCCGCGTTCTGCAACGCGGCGTCGGGCAGGTCGGCATAGGCGACAGCCGCCTTCAGCACCGCTTCGTCGTCGGGGCCGGCCGGATTGCCGTTGCCAGCCTGCAGTTTCGCCACCGCGCTGTAGAACCGGGAAAGTGCGGCGTTGCGAGCGTCGCCCGAGGCCAGCGCCTCGGCCTCCGCGTCGGCAAAGGTCTTTTGCGCGCCGGCGAAATCGTCGCGTCCGAGTGCGAGTGCGGCGCGCTGCGATAAGAGCAGGAAGCGGTTGTCGGGGCTGACGGCGAACACCTCCGCCGTATCGAGCGCGGCGGCGCAGAGGTCGATCTGCCCAGCCGCCGACGCCAGGCCGGCGATCTGGCTGAAGACCGACCAGGGCACGTTCCATGTGTTGCGGTCCTCGCGGATCGCGGGCAGCAGCTCAGCCTTCGACCTACCGTCCCACGGCTCGGCGGCGAGAAGATCGGCGGCGCGCCGCAGCGCCGTCATGGCGAGCCCGCTGCGCCCCTCGAACGCATAGGCCGTGCCCAGGATCATCTGGGCTCGCGCGTTCTGGAAGGCGACGCTCGCCTTTTCCAGATTCGTGCCCTCTGGCAGCATGCCGCGCGAAGCGAGCATAATCGCGCTCTGCGTATCCTGCTTGTCGTAGGCTGCCTGCGCCTTGTTCAGGAGATCGACCGAAAGCTGCACGGCCGAGGGCAGGCTGGCGCCGCCGCTGCCGGCCGCCTCGGCCCACTCCTTCGCCATCGCCTCGAGATCGGTGCGGTTCTTCTCGCCGAAGCGCTCGCCCATCCAGACGGCGGTGATGGTCACCGAATCGATCGCCTCCTGGTAGCGGCCGAGTTCGGCCAGCGCATAGGCGCGCGAGACGAGCAGCGAGTTCTTCATGTCGTCGTCCGGCTGCGGCGCGTTGACCAGCAGCGCCAGTCCCTCGTCGGCGAGTTGCAGCGCGAAGGCCGGGTTGCCGTCGTAGCGCGTCAGGTCCGAATACATCGCGTAGACGATGCCGAAATCGGCATCGAGCTTGCCGTCGTGAGCGGCGTCGCGCAGCGCACGGCTGAACATGGCTCGCGTCTCGGGATAGGAGCCGCCGTTCTTGAACGTCTCGTAGATCTCCTGCACGACCTCGAACGGATCGACGTGATGGGCGGCCGCGTGTCCCGCCGGCACGACGAGAAGGCACGCGACCGCCGTGGTGCGAAAGAACCTCAATAGCCGCCCTCCCCGACGATGACGAACGGTGCCCAGGCGGACGGATGCGCAAGCGAAGGATCGCTCTCATCCTGCATCACCGAAAGCATCGTCTGCCGCAACGCCTCCGAACGACGGAGCTTGCCGCCTCCGGCGTGCAGCGCGGCGAGTGTGCCGGTAGTCAGCCGCGCCGCCGCGTCGTCGCGCACCGGCCAATGCGAGACGAGGATGGCGCGGGCGCCGGCATAGAGGAAGGCGCGGGCCAGCCCCGAAAGACCCTCGGCGTCGGGCCGGCCGTCGCTGCCGGCGGTGTTGCAGGCCGACAGGATGACCCAGTCGGCCGACAGCTTCAGTTCGGCCACCTCGGACGCAGTCAGCAGGCCGTCATCGGTCGGCGTGGCGAATTCCGGCGGCGTCAGCACCAGCGCCGGCTCGGCGAGGCCCTTGAGGTCGCCCGAGAGCAGGCCGTGGGTGGCGAAGGCCAGCACGTCGATGGAGGAAAGATCGGCCTCCTTCACTGCCGCTTCCGTCGCCGCCGCGCCCAGCCGCACGTCGGCGTCGCCGGCGCCGAGAGCACCGGCCAGCCGCTTCAGCTCCGGCCCGGTCTGCGGCAGCGATGCAAGGTCCCGTACCGCCTCCACATCGGCGAGGCTGCCGCGGAAGAAACCGCCATTGCCGGCGTCGGCCACCTGCACCGCCGGCCGCTCGCCGCCGAGCACCGGCGCGCCGTAACCACGGAAGGCGACACGCGGCCCTTCCCCGCGCAGCGGCGGATAGGCGCGGATGACCCGCAGGCTGTCGACGGAGGGCAGCGTGGTGAAGGCATAGCGGCGGGCAAGCCAATCGGTCTCGCGCAGTGCTTGCGGATTTGTGTCCGCGCCCTGCGGCTGGCTCGCCACCAGCACCGAAAGCGGCAGGCCGGCCAGCGGCCCGTCCGCGACCACGAAGACGTGCCGTGCCTCGGCCAATGCGGGCTCGACCGGACGGACCAGCTCGAACCAGAGGAGATGCGCGCGGACACGGTCGAAGGCCGGCACACGCGGACCGCCTGCCGCAGGCTCGACCAGGGAGACGGCGCCGCGCGTCGCGGCGCTAGGGTCGAGCTGGGTACGCAGGGTCGCAACGTCGTCGGCAAGCACCCCGGCTCCATATGGGGTGCGTGTCCAGGTGGCGGTCTTCCTGCCGATCGCCCAGACGAAGACGTGATCGCGGCCGCTGAGCGCCAGCAGCAGGCCCTCGTCGGGTTCGAGCAGCGCCTGGACGTCGGCGACCGACAGGGGCGCGGGACTGGCCAACTCCGCATAGCGCGGGAAGTCCCGCTTCAGCCGGGCATCGATCTCCCCGATCTCGGCACGCAGAGAATCGATCTCGCCGCGCAGGCCGACCATGCGGGTCTCCCCACCAGCCTCGTTAGCGGCTGCGGCGAGCGAAGCTTCCTGTTGTTCTGCCAGCGCGGTCAGGTCCTGGCGCTTGCGCACGAGCCCCGCGAGTTCCGGAGAGCCGGCGGCGGCACGCAGGCCAAGCTGCTGCAGTGCGTTGCCGGCGGACGAAAGCAGCGCCCATTGGGCGGCCTCGAAGCCTTCGTCGATCTGCTCCTTCGCCAGCGCAGGCGCGCCGACGCACGAAATGCAAAAGACAACAATGATGGACGCGCGGGCAAATCCCGCCACGAGGCTGGTGACCCGGCCAATCGCCTTGCGCATCGTTTGCCCCCGCAAACCAAAGCCTCTATTTTCGTGCCGTGAGATTCGAGCGGCTTTATGGCTGCAGCCTATCGGCGCCATGGAGTTCGCTAAAGCTGCGTCCAGTCTCTGGATCAGCAATATTTGGATGGCCAATCGCACAAAGCGCCCTATAACCAAGGGCAAAATCGAGACAACCCTGGGGAGACGATGCGCTACATACGTCCGCTTTCAATGGAAGATGCCGTCGGCATTCTGGCCGACTCGTCCGGCACAGCCGCAATCCTGGCCGGAGGCAGCGACCTCTTGGTGAGGATGAAGGGCGGCTTCATCGAGCCCGACCTCATTGTCGACATCAAGGCCGTCACCGGTCTCGGTGACATACGGGAAACGGCCGAAGGCTTCAGCATCGGAGCGGCGGTTCCATCCGCTGTCCTCGGCGAGAACGCCGCCCTGAAGAAGGCGTGGCCCGGCGTGGTCGAGGCGGCAAGGCTGATCGGCTCCAAGCAGGTGCAGGGGCGTTGCACCATCGTCGGTAACCTCTGCAACGCCTCGCCGGCGGCCGACAGCGTGCCGGCAATGGTGGCGGCCGGCGCCAGGGCAGTGGTTGTCGGGCCGTCCGGCCGACGTACGATTCCTGTTGAGACCGTGCCTGCCGGACCCGGCAGGACCACGCTCGCCAAAGGCGAGATTATCGAGGCGATCCTGCTCGATAAGCGCCCGCCGCACGCGGGCGACGCCTATCTGCGCTTCATCCCGCGCACCGAGATGGACATTGCCGTGGTCAGTGCCGGCGTGAATCTGACGCTCGACGACAAGGGCGCCGTAAAGGCGGCCCGCGTGGCGCTCGGCGCCGCTGCACCGACGGTGCTTCTGGTGGAAGAGGCCGCTGAGGTTCTCGTCGGCTCGAAGCTCGACGAAGCGACGCTGGAGCGGCTCGCCAAGGTCTGCTCGGGCGCCTGCCGCCCGATAGACGACAAGCGGGGCACCATCGAATTCAGAAGGAAAGTCGCGGGCGTGCTGGCCAAGCGAGCCGTCACGACCGCCTATCAGCGTGCAGGAGGCAAATGATGGCCGGCGTAGCAGTTTCGACCACGATCAACGGCGACCCTGTCGAATATCTGTGCCAGCCTGACGAGACGCTGCTGGAAGTGCTGCGCGACCGGCTGGGACTGACCGGCGCCAAGGAGGGCTGCGGCACCGGCGACTGCGGCGCCTGCTCAGTCATCCTCGACGGCCGCCTGGTGTGCTCGTGCCTCGTGCTGGGCGCCGAAGCCGAAGGCCGGCGCGTCGAGACCGTCGAGGGCATGGCGCATGGCGAGCAGTTGCATCCGCTGCAGCAGAAGTTCCTCGAGCATGCGGCCCTTCAGTGCGGCATCTGCACGCCGGGCTTCCTGATCGCGGCGAAGGACCTGCTGGCCAAGAACCCCTCGCCTACCGAGGAGGAGATCCGCTTCGGCCTCGCCGGGAACCTGTGCCGCTGCACCGGCTACGACAAGATCGTGCGCGCCGTCCAGGACGCGGCCAACGTGATGCGGGGAGCTTGACCGATGAATTTCGATCCACGTTATTCGGCTCGCAATTTCACGGCCGTCGGCACGCGACCCATCAGACCCGACGGCATCGACAAGGTGACGGGCCGGGCCCGCTACGGCGCCGACTTCAACATGGCCGGCCAACTGGTCGGGCGCATCCTGCGCAGCCCGCACGCCCATGCCAGGATCAGGAAGATCGACACCTCGAAGGCCGAGAAGCTGGCGGGCGTGAAGGCGGTCATCACGGCGGCCGACCTGCCCGACTTCACCAATGGCGATGCCGCCATGTACGACATCCTCGACAACTGCATGGCGCGCAAGAAGGCGCTCTATGACGGCCACGCCGTCGCCGCCGTCGCCGCCATCGACGCCCGCACGGCAAGGCAGGCGCTGAAGCTGATCGAGGTCGACTACGAAGTGCTGCCGCATGTGACCGACGTCGACGAGGCGATGAAGCACGGGGCACCGCTGATCAACGACGCCATCTTCACCGAAGGGCTCGAGGAAAAGCCGGTCAAGCCGTCCAACGTCACCAAGCGCAGTCAGTTCGGCCATGGCGAGGTCCATGACGGCTTCGGCCACGCCGATTTCGTCGTCGAGCGCTCGTTCAGGACCGAGCAGACGCATCAGGGCTATATCGAGCCGCATGCCTGCGTGGCGAGCGCCAATGCCGACGGCACGGCGGATCTGTGGGTCTGCACGCAGGGCCATTTCGTCTACCGCCAGCACTGCGCCCAACTGCTCGGCATGGACGCCTCGAAACTGCGCGTCACCTCTTCCGAGATCGGCGGCGGCTTCGGCGGCAAGACCCACGTCTGGGCCGAGCCGGTGGCACTGGCGCTGTCGCGCAAGGCCGGCCGCCCGGTGAAGCTGGTGATGACGCGCGACGAGGTGTTCCGCGCCTCCGGCCCGACAAGCGCCACCTCGATCGACGTCAGGATCGGCGCCCGCAAGGATGGCACCATCACCGCCGCCGAAGCGACGCTGCGCTATTCCTGCGGTCCCTATGCCGGTTCGTGGGCCGAAGTCGGCGCCATGACCGCCTTCGCCTGCTACAGGCTGGAGAACGTGAGGACCGTCGGCTACGAGGTGCTGGTCAACCGGCCGAAGACGGCGGCCTACCGCGCGCCTTCGGCGCCGATGGCGGCCTTCGCGGTGGAAAGCGCGATCGACGAGCTGGCAAAGCAGGTCGGCATGGATCCCGTCGATTTCCGCATCCGGAATGCCGCGCAGGAAGGCACGCGGTCCTCCTACGGCCCGGTCTACGGCCCGATCGGCATCGGCCCGACGCTGGAGGCGGTGAAGAACCATCCGCACATGAAGGCGCCGCTCGGTAAGAACCAGGGGCGCGGCATGGCCTGCGGCTTCTGGTTCAATTTCGGCGGCCAGACCTGCACCGATCTCAACATCGGCATGGACGGCTCGGTCTCGCTTGCCGTCGGCACCATCGACGTCGGCGGTTCGCGCGCCTCGCTGTCGCTGATCGCGGCGGAGGAGCTCGGCGTCGCCTACGAGCATGTGAAGGCGGTGGTCGCCGACACCTCCAGCCTCGGCTACAACGACATGACCGACGGCAGCCGCGGCACCTTCTCCACCTCCATGGCGACCATCTCGGCCGCCCGCAACGCCATCAGGACACTGCGCGAGCGCGCCGCCCAGATGTGGGACATTTCGGTCGACGACGTCGCCTGGGAACACGGCCACGCGGTCGCCAGGGGCGAGAAGCACGGCAATCTCGGCAAACTGTCGCTGAAGGAGATCGCCGCCGCGTCCGGCACGACGGGCGGGCCGATCGCCGGCCACAGCGAGCTTGTCGCCGACGGCGCCGGCGTCTCCTTCGCCACCCATATCTGCGACATCGAGGTTGACCCCGAGACCGGCGCCACGCGGGTGCTGCGCTATACCGTGGTGCAGGACGCCGGCAAGGCGGTGCACCCGACCTATGTCGAGGGCCAGTACCAGGGCGGTGCGGCGCAGGGCATCGGCTGGGCGCTCAACGAGGAGTATATCTACGGCAAGGACGGGCGGCTGCAGAATCCGGGCTTCCTCGACTACCGCATCCCGGTCTGCTCCGACCTGCCGATGATCGACACGCAGATCCTCGAAATCCCCAACCCCAACCACCCCTACGGGGTGCGCGGCGTCGGCGAGACCTCGATCGTGCCGCCGCTGGCGGCGATCGCCAACGCGCTATCGAACGCGGCGGGCGTGCGCATGACGCACATCCCGATGTCGCCGCCGCGCGTGCTGGCCGCGCTCGAGGCCGCACGGGAAGGCTGATGGTCGAGGTCACGCTCTGGGGGTCGCTCGGAAGGGCCGCCGGAGGCACCAGCAAGCTCGATATCGAGGCCAAGGACATAAGGGAGCTGTTCAGGAAACTGGCTGAGCAGCATCCCGGCCTACAGCCCTGGATAGACCGCGGCATCGCCGTCTCCATCGACGGAACGATCTATCGCGACACATGGTCGAAGGAACTGCCGCAAGACGCGGAGATATTCCTGCTACCTCGTCTTGCCGGGGGATAGAGCCTCCGTCATAGCGTCGGAAAGTGGCAGGCGACTTTCCGGCCGGCCTTGTGCTCCACAAGGGCCGGGCGTTCCCGGGCGCAGCGTTCCTGCGCGACCGGGCAGCGCGGGTGGAACCGGCAGCCGGCAGGCGGGTTGAGCGGGCTCGGCACGTCGCCCGACAGGATGATGCGCTTGCGCCGTCCGCCGGGCGTCGTCTCCACCACGGGAACGGCCGAGATCAGCGCCTGGCTGTAGGGATGCGCCGGCGCGGAAAAAACATCTTCGGACGCCCCCTCCTCGACGATCGATCCGAGATACATCACCGCGATGCGGTTCGAGACCTGGCGCACCACCGACAGGTCGTGGGCAATGAAGACGTAGGTCAGCTTCAGCTTTTCCTGAAGATCGGCAAGCAGGTTGACGATCTGCGCCTGCACCGACACGTCGAGCGCCGAGACGGGCTCGTCCAGCACGACGAGATCGGGATTGAGCGCGATGGCGCGCGCGATGCCGACGCGCTGGCGCTGGCCGCCGGAAAACTCGTGCGGATAGCGCACCACATGGTCCGGCAGCAGCCCGACTAGGTCGAACAGTTCGACGACGCGCTCGCGGATCGCCTTGGCGCCCAGTTTGCCATGCACCCTGAGCGGCTCGGCCACCAGGTCGCCGACGCGGCGGCGCGGGTTGAGCGATGCGGACGGATCCTGGAAAACCATCTGCAGGCGGCGGCGAAACGGCCTCAGCCCGGCCAGCGATTTTCCGGTGATGTCCTCGCCTTCGAACAGGAGCTGACCTTCGGTGATGTCGTAGAGCCTCACAAGGCAACGCGCCAGGGTCGACTTGCCGCAGCCCGATTCCCCCACCAGACCCAGCGTCTCGCCGCGCTGCACCGTGAGCGAGACATTGTCGACGGCATGCACCACCCGGCGGCCCTCGGAGGAAAAGCGGGTGCCGATGGAAAAGCGCTTGCCGAGCGCGCGCGTCTCGAGGATGGGCTGGTCCGTGCCTTGCATGCGCGCGCTCATGGTTGCGCCGTCCGGAAACAGGCGGCCGCGTGGCTGCCGTCGCCGAGGACCGGCTTGCCGAGATCGCAGGGCTCGTAGCGCACCGGGCAGCGCGGCGCGAAGGCGCATCCCTTCGGCAGCCTCAGCAGCGACGGCGGCGAGCCGGGAATGGCCGGCAGGCGGCGGGGCTTGTCGCCGGTCAGCGGCGGGATGGAGCCGAGCAGCGCCCGCGTATAGGGATGCAGGGAATCGGCGAAAAGATCCTGGCGGCTGCCGCGCTCGACGATGCGTCCGGCATACATGACCATCACCCTGTCGGCGAGTTCGGACACCACGCCCATGTCGTGGGTGATGAAGACGACCGCCGAATTGTGGTTTGCCCTGAGCTTGCGCACCAGGTCCAGGATGCCTGCCTGCACGGTCACGTCGAGGGCCGTGGTGGGCTCGTCGGCCACCAGCAGCGCCGGATTGCAGGACAGCGCCATGGCAATCACCGCGCGCTGGCGCATGCCGCCCGAGAGCTGGTGCGGATAGCGCGACATCGCCTCGTGCGGATTGGGAAAATTGACTTCCGCCAGCAACTCCTCGACGCGCTTCATGGCCGCGGCCTTGCTGATGCGCTGATGTGCGCGGATCTGCTCGGCGATCTGCCAGCCGATCGTGTAGACCGGCGTCAGCGCCGTCATCGGGTCCTGGAAGATCATGGCGATCTCGTTGCCGCGCAACAGGCGGAGCTGGCTGGCGGGCAGGCCGACCAGCTCGCGGCCCTTGTAGCGGATCGAACCCTCGATCACCGCGTTGGGATCGGTGATGAGCCCCATCACCGCCAGCAGCGAAACGGTCTTGCCCGAGCCGGATTCGCCGACCACACCGAGAATTTCGCCCTCGGCGAGATCGAAGGAGACGCCGTCGATGGCGCGCACCACGCCATCGTCGGTGCGGAAGGAGACTTTCAGGTCGCGCACGGAGAGGATCATGACGTCTTCACGCGCGGATCGAGGAGGATATAGACGAAGTCGACCACCGCGTTGGCGATGACGACGAACATCGAGGCGTACATGACGGTCGCCATGATCATCGGCAGGTCGAGGCTCTGCAACGCGTCGTAGGTCAGCTTGCCGATGCCCTGCAGGCCGAAGACGACCTCGGTCAAAAGGGCGGAGCCGCCCACCAGCGCGCCGAAATCCAGTCCGAACAGGGTGACGAAGGCGATCAGCGACGTGCGCAACGCATGGCGAAGCAGGATGCGGGTTTCCGACAGGCCCTTGGCGCGGGCGGTGCGGATATAGTCCTCCTGCATGGATTCGATGATCGCCGCCCTGAGCACGCGCCCGTATATGCCGATATAGAGGATGGACAGCGTGATCCAGGGAATGACCAGGGCAAGGAACCAGCCTTTGGGATCGTCGGAGAAGTTGACGTAGCCGAGCGGCGGCACCCAGGAGAACAGCCATGTGTCGTGATAGCGGCTCTGGCTGAACAGGTTCATCACCTCGCCCACCCAATAGACCGGCATGGAGATGCCGAGCAGGCCGAGCGCCATCAGGAGCTTGTCCAGCCAACTGTCGCGCGTGGCGGCCGCGACGACGCCGATGAGGATCGAAAACACCACCCACAGCACGGCCGCGCCGAACACCAGCGACAGCGTGACGGGAATGGAGTCCAGCACCGCCGGAACCACCTTCCAGCCGCGATTGACGAAGGAGGTCAGGTCGCCGGTGACGAAGATCTTCTGCATCATCAGCGCATACTGCACGTAGAGCGGCCGGTCGAAGCCGAAGGAATGGCGCACCGCCTCCAGCACCTCGGGCGAGGCGTTGCGGCCGGCGATGCGCGCGGCCGGATCGGCGCCGGGCGTGGCGAAGAAGATCAGGAAGACGATGACCGAAATGCCGAACATCACGAACAGCATCTGGGCGAGACGGCGCAGGATCGGATAGATCATCAGTCCCGCCCCAGCTCGATCTTGGAGCGCGGGTCGAGCGCGTCGCGCAGGCCGTCGCCGAAGACATTGAGCGCCATGACCGAGACGGCGATGGCGATGCCCGGCGCCAGCGCCACCAGCGGACGCGTGTAGAGCAGCGCCTGGCCGTCCTGGATGATGGTGCCCCAGCTCGCATCGGGCGGCTGCACGCCGATCGACAGGAACGAAAGCGCCGACTCCGTCAGCATGTTCAGCGCCATCATCAGCGGCACGAAGACGATGAGCGTGGTCGTCACGTTCGGCAGGATGTCGCGCCACAGGATGCGCGGTCCAGGCACGCCCAGATTGATGGCGGCAAGCACGAATTCGCTGTTGCGCAGCGACAGCACCTGCCCGCGTATGGGGCGTGCCACATAGGGAACGTAGACGATGCCGATGATGATGATGGGCAGCCACAGGCTGCCGGACTCGATCGTTATCGGCCCGATGGAAATGCCCTGCACGATGGTGACGATGGAAAGCGAAATCGCCAGAAGATAGATCGGAAAGGCCCACAATATGTCGAGCAGCCGCGACAGCACCGTGTCGGTGACGCCGCCGAAATAGCCGGCGACCAGCCCGGTCGCCGTGCCGAGGAGAAGCGTCAGCACTGTTGCGACGGCGGAGATGAGGAGCGAGTTGAGCCCGCCGTAAAGCAGGCGGGCCATGACGTCGCGGCCCTGGTTGTCGGCGCCGAGGAAGTAGTTGCCGAGCCGCCATGTCGGACCGAGCGGGGTATAGCCAAGCCCCAGCCCCTCGGTGGACTGTTCCATGACGGGCACGTCCTGCCCGTCGATGGTGATGATCTTGTCGAGCGTCGACACGAACGGATCGACGCCGGCCCAGCGCGCATAGAGCGGCGCGCTGAGGCAGGCGACGACGATCAGGACGAAGACGGCCAGGGCCGCCATGGCGGCCCTGTTTCCCGTCAGCTTCGCAAAAGCGAGGGCCCAGGGCCCCCGCGTCTTGCGTGGCACGGTTACGACGTCGCTCGACACCTGGTCCCCCGTCAACGCAACGTCACTGCACCCAGGCCTGGGTGAAGATCCAGTAGAACTGGGCGTTGAACTTGAAGTTGCCGAGCCGCTTGCTGACGAAGTCGACATGCTTGGGCGTGAACAGGGCCACGGCCGCCGCCTTGTCGGTGACTTCCTTGTCGACTTCCGCCCACAGCTTGTTGGCGGCCTCCTGGTCCGTCACGCCGAGATCCATCGCCTGCTTCATCTTGGCGTCGATAGCCTTGTCGCAGAAACCGGAGATGTTGACCGAGGCATCCGAACCCTCGCGGAAGCTATCGCAGCCGAACAGGATGTTGAGGAAGTTCGATGCGGCCGGATAGTCCTGATACCACTGGCTGACCGACATCTGCACCTTGTTGTTGGTGTTCTGGATGTAGGTGAACTGGATATTTGGGGAAATCGGCTTCACGTCGGCCTGGTAGCCGATGCTGCTGAGCACGCTTTGCAGGTAGACGCCGATCGAACGCGACACGGCGTTGTCCTCGACGATGACGGTGACCTTCTGGCCCTTGGTGCCGGACTCCTCGACCAGCTGCTTGGCCTTGTCGAGGTCGGGCGCGGACCACTTGGCGCCGGGGTTCTTGGTGAACGGGCAATAGTCCACATGGCCGGGGAAGTCCGGCGGCAGCACCTGGCAGACCGGCGAGGCAAGCACCTTGCCGCCGAAAAGGTTGACCAGCGTATTGCGGTCGACCGCGTAGGCGACGGCCTGCCGCGCCTTCTCGTTGTCGAACGGCGCCAGCCGCGTGTTCAGCGGTGCGTACCACCACGCCGTCAGCGGCGAGATATGGACCTGGTCCATATATTTGGTGCCCAGTTCCACCAGCCGGTCGGTCGGCGGCTGGTCGTACATCCAGTCGGCCTCGCTCTTCTGGATCGCCGTCACCGCGGCCTCCTCGGTCAGGCCGAAATCATACTGCACCACATCGGGATAGCCGTCGGGCTGGGCCTCTTCGCTCCATTCGTGGAAGTGCGGGTTGCGCACCATCGTCATGCCCTTGTTCGGGTCGTAGGCCGAGATCGTATAGGCACCGGTGCCCGGAATGGGGTTGGAGCCGACATCCTCCGTCGGCGTGTCGGCCGGCAGGATCACGGCATGCGGCATGGCCAGCTTGTCGATGAACTCGGCATCCGGCTTGACGATGTTGATGGTTATCGTGCCGGCGGTCTCGTCGCCGACCACACCGCCTTCCAGGGTGCAGCTCTTGGTGTCGGCAAGGCATTTGTCGGCTCCGACGATCCCGGCGTAGAAGGTTCCGGAGGTCGGACCGGAGACCTTGAAGATGCGCTGGAACGACGCCACCACGTCCTTGACCGTCACGTCCTGGCCGTTGGAGAACTTGATGCCCTTACGCAGCTTGAAGGTGAAGGTCTTGCCGTCGTCGCTCACCGCCGGCATGTCCTCGGCAAGGTCGGCGACGATCTTGAAGCCGTCCTTGCCGTCCGCCTTGCGGAAGGCGACCAGGCCGTCATAGAGCGGCTGGAATATCTGCCAGTACTGCAGCGTGTAGTTGATGTGCGGGTCCAGCGTGCCGGCCGCCGAACGCGCCAGCAGCCGCATGGTGCCGCCTCGGTGTTCCTTCAGATATTCCGCGCTCGCTGGCGCCTGCCAGGTGCAAGTCAACAAGGCTGCGGCTGCGGCCGCCAAAAGAAGTTTCTTCATCTCGTTCCCCTTTTCAACGATCGTTCCGGTCGAGGAAGGCGCCCACGACCTGCATGCACTTTTCCTTTTCCTCCACATGCGGCATGTGGCTGGAGCTCTCGAAGATTTCCCATTGCGACCCCTTGATGCCGTCCTTGTAGGGCTGCACCGTCGCCGGCGTCGCCTCGTCGTGGCGGCCGGAGATGATGAGGGTCGGCACATCGACTGCCGGCAGGCGGTCGATGATGCTCCAGCTCTTCAACGTACCGATGACGAAGAACTCGTTCGGCCCGTTCATGGTGTTGTAGACGGTGGGGTTGCGTGCGACCTGGGCGAAGCTTTCCTCCACCTCGGGCGGGAAAGGCACGACGCGGCAGACATGCCGCTCGTAGAAAGCCATAGTCGCCTGCTGGTATTCGGGGCTATCGGTGGTGCCGGCCTGCTCGTGCCGGGTAAGCGTTTCCTGGACGTCCGCCGGCAGGCCAGCGCGCAGCCTGTTGGCCTCCTCCACCCAAAGCTTCATCGAGGCCGGCGAATTGGCGATGGTCAGCGATCGCAGGCCTTTCGGGTGCGTCACTGCATATTCGGCGCCCAGCATGCCGCCCCAGCTCTGCCCGAGCACATGGAACGCCGGCCGGATGCCGAGATGGTCGACGAGATTCTCCAGTTCGTCGATGAAGAGTTGCGGCGTCCAGAAATCGGCGCCCTTGTCCGGCAGCAGCGTGGAGTTGCCGCACCCAAGCTGGTCATAGTGGACGACGGCACGGCCCTGCTTTGCCAGCAGCTTGTAGGAATCGACATAGTTGTGGGCGACGCCGGGGCCGCCGTGCAGGATGACGATCGGCGTCTTGCCGGTGCCGAGGTCGCCGGAAACCCTGTACCACGTCTCGTAGGCGCCGAACCGGGCGCGCCCCTCCCTACTCGCGATCGAAGTCACCGTTTCCCCTCCCGAACCTGCACGCTATACACCGCCGCCCCAAGCAGCAATCATCTGTCTGCCTGACCGCCCGCGCGAACCCACTGTTCCAGCATCTGCACTCCGAAGCCGACGCCGCCCTGCCGCGCCAGCGGACCGTCCGTGCCCGCCAGCTCCTTGCCGGCTATGTCGAGATGCACCCAGGGCCGGTTGTCCGTGAAATGCCGGAGGAATGCCGCCGCATAGGGCGCGTCGCCGTCCTCGAGGTCGCGCGCGTGCTGGCGCAGGTCCGCCAGCGGCGACTGCAACCCCTCGTCATAGGCATGGTCGAGCGGCATGCGCCAGAAGCGCTCGCCGACGGCCTCGCCCGCGGCGATCATGCCGGATGCCATGGCGTTGTCGGTGGCAAACAGGCCGGCGAAAACGCTGCCCAGCCCGCGCATGACCGAATAGGTCAGCGTCGCCAGGTCAACCATGGCGGAAGGCTTGAAGCGCGTGGCCGTGTAGTAAAGCGTATCGGCGAGCAGCATGCGGCCTTCGCAGTCGGTGTCGAACACCTCCACGGTCTGGCCCGACAGGGTGGTGATGACGTCGCCCGGCTTGTAGGCCTTGCCGGAAGGCAGGTTCTCGGCGATCCCGAGCACGCCCACGACATCGACCGCGCTGCCCTGCCGCGCCAACGCCAGCAGCAGCCCGGCGACGGCGGCAGCACCCGCCATGTCGGCCTTCATCTCGAACATCTGCGGCCCGGTCTTGGTGCAAAGGCCGCCGGAATCGAAACAGACGCCCTTGCCGACGAACGCCAGCGGCGCGTCCGCGCCTTTCTTGCCGTTGTAGCGCAGCACGACCACGCGCGGCGGATGCTGGGAAGCGGACCCGACCGCCAGAAGGGCGTTCATGCCCAGCCGTTTCAGCTCCGCAGCGTCGAGCGCCTCGATCTCGATCCCCGCCTCCCGCAGCGGCTCCAGATGATCGACGAAGCTGTCGGGATGCAGGATGTTGGAAGGCAGGTTGACCAGCGTGCGGGCGAATTCGACACCGTCGGCGACGGCGTTCATGCGCACCAGATGCGCGTCGGCATCCTTGTTCTGCGGGCCGACGAGATGAATGGTCCAGCCGGTTTCGGCCGCCGCGCCGGGCCTCTTTTTGCGCAGGTCGAAACGGTATCGCCTCAGGCGCATGCCGAGCGCCAGGCGACCGGCAAGCTCCGCCCCCGCAACGGCCGCACCCTCGATCGCATCGAGGACGACCGCCGCTGCGTCCTCGCCCTTCCTTTCCAGGAAGGCGGCCAGTTCGGCGCCGGCACGGGTCAGCGACAGCGGCGTCATGGCCTCGGCATCGCCGAGCCCGAGAACGACGACGCGCCGCGCCGCAAGGCCGCCGGGAGCCAGAACGTCCAGGCATTCGCCGCTTTTGCCGAAGAAGCCCGGTGCCTCGCAGGCGCGCGCCAGCGTTCCGCCTGCCCTGGAATCCAGCGCTTCCGCCTGTCGACCGAAATCCCGGCGGCCCGCCTTCAGGATCACGACGACAGGCGCGCCGTCGGGAACTTCGGCCACGGTCTGGAAGGCGATCGCCGGAGATTGGGGCATGAAAGGCTTCACCCTGTTCGCTGCTTGAGAATCCGAACCGGATGGCCTGCCGAAGCCACCCAGTCGGCTTCCGATATTCAGAAAAGCGAGACGGGTGTTCAAACGTCAATTTCACGTCTTTCAGTTGACAAAAAATCAATCGAAAGATCATGATCCGCCCATGGTTCTGCCTTCACTCAACGGGATGCGGGCCTTTGAAGCTGCCGCCCGCCTCGGCAGCGTCAAGGACGCCGCTGAAGAGCTGCGGCTGACGCCGTCGGCGGTCAGCCGGCACATCAGGTTCCTCGAACGCAGCCTCGGGCAGGACCTGTTCGAACGCAGCTTCCGCCAGATCACCCTGACGGCCACCGGCTCCTACTACGCCCACAGCCTGTCGGAAGCGTTCGAGGCGATCAGACGCGCCACCGAAGACGTAAGCCTGGTGACCGGCGCCGGCAAAAGGCACAAGCGCATCCGCTTCATGTGCGAGCCGACATTCCTGAACCTGTGGCTCGTCGATCGCCTTCCGACCTTCCGGCGCCTGCATCCGTCGATCGACCTCGAGATTTCCACGTCCGGCAAGCGGTCCGACTTCGATCTGGCCGTGGTCGACGAATTCAACGAGAAGACCAGCCCGGCGCTGAAGCTGATCCTTCCCCTCATGCTGACGCCGGTCTGTTCGCCGGCCCTGCTGAACGGGCCGGAGCCGCTGCGCACGCCGCAGGACCTGCTGCACCATTGCCTGATCCACGAGCGCGAAAGCAGGCGGTGGGAGCGGTGGCTGGGACAGGAAGGGGTCGTCGGCGAGGCCAGCGGAGCCGCCACCGTGCTGCACGACTGCACGCTGATCATGCGCGAGGTGGCGAACGGCACGGGCATCGCGCTCGCCGACACGATCATGGCGCAGGATCTGCTGCAGGAAGGCAGACTGGTTGCGCCGTTCAACGTCTACCACGACTATCCGGCCGGCTATTATCTTCACCAGCGGCCGGGCGTCGGCAGCAAGCCGGAGATAACCCAGTTCCTCGACTGGCTTTTCGCGGAAGTCGACGAGCACAAGAAGTCCGTCGCGCCCGCGTTCGGTTGACGATGGCAAACATCCTGCGACCGATCGGTTGAAAGAACCGGTCGCCGCATGGTCATTCCGGTGCGCGATCTGCTACGGAAAAAGGGCATACCCTTCGCCGAACATGATCCATGAACCGTCGTATCGTCATCACCGCGCTGGGCATTGCGCAGATCCTTTCCTGGGGATGTTCGTACTATCTGCCCGCCGTGCTGGCCAGGCCGATCGCCGTCGATACCGGCTGGCCGTTCACCTGGGTCGTGGCGGGGCTCTCGGCAGGGCTGTTGTGCTCGGGACTGGCCTCGGCGTTCACCGGCAGCCTCATCCAGCGCAACGGCGGCCGGCCGGTGTTGATCGCTGGCGCGATCCTGCTGGCGTCCGGCCTCGTCGTCATGGGCCTTGCCCCGAACCTGCCCGTCTATTTCCTCGCCTGGATGCTGATGGGGGTGGGCATGTCGGCGAGCCTGTACGACGCCGGCTTCGGAACGCTTGGCCGCCTGTACGGCAAGGACGCCCGTGGCGCGATCACCTCGCTCACGCTCTTCGGCGGCTTCGCCAGTACCGTCTGCTGGCCGTTGAGCGCTTTTCTGGTCGAGCATTTCGGCTGGCGCGCCACCTGCTTCACCTATGCCGGCATCCAGCTCGTGGTCAGCCTGCCCGCCTTCCTGATGCTCGTGCCGGCCGCTCCGGGCATTGCCGGTTCAGGGCTTGCCGCGCCGCCGCCGGGCGCCGGGTCGTCCGTGCACCGGCCGACCTTCTTGCTGCTCGCCTGCATAACCGCGCTGGCGGCGATGATCGCCTCGATGCTGTCGGTGCACCTGCTCACCGTCCTGCAGCTTCGCGGCATCGACCTTGCCGTCGCGGTCGGCCTCGGCACGCTGATCGGCCCCTCGCAGGTCGGCGCGCGGGTCGTCGAGATGATGATCGGCAAGTATCACCATCCGCTGTGGACCATGCTCGCATCGGTGCTGCTGTTGGCGGCCGGAACCGGCCTTCTGCTCACCGGTCTGCCGGTCACCGCGCTCGCCCTGGTCCTTTATGGCGCGGGAAACGGCGTCCACACGATCGCCCGCGGCGCGCTGCCGCTTGTGCTGTTCGACCCGTACCGCTACGCCTCGATCATGGGGCGGCTCGCCGTGCCGAGCCTGATCATGCAGGCCGTCGCACCGTCGGTCGGCGCGCTCCTGCTCGACCACGGCGGCAGCCCGGCGATGCTCGGCGTGCTGTTCGCGGCCGCCCTGACGGCTCTTTTCCTCGTGCTCTGCCTCGCGAGGGTCCGCACGCGCGTCGGCACCCGTCGATAAACATGGGCGATTGCCGACCGGCTCTTCCGCCTGAACAACGCCCCGCCTCGCGCACTTCGTCCTGAACATAAACGAACGCCCGGACGACGCGCGACCAATACCCCCTCAGGTCTTTGATTCCGCGTCTTTCTTTCATCTCGAAACCGGTTTCGGTCGTGCGAAACCGGCTGCCCCTGCTGTCCGCCACACGTTGAATCGCGAACTGTGTACGACTTGACAATATTATGTTGTACGTATAACCGTATAATGGTCGATGCCACACAGCGCCTCGACCGCAGCCCGCGGATGAGGAGGGGTGATGGGCAGGATCGCCTTGAAAAGCGTCAGGAAGGCTTTCGGCTCGACCGTCATCATCCATGACATCGACCTGGCCGTTGACGAGGGCGAATTCGTCGTCTTCGTCGGGCCGTCCGGCTGCGGCAAGTCCACGCTGCTGCGCCTGATCGCCGGCCTCGAGGACACGACTTCCGGCACGATCGAGATCGACGGTCGCGACGTCACGGCCACGGCGCCCGCCAGGCGGGGCCTGGCCATGGTCTTCCAGTCCTACGCCCTCTATCCGCACATGACGGTACGCGACAACATCGCCTTTCCGCTGAAGATGGCGAACATGAAGCCGGCCGACATCGAGGCGAAGGTGGCGGCCGCGGCGCGCGTGCTCAACCTCGCCGCCTATCTCGACCGCCGCCCCAGCCAGCTTTCCGGCGGCCAACGCCAGCGCGTCGCCATCGGCCGCGCCATCGTGCGCGAGCCGGCGGCTTTCCTCTTCGACGAGCCGCTTTCGAACCTCGACGCCGCGCTGCGCGGCGCCATGCGTATCGAGATCAGCGAACTGCACCAGCAACTCGGCACGACGATGATCTACGTCACGCACGACCAGGTCGAGGCGATGACCATGGCCGACAAGATCGTCGTGCTGAATGCCGGCCGCATCGAGCAGACCGGCACGCCGCTGGACCTTTACAACCACCCCGACAATCTGTTCGTCGCCGGCTTCATCGGCTCGCCGCGCATGAACCTGATCGGCGGCGATGTGGCGCAGGGCCATGGCGCCTACACGCTGGGCCTGCGCCCGGAGCATGTCGACCTGTCGCCCGAGGCGGGCGAATGGGCAGGGAAGGTCGTGCTGGCCGAACATCTCGGCTCCGACACCATCCTGCATATCGAGGTCGACGGGATCGGCAGGTTCGTCGCCCGCGCCGGCGGCGACGTCGGTGTGAAGGCGGGTGAGCGGCTGTTCCTGTCGCCGCAGCCCGGCCGGCTGCACCGGTTCGACCGGAACGGACAGGCCATGCGCTGATGCCGGGCTGAGATTCCAGACATGAAATTTCCGGGCATTCCAGCCCGCGAAACAAAGGAGGAGCACATGAAGATCAAACTGACTGCGGCGATCGCGGCGTTGACGGCATTGCTGTCGCCATCCGCCTTCGCTGAACCGGTGACGCTGTCGATCTGGCATCACACCTATCCGCCAGCCGAGGAATTCATCAAGCAGAAGGCCGCCGAATACACCAAGGCCCATCCGGACGTGACCTTCAAGTTCTCGTCCGACCCGCATGGCGACTACGAGGTCAAGCTGGCCGCGGCCATCGCCGCCGGCGAGGCACCGGACCTCATCAACGTCCTCGACTACCTCTATCCGAAATTCGTCTCCAAGGGGATTCTGAGCGAGGCGGACTACAAGGCGATGGGCGTGTCCTCGCTCGACGACATGAAGGCGCTCTATTCGCCCGGCGCGCTGGATGGCCTGATCGAGGATGGCAAGCTCTACGGCCTGCCCGAGGAACTGAACACCTTCGCGCTGTTCATGAACAAGGCGCATTTCGCCGAGGTCGGCATCGACGTCACCGACAAGGCCAACTGGCCGAAGAGCTGGGACGACCTGTTCGCCCTCGCCAAGAAGGTCGAGAAGAAGGATTCCAGCGGCAACTTCGAGCGCATGGGCTTCAACTGGGTCTGGGGCCTCGACGGCTTCTGGTACGCCATGGAGTACTGGCCGATCCTCAACCAGTATGGCTGCAAGGTCATCGACGACGCCGGCAAGGCGGCGATCAACTCGCCGCAGTGCGTGGCTGCCTTCACCGACACGTGGAAGCGCGTGGTGACCGACGGTATCGGCGGTCCCGACTACGCCACTGTGAACGCCGTCAACGCCCTGCAGGACTTTTCCGACGGGCGGCAGTCGATGATGATGGCCGGCATCTGGTCACCGCCGCTGTTCGGCGACGACGTCAAGCAGAACTACGTGGTGGCGCCGATCCCGCAGAAGGATCCGAACGATCCGCACACCCTGCTCTACAACTATTCGATGACCGTCACGGCCGCCTCCAAGCATCCGGCCGAGGCCTGGGCGTTCCTGCGCTTCCTGACTTCGGACGGCGACGGATACCTGCGTCATACCGGCTATGTCACCGGCCTGAAGGACTGGCAGAGCTCGCCGGCCGCCAAGGACACGATCGGCGCCGACATCTTCGCCGAACAGCTCACCCATGGCAGCTACTACTGGCGTTCGCTGACCTGGAACGAGGAAGGCAAGGCCATCAAGGACGCGATCGAGCAGTTCGCCCAGGGTGGCGACGTCAAGGAAGCGCTCGACGGCGCGGCCAAGCAGATCGATTTCATCCGCAACAAATAGCGGCCTGCAGAAAGACCGGGCGCCCCGCCGGGGCGCCCCGTATCTTGGCGCCGAAGGCCCGCGGCAGCAGGGATAGAGCGCCGTACCATGTCAACCGGCCAGCGCGGGGAGGAGACGCAATGCGTGACATGAAGCGACGCTGGGCTCTTTACCTGCTCGCCCCGGCGATCCTGTTCCTCGCTGCCTTCCAGCTCTATCCGGTCCTCTACGCCGTCTACATCAGCTTCCATAGCTACGACATGATGTCGCCGCCGGTCTTCGTCGGGCTGGCCAATTATTCCCGACTGTTATCCGACCAGCAGTTCCTGAACTCGCTCTGGGTCACCTTTTTCTATGTGTTCTGGACAATCGTGCCGGTGATCGTGCTGTCGTTCTTCCTGGCCCTGCTGATCAGCCGGGCCGGAAGCATGGCGGGCTTGTGGCGGCTGCTCATCTACCTGCCGTCGATCCTGCCGTTCGTCTCGGTGGCGTTGGTGTGGAAGCTGCTCTACAACCAGCGTGGCCCTATCAACGACATCATCGGCCAGTTTGGCCATCCGGCAATCCCCTGGCTGACCAACGGGACCTGGGCGCCATGGGCGCTGATCGGCATGAGTTGGTGGCACGCGACCAGCTACTACACCATCATCTTCCTGGCCGGCTTCCTTTCCCTGTCGAAGGACCCGTTCGAGGCCGCCATCATGGACGGCGCGACGCGCTGGCGCATGCTGCGCCACATCACCATCCCGCTGATGAAACCCACCATCGCCCTCGTCGTCGTGCTGGCGACCGTCAACGGCCTGAAGACCTTCGTCTTCCATCAGGTGCTGACTGACGGCGGCCCCGCCAACGCGACGCAGATCCTGACCATCCTGATCTACAAGTCCGCCTTCAGCTACCTCGAGATCGGGCGGGCCAGCGCCTATTCCATCGTGCTGTTCACACTGGTCATGCTCATCAGCCTCATCCAGATCTGGCTGATACAGGAGAGGCGCCATGGCTGATTCCCGCAGGATGGTGCTCGTCACCAACGTGCTCCTGGCGCTTTACGCCGTCGTCTCCCTGTTGCCGATCGCGTGGATGGTCGTCTCGTCCTTCAAGACCGACCGGCAGTTGCTCGACGGCGCTCTGCTGAGCTTCGGCGACGCCGGTTACGCCAACTACGCCAAGGCCTTCGCGGCGCGCCCGTTCGGGCTCTACCTCGTCAACTCGATCTTCGCCGCGCTGGTTTCGGTCGCCATAACGCTCGTCATCGGCGTCTGCGCCGCCTACGCCTTCTCCAAGCTGCGCAGCCGCTGGACGGAGCTTCTGTGGTACGCCATTCTCGCCTCGATCATGATCCCGCTCGAGGCGATCGTCATCCCGCTCTTCCTCGAAGTGCATTCCTTCGGCTGGCAGGACACCTATGCCGGCATCGTCCTGCCGACGGCGTTGAACGCGGCCGGCATCTTCATCCTGCGCCAGGCGGTCGCGGCGATCCCGGAGGAGCTTTTCGAAGCCTCGCGCATGGACGGCGCCTCCGAGCCGGTCATCCTCTATCAGGTGGTGGTCCCGATCATTCGCGCCGACCTGATGGTGGTGGCGATCCTCACCTTCAGCCTGAGCTGGAATTCCTATCTGTGGCCGCTGGTCATCACCACCAGCGACGAGCTGCGCACCCTGCCGCTCGGCATGGCCGCCTTCCAGATGACCCTGAACACCCGCTACAGCGAGATCATGGCCGTCTCCGTGTTCGGCACGGTGCCGATGGCGCTGCTGTTCGCCTTCTTCCAGCGCCACTTCATGCAAAGCTCGATCGGCTCGGCGGTGAAGGGCTAGAGCATTTTGCAGCTGGACGGAATCGTCCGGCGTCCGCACAAATGCGACTGAAAATCGGCTGGAGCAACGGGACTGCGTTCGTCAGAACGCCCGCTTCTCCTGATCAGATCACCGCTTCCTCGAGGAACGGTTCGTTGCGCTGGATGCGCTCGTAACTGAAGGGCGACAGGTCGAGTGTCTGGAAGGAGCCGTGGACGATCAGTTCCGACACGGCGCGTCCGACGGCCGGCGACTGCTGCAGGCCGTGTCCGGAAAAGCCGTTGGCGAACATGAAGTTGGTCACCTGCGGGTGGAAGCCGACGATGCCGTTGTGGTCGAGCATGTTGTATTCGTAGTGGCCCGTCCAGCAGGTCTGCACCTTCAGCGCGTCGAAGGCCGGAATGCGATGCCACAGCGCCGGCCATATGTAGTCGTCGAACTCCTCATGGTGCATCTCGAAGTCGTCATAGTCCGCCGGCCCGTCGCCCTGCGGCGTGTTGCCGGTAAGGAAAAGCTCGCCCTCCGGCCGCACGAAGGTGCCGGAAAGGTCGATGACGTTGGGCATGCGGCCGGGGATCGGCGTGGCACTGGAAAAGACGAAGCTGTAGCGCTTGTAGGGCGCGACCGGGATCGACAGGCCGGCCATCGCCGCGACCAATTGCGCCCGCGGCCCGGCGGCGTTCACCAGCGTGCCGCACGAGATCGTCTCGCCGGTCGCCAGCCGTGCCGCCGTCACGCGTCCGTCGGCCATGTCCAGGCCGACCACGGCGTTGTCAATATACTCGACGCCCGAGCCGCGCGCGGCGCGGCGGAAGCCGTTGAGCATGCCCATGGAATCGAACCAGCCCTCCTCGCGCGATCCCCACGAGCCGCCGCCGAGATCATCGACGTTGAGCCAGGGGAAGCGCTCCTTCAGAGCGGCCGGATCGAGAAAGACGGTGTGTGCGCCGAGGCTGCGCTGCAGCTCGACGCGCGCCTTCGCCGCCTCCACGCCCTCGGGCGAGCAGCAATAGAGATAGCCGTGCTCGCGAAAGCCGAGATCGGGCGCCGGCTCGTTGGGAAAGAACGGCGCCATCAACTCGGGAAAGCGGCGGATCACCTCGATGCCGAACTGGCTGATCTTGACGTTGATCGGATTGGAATATTGCTGGCGGATAGCGCTGGTCGACAGCGCGGTGGAGGAGAATTCGTAGCTCGAATCGCGCTCGACCACGAGGATCGAGGCGCTGCCGCCCAGCGCCTGGCTGAGCCAGTAGGCGCTCGAGGAACCGACGACGGCGCCGCCGACGATGACGATGTCGTAGGCCGTGCGGGTCGGCGCCTTGTAGGGAGGGATGGCCATCAGGATGTTCCCCGGGTCAGCGATTGAGGTCAGGGCTTGAAGGAAGCGACCAGCGCGTCGGAGCCGCGCGCCAAGAGGCCGAGGTCCGAGCCGACCGCGACCATGGTGAAGCCGTCGCCAAGATAACGGTCGGCGTCCGCCTTCACCGGGGCGAGGATGCCGCTCGCCTTGCCGGCGGCGGCGGCCGCCTCGCGCACCGAGCGGATGGCTTCCTGCACAGGCGCGGCGTTGGGATTGCCCATGGCGTTCATATTGGTCGACAGGTCGCCCGGTCCGACGAACAGCACGTCGACGCCCTCCACCGCCGCGATGTCGGCCGCATTGGCGACGCCAGCCTCGTCCTCGATCTGCACGGCGAGAAGTTGCTGCGCGCGCGCGTTGGCATGATAGCCGGCGATGCGGCCGAAGGCGTTGGCGCGGTGCCCGACCGAAAAGCCCCGGAATCCGCCCGGCGCATATGTCATCGCCGCGACGATCGCGCGCGCCTGGTCGGCGGTGCGGACGTTCGGGATCATCAGGCTGCGCGCGCCGATGTCCATCGCCTGCTTGATCAGGTTGGGATCGTCGGACGGCAGGCGCACCACCGCTTCGCAGGGAAAGGCCGCCGCCACCTGCAATTGCGCCATGATGCTGCGCAGGTCGTTGGGGCTGTGCTCGCCGTCGATCAACAGCCAGCCGGCGCCAGACCCGGCGACGATCTCGGTCGTCAGCGCCGAGGCCAGCGAACACCACACACCGATATGCGGGCGCCCGGCCGTTACCGCGGCCTTCAGCGGATTGGCGCGTTCCTGCATCGGGTGACCTCCGAAAGAAGATGGATTGAAATTTGTATGATGTCCTATATCATACAAGATTGCGTGACCGCAACGAGATATCGTCGGCACTGCGATATCGGCACTCGACACCGGGCCGTCTCATGGTGCGGCCGGCGATGAAGGTTCAAGGGAAGGATTTGAAGCGATGCGCGGAAGCGGCAAGGCGGATGTGTTCGTGATGTTGGCTCACCCTGTCGGCCACGCCAAGAGCCCCGGTATGTTCAACGAGCTGTTCGAGCAGAAGGGGCTGGACAGCCTGATGGTGCCGATGAGTTGCAAGCCGGAGGATTTCGACACCTTCTGGGCCGGGTTGACGGCTGCCGAGAACGTGCGCGGCGTCATCATCTCGGTGCCCTACAAGGTCGCCGTCTACCACAAATGCGCGGGCGGACATGACCGCGCGGTCCGCGTGCAGAGCGCCAACTCCGTCCGCCGGCTGCCGGACGGCAGGTGGTACGCCGACAATTTCGACGGCGTCGGCTTCATCGATGCGATCAGGGCTGCCGGCTACAGCTTCGAAGGCCGCAAGGCGCTGCAGGTCGGCGCGGGCGGCGCTGGCGCTTCCATCGCCTATTGCCTGGCCGAGGCGGGCGTGGCCGAGATCCGGCTGAACGACGTGGATCGCTCGCGCGCCGAGAACCTTGCCGCGCTTGTCGTCAAGGCGTTTCCGGCCTGCCGCATCGCGGCCGGCGAAGCCGATCCCTCCGGCATGGACATGGCCGTCAACGCCACGCCGGTCGGCATGCATGCGGGCGACCCCTATCCCCTCGACGTGAGCAAGCTGACGCCGGACATGATGGTCGTCGACATCATCATGGAGCCGGCCGAAACGGCGCTGCTCAAGAAGGCGAAGGAAATCGGCTGCCGCGTCCAGCCCGGCCGGCCGATGATGGATTTCCAGATGCGCGGCATGGCCGAATTCTTCGACGTCGAGCGCAAGGATCGCGCCAATGGCTGAGTCCCGCACGGTCGTGGTCATCGGCGGCACGTCCGGCATCGGGCGGGCGATCGCCGAGCGCTTTGCCGCCGACGGCGCCACCGTCGTCGTCGCCGGGCGCGACGGCAGGCGCGGCGAAGAGACCGCACAAGCCTGCCTGAAGGGCGGCGCACCGGCGGCCCGTTTCATCGAGACGGACGTCGGCGACGCCGGCTCCGTCGAGGCACTGGGCAAGGCGGTGGATCAGGATTTCGGCGCGCCGCATGTGGCGGTCAACTCGGCCGGCATCCTGCAAAGCGGCACGCGCGTCCTCGACCAGCCGCTCGACGAGGACGAACGCCTGTGGCGCGTGAACTATCGAGGCACCCTGCTCGGCTGCCAGGTGTTCGGCCGGCTGATGGCGGCGGCCGGACGCGGCGCCATCCTCAATGTCGGCTCGCTCGCTTCCTTCGCGCCGCTGTCGCTGCCCGCCTATACGCCGGGCAAGCACGCGGTTCTGGCGCTGACGCAGATGCTTGCCGCCGAACTCGGCCCGCAGGGCGTGCGGGTCAACGCCGTGGCACCCGGCTACACGCTGTCCGACGGACTTAAGGCCAGGATCGCCAAGGGCGAGCGCAACCCAGAAGCCATCAAGGCGACCACTGCGCTGCGGCGCTTCGTCGAGCCGCGCGATGTCGCCGAGGCGGCCTTGTTCCTGTGTTCAAACGGCGCCGCGTCGATCACCGGCGTTACCCTGCCGGTGGACGCAGGCTGGCTGGTGCAGGCGCCCTACGCCCAGTACCTGCAGGGCAACCCGATCCGTCGATAGGATTCCTGGATATGAGTGACATACGCCGCTTCGATTTCGATACGCGCATCCACCATGGCGTCATTTACAATGGAATGCTCCATCTCACCGGACAGGTGGCGGAGCCGGGTCAATCGGCGGCGGACCAGATGCGCGAGGTGCTCGGCAAGATCGACACGCTGCTCGCCAAGGCAGGCACCGACAAGACCCGAATCCTGCATGTCCAGATGTGGCTGGACGACGTGCGGGACTTCGATGCGGTCAACAAGGTATGGGACGCCTGGATGCCGAAGGAACACGCCCCGGCGCGCTCGTCCGGCCAGGGCCGCATGGCGAAACCCGGTATGCTGGTCGAATTGATCGTTACCGCGGCGGTTTGAAAGTTCGCGCCGGGCGGGTCATTGTCCGCGCTCCGGCCGAACCGGGTGAAGGGAGACCGATGACGAAGCGAAAACCGCTGTCCACCGTCGTGGCGGAAGGCCTGTCGGAGAAGATCCGCTCGGGCGCGCTCCAGCCCGGCGCCCAGCTGCCGACCGAGGCCGAGCTTTGCGTCGAATACGACGTCAGCCGCACCGTGGTCCGGGAGGCCGTGGCCCGGCTGCGCTCGGAAGGGCTGGTGGTGCCGCAGCAGGGGCGCGGCATGTTCGTCAGCGAGACGCCCGCCGCGCGCAACTTCTCGATACCGGACGAAGCGCTCAAGACCTTGCCGGAAACCATCGCCCTGCTGGAACTCCGACTGAGCGTCGAGGTCGAGGCGGCCGGCCTTTGCGCCGAGCGCCGGACGGACGCGGAAGCCGTGGAAATCCGCGCCCTGATGGAGCAGTTCGACGCCAGGCACGAGGACCCGGCCGCGATCGAGATCCACTACGACTACGATTTCCACCTGGCGATCGCCATGGCGACGCGCAACGAATTCATCCACGGCTTCCTTGCCTATCTGCGGCCGATGATCGTGCCGCGCTACCAGCTCGGCTACGTCGTGGCGCCGTCCGGCAAGGAGGCCTACTACGCGCGCATCCACAAGGAGCACCGGGCCATCGTCGATGCCATCGAGAAGCGCGACGGCGACGCCGCGCGCCGCGCCATGCGCCGACATCTCCACAACAGCCTGGAGCGCGTGCGCTCGCTGGCGGCGGCGTCGGGGATCGCGGCGACGGACGCCGAACAGAAAGCGGCTGCGGCAGCGCTCTTCACGGAGCTGAAGCACTCGCCGCCTGCCGGCAGGCCCTGACCCACGCCCGCCGAAGGAGAGCCCGCTTCGGCACGCGGAAAGAGACCTGAAGGTCGGAAGTGGACGACGCCAACGCGAAAGCCTTGGTTTTGACGCCCCTGGTCACCGCCTGAGAACAGCCGGCACCGGCAGCACGCCGAATTCAGCCTCAAGCCCGTGGATTCCATGGTCTCGCGGCCACCGCGGTCCATGAAGAATTTCCGACGTGTCGCTGGATTGGAAAGTTTATCTTTCCTTTTTGCGGGTTTTCTTGGTTTCGCGCAATCGGTGAAGGCCGCACATTGCCTTCCCGCAGCATCGGGGGAACGACCGTGACGACAGCCCTCATAACAGGCGCCACCAGCGGCATCGGCCGCGCCATGGCGGTCGCGTTGAGCGAGGCGGGCTACGACGTCTACGCCATGGGACGCAACGAAGCCGCGCTGAAACGGCTGCAAGGCGAACATCCGCGCATCGTTCCCGTCGCCATGGACGTCACCGACCGCGACGGGCTGGAGGCCCTTCTGGCCGACCTCGTCGTCGACGTCCTCATCAACAATGCAGGCATGATGCCGCCGCTCGGCAATTTCGCCGACATGAAAGTGGCCGATATCGACACCACGCTGGAAGTCAATCTCAGCGCCGCCATCCTGCTGACCCGGCTGGTGGTTCCGCAGATGCGCGAACGGCAATCCGGTCACATCGTCTTCACCGGCTCCTCGGCCGCCCACGCCGCGTTCCCGAACGTCGCGGTCTATTCCGCGACCAAGGCAGCCATCGCCGGCTTCGCCGCCGCGCTGCGCGCCGACCTGTCGCCATACGGCATCCGCGTCACCGAACTCGTTCCGGGCCGCGTCGAGACGCAGCTCTACAGCGCCATTCTCGACGCCGGGGCGCGCGCCGCCATGTACGCCGGCAATGTCGCCGTGCAACCCGAAGACGTGGCCAAAATGGTGGTCGCCCTCCTCGCCCTGCCGGCGTCCGCCGACGTCACCCGTCTCGACATCATGCCGACGCGACCGACCACGCAGAGCGGCAGCAAATAGGAGAACACCGAAGTGAAGGACCTTTGCGTATTGATCGTCGGCGGCGGTTCCGGCCTTGGAGCGCTGCTCGCCCGCATGGCCGTGGACGAAGGTGCGGCCGCGATCGGCATCATCGACATCAACTCGGAAGCCGCCGAAGCGGCGCTGGCGCCTGCCAGGGCCAAGGGCCTACCGACTGCATCGGCCACCGCCGACATACAATTCGGTCCGCAGTGCCACGCCGCATTCGAGAAGATCGCAGCAAAGGTCGGCCGCATCGATACGCTGATCAACTGCGCCGCGATCTATCCGCGCAAGCCGACGCTGGAAATCAGCGATGCGGATTGGGATGCATCCAACGGCATCAACATCAAGGGTACCTATCACATGATGGTGGCCGCTATTAAGCACATGCAGGCGCAGGAACCCAAGGGCGCTGTGCGCGGCCGCATCGTCAACCTCAGTTCCGTCGACGCCTTCAAGGCGCACCCGCAGAACATGCACTATGCGGCGACCAAGGCGGCCGTCGTCAGCCTCACGCGTTCGCTCGCCCACTATGTCGCGAAAGACGGTATCCTGATCAACTCGGTCGCCCCAGCGGGCATGGCGACGGAGAAGGCAAAGGCGCTCGGCTTCCTGGAGGAACTGGCCAAGGCGAGCCCGCTCGGCCGCGGCGCCGAGCCGACCGAGATCGCCCAGTGGGTGCTGATGACCGGCGGACCGAAGAACACCTACATGACCGGCGAACAGGTTATCGTCTCCGGCGGCTACATCTACGCCTGACGCAGCCGACCGGCGCCTTCCGGTAATGAGGATCAACCAAGCGGGAAAGGAGCGGACCTGACGATGACCGGCAAGCTGCGCCTTCCGCCGCTGAACGCGCTCAGGGTCTTCCACGCCGTAGCGCAGCACAAGAGCTTCCGCCAGGCGGCGGATGAGCTCCTCGTCACGCCACAGGCTGTCGGCCAGCAGATCAAGCTCCTGGAAGACACGCTCCAGGTGACGCTGTTCGAGCGCAAGGGACGCTCCATCGAGCTGACCGAGCAGGCGATCCTTCTGTCCCACTACGTCAAGGCCGGTTTCGACGAATTCGCCGAAGGCGTGCGCCGCGTCACCAAGTCGGCCTACAGGGACCGCATAAACCTCAACGCCAGTCCCTATTTCGCCACCCACTACCTGTTGCCGCGCCTGTCGCTGTTCCGCGAGATCATGCCCGCCGTGGACCTCAGGCTGACGACGATGGTCGACCTGCCCGACTTCGGTCGCGACGACATCGATATGACCGTGCAGTGGGGTTACGGCGTCTGGCAGGACTACGAGGCGACGCTGCTGGTGCCCGACCCGAAGATCATCTGCTGCACGCCGCCGATCGGCGAGAAGATCAGGTCGGCGCAGGACCTGACGCAATTCACGCTGCTGGACACGGTCAAGTCGAAGCGGCTGTGGCCGGACATCCTTCGCCACCTCGCCGTGGAAAAGACCGACAGCGACCGCAGCATCGGCTTCGACGACGCCGCCACCATGCGCCGCGCCACGTTGCAGGGCATCGGCGTCGGCCTCGTCTCCGTCATCGACGCGGAAGAAGACCTGCGCTCCGGCGCTCTGGTGGCGCCGCTCGGACGCGATGCCATAGCGAACATGAAGCCGGAGGAAGTCCCCGGCTTCTATCTCGTCGTGCCCAAGGGCCATTTGCGGGTGAAGGCCGTTTCGGCCCTGCACCGATGGCTGACGCAGCAGGATTGGCTGGACGATCTGGAAGCCTCGCCGCTGCCGAAGCCGATCCCTCTCGGTGACTGAAACCGGTTTTGCGATCCGGGCCACAAAGGCCCCAACAAGAAGAAGACTGAACAACCTCAACAGCGGAGAAAGACAATGAACATGATGAAATGGGAGAACATGACGAAATGGGGTGCCGCAGCACTGGCGCTGGGCCTCATGCAGTTCTCGGCCCCGGCCGAAGCCGCAGGCGGCAAGACGCTCGAAACCGTCAAGCAGCGCGGCGTGCTCAACTGCACCGGCCACGACGGCTCCTATCTCGGCTTCGCCGAGGTAAACGACAAGGGCGAATGGAAGGGCATGGACATCGACCTGTGCAGGGCGGTGGCGACGGCCGTGCTCGGCGATCCGGCCAAGCTGAAGATCGTTCCTATCAGCTGGGCGCAGCGCTGGCCGTCGCTGCAGTCGGGCGACGTCGACATCGTCATCAAGGCTTCCGGCGGCACGCTGTCGCGCGATACCGAGCTCGGCCTGCAATTCTCGATGTCCTATTACCTCGGCACCACCAAGGTGATGGCGCACAAGGAGCTCAACCTGACCTCGCTCAAGGATGCCGACGGCGGCTCCATCTGCATTCCGGCCGGCACCACGCAGGAACAGCAGGTCGCCGCCTACGCGCAGAAGCTCGGCATCAAGCTGGAGCCCGTCGTCATCGAAAAGACCGAAGAACTGGAGCAGGCCTATTTCTCCGGCCGCTGCGACCTCTACGCGCAATGGGGCCCGGTGCTGGCGATCGCCCGCATCGCCAAGGGCAAGGTCGAGGACCACGTCATCCTGCCAGACGTTCTGGCGGTCGAGCCCGAAGTGATGATCGTTCGCCAGGGCGACGACAACTGGGTCGACGTCGCCAACTGGACGCTGTCGGCACTGCTGTTCGCCGAGCAGGAGGGCATCACCTCCAAGAATGTCGACGAGATGAAGGCCAAGCCGACCTCGCCGCAGGTAGCCAAGTTCCTCGGCGCGACGCCCGGCATGGGCAAGGGCCTCGGGCTCTCCGACGACTGGGCCTACAACGTCATCAAGAAGGTCGGCAACTACGCCGAGATCTTCGACCGCGATCTCGGCAAGGATTCGCCCTACAAGATGGACCGCGAGCTGACCAACCTGTGGAACAACGGCGGCGTGCTGTTCCCGCTGGTGGTCGACTGAAAACCGCGGGCGCCGCCGGACGACAGGCGGCGCCCGTGCCCTCCCTGCGAAAGGCCGAACGATGGGCAGCCTGCTGAGAAATCAGAAGGTCCGCAACGCGTTGCTGCAGATTTTCTACGTCGGCGCGCTCGGCGCCATGGTACTGGCCGGCATCCTGATCGCCCGCCGCAACCTCGCGGCCCAGGGCATCACCTCCGGCTTCGACTTCCTGTTCAAGTCGACCGGCTGGGACATGAACTTCTCGCTGTTGCCGGCGACGGCGATGGACCCCTATTGGTGGTTTTTCCTCAACGGCATCATCAACACCCTGTTTCTCGGAACCTTCGGCCTCGTGCTGGCGACGGTCGTGGGCACCATCGTCGGCCTTGCGCGCACCTCGTCGAACGACCTCGCCCGGCTGCTCGGCCGCACCTATGTCGATATCTTCCGCAACATCCCGCTGATCCTGCAGGTGTTCTTCTGGTACGCCGTCATCACGCACCTGCCCTCGCCGCGTGCCGCTGAGGAAAGCTGGGGCACCTTCTTGACGAGCCGCGGGCTCTACGTTCCGATCCCGAATGTCGGCGCCTGGACGCTTGCCGCCGCAGTCGCCGCCGTGCTCGCCGCCGTCGTCCTGCCGCTGTGGCTCGGCCGGACACACCGGATCGACCGGCCGCTGGGACAGCGGCTCCCCCTCCAACTGGCGGCCGCGGCCGCGGCGCTCGCCTGCGCGGTGCTGATCCTGCTCGCCGGACGGCTGCCCGACGCGCCGTTCCTCGACGTTCCCGAACTCAAGGGACTGAACCTGCGCGGCGGTCTGCGCATCCCGCCGGAGTTCGCCACGCTGGTCGTCGCCATCGCCATCTATGGTGGCTCCTACATCGCCGAGATCGTGCGCGGCGGCTTCAAGGCCGTCGGCAAGGGCCAGATGGAGGCGGCCAATTCGCTCGGCCTTACCTCCTGGCAGGTCTTCACGCTGGTGCGCCTGCCGCTCGCTCTGCGCGCCATGCTGCCGATCCTCGCCAACCAGTATGTGTGGCTGATGAAGGCCACCACCATGGGCATCGCCGTCGGCTTCACCGATTTCTTCATGATCGTGGCGCTGACGATCAACCATTCCGGCCAGACGCTGGAAGCCATCGGCATCCTGATGGGCGGCTTCCTCGTCATCAACCTGACGCTGGCGGCTATCTTCAACCGCATCAACAAGGCGATTGCCCTCAAGGGCAATCAGTTGAGGGGCTAGCGCCATGGACGGACTGGAAATGACCGTCGCCGCCCCGCTGCCCCCGACGATTGTCGAGGACCTGAAGCGGCGCTATTTCGCCTCGCCGTTGCAGGCGCTCGTGTCGCTGTTGTCGCTCGCCGTGATCGCCTTCGTCGTCTGGAAGGTCTTCAATTGGGCGTTTCTTTCGGCCGTCTTCACGGCAAGCGGGGGTCCCGAGGCCTGCCACGCCGCGGCCGGCGCCTGCTGGTCGGTCATCGCCGAGCGCTGGCGCATCATCCTGTTCGGTCTCTACCCCTTCGAGGAGCAGTGGCGCTCGGCACTCGCCTGCGTGGCCGTGGTGGCCATGACCGTGCTGAGCTGCATTCCGGCCTTCTGGACCGGCAGGCGTCTCGCGCTCGTCTGGGTGGCCGGCACGGCGCTTTTCTATGTCCTGATGAAAGGCGGCATCCTCGGCCTTCCCTATGTCGGGGAGGAGTCGTGGGGCGGGCTGGCGCTCACCCTGTTCATCTTCGTCACCACCTGCCTGATCGGCTTCCCGCTGTCGATCTGCCTTGCCCTGATGCGCCGCTCGGAATTGCCTTGGATATCCCGGACGACGGGCCTCATCATCGATTCCGTCCGCTCGCTGCCGCTGATCACGATCCTGTTCACCTTCGCCATCGTGCTGCCCTTCGCCCTGCCGCAATGGCTGCAGGGCGACAAGCTCTACCGGGTCATCCTCGGCTCGGCGCTGTTCTTCTCCGCCTATCAGGCCGAGATCGTCCGCGGCGGCATGCAGGGCGTCCCTAAAGGTCAGGAAGAAGCGGCACGGGCGCTCGGCCTCGGCTACTGGCGCAGCGTCAGCCTCGTCCTTTTGCCACAGGCGATGCGCAACGCCCTGCCGGCGACGATCAACCAGTTCGTCATCTCGTTCAAGGAAACGTCGCTGGTGGTCATCATCGGCTTCTTCGAGATCCTGGCGTCCGGCAACGCCGCCTACGGCACCGGCGAATGGCGTTTCGCCTATGTCGAGGTTTACGTCTTCATCGCGCTGATCTACTTCGTCTTCGTCTTCAGCCTGTCCCGCTACGGCGCCTATCTGGAGCGGCGCATGGCCGTGGGCGAGCGGTAGCACACGGACTGGAGAGCTTTGCGATGACCGATACCGCTGCGGCGCTGTCCGCCGTTCTCGGCGCCAAAGGGTGGCTTTCGCCCCCCGACACGGCCCCCTACACCCGCGACTGGCTGGACCGCTACGGCGTCGAACCGCTCGGCGTCGCAAGGCCGGCAGGAACGCAAGAGGTCGCCGAGGTCGTGCGCATCTGCCGGCAGGCAGGCGTCGCCATCGTCCCGCAAGGCGGCAATACCGGCTTATGCGGCGGCGCCGTTGCCGTGACGCCGGACACGGTCGTCCTGTCGCTGTCGCGCATGGCGGCGATCGGCGAGCCTGACCCCGACAGCGGCTCGATCCTGGTCGAGGCAGGCGCGGTGCTGGCCTCGCTGCACGAGGCGATGGAGCCTCACGGGCTCATCTTTCCCCTGCATCTCGGCGCCGAAGGCAGCGCCCGCATCGGCGGCCTGATCGGCACCAACGCCGGCGGCAGCCACGCCTTCCGCTATGGCATGATGCAGGACCTCGTGCTCGGCCTGGAAGTGGTGCTGCCCGACGGCACGATCTGGAACGGCCTGCGCGCCGTACAGAAGGACAATGCCGGCTACCAGCTGCGGAAACTGTTCTGCGGCGCCGAAGGCACCTTGGGCATCGTGACGCGCGCGGTGCTCAAGCTCCATCCGGCGCCGAGGCAGCGGGCGACCGCGCTTCTGGTATTGCCGGATTTCGCCGCCGCCGTCACCTTCGGCACCGTGCTGCGCCGCGAGGCGGGTGAATTCCTGTCCGGCCTCGAATTCTTCTGCGACCAGGGGTTGGAGCTTGCCCTGAAACATTTGCCCGACCTTGCCTTTCCGCTCGGCGCGCGCGGCCCCGTCTACCTGCTGGTCGAACTGACCTCGGGTTCGGCGCGCGTACCGCTGGACGACATGCTCTCGTCCGCCCTCGAACGCGGCATGGAACAGGAACTGGTCGCGGACGGCGCACTGGCGATGTCGGATGCGCAACGCGCCCATTTCTGGCGGCTGCGCGAGGAGCAGCCGGAAGGGCAGCGGCTGGAAGGCCAACAGCTCAAGCACGATATTTCCGTCCCGCCGGGCAAGCTCGCCGCGTTCATCGCAGCGGGTCGCGAGGCCTGCCACGGCATCCTGCCGGACGTGCGCATCAACCCGTTCGGCCATCTCGGCGACGGCAACATCCATTACAACCTGTCGCCGCCCGAGGGACAGGCAGGCTTCGACGGCAAGGCGAACGAGATCGGCCGGGCGCTGGCGGCGCTGGCGACCGGGATGGGCGGCTCCTTCGCCGCGGAGCATGGGTTGGGGCGCGGCAAGATCGCGCTCGCCGATGACCTTCGCAGTGCGGTTGAAAGGGATTTGATGGCTCGACTGAAAGACGCGCTCGACCCATCGGGGCTGATGAACCCCGGCGTTCTTCTGAAGGCAAAAGAAGAAAGAAAAACTTTCGAATAGCCGGTATTTCTTCGTTTCGTCGCGGCCCGGCACAGTGCACGGTCGCGACGGGCGACAAAACCGGCAAGGCTGGGATTCGTGTTCGGCCCGAGGCCGGATTCAGGTGCGAAGACAGGTTCGACCATGAGCTACAGGAAAGAGGACGTTCGCCTCGGCGCAGACATCGGCGGGACGTTCACCGACATCGCGCTAGACCTCGACGGCCGGATCTTCTCGACCAAGGTGCTGACCAACTATGCGGCGCCCGAGCAGGCGATCCTCGACGGCATCGCGGTCGTCACGCACGAGGCCGGCATCCCGGCATCCGACATCGGCATCGTCATCCACGGCACGACGCTCGCCACCAACGCGCTGATCGAGCGGCGCGGCGCCAGGACGGCGCTGGTCACGACCGAAGGCTTTCGCGACGTGATCGAGATGCGGACGGAAAACCGCTTCGAGCAATACGACCTGAATCTCAAACTGCCGACGCCGCTGATCCCGCGCGAACACCGCTTCACCGTCAAGGGCCGCATCGGCGCCGAGGGGCAGGAATTGCAGCCGCTGGACGAGGCGCGGCTGGAGGAACTCGCCGACGAGATCGCCGCAGGCGGCTTCGGTGCCGTCGCCATCGGCTTCATCCACGCCTACGCCAACCCGGCGCATGAGCGCCGCGCGCGAGAAATCCTCGCGGCGAAGATCGACGTTCCGATCTCGATAAGCGCGGAAGTATCGCCGCAGATGCGCGAGTTCGAGCGCTTCAACACGGTCTGCGCCAACGCCTACGTCCGCCCGCAGATGGCAACCTATCTCGCCCGCCTGCAGGTGCGGCTGAAGGATATGGGCGCCGACTGCCCTGTCTTCATGATCCATTCCGGCGGCGGCCTGATCTCGGTCGAGACGGCCTCGGAATTTCCCGTCCGGCTGGTCGAATCCGGCCCCGCCGGCGGCGCCATCTTCGCCGCCGACATCGCCCGCCGCTTCGGGCTGGAGAAGGTCGTCTCCTACGATATGGGCGGCACGACCGCGAAAATCTGCCTGATCGAGGACTTCGCGCCGCGCACCGCCCGTACTTTCGAGGTGGCGCGCACCTACCGCTTCTCCAAGGGGTCAGGCATGCCGATCTCGATCCCGGTCATCGAGATGATCGAGATTGGCGCCGGCGGCGGCTCCATCGCCTGGGTCGACGCCATGGGCCGCATCCAGACCGGCCCGGAAAGCGCCGGCTCCGAGCCCGGCCCCGCCTGCTACGGCCGCGGCGGCGAGCGCCCGGCGATCACCGACGCCGACCTCGTGCTCGGCAAGCTCGATCCCGACAACTTCGCCGGCGGTGCCATCAGGCTCGATGCCGGCGCCTCGCAACGCGCGATCCTGCGCGATGTCGGCGAACGGCTTTCCCTCGACGCGCCCTCGGCGGCCTTCGGCATCTGCGAGGTGGTCGACGAGAACATGGCCAACGCCGCGCGCGTCCATGCCGTCGAGAACGGCAAGAACATCTCCGACAACCTCATGATCGCCTTCGGCGGTGCGGCCCCGCTGCACGCGGCGCGTCTGTGCGAAAAGCTCGGCATCGACCGGTGCCTGGTGCCGCAGGGCGCCGGCGTCGGCTCGGCCATCGGCTTCCTGAAGGCGCCCTTCGGCTACGAGGCGCTGGCCTCGCGGCTGACCCGACTGTCGCAATTCGACGCCGCCGATGCGAACGCCCTGCTCGCCGACCTCAAGGCGTCGGCCGAAAGCTTCGTGCGCGCCGGCACCGACGGCCGCATCGGCTGCGAGATCACCGCCTTCATGCGCTATGCCGGGCAAGGCTGGGAGATTCCCGTCCCCCTCCCCGACAAGCCATTCGGCGCGGACGCCGCCAGCGAGATCGAGAACCTGTTCCGCGAGAATTACGAGCGCTTCTTCGGCCGCGCCATCGATGGGCTCGACGGACTGGAAATCGAAATCGTCACCTGGTCGGTCAAGGCGACCGACGAACGGCCGGCCGTCGAGCGTCACCAACTGGCCACCGGCGGACGCGCCGTGCAGCCGACTGTCACACGTCCCGTGTTCGATCCCGCCGCGGGCGCCGTCCGGACCTATTCGATCGTCGAGCGCGAGACGCTTGGCGCGGGCGATCGCATCGCCGGGCCGGCGGTCATCGTCGAGCGCGAGACCTCCACCGTCGTCACCACGCCGTTCGACGCCGTCGTCCAGAGCGACGGTTCCATCCTTCTGATGCGCAAAGGCAACCCGGCATGAACGACCAGGGCATGGGCAAGTCCGGCAACGGCAGCATCGCCGAAATCCGCATGCAGGTGATGTGGAACCGGCTGATCTCGGTGGTGGAGGAACAGGCGCTGACCTTGCTGCGCACCGCCTTCTCCACCTCGGTGCGCGAATCCGGCGACCTTTCCGCCGGCGTCTTCGACCCACGCGGCCAGATGCTGGCACAGGCCGTCACCGGCACGCCGGGCCACGTCAACACCATGGCCGAGGCCGTGCTGCACTTCATGGACGAGATCCCGCGCGAGGAGATGTTCGAAGGCGACACCTATGTCACCAACGATCCGTGGAAGGGCACCGGCCACCTGCACGACATCACCATGGTGTCGCCGTCGTTCCTGAACGGCGAGCTGGTCGCCTTCTTCGCCTGCACGGCGCACGTGGTGGACGTCGGCGGCCGCGGCTTCGGGGCGGACGCCAAGTCGGTCTACGAGGAAGGCATCCAGATCCCGATCATGAAGTTCGCGGAAAAGGGCAAGGTCAACATGGACCTTGTTCGCCTCCTGCGCGCCAATGTGCGCGAACCGAACCAGGTCGTCGGCGACTTCTATTCGCTGGCCGCCTGCAACGAGGTCGGCCATCGCCGGCTGGTCGACATGATGAGGGAGATCGGCCTGTCTTCGCTCGACGATCTCGGCGCCTTCATCTTCTCGCGCACCCGCGAGGCCATGCTGGAGCGCATCGCGGCACTGCCGAAGGGAAGCTGGTCGAACGACCTCACCACCGACGGCTACGACGATCCGGTCAGGCTGGCGGCGACCGTCTCGATCCGCGACGATCATGTCGAGGTCGATTTCACCGGCACCGACCCGATGAGCCGCTGGGGCATCAACTGCCCCATCATCTACTCGAAGGCCTATGCCTGCTACGCGCTGAAATGCGTGGTGGCGCCGGACATCCCGAACAATTCCGCTTCGCTCGCCTTCTTCACCGTATCGTCGCCCGTCAACATCCTGAACGCGGTCCGGCCGGCGCCGGTGGCGCTGCGCCACATCTTCGGCCACATGGTCCCCGACCTCGTGCTCGGCGCGCTGGCCAAGGCGCTGCCGGGAAAAATCCAGGCCGAGGGCGCCGGTGCGCTGTGGAACATCCACATCTCGGTCCGGCCGACCGTGCTCGGCGAAGGCCGGCGCGCCGAGGTTCTGATGTTCAATTCCGGTGGCATGGGCGCGCGTCCCGGCCTCGATGGGCTCTCGGCAACCGCCTTTCCCTCCGGCGTGCACACGATGCCGATCGAGGCGACCGAGCATACCGGGCCGATCGTCATCTGGCGCAAGGAATTGCGGCCCGGCTCCGGCGGCGACGGCGAGTTCCGCGGCGGGCTGGGCCAGATCATCGAGATCGCCCCGCTGGAAGGGCACGAATTCGACTTCTCGGCCATGTTCGACCGCGTCAACCATGCCGCCAGGGGCCGCAACGGCGGCGAGGACGGCGTCGCCGGCGTCGTCAGGCTTGACGACGGCACCAGGATGCGCCCCAAGGGCTGGCAGCACGTGCCGGCCGGACGACGGCTGGTCATGGAACTGCCCGGCGGCGGCGGCTATGGCGATCCGGCGCGGCGCAGCGCCGGCAGCCGGGCCGAGGACGAGACGCGCGGATACCTGTTGGAGAACGATCGATGAGCTATGTCGCCTCACGCCTGTCGGCGGTGAAACCGTCCGCCTCGATGGCGGCTTCGATGGCCGCCAAGGCCTTGCGCGCCACCGGCGTGGACGTCATCGACCTCGGCCTCGGTGAGCCCGATTTCCCGACGCCCACTCATGTCGTCGAGGCGACTTACAAGGCAGCCCTTGCCGGCGAGACGCTCTACACCGCCGCCGGCGGCACGCCGGCGCTGCGCAAGGCCGTGGCCGAAAAATTCGCCCGCGAGAACGGCCTTGCCTACGGACCGGACGACATCGTGGTAGCCAACGGCGCCAAGCAGGTCATCTTCAATGCGCTGATGGCGACGCTGGACGCGGGCGACGAGGCGATCCTGCCGGCGCCCTATTTCGTCTCCTATCCCGAAATGGTGAAGCTGCTCGGCGGTGTGCCGGTGATCACCGAATGCCCGGCCGATGCCGGTTTCCGCCTGACGCCGCAGGCGCTGGAGGCGGCGATCACCCCGCGTACCAAATGGCTGTTCCTGAACATGCCCGGCAACCCCTCCGGCGCGGTCTACTCCGAAGCCGACCTGAAGGCGCTCGGCACCGTGCTGGCCAAGCATCCGAACGTGCTCGTACTCTCCGACGAGATCTACGAGCATATCATCTTCGACAACCGCAAGTTCGTCTCCTTCGGCAAGGCCTGCCCGGACCTGAAGGACCGCACCCTGATCGTCAACGGCGTCGCCAAGGCCTATGCCATGACCGGCTGGCGTGTCGGCTATGCCGCCGGCCCCGCCCCGCTCGTCAAGGCGATGAACACCGTGCAGAGCCAGTCCTGCACCTCGGTCGCCGCGCCCATGCAGGCCGCCGCCCTTGCCGCGCTGACCGGGCCGCAGGACTGCGTCGGCGAATTCCGCGCCGCCTTCGAGCGCCGCCGCGATCTCGTCGTCGCCGGCATTTCCAGGATCGAAGGCCTGACCCTGCCGCCGCCGGAGGGTGCGTTCTACGCCTATATCGGCTGCGCCGCCCTCATCGGCCGCCGGACGCCGAAGGGCACCGTGCTCGCCGACGACGTGGCGGTGGCGGACTACCTGCTCGCCGAAGGCCACGTCAGTTCCGTTCCCGGCACGGCCTACGGCCTGTCGCCCTTCTTCCGCATCTCGACGGCGACGTCCGACGCGATCCTGACCGAGGCCATCGCCCGCATCGGGCGCGCGGTGGCCGCCCTCCAGCCTGCCGAGGCCGCCGCATGAGCCCGCGTTTCGACACCCTTCTGCTGACCGGCGCCGCCGGCCGGCTGGGAACCCATCTGCGCCGTGGCCTTGCTCCGTTGGCGCGCCGCCTGCGCGTCTCCGACCGCACCGAGATCGCCGATCTCCAGCCGAACGAGGAAGCCGCGATCTGCGACCTCGCCGACGCCGAGGCGGTGCTGGAGATGACGCGCGGCGTCGACGCCATCGTGCATTTCGGCGGCGCGCCGCTGGAGACAAGCTGGCAGACGATCCTCGACGCCAACATCCGCGGCAGCTACAACATCTACGAGGGCGCCCGTAAGAACGGCGTCAGGCGCGTCGTCTACGCCTCCTCGGTCCACGCCATCGGCTACCACAAGGTCGAGGACCATATCGACACCAACGCCCTGCACCGGCCGGACAGCCTCTACGGCGTGTCGAAATGCTTCGTCGAGGACCTGAGCCGCCTCTACTGGGACAAGTTCGGCATCGAGACGGTGTGCTGCCGCGTCTTTTCGTCCTTCGACCAGTATACCGACCGGCGCATGCTGTGGTCGATGCTCACCTTCGACGACTGCGTGCGGCTGGTCGAGGCCAGCCTGACGGCGCCGCGCGTGGCGCATTCGATCATCTATGGCACCTCCAACAACCGGCACAAGATGGTGGACAACAGCCTCGCCGGCCATATCGGCTTCGAGCCGCAGGACAGCACCGAGCCGCACCGCGCCGAGGTCGAGGCGCGCCTGCCCCCGGCCGATCCGGATGCGCCGGCGGCGCGCCATCTCGGCGGCTGGTTCGTCAATCTCGGCCATCCCGACGACGAACAGAAGACGTGACATTCCCGGCCTGAAGACCTCACGACGAGGTCGCGGACCGGTTGCACGCCATGGTCTTCATTCTCGCGACATTTGGTCCATGGCATTCGCCGTACGCGCCTGTAAGGCTGTCTTTCACGGACGGCCTTGCAGGGAACGATGATGAGCCAGGAATTTCTCGACGCACTGACGGCGGCGCTACCGGACGCCGTCTTTCTGGGAGATAACATCCCCGCACGCTTCCGCGCCGACTGGAGCGGCCTTTCACCCGTCATGCCGCTGGCGCTGGTACGGCCGCGTGATACCGCAGGGGTGGCGCGCGCCTTGAGCCTGTGCAACGAGCACCGGGTTTCGGTCGTCCCGCAGGGCGGGCTGACAGGGCTTGCCGGTGGGGCGCGGCCGATCGCCGGCGGTGTGGCGCTATCGCTCGACCGCATGACCGGCATTGAGGAAATCGACCCGGTGATGGCGACCATGACCGTCCAGGCCGGCACCCCGCTAGCCGTGGTGCAGGTCGCCGCCGCCGAGGCTGGCCTGTTCTTCGGCGTCGATCTCGGCGCGCGCGATTCCTGCTCGATCGGCGGCAACATCGCCACCAACGCCGGCGGCAACCGGGTCATCCGCTACGGCATGACGCGCGAAAGCGTACTCGGCCTCGAGGCGGTGCTGGCCGACGGCACCGTGGTGAGTTCCCTCAACAAGATGCTCAAGAACAACGCCGGCTACGACCTCAAGCAACTGTTCATCGGCTCCGAAGGCACGCTCGGCGTCATCACGCGGGCGGTGCTGAGGCTGCAGGCCCGGCCCGCTGCCATCGACAGCGCCTTCTGCGCCTGCCCGGACTTCGAGGCGGTGCTGAAGCTTCTGCAACAGGCGCGCCGGCGTCTCGGCGCCTCGCTCACCTCCTTCGAGGTGATGTGGCCGAGCTTCTACGATTTCATGACCGCAAAGCTCCCGCAGTTGCGGCGCCCCTTCGACAAGAGCCATGGCGGCTATGTCCTGATCGAGGCGAGCGGCGCTGACGCCACGCAGAACGGTGCGCTGCTGGCGGAACTTCTGGCCGCCGGCATCGAGGAAGGATGGGTGGCCGACGCCGTCCTGCCCGCCTCGGAGCGCGATGCGCGCGACCTTTGGGCGGTGCGCGAAAGCGTTTCGGAATACGGCCGCGTGATGGGGCCGCTGACCGCCTTCGACGTCGGCCTGCCGACCGTCGGCACCGACAGCGTCGTCGCCGAGGTCGAACGCGAATGCCGCCGGCGCTGGCCCGATGCCATCGTGCTCGCCTACGGTCATATCGGCGACAGCAACCTGCATCTGGTCATCAATGTCCCGGCGAGCGGCGACGGCCAGCCGCACGACGAAATTGCCGCCCTCGTCTACGGTCTGGTCGGGCGCGCCGGCGGCACCATCTCGGCCGAGCACGGCATCGGCGTGATGAAGAAGCCATATCTGGCGCTGTCGCGCTCGCCGCAGGAGCTCGCCCTAATGGCGCGCGTCAAGAAGGCGCTCGACCCCAATGACATCCTCAACACCGGCAAGGTTGCCGCCTTCGCGGAGCTTTGCCCGTGAGCCGGCGGTTTCATGGCGGAGCGGATATCCGCCGCGCCCTCTCCATCGCCGAACTGCGCCACATGGCCGCCCGCCGGCTGCCCGGCTTCGTCTTCGAATATCTCGAAGGCGGCGCGGAGGAGGAGGTGACGCTGCGGCGCAACCGCGCCGTATTCGACCGGCTGGAATTCGTGCCGCGCACGCTGGTCGCCGGCAAAACCGTCGATACGGCGACGACGTTCTTCGGCACTCCCGCCACCTTGCCGCTGGCGATCGCGCCGACCGGCTTTTGCGGCCTGTTCGCGCGCGACGGCGATCTGGCGCTGGCGCGCGCGGCGGCGGCCGCCGGCATCCCCTTCATCCAGAGCACGGTGTCCAACGCGCCGCTGGAAAAGGTCGCGGCGACCGCCGATCTCAGCCACTGGATGCAGATCTACGTGTTCCGTTCGCAGTCGTTCATGGAAAGCCTCATCGCCCGGGCGCGCGCGGCCAACTGCGAAGCCCTCGTCGTCACCTCCGACGCCACGGTGTTCGGCAACCGAGAATGGGATCGCCGCAACTACCGCGCCGGCACCGATCCCACCTTGATGAACAAGCTCGAGACGCTTTGCCATCCGCGCTGGCTGCTCGACGTGCTGTCGCGCGGAATCCCGACTTTCGGCAACCTCATTGAGGCCCTGCCGCCGGACCGCCGCGACCTCGCCGCGGCCGCCACCTGGTCGCGCGACGAGATCGACGCCGACCTCGACTGGGAAAAGCTCGCCCGCATCCGCGCGCTGTGGCCAGGCAAGCTGCTGTTGAAGGGCGTGCTCTCGGCAGACGACGCCGAACGCGCCGCAGCGGAAGGCATGGACGGCATCGTCGTGTCCAATCATGGCGGCCGCCAGCTCGACGGCTCGGTGTCGCCGATGAGCGTGCTGCCCGAGATCGTGAACCGGCTCGGCGGCAAAACGACGATCCTGATCGACAGCGGCTTCCGCCGCGGCACCGATATCGTCAAGGCGCTGGCGCTGGGGGCCGACGGCGTGCTGGTCGGCCGGGCCACGCTCTACGGTCTGGCCGCGGGCGGCGAGGTGGGCGCTGCCCGCGCGCTCGCCATCCTGGCCGAAGAGATCCGCCGCACGCTGTCGCTGCTCGGCCGCCCGCGCCTCGACACGCTCGACGCGTCCTGCCTGCGCGAAGGACCGCTCTGAACGCTCTTTCCGCCTCAGAGCCCGAGATAGGCCTTGCGCACGGCGGGGTCGTCGATCAGCGCCTTGGCGTCGCCGCTGTGGACGATCGAGCCGGTCTCCATGACATAGCCGCGGTCGGCTCCCGACAGCGCGAGATGGATATCCTGCTCGACCAGAAGCACGGTAACGCCCTCGCCGCGGATCGTCGCCAGCACCTCCATCAACTGCTCGACCACCACCGGCGCGAGGCCGAGGCTCATCTCGTCGATCATCAGCAGCTGCGGCCGCGCCATCAGGCCGCGCGCCATGGCGCACATCTGCTGCTCGCCGCCCGACATCGAGCCGGCAAGCTGCCGCCGCCGCTCGCCGAGGCGCGGGAACAGCCCGTACATGCGCTCCAGGTCGCCGGCAATCGCGCCCTTGTCGGCGCGCCGGTAGGCGCCCATGAGAAGATTGTCCTCCACCGTCATGCGGTCGAAAAGCTGCCTGCCTTCCGGTACCTGCACCAGCCCCGCACCGAACGCCTCGTCCGGCGTCATCGGCACAAGGTCGCGGCCAAGGAAAGCCGCCTTGCCGGTGCAGGCGATGACGCGCGACAGCGCGCGCAAGAGCGTCGTCTTGCCGGCGCCGTTGGAGCCGACAAGCGCGACGATCTCGGCGCGGCGGATTTCCAGCGACACGCCCTTCAGCACCGGCATCTCGCCATAGCCGGCGCCGAGCCCGTCGACGACCAGCAACGGCTCGCCCGCCGCAGGATTTTCCGCCGCGCTCATGCCCGCCTCCGTCCGAGATAGGCTTCCACCACCCGCGCGTCGGACAGCACCGTGTCGGGATCACCGTCGGCGATCTTCTCGCCGTGATGCAGCACCAAAAGGCGGTCGGACAGGCTCTTGATCGCCTTGATGACGTGCTCGATGACGAGGATGGAGATGCCGCGCTCGCGCACCCGTTTCAGCACCTCGATCACCTCGTCGATCTCGACGAGGTTGAGGCCCGCCATCACCTCGTCGCACAGCAGAACCTTCGGCTGCATGGCGAGCGCCTTGGCAAGTTCGAGGCGCTTGCGACTCGGGCCGCCGAGCTCGTCGGCGCGCTGGTCGGCGAACCTGGCGAGGCCGACGAAATCGAGCTGCGCCCGCGCCAGTTCGCGCGCCTTGTCGAGATCGGACTCGCCGCCGCCATGGCCGAACAGGGCGCCCACCGCGACGTTGTCGAGCACCGACAGGCCGGGGAAAGGCCGCATGATCTGGAAGGTGCGGCCGATGCCGAGCCTGGCGCGCTGGTAGGCCGGCAGTTTCGTGATCGGCCGCCCCTCGAAGGCGATGTCGCCGGCGCTCGGCGCCAGTGTGCCGGAAATGAGGCTGACCAGCGTCGTCTTGCCGGCGCCGTTCGGGCCGATAACGCCGAGGATCTCGCCCTGGTTCAGCGTGAAGGAGACGTTGTTGACGGCGATCAGACCGGCGAAGCGGCGCGTCACGTTTGAGATTTCGAGAACGGCGCTCATATGCGGTGCGCCTTCAAGTTCTCAACGAAGTAGCGCCAGCCCGTCGTGCGGAAGCGGCGCATCAGGTCGGCGACGCCGCGCGGCATGAAGATGACCGCCACCACCACGACGAGGCCGAAGAACAGGCCGGCGACGCTGGTGATCTCGCTGGACAAGAGCTCCGACACGGTGGAGAGCACGAAGGCGCCGAGCACCGGACCCAGCACCGTGCCCGGCCCGCCGAACACCGCCATGATGATCATCTTGACGTTGAGGCTGATGTCGAAGGCGCTGGCCGGGTCGAGGAAGGTGATCCAGTAGGCATGGATGCCGCCGGCGAGCGCCGAGAAGACACCAGACAGCGCGAAGGCCAGCACCTTGTAGAGCGTGGTGTTGACGCCCATGACCGCTGCCCCCTCCTCGTTCTCGCGGATGGCGATCAGGCCGAAGCCGAAGCGGCTGCGCGTCAGCCAGAACACCGTCGCGGTCGCCGCGACCAGGAGCAGCAGCGACAGTTCGTAGAACAGCCGGTCGTCGTTGAGGGGCGGCAGCACCAGGCCGATGTTCTGGCCGGCGATGGAGAGATTGGAGACGATGGCGATCATCACCTGCGCCAGCGCCAGCGTGGCGATAGCGAAATAGTGGCCCCTGAGGCGCAGCACCGGCAGGCCGAGCAGGAAGGCGAAGGCGACGGCGAGCACCACGCCGAAGACCATGCCGACGGCGAACGGCAGTTCCCACTGCACCATGGCGATGGCGACGCCGTAGCTGCCCAGCCCGTAGAAGACCGAATTGCCGAAGGAAGCATAGCCGGTGTAGCCGCCGATGATGTTCCAGCCTTGCGCAAGCACGGCCAGAAGCAGCGCATTGATGCCGAACTGCACCAGCACGTCGGAACCGAACCACGGCACGGCGGCGAGCACGGCAAGTGCCGCGACGAGAAGAATCCAGCGCAGCCCCTTCATGCCGTTTTCCCCAGAAGGCCGCTCGGCCGGAAGATCAGCACCAGCACCAGCACGCCGAAGCTCGCCACGTCGCCGAAGGTGGCACCGACATAAAGCACGGTGAGCGATTCGATGATGCCGAGAACAAGGCCGCCGACCAGCACGCCGAGCGGATTGTCGAGCCCGCCAATGATGGCGATGGCGAAGGACTTCGCCGTCAGCGTTGCACCGATATAGGGATCGATCTGCGAAACCGTGCCGTAGAGCCCGCCGGCCGCACCTGCCAACCCGATGCCGATGCCGAATGTCATGGCGTAGAGATGGCGCGGCTCGACGCCGTAGAGCCGCGCCGCGACGAGGTTCTGCGCCGTGGCGCGGATGGCGCGGCCGAGCCGGCTATGCAGCAGGAACAGCCACATGCCGACCGTCAGCGCGACGGCGACGCCGAAGGCCATCAGCCGGGCCACCGGCACCACCACGGGGCCGAGCGCGATACTGGAGCCGGCATAGGATGGATTGATCGTCCGGAAGTCGGCCGAGAAGGCAAGTTGCGCCAGGTAGGTCAGCACCACTTCCAGCCCGAAGGTGATGAGAAGCGTGTTGAACATCGGCGCCCTGACCACGAGGTTGAGCACCCCGCGCTGCAGCACGTAGCCGAGGCAGAACATCACCACGGCCGTGATCGGCAGGCCGAGGAAGGGGTCGATGCCGAGATAGGTGTAGAGATGCCAGGAGAGATACCCGCCCAGCATGATGAAGGCGCCGTGCGCCAGGTTGACGATGTTGAGCACGCCCCACACGAGCGCCAGCCCCAGCGCCATGACTGCATAGAGCCCACCCAGAAGCACGCCGTTGATCAGGATTTGCGCCAGCAGATCCACGCGTCGATCCCCTCTCCGTTCAAGTCATAGGCGAAGCGCCGGCAAACGAAAACCCGCTGGCGCCGCCTCGATCGCTTCGGCGCCGTCCGTCCCACCGGGCGGCGCCGTCGTCGGTTCCGCCGTCAGCGCGCGTTCCAGGCGGGCATCGGATATTTCGGCTTTTCAATGAAGCCCTTGGCGCCGTAGACGGCGGCAACCTTGCCGTCCTGCACCTGGATCACCGTCTGCGCCAGATCGATCTGGCCGTTCTCGGCGAAGGCGATCTTGCCGTAGAGGCTGTCGAAGTTGAGCTTGGCGATGGCATCGCGCACCGCCTTGGGATCGAGCGTGCCGGCCGCCTCGACCGCCTGCACCAGCGCCTCGACGTCGGCCGCGCCGGAAGCGGCGTGATAGTCGGGCTCATAGCCGAACTTCGCCTTGTAGGCTTCCGCGAAGGCGGCGGCATCACCGAAATACTTGTCCTTCAGCTCCGCCGAGGGCAGCCAGGCGCTCATACCGAAAGCATAATCGGCATCCTTGCCCAGCGCCTTGCGGAAGTCCTCGCTCGGCACGCCGACGGTGAAGGAATAGAGTTTTGGGGCCACTGCCAGGCTTTTCGCCTGCCGGACGAAGTTCAGAATCTCCGTCTCGTGGCCGGCCACCAGCACGGCGTCGACATTGGCGCTCTTGATCTGCGACAGCAGCGAGTTGAAGTCGCTGGCGTTGGAGGTGTAGCGCTCGTCCAGCGCCACCGTGATGCCCGCGTCCTTGAGCAGCGGCCGCGTGCCGTCGGCGACAGAGACGTCGAAGGCGTCGTCGGCATAGAGCAGGGCCACCGACTTCGGCGCCGGGTCGAGTTCCTTCATCATGGCGATGGTCGAGCCGAAATAGTTGCTCGCCGGTGCCAGCGTACCGAAGATGTATTTGAACTTGCGCGAGAAAATCTGGTCGGAGGCGCCGCCGCCCTGCACCATCGGCACCTGGTATTTTTCCGATACGGCGGAATCGGCCAGCGCGAAATTGGAGGCGAACGGCCCGAGCAGCAGGTTCACCTTGTCCTGCGAGATGAGCTGCGTGTACTGGCGGACGGAGAGGTTCACGTCCGACTGGTTGTCGTAGAGCTTCAGGGCAAGCTTATACTGCTTGTCGCCGACCTTGACGCCACCCGCCTCGTTGATCTTGTCGATGGTGAATTCGTAGGCGTCCTTGTAATAGCGGCCGGTGTTGGCGACCGGGCCGGTCAGCTGCACCGACGCGCCCAGGACGAGATCCTCGGCCATGGCGGGCATGACGGAAAGGGCGACGGCTCCGAAAAGCGCGCCGGCGAGCCGCATGGTGATGTTCGACATCCTATTCTCCCTGATTACCCAGATTTCGACCCTATGCGGCTGAAAGCGCCCGAGGCCGGAGTCGGGTAACGGAGCCGCGACCCGACGGCAGAGAATATGTGCCAAGCGCGCGGTTTGTCGATATTATATCGCATCACGAGATAGCCGCGATGGCGAGCGATCGCGGAAATTCTTTCCATCGGCAAACGCGCGTCGAACGAAGCGGCTCAATTCCTCGCCGGCATGCCGAAGAATTCGCGCCGGGCGCCGTCGTCGACCAGCCGCAGGCGGGCGAGGTGCCTGAGCAGGCGCCTCGGCCTTCTCATGGCTTCGCGGCTGAGGAAGTACTTTTTCACCAGGCTGGGCGCCTTGCTGTGCGAACCGCCATGGGCGACGCGGTAGACGGCGCCGCGAAACGGCAGCGGGCTGAGCGGCGTGCCGCGTTCGGCCAGGATGTCGGCGATCCGCACATGGCTGCCCAGCATCGTCTTGATCCAGTCGAGCGAGGCATCCTCGAAGCGCTGCGGCAGGCCGTAGAGGTCGGCGCGCACGATCAGCGAAGTGCCGCACAGATGGTTGAACTCGTCGTAGCCCAGCAGCAGCCGGCCGCCGTCGTCCCAGATATAGCCGCGCTCGACGGTCCAGCCGTTGGCGTCCGGGTTTTCGGCCGCATGGCCGGCGATGCGGGCGCTGACGAAATCGTCGTCGTCGACGATCATGAAGAAGCGGCTGCCCTGCGCCGCCAGCATGCCGGCCAGCACGCGCCGGCCCTTGTCGGCGCGGAAGGCGTCGTAGACGGCCTCCAGGTCCGCCTCGCCCATCTCGTGGAGATTGTTGGGCGGAAAATTGACGCGCACAACGTCGAAGCCAATGGGCAATGCCGGCAAGTCGGCGCCCTCGTTGGCGACCACCAGTGCGCGCCAGCCCGGATGCGCCTGGCTGGCGATGGAGGTGGCCGTCTGCGAAAGATTGGCCTTGAGCAGACCCCAGTCGCGGGCGTTGTCCTGATGGCGGACGGGAATGATGAAGGTCAGCATCTCTCGTCCTCCCGTCAGGCCGCGACTTTTCCATGGGCGCCCTCGGCAGCCTGCTGTGCCCAGGCGATGCCGTCGTCCAGCGATGCCGCCCGGTAGGACAGGTCGGTCCCGCCGGAGAAGGCGGCCATGAAGCGGCGCACCTTGCCGTAACTGTTGTCGAGCACGGCGTGCGGGCGGCCGATCAGCAGCGAGCAGATGTGGACGTGCAACCGGTCGGTGACGATGGCCCGGCCCCGCGCTATCTGCCGGATACCGCGCCGGAAGCGGTTGTGGGCGGCGGCGTCGAGCTTGGCGAGCCTGAAATCTGCCGGCTTCAGCGACAGCAGCGCCGAGGCGGCGCCGAACGCCTTGGATGCCTGCACGCTGCGCGGCGATTCCGAGATCCAGTCCTCGACCGGCAGACCGGGCCAGGCCGAGGGCGCGGCGTTTCCTGCCTTTTCCCGGTCCGCCCGCAGCATGGCCAGCACCGGGAAAATGGCCGGCGCCGACTCCACCGGGCCGATGGCGAAAGCCATGTCGGGGCACAGCGTAACCGCGCAGTCGAAATGCTTTTCGGCGAAAGCCCGCGATTCCTCGTCGCGCACCAGAAGCGTGAAATTCCGGTGCCGGCCGATCGCCCGCGCGCTCTGTTCGATGCGCTCGGGCGACTGGTAGTGGATCGACTGTGGGAACTGGATGACCGGCCGATCCGGAAACAGCTCCAGCACGCGCTCGCGGAAATCCTGATGCGCGCCCCAGATGTCGCCGAAATTGCCGCCGCCATGGATGAAGATCGGTCCGCCCGGTGCTGCGCGCCGGAGCTGTTCGGCCGAGAAATCGTCCATGCGCGAGACATAGGCCGGCCGCTTGCCGTGACGATTCGCGAGATAGGCCATCTCGCCCAGCCAGATGGCGGAATCGCCGCAGTTGCGGATATCCGGGAAGTCGAGGATGGCAACCGGCTCGTCCTCGCGGACATGCGTCTTGAGGCAGGCATGGATTGCGGCTTCTAGCTCTGCGATCAGCGCCAGCCGGGGTTCCGTTACCATCGTCTTTTCTCCGTTCGATTGCGGCTCAAACCTGCCTCCTCGCTGGACGCAGCTTTGCCAAGAGCTTGCCGAGTATGGTTTGCACTTCCCGCTCCGGCCCCTGCGGGCGGCCCATCGCCTCCCACAAAAGGAAGGTCGCGGTGCAGTAGAGGAAGCCGCCCAGCGCCACCAGCGTCGCCAGGTGCAGCGCCAGCATCGGCCCGTCGGCCGTATGGGGAAGCTGGCCGGCGGCGAAGGCGACGCCGGCCGCCATCACCGCGACGCTGACCAGCGCACGCAAGTTCGCCTGCAATTGCTTCAGCACCGGCAGGTCGATCAGGCGCCGCACCAGCACCATGTTGACGACGGCGCTGCAAAGGCCGGTGAACACCCGACCGACGACGACGCCGGGGAGGCCGGCAATCAGAAGCCCGGCGATCATGATCGGCACGCGTACGAGAAGCATCTGCGTGTCGCGCACGAACAGCATCCGCGTCTCGCCCTTCGCCATGCCGAGCGGCTGCACCAGCGAGCCCAGCGTCTGAAGTGCGAACACCGAGGCAAGCGCCTGGATGATGAAGATGACCGGCGCCCATTTCTCGCCGAGTGCCAGCCGCACAAGCGGGTCGGCGATGACGGCGACGCCGATGCCGGCCGGCAGCGCCACGGCCGTCAGCAGCGCCTGCGCCCGCTGATAGGCTGCCGCCAGCCGCGCCGGATCGTTCTGGATGCTGGCGAAGCCCGGATAGATGGTCTGCGTCAGCGGCATCGTCGCCTCGCGCGTCGGCATCATGGCGAGGTTCGAGCCGACCGAGTAATAGCCCAGCGCCGTGTTGCCGAGCATCTTGCCGACCAGCAGGTAATCGAAGCGCCAGTTCAGCGTGTTGACGATCTGGCCAGCGCTCAGCCACGCCGAGAAGGAGAAGAACTCCCGCATGTGGCGAAAGCAGATGCGCGGCCTGAACGGCAGCACGAGATAGGAAACCGCGACATTGGTCGCCTGGGTGACGAGCGTGCCGATCACCAGCGCCCAGTAGCTGTGATAGATGATGGCGATCGCCACCGCGGCGATGAAGCCGGTGAGCTTCTGCGATACGGCGAGCACGAATTCCTGCCAGAAGATCAGGTCGCGCTGATACATGATGCGGCGCGGGTTGGTGAGGCCGCTCAGGAAAACGCTGAGGCCCAGCGCCAGCATGACGCCGGTAAGACGCGGCTCCTCGAACAGCAGCGCGGCGGGTTTGGCGGCAGCGGCGAAGAACAGCGCCAGCAGCAGCCCGCGCAGGGCGTTCAGGGTCCATGCGGCGCTGAAATGCGACTCACCGGGCGCCTCGTGGCGGATCAGCGCCTCGGCCAGCGAAAGCTCCGTCACCGTCGAGACGATCATCAGGATCGTCATGCCGAGGGCGACGACGCCGAAGTCGGACGGTGCCAGGTTCCAGGCCAGGATGAAAGTGCTGAGCGCCGCCAGCCCGTTGACGATGGCGCGCGCCAGCGAAAGCCAGAGACTTCCCTTGATCAGGCGTGTGGTGACGTTGGCCATGCGCTACCCCGCTCGCGACCGGGCGGCCCGGGCGTCGCGCCCTGCGACCTTGCGCAGGGCTCCCACGCCATGGCCGGCATTGAACAAGGCAAGCAGCGGCCGCGACCCGTTGATGACCTGCAGGCCGATCACCGCGCCGATCACTGCGAGACAGGGCAGCGCGAAGAAGGTGATCGCGAACAGGTCGCTTCCGTAGTTGCCGAAGACGCGCCGCAACGGGATGGCGGCAAAATGGAACAGGATCGCGTGGCTGCAGAACAGGAAGAAAGCGTAGGGTTCGAACCAGAGGAAGCCGCCGGCAAAGCGCGAGCGGCGGATCGCGTCGGTCAGCAGCCAGAAGCCCGCCGCCATGGTGATGCGCAACGCCGTGTCCAGCGTCAACCTGAGTTCGTCCGCCATATCGCCGAACAGCACGTTCTCGATCCTGAGGACCATGTAGAACACAGCCATGACGACGAGGCCCGGAAGCAACCAGCGCGCCATACGGTCGATGACGGACTCGGCCGTCTTCGACAGGCGCAGCCACATGCCAAGGGCGAAGAACAGCATCAGTTGCGGCCGCTGCAGCAGGTAGAGGTCCTCGCCGAACAGCGTATAGGCGATCAGCAGCAGGATCGTGACGACGGGAACGTGCTTCAGCGCTACGTAGAGAAGCGGCGAAAACAGGCAGCAGACGAAAAGGTCGCGAAGAAACCACAAAGGCACGTCAAGCGGCCATCCGGTAAGGGCGAACAGCGCGTCGGCCATGCCGAGCGCGGTGAAGTCCGGCATGTCCTGCCATTTGCCGCGCATCAGCCCGTAGAGCATAAGCAGCGCCAGCATGAGGAGGTTCCAGGCTACCAGCGGCACGACCAGCGTCTTCACTTTCGACACGAAGAGGCGATGTGTCCCGGCCTTGGCCAGACTGGAGACGATGAAATAGCCGGAGACGACGCTGAGCAGCGAAACCGAACTCAGCCCCACCATGCGCGAGAGAGCGAAATAGACAAGATCGAAGACCCCGGCGTCGCGAGCGTAGATGTTACCCCCAATGCCGGGCGGCACATGAACGAAGGTCATGAAGACGATGCACAGGCCGCGCGCGATCCTGATACGGTCCGACATGGACCTGCGGACCGGGTCCAGCGTTTCGGCCGGCACCTCGAAAACGTTGCGGAAGGTCACGATCGTCTCCTCGATCGGTTTCATTCCGGACCGCCCCGCAGGGCGGGCCGCTCGACCATGGCGATGAAGAAAAGGGCCTCCCTTTGAAGGCTTGGAGCAATTTGCTGGGCGTCGCCCGGCGCGGCGCGGCGGAAAAGCGCCCCCGCCTGCGCCTCGACCTGAAGGACACCGCCGTCTATGCGATCGGCGACGTGCATGGCTGCCTCGACGAGCTTCTGGAACTGGAAAGCGTCATCCAGCGCGACGCCGCCGGGCTGCCCGGCGAAAAACTCATCGTCATGATCGGCGACTATGTCGACCGCGGCCCGGCCTCGGCCCAGGTGCTCGATCACCTGGCGGCGCCGCCGCCGCCCGGCTTCCGGCGTATCTGTCTGACCGGCAACCACGAGATGGTCATGCTCGACTACCTGGAAGGACGGACCGGCCTGATGGGCTGGCTGACGATGGGCGCCGAGCAGACCCTGCTCTCCTACGGCATCGACCACGAGCGCCTGCGCACCGTCTACCGCACCGAGCGCCAGATCGACGATATCATCCGCGAAGCGATCCCCGCCCAGCACGTCGCCTTCCTGCGCTCGCTGCCGATCATGGTGGAAACGCCGGGCTTCCTGTTCGTGCATGCCGGCATCCGCCCCGACCTGCCGCTGGACCGGCAGTCCGATCGCGATTTGGTCTTCATCCGCGAGGACTTTTTCAAGGCCGCGCACCGCCTGACCCGCTATGTCGTCCACGGCCACACGCCGGTCGCCGAAGCTCGCCGCGACGGCATGCGCGTCGACATCGACACCGGCGCCTTCTTCACCGGCCGTTTGACGGCGCTGCGCATCTGGCAGAACAAGGGCCGCTATTTCACCACCTGACCGTTGAGGAAGCGGGCGTGCCATCAAGCCGGCTCCATCCGGTTTGCCGGCTTGTCGGCCGCCGAGCCGGCCATATGGGCCTGCTCGACATAGTAGGAGGAATAGCGGTCGAGATACTGTTCGGCGCTGCCGAACAGGCCGTAGCGCGACAGTTGCTTGATGTCGGTCTTGTTGAGGACGAGGCCGAGCACCTTGGCGGCGATCTGAGGTTCGGCCTGCAAAGCCGAGCGCACCAGCGCGCGCGGTGTGGCGCCCCATTCCGCCACCAGCACGAAGCCGTCGGCCATCGGCGCGAACGCCTTGGCATCGACCACCGGCCCGAAGGGCGGCAGGTCGACGACGATGTAGTCGAAGGATTGCCGCGCCGATTCGATCAACTCGCGCATGCCCGGTCCCGAAATCAGCTCGCCGGTGTGCGGAAGCCGGCCGCGGATCACCGTCGGCAGGATGGCGAGCCGCGTCTTGCGGTCGACCAGAAGCGTGTTCTGCCAACGTTGCTCGCCGCCGACGACGGCCTCGACCAGCCCCTTCTCCGGAATGATCGGCAGGCTGCGGCTGAGGCCGGGATTTCTCAGATCGCCGTCGATCAGCAGCGTCTTGGCGCCGTTGGCCGCCAAAAGACCGGCGAAATTGGCGGCCACCGTCGTCTTGCCCTCGTGCGGCAGCACCGAGACGAAGCCGATGACCTTGCAGGGATTGCGCTGCAGGACGACATCGCTGGCGAGCTTCACGTTGCGCAGCGTCTCCGCAAAGGAGGAGGCCGGCGCGTTGATGGCAACGCGCAGGATGCGCGGGATGGTGGTTTCGCGAGGCGTCTGCGCCTGGTCCGCCCCGTTGCCGCCGTTCGTCGCCGCCTTGCCCCGGAAGGCTGACCCGACGATCGGCAGGTAGCCGAGGAACTTGACGTCGAGCGAATTCTGCACGTCCTCGGCTGTGCGGAAGAAGCGCTCGCGGAATTCGCGTAGCGCGCCCATTCCCGCCCCGGCGAACAGGCCGAGCACCAGGGAGAGGGCGAGCGTCATCGTCTTGCGCGGGCTGGACGCCGCGACCGGGTCGCCAGCCTGCGAGATGACGCGCGCCTGGGCGATCGGGAACGAGCGCTGCTGCGAGGCTTCCGCATAGCGCCCCAGGAAGGACTGGTAGAGCGTCGCCAGCGCCTGCGCCTTCTGTTCAAGGGCGCGCAGTTCCACGCCCGACTGGCCAGACTTGGAACTCTGGTCCGACAGTTCGCCGACATTGGTGCGCAACGAAGCCTCGCGCGACTTCGCCACCTCGTATTCGTTGCGATAGCTTTCGGTGAGCCGCGTGAGTTCGCCGAAGATCTGCTTCGCCACGTCGGCCTCTTCGCGCCGCAGCGCCACCGCCTGCGGATGGTCCTCGCCGAAGCGGGCGGAAATATCCTGCTCGCGCTTGGCCATGGCGAGGTAGCGGGTCCTGAGGTCAGTCAGCAGCGCCGTGTTGGTGCCGCTGCTGCCCTTCTCGATCGGCACGGTGGCGTTCTTGACGGCGTTTTCCGGTCCGCTGTCGACGATCGACTTGAACTGGTTGTAGCGCGCCAGCGCGTTGGCGGTGTCGGCCTGCGCCAGGATCAGCTGCTTGGTGAGGTCGGACAGCTGCTGGTCCGAGACCAGTTCGCCGCTCGCGGCCGTCAGGCCATGGGCCGCGCGATACGTCTCGACCTCCCGCGACGCCTCCTGCGAGCGCTCACGCAGGTCATCCAGCCGCCCTTGCAGCCACACGGTGGCGCGCTGGGTGGCGTCGAAATTGGCGTTGAGATGATCCGCCAGGTAGGCATCGGCATAGGCCCGCGTGATGGCACCGGCCAGCTTCGGGTCGTTGGCCGAGTAGGATAACGAGATGACATAGCTGCGGCCGACCCGTTCGGCATCGAGGTTCTGCTGCAGGATCGCCATCGCCTTGCCGACCTTGGCGTCCTCCACCGAACCCGTGGAAGGCGGCCGGCTGGAAAAGACCTTGAGCAAGCTTTTGACCGTCGACTTCGCCCAGGCGATGGGAGAAACGGGCGGGTTGAGGAAAGCCTCGTTGTCCTGGAGATGCTGCGCCTCGACGACGGCGCGCGCGAGCTGCGCGGATTTCAGGATCTCGACTTCGCTCAGCACCATAGATTCCGCCTGCGCCGCCGGCTGCGGCGTCGGCTTGTCCTCGGCGAATTTCGTCAGGCTGTCGTCGAGCAGGATGTTGGTCGCGGCGGTGTAGACCGAGGGCGTGAACAACAGATAGACGACGCCCAGCGCCAGCCCCGCCACGCCGAACAGCGCCACCACCCTGATCTGCCGCTTTGCCGCGGACAGAAGCCGGTCGAGGTCGATGAAGCCGTCCGTCTCGTCCGAAGGCATGGGAACTGGCTTGCTCAAGAAAAAACGTCCATGGTTCATGACTTGCCGATCTGCTTGCTCGTCGGTCGAAAATGGCGGCCACGGCCACCGTCGGGGATTACCCCGAGGGCCGTGGCCATAGCTATGTCCGGCCCGGTCAGGCCGCTTCGCTGCGGCGCGCCTGGCTGGCGATGATCGTCTCGATCGGCTCCAGCACTAGGTCCCTGATGTCGGCGCGGGCCAGCGCGAAGGCGACGTTGGCCTGGATGAAGCCGTCCTTCGAGCCGCAGTCGAACATCCGGCCCTCGAACGGGCTGGCGAAGAAATCCTGCGCGGCGGACAGGCGCAGCATCGCGTCCGTGAGCTGGATTTCGCCGCCGGCGCCGCGCTCCTGGTTGTCGAGCAGCCCGAAGATTTCCGGCTGCAGCACGTAGCGGCCGTTGATGTAGAAATTGGAGGGCGCTGCCGACGGCTCCGGCTTCTCGACCATGCCGGTGATGGCAAAGCCCTTCTCCACGCCCGGCCCCTTGCCGACGATGCCGTAGCTGCCGGTGTCGAGCGGATCGCACTGCTCCACCGCCACGACGTTGCCGCCGGTGCGCTCGTAAAGCTCCATGACGTCGGACAGGCAGCCGCGCTCGCCGAACGACACCATGTCGGGCAACAGCAGCGCGAACGGCTCGTCGCCGATCACGTCGCGCGCGCACCAGACGGCGTGGCCGAGGCCGTGCGGCGCCTGCTGGCGGGTGAACGAGATGGCGCCCGGCTGCGGCTGCATACGGTTGAGCGTCGAAAGCTGGTCCGTCTTGCCCGAGCGGGTGAGCGTGTCGAGCAATTCCGGCTGGATGTCGAAATAGTCTTCGATGATGTGCTTGTTGCGGCCGGTGACGAAGACGATGTGCTCGATGCCCGCCTCCAGCGCCTCGTCGACGGCATATTGCACGACGGGACGGTCGACGATGGTCAGCATCTCCTTCGGCATCGCCTTTGTGGCAGGCAGGAAGCGCGTTCCGAGGCCGGCGACGGGTATCACTGCTTTTCTGACTTTTTTCATCACATCCCTATTTTGGTTGGCACCCCCGCCAAACTCGAAAATTTTCAGCCGGCTTCCGCCGCCCTTGATGATGCCGGAGCCGACAGCCGCCGCAGCCTCGCCGCGATCGGCATGCCGAGGTGGCACAACGCTGCCGGATCGCGCAGCGCGACGCCCGCCGCCTTCAGCGGCGCCCGCCGCTTGAGGTGATCGACGAGCGAGAGGAAGGATGCGCCCCGGCGCAGGCTCCTGGTGCGGCGCGCCTGCGCCACCAGCGCCGGCGCGTCGAGGTCATGGTCGCGCAGGAACGCCGCGTCGGCCCTCAGCATCGCCTCGATATGGTGCGGTTCCAGCACGCGCGAGATCGAGCCGGTGCGGACATGGTAGCGGTAGAAGGCACCCGGCTCGACCACGCAGCGCCCGCCGCGCGCCAGCGCCGAGGCAAGGAAGATATAGTCCTCGCCGATGCGCAGCGTCTCGTCGTAGCGTAGGCCGACCTCCTCGAGAAAACGCCGCTCGAAGACCGGTTTCATGTAGCCGTAGGAGAACGTGCTTTCGAACAGCAGGCTGGTGCCGATGAGCTCCGCCAGCGACAGATGCGGCAAGCCCTCAAGGTGCTCCGGCGCAAACATCGGCTCACTGCCGCCCGCGTCCTCGCGCACGACCTCGAGATTGTCGACGGCGACCTGGGCGCCCTCCGTCTCGGCGCGACGGACCATGCACGCCAGCCGCTCGGGATGGATCGTGTCGTCGGCATCGAGCACCGCCACCCAGCGGCCTGAAGCGATGGCGAGCCCGGCGTTGCGGGCGCCGCCCGGTCCACGGTTTTTCTCCAGTTCGACGACGCGCACGCGGTCACGCGGATAGCGGGCGGCGATCTCCACGGTGCGGTCGGTCGAGCGATCGTCGGCAACGACGACCTCCACCGAGACACCGCGCTGCGCCAGCGCGCTGTCAACGGCGCGGCCGATCGTGTCCCCGGCGTTGAAGGCGGCGATGAGAACCGTGACGTCAGGCTGCATGGCGCTTGCCCTCCATTCGGCCTCCGATCGGATCTTCGACTGCAGTTTCCGGCGCAACGTCCTCGCCATATTGCTGGATTTCATCGACACCCAGCAGGCCGACGACCACGCCGGCATGCAGAACGCCGCGCAGGGCATGGTGGTTGCGCTGGGCGGCGGAAAAAGCGCTGAGGCCCGCCGCGCCGAGGCAATACCCGGCCTTGGCCGTAGCGGTGAGGCATTCGCGGGCGATTGCCATGCGCGACAAGCCTTCGCCGGCCAGCCGCCCATGCGTCTGGCCGCTGCGGAAGCGGCGCTTCGCCAGCCAGGTGAAGCTGGCGCGGGACGTCGGCACCGGCTCGCGCGCGGCGGCATCGGGCGCATAGGCGATGCGCCCGCCCGCCCGGTGAAGCCGGGTGAAGTAGTCGGTGTCCTCACCGCCGCTGCGGCCGAGCGGCAGGCTGAAGCGCCGCCCCGCGACTACGGCGGAAGACAGGCGCAGCAGCGTGTTGCCGGAATAGCCGGTGCGGATCTTGCCGTCGACGCGCACGGGGCGGGTCGAATGGAAATCGCCGTCGCGCATCCAGCGCGGCGCATCCTCGCCATAGACGGCGAGCACCGGCCCGAGCACCACGTCGGCGCGCGTGGCGTTGGCAACCGACAGGAATTCCGTCAGCCAGTCGCTCGACACGATCTCCTGGTCGTCGTCCATGAAGATCAGGAAATCGCCGCTGGCCGCCTCCAGGCAGGCGTTGCGGGCCAGCGAGATGTTGGAGGCCGGGCAATGGACATAGACGATCTCGAAAGGCAGGCGGGCGGCCAGCCCATAGACCAGCGCGCGCGCACTCGGAGCCGAATCGTTGTCGGCGACGACGACGCGCAGCGCCACGCCGGCCGGAACGTGCAGACCAGCCAGCGAGCGCAGCGTCTGTTCGAGTTGCGGACGGCGGAACGTGCAGATGCCGATGTCGATGCGGATGGGATCGGTCATCGCGCCGCCACCCTCCGCGTCCAGGAAACGGCCAGCTGCAACCAGAAGCCGGCCGACCATGCGAGATGCATGACCATCGCCGAGACGCCGGCGAGCGGGCCGTAGGGATTGCGCTCGGCCAGCGCCAGCCAGATGCCATAGCCGAGGCATGCCGCCACCCACAGACCCATCGGGATCAGCGCCGAAAGGTTGATGACGGCGAGCAGCGCGCCGGCCACCACCGGCAGCACCATCAGCGGCACCATCTGCCTGAGCTTCGGCATGGCGTGGTGCTTGAGGATGTTTTTCGCCCGGCCGCGCCCGTAGCCCAGATATTGCCTGAACAGGCCGGCGACCGAAGCACGCGGATAATAGGTCATGACGGTTTTGTCGGTCATCCAGATGCGATAGCCTGCGGCAGCGAGCCGGAAGTCGAGCTCGGCGTCCTCGTTGTGGCTGAAGCTTTCGTCGTAGCCGCCCACGTCGCAGAACGCCGCCACGCTCATCAACGCATGATGGCCATGGTCGGTCCAATGACCCTTGGCGCCCTCGCGATGCGGCGAGCCGCCATTGCCGAGTTTCGAATTCTGCGCCGTGGCGGTCGCCTGCTGGAAGGGACCGAACCCCCGCGTGAGCATGGAGACGACCACCGAATCGGCGCCTGTGGCGTCCGCCTCCTCGATCAGCTTTTCGCAATAGTCGTCGGGATAGCCGCCATGCGCGTCGATGCGGATGAAGCGCGTGAACGCCTCGCCGTGCTTGATGACGGCGAGATTGACGGCGGCGGCCTGGAGCCTGCGCGGATTGTCGAGCAGGACGACGCGCGGTTCGAGCGTGGCGATTTCCTCTACGATGCGCCGGGTACCGTCCGTGCTGCCGCCGTCGGCGACGACGATGAGCATGTCCAGCCGATCCGCCGGGCCGATCAGTTGCGCGATGAGGTCGCCGATATGGGCGGCCTCGTTCAGGCACGGGATGACCGCCATGCAGCGTCCGGCCGGCGCGGCGCGCAGGATTTCAGCGTGCAAAGGTTCGGCGTCTGTTTGGCTGGTCATGCCGCGGCCTCCAGCAGGATATCGCCGCCGGCCCGCGACCCGGCCAACGCTTGCAGGCGCTCGACCAGCGCGCGGCAGTCGCCGATGCCGGCGACCCATTCCGCATTGTCCTGTCCGACGACCCGACGGCGCAGGGCCTCGTAGTTTTCCCGGTCCATCGCGGACAGCGCCGTTTGCAGCGCGTCCAAGGAAGCGTCCTCGATCAGCACGCCGATCCCCCGTTCGGAAAGGAAGCGCGCCGTCTCCGTGCCTTGCATCGCGATCGGAACGACGCCATGGCGGCAGCCTTCGTAGAGGCGGTTGGGTAGCAGCCAGGTGGAGTTCAGCCCCTCCTCGAAGAAGTCGATCGCCCAGCAGAAATGCACCGCGCCGTAGATGGCGGCGAGGTCGTCCGGATTGCGGTAGGGGCCGGCGAAGCTGATATGCGGCTCGGCCGCGACAAAACCGTCGAAATCGGTGAACTCGCGATAGGCGGGACGGCCGCGCAGAACGACCTCGAAACGCCCGCCTGCCTGCCGGGTGAAGGCCGCCAGCAGGTCCAGCGACTTGGCGCAGCGCAGCGCACCGAACCAACCGATCCGCCACGGCTGGTCGGCTTCCGGCGGCGCGGCCTGCAGACCTGGAGCCGGCAAGGCATCCAGTTCCAGCACCTTGTTCGGCAGCAAGGCGACCGGCGCGGCCGACTGCCCGAAGCGGACGAAGTAATCGCGCACGAAGGCAGGCGAGCTGGTGATCAGCAGGGCGGCGTCACGGCCGAACAGCCGCTCGGCCCCGCGCATCGCCTTGCCCACTGGGCCGCCGTCGAGCAACAGGCGGTGGATGTCGAGGCATTCGTAGACGAGCGGGATGTCGCCGCCGAACGCCGCCCGCGCCCGCCTGGCGAGCGCCAGCATTTCCAGGTTGCGGCCGATGATGACGTCGGGCCGCGGAACATGCCTGAGCTTGCCCGCCAGCGAGACGGCGGCCGACGCCACCGAAGCCAGCCGCTGCATGAACCGGCCGTCCTCAGTACGGCCGAGCTCGACAGGCGCCGTACCCTCATGGCGCATCGGCACGGCGCCCCGGCGGAAACCGGCCAGCGTCACCGCCGCGCCGCCCGCCTCCAGCATCCTCACGCGGCGATGCACGGCGGGATCGGCCAGGTTATGGACCAGATAGAGGATGCGCAGCATCGGCCGTCCTCTCACTGCGACTGCGTCTTGCAGACGATGGAGTCGGGGAACTGGCATTTGTCGCCCTCGGCGGTGAAGGCGACCCGCTCCACCTCCGCCGCGATCGGCTGGCCGGGATCGGCAAAGGCGCCCATCCACGACGTCAGCGTGTCGCTGCCCCAGATGCTGAGATAGATCTTGGCGGGGTGACTGGGCAGCTTGTCGGGATCAGTGACCTCGCCGACGAGCTTGCCGTCGACATACCAGGCGATGCGGTCCTTCTGCCAGACGAAGGCGTAATCGTGGAAATCCTTGTCGGCGCCGCCCGGAACGTCCATCAGCTTGGCCGGGCCGAGGCTCTTGCCGTCGACGAAGCGGTTGATCTGGACTTTCGACGGCTCCTTGCCGAGCACCTCGAAATCGATCTCGTCATGCGGCTGCTTGTGGACCGGGCCGATGAAGGAGAAGAAGCCGGTGTTGAGGCCGGAGCCCGCGACCGCCTTCATGCGCGCCTCGAAGGTGCCGTAGCCGAATCGCTTGAAGGTCTGCACCTCGCCGCAGGCGTAGTCGCGGTCCTTGGTCTTCTGCTTGACGAAGCCGAGCTTCAGCCGCCCGTCCTCGACGCTGGCTTGCTTCTTCGACCATGTGCAGTTCTGATGGTCGCCGTTCGCCCAACCGTCGGAAATATACCATCGGCTTGGATCGAGCCTGTCGAAATCGTCGACGAAGGATTTGCCATTGGCTGTGGATTTGCCGGCGGACGCCGCATGGGCGGCCAAAGGAGCGGCGATCGCCGCTGCCGCAAGCCCCGCTGCCAACCCTCGGGTCAACCATGCGAGACCGCGATTCGGATGCCTCGTATATACAGTCATTCCACCGCCTTTCGGTGCGGCGCCGCCCTCCCCCGGCGCTCCGTTCGAACCAACGTTGCGCTGCACATAAGGCGATCGAGGGATGAGAATGTGACGCGCCGCCGCTTTCGCGGGGCGCCACGCGGTAACTTTTTATGATCGGCGTTAAGCGCCTGGCCGGACCGGATCGGCGGTGCCGGCGCCTACCTCTTCCGTTTGCTGGGGAAACCGCGCGGCATGCTCGCGCAGCGCGTTCACGAAAACGGCCTGCGCCTCGAGAGCGGCGAGCCGCCTCGTATAATCGATCATGGTCTGGGTGAGCTGGTCGATGGACGAAGCAATTTTGGGGCCGGCCTCGTCCTGCTCCAGCGCCTGCTGCGAGAACGCGGCGCGCGCCGTCACGCTCTCGTAGCGGCCGCGCAGGCCGTCGCGCTCATGTTCGATCTCGCCATGCAATTCGTCCAGGAAAGCGCGCAAACGCCCGGCGCGCGCAGTATCCGTGTCGCGGTCGCGTTGCGGATTCCGGGTCCGGAAAAGGGTTGCGGCGCGCGTGCCGAACAGAGCCATTTGGACGATCTCCTTGCTCTTAGCCGGTGAGTTCATATGCGGCAAAGATGGCAGAAAGGCCAGCGGCAGGAAACCCGTCCGCGCGCCGCGCGCGGAAGCGGCGGCGCCGGCGGGCGACAAATTTCAGCCCGAAACGGCTGGTCTTGAGAGACGCTCCGAGGCCCGGCCGATTGCGGCGGGGCCGCGCTCCCGGCATTACGAGGACCGAAAGGACGACGATGAAGTGCAGCGTGATCATCCCGTATTACCAGCGCGAGCCGGGCGTCCTGCAGCGCGCGCTGGCCTCCGTCTTCAGCCAGTCGCACCAGGATTTCGACGTCATCATCGTTGATGATTCCTCCCCGCTGCCGATCGAGGCCGAGGTCGGCATCCTGCCGCCCGCCGAGCGGGCGCGCATCGCCGTCATCAAGCAGGCCAATGCCGGTCCCGGCGGCGCGCGCAACACCGGCCTCGACCATGTGCCGGCCGACAACGCCTGCGTCGCCTTCCTCGATTCCGACGACGAATGGGCGCCCGATCATCTGAAGACGGCGACGGAAGCGCTCGCCCGCTTCGACGCTGACTGCTACTTCGCCTCCATCCAGGGCGGCGAGGAATTCTATTATCACTACGGCGTCGCCGAGCTTGCCGGCAGCACCGCCGTCACCCGGCTGTCCGACGATCCGCCGCTGGTCGAGATTCCCGACCTCGCCGGCGTCATGCTCAAGGACTGGAGCTTCCTGCATCTCTCCTGCATGGTCATCGGCGAAAGCCTGTTTCGCACCGCCCGTTTCGAGGCGGCGCTCAGGCTGGCGGCGGAAGACGTGCTGTTCTTCTATGACTGCATCCGTGGCGCGCGCCGCACCGTGCTCGGCGAGACTATCGGCGCCATGCGCGGCGAAGGCCTCAACATCTTCCACGGCGTCGCCAGCGATTCGCCGCAGTTCCTGCAGCAGCAGTTCAACACCTGGGTGGCGCTCGACCGGCTGGAAAACCGCTCCGCCCATCGTCCGGAAGACCGCGCCTCGATCCGCTCCTACAAGCAGACCGCCCGGCAGCAGGCGCTGTGGGGCCAGGCGCGGCTGGTGCGCGGCCGCAAGGCACCGCAATTCGGCCTGCTGGCGCAATGGGCCTGGCGCGACCCGCAGATCCTGCGCAGCGCCGTCGAGCTCGCCGTCGCCAAGATCGCCAGATAGAGCCACGCCATGCAGCCTTTCCATTGGGAATCGAAGCACGGCAATTTCGGCGACGATCTGAACCTGTGGCTATGGGACTTCCTGCTGCCCGGCGTCAGGGACGTGCATCCCGACGTGCTGCTGGTCGGCGTCGGCACCGTGTTGAACAAGGACCTGCTGCCGCCAAGCCGCAAGAAGCTCGTCGTCGGCAGCGGCTTCGGCTACGGCGCGGCACCCGACCTTTCCGACCCGACGGAATGGGACGTCCGCAGCGTGCGCGGGCCGCTGACGGCGGCGAAGCTCGGGCTGGACGCGGCACTCGGCATCGTCGATCCGGCGGTGATGGTGGCCGAGATGCCGGAATTCCGGGCAGTGCCGAAACGCCATGACACGATCTTCGTCCCGCATTGGGAATCGACCGTCGGCGGCATCTGGCCGACCGTCTGCGAGGCGACGGGCCTGACCTATGTCGACCCATGCGGCGAGGCGAAAGCGGTGATCCGCGAGATCGCCGGCGCGCGGCTGGTGGTGGCCGAATCCATGCACGCCGCCATTCTCGCCGACGCGCTGCGCGTGCCGTGGGTCGCCGTCACCACGTCGCGCAACGTCAACAGCTTCAAATGGCAGGACTGGGCCGCCTCGCTCGGCCTGGCCTACCGGCCACGCCGGGTCCCGCTGTCCTCGCGCGCCGAGGCGATCACCAAGGGCGCCCGCTTCTGGGGCATGGATTTCGAGCGCAGGGCGGCGGGCGGCGACGAACGGCCGGAACGGCAGGAGCCGGGCGAAACGCCGGTGCTGACGCGCGCCGAACCGCCCCGCTCGGCCCTGCGCGACGTGGTCAAGAACGCGCTTGCCGCACCTGCCGTGCTCGCACTGCGGCAGGCCCGCAAGGCGGAACCTCAGCTCAGCGCCGATGCCGCGCTGGCCGAACGCAAGGACCGGTTCCACAGCGTGCTGGCCGGCGTCCGCCGCGACTATTTCTGAACGGCGCGGGCAGCGAGAAGATAACGCGGCAGCATGGGCTGCGCGCTGGCCGGGCTGAGTCTCGCCCTGAATGCGTCGATCTTGTCGGCCGCGACACCGCCGACGATCGCCGGCAGCGCGGCGGGACGGGCAAGCGCGCCGAGCCCCGCCCGCGCCAATCCTTGTTCAGCCTTGACGTCGAGGAAGCGGCGCAGTTCGTAGCGGGCGCGCATATGCCGCTCGTGGCGCCGCAGTGCCGCCTCGGCCCGGTCGCCGGCTCCCGGCAGCGCCAGGATGGCGCGATCGGTTTCGTAGAGGCGTTTCAGGTCGGCGGTGCGATGCCGACCGCTCAGCGAATCCGCCCGCACCACCGCTCCATAGCCGCAGCCATGCACCACCTTGTAGCGGGCGCCCTTGAGCAGGGCCCGCGCGTAGAGGTCGTAATCCTCGCCGAGCCTGAGCTCCTCGTCATAGGCAAGCCCGTGCGCGTCGAGGAAGGAACGCCGCATCACCGGCTTGAGGAAGCCAATCTCGCCGCGCGCAGCACCCCGCCGCGAAATATTGCCCTCGACGAAACCTGTCAGGTCGAGAAAGCGCGGCTCGGCCGCGAAGTCCGGCACGACGGGCTCCGTATGGCCCGCGCTCAGGGCATCGACGAAGACGATGTTGTCGGCGACGAAATCCCAGTCGTCACCGTCCAGCAGCCTGTCGAACCGGCCTTCGAGGAAGAAGTCGTCGGCGTCGAGAATGGCGATCAGCGGCGCGCTCGAATGCGCGATCGCATGGTTGCGGGCGAAGGACGGCCCGCGATTGGCGTCGAGCCGCAGGATCAAAAGCCGCCCGCTGCCGTCGTCCGCCGCAAGCGCCGCTTCGGTCGTCCGGTCGGCCGATCCGTCGTCGACCACCACGACTTCCGCGACGTGCTTCTCGCGCAGGGCGGAACCGACGGCCCGGCCGATGGTCGGCGCCGCATCCTTGGCCGCGATGATGACGCAGACAGTAGCGGTTGATGGCATTCGCACCTCTCGACTTCCCTTGGCCCGCCCGCACGGCGGACCGGTCGCAGAAGCGAAAGGCGATTTGATGACGGCCGGAACTGGCTGCCGTGCAGAGCCGCCTAGCGAACGGCCTGCCGGTCTTTCTTGGCGGCGGCGGGCGACGGTTCCTTGCGCGCCGGCTCGGCGGCCTTGCCGCGGGCGGGCGCCCACCGGATCATCACCAGCACCGCCAGGAAATAGCCGGCCTGGATGATGACCGCGCAGATGATCGTGTCGACCAGCGTGGTCCACAACGACTGCGTGACGACATAGGTGACGACGGCGAATGCCACCAGGGCACCGATGAAGCCGCGCAGGAACAGGACGAACGGCATCTCAGCCGGACTGGCCGCGACGGCGTCGTATGCGACGAAATTTCACCCGCAAGTTTACCTCCCGCCGAAGCAGCAACCGTTGCTGCGCATCCGGTGTATTAGGCGTCGGTGATTTGCTGAACCGGAGGCGCGAAATCAATCACGGCTGTATAGCCAAGCATATAAAACGTCTGGACCGCAGGCAACACACATCCGAAGGCTTCTCTTCGCCCACCGGCGATCCTCCGTCCGATTCTTCACCGCCGTTGCAGGATGGCGACATCTTTGCCAAGGGTCCGGATCTCAAGAAAAAGACGGATCGTATACTGATAACATCAGATTTATTCGTGATATATAAATTAGAAAAGTATACTATCCTTAATATGATCGATATTTTTCAGAGAAAAATACAATATTGATTTGATATATCAAATTCTGTTTCAAAATGAGTCGGCAATTTTACGCTCATCGTCAGCGTTTGTGACTGCATGTCACAAATTATGATCTGAGATGGATTTGCCCGACCTATTTTTATCGCACCCACGTCATATCTCCCGCCCTATCAACAAGCATGTTGCAACGCAGCATTTGCATCTGACGATCAACATCGCGGAGCGGCAAGGATGTCACAGACTGAACTGGCGGAAAGATCTTCCGACTCATATTCCGACAGGGAGGGCGCGCCGCCGATAGGCGGCGCCTTCAAGCGCGCTTTCGACGTATCGGCCGCCGTTGCCGGTCTCGTCGTCTTCAGCCCGCTTTTCCTCATGCTGGTCGCCCTGGTGAAATTTTCCGACGGCGGCAGGGTGTTTTACGGACACCCGCGAATCGGCCGCAACGGCAAGGTCTTCCGCTGCCTCAAGTTCCGCACCATGGTCGAGGACGGAGACACCGTGCTGGCAGCGCATTTCGCCACCAATCCGCAAGACCGCGAGGAATGGAACGCCACGCGCAAACTGCAGGACGATCCCCGCGTCACGCGGGTCGGTGCGGTGCTGCGCAAGCTCAGCCTCGACGAGTTGCCCCAGATCTTCAACATCCTGCGCGGCGAGATGAGCTTCGTCGGCCCGCGCCCGGTCGTCGACGACGAGCTTGCGCTCTACGGCACGTCCGCCAGCTTCTATCTGCAATCGCGGCCCGGCCTGACCGGGCTCTGGCAGGTGAGCGGCCGCAACGACGTCTCCTACGGCACCCGCGTTGCCTTCGACAGGCACTATGTCGAGAACTGGTCGTTCGTCTTCGACCTGAAGATCCTGATCTGGACCGTGCCGGCGGTGTTCTCCTCGCGCGGCAGCTACTGAGCGCGGCCGCACCGCTGTCCCACGGCCCCGTCGGCCGTGAAAAAGCATCCGCAGTGAAGAAAGCAAAGGATTTGACCCTGATACCGCAAAGAGCCCGCATCCTTTTCGCCGTCGCCGTCCTGCTCGCGGCGGCACCGCTGCAAGCGCTGTCCGCCACGACGGACGAATACCGGCTGGGCACGATGGACAAGCTGCGCGTCAGGGTCGCCGAATGGCAAAGCGCCGAAGGTGCATTCCGCGACTGGTCGGCCGTCAGCGGCGACTACAGCGTCGGCCCGGCCGGCACCATATCGGTCCCCTTCGTCGGCGAACTGCCGGTGACGGGCAAGACCACGGCGGAGGTCGCGGCCGCGATCGGCGACGGCCTGCAGCAGAAACTCGGCCTTCCCGATCGGCCGGAGGCCTCCGTGGAACTGGCGGAATTCCGCCCGATCTTCGTGTCGGGCGACGTGCAGACGCCCGGCCGTTACCCCTACGATCCGCAACTGACCGTGCTGAAGGCGCTGAGCATCGCCGGCGGCCTGCGCCGCTCCGAGAACGGCCAGGGCGGCGCGCGCGATTTCATCACCGCGCAAGGCAACTACGATGTGATGGCGGCCCAGCGCGACGGCCTTCTGGCAAGAAAAGCAAGGCTGGAGGCCGAGGCCGCCAACAAGCCGCAGATCGATTTCCCGCCGGAGCTTAACAAGACGGCGGCCGGAAAGAAGCTGATGGCCGACGAAACCAGCCTGATGCAGGCGAGGCAGAAGCGGCTGCGCCTGCAACTCGAAAGCCTAGACAACCTCAAGGCTCTGCTGCAGGCCGAGATCGAATCGCTTCAGAAGAAGATCACCACGCAGACCCGCCAGACCGATCTGGCGCGCGAGGAACTGAAGGGCATCGACAACCTTGCCGGCAAGGGGCTGGTGGTCAACCAGCGCGTGCTGACCCTCGAACAGACGATCGCCGAGCTGGAAAGCAAGCTGCTCGACATGGACACCGCCATATTGCGGGCCAAGCAGGACATCGCCAAGGCGACGCAGGACGCGATCAGCCTGCAGAACGACCGCGACACCGAGATCGCCCAGGACCGTCAGCAGACGGAAGCCGACCTCGACACCATGAACCTGAAGATGGGCATGTATTCCGGCCTGATGGTGGAAGCCCTTGAGCGGGCGCCCGACGCCGCGCGCAACGCCGGCGGCCGCAATCCGCCGCAGATGAGCTTTTCCATCGTGCGCACCGCCGGCGACGGCAAGGCGGGCGTGATCGCGGCCGACGAGAACACGCCGGTTCTGCCGGGAGACGTCGTCAAGGTGGAGATCGCCCAGCCGGCCGCGAATTCCAATTGAACGAGGTCAGAACGACGCCCCGGGACAGCCGCAACTGCGGACATAGCCAATGAAGATCGCCAAGGCACGCCTTGTGAATCCCGACCATAATTTCTGGTACGGGCTGGTCGCGGTCGCGATTTCGATCTTCGTGTTCGCCTACTCCATCCGCTTCGGCCAGGTCTCGATCCTCGCCTACTACGCCCTTTGGCTGCCGCTGGTGCTGGTCGACTACCGCAAGGCGCTCGGCACTTCGGCCGACCTCGCCTGGATCGCGCCTTTCGCCGCGCTCGCCTGCCTGTCGACGTTCTGGTCGGCGGCGCCCGGCGTCACCGCGCGCGCCTCGGTGCAGTTCGCCTCCCACGTCGTCTGCGCGCTGATCGCCGCCCGCACCGTCAGCGTCAGGACGCTGACGCTCGGCGCGATCCTCGGCACCCTGCTCGTCCTGTTCTTCTCGCTGGTCCACGGCCAGTACCACCTCGATCCGCTCGACGGCAGCTACAGCTTCGTCGGCGCCTTCCCGTCGAAGAACCAGCTCGGCCTTTATTCCTCGCTCGGCGTCTATTTCGCCTTCGCCGCACTCGTCGTGCTCGGCGAACGCGGCCTCTGGCGGATCGTCGCCCTTGCCTGCGGCGGCCTCTCCGCCGTGCTGCTGGCGAGATCGCAATCAGCGACCTCGGTCATTACGCTCGCTCTGGTGCTGGCCATCCAGATATGGCTGAGGCTGGCGCTGCTGTTTTCGCCGCGCGTCAGGAAAGCGAGCATGGCGGCAGGCATCGTGCTGGCCATCGGCGTCGTCTTCACCGGCCTGAACCTCGGCGGCCTTGACCTGCTGCTCGCCGCCTTCGGCAAGGATTCCACGCTGACAGGCCGCACCTATCTGTGGTCGCAGGGCTGGGCCGCGGCCGCGCAGGCGCCGTTCTTCGGCGTCGGCTACCAGGCCTATTGGGTGCAGGGCTTCTCCGAGGCCGAGCGGTTGTGGGAGGAATTCTACATCGGCTCGCGCAGCGGCTTCCATTTCCACAACACCTTCATCGAAGTGGCGGTGGAACTGGGCCTCGCCGGCGTCGCGCTCATCGCCACGGTGTTGCTGCGCACCTTCGGCGGGCACCTCGGCCGGGTCCTCGGCGACGCCCGCAACGAGGCGTCTTTCGTGCTGTTCGGCCTCGTCGCCATGTTCCTGGTGCGTGCTTTCGTCGAGGTAGACGTCATCAATCCCTATGTCGTCGGCTCGTTCCTTCTCTTCTACGCAGCGGGCCGCCTGGCGGCGCCGCGCGCCATGCCCCGCTACGCCCCCCTCCGCCGGTCGTCGCGGCCCGGTCACGCGGCATGAAACGACTCTACGGCATCCAGTACCTGCGCGCCGTCGCGGCGCTCGGCGTTGTCGTCTTCCACGCGGCTGAACGCTCGGGCACGCACTTCGCCATCGGCGCCGCCGGCGTCGACGTCTTCTTCGTCATCAGCGGCTTCATCATGTGGGTGATCGCAAGCCGCCGGGCGCCCTCGCCCGCCGCCTTCCTGCGCGACCGCATCGAGCGCATCGCGCCGCTTTACTGGATCGCCACCGGCGTCATGGTGGTGGGAGCGCTTGCCGGCCTGTTCCCGAACCTGCGCCTGAGCGCATGGTACGTTCTGTCCTCGCTTGCCTTCCTCGCCAGCCGCTCGCCGAGCACCGGCGACATCTGGCCGGTTCTCGTGCAAGGCTGGACGCTGAACTACGAGATGTTCTTCTACGCGCTATTCGCCGCCGTCCTGTTCCTGCCGGCACGGCGGCGGCTTGGCGCACTGGCTGGCCTGTTCCTGGCGCTCGTGGCGGCGGGATGGCTGTTTGCCCCCGAGACGCCGATCCTCAAGACCTGGACTGATCCGCTGCTCCTGGAGTTCCTCGTCGGCATCGCCATCGGCGAGGCCTGGCTGAGGGGCGCGGTCCCCTCGCCGGCGAGCGGCATCGCGCTGATCGCCGTCGCCCTGGTCGGCTTCGCCTTCGTCGGCGTCACCTATGCCGGCTTCACGCCCCTCGTGCTCGGCCCGCTGGCCGCGGCGCTCGTGCTGGGCGTCCTCGCCTTCGAAAGGCACGCGGCCGTGCCCCGCCTGCCGCTCGCCGCCTATCTCGGCGACAGCTCCTATTCCACCTACCTCTGGCACACGATGGCGATCTCGGTGGTGGCCAAGGCCGGCTCCCTGCTTTCCCTGCCGGGACCGGCCGTCTTCATCACCGCGATCGTCGCCGGCGTCGCCATCGGCGCGGCCGTCCACGAAATCCTCGAAAAACCGCTCGCCGCGTTCTTCAAGACGCGACGTCTTCACCGAAGCCACGCGCGCTCCGCCGCCTGACCATGCTTCAGGCCGGCTGCGCCTCGTCGGTGTGACGCGCGCTCCAGTGCCGCAGCAGGACCGGAATGACCAACACCACGCCGAGCAGCGACGAATAGAGCTCGGGCGCCACCAGCAGGAAGGCGGCGAGCACCAGGAGCACATTCTCCCACGGCCGCGTGCGCACCAGAAGGTAGCGCGACAGCGCCGCCCCTAGGCAGGTGATGCCGAGGACGCAGCCGAAGAAGGCGAGGAAAAAGTTCGGCCAGGTGAAGTCCTTCGTCACCAGCAGAAGCGACGGCGAGAAGACGAAGACGAAGGGCACCAGCGCCTTGCCGAGCCCGAGCCGGAAGGCGGTGTTGCCGGTCTTGAACGGGTCGGAGCCCGCCATGCCCGCGGCCGCATAGGCCGCCAGCGCCACCGGTGGCGTGATGTCGGCCAGCAGCCCATAATAGAAGACGAAGAAGTGCGCGACGATCGGCTCGGTGCCGAGCATGACCAGCGCGGGCGCGGCGATCGTCACCATGATGATGTAGTTGGCCGTCGTCGGGATGCCGCAGCCCATCAGGATGCAGACGACGCCGGTCATGATGAGCGTGAACAGCAGGGTCAACCCTTGCGTCGAGAATATCGCCTCGGGGATGAAGGTGCCGAACAGCAGCGACAGGTTCCCCGCCGTCGAGGTGACGATATAGGAGAGCTTGAAGCCGACGCCGGTCAGCGTCACGACGCCGACGACGATGCCGACGGTGGCGGCCGCGGCACCCACGGCCAGCGCGTATTTGGCGCCGTCGCGCAGGCAAACCACGATGTCGGCGACCGACATGCGCCGGCGCGGGTTGAGCAGGCCGACGGCGATGCACAGCGTGATGCCCCAGAAGGCCGCCATGTAGGGCGTGTAGCCCGAAAGCAGCACGCCGATGAGGACGACGAGCGGGATGATCGTCGGCCAGTCGCGTTTCAGCGCCTCGACCACGTCGGGCATCTCGTCGGGCCGGAGGCCGCGCAGGCCGGTGCGCTTGGCCTCGAAATGCACCTGCATGAAGACGCCGAAGAAGTGCATGAAGGCCGGCACGATCGCCGCCAGGATGATGGTCGTGTAGGGCAGTTCGAGGAACTCGATCATCAGGAAGGCGGCGGCGCCCATGATCGGCGGCGTCACCTGCCCGCCGGTGGAGGACGCTGCCTCCACCGCCGCCGCGAAATGCTTCTTGTAGCCGAGACGGATCATCGCCGGGATGGTCAGCGAGCCGACGGTGACGGTGTTGGCGACCGAGGAGCCGGAGATCATGCCGAACAGCGCCGAGCCGAAGATCGACACCTTGGCCGGACCGCCGGCATAGCGGCCGGCGACCCACGCCGCACAATCTAGAAAGAGCTGGCCGAGGCCGATGCGGGTGGCGAAGACGCCGAACAGCACGAAGTGGAAGACATAAGTGGCGACGACGCCGAGCGCGATGCCGTAGATGCCCTGCGTCGTCAGGTAGAGATGATCGACGAGCTGCGAGACCGACGCGCCCGGATGCACCAGGATGCTCGGCATATACGGCCCGAACAGCGCATAGGCCATGAAGACGAGCGCGATGATCGGCAGCGGAATGCCGACCGAGCGCCGCGTCGCTTCCAGCAGCAGCAGGATCAGGGTGACGCCTAGTATGACGTCCGTCGTCGTCGGGTTTCCGACGCGGAAGGCCAGATCGTCGAGCGGGATCATCGGCACGTGCAGAACCGCGACGACGGCGGCGAGCGCCAGCAGCCAGTCGAAGACCGGTATGCCGAGCGGCCTGAGCAGGCTGAATTGCGCCGGCTGGTCGTAGCCCGTCTTCACCAGCGGGAAGACAAGGAAGACCAGCGCCAGCACCATCGACAGGTGGATGCCCCGGTGCAGCATCTCCTGCAACAGGCCGAAGCCGGCGGTGTAGTAGTGGAACAGCGACAGCGCCACCAGCAGGAAGCCGACCAGCCAGCCGGCGGGCGGCATCAGCGACCGGAAGCGGATCTCGGAATCGAACTTCTCCTCCAGTTCGCGAGCCTTGTCCTCGTCGAACTCCATGGCGGAAAGCCTGATCTTGTCGTCGTCGTCGCTCATTGCCGGTTCCGTATCGGGGATTTTCGGACAAAAGAGGCGGAAAGCACGCCTTCCGCCTCGTCGTTGTCAGCCGGTTCGAGTGGCTCCTACTTCAGGGCGCCGACTTCCTTGTAGTACTTCTCCGCGCCGGGGTGGAACGGAATGCCGGCGCTGGTCACCGCGTTCGCGAGCGTGATCAGCTTGCCCTTGGCATGGCCGGCCTGCAGCGCCTTCTGCGTCTCGTCGCTGTAGAGCGACTTGACGATGTTGTAGACGAGATCGTCGGCCTGCTTGGCGCTGGTCACCCACTGGGCGGCGACCGAGATGGTCTTGGTCTCGCCGACGTTCTTGTAGGTGCCTTCCGGCACGGTGTCGGTGGAGAAGAACTTCTGCTCCGACAAGAGCTTGTCGGCTTCCGGACCGGAGATCGGCACCAGGGTGATGTTGTTGGTGCTGGCGAGCTCGACGATGGCGCCGGTCGGATAGCCGCCGACAAAGAAATAGGCGTCCATGGCGCCGTCCTGCAGACGCTCGCCGGCCGGGCCGGGCTTCAGGTATTCCGGCTTCACGTCCTTTTCCGTCAGGCCGTAGGCGCCGAGCACGAGGCGCGCGTCGACGATGGTGCCGGAGCCCGGCTCATCGAGGGAGACGCGCTTGCCCTTCAGGTCCGCCACCGTCTTGATGCCGGCGTCGGCGCGCGCGACCAGATGGATCGTCTCGGGATAGAGCGTCGCGATGAGGCGCAGGTCCTCGACCTTGGGCTTGCCGTCATAAAGGCCGGTGCCCGAATGCGCCCAGTAGGCGACGTCGGACTGCGTGAAGCCCGATTCGGAGGCGCCCGACGAAATGGCGCTGATGTTGGCGACCGAGCCGTTGGAAGAGGTGGCGGTGGCGACGAGGCCCTCGACACCGGCCGGTCCCGTCGCCGAGATCGCGTTGGCGATCAGGCCCCCGACCGGATAATAGGTGCCGGACGTGCCGCCCGTGCCGATGCGGAAGAACGCCTGCTGCGCGCGCGCCGGCGAAAGCCCCGCGGCGGCCAGCGCCAGGGCGCCTGCGCCGATGGAAAAGCTGCGTCGGTTGATCGAGATGGTCATGCTGCCTCCAGTCAAAGACTGGCACCATGTTTCAGCAGCCCAAGCATTGTCAACCTTCGGGCGGCAATCCACAGCGGCGACTACGCCCGCGCGGCGTCCGCCATGGCGCCCAGCGCCCGCCTCAGCAGCGGGCTGATGTCCGGATCGCGGGCGATGCCGGCAGCGTCCAGATTGCGGCCGAGCAGCGGCAGAGTGACCGAGGCTTCTTCGACGAGCCTGGCGGACATGGTTTCCAGTGTCAGCCGCAGCGCCGCGTCCGCATGGGTCGCGCGCTGCGAGGCGTTGATGACCGCGACGGGTTTGCCCGGAAACTCGAAGCTGCCGACGAGCCAGTCGAGGGCGTTCTTCGTCACGCCGGCGACGCCGCGCGCATATTCGGGGCTGCAGATGAGCAACGCGTCCGCCTGCCCGACGGCGCTGCGGAACGAACGGACCGGCGCAGGCGGATCGTCGCCGTCGAGATCGGGATTGAAATAGGGAAGCGCCTGTAAACCGTCGAAGATCGTGATCCGCATCCGCTCCGGAGCCAGCAGCGAGGCCGCCTGCAGCGCCGCCAGGTTGGACGACTGCCGGCGCAGGCTTCCGCAGATGGCGAGCACGGCCGTCGGCTTGCCTGAAAGCACATTCATGTCGGACTCTCGCTGTCATTGGTTTCAGGTCTTGCCGCCGGGGCCGCGGCCGAACCGACAGGCTAGAACGATTCGACCCATGCCGTGAAACCGGAAGTCCGTCAGAGGATCGGCGGGCGATCCCCCGATGGGTTGGCACCACCACTGGCTGTCTAGCTGTCGGCGTGCAGGCCGGGCAGTTTGCCGCTCGCCAACAGGATGCCGAAGATGGCGACGGCGACGCCGGCAACCTGCATCAAAGCGGGGGTCCGGCCGAAAACAGCGGCGGCGACCAGCGCCGAAACCGGCACGAGGTTGAACATCACCGACGTCGCGCCGGGGCCGCGCCGGGCGATCCCCACCTGCCAGAAGATGTAGGCGAGGACCGAGCCGACCAGCGCCATCCACACGACGGACGCCCAGGCGATGGCGGGAGCATGGGCGAAGGTGGCGATCGGCGTTTCCAGCCGCAGGGCGGCAAGACCGAGCGCCAGCGTGCCGACGAGCATCGTCCATGCCGAGGTTTCAAGCGGCGTCGCGTCCCTGACCCAGCGGCGGCAGCCGATCGTGTAGAGCGCCCATGCGATGCTGCCGAGCAGGATCAGTATGTCGCCGGAAGCGAAATGCGCGCCGGAAAAGGCGCCCACCGTCAGCGTGACGCCGAACAGGCTGATGACCATGCCCACGACGGCGAGCAGCGACGGCAGCCGCCGCAGCAGGATCGAATCGAGCAGGTTGGTGGTGAGCGGGCTGGTTCCCATGATGAGCGCTGCCGTCACCGGGCTCGACGTTTCCATGCCGAGGAACAGGGCCGCGTTGAAGCCGGCGACCCCGATCACGCCCAGGATCGCGTAGGCGAAAAGATTGCGCCGCAGCACGCGCCACGCGATGCCCTTGGTGAGAGCCAGCCACAGCATGATCGCGGCGGCGGCGAGAACGAAGCGGCCGGCCGCCGCCGTCCACGGCGGCAGGTCGATGAGGGCGAGGCGTGTCGCCTCGAAATTGGTTCCCCAGAACACCGCCGCCAGGGCGCTCAATGCAAGCGCTCCGCCATCGCCGCGGGCGGCGGGAACAGGCGCAGAGGCAGGGGCATGGGTCGAAAGAGACATGGCATCCTCGCTGAACGATTGAAGTCCGCCGCAGATAGCCTTATCGGAATTGTACGGTATATGGAGAATGACGGCAATTCGATTTCCAAAAATGGAAAGGCCCATGAGCGCACTGAACTGGGACGACTGCCGCATCTTCCTTGCCCTGGCGCGGGAGGGAACGCTGTCAGGCGCGGCACGGCACCTCAAGACCGGCGTGGCGACGGTCTCGCGCCGGATCGAGCGGATGGAGCACGGGCTCGGCCTGCCCCTCTTCCTGCGCACCCAGAACGGCTATGTGCTGACCGACCAGGGCGCAACCATGCTGCCGCGCGCCGAGGCGGTTGAGCTCGCAATGGAGCAGATGCGGCAGGAAGCGCGCGACCACGCGCAGATTCGCGGTGTGGTGCGGCTGACGAGCATAGAAAGCCTCGTCGTGCCGTTCATCGTGCCCGCCCTTGCGCCGCTGCTTCGCGCCAATCCGGGACTGGACGTGGAAATCCTGTTTTCCACTGCGACGATCAACATGCACCGTCACGATGCCGACCTGGCGCTGCGCATGGTCCGGCCGGAACGGGGCCACCTGCGCGTACGCCAGTTGGCGACGATGGGGTTCGGCTTCTACGGCCCGCCGGACGGCGCTGCGCCGCGGCGCGTCGTCGCCTGGCCCGAGGCGATGAGCCTCGGAACGCTGCTGCAATGGACCGAGGCGTTCGCCGGGCCGCAGGCGCCGAGACTGGCGGTGAACACCTTGCCGGGCCAGATCGAGGCTGTCCGGCTGGGCATTGGCGTCGCCGTGCTGCCGCACTTTCTGGCGCGCGAGGCGGGACTGCGCCTTCTCAACGACCGCCTGCCGGCCGGCGGCCCGATGCAGCGGCCGCTCCTGATCGTCACCCACGCCGATCTCGCCGCCTCGCGCCGGGTGGTAAGCGTAGCCGAGGCGGTAAGCGAGGAGATCCTGCGGCAGCGCCACAGCCTTGCGGAACCTTGATCGAACGGCAGCCAGGCTCGTGCGCTGCCGTGAGGCGCGAGCAACGGAAAACAGGACTCCAGGCGATCACTCCGGATCGAGTTCGAAGATGGTGTAGCCGTTGCCGCGCTCCCGTTCGCGGAAGCCCAGGATGCGGAACCATTTCGCGACCTCGGGCCGGTCGGACCAGCTGTAGGAATCGATCGGCAGGTTGCCGCACAGGGCCTGGATGCGCCTGATGTGCAGCTTGCAGAACCGCACCGACAGCCGAGAAAAGAAGCTGTCATGGGCCGCGAAAGCGGTCTGCGCCGCATGCCCGACCTCCCGCCATGCGATGATGGCGACGGGCTTGCCGTCCTGCACCAGCGTGTGAGCCCGGCCTTCCTTCAGGCTCATCAGGAATTCGTCCTTGGCCTCCTCGATGTTGAGCCCGGCGGCCGAATACTGGTCGGCCATGCGCAGGGACAGGTCCCGGAAGATCGCTGCGAGGTCGAGTGATGTCGCTGTTCGGTAATCCATGATCCGCTCCCAAACGTCGAGACACAGGCGCTACCGGTATGCCGGCCTTCGATGGTGTCGCACGCCGGCGCCTCGGCCGGCCGATCCCGGGATTGCTCCGGGAACGCACGAGCCGGCGTCCGAAACCGTCGGACTGAAGGAAAACCCGGATGGTCCCCGGGCGATTGCGGCCGGCGTCGGGCGCACGGTCACAGCAGCGAGAACAAGCGTCAATGCCCGCTTCCTCGTTTCGGCGCCCCTCCGGGCAGGTAAACACACATGGCGCCGAGCGGCAAGGCGCGCCGCTGGAAGCCCCGAAACGCAACGGTTCGGTTGCCGCCCGCGCCAGATCGTTTCACGGTTTCACGGAAACGGCGAAACGACCTGTCTCTTTGTTTTAGCCGCATTTGTGCGACGCCAGACGATTCCGTCCGGCTGCAAAATGCTCTATTGCAACTGCGGTCGCTTGAGGAAATCGTTGCGGTCCGCCGACCGGATGCGCAGCCAGGCCTCGCGGCCGTCGCGCACCACCCGCATCGGGATTTCGGCACCGGCCGCGCCGCTGTCCCATACCTTGCGGTAGAAATCGGCGAGCCCCTCGACCTCCTCGTTGCGGATGTCGGAAATGACGTCGCCGCGCCTGAGGCCGGCCTTTTCGGCCGGGCTGCCGTCGGCGACGCTCATCACCACGACCGCCCCGTTGCTTTCGGCCGAAAAGGCGCCCAGCCACGGCCGCGGCGGCCGGTTGACGTGCCCGCGCGTCAGGAGATCGTCGAGGATGGGCGCCAGCAGATCGATCGGCACGACCATGTTGATGTCGGCGACCTCGCCGGCCCGCGCCATCTGCAGGCGCAGCGAGCCGATGCCCAGCAGCCTGCCTTCGGCGTCGATCAGCGCGGCTCCGCCCCAGGACGGATGCGCCGGCGCGGTGAAGATCGCGTCGTCCAGCAGATATTCCCAATAGCCGGCGAATTCCTGCCTGGCCACGATCGCCGCCTGCACCGCATGCCCCTGCCCGTCCGCCAGCGTCACGGCGTCGCCGACCCCGGCGGCTGCTGCATTGCCGAGCGGCAGGGCCGGCAGATCGAGATCGCCGAGCGCCTGTACCAGGCCGAAGCCGGTTTCCTGGTCGTAGGCCAGTGCATGCGCCGGCACCACGCGTCCGGCATGGTCGGTCAGCCAGATTTCCTCCGCCTCGGTGATGAGATAGCCGATGGTGAGCACCAGCCCGTCGTTGCGGATGACGACGCCGCTGCCTTCCCGCATCGTGCCGAGAGCCTCCGCGGTGAAGGCATCCTCGGGCACCGAACTGCGGACGGCGACGATGGAACGGAGAAATGGGGCGGTGGTGGTCATGCGGTCATCCCGGTGGCGTCAGGGCGGATCACCCCTCTACCTATGACGCGCGGCACGGGATGCAAGACCGCCGGCGGATTTCCGGCCCCTCACGCCGGCCGGTAGACCCTTTCGGCCGTGTTCCGGAACAGGTCCGCCTGCTGGGCGGCGCTGTATTTCGCCGCCGCCGCCCGGTGCGCGGCGACGAGGTCGGCATGCGTCGTCCACAATTTCTCGATCGGGAAGTTCGAACCGAACATCAGCCGGCCGCTGCCGAGGATTTCGATCGCCGCGTCATAGATCAGCGAAATCAGCGCCGGGTCGTTGCGATGGACGAAGGTGCCGAGCCCCGAGAGCTTCGCATAGAGGTTCGGCGCCTGCGCCAGCGTGCGCAACCCTTCCTTCCACGCCTCGACCGTGGCCGTCCCCGTCAGCATGCCGCAATGGGTGAGGATGAAGTTCGTCTGCGGATTCTCCGAGACGAGTTCCAGTCCGTCGCGCATCTGCGCCGGAAAAAGCTGCAGGTCGAAGGACAGGCCGTAGTCCTTCAGCCGCGCCACGTTCGCCTTCACCGCCGGATTGATCACCTGCCTGGCGTCCGGTGCGAAGCGGTATTCCGGCACTTCATGCCAGTGAAGCTGCATGCGCACGCCGCGCAGCAGCTTGTATTTCATCAGCCGGTCGATCTGCGGCCGCACGTCGTCCGCCGTCATGTCGGCATAGCCGACGATGGCGTGCGGCCAGCCCGTCTCGTCGGCCGTCTCCTGCAGGAAGGCCACCTCCTTCTCGAAATCCGCCTTCGCCCAGTTGGTCTGCACGTAGACGCCCTTCTCAACGTCCGAATCCTTCTGGTCATCGAGAAACTCGCCGATCGGATAGTCGCGCCGGATCGGCTCGTAGGGACCGAAGATGCGCGGCACCATCGGCCCCACCAGCCACGGCTGGTCCTTTTGCCGCCAGATATGGAAATGCGAATCGATGATTTTCTGCATCACGATGTCCTCCGCCAGACGGTTGCCGCCGCTGGCGCAGGCCGTGCGAGCGACAGGATGAAGGAAGCGAGTGGGGTGACCGACGAGCCGTCGACCAGATCGTCGAGCAGCGGCAGGATCGCCTGCAACGCCGCCGTTCGCGGCGCAAAGCGCGGGTCGCCGGCAAGCGGCGTGGCCAACGACAGCCGGAAAGCGCGCACGCTGAGCCGACGCATCGCCAGTTCCATCTCGGCATGGCCGCCGCGCTCCAGCCCGTCGGACAGCACGATCACCGCAGCACCCCGCGCGAAGGCGGCAAATCGAGGGATCGCCAGCAGCGCCAGCAGCGCCGGGCCGATGCGCGTGCCGCCGTCCCAGTCGTCGACAAGGGCGGCCGCCCGCGCCAATGCCTGTTCCGCGTCGCGGATGTGCAGCGCCGCCGTGACGCGCGTCAGCCGCGTGCCGAAGGTGAAGATTTCCACGCGCGGCGCCGCCTGCACCGCCGCGTGCGCCAGCCTGAGGTAGTCTTGCGTATGCTCCTTCATCGAGCCTGAGACGTCGATGAGGATGAGCAGCGGCCGCGCCACCGTCTGCCGCCGACGTAACATCGGCGCCGGCACGTCGCCGTCGGCAGCGACCGCCGCGCGCAGCGAACGGCGCAGGTCGAGCCGGCCGCCCGCATGGGTTCGCACATGCCGGAACGAGCGTCGTTGCGGCAACGCCGCCGGCAAGGCCCGCCGGAAAGCGTCGAGCCGCGCGGCGTCGGAAACGAAGGCGCGCGTTCCAAGCTGCTCCAGCGTCGAAGCCGCAGCGCCGCTCTCCTCGTCGCGCAGCACCGGCATTTCCTCCTCGCGCACGGCGGCATCGTCCTTCACCACTGTTTCCTCGTCCTCCTCGCTGCCTTCCGCCGTCACGGTTCCCTCGCCGTGGAAGAAGGCACGGAACAGCGCCTCGAACGCCTCGCGGCGATCCGGCGGCGGCGCCAGCGTCGCCAGCGCCGCTTCACGGATATCGTCCATCGAACGCGGCCCGAGCAGCGCCACCCCGGCCATGAAGGCGCTCACCTGCTCCGGCGCGACGACAAAGCCGTCGGCCCGCAACAGGCGCCCGAAATGCAGGAAGGGTGCGGCCGAGCGGGGGAGCTTTTCCTCGCCCCGTTCACTGGGAGAGGATGCCGGCAGGCAGGTGAGGGGCGGCGCCATCATCAGCGACTAGCCTGTCCCGAGGCCTGCTGGGCGCCACCCCTCATCCGCCCCTTCGGGGCACCTTCTCCCCGCTAACGGGGAGGAAGAAAAACCCGCCACCATCCTCACCCCAGCGCCTCCTCGACGATCTTCGGCAGCTCCGGCGTCAGGTACGAAAGGTCCTCCTCGTCCTTGATCAGCACGCCGATGGCACGGCGGAAGGCTTCCGGCCAAGGGCTACCGCCCTTTTCCAGCACCGTCGCCGCATTGGCCCATTCCACCGCCTCGGCAATGCCCGGCGGCTTGGCCAGCGGCCGGGCGCGGATCTCACGCACCGCCTTCGCCACCGCCTCGGCCGTTTTCTCAGCCACCTCGCCGGCGCGCAGCATGATGACGGCGGCCTCTCGCGCGGCGTCTGGATAGCCGATCCAGTGATAGACGCAGCGCCGCCTGAGCGCCTCGGCGAGTTCGCGCGTGCGGTTGGAGGTCAGCACGACCACCGGCCGGCTGGCAGCGCTAAGCGTGCCGCGCTCGGGGATGCTGATCTGGAAATCGGACAGGAATTCCAGAAGCAGCGCCTCGAATTCGTGGTCCGACCGGTCGATCTCGTCGACCAGCAGCAGCCGCCTTTCCGGTGCCCTGAGCACCTGCATCAGCGGCCGGTCGATCAGGAAACGGTCGCCGTAGATGTCGACCTCGTGTTCCGCGCTCTGGCGGATGGCGAGCAACTGCCGCTGGTAGTTCCATTCATAGAGCGCGTGCGCGGCGTCGATGCCTTCGTAGCATTGCAGCCGCACCAACTCGCGGCCGAGCGCGTCGGCCACCGCCTTGGCGGCTTCCGTCTTGCCGACGCCCGGCGCGCCCTCGATGAGAAGCGGCTTGCCGAGCCGGATGGCAAGGAAGATCGCCGTTGCGAGGCTGTCGTCGGCAAGATAGCGGCTTCGCGCCAGCGCCGCGGCGACGGCTTCGGGGGAGGAGAGGGTTTCGGAAGAAGCAGTCATGGCGACAGCCTTGGGCTTCCGGAAACGGCGCATCCCCCCTCTCCGTCGCCGCTCCGCGGCGCCACCTCTCCCCCACTTCGTGGGGGTGAGGATGGGAGCCAGGCTGGACACCTATCCTCTCCACCCGGAACGGGGGGAGAGGTGGCGCCGCGGAGCGGCGACGGAGAAGGGGGATGCGCCATTTGAAACTACGCCGCCCTCTGTTCCTTCAGCGCCTTCAAGATGCGCTCCGGCGTGATCGGCAGATGGTCGATGCGCACGCCGACGGCGTCGAAGATCGCGTTGGCGAGCGCCGGAATCTGCGGATTGGCGCACATCTCGCCCGGCCCCTTGGCGCCGTACGGGCCGTCGGCGGAGGGCCGCTCCAGCACGATGATCTCGGTGTCGGCGAGATCGCCCGGCCCCGGCATCAGGTATTCGTTGAAATCCGAGCCGCCATGCTCGCGCGCCGGATAGTAGGGTTCCGTCGTCTCGTAGAGCGTGTGCGAAATGCCCATCCACGAGCCGCCGACGAGCTGCTGCTCGACCATCTTCGGGTTCAGCGCGCGGCCGATCTCGAAGACGTTCTTGACGGTGAGCACCGTCACCTCGCCCGTCTCGTCGTCCACCTCCACCTCGGTCACCGTGCAGGCATGCGCATAGCAGGTCGCCGGCTTCATCGCGCCGGTCTCGGTTTCGGGGAAAGAGCGCGGCACCAAAAACATGCCGCGCCCGGAGATCGAGCGGCCGCGCTTGAAATGCGCCGAAAGCGCCGTGTCGAAGATCGAGATCGCCTTCTGCGGCGCGCCCTTGACGTGGATGTTGCCGGTGCCGTCCGTTTCGAGGTCCGCGGCGTTGACCTCCAGTTCCTCGGCCGCCACCTCCAGCATCACCTGCCGCGCCTCCTTCGCCGCCTGAATCACGGCGTTGCCGATGCGGTGCGTGCCGCGCGAGGCGAAGGTGCCCATGCAATGCGGCCCGGTGTCGGTGTCGGCGGTGTCGACCACCACCCGGTCGGTCGGCACGCCGATCGTCTCGGCGCAGATCTGCGAGATCACCTGCTTCAGTCCCTGGCCGAGATCGACCGAGGAGAGTGTCACCATGAAATTGCCGGTCGGGGTGGAATGCACCAGCGCCTGGCTGGGATCGCCGCCGAGGTTCATGCCGGTCGGATAGTTGATGGCGGCGACGCCGCGCCCGCGCCTGATGGCCATACTCAGCCCTCCCTCGGATGCGACGACAGCGCGTAGTATTTCTCCGCCACCGGCCAGTTGGCGGCCCGCGCCGCCTCCTGCATGCACTCGATGAGCGCCGCGCCCTCGGTTGTCTGCCGGTGCGCCTTCATGTCGCCGTCGCGATAGGCGTTGATGAAGCGGAACTCCAGCGGGTCCATGCCGATCAGCCGCGCCAGCTTGTCCATCTGCACCTCCAGCGCGAAGTCGGCGATGGTGACGCCGAAGCCACGCATGGCCGAGGACGGCGTGCGGTTGGTGTAGACGCAATAGGTGTCGGCCCAGACATTGGGGATCGTATACGGCCCCGGATAGTGCGCCGCGCCCTTCTGCGCGCCGTAGGGCGAATGGCGCGAATAGGCGCCGGCGTCGGTATAGCCGGTGACGTAGCGCGCGACGATGCGCCCGTCCTTCATGACACCGTCCTTGATGGTGATCGTCTCGGCCGCGCGCGGCGAGGAAATCTGCATCTCCTCGTGCCGGCTGTAGACGAAGGAGACCGGCCGGCCGGTCAGCTTCGCCGCCAGGATGGCGATCGGCTCGACGATGACGTCGACCTTGCCGCCGAAGCCGCCGCCCGCCGTGCCGCCGACCAGATGCAGTTGCGAGCCCGGCATCTGCAAGATGATGGAAGTGTTGTCGAGGGTGAAGAACATCGCCTGCGTGTTGGTGTAGCAGGTGAAGCGGTCATTGCCCTCGGGCACCGCGATGCAGCCGGTCGTCTCCATCGGCGCCTGCTCGATGGGCGAGGATGAATAGGTCTGTTCGAGGATGTGGTCGGCCTCGGCGAACCCCTTTTCGACGTCGCCGAAGCGCACCTTGCGGCAGGCGCCGCTGTCATACATGTAGTAGTTCTGGCCGTGGTGCTCGTTGACCAGCGGCGCACCGGGCTTCAAGGCCGCTTCCATGTCGAGCACGGCCGGCAGCACCTCGTAGTCGACCTTGACCTTGGCAGCCGCTTCCTGCGCGGCGCGCTCGGTCTCGGCCAGCACCGCCACCACCGCCTCGCCCTTCCAGCGCACCTTGTCCTCGGCCAGGACATGCTCGTCTTCCGGGCCGATCTGGATGAGGATCAGGATGGTGTAGGTGTTGTGCGGCACGTCCTTGGCGGTCAAAACGCGCACGACGCCCGGATGCTTCTCGGCCTCCGACGTGTCGATCGACCTGATGCGCGCATGGTGATGCGGGCTGCGCACCATCTTCAGGTGCAGCATGCCCGGAAAGTTCCGGTCGGCGAAATAGGTCGTCTTGGCCGTCACGTGACCGGGCATGTCGGCGCGCGGCCGCCCCTGGCCGATCTCGTTGAGGTCGTCCCTGCGCTCGTCGGCGAAGTAGTTTTTCGCAAGCCGCATGATCGTCTCCTCCTATGCCGCGTTGTGCGAGTTGGCGCGGGCGGCCGCGAGAATCGCCTGGATGATCGGCTCGTAGCCGGTGCAGCGGCAGACATTGCCGGAGATTGCCTCGACCACGTCCTCGCGCGTCGGGTTCGGCGTGCGGTCGAGCAGCGCCTTGGCGGCCATCAGCATGCCAGGCGTGCAGAAACCGCATTGCGCCGCGAAACCGTCCATGAAGGCACGCTGCAAGGGATGCAGCACGCCGGCCTCCGCCAGCCCCGCCGTTGTGGTGATTTCGGCACCCTCGCAGGTTTCGGCAAGCGTCAGGCAGGAGAGACGCAACTCACCGTCGATGATGACGGAACAGGCGCCGCAGGTGCCCTGATGGCAACCGCCCTTGGGCGAGGTGTCGCCCGCCTTGCCGCGCAGCACGGCAAGCAGCGTCGCGCCGCTGTCGACGAATTCGGCCTTCTCGCTGCCGTTGAGCGAAAATTGCACAGGAACCTTGGCCATCTTTCCTCCCGGACCGCGGCCTTGACGCCGCCCTATCGAGCAAGAAGCAGTCGTTTCAGATGCACCGGCAGCACCTCGGCGCGGTACCAGGCGCTGGCTACAGAATCGGTCGGCGGCACCGTGCCCTCGCCTGCGACGGCAAGGGCCGCGGCGATTCCCTCCGGCGTCAGCCGGTTGCCGACCAGCGCCTTTTCCGCCGCCTTGGCCCTGATCGGCCGGTCCGCCATGCAGCCGAGGCCGATGCGCGCCGCCGTGACGCGGCCGTCGCCGTCTTCCTCGACGAGTGCGGCGATGCTGAGGACCGAAACCCCCTTCGGCTTGACGCGCGACACCTTCAGGAAGCGGAAGGCGCCGTCGCGCGGCACAGCGAAGCTGACGGCGGTGACGATGCCGGCGAAGCCATCGCGTCCGGCCAGGAACTCTTCAACCGGCATGGCGCGCTCGCCGGCATGCACGGTGGCGTCCAGAGCCAGCAGCGCGACCGTGAAATCGCCGTAGGGCGAGGCGGCGAACAGGTTGCCACCGACGGTGGCCTGGTTGCGGACCGCCGGCCCGCCGACGGCGCGCGCCGCCCTGGCGATCGCCGCAAGAGCCGGATGCGCGGCGACCGCCGCCATGGTCACGCCAGCGCCGATGGTGGTGCGCGCGCCCTCGACCGCGATGGCCGACAGCGCCGGATCGGTCGCCCGGACCAGCGTCGAGAACGACAGGTCGCCCTCGTTGGCGGCGCGCACGGCGAGCGTCCCGCCGCCGAGGTAGCGCGTGCCCGACGCCTTCAGCGCGGCCCCGGCATCGGCAACGGTGGAAAAGGTCTGGAGCGTCAGCGGCATCGTGTCCTCCCGCTTGCCTCTGCCCGATGTCAGGACTTGCCCGAGATCAGGCCTTTCCCGAGAAATGATCCTTCAGCGCGTTGAAGCCGCCCTGGAAGACGTTGGCGCCCATGCCGCTGGCCACCGCGTCCGCCTGGTCGGCCGGCGCGTCGAAATCGGCGCTCCACTCTGCATAGGTGCGCTCGCCGTCGGTGACGCGCCGCAACTGCAGCGTCGCCGTGTGGTTGGAGATCGGCTGCGGCGTCTCGATGATCGAATAGGAAACGCGGAAATCGGCGTCGGAGAAGTCCAACAGCTTTTCGCGGATGGTGGCGCCGCTCGCCACCTTGAAGTTGCGCACGCAGCCGATGGCCTCGGCGTCCTTGCCGTCCTCGATGTGGCTCTCCACCATGCGCGGATGCCAGGACGGCAGGCCGTTGAAATCGCGGATGCGTGCCCAGACCTTCTCGATCGGCGCATCTATGACGCTGGAGACGGTGACTGACGCCATGGCTGGGTGCTCCTCGCTGTTCGACAGCCCGAACGATAGGGCGAAGCAGAAGCGCCCGCTTATCAAGGCGTCTTGGCGCCTTATCGAAGCGTCTGAAAAACGTTCGGAATTTGCCAGGACCTTCTGAAAAGCCGTCAGGCCGGAGCGGAATCAAAGATGGGCGCGAAGCGACCAAAGCGCCACTCGGCGAGCACCGGAGCGCAGCCGAGCGACGTTTGCACCCCGGTCTCACGGAATTTTCAGCGGTCTTATCCGGCCAGCCGAGCCGCCTCGCGATAAAGCGTCGGCGGCACGCCGGCATGATCGCGGAAGAAGCGGGTGAAATTGCCCTGCGTGGTGAAGCCGAGATTGCAGGCCACCGCCGTTAGCGGCTCCTCGCAGCATTGCAGTTGGCGCAGCGCCTCCTCCATGCGCAGCGTGTTCCAGTAGACGTTGGGCGTCAGGTTCGTCTGCGCCTTGAACAGGGTGAAGAAATGCGGCCTCGACAGGCCGACGCTGCGCGCCACCTCGTCGAGGCTCATGCGCTCGCATATGTTGGCCTTCATCAGGTCGATGGCCTTGCGCACCCGGAAATCGTGGCCCTGCCCGCCGTGCGTCGGCATCCGCGCCGCGCCGGCCTCGGCGGCATCCATCAGGCTGTCGATCAGCCTCTCGATTTCGTAGGCGATCAGGTCGTCGGCATCCGGCGTGTCCGTCAGCCGCGCGAACAGCCCGGCGGCGGCTTCGCCCAGCCATCCATCAAGCGCGATGGCCGCGTTGCGGAACAGCCGCGCGCCGGCCGGCAGGCCGCGACGCCGCAAGGCCCATTCCGGCCGGATGTAGAAGCACAGGAAGAGGCCGGGCGTGCTGCCCCCGGCGAAACTGTGGCTGTGCGGCTCGAAGGAATTGACGCCGGCGGCAACCTGCGGCCCCAGCGCGACGTGGCACTCGCCGACCTGCATGGTGCCGGGCGTGCCATCCAGCCAGACGATGAGATGGGCTTCGGCATGCGCATGCGTGACCAGGTCGCTGGCCGCATTGAGCACCGACACATGCCCGAACTCGCCCCTGAAGAGCTTGATCGAGGACATTTCTCCTCCTGGACGCTTCTGCGTGCGTCTTGATGCGCCAATTCTGGTCCGACCAGATGGCGGCGTCAAGCGGCAGGTCGCCGGCCCGCATGGCAGCACGGGCGGGAGCCTGTCTCGTGGCCCATTTTCAATCCCGCCCGCACAGGCTAGCTTCCCGCATCGTTTCGGAGTCCCGCCCTTCATGATCATCGTCATCGGCTCGATCAATCTCGACCTGATCGCCACCGTCGAGCGCTTGCCGGCGCCGGGCGAGACCGTTCCCGGAAATGGTTTTTCCACCGCGCCCGGCGGCAAGGGCGCCAACCAGGCGCTGGCCGCCACGCGCGCCGGGGCCAAGGTGCGCATGGTCGGCGCCGTCGGCAAGGACCCCTTCGCCGCGCAGGCGCTGGACTTGCTGAAGGCCGGCGCGGTCGACCTGTCCGGCGTCGCCGAGATGCACGCCTCGACCGGCACCGCGCTCATCCTGGTCGACGGCGCGGGCGAGAACATGATCGCCGTGGTTCCCGGCGCCAACGCCTCCGTCCTGCCGGGCGACCTCGCCAAGGCGTTTCTCGCGAAGGGCGACGTGGTCCTGCTGCAGCACGAAATCCCGCTGGAGACGGCGGATGCCGCGCTCGACGCCGCCCGCGCCGCCGGAGCCGTCTCCGTGCTCAACACCGCCCCCTTCCACAGCGGGGCGACAGCCTATCTCGCCAAGGCGGACCATGTCGTCGCCAACGAGACGGAATTCGACCTCTATGCGGACGCGCTGGCGCTGCCGGCAGGCGAGAGAACGGCCCGCATGCGCGCCTTCGCCGAGAAGACCGGCCGCACCCTCATCGTCACGCTGGGCGGCGACGGCGTGCTGGCGGCTTCGCCTGACGGTTTCCACCAGGTGCCGGCGCTGAAGATCGAGCCGGTAGACACCGTCGGCGCCGGCGACACCTTCTGCGGCTATCTTGCCGCCGGCCTGTCCTTGGGCCTGCCGATCGAGGATGCGCTGAGGCGGGCGGCGGCGGCCGGCTCGCTCGCCTGCCTGAAACCCGGCGCGCAGCCGTCGATTCCACTCAAGGCGGACGTCGATGCCGCCCTCGCCGCCGAAGGACACTGATATGAACGCCGCCCGCCGCCAAAGCCGCCTCGCTGCAGCGCCGGCCAGCGCCGTCTGCCGGCTTTCCGCCGAGACGCTTGCCCGCCGCATCCGCGAGCGCCAGCTCTCGGTGCGCGAGGTCGCCACCGCCTTCCTCGACCGCATCGAAGCCGTCAATCCGCTCGTCAACGCCGTCGTGTCGCTGCGCGAGCGCGCCGACATCCTGCGCGAAGCCGCCGACGCCGACGCCCGTCTCGCTGCCGGTGCCGAGCCGGGAGCGCTGTTCGGCCTGCCCATCGCCATCAAGGACCTTGCCTTGACCAAAGGGCTCAGGACGACCTTCGGCTCGCCGATCTTCGCCGACCTTGTCCCACCCGAAGACGACCTGTTCGTCACCCGCATGAGGCAGGCCGGCGCGATCGTCATCGGCAAGACCAACACGCCGGAATTCGGCCTCGGCTCCAACACCTACAACCCCGTGTTCGGCGCCACGCTGAACGCCTTCGATTCGGCGCTCACCGCGGGCGGCTCGAGCGGTGGCGCGGCCGTGGCGCTGGCGCTCGACATGGTGCCGCTGGCCGACGGCAGCGATTTCGGCGGCTCGCTGCGCAACCCGGCCGCCTACAACAACGTCTACGGCTTCCGTCCCTCGCAAGGGCTGGTGCCGGGCCTCGGCATGGAGGTCTTCCACGCCCAGATGGGCGTCGAGGGACCGATGGCCCGCACCGTGCGCGACCTTGCCCTGTTGCTCGACGTGCAGGCCGGCTATCACCCGGCGGCTCCCCTCTCCTACGAGGGGTCCGGGTCGTTCCTGGCCGGGCTCGACCGACCGGCGACGGCGGACCGCATCGGCTGGCTCGGCGATTTCGGCGGCGCCCTGCCGATGGAAAGCGGCATCCTCGACCTGTGCGCGGAAGCGCTCGGCCGCTTCGGCGAGCTCGGATTCTCGGTCGAGCCGCTGACGCCCGATTTCGACGCCGAGGCGCTCTGGCAGGCTTTCTGCGTGCTGCGGCAGGCGACCAGCGGCTGCGCGCTGAAGGCGCTGCTCGACGATCCGACCAACCGCGGCAAGCTGAAGCCGGAGGCGGTGTGGGAAGCCGAAGGCGCCGGCCGCCTCACCGGCATGCATATCCACCAAGCCTCGACGACGCGCACCGCCTGGCACCGGGCGTTGCTTGCCCTGTTCGAGCGCTTCGACCTTTTGGCGCTGCCCACCGCGCAGGTCTTCCCCTTCCCCATCGAAACGCACTGGCCGCGCGAGATCGCCGGCAGCGCCATGGACAGCTACCACCGCTGGATGCAGGTTTCCGCCTTCGCCACCATGGGCGGCTGCCCGGCGCTCAACGTGCCGGTCGGCTTCGACGCGCGCGGCCGGCCGATGGGCATGCAACTGATCGGCCGCCCGCGCGGCGACCTCGATGTGCTGAAGGCAGGCCTTGCCTACGAGACGGCGCTGCCCTGGGCCGCCGGCGCGGAAACCGCACTGGACGGCTCCAAGCGTTAACCGGAGGACTGAACCGATGTCGCCTTCCGTCTATGCCGCCTTTCTCGCCGCCTGCGTCGTCATCATCCTGGTGCCGGGGCCGACGGTGACGCTGATCGTCGCCAATTCGATCCGCCACGGCACGCGCGCGGGGCTGGCCAACGTCGCCGGCGGGCAGCTCGGGATGGCCATCGTGTTCGCCGTCGTCGGCATCGGCCTCGCTTCGGTGATCGAGGGCATGGGCCACTGGTTCGAACTGGTGCGGCTGGCCGGTGCCGCCTACCTGGTCTGGATGGGCGTGCAGATGTTCCGCTCGAAAGGCCATCTCAACCCCGACGGCACGGTCCGGCGGCCGCGCGGCGGCTTCTTCCTGCAGGGCCTGCTGGTGGCGCTGAGCAATCCCAAGGTGCTGATCTTCTTCGGCGCCTTCCTGCCGCAATTCCTCGACCCGGCCGGCAACGCGGCGCTGCAACTGGCGCTGATGGGCGTCACTGCGCTGATCCTCGGCGCGCTGTCGGACGCCGCCTACGCGCTCGCCGCCGGCCGCGCCGGCCACATGCTGTCGGCCCGCCGCATCAAGCTCCTGTCGAAGATAAGCGGCGGCTTCCTCGTCGGCGGCGGGGTCTGGCTGGCCCTGTCGAGGGCGCGGTGAAGGCTTCTCTTTCCTCGCCCGTTCACGGGGAGAAGGAAAGCGTTCCCTAAAGCCGTCCCAGCCGCTCCGTCAGCAGGGCGAAAAATCCGTCGGCGTCGAGATCGCGCATCACCAGGGCGTTCTTCGGCCGGTCGGTAACGCCCCACCAGTCGACCACCGTCATGCCCATGGTGAGCTCCGAAGTCGTCTCGATCTCGACGTTGCAATGGCGCCCCGTGAACAGCTCCGGCCTGAGCAGCCAGGCGATGACGCAGGGATCGTGCAGCGGCCCGCCGTCGGTGCCGTATTTCTCCTCGTCGAAGCGCTCGAAGAAGTCGAGCAGGGCGGCGACCGCGTCACCGACCTTGCTGCCCAGCAAGCGCATCGCCTCGATGCGCTTATGCGTCGTCAGCGCCTTGTGGGTGACGTCGAGCGGCATGACGACGATCGGCGCGCCCGAGCGGAACACCACCTCGGCGGCGTGCGGATCGACGTAGATGTTGAACTCGGCCGTCGGCGTGATGTTGCCGCCCTCGAAGAAGCCGCCGCCCATCAGCACGATTTCCCTGATGCGCGGCGCGATGCGCGGCTCGCGGATCAGCGCCAGCGCGATGTTGGTGAGCGGCCCCAGCGCGCACAGCGTGACAGTGCCGGCCTCCTCCCTCATCAGCGTCTCGACGATGAAGTCGACGGCATACTGGTCCTGCAGCTTCATGGCCGGTTCCGGCAGCACCGGACCGTCCAGCCCGGTCTTGCCGTGGACGTGCTCGGCGGTGACCAGCGGCCGCACCAGCGGGCGGATGGCGCCTGAATAAACCTTGATGTCGGGCCGTCCGGCGAGCTCGCAGATCTTGCGGGCGTTTATCTCCGTCAGCTTCAGCGGCACGTTGCCGGCGACGGCGGTGATGCCGACGATGTCGAGCTCGGCGCTGCCCAGCGCCAGCAGGATGGCGACGGCATCGTCCTGGCCGGGGTCCGTGTCGATGATGATCTTGCGCGCGGCAAGCCGTGAGGCGGTCATGGCATTTCCTTGATCTGAAAAGTCTTTTTGGGCGGGTGCGGGTTGGCGGTGAATCGGCTTGAACTTGGCCCCGGGGCGGACCATATCAAGGCTATCGGGAAAAATGCCAGTCGGGTTTTTCCGGTTTATGTCGCTCCAAGGAGGACGCTGTAACATGACGCGAATGACGCCCTTTTCCAGTCCGTTGCTGCTCGGCTTCGACACCATGGAAAAGACGCTCGAACGCCTGGCCAAGTCCGGCGACGGCTATCCGCCCTACAACATCGAACGCCTGCGTGGAACCGAAGGCAGCGCCGAACGGTTGAGGATCACGCTGGCGGTGGCCGGTTTCGCCGAGAACGACCTCGACGTCACCACCGAGGAGAATCAGTTGGTGGTGCGGGGCCGCCAGAGCGACGACACCGAGCGCGAATACCTGCATCGCGGCATCGCCGCCCGCCAGTTCCAGCGCTGCTTCGTGCTGGCCGACGGCATGCGGGTGATCGGGGCGGAGTTGAAGAACGGCCTCCTGTCGATCGACCTCGACCGGCCGGAAGCCGAAAGGCTGGTACGGAAAATAAACATATCGGTGAAAGACTGACCTTTGCCGATGGCTCTCACGCGGAACGGCCGGGACCGGCGCTCCGCTGAAAGGAGGCTGAAATGACCAGACTAGACGTAACGCCTATGACCACTGGCGAATTCGCCCATCTCGGCGAAGGCCATGTCGCCTATCTGCGCAAGGTCTCCAGCGACGACCTGCGCGGCCGTTTCCCGGCGCTGAGCGAGATCGCACCCGGCCTTGAACTGTGGGCGCTATTCGGCGCCAACGGCCAGCCGATCCTGCTGTCGGATGCGCGCGACCGCGCGCTCGCCGGCGCGATCGAGAACGAACTGACCACCGTCGCCCTGCACTGAGGCGCATCGGGGTTCACCGAAACGAAAGGGCCGCCTGGACGGCGGCCCCGCAAGCCTTATTCCAAAAATCCGAAGCGAATTATGCTGCGTGCGAGGCCGGCGTCTGCGACAGCAGCGCCTGGATCGCCGCCGCGTCGCGCGTGCCCCTGATCTTGGCCAGCGTATCGGCGTCGCGCAGCACGCGCGCGATGCGCGACAGAGCCTTGAGATGGTCAGCGCCGGCCCCCTCGGGCGCAAGCAGCAGGAAGACGATGTCGACCGGCTGGTCGTCCAGCGCCTCGAAATCGACGGGCGTCTCCAGCCGCGCGAACACGCCGGTGATGCGCTTCACCCCGGCCAGCTTGCCGTGCGGAATGGCGATGCCGTTGCCGACGCCGGTTGAGCCGAGCCGCTCGCGCTGCAGGATGGTGTCGAACACCTCGCGCTCCGGAATCCCCGAAATGGCCGCCGCCCGCTCGGCCAGAAGCTGCAAAAGCTGCTTCTTGGAGTTAGCCTTCAACGCCGGCATGATAGCCGGAACGTCGATCAGATCACTGAGATCCATGTGAAAATCCTTCGTTTCGCCCGCCGCGACCGGTCCCCACGCCCGTCGCGGCCGGTCGTTATCCCTGCGCGACCTTGGCGGTCGAGGGGTCGATCCAGCCGATGTTGCCGTCCGGCCGGCGATAGACGATGTTGAGATGGTCGTTCCCGGCGTTGCGGAAAACGAAGACGGGACTGTCCTTGGTGTCCAGTTCGATCACGGCGGACGCGACCGACATGGTTCTCAGCGTCACCGTCGATTCGGCGACGACGGCCGGAGCGAAATTCTCCGGCATCTCCTCGTCGTCGTCCGCCAGCGGCTCCATGATCGCATAGGCGACGTCGGTGTCCTTGCCGTTGGCGGCGCCGTAGGTGTGCGACTTCAGCCGCCGATTGTAGCGCCTCAGCCGCGTCTCCAGTCGTTCGGCTGCGGCATCGAAGGCTATTGCCGGGTCCTGCGCCTCGCCGGTCGCCTGCAACGACGCGCCCGAATCCAGCCGCACCATGCAGTCGGCGCTGTAGCGCGACCCCTTCTTGACCACCGTTACATGGCCCGAGAATCCTCGATCGAAATACTTGCCGATCGCCTCGCCGATACGGTCGGTGATGCGCGTGCGAAACGCATCGCCGATGTCCATGTGCTTTCCCGATATGCGCAGCGTCATTTCGAAGATCGACCTTCCCTGCTCAGGTTTCACACTGTTCGGGAGTTTATACCCGTGGCCCGTGCGCACAAGCTTTGCGGCGCCCTTTGCGCCGATTTTACATCCGAACCTGCGGCTGATCACAAGCTGCCCGCCGGTCGCCTTTTGGCAACCGTTTCCAGGTGGCACGCCGACGGACCATCCGCACCGGGCCTCGCCCGTCCTCTTGCGGGCGGGCTTCTAGCCACTTCCCCATGGCTTGTCAACGAAGCCACGAAACTGTGGAAATCTTGGAAGAGAAGGCCGGCTCCTAACGTCCCGCCACGGCGAGCGCCCGCTTTTCCCGCCGCCGCTGCACCGAGGACGGGATGTTCATGCCCTCGCGGTACTTGGCGACGGTGCGCCGGGCGATGTCGACACCGTCCGCTTTCAGGAGATCGACGATGGCGTCGTCGGAAAGCACCGCGTCGGCCGCTTCCGCCTCGATCATGTGGCGCACGCGGTCGCGCACGGCCTCCGACGAATGCGCCTCGCCACCTTCGGCCGAGGCGATCGCGGCGGTGAAGAAATAGCGCAGCTCGAACACGCCGCGCGGTGTGAGCATGTATTTGTTCGACGTCACCCGGCTGACCGTCGATTCGTGCATGCCGATGGCCTCGGCCACCGTCCTGAGGTTGAGCGGCTTCAGGTGGCGCACGCCATGGACGAGGAAGGCGTCCTGCTGGCGCACGATCTCCGACGCCACCTTAAGGATGGTGCGGGCGCGCTGGTCGAGGCTGCGGGTCAGCCAGTTGGCGTTCTGCAGGCATTCGGAGAGGAAGTCCTTCTCCGCCTGGTCCCGCGCCTTTGCCGACACCCGGTTGAAATAGACCTGGTCGACCAGCACACGCGGCAGCGCGTCGGCATTGAGTTCGACCGCCCAGCTTCCGTCGCTGGCCGCACGCACCTCGACGTCGGCGACGATGGCGTCGCTGGCGCCGCCCGAAAAGGCCATGCCGGGGCGCGGATCGAGCGCGCGGATCTCGGCCATCATGTCGAGCAGGTCTTCCTCGTCAACGCCGCACAGGCGCCTGAGCGCCTGGAAGTCGCGGCGGGCAAGCAGTTCCAGGTTGGAGAGAAGCGCGCGCATGGCGGGATCGAGCCGATCGCGCTGGGCAAGCTGCAAGGACAGGCATTCGGCGAGGTCACGGGCGAAGATGCCGGCAGGCTCGAACGCCTGGCATTGCGCCAGCACCACGGCCACCGTCGAAGCGTCAGCGCCCAGCCGGCCGGCGATTTCGGTGAGGTCGACGCTCAGGTAGCCCGTCTCGTCCAGTCCGTCGGCCAGTTCGCCGGCGATCAGCCGCGAGGCAGGATCGGCGAAGGTCAGCGCGATCTGTTCGCCGACATGGTCGCGCAGGCTGACGCGCGCCGCCGCAAGGTCCTCCATGTCGACGCCGTCGCCACTGCCGCCCCCGGCGCCGACCGATTTCCACTGCGCGGCAAGGTCCGGCGCCAGCCGCTCGGTCGTGCCCGGATCGTCGGGAAAGACGTTTTCCAGCGAGGAATCGAGCTTTTCCGACATCGCCTCGGCGCTCCAGGCCGACTCGCTTTCGTCGAACCAATCGCCCTCGGCGGGATCGGCCCGTTCCGCAGCCTGCGGCTCGGGCTCGCCCGGCTCGTCCTGCTGCTCGGCCCGCTCCAACAGCGGGTTGCGCTCCATCTCCTCCTCGATGAAACGCTCAAGCTCGACATGGGTGAGTTGCAGCAGCCGGATCGACTGCATGAGCTGCGGCGTCATCACCAGCGACTGGGATTGTCTGAGCTGTAATTTGGCCGCCAGCGCCATGATCGGGATACGGTTGCCTTCGTCTGCAAAGCCGGCCGGATCAAACTGGCCCGGCTTTTGCTTGTCAAGGCAACAGCTAGCAGAACGGCCTTACCGGAACGTTAGGGGCAGGCCTTGCGAAAGCTGCCGGCGGCGGCCCGGCGGCGGCTAAAGCGTGAACGCTTCGCCGAGATAAAGCCGGCGCACGTCCGGGTTGGCGACGATCTCTTCGGCGCGGCCGTGGGTCAGCACCTGGCCGGCGTGGATGATATAGGCGCGGTCGATCAGGCCCAATGTCTCGCGCACATTGTGGTCGGTGATCAGTACACCGATGCCGCGCGCCGTCAGGTGCCGCACGAGTTGCTGGATGTCGGCGACGGCGATCGGATCGATGCCGGCGAACGGCTCGTCGAGCAGCATGTAGGCCGGCTTGGTGGCGAGCGCCCGCGCGATCTCCAGGCGGCGCCGCTCGCCGCCCGACAGCGACATCGACGGCGCCTTGCGCAGGTGGCCGATGTGGAATTCCTCGAGCAGCTCGTCCAGCGACCTGTCGCGCTCCTTGCGGCTCTTTTCCACCACCTCGAGCACGGCGCGGATGTTGTTTTCGACGGAAAGCCCCCGGAAGATCGAGGCTTCCTGCGGCAGGTAGCCGATGCCCAGCCGCGCCCGCCGGTACATCGGCATGGAGGTGACGTCGAAGCCGTCGATCTCGATGGTGCCCTGGTCGACCGGCACAAGGCCGGTGACCATGTAGAAGCAGGTGGTCTTGCCGGCGCCGTTGGGACCGAGCAGGCCCACCGCCTCGCCGGCGCGCACGCCCAGCGAAACGCCGTTGACCACGGTGCGGCCCTTATAGGCCTTGGTCAGGCCGCGCGCGATCAGCGTGCCCTTGAGCCTGGCGGTCCTGTCGGCGGACGACAGCGCCGGCGTCGCCGGTTTGCCGGCCTCTCGTCTCGACAACAACGCCATGGAGATCAGGGCTTCTGCGAATCGGGCGTGATCGACATCATCACCCGCCCGCCGGACCCGCCGCCGCTGCCGCAGCCGTCCACCTGGGCAAGGCCGGTGTTCATCTGCACGGTGAGCTTGCAGCCGACCAGCACGTTGCTGCCTTCCGACAGCACCACCTTCTGGCCCGACAGGGTGAAGACCTGGCTTTTCATGTCGAAGGTGCCGCGGTCGCCGGTGGCAACCTGCGTCTCGGTCTTGATGTAGACCTTGCCGTCGACCTCCAGGTGGTCGATGTTGGCCGAGCCGGTGGTGGCCGAGCCGCCACCCTTGACGTAATAGACCGTCATCTTGCCGGCCTTCATCAGCGTAGCGCCCTGCACCACGTTGACGTTGCCGGTGAAGATCGCCAGGTTCTGCTCCTGCTGGACCTCCAGCTTGTCGCTCTCGATCTGGATCGGCTGGTCGTTGGAAAGCTTCAGCCCGGTCATCTTGGCGTCGGACTGCGCCAGCGCCGGGCCGGTCGCGAGCAGCGCCAGCAAGGCCGCCAGCTTCATCACCTCATTGCGCCGCATTGGCCTCTCCGCTCCCCTCTTTCGTCTTCGCGGCGGCGGGATCGATGTCGACGCGCACGCGCTTCTCGAAAACCAGTGTCTTGCCGCCGTTGCTCGCCGACATCGTGTCCGACCGGATATGCGAGCCTTCGCGCGTGATGTCGACCGGATCACCGGTCTTCATAGTGCCTTTCCCCATGTCGAGGAAGACAGATTGCAGTTTCATCACCATGCCGTCGCTGGTCGTCACCAGGATGTCCTTGCTGAGCTGCAGCGTGTTGGCGGTGCGGTCGTAGGTGCCGTTCGCCGCCTTCACGGTCGCCGAGGTCGCCGCGTCGACAGGCAGCGTGGCGTCGATGCCTTCCAGCCCGATGACGCTTTCGTTGGCGACGTCCTGGACGGCGCGCGCCGCGCTCATCGAATAGGGCAGGTTCTCGCTGGTCTGGCCCGAGAGCTTGGGGTTGGACATCACCAGCTTGCCGTCCGAAAAGGCGGTGTCGTCGGCCTTCACCTCGACGGCCGGCGGCGTCACCAGGTAGGAATAGATCGGAAAGGCCAGCGCGATGATGCCGGCCGTCAGCGGCAGCACGAATTTGAGGGCGCGCACGCGCTGCGAATGCCGCTGCGCCCGTCCGAACGCCGCCGCGCGCGCCGCCAGCGGCTCCTGCCGCTCGGCGGCGGGGTCGCTCTCGCTGCCGGTTTCTGTCGTCCGCGCCAACATGCTCGTTCCCGAATTCTTTGCCCGCCGCAGGCTGTCGAAAGGCTATAGGTCGGTTCGGCCGACCGCTCAAGCAAGCAAAAGCGAAGGAAAACCGCAAAAATGTGACGTCTTGCCGCCGCCCCGTCGCAAAGATAGCGGAAGCTGGACGCCGACCAAACCTTGGAACACCGCGGTCGGGCCGGCATTTTACGATCGCGCTACTGCTCCACGCCGCGAAGCGCCGTATAACATAGGCGTTCGCGCCGATATTGCCAATCGCGGCCGCTTTCGTTGGCGACGCCCGCCCACCGCCGCACCCGAAAGCGGTAGCCCTCGCCCGGCGCTTGCTCTAAAAGCCCCGCTGGGGCCGCACGAAGACCGCCCCCACTGAAGGGCTGGCCCGAACGAAGGACTGACCATGACGCTCAGAGCCGACGACCTCATCGACCGCCGCCGCCTGCGGCGCAAGCTCACCTTCTGGCGCGTCGTCGCCTTCGCCGTCGCCGCGCTCGGCATCGCGGCGCTCGCGGCATGGTTCTGGGGCGACGAGGTCGGCACGGCGGCCGACCATATCGCCCGGGTCAAGATCGACGGCACCATCACCGAGGACGAGGACCTCATCGAGCGGCTGGAGAAGATCCGCAAATCGGACCGCGTCAAGGGCGTCATCCTGTCGATCAATTCCCCCGGCGGCACCACGGCCGGCGGCGAATCCATCTACGACGAGGTGCGCAAGCTCGCCGCCGACAAGCCGGTCGTCGCCCAGGTCGGCACGCTGGCCGCGTCGGCCGGCTACATGATCGCGTCGGCCGCCGACCACATCGTCGCCCGAAAATCCTCCATCGTCGGCTCGATCGGCGTGCTCATCCAGTTCCCGGACGTCACCGGCCTGATGGACAAGATCGGCGTCAAGCTGGAGGAAGTGAAATCCGCGCCGCTGAAGGCCGAGCCCTCCCCCTTCAACGCCACCACCGAGGAAGAGCGCGCCATGGTGCGCAAGCTCATCATGGACAGCTACGACTGGTTCGTCGGCATCGTGTCCGAGCGCCGCCATCTGTCCAGGGACCAAGTGCTGGCGCTGGCCGACGGCTCGATCTTCACCGGCCGGCAGGCGCTCGCCAACAAGCTGGTCGACGAGGTCGGCGGCGAGGACGAGGCGGTCGCATGGCTGGGCACCAAGGGCGTCGACGCCAAGCTCAAGGTGATCGAATGGAAGGACGGCGGGAGCGGGGGCTGGCTGTTCTCCAAGGCGCTGACGCGCACCGTGACGCGCGCGCTCGGCCTGCCGCAGGAGAGCGGCGCCGTGCTGGAAGAGATCGGCGCCGACCGCTTGTTCCTTGACGGCCTCGTTTCGGTCTGGCACCCTTGAGCGCTTGCCAAATCCTCGAAAAAGCAAATAAAATCATCCGCATACTTTCGCCAGCATTGCCATCAGGGGACATCGCATGATCAAGTCCGAACTTGTGCAGGTCATCGCCGCGCGCAATCCGCATCTGTTCCTGCGCGACGTCGAGAACATCGTCGGCGCCGTGTTCGACGAGATCACCGACGCGCTGGCCGATGGCAACCGGGTGGAATTGCGCGGCTTCGGCGCCTTCTCGGTGAAGAACCGCCCGGCCCGCACCGGCCGCAACCCGCGCACCGGCGAATCGGTCGAGGTCGAGGAGAAGTGGGTGCCGTTCTTCAAGACCGGCAAGGAGCTGCGCGAAAGGCTGAACGGCGGCAGCTGAGCGGCGCCGATCCTGCGACGGGAAAGCCCCACGGGAAAATAATGGTCAACCGCTTCCTTCTCATCGTGGTCTTCGTGCCCCTGGCGATCGTGCTGATCGCGCTGGCGGTCGCCAACCGCGAGCTGGTCGCCTTCACCCTCGATCCGTTCAATCCCGGCAACCCGGGGCTTACCGTCACGCTGCCCTTCTTCATCTTCCTGTTCGCCGCGCTGGCGCTGGGCATGATCGTCGGCAGCCTGGCGACCTGGATACGGCAGGGCCGCTACCGCAAGCTCGCCAGGCAACGCGGCGTCGAGGCGGAAAACCTGCGCCAAGCGGTCGCCCGCACGCCCGCCCCGGCGGCGCCTCCAGCCGGGCCGGCCCTGCCGACGCCGTCGAACTGACATCCGGATCGTTTCCACGCAATTCCGCAGAAAAAGCCGTTCGCGCTTTTCCCGGGCATGGATTCAAGGCATCGCGCCGAAAAGCGGCAGCCGGTTTTCAGCAAAGAGCGATGCGAAAACAAAAGCTACAACAAGCCGCCCGTTTCCGCTATCGGGCGGTTTGCTGTAGCCGCACATTTGCCGGAGGGTTCCCATGCTTCACATTTCAGCCGCCGACGTCGACCGCGCCCTGACCTTCCCCGGTCTGGTCGAGGTCCTGCGCGACGCCTTCCGCGACGGTGCCGTGCAGCCGGTCCGCCACCATCACGCGGTGGAGCGTCCCGGCAGCGCCGGCTCGACGCTGCTGCTGATGCCGGCGTGGACGGATTTCAAAGCGGCGGACGGCAAGGATGGCCACATCGGCGTCAAGATCGTCACCGTCTCGCCCGACAACAACGCCATCGGCAAACCCGCGGTGATGGGCCTCTACCTGCTGCTCGACGGCGCCACCGGTGAGCCGGAAGCGCTGATCGACGGGCAGCGGCTGACCCAGTGGCGCACTGCCTCGGCCTCGGCGCTCGCTGCCTCATGGCTGGCGCGTGAGGATGCGTCGCGCCTGCTGGTGATCGGCGCCGGTGCGTTGTCCTCCTTCCTTGCCAAGGCCCATTCGGCGGTGCGGCCGATCACGACCATCCGCATCTGGAACCGCACGCCGGCCAATGCCGAGAAGGTCGCCGCCGCCTTGCGCGCCGAAGGTTTCGCCGCCGAGGCGGCGTCCGACCTCGAAGCCGAACTCGGCCAGGCCGATATCGTCTCCTCGGCCACCATTTCGCAGACGCCGCTGGTCAAGGGCGCGCTGCTGAAAGCGGGAGCCCATGTCGATCTCGTCGGCGGCTTCACGCCGGACATGCGCGAGGCCGACGACGATGCGATTTCGCGCGCCCGCGTCTTCGTCGACACCCGCGCCGGCGCCACCAAGGAGGCCGGCGACATCGTGCAGCCGCTGGCGTCGGGCGTGCTGAGGCAGGACCGCATCGTCGCCGAGCTGGCCGAATTGGCGCGCGGCCAGAAGAAGGGTCGCGAAAGCGACGCCGAGATCACCCTGTTCAAGTCGGTCGGGGCCGCGCTGGAAGATCTCGCCGCCGGCATCGCCGTCTACCGCGCTCTGAAACGTTGAGCCTAACAGTCCGGAATGTAACGACAAAGTGACTTCGCCGGCTTTGACGGTGAATGCTGTCGGCATTAAGTTATTGTTGTTTCTAGAGCATTTCGCCGCCAGACGGGATCGTCTGGCGTCGCAAAAATGCGGATGAGATAAAAAGATGGTGCGGCAGCCCGGATTTATCCGGGCTCCCCGCTCTAGGTTTACCGGACGTGGGACAATGTCTGAAGGCTGGTTTACGAAACCTGTGGCGATTGCCGTTGGCATCGTCGGCGACATCCACAATGTCTTGAGCGCCAAGCAGGCGCTGGATGCCCTGAACGGCCGATGGCCGGACGCCGGCGCGCCGAAATTCAGCGAGGCGCGGCGGCTGTGCCAGCGCGTCCTCAACGGCGGCACGACGAGCGAACAGGCCCGCGAGGCCTTCGTCGCGGCCGCGCGGGAAGCGCGCATCCTGGTGGAATAGCGCGCCCCGATCCGTTTCAGGCTGCAACAACTGCCTTGCCCGCCTTCATCGCCTCGGCGATCAAAGCGAAGTCATGCTTGCTGACCTTCAGCACGCCGAAGCGGAGCTGGTAGCCCCAATGCGGCTGGCCGGCGGTGAGATCGAGCTGGTCGAGCAGCGGCGCGATGGGCGCTTCGACGGCCATCGCCCAGTCCACGTCGCGCCGGAACGGCGTGGAGCCGTCGCCCATGACGCCAGCACAGGGCTCGCCTTCCCTGACCCGGCCGATCGCGGTGAAGGACTGGAGCCCGTCCTTCTGGCGATAGACGGTGGTGGGGGAATAGTAGACCACGCCGTCGCCGGGGCTGATGCGCCGCAAAGGCGCGGCTTTGCCGTGATTGACCTGCATGAAACCTTCGGCCCGGCCGCGCCGCACATGCTCGGCCGATGCGACCGCCAGCCAGTACGCGTTCACGGCTGCGCTCCGGCTTCGTCGCTCAGCCAGTAGACGCGCAGGCGATGTCCGTCCGGGTCGAGCGCGACGAAGGTACGACCGAAATCCATATCGCTCGGCCCCTGCGCGATGGTCAGCCCGCGCGCAGCCCAATCGGCATGGGTGGCGTCGACCGTGGCCGGCGTGTCCACGGCGATGACCACTTCCGCGCCGCCGCCGGCCGCCTGCGCCGCCGGCTCGACCGTGTGGCGCGACCACAGGCCGAGCTTGAATCCGTTGTCGAAGACGAACAGCACGAAGGTCGGCGAGGCCTCGACCGGCTGGCGACCGAGCAGCGCGGCATAGAAGGCGCTGCTCTTTTCAGGGTTGTCGACATAGAGGATAACGAAATTGGGGGCAGGCATGGGCGTTCTCCTTGGTTTCCATGCGGAGAATCTAAGGCCGCTCACTGTCAATTTCTGGCAGCAGCCTTTTGTCCAATGCCTTGGCTTTCGCGCCATTCCTTCAGAAGCGCCTGGCGGCGGCGCGGATAGCGATCCTCTGTAACCTCCAGCTCCTCGATGCGGTCGACGCGGAAATGGCGGAAATCCTGCCGCGTCTCGCACCATGCGACCAGCACCCGCACCTTATCGAAGAAGCCGAGCGCGAACGGCCAGACCGTGCGCGCCGAACGCGCACCGCCGGCGTCCCGATAGGAAAAGCCGAGCTTGCGCTCGCGGCGGATCGCCTGCCGCACCGCGCCGAGGTCGATCCCCTCCGCCGCCTCGGCACGCGGGCCTACCATCAGCGCGGTGGCGTCCAGCGTCTCGCGCAGGTCTGGTGGAAGCACGGCCGCGACCTTGGCCAGAAGGTCGCTCGCGGCCTCGGCCAGCCGTGCGTCCGGTTGCTTCACCACCCAGCGCGCACCCAGCACCAGCGCCTCGATCTGCTCGTCGTCGAGCATCAGCGGCGGCAGGAAGAAGCCGGGCTTCAGCACGTAGCCCAGCCCCGCCTCGCCCTCGATCGGCGCGCCCTGCCCCTGCAAGGTGGCGATGTCGCGATAGAGCGTGCGGATCGACACACCGAGTTCGTCGGCCAGCGCGCGCCCGCTCACCGGCCGGCGGTGGCGGCGCAGCGTCTGGACGAGATCGAGCAGGCGTTCGGAACGGGACATGGAACCTCCGCCGGGCACGATAGGTCGCCCCGCGCCCTCTGCAAAGTTCCCGCCGGTGTTCCGTTTGTTGCGCCGGGCCGGGCGCTATGGCAGAAGCGGCCGACCAGTCCGGAGAACGGAACGCCTTGAAATCCCCCCGCGACAGGCGGCGCGACGACCGCCAGCAGCATCAGCCGGCCCGGCAACGACAGCCCGCGCCGAAAGCCGTGACGCGCGAGGCACCCCGGCACCGCGAAAACGGGCCGGCGGCGGCCGAACGGATCGAATCCCGGTCGACGAGGCGCGTGCTTTCCCGCCGCGAGGGCGCGCTGCCGGCGGAGAAGCTGCCGCTTATCCTCGAAGTCCAGCCTAATGCCGACTATGCGCTGCTGGATTCGGGCGCCGGCCGCAAGCTGGAGCAATACGGCCCCTACAGGATCGTGCGCCCCGAGGGCCAGGCGATCTGGCAGCCGGCATGGCCCGAGAAGGAATGGAACAAGGCCGACGCGATCTTCACCGGCGACACTGACGAGGAAGGCATGGGCCGCTGGCGCTTTCCGAAGGCGCCACTCGGCGAGACATGGCCGATGAAGCACGGCGGCATCGACTATCTCGGCCGCTTCACCTCGTTCCGCCACGTCGGCGTCTTTCCCGAGCAGGCCTCGCACTGGGACCATATGGCCGGCCTGATCCGCGACGCGAAGCGGCCGGTGAAGGTGCTCAACCTGTTCGGCTATACGGGGCTGGCATCACTGGTGGCGGCAAAAGCCGGCGCCGAGGTCACCCATGTCGACGCCTCAAAGAAGGCGATCGGCTGGGCGCGCGAGAACCAGGAAGTCGCGCGCCTCACGGACAGACCGATCCGCTGGATCGTCGAGGACGCGATGAAGTTCGCCGAACGCGAGGAACGGCGCGGTTCGCGCTACGACATCGTTCTGTTCGATCCGCCGGCCTACGGCCGCGGCCCCAAGGGCGAGGTCTGGCAACTGTTCGAGCACCTGCCGGCGCTGGCCGATCTCTGTCGCTCCATCCTCACCCCGAAGCCGCTCGCCGTCGTGCTGACCGCCTATTCCATCCGCGCCTCCTTCTTCGCCACCCATGCCTTGATGCGCGACACCTTCGCCGGCATGGGCGGACGGGTGGAATCGGGTGAGCTCGTCATTCGCGAGACCTCGGCCGGCCGGGCGCTCTCGACGTCGCTCTTTTCGCGGTGGGTAGCATCATGAGCGAGCACGCGCACCGCCGCGCCGTCGGCCAGGTCAAGGAAGTCACCAGCCTCGCCAACCCGCTGGTCAAGGACATCAAGGCGCTCGCTCTGAAGAAATTCCGTGACCAGCAGCACGCCTTCATGGCCGAAGGGCTGAAACTGGTGATCGACGCGCTCGATCTCGGCTGGCAGGTGAAGACGCTGGTCTTCGCCAAGGCAGGGCGCGGCAATCCGGCGGTGGAAAGAGCCGCCGCCCGCACCGTCGCGGCCGGCGGCACGGTGCTGGAAGTGTCGGAAAAAGTGCTGTCGGCCATCACCCGGCGCGACAATCCGCAAATGGTCGTCGGCGTCTTTACCCAGCGCTTCGCCGCCTTGAAGGATGTCCGCCCGAAGCCCGGCGACGTCTGGGTGGCGTTGGACCGCGTGCGCGATCCCGGCAACCTCGGCACCGTTCTGCGCACCGTCGATGCGGTCGGCGCCAAGGGCGTCATCCTGGTCGGCGACACCACCGACCCCTTCGCCGTGGAAACGGTGCGCGCCACCATGGGGTCCATCTTCGCCGTGCCGGTGGCGAAGGCGACGCAGGGTGAGTTCCTCGCCTGGCGCAAGGGATTCTCCGGCATCGTCGCCGGCACGCATCTCAAAGGCGCGGTCGATTACCGCACCGTCGATTTCTCCGGCAGACCGGTGCTGCTCCTGATGGGCAACGAGCAACAGGGCCTGCCGGACGAGTTGGCCGCAAGCTGCGACCGCCTAGTGCGCATCCCGCAGGCTGGCCGCGCCGATTCGCTCAACCTCGCCGTCGCCACCGGCGTCATGCTTTACGAGATCCGCCGCGACGCGCTGACGCTGGAGGCCCGCCCTTCGTGAAATCCCTCATTCCCTACGGCCTGCTCTCGGTCGTCGCCATCGCGCTCGACCAGTGGATCAAGGTCATGGTCGAGGCCGACCTGCCCTGGCAGCAGCCGGTGGACCTCTTGCCGTTCCTGGCGCTCTTCCGCACCTACAACACCGGCATCGCCTTTTCGATGCTGTCCTCCCTCGGCGACACCGGCCTCATCGTCCTGGCGCTCGCCGTCGCCGCCTTCGTCATCTGGCTGGCCGCCCGCACGGAGCCGCGTCAGGTCGCCGCCCGCATCGGCTTTGCCCTCATCGTCGGCGGCGCGCTCGGGAACCTCATCGACCGCGCCGTCTACGGCCATGTCATCGACTACGTGCTGTTCCACACGCCGGTCTGGTCCTTCGCCGTCTTCAACCTCGCCGACGCCTTCATCACCGTCGGCGCGGTGCTCGTCATCCTCGAGGAATTCCTCGGCTGGCGCAGCCAACCGCGACCTTCGGATGATTGACCCGGCACGCGGGGAGCCGCAAACTTCGCCGACACGCGCGAGGAGAAAAAATGCCTGACACCTTCAAAGCCATCCTGGTTTCCCGCGACGAGGACAAGAAGCAGTCGGTGGCGGTGACGGACCTCACCGAAGCGGACCTGATGGAGGGCGACGTCACCGTCGCTGTCGAGGCGACCACGGTCAACTATAAGGACGGCCTCGCTATCACCGGCAAGGCGCCGGTCATCCGCCGCTGGCCGCTCGTCCCCGGCATCGACTTCGCCGGCACGGTCACAGCCTCCGACCATCCCGACTGGCGGCGCGGTGACAAGGTCATCCTCAACGGCTGGGGCGTCGGCGAGACGCATTACGGCGCCTATTCGGAGCGCGCCCGCGTCAAGGGCGACTGGCTGGTGCCGCTGCCCGAGGGCATGAGCGCGCACGCCGCCATGGCGGTCGGCACCGCCGGCTACACGGCGATGCTGTGCGTCATGGCGCTGGAGCGCCACGGCATTGCGCCGGATCGCGGCCCCGTGGTGGTGACAGGTGCGGCCGGCGGCGTCGGCTCGGTCGCCGTCGCCATCCTGTCGAAGCTCGGCTACCACGTCGTCGCCTCGACCGGCCGCGAGGCCGAAAAAGCCTATCTCACCGACCTCGGCGCGGCGGAAGTGATTGCGCGCGACGAACTGACCGGCCCGGCCAAGCCGCTGGGCAAGGAGCGCTGGGCCGGCGGCGTCGACGCGGTCGGCTCCACCACGCTCGCCAACGTGCTGTCCATGACCGCCTATGGCGGCGCCGTCGCCGCCTGCGGCCTGGCCGGCGGCATGGACCTGCCGTCTTCCGTCGCCCCCTTCATCCTGCGCGGCGTCTCGCTGCTCGGCATCGATTCGGTGATGGCGCCGAAGGAGGTGCGCATGGAAGCCTGGCGGCGAATCGCCACAGACCTCGACGTCGCCAAGCTGAAGGCACTGTCGACGACCATTGGTTTCGACGGCATCCTCGACGCCGCCCACGCCATCGTCGAAGGCAAAATCCGTGGCCGCGTCGTGGTGGATATGTAGGGCCCTCCAAGCCGCAAGCATCACCCCGTAAGCAGATCGCAGCGCAGCGAAGATCGGCTATCCGGGATCCATTACGAAACACTGGCAAGGTCACGGACCGGGTCCCGGCTCGCAGTCGCTCCACTCCTTTGGTCGGGACGACGAAGTGGGAAAAATCTATCCCCGTCCTTTTCAGCCGCTTCATACTGCCCGCCATCTCCTGTACGGGAACGCGGGTCGCGAACCGGGCGCTTGTGGCAGGGGACGGTGCCGGGCTGGCAGCGTAACGGTGTGCTGCTGGGTGATGAGCCCCCAAGTCCGGGCCTCGACCGAGCCAGCGGGCCGCAAGGCAGCGACCCTCGGGGAGGCAAGAACACCGGCGGGCGCGGGATGCCGCGCCAGTATTTAACTTAGCAGGCACGGCCCCCGCGCCCGCTTCCCGACCTCAAGCAAAAGAGGTCAGCTCTTTGACAATGGCCAGGGCTGAAAGGCAGCGTGGCGACTATGAGGTGCGAGTACCCCTCCCCCCTTGAGGGGAGGTGGAAGTCGCGCCACGGCCCTACGCTATCGCTCCGGGCGTTCGTCGCTCGAAAAGCCAAGCAATTGGCTTTTCGTCCGCTGCGCGGACCGCTTCTCACCCCCCAAACAGCTAAAATGCAAGCGATCCCTCAAAACCTTCCCTAATCGCTTTGTGGCAACGATGGCCGTATGAGCGCGCAGCCCGATCTTGCAGCAGCGGTAACACACGACGAGCCCGGCGAAACCGCGTCGCCCGCGACGACGCGCATGCGCATCCAGGCGCCGCCGCTGCAGCCGGATCTGCCGCCCGCCACGCGCGGGAACGGCCTCACCTTCCTGGTGTTCGCCGCAACGATGGCGCTCGCCGGCCTGTCCTGGCTGAGCGGCGCCGCGCCCTTCATCCCCGCCTGCCTGGTGGCGATCGGCGTGGCGGGGCTTCTGGTGCATCTGCGCAGCGGCCGGGCCGCCAAGCGCGCGGCCTTCGCCTTCGACGACAGCGCCGCCCGCACGCGCGCCGAGATCGAGACGCTCGCCGACCGCATGTGGGAGATGCAGGAAAGCGAGGAGCGCGCGCAAGGACTGATCGACGCGCTGGGCGACCTCGTCGTCCACCGCGACCGCAGCGGGCGCATCGTCTACGCCAACAAGGTGTTCGCCGATCTCGTCCGCATGGACCCGCGCGAATTGGACGGCCGCACGCTGGCGGAGATCGGCATCGACGTCGGCCTGATGCCGGACGCCGCCTTCGCCGAGCGCGACTGCCTCAGCTCCACCGATGTGATGATTTCGACGCCGGACGGCCAGCGCTGGTTCTCCTGGATCGAACTGTCGGTGCGCGAAAAGGACAGCGGCGCCGTCTCGCACCGGGCGATCGCCCGCGACATCACCGCCCGCAAGCGCGCCGAAACCTCGCTCATCGGCGCACGCGAGCGTGCCGAATACGCCAATCAGGCCAAGTCGCGCTTTCTCGCCACCGTCAGCCACGAGATTCGCACGCCGATGAACGGCATCATGGGCATGGCCAAGCTCCTCGCCGATACCCAGCTGACCCCCGAGCAGCGCACCTATGTCGGCGCCGTCTCCACCTCTGCCAGCGCGCTGCTGGCGCTGATCGAGGACCTGCTCGACTATTCCAAGATCGAGGCCGGCCGCTTCGATCCCGAGCCGCAGCCGATGGCGCCGCGCGAGATCGCCGACAACGTGGTCGAACTGCTCGCCGCGCGCGCCTTCGGCAAGGGCATCGGCCTCGGCTGCCACGTCGCGCCGGACGTGCCGCAGCGCATCAGCGCCGACCCCGGTCGCGTGCGCCAGGTGCTGCTGAACCTGATCGGCAACGCCATCAAGTTCACCGGCGAAGGCGGCGTGCTGGTGTCGATTTCGCAGGTGCGCGACGAGGCGGGCGACCGCATCCGCTTCAGCATCGCCGATACCGGCCCGGGCCTGGACGAGAAGGACAGGGACCGCATCTTCGAGGAATTCGAACAGGCCGACGGCACCTCGACCCGCGCCTTCGGCGGCGCCGGCCTCGGCCTTGCCATATCGAAGCGGCTGGCCGCTGCCATGGGCGGCAGCCTCTCGGTGACGAGCCGGCTCGGCGAAGGCTCCGAATTCGCCTTCGAGATTCCGGCCGTCGAGGCGAGCGGGCCGCCGCCGGGCCGCGAAGGCATCCTGACGGGCCGCCATGTCGCCATCGTCTCCAGGAACCAGGTGGAAGCCGAAGCCATCGCGGCGACCATCCGCGACCACGGCGGCAGCGCCGTCATCGCCTCCAGCGCCGCCGTCGCGGCGCCGCTCGACGGCCATTGCGACATGCTCCTGGTGGATGCGGCGCTGGAAAAGAGCGACGGCCGCCTGCTCCAGCATTTGCGCGAGGCCGGCCTGACCAATTGCGAGGCTGCCATCTTCATCGCGCCGGCCGATCGCGGCATGCTGGGCGAATTCCGCGCCAGCGGCTACGCGACGTTCCTGGCGAGGCCGGTGCGCGGCGAAACGCTGCTGCGCGTGCTTCTGGCGAGCCAGGCAGCCGCCACGGCGCCGGACGCCCCTGCCGCCGAAACGCAGGGGCCGGCGAACCTTTCCCGCAAGGGCCACCGGGCTTCGGGCCTGTCGGTGCTGATCGCCGAGGACAACGACATCAACGCCATGCTCGCCCGCGCCACGCTGCAGAAGGCGGGGCACCGGGTGGAAGTGGTGGGCAACGGCAAGGCGGCGGTGGAAGCCGTCATCGAGGCGGGGCACCGCCACCGCTATGATGTCGTGCTGATGGACCTGCACATGCCGGTCATGGACGGGCTGGACGCCATCGCCGCCATCCGCCGCCACGAGGAGGAAGCCGGCGTCGCCCCGCTGCCGATCATGGTCCTGTCGGCCGACAGCCAGGAAAAGACCCGGCACACGCTGCTTGCCCACGGCGCCAACGGCTTCGTCACCAAGCCCCTCGACCCTGAGGCGCTCGTGCTGGCCGTGCAGGAACACACCGCCGCCTGAGCCGAATACGGCCGCAGGCAGGCATTTTTCCCGCTTCGAATCGGCGCTCCTTTCACCGCGCCATTGCCCATCGGAAGCGAACACGGTACTGTCACAATCCTGTTGCACCCCCATCGTATCCCCGCGCCAGGAGGGATGGCTCGAAGGAGAATCGCTCGTGCACACAGCGATGCCGCAAGGTGATTCGCAACCCAATTCCGGCACCGCCAGGCTTGCCGAGCTGAAGATGGAGGGCATCGCTTCGGGCGCCCTGCTCGGCCGTATCGGCAATCTCGAAGTGCGCCTTGCGTGCAACGAGGCCGAGGTGGCCGCCGCCCAGGAGGTGCGCTACCGCGTCTTCTACGACGAGATGGGCGCTCACAAGGGCGCCTTGCAGGCGCTGGACCGCCGCGACGCCGACCGCTTCGATCCCGTCTGCGATCACCTGCTCGTGCTGGATTCCAGCATTTCCGGCCCAGAACATCGCCGTATCGTCGGCACCTACCGGCTGTTGCGTCAGGAAGCGGCGGTCGCCGCCGGCGGTTTCTATTCGCAGGACGAGTTCGACCTGCCCGGCCTCGTCGCCCGCCATCCCGGCGAGCGGTTCCTGGAACTCGGCCGCTCCTGCGTGTTGCCCGAATATCGCTCCAAACGCACCATCGAAGTCCTGTGGCAGGGCATCTGGGCCTACATCAAACATCACCGCATCGGCGTCATGACCGGCTGCGCCTCCTTCCCCGGCGTCGACCCAACCGCGCACGCCGAATCGCTGAGCTATCTCGCGCACCATTGCCGCGCCGGCGCCGACTGGGACATCCGCGCCGTTCCCGGCCGCTATCATGCGATGGATCTGATGCCGGCCGAGGCCATCAACGCCAAGAGCGCCATTGCCGGCATGCCGCCGCTGGTGAAAGGCTATCTCAGGCTCGGCGCCCGCATCGGCGACGGCTGCGTCATCGACCACGATTTCCGCACCGTGGACGTCTTCATCATCCTGCCGGTCAGCGAGATTTCCTCGCGCTACGTCAATTATTACGGCGCGGAAGCCCAGCGCTTCTCCGCCTGACCCGTGAGCGGCGGCGACCTGTCCCAAACGTTCGAGCGGCTGAAACGGGTCGCCGAGGGCCTTCCGGGTGTCGTCGAAGGCACATCCTACGGCACGCCGGCGCTCAAGGTCGGCAAGAAGATGCTGGCCCGTGTCAAGGATGCCGACACCGTCGCCATCCCCTGCCCGCTCGACGAGAAGGAAATGCTGCTCTCCGCGGCGGACGACATCTATTTCGAGACCGACCACTACAAGGGCTGGCCCTATGTGCTGATCCGCATCGCCGCCGTTTCCGACGAGGAACTGCGCCATCGGGTCGAACGCTGCTGGCTGACGCAGGCACCGAAGGCTCTCGTCAAGGCCAGGCAGGCCCGCTCCGTGTAAAGGTGGCTGCTTACGGAATGTCCTCGGGCCTGCGCCCCGGCCGGCTCTTGTAGGCCGGAAACGACCAGCCGAAACGCAGTGCCCCGCCGCGCACGATGAAGGCGGCGGCGAAGCCGATCAGCGCCGAAACCGGCGCCGGCAGGCCCGCAAGGTCGCCGAGCGTATAAAGCGCTGCCCCGGCAAGGGCGGCCGAAACGTAGATTTCCGGCTTCAGCAGAACCGACGGCTCGCCGGCCAGCATGTCGCGCAATATGCCGCCGAAGGTGGCGGTCAGCATGCCCATCACCACGGCGATGATGGGTGAACCGGTGATGGCGAGCCCCTTGGCCGCGCCCATCACCGAAAAGGCGGCGATGCCGACCGCATCCAGCCACAGGAGAAGCTTGTAACGGGATTCCACCCGGTGCGCGCCGAAGAAGACCACCACCGCCACGACCGCGCAGATCGGCACATAGGCCCGGTTGGATACCCAGAACACCGGCACGCCGAGGATCACGTCGCGCAGCGTGCCACCGCCGATACCGGTGACGGCGGCCAGGAACAGGAAGCCGATGATGTCGAGTTGCTTGCGCGAGGCGGCAAGGGCACCCGTGGCCGCGAAAACGGCGACGCCGGCATAGTCGAGGAGAGTGACGAGGGGCATCGGACCTCGGCCAGGCAGTAGGGCAGTAGGGCAGTAGGGCAGTAGGGCAGTAGGGCAGTAGGGCAGTAGGGCAGTAGGGCAGTAGGGCAGTAGAAACTGATGCCGGCGCACAGGCTCGTCAAGACACAATGGCCTTCAGAGAAGGCAATGGCGTCCGAAGCGACAGCCCTTACTGCCTTACTGCCTTACTGCCCTATTCCCTCTCACGCGTCCTTCTCGGCCTGTTCGTTGACCGGGCCGGGCTCGGCCGGCGCTTCGCTCGGAGCCTGCTTCGGGCCGCCCTTGGAAACCCCGACCATGGCGGGCCTCAGCACCCGTTCGCCGATCGAGTAGCCGGACTGCACCACCTGCACGACCGTATTGGCCGGCACGTCAGCATTGGGCACTTCGAACATCGCCTGGTGGAAATGGGGATCGAACTTCTCGCCCAGCGGCTCGAGCTTCTTCACCCCGTGCCGCTCCAGCGCCGACAGCATGCCGCGTTCGGTAATCTCGACGCCGTCCACCAGCGCCTTGAAGCCGGCGTCGGCAGCTGCCTTGGCCTCTGCGGGGATGGCATCGATGGCGCGGCGCAGATTGTCCGACACGCCCAGCATGTCGCGCGCGAAATTGGCGATCGCATAGGCGCGCGCGTCCTGCACGTCGCGCGCCGTGCGGCGGCGCAGGTTCTCCATCTCCGCTGCTGCCCTCAGCGCGCGATCCTTCAACTCCTCGTTCTCCTTCAGCAGCCGCACCAGAGCTTCGTAATCGCCCTCGACGCTGCCTTCCGCGCGCTCGGCCGCAGCCTCGGCGGTCTCGTTTTCTTCAGGCGCGTGTTCGTCTTTTGCCTGGTCGCTCATCGCGTTTTCCATCATCTCAACGGTTTGGAAGTTGCGCCCGATATCGAGGTTCGGGCACCAAAAATCAAGAGGCCCGGGGCAGTTGCACCGGCTCATAACCGCCGGAGCGCCTTCCCGTGGGACCGTTCGAAATTAAGTCAAATTTTACCGTAACGGCCAATCGGGCTTGCGGCCATGGTGCAATGCGGGAACCATCACCGGTGCGGAGGAGTTTCGGAGCCGACCAAGGGAATACAGATGATGGCCCGCAATACCGCAAACCGGCAGGACAAGCTCGCAACCGACATCCGCCGCCAGATCGGCGACCGGTCGCTGACCCGCTTTCTCGGCGCCATGCCCGCCTACAAGGTGGTGAACGACATTCCCCGCCACATGAAGGACCTACTCGAGCAGCTTGAAGCCAGTGAACGCCGGCAGGCAGGCGGTTCCGGGTCCTGAGGGCGGGACCAATCGAACGATAGGCCCGGAAAGGGACGCGGCGACGTTACAGCGCCGCGTCGGTCAGCGACGCTTCCAGCCCCGAAAGGTGGATTCCGCATTCGGTCTTCGCCTGCCCTGCCCAGCGGCCGGCACGCGCGTCCTCGCCCGGTTGCACCGGCCGGGTGCAGGGAAAGCAGCCGATGGACAGATAGCCGTAGGCGACCAGCGGATTTTCCCGCAGCGCGTGCGTGCGCATGTAGTCGGCCTGATCGGCGGTGGTCCAGTGCGCCAACGGGTTGATGCGGATGCGCCGTCCCACCGCCTCGAACACCGGCAGTGCCGCCCGCGTCGAAGCCTGGAAGCGCTTGCGGCCAGTGAACCAGGCGCCGAAGGGCTCTACGCCACGCGCCATCGGCTCCACCTTGCGCACGGCGCAGCAGGCATCGGTGTCTGTCTCGTGCAGTTTGCCGGTCGGGTCGATGCGGGCAAGTGCCGCCGCGTCGGGCGCAACCACGCGCACGTCGGTCAGGCCGAAATCGGCGACCAGCGCGTCGCGATAGGCAAGCGTTTCCTCGAAATGCTTACCGGTGTCGAGGAAGACGATGGGCAAGCGCCGGTCGACACCGGCGATCAGGTGAAGCAGGACGGCCGAGTCCGCGCCGAAGGACGACACCGCCGCGATCGTGCCGGTAAACAGGTCCGTCGCCGCGCGCTCGATGACGGCCTGCGCCGGCAGATGGCCGTACAGTGCATCCAGACCGGCGGCATGGGCGGCGAGGTCGCTGCCCTCCTCTGTTACCGCTTCAAGCGGCCTTGGCTTCGTCAACATGGAACGGCTCCCTGGAAGGCTGCGGGATGGATCGGCTGCGAATGTCGGCCGGGCTGGCTGTTGCAAGACCGATTGCCGCCAGGGCGGCATGCACTGCCGTGAGAGCGGCCGGCGCTACATTCGGCAGGATCAGCGTCTGCCCGTAGCCGGCCCGCACTTCGCCCGAGCCGTAACGTTCGGCAAGGTCAGCCACCGCCTCAAGTTGCCCGGTCGAGATGGCGCCCGGCATGCCCCCGGCTGCAACGAGCGAAATCGTCACCGCCCCACCATCGTCGAGATGGCGAGCGGAACCTTCGTCGGAAAGACCGTCGTCCGAAACCTCGACCGCCTGCATCCGAACGGTTGCGAGATCGGTCAGGATGGCGGGAATATCGATCAGCGACGGCCAGTGGAATTCGACGGTTTCATGCGCGGTGAAGCGGCAGTAACCCTTGTCATATCGGCGCGCGACATGGGCGAGCATGCGAAGCTGGCCGGCATCGAGTGCGCCTTCCGGCACGCCTACGCGCAGCCTGTAGGAATGCAGTTCCAGCGAAACGCCGTTCGCCCGCCGAAGCGGCAGGAACTGATCCTCCGTGATCTCGCCCGCCAGCCGCCGCTCCACCTGGCCGGCGAACCGGGCGATGCGGGCCTGGACCTGATCGCGGTCGAATGTCTCATGACGATCCATCGGTTCACCCTCCTCAGAGTCTCGGCCCGGCGCGAACGGCCTCAGGCTGTCGGCTCGCGGGGACGTTTCCGCGCCGCGCCGCCAGCGGCTCGGAACGCTCGAAGCGACCGCCGGCGACGGCGTCGCCGATGACGGTCATGACCGGCCCCGTCAGGTCGGTGCGCCCCTCGAGCGACGGCAGGTCGGCCAGCGTGCCGTGGAAACGGCGGCAGTGCGGCAGGCCGGCGTTCTCGGCCACGGCGACAGCCGTGTCCGGCGAAAGTCCGGCCGCGATCAGCCGTCCGGCGACGTCGGCCGCCACCGAGCGGCCCATGTAGACGGCGACGGTGGCGCCGGAAATGGCGAGCTTCGCCCAATCCGGCAGCGTGCCGCCCTTGAGATCGTGGCCGGTGGTGAAGACCATCGACGAGGTGACGCCGCGCAGCGTCAGCGGCAGTTCGAAATCGGCGGCGGCGGCGAAGGCGGCGGTGACGCCCGGCACCACCTCGTAGGCGATGCCGGCTTCGCGCAGCGCCGCCATCTCCTCGCCGGCGCGGCCGAACACCAGCGGGTCGCCACTCTTCAGCCGCACGACGCGCTTGCCTTCGCGCCCGAGCGAGACCAGCAGTGTGTTGATCTCGGCCTGCGTCTTGGAGTGGCAGCCCTTGCGCTTGCCCACCGACAGGCGCTCGGCATCGCGCCGGCCCATGGCGACGACCGCTTCCGGCACAAGTGCGTCATAGAGGATGACGTCGGCTTCCATCAAAAGGCGCTGTGCGCGCAGGGTGAGCAGATCCTCCGCGCCCGGTCCGGCGCCAACCAGCGCGACATGGCCGGCCGCGGCCGCATCAGCGCCGAGCAGACCGGCTGCGGCATCGCGTGCGCCGGCCATGTCGCCGGCGGCGGCGGCGCGCGCCGGCGCACCGGCGAAGAACTCGGCCCAGAAGCGGCGGCGACGATTGCCCCTCGGCAGCAGCCGCTCGGCCGTCTCGCGCATGGACGCCGCGAGCGCCGCCAGCGGCCCGAGCGACGGTGCCAGCATGCGGTCGATGCGGGCGCGGATCATCTGGGCGAGCACCGGCCCTGCCCCTTCCGTACCGATGGCCACGGCGACCGGCGCGCGGTTGACCAGCGCCGGCGTGAAGAAGTCGCACAGTTCCGGCCGATCAACCGCGTTGACGGCGATGCCCAGCCGGCGCGCATCGGCCGAGACGCGGGCATCCAGCGCTTCCTCGCCGCTGGCGGCGAACACCATGACCGCGCCGACGAGGTGGTCCGGCGCGTAAGCGGCGGCGACATGCTCCAGCCCGTGGTCGGCGACGAAAGCAGCCAGCGCCGGCTCCGTTTCAGCCGCAACGATGCGCAGCGCAGCGCTCGACTGCGCCAGCAGCCGCGCCTTGGCCAGCGCTTCCTCGCCACCGCCGACGATGACGACGAGACGGCCTTCCACCCGCATGAAAACGGGGAAGGCGTTCAGTTTGCCGGATCGAGGATGCTCAGCTTGGCCGAGGTTGAATTGATGGTGCATTGCAAAATTCCGCATGGAACGGAATTTCTACCGGCGGGAGCCGGCTTTCAGAAGCAACGCACTCGCGCGTGCCGGCACCCAACACAATCGCTTTTCCGATTGCGGGAAAGGCCGAAGAAAAAATTTCCGTGTTCTTGCGCGAGCCTCGATAATGGCCTGCCGGTCGGCAAGAAGACAGGCCGCCCGTTCTAATTTCTACTAAGTTAGTAGAATTAAGCCGCTTCGCTCATCCTCGCACATCGATGGCCGGAACCGTGGCCATGTCCGCACGTTTGGCCAGTAGCCGTTCACGGCCTGGACAATCCCGATGCGGAAGGAAAAAACATGAACAATGTCATTCTCAAGCGCGGTTTGTGGGTGGTCGTTGCCGACGGTGAAAAGGCATTGTTCCTGAAGAACGAGGGCGACGCGAAATTCCCGGATTTCCAGCTCGTGCAGGAAATGGCTCAGGACAATCCGGCCACGCGCGAGCAGGGCGCTGAGCGCCCCGGCCGCTATAGCAACGGCCCTTCGCCGCACAACAGCGCCTTCGCCGAAACCGATTGGCACCGGCTGAGCAAGGAGCGCTTCGCCGACGACATCGCCGAACGACTTTATAAACTTGCGCATGCTGGAACGTTCGACGCACTGGTGCTGGTCGCTCCGCCGCGAGTGCTGGGCGAAATGCGCAAGAAGCTGCACAAGGAAGTGCTGGACCGGCTCATCGCCGAAATCCCGAAAACGCTGACCAACCAGCCGGTCTGGGACATCGAGGCCATACTGAAGGCAGCCTGACGAACGCGGCCGTGACGTACCTTCAGCCGCCGCTCAGGATGTCGAGGATGGAGGTGCTCTTTTTCTTCAACGGACCGCCGACGTCGCCCGGCGGCACCGGCCGCCTGATCGAGGCGGTCGGAGCCGCATCCTCGCCCGGCATGCCGAAGCCGCCGGCATCGACCGTCTCGGTTGCCGGCTGCGGCGGTTGTCTCGACGCCGTCGGAACCGCTTGCCGGGTCTGTCCGGCACCCACAGCGGCGGAAGGCACCGGGGCGGGGCCGTCGTCCTGGACGATGGCGTCGGCGGGCGCCCGTTTCCAGCCGCCGGGCAGTTGCTTGACCGGGACGCCCTCATGCGCGGCCAGCATGAATTCATGCCAGGCCTGCGCCGGCAGCGTGCCGCCCGTCACCTTCTTCATCGGCGAGCCGTTGTCGTTGCCGAACCACACGCCGGTGGTGAGGTTCGCCGTGTAGCCGACAAACCAGGCATCGCGCGAATTCTGGCTGGTGCCGGTCTTGCCGGCGGACGGCCAACCGAAGGCCGCCTTCTTCGCCGTGCCGCCGACCTGAACCGTGCCCGCCATCATCGAGTTCATCATGCCGACGATCTCGGGCTTGACGACGCGCGGCGTGTTGCCGCCGTCATTGGCATAGAGAAGCTTGCCGTCGGCGGTGGTGATGCGGCGGATGAAATGAATCTCGGGCCGATAACCGCCGTTGGCGAAGGGCACGTAGGCGGCCGTCAGCTCCAGCGGCGTCACTTCCGACGTGCCGAGCGCGATCGAAGTGTTCGCCGTGAGGTCCGACTGGATACCCATGCGATGTGCCGCCTCGACGACCGCGTTCGGGCCGACTTCCATGGTGAGCTGGGCGGCGACCGAATTGAGCGACTTCGCCAGCGCCGTCGCCAGCGTCACCTTGCCGTAGTACTTGCCGCCGAAATTGGTCGGTGTCCATTTGCCGATCCTGATCGGCGCGTCGTTGCGAACGCTGTCGGGCGTGCGCCCGGCTTCGAGCGCGGCCATGTAGACGAAGGGCTTGAAGGCAGAGCCCGGCTGGCGCTTCGCCTCCGAGGCGCGGTCGAACTGGCTGGTCGAATAATCGTAGCCGCCGACCATGGCGCGCACCGCGCCGGAACTGTCGATAGAAACCAGCGCGCCCTGGCTGACATTGAGCTTCTTGCCGTTCTGGTCGATCAGCTCGCGGATCGACTTCTCGGCGATCTTCTGCAAGGTGAGGTCCACCGTCGTGTCGACGACGATGTCGCCCTGCACCTCGCCGATCAGGTCGGGCAGTTCCTCCATCACCGTATCGGCGACATAGTTCTCCGAGCCGGTCCAGTAGGACGGGGCGCGCGTCGCCGGTGCGCTCATGGCGGTGGCGACCTGCTTGGCCGAGACCATGCCCTCGTCCTGCATGGCGGCGAGCACCAGTTGCGCGCGTTCTTCCGCCGCCTTCGGGTCACGCGCCGGCGACAGCCGGGACGGCGCCTTGAGCAGGCCGGCGAGCAATGCCGCTTCCGAAAGGGTAACGTCGCGCGCGCTCTTGCCGAAATAGCGCCGCGAGGCGGCTTCCACGCCATAGGCGCCCGAACCGAAATAGACCCGGTTCAGATACATCTGCAGGATCTGGTCCTTGCTGTGCTTGTGCTCCAGCCACAGCGCGAGCAGCACCTCCTGCACCTTGCGCTCCAGCGTCCGGTCGGGCTTGAGGAACAGGTTCTTGGCGAGCTGCTGCGTCAGCGTCGAACCGCCCTGGCTGAAGCGGCCGCCGAGCACGTTGGTGACCATCGCTCGTGTCAGCCCGATCGGGTCGATGCCGAAATGCGAATAGAAGCGGCGATCCTCGATGGCCACGACCGCCTCGGGAATGTAAGGCGACATTTCCTTCAAGGTGAGCGCCTCGCCGCCGCTCATGCCGCGATTGGCGATCAGCTTGCCATCAACCGAGACGATCTTGATGTTGGGCGCACGGTCTGGGATTTCCCAAGTGGTGGCGGCCGGCATCTTGGCGCCGTAGTAGACGACGATGCCGGCGGCGGCGATGCCGCCCCAGATGGCGAGCACGAAACACCAATAAACCAGCCGGCCGAATACGCCGAGCAGACCGCGCCCGGAACGGCCACGGCGGCGGCGGTCTTTCGCCTTCGAGGATTTGCGCTTGGGCGCGGCTTTGCGGCGGCTCGGCACGACGCGGTCCTCCTCGCGCACCGAAAACCCGTCCTCCGGCGCCGCGCGCGACGGCTCGCCGAAACTCGGCTCGATGCGTCTGTCCCTGCGGCCCGCCATGCGCTGCCCTTTCGTCCCCGTGCCGATGGCGTCCCGGTTGAAGGGTAGATGCGGCGGTTTAAGGGCGGGTTAAGGCAACGGTTTACCAGCGCTTTGAAATCCTTGACGAATTCTTAAATTCGCAATGGCTCTCGCGGCTTCAGGCATAGACATCGACACGCTCCGCGCAAGCTTTTCAAGGCCTGCATCGTCGTCCAGCCGAGCTTTCACGCAGAGCCTTAAAGCAGGAACTAAAAAAGGAAGACCTCGTTTACCGCCGAGGGATCAACAGGAGACGACGTCATGAAAACACTTCTGCTAGCTTCGGCCCTCGGGCTTTCCATGACCTCTTTTGCTCTCGCGGACACGGCCGTGGTCGCGACGACCGATCTCAATCTGCGCGCAGGCCCCGGATCCCAATATCCGGTCGTCGGCGTCATCGGCGTAGGCCAGTCCACCATGGTCAAGGGCTGCATCAACCAGGGCAAATGGTGCAACGTCAGCACCGGCTCGGAAGACGCCTGGGCATATTCGGACTATCTCGCCATGGATTCCAACGGAACGCAGGTCATCCTTACCGACCGCTCCCCCGATGCGGGGATCGCCGTGGTTGAAGCGCCCGCCCGCATGAGCAACGGCGATGCCAGCGCGGTGGCCGGAGGCGTGACCGGCGCCATCGTCGGCGCGGTGGCTGGCGGCCCCGTTGGCGCCGCCATCGGCGGTGCCGCAGGCACGGTGGCCGGCGGTGCAGCCGGCACGGCTGCTCCTCCGCCCGAGACGGTACGCACCTATGTCACGGCGCACCGCACGGAGCCCGTCTATCTTGACGGCGAGGTCGTCGTCGGCGCCGGGTTGCCCGATACGGTATCGCTCGCCGAAATCCCCGACTACGACTACCGCTATGCCTATATCAACGGCCAGCCGGTGCTCGTGGACGCGCATTCGCGCAGGATCGTCTACGTCGTCAGATAGCCGGCGTTTTTCAGGAAAGACCGCCCGCCAGCCGGGCGGTCTTTTGTGTCGGAATTTCCCGCATCAACAAAAATTTGCCGTCAATGAGGCGCAGGGGGTTCTGCCGTCGAAGCGATGAAATTTTGCCGATGCGAGGGAACCGGATGTATTTCGGCGCGTTGACGGAGCGTTAGCGGACAATCTGCGGTCGTCTTTTCGCAGCTTCTGGGAGGAAGTCGATGAATCGCCTGCAATTCTTTTCCCCCGTGCGCCTCTCGCGCGGGCATGGACACCCCGTCGAGGAGATCGACAGCGTGGCGGATGCGATGGTGTTCCTGCGCGAATGGCCGAAGGGACGGCGCGGGCCGGTCTACCGTTGCGCCCTGAATTGCTGCACGGCGGCGATGGCATCCCAGATGAGCGCCGAAGAGGCCCGAAAATCCTTTGCCGGCTTCGCCCGCATCACCGGCCTTTTGGTCGATGGCGGCCCTTCGCCGGTGGTGGCGGAGCGGCACGGGACAATGCGGCACGCCAGCTGACGGGCGACTCGGAGAACGTGCAAAGGGCCGACCCAAAACCGGGCCGGCCCTTTGCTTTGGCCTTTGCAAGATCAGTTCTTCTGGATCGAGATGCCGTTGTCGTCGATCTTGAGCTCGACGCCCTCCGGCTTCGTTTCCTGCCGATAGAGATAGGCACCCAGCACGACGACCAAGACGACCAGCGCGCCAATCACCAGGTAAAGGCCATTTCGGTTCATGGTGTGCTCCGTCGCTTGCCTGGCGTCAGGCGGACTTCACCAGCCGGATCAGCACCAGCAGGATGACGGCGCCGATGGCCGCGTGGATGATGGCCGCCACGATGCCCGAGCCGAGGCTGATACCGAGCGTCGGGAACAGCCATCCGGCGATCAGCGCGCCGACGATGCCGACCACGATGTTGCCGAGCAGGCCGAAGCCGTAGCCCTTGACGATGAGGCCGGCGAGCCAGCCGGCGATGGCACCGATGATGAGAAAGACGATGAGGCTTTCAACGCCCATGGTATTCCCTCCTTGTACGGAGCGGCGTCGGCGCTTGGAGCACCGAATCGCTCTCCGGTTGCAACGTTGTCGAACCTATTGAAAAACGTGCCGACGCGCCAGCGGCTGTCTCAGGCGCCGTCGTCGGAAGCCGGTCGCCAGCTCGACGGCTCGATCCGCTTCTTGGTGTCGCTGTCGATATAGGTCCACCAGCCGCCGTCCTCCCAGCGCGCCAGCGACTCGCTGGTCACGCCGTCCCCGTCCGTCCACGAGACGGTGACCTGCGAGCCGTCCTTCGGCGCGCTGGCGATCGGTTTGCGCTCTGTCATGGCAATCCCCTCAAATTCATCCGCGCGACACAACGCGGATGCCGCATTCGGGTTCCGTCAGCTATGCGCGAAGATGTCTTCCTCGGCCCAGCCCATAAGGTCGAGCTTCGCCCGCGTCGGCAGGAAACGGAAGCACGCGTCCGCCTCCTTCGCACGTCCGTCGCGGGCGAGCCGCCCGGCCAGGACCTCGCGCAACCGGTGCAGGTAGAGCACGTCCGAGGCGGCGTATTCGAGCTGCTCGGGCGAGAGCGTCTCCGCCGCCCAGTCGGACGACTGCTGCTGCTTCGACAGGCTGACGCCGAGAAGCTCGTTGCAGATATCCTTCAGCCCGTGCCGGTCGGTGTAGGTGCGCGTCAGCCTCGATGCGATCTTGGTGCAGAACACCGGCTCGGCCATGACGCCGAGCGCATGGTAGAGAACCGCAATGTCGAAGCGTCCGAAGTGGAACAGCTTCGTGATCCTGCGGTTACGCAGCAGCGCCGCAAGGTTCGGCGCCCGCTTCTGCCCCGGCGCGATCTGCACCACGTCGGCGCTGCCGTCGCCGGGCGAAAGCTGCACCACGCACAGCCGGTCGCGGTGCGGGTTCAGCCCCAGTGTCTCGGTGTCGATGGCGACCGCCTCGACGTCGTAGTGCGAAAGATCGGGCAGGTCGCCCTTGTGGAAGCGGATGGTGCTCGTCATCTCTCGGCCCTCAGCGTGTCAGCGCCTCAAGGATGCGCGCCCAGGAACGCTGACCCTTATGGAAGGAATTGAGGTCGTACTTCTCGTTGGGCGAGTGGATGCGGTCGTCCGCCAGGGCGAAACCGACCAGCAGCGATTCCATGCCGAGATAGGTCTGGAAATCGCCGACCACAGGGATCGAACCGCCGCTGCCCACCGTCACCGCCGGCTTCGACCACTCCTCGGTCAGCGCATTGCGCGCCTTGGTCAGGAACGGCGAATCGTAGGCCAACTGGATCGCCGGCGAACCGCCGTGCTGATGGAACTCGATAGAGCAGTCTGCCGGCAGGCGCTCGGAGGCGAACTGGCGGAAGGCGGCACGGATTTTCTTCGGGTCCTGCTTGTGGACCAGCCGGAACGACACTTTCGCAGACGCTTGTGCTGCGATCACCGTCTTGAAGCCCTTGCCTTCGTAGCCGCCGGAAATGCCATTGAACTCGGCCGTCGGCCGCGCCCAGATCATCTCCAGCACCGAGCGGCCCTTCTCGCCGGCCGGGATCGACAGGCCGATCGGCTCGAGGAAGCTTTCCGCCGTCTCGCCGAGCGATTCCCACGCCTTCAGCACCTGCGAGGGCGTTTCCTCGACCCCGTCGTAGAAGCCGGGGATGGTGATGCGGCCGGTCTCGTCGTGGACGTCGGCGAGGATCTTCGAAAGGATGCGGATCGGATTGGCTGCCGGGCCGCCATACATGCCCGAATGCAGGTCGCGGCTTGCCGCCTTGACGACGATCTCCTCGCCCACCAGTCCGCGCAGCGAGGTGCAGATGGACGGCGTCTCGCGGTTCCACATGTCGGTGTCGCAGACTAGCGCGAAATCGGCCTTCAGTTCCTCGGCATTGGCCTCGAGGAACGGCTTCAGCGACGGCGAACCGCTTTCCTCCTCGCCCTCGAACAGGAGCGTGATGCGGCACGGCAGCGAGCCGTGCACCGCCTTCCAAGCGCGGCAGGCCTCGACGAACAGCATGAGCTGCCCCTTGTCGTCGGATGAACCGCGCCCGGTGATCACCTTGCGGCCGGGTTCCATCTCCTTGATCTTCGGATCGAACGGATCGGCGTCCCACAGTTCCAGCGGATCGACCGGCTGCACGTCGTAGTGGCCGTAGAACAGGATATGCGGGCTGCCGGCCGGACCGTCGTGATGCGCGACCACCATCGGGTGGCCGGGCGTCACCCTGACCGAAGCGTCGAAGCCGATCGTCTTCAGGTCGGCCACCAGCCACTCGGCGGCGCTGCGGCAGTCGGCAGCAAAGGCCGGATCGGTGGAGATCGACTTGATCCTGAGCAGGTCGAAAAGCCGCTCCAGGCTCTGGTCGAGATTCTGGTCGAGTCGGTCGAGGACGGGGGAAATTGCGGACATGAGCAAAAAGGCCTTTCAGATTTGCGGCGCAACCCTAATGGGCCAAACCGCAAACGAAAAGCCCGGCGAGATTAGGCCATGACGGAAAAGCAGAAGCGAGGTCTTTCGAGGCAAAAAAAGACCGCCGTGGCGGAGGGGGAAACCACGGCGGTCCTACTCGAAACGTTGCGGCAGCCCGGAGAGGGGGATAGGCTGCCGCAGGTGTCCGGTATAGGCGGGGGACGGACCTTGCTCCGGACTTCGGCGAAAACTGCCGATGCCCGCTATCTGTGTCTCGGAACGTGGCGATTCAAGGGCACGAAGATTACATCTTTGTAATATGCCCGTGAGGTCCTGACGGCTCCTGTCAGGACATTGCTGGAACTGTCCGTCGCCGCGCCGTTAGGCGTGGACCGCGCCGCCCAGCCGCGCTATCGGTGACGCCATGAAAAAAGGCGATCATCTCTTCCTCGTCGACGGCTCCGGCTACATCTTCCGCGCCTATCACGCGCTGCCGCCGCTCTCGCGAAAATCCGACGGCCTGCCGGTGGGCGCCGTCTCCGGCTTCTGCAACATGCTGTGGAAGCTGCTGCGCGAGGCGCGCAACACCGATGTCGGCATCACGCCGACCCATTTCGCCGTCATCTTCGACTATTCCTCCAAAACCTTCCGCAACGAACTCTATCCCGAATACAAGGCCAACCGCTCGGCACCGCCGGAAGACCTGATCCCGCAGTTCGGCCTGATCCGCGAGGCCACCCGCGCCTTCGGCCTGCCCTGCGTCGAGATGGAGGGCTTCGAGGCGGACGACCTGATCGCCACCTATTGCCGGCTGGCCTGCGAGGCCGGCGGCGACACCACCATCGTCTCCTCCGACAAGGACCTGATGCAGCTGGTCGGCCCGACAGTCGGCATGTACGACCCGATGAAGGATCGCCAGATCGGCATTCCCGAAGTGATCGAGAAGTGGGGCGTGCCGCCGGAAAAGATGATCGACCTGCAGGCGCTGACCGGCGATTCGGTGGACAACGTGCCTGGCGTGCCGGGCATCGGCCCGAAAACGGCGGCGCAATTGCTGGAACAGTTCGGCGATCTCGACACGCTGCTGGAGCGCGCCGGCGAGATCAAGCAGGACAAGCGCCGCCAATCGATCATCGACAACGCCGACAAGGCGCGTATCTCGCGTGAACTGGTGACGCTGAAGACCGATGTTCCGACCGCGGCCGGCGAAGGCCTGGACGACTTCGTTCTCGATCCCGCCGACGGACCAAAGCTGATCGCCTTCCTGAAAGCGATGGAGTTCACCTCGCTGACGCGGCGGGTCGCCGAAGCGACCGGCACCGAGGTCGGCGAGGTCGAGGCCGCGTCGATCGCGGTCGAACGCGCCGACACCGCGCATGGGCCCGATGTGGGTGCCGGCGCCGAGGTTCCTGCCGCGGCATCGCAAGGCAATGGCGATGCGGCGGCGATGAACCCGGCCGTCAAGGAAGAAGGCGACACCCCTTCCCTGCTGTCGGCCCTGCGCGCCGAAGCCGCCGCCGACAAGATCGACGTCAACGCCTATCATTGCGTCCGCGACCTGCCGACCTTGCAGCGCTGGATCGAGGAAGCGCGCGAGGCAGGCATCGTCGCCTTCGACACCGAGACCACCTCGCTCGACCCCATGCAGGCTGAACTCTGCGGCTTCTCGCTCGCCATCCGCCCCGGCCACGCCTGCTACGTGCCGGTCGGCCATAAAAACGGCCAGGACGATCTCCTCGGCGGCGGGCTGGTCGACGGCCAGATTCCGATCCGCGAGGCGCTTGCCGCGATCAAGCCGCTGATGGAGGACAGGTCGGTCCTCAAGATCGCGCAGAACCTGAAATACGACCTCGTGATCATGCAGCGCCACGGCGTCGACGTCGCGCCCTACGACGACACGATGCTGATCTCCTACGTGCTCGACGCCGGCGTCACGGGTGGTCACGGCATGGATTTCCTGGCCGACAAATGGCTCGGCCACAAGACGATCCCCTTCAAGGACGTCGCCGGTTCCGGCAAGAACTTCATCGGCTTCCATCAGGTGCCGCTCGACAGGGCGACCTGCTACGCCGCCGAAGACGCCGACGTGACGCTACGGCTCTGGATGGTGCTGAAGCCGCGCCTCGCCGCCAAGGGCCTCGTCTCGGTCTACGAGCGGCTGGAGCGGCCGCTGGTGCCGGTCTTGGCGCGCATGGAACAGCGCGGCATCTCGGTCGACCGGCAGATTCTCTCCCGCCTCTCCGGCGATCTCGCCCAGGGCGCCGCCCGGCTGGAAGAGGACATCTATCAACTGATCGGCGAGCGCATCAACATCGGCTCACCCAAGCAGCTCGGCGACATCCTGTTCGGCCGCATGGGCCTGCCGGGCGGCTCCAAGACCAAGTCCGGACAATGGTCCACTTCGGCACAGCTTCTGGAAGACCTCGCCGCCGAAGGCCACGAACTGCCGCGCAGGATCGTCGACTGGCGCCAGCTCACCAAGCTGAAATCGACCTATACCGACGCCCTTCCGGGCTTCATCAATCCCGAAACGAAACGCGTCCATACCTCCTATGCGCTGGCCGCGACGACGACCGGACGACTGTCGTCCTCCGATCCGAACCTTCAGAACATTCCGGTGCGCACCGCCGAAGGCCGCAAGATCCGTACCGCCTTCATCGCCGGGCCGGGCCACAAGCTGATCTCGGCCGACTACAGCCAGATCGAACTGCGCGTGCTGGCGCATGTCGCCGATATCCCGCAGCTGAAGCAGGCTTTCGCCGACGGCGCCGACATCCACGCCATCACGGCTTCCGAGATGTTCGGCGTTCCAGTCGAAGGCATGCCGTCGGAAGTGCGCCGCCGCGCCAAGGCGATCAACTTCGGCATCATCTACGGCATTTCGGCCTTCGGCCTGGCCAATCAGCTTTCCATCCCGCGCGAAGAGGCCGGCGCCTACATCAAGAAATACTTCGAGCGCTTCCCCGGCATCCGCGACTATATGGACGAGACGAAGGCCTTCGCCCGCGAGAACGGTTATGTCGAGACCGTGTTCGGCCGCCGCATCCACTATCCGGAAATCCGCGCCGCCAACCCGTCGCTGCGCGCCTTCAACGAACGCGCCTCGATCAATGCCCGCCTGCAGGGCACGGCCGCCGACATCATCCGCCGCGCCATGATCCGCATGGACGACGCCTTGGTGAAGGCCGGTCTCGGCGCGCGCATGCTTCTGCAAGTCCATGACGAACTGATCTTCGAGACGGTCGAGGCCGAGGTCGCTGCGACCATCCCGGTGGTGAAGGCCGTCATGGAGAATGCGGCGATGCCGGCGGTTTCGCTGTCGGTGCCGCTTCAGGTCGACGCCCGAGCCGCCGACAACTGGGACGAGGCGCACTAGCGCATTTGCAGCCAGACGGAATCGCTGGCGTCCGCACAAATGCCCGCTGCTCTGGCGAGAGGGAGAGTTCCTATGACAGCGGAGAAAGTGAAGGGGCCTGCGTCGTACTTCCCTTCCATCGAGAAGACTTATGGCAAGCCGATAGATCACTGGCTGGCCTTGCTGGACGGGATGAGCGGCATGAAGCACATGGAAGCCGTTGCCGTCCTCAAGGCGGAGCATGGCATGGGCCATGGCCACGCCAATGCCCTTGTCGCCCATCATCGCGCCGGCAGCGCTGCATAACAGCCGTCCCCGCAGCTGCGCGCGTCACCAGACCCGCTCAACTATACGGTTCGGCCGATGGAGCGAGACCGGCGATGAAAATGCCGATAGACTGATCGAAGGCGGCATCGCCGCTTTTGTCGCGATATCGGCCCAAGCCTTCGGCAAGCAGTGGATGCTCGGTAGCCGAAGGCAGCAGCGTGCGATCTCCCACCTCACTGGCGATTTCCGCTTCCGCCTGTTCTTCCAGCACCCAGCCGACGACGAAGCGGCCGAGCGCGATGAGGGCAGATAAAGCCTCCGCCGGATCGAAGCCGGCGGCACACAGGAAGCGCAGCTTCGCCTCCACGCCGCCCAGTTCTCCGTCGCGGGGCTGTGTACCGGCATGGATGCGGGCACCGTCGCGATAAGCAAGCAGCGCATGACGAAAGCTGCGCGCGTTGTCGAGCAGCCATTCCCGCCAGTCCTCGCCCTGGCCGGGCGACGATCGTTGATGTCGTTCTGCCAGCATTTCGGCAGCCATGGCGTCGAGCAAGTCGCGCTTGTTCTTGAAATGCCAGTAAAGCGTCGGCGACTGCACGCCCAGCCTGTCGGCGAGGCGCCGCGTCGTCAGTCCGTCCATGCCCGCCTCGTTGAGCAGATCGAGCGCAGCGCGAAGAACGACGGGACGGGTGAGCCGCATGAGTGGGCCTTTCGAACTTGACTCTCTATCAATGATAGAGAAATAGAAAATCTATCGATGATAGATTCGAGAAGCAGCGATGAACAAGGCCCTGATCGTCCTTCTTTGCGCCGTCACCTTCGACGCGATCGGCATGGGGCTCGCAATGCCGGTCCTGCCCGGCCTCATTCGGGAGTTCACTGGTCAGGCGGATGTAGCCCTCACCTATGGGGCACTGCTGGCCGTCTATGGCGCCATGCAGTTCCTGTTCGCGCCGGTGCTGGGCGCGCTGAGCGACCGTTTCGGCAGGCGGCCGGTCCTGCTCGTCTCGCTGGCGGGCGGTATGGTCGATTATGTTCTCACAGCCGTCGCCCCTTCGCTGTGGGTGCTGGCCCTTGGCCGCCTGGTGGCCGGCATCACCGCTGCCAACATGGCGGTGGCGACGGCCTACATCGCCGACACGACCGACGAAAACAGGCGTGCCGTGACCTACGGGCGAATGGGCGCCTGTTTCGGTCTCGGCTTCATCGCGGGCCCGGCATTGGGCGGACTGCTCGGCGGCCTGTCGCTGCGAGCACCGTTCCTGGCGGCAGCGGCACTGGCCGGGCTGACTTTTCTCCTCGCCTTGTTCTTCCTGCCGGAATCGCACAAAGGCCACCGCAAGCTGGTCCGCACCGGCGACCTGAACGCCTTCGCCGCCCTGCATTCGCTTGGCCGCGTAAGCGGGCTGCGCAGGCTCATCTTCATCTATGTCGCGCTGCAAACGGTCGGCCAGGTGCCGGCTACGCTGTGGGTGATTTACGGCCAAGGGAGCTTTGGCTGGACGACGGGAACGGTCGGCCTCTCGCTGGCAATTTTCGGCGCGCTGCATGCTCTCGTCCAGGCCTTCGCCACCGGCCCGATGACTGCGCGCTTCGGCGAGCGGCATGCATTGGTATCCGGTATGGTTGCCGACGGACTGGGCAATGCCGCTATGGCTTTTGCCACACATGGCTGGATGGCATTTGCCGCGTTGCCGCTGCTGGCGCTGGGCGGCATCGCCGCGCCGGCATTGCAGGCTTTGATGTCGTTCGCGGTCGGCGGAGACAGACAGGGAGAACTGCAGGGCGCCCTGGCGGGACTGGCGAGCCTCGCAGGCATCGTCGGCCCTCTCGCCGTCACGGCCCTCTACGCGGCATCGAGCGGGACATGGAAAGGCCTGCCCTGGTTGATCGGCGCCTTGCTTTATGCACTCTGCCTGCCACTGGTCATCCGCATCGGCCGAAAGGCGGCCCTGGCCGGAGAATAGAAAACGCCGGCTCTACGCTGCCTCGGCCCGGCATTTCCCGCAGGTGCCGCGGAATTCGATCACCGCCTTCTTCGGCACGAAGCCGCCGGCCCGCACCCAGTCGTCGAGCTGGTGGCCGACGGTGTCGTCGGAAAATTCCTGCACCTGGCCGCAGGTGTCGCAGATGGCGAAGGCGGTCATGGAATGGCTGTGGTCGTGCGGCTCCGAGCAGGCGACGAAGGCGTTCAGGCTTTCCAGCCGATGCACAAAGCCTTCCTTGATGAGCGCATCCAGCGCCCGGTAAACCTGCAGGGGGGCACGAAAACCGCGCTCGCGCAACTGGTCGAGCAGCGTGTAGGCGCTGAGCGGAGCGCTCGCCGCCTCAAGCTTTTCCAGCACGTTGAGCTGGTTCTTGGTGAGTGTCGCCCTTGCCGTCATGGTCCAGTTCTCGCTCCGTCGCCGTCAGGATGGCGACACCGCATCCCTGACATAGCGATGATCGGGCGATTTTACCACCGCCGTGCCGATCCGCGCGGCAGGCGGGCAAGCCTCCTTGCCGCTTGCCGTGTGTGAAAACTTCCCAAATACTGCCAAAATCCTTGTCCAAGTTCGAATTGCTTGGGAAGATTGATGGGTTTCGGGGGAAGCGATCATGATTGAACTGACGCGGCGTACGCTGCTCGCCGGCTCGGCGGCGGCGGCAATGGCTGGCATGGTGTCGTTCCGGGCGCGCGCTGCCGCGCGCACCTACCATGCACTGCTCGTTGCATGTACCGACTATGACAACCTGCCGAAGAAGGCGTGGCTGATCGGGCCGAAGCACGATGCCGGCCTGGTGCGCGACTATCTCATCAACAATGTTCCGGCGCCGGTGAAGTTCGAGGCGGACAACATCACGCTGCTGGCCAAGGACGTCGAGGGCGCCAGCGGCCTGCCCACCCATGCGGCGATCACCGCCGCCTTCACCGATCTCGCCGCCAAGGTGCAGCGCGACGATTTCGTCTACCTGCACCTCTCCGGCCACGGCGCCCAACAGCCGGAGCGCAAGGCCGGCGATGAAACGGACGGCCTCGACGAGATATTCCTGCCCGTCGATATCCAGAAATGGGTCGATCGCGAAAGCGGCGTGCCGAACGCGCTGGTCGACGACGAGATCCGCGACGCGCTCGACGCCATCCGCGCCAAGGGCGCCTTCGTCTGGGTCGTCTTCGACTGCTGCCATTCCGGCACCGCGACCCGCGCCGTCCTTGTCGACGACGAGATGGAGCGCAAGGTCGAGTTCCCCGACCTCGTGGGCGGCGATGACGCGGCGCGCGCCACGGCGCAGGCGGTCTACGACGAGGCAAGCGCTGCCGCGTCGCGCGCGCTCGAGGCTGACATTGGCCGCCAGGTCGGCTTCAGCCTGACGCCGACGGGTGCCGAACCGATCACCAAAGGCAAGATGGTGGCCTTCTACGCTGCACAAACGGTGGAGACGACACCCGAAATGCCACTGCCCAAGGGCGCCGAAGGCGCCACACGCTTCGGTCTGTTCACCTTCACCATCATGGCGAAGCTGGCCGAGAACCCGAACGTCACCTATCGCCAGCTCGGCCAGGCCGTGCTGCAGCAATACACCGCCGACGGACGCACCCGCCCGACGCCGTTGTTCGAGGGTGAACTGGACGCGCCGGTCTTCGGCACCGAAAAGACCGATGCCGCCCATCAATGGCCGATCGTGGTCAAGGGCGATGCGGCCACCATCAAGGGCGGCCTGCTGCATCGCCTCAACCCCGGCAGCAAGCTCGCCATCCTGCCCTCGGCGCTGTCGCCCATCGCCGATGCGGTCGGCTACCTTGAAGTCGCCTCGGCGAAGAATCTGGAAAGCAGGGTCAAGCCGGTGGAGTTCGACGGCAAGCCGGCGCTGAAGATTGCCGACATTCCCGCCAACGCCTATGCGCGAGTGGTCGAGCTCGCGGTCGACTACAGGCTGACGATAGCCCGCCCGTCGGCAAGTGCGGGCCTCGAGGCTGAAACGGCCATGGTCAATTCGGTGCTGGACGAACTGGCGGCGGCCAAGGACAGCGGCTTCAACATCGCCCTCGTCGAGCCCGGCAAAAGTGCCGAACTGCGCCTTGCGGTACTGCGCGAAGACGCCATCGCAGGTGCTGCCGCCGACGCCACCGACAAGCCAGCCTTGTGGTTCCTGCCGGCCTCCGGCGACGTCAGCACCTCCAACGGTGCCCGCCCGCCGCTGGTGATCATCCATCCCGACGACCGGGCAAGGCTTCTGGAGACGGTGAAGAAGAACCTCACCACCATCTTCCGGGCGACGGCCCTGTCGCGACTTGCCGCGGCTACGGACTACCGGCCCGAGGAAGTCAGCGTCGAGTTCCAGATCAAGCGCGATGGTGCCGATGCGCTGGAACCGCTGCAGGCATCCACCGTGCCGCGCGTCTCGCCCGGCGACGAGGTGCATGTGAAGGCCGTCAACGGCGCCACCAGTCTCATCGACCTGAACGTGCTTTACGTCGGCTCCGACTATTCCATCACCCATATCGTGTCGGAGCGGCTGGCGCCGCAGGCCGCGCTGGAGGAAGGCCTGCTCGCCTTCACCGACACCAGCTTCGGCATGGAGCGCATGATCGCCGTGCTGACCGCAGCCCCGCCGCAGAGCGAAAGGGAGGATCTTTCCTTCCTCGCGCAGGACGGCGTGCCGGCGGCCACGCGCGGCACGGGATCAGCCGGCTTCTCCGACATGCTGGCCGACATCGGCATGGCGCCGGCGACCCGCTCGGTCATGAAGCTGTCCGACAGCAAGGGCTCGAAAGGCGCAGTGATGATCTTCCCGGTGGAGACGGTGCCACGTGCCTGACGCTTTTCGATACCGGCCGCTCGCCGGTTGCCGAGACCATCGATATCGGGGCCGTTTGCTGGCGCATGCGGCCCCTGACAGTGAAACGAGAGGTGCCTTGTGAAAGCCATGCTCCTATCCCGTATGCGCAGCGCCGGCCTCGGCCTTGCAGTGGCGGCCTTCTGCCTGACAGGTGCCAGCGCCGACGAGGCCTGCGGCCTGTGCGCCCAGTCAATCGTCACCAATTCCAGCCTGGCCGACTGCTTCCTGGAACAGTACGACCAGTTGGAAAAGGGTGACGGAGCGGCCGTCGCCGTCGATCTCTCGCAATGCGGATCGCGCGGCATCGTCGAGGCCCTGCCGACGCCCGAGAGCGGAACAGTCGAGCCCGACACGCAGTTCATGATCTCGCGCGCGCAACTCGGCTGCCTCAAGAAGAAGCTCGAGGAGCCGGGCCTCGTGCTCGACCCTTCCGCCAAGATCGAACTGGGCGGTTGCCAATGAGCAGGCCGGGGGTGAAGGAAACAAGGCGTGTCGCAGGCAAGCCGTCGAACACGTTGGCGCTGACCATGTCCAAGGAAGGAACGGCCAGGCCCGAGGAACAGCCCGGCGACGTTGCCGCGGAAAAGCAGGCGCATCCACCGAAAAAGGAAACGCCTTTCACCGACGGCGACTGGCGCATCCGGCTCGACGCCTGGGCCGGCCTGTTCGTGCGCATCGGCCTGGTGGTGGGCGCGATTTTCTCCGTCTACCAGTACCTTGCCCAGCGCGAGGAACAGCGCGTGGCACAGACCATGCGCATGGTCGAACTGTGGGACCAGGGCGACTACCAGAAGGCGCAGCAGGCCATCAAGACGCGGCTTGCCGGATTGAACGAGAAATACGCCAACCTGCTCGGCCAGTCGCCGACCCGGACCGAGCAAACGATCTATCGCCAGCGCATCGGCATCCAGTCGATGTCGGCCGACGGCGGCACCCAGCCGCTGGCGGATTTCGCCGCCGACTTCGACCGCATCGTCTATTTCCTCAACCGCCTGTCCTTCTGTGTCGACGGCGGCCTGTGCTCGCGCAAGATGGCGGACGCCTATTTCCGCGACTACGCCGTCTCGTTCTGGAGCTACTTCTCCGGTTATGTCGGCAAGCAGCGCAAGACAGGCGCCGCCACCTATGCCCTGCCGATCGAGAAATATGTCAACGAGGAAGAGCCTTCCTCGTTGTTCGGGCTCTGAGGGCCGGGCCGTGGGAGATCGGCTAAGGCGTATCCTGACCATATGCCTCCTGCTGGCGGCATCGGTCCCGCTTGCCGCCGCGCAGGCCCGCGCAGAGGGCGGTGCCGATTTCCGTCTCGACCTCGATGCCGGCGGCCACACCGCGCGCATCACCGATCTCGCCTTCACACCCGACGGCGACGAAATCGTCTCGGCCTCCGACGACAAGACCATCCGCATCTGGGACTGGCAGAGCGGCGTGACGCTGCGCACCTTCCGCGGCTATATGGGACCGGGGCCGGACGGCAAGGTCTACGCGGTCGCCGTCTCGCCGGATGGCAGAACCGTTGCCGCCGGCGGCTATTTCGGCGCCGGCATCGGCGACCAGCCACCCTACGGCGACGTGCGCCTGTTCGATTTCTCGACCGGGCGCATGGTTGCGGTCCTGAAAGGCCCGCAATACGAAATTTACGACCTCGCCTTCTCCCCTGACGGCCAGAGGCTGGCGGCCGGCGGTGCCGACGGCATGGTCTATCTGTGGCGACGCGACGACACAGCCGCAAGCGGTTGGGCCGAGGACAGGACGCTCGACGCCGATTCCTGGCATCTCGACAAGCTGGCCTTCGCCGCCGGCGGAACGCGCCTGGCAGCGTCAACGACCGACAACGGCATCCGCCTGTGGAACCTCGAGGACGGTGAGGAAATCGCCCTTGCCGGCGAGGCCGAACCGTTGCGCGACACGCCGGTGATGGCGCTCGCCGTCTCGCAGGACGGCGCGCTGTTCGCCACCGGTTCGGCCGACGGCACGGTGCAGGTCTGGCGTGCGGCGGACGGCGCGCTGGCCCGCGCCATGCCGAAGCAGGACTTCTTCATCGGCTCGCTGACGTTCGCCGCCAAGGGAACGCGACTCGTCGCCTCCTGCGGCTACCACTGTGCCGACAGGAACCGCTCGGTCGTCTGGAACGTGGAAAGCGGCGAACAGGTGCTGACCTATGCCGGTCATGACGGCACCGTCTTCGCCAGCACCGCCAACGCCGACGGCTCGCTGGTGGCCACCGCCGGCGGCACTCGCCATTCGATCCAGATATGGGACCCAGCGACCGGCGAGCAGAAGGCGGTGCTGCAGGGCAAGGGCCAGCCGGTGACGGCGGTCGGCATCGACGCGGCGGGCGGTACCGTGGCATGGGGCAACGCCAATCCTTGCCCCGACAAGGTCGCCTGCCCTGCCGACCTCGGCACCCTGACCACTGCCCTGGCGCTGCCGAATGCGGAGCGCTTCTTCGACAGCCCGATGCCGGTGGAGCGGCAGGAGGGCTTCCTGCGCGCGCAAGCAATCGTTGGCCAATGGTCGCTGACGGCCAAGCCCGGCGGCAAGGAAGGGCTGGAAAACGCCGTGCTGGAGATCGGCAACGGCGGCAAGCCACCTCATACGATCGAGAACACGCCGCAGAACGGCTATGCCCATGCCGCCTTCACGCTGATCCGCGACGGCCTCGGCCTGATCACCGGAGGCACTGACGGCACTCTGCTCGAATACCGCACTGAGACGGCGCGCGTGTCGGGCGAGTTCACCGGCCATACCGGCGAGATCCATGCCATGGCGGCGGCCGAGAAGGCCGGCCTGCTGGTCACCGGCAGTGCCGACCAGACGCTGCGGCTGTGGAACCTCAAGACCCGCAAGCTGATCGTCTCGATGTTCTTCGCCGGCTCCGAATGGATCGCCTGGACCCCGCAGGGCTATTATTATTCCTCGCCGGACGGCGACAGACTGATCGGCTGGCAGGTCAACCAGGGACCTGACCGCGAAGGCCGCTACATCCGCTGCGACCAGCTCAAGCGCTATCTGTGGAGCCCCGAGATCGTACGGCGCGCCATCATCCTGCGCAGCGCCGACGATGCCATCAAGGAACTGCGGCCCGGGGTCGACCGCGAGTTGCAGAAGCTCCTGGAACGCAAGCCACCCGAGTTCCAGGCGCGTGTCGCCGCTGATCAGTCCGGCGTTCGCGACGGCTTCGTCGCCGTCGAGATCACCGGCGCCAGGGAAGGCGGCGCCGACGTCGCCGATTTCTCCATCCTGTCCAACAGCCGCAACGTCGGCGCCTTCACCGCACGCTCGGCCGACGGCGGCGCCACGACCGTCGTCGAAGTGCCGGTCGAGGACGGCGAGAACACTATTCGCATTACCGGCACCAACGAATTCGGCTATCTCACCGAGCGTTCGGTCACCACGCTCGCCCGCAAGAAGGAAAAGGCGGCCAACAAGGGCAAGCTCTACCTCGCCGTCATCGGCGTCGACAAATATCCGTTCCTCACCGACGCCTGCGGCGGGCGCCCATGCGACCTGCGCTACCCGGTGGACGACGCCACCGGCTTTCTCAAGGTGGCGATGGAAAAGAGCGCACCACTCTTTTCCTCGATGGAATCGCTGGTGCTGGTCAACAAGGACGCGACCATCGACAGCGCCGCGCTCGCCGGCAGCGGCGAGGTGCTGGAGCCGGATTCCGACACGATCGACGACCAGCTCGCCGATTTCCTCGACAGGCCCGGCGAGAACGACACGACCATCGTCTTCGTCGCCGGCCATGGCATCAACATCGACGATGACTATTATTTCATCCCCACCGACGGCCGCAAACAGGACGCCGAGCGCTGGAAACGCTCCTCGCTGGTGGACTGGTCGGACATCCAGAAATCGGTCGAGCGCGCCAAGGGCATGCGTTTCATGCTGCTCGACACCTGCCACGCGGCCAATGCCTTCAATCCGAGGCTGGAGAAGGACGCGCAGGACGCCCGCATCGTCGTCTTCTCGGCCACCGCCGCCAACAACACCGCCGCCGAGCTGCCGGAACTCGGCCACGGCGTCTTCACCTATTCCGTGCTGGAAGGCCTGCGCGGCAAGGCCAGGACCTCCGACAGCGGCGTCACGCTATTCGGGCTGGCCGACTACATCTCCAAGGAAGTCGTGCGCCTGACCCAATCCCAGCAGAAGCCGTTCTACTATGTCGGCGGTGTGGAGAACATCGTGCTGGCCGAGCCGTGAGCCATCCCAAGCCCGGCAATCCACGCATGACCGAAAGCCGGCTGAACGCAGCCGGGCTGATCGTCCTCTTCCTTGCCCTTCTGTTTCCCTTGCTCGCGCGCGCTGTCCCCGCCTGCCCGCCCGCAGCCGGCAATTTCGGCCCTTTCTACGATGACGCAGGCCAGTTCCGGCAGGCCATCGCCGCCGTCGCCGATACGCGGGCATCGAACAGGCGGCTCACCGGCATCACCGTGCCGCACCACCTGCTGGCGGCCGATCTCATGGCGCTCGGTATCCATGCCGCCTCCAACTTTTCCTATAAGCGCATCGTGCTCCTCGCACCCGATCACTTTCACCGTTCCAAAAAGCCGTTCGCCACCACGCAGCATGGCTTCGATACTGTCCTAGGCCCGGTGAAGACGGATCGCGACGCCGTCACCATGCTGACGCGATATGCCGACATGGTGGAAATTTCCTGCCTGTTTTCCGAGGAACATGGCGTCCTGGCCCTGCTGCCTTTCCTGCGGCACTATTTTCCAGACGCCGGGATCGTGCCCGTCGCCATGTCGGCCAAGGCCAAGCGCGCCGACTGGGACAGACTCGCCGAGGCGCTGAAGCCCATCGTCGACGGTGATACGCTTGTCGTCGAATCCACCGACTTCTCGCATTTCCTGCCGCAGCACGAGGCCCGACGCTTCGACCAGCAGACGCTCAACCTGTTGGCCGCCGGCGCGTTTGACGGCATTGCGGCATTGCGCCAACCCGACCACGCCGATTCCGTCGGCGCGCTCTATGTCCAGACCAAGTTACAGGCCGAGCTGTTCGGTGCCCGCCCTCTCGTCGTCGCCAACGAGAACTCGCAGGAGCGTTCACCGGCTCATGAACAGCGCACCACCAGCTACATGGTCGTGCTGTTCGGCGCGTTCGACGCCGGTTTCAACAATCCGGCACGGCCGCAGGACAGGCTGACCTACTTCGCCGGCGACGTGAATTTCGGCCGCGCCATGAAGAAGGTCCTGCTGCGCGACGGCGTCGCCGACGCCATCGCCGACGATGTCCTGTCCGTCACCGGCGGACGGCCGCTGGTGGTCAATCTCGAAGGCGTCGTGCTGCCCAACGTGCCGGAGGCGATCGACGGCATGACGCTTGCCATGCCGCGGGAATTGACCATCGATTTTCTGAAGCGCCTGAACGTCGTCGGGGCAGGCTTGGCCAACAACCATGCCTTCGACCTCGGCCCGTCCGGCTATGCCGAAACCGTCGCCGCGCTCGATGCCGCCGGCATCGCGCATTTCGGCCAGGGCGAGGCGCTTGCCCTTCCCGATCTCGACGTTGTCGGCCTGACCGACATCGACACCAACGGCTCGGCTTTCAAGGATCTCGTCTCCCCCGCCCTGCTCGACCGGCTGGTGCGGCCGGATGCCTCACGCCCGATCGTCGCCTTCGTCCACTGGGGCCAGGAATACGTCACCGAGCCCTCCGCCCGCGAGGTCGCACTGGCCGATGCGATGCGGCTGCGCGGCGTGTCCATCGTCGCCGGCGGCCATCCGCATGTGTCGAGCGGCAGGCTCACATCGCTCGGCGGCGGCGATACGGTGGAAGTCTATTCGCTCGGCAACTTCCTGTTCGACCAGGGCGCCGACCGCGCGTCGGGCGCCATGCTGGAGGTGCGCGTCTTCGCCCAGGGCACGATCTTTTGCCGGCTCATCCCCTTGCCGAACTACTTCGATAGGGGCCGCAACTGACGCCCAGCCGGAGTCGATCCGGAAAGGCGTCAAGAGCTTTCCAAGCGTCTACCCGCAGCCGAGAACGTTGCGCGGCAGATAGCAGGCAGCGGGTTCCGTCTTGCTCTCGAAGCGGGTTTCCTTCGGGCGGAAATAGAAGAACGTGACCGGCTTGCTCTCGCGCACCGAGCCGTCGGCGAATTTGGCCGCGATGGAAAAGCGGTGGATCGACGACATCGACGACCACATCTTCAGCCGTGCCGTATAGGACTCGATGTTGCGGTTGCCGCGCACCGGCATCGGGATGACGTAGTCGTGCTTGTCGATCGGAAACTCGACGTCCTGGTAGCGCGTGGCCTCCGGCGAGCCGCCGAAGCCGTCGCCGCATTCGGCCGCCTCCTCCGGCGTCTCCAGATAGGCCAGCGTCAGATCGAGCTGGAACGCCTCGCTCTGCTGCGCCGTGTTGCCGTAGTCGTCTGTCCAGGAGTAGTCGAGCGTGCCGATACCCGTCAGGTTCATGAAATTCATCGAGCCGTACACGTAGTCGGCAAGCTCGCCGAAATCGACCTTGTTGAGCACCTGCCGCCGGCAGACGGCGAAGGCATCCTGCGAGGGGCAGGTAAAGCGCTCCTTTTCCAGCGCCGCCGTATCGACGCCCGCCTGCTGCAGCACGTCCTTGATCGAGACGTCCACGCCGTCGGCGAACGTGCCGGCGTCGACCGTATAGGCCGGACTCGGGTCGCCGACCAGTTCGAAGGTCTGCTCGTCCATCCGCCGGAAGCGGATCGATACCTTCATGTCCTTGGCCTCGCCCCATCCGTTGTTGAGGATGGAAAAATCCGGACGGAAGCCGACGCAGCCATTGTGCTCGGCCAGCGACAGCATCGGCTTGCGATAAGCCTCGCTGGAGGCGACCTTCATCTCCAGGCCCTTGAGCTTGACGCGCCCCTTGCCCGTCGTCTCCAGGCCGACAACGGCGAAGGCCGGCGCGTTTTCCCAATCCATACCCTGAAAATAGTCGCCGCCGGCCCGAACGGTGCCGTCGCCGTTCCAGGCGGCGTTGTATTCCTCGGATACCGGATAGATGGCGACATCTTCGTCGCGCACGAGATGCTGGTATTGCATGTCGGATTGCTGCGTCATGCGGTCGTCGACGACGACGCCGATCTCGACCTTGCCGGCGTCGCCGCCGCCCGCCTGCGCCTTGATGAGGCCGCCGACGCGCGCATCGGCCAACACGTCGGGGCGGTTGGCGCCGACCTCGCGTCCCATCGCCCATTGCGATTCATAGACGGTGCCGCCCGCAAGCCGCGTCCGGCCCTTGCCGTCCTTGCGGCCGTTGACGAACGTGCCTTCGAAAATCTCGCCCGTGCGTGACAGCAACCGGCCCTTGCCATTTGGCAGGCCGGCGACGAAGCCGCCTTCGTAGCGATTGCCGGCGGTATCGACGTGGACACCCTGGCCGTCGAGCACGCCGGCGGCCCACTGGCCTTCGAACACCTCGCCGGTGCGGATTTCCAGCCTGCCCTGCCCGTTGGGCCGGCCGTCCTTCATCTCGCCAAAATAGCTCGAATAGACCGTCGCCGGATCGTAGCTGGCCGAGCCGCGCACGCGCCAGACCAGCTTGCCCTTGCCGGTGACGATTCCATCCGCCGCGACCGTCGTATCGGGCGACGGGCCGGCGGCCGGTTCCCAGACGAAATCGAGATTCATTTGCGGATGGAAATCCCATACCCGCACCAGCCTGCGCGCCACCGAGCGCGTTTCAGCGTCGTAGAGGATCTGCACCCTTTCGGCCCATGCGCCTGCGGTGCTCGTTCCCTGTCCCTCGGCGCCCGTCGCCGGCATGGCCACGCAAAGCAGACACGCCGTCGCCGCAAGCACCGACCGGAGCTGCATTCCTGCCCGTTTCATCCGTCCCCCCGAATGGATGCCCATGGATGACCAAGCGTAATCGGCGCTTCGGCGCCGCGCAAGAGAGGCCCTGCGGGGTATTGTCCAGTGTCGAAGCCGGTTTCCGGTGAACGCGAAACCGGCGGCGGATCATCCCGCCGCCGGCCCGAGAATGGATGGATCGGCCGCCGACCAGGCGACCCTCCGATCTACTTCCAGAGGCTGTTGATCCACTCGATATTGACGGCGTTCAGCCGGATGGCCGTGTTGGCGTCCGGGCTTTCGGCGATGTTCACGCCGGTGATGATGCGCTGCTTGGACTTGTTGTCGTAGGCATAGACCGAACTGCCCGAGGAACCCGGATAGGTGTCGCAATCGTAGGCGAAATTCTCCGATCCGACATTCTCCGCCATCACGTCGCAGGTGGCGCGCCACATCGTGCCCATCGGCTTGTCGCCCGGATAGCCGACGATGTTGGCGGTGAAGTCGCCGAGATCGTCGAAGTTGGAATAGCCGAGCCAGCCGAGGCTGTTGCCGACGTCCTGCTTCAGCGTGACGATACCGAGATCCCAAGGCACGACCGAGCCGTAGTAGCCCTGATAGTTGTCGATGAAGCCCTGCAGGATATAGGCGCTGTCATAGGTGAAGGCGCCGAACGGGGCGTCGTCGGCGGTGCTGCCGTTGAGCGCCGGCACGAACAGGAACTCGTCCAGCCAGTCCTTGTCCTCATGGCTGTAGAGGCAGTGCGCGGCAGTCAGCACCGTGCGCGGGCCGATGAGCGTCGCCGAGCAGCTTCCGTAGTTGCCCGTCTTGGGCGACTTGGCCTCCAGATAGCCGATGGCGCTGAACGGATAGACCTTGGTGTTCTTGATCTGAACGCGGTCGTCTTGGCCGAACACCTGTCGGTTGGCTTCATCCCCCTCGTTCAGTGCCGGATCTTCGGTCTTCTGCGGCCCGGATGTCGCATCGTCGCCGGATTGCCCGCCGTCGGCCGGTGCATTCATCTCCTCGATCACAAGATTGCGGATCGCCTCGCTCGGCGCCTCCTGGATGGCCTTTCCTTCGGCCGACTTGCCGACGACGCCGTAGGACTTCACCGCCGTGTCCTCGTCGGTCAGCGGCGCGGCGCGGCTGGCTTCGTCTTCGCTCAGCTTCGGCGGCGCGATCGGTTTGGCCCGGCCCGGCTTGAAGTCGTCGGAGCCGACGTCGCGCATACTTTCGCCGTTGCCGGCATTGGCGCTGCCGGCCTGCTGCGCCATGGCAGGCAATGCCCACATGGCCGTAGACACAAGCGCGGACGCAATGATGGTCTTTGTCAGTTTTGTCACGTTGAGACTCTCCCAAAAGTCAGCAAGGGCTGGATCAGAACAGAACAATGTTGTCGAGATCGTGGTGGCATTCGAAAATGCCGGCGCCCCCGCGATCCCCCTTATCGCGGCCGTGTCTTCACCCCCGGCGCGCCTTCGCAGTCTGCCCAAAATAATCCCATTTTGGAAACGACAAATCGCTTCCACGTAGCCCGCGGGGGGCTATAGGGTCCGCAATGGGCAGGGCACACACGGACATCCATGGATTGCCAGCGACGAGGCGCGCCGCAGCGAGCGGCACGCCGCCTGCCTTGGGGAACAACCGTCTCAGGAGGACACAGGTGACATTCATTAATCGGATGGGCATCAATCGGGTGGGCATCGACCGGGCTGCATCGCTCGCCGCCGCATCGCTGCTGGCGCTCGCCGCCACGGCAGCGGTCGGCAGCATCGCATATGCGGACGCCGCCAAACCGGAAGCGGCGGTATCGCCGATGAAGCGCGTCGCCGAGGCGCGCGCCAAGGCAAGGGTCGAAAATCCCGACGGCGCCGATCGCGTCTTCGGCGGCAAGGAGGCCGAGAAAGGACAATATCCGTTCCAGGTCGCGCTGCTCACCAGCGAGAGGCTGGACGAGAGCGCCGACTCGCAGCCCAACGCCCAGTTCTGCGGCGGCAGCCTGATCGCCCCGCAATGGGTGCTGACGGCGGCGCACTGCCTGTCCGACGGCGGCGAAGCGATCGATCCGGAGTCAGTGACCGTGCTGATCGGCGCCACCCATCTCGCCGAAGGCAAACGGGCCAAGGTGAGCGAGGTCGTCGTCCACGAGGGCTATTCGACCGACACGCTCGACAACGATATCGGCCTGTTGCGGCTCACCGAACCTGTCGACGCACCGATCATCAGGATCAGCGCCACCGCCGCGCCCGATAGCGGCAAGACCACGGTGACCGGCTGGGGCATGATGGAGGACGGCACCTTCCCCAACGACCTGATGGTTGCCGACCTCGACCTGGAGCCGAATGCGGCCTGCAATAGCGGCATCAAGCAGATCTACGCCAGCGACCTCAGGATGGCGCTCGGCCAGCTCGCCGGCCGCATGCGCTATTCGGAAAAAGGCATCGAGGCAGGGGCCGTCGCCATCGCTTCCGACATGCGTGATCCGCTGACGGCCAACATGATCTGCGCCGGCACGACCAGCGGCCAGCGCGACGCCTGCAACGGCGACAGCGGCGGCCCGCTGTTCGTCGACGGCAAGGACGGGCCGGAGCAGATCGGCGTCGTTTCCTGGGGCGAAGGCCCGGCCGACGGCACCGCCGCCTGCGGCCACAAGAACGCCTATGGCGTCTACACACGCCTCGGCAACTACGTGTCCTGGGTCGAGGCCAAGATGCAGACGCCTGCCCCCGAACCGGAGAAGGCACCGGGCAACGGCACCGCGCAGAAGCCGAAGACGTAAGGCTGTTTTAGAACAGACTTCGGGCGGCGGGAGAAATCCCGCCGCTTCCGTCTTGATTGCCTAGAGCATTTTGCAGCCAGACGGAATCGTTTGGCGTCGCACAAATGCGGCCAAAACAAAGAGATAGATCGTTTCACCGTTTCCGTGAAACGATCTATTTCCGCGGCGGTCCCTTGCGTTCGGCCGAGGCGGCCCACAGGTTGATGTCGGACTCGCGCGCGTAACGGTCGATCTCGGCCAGTTCCGCCTCGCTGAAATCGAGGTTCTTCAGCGCGCCCACGCAATCCTCCACCTGGTCCGGCCGGCTGGCGCCGATCAGCGCCGAGGTGACGCGACCGCCGCGCAGCACCCAGGCCAGCGCCATCTGCGCCAGGCTCTGGCCGCGCTTGCCGGCGATGGCGTTCAGCGCCTTGATGTTGGCGATAGCCCGCTCGTTGATGAAGGCGGTTCTGAGCGACTTGCCCTGGCTGGCCCTGCTACCTTCGGGGATGCCTCCGAGATATTTATCCGTCAGCATGCCCTGCGCCAGCGGCGAAAACACGATCGAGCCGACGCCGAGCCCTTCCAGCGTATCGAGCAGCCCGTCCTCCTCCACCCAACGGTTGAGCATCGAATAGCTCGGCTGGTGGATGACGCAGGGCGTGCCGAGCCGATGCAGGATGTCGGCCGCCTCGCGCGTGCGCTGCGAGTTGTAGGAGGAGATGCCGGCATAGAGCGCCTTGCCTGAGCGCACCGCATGATCGAGCGCGCCCATCGTTTCCTCCAGCGGCGTGTCGGGATCGAAACGGTGCGAATAGAAGATGTCGACATAATCGAGCCCCATGCGCCTGAGGCTCTGGTCGAGGCTGGAGAGCAGGTATTTGCGGCTGCCCCATTCGCCATAGGGGCCGGCCCACATCTCATAGCCCGCCTTGGTCGAGATGATCAGTTCATCGCGGTAGCCGGCGAAATCGGTGCGCAGGATCTCGCCGAATGCCCGTTCGGCCGAGCCGGGCGGCGGGCCGTAATTGTTGGCGAGGTCGAAATGCGTGATGCCGAGGTCGAACGCCTTGCGCACGATCGCCTGCTTGGTGCGATGCGGCGTGTCGTCACCGAAATTGTGCCAAAGCCCGAGCGAGATCGCCGGCAGCTTCAGGCCCGAGCGTCCGCAGCGATTGTAGAGCATCGAGGAATAGCGGTTCTCGGCGGGGGTGTAGGGCATGGGATATTTCCAGTTGAAGACGTTACGGGTGCGTCCTTCGAGGTTCGCTCCGTTCGCACCCGTAACTCAGCCTGTTTGAGATAAAACGGCAAGGCTACTTCTTCGCCAGCAGCGCCTTCGCCTCCTTCACGCCCAATGCGGCGGGCCGCTCGCATGTGGTTTGCATGGCAACGAATTTTCCCGTCTCGCCCGATCGCAAAATGCCGGTCATGACCTCGACGGCGTGCAGCGCCAGTTCCATCGAACAGCGGTGCGGCCGGCCTTCCATGATCGCCAGCGCCATGTCGGCAAGGCCGGCGGTGCGGTAGTTGGCCATCATGCCGTGCGGATGCTTCTCGTTGGCGACGGCGAAGGGATGGTCCCATTTCGGCAGCGTCTTCACCGCCGATTCGCCCTTGGTGTAGCTGACGACACCGCCGAAGAAGTTCGGGTCGGGCACGAAGACCGTGCCGGCCTCGCCGTAGAGTTCCATCGGCGCATGGCCATGGCGCCAGACATCCCAGCTCGTGTTCAGCGTCACCACCGCTCCGTTGTCGAACTGGAGGATCGCATGGATGGTCGTCGGCGTGTTGACGGGGATCTTCTCGCCCTTGCGCGGTTTAGACAGGATCGTGCGCTCCTTCGCCGGCGTGGTGGCGACGGCGGCAACCTGGCGTACCGGGCCGATCAGCTGGATCAGGTCGGTGACGTAGTAGGGACCGATATCGAGCACCGGCCCTGCCCCCGGCTGGAAGAAGAAATCGGGGTTGGGATGCCAGTGCTCCATGCCGTGGCTCATGACGTAGCAGGTGCCGCTGGTGATTTTCCCCACCTTGCCGGTGTCGATCAGGTTGCGCACGAGCTGGTGCGCGCCGCCCAGGAAAGTGTCCGGCGCCGAGCCGATGCGCAGGCCGATTTTCCCGGCCCGCTTCTTGAGGTCCAATCCCTCCTTCACCGACAACACGAACGGCTTTTCCGAATAAACGTGCTTGCCGGCGTCGAGCACGCGCTTCGACACCTCGTAGTGCACGGCCGGAATGGTCAGGTTGACGACGATGTCGATATCTTTCGAAGCAAGCAGGTCGTCCACCGTCTCGGCGCGCAGCTTGAACTCCTTCGCCCGCGCCTTCGCCGCCTCCATGTTGATATCCGCGCAGGCGCGCATCTCGATGCCGCGAAACAGCGGCGAGAGCCTGAAATAGGCGGCAGAGATGTTGCCGCAGCCGATGACGCCGATCCCGAGTCTTTTCGCCATGGTCCCCTCCGCTCACCAGGCCTTGGCCGATGCGATCGAGCGGCGCGCGAAGCGGCCGATGTCGTTCGGGTTGTCCTGTTCCATGACGTAGTATTCGGCAGCGGTCTTCGCGCGTAGCGTAGTGAACAGAGCGGGCCAGTCGATGGTACCGTGGCCGACATCGGACCAGCCGTCCTCGTCCAGCCCCTCGCCCGCCCTGGCGATGTCCTTGACGTGCACCGCCGAAATCCGCTTGCCGTGCCTCTCGATCCAGGGCAACGGATCGGTACCGCCGCGCACCACCCAGGCGACGTCCATCTCCCAGCCGATGCCGGGTGCGGCTGACAGGATATGGTCCATCGGCACCGACCCGCCGGCGAGCGGCTTGAACTCGAAATCATGGTTGTGCCAGGCAAAGCCGTAGCCGGCCGCCTTCGCCTTCTCACCCGCCTTCGCCAGCCGCTCGGCGAAACCGCGCCAACCGGCGGCATCGGTCGGCCGCGCCTGCGCCTCCAGGTACGGGCAGATCAGGAGCTTCATGCCGAGTGCTTCGGCGATCCGGCGCACACCGTCGAAATCATTCTCCAGCGCATCGATGGAAAAGTGCCCCGTCGGCATGGCGAGCCCGTTCCTGTCGAGTTCGGCCCGCAACGCCTTCGGATCGTCGTACACGCCGCCGAAGCCCTCGACCTCAGTATAGCCGGCCTCGCCGAGCATTTTCAGCACGGAGTTCCACGGCTGGAAGTTGCGGGCACTGTAGAGTTGGAATGACCAGTTCATCGTTTCTGTCCGTTTGCTGGGAGGAAAATTCTCAAATCCGCTTGCCGGCTTCGCCGTCGAACAAGGAGGCCCGCATCGGGTCGAAGCCGATCGTCACCGTCTCGCCGGCGGCCGGCGCGCGCTCGGCGCCGACGCGCACGCTGAATTTTTGGCCAGCGACGAGCAGCCAGACCAGCGTGTCGGAGCCCATCGGCTCGACCACCTCGACGGTCCCGCTCATGGAAAACGGCCAGTCCTCGCCGCTGTTCAGCGCGATATGCTCCGGCCGGATACCGAATGCCGCCGATCCAGCCACGGGGTTCCGCTCGAAACCGTAGGTGGTGAGCGGGATCGAGATGCCGTCCGTGGCGAATTGCCAGCCACCTTTCCCGTCTTCCAGCCGGCCTTCCAGAAAATTCATGCCGGGCGAGCCGAGGAAGCCGGCGACGAAGCGGTTGACCGGCCGGTTGTAGATGACCGGCGGCGCGTCGAATTGCTGGATGACGCCGCCGCGCATGACGGCGATGCGGTCGGCCAGCGTCATCGCCTCGATCTGGTCGTGGGTGACGTAGATCATCGTGTTCTTCAGCTTCCGGTGCAGGAGCTTGATCTCGACGCGCAATTCGGAACGCAGCTTGGCGTCGAGGTTCGACAGCGGCTCGTCGAAAAGGAAGACGTCCACGTCTCGCACCAGCGCCCGGCCGATGGCGACGCGCTGGCGCTGGCCGCCGGAAAGCGCCGCCGGCTTGCGCTGCAAGAGCGGTTCGATCTGCAGGATTTCGGCCGCCCGCGCGATACGGCGGGCGATCTCGTCCTTCGGCGTGCCGGCGACGCGCAGGCCGAAGGACAGGTTCTTTTCCACCGTCATCTGCGGATAGAGCGCGTAGGACTGGAACACCATGCCGATGCCGCGCTCGGCGGGTTCATACCAGGTGACGTTCCGGCCCTTGATGAAGATGCGGCCGTCGGAAATGTCGAGCAGACCGGCGATGCAGTTGAGCAGCGTGGACTTGCCGCAGCCGGAGGGGCCGAGCAACACCACGAACTCGCCCTCGGCGATGTCGAGGTTGAGCGCTTTCAGCACCGATACGGCGCCGAAATCGAGCGACAGGTCCTGCACGGACACGCTGGCGCTGGAGGGGACGGTCAGGTTCATGCGCTCACCCCTTCACCGCGCCGGCGGCGATGCCGCGCACGAACAGTTTTCCCGAAACGAAATAAACCAGCAGCGGCACCAGGCCGGTCAAAAGCGTCGCCGCCATGTTGACGTTGTATTCCTTCACCCCTTGCACGGAGTTGACGATGTTGTTGAGCTGCACCGTCATCGGGTAGAGATCGGGCTTGGTGTAGACGACGCCGAAAAGGAAATCGTTCCAGATGCCGGTGATCTGGATGATCACGGCGACGACGAAGATCGGCAGCGACATCGGCAGCATGATGCGCAGATAAATGCCCCAGAAGCCGGCGCCGTCGACGCGCGCGGCCTTGAACAGCTCCTCCGGCAGCGAAGCGAAATAGTTGCGGAACAGAAGCGTCAGGATCGGCATGCCGAAGATCGAGTGGACCAGCACCAGCCCCGTCAGCGTGCCGTAGAGGCCCATCTCGCGCAGGATGATGACGATCGGATAGAGCATCACCTGGTAGGGAATGAAGGCGCCGACGATGAGGATGGTGAAGAACACCTCCGCGCCCTTGAAACGCCAGTTGGCCAGCGCATAGCCGTTCACCGAGGCGATCGCGATCGACAGCAATACCGACGGCACGGTGATGCGCACCGAGTTCCAGAAGCCACGACTCAACCCATCGCAATTCAGGCCGGTACACGCCTCGGCCCAGGCCTTCACCCACGGCTGGAAGGTGATTTCCACCGGCGGCGCGAAGATATGGCCCAGCCGGATTTCCGGCATCCCCTTCAGCGACGTCACCACCATCACGTAGAGCGGCAAAAGATAATAGACCGCCACGACGAACAACGTGCCGTAGAGGATGATGTTGCGGCGCGACAGCGCCCGGCGCGGCTTGCGGCCACGCGGCCCCGCGAAGTCGGAAGCTGCCGCATCGGTGCCGGCAACGGGCGTCGCAAGCGTGGCAGGCCTGTTCATCGCCGCCCCCGCCGTCCGAATTCCAGATATGCCCAGGGCACGATGACGATGACCACCGAAAGCAGCATCATCGTCGAAGCGGCAAAACCCTGGCCGAGGTTCTGGCCGAGGAACATGTAGTCGTAGACATATTTTGCCGGCACTTCCGACGCATGGCCCGGCCCGCCGCCGGTCTGCGCCACCACTAGGTCGTAGACCTTGACGATGGCCGAGGCGATGATGACCAGCGTGGTGACGAAGACCGGCCGCAGCATCGGGATGACGATGAACAGATACGTCTTCCACACCGGGATGCCGTCCACCCGCGCCGCCTTCCAGATGTCCTCGTCGATGCTGCGCAGTCCGGCCAGCATCAGGCACATGATGAGCCCGGTGCCCTGCCAGAGCGCCGCGATCAGGATGCCGTAGATGACCAGCTGGCGATCGTAGAGCGGGTTGAAGGTAAAGCTCTCCCAACCCAGCGAGCGCACCACGTGCTGCACGCCGAAATCGGGATTGAGCAGCCATTGCCAGACCAGCCCGGTGACGATGAAGGACAGCGCGAACGGGTAGAGGAAGATGGTTCGGAACGTGTCCTCGAAGCGGATCTTGCGGTCGAGCATCGCCGCCAGCAGGAAGCCGATGACGAAGGAAAAGATCAGCGACAGCGCACCGTAGATGAACAGATTCTCGATCGAGACCAGCCAGCGCGGTGTCGACCACAGCCGCTCGTACTGGTCGAGGCCGACGAATTTCCAGCGCGGCAGAAGCTTGGAATTGGTGAAGGAATAGAGGACCGTCCAGGCCGTGCCGCCGACGAACACGACGAGAGCCGTCAGCACCATCGGGATCGAGGCGATCTTCGCGTTGAGATTGCGAAAGAGAGGGTTAGGGCGTTCGCTCTGGCTGCGCATCGCTGTCTTCGTTGCGTAACAGGGATGGCCCGGTCCCGCACGGCGGAACCGGGCCGGTTGCCTGGCGCCGTCCTAGTCGGCCGAGCCGATGATGTCGGCGAAGCGCTTCTGCGCGTCCTCAACGCCCATGTCCTGCTTGGCGAAGAATTCCGCCATCAGGTCGTTGAACTGCGTGTTGGTGTCGGGGCTGATCAACTCATCCGTGCTCTTGATGACGTTGCCCGCCTTCAGCACCTCTAGGCCCTTCTTCATGCAGTCGTTGGCGGTGGTGAGGTCGACGTCGCCGCGCACCGGCATCGACCCCTTCTTGAGGTTGAAGGCCACCTGCGTCTTCGGCGACAGCATGACCGAAGCCAGTTCTTCCTGCGCCTTGGACTTTTCCTCGTCGGCCAGCTTGGGGAAATAGAAGCTGTCGCCACCGGTGGTGATGTAGGCGTTTGGCATGCCGAGCCCGACCAGACAGCTGTAGTCCTTGCCGGCCACCTGCCCCGCCACCTGGAATTCGCCCTGCGCCCAGTCGCCCATCGACTGGCCGCCAGCCTTGCCGGTGATGACCAGGTTGGTGGCCTGGTTCCAGTCCTGGACATTGGAGTTCTTGGCCATCTTGCGGGCGTCGTCGGCGGCCTTGAAGACCTTCGCCATTTCCGGCCCGCCGGCCGCTTCGGCGTCCTTGTCCTGATAGACCTTCAGGTAGAGGTCCTTGCCGCCGATCGCGAGAAGAAGGTTGTTGAACAGGCCGCCCTCCTGCCAGCCCTGCTTGCCTATGGCGAGCGGCGTGATGCCGGCCTTCTCAAGCGCGGGTGCAGCGGCGACGAACTCGTCCCAGTTGGTCGGAACCGCCACGCCGGCATCGGCGAAGGCCTTGTTCGACAGCCACAGCCACTGCCAGGCATGGATATTCACCGGCACGCAATAGACATGGCCGTCGAGCATGCAGCCTTCGAGCAACGAAGGCGGGTTGATGACGCCCTTCCAGTTCTCCTTCGCCGCAATGTCGTCGAGGTTGCGCATCAGTCCGGCCTCGACCAGTTCCTCCGCCTGGCGACCATGGTTGAACTGCGTCGCCCCCATCGGATCGCCGCCGGTGATGCGGCTCACCATGATCGGCCGCGCCGTATCGCCGGAGCCCGCGATGGCGCCATCCACCCAGTGGTTGCCGGTGGCGTCGAAGGCCCTGGCGAGTTCGGCGACGGCAGCCGCCTCGCCACCGGAGGTCCACCAGTGGGTCACCTCCAGGTCCGTCGCGCCCGCGCTGTCGGCGAAGGCAAGGGCGGCGGCGCTCGCCGCCAGCATGGCGGTGACGCTTCTGTATCGCATTTCGCTTTCCTCCCAGAAATCTGAAACGTTACAGATTTTGGATACGGCAAAAAACCACCCGGTGCAACCCTTCCGTCGAAATGGTTGGATATCGCTTTTCCAAACTGCCGGCAAAGCATTGTTTTCTTTCACCTCTAGAGAAATCCGAAGCGAAGTGATTGCATATCTGTAACGTTTCAGAATAAACATGCCTATTCAACGCCGCGACAATTGCGGAGCGGCGATGCGGCTGCTATGCGCCTTGCAGGGCGGAAGCGATGGATCGGGACGACCACACCAGCGAAACGGACGAGACGGAGACGGCCGGCCGGCCGACGCTGAAGACGCTCGCCTTCATGACCGGGCTCGGCGTCACCACCGTTTCGCGCGCGCTGAAGGACGCGCCGGAGATCGGCGCCGAGACCCGCAAGCGCGTGCAACTCGTCGCCCGCCAGATCGGCTATCGCCCGAACCGCGCCGGCGTGCGCCTGCGCACCGGCAAGACCAACGTCATCTCGCTGGTGCTCGACACCGAGGAGCAGATCGGCGGCTTCGTCTCCGACATGATCTACGGCATATCGGAGGCGTTGGCGCCGACGCCCTACCACCTCATCGTCACGCCCTATTCGCGCAACAACGACCCGCTGGAACCGGTGCGCTACGTGGTCGAGACGGCATCCGCCGACGGCATCATCATCTCGCGCACCGAGCCGGACGACAAGCGTGTGCGCTACATGACCGAGCGCGGCTTTCCCTTCGCCACGCACGGCCGTACCGCTATGGGCATCGAGCACCCCTATCACGACTTCGACAACATGGCTTTCGCCGCACAGGCTGTGGAAAGATTGGCGGCGCTCGGCCGCCGCAGGCTGGCGCTTCTGGCGCCGCCCGCCAACCTCAGCTACTTCCACCACATGCGCGACGGCTTCGCCGAGGCGTTCGCCGAGCACGGCCTGACGGAAGTGCCGCTGACTGGCGTCACCGTCGATCATTCCATCGAGGCGATCCGTGCCCGCACGGCCGAGCTGATGCGCCGCAAGGTGCGGCCGGACGGCATCGTCAGCGGCGCGGGTGCCGCCACCTTCGCGCTGGTCGCCGGCATCGAGGACGCCGGCTTCCGCCTCGGCACCGACATCGACATCGTTTCCAAGCAGGCCTCGCGCCTGCTGCACCTGCTGCGCCCGCAAATCCACGTCGTCAACGAGGATGTGCGGCTGGCCGGCACCGAACTCGCCCGCGCCGTCATGGCGCGCATCGATGGCAAGCCGGTGGCCGCGCTGCAAAGCCTGAGCCGGCCGGACGCGGTGGAAGCCTTCGGACAGGACGGATAGTCCTTCGGATCGATGGCCCAAGCCAACGGGGATGCCGCGCCCCGGCAGCCCTGCTATAGATCTGGCTTAAATCCGGAGTGCAGCCTTGCCATCGTCCCGCGACCGTCTCGAAACCATTCTCCAGCGTCTGCAAGCCCGAGCAGGCGACGAGCGCGTCTTCACGAGGCTTTATATCGAAGCCGCCCGCGCGGCGGCCGATGCCGCCGATGCGCGCCGCAAGGCCGGCGTCACGCTCGGGCCGCTGGACGGCACCATCGTCTCGATCAAGGATCTGTTCGACGTCGCCGGCGAGCCGACGTTGGCCGGTTCCGTACTGCGGCGCAGCGCTGCGTCCGCCACCGCCGACGCGGTAATCGTCATGCGGTTGCGAAGGGCCGGCGCTGTCATCATCGGTAAGACAACGATGACGGAATTCGCCTTCACCGCTGTCGGCGACAATCCGCACTATGGCACGCCCGGTAATGCCGCCGATGCCAGCCTCATTCCCGGCGGCTCGTCCTCGGGTGCCGGCGTGTCGGCCGCCGAAGGCACCAGCGACATCGCCATCGGCTCCGACACCGGCGGTTCGGTGCGCATCCCGGCGGCCCTGAACGGTGTCGTCGGTTTCAAGCCGACGGCGCGGCGCGTGCCGCTCTCCGGCGCCTTTCCGCTGTCGCCGACGCTGGATTCGATCGGCCCGCTGGCTCGCAGCGTCACCCGATGCGCGGCGGCGGATGCCGTCATGGCCGACGAGGAATGGACGCCCCTGCCCGCCCTGTCCCTCTCCGGCCTGCGTGTCGGCGTCCCGCGCGGAACGCTATTCGACGGCACCGAGGACGAAATCGCTGCCGCCTTTGAAGATATAATGGGTAAGCCTGGGCTTACAGGATCGCATATCGCCGATTTCGGCATCGATGACCTGTTGGCCGAGATGAAGGCGACGCGCAAGCGCGCCTCGATCGCGGCGATGGAGGGCGCCGAAATCCACGCCGACTGGCTGGCGACGGGTGCCGGCGTACCGGTCGACCCGCATATGGCGGAACCGCTGGAGCGCGCCGCTGCCGTGCCGACACCTTTCTACATGCGCGCCCTGCGCCGACGCGCCGAACTGGCGGCCGCCATGGACGAGCGCCTTGCCGGCCTCGATGTGCTCATGCTGCCGACCGTGCCGCTTTTCGCGGCGCCGATTTCCCTAATGGCGGCCGACGAAAGGCTGCGCGACCGCACCGAGGGCCTCTTGCTGAGAAACACGCAGGTCGCCAACCAGTTCGACCTCTGCGCCGTCACGCTGCCAATGCCCGGAACTCGCCTGCCGGCAGGGTTGATGCTGGTGGCGCGGAACGGCCACGACCGGCGACTGCTGGCGATCGCCGCCGCCGTGGAAAGGTTGCTTGGCGCTTAACGCGCCTTGCAGCGCGCGGCTTCGCCCGCCGTCGCCTTGCGCTCGACCGCCGTTGCGACGAGGTAGGGTAGGTCATACGCCTTGCCCGTATAAGTCACCGTCCGCCGCTCAATGGAGCCGCGCAGCACCAGCTTTCCGGCATAGAGCAGATCGGACAGATCGGCCGGCCGGTCCTTTTCAGGCAGTCGTTTCGTGTCGATAGACACACCCTTGATGATCGCGCCGGTCTTGAGGTCGAACGCATTGTTCGACGGGCAGGGCGCCTTCACGCAACGCAACCCGTTGTCGCAGTAGACGTAGAGGCCGGGAGCCGCATAGGCCGAACCGGCGGCAAGAAAGACCGGCACGGCGGCCAGGAGCTTGAGAGCCATCATGGCGCAACCCTGGCTTGCGATTGCGGCGAAAACCGGCCGTCAGCCGGCAGCCGGAAACCGCTGTCGATAGCGCTCGACGACTTCGGGGTTGCGCAGGTTGACCGGAAGCTCGCCGGCGAGCACGCGCAGCGCCTCGCCCGCCGCTCCCGTTCCCATCCGCATCATCGATTCCTCGGTGATACCGGCCATGTGCGGGGTGACGATGACGTTGTCGAGCGAGAAATAGGGATGGTCCGGCGGCAGCGGCTGGGTCGAAAAGACGTCCAGCGCCGCACCACCGAGGCGGCCCTCGCGCAGCGCCGCGACCAGTGCCGCATCGTCCACCACCGGGCCGCGCGAGACGTTGATCAGCAGCGCGCCGGGCTTCATGCGTGCGATGCGGTCTGCGCTGATCAAACCCCGCGTTTCCGGCGTCAGCGGACAGCAGAGCACCACGACATCGCTTTCGGCGACCAGTTCGTCGATGGGCACGAAGCGCACGCCTTCCGGCGCGGCACGCGTACTGCGCGTCGTCGCCAGCACCGTGAGACCGAAGCCGTGCGCGGCGATGCGGCCGACCTCCTGCCCGACCGCGCCGAGCCCGACGATCCCGATGGTGCGGCCCGCCAGTTCGTGGTTGAGGTCGGCATGCGCGCGGCCCGCCAGCCAGCCGTCCCGGCGCAGGTCGCGGTCCATCATGCGGAAGCGCCGCAGAAGCGCCAGTGCTGCGAAGATGACATGCTCGGCAACGGAGCGCGCATTGACGGCCGGAACGTTCGCCACCAGCACGCCGGCGGCGGTCGCCGCCTCCATCGGGATCATGTCGAGCCCGGCTCCGTGGCGGATCGCGGCCTTGAGCCGCCCGGCACCGGCAAACAGGGCTTCCGGCAGCGGCGCCCGCACGATGACGATGTCGGCGTCGGCCGCTTCGCGCGCCAATGTGGCGCCGTCGAGCGCCGAGGCGATCGCCAGATCGCCCGCACCGGCGAGCATCTCTGATGCGCGCGGATGCAGCGGATGGGTGGAATAGATTTTCGGCATCGGAGGCTAGGCCCGTTCCAGCGCCGGTTCGCCGGGCACGCCGGCGCCGCCGATCAGCCCCTTCCAGTAGCTTTCGGCGCCTTGCAGATGCGCGCTCATCAGCGCCTGCGCCAGGTTGCCGTCGCGCCTAAGCAGCGCCTCGTAGATCTGGATATGCTCGGCATGCGATTTGCGGCCGCGTTCCGGGTCGTTGAAATAGACCGGCAGGCGCTTCTCGCCCATGACATAGTAGACCGAGCAGACGCGATGGAAGACGCTGTTCTTGGTCGCGCGCACGATCTCCAGATGGAAGTCGCGGTCCTGCTTCGCCAATCCGCGGCCGGCGTCCAGCTGCTCCTCAGATTCCTTCAGGATTTCGCGCAGCCGCTCGAAATTCTCCTCCGTCGCTCGCACGCAGGCGAGTTCGGCCGCCTTGATCTCGTGGATCTTCCTCAGTTCCACCGTTTCGTAGATCTGCACCGGATCGAGCGGCAGGCCGGCGCGCGCGAACAGCGCCATGGCTTCGACGCTGGCCTGCTTGGTGTCGATATAGATGCCGGACTTGGCGCGGCGTTCGACGATGCGCATCGCTTCGAGGATGGCCAGCGCCTCGCGGATCTGGCCGCGGCTCACAGAAAAGTGCTCGGCCAGTTCCCGTTCGGAGGGCGTGCGGCCGCTCTCGCTGTCGCAATGGGCAAAAAGGTAGGCCGCCAGTTCGGCGAGAAGGTTTTTCTCTTTCATCTCAACAGCGTTGCGCGTGCGCCTCCAGAAAACGCTCGGAGACGGTGAAGCCAAGCCCCGGCGATTCCGGGATCGCTATCATACCGTCCTTCGCTTCGACAGTCTCTTCGACAAGATCGTGGATCATCGGATTGGCGCCCAGCGAATACTCCACGATAAAGGAGGCGGGCGAGGCCGCGCAGACATGCAGGCCGGCGAAGAAGCACGGCGCACCAGCCCACAGATGCGGTGCAAAGCGCAGGTTGAAGGCGCTGGCCAACGTGCCGATGCGCATCGCCTCCGTGATGCCGCCGCAGAAGCCCGGATCCGGCTGGAAGATGTCGGCGGCCTTCATCACGGCAAGGTCGCGGAAGGCGTAGCGCGTCGCCTCGCTCTCGCCGGTCGCGATCGGCACCGGACTGCCGGCGCGCAATTCGGCCAACCCCGGCTTGTCATCGGCGTTCACCGGCTCCTCGAACCAGGCGAGGTCCTGATCGGCGACGAGATGAATGAACCGCTTGGCCTCCGCCACCGTGTAGGTGCCATGGGCATCGACCATCAGGTCGACGGCGGGGCCGAGCGCCTGCCGCGCCGCCTTGACGCGCCCTGCCGAGATATGCGCGGCGCCGTCCATGGCGCCGACGCGCATCTTCACCGCCTTGAAACCGCCCTTTTCGATGTAGGAGGCAAGCTGCTCGCCCACCCCTGCTGCGTCGGCCCAGCCGCCGGAGGCATAGGCCGGCAGCCGGTCGGCCTTGCGCCCGCCGAGAAGCCGCCAGACTGGCTGGCCGAGCGACTTGCCCAGAATGTCCCACAGCGCGATGTCGACGGCGCTGATGGCGGCGACGCTCAGGCCCCGCCGCGCCAGTTGCGGCATGGCATGGCCCTCGGCGGCAGCCATCTGGTGGCGCGAACCGTTGTAGAGCATCTCCCAGATGACCGCGATGTCGGCCGGATCGCGGCCGACAAGCTGCGGCCCGACCTCGTGGTTGAGCATGTGGACGAGCGCACCGTAGCTGCCGGCGCTGCCGGCCGCGTTCTTGCCCTCGCCCCAGCCGACCAGCCCGTCGTCGGTCTCGATGCGCAGGATGGCGGCGTCGAAGGTCGTCACCTGGCCGAAGTCGCTGCGGTGCTGCCGCGCGGCTTCGATCGGGATGCGGACCCACCAGGCTTGGACCGTCTTGATGCGCATGATCGTCGTCTCGAACCTCTGGCGGGATGGAGCCTGGGAATGGCCGGACGGCGGGCCTTGTCAGGCCGGCATCGTCTTGCCGATCAGCGGCAGGATCGTTTCCGCCGTGATGCGCATCTGGTCGGTGTAGAACGTCTCCGTCAGCAGGCTGGAGCCATGATCCTGGATGAACTTCAGCTGTTCGGGCGAGATGTCGACCGGGTTGCGCTCGACCATTTCCGGATAACGGTTGGCCGGCGTGCGATCGACCGGAGCGACGAACTCGTTGGTCAGCGCGCCGTCGTAGCCGATCTCCTTCAGCGTGCCGACGATCTTCTTCCAGTCGATGGTGCCGATGCCGGCGGCGAAGCGGTTGTTGTCGGCGACGTGGAAGTCGAACAGCCGCTTGCCGGCCTTGCGGATGGCCTCGGTGACGTCGAACTCCTCCATGTGGATGTGGTAGGCGTCGAGGCAGATGCCGCATTCCGGCGAGACGGCATCGGCCAGCGCCATCGCCTGCTCGCCGCGGTTGAACAGATAGGTCTCGAACCGGTTGAGCGGTTCGATGGCGATCCTGACGCCGACCTTCTTGGCATGGGTGAAGCATTCGCGCGTGGCGTCGACCACCCACTTCCACTCCTCCTCCTCGGTGCCGTCCGGCACCACCTTGCCGACGGTCGCCGGCACCAGCGTGATGATCTCGCCGTCGAGTTCGCTGATCATAGTGAGTACGTCCTTGACGTACTGGACCGAACGTTCGCGCTGGCCCTGATCCCGGGCGGCGAGGTTGCGCTCGCCCAGCATCAGCGTCACCGCTCCCCAGCAGCGGATGCCGTATTCCTTCAGAAGCGCACGCGTCTCCTTGGTCTTGTACTGCTCGGGCTCACCGGAAATCTCGATCGATTCGTAGCCGAACTTCTTGATGCGCTTGAGCGTGACTTCGAGCGGCTCTGCCCGCATCCAGTTGTGCGTCGAAAGATGCATGATCGGTTCCTTCCCGGATTTGCCTGTAACTGTCCGTCCAGTCGGCCATGCGCGAACGCACAGCCGGCTCCTCCCCCACCGGTCTCAGTTTTTCAAACTGGTTAGACCAATTGAGCTTTCGATGACCTCTACAGCAATTTCTACGGCACGGCAAGGAGTGAGCATCGATTGAGTATTTCGAGATACAAAATATTGATTTTCAACATATAATATCGATTTATGTCACTCTGCAGAAACGGCGAAACCACAGCGCCACCTTGACCTCACCGACATATTTGGTCATACCAGAATAAAGGGCGGAGAAAACGCCCCGACCGTTTCGAAGCAAGTAGCCGGACTTCGCGAAAACGCTATGCTGCGCCGGCACACGGGAGGACACGATGCCGACGACGATGAAGGGTCCCGCCATTTTCCTGGCGCAGTTCGCGGGCGACGCAGCGCCCTTCAACTCGCTGCCGTCGATCGCCAAATGGGCGGCGGGCCTGGGCTACAAGGGCATCCAGATCCCGACCTGGGACGGACGGCTGATCGACTTGGAGAAGGCGGCGTCCTCCAAGGCCTACTGCGACGAGATCAAGGGCATCTGCAAGGACGCGGGCGTCGAGATCACCGAACTGTCGACGCATCTTCAAGGGCAGTTGATCGCCGTGCACCCAGCCTATGACGCGCAGATGGACGGCTTCGCCCCGGCCAAGGTGCACAACAATCCGAAGGCCCGGCAGAAATGGGCGGTCGAGCAGCTCAAGGCGGGCGCCAAGGCCTCGCGCAACCTCGGGCTGGACGTCACCGTCTCCTTCAGCGGCTCGCTGGCCTTCCCCTATCTCTATCCTTTCCCGCAGCGCCCGGCCGGCCTGATCGAAGAGGCCTTCAAGGAACTAGCCAAGCGCTGGAAGCCGATCCTCGACGTCTACGAGGATCACGGCGTCGATATCGGCTACGAAATCCACCCGAGCGAGGACGTGTTTGACGGCGCCACCTTCGAGATGTTCCTGGATGCGCTCGGCGGCCACAAGCGCTGCGCCATCAACTACGATCCGTCGCACTTCCTGCTGCAGCAGATGGATTATCTGGCCTTCATCGACATCTACCACGAGCGCATCAAGGCCTTCCACGTCAAGGATGCCGAGTTCAATCCCGACGGCCGCCAGGGCGTCTATTCCGGCTACCAGAGCTGGCTGAACCGTGCCGGCCGCTTCCGTTCGCTGGGCGACGGACAGGTCGACTTCGGCGGTATCTTCTCCAGGCTCGCGCAGTACAATTACGATTCCTGGGCCGTTCTGGAATGGGAATGCTGCCTCAAGCATCCCGAGGACGGCGCAGCCGAGGGCGCGCCCTTCATCCAGCATCACATCATCCGCGTGACGGAAAAGGCCTTCGACGACTTCGCCGCCGGCAAGGAAGACAAGAAGCTGCTCAAGGCGATGATGGGCATCTAGGCGGTCCGATAACGGGACTGCTGTAAGGGAGGACGAAATGGTCGGCGCATCGAAGGCGGAAACGGGAGGCGGCCCGATCCGTCTCGGCATGGTGGGCGGCGGACAGGGCGCCTTCATCGGCGCGGTGCACCGCATCGCCGCACGCATGGACGGCGAATTCCAGCTGGTGGCCGGCGCCCTGTCGTCGAATGCCGAGCGCGCCAGGGCATCCGCCGCCGAACTCGGCCTCGATCCGGTACGCAGCTACGGCTCCTTCGCCGAAATGGCCAAGGCCGAGGCAAAAAGGCCGGACGGCATCGAGGCGGTGGCCATCGTCACGCCCAACAACGTCCACTACCCGGCAGCGAAAGCCTTCCTCGAAGCCGGCATCCACGTCATCTGCGACAAGCCGCTGACCTCCAATCTGGCCGATGCGAAGAAGCTGGCGGCGCTGGTCGCCAGGACCGGCAAGGTCTTCGTGCTCACCCACAACTACACCGGCTACCCGATGGTGAGGCAGGCGCGCGAGATGATCGCCAAGGGCCAGTTGGGCGATGTCCGCGTCGTGCAGGCCGAATATCCGCAGGACTGGCTGACCGAGGCCGTCGAGGCCACCGGCCAGAAGCAGGCGTCGTGGCGGGTCGATCCCAAGCAGTCAGGCGTCGGCGGCGCGCTCGGCGACATCGGCACCCATGCCTACAACCTCGCCCGTTTCGTCTCCGGGCTGGAACTGGATCAGCTTGCGGCCGACATCGACGCCTTCGTGCCCGGCCGCGTGCTGGACGACAACGCCAACGTCATGCTGCGCTTCAAGTCAAAGGGAAAAGCACCGGGCGCCAAGGGTATGATCTGGGCGAGCCAGGTGGCGCCGGGCAACGAAAACGGCCTGAAGCTGCGCATCTACGGCACCAAGGGCGGGCTGGAGTGGACGCAGGCCGACCCGAACTACCTCTGGTACACGCCCTTTGGCCAGCCCAAGCAGTTGCTCACCCGCGCCGGCGCCGGCGCCATGCCTGTGGCGGGCCGCGTCAGCCGCGTGCCGTCCGGCCATCCGGAGGGGTACCTGGAGGGCTTCGCCAACATCTACCAGGAAGCCGCCCGTGCCATCCGCGCCGCGCGCCGCAAGGGCGGCAAACCGGGCAAGGACGTGGTCTACCCGACCGTTGAGGACGGCGTCGAGGGCGTCGCTTTCGTCGAGGCCTGCGTGAAGTCGTCGAAGAAGAACGGCGCCTGGACGAAGCTGTAAGCAAGGGAACCGAACGGGACGTCATCCCGGCCGCTGCAGAACAACCGAAGGGCATGAGGCGAGAGCCGGGATTCAGTCCGCGACATGGCCGATGTTCCGGACTGGGTACCGGATAACTGCTCCTCGTTTCGCTCCGGACAGTTTCCGGGACGACGCTTTGCTGTGAAAGGAACACCAATGAAAATCGGCATGTGCATGTTCCTGTGGACCACCAATGTCACGAAGAAGCACGAGCCGCTTCTGAAGGACATCAAGGCGGCCGGCTTCGACGGCGTCGAGATCCCGATCTTCGAGGGCACGCCGGACGACTATGCGCGCCTCGGCGCCATGCTCGACCGCATCGGGCTGCAGCGCACCGCCGTCTCGGCCATGGGCGACCCGACGATGAACCTGATTTCACCCGATGCCGCCACCCGCAAGGTCGGCATCGCCTTCATGAAGAACGCCATCGATTGCGCGGCGGCCCTTGGTGCGCCGACGCTGTCCGGCCCGCTGCATTCGACGCTGGGCCTGTTTTCCGGCACCGGCCCGACGGCGGCGGAATTCAAGCGCTCGCTCTCCTCGCAGCGCGCCATCGGCGACCACGCCGGCAAGAAGGGCGTCACCATCGGGCTGGAGGCGCTGAACCGCTTCGAATGCTACCTGTTCAACACCATGGACGCGCTCTGCGCGCACATTGACGAGGTCGACCGGCCGCATATCCGGGCCATGTACGACACCTTCCACGCCAATATCGAGGAGGCCGACCCGATCGGCGCCTACACGCGAAACAGGAAGAACATCGTCCACGTCCACATTTCCGAGAACGATCGCGGCGTCCCCGGTCGCGGCAATATCCCGTGGAAGGAAACCTTCGCGGCGATCCGCAAGAGTGGCTACGACGACTGGCTGACCATCGAGGCCTTCGGCCGCGGCCTGAAGGACCTTGCCGCCGCCACCAAGGTCTGGCGCGATTTCGCCGAGAATCCCGAGGCCGTCTACCGCGACGGCTGCAAGCACATCAGGAGTGGCTGGAAGAAGGCCGCCTGAACCGGCCGGCGCAAGCGCCGCCCGCCCTCAAAGCATGTCTCCCGTAAGCGGGAACCGGTTTCGGGAGACATGCGTAAAATCAAAAATCTAGAGCGTGGCGCCGAGATGCCACGGCACGAATTCGTTGTCGCCGTAGCCGAACAACTCGCTCTTGGTCTTGCGGCCCGAGGCCGTCTCGACGATCAGATCGAAGATTTCCCGGCCCATCTCGGCAATGCTCTTGTCACCCGAGGCGATGACGCCGCAATTGACGTCCATGTCTTCTTCCATGGCATTGTACAGCGTCGTGTTGGTCGCGACCTTGATCGATGGCGTCGGCCGGCAGCCGAAGCAGGAGCCCCGCCCGGTGGTGAAAACGATGACGTTTGCCCCGCCCGCCACCTGGCCGGTGGCCGAGACGGGATCGTAGCCGGGCGTATCCATGAACACCAGTCCATGGCCGGTGACCTTCTCGGCATAGTTGAAGACGCCGTTGAGCGGCGTCTGCCCGCCCTTGGCGACCGCACCCAGCGACTTTTCCAGAATGGTCGTCAGCCCGCCGCGCTTGTTGCCGGGCGAAGGATTGTTGTCGATTGAGGCGCCGTGCCTGGCGGTGTGGTCCTCCCACCATTTGATCAGCCCGTCGAGCTTGCCGGCGATCTCCGGCGTCGCGGCACGGGCTCCGAGCAGATGTTCGGCGCCATAAATCTCTGTGGTCTCCGACAGGATGCCGACGCCGCCGACATCGGCGAGGATGTCAACGGCGACGCCCAGCGCCGGATTGGCGGTGATGCCCGACATGCCGTCGGAGCCGCCGCATTGCAGGCCGACGACGATTTCCGAAACCGAGATCGGCTCGCGCTGCAGGGCGCCCACCTCCTCGGCGATCTCGGCCAGCACGCCCATCGCCTTTTCCACCGACCGGCGCGAACCGCCGGCCTCCTGGATGTTGAAATGCCGCTTGCCGGCGGCCACGCCCTTCTGGCCGTAAAGGGTAAGCTGGTTGACCTCGCAGCCGAGGCCGACCATCAGCACGCCGCCGAAATTGGGATGGCGGGCATAGCCGGCCAGCGTTCGGTGCAGCACCATCATGCCGTCGCCGGTCGCGCTCATGCCACAGCCCTGGCCATGGACGATCGGCACGAAACCGTCGATGCCGGGATAGTTGGGCAGGAGCCGGCGATTGGCCTCGTCGGCGATGGCGTGGCAGACGGTGGCCGAGCAGTTCACGCTGGCGATGATGCCGATGAAGTTGCGCGTGCCGGCGCGCCCGTCGGCGCGGCGATAGCCCATGAAGGTACGGGCCTTATCGGCCTCGGTGGCATGCGCGGCCTCGCCCGGCGGCACCACTGGCAGGCGGCCGGATTCGAAGGCCAGGTTGTGCGAATGCACATGCTCGCCGGCCACGATGTCGCGGGTCGCGCGGCCGATCGCCTGCGCATACTTGACGACGGCTTCACCCGTCGCGATAGGCTTGATCGCCACCTTGTGGCCGGGCTCGATCGGCTGGCTCGCCGCAGCGCCACCCGGCAGGACGGCGCCCGCCTCCACCTTGCCGTTGGCGACGGCGACATTGTCCGCGGGAGACAAAAGGATGGTGCTGGCGGCTGGCAAGGCGTTGATCCTGAAAGGTTCGGGATGATGATCCTGAACGCGGCCGGTTGACTGCGACCGCCTCACGGCTATTGTCTTTTATCTGGAAAAAACAATTTTGCGTCAACTCATTTCTTGGGCCATTCGATCGATGGCAGGGCTGCGGTTCCGGAGGCGCTAGGATGGCCAAGGGCAACAACGTCTACAAGGACGCCTACAACCGCTGCCTCGGCCTGCTCGAAGCCGCCGGCAGCCTTCCTTCCGAACCCGAACTGGGCGCGACGCTGGGCGTCAGCCGCACCACGGTCCGCTCGGTGCTGGCGCGCATGGCCGAAACCGGGCTGATCGCCTGGAACAAGCGCGACAAGAAGGCGCTGCGCAAGCCGTGCCCGGACGACTTCTTTCCGGTGGCGGAGACCGACTCGCCCTCCGAGATCATCGAACGCTCCTTCGTGCGCCGCCTGCTCGGCGCCGGCGCCGAGGCCGGAACGCAGATCAACGAACTGGAACTGGCGCGCGAGATCGGCGTCGGCACCACGAGCGTGCGTGAATTCCTGATCCGCTTCAGCCGCTTCGGACTGATCGAGAAGCGCCGCAACAGCCACTGGGTGCTCAAGGGCTTCACCCGCGATTTCGCGCTGGAGCTGACCGAAATCCGCGAAATGTTCGAACTGCGCTCGGCCGCCGCCTTCGCCGCCTTGCCGCAGGACGACCCGGCATGGGCCGAACTCGCCCTGCTGGAAAGCGAGCACCACGCGCTTGCCCGCGCCATCGCTACCCGCTTCAACGAATTCTCCGAACTGGACGAGCGCTTCCACAGGCTCATCCACCGCGCTTCGCTGAACCGCTTCATCGTCGACTTCTACGACGTCATCGCCATGATCTTTCACTACCACTACCAATGGAACAAGGCGGACGAGCGCCAGCGCAACGAGACCGCCTTGCAGGAACATCTCGCCTACATCGCGGCCCTCAGGTCGCGCGACCCGGCCAAGGTCGACGCTGCCTGCCGCCGGCACCTGAATTCGGCGCGCCAGACGCTGCTGATCTCCATGCCCGAGGCAGCGGGCGATGCGGAATTTCCGGCAGAATAATACCGCTTGCATGCGCTGGAACAAACTTCCGGCAACCGGGATCGTGTAGACAAGATCCGGACAGGCCCCGCGCAGGATGCCGCAGCCGCCTTTTGGCGATTTCGCGACACGCATCGGCGTGATAGGTCTTGGGTGGGGAAGCGGGAGACGGACGTGGCCGCGATGAGGCGCAGACGATTGAGCATGACGGTGGCGTTCGTCGCTGCCTATGTGCTCATCCTGCAATCGCTGCTCGCGACCTTCGCGCTTGGCGCCGACAGTGCCGCCGCACAGCTCGATGCCTTCGGCAACGTCATCTGCACCCATGCCGGCGCGGCCGAACAGCCTTCTGGCGATCCGCAGAATCACCAGCCGTCCTGCTGCACGCTCGGCTGCTCCCTGTCGTCGCTGGGTTTCGGCGCGCCGCCTGACGCCTCCGTCGCGCTGGAAACGGCATTTGCCGAAACGGCCGTCGTTGCTCCGGCGACAGTGGAGCGGCCCCTTTTCAGCCGCCACCGCTGGCAGGCCAATCCCCGCGCGCCACCGCTTCTCGCCTGAGCGCGCATCCGCGCCGGAACATCTTCCCGCCAATCTCATCCAAGTCACCAGTCGCCGCGGCCGCAGGCCCGGCACGGCATCGACCCCATGGAGACCCCATGTCGAATTTTCATATCTTCCGGCCGACCGGCCGAACCGCCGCAGCTGCCCTGGCCGCTGTCCTTCTCGTCTGCGGCCCTGCCCTGGCGCACGAATTCAAGCTGGGCGATCTCGAGATCGACCATCCCTGGTCGCGCGCAACACCGCCCGGAGCCAAGGTGGCCGGCGGCTATTTCACCGTCACCAATCACGGCGGCGTGCCCGACCGGCTGGTGTCTGTCACCTCCGACATCTCGGCCAAGGCCGAGGTGCATGAAATGGCCGTCAAGGACGGCGTCATGACCATGCGCCCGGTCGAGGGCGGGGCGGAGATCCCCGCCGGCGGCAAGATCGAACTGAAGCCCGGCGGCTATCACCTGATGCTGATGGGCCTGAAGCGCCCGGCCAAGGAAGGCGAAAGCTTTCCCGCCACGCTGACTTTCGAGAAGGCAGGCAGCGTCACGGTGGAGTTCCAGGTCGAAGGCATGAATGCCGCCGGCGGCATGGAGATGGACCATGACTAAGCGTCACATCCTCACCTGCGCCGCCGCGCTTTTCCTCACCACCGGCACGGCGCTCGCCCACGTCACCCTCGAAACCGGGGAAGCGGCCGTCGGTTCCACCTACAAGGCGGTGCTGCGCGTGCCACACGGCTGCGAAGGCAAGGCCACCACTGCCGTGCGGGTGAAGCTGCCGGAAGGCTTTATCGCCGCCAAGCCGATGCCCAAAGCCGGCTGGGAACTGAAGACCGTGAAGGGCAAATACGCCAAAAGCTATGAGCTGTGGGGCGAGAAGGTCACCGAGGGCGTACAGGAAGTCGACTGGATCGGCGGCAACCTGCCGGACGACTATTATGACGAGTTCGTCCTGCGCGGCACCTTTTCGGGCGATCTCGCCGCCGGCGAGACAGCCTACTTCCCGGTGGTGCAGGAATGCGAAGGCGGCGCGGTCGAACGCTGGATCCAGATTCCGCAGGCAGGCCAGAGCGAGGACGACCTCGAAACGCCGGCGCCGGGCGTCAAGCTGCTGCCGAAGAAGTGAGTGCATGCCGATGACGAAGCATCGGCTTGCCAGTGGGGCTGGCGGCGTTCTCGCCAGCCTCCTCCTCGCCTTCCTGCTGTGGCTCGCCCTGCCGGCCGTTGCCTTTGCCCATGCGGCGTTGATTTCCGCCGAGCCGGCCGACAACGCTATCCTCACCGAAAGTCCGGCGCGCTTCGCACTTACCTTCAACGAGCCGGTTTCGCCGCTCAAGCTGACGTTGGTCCGCCCTGACGGGACACCGGTCGGGCTCCCGGATTTCCACGTCGACGGCGGGACCGTCTCCATCGATGCGCCGGGCAGGCTCGGGCAAGGCACGCATGTGCTGAGCTGGCGCGTCGTGTCGGCGGACGGCCATCCCGTCGCCGGCTCGCTGCTGTTCTCCATCGGCGCCCCGAGCGCCGCGCCCCCGGCTACCGAACCAGTCGACTGGCCGCTCGATATCGCCATCTGGGCCGGCAAGGTCGCGCTCTATGCCGGGCTGTTCCTCGGCATCGGCGGCGCCTTCGCGCTGGCCTGGATGGCGCGCGGCCGCGACGGCTTCCGCGCCACCGCTCTGTTCCTCGTCGCGGGCCTTGCCGCCGCGCCACTGTCGCTCGGCCTGCAAGGGCTCGACGCGCTGGGCGCACCTTTGGCCCGCTTCGCCAATCCGGCCGTCTGGCAGGCGGCGCAGTCAACCAGCTTCGCCTGGACCGTTCTGGCCGCCATCGCCGCGCTCGGCCTCGGCCTCCTGTCGCTTGTCCTGCCCGGCCGCCGGCTCCTCTCGCTTGCCGCCCTGGCCGGCACCGGGATCGCCCTCGCGGCCAGCGGCCATGCAAGCGCCGCCGAGCCGCAATGGCTCACGCGGCCGCTGGTTTTCCTGCACGGCACCGCCATCGCCTTCTGGGCCGGCGCGCTGCTGCCGCTGGGCCTGGCGCTGAAGCGGCGGAAAGCCGGCGCGCCGGCCTTCCTCGCCCGCTTCTCGCGCTCGATCCTGCCCGTCGTCGCCGTCCTGGTTCTCTCCGGCACCGTTCTGGCCATCGTCCAGGTTCGGGAGCCGGGCGCCCTGCTGTCCACCGCCTACGGCCGCCTGCTGACGGCGAAGCTGGCGCTGCTCGTCGTCCTGTTCGGCCTCGCCGCGCTCAACCGCTGGCGGCTGACCGTCCCGGCCGAAGCCGGTGAACCGCGCGCGTCCGCGCGGCTCGCCCGCTCCATCGCAATCGAAATCGCCCTCGTCGTCGCCATCTTCGGCATCGCCGCCGGCTGGCGCTTCACGCCGCCGCCGCGCGCCCTGGCGATTGCAGCCGCCCAGCCCGCCGCGATGCACATCCACACCGAAAAGGCGATGGCGGACGTTTCCGTCATACCCGGCCATACCGGCCCCGTCTCCGTTTCCATCTCCATCATGACCGGCGATTTCGGCCCGCTCGACGCCAAGGCGGTGACACTGGTCCTGTCCAAGCCCGATTCCGGCATCGAGCCGCTGAAGCGCGAGGCGACGAAGCTGGGCGACGGGACGTGGAGCGTCGACGGTCTCGTCATACCCGTCGCCGGGCGCTGGAGCGCCCGCCTCGATATCCTCGTCTCCGACTTCGATATGGTCGAGATCGAGGCGCCGATCGACATCCGGCCGCAATGATTGGCCCCAAGTCGATTGAAGTGCTAGCTGCGCACATGCCATCATTGGCCTCCGAGCATTCGCCGCAGTTGAAGGACGCACCAATGGAAAAAGCCGAAATCGGCCTGATCGGCCTTGGCACGATGGGCTCCAACCTGGCGCTCAACATCGCCGAGAAGGGCCACCGCATCGCCGTCTTCAACCGCACCGTCGCGCGCGTCGACGAGTTCAAGGCCAATGCAGGCGAACTCGCCGACCGCATCGTGCCCTGCCACAGCCTGGCCGAACTCGCCGCCGCCATCCGGCCGCCGCGCCCGGTCATCATCATGGTGCTGGCCGGCAAGCCCGTGGACGAGCAGATCGCGGCGCTGCGCGCCGAATTGGAAGCCAACGACATCCTCATCGACGCCGGCAACGCCAACTTCCACGACACGGTGCGCCGCTTCCGCGAACTGGAAGGCTCCGGCCTCACCTTCATCGGCATGGGCGTCTCCGGCGGCGAGGAAGGCGCGCGCCATGGCCCCTCCATCATGGTCGGCGGCACCGAGGAGAGCTGGCAGCGCGTGGAAGGCGTGCTCACCGCCATCTCCGCCAAGTTCAAGGGCGAGCCCTGCGCGGCATGGCTCGGGCCGGACGGCGCCGGCCATTTCGTGAAAACCATCCACAACGGCATCGAATATGCCGACATGCAGATGATCGCCGAGATCTACGGCATATTGCGCGATGGCTTAAGCATGGGCGCGAAGGAGATCGCGCCGGTGTTCGAGACCTGGAACAAGGGCCGGCTGAACTCCTACCTGATCGAGATCACCGCCAAGGTGCTGGCCGCCGACGACGCGAAGACCGGCAAGCCGGTGGTCGACGTCATCCTCGACCGCGCCGGCCAGAAGGGCACCGGCAAATGGTCGGTGATCGAGGCGCAGCAGCTCGGCATCCCGGCGACGGCCATCGAGGCGGCGGTGGCTGCGCGCGTGCTGTCCTCGCTGAAGGACGAGCGACAGGCCGCCGAAAAAGCCTATGGGACGCTCGCCGTGGAGAAAATCGATGCGCCGAGGAACGCGCTGCTGAAAGACCTGGAGCTTGCGCTTTTCGCCGGCAAGATCGCGGCCTACGCGCAAGGCTTTGCGGTGATGGCCGGCGCCTCGAAGGAGTTCGGCTGGAACCTGCCGATGCCGACGATCGCCAGGATCTGGCGGGCCGGCTGCATCATCCGCTCGGAAATGCTCGATACGATGGCCGAGGCCTTTGCCAGCGGCGGCGCGGAGAAGAACCTGCTGATGGCGCCGGCCTTCATCGCGCTGATGAGGCAGGCACACCCCTCGCTGCGCCGCATCGTCGCTTGCGCGGCGGAGGCCGGCCTGCCGGTGCCGGCGCTGTCTTCCGCGCTCGGCTACTTCGACGCCTACCGGCAGGGTCGCGGCACCTCCAACCTCATCCAGGGCCAGCGCGACTTCTTCGGCGCCCACGGCTTCGAACGGATCGGCGAGCAAGGCGCGTTCCATGGGCCGTGGAGCAACGCCGACTGATCCCTCCCGCTTGAGGGGAGGGTGGCAGGCCGCAGGCCTGACGGGAGGGGTCGCCGGCCATAGAGCGGGGGACTTTTTATGTTGGAGTGGTTGAGATTACCCCTCCCACCGCCCTTCGGGCGGTACCCTCCCCTCGAGGGGGAGGGGAAGACGGCGCATCTCGCCGTCGCCACGCCCGGATTCTCGTCCGTCTGGCCATTGTCAAAGAGCTGACCTCACTACTTGAGGTCGGGAAGCGGGCGCGGGGGCCGTGCCTGCTAAGTTAAATAATGGCGCGGCATCCCGCGCCCGCCGGTGTTCTTGCCTCCCCGAGGGTCGCTGCCTTGCGGCCCGCTGGCTCGGTCGAGGCCCGGACTTGGGGGTTCATCACCCAGCAGCGCACCGTTACGCCGCCAGCCCGGCACCGTCCCCTGCCACAAGCGCCCGGTTCGCGACCCGCGTTCCCGCACAGGAGATGACAGGCAGTATGAGGCGGCTGAAAAGGACGGGGATAGATTTCGGCAATATTTTTGGAAGAGGAAGCGCCGTGGGCGCCCTATCCCCCGTGCCTGAGGCTGACCCCGTTGCCCTTGTCGAACAGCACGACCTTGTCCGGGTTCCAGGCAAGGCGCACCGTCTGCTCGGCGGCGACGCTGGTTTGCGCCGGCACGGTGGCACGCAGGTGGACGTCGCCGACCCTGAGCGTGACGATCTTTTCCACGCCGTGGTTTTCCACGTCGTGCACCAGCGCCTCGACCGGCGCGCCGCTTTCCAGATGCACGTCCTCGGGGCGGATGCCGAAGACGAGCGGGCGACCATCGGTCGTCCCGCCCGTCTTCCCGCCCCCCTCGGGCAACGGCAATTCGAACGTCATCGGCACCATCACCGCCCGGCCGTCGACCAGCCGGCCGTCCATCAGGTTCATCGGCGGCGAACCGACGAAGCTCGCCACATAGGTGTCGCGCGGGTTGTTGTAGATTTCCTGCGGCGTGCCGGTCTGGACGATGCGGCCGTGATTGAGCACGCCGACCTTGTCGCCCATCGACATCGCCTCGATCTGGTCGTGCGTGACGAACAGGAAGGTGGCGCCGAGCTGCATCTGCAGGTTCTTCAGTTCCGTGCGCAGCGCCTCGCGCAGCTTGGCGTCGAGCGCCGACAGCGGCTCGTCCATCAGGAAGACGCGCGGCTTGCGCACGATGGCGCGGCCGATGGAGACGCGCTGCATCTCGCCGCCGGACAGCCGATCCACCTTGCGGTCGAGCAGGTGCTCGATGCGCAGCGTCTTGGCCGCGCGCGCCACGCGCTCCTTGATCTCGGCATCCGGCACACGCCGGATCTTCGGCTTCAGCGGAAACTCCAGGTTCTCGCGCACCGTCAACCGCGGATAGAGCGAATATTGCTGCAGCACCAGCGCCACGTCGCGCTCGGCAGCCCCCCAGTCGGCGACGTCGACGCCGTCGATGAAGACCTGGCCCTCGGTCGGCTTCTCCAGCCCGGCGATCAGCCTGAGCGTCGTCGTCTTGCCGGCGCCGGTCTCACCCAGCAGCACGAAGAACTCGCCGTCGGCGATATCGATATCAAGGTTCGACAGCGCCTTGTGGCTGCCGAACGTCTTGGTGATGTTCTTGAGCTGGATATGGGCCATCACAGAGCCACCCCGAGCGACTTGCCGCTTGCCGTGTCGAAGAAATGCGCCTGGGCCGGGTCGACGCGGGCGAAGACCTTTTCGCCTGCTCTCGCTACGAAGCCGCTCTTGGTGCGGGCGCGCAGCACCTCGCCGCCGACCTTGAGGTCGACGATGTCGAAGGAGCCGAGCGGCTCGATGATCTGCGCCTCGACGGGCAGGAAGCCGTCCGTCGCCTCGCGGGCGACCAGTACGCCCTCGGGGCGGATGCCGAGCTTAAGTCCGCCGCCGGCATGGCCGTTGAGCCTAGCCAGCAATTCGCCCGGAAAGGCGAACCCTTTCTCGGCGCCGCCGACGGCGACGGAAGCCTGCCCGGCATGTTCCCTGACCGTGGTGTCGGCGACGTTCATCACCGGGCTGCCGACGAACTGCGCGACGAACAGGTTGGCCGGCTGGCGGTAGACCTCCTCCGGCGTGCCGACCTGCTGCAGGACGCCCTCGTGCATGATGACGATGCGGTCGGCCAGGCTCATCGCCTCGATCTGGTCGTGCGTGACGTAGATGGTGGTGGAGCCCTGCTTGACGTGCAGCCGCTTGATCTCGGCGCGCATCTCCTCGCGCAGCTTGGCGTCGAGCGCGCCGATCGGCTCGTCCATCAGCATGGCCTTGGGCCGGCGCACCAGCGCCCGGCCGATGGCCACGCGCTGCATGTCGCCACCCGACAGCGCCGACGGCTTCTTGGCCAAAAGGTCGGCGATGCGCAGCACCCGCGCGATCTCGCGCACCGCCGCGTCCACCTCGGCCTTGCTGATGCGCGTGGCGCGCAGCGGGAAGGCGATGTTCTCGTAGACGCTCATATGCGGATAGAGCGAGAAGGACTGGAACACCATGGCGATGTCACGGTCCGACGCCTTGAGATGCTGCACCGGCTTGCCGTCGATGAGGATGTCGCCCTCGTCGATGGTCTCCAGCCCGGCGACGGCGCGCAGCGTCGTCGTCTTGCCGCAGCCCGACTGGCCGAGCAGCACGATGAACTCGTTGTCGGCGATGGTGAGGTTGAGGTCCTTGATGACCTGGACGGCGCCGAACCACTTCTGCACGCCGCGAAGCTCGATCTGCGTCATGCCCGGCCCTCGTTGTGATCGGAGACGTCGAACACGCCGTCAGTGTCCTCGGGCGTGACGCCGGGCTTGCCGAACCAGTTGGTGAACATGAAGGTGACCAGCCCGACGATGACGATGGTCACGCCGTAACGGTGCAGGAACAGGCTCCACGGCTGGCACAGCGCCACGATGCCGAGCACCATGACGATCTCGGCCGTGCGTTGCAGTCTGGTGCTGCTGATCATTTGCGGATCGCTCCGAAGGACATGCCGCGCAACAGGTGGTTGCGGAGCAGGAAGGTGAAGATCGCCACCGGCAAAAGGAACAGGAAGGTGCCGGCCGCGATCACCGTCCAGTCGGGCAGGCCGGAGCCGACCTGGCTGGGGATGAAGGGCGGCGCCGTCTGCGCGCGGCGGTTGGTCATGATCAGCGCGAAGGCGTATTCGTTCCAGGCGGTGATGAAGCAGAACACGGCGGTGGCCGCGATGCCGGTCGCCGCCTCCGGCAGCACGATCTTGAAGAAGGCCTGCATGCGCGTGTAGCCGTCGACCAGGGCCGCTTCCTCGTATTCCTTCGGAATCTCGTCGATGAAGCCCTTCATCAGCCACACCGAGAACGACAGGTTGAAGGCGGTGTAGAGGATGATGAGGCCGATATGCGTGTCAGTCAGGCCGACGATGCGGTACATCAGGAACATCGGGATCGCCACCACCACCGGGGGCAGCATGCGCGTCGACAGGATGAAGAACAGAAGGTCCCCCTCCCCCTTCACCTTGAAGCGGGAGAAGCCGTAGGCAGTGAAGGTGCCCATGCCGACCGCCAGCACCGTCGAGGTGACGGCGATGATAAGCGAGTTCAGGAAGCGGCTCGGATAGGCCGACCACTGCACCTGGTCCTTGCCGTCGCGCACGACCTTCTCGCCGCCGTCGAAGACCATCCGTTCCCACCATGGAGCGGCGGCGTATTCCTCCGGCGTCGGCTGTTCGCGCAGCTGCGAGCGCTTGGTCATCAGTTTGACGAAGGGCGAAATCTCGGGCGTGAACACCACCGTCGGCGGGATGGTGGTGGCGAGGTTGCGCGGCTTGAAGGAGGTCGCCACGATCCAGTAGATCGGCGCCAGGAAGATCATGGTGATGACGAGGACGGCGACGATGGCGAGCCTGTTCAGCGCCCGCTCGCCGGAGGTCTGGACGGCGGCCATCCTACCGCTCCTTCACTTTGTTGAGGTACTTCACATAGATGTTGGTGATGGCCAGCACCATGATGAGCACGATGTAGGCGAGCGCGCAGGAGCGGCCGGTCTGCCATTCCTGGAAGGCCATCTTGTAGAGGCGGATGGAGATGACCTCCGTGCTCGGCTGCGTCGACAGCACGTAGGCGAGATCGAAGGTCTTGAAGGCTTCCATGGTGCGGAAGATGATGGCGATCATCAGGATCGGCGCCACCAGCGGCAGCGTGATGCGGAAGAAGGTGTAGAGCGGCCCGGCGCGGTCGATCGCCGCCGCCTCGTAGAGGTGCTTCGGCACCGCCGACAGGCCTGCCAGCGACAACAGCATGACGAAGGGCGCCCACATCCAGATGTCGGTGATGGCGACGGCGTAGAGCGCCATGTCGGGATCGCCCAGCCACTGGAACTTGCCGAGGCCGAGCGCCCAGTTGATGACGCCCCAGGACGGGTCGTAGAGCAGCTTCCAGAACAGGCCGACGACGGCCATGGACAGCATCATCGGCAGAAGCAGCAGCGTCGTGATCAGGCCCTTGAAGGGGATGTCGCGGTTGAGCAGCATCGCCGTGCCGAAGCCGACGATCACCTGCCCCACCACCGAGACGATGACGTACTTCGCCGTCACCACGAAGTTGTTCCAGATGTAGGGATCGTTGAGCAGTTCGCGATAGTTCTGCAGGCCGACGAAATTCGCCGGCGCATTGGTCGAGGCACGGAAGTCGGTGAAGGAATAGCCGAGCGAATAGAGCAGCGGAAAGATGTTGAAGACGATCAGGAACAGGATCGTCGGGATGATGAACAGATTGCGGATCGCGATGTCGCTCATGCCGCGGGCGGCGGCGCGGGATTTCGGATCCAGCGTGGAGATCACGGCTGTCGCCACGGATCGGCCTTTCCTGCTTCCATGAAAAAGGAGGCGGAGGGAGCGCGAGCCCCCTCCGCCAATCTGCGGTGGTCTACTTCACCCGCCCGTATTTCTTGAACGTGCCGTCCCAGTCGCCGGCGAGCGCGTCGAGCACTTCCTTGGCCGAGCCCTGCCCGTTCACGACATAGGGATAGACGCGCTGGTTGAGCTGCTGCAGAAGTTCCGCATATTCGGGAACGGCCCAGAAGTCCTTCACCTTGAACATCGTCTCGTAGAAGGCCTTGTTGTAGGGCGTGGCGTTCTGGAAGGCTTCCGATTCCAGCACGGCCTTGTTGCAGGTGTAGCCGCCAAGGTCGGCCCACTTCTTCTGCGTGTCGTCCTGGATGAACCACTTCAGGAACTTCATCGCCTCTTCCTTGTTGTTGGAGTAGGAGACGACGGAGATGCCCTGGCCGCCGAGCGCGGCATACTGGTCGCCGTCCGGTCCGGCCGGGTTGGCGAAGAAGCCGGTATTCTTGGCGTAGGGGTTGGTGGATTCGTTGAGCAGCGAGGGCAGGAACGCGAAGTAGTTCATGCTCATCGCCGCCAGGCCTTCGGTGATGGCCTGGTTGTTCTCGACGAAGAAGGCGTTGGTCCAGCCCGGAGGCGTGAAGCCGAACAGCTTGCGGTAGTTCTCCAGCGCCGCGACCGCCTTATCGGAGTTGACGATGCCGTCGACCTTGTAGGTGCCGTAGTCACCCAGTTCCGCACCGTAGGAGAACAGCGCGTTCTCGACGCCCATCGCCAGGCCGTCATACTGGTTCTGCGTGTAGATGGCGATGCCGTAGCGGTTCTGGTCCGGCCGGTTGAAGAACTCGGCGATGTCGGTGAGTTCCTTGAAGGTCTTCGGCGGCGCGAGGTCGTAGCCGTACTTCGCCTTGAAGGCCTCCATCTCCTTGGGATCTTCGAACCAGTCCTTGCGGTAGGCCCAGCCGACCGCGTCGCCCTCTGCCGGAATCGACCAGTATTTGCCGCTGCCGCCAGGGTATTCCGCATAATATTTGACCGTCGCCTCGGCCATCTTCTCGTTGACCTTGTTCTCCTTCACGAAGTCGGTCAGGTCGACGTAGTGGCCGCCTTCGGAGGCCGCGCCCAGCCACTGCGAATCGCCGACGACGAGATCGTAGGCGCTGCCCTTGGCGTTGAACTCGGTGAAGGCCTTGGTCTGGAAGTCGGCCCACGGCGTGGTCTCCACCACCACCTTGACGCCTGTTTCCTTCTCGTACTCGTTGCCGAGTTCCTGCAGATAGTTGGCCGGATCCCATTCGGCCCAGAAGATGGTGAGCTGCTTGTCCTGTGCGTGCACGGACGTGCTGCACGCGAGTGCCATACCGATACCAGCAAGAACGCTGGCCACTGACTTGCGCATAGTTTCCTCCCTTGTGCGCATTCTTTCTGGCAATGCCGGCCGGTGCGCCACCGGCCTGGTCGTTTCCTCTCTGTACCGCTTTTCCAGCCGGCCCTGCCGCCTGTTCCCGAACGCGTCGCAGCCTCCTCCGCGACCGTTCTTCTTATCTCAATCTGGTATGACCAATTTTTACGCGCCGTCAAGGCCTTTCTTGGTGCCGTTCATCGATTTCGGAATAGCGTGATTTTCACAAAGCATTGTTTTATATACAATTATTATGTAAGAGCGAGAATAATCCGACGGACGGAGAAGGACTCAATCCGAAACGGTCAGCGCGATGCATAAAATCTGGTCTAACCAGTTATCAATCAGTCTGCTCCCGTTGACTACACGTCCGGCGGCGTTCCCCCAGCCTCGGCCAGCGCCGCGCGCACCAGGGCACGCGCCGTCCATTGCGCCACCGACAGCGTCTCGGCGCCGTCCAGCCCCCACATATCCTTGAGCACGACGATCGCCTCGACGCCGAAGACCAGCGACAGCGCCTGCGTCAATCTCCGGAAGGCGCGCGGCGGCAAAACGTCCTTCAGGGGCAGGACCGCCTCGGCAAGCAGGTCCTTGCGATGGCCGCGCGCCAGCTTCGGCTCGGCACCCAGCGTTCCGGCCTGGCCGCGCGCCCAATGGTCGAGCGACAGTTTCAGCGCCGCCTTGAACGTTGCCTCGAAAGCGTCGATGCGCGGCATGGCCGTGTCGAACAGCGCAGCCACCCGCCGCTCGGCGTCCTTCGATTTCGACCGCCATGACAGGATCGGCCCGAGCGCCTCGTCCACCACCGCCTGCACCAGCGCCGCCTGGCTGGGGAAATAACGATAGGCCGTCGCCCGCGACACCTGCGCGGCTTCCGCCACTTCGCTGACGGAGGGCGTGGCGCCCGCCTGCATCAGCCGCGACGCCGTCTCCAGCATCAGCCGGCGGGTGCGGGCGCGCGGCCCTTTCTCGCCGGCGCCGCCCCGGCTCTTCCCGTCCGCGTCCGATATCGTCGATTGACGTGAGACATCCATGTCAATACGATACGGCCGTCTCAAAAATTTCGCAATGCCCGTGCGCTGGAATTGCACGCTGCGGCGGGCCGCCCGGACAAACCTTGGGGAGGGAGACGTGGTCAAGCGCATCTACGTCGTCGGCACCGCCGACACCAAGGGCGAGGAACTGGCCTATCTCGCCGACATCATCGCAGCTTCGGGCGCTGCCGTGGCGCGCGTCGATGTCGGCACGCGCGGGGCGCTGGTGCCGGTCGACGTCGCCGCCCGCGACGTCGCCGCCTGGCATCCGGACGGCACCTCGGCAGCACTGGTCTCCAACGACCGGGGCACCGCGGTCGCAGCGATGGGCGAAGCCTTCGCCCGCTTCGCCGCCTCGCGGCACGACATCGCCGGCATCATCGGCATCGGCGGCGGCGGCGGCACCTCGATCGTCACCGCCGGCATGCGTGCCCTGCCGCTCGGCCTGCCGAAGATCATGGTGTCGACGCTGGCTTCCGGCGACACCGCGCCCTATGTCGATGTGTCCGACATCGTCATGATGCCGTCGGTCACCGACATGGCCGGGTTGAACCGGCTGTCCCGCACCGTCCTGCACAACGCGGCCCAGGCCATAGTCGGCATGGCCGCCCATCCGGCCCCTGCCGTCGAAGGCAAGCCGGCCTTGGGGCTCACCATGTTCGGCGTCACCACGCCCTGCGTGACCGCCATGGTGGAGAAGCTGCGTGTCGACTACGACTGCATGGTCTTTCACGCCACCGGCACTGGCGGCCGCACCATGGAGAAGCTCGCCGACAGCGGTCTGCTTTCCGGCGTGCTCGACATCACCACGACGGAGGTCTGCGATCTCCTGTTCGACGGCGTGCTGCCGGCGACTCCTGACCGCTTCGGTGCCATCGCGCGCACGAAGCTGCCCTATGTCGGCTCCGTCGGTGCGCTCGACATGGTCAATTTCTGGGCGCCCTCGACCGTACCGGATAGATACCGGGACCGGCTGTTCTATCCGCACAATCCCAACGTCACGCTGATGCGCACGACGGCCGACGAGTGCCGGCAGATCGGCGAGTGGATCGGCGAGCGGCTGTCGCGCTGCGAGGGACCGGTGCGTTTCCTCATCCCCGAAAAGGGCGTCTCGGCGCTCGATATCGAAGGCGGCGCCTTCTTCGACCCGGAAGCCGACGCCGCCTTGTTCGAGGCCATCGAACGCACCATCCGGCCGACCGCCGACAGGCGCATAGAGCGCCTGCCGCTGCATATCAACGATCCCGTTTTCGCCGAAGCCGCCGTTGCGGCCTTCCACGAAATCGCCAGCCATTGAAAGAGACACGATGCCCGCCATACCGCGCAGCGACATATTGAAAAAATTCCGCGCCATGATCGACGCCGGCCGCCCGATCGTCGGCGGCGGCGCCGGCACCGGCCTGTCGGCCAAGGCCGAGGAGGCCGGCGGCATCGACCTGATCATCATCTACAATTCCGGTCGCTACCGCATGGCCGGGCGCGGCTCGGCCGCCGGCCTGCTCGCCTACGGCAACGCCAACGAGATCGTCAAGGAGATGGCCTACGAGGTCCTGCCGGTGGTGAAGAAGACGCCGGTGCTCGCCGGCGTCAACGGCACCGACCCCTTCGTCATCATGCCGCTGCTGCTCGCCGAGTTGAAGACGATGGGCTTCTCCGGCGTGCAGAATTTCCCCACTATCGGCCTGTTCGACGGCGTCATGCGCACGAGCTTCGAGGAAACCGGCATGGGCTACGGCCTCGAGGTCGACATGATCGCCGAGGCGAACCGACTCGACCTGTTGACGACGCCTTACGTCTTCAACCCCGACGAGGCCCGGGCGATGACCAGGGCCGGCGCCGACATCGTCGTCGCCCATATGGGCGTCACCACCGGCGGCTCCATCGGCGCGACCTCGGCCAAGTCGCTCGACGATTGCGTCGGCGAGATCGACGCCATAGCCGATGCCGCGCGCTCGGTGCGCAAGGACGTCATCCTGCTCTGCCACGGCGGACCGATCTCGATGCCGGACGACGCGCGCTACATCCTCGACCGTTGCAAGGGCCTGCACGGCTTCTACGGCGCGTCCTCGATGGAACGGCTGCCGACCGAAAAGGCCATCGCCGACCAGACCACCGACTTCAAGGCCGCCACGGGCGGCAAGCGATAGAGCATTTCCAGCGAAAGTGTGACGCGGTTTCGCGTCCGGAAATGCGACCAAGGCAAAGAGACAGGAAGGAATAAGCAATGAGCGATCCGGGCAAGGTTTTCGTCTATCCGAGCGACGTCGACGCCTTCGGCTTCGACTGGGGCAAGCTGTCGCTGACGGTCGGACCGGAGGTGAACGGCGCGAAGCACTTTTCCGGCGGCGTCGTCGACCTGCCGCCCGGACAGGGCCATTCGCGCCACAACCATCCGGGCGCGGAAGAAATCATCTTCGTCATCTCCGGCAACGGCGAGCAGATGATCGAGGACGAGCACGGCAACCCGCATGTGCGCCAGGTCGGCCCCGGCTGCACCTGTTTCATCCCCGAAAGCCGCTTCCACTCGACGCTCAACACCAGCAGCGCGCCGATGCAGCTCTTCGTCGTCTACTCGCCCGCCGGACCGGAGCTAGGCCTGCGCGAACTGCCGGATTTCCGGATCATTCCGGCTGGGTGATCCCTACCCCTACCGCCCCTGAAGCACCCGAACGATGGTCGGCGTGACCTGTCCGCGCGCCGCGGCGTTGATGTCGGAACGCGACAGCCGGCCGTTGGCGATGCCGCGGGTCAGCCGCGAGCAATAGAGGCGCGGCGTGGAAGAAACCGACGCGTTCATCAGCTTGGCGATGTTGCGGCGTGTCGCATACGGCTTGCGGGAAATGTTGCGCGTGCAGGTGCGCACGAAATCGCTGCGCAGCGACGGACTGCCGCGCAACGCCTCACGGCCGGCATCATAGTTTGCCTGGGAAACGCCGCAGCCCGCCAAGGCAAGCAGCGAAAGCGCGAGAACGACGTGACGACAAGCCAATGGGGTGGCCTCCTCTCCTGTCTGCCACACCCGCCCGGTTGCATAGTGCGTCTCACGGTTGAAACGTCAACCCTTCCGGCCCGTTTTGGCCGCGCCGCCTTTGCGCAGGGATTTACGCGGTCCCGCCCCGGTTCCACCCCCGCCCGCGGTCACCGAACATCGTGTAGCCGTCCACTGTTACCGCCACCGTGTCCTCCAGCTTGATGAAGCCGCGCGTCGGATGCAGCATGGTGGTCTCGACCGACAGCACCATGCCCGCCTCCAGCGGCTTGGCCGCATCCGTCCCTTCATACGCCACCGGGTGGTTGGTCATCAGGAACGGCGCCTCGTGCGAGATCAGCCCCATGCCGTGCGCGAAGAAGTCGGTATAGGCCGCCACCTTCGACGCCTTCAGCACGCCTTCGGCATGCGAGATCATCTCGGCACCGGCAACGCCGGCGCGGATCTTCGAAAAGGCCGCCTGCTGCACCGCCTCCACCTCGCCGAGCAGGTCTTCCAGCTCAGCGTCCGGCTCTCCCAGCACGCCCATGCGGCAGAGGTCGCCGATATAGCCGTGGTAGTTGCCGCCGGAATCGATCGACAGCACCTCGCCTGTCTTCCACGCCTGCGCCGAGGCGGCGCGGTTGTGGCTGGAGCCCAGCGTCAGCAGGCAGTATTCGAAATGCGCGCCGCGGTTGGTCTCCTCGCGCCGCAGCCGCTCGATGATCTCGCCCTTGGTCGAGCCTTCGCGCGCGGCACCGATCGTCGCCAGCATGGCATCGGTGATGAGTTCGGAAGCGATGCGCAACTTCTCCAGTTCCGCCGGCGTCTTCACCGCCCTCAATCTCTCCAGCGTAGCAGTCGCGTCGACCAACTTCGCGTCGGGCAGCGCGTTGCGCATCAGCGTGTAGGCGTCCGACGGCAGGAAGGGCGGCTCGATGCCGATGCGCGCGCCTGCCTTGCCGATCCTGGCGATATGCTCGACCGCCAGATTGGCCGCGTCCAGCGTGCCCCAGCAGGCGGTGTGCACCGAAGGCGTCCAGAACGGATGGTTCTGGTGCTCGCCGCCTTCCATGCGGTTGCCGACATAGGCGGCGTGGTCGGCTCTGGCGCGCTCATAGACGACGACCGGCAGGTAGCGGCTGTGGCCGATGGCGTCCATGGCCGAGAAGAAGATGAACTTGTAGCCGCCGAGCAGGTACTGCGTGTTGTGCTTGGAGGTGGCGACGAGCACGTCGATGCCCGCTTCGTCCATCAGGCGATCGAGGCGGGCGCTGTCGAAAGGAACCGAACCGACGGTGGCGCCGGGCGCGACGTTCATGGCCTTCTCCCTGGATTGGCCCTCTGCGGGGCACCACGGCGCGATGCGCCTTTTGTCGGGCAAATCTGCACCATTTTGCCGCCACTGGTCCAGCCAGAAAACAAGGGGGATTGAAAATCCGCCCGAATGGCCGCCTTTTTTCGGCATGGAGCCTCAATCTGGTCATACCAGATAGAGGAAAAAGTCGTTGCGGACGGTACTGGGCCAGCGAACGAAATTTTCAAAGCCAAGCCCCGCCGCGCCAATTCCTTCTCTGGCGCAAGCCTTCGCGAGGGCCATAATCGCGCACCATGCCGCGAATGCCATTTGGGCAGCAGGCGACGAAAGACGGAGTGCTTCCATGCCCGATTTCCCCCTCTCCAGACGCAGCCTTCTTGCAAGCTCAGCCGCGCTCATGGCCTCGACCGCCCTGCCCCGCATCGCCTGGGCCGAGACGCCGAAGGCGGGCGGGCGGTTGGTGGTGGCCGCCGATTCCGAGCCGCGCAACCTCAACCCGGCCATCGTCGCCTCCAACGGCGTTTTCTTCGTCTCCAGCAAGGTGGTGGAGACTCTGGCCGAGGCCGACTACACCGCCAAGGACCAGCTTTCGCCACGCCTTGCGATAAGCTGGGAAGGCGCCGCCGACGGCCTTTCCGTCACCTTCAAGCTGCGCGAGGGGGTGACCTGGCACGACGGCAAGCCCTTCACCGCCGCCGACGTGGCGTTTTCGGCGCTGGAAGTGTGGAAGCCGCTGCAGAATCTCGGCCGCACCGTCTTCAAGGACCTCGAAGCCGTCGAGACCCCAGACGACCACACCGCCGTCTTCAAATTCGCCAAGCCGACGCCCTTCCAGCTCATCCGCAACGCCTTGCCGGCGCTCTCCAGCGTCGTGCCGAAACATCTCTACGAAGGCACCAAGATCGAGGAAAACCCGGCCAACAACGCGCCCGTCGGCACCGGCCCGTTCAAGTTCGCCGAGTACAAGGCCGGCCAGTACTACCGGCTGGAGAAGAACGCCGCCTATTGGGAAAAGGACCAGCCTTACCTGGACGAGATCATCTATCAGGTGCTGCCTGACCGCACCTCGGCGGCGAACGCGCTGGAGGCCGGCGAAATCCAGCTCGCCGCCTTCTCGGCCGTGCCGCTGGCCGACCTCGAGCGTATCTCCAAGGTGCCGGGCCTCACCGTCGTCACCAAGGGCTACGAGGGGCTGACCTACCAGCTCGTCGTCGAGATCAACCATCGCCGCAAGGAACTGGCGGACCTGAAGGTACGGCAGGCGATCGCCCATGCCATCGACAAGGATTTCGTCGTCAAGACCGTCTTCCTCGGCTACGCCCACGCCGCCACCGGCCCGGTGCCGGCCAACGACCCGCAATTCTACACGCCGGACGTGGAAACCTATCCGTTCGACGTCGCCAAGGCCAACGCTCTGCTCGACGAAGCCGGCTACAAGAAGGGCGCCGACGGCACGCGCTTTGCGCTGAAGCTTTTGCCGGCGCCCTACTTCAACGAGACGAAACAGTTCGGCGACTACCTGCGCCAGGCGCTTGCCGCCGTCGGCATAGACGCCCAGCTCGTCAACAACGACTCGGCCGCCCACATCAAGGCCGTCTACACCGACCACGCCTTCGACCTCGCTGTCGGTCCGCCGGTGTTCCGCGGCGACCCGGCCATCTCCACCACCATCCTGGTGCAGAGCGGCATTCCCGATGGCGTGCCCTTCTCCAACCAGGGCGGTTACAAGAACGCCGAGATCGACGCCATCATCGAGAAGGCTTCCGAGGAACTGGACGCGGAAAAGCGCACCGAGCTCTACCGCGAATTCCAGAAGAAGGTCGCCGCCGACCTGCCGCTCATCAACGTCGCCGAATGGAGTTTTACGTCCGTCGCCAGCGACAAGGTGCGCAACATCGCGAACAATCCGCGTTGGGCGGTGTCCAACTGGGCCGATACATGGCTGGCGGAATAGGCCTGCGGGATTGAGCCGAACGGTGGCTTGCCGGTAAGGTCCGGCCATGGATTTCGCGCGCGATAGTCTCCGGTGGCCTGCTGGTGCATTTCTGCCATCCTTCAGGGGCGGAACAATTGCCTATGGCGCTCCCCCCTCTCCGTCTCGGCTTCGCCGATCCACCTCTCCCCCCGTTCCGGGTGGAGAGGATAGGCCGGCCGCAAACCTGGCGCCCATCCTCTCCCCTCACGGAATGGGGGAGAGGTGGCTCGGGCGCAGCCCGAGACGGAGAGGGGGTATTGCACCCTATGCGATTTCCTTCCCCTCAAAGGAGAAAGCGCAGGGACGGGGATACACGACGCTCGAAATCGAAGTGCCGTCCATACGCAATAACCCTGCCCACAAGGGCAACATTCACCCATGACCCGCACCCTGCGCCTCGTCCGCCGCCGGCTGGTCGGCTCCGTCTTCGTGCTACTGATCGTCGTCGTCGGTTCCTTCCTGATGCTGCAGGCGGCCCCCGGCGACGCGGTGGATGCCTATGTCGTCTCCATGGGCGGCGATGCCGGTCTGGTCGAATCGCTGCGCCATGCCTGGGGCCTCGACCAGTCGGCCTGGACGCGCCTTGCCAACTACCTGTGGGCGCTCGCCCATCTCGACCTCGGCTGGTCGGTGACCTTCTCGCGCCCGATCCGCGACGTCGTGCTGGAGCGCCTGCCGAACACGCTGCTTTTGATGGGCAGCGCCACGGCACTCTCCTTCTTTCTCGGCTCGGCCCTTGGCATCGTCGCCGGCGCGCGGCCGGGCTCGCTGCGCGACCGGCTGCTCTCCACCGGCTCGCTGGCGCTCTATGCCGTGCCGAGCTTCTGGCTGGCGCTGGTGCTGGTCATCGTCTTCGCCGTCGACCTGCGCTGGCTGCCGATCGCCGGCATCGAGACGATCGCTTCGAGCAAGACCGGCCTCGCCCGCGCCGCCGACATCGCCTGGCATCTGGTGCTGCCTGTCTCGGCGCTCGGCTTCATCTATCTGGCGCTCTACCTGCGCATGATGCGCGCCGGCATGGCCGAGGTCTGGCGACAGGATTTCGTGCTGGCCGCCCGCGCGCGCGGCCTGCCGCGCCGCCGCATCGTGCTCGCCCATGTGGCGCGCAACGCGCTTTTGCCGCTCGTCACCATGCTCGGGCTGCAATCGGCGCAGATGCTCGGCGGCTCCGTCGTCATCGAAAGCGTCTTTTCCGTGCCGGGCCTCGGCCGGCTGGCGCAGGAGGCGGTGGCCGGACGCGACACGCCGCTGCTGCTCGGCATCATCCTCGTCAGCGCCGTCACCGTCGTCCTCATCAATCTGGCGGTTGATATCGCCTACGCGCTGCTGGACCCGCGCGTCGGCGCCAATGAGGCCGCAACATGAAGGGCCGCTTCCTGCGAACGCCCGAGGCGGTGGCCGGCATCGTCATCCTCGTCCTGCTGGCAATCATGGCGCTGGCCGCGCCACTTCTTTTCCCCGGCGATCCGCTGCGCATCGCCGGTCCGGCGCTGACGCCGCCGTTCCAGGACTGGTCGCTGCCGCTCGGCACCGACAGGCTCGGCCGCGACGTGCTGGCCGAACTGTTCCACGGCGCCCGCACCTCGCTGGTCGTCGGACTGGCGGCGGCAGCGGCCTCGCTTGCCGTCGGCGCCGTTATCGGCACGCTGGCCGGCTTCGCAGGCGGGCTGGCGGACGAGGCGCTGATGCGGCTGACGGACGCCTTCCAGACCGTGCCCGGCTTCCTCCTGGCGCTCGCCTTCGTCAGCATCGTCGGCCCCTCGCTTGGCGTCGTGGTGATGGCTATCGCCCTGTCGGCCTGGACCGGACCGGCCCGCATTGCGCGGGCCGAAGTGCTGTCGATCCGCGAACGCGATTTCGTCGCCGGCGCGCGCGTCATCGGCATGCACCCGCTGGAAATCGCTTTTCGCGAGGTGCTGCCCAACGCACTGCCGCCGGTGCTGGCGCTGTCGTCCATCATCGTCGCGCAGGCGATCCTGATCGAAGCCGCCCTTTCCTTCCTCGGCCTCGGCGACCCCAACCGCGTCACCTGGGGCGGCATGGTGGCGGAAGGCCGCACCGTGCTGCGCACCGCGCCCTTCCTGTCCATCGTTCCCGGCATCGCGCTGGTGGTGACGGTGCTCGGCGTCTATCTCGCTGGCGAAGGCGCGGTCGAGGGCGCCGCCGTCAGGAAGGGCCTGTCGTGAGCGCCGCGCCGCAAGCCCCGCTGCTCGCCCTGCGCGGCCTGACCGTCGCCTATGGCGGCGATGCTCCGGCGCTCAGCGCCATCGACCTCGATGTCCGCGCCGGCGAGCGGCTGGCGCTGATCGGCGAGAGCGGCTCGGGCAAGTCGACGCTGGCGCTCGCCGTCGCCGGCCTGCTGCCGGCCTCGGCGAAAACCGCCGGCACCATCGAATGGCAAGGCACGCCGCCGATTGGCGGCCACGATATCGGTTTCGTCTTCCAGAATCCGGCCGGCAGCCTCGACCCGGTGATGGCGGTCGGTCGGCAGGTGGCGGAGGTGGCGCGCACGCATCTCGGCCCGTCATGGCCGGATGCGCTGGCGCGCGCGCGCGACCTGTTCGGCCGCGTCGGCTTGCCCGATCCCGATACGCTCGTGCACGCCTATCCGCATCAGCTTTCCGGCGGCCAGAAGCAGCGCGTAGCGCTAGCGGCAGCCATCGCCGCCCGGCCGAAGCTTTTGATCGCCGACGAGGCGACGAGCGCGCTCGACACCATCGTCCAGGCCGAGATCGTCGCCCTGATCCGCCGGCTGGTCGCCGAGGACGGCATGACGCTGCTGTTCGTCAGCCACGACATCGCGCTCGCCGCCGAACTCGCCGACCGCATCGCCGTGCTGCGCGGCGGCAGACTGATGGAATGCGGGCCGGCCCGGCAGGTGATCGATCATCCACAGGCACCCTACACGCAAAGCCTGATCGCAGCCCATATCGGCCTCGACAGCGCGCCTCTTTTTGCCTCCGCTGATGCAGGTGCGCCCGCCAATGGGTAAGCACTTGCTGACGGTCGATGATCTTTCCAAGCGTTTTCGGCGCGGCGACAAGCACGTCGCCGCCGTCGACGCCATATCCTTCCATATCGACGCCGGCGAAACGCTGGCACTTGCCGGCCCCTCCGGTTCCGGCAAATCCACCGTCGCGCGCCTGCTGCTGCGGCTGATCGAGCCGGACGCCGGCACCATCGCCTTCGAGAGCGAGGACTGGCTGGCGCTGCGCGGCGCCGAGTTACGCGCCCGCCGTGCCAGGATGCAGATGGTGTTCCAGGACCCGCTCGCCGCCTTCAACCCGCGCGCCACCGTGGCGCGCGTGCTGGACGATCCCTTGCGCATCCGCCGCATCGCCCCACGCGCCGAGCGGCCACGCCGCATTGCCGAACTGCTGGAGCGCGTCGGCCTGTCGCCGGAACTTGCCAGCCGCGCCGTCCATGAAGTCTCCGGCGGCCAGCGCCAGCGCGTCGCCATCGCCCGAGCCATAGCGACAAAACCGTCGCTGATCGTGCTGGACGAGGCCGTCTCGGCGCTCGACGTCTCGGTGCGCGGCAAGATTCTCGAACTGCTCACTGACCTGCAGCGCACCGACCGCATCGCCTATCTGTTCATTTCGCACGACCTCGGCCTGGTGCGCGCCTTCGCCCACCGCGTCGCCATTCTCGACGGCGGCCGGCTGGCTGAGGAAGGCGATGCCCGCGCCGTCATCGACGCGCCGCAATCGGCGGTCGGCAAGGCGCTGGTGGCGGCGACACCGAAACTGCACGTATCGAAACAGGACGCATCATGACCGAGACAAACGCCCACGCTCCCGCCGAGACGCTCGCGGCCGAACTGGAAGCCGCCTTCCGCAACCGCGCCGACCTCTACCGGCTGATGCTGGACGAACTGACCGCCGATCTCGGCGCCGAACAGGCCGAAGACCTGATGATCCGCATCATCGAAAAGCGCGGCCGGGAGGTCGCGGCCGCCGCCTTCGCGAAATTCGGGCCGAACGACGCGCGCGCCATCGGCGAAGCCTTCCTCGCTGTCAGCCCGGACGGCGGACGCATGTACCCGACCGACGTCGAGCGCGGCGACCACCGCATCGCCTTCCGGGTCAAGCGCTGCCCGCTGAAGGACGCATGGACCGACGCCGGCGTCGGCGAGGAAAAGCTCGCAACGCTGTGCCGCATCGCCGGTGCCTTTGACCGCGGCCTGTTCGAAGCGACCGGGGTACGCTTCGACAACGTCACCTGGACCCCCGGCCACGGCACCGGCTGCTGCCACATCGCACTGACGGATCGGGACGCGAGAGGAGCGATCAATACGTAAGATTTTACTTACATGACGGCGGTGCCCCATCGGACTGCCGGCGACCTGCTAACCTCCTCGCAGACGGCGGGGCTGTCTCATAGGACGTAGCCCCCTCTCCGTCTTGCTTCGCAAGCCACCTCTCCCCCCGTTCCGGGTGGAGAGGATAGGCCGGCCGCAACGCCTGGCTCCTTATCCTCTCCCTCACGAAGTGGGGGAGAGGTGGCTTGCGAAGCAAGACGGAGAGGGGGCGGCGCCGACAATCCAAGTTCGAAACTGCCGGTATTACTTGTCTTTCGACGCCGCGCGCAGTTCGACGCGCCGGATCTTTCCCGAAATCGTCTTCGGCAACGCCTCGACGAACTCGATCTCGCGCGGATACTTGTAGGGCGCGGTTTCCTTGCGGCAGAAATCCTGGATATCCTTCACCAGTTCGTCGGACGGCGTGAAGCCCTTGGCGAGCACGACATAGGCCTTGACGATCTCGCCGCGCGTCGCGTCCGGCTTGCCGATCACCGCGCTTTCGGCCACCGCGTCGTGCACCAGCAGCGCGCTTTCCACCTCGAACGGGCTGATGCGGTAGCCGGCCGAACTGATGAGGTCGTCCGAGCGGCCGACGAACCACAGATAGCCGTCCCTGTCGCGCCGCGCCGTGTCGCCGGTGTAGTACCAGCCGTTGCGGAAGGGTTTCGTGTCGAGCCGGCCGCCGGCCTCGTAATAGCCGTGGAACAGGCCGGGCGGCCACGGATCGGTGACCCTGACGCCGATATGGCCGACCTCCTCGTCGGGCATCCGCTTGCCGTCGTCGTCGACCACGTCGACGTCGAAGCCCGGCACCGGCTTGCCCATCGAGCCGGGGCGAACCTCCTCGCCGGGAAAATTGGCGACGATGTTGATCGTCTCGGTCTGGCCGTAGCCGTCGGCGATCACCGTGCCGGTCGCCTTCTTCCAGATGCGCATGACTTCCGGGTTGAGCGGCTCGCCGGCGCCGAGCGAGCGCCGCAGCGAGGTGAGGTCGTATTGCGAAAGATCCTGCTGCGCGAACAGGCGGTAGACCGTCGGTGGAGCGCAGAAAGTCGTAACCTTAAGCTTACCGATAAGATTGAGGTGCATTTCGGCGTTGAAGGCCGTCGGACCGTCGTAGAGCACGCAGGGCGTGCCGAGCACCATCTGCGGGAACAGGATGCCCCAAGCGGCCTTGGCCCAGCCGGTATCGGTGAGCGACCAGTGTACGTCAGAGGGCCGCAGGTCCTGCCAGAACAGGCCCGTCGCCGCATGCGCCAGCGCATAGCCGTGGTCGCGCGGCACCATCTTCGGCATCGAGGTCGTGCCGGAGGTGAAATAGGCCATCATCATGTCGCTGACGTGCGTCGCGGGAAGCGCCGCGCGGTCAAGGACCGGCGAGGCGCCGGCGAGCAGCGCCTCCAGCGACAGCCAGCCGTCGCGCTCGCCGCCAACGACGATGAAATGCTTCAGCGTCGGGCAGGCGGCGCGGATGGCGTCGACCTTCTCGCAATGCTCGGGCGCGACGATCGCCAGCGTCGCCTTGGCGTGGTTGGCACGGTATTCGATGTCGTGCGCGGTCAACAGGTTGGTGCCGGGCATCGACACCACGCCCGCCTTCATGCAGCCGAACAGCACCGTGTACCACTCGGGCACGCGGCCGGTGATGACGACGGCGAAATCGCCCGGTTGGACGCCCAGCGACCGCAAGGCGTTGGCGAAGCGGTTCGATTGTTCGGCAAACCACGAGAACGGCAGGTGCCGCACCGTCTCGCCGTCGCGCGACACGGCGATGATCGCCGTGCGGTCGTCGCGTGCAGCCCAGTCGTCGACGACGTCGAAGGCGAAATTGAACCCTTCCGGAACAACAGGGTGAAAATTCCGGCGCGCATCGGCATAGGTTCGGTCGACCGACGAAAAATCCATGGCATTGTCCTCCCAGCGACACCGGCCACCTTTTAGCGCAGCGGACTTTATGCAGCCATGGAACCAAAGGCTAGTGGTCCGGACGTTGCGAGGCCCGAGCCGTTGAGCAGCCAGCAGCCGAGCACATTGTATCGTGTCAGCCCCCGCTCGCTGTGGATCAGGTAGAAGCGGTCGACGCGAAAGCGGATCGGTTCGATATCGACCGGGCGGATGGAGCGCGGACTGTAGAACAGCGTCATGTGAGGCGTTGTCAGTTCCCCGGCTTTCAGTCCCTCACGGCGCAGATGCCCGAAAAGCATGTCACCAAGCTCGCGAAGCTCCCTGCTTTCGGCAAGCAGTACCGTTGGCCGCTTGTCAGGATTGAAGCCGGGAAAGGTCACGGCACGGTAAAGCACGACCTCGAACGGCGACAGCATGACGCGCCCGGCCGCGCGCGTGGCGGCGAAAGGAACACTGCTCGGAATGCGAACATGATCCCCCAAGCCGCATAGGGAAATGTGCAGCCTTTCGGGCAAAATTCCCTTCGTCAGAATGGCATTGTCGCGCTTGATGAACTCTCGCCATCGAACGGCGTCTGCTGCGGCCGTACCGGCCCCGACGCAGGTGAAAACCCGCTCCGGCCGCTTCGGCCGGCGAGGATCGGGCGGCTCGATGAAATCGAATGTGGATTGGACACGATCGGGCATCGGCACGCTTCCTTGCGAAACCGACCCTGTCCCGACCATTAGCTTAGAACAAATAGAGAACAATGATAAGAGGGAAATTCTTACGCAAGCGGATTATCGTAGTCGACAGTGCAGCCCCTCATCGGCCAGCCGGCACCTTCTCCCCATAAACGGAAAGAAGATCGCCCCATCAATCGTTGAAGAACCGGCCTTCCTTTACCTCCGCCACATGGCCGGTGCGGATGGCGAAGTCGCCGAAAGGCTCGCCCGGCTTCCGGTTGTGCGCGAAATCGCCGATCACCTTGCCGAGATGATCGAGGATCGCCGGCTCGGCGACGTTCTCCAGCACCATCTTGTTGAGCCGCTGGCCGTGGAAGCCGCCGCCGAGATAGAGATTGTACTTGCCCGGCGCCCGCCCCGTCAGCGCGATCTCGGCGATGTAAGGCCGCGCGCAGCCGTTCGGGCAGCCGGTCATGCGGATGGTGATCGGCTCTTGCGAAAGGCCGTGCTCGGCCAGGATCGCGTCGATCTTGGTGACCAGCGAGGGCAGATAGCGCTCGCTTTCGGCCATGGCGAGCCCGCAGGTCGGAAACGCCACGCAGGCCATGGAATTGAGGCGCAACCCGCTGGCATTGTTCAGCGTGTCGAGCTTGTATTGTTTCAGCAGCGCCTCGATCGCCGGCCGGTCGCCCGGCTCGATATCGGCGATGATGAGGTTCTGGTTCGGCGTCACGCGGAACATGCCCTTGTGCACCTGGGCGATCGCTCTGAGCCCGTCGAACAGCGCCAGGTCGGGAAAATTGCTGACGCGGCCGTTCTGGACGAACAGCGTATAGTGCTCGCGCCCGTCCTCGCCGCGCTGCCAGCCGATCGGATCGCCATTGGACGTGAAATTGTAGGGTTTTGCCGGCTCCAGCGCAAAACCCAGCCGGGCTTCGATCTCGCTTTTGATGAAATCGAGACCCTTGTCGTCCACGGTGTATTTGAAGCGGGCTCGGCTGCGCTCGAGCCGGTCGCCATAGTCGCGCTGCACCGTCATGACGGCGTCGCAGGTCTCGATGACCTTGTGCTTCGGGATGTAGCCGATGACGCTGGCGAGCCGCGGATAGGTCTTCGGCGCATTGTCCGTGCGGCCCATGCCGCCGCCGATGGCGACGTTGAAGCCTTTCAGCTCCTTGCCTTCGGTGACCGCGATGAAGCCGAGGTCCTGCGCATAGACGTCGATGTCGTTGATCGGCGGAATGACGAAGCCGATCTTGAACTTCCGCGGCATGTAGGTCTTGCCGTAAAGCGGCTCTTCCGGCTCGCCGGTCGATGCCGCGCGTTCCTCGCCGTACCAGATCTCGCGATAGGCGCCGGTCTTCGGGATGGCATGGTCGCTCGCCGCCTTGGCCAGCGCGTAGACCTCGGCGTGCAGGGCCGACAGCTGCGGGTTGATCGAGGCCATGACGCCGCGCGCGTCATCGCCGCAGGCCGCCTTGGTATCGAGCAGCACGTCGTGCAGGCCCTGCATCAGGGCGCGCAGGTTCTTCTTGTGCACGTAGTGGAACTGGAAGGTCTGCCGGGTGGTGAGTCGCAGCGTGTTGTTGGCATAGGCGCGGCCGAGCGCGTCGAGCTTCAGCCACTGGCTGGAGGACAGCACCCCGCCCGGCAGGCGCACGCGCGCCATGAAGCGATAGGCCGGCTCCAGCTTCTGGCGGCGCCGCTCGTCGCGGATATCGCGGTCGTCCTGCTGGTAGACGCCGTGGAACTTCATCAGCTTGATGTCGTCGCCCGGCACGGCCGCCGTCAGCTCCACCTCCAGCCCAGCGGCGATGGTACCGCGCAGCTGGTCGCTGTTGGCCTTCATCGTCTCGTCGGGGCTGAGCTTCTCCAGCGGCTGCGAGATGTCGCGGCTGCGGTCGACTTCAATCGTGGTCACAGGCTTTGTCTCAATAAACGTCGATCTGGTAGCGATGGGCGGATTGCAGCGCGCCTATATATTCTTCGGCCGCCTCCCGGCTCTTGGCGCCTTGCTCGGCAACGACCGAGACCAGCGCCTTCTGCACGTCCGGCGCCAGCTTGGCACCGTCGCCGCAGACATAGATGTGCGCTCCATCCTCGAGCCAGGCATAGACCTCGCGCGCCTCGGCGGCGATGCGATGCTGGACGTAGACCTTTTCAGCGCCGTCGCGCGAGAAGGCGACGTTCATGCGCGACAGCACTTCGTCCTTGAGGAAGCCTTGCCATTCGGTCTGGTAGAGGAAATCGCTGTCGAAATTGCGCTCGCCGAAGAACAGCCAGGATTTGCCGGCGGCACCGCGCGCCTCGCGCTCCTGCAGGAAGGCGCGATAGGGCGCGACGCCGGTGCCGGCGCCGATCATGATGATCGGCACGTCGTCGCCCGGCAGGCGGAAATGCGGGTTCGCCTGGACATAGACCGGCAGCTCGGCGTCGAGGTCGCAACGGTCGGCGAGATGGCCGGAGGCCACGCCGCTACGCGCTAGGCCGTTCAGGTCGTAGCGCACGGTGCTGACCGTCAGGTGCACCTCGTCCGGCGCGAGACCCTGGCTGGAGGCGATGGAATAGAGGCGCGGCTGCAGCGGCCGCAGGCCGGCGGTGAAGCTTGCCGCGTCGACGCCCGGAACCGGGAATCGCTTGACGATGTCGATGACGTGATTACCTTCGAGGAAGGCCCGGCGCGCCTCGGCGGCAGCCTCGCCGCGCAGCGCCTGAAGCTCGCCGGCACCGGAGAGTTCGGCCCACTGGTCGAGGAAGCGCGGCGTCGCGGCGGTGATCTCGAACGTTGCGCCCAGCGCTTCGCCCAAGGACACCGAACGGTCCTTGACCGCAATGGTAGCGGTCGCGTCGAGGCCGAGCGTGCCGAGCAGGGAGTCCACAAGTGCGGGATCGTTGCGCGGCACGATGCCCAGCGCGTCGCCCGGCTCGAAGGACAGGCCCGAGCCTTCGATCGACAGTTCGACGTGGCGCGTCTCCTTGCTGGAGCCGCGACCGGTGAGCAGAAGATTCTCCGTCACGGTCGCGACAAATGGATTGCGCTTGTCGAAAGCGGAAACGGCGGCGGTCGAGGATTGCAGGGCCGCGACCGTGGCCGGCACGGCGCTCGCCTTGGCAGGCGCAAGATCGTCCGCGACGGCGGCGATCCAGCCGGCGGACGGCTCGTCGTAATCGACGTCGCAATCGACGCGCTCGCGGATACGGGTTGCGCCAAGTTCGGCCAGCCGCTCATCCAGCCGCCTGCCGGCGCCGCAGAAGAACTCGTAGGTGGAATCGCCCAGCGCCAGCACGGAGTAGCGCACGCCCTCCAGCCGCGGCGCCTTGCGGCCCTCGACGAACTCGAAGAAGCCAGCGGCCGAGCGCGGCGGCTCGCCCTCGCCATGGGTGGAGGCGAGGATCAGCAGGTCCTGCTCCTCCTTCAGCCGGCGCGGCTTGTAGTCGGCCATGTCGGCGACGGTCGGCTCGATACCCTTGGCGCGGGCAGCAGTGGCGAGCGCCTTGGCAAGGGCTGCGCTGTTGCCCGTCTCGGAACCGTAGAGGATGGTCAACGTGCGCGTGGCAACCGCAACGGGCGCGGCAACCGCCCTGACGCCGCCGTCCTGAAGGAGCGCGGGGGCCCCGGCGCCGAAACCGCGCGCGGCATGGTCGAGGCCGGCGAAGTAGCCGCTCAGCCACAGCGCCTGGCCAGGCCTGAGCGAGGTGGCAAGCGCGCCGATCTGGTTCCACTGATCGACATTCAGTCCCGGTCCCGGAAACTCCAAAGCTGTCATGGCGACGACTTCCAACGTCTCGTTTGCAAGCTGCGTAATGCCTGTCCCGAAGTGCGGAAAACGGCCTTTTCGGGATGCTGACAGGGCACGTTTGCCGCGTGCGAAGGGATGCTGACAAATGAATGATATTGCTAATTAGATGCAATAAAATTGCTGGAAAGCCGATCCTAGACGATCATTCCAAGGACCCGCGAAACGGCGACGGCTTTGTTCTTTCAGCGAAAAGCCGGGCAACAGGAATGTTGCGACAAAAAAATTCGTGCACAGCCCGGTTTCGCGGCGAAATTGGCCCATTTCGGTCGCTCTCGCGCTCGCCCGGCCGGAAAAGAAGGCGTAACCCCTCAGGCGCAAGCGAAACGGAACGGCCATGGTGAGACGCAAATCGGGAACCGGCAGAGCGGCCGACGGCGACGGCGCCGAAGGCAGCGCGCAGGCACCGGTCGCGCCGGCCGCCGCCATCCGCTGGAGCGACCTTTCGGCCGACGAGCAGACCGCCCTGAAGCGCCTCAACCGCGGCCCCTATCAGGGTCTCGACGCCGCCACCGCCGAACGGCTGCTGGCGCTGGGTCTCGTGGCCAGCCGCACCGCCGGCATCGGCATCAGCCGTGTCGGGCGGGAGCTGGTGATCTCCACCCTGCTCGCCGCCCGCGAAAGCGGTTCCGGCGACGGCGGGTGATATCGATGGCCTGATTTCGGCTGACGGTCGCGGCCACTCAGCCCGCTATGTCATCACCTCGGCCAGCCCCCGCAGCGACTCCCTGATATCCTCCCGTTCCTGCGCCGTTTCGGCATAGACCGCATAGACCGGATAGGTGAAGTCGGGGGCGCCCTCGACCAGTTCGAGTTCGCCGGCGGCGATGTGAGGAGCGGCCATGCCCTTGCGGAAATAGCCCATGCCGCCGGCGCGCAGGATGTAGTTCAACCCCAGCGGCCCGAGCCCGACCATCAGGCCGGGCTCGCCGAAGCCGCGCACGCCCTCCTCGTGCCGGGCGGCGAATTGCGGCCCCCAGTCGACCTGGACATAGGCCTCCTCATCGTCGATCGGCCTGGCGGTGCTCCTGACTAGCACGAGCTGCTCTTCCTGCAGCAGCTTGACGGTGAAGCCCGGCAGGAGCTTCGGGGCGTAGAGCACGGCGATGTCGAGGATGCCGGTGCGCAACTGCTCCAGAAGCTGGTCGGGCACGCCGACCTGCGCCTGGATCGCGACATGCGGCAAGGCCTTGCGCATCCACACCAGCCAGTCGAGCAGCAGCGGGTTCCACAGGCTGAGCTCGCCGCCCAGCGCCACGATGCTGGATCGGCCGGCAGGAATGGCGAGCTGGTGGCGGGCCCGCTCCCAGAGCTGGACCATGGATTGCGCATAGGGCTGGAACTCGCGCCCAGCCGCCGTCAGTTGCGCGCCGTTGCGGTTGCGCACGAACAGCTTTCGCCCCAGCTCATCCTCGAGCGTGCGGATGCGGGCGCTCACCGTCGTCTGCGTCACATGCAGCCGCTCGGCGGCGTTCAGGAAGCTGCCGGAATGGATGATCTCCAGGAACGTCCGGGCTCGCTCGACATCCATGAAGCGCCTCTTTTCAATGCAACAATTTTGCAGTCATACAGCATTTAATTCCGTTTGCCTTCCGTTTTGAGCGGCTGCACGGTCGTCCGTGAAAAAGCGTGCGAAGGAACGAGAAACGAGTATGTCTCAACAAGGCCGGCTATCGGGCGGAGGCGGCGAGACGATCGCCGCACCGGTTCCGGTCCACGATGCCGGTTCCGCATCCGTGGCCGAACCGCCGGAGCGCTGGGCGGACGTCTCGCGCTGGCGCAACGGCGAGCGGCGAAGGCTGCTGGCGCAGCGTCTCGCCCTCGACGTCGAGGAGCGCAGACGCAGGACGCAGCGCATCGCCAGCCTGCTCGACCTGACGATCAGCCGCTTCAGCGGCCGTATCGTCGGCGCCTACTGGCCGTTTCGCGGCGAGCCGGACCTGCGCGACTGGGCGATCAGGGTCATCGAGCGCGGCGGCCGCATCGCCCTGCCCGTCGTCATCCAGAAGGGATGGCCGCTGGAATACCGCATCTGGTCGCCGGGCGATCCGCTCGAGCACGGCGCCGCCAACATCCTGTCGCCGGCGCGCGGCCCGGCCGTCCGGCCCGACATCGTCATTGCCCCCGTCGTCGGCTTCGACATGGCCCATTACCGCCTCGGCTATGGCGGCGGCTTCTTCGATCGCACTCTGGCCACCATGCCGCGCAAGCCGGTCGTCATCGGCGTCGGCTACCGCGAGGCCGAGATCGCGACCATCCACCCGCAACCGCATGACATACCCATGGACGTCGTCTTGACGGACTGAAAACAAAAAAGCAGGCCGGTTCCGCCTGACGACCTCACCGCCGCCAACATCGAACCGCGACCTGCCAGACAAAGGACAGGTGCCACGATGCCCGACGCAACCGCCACCCATGACAGCCATCACGATCACAAGCCGTCCTTCTTCGCGCGCTGGCTCTATTCGACCAACCACAAGGACATCGGCACGCTCTACCTGATCTTCTCGATGATGGCTGGCATTCTGGGCACCGGCCTGTCGGTGGCGCTCAGGGCCGAGCTTCAGGAACCCGGCCTGCAGATATTCATGGATCCTTCGTCCTACAACGTCGTGGTCAGCGCGCACGGCCTGGTGATGATCTTCTTCGTATTGATGCCCGCCCTGATCGGTGGTTTCGGCAACTGGTTCGTGCCGATCATGATCGGCGCGCCGGACATGGCCTTCCCGCGCATGAACAACATCTCGTTCTGGCTGCTGGTGGCCGCCTTCATCCTGTTCCTGACGTCTCTCTTCGTGCCGGGTGCGGCCGGCAGCTTGGGCCACAGCGGCGGCTGGACGCTCTATCCGCCCTATTCGACGACGGGCCAACCGGGACCGGCGGTGGATCTCGTCATCCTGTCGATCCACCTGTCGGGCGCCTCCTCCATTCTCGGCGCCATCAACTTCATCACCACCATCCTGAACATGCGCGCGCCGGGCATGACCATCCACAAGATGCCGCTGTTCGCCTGGGCGCTGCTGGTCACCGCCTTCATGCTCCTGTTCTCGCTGCCGGTCCTGGCCGGCGCCATCACCATGCTGTTGACCGACCGCAACTTCGGCACGTCCTTCTTCACGCCCGAATTCGGCGGCGACCCGGTGCTCTACCAGCACCTGTTCTGGTTCTTCGGTCACCCCGAGGTCTACATCATGATCCTGCCGGGCTTCGGCATCGTCAGCCATGTCATCTCGACCTTCTCCAAGAAGCCGATCTTCGGCTATCTCGGCATGGCCTACGCCATGGTGGCGATCTGTGTCATCGGCTTCGTCGTGTGGGCGCACCACATGTTCACCGTCGGCCTTTCGGTCGACACCCAGCGCTACTTCGCCTTCGCCTCGATGGTCATCGCGGTGCCGACCGGCGTGAAGGTATTCTCCTGGATCGCCACCATGTGGGGCGGCTCCATCTCCTTCAAGACGCCGATGCTGTGGGCGATCGGCTTCGTGCTGCTGTTCACCATTGGCGGCGTGACGGGCGTGCAGCTCGCCAATCCCGGCCTCGACCGCTCGATGCAGGACACCTATTACGTCGTCGCCCACTTCCATTACGTGCTGTCGCTGGGCGCCGCCTTCGCCATCTTCGCCGGCTTCTACTACTGGTTCCCGAAGATGACCGGCTACATGTACAACGAGACGCTGGGCAGGCTGCACTTCTGGATCACCTTCATCGGCGTCAACCTGGTGTTCTTCCCGCAGCATTTTCTCGGCCTCGCCGGCATGCCGCGCCGCTACGCCGACTATCCGGACGCCTTCGCCGGCTGGAACTTCATCTCGTCGATCGGCTCCTACATTTCCGCCGCCGGGCTGGTGCTGTTCTTCGTCATGATCGCGGAAGCCTTCGCCCGCAAGCGCATCGCGCTCGCCAATCCCTGGGGCGAAGGAGCCACGACGCTGGAATGGACCCTTTCGTCACCGCCGCCTTACCATCAGTTCGAGAAGCTGCCGCGCATCGGCTGAAGCATGCCCCCCGAAAGTGGGAACCGGTTTCGGGACAAGGACATGCGTAAAATCAAAGGACCAAAGCGTACAGAGCGAACCTGAAAGATCGCACCGCGCTTTGGGCCGCCGGCGGACCGGACCTAAGTTCCCTCAGACTGGGCGGGTGCCACAAGCACCCGCTCTCTTTTTGCCTCCCACACCCCGCCTCCGGCATGTCGTTCGATCCTTCCCCGGCGAGAAATTGCCAGATCCACATCCTTGTCGTAACCATGGCCGCGCATCGTTCCACGAGAGGCTTCGACATGGATCGTTTCACCGGCGGCTGCCTGTGCGGCAATGTCCGATTTGTGGCAACGGGGCGGCCCTACCGGGTCGGCATCTGCCATTGCCTCGACTGCCGCAAGCATCATGGCGCGCTTTTCCACGCGTCCGCGATCTTCCCGCAGGAGGCGGTGACGATCGAGGGCGAGACGGGCACCTATGCCGGCCGGTCCTTCTGCCCCCGCTGCGGCTCGCCGGTCTTCGGGCGAAGCGGCGACGAACTGGAAGTGAACCTCGGCTCCCTGGACGCTCCCAACCAGTTCAAGCCGACCTACGAGCTCTGGACCATCCGCCGCGAATCCTGGCTGCCGCCCTTCCCGCTCAAGAAGCACTACGAGCGCGACCGCGAAGGATCAGGGCGCTCCGAGGATTGAGGGATGGCCACCGCCTGACTGGCGCTCCAAAAACAAAAAGCCCGGCACGAGGCCGGGCTTGTCTTGGTTGCGGGAGTAGGATTTGAACCTACGACCTTCAGGTTATGAGCCTGACGAGCTACCGGGCTGCTCCATCCCGCGTCAACCAGCATAAGATAAGCTTGCACTTACCCAATTTCCAGTCCGCCAAATGAAAAGGCCGCTTGCGCGGCCCGTCATTCCCGTTTGGCGGGCCAATCGTAAGAAGAAGATTTCAACGTGCGTTTTGTAGACCTGGCAGCGACCTACTCTCCCGCGTCTTGAGACGAAGTACCATCAGCGCTGGGGCGTTTCACGGCCGTGTTCGGAATGGGAACGGGTGCAGCCACCCCGCCATAACCACCAGGTCGGCAAAGCGCACGTTTTCGAGAAGCTGTTTTCTGTGCCGTCATCTTTCAGATGGGCATAAGGAATGAGAACGATCAAGCCGATCGAACTATTAGTACCGGTAAGCTTCAAGCGTTGCCGCTCTTCCACACCCGGCCTATCAACGTGGTCGTCTTCCACGGTTCTCAGGGAATACTCGTTTCAAGGTGGGTTTCCCGCTTAGATGCCTTCAGCGGTTATCCCGTCCGGATATAGCTACCCTGCAATGCGGCTGGCGCCACAACAGGTCCACCAGAGATCCGTCCATCCCGGTCCTCTCGTACTAGGGACAGATCCTTTCAATATTCCTACACCCACGGCAGATAGGGACCGAACTGTCTCACGACGTTCTGAACCCAACTCACGTACCGCTTTAAATGGCGAACAGCCATACCCTTGGGACCTGCTCCAGCCCCAGGATGCGATGAGTCGACATCGAGGTGCCAAACAACCCCGTCGATATGGACTCTTGGGGGTCATCAGCCTGTTATCCCCGGCGTACCTTTTATCCGTTGAGCGATGGCCCTTCCACGCGGGACCACCGGATCACTATGACCGACTTTCGTCTCTGCTCGACTTGTCAGTCTCGCAGTCAGGCAGGCTTATGCCATTGCACTCAGCGAACGATTTCCGACCGTTCTGAGCCCACCATCGCGCGCCTCCGTTACTCTTTAGGAGGCGACCGCCCCAGTCAAACTACCCACCATACATTGTCCCGGACCCGGGTAACGGGCCGCGGTTAGACATCCATAGTAATAAGGGTGGTATTTCAAGGGTGGCTCCACCAAGGCTGGCGCCCTGGCTTCAAAGCCTACCACCTATCCTACACATGCCACTACGAATGCCAATGTAAAGCTATAGTAAAGGTGCACGGGGTCTTTCCGTCTAACCGCAGGAACCCCGCATCTTCACGGGGAATTCAATTTCACTGAGCAGATGCTGGAGACAGCGGGGAAGTCGTTACGCCATTCGTGCAGGTCGGAACTTACCCGACAAGGAATTTCGCTACCTTAGGACCGTTATAGTTACGGCCGCCGTTTACTGGGGCTTCGATTCAGAGCTTGCACCCCTCCTCTTAACCTTCCAGCACCGGGCAGGCGTCAGACCCTATACGTCGCCTTGCGGCTTCGCAGAGCCCTGTGTTTTTGATAAACAGTCGCTACCCCCTGGTCTGTGCCACCCTCCCATGGTTGCCCATGAAAGGGTCACGCTTCTTCCGAAGTTACGCGTGCAATTTGCCGAGTTCCTTCAGCATCCTTCTCTCAAGCGCCTTGGTATACTCTACCTGACCACCAGTGTCGGTTTCGGGTACGGTCTATAAGGAGGAGCTATTTCCTGGAACCGCTCCGCTGCCCGTTCAATCCGATAAGATTGGACAACTTGTACGATCCGTCACTACCTCCAGGCCCACGAATATTAACGTGGTTCCCATCGACTACGCGTTTCCGCCTCGTCTTAGGGGCCGGCTAACCCTGCTCAGATTAACTTTAAGCAGGAACCCTTGGTCTTTCGGCGGGGGAGTCTCTCACTCCCCTTACGTTACTCATGTCAGCATTCGCACTTCTGATACCTCCACCGCCCCTCACGGGTACGGCTTCATCAGCTTACAGAACGCTCCGCTACCGCTCGCATTGCTGCGAACCCTAAGCTTCGGTGTATGGCTTTAGCCCCGTTACATTTTCGGCGCAAAGACCCTTATTTAGACCAGTGAGCTGTTACGCTTTCTTTAAATGATGGCTGCTTCTAAGCCAACATCCTGGTTGTTTTGGGATCCTCACATCCTTTCCCACTTAGCCATAACTTGGGGACCTTAGCTGTAGGTCAGGGTTGTTTCCCTTTTCACGACGGACGTTAGCACCCGCCGTGTGTCTGCCGACTAGTACTCCTGGGTATTCAGAGTTTGCTTAGGTTTGGTAATCCGGTAAGGACCCCTAGCCCATGCAGTGCTTTACCCCCCAGGGTATTCGGTCGACGCTCTACCTAAATAGATTTCGCGGAGAACCAGCTATTTCCGAGTTTGATTGGCCTTTCACCCCTAGCCACAAGTCATCCCGAACTATTGC